>Ga0316227_1000002_pt1 | contig 745222 bp, 596 predicted proteins | sample TBH18019metaG_FD_206012 | JGI IMG/M metagenome (GOLD analysis project Ga0316227, IMG submission 206012) | Freshwater microbial communities from Trout Bog Lake, Wisconsin, USA - TBH18019 | ecosystem: Environmental > Aquatic > Freshwater > Lake > Hypolimnion/Profundal zone | place: USA... | reverse complement strand
ACCTTTGAGGTGGCATTCAATTGCGTTGAGCTGAGCGCAGTGCCGTAAGTGATGGCAGCCGGAGTTGCCCAGACAATCGCTGGGGTTGCCTTGTTGACGGTGAGCGTGACCGTCGCCGTGGCTGTGGTGTAGTCGGTTGAGTCAGTCGGTGTGAGCTTGACCGAGAGGGTTTGCGATCCGGCCGTCAGGACCGTTCCCGAGACGGGGGTGTAGGTGAGGGTTCCTGGCACCTTTGAGGTGGCATTCAATTGCGTTGAGCTGAGCGCAGTGCCGTAAGTGATGGCAGCCGGAGTTGCCCAGACAATCGCTGGGGTTGCTTGTGTGATAGTCAGAGTGCCTGTTGCAAAATTGAAGGAGTAGTTCAAGGCTTGCAGAGATCCCAGCGTCGGGGTGATTGGGTAGTTGCCCACGGGGGAGGCCGAGGTGGCTGCGGTTGTTAAGGAAGGTGCGCCGCTGACCACGCTTTGCGCATCGCCATTCACAAAACCCGTGATCGCAGCGCTAAAAGCAGGATTTGGGAGGCCAAACGCCCTCGTAGCGTTGTTGGCCTTAACGGAAAGCGGAGCCTTGTTGATGGTCAGTGTACCGGGCGTGTTGCTGGAGATCGTGTAGTTGCCCAGGGAGCTGCCGCCGAGCGTTGCTGTGATTGGGTAGGTGCCGGCGTTGCTGTAGGGGCTGGACGATTTGGCGGTGGTGGCATAGGAGACGGTCAGCGTGGTGCCGACCGTGTCGCCGTTGACTGTGCCTGTGACTGAGCCGGTGAGTGTGGGCAGTGCACTGCCATACGAGCCGCTGGCGTTGGCCACGGTTACGGTGAGGCCGGCCTTGTTGATGGTGAGTGTGCCGGGCGTGTTGCTGGAGATCGTGTAGTTGCTCAAGGAACTGCCGCCGAGCGTCGCTGTAATTGGGTAAGTGCCGGCGTTGCTGTAGGGGCTGGACGATTTGGCGGTGGTGACATAGGAGACGGTCAGCGTGGTGCCGACCGTGTCGCCGTTGACCGTTCCTGTGACGGAGCCGGTGAGCGTCGGCAGTGCGCTGCCATACGAGCCGCTGGCGTTGGCCACGGTTACGGTGAGGCCGGCCTTGGTGATGGTGAGTGTGCCGGGCGTGTTGCTGGAGATCGTGTAGTTGCCCAAGGAACTGCCGCCGAGCGTGGCTGTAATTGGGTAAGTGCCGGCGTTGCTGTAGGGGCTGGACGATTTGGCGGTGGTGGCATAGGAGACGGTCAAGGTTGTACCGACCGTATCGCCGTTGACTGTGCCTGTAACGGAGCCGGTCAGGGTAGGCAGTGCGCTGCCGTATGGGCCGCTGGCGTTGGCCACGGTCACGGTGAGGCCGGCCTTGGTGATGGTGAGTGTGCCGGGCGTGTTGCTGGAGATCGTGTAGTTGCCCAAGGAACTGCCGCCGAGCGTGGCTGTAATTGGGTAGGTGCCGGCGTTGCTGTAGGGGCTGGACGATTTGGCGGTGGTGGCATACGACACCGAGAGCGTCGTGCCGACTGTATCGCCGTTGACCGTTCCTGTGACGGAGCCGGTCAGGGTGGGCAGAGCGCTGCCGTATGGGCCGCTGGCGTTGGCTACGGTTACGGTGAGGCCGGCCTTGTTGATGGTCAGCGTGCCGGGCGTGTTGGTGAGTGTGTAGTTGCCGGCTGAGGCGCCACTGACGGACGCGGTGATCGGATAGGTGCCGGCGTTGGAATAAGGTGCCGTGGAACTGGCAGTGGTGGAATAGGACACCGCCAGCGTTGTGCCGACCGTGTCGCCGTTGACTGTTCCAGTGACGGTGCCGGTGAGCGTGGGCAGTGCACTGCCATACGAGCCGCTGGCGTTGGCCACGGTTACGGTGAGGCCGGCCTTGTTGATGGTCAGCGTCGCCGGGGTGTTGGTAACGGTGTAGTTGCCGGCTGAGGCGCCACTGACGGATGCGGTGATGGGGTAGGTGCCGGCGTTGCTGTAGGGGCTGGACGATTTGGCGGTGGTGGCATACGACACCGAGAGCGTTGTGCCGACTGTATCGCCGTTGACCGTTCCGGTGACGGAGCCGGTCAGGGTGGGCAGTGCGCTGCCGTATGGGCCGCTGGCGTTGGCCACGGTTACGGTCAGAGCCGCCTTGTTGATGGTCAGCGTGCCGGGGCTGTTGCTGGAGATCGTGTAGTTGCCCGCTGCTGCACCGCTCAGGGTTGCCGTGATTGGATACGTGCCGGCGTTGCTGTAGGGCGCTGTGGAATTGGCCGTGGTCGCGTAAATGACGGTCAGATCACCGCTGCCATCGACAGAACCCTGAACGGCACGGTGAACGGCGAGGCTGTGAATAGACCCGCGTGCGTCTGCACTGGCGTCCCCATTCACCAGGCCGCCTAGCGTGCTGGTAAATGTCGGCAGAGCGCTGCCGTACGGGCCGCTGGCGTTGGCCACCGTGATGGTGAGGCCGGCCTTGTTGATGGTCAGCGTGCCGGGCGTGTTGGTGAGTGTGTAGTTGCTCAGGGAGCTGCCGCCGAGCGTGGCGGTGATGGGATAGGTGCCGGCGTTGCTGTAAGGAGCAGAGGAACTGGCCGTTGTGGAGTAGGAGACGGTGAGGGTTGTGCCGACCGCATCGCCGTTCACGGTGCCTGTGACGGAGCCGGTGAGTGTGGGCAGTGCGCTGCCGTACGAGCCGCTGGCGTTGGCCACGGTCACGGTGAGGCCAGCCTTGTTGATGGTCAGCGTGCCGGGCGTGTTGGTAACGGTGTAGTTGCCGGCTGAGGCGCCACTGACGGATGCGGTGATGGGATAGGTGCCGGCGTTGCTGTAGGGGCTGGACGATTTGGCGGTGGTGGCATAGGAGACCGCGAGTGTCGTGCCCAGGGAGTCGCCGTTCACTGTGCCTGTAACTGAGCCGGTGAGCGTGGGCAGAGCGCTGCCGTACGGGCCGCTGGCGTTGGCTACGGTTACGGTGAGGGCAGCCTTGTTGATGGTGAGTGTGCCGGGTGTGTTGCTGGAGATCGTGTAGTTGCCGGCAGCCTGGCCGCTCAGGGTTGCCGTGATTGGATACGTGCCGGCGTTGCTGTAGGGGGCTGTGGAATTGGCCGTAGTGGAATAAGTAACGGTCAGATCCGCGGCGCCGCCATCGACTGTTCCCTTCACCGCCCGATGGATTGCGAGGCTGTGCACCGATCCGATTGCATCCGCGCTGGCGTCTCCATTGACAAGCCCGTTGATCGTGCTGGTAAAGGTTGGCAGAGCGCTGCCGTAGGGGCCGCTGGCGTTGGCTACGGTCACGGTGAGGCCGGCCTTGTTGATGGTCAGCGTGCCCGGCGTGTTGGTCAGCGTGTAGTTGCCGGCTGAGGCGCCACTGACAGACGCAGTGATGGGGTAGGCGCCGGCGTTGGAATATGGTGCCGTGGAACTGGCAGTGGTGGAATAGGACACCGCCAGCGTTGTGCCGACCGTGTCGCCGTTGACCGTTCCTGTGACGGAGCCGGTCAGGGTGGGCAGTGCGCTGCCATAGGCGCCGCTGGCGTTGGCCACGGTTACGGTCAAACCGGCCTTGTTGATGGTCAGCGTGCCGGGCGTGTTGCTGGAAACGGTGTAGTTGCCTGCTGCCGCGCCGCTCAGGGTTGCCGTGATTGGATAGGTGCCGGCGTTGCTGTAGGGCGCTGTGGAATTCGCCGTCGTGGAATAAGTGACGGTCAGATCCGCGGCACCGCCATCGACGGTGCCTTTCACCGCCCGATGGATTGCAAGGCTGTGCACAGATCCGAATGCATCCGCGCTGGCGTCTCCGTTGACAAGCCCGTTGATCGTGCTGGTAAACGCGGGCAGAGCGCTGCCGTAGGCGCCGCTGGCGTTGGCCACGGTGATGGACAAAGATACCTTGTTGATGGTCAGCGTCGCGGGGGTGTTGGTGACGGTGTAGTTGGCAGCTGAAGCGCCGCTCACAGACGCGGTGATGGGGTAGGTGCCTGCGTTGGAAAAAGGAGCGGTGGAACTGGCTGTAGTGGAGTAGGACACCGCAAGCGTTGTGCCAACTGTGTCGCCGTTGACTGTTCCAGTGACGGTGCCGGTGAGCGTGGGCAGAGCGCTGCCATACGGGCCGCTGGCATCAGCTGACGTCACCGTCAAGGCGACTTTATTGATGGTCAGCGTGCCAGGAGTGTTGGTTGTGATGGTGTAGTTGCCCGCTGCCGCTCCGCTCAATGTCGCCTTGATGGGGTAGGTCCCCACGTTGCTGTACGGAGCAGATGCGTTGGCAGTTGTTGAATAGGTGACGATCAGATCGATGCCACCGCCATCGACCGTGCCCTTCAAGGCCGGTCGGGCTGCGAGGCTATGCACAGAAGCGTGCGCATCCGCGGTCTCGTCCCCGTTCACCAACCCGGTGAGAGTGCTGGTAAATGTCGGCAGCGCGGTGCCGTATGGCACGGATGCACTTGCTACGGAAATCGAGAGGGGCGCCGGAGTTACCAAGATGGTCTGCTGCACCGGGTCCGCTGCGCCATAGATGCCATTACCGGCCTGATCGGCCTGAACCAGAACCGAACCTGCGCCGGTGAAGTTGAGGGCATTGCCGGTAAGGGTAGCAGGGCCTGAAACCAGCGAGAAGGTAACTGGAAGGCCGGAGGTAGCGGTCGCGCTTAATGTGATGGGTGAAGCACCGTAAACCACGGTGGTTGGCGCCGTGAATGAGATGGTCTGAGTGGAGGCGAGGTCGACGTGTACCGTATCGGAAGTGGAGGAGTCGTCGTTGGCGCCATCGCCTGGAAAATAGGCAATCACATTGTTTGAGCCAGGGTTTAGAGCTTTACCCGGCAAGGTGAGCGTTGCAACGCCACTGCACATCGCATTGGGCCCGCTACCCGAGCAATTCGAGACGATCGAACTCGATCCGAGGAACGTGCCCGAAGTTGAATCCAGAAAGAACTGCGCCTTGCCGGCAGGGACGGCCATGCCGCCGCGGCCAGTGGCTGCGACAGTTGCGGTCAGGGTCGCAGCGCTGGTGGGAAGAATTTTGTCAACGCTCGATTTGAGTGCCGTCTTGCTGGCGAAGGGGGCGGTGGGCGCATTCCACCTTTCAATCAGATTGGCGATGTTGAAGCTGCCCAGGCCAGTGGCATTGTCATAGCCAGGCGTTGCCCCATTGGCAAGCTTCTCGCCCGATTTCGCAGCCAAAGCTGAGACTCCGCGCTGATTGCTCTGCGTGACCGCAAAGCCGCCCTGCAGGCTCGGCAAATCGTCTGAGACGTCGTGGAAGATGCAGGAGTTCTCGATGCCAGCGCTCTGCCCTGATGCGGAGCAGGCCGCCACTTGTGACGGTTTGGGACTTGCCACGGTTCCGAATTCATGGGCCGCCAGATCGTAAATTGTGTAGGCGGCCTGGCCCTGGCGGGAGTTGGTCTTTTGGCTGACCAGCGCGATGAGGCCGGCGAACTGTGGGGCGACGAACGATGTTCCCCCAGCCCCCAGACCGGATGCGCTCATGGCATTGGTATGCGTGCAGGGGTATAGGTCAGACTGGCAATAGGGCAGGAAGTGTCCCCAAAGGCCGCTTGATGCAAACATGGAGATGTCTGGCAGATTGCGAAGGGGGGATGCGTTCGGCTTGATGCCAACGCCGTAAACGCTCTGCCAGGTCGGGATGAAAGTATAGGCGCTGTTTCCGCCGCTCACGGCAGCCTGAGTGCCACCCTTTGATCCGGCAGCAGAACTCTTGCAGAGTGCATCCGGCGAGGCGTTGCTGCCGGCATTCCGCAGGTACGAGGCAAAAAGAGCGTTGGAGCAATATCCGCTCAAGGCAGTTTCGGGAACATAGGCAACTGCTGTCGAGTGCCTGGTGGTATCGGTTGGGTTCCACCAAGTGGAAGATGGGCTCATGGTGTAGTTATTTGAGATATAGGTATCAGCGAATTCAGTGCCTCCGGCGGAAACATTGTAGGCCGAACTGCCAAGCCCATTGACCGGTAGAAACTGAGGCGCAGCTGCCTTGTTGAGCTGATAGCACCGCTGGCTGCCGTTGTCGCCCGCGGAAACAACCGCAGTGATGCCCTCAGCCGCGAACTGCTCCCATTGCGCGTTGTAGTAGCCAACACCGATGCCGGCGGCGCCGGTCATGTCGCTTTCGCACTCACCATAGCTCATGCTGGCCGCGACCACGTCGCCAGAGAGGAAATTCACGATGTATTGCGCGCTATGGTCAATCCCCAAGCTGCCGATTGCGGCGCTTTCGCCGTCACTGGCGCTGCCGCAGGCGACAAGGTCAACGGTGGCATTTGGCGCCACCGCACCGGCCCACTGCAGATCGATGTCGGCTTCAGACTCCTCGCCGCTGCTTTTTCCTAGAGCTTGCGAAGCCGGAGCGGAGCACGACGCATAGCCATTGAGGCCGCTTCCGGATCCATAGAGGTAGTTGACGCCTCCCTGCTCTGGGCTCGGGGTTTTGGGGTAGGGAGTCAAGCCAAACTGGGTGCGGAAGGCATCGACGTCAGCTGCTGCGACCTGAGCCTCTTCAATGACGGCAATCGTCTGGCCCGCGCCTGTGATGCCGGCATTCAATAGCGGGCTTTCGTTGTAAACCGTATAGAAGTCGTGGGGAGCCAGTTCGTAGTAGGCATCTGCACTGTTTCCATTTGTGAAGGCTGGAACCCTGGGGCTTGCTACGGTGCCGGGAACCGGCGTTGAAACCCCTGTTTTGAGGTCTTTTGTAAAGGCGCCGACCATGCTAAAGAGCGGTTTGGGTGAGAAGTTGTCGAGCTTGTGAAGTCCGCCGATCACGGGCGCGAGGGCGGCCGGAACCTGGGGTTCGTCGATGGTAGCTTCATGGCTTTCCCCGTTCAGCGTAATGTGGTGAATCTGGACGTGGAAGGCATCCTGCAACTGGCCCACGGTACCGGTGAAGGCAATGTGTGTTCTGGATGGGACAACATCAAGCACTCTCAGGCCCTTGCTCTCAAGCCAGGCCTTGACGGCCAACACGTCTTCATCGGCAGGCTCAAAGCGCTCGCCGAACTGTTCCGGTGTCAGCCACTTGTGGTAGTTGGGGGAACGAACGTTGTGCAACTCGTCCACAAGCGCGTCCAGATCCTGCTGCTGCTCGGGAGTGCGGGCGAACATCAGCATGATTACGCCAATACGCTCGCCGCCATCCACTGGGCCATGATCGACGCCCGCCTGGAGAAACGGTCGAACGTGGCCGGGGATCGTTTTGAGTTGACTTTCGTCAATTCGCTGCGTGACACGCTGCGGCGCGGCCGATTGCGCCCATCCACTCAAAGCGGTCACAATGGCCAATGCAAATAGCCCGATCAACTTGCGGAATATCCTAGCGTTCGTCACGAGAGCTCTCCTCGGTGTTCGACAATCTTGAATCTCGCTCCATGCCTGGCGGCAGAAGGAACGATGTTGGCACGCAAACTCATGGCGTAAGACACGCAATCGCACACCGAGGTCAGCGCACTGCGTAACGTAGTGCAGCGCCCGCAGTTGCGCTCGGTGGTCCCAATTCGTCTCACGCTATCACTTAATCACAGATAGGATCATCAAAGGATTAAAGATTAGTGATTCGTATCATGGTTGAATTAACGCTGTTTAGTTAAAGATTGCTGTTTACCATAAATTGACATAGGGCGATGCTGCTCCATAGAAATAGAAGCGAATTGCCCGCCAATAGAAGAGGCAGGATGGTTACCATTTTGTAATATAACTTGATGTTGATGTTATGTTATTGCATTTGTAACATATGCCCACGACGCGTAATCGCGGCACTGATGAGCCGTATCAATGCCAGCACGTTTTCAAGATGTGTTGCTGCGACGCCGGGGAGTCACACCCGCTCGGGCGAGAACGGTGTATTTGTGGCTGCCCTATGCCGCCTGCAACGCGGCTGGGCGTGCTGCTCCTCTTGGGCCGTTTCAAAAGTGGCATCCACAAATCCCAGCCCCAGGCCTTGAAACCGGCCTGCTGAAGGCAGGCCGGCCTCAGAGACTATTGGTGGTTCAACTCTTCCAGTGGCTGCCAAGACGTGCCGCTGATGTCGATCACGTACCCTTTGTTGGGAGATACCAAGTAGACGGCTTGCCACGGGAGAGAATCGTAACTTACCACGAAACGTCCTGTTGCGGCGGGGGCGTAGGTTTCTGACACGGACAGGTTCCGGGCGACTGGGCCGGCGTTCTCGGTGTGGTCAAATGCGCTGCTGCGCGGCATCACATCAACCGTCCCGCCCAGCAGCGGGTCGACATCCAGCGATCCAGTGAGCCCACCGGCTCCGTCCGAAACAATCTCACCGCTCTTGGCCTTCTGCTGCACGAAACCGTACCAGAGTGAGCCGTCCGAATAGCCTCCGCTCAAACTGCTTGCATTGAAACCGCCGGAGGGAGCTGTTTGATTCTCGAAGTATTGGAGATCGATTCCAAGATTTCCGCGAACGGAGAAGCCCTGGTTGGGACCCACGAGGTAAGCATAGGCGGAGGGACTTGTCTGGTTCAGGGTGACGCGACCGCTTGCATCCACCGAATAGCTTCCGCTGGAGGCTTGTTGCAGTGTCACGTTGCCTGCGTCATTCAGGTCGGCTGTTTCGGTGAGTGCTCCGGCCCCGTTCCAACTGAGGATGCCGGCTTCAATCAGGCGATTGCTGTAGCTGCTGGAATTGGTGTTGGTAAGGGCCTGGCCGACGAAGACGCTGGCGCCCGAGAGGCTGGCGTTGGTGAATGTGGAACTGGTGCGCAGATAGGCCTTACCCATCATGACCGCACCCCCGCCAACGCCGCCGGGGTCAGTGCTGAGAACCAGGATCTGGCCTGGCCCTGCCGCGTAGAAGACCGCGTTGGAGGGGCAACCGCACGCAGCAATTGTCAGCGCCATGGTTCCTCGGCCGCTTGCGCTCATCGTGTATGTGCCGCTGAGCCCGGTCTGCGGAGTATAGACATTGGACAGGGTGCCGCCCGAGTCGTACTTATCTCCGCTCAGGTCCAACTCGCCGGCGCTGATATGCCCGCTTCCGTCCAGCGTCAGATATCCGGCTCTGGCTTGCCGGGTTGGCTTGCTGTTGTTTCCGTCAAGCTTGATGCCTTGCAGTCCGAATGCCCAGCTGCCCTTCACAGAGCTCGAGCTGTTGGCGCCTGAACCCTGCGCCACGATGGCGCCAGAGGCGATCTGGGCATTGGTTTGATCCGCGACCAGGCGTCCGCTTGCGGCCACTCCGCCGGAGATTGAATCCAGTGCAAAGCAGAGGTAAGAGGTGGCTCCGCCTGTGTAATTCAGCGTGAGCAGACCGCGATCGTCCCCGCCAATCGAATAGCTACCCGTGAAGGTTGCTTGCTTCGCGCTGCTGTAGTAGGGACTGTTTGAGTCAGACTGACCAGCAGTGATGTTCCCCGCGCCATCGGCCGTGAAAGCCCCGATCGTCATACTAAGTTGACCGTTGTTGGCGGGGTCGGTCTGGCTGAAGTGGAGAGAGTAAGCTCCCTGCAATTTTGCGTTTCCGCTCCCGTCGTTCGTGCAAATCGCCTTCGATGGCGCATTGATTGTGAAGGTCGCAGGAGACGAAGTCACGCTGGCGGTTGTTACCGTTACGCTCGCAGTGCCTGAATTTGCGATCAGAGCGGCGGAGACCGGGACGGTGAGCTTGGTGGCGCTGACAAAGGTCACAGGCGTAATGGGCGTCGCATTCCAGGCAACTGTCGATCCAGCGGTGAAGTTGGGGCCTGTGATGGTCAACGTGAATGCACTACCGCCCGCGGTAGCCGAGTTCGGGCTGAGGCTGATGGTCGTCGAGGCGGGGTTGATCGTGAAGGTGGCTGGGGCCGAGGTCACGCCGCCTGTCGTCACTGTTACGTTCACCGTGCCTGCGGATGCGATGAGAGCAGCAGCAACCGGCGCAGTGAGTTGAGTGGCGCTGACAAGGGTGGCCGGGGTGAGCGGCGTGGAACCCCAGCTCACCGTTGTGCCAGAAGTGAAGTTTGCGCCGTTGATTGTGAGCGTGAATCCAGCGCCGCCGGCTGTGGCTGAGTTTGGGTTGAGGCCACTGATTGTGGAGGCAGGGTTGATCGTAAAGGTTGCCGCGGCAGAGGTCACGCCGCCGGTAGTCACGGTCACGCTTGCAGTTCCCGCTGTTGCAATCAGGGGTGCCGCTACCGACACGGCGAGTTTTGTTGTGCCCGTGAGGGTGGGCGTGAGCGAGGTGGATCCCCACTTGACCGTTGTTGCAGAGGTGAAGTTTGCGCCATTGATTGTGAGCGTGAAACCAGCGCCGCCGGCGGTGGCTGAGTTGGGGCTGAGGCCGCTGATTGTGGAGGCCGGGTTGATCGTAAAAGTGGCCGCGGTAGAAGTCACGCCGCCGGTTGTCGCTGTCACGTTTGCAGTGCCTGCTGTTGCAATCAGGGGTGCGGTCACCGGCACGGTCACCTGCGTGCTGCTCTTGAAGGTTGTGGGCGTGAGCGAAGTTGAGCCCCACTTGACGGTAGTTCCAGAGGTGAAGTTTGCGCCGTTGATTGTGAGCGTAAATGCAGGACCACCCGCGGTTGCTGAATTCGGGCTCAAGGTGATGGGAGTGGAGACCGGGTTAATGGTGAAAGTCGCGGCAGCCGAGGTTACACCGCCGGTTGTCACGGTCACGTTTGCGGTGCCTGCCGTTGCAATCAAGGTTGCAGCCACCGGCGCTGTAATCTTTGTGGCGCTGGAGAGGGTCGGCGTCAGCGAGGTTGTGCCCCACTTGACCGTTGTCCCGGAAGTGAAGTTAGCGCCGTTGATCGTCAGCGTAAATCCTTGGCCACCGGCGGTGGCTGAAGTAGGACTCAGGCTGCTGATCGTGGATGCAGGGTTAACGGTGAAAGTTGAGGCGGCTGAGGTTACACCGCCGGTCGTCACCGTCACGTTTGCGGTGCCTGCTGTTTTGATCAGGGTTGAAGAGACCGGAGCGGTGATCTTTGTGCTGCCGGCGAGGGTCGGCGTCAGCGACGTTGTGCCCCATTTGACCGTTGTCGCGGAGGTGAAGTTGGCGCCGTTGATGGTGAGCGTAAAGGCAGGGCCACCTGCCGTGGCAGAGTTCGGGCTGAGGCTGCTGATGGTGGATGCAGGGTTAACGGTGAAAGTTGATGCAGCCGAGGTTACGCCGCCGGTGGTCACGGTGACCTGCACTGAGCCTGCTGTCTTAATCAGAGTCGCAGAGACCGGCGCGGTGATCTTTGTGGCGCTGGAGAGGGTGGGCGTCAGCGACGTTGTGCCCCACTTGACCGTTGTCGCGGAAGTGAAGTTGGCGCCGTTGATGGTGAGCGTAAAGGCGGGGCCACCTGCCGTGGCGGAGTTCGGGCTAAGGCTGCTAATGGTGGACGCAGCGTTGATGGTGAAAGTTGCCGCGGCCGAGGTCACGCCACCGGTGGTCACGGTTACCTTCACTGTTCCTGCTGTTTTAATCAGACTCGCGGCGACCGGCGCTGTGATCTTGGTGGTTCCGGAAACGGTTGGCGTCAGTGACGTAGTACCCCACTTCACGGTGCTTCCAGAAGTAAAGTTTGTTCCGCTGATTGTCAGCGTGAATGCAGGGCCACCTGCAGTGGCGGAGTTCGGACTCAAGCTGCTGATCGTTGACGCCGCCCGTGCTGCCGGGGCTGACACGAGCAAGAAAGCAAAGGACACGAAGGCCGCAAGCGTACGAGACTTAGAGCGCAGGTTACTCATATCAGACAATCCTACTCCGGGTGTGTTGCACGCGAATCTCGTTCAGGTACCGGTAACATGGTTCAGGCAGAGGCGCGAAAATGCGTCGCAACTTATTGGAATGGTGGAACATCCTTGTCTATCTATGGTCTGTCGCAGCGGTATGGGATATCAAGTGGCAAAGAGAGTGCAGGTATTATTTTTCTGTTAATTGATTGCTTTGGGAATCAACAGGTGCGGAGCGAGCAACTGTTAGCGGAGGAGCTACTTGTGTTCGGTTGTGGGCGCCGAGGGCTGGGGCTGCCGTGCGACCAGAAATTGCGCAGCAAACCAACCACAGAGTCCAGTGACCTTCCACACCTCGCGATGAGCAGAGGCATTCGTAAATTGGGCCAGTCTCTCAGGAGCGACGGCGTCGGCAATCTTGTCTCTTGCTGCCGGCGGCACCGCGGGGTCGTCCATAATCTGCTGCACCCGCACGGCGCGGTCCTGAAGCTGAGGCAGGAAGTTGACGGGATCGACCATCGAGACGCTTTGCAGGAATTTCGGCGTCAGGTAGCGCGCCCGCTCTTCTTCGGGGACCACGGGCGAGGACTTTAACCAATCGGGCCAGTCGCCCCAGGGGTTGAGCAGATCGAGGGCTGCAATTCTGGGATCGGCCGAGGCGGCAAGAATCGCAATGGAACCACCGGAGCCCTGCCCAAACATTCCGACCTTCTTCGCTGAAAGATCGTCGCGTGTGCCCAGGTAATCGAGGATGAGTTGCACGTCATGTGCCGAGGAACCGAGGGACTCTTGCAATTCGCTGACGAACCACTCTCTCATGGGCCGGTTGCGAAAGCGGTCGCCGGTCAACGCGGAGACGAACCCAACGGCGGCCAGGCCCTCTTTGGTGGCGCGCTTACACCAGCCGTCATCCATGAAGCGATCAATGTCGGATGGAAAGCTATACAGGTAGAGCACGACGCGCGGCTTGTCCACGCCATGGGGCTTGACGATGTACATGTCAATTGGATCGCCATAACGCCACTCGAAGCGGACTAGTTCCCGAGAATACGAGGGTGTATCCATTTTGCCGAGCACTGCGCCGTTGAGCAGGGGCTTCAGGACCGAGCGTTCAACGGGAAGCTTCGTCCAATCCTCTGACCGATGTTCGGCTGCGGCCGGCGCGGGAGACTTTGAGCCGGCGGAGACGCCGGACGAAGCATTTGCCGGTTGTGCGAGGCAATTGGCTGTAGCCAGAACGGCGATCATTGAGAGGAAAGCGAGAGAGCGCAACATTTGATCCTTGGCACGAGATTGTCGGTTTGAATCGCGGTTCATACGATGGCCGGCCTGACAGGAGGCCTGACAAACGATGTGGAAGTGAATTCCGGCCCAGTATAAATGGCGATGGGCAGAGCGGCCTGGTTCTGCCGGTCTGCCCATCGATAGGCATGCTGTTAGCCGAGACTACTGACGCTCGCCGATGTTGCCGTACTGGCTGACCGTATCGGTGTTGTAGTCCTTGTCGGATCCGATGCCGTAGACGAGGCCGCCTACGTCGCCGCCGCACTCGACCACAGTGCCGGTTCCGTTGGCGGGCTGACCGGTGCCCGCGCCGCCCGTGCCGCCGCAGGACGGGAAGTTAACGGACGGAGGAGCAAAGTGAGAGCGGACGATGGTGAGCTGACTGGCGTGGACAAAGTCCGGCTGGCTGGGTGAGAGGAAGGCCGCAGCCGCGTTCACCAGGTTGTTGATGGGTGTGCTGAGGGATCCGTCAGACACAAAGCGGAGAATCGACCAGATGGGGTAGGTTCCATCCTTGACGTGGGTCATGGTCACGTTGCCGAGTTGTCCATTGCCGCTGGTGGGAATGAGTCCGTCTACCCAGTTCTCTTGAATGGGGTCGACGCCGTCGACAGTCAGGTATTTGCCGGTGGTCGCGGTGGCCTTGGCAAAGTTGGCGGCGCTCCAGAAGGCGTAGCCGAGACTGTCCTGGTTGGCAAGCACTGCGGCAACTTCGTTGCCGGTGCCGATGGCGCGGTAGCGGCCGGGGTTGGGGTTGGAGCTGCCGACGCTGCGGCCCAGGCTCGATGCCGTCTCGATCAGAGGATTCATAGAGGCAGACCACGTTGCGCCGTTGCAGTAGGCAGCCGGAACGATCGTGCCGGTGGTTCCACCGTTGGCAGTGACCGCGGCGAGTCCGAGATCCTGGGAAGACTTCAGTTCCACGCTGTTGGGAATCGAGTATTCCATTGTGTTGTAGGTGCCAGAGAGCGGCTCGCGGACAAAGACGGTTGAAGCAATGCCTGTCGATCCACCGGGAGCGGTTTGGGCATTGATGTCGGCCACTCTGCCGTAGGAACCGTCGAGGTAGCCAGCGAGCACGGAGCGATTGATGTTTGAAGTGAGAAGGCTGCCGAAGCCGGCTTCATCCGACGGGTTGACAAAAACCACGATGGGTGCGGCGCCGACCGAAGTCACAATGTAGGAGCCCGACAGAGTGTTGCCGGTGATTGGGTCTGTTCCCATCAGGTTGAAATCGTAGACATGGAATGAGCTGCCGAGACCAAGGGTTGATCCACTGATGGTGGTTCCAATTCCCGGGGAGCTTCCCTGATAACCGAGGCCGAGGTACTGGGAGCTGGATCCGCCGATGGGGGTGCCGCAGGCGGTGAACAAGCGGAGCGAAGCGAACTTTGCGTCTTCGGGGCGGATGTCGGTTGCGGCGGCGTTAAAGGGCTGGTTGTTGAGGGCGGTTTGAACTGCCGCGGGCAACGCGTAGTCAGTGATTCCGGTGAGCGAGTTGGCGCCAGAGACACCGACCTGCGCGGCGGGAACGCTGATGGTGCACCGCGGATTTGCGAAGTAGCAGCGGTTGCCGATGACGGAGTCGGTATTCATTTCGGCGTTGACCGCGAAGCCCGTCCCGGGAGATGCGCAACTGCCAGTGCCGGGCGTCCAGGTGATCCAGGTTGCGCCGTTCTCCGCAGTGCCGGGGGCTGTGCCGACGCGCGAGTCATAGGCGACGACCACGCCTTTGGCAGCGGTCCAGGAGCAACCCATGCTGGTTGCCGAGGCCTGACCGATTTCGAGCCAGAGAGCGGAGGAACCGATGGCGACGACGTTGACGCCAGCGCTCCACGTCGTTTGGGGATGGGCCCTTTCAGGAGTGGGCCGGGTGTGGTTGGCGACAGGGCGAACCGCTGCGGCGTTGAGGTTTACCGCGACGCAAACGAGCATCGCAGCGACTGCAATTAGACCTTGCCTCATTTTCATTCTGCTGCTCCTAGTACTGCTAGTTTTGCGCGGCTCTCACGCCGGGATGGAGATCACCGCTTGCTGACTCACTTAGGACAGACTCTGAACCGGTTGGCTAGATGTCCACAAACATCCGCAGACACACTTATACGTTCAACCGCCGAAAAACAATTCAATTTCCGGTTTAAAGCGGTGGAATTCACGAAAAATTGACACGTATTTATGAGCGTCGAGGTCTGAAGCGCGCAGGGGACGCAAAGATGCAAGGGACTTGTAACTTGAATGTAACTTAAGCCCGCCAGTCGAATGCCGATCTGCATGCAATGAACCTCGCTGACCGTGCACCTATCTCGCTGACAGGGCACTTATTCAGTGTCGAGCAATGAAATTCATCCTATTTTTACGAGCGTGCTGAAATCCGCCGACGTAGTATTGCCGTTAGACCGCCGACACAGTTGTGCCTAGCGAAGTGAGCTTGCTTCGGCACGGCAACAACCGATCGGGATCTTCAAAGAAACAGGCTCAGAATCTAGGCCGGGGCATTGAAGCAGCAAATCAAACCGACGTGGGACCGGGAGAGTCGGAATGAGCTGTGAAAGCGAATGGACGGTTTTTGAAAAAGAGATTTAGTGGGGCTTGGGAGGCAAATCTTCACTTTGGCCGCAACCGAAGAGAGGACTCCTCCAACAAGCTTCGCATGACTATGCAAACCGGCAAGCGGTGGTTGGTTCAGCGGACAAGAGCATCGATTGAATCCGATCCATCCCCTGACGAATAGGCCGACTCGGGCTGTTAAGGGCAAGACGCGGCTGAAGTGAGGAGCTACGCAGTGATTGAACCTAGGTCATTCAGTTTACCGACATTCGTGAAGAGCTTTCGGCGGCAGATTCTACTTGCGGGTCTGGTGCTTCTCAGTTCTTCGAGCGTTCTGCTCCTCTCGGGGTGCAGTTCGACATTCACCGGCGGCGGTTCCTCTCCGATTGATCCCGGAGAGGTGGCTGGCCTGAACGGCATCGTACATGGTGGTCAATCCCCTGTGGGTGCCTCGACGGTACAGATTTACGAAGTTGCATCGACGGCCTCGAATGCTACAGGCTATGGCAGCGCGGCGGTTCCGGTTCAGTCTGGCGGCACGCCGGTGTCGACCACCACTTCAACCGACGGGAGCGGCACCTGGACCTACCCGTCATTCACCTGCACCAATACGAATGACGAGTTGTACGTGGTGGCGACGGGTGGGAATCCTGGACTCTCGGCCGGCACCAACAACAAGGCACTGGCCCTGACTGCGGCGCTTGGACCGTGCAGCGACATCGGCAATGTCGGCTATGTCGTGATCAATGAAGTGACGACCGTCGCGACCGCCTATTCGCTGGCCGCGTTCATGACGGATGCCACGCATGTAGGCGTCAGCACAACCAACTCAGTTGGATTAGCGAATGCGTTCGCGACCTTCAACAATCTGGTGAGTCTGAATAGCGGCGCAGCCCTCCAGGTCACGCCCGCGTATGCGAATCCGCCAGCCAACACAACTCCAGACACTTTCCGCAGTATCGTTCCCTACGACACGATCAACACGCTGGCGGACGCACTGGCCGGTTGCGTGAACACCGACGGCACCCCGACAGCTTGCACCGGCCTGTTCGCCATCACCGGCAACAAGTCCAACGAGACCACGCTGGACGCGGCCCTCTATATCGCGCACAATCCCAGTCTCGGTTCAGCGGCGAATATCAACACGTTGATGGGCCTGGTGGCGCCGACTGCGCCGTTCCAGCCGACATTGCTCACGTCGATGCCTGCAACGCTTCCGAACGATCTCACGCTGGCGCTGAACTTCACGGGTGGCGGCCTGGGCGGCGTCAACAAATATAGCCATTCCGGTTCCGTCTACATCGCGGTTGATGGCACGGGCAACGTTTGGATCCCGAACGGCGCCCAACAGTCCGTTACGGAGTTGAATAACCTGGGCGCTCCGCTTTCGCCCACGACAACGGTAACGGGCACCAACTCAAAGAACAGCACGCCCATTGCTCTGGGCGGTTGGGGCGCGACTACCAGCGGTCTTCTGATCGATCCGCAACAGGTTGCCATTGACCTGAACGGGAATGCGTGGGTCACCGACGCTACCACCTGCCTGGCCGCATTCAACCAGTCGGGCAGCCCGCTGAGCGCAACCCCCTACACCGGGGTTTGCAAATCGGGCGATGGGGCCTCTGGCCTCGCAATCGACGGCAACAACAACATCTGGGTTGCCGGCGGCCAGTACATCAGTGCCGCCACCAGCGCGGGAGTGGTGAAGTCCGGGTTCCCGGTTGCATCCGGTTTCGATGCTCTGACCGGGTTTCTGGGCGCGGACTATCTAGGCAACGTGTGGTATGTGGATCAGGGCAACGGCCACTTCGGCGCTTTGACGAACACCGGCTCAGCGTATACGTCGTCGACGCAGGCCGATCTCTCCGGCCCTGGCAACTATGCCGCCTTTGGAGCAAACAGTATTCTTTGGATTCCTCAGGGCAATGCGGGAACGCTGAACATCCAGCCGGTCAATGCTCTTATAGCCTCGATCAACAACATCCCTTCGTCGATCCTTCCCAGCTCCGAGGCTGCCCCCTCCGGCATTGCGGTGGATGGCAACAACAACTTCTACATGGCTAACCAGGGCGGCATCACCAACTCCGGATGCTCGGGCACAACCGACGCGAACATCTCGGTGTTGAAGCCCAACGGCTCACTCATCTCACCCGGCTGCTTTGGTTATGTGGGCGGGACGGCCTACACGGCGCTCGGCCAGCCCGGGGGAGTTTCTGTGGATCAATCAGGCAACGTCTGGGTAGTCAACTCCACCAGCCTCAATCCCACTGCTACGGGCCAGCTTGGCAACGGCAGCGGCGACAGCAACGTAACCGAATTCGTAGGTCTGGCGGCGCCGGTCAACCCGGTTCTTGCTCAGAATGCGAGTTCTCACACCTACGGCGCCAAGCCGTAACAACAGCCTGCGCGCCGCCGCGCAGGTCTGCACTCGGATGGACGATTGACGCGCCTGGCAGCGACCCTGCCGGGCGCGGTCAATCAAGAGAAATGTATTTGCGAACTGGCCAGAGACGCCAAGTAGACAGACTGTATCAGCGAGTCCACTTCAGCCTGGCCAGAGGATCGGCCGGGCTGATTTGCTCTCAGTATTTTGGACTACATGGCTATTTTTTGAATTCGGCAGAAATCAATCGACCGGCGCTCATTTTCGTCTCTCCTCAAAATGAAATGTCAGGAGTTTCATTGATCAGCGAATCTTGCAGTGGAGCACATCGCCTCCCACGACCATTGCGCTCCCTTGCGCTCGCACCAATTCTTTTTGTCTTCTGCTCCCTGGCAGGGTGCGGCGGAATGGCCAAGCCGCAGGTGGGCGCGATTCAATTCACGACCGCATCTGGAGCGAGCGTAACGGCCCCGACTTCGCTTGCAGTTAACGGCCAGGTATATGTAGTGGCGGACGTGACGAATGACAATCAGTTTCTGGGCGTGAGCTGGACGGTGACCTGCGGGAGTGCGGCTGCACCGGGCGGCGTTTCCATCGATAGCGCTTGCGGCACATTCAATCCCGCCCATACCCTAAGCGGCCCGGTTCCGCTCTATCTCACCACCGGCATCATCAGCACATACAACGCGCCGGCCCAGATCCCAACTGGAACAACTGTGACGATCACCGCGCACGCGACGGCACTGCCGTCGGTTACATCCAGCGCAACGCTGACAGTCGTCTCCGCAGGGCCGCATTGAGGCGTCCCCGAATCGAGAAGATATCCATCGCGAGGGACATCTGAAAGCGCGGCAGGATTGACGCAGACAAGCGGCGTTAGCAATCGAGTGCGAATCACAGATTTGTGCTCAATCAGGCAGTTCACAAACGGGAGCGGTATCAGAGCCCAAGAGGAAGACGATGAAGAGCTTCAATACGATCGGGTCGGGCGGAGAACCTAATTGTCTCATTGCAACGGGCAGAGACCCCGGCGCAACCGCCACGCCTGTCTGGCCCACGGGCATCTCAGCGACCCTGGTTCACCGCTCGCGGCTGGCTGCGGCAAAGAGGCTCACGAGCCCGGCCCTGCTTTTCTCGTTGCTTCTTTTTTGTGGAATTTGCGGATGCTCCGCGGTCAAGCAACAACTCGGAGCAATCTCTGTCACGGACCCCAGCGGAGTCAAGCCCGGGCAGTTGACGTCTGTAATTGTGAGTGCGACGGCGGCAATCAGCGTGCCTGTGCTCAACGACCCTAACGCCCTGGGAGTGGACTGGTTGCTGACCTGCGGGGGCAGTTCCGTTCCGACGTACACGACTAATGTTTGCGGCACGTTGAATCCTGTGCATGTTGGCAGCAGCATCAACATGATCTTTACCGCACCGGCCTATGTTCCCATTGGGAACACGGTCACGCTGACCGCGGCTGCGACCAGCGACCCTTCTGAGAAAACCAGCGTCACCCTCACCATCCTGCCGCAACCCATCACGATTGCCTTCAGCTCGAATCCGCCCCCAGCAGCGATGGGCGTAGATGAATCAGTGCAACTGATCGCAACCGTGACGAACGATCCCATTGCCGCCGGCGTAAACTGGACCGCCACATGCGGCAGCAGCGCCTGTGGATCGTTCAGTCCCGCGCTGACCGCCAGCGGCAGCGCCACGGTCTACACCGCCCCGGCCGCAATCCCCTCCGGCGGCACCGTCACCGTGACCGCAACCTCTGTTGAAGATTCCAGCAAGTCGATGAGCGCACAGATCGCGATTATGCCGATCCAGGTGACAGTCTCACCCCAGACCTTCAGCGCGCCTGAGGATTCCACAACGGCCTTGACGGCAACCGTGAACTTCGATGTATCCGACTCTGGGGTGGACTGGGGAACACCTGTCTGCGGCACAGCCGGCGCGTGCGGGTCGGTCACTCCAGCTCACACGGCCTCCGGCGTGGCAGCGACCTATACTGCGCCGAAATCGATCCCTGCCGGCGCAAAGGTCACTATTGTGGCCACCGCCACCGCTCAGGCCAGTGCAAAGGCGACCGTCACCGCGACGATCGTAGTACCCCCGCCCATCAGTGTGAGCGTGGCTCCCGGCGCGGCTTCGATGCAGTTGGGAGGATCGACCACACTCGTTGCCCAGGTGGAGAATGACTACAGCAACTCCGGCGTCACATGGCAATGCAGTCCGGGGTCTTGCTCTCCGGATTCCAGCACGACGCCGCCCTTCACGACGACCTATACCGCGCCCAATGTCGCGCAGCCGGGCAATTCAGTAACGGTTGGGGCAACCTCGATTGCCGATCCGACCAAGAGCGGGTCGGCTTCTATCCAGCTTGTGCCAACGATCTCAGTCGCATTCAAGACGACGGCGTCAACTGTTACAGCAGGCGTACCCGCGGCATTCAGCGCAATCGTGAGCGGCGATATCGCACCGGGCGGCCTGGACTGGACTGCGACCAATTGTGGCAGTCCAAACTGCGGCACCTTCAACTCAGGGAATGCGAGCACACCAGCTCATAGCGCGAGCGGAGCCACAATCTACTACACCGCCCCGCCCCAGTTGCCCGCGAGCACGGTTACGATCACCGCGACCTCGACCGCATCCGAGACGGTGCCCCCTGCGCAATCGGCTTCAACCGCAGTCGCCGTGACGCCGGTGACCTTTGTACACTTCGTGCCCTTTGCCCCAAGCGCACTGCCCGTGGCGAATCCATCTTCGCCGATACTGGTCAATCTGGTAGCAGTTGCAGCCAACGACACTTCGAACGCAGGAGTGGATTGGGCAGTCTGCTCGGACGCATCCACTTGCGGCGAGTTCCTTGTGACCCCGGCGGTTGCCGCGACCGCAACTTCGCTGGCCGTGCCTCCTGTCTATTCGGCCACGCTGCATGCCGCGAGCGGTCAAGCAGTCAGCTACCTTCCGCCCACTCAAGTCCCGAGCACGGGGAATGTGACGATCACGGTTACTTCCACGGCTGACAAGATCGCCAATCCGACGACTCCGGCCTCTGCCGCGCCAATAGTAACTATCACCAACGACACAACCGGAGTAACCGGTGTCTCGCTCCAAGGCAAGGTACAGGTTGGGAAGCAGCCAGTTTCCGGAGCGCAGGTTGAGCTGTTTGCAGCTGGCACTGCTGGATACGGTTCTGCTTCTGCTCCCCTGGTCATTTCCAACGGCAGCACGATTGTGACAACCGGCACAGATGGCAGCTTCACGATCCCAGCAGGTTATACCTGCCCATCACAAGCCAGTGAGTTGTACTTGATTGCGCTGGGCGGCGCTCCCGGCGGAACCAAGAACAATCCGCAACTTGGGTTGATGACGGCGCTGGGCCCGTGCAGCAATCTGAATTCCACCGTTTCGATTGTGATGAACGAAGTCACGACGGTGGCATCCGTCTGGGCGCTGGCGCCCTTTACGGGGGCCGATTACGCCCACATCGGATCCAGCAGTTCCAACTACGCAAACGGCTTTGCCCACGCATTTGCGACTGTCAACAACCTGGTGGATATTACCGCGGGGTCGGCACTGACTCTTACGCCCGCCGGTTACGGCACGGTTCCGCAAGCAGAGATCAACACGCTGGCTGATGCAGTGAACACATGCGCGGCAACGGCAGGCGGCGCGCCGGGAGATGGCAGCGCATGCAGCGCATTCCTTGAGGCATCGAACGTAAGTCCGCTGGGCTTGGGTGTGCCTTCAAATTCGCCGACTAGCATCCTGCAGGCCTTGCTCGAAGTTGCTCAATATCCGAGCAATCTGTTCAGCTCTCCCAGCAGCGGTGCGCCGCTCTTCAGTCTTTTGTCGGGTGTGGCCAACCCGCCATTCGGGCCAGTGCTCACGGACGCTCCCAACGACTGGAGCATCGCGCTTAGCTTTACCGGCGGCGGTCTGGGAGGCATCTCACAGGCCAGCCCTCAATCCTCAGCCATGGCCATCGACACAGCGGGCAATGTGTGGGTTGCGAATACGAGGATTTCGAGCGTGACCGAGTTGTCGAACCTGGGGGCACCCATCTCTCCCTTCACGACTGGACGAACGCTGGCATCGGCGGGCGGATTCAAGGGCGGCGGGTTGAACCACCCAAAACGAATTGCCATCGACCAGCAGGGGAACGCATGGACGCTCAACGGGGACAGTTCGCTCAGCGAGTTTGGCTTCACCGGTGAAGCCATTACGGGCAGCCCCTTCAGCGGCGGAGGGACCATGGCCGGCGACGGGCTGGCCATCGACGGTTCCGGATTTATCTGGGTAACAGACAGCGGGACTCCAGGGGACGTGGCTGAATATGCCGGATATAACGCGCAAGTAAACGGCAAGCCGGTGGCCAACGGTACGCCGGTCTCCCCCTCGGGCGGTTATGTGAACGGCATCAGTTCGCCGAACGGCGCCGTTGCCGTGGATGGATCGGGCACGGTGTGGGTGTTGAATGACGGCACTTATTCGGCGGCAGAGTTGAACAGCACGAGCGGCGCCCTGCTCTGGACTGACTACGGGTACCTGATCAACCCCACCACGGGAAGCTTGCAAATCCCGCTTCAAAGCGTACTCAGCGCGAATGCATTCGGCGACTCGCTGGCCATTGACAGCGCCGGCGACGTCTACATCCCCAACCCCAACACCAATGGATCCGCTCAGATCTACGAACTTGTTGCCGGGAGTTCGGCTGCCAATGACGGTGGCATTGGCAAGACGCTTAGCCTTGGAATCCCCCCCGTATACTCGCCGATCGCCATCGACGGCTCGGGGCATCTATGGCTGGCGACGTCGGCCAACCTGAACAACGGGCAACCGCCCGCGCTGGTGGAGCTGAGCGGCTCGGGCGCGTCGCTCAATCAAAACCTTTCGGCTCCGGGGCTTGTGGGTCCGGATATCAGCAATGGTCCCGCCAGCATCGCCGTGGATGGCTCCGGCAATGTGTGGGTGCTGATCCAATCCAACAGCAGTACCCTCACGGAGTTCGTTGGTGTGGCGACTCCGGTGGTCACGCCGTTATCCCTGGGTGTCACAAACAACAGTCTGGGCAAGAAGCCGTGACAGGTGAACAAGCGTAAACGAGACCTCGCTCCAGGGGTAGATGGACGGTTAAGAGGCGATCTCGATAGTCGGGCAAAACGAGGCATGGTGGATTCCACGGAAGTTCAAGGAGAGGGTCAAATGATCAAGGCCAGAAAAGCAATGGGTGTCCTGCTGTTGATTGCCAGCGTAATCGGCGGACAGGCGCAAAGTTCCACCAATCAACCCCCGGCTCAAACAGCCAAGGCAAAGCACAAGACACCGGCGCAGTTAGAGCAGGATCTTGACAACCTGAGCGCAAAGTACGAGCAACTTGAGCGGGAGATGGTGGAGTTCAAGGCCGAGGCGGCGCGCCACGAAGCCGAGCTGACGGCGGCAACCAAGCAGGCCAAGGCCGCGGAGTCAGCGGCCGAGGCCGCGACGAAACAAGACAGTCAGCGCGCGGACAGCACCATGGAGATCGTCACTCGCAACGACGCGGCAGTAAGCGATTTGAAGAGCGCCGTCTCCGATCTCAAGCTGAGTTCTGAAGCGCTTGTTGAGACCATCCAGACCGAGCAGCAAAAGGTTGCGGCGCCGAAGGCGATTCCTTTCATGGGCATTACTTTGAAGCCGGGCGGGTTCCTGGCCGGCGAGACCGTGTTGCGGCAGCGTGGCATTGGCGGCGATGTGAACACACAGTTCACCGGCATTCCGTTCGCGGGCCAGACGGCGGGCCAGCTCTCTGAGTTCAATGCCAGCGGCCGCCAGTCGCGCATCTCCATTCTGGCCGAGGGGAGCCAGCCGCACAGCACATTGCGCGGCTACTTCGAGGGCGATTTTCTTTCTTCCGGCACTACATCGAACAACAACGAGAGCAATAGCTATACCTTCAGGAATCGTCAACTGTGGGCGCAGGCTGCTCTGAATAGCGGGTGGACGTTTACCGGCGGCCAGATGTGGTCGCTGGCCACCGAATACAGGTCCGGCCTGACCAACACCAAGGAAGCAACTCCGCTTACGATTGATTCGCAATACAACGTTGGCTTCACGTGGGAGCGGCAGTACGGCTTCAGGGTAGTCAAGCATGTGGGCAGCAACGTGTGGGCCGGCGTCGCGGTGGAAGAAGCGCAGACACTCAACCTTGGCGGCCACAACCTGCCTGCCCTGGTTCTTCAGCAGGCCGGCAACAGCGGCGGCCTTTACAATCCAGGCGCCAACTATAGCTTTAACTACTCGCCCGATCTGATTGCGAAGATCGCCTACGAGCCCAGCTTCGGTCACTTTGAGCTGTTCTCGATCGGCCGATTCTTCCGCGCCCGAGCGTTCCCGAATGCGGCTCCGATGCTGACGACTACATCGTGGGGTCCAGCGACTCCCACGACTGCCGGCGCATTCACCACCAAGGCGGATGGCGGTGGCGTTGGTCTGAACGCCCGCATTGCGATTCTCAACAAGAAGCTAGAGATTGGGGCGCACGGGCTGGCTGGCGATGGACTGGGCCGCTACAGCACGACAACCCTGCCGGATGCTACCGCGCACCCGGACGGAACGCTGGAATTGCTGGTAGGCGGCTCGGCACTCGGAAGTGCGGAGTGGCACGCAACGCCCAGGCTTGATGTCTATGGGTACTACGGTGCCGAGTATGCGAAGCGCGCCTTCTATCCCACAGGCGCCTTTGTCACCACAACTCCCAAACTGCCCACCGATCCGCCGCTCGGCCAGCCGATCGTCGGCGGTTATGGCGCACCCACCAACATCGAGTTCGGCTGCTCCACCGAGGTTGTTCCTGCGGGCTCAGCGAACGGGGGCGGCGATGTTCCGGGCGGCGCACTGGGCTGCACGGCTGACAACCGCAACATTCAGGAAGGAACCGTGGGCGAGTGGTATCGGTTCTACAAGGGACCCAAGGGAAGCCTGCAAATGGGACTGCAATACTCCTATGCTGTGCGGCGCACGTGGCAGGGCGTCGGCCTGGCAGCCAATCCAATTGCCGGCACACCCGCCGTCACCGGCTCTCCGAAAGCCATCGACAACATGTGGTTCACCTCGTTCCGCTACTACCTGCCCCAGTAGGCATCAAGGCGGATTGCAATACCGGATAAACCCAGACCAGTCGGGGATGGGTTTATCCGGAGAACCTGAATTCGACAGGAGCTCCAGGCAATGTTTCGATCGCTCTCCAAGTACCTCCCACTCTTGATGGCGTTGTTGGTTCTGGGCACGGTATCCGCCGCTGCCCAGAACGGACAAATCTCGGGACTTGTCACCGATCCGCAGGGAAAGGCAATTTCCGGCGCCGCGGTGCAAGTCGTCAACCAGGGGGGTACCCTCCAGCGCGATACCAAGACCGACGCCACCGGCGCGTATTCAGTACCTGACCTGCCGCCGGACACCTATCTGATCGTCATCCAGGCGGAGGGCTTCAATCCTTTCACCAGCGATCCGCAAAACCTCGCGGCGGGTCAAACGCTCAAGTTCAACGCTCCCATCACATCTGTTCAGGCGGCCACAACCACCGTCGTGGTGGAAGGCGGCGGCGCAAACCAGATCGAGTTGCAGACAGCCACAATCTCCGGCACCATCTCGACCGAGCAGGTCACGACGCTGGGCCTTAACGGACGCAACTTCACGCAGCTGAGCACCACCACACCGGGCGTAAGCAACCAGTCTGGCCAGGATGAAGCCAAGGTGGGCGTGGCGGGCAGCGCCAAGTTCAGCGTCAACGGCGGCCGTGTGGAATACAACACGTTTGTGGTGGATGGCAGCGACGTACTGAATACCAGCATCAATGCCAGCCGCGGTCAGGGCGAGCCGTTGATCGTGTATCCCAGCGTGGATGCCATTCAGGACATTCAGGTGCTCACGTCGAACTATGGCGCGATGTATGGCAAAACGGCATCAGGCAGCGTAATCGTCACCACCAAGTCAGGTGCAGCGGAGTTCCACGGCAACGCATATGGATTTGTCCGCAATGAGGCCTTCAACGCGCGCAACTACTTTGACCAGCCGATCCCGGACGCAAACGGCGTTCTGGTAAAACGCACGCCGCTCTACCGCAGGCAGGACTACGGAATCACCATCGGCGGCCCGTTGTTCATCCCCAACAAATACAACGTGAAAAAGGACAAGACCTTTTTCTTTTTCTCTGAAGAGCTGCGATTGGAAGAGACGCCTGTCGCGTATAACCAGGCCGTTCCAACGCTCGCCGAACGCGGCGGCGATTTTAGTGACGTCTGCCCTCCAGAGTCGAGCGCACAATCCACCTACTACCCCAATGCAAGCCAGTATCCGGACTGCCCTGTTCTGGGACCGGATAGCACGGGGAAGAATCCGGGCTTTCCTTACGCGCGCGCCAATGTGAACTACCTGGCGGCCGCCATGCTCGCGTCGAACACGATTCCGCTTCCCAACTCCAACAGCGGCTGCAATACGACCAATCCGAGCGGGCTGGCCCGCTGTTACATTGCATCGGTCTCGCCATCCACCTACTGGCGTGAAGATCTGTTTCGCATTGACCACAACCTGACCGCCTCCGAACAGCTTGCCTTCCGCTACATTCACGACCAGTGGGACACCACCACCTTGACCCCGCAGTGGGGGGTGGTGCAAAACAGCTTTCCCACGGTTGAGAACAAGCTGGTTGGGCCAGGCCTGGATATGGTCTTGAACCTCACCCAAACCCTGCCCCACTCCATTCTCAACCGGATCACCCTGGCCTACTCGGTGGCCCACATTTCCCTCGCACCCCAGCCAGGCCCAGGCGTCTCGTCCCTTGACCGACCCGCGATCCTCGACGGCGCCTGCCAAACCGTGACCGGCGGCACGCCGACCCCGCCGAATCCATCCAATCCGGCCCAGGTGCTGACTGAGTGCCCCATGGGCTACATCTTCGCCAACGGTTTCGCAGGCAAGATGCCGGGCCTGATGTTCCAGGGAAATAACGGAGCCTATGGCGGGCACGGCTTTGCAGCCGATACCGGCTATGCACCGTGGCACATGGCAAACCCCACCTACGTTTTACGCGACGACTTCAGCAAGACCATCGGCAAGCATACGATTCAGGCCGGCGTTGAGGCAGTCTTTGCGCAGCAGAATGAGCTGAGCGCAGTCAGCGGCGCCAACTCCGGCGATGTGCAAGGCCTGCTCACCTTCAGCAACCAGCAATCGAGGAACACTTCAAACAACGCCTTTGCGGATTTCCTGGCCGGTCCGGGAATTGCCCCGTTGGTTGCGCTGCCCGGAGGCGGGGGCACAGAAGCCGAATACGGCGGCCAAATCACGGCCATCAAGAGCTTTCAGCAAGACAGCGGACAAGGCCGCTACTACAACCGCTACAAGCTTGCCGAGCCCTACATCCAGGACGATTGGCGTGTCAACAGTCGGCTCACCGTCACTGTCGGCATGCGGTTGAGTCTTTTCGGCACCTGGTACAACGCCCGAAACACCGCCTATAACTGGGAGCCGCAAGCCTATAACCAGTCGCTCGGCTCATCATTCTTTGTTGACCCCAATAATGGCTTTCTGGTTCGGAATATCGCCGGCACCTCGACAGGCGGACTGCCTCCGGTGGGGCTGAACCTGAACAATCTTGACCCCATTATCACCAATGGACTTGTGCAGTGCGGTGTTCACGGAGTCCCAACCAGCTGCATGGCCGGCCACATCTTCAACCCTGCCCCCCGCGTCGGGCTGGCATGGGATCCGTTCGGCAACGGACGCACGTCGATTCGCGCCGGCTACGGGCTGTTCTGGGAGCACGGCACAAGCAGCGAATCCAACTCCGGCTCGCTGATTGGCGGCGCTCCCCTCATCCTGAGCGAGACGCAGGCATTTCCGAGCCCATCCGGCGGATCGCAGGCCAGCAACGATCCGAATGTCGGCGCGTACAACACTATCGGATTCTCTTGCCAATATGGCACTGCCCAGTGCGGGCATGTATCTTACCCGGGCGGCGTCACCTTCCCTCTCAACGTGACTTCGATTCCAACCAAGGCAGTCTATCCCTACACGCAGCAGTGGAGCTTGAGCATCCAGCGAGAACTCGGCCAGGGCTTTGTTGGCTCACTAGCCTACGTCGGCACCAAGGGAACTCATCTGACCGCGGAGCGCGATCTGAATCAGTTGCAGCCGCTCACCTCCGCTCCTAACCCATTCCCCCTGGGGCAGCCGCTTACCGCTGACATCTGCCAGGCCGGCGCGACAACTGGAACCTTTCCGGTTGGCGGCACGACTGGAGGGAACGGTTCACCCACCTCGCCCGGCATCGGACCCAACGAACCGGGCTACGTCAACATGGTTGTTGCCTGCGCCGGTTCACCGGGATTTGTCGCCAATGGCGTCAAGTTGGGTATCAGCGCCGATTCTTCCCGCCCCTACAACGGCTTCAGCAACATTCTTTCCATCGCGAATGTGGCCACTTCGAACTACAACGGACTGCAAGCCACGCTGAGCCGCAGCAAGGGGTCGTTTACGCTGGGAACCGCCTACACTTACAGCCACTCGCTGGACGATGCTTCAGACCGCGCCAGCGCCAACTTCGTCAATTCCCTCGATCTGAAATCGAACTATGCCAGCTCGGATTTTGACGAGCGGCACATGCTGAGCGTGAACTATATTTACCGGCTGCCCTTTATCCAATTGCTCGACCGCTTCACGCAGTTCGAGAGGGAAGAAGAGCCGGCGCCCGGTCCCGCCGAGCCGGAGACTGCAGACAAAGCTGCACCTGATTGGAGAGAAGGTACTCTCCTCAAGACCCTCCTCGATCATTGGGAGCTTTCAGGCATCACCGCCTACATGACGGGAACACCGTTCAGCGTGGTCAACGCCGGCAGCGCCAACGGCATTGGCGCGGCAGATAACGCCGGCGTTGGCAATGCGCTCGGCCTCGGCTCCTACCCTGACCGCGTGGGCAATCCCAAAGGCCTGAAGCCGCTTGTTGCCAGCAGTGGATCGAATATCGGGCCGCTGTTGCTGAACCCCGGCGCGTTTGCCGCACCACGCGGACTCACCTTTGGCAACGCCGGGCGCAACGTTCTCAACAATCCGGCGCGCACCAACTTCAACATGTCCCTGATCAAGCATTTCCCTCTGGCCCATGAGCGGAGCGTGGAGTTCCGCGCTGAAGCCTACAACATCTTCAATCACACGCAGTTTCGCATCTACGATCCCTCCCACCCTGGCAACACCGGCAACAACATTGTGAATTGCTATGGCGACGTGACAACAGGGTATTCGGCCGGGGCAACCACCGGCACCACCAACTGCGTGGCAGGCAATTCGTTCCTGCATCCGGTCGATGCGCACGATCCGCGCATCTTGCAATTTGGCCTGAAGATGGCGTTCTAAGTTGAAACGGAGCAATGTATGAAAAACAACGAAGCGTTTCCCCCTTCCAGGGGTGCGGAAGAAAACAAGCAGCGTGGTCAGGCTCTGCGCCGTTGGCTTGGCCTCGGGCTCGCCGCGAGCCTGGGAATGATGGCTGCCGGTTGCGGCAGCAGCAATACGCCTGCGACCACCACCCCTGCGGCGAATCCGTCTCAACTGTATTTCGCGCCCACGCTGGGCGATCAATATGCGTCAACGTACGCCATCGATCACACCGCCAACACCTTCGTGCGCGATGTGTACGGCTTCGACGGCAGTCCCGCAGCCGGTGCAACCGTCACTGACTCGGGGGCCGTTTCCATGTTGAGCAATGGCGTCGTCAGCCTTGCGGTTTCTTACAACGAGAGCACCTCGGGGGTTCAAACCATCGATAACCCACCGTTGACCGGGAACTGGGCGGTGGAGTTGCCCGGCCAGGCCGCGTTGATTGGCATGAAGGCGTATTCCAACTTCACTCCTGCCGTGCCTACGGAGTCCTGCCCCGACCTCAGCACTCCAGAGAATTTCCTATTCGTAACCATTCCCAACCGGCTCTCGAGCAATTCGACACCGATCACTTCGAATAAATGGAACCCCTCACTGGAAACCGCCTTTGGAACCGCGCAGATTAGCACCAAGGGGACAACGGTGCAGTTCAACAGCATAAGCCAGTATGCGTTCCCTGCGAGCGGCGCCGCTCCCGTCGCTCCCAGCAACCCCGGTCAAGCCAGTGTGTCCACAGCCTGTTCGCCGACGTTTTATGGGTACACCATCGGTGTTCCCAACTCAGTAACGGTGATCAACCCTGGGAATGGGCAGTCAGTTCCACCTTCGGCAACGATCGGAATCGGCCCTGCGGGGTTCCTTGTGGAAGATGCAGGCTCATCGCAGATCGCGGGTCAGCCCTATGAGAACGTTCTCGGCGCCGGGTATGGAGCCATCGGGTTGCCCATGCCGTCCAGTGCCCTCAGCACTTCAACATTGACTGCTGCCCAGTATCAGGGGTTTCTCTATGGGTCAGGCGGACCTGTGAGCCTGACCCAAACCGGCCCCGGATTCAGCCTTATCGGTTCCTTTGGATACTCGAACCTGCAAACCGCGTGCCCAACTTTGCCCGCCCCCTCGACGGCTACAATCCTGTACGGGGGAGAGTTCGCGAACAACGACCCCTCCAGCAATGCAGCTGGCAACTGCGACCTGGCTTTCGATCTTGGAGCGCAGGATAGCAAAACAAACGGGCTCTTTCCGGCGGCAACCGTTTACGTCACCGCTGCCTTCCCAAAGAACGGCATTAGCTCCGCGTACTCGTTTCCCGCCGTCGCCATTGCTGGCCAGATCGGAAAGAAGTACGCGATCTTTCTCATCGGCGTGGATACAGCAGGCTCACCATCGCAGGCATGGGGAATTTACCTTCTGCAATCGAACTAAGCTTGCCCGGGTTACTGTAGGAGTTCTCAATCGATGGCTGTCAGTCCACAGGCTGCTCAGGGAAACTCGGGTAAGGCGGTTTGGCTTTTCATCCCTCTGCTGCTTGCCGGATGCGGCGGCGGCGCAATAGTGCAGAACCCCTTGCCCACGCCCCCGGCTTCAGCCAGCGTCACAGGAAAGCTGATAGGCGGGCAACAGCCCATTCAGAACGCCGCGGTCCAACTCTTTGCAACCGGGTCGACCGGATACGGCGCCGGCGCGGTCGCCCTTACGCCTTCGGTCTACACCGACGCGAATGGCAACTTCTCGATTACCTCCGGCTTCACGTGCCCATCCGGCAGCACAATCACCTATCTGGTTTCAAGAGGGGGAGACCCGGGGACCGGGACCGATAACCCAGCCATCGCCCTGATGGCAACGCTTGGCCCCTGCGACAATCTCGCTTCCCTTCCCTTTCTGGTTGTGAATGAAGTGACGACAGTGGTTTCAGTATGGGCAATGAATCAGTTCCTTTCGCCCGGCGCACAGATGGGAACCAGTTCCACCAATACACTGGGACTGGCAAACGCATTCGCCAACACAAGCAATCTGGTCAATCTCGCCCAAGGCACCGCGCCCGGAGCCGGCGCACCTCAGGGCATGGTTATCCCCATCGCAAAGATCGACACATTGGCCAACATCCTGGCAGTGTGCGTGAACACTGGCTCGTGCGATACGCTGTTTGCCGCGGCAAAACCTGTGAATGGCACAGCGCCTGCCAACACCCTGGACGCCGCGTTGAACATCGTGCGCAATCCTGCTGCCAACGTAGCCGCGCTCTTCGCCCTCCCCACTCCATCGGCCCCCTTTCAGCCCATGCTCAACGCAGCCCCAGCCGACTGGACCCTCGCCGTCACGTACTCCGGAGGCGGGTTGAGCGGCCCAGCGGCGCTTGCGTTGGACGCATCAGGAAACCTTTGGGCCGCCAACTACTTCAACTCAGTCACGGAACTCTCCAACACCGGCGAGCCGCTCTCTCCAGCCTCGGGCTTCACAGGAGGCGGCCTCAATGAGAGCTACGGAATCACGGTTGCTCAGAATGGCTCAATCTGGGTGACCAATGAACAATCGTCCAGTGCAAACCATGGCGATGGCAGCCTGACGGTTCTGAATGCCTCAGGGCAGGTGACATCAGGCAGCTACGGTTATTCCGGCGGGGGCGTGTTCTTCCCCGTTGCCATTGCATCCGATTCCAATGGCAACATCTGGACGGCCAACTACGGCAACTCGACCGGGTCGGTGCTGTTTGACACCGGATCGCCGATCTCCGGCAGCGGAGGTTTTGGGGCTGGACAGCTCTCCGGGCCAGTGGCCGTCGCCATCGATGCAAACCACAACGCATGGTTCGCTAATCAGTCTGCCGACTCCGGCTCCGTTACCAGCGTTTCTCCCAATGGCAGCCAGGTAACCACAACCATCTGCTGCGGCGCGGAGCCCTCAGGCATTGCAACCGACAGCATTGCAGTTGCCGGCACTTCAACCAAAGGGCATGTGTGGACGGCTAACTACGCATCCAGCACCGTGAGCGAACTGGAGTTGGGCAGTAACGGTTCTGTCGTTGTCGCTTCCACCGGCTACTCCGGTGCGGGGCTCGATCACCCGAACGGCATTGCCGTGGATGGGGCGGGCAATGTGTGGCTGGCAAATTACAGCGGAAACACTCTGTCGGAGTTGCAGGGCGCCCTGGGCGCAAACCCCGGCCAGGCACTCTCGCCGGGCACCGGGCTCGGCAAGGATGCGCATCTGGGCCGGCCCTATGCCATTGCAATCGATGCCAGTGGGAATCTTTGGGTATCCAACTTCGGCCTGAACACCATCACCGAGTTTCCGGGTGCGGCATCGCCGGTGAAGATGCCTTTGGCGGGTCCCGCTCAATTGCCCTGACGGAGAAGGCCGGGTTTGCATGGCGTCCGATGATCTGACGCACGATAGTCCTCTAAGTAGCTTATTTTCAAATACCCCGCGATCAACGAGAGCCATTCTGGCCGGTGGTGAGAAGCTCTTGCTCCGGCGCGTTCAGGTGCGGATCGCTCAGGGCTAGCGAACCACGCCGGCGTCCCGAGCAGGCCAGTAGACGAAGACGGCCTTTCCGTAGATGAGCGAGCGCTCGACAGGACCGAATTCGCGACTGTCAGAGGAGATGGAGCGGTGGTCGCCCATCATGAAATAGCAGTCGTCGGGCACGACGATCTCCTCCATGGAGCGATCGTCGCGGTACTCCTCGGGGACATAGGCCTCCTGAAGCGGGTGGTTGTTGAGCCATACCTGACCGTGGTCAATGCGGAGCCTGTCACCGGGCAGGGCGATGACGCGCTTGATGTAGCTCTTCTCCGGGTCACGCGGATAGAGGAAGACGACGACGTCGCTGCGCTCTACGGCGGAGATGCGGTAGACAAACTTGTTGATGAAGAGGCGGTCACGGTCTTCAAGGCGTGGCAGCATGCTGGTGCCTTCAACGCGGACCGGCTGGTAGAGGAAGGTAATGATCAGAACAGAAGATGCGACGGAGACCAGCAGGTCGCGGACCCATAGGCCGATGCCTGAGGATTTGCGCGGGGGAGCGGGCGCGAGGCCGGGCGCCAGATCAATGAGCGAGGATTCAACAGGGCCGGTTTGACCGGGGGCTGCACTATTCGGGGGAACCGTTTCCATCTCACCTCTAGATTACTCGCACCCGAGGGCATCTGGGGGGCAGTGGACCAGGGCGGAGTTGTCCAGGTGCATGGTCACTCCCCTTAGCCCCCTGTTCCGATAGACGGCGTACAGGCACTGAAGGATAGCTCTTTCCGCTGGAGCGGAGACAACATGGGGCGGCGGTGACCGCAATGTGCCCGAATCGCGATAGGATGCAAAGCAGCGATGAAGAACGACAGCGCGAAGCCCGAAAACACCGAAACGTCTGGCAGATTCGCGGCGGCTTATGAGGTGCTGCGAGCGGCGATCTCGGCTCAGGCCTTCCCCGGCTGTGCGTTTGGGGTACTGGCGGGCGGCAAGATGGTGCTGCGGGACGGGTTGGGACGGTTCACCTATGAGGCCGACGCTCCCATGGTTGGCGCGGATACCGTGTACGACGTGGCCAGCCTTACCAAGGTGGCGGCAACGACCGGGGCGGCGATGCTGCTTTGGCAACGCGGCCGGCTTGACCTGGAAATCGCTATCGGCGAGCTGCTGCCGGAGTTTGTTGCAGGGCGCACGGCAGGTGACCCGGCTCGCCGGGTGACGGTGCGCAATCTGCTGGCCCACAACTCGGGATTGCCGGGTTACGTTGAGTTCTTTCGGACCATAAGCACAGGGCCGGCGCTGCTGAAGGCGCTGATGGAGTTGCCGCTAGAGGCCGAGCCGGGGATATGGGCTGAATATTCCGATCCGGGCTTCATGCTGCTCGGCAAGGCGCTGGAAGCAGTGATGGGCGAGCCCCTAGATTCCTGGGTAAAGCGGGAGATCTTTGCGCCTCTTGGGTTGGAAGCCACGGGGTTCTGCCCAGCGGCAGAGAAGCGCGACGCGATTCCTCCCACGGAGGAAGACACGTGGCTGCGGCACCGCAGGATTCAGGGCGAGGTACAGGACGAGAACGCATGGCTTCTGGGAGGGGTAGCCGGCCATGCGGGGGTGTTCTCGAACGTCGCGGACCTGCTGCGGTTTGCCGGGGAGGTTTTGCAGGCGGGGCTCGGGACGGGAGGCGGGCGGCTGTTTGAAGCGGCAACGATTGAGCGGTTTGCCCAGAGGCAGGAGCCGGCAGGCAGCCCCCGGGCACTGGGCTGGGATACGCCGTCAGAGAACTCCTCGTCCGGGCTCTATTTCTCACGTGGGTCGATCGGGCACCTGGGCTTCAGCGGCTGCTCTCTCTGGATTGATCTGGAAGCCGGGGTGGCCGTGGTGCTGCTGACGAACCGCACATGGCCAGACCGGCAAAACCAACTCATCCGCCAGGTGAGGCCTGCCTTCCACAATGCCGTGCGCAAGGCTCTGTAATCTTCAATTGGACGATTGGATGTGGGCAGCCAGCCGGCCCAAGAGATTTCTGGCCGGATTTGACCACTTTACCGATACAATTAATCATTGGGGATATACACGATGCTCACCAGCACGACGACGCAGGGAACGGCCGCCGCCCAGACTGAGGAACCAAAGAGAGACTCAGCATCCTTGCTTCAGGGCCTGACCACCGAGAGGCAAAATGAGGCCTCCCAAGGGTTCGACACCAAGTCCGCGATCGAGATTGCGCGCATCATCAACCATGAGGACGTGAAGGTTCCGGCCGCGGTGAAGAAGGCGCTGCCCGAGATTGCGCAGGTGATTGACCAGGTGGCTCGATGTCTGCGGGATGGCGGACGGTTGATCTACGTCGGCGCCGGTTCGAGTGGACGGATTGCAGCGCTGGACGCATCGGAATGCCCCCCCACCTACTCCACCGCCCCCGGACAGGTGCAGTACATTATGGCCGGCGGCCCCAAGGCCCTGGCCTCGGCAGTTGAAGTCAACGAAGACTCTGAAGAACTGGGCCAGCGAGACATCGCCCGCCGCCGCCCCACCCGCAAAGACATCGTGGTTGGCATCTCCGCTTCAGGGCGCACCCCCTACGTGGTGGCGGCCGTGGCCTATGCCCGGGCGCGCGGCGCACACACAGCCGCTGTTACGTGCAACTGCGACACTCCGCTCTCGGCGGCCGCTGACATTGTGATTGTTGCGGAGGTGGGCCCTGAGGTTGTCTCCGGCTCAACCCGCATGAAGGCCGGCAGCGCACAAAAGATGGTGCTGAACATGATCACCACGGGCGCCATGACGCGTCTGGGCTATGTGTACGAAAACCTGATGGTCAACGTGCATATGCAAAACTCGAAGCTGGTGGAGCGCGGGATTCGGATTCTGATGAGCGCCTGCAAGATCGACCGGCCGACGGCTGTGGAGACGATCAAGAGCGCCGGTCGCAGCGTTCCGGTAGCCCTGGTGATGTTGAAGGCCAGGGTGGACAAGCCGGAGGCGGTGCGGCGGCTGGCCAAGTCGGACGGGAATGTGCGGCTGGCGATTGAGGATAATGTGCTGGAATTGTAGGCAGCCTCATCGCGGACTGCCGCAAGTTCGCACTGGACCGTGCGAAGCCGAATCTCAGCAGGGCGACGTCAATCGATTTCGCATTGAAGCCGTTGCAGGTCTGGTCGCCAATCAATACTCGAGGAATCTTCCAGTTCCTCTCCGTGCCTCAGCTTCCCTCTTCCACCTTGAGGAATGAGATTTTCGTCTCTTGGGGTCCGAGCGCCAAAGGCGCGCACATAGGCAATTTGCCGCAGGCATGCCTACCGAGATAGCGGGCTACGTTGCATTCGCGTTTACACTAGTAGGCTAGAGGTTGTTGATTCTTCATGGATAAATACGTCATACGGGGCGGGAATCCGCTGGTGGGCACCATTCGGGTCTCGGGCGCGAAGAACTCGGCGCTGCCCTGCATGGCTGCGGCGATTCTGACCGAGGATGAGGTGATCCTGGAGAACATTCCGCAGGTGCGGGACATTGAGACCGAGCGCAAGCTGCTGGCCTCAATGGGCGCACAGGTGGAACTGGGAAGCGGGGACGCCAAACACCGCACAACGATCAGTTGCCGTACGCTCTCTGACCCTGAGGCGAAGTACGAGATTGTAAAGACGATGCGGGCCAGCTCTTTGGTGCTGGGTCCGCTGGTGGCCCGGGCGGGGATGGCGCGGGTGGCGATGCCGGGCGGATGCGCGATCGGCGGGCGGCCGATCGACCTGCACATCAAGGGCCTGGAGAAGATGGGCGCGACGATTACGCAGGCGCATGGCTACCTTGAGGCGCGGGCCGACAGGCTCCACGGGGCGCATCTTGTCTTCGACAAGATCACTGTGACGGGGACCGAAGACCTGATGATGGCCGCGGTGCTGGCCGAGGGCGAGAGCCTGATGGAGAACTGCGCGCGGGAGCCGGAGGTGACGGACCTGGCCGCGCTGCTAACGGCGATGGGCGCGAAGATTGAGGGCGCGGGCACGTCGACCATCCGGGTGACGGGCGTGAGCCGGCTGCATGGCGCCCGCTACAGCATCAACCCGGATCGCATTGAGGCGGGAACGTTTCTGGTGGCGGGGGCCATCACGCAGGGCGACCTGATTGTGGCCAACTGCAACGCATCGCACCTGAGCGCGGTAATCGCCAAGCTACAGGAGGCGGGCGCCCGGGTGGATATTCTGGGGCCGGATGCGGTGCGGGTGAGGGCTGATGGAAATCTGCGCGCCGCCGATATCTCAACGGAGGAGTATCCCGGCTTCCCTACCGATATGCAGGCGCAGTATATGGCCCTGGCCACGCAGGCAAAAGGCGTGAGCGTGGTGAGGGAGAATATCTTTGAGAACCGCTTCATGCATGTGCAGGAGTTGGTGAGGATGGGCGCGAACGTGAAGGTGGATGGGCGCACGGCCATGGTGCGCGGAACCACGCCACTGTCAGCCGCGGCCGTGATGTGCTCGGACCTGCGCGCATCGGCATCGCTGGTGCTGGCGGCGCTGGTGGCCGATGGGGAATCGATCCTGGATCGCGTGTATCACATGGATCGCGGCTATGAGCGGATTGAAGAGAAGCTGGCAGGGGTAGGAGCGCAGATCAAGCGCATGGGCAACGTGTTTACTTCCAACGAGGACGGGGCCGACTGATCTGGGTGTTATCGCCAGCTTACGGCGAGGTGCCAGTGCAAACCGTGTTGAACTGTTTTGGTGAGAACGCGTTCGTACTCGCGGAGTTCGAGCAGAACCGGGAGCGTCTCAGAGCCCAGCGCAGCGGGGTTGGCTTTGAGAAAGCCGAGCAGAGCCCGCACGGTAAGCAGACCCTCCGAGGCCTGGAACCATTGCGGCTGGGGCAGGGGTTGGGCCCAATCGGGGGTACGCGCGCCTTGCTCCACCAGGAGGGCCAGCGAATTTTCGTCGGCGGAGAAGAAGTCGAGCAGGGGGCTGACCTTCAGCCGCTCGGCGAGCTTTTCCAGGGCATCTTCGTTGCGGGCCAGAGCCTGGCCATTGACAAAGATGTCAAAGCCGGGGTCTTCCCCTTCAACGACGATATAGAGGCTGGCTGCCATCGTTCTGAGTCTAGTAGAGATAACGGGGAAAACGGAATAAATCGGCAATCGGTCATCCAATGAATAACGGGGTGCGGTGGCTCCACGGTTACCCAAGTTTGTTCGAATTTCCCATACTGCAACAAAAGAGTTATAGAAACCGCTGGGAATTGGCCGATGGTAAACAGTGATAGACTGAATGCACAGGAGTGACCGTGGTGGACTGGAGCAAGCTGCCGGATGTGGGCGCTGTCGCGCTGCTGGCGTGCTCCTTTGCCTCGGTCGCTCGCCGCAGCGAGACACCTGCCTCCGGGATATGGCTGACCGGCTGGCTGATGATTGTGCTGCACTTCACTGCCTTCATGTTTCTGCCGGTTCCGGGCGTCTGGGGGATCCTGGCGGCATTGATTGGTGTGGCTGCACTCACCTGGGCAGGGTTGCTGTTCATGTGGGCCTGTGTTCCCTTCCATCATGAGCGCTCAAGCCCGTGGATGCTGGTGGCGCTGCTGGGAACATACACACTGTATGTGGGAGTCGTCACGCTCAGTCCCGGGGCACCCTGGGCGCTGACGGTTTGCGCTTCCCTGCTCGGTATCGTTCCTTTGGCAATCACGCTGTTTGCTTTGCCGACGTTCAGACACCCCCTGCGCTGGACTGTGGTTGTTATCAACGGCCTGCTTTGCGTTTTCCTTCTCAGTTTTGAGAACCGGCCCGGCAATGGTGCGGATCTGGCTCTGAATGCGGTACTTTTTGCCATCTATATAGGCTGCTGCCTGCACTTCTTTTACCGGTACCGGCGCGCGACAGCTGGTGCGCTTGTGACGATCGTCGGATTTCTGGCCTGGGCCGGTGTCTTTGTAGTGGCACCCGGGATGGCTGCCTTCCTGCCTCATTTTCATCTTGAGAGCGAGGTCTGGAATCTGCCCAAGTATGTGGTGGCTGTGGGCATGATCCTGCTGCTGCTCGAGGACCAGATCGCGCACAACAAGTTTCTTGCGCTGCACGATGAATTGACCGGATTACCCAACCGGCGGCTCTTTCAGGACCGGATGGCGAATGCAATCGAGAGGGCTCGCCGTTCGGGCAACCACGCAGCCCTTCTGTTGCTGGATCTGGACCGCTTCAAGCTGGTAAACGACACACTGGGACACCATGTAGGCGATTTGCTGCTGCAACAGGTGAGTTCGATTTTTGCGGCCCGGGTTCGCCGCTCGGACACGGTGGCGCGCACCGGTGGAGATGAGTTCTGCATCATTCTGGAGGAGCCAGCCAACCGCATCGATGCCCAACACGTCGCAAGCTCTCTTTTGCACCTGCTCAGGGAGCCGGTCGAGGTCGGCGGGCACACGGTTCAGATAGGGGCCAGCGTCGGTATTGCGGTGTTCCCAGACGACGCAGACACGATGGAAGCGCTCTGCATCAAGGCCGACCTTGAGATGTATGCCGACAAGAATCGGAATTGCGCCGCGGACGATGCGCATGGAATCGGCATCCCGGCTGGAGTTCCAACCGCGGAGAACGTAGTCCAGGCAAGCTATCGGCGTGAAGAGTATGGCTTGCCCGATGCAGCGCAGAAGGTGTTGGCTGCGCACAAGGGACGAGTTCAATAGCGGCAATTCAGAGCAAAAGGAAAGGCCCGGAGCTGAGCTCCGGGCCTTCTTTGTTGATGGGCTACTGACCGCCGCCGCCAGGGCCGCGACCGCCGCCACCACCACCGCCGGGTCTGCGACGCCGGCGCCGGCGATTGTTGTTGTTGGCCGGCGGACGTGCTCCGCCGGCAGGCTGGACAACCGGAGGCGGCGCACCATCCACGCGGTTGAAGTTGGGCTCGGTTTCCTCGTCGAACTCCTCGGCCTCTACCTCGTCGAAGTCGTCTCCGCCTTCGATCAGAATCGTGCTCTGATTCGACTTCGGCTGACGCTCGTCGAACTCGTTGCGCGGAGGCGCAGGCGCTACGCGAGCGGGCGGCGGAGCAACGAACTCAGCGGCTTCAATCTCAACTTCACCCGGCTCTGCAACTGGCGGAGCAAGCTTGGCCTTCTGCTCCTTGATGAGCGCCTTGCGGCTGAGCTTGATGCGATTGCCTTCAATGGCCAGAACCTTGACCATCACCTGATCGCCCTCGCGAAGCTCGTCCTTGACTTCCTTGACGCGATGTTCCGCGATCTCGGAGATGTGAAGCAAGCCATCGGTTCCGGGGAACAGCTCAACGAATGCGCCGAACTCGGCCAGGCGAACCACCTTACCGAGATAGACCTTGCCAATCTCCGGCACGGCGGTGATGTTGCCAATGAGCTCAAGGGCCTTTTTGAGGCCATCGGCGTCACAGGAGGCAACGTTGACGCGGCCGGTATCGTCCACGTCGATCTTGGCGCCTGTTTGCTCGATGATGCCGCGGATGGTTGCGCCACCTTTGCCGATCAGATCGCGGATTTTGTCGGTGGGAATCATGACGGTTTCAATGCGCGGCGCATAAGCCGAGCGCTCGGTGCGTGGTCCATCGAGCACTGCGTCCATCTTGTCGAGCAGGAAGATGCGTCCGCGACGCGCCTGCTCCATGGCTTGCTGAAGGATCTCGCGAGTCAGGCCGCCGATTTTGATGTCCATCTGAAGCGCCGTGATTCCCTTGCGCGTTCCGGCAACTTTGAAGTCCATGTCGCCGTAATGATCTTCGGCGCCGGCGATATCAGTGAGGATGGCGTAGTCGTCGCCTTCCTTCACCAGGCCCATGGCAACGCCAGCTACCGCGCCCTTGAGCGAGATGCCGGCGTCAAACAGCGCCAGGCTGGCGCCGCAGACTGTGGCCATCGACGAGGAACCATTCGACTCCAGGATGTCAGAGACGATGCGGATGGTGTAAGGCGACTCGTCCGCACTGGGAAGAACGGCGGAGATGGCGCGCTCGGCCAGTGCGCCGTGGCCGATCTCGCGGCGTCCTGTGCCCGTCATACGGCCGGTCTCGCCCACGCAGAAGGGAGGGAAGTTGTAGTGGAGCATGAAGGGCTTCTTCTTTTCGCCCTCGTAGCTCTCAAGCCGCTGGCCGTCGTCGGTAGTGCCGAGCGTGGCCGTAACCAGTGCCTGTGTCTCGCCACGAGTAAACAGTGCCGACCCGTGAACGCGGGGCAGAACGCTGTGCTCGATGGTGATCTGGCGAATCTGGTCGAATTCGCGGCGATCGGGCCGGATGCGATCTTTGGTGACCTGCTCGCGGAAGGTGCGCTCGCGGAGGTGCTCATAGTAGTGAGCCAGCTTCTTCTTGGCCGCCGGATCGTCGGCAGGCAACGCTGCGGCCAGCTCGTCCTTGATCTGCTTGACGAGCGTCTGGCTTTCCAGCTTGGGATGAATCTTGGTGTCGAGGGCGTCCTTGAGGCGGTCACCCATCTTGGCCTTGAGTTCGGCGTAATAAGCTTCATCGAACTCGGGCGCGGTGAAGGCCCGCTTGGGCTTGCCGGCAAGGGCTGCCAACTGGTCAATCACGGCGACGATCTTTTTGATCTCAACGTGAGCGAACTCGATGGCGGCGAGGATGACCTCTTCCGATTCTTCCTTGGCGCCGGACTCGATCATGACAATGCCGTCTTTGTGGCCGACGACCATGATGTTGACGGTGGTTTCAGCGCGCTCAGTGTAGGTGGGGTTGATAACGAACTCGCCATTGACCCGGCCTACGCGAACGGCGCCAACCGTAGCGCTGAAGGGAATGTCAGACAGCGCCAGGGCACAGGCCGCAGCGTTGATGGCGACCACGTCGGGGTCGTTCTCCTTGTCGGCGGAGAAGACCAGAGCGATGACCTGCGTCTCGTTGCGGAAGCCGTCAGGGAACAGAGGGCGGATGGGGCGGTCAATCTGGCGGCAGGTGAGAACTTCCTTCTCGCTGGGCCGGCCTTCGCGCTTGATGAAACCGCCGGGAATGCGTCCGCCGGCGTAGGTGTACTCGCGGTAATCGACCGTGAGGGGGAAGAAGTCAATTCCCTCTCTGGGTTCGGGAGACGCCACAGCGGTGGCCAGAACAACGGTTTCGCCCGTGGTGACCAGGGCGGCGCCAGAAGCCTGCTTGGCCATGCGCCCGGTCTCAAAGATCAGGCGCTTGCCGCCGGCAAGCTCGACAGCTACTTCATGCTTAGACATAGTGTCCTCGTTTCATTTTTTCGCTTGAGAAAATCGGGATGGAAGGCGCCATAGGTTGGGGGCAGAACCGGCGAGGGGACGGGGAGTGCAGGATGCGCGCAAAAGAGTGGGATGTACGCGGGGGAGCGGATTCTCCCCTCCTGCATGCCGGCCAACGCGCGAGGGCCGCGCAGAGGCGATAGCTCTGCGCGGGCCCTGGCAGCGGGTCGTGTTCGCCAGGTGCACCATGGCCCCAGGTTCTGGGAGGAACGGGGGCCGTGACCAAGATCCGGTCTGGGCGCTTCCGGTTCAAAGTGGTCTTTCGGGTTACTTGCGGATACCGAGTTTGCCGATGACATCGCGATAGCGATCCGCATCGTGCGTTTTCAGGTAATCCAGCAGACGGCGACGCTTGCTGACCAATTGCAACAGGCCACGCCGCGAGGCGTGATCCTTCTTGTGGGTTTTAAAATGCTCGGTCAGTTCAGCGATACGCGCACTCAGAATCGCGATCTGGACCTCGGGAGAACCGGTGTCCGAATCGTGGGTGCGGAAGGTTTCAATCAGGGTAGTTTTCTTTGCGGTCGCCAGCACGGCGTGTGTTACTCCTCTTGCGTTCTCAGGTCCACTCTTAAGTGTCTGAAGTGAGATTACCATGAATGGGTGGGTGGGGGCTATATGGCGGGATGGCCGAAGTTGAATGCAAACCAGTTACGGCATTGAACCTGAGCCGAACCGCCAACTGCCTCCCGTTTTGAGCTACTGCTCGGCAACCCGCCAATAATCGGCGCGGGCCACGATGCGGGCGCCAAAATCCTGGGTAGTTTTCACGCGGATGGTATGCAGCCCCGGGGTGGGGTCCGATGGGCTGAAGGTGATGAGGTAGCGATTGCGGGCGTGCTTGGCGCTCTCAACCACGCGGCTCTCGAAGCCTTTGTCGCCGGCAAAGGCGTGGTACTCGCCGCCGCTCATGGTGGCCACTTCTTTAGCCACATTCTTTTTGAAGGCCTGAACCAGCATCACCAGGGCCGAGATCATGCTCATGGTGCGGTTGTCGCCGTTGTCTTTCAGGTCATGCGTAAATTCGGCCCGCGCCGGGGAGAACGAGACGCTGAGCACCAGCACATCGGACCGGCCGATCTTCTCAATCAACTGCTCGGGCTTGGTGTGCTTGCTGCCGTGGTCGCGCTCTTCGCTGATGAGCAACAGCACGCGGCGGAACTCCTTGGGCTGTGATTCGAGCAGATCGACGGCGTAGCTGACGGTGTCAAGAATGGCATCGCCCCCGTCGCCGGGATCGAGTCGCTTGAGGTCGATATTGATCTCTTCGCTGGTGTGGGTAAAGTCGCGAATCAGGTGCGGCTTTGAGTCGAAGCCCACCAGCGCCGCCTGGCTTCGGCTATCGGATAAAAACGTGTCGAGCAATGGCCCCAGTTTGGCCAGTTTGTCGAACTCGAGCGCGCTCATGCCGCCCTGCTCGACAGCAACAACCAGTGAAACAGGCGCCGTATCCATTTCCTCCTGGACGCGAATCTTTTGCGGCACGCCGTTGTCTTCCAGCCCAAAGTCCTTCTGGGTAAGGCCGTAGACGATGCCTCCGCCCCTCTTCTCAACCAAGGTGGGGACGAGCACCTCATTGGCAGTGACGCGCAGCGTGGGAGCGGCATTTTGAGCCGAAGGCAGCGCAAGCGGCGGCTCCGGCGGCGGGAGTTGTTGCGACCAACCAGCAGCAGCCCCCGCCAGCAACAGCATGGAGGCTGCGGGAAGCAAGCAGCGAAGTGAGAATCTCATGCGCGAAAGAACTCCTGGCAGCTCCCGTTGAAATGCCAGGGAAGCGCCTATGAAAAGGACTAGCAGAGTCGCCTGCCCAGCGCCACCGCTCAATAGGCAGCCCCGGAGGGAGAGGGCGGCGGTATCGGGCTGCCCTGGACCGGAAACGGCTCGTACAACCGCTGGGGAGTGGGTTGCGGCGGTACGTTGGGCGTGGGAACGGCCAAGGGCGGGCCGGGCGGGAGGGTGGGCTGATCTGCAGCCGGGTTCGGGGCAACGGAAGCCGGAACGGCAGCGGGCGCCGCCGCAGGCTGAGCAGCGTCAAGAGCCGCGCGCAAAGCCAGAAAGACAGGCGTTGGCTTGAGCTTGTCGTCAAAGGGCAAGGGACGCTGCGGAGAGCCATCCTTGCGCTGATTCCCGGTGGCATTGGTCGCGTTGAGCCAGCTGGTTGCGCCGGTGATGCCCCAGTTGAGCAGTACGGGGACGTTGGGCTGCGCCAGCATCTGTCCCAGGTAGTCTGTGTAGACCTTGGATACGGCGGTATCCTGTTCGTCCGGCCCACCGGGCACATTGCGTGTATTCACATCCATCTCAGTGATGTAAACAGCCAGCCCCAGCCTGGCAATCTCCTGGACGAACTTCACCAGCCCCGGGCCGGGCTGGGGACCATCGGCCTGCAGGTGGCTCTGGACGCCGACAGCGTGAATGGGAATGCCGCGCGCCTTGAGACGGCGCACAAGAAGCAGCACCTGCCCGCGCTTCACGGTCTGTTCGGGTGTGTCGAGTTCGATGCCGAACTCGTTGTAAACCAGCTTGGCCTGCGGATCAGCTTCAGCCGTGACTTTGAAGGCCAGCTCAAGGTAGTCAGGACCGATCAGTTCCAGCCACGGCGACTTGCGCAGGCCGTCCAACCGGTCGTCGGCTGGGTTCACCGCCTCGTTGACCACGTCCCAGCTGTGAATCTGGCCGCGATAGCGACCGGCCACGGTGCGGATGTGGGCCTCAAGCATCTGCCGGGCATTGTCTTTATTGGCAACATCTTTGAACCACGGCGGCAGGGCCTCATGCCAGCATAGATTGTGGCCGCGTACGCGCTTGCCCGTCTGGCCCGCGAAGGTCATGAACCGGTCGGCAAGCGAAAAGTCGAATTTGTCGGCGGTGGGCCGCAAAGAGGCCCATTTCATTGCATTTTCAGCCACCAGGATGTCTGCCTGGGTTAGGACGAGCAAGGTATAGCGGTCTTTGGTTTCGCCGGAAGCCAGGCCTTCGACATCCAGCAGCGCCGGATCGACGGCCACGCCGTACAAAAGCCCGCGGGCCTCGGCATGGGCGCGCAACGAGTTTGCCCCACCGACAAGCACCTTGGGCGCCACATCCTGTGCCTGGAGGGCGAAAGACCGGGACCACCCGGGCAAAGCGGCGCTACCCCCCAGAGACACCGCCATTTGTCCAAACCGTCGCCGGGTGAGCTGCTGTTTGCCGTTCTGTGTCATGCACACCTCCGCAGGAGGGGGCCAATCCGGAGCTCAGGAACCGCTGCGAATCCTCCCCTGGGCGGTCAATTCCGTTTGCGGGCCTCAGCCTGCACGCGGCCCGTCCAGGCAAGGAAACTCAACAACTCCCAGCGCGACTGCCACACAAAGGCAAAAATCTCGCCGGGCGTCAACGACTCAGCCCAACGGCCGGAGTAGGTTTCTACCCGCCAGCGAAAGTACTCACTGCGCCACGGCTTGAAGCGGTGGCCCCGCGTGGCATTCCAGAGAAATCGAATCGGAGCGAACAAGAGTCTTCCTTTGCATCAAGTATAGACTTCTGCGGCTCGAAGAGAAGCGCGGTTTCATCGACAGGAAAAGCCCGCAAGGGCGGTCGAAGGCGGGACGCACGAAGGCTGGTGCGGGCAAACCGGAGCGGGGTGCGATGCCGAGCGCTTATCCGCTTCAACCACGGCGCCAGAGTTGGCTCCGGCGACTCTGCAGATCAGCCGGGCAGTTTGTCGAAGAGGCTGCCGGATCCCAGTTTCGCGATTACTGCTTCAAGGGCTGTGGTCTGCGTCTCAGAGAGCGCCAGCTGGGTAGAGATCTTAGCCACATCGGCCTGCATCAGCGTGGTCTGCGAGCCGGTCAACTGCGCCTTTTCGTTGCTGACCGCGTCGGATGCGGTGGTGAGCTGGGTAATGGAATTATCGAGGGTGACGCGCTGCTGCGAAACATAGTTCAGAGCGGTAGTCAGTGCTGCCGTGTCGCTAACCGCCTGGCCGGTGTTGACAGTCCCCGAGGAATAGTCGGCGACCAGTCTATTGAGGGCGCCAAAGACACTGTTGGTTCCGGTGCCCGTGAAGATCTGGCTGCCGGGCAGATTCAACTGAATCTTCTGGCCGTTGGGCGTCTCAAGATAGTTAACATTTCCGTCGCCGCTATAGGTTGTAGTGGCCGGCGAGGTCGCGTTCGAGGTGCTGAACGGCGCCGTGGAGGTAAGGCCACCGGAGAAGATATATTGGCCCTGGTAGCTGCTGTTGGCCAGCGACTGCACTTCGTCCAGGATTCCTGCAATCTGGTTGGAGATTGACTTCACATTGCTCGCATTCATGGTGCCATTATTGGCGGAAGTGGCCAGAGCGATGGCCTGAGTGAGCTGCGAGACAACGCTGCCCAATGCCGAATCGGCCACCTGCAACTGGCCGGTCACCAGGCTGGAACTCTGCGTGAACGAGTCGTCTTGCTGCATCTGGTTGAGCAGCAGCACGTTTTCACCCGACGCCACGGGGTCTGTGCTCAACGATGTGACGCGCACGCCGCTGGACAACTCGGCGGTCAACTGCTGTTCGTTGGCCTGAGTCTGATCCAGGGAACCGACCAGATTGGAGATGTAACTCGGATCCACTCGCATTGGTTTCCTCCGCGGGGTGAGGCAGGCAGCGTGGTTGAGGCGGCGAATTTTGGGTGCTGCCGCAAACAGCGGCTGCATGCTCAGGAGACAGTTGTCTGTGTCCCCAGGTTCAGGGCCGAGGCCATAAGGGTGTTCAGCATGGCAAACACCTGGGACGCCGCCTGATAACTGCGCTCGAGTGTAGTCATTGAAGCGGCCTCGTCGTTCAGGTTCACGCTGGAAAGTGAGTTGTTCTGGGTCTGCAACTGGGTCACCGAGGCATTCTGCGCAGTGTTTTCGGTCTGCACTGCAGAGACGGTCGAACCCAGCGTGGTCACAAGACTGGAGTAGTAGTTGGTCGGCGTCTTTCCGTTGACGATGGCCTGATTCGCCAGGGCGGCCAGGGCCACAGCATTGGAGTTGTCGCCAGCGCCCTGCCCCAGGCCGGCTGCGGCAATCTGGTTCGGGTCGGTCATTACCACGCTCATCGATGCGGCGCTGCCCGCCACTTGTGCGGGCTGACTGAAGATGTAAAGCGGCGTGGTCCCGGTGCCCACGGTCCCGGTGGAATTGGTCCCCATCCCTTCCACTCCGTTGTAGTCGGTGCCGGCGTTGTTGAGCGTGTTGACCTGCGTGGATACGTTGTAAGCCAGAGTGTCGAGCGAGTTCAGCACGGAGGGAATGTCCTGGTCGCGCGCGGTCAAAAGGCCGCCCAGTTGCCCGCCCCCGGTTGCCAACTGCGCTGTGATATCGGTGCCGCCGGCAAAGAAATGAGTCGATCCACCCACCATGCCGCTGGTCAACTGGAAACTTGAACCCTCAGAGACCAGCAACTGGCCGGAGGTGGTGGTGATGGAGAGGCCGTTGTTCTCGGTGGTGACCTGGTTGATGCCGATCAACTGTGAAAGCTGGCTCAGGTCCTGCTGGCGCTGGTCCTCCAGCGTCCCAGCGTCGGCGTTCGGTGAGGCAGACTGAATCTGATGGTTTAACTGGGCAATGGCGCCGGTCAGAGCGTTCACCTGGCCAGTGACGCCGGATGCCTCCTGGTCCAGGGCCGAGCGCTGGGCGCTCAGGCTGGCCGCGGCATTGGAGACGTCGCCAGCGAGCGTGCTTGCCGCCGAGAGCACACTCTGGCGCAACGCGTTGTTGGTGGGATTGGCCTCAAGAGACGAGAAGGAGCTGAAGAAGCCGGTCAGATCGCTGCCAATATCTCCGGCAGTGGATGCGGAAGCGCCGGAGGCCGGCGTGAAGAGGGTCTGTAGCGTATTGAGGGCAGTGAGCCGGGAACCGGAGGCGGAAGCCAACTGCTGTTGCTGATTGAGCCGCTCCTCCAGCACCCGGTCGCGCACGGAGGTTGCGCCCGTCTCAGTAACACCCGCGCCGTAGGAGACACCATCGACCACACGAGGCTGATTCTCCTGCCAAGTGGGCTTCTGCTCGGAATAGCCGGGTGTGTTGGCGTTGGCTACGTTGTTGGCCACGATATTCAAGGCGGATTGATCGGCGTCAAGGCCCTGCGAGATCAAGGCAAAAGCGGAGCTAATTGTCCCCATGACCGGTCTCCGTCCGCACCCACGCTCTCAGCTGGGGTTCCCGATACTCCAGTCGGTCGCGGTGGGACTCATGCAGCCGTCTCATCACGTTCAGGTTGGCGCGCGTAACCTCTAGAACGCGGGCAAAGACCGCCATGTCGCCGACGGCCTCACGAGCCTCTGTCGCCAACGCAGGACGCTCGAGCATATCCGGCGCCGCCAATTCGCGGTTCAAGGCCTGGCAGCTCAAGGCCAGTTCCTCCAACCGGTCGGCATCAAGCAGAACCAGCGCCCGCGAGGCCTCCAGCACCAGTTCCTTCAGGGCCGGACGCACCCGGCACTCTCGGATCTCTTGCATTGCTGCTTTCCTTTCGCCGCCGGGCTGCTCGGCTGGCGTTTCTCAGTGAATTGACTCCCCAGTGCAGAGAATCCCTGGCACATCCGTCACTCGGGGTGTCTGCGCATCAACCCGACTGCAACCTATTCCAATCGCTTCTTGACCCCGCTCGGACCCAATTGGGAAGGCCATTGTCCAGCACTCCTCCCTTGCCAACAACTCAACGAGCCGGCACCGGGCTGCTTAGCCCAGCATGGCATCCACCAGTTTGGAGGCTACCGCTGAAGGCGCTACGCTATAGGTTCCAGCCGCGAGCGCTGCCTGGATGTCAGCAACCTTGTCCATGCGCACGCTGGGATCGGCGGCCGTCTGCGAGACCTCACTGCCCGCACTTGAGAACGTAACCTGATCACTCCCCAGCGCACTGCTGCCAGCCGCCGCGCCGCTTCTGGCCGGCTGCGTGGCCGCAGGGGTGGGCGCGGCCGTTCCCAAAAGCGATTTCAATCCATCGAGACTGCTGCGAATGTCCATAATCATTGCTCCTTGTTGGAGGTATCGGCAGGCCTGCTAATCACTCTAGTCATTTGAGCCCTCTCATTGCGGTATTGCCGTGCAGATCTCTGGTTACCCTTCCAGTTCCGGGCAGGTTACCAGAGTGGGAGAGGTCCTGGACGATTCGATGAGCAATTCCAAATCCGCCCTGATCACTGAGAGCGCGGCCCAAAGCTTCGCCCGCAAACTCGCCCAATGCGCCTGCGGAGCCCGCACCGGAGCTATCCTCATCCCCGGTCAAGCCATCGCCCCCGGTCATGGGCTTCAATAGCTCTTTCATCATCTGGGCCTCAAACTCGTGCGCAGCCCGCACCAGGCGCGGCTGCGGCGTTGCCTGGCTGGTTGTGGTCGCCACCTGCTCCCTTTCAGCCCCCATCGTCGCTTTCGTTCCCACTGTTGCCGCCGCCCCCACCGTCGCCCCCATTTGTCCCGGATTCACCCTGCCCAACTGCATTAGAGGACCTCCAGGTCGGCCTCGAGTGCGCCGGCCTCTTTCATGGCCTGGAGGATCGAGATCACGTCTCGTGCCCCTGCGCCGGTTCGTTGCAATTCCTGGACCAAATCCTCAACCGTAGCGCCTTCTTTCAGGTCGATGCGGTTCACCGGCTTGTCCTGGGCCTGTACCGACGTCTGCTGCACCACTTCGGTGGTCCCCGATGCGCCGGGATTGGGTTGGGAGACCTTGGTTTCCGTAATTACGTTCACCGACAGGCCGCCATGAAGGATGGAGACCGGCTGCAATCGAACCGTACCCCCGATCACCACTGTGCCGGTGCGCTCATTCACCACCACCCGCGCACGGGGAAAGATCTCGACCTCAACCCCCTCAACCCGGTCCAGCAACGCCGCGATGTCTTCCTCAGGCTCGGTGGAGATCTCCACCCGGCGGCTGTCAACAGCGTGCGCCCGCTTGCCGCCCAGCACGCGATCTATGGCCGCGGCCATTCGCTCGGCAGTGTGGAAGTCGGCGTCATTGAGAAGCACGCTGACCGTGTGCATCTGCTTGAGGTCAAAGGGCACCGGCCGCTCCACCAGCGCCCCGCCGGGAATCCGCGCGGTGGTGGGATGGTTCATCTGCTTGGCGTTGCCTCCGGCCGTGGCCACAAAGCCACCCAGCACCAGCGATCCCTGCGCTTGCGCGTAGATCTGGCCGTCGGGTCCGTAAAGCGGGGTCATGAGCAGGATGCCGCCTTCGAGCGAGCGCGCGTCCCCGGCCGAGGAGACGGTGATATCCACCTTGTAACCAGGCCGGCTGAAAGGCGGAAGCGTGGCCACCACAAAGACCGCGGCCATGTTCTTCACCTGCATGTTGCTGGCACTGTTCGATCCGGTCTGAGGAACGGTGATCCCCATCCGCTCCAGCGCCGAAATCAGGGTTTGGGCAGGAAAGACGGTCTGCGAACTGTCCCCTGTGCCGCGCAAGCCAACCACCAGCCCGTAGCCGACCAATTGGTTGTCGCGGATTCCCTCGATGGAAGCCACATCCTTGACACGCGCCAACTGCGCCGGCTGCGCGGCAGCGACCGATAGCATGCCTGCGCCTGCCGCAAGCACTGCTGTCAATCGAAACAGTCCGCCCCTAACCTTTACTACCGAGTTGCAAACCCAATAGCCCATTGCTTCCATTTCCTGCTCTGGCAAAGAATGACGCCTGCCATCCACCCCAGGCACCCGGCATTTGGCGGATTCAACGGTACAGGCCTCTCTGCCTCGCGCCTTGTTCCTCAATCGATGTTCCCCGATGCCAATTCCCTGCTGCTAGAACACCAGCAGCTTCTCCAGCAAGCGGACCAATGGATTCTGGCGGTAGGTTGAGTCATTGACAATGCCCTTCCCGGTCACCTCCAGTTCGAGGTCGGTCATGGCCGCTGACTGCACCTGGTTCTGCGCGCTCACGTCTTCCGGCCGCACCAGGCCGCGCAGCTTGATCACCTGCGTCTGCTGCGAGAAGGTCAACTGGCGCGTTGCCTGCACCACCAGCATGCCGTTCGGCAGTACGTCGACCACTTCGCCGCCAAAGGTCGTCTCCAGGCTGGAGTTGGTTGTGCTCTGCCCCTGCGCCGAAAGCCCGGAAGTTGCCGTCATGCCCAGCAGGTTCTGCAGATTACTGGAAGCCTTGAGCTTCCCGAAAAGCGAGGTCAGCCCGGAGTTGGCGTTCGAGGCGCGGGAGTTCTTGACCTGGCCGTCGGTCGAGGCTGCCAGGCTCTCGCTCACCACAATCGAGACCACGTCATGCAACCGGACGGCCTTGGCATCGGTGCCCAGCCGCACCATGCGGCCTTCAGGGCTCCAGATAGAGCCCGGCGTAAGGACCTCGGCCGCCTGCTGCGCCCGCACACGTTCGCAGTAGGCGCGCAGGGCCAGCTCCGGCGGAGCCGGCTTGGGCGCCAGAGTCAGCAGCTTGGGCTTCTTGGCATCGGCCTGCGCCAGCAGCACCAGCCACGTAACCGCGAACAGACTGCCCGCCTTGACCCAATCCAATCTTCTTTTCATGGCCCGACCTCAAATTCCGGGGCGAAGGCAGCCTTCCCGGCAGAGACCGCAACCGCCCGCACAATCTGGCCGCCAATCTCCAGCCGCGCGTGGAAGGCGGAGCCGGCAAGCGCCGATTCAAGGGCCAGGGCCGTCAGACGCACGCTGGCCATCGCTCCGTCCTCCGTAATCACCAACCGGTCGCCCGAGCGAATGACAGGCCGGGCCGCGGCCGGGATAGCTGCCGGCAGGGCGAAGGCCGCCTGACTCGCTAGGCCGGGGACGCCTTTGCGCCCATTGGAAGCAATCAACAACAGGCGGCCGGGGCCCCCGGGATGCTCCGGGGCGCGGCAGAGCAGCCAGCGGTTTCCCAGGCTACGGTCCTCGATTACCCGGACGATCCGGTCAGCTGAAATGGACTGTGGGTCAATCATCCCGGGGGTGCTCCATGTCACTGCCGATCCCCGATCGAGGGGGAGCGGCAGCAGCCCCGGGAGCGACTGACCGCTTCCCGCCGCTGCAGCGCAAAGCAGTCCGAGCACTCCCCCCACCTCGATCCTGAATCCGGTCTTCATGCCCCGCCCGCCTGTCTGCTCCCGCACCCGCCCTGGCTCGCTCAACTCGCCCACTCGGAATTCAATTCTCACTTGCACTTTAGTGCGTCATGTTGTTGACCTGTGAATACATGTCATCCGCGGCCTTGATGACTTTGGAGTTCGATTCATACGCTCGCTGCGCCAGCACCATCTGAACAAACATGGTGACGACATCCACATTCGAGTTCTCGAGGTAGCCCTGCTGCAGCGTGCCCAGCCCCTCAGTGCCCCCCGGGTTGCCCAGCAGCGGATCTCCGGAGCTGAGAGTGGTCTGGAGCAGGTTGGAGCCCATGCTCTCCAGGCCCCCCGGGTTGGGAAATGTGGCCAGCTGAAGCTGACCCAGCTGCGAGGGGTTCTGCTGCCCGGGCAGAGTGGCGTTGACCACGCCGTACTGGGTGATGGTGACTGCCGTGGCGTTGGGTGGAACGGTGATGGTGGGAATCACCGGATCGCCGTCGGTGGTCACGATGGTGCCCTGGTTGTTGAGCTGGAACTGCCCGGCGCGGGTGTAAGCGATGGTCCCGTCGGGCCGCTGCACCTGAAAGAAGCCTGAGCCCTCAATCGCAACATCGAGCGGATTGTTGGTCTGGTTCAGCTCACCCTGGGTCATGATCACCTCAGTCGCCGCCGATTTGGTGCCCAGGCCGATCTGCAAACCCGCCGAGACCGTGGACTGGCTCTGCGCCGCGCCCGGAGTCACGAGGTTCTGGTAAACCATGTCCTGGAACTGAAGGCGCAACTGGCGAAATCCCGTCGTAGAGGAGTTGGCCAGGTTGTTGGCGATCGTATCCAGGTTCATCTGCTGCGCGCTCATGCCGCTGGCGGCCGTATACAGTGCTCGAATCATTTGTCTCCTCGTCTTGGACAACAACTGTGGCACTACACGCGAGGCAGATCCTCGGTGGCAATCTTGTTGAATTCGGTGTGGAAGACGGTCAGGGCCTTCTGCATCATCTCGGCCTGGCGCTGCATGCCGATCAGTTCCATGGTGCCGGTAATCACGTCCTGGTTGGCGGCCTCGATCACACCCTGGCGGACAGAGGCGCTCTTCGACCCAACGGCCACCACGCCCGCGGGCGGCGCATACCGGTTGCTTCCCTCAGGAGTCAGCCGGGTGCCGGCAGGAAACGTGAAAACCCCCACCGTGGCCACCGCCCCGCCCGCCACCGAAACCACTCCGTCGGCGCCCACCGAGACCTCGCCGGGAGGGATTGGAATCACCTGCCCCGTTGTCGAAAGCACGGGCTCGTTCGAGGCGGTCACCAACTGCCCGGTCTGGGTGCGATGAAATGCGCCATCGCGTGTGTAACGCAGGCCGTTCGGGGTCTGCACCTGAAAGAACCCCTCGCCTTCAATCGCAAGGTCGAGCGGGTTCCCGGTCTGCTGCAACTGACCCTGCCCCAGATACAGCTGGTCGCCACCCAGCAGGCCATAATTGTTCACGGTGCGCCCCAACTGCGAGTCTGCCGCGCCGGGACCCAGCAGGGCAGAGCGGAAGAACTCGCGCTCGGCCCGGTAGCCGGGGGTCTGCGCGTTGGCGAGGTTGGCAGCGGCGGTGTCCAGAGCCTGAGTCCGCGCCACCAGTCCGGTCATCGCCGCATAATAGCCACTGTCCATCCGAGACACCTCCTGCAATCCGGGAGGGGTGCACGCGAAGGACCGGTTGGGCGAGGGTGGGATTAGAGGGAGATCAGAATCGAGGGATGCCTCTTGGGACCGGCATTGCGCACAAGAACCGGACGGGGCCGGGGAGTGGTCTCCCAGACACCGTCAGGCCGAACATTGTCGCTCAGATACAGCCGGACCAGTCGGAGGAAGCTACTGCAAGCCGTCGCAGACAATGGTTACGGCAAAGCCGGCATCCTCAAATCGGTAGTTGTGGACAAGTTGGAACTCGGGAGACTGCACATGGAGCGTATAGTCGCGGCCGGTAATCACGGCGGGAACCGACAAGCCGCAGTTAGCGGCCAGGTCAGGAACCTTGCCCTTCCAGGCCCCGGCCAGCATGTTGCAGATTTCGCCAATGCCATCCTTGACAATATCGTCGATCTCGGTAAAGTCCATGCCCGTCATCCGCGCGGCCATCTTTAACGCCGCGGCGCCCCCGGTGCGGAAGACACAGGCCCCGCTGAGCAGGCCGCCAAAGCCCACCACTGCGGTCACCGACTCTGGCTCCACCGTAAACGGCGCCGGATCACGCCGGCATTGGACCCCCAGCATCAACTGAAAGACCTCTTCCACACTCGCATCCAGGTTCTTCGGATCCGACACCAGATGCACGGATTCACGCAACGTTAGCGCCATCGTATGCTCCATTTCCTTTCCACCGGACCCCCGTCTGGCCGCGATGGCCGCATTCCTTACACCGTTCAGCAGCACGGCAGTCCTCCCGGCTCAGGCCTGTTCGGCACATCCAGCCGCATCAAAGTCTCTTGCGCATCAGGCCGCGTTCAGCAGCGGCAGGACCCGCTCCTTTACCTGCTCGGCGGTAAACGGTTTGCGGATGTATCCCTGCGCCCCGGATTGAATCGCCTGCTTCACATGCTCTTCGCTGGACTCGGTGGTGATCATCACCACCGGTACCCCCGGCGCCAGGTTCTGCGCCCGAATCTGGCGCAGAAACTCCAGGCCATCCATCAGGGGCATGTTGATGTCGGAGAGAATCAGATCCACCTGCTTGCCCCGGAGAACCTCTAACCCCTCTGTTCCGCTGGCCGCCTCGTGCACCACCAGCGAGTCAAGACCGGCCTGGCGCAGCGCGCGTTCCACAATCTTTCGCATTACCGAGGAATCATCCACGATCAAGGTTCGAATTTCGCTCATGCCCGCGCTCCCCTTGAGTCTCTATCGGCGACAGGTGCAAATCCTTGAATGCTTTCGCGTTTGCCGTGTGGTGTTCATCCGGCTTGCCCGTTGCGCGCTCCTAGTGGCCCCCAATCGAACAGATCAGATCCTGAATGGACCCCGGAGCGGGCAGCGGTCCGCTCTGCACCCTCCGCCACAGCCGCAACCACAGGCAATCGTGGACGCGCACGATCCGGGATTCGGCCGGTCGCAGCCGCTCCACCACCCGCGCCAGGGCATGCACAACGGCCGGCTCGGAGGCGGTCTCGATCAACTCTGCCGCCGGATACTTGGCGTTGAGGGCGCGGGTATGGGCCAGGCGAAAGTGCGTCCCCTGCACCAGCCCGCTCTCGACGCGCAGCCCGGTCATCCGTTCGACAGCCAGCGCCAGCACCGGATCGAGCCGGTCCTCAAACCCCAGGTAAAGCAGCTTGCCCGCCGCCACCCGCAAGGGCAGCGCGCCAAAGGCGTCGACAAACAAGCGCGGAACCAGAGCTGTCAGCGCCTCGGGGTCGTGGTACTCGACCGGCAATACCGGACAGCTCCATTGCAGTCCCAGGGCCCGGGTGACCAGCTCTTCGCTCACGCCCAGGTGGCGCACCAGCCAGTGCCCCACCCTTCCGCCTCCGCCGACCTTCTGCGCATCGAGGGCCTGGCGCAGCTGCCCCGAGGTAATCCAGCCCTGCTCCAGCATCACCAGGCCGAGCGGAATGCGGTGGCGATGGTTCTCCGCCACGCCGCCGCGGCCCTCCATCTCACGGCGCACGGCCGAGGCAACCAGGGCGCGCGTGCAATTGGAGGAGCAGCTCCAGCCGCCCTCAAAGACCGGAGCCGAGCGGCTGCGCAGCAGATGCAGCCAGCCCGAGCCGCAGTCCGGGTTGGCGCATGTCTCAAAGAGGCCCAGACGCGCCCCGGGCGCGACGGGAGCCTCTGCTGGCGCCGTTGCGCCGGCAAACGTGCGTGCGAAGCTTTGCGTGCTCTCGAAGATCGTCTCCGCCGCCTCGGGCACAGCGGCTGCAACCCTGCGAATCAGAAGAGGCATCGTATACTCTCCAGCCGTTTTCTTGGTGTGGCCACCTCGGTCACCCGCAGACCAAAGTTGCCGTTCACAAGAACAACTTCTCCGCGGGCCACAATCTTGTCGCCCACAATCAGGTCTACGGGGTCGGCAACATGGCGGTCCAGCTGCACCACGTCCCCCGGTCCCAGATCGAGCAACTGGCCGAGCGGCATCTCCCGGCAGCCGAAGCGCAGCGAGGCTTCCAGTTCCACGTCGAGCAACAGCTCAATTCCCGGACTGAGCGCCGGGGAGGCCGGCTGCGGCGCTGGCCCCGCAAACGGCGGCGGCGAACCTGCGAATCCACTCCCTTGCTGGGTCGCGGGATGGACCGGCTCGGCAACGCGCACTTCGTCGCGGACAAGAATTGCGAAGCTGCGCTCTCCGCACTTCAACTGAAAGGCGCGGCTGACCTTGCTCTCGGCATCAATCTGCTCGAAGGTTTCTACCCGGCACTTGCTCCCGGACTTGGCCAGCAGTTCGCCCGAGGCGGCGTCGGCCACCTCGCGCAGCAACTCGGCCCAGCCAGCTCTCTGGTCCACACCCTCGCCCACCAGCGGCAACTCCAGCAACGCAGCGTCGAGGATCACGCTGAACCGGCCCTGCACGTCGCCGCTCACCGCAGCGGCAAACCCGAAGGAACCGGAGGCCATGGGCCGGGGCAGCGACTCGGTCAGCTCCGGCTCGCCGGCCAGTGCCTGCGCGAAAAGGGCTGTCGCCACATCGATCCAGCAATCCAGATAGGTCTTCACAGGCTGGCCTCGTCCTCTGGTTGCTCGAGTCGGGCGGCGCGGTGGGGCCCCTGCCGGACAGCCCGGGCATGGGCCAGCGTCTGTCCGCCCACACGCCACTCGGCCAGGCTGTTGGCGGCCAGATCGAGGCGGAGAACGGAGCCGGGCTGGAGGCCCTCAATGGAGCGGGCAGCCAGCCGGACGGTGGGCAGTTGCAGCGTACCGCCAAAGCGGATCTTGCGCGCCGTGGCCTCCATCTGCGCCCGAGTCTCTCCGGCATGGCGGGGGTCGCGGCCCCAGTCCGAGGTCAGCCGGCGCAGGATGGTGTTGGCCACGACGGCGGGAAAGGCCAGATTCAACAGGCCTGAACTGTGCGGCATGCGGATCTCAAAGCTCAGGCAGAGAGTCTTTTCGGTCACCGACATGATGCGCGCCACCTGGGTCTGCATCTGGCGGCGCTCGAAGTTAAAGCTCAGGCCCACGGGCTGCCAGGCCGCGGTCAACTCGCGGCAGATAATCTCGACCACCGAGCCCAGGATCGCCTCTTCGATATCGGTCAGTTCGCGCAGCGGCCCGTCGCGGCCCTCGCCGCCCAGCAGCAGATCGATGACCGGCGGGGCCAGGGCCAGGTCCAGCTGCAGCACTGAGATCGCACCCAGGGGCTCCAGCCGCACCGAGGCCACATAGCTGATCTCTGGAATGCGCAGCAGGAACTCGTTGAACTGGATCTGCTCGGCCGAGACCAGGTTGACCTGGAAGCGGGTGCGCAGCCAGGCGGCCAGGTTGTGGGTGAGGTTGCGGGCAAACAAGTCGTTCAACATGCTGATGGCGCGCAACTGGTCGGTCGAGATCTGCCCTGCCGAGGAGAAGTTGTAAGGAACCACCCGGGCCCGCACCTCGGGCCGCGAAGCGTCGGGCGCGGAACTGCGCGCCGCCTCGAACAAAGCATCGATCTCATCCTGCTTGAGCGTCTTCTCCATCACGCCATCTTTCCCCTATCGCTGCTGCCCTGTGTCGGGATGCCTGCTCCAGCCACTCCGCACCGTTTGCCCGACAACCTTCAACGCCGCGCCCGCTGTATCGCCTTGCGCCGGTTGCCCGGGTCGAAGGCGCCGCGCGCGGCTAGATCCTTCAAGGCCGACCGCAGGTGGACCACGGCCGAGGCATGCACCTGCGAGACGCGGGACTCGACCACGCCCAGGGCCAGGCCGATCTCGCGCATGGTCATCTCTTCGTAGTAGTAGAGGCTCATTACCAGTCGCTCGCGGTCCGGCAGGTTGGCAATGGCCTCAGCCAGCCGCTCTTCGAGTTCCCCGCGGAGACAGCGAAACAGCGGATCCTCCTCCGGACGGCCGGGCACATAGGCCAGCTCCTCTTCGCCGGAGTCTTCGTTGCGCTCCATGTGCAGCGTGCCAATCTCCAGCCCCTTCAGATCGCCCAATAGCTGCTGGTACTCTTCCAGGCCCAGCGCCATCTCGGCCGCCACCTCGCCCTCGCCCGGCGCATGGCCCAGCCGCGCGGTGAGAACACGAATCGCCTCCTCGACGGCGCGGCCCTTGCGCCTGAGCTCGCGGGGACTCCAGTCCAGAGTGCGCAGGCTGTCGAGGATCGCTCCGCGAATCCGGAACTGCGCGTAACTGCGAAACTGCACCCGCTTGGCCGGGTCGAACTTGGAGAAGGCATCCATCAGGCCCACCACGCCGGCCGAGACCAGATCCTCGATGTCCACATGCTGCGGCAGGCGCTCGTGAATGCGGCGGGCGAGGAAGCGCACAATCGGCAGGTGCTCCAGCAATACCCGCTCCTGCTCGCCGGTCAGCACCGGGATCGACGAAGTCGCTGGCGGATATCCCCCCGCCTGGGCAGCCCGCCGTGTTTCCCCCAGCTTTGCCGCCGCACCCGCCGCATCCATTCCCATGCTCTTCCCCTTCGCTCGACCCAAGACCTTGTTCCAACCCGCGGCTCACCCGCCATCTCGCCGGCCCATTACCGACCTACCCCACACTCCGCCAGCCCCGGGTCATCGAACCGTCCCCACCGGGCGGAGACGTATCTCGGGTGGGACCTCAGCGGCAGCCACCACCGCCAGGCGCGGCAAGACCGGCTCCAGCCAACGCTTGACGTGGTAGCGAGCCGGACTGGGACAAAGGAGCACGGGGAGGACCGCGGCGGAGGCCGAACCGATAAGTTGTCTCAAAGAATCCGAGAGCCGGCGGAGCAGCGGCGTACCGGATGTGCCGGTCGAGGTCAGGAGGCGCTGACTTGTCTCCGGCGCAAGGGTGGAAAGAATCTCTTCTTCCAGGGCCGGGTCGAGCAGCAGCACTGGCAGCTGGCCCTCGTTGTCGAGCAGGGGGCGGACCAGACGGCGGCCCAGGGCCTGACGCGCGGCCTCGACCAGCGCAACCGTGCTCTTGTTGATGGGCGCGGTCTCGAGAAGGGCCTCGAGAATCGACCCCAGGTCTCGAATGGAGACCCTCTCGCGCAGCAACTGTTCCAGCACCCGGCCCACTTCGCCCAGGGTGAGCAGTTTGGGCACCAATTCCTCGAGAAGTTTTGGATGGCTCTCATTGAGCGCGTCCATCAACCGCTTGGTCTCTGCCCGGCCCAGCAGCTCCCAGGCATGCTGGCGGATCAGTTCGCCCAGGTGGGTGGTGATAACCGTGACCGGATCGACGACCGAGTAGCCGGCGGCGATCGCCTGGTCCTCCAGTGCCGGCGCAATCCAGATGGCGGGCACACCGAAGGCAGGCTCCCGGGTCTCCTTGCCCGTGAGAGGCCGCCGTCCAGGCTCGCCCGAGACGGCCAGCAACTGCGGCCCCTCGGTCTGCCAGCGGCCGATCTCGATGCCCCGCAACGAAAAGAGGTACTCGCGGGGGCGCAACCGCAGGTTGTCGGAGATGTGGACCGGAGGAACGAGAAACCCCATCTCGGCGGAGAGATGGCGGCGCAGGGAACGGACGCGGCTCAGCAACTGGCCGCCCTGTTTCTCGTCCACCAGCGGAATGAGCTGAAAGCCAATCTCCAGGGTCAGGTCTTCCAGGCGCAGCAACTGGGCCAGGTCAGAGCCCTGCGCCTGCTCGGCCTTCTTCTTTTCGCCTGCGCCCAGTTCAACCGGCGAAGCCGCCGGGGCTTGCACGGCGACGCGGCGCGCGCCCCAGAACAGGCCGCCCGCTACAGCCAGAAAGGCCAGCTTGGGTAAGCCGGGAATCAGGCACATTGCGCCCGAGACCAGGCTGGCCAGGTAGAGCGTGGCCGGCTTGGCCAGCAGTTGCTGGCGGATCTCACCGCCCAGCAGGCCGGCCGAGTTAGCGCGGGTGAGCGTGATGCCGCCGGCGATTGAAACCAGCAGCGACGGAATGAGCGTGACCAGCCCGTCGCCGACCGTCAGCACGGTGTAGGTACGCGCTGCCTCGCCCAGTTCGATGCCCTGTTGCAGCGTCCCGATCAAAAGGCCGGCGATGATATTGATGCCGGTAATCAGGATCGTGGCCAGCGAGTCCCGCTGGTTGAAGCGCGCCGCGCCATCCATGGCGCCGTAGAACTCGGCCTCGCGGGCAATTGCCTGGCGACGACGCCGCGCCTCGGCCTCATCGATCAGGCCGGCATTCATGTCGGCATCAATGGCCATCTGCTTGCCTGGCAACGCGTCGAGGGTAAAGCGCGCGGTCACCTCGGCGGTGCGGACGGCGCCGTGCGAGACCACGAGGAACTGAATGGCAATCAGGGCCAGGAACAGAACGAAGCCGACCACATAGTTGCCGCCCACTACAAATCGGCCAAAGGCCTCGATCACCTGGCCGGCAGCCGCCGTACCTTCCTGCCCATGCAGCAGAATGCGGCGGCTGGAGGCGATGTTCAGGGCCAACCGGAAGAGCGTGAGCAGCAGCAGCAAGGTGGGAAAGACGCTCAACTCGACGGCGCGGCGAATCTGCACCGCCGAAAGAAAGACGATGATCGAGGCAGCCATCGACAGGGCCAGCAGCAGGTCGAGCCCGGCGGCCGGCAGCGGCACCAGCATGACAAAGATCACGCTGATGGCGGCCAGCGGCAGCACGTACTCGCGCAGACGGTGGAGGATGGACTGAGCCGGCAAAGTGCCAGCGGCCAGAGCGGTGGTGCTCATCGCGGGTCTCCTCTCATGGGCCCGCCTGCCATCGGTCCGGCGCCCGAGCCGGGACGGCCCGGTTGGGCTGCGGCCTCCCGGGCGCGACGTTCGCGCAATTCCTGCTCCACACGCTGGCGATAGAGCCAGGCCAGAATCGCGGCCACTGCGGCGTACAGATCGACGGGGATGGGCTGGCCGACCTCAACCGAGCGGTAGAGCGACCGGGCCAGCGGCGGATTTTCGAGAATCGGCACCCCGGCCCAGCGCGCCTCGGCCTTGATCTCCTCGGCCAGCAGATTGCGCCCCTTGGCCACCACCCGCGGCGCCTCCATGGTGCCGAAGTCGAAGCCCAGGGCCACGGCGTAGTGTGTCGGGTTGGTCAGCACCACCGCGGCTTTGGAGACATCGGCCTTCACGCGGCGGCGGCGCATCTGGCGCTGCAGGTTGCGGATGCGGGAGCGGATCTGCGGGTTGCCCTCGGTCTCCTTGAACTCGTCGCGCATATCCTGGCGGCTCATCTTCAAACGCGACTCGCGGCTCTGCCACTCGACCAGGTAGTCGATCGCCGACCAGCCGAACAGGAGCCAGGCCGCGGCCACCAGAAGACCGTAGACGTCGGCGCCCAGCAACTCCAGGCGGGCCGTCGAGAAGGGCGGAATCGTCAACTGGCGGGCAATGCGCTGCATAGCAAAGACGGCCAGCAGGCTGGCCGGGACGAGAGACTTGGCCAGCCGCGAGGCAGCACGCAAGGAGAACAGGTTCTTGATATTCGCGATGGGGTTGATCCGATCCAGCTTGAAGCCGATGGCCCCGGCGTAGAAGTTGACGCCTCCGGTCTGTAGAACTGCAACGGCCAGGGCCGCCAGGGCGACGGCCGCCATCACCGTGCCCAGCGGAGCCAGCACCGTGAGCGAAAGCCGGCGCAGGGCGTAGAGGGTGGGCTCGATTGCAGCAGGCTCCCAGCGGGCCGGGGCGCCCAGGTCAAGAAAAGCCGCAAAGGCGGCGCGCCAGGCCACCAGCGAGCGGATGCCGAGCATGCCCAGCGCGATCACGCCGGCCAGGGTGCCGGCCGCGGCCGACAGCTCGCGGCTATGCAGAATATCGCCTTCCTTACGGGCTTTGTCGCGGCGGTGCTGGGTTGCCTGTTCGGTGCGCTCTCCGGCCATCGGCTACCCTCCCAGGCCGGAAGCGGGCACCGAGCCGTGCGCCGCAATCAGTTGCTCGGCCAGGTCGAGGAGCCCCGAGAAGCGCGCCTCAATGAACCGGGGCCAGAGCGCCAGCGAGCCTGTCAGAATGACGAAGCCGGTCAGCGTCTTCAAAGGCACGGTCAACGACATCACCGGCAGCTGCGGACTGAGCTTGCCCAGCAAAGCGACGGCCACTTCGACCAGCAGCGTGGCCGCAAGCACGGGCGCGGCCAGCTCGACGGCGGCCAGAAAGATGCCCCCGGCGGCGCGGACAAGGTCCATGGCCGGGACGGGCAGCAGTACGAAACTGCCCAGCGGAGCGGCATGGAAGCTGCGCACCATCGAGGCCAGCAGGATGCGGTCAAGCCCGGCGGCCAGCACCACCAGCGTGCCCATGAGTTGAAAAAGCTCGCCCAGGAGCGGGGTCTGGATGGCCGAGGCAGGATCGAGAAGGTTGACCAGCGAAAAGCTGAACTGCAGCCCGGCGATCTGGCCGGCAAACAGCAGCATCTCACTCAGGAGAGCCAGCGTCAGCCCGTAGATCAGTCCCACCGCAAGTTCGCCGATCAGGGCAGAGAAGCTGAGCGCAATCCGGGAATCAGGCAGCCCAGCCACCAGCGGGGCCAGAAGATAAGCGATCGCCAGCACAAAAACAGCCTTGGCGCGCATGGGCAACGCGGTCGATGAGAAGAAGGGGGCAAAGGCCACCATGCCGCTCACACGCACCAGGGCCAGGGTCATCGCGCTCAGAAAGCTGCTCCAGTCGAGTTGGGCTGCGTGGGACACCTGTTTTCCTTTCCGAGTTCTCAGCTTTCAGCCCATGGTCCACGCCATTTGCAGCCGGATTTGCCGATACAACCTGCTCAAAGCAGGGCACAGCTAAAAGCTGATAGCCAAAAGCTGAAGGCTGTTCTTACCCCAGGTAACGGTGCAGATCGCTGAGCAGCAGCCGGGTATAAGCAGCCATGCGGCCCAGAAACCAGGGCATGCCGGCGAGCAGAATCAGCGCGATCGCGGCCAGGCGCGGCACCGAGGTCAGCGACTGTTCCTGCAGGCTGGTCAGGGTCTGAAACAGGCTGAGCACAAAGCTCAACAGAGCGGCGGCGACCAGCAGCGGCGCAGCCAGGATCATGGCTTCCTTCATCAGCTGGCGCAGCAGTTCGGCAACCAGGTCGGGTGTCATCTTCAAACCCCTCAAAAGCTCTTCAGCAGGGACCCAGCCAGCAGGTTCCAGCCGTCCACCATCACAAACAGCAGGATCTTCAAAGGCGTTGAAACCACCACCGGCGGCAACTGGAACATGCCGATGGATGTGGTAATCGAGGCGGTGACCATGTCGATGAGCAGAAACGGCAGATACAGCACCGCACCGATAGCAAAGCCGGCCTTCAGTTCCGACAGGATGTAGGCCGGAATCACGACCTGCATGGGCAGGTCTTCGGGCTTGTTGGGCCGGGGAACCTGGCCGGCCGAGGTAAACAGAGCGAGGTCTTTCTCGCGCGCGTAGCGGAGCAGGAAGACCTTGACCGGCTGCGCGCCGCGATCAATCGCTTCGATGCCGGTGACCTGCCCGGCGCGGTAGGGCTCGACCGCCTGCTGGTCCACCTGGGCCAACACCGGGGTCATCAGGAACCAGGTCATCATCAGGGCCAGCCCCATCAGGGTGGGGTTGGAGGGCGCGGTCTGGGTGCCCAGCGCCTGGCGCAGGAAGTGAAAGACGACCAGCAGCCGCACCAGGGGCGTCATGCACATCAGAATGGCGGGCAGCAGGGTGATCAGCGTAAGGGCAAAGAGAATGGTCCACGGCGTCGAGTCCGACGGGTGAAGCCTGGCATTGAGATCGGGCAGCAGCGGAACCGTGGCCGGCGCCAACAACACCAGCGCGGCTACCACGACACCCTCCCCGCGCTGCGCCCGTTGCCCGCAGCATGGCTGGAGTTCTGCTCGAGCGGGTAAAAGGCCGGGGCCCCGTCGGCTGAGGTGGCCACCAGAAAGCGACGTCCCTCGGCCTCAACCAGGGCCAGAGATTGATGGGGAGCAAGGGCAATCCGATCCAGCAGAGCCAGCCGCGGCTGCTGCCGCCCCTGCCCGCGCAGCCTGCCCGTCACACGGCCCAGCAGCCATCCGGTCAAACCGCCCGGACCTGGATTTGCCGAGGCTGCCGATTCGATGCTCACACCCTTCATTGCCCACCTTTCCCTTCTCTGCATTGCGCTTCGGCCGGAACTCCGTATGCCGAACCCCGCCGACGAATCCCAATGGGCCTGCCGAGGTCAGGCCAGGCGGGTGAGCCGGACCGCCAGTTGCGAATCAACCACTTCAAACTCGCTCCATGCCAGTTGCACCTCGCCGGAGGCCAACGGAACATCCTGCCCGTGCCCCCACTGGGTCTCGATCACCTGCCCTGGTTCGAGGGCGAGCAGATTGCGTACCCTGAAATCACGCACCGCGACCGCAACGTCCAGCTCGACCGGCAGGCGAAATGCTGGGGTGTTCAGGACGACGAGTGATTCCCCGGCTTCCACGGGCGGCGCTGGCAACAGAGCTTTCTCAGCAGTTAGTTCCTGCGGTGCTGAGACCTCAGGCGCGCTCGTTTGCCCGTTCGCCGGTGTCGGCATGGATTGCGCGGAGGCCATCTGCGTTGAAGTGAAGCAGAAAGGAGACCGAAGGGGAGCGTAAAGGATTGGAAAGCACTCAGAACCTTGGCAACCAGGCGGCTACTCCGCCGCTGCCTGAAACCCCGCAGAAACATCGCTGTTACACTGGAAGAGACACCAATACGCTGCTGCCGCTCGCCGCGGCGCTCGGATACGATCCGAATCGAGGTTGAACTTTATGCCGGAATTGAATAGTAACAATGGGTTTACTTCCACCAGTCTGCGCCTCAAGGTGGGCCTGGCCGAGATGCTCAAGGGCGGCGTCATTATGGACGTGATGAACGTGGAGCAGGCCCGCATTGCCGAAGAGGCCGGCGCCACCTCCGTGATGGCCCTGGAGCGCGTGCCGGCCATGATCCGTGCCGAGGGCGGCGTGGCCCGCATGGCTAAGCCCAGCCTGATCAAGCAGATCATCCAGGCCGTCTCGATTCCGGTCATGGCCAAGGCCCGCATCGGCCACTTTGCCGAAGCGCAGATTCTCCAGGAACTCGGTGTCGACTTCATCGACGAGAGCGAAGTGCTCACCCCCGCCGACGAGGCGCATCATATCGATAAGCATGCTTTCACCACACCGTTTGTCTGCGGCGCGCGCAACCTGGGCGAGGCCCTGCGGCGCATCGCCGAGGGCGCGGCCATGATCCGCACCAAGGGCGAGGCTGGCACCGGCGACGTGGTCCACGCCGTGCAGCACATGCGCCAGATCATCCGCGAGATGCGGGAGCTGACCGTCCTCAGCGAGCAGGAGCTCTACAAGGCGGCCAAAGACCACCAGGCCCCGTACGAGCTGATTCGCATGGTGGCCCAGACCGGTAAGCTGCCGGTGCCGAACTTCTCCGCCGGTGGCATCGCCACACCGGCCGACGCCGCCCTGATGATGCAGTTGGGCGCCGAGGCCATCTTCGTCGGGTCAGGTATTTTTATGAAGGAGCGCGCCACGCCGCTCGATGTCGAGAACGATCCCAGGGAGCGCGAAGAAGCCGTATCCCGAGCCAAGGCCATAGTGATGGCCACCACCCACTTCAACGACCCCAAGATCCTGGCCGAGGTCGCTGAACAGGTCACAGGCACCATGAAGGGCCTGGCCGCCGCCGCCATCGAAGAGAAAGACCTCCTGCAAACTCGCGGCTGGTAGTTACTTGCCGAAGGCAGCTGGCCGCACCGCAGGTGCCTCGCTTTTCGCTCGCACGGGCCTTATTGCCTTACGTCATTGCGCTGAAAGAGACGCAAGGGCGAGAGACTGTGCAACCGGCTGGAGTCAGCCATCCTGAATGTGTAAGCTCATTCCCAGGAGTCTGCCGACCACATGAACTTAGAAATCTCCAAGCAGGCGCGTGCTGCAGGGATCGCCTCCATCCAGCGCTACTTCGAAGAGAACCTGCCTGAGCCCATCGGCGATCTGCCTGCGGGCTTGCTGCTCAACTTCTTTCTTGAAGAGATCGGACCGGTGATTTACAACCAGGCCGTTGCAGATTCACAAGCACGAATGCAGCAGCGAGTGGCCGATCTGAGCGGCGAGATCTTCGTGGACGAGTTTCAGTATTGGCCCCGAGCCGACGCCCGGCGCAAGAGCCGCCGCTAATCGAGCCGACCGGCAACGTTTAGGCCCTTAACGCATTGGATCGCACCTCAGGGGATTCGGTTTGACCACGGATCAAAAAGTTCCGCGCATCGGCGTCCTGGCCATTCAGGGCAACTACGCCAGCCATTCGGCAGCCCTCACCGAGGTTGGTGCCGATCCGGTGGAAGTGCGCAAGCCGGAAGAATTGCTCACCCTCGATGGCCTTGTGATGCCGGGGGGTGAATCCACCACCATGCTTCGATTCCTTGAGAAGCACCGCTTCTTCGAATCGATTCTTGAGTTCTGCGGCAGCAAGCCAGTCTTCGGCACCTGTGCCGGTGCAATTCTGCTGGCACGGGAGGTTCTGAACCCGCCACAGCGCTCCTTAGGGGTGCTCGACGCGGTGGTGGAGCGCAATGCCTACGGCCGGCAGATTGACTCGACGATCCTGACCGCGGAGACAACTCTGCCCGGCGGTCCGTTGGAGATGGTCTTTATTCGCGCCCCGCGGATTGTTCGGACAGGCCCTTCAGTCGAGGTGCTTGCCCGTCGTGACAACTTCCCGGTATTGGTGCGTCAGGGCGCGATCCTGGCCGCAACCTTTCATCCCGAGCTCTCCGCCGACCGAAGGGTACACCGCCTGTTTGTCGATACAGTGATCGCTTCACGACACAAGTAAGGAAGACTGTACGCAGTTCTTCGTTGGACGCTTCGATTCCCGTTCAACTCCGCTGCGTCCAAGTACAGGTGAGAGGCATCTCATCTCCACAGAGGCCCGTATGCCCGCAACCTTTACGCATTCCCCAGCGGAAACGGAACGGAAAGAGCCAGGGATCGGCGGCAAGCCACCTGTGGCCAGGCGACCTACCGGAGGCGGCGGAGGCGGCGGCGACGACGACTCGAACCCGGAGCGCCACGGGCCACGCGAACTCCTCCACCGCATTCGGTTTTTTGTGCTCTCCGCACTGGCCGCGGACATGCTGTTCTTCGCTGTGCTGGTTCTGTTCTTCTTTGCCCGCCAGACAGGCCTGCGCATGGACCCGCACAGCCATCACTTCAGCCTCGATTGGCGCCCCGTTCTTTTGCCGCCCATTCTGTTTCTCAACACCGCTTTGCTGCTGCTCAGCACACTGACCATGGAAGTTGCCCGGCAGAGCATCTTTCGTGAGATGGATGTGCTGGAAGAGTGGCTGGGCCTGGGCAGTCCGGCCTTGCGCCGCACCCAGCCATGGGTTGCGGCCACACTGGCACTCGGCTCCCTGTTTCTGGCCGGACAATGGTTGGCCTGGAAGCAATTATCGGCGCAGGGCTTTGCCTTCAACCACTGGTCCACGCCGGCCAGCTACTTCTTCTACCTGATCACCGGACTGCATGCTGCGCATCTTGTGCTGGGCATCGCCGCGCTTCTGGCATGCCTGGTGCTGGTGCGGGGCTTCAGGCGCGTGGATTACCGACAGATTGCCGTGGACACGGCCGGTTGGTACTGGCATGCCATGAGTCTGGTCTGGCTGGCGCTGCTTGCTGTCCTGGTATTCGGGCAATAGGAGATGGCCGCTAGACACGCTGGGGTGCGGGCGGCCAATCCTCACAATGAAACTCCATTTCGACAAATCCGGCGCCTTCGCGCGCAGCTACCCTAGGCAGGATGAAAACGCAAAAATGCGCGCAGCCGCTCACTCAAGGTGGGCGCCTCAGGACAGGAGAAGTAAATCTGGCGATTGAGGGCCATCAGCAACTGCACGGCCTCCAGTTGCGGGTGACGCGCGGAGAGCGAGCCGCCCTCATGCACAAATTCGTCGGTCAGGTACTCGATGGCGTGGCCCAGAATCTCAAGTGCGCGCCCTGCCTGGGGCGTGATGTGGCGACGGCGGTTGGTGGCTGGGCGGGCAATGGAGACGGCCGGCGCAGAGGCCGGTATGGGAAAGCCGGTTGTAGCGGTAGCAGCCATGCTTTTCATCCTCACCCACTTCTTCGGCACCTTGGGCACGTTCTTTCAGATGACGAACGTACTCTGTTTCAAAATGACACAGGAATTCTTTCGTGCCGGATTGGGACGCAGTGTGACGGTGCTCACCGCTGATGCAGCACCGCGTCCAGTTGTTGAGCCCGCATCGCTCCAGAAAAAGACTCGCACAAACGTTGCAATTAATCTGCAATCAAGCGGTTGCAAAGCGTTCCGCAAGAAGCCGGCGAGTTCGGCAAGGTTAGCGGCACCGTTCAAGGCTCTCCCCCGGCACATTCCTTTGCCTTGACGGGAGGCGGCTGAAAACCTAATCTCAATCAAGCACCCTGTCGAATCGGAGCAGTTGGCGGTTCCGGTGGACCGGATGAAATCCTGCGGGACTTGTGGACTGGACGGCGATGATTCCCTATCCTTGGCAATACCTTCCCTTGTTGATGCAAATTCTTGCTGCATTTGGACTTGGGGTGTTGATGGTATCGGCCTCGTGGCTCGTCGGACGCCATCGCAATACCAAGACCAAGCTGTCCGCGTACGAGTGCGGCATTGTGGCTGTGGGCGATGCGCGTGGCCGCTTCAGCGTGCGCTTCTATATGGTGGCCATGCTGTTCATCCTGTTCGACGTGGAGACCGTGTTCATCATGCCCTGGGCGGTCATCTACCGCAAATTGCCGCAGATTACCGGCTCCCGGCTCTTCGGCTTCTGGGAGATGCTGGTCTATCTGGGTTTTGTGGCTGTGGGGCTCTACTATATTGTGCGTAAAGGCATCCTGAACTGGAGCCAGGACAAGGCGGATCTCTAGGATGAGCCAAGCGAAGACCCTAATAGGCAAGGCAGAAGTGACGGAAGGTCTCCCAGAGCATCCGGCGGTGAAGGCGATTCTGGCCTGGAACTCCGAAGCTCTTGTTGACGCCAAATTCGAGTTCGGCGAGCTGACTCTGACCATTGCGCCGGGGGCGATCTGCGCCGCGGCAGCCACCGTGCAGGCGGCCGGCTATATCTTTCTTGACGATCTGACGGCCGTGGACTGGTACCCTTCATCGCCGCGCTTCCAGGTGACCTATCACATCCTCTCGCACAGCTATAAGGAGCATATCCGCCTGCGCGTTCTGCTTGAAGAAGCAAGCCCGGCGGTTGAGTCCATGATGCCGGTCTGGCCCTCTGCCAACTTTTACGAACGCGAAGTCTTTGACCTGTTCGGCATTCGCTTCGAGGGTCATCCCAACCTGAAGCGCATCATGATGCCCGATGACTGGGAAGGCCATCCCTTGCGCAAGGATTATCCGGTGGAGGGGTACAGATAAATGAGCAATCCTCTCGGCATGCCCGTCCTGGAACCGGCGCAGGGCGCAAAAGACCAGCACATGGTTTTGAACATGGGGCCGCAGCATCCGGCTACCCACGGCGTTCTCCGCCTGGTGCTCGAGATTGACGGCGAGATCGTGGTGCGTGTCTATCCCGAGATCGGCTATCTGCACACCGGCATCGAGAAGACCTGCGAAGCCAAGTTTTATCAGCAGGTGGTACCGCTCACTGACCGCATCAACTACCTTGACCCGTTGTCAAACAATCTCTGCTATGCCCTGGCCGTGGAAAAGCTGCTGGGTATCGAGATTCAGGAGAAAGCTACCTGGCTACGTGTGCTGCTGGCCGAGTTGAGCCGCCTCAACTCCCACCTGATCTGGCTGGGCACCCACGCCATGGACATTGGCGCCCTCACCGTCTTCCTTTACACCTTCCGCGAGCGCGAAGAGATTCTGCGCATCTTTGAAGGCCTGGCCGGGCAGCGGATGATGACCAGCTACATCCGCATCGGCGGCCTTTCAATGGAGCCGCCGCTGGACTTCTTCGATCGCGTGCAGGGTTTCATCAGCAGCCTCCCGGAAAAGATCGACGAATATTCGAACCTGCTCACCGGCAACCCAATCTTCCGCAGCCGTCTGAAAGGCGTGGGCTATCTGTCGCCGCAAGATGCCGTTGCGCTGGGCGTCACCGGCCCGCCGATGCGCGCCTCTGGCGTGGACTTCGATGTGCGCCGCGACATTCCCTACTGCGGTTATGAGAAGTTCCAATTCCAGGTGCCGATTTCGACCGTCGGCGACTGCTGGGCGCGGTATGAAGTCCGCCTCATCGAGATGCGGGAGAGCGTGAAGATTATCCAGCAGGCGCTGGACGGCATGCCGGAAGGCGTGATCAAGGCCGATGCGCCCAAGATCGTGCTGCCCGACCGGGAGAAGATGAAGACGCAGATGGAATCGTTGATCCATCACTTCAAGATCGTGACCGAAGGCTTTGCCGTGCCGGCCGGCGAAGTGTACCAGTCGATTGAAGCTGGCCACGGGCAGACCGGTTACTATGTGGTTTCTGACGGAACCGCCAAGCCGTACCGCGTTCACATGCGGTACCCCTCATTTGCCACCTTGCAGGCGTTGGAAGTGATGTGCAAAGGCAAAATGCTGGCCGACGTGGTAGCCGTCATTGGTTCCATCGATATTGTGTTGGGAGAGATTGACCGTTGACGGCTGCGCCGCCCCACCCGTTGGACCGGGTTTGGAGCGAACTTTGGTTCTCACTGGCTTCCCTGCTCCGTAGCTACACCGCGGTACATGGACTGAGCGGTAACCGGCAGGCGGCGGTAGAGCAGGATGAGGAGCGAATCGTGGCTTGCCAGGCCGGCCGAAGGTTGCAGTTGACGCGGCAGGGAGCAATCGTTACCTGGAAGCGTGAGGATGGAAGCCAGGGAACGCTGGAAATGACTGAGACCGGCCGGTTGCGCGGCCAGGCAGGTGAGGAAGAGATGGATATGGCAGCCGAAGCGTGGGCGCGGGACCTGATGCGGGAGTGGCGGCAATGAGCCCTGAGACAACAAATCCGGAGACCATGAGCGTCTTTTCACCGCAACTGGCGTCTCGTTTTGATGCCCTGGTGGCCAAGTACCCGCTCCGCCGTTCGGCGCTGGTTCCGATGCTGCTCTACGCGCAAGACGAGGTCGGCTACCTCTCCGACGCCGTCATCGCTGAAGTGGCCGAGCGCATCGGCATCACCGAGCTGGATGTCCGCAACGTGGCAACCTACTACTCCATGCTGCGCTTCAAGCCGGTGGGCAAATACAACATTCAGGTCTGCACCAATATCAGCTGCATGCTCCGCGGCGGCTACGAGATCCTGGACAAATTTCAATTGGAACTGGGCATCACGCCGAAGGGCATCACCCCGGACGGCATCTTCTCTCTTGAAGAAGTGGAGTGCATCGGAGCCTGCTGCTGGGCGCCCGCGATCCAGGTGAACTACGACTTTCACGACGAACTGAAGGCCGAGTTGGTCCCGGGCATCATTGACGGCTATCGCGGAAAAGCAGGGGTCCCCGGTGACAGGTCTTCGTCGCAGGGGTGGAAAGCTCAGGCAGAAGGGACGGCCTCCCATGCCTAGGCTCGTATCGCATTCCGATGAGGTCAAGATCGTTACCAAACGCTTTGGCATGGGCGCGGCCAATATCGACCGCTATATAGAACTCGGCGGCTACGCGGCCACCAAAAAGTGCCTGGAGCAGGGCCCCGAGTGGATCATCAACGAGATGAAGGCCTCGAACCTGCGTGGCCGCGGCGGCGCAGGCTTCCCGACCGGCATGAAGTGGTCGTTTGTGCCGGCGAAGTCCGCCAAGCCCAAATACGTGCTGGTGAACGGCGACGAGAGCGAGCCCGGCACCTGCAAAGATCACCTGATCTTTCTGCATGACCCGCACGCGGTCATTGAGGGCACCATCATTGCTGGCCTTGCCATCGGCGCCAAGGTGGGCTTCATCTATCTGCGCGGCGAGTACCGTTATCTGCTGGAGATCATGGAGAAGGCCGTTGCCGATGCCTATGCCAAGGGCTTCCTCGGCAAGAAGATCTTCGGCTCCAAGACCGAGTTTCAGATCATCACCCAGACTGGCGCAGGCGCCTACGAAGTGGGCGAGGAGTCAGCGCTGATGGAGTCGCTCGAAGGCAAACGCGGTGTGCCGCGCATCAAGCCGCCCTTCCCTGCCGTGGTCGGACTCTATGGCGGACCAACCGTCATCAACAACGCCGAGACCATCGCCACAGTGCCGCACATCATTGAGATGGGCGCAGCGGCTTATGCAGCAGTCGGTTCAGAGCGCAACGGCGGCACGCGCCTCTTCGGTATCAGCGGCCACGTCGAGCGGCCCGGCGTCTACGAACTGCCCATGGGCTACAACCTCAAGAAGATGATCTACGAGGTGGCCGGCGGCGTGCGCGGCGGACGCAAGCTCAAAGCAGTCGTCCCCGGCGGGTCGTCGACTCCGGTACTGTTGCCTGAAGAAATTGACATCGGCATGGACTTCGACCAGGTAGGAAAGGCCGGATCAATGCTGGGCTCGGGCGGCGTGGTCGTGATCGATGACCAGACCTGCATCGTAGAATTCGCACTGCGGACCATCAGCTTCTACCAGCATGAGAGCTGCGGCTGGTGCATTCCGTGCCGCGAAGGTACCGACTGGCTCAAGAAGTCGCTGACCCGCTTCCACGCGGGCTTCGGCGAGATGAAAGACATTGACAACATTCAGTACCTGGCTGAGAACATGATGGGCCGCACCTTTTGCCCTCTGGGCGACGCCGCGGCCATGCCCACGCTGGGCTTTGTGAAGAAGTTCCGCAAGGAGTTTGAAGATCACCTGAACGGCAAGCCCTGCCCGTTCGCAAAGCATGTGGATTTGGCAGTGGTTTGAGCGCGGTACTTCGCAGTGGAAGTGTTTGAAGCCGGAAAGACGAGAAGGCGAGCAAGCAAGTGAAGCCTCAGGAACTGGTAAAGGTGCTTGAAGCAGATGGCTGGTTCAGCACAGGACAAACGGGGAGTCACCGGCATTTTCGCCACGGAACGAAACCTGGACTGTTAGTGGTACCGATGCACGCGGGAAAAGAAATCGGCAAGGGTTTGCTCCACAGTATTCTTAAGAAGGCAGGACTCAAATGACGCGCGAATACTTGGTGGTTTACGAGAAAGGCGCAAACAATTGGAGCGCATTTTCTCCCGACCTGCCGGGATGTGGCTCGCTGGGCGACGCGCTGGAAGACACCCGCGCGAACATGCGCGAAGCCATGCAGCTTTACTTGAATGAAACCGCAAAAGCGGGAGAACCGATGCCGGAACCCGTCGCGACGGCCGTCAACTTCGAGGAATTCGATCCGGGGCGCGAAGCGAAACAGTATGTTATTGAATGGCTCGCGGTTTCTTTGCCGCAGGCAGAAACACGGGCGGCCTGAGGAATCGAATGGCAGACGTAACTTTCATTGTCGATGGAAAGAGGCTGACGGCTCCCGCGGGGACGCTGCTGATTGACGCGTGTCGCAAGGCGGGCATCGGGATTCCGGCCTTCTGTTACTACCCCGGCCTGAGCCTCCAGGCTGCCTGCCGCATGTGCGTAGTGCGCCAGGAAAAGGTGGGCAAGCTGCAGACCGCCTGCACCACAACCGTGGCCGAGGGCCAGGTCTTCATCACCGATTCGCCTGAGATCGCGCAGGCGCGCAAGGCTACAATTCAACTCCTGCTCGGCAACCACCCGCTCGATTGCCCGGTCTGCGATGCCGGCGGCGAGTGCGAGCTGCAGGACATGACCTTCAAGTACGGCGCCGGCGAAAGCCTCTATACCGAAGCCAAGCAGCATCGCGAAGAGCAGCAATGGTCGCCGGCCGTCTACTATGACCGCCCGCGCTGCATTCTCTGCTACCGCTGCACCCGCATGTGCGGCGAGGGCATGGATGTGTGGGCTCTCGGCGTACAGAATCGCGGCGTGCGTTCGGTCATCGCCCCCAATGGCGGCGACCAGCTTGACTGCGAACAGTGCGGCATGTGCATTGACGTTTGCCCGGTGGGTGCTTTGACCTCGGGTAGCTATCGTTACAAGACCCGGCCGTGGGAGATGAACCATGTGTCAACGGTTTGCACCCACTGCGCCGACGGCTGCAAGGTCACTCTCGGCGTGCGCCAGACTAACGAAGGTTCTGAGATCGTCCGCGCCGACAATCGCGACAAGAGCGGTATCAACGGCGATTTTCTCTGCGCCAAGGGCCGCTTCGGCTTTGACTTTGTCGATAGCTCCGAAAGATTGACCAAGCCACTGGTGCGCAATGCGGAAGGCAAACTGGCGGAGACCACATGGGAGCACGCACTGCGCGTGGCTGCCACAAAGCTTAAAGAAGTCCGCGACCGCAAGGGCGGCGCGGCCATTGGGGTCCTGGGTTCCAACCGGACCACCAACGAAGAAAACTACCTGCTTCAGAAGTTTGCCCGCACGGTTCTCAACACCAACAACATCGATCACGAGCGCACCACGGATTACGCTGCGTTTGCTCGTGCGCTGGCGGGAAACAGGAGTAAAGCCGCCAGCCTGCGCGATACGGCAACTGCGCCCGCAGTCCTTCTTGTCGGCGGTAATCCCACTGAAGAGCATCCGCTGCTGGCCTGGAACCTGCGCACCAATGTGCGCCTGAATCGCGCCCGGCTCTACATCGCCAATACCACCAAAATCAAGCTCGAACGCCAGGCCAAGGCTGCCCTGCTGCTGCCAGCCGAGGGCTACGCGGCGCTGGCTGACTACCTGGAAAGCAGCGATTCCGACTTCAGCAAAGCAGTTCTCGCCGAGGAGTCTCTGCTCGTCATCTTTGGCCAGGAGTATCGCGGCGCGCAGGCGGCATCGCTCGTAGCCTGGGGCCTGAAACGCGGCAACGTGCGCTTTGCTTTCCTCGGCGACCACGCCAACTCACGCGGCGCTGCCGACATGGGCCTTCTGCCGGATCTGCTGCCTGGCTACGTGCCGGTAGCCACTCCTGGCGCTTTTGCCGCCGAGTACCCAGGCCTGCCCGCAAATGCCGGCAAGAACCAGCCGGAGATCTTTGCAGCGGCGGCCAGCGGAGAATTGAGCGCTCTTCTGATCGTTGGCGCCAACCCGGTAGCTGAACGCAGCATTGATCCGGCAAGTTTGAAGAACACGTTCGTCATCGTGCAAGACATCTTCCTCACCGAGACTGCCGCGTTGGCTGATGTTGTGTTGCCGGCCGCCAGTCTCTATGAGAAGACCGGCACCGTGACGAACACCTACGGCGATGTGCAACTGGCGCGCAAGGCTGCCGATCGCGCTGGCGTGAGAACCGACTTTGAAATCGTGGTTCGCCTGGCAGGGGCGATGGGCGCGGATGTGAAAACGCTGGTGCCTTTTGGCAAGGCCGGCACAACCGCCGATCTGGGCCAGTCGCGTGGAGCCAGCGCCGGCGAAGCCGATCGCCACGCGGTGTGGCTGGCGGCCAACAACCTGGAGCCGAAGCTCAGTCCATTTGATCCGCTCGCCGTGCTGGATGAGATCGCAAGGCTCGTTCCCGGCTACGCGCTCGATCGAATAAATCTCTTTGGCGGCAACGATGTTCCGACCGAGCCGGGATTTATTCCAGCCTCGTCACTCAAAGCGAAGGATTGGAAGGAGCCCGACGTTGTGGCTCCGGCGCAGGACGGATTATTCACTTCAGGGACACTGGGGCAATACAGTCTGGCGCTCAAAGAGCTTGAAGCGCACCAGGCACGGGAAGTTGCGGAGACCGCGGCAGATTAGCCGTTCAAGATTTTCAGGGATTCTCAGAGTTCCAGCTTGATGGGAAGAGGTTGAGGGCAAGTGACGATTTTGCAGTTGTTGCTGTGGAGCGTGCTCAAGGTTGCCGTGGTGACGGTGGTGATGCTCTTGGGCATCGCCTATACGGTGCTGCTGGAGCGCAAGCTTGTGGGCCGCATCCAGAACCGCTGGGGACCCAATCGCGTAGGCCCCTTCGGCCTGCTGCAGCCGCTGGTCGATGGAGCCAAGTCCTTCTTGAAAGAAGACTTCATCCCTTCCGGCGTCTACCGGCCGCTGTATCTGCTGGCGCCCATCCTGGCATTGGGTTGCGCGCTCATCACCATCGGCGTGGTTCCCTTCGGCGAACCCAAGGTAGGTCCGGGCGGGCTCGACTTGTTCGAGATCGCGAACGTCAACATCGGCCTGCTGGTGATCCTGGGTATCACCTCGATGGGCGTCTACGGCATTGCGCTCGCCGGCTGGTCGTCCAACAACAAGTATTCCCTGCTCGGTTCGCTGCGCTCTTCAGCACAGTTGATCAGCTATGAGTTGGCCCTTGGCCTCTCGCTGGTGGGCGTCGTGCTGCAGTCGGGCACCTTCAACCTGCGGCTAATCGTCGAGAAGCAGGCTGAGAAAGGCATCGTCAGCTGGAACATCTTTGGCGGCATGCAATTCGTCGCCTTCTTCATCTACTTGATGGCGGCCTTTGCTGAAACCAATCGTTCCCCGTTCGATCTGCCCGAGGCAGAAAGCGAGTTGACCGGCGGCTATCACACCGAGTACAGCTCCATGAAGTTCGCCATGTTTTTCATGGCCGAGTACGGCAACATGATCAACGTAGGCTGCGTCGCAACCCTCTTATTTTTTGGCGGCTGGACAAGCCCCTTCGGCAAGCTCATCGACCCGCCGGAGAATATCCTTGCCCATGCCCTGTTTCCAATCTTCTGGTTTGTGGCCAAGGTCTTCTGTTTCCTGTTTCTTTATGTGTGGGTGCGCGGCACACTGCCCCGCTTCCGCTATGACCAACTGATGAAATTCGGATGGCGCATTCTTATGCCGCTGGCCATCCTCAACATTGTGGCAACAAGCCTCTGGCTTGCCTACCACTGATTTACAATCGGGATGGATTTTGGGGAGCCTGCGCGTCTGTTCCCCTTGCCAGCCCTTCAACCTGCCGGTTTGTTTGAGCCTGCATTTTGCCCGAACGTGATGGAACGATGCACCTGATCCTGTTTATCGTGTTTGCCGGAATCTGCCTGGCGGGAGCCATCAATCTCCTGCTCCAGACACATCCCATCAACAGCGCCCTTTCGCTGATTGTGGTGATGACCTCGCTGGCCGTGCTTTACCTGCTTCTGGGCGCCGAGTTTCTCGCCGCCGCGCAGGTGATCGTCTATGCCGGCGCCATCATGGTGCTGTTCACTTTTGTCGTGATGCTGCTCAACGCCGGCCGCGAAGAGCGCACCCTCGGCAGCCGCTCGGCACGTGCAGTCGGCTTTCCCGCCGCAGCTGTGATTCTGGCCGTGGTCGCCACCGTCGTCCTGCATACCCAGGGTCTGGGAACCGCCGTATTGAATGAAGGCATCACTTCCACCGCGGACCTGAGCACGGTGCTCTTCACCAAGCTGCTGCTGCCCTTCGAGGTGACCTCAGTGCTGATTCTCATCGCCATTCTCGGCGCGGTGGCGCTTGCCCGTCACGGACACGGCGACCCCGAGCAAAAGCCAGAAAGGACCGGTGAACAGTGAACCCCACTACCACGCAGCTGCTTCAACAGGAGGTTCCGCTGAGTTGGTATCTGCTGTTGAGCGCCGTCTTGTTCGCACTCGGCATCCTCGGATTCCTGCTCAAGCGCAACCTCATTACCGTTTTCATGTCCATTGAGTTGATGCTCAACGCCGTAAATCTTTCTTTCGTTACCTTCGCCCACCAGTGGCACGAGGTGAAGGGCCAGATCTTCGTCTTCTTTGTGATGATGGTGGCCGCGGCAGAAGCTGCCGTGGGCCTGGCCATCATTATTGCCGTCTTCCGCGCCCGCGCTACCCTGGCCGTCGACCGAATCGACCTGATGAAACTATGAACGCATACCTCCATCTCTGGCTGATTCCGCTCGCGCCCTTCGCAGGCTTCCTGTTTAACGGATTGCTAGGCCGCCGGCTGCCCAAGTTCCTCGTCACGACAGTGGCTCTTCTGGCGCCGCTCGTTGCCTTTGCCGCCGTCGCCAATGCCTGGCTGCTTTCGCAGGCCAATCCGGCGTTGTTACCCCTGGCCGAGATCTGCCCCAACCCCTGGATCAATCTGGCCACTCTCCATGTCGATTTCAGCCTGATCCTCGATCAACTCTCGCTGGTCATGCTGCTGGTGGTCACGGGCGTAGGCTTCCTGATTCACGTTTACTCTGTCGGCTACATGCACGATGAAGAGGGTTACGCGCGCTACTTCAGCTACCTCAACCTCTTCCTCTTCTTCATGACGGTGCTGGTTCTGGCCGGCAACGCTCTGGTTATGTTTGTCGGATGGGAAGGTGTGGGCCTCGCATCCTACCTGCTGATCGGCTTCTACTTCCAGAAGAAGTCGGCTGCGGATGCGGGTAAGAAGGCCTTCATCGTCAACCGCATCGGCGACTTCGGCTTCCTCATCGGCATGTTCCTGCTGCTGGCCAACTTCGGTACGCTCAGCTTTGACGGGATTAGCGCACAGCTAGCCCTGAATCCCGGTTGGCAGGGCGGAGTTCTTACCGTCATCGCACTTTGTCTGCTGTTGGGTGCGACCGGCAAAAGCGCGCAGCTACCGCTCTACATCTGGCTGCCGGACGCCATGGAAGGCCCGACTCCGGTCTCCGCACTTATCCACGCGGCCACCATGGTCACTGCCGGCGTTTACATGATCGCCCGCACCCATGTTCTCTTTGACCGCTCGCCTTTCGCGCTGGGCATGGTTGCCGTTGTGGGTGCGGCCACGGCCCTGTTCGCCGCCACCATCGGCCTGGTGCAGAACGACATCAAGCGCGTTCTCGCCTACTCAACGATCTCGCAGCTTGGCTACATGTTCCTCGCCTGCGGCGTTGCAGCCTACTCGGCCGGCATCTTCCATCTCGTCACACATGCCTTCTTCAAGGCGCTGCTGTTCCTCGCCGCGGGCTCGGTGATTCACGGCATGGGCGGCGAGCAGGACCTGCGCAAGATGGGCGGCCTCTGGAAGAAACTCCCTGTCACATTTGCCGTCACCACCGTCGGTGTCTTGGCCATTGCCGGCTTCTTCCCGTTTGCCGGATTCTTCTCCAAGGACGCGATTCTGTATGCAGCCTTTCAACAGGGCCCCAGCGGCAAAGCTCTTTGGGCCATCGGCCTCGTTACCGCGCTGCTGACCTCGTTCTACATGTTCCGCCTCTGGTACCTGGCGTTTCTCGGCAAGCCCCGCAGCGAAGTCGGCCATCATCACGCAACCCCGTTCAGCATGCTCGGCCCGCTTGTGATTCTTGCGCTGCTCTCCATCTGCGGCGGCTGGGTCGGCATTGAGCGCTTCAGCGCCTACCTCGCTCCTGCCACCGGCCCGCGGCCCGTTGAAACTGCTGGACATCTTGAACTTATTCTCGGCCTCGTGGCGATCGGTGTTGCCCTGCTTGGCTGGTTCATTGCCGACCGGCTCTACCGGCAACGCCCGGCCGCACCTGCTGAGTTGGCGGGGGCCTTCCCCACCGGCTACAAACTGCTGGCCAACAAGTACTACGTGGACGAGATCTACGGCATGATCATCGTCAAACCGCTGCTTGCGTTGTCCAAGTTCATCCTGGAATGGGTTGTGGACGTGGCCATCCTGGGCGGACTGGCAGCGCTGCTGGGCGGAGTTGCCTTGCTGAGCGGAGCCATCCTGCAACGTTGGCAGTCAGGCAACCTGCGCTCCTATGCGGCATGGCTGGCCGCCGGCGCGGCTGTGCTGTTGCTTTACGTGCTGGTTCCGTGGGCTACGGTGCTTGCAAGTCTCTCAATCATTCACTTCGGCGTGGCGGGACACTAAATGAACGAAATCAACAACTCGATTCTCACGCTGATTCTGCTGGTTCCGCTGGCCGGGGCGCTGCTGGTGGCTATTGCACCTGACCGGTCCAAGCTGCCCAACTGGATTGCCCTGCTCACGGCGCTGGTCACCTTTGGCCTCACGCTCCACCTGCCCGCGCATTTTATCCTCGGCCAAAGCGGCTTCCAGTTTGAAGCCAACCGCCCCTGGATCGAGAGCCCGGCCATCCATTACCACGTTGGCGTCGACGGCCTGAGTCTCTGGCTCGTAGTCCTCGCAGGTTTGCTGGCGCCGGTTGGCGTGGTGGCCAGTTGGAACACCATCAAGGAACGCCGCAAGGTCTTTTACGCCCTCTTCCTGATCCAGCAGACCGCCATGTTCGGCGTCTTCGTCTCGCTGGACCTGATGCTCTACTACGGCTTCTGGGAGCTTTCGCTCGTGCCCATGGCCATCCTGATCGCCATGTATGGCCGCAAGGATGGGCCCAAGGCCGCGCTCAAGTTCTTCCTGTTTACCTTCATTCCTTCGGCGCCTCTGCTGGTTGCCTTGCTCTGGCTCTACGCGCAGACTGGCAGCTTCGACTTCGTCACCCTCCAGATCCTCATCAGCCACGGTTCGTTCTCAGCCGCTGCCCTCTGCTGGGTGGCCTGCGCGTTCCTCTTCGCCTTCGCCGTCAAGGTCCCGGTCTTCCCCCTTCACGGATGGCTGAGCGACACCTTCAGCGAGGCTCCGGTTGCCCTGGCCATGGTGGTGGCCGGCAAGCTCGGCCTTTACTCCATGCTGCGCTTCCATATCGGCCTCTTCCCCGTACAGGCCAGAGCCGTGGCGCCGATTCTCATCGGCCTCGCCGTCGTCGGCATTCTTTATGGAGCCTGCCTTGCCCTGGTTCAACGCGACTTCTGGCGCCTGATGGCCTTCGCGGCCTTGAGCCATCTGAGCCTGATTACGCTCGCCATCTACGGCCTCACGCTGACCGGTTGGGAGGGTGCGGTCTACCAGATTCTCAATCACGGCATTGTCGATGCCGCACTGTTCCTGCTCCTCGGCCTGCTCTACGACCAGTATTCCACCAGCCAGATCAATGCCTATGGCGGACTGGCCGCAAAACTGCCAAACACGGCAACGCTCTTTGTCATCGCCACGCTGGGCATGATCGGTCTGCCCTTGCTGGGCGGCTTCGTGGGCGAGTTCATCATCCTCTCCAGCACCTTTACCGGCGTCAGCCGCAGTTGGACCGTCGCCGCTGCACTGGGCGTGATTCTGGGCGCGGCATATATGCTCTGGTTGGTACAGCGCATCTTCTACGGGCCTGAGAGCCAGCTCACCTCTTCCCGCCCCGGCAATGATCTGCGCTTCGGCCAAATGGCTGTGCTTGCCCCGCTCGCCGTGCTCATGCTGGTGATGGGTCTGGCGCCTTCGTTCTGGATGGCCGCGATTCAAACCGGTGTCCATCCTCCACCGCTGAAGGCGCAGCAATCGCTGCCCGCCAACGTTGTGATTCTGCCATCGATGTCGATTCCGTCCCAAGGGGAGGGCCCGCGGTGAATTCCGTTCCCGATATCTTCCGTATCCTTCCCGAGGTCATCCTCACCCTCACCGGCGTAGCCATCATGCTGATCGATGCGTCGCTGCCGTCAGGTATTGCCCGCCGTTCGCTCGGCTGGGTGGGCGCAATCGGTACCACGCTCGCGCTGTGGGCCAGCCTGTGGCAGCTCTCACTCCCTGTTGGAACCGGCTTCTACGGCACCGTCGAGACCAGCCCCTTCACGGTTTTCTTCCATGTGCTCATCTGCGGCATCGTCCTCGTGGCTCTGCTTCTCTCCATGGATACTCTGCCCGAGAACAGCCATCACCAGGGCGAATTCTACGCGCTGGTCGTCTTTGGCTCCGTAGGCATGTGCCTGCTCACCAGCGCGGTTGAACTGCTGCTGGTCTTCATCGCGCTGGAGATCTCCTCGATCGCCACCTACGTTCTGGCCGGCTACCGCAAAGACACGGCCCGCGGCCCCGAGGCGGCCATCAAGTACTTCCTCCTCGGCTCTTTTGCCACCGGTTTCCTGCTCTATGGCATCGCCCTCATCTTTGGCGCCACCGGCACCACGCAGGTGTATGAGATTGCCCGCCTGGTGCCAACCGCTCCGAATCACGGGTTTGTGCTCGCGGCCTTGGCGCTTATGCTGGTTGGCATCCTCTTCAAAGTCTCGGCCGCGCCCTTCCATGTGTGGACCCCGGACGTGTATGAAGGCGCACCCTCGCCCGTGGTCGCTCTCATGTCCACCGCGCCCAAAGCCGCGGCCTTCGCGCTGCTGCTGCGCGTGGTCTATGAGATGTTCCCCTCGCTTCACGCTACCTGGTCGCCTCTGCTGTGGGTCATCGCCGTGCTCTCCATGACCGTGGGCAACCTGGCGGCGTTGCGGCAGCAGAACGTGAAACGCATGCTGGCCTACTCTTCCATTGCGCACGCAGGCTATCTGCTGGCTGCCTTTGCCGGCCTCGCCTCCAGTGGCATCGCTGCCGCCAGCTTTTACACCGCGGCCTATGCGGCCATGAACGTGGGCATCTTTGCCGTGGTCACCCTGGCCAGCGGCTACAACGAGCAACGCCCCTTGATCGAGGACTTCCGCGGACTCATCTACCGTTCCCCTTTGCTCGGAAGCCTGCTGATCTTCTTCCTTGTCTCCCTCGTAGGCATTCCCTTCACCGGCGGCTTCTTCGGCAAGTTCTACTCGTTTTCAGCCGCGGTTGGCGGCGGCGCAGTGTGGTTGGCTCTCATCGGCCTGCTCAACTCAGGATTGGCGGCAGCATATTATCTGCGCCTGGCCCTGGCAGCCGCACAGCGCAAAACCCGGGACGAAAGCGAAACCGAGATTCCCACGCCGCAAGTGGGTATAGCGGTAGGTGCTGCCTTGCTGCTGGCTGTGGCGGCAACGCTGGTGCTGGGCATTGTGCCTAACGACGTTTTGCGTGCTGCCGAGGCCGGAGCGCACACGCTGGCCATTCCACCGGCGCAAACCACCGTCTATGGCGGATTACCCGCTCATCCGCTTGCGCCTTGATGCCCTCGGGCGGAATTTCCGATCAGTAGGTGGCCAGCAAGTTGCGGTAAAAAGCAACTGTCCGTTCCAGCACGCGCTCGTTCAAATAATGCTCGATCACCCATGCACGCGCAGCCTGGCCCATCCCATGACTCTGCTCAGGATTGCGGATCAGCTTGAGCACAGCTTCGCACACTGCCTCCGGGTAGCCCGGAGGCACCAGCAGCCCGGTCACCTCGGGCAGCACTGCATCCCGCGAGCCGGTTGAAAGAGTCGTCACCGCGGGAATCCCTGTGGCAGCGGCTTCCAACACCACGTTAGGAAATCCCTCCCGCCAGGTAGGCAGCACAAGCACATCCATGGCGCGATAGTAAGGCGCCACATCGGCAACCATCCCGAGATAATGAATCTGCGGATGCGCCAGAATGCGGGCGCGCAATCCAGCATCCAGCGCATCCTCAGCATCGTCAAACCAGCCCACCAGCATCAGCCGTGCCTCAGGCTCTGCGCGTAGGATTCGGCCAAAAGCGTCAATCAGCTCGGGCACCCCCTTGTCCCGCGTCAGCCTGCCCACAAAGCCAAGCACTGGCGCGCCTTCAGGAATCCCGAGTTGGCTGCGCACCTCGCTCGTCCCGGGCGCAAACCGCTCCACATCCACGCCGTGGCTGCTGCCGTCTCCGAGTACTCGCAGCTTGGCGGCCGGCGCAATGCCCAACGCAAGCGCCTCTGTGCGCAAGCTCTCACTGTTGCACACCACCGCCTGGACCCACGCTGCGGCCAGCCGCTCTGCGGCCAACAAAATGCGGCGCTTGATTCCCCTTGTGGTCTCCAGTTTGAGTCCGCGTAGCAGGTAAACGCGGACAGGTACCCCGCAAAGCCATGCTGCCAGGGAACCCAAAAAGCCGGCCTTGGGAGTGCTGAACTCGACCAGGTCAGGCTGGATGCGGCGCAGCAACCTGCAAAGCCTGAGCAGGGCCACGAGATCCGAGAGCGGAGCAATCGCTCGTTTCATGGGAATCTCGACGAAGCCCACACCCTCGATGGCGGCCGTGCTGCGCAGCAACTCGCCAGGCGCCGAGACAAGCGTTACGCGAAAGCCCGCCTCGCGGAGCGCCCTCAACCGCCCAGACAACACCAGGCAGGTTTGCGGGCTGGTGACCCCTACAACAATGTGCGGTGTCTTGGCCACAGGTGCCTGCGAACCGCGAGCGGAATGGAGCACAACGGGAGCCGGCATGTTGGCCTCGCCCCGTCCTACTCGGTCAGGCAGGGCTGGTTGGATTCAAACACAAACTACCATCCCGGTACAGTGCTTGTTTTGTGACCGCGATAACACAGGGGGTGGCACATATGCCCTATACTCGCTTTGGCCTCAGGAGGGCTCGTTCCCAGCCTATGGCGCAGCGCCTCAGGGTTCTGTTTCTGGTTCCGCATCTCGGCGGTGGCGGCGCGGGGCAGGTGGCAGCGTTGGTGGCGCGAAGCCTGCGTCCGGAGCGCTTTGATGCGCACATGGGACTGGTTACTCAAGGAGCTGCTCCCGTCGGCTGCCTGCCTCCTTCGGTCACGGTCCACGCTTTGGGTGCCCGTCATGTGCGGGGCGCCGCGCTCCTCCTGCTGCGGTTGATCCACCGGCTCAAACCCCATGTAATTCTCTCGGGAATGGCGCACCTCAATTTTCTTGTTTTGCTCTTGCGACCGTTCTTCGACAGGCGAACCGCCGTGCTGGTTCGTCAAAACGGAACAGCATCTGCCGCACTGGCTTTTGGCGATCTCCCCTTCTACACCCGCTCAGCTTACCGGTTGCTCTATCCCCGAGCAGATTGTGTCATCTGCCAATCCCAGGCCATGGCCGACGATCTCGCCCAGCTTACCGGAATGGCCCGGGACCGGCTTGCTGTGTTGCCCAATCCCATAGATATCGGGGCCATTCGCAGGTCAATCGCTGCGAGCTCTGCCATTTCGCCAGGCGCCGGGCTTCATTTGCTCGCGGTAGGCCGTCTGGCAAAAGTGAAAGGCTTTGACCTCCAGATCCGGGCTTTGCGCCGGGTGCGTGAGAGCGTCCCCAGGGCCGAGCTTACCATCGCCGGAACCGGCCCCGAGGAGGCCGTCTTGAAGGCGCTGGCTGCTGACCTCGGCCTGGACCAAGCAGTTCGATTTGTGGGTCATGTCGAGCAGCCCTCGGCCTTGTTTGCCGGCGCAACGCTGTTTGTGCTCTCCTCGCTTCATGAGGGACTGCCTAATGCACTGCTTGAAGCAGCAGCAGGAGGCCTGCCTCTGGTGGCAACGCCGGCCTCGGGTGGCGTAGTCAACCTGCTCCAGGGCCAACCCGGCGCCTGGCTCGCGCCCGGATTCTCGAGCGATGCACTGGCCGCTTCCATCCTCACAGCGCTGGGCTCCCTCAGCCCCGGCCAACGCTTCCCTCATCCGTTTGTTGAGCAGTTCAGCGTGCAGCACGCCATTCCAGCATTCGAGCAGTTAATCGAGAGCACAGCGCAGGGACGGCAAGCATGAGCCGCATCGCATTTCTCATCCCCGGCCTTGACCGCATCGGTGGCGCGGAGCGGCAATTGATCCTGCTGGCCAAGGGGCTGACCCGACGCCGCTGGCAGGTCAACGTAGTAGCCCTAACTGGCGATGGAGGCAGCGCAGCCTCGGAACTGATCGCAGCCGGCGTCGGTTTTGTCACGCTTCAGATGCGCAAAGGGCTGGCCGATCCGCGCGGGTGGCTCCGCCTCCACCAGTGGCTCAAGCGCGAATCGCCTGACGTCGTCCACGCCCACCTGCCCCATGCGGCCTGGCTGGCCCGCTGGTCTCGTCTGGCAGTTCCCGTCCGCGTAGTGGTAGATCGGCTGCACAGCTCCTCCACCGGCACGCTGGGCCGGCGGCTGGGCTACCGCTTCAGCAACTGGCTCGCAGACACGGTGACAGCGGTCAGCCGTGCCGTGGCCGAGGCACATCTTGCTGCGCACATGGCTTCGGCCGCAAAACTCATCGTCCTGCCCAACGGCGTGGATGTCGCCGCCTGGCATCCAGACCCGGAAGGCCGCGCTGCGCTGCGCCACGAACTCGACATCGAGGACGAGTTCCTTTGGCTTGCCGCTGGACGCCTTGAGCCGGTAAAGGACTATCCCTCGCTGCTCAGGGCCTTCGCGCAACTGCCGGATCAGCCACGCCTGGTGATTGCGGGCAGCGGGCCTCTGCAAGGTGACCTACACCATCTGGCCACGCAACTGGAGTTGGCGGACCGCGTCCAGTTTCTCGGCTTCGAGCCCGAACTCCGTCCCTGGATGCAAGCCGCCGACGGCTTGGTTCTCTCCTCCCTCTGGGAGGGTCTGCCGATGGCGGTGCTCGAAGCCGCCGCTTGCGCCTTGCCGGCCACGGCCACCGACGTGCCCGGCACATGTGAGGTGATCGTCGATCGGCAGACCGGCTTTCTGGCCCGCGCGGGCAGCATCCACGCATTGCAGGACGCAATGGCCAGGCTGATGTCTCTCCCCTTCGAGGAGCGGGCCGCAATGGGGCAATGCGCACGCATCCGCGTCATCGAGCAGTTCAGCCTTGAAGCTGCGCTGGATCGCTGGGAAGCGCTGTACGCCAGGCTGCTCCAGCAGAATCCCAAGCCCCGCCGCTGGGGCCGAAAAGTTTGCCCCATCAGGCCGGACGAACCGGCCTCTGGGAAGCACGGTGCATCAACCGCCTGCGCAGACGCGAGCCTCGCCGCCGCCACAGTGCCCACGACGCATAAAGCCGCTCGCTGAGTTCCAACGGGCGGGGTTGGAATTCAGCCAGCACCCTGTCTACTGAGGTGAACTGCGCGGCATGGCCCACCAGAAACTGCCGCAATAGCATCAGGTGATCTTCGGAGATAGTCGCGGGATGCAGGCAGATCGTCCAAAGCCCTCCGGATTTCTCCACCGGCGACCAAATCTGCTGTGGAATCCACGTCAGCCCACCCTGCGTGAACGGAACCCGCGCCAACCCATCGGTGAGCACTCCAATTCCCTCCTCGCGCAGCGCTCGCAGGGTAGCGTGATCGAAGCCGTGACGCGGAGCAATCCAGACCTTCGGTGTCAGACCGTGGCTGCGAAGAATCTCACACCCTGCATGAATCCAGATTCTCTGCGTCTCCTCGAGAACGCCTGCAAACTCCGACACCCTCGCCAGCGGCACCAGGCTTCGCCCACGGCTCAAGCACAGATGACGATAGCCATGCAGGCCGATCACCGCACCGGCAGCCTCCAGGCTGCGCATCTGCCGCCAGAACCCAGGGTCCGGGTCCTCCACCGCCAGCGCTGGGTCTTGGTTCTCAGGAATCACCGCGAGAATGGGCCGGATGCTGAACTCGTCGATCATCTCTGCGAGCCGCTGCCACTGTGTCCGCCGCATAGTCGGGCAAAGATCGTCAATCCGCAGCAGGTACTGCGCCGGCTCGATCCTCATGCAGCGGCCTCGTTAGTGGAAGTCTTGGGCAGCAGCTTCCACGCCCAGTAGCAGAGAAAGACGAACGAACTCACCGTCCACAGCGAGGTCGCCAGCGCAATCCCAGCCACGCCGAACCAGCGCATCAGCACAACGTTCAACACGATGTCGAGGCCCAGGTTGATTACACCGCAATAAAAGATCAGATCGGTGCGGCGCATGGCGATGAGAAATCGGGAGAAGACGCGGCTGGAGGCATAAAACGGGATCTGCAACGCGTACATGGCCAGCACCGGGGTCACCACCGCGGTGTCTTGAGGCCCGAAGGCGCCGTGCTGAAAGGTAAACCGAATCAGCAGCCGCGCGCCAACAATCAGCACTGCGGCGATCGGCGTCGCCACCAGCGCCATCAGTCGCACCCAGGTTCGCAGCGTGTGCCGGCAACCAACCCAGTCGCCCTTGGCGATCATGCGCGAGAAGTAAGGCGTCACGGCGGTTGAGACAGTCCCCGCCAGCAAGGTGAGCACCACGCTGACAAAGCGATTGGCATAAGCCAGCGCCGAGACGCTGCCCGCCGGTAACATGGCCGCCATCGACTGGTCGACCAGCAACCCGCCAGAAGCCACCACACTGCTCAGCAGCACCGGGCCGTATTGGCCAGCCACTTCGCGCGTAGCATCCGTCATGCCGTGCCAGCGCAGGCTGAAGCGGTAGCCATGCGTGTCCATCATCCAGGTCACAGCGGCGGCATGAATAAGCGCTCCGGCCAGCGTGGAGTAGACCATGGCCCAGATGCCTACGCGCGGCCCCAGCAGCAGCGCGCCTGCCATGATCGCAACCGGCATCACGATCGGGGCCAGCGCCGGCCAGGCGAAGCGATCAAAGGTATTCAGCACCGCGGTGCAGTTGGTGGCAATGCCGGTAATCAGCACCACGGGCAGCAGGCCATAGAAGAGCCGGATGGAGAGATCGAGTTTTGCGGGCGGAAAATGCGAGGCAATCAACGGAAAGAAGGCGCGCGCTCCCAGACCCATCATCAGCGATGCCACAGTGAGCAACAGGCACATCCAGAGCATCGAACTCGATAAAAGCTCTTGCGCGCGATCTGGTCCCTGCTGCTCCCTAACCCGGATGAGCGTCGGCACCAGTGCCTGGTTCATCGATTCGGAGATCAGGTTGATCAGCAGGCCGGGAATCAGCGCGGCGGCAAGAAATGCGTCCATCGCGTCCGAGCGACCGTAGACGCCCGCGACGGCGAACTCCTTGACGGTGGCCACAATCTTGACCAGAATCGCCGCGCCGGAAACCGACACAGCAGCACGGAAGATCCTCCGGTTGACGCTGGAGCCTTTAAAGGGCTGCACGATTTGTGAGATGTTAAACATGACGGCAGGGTTGTTCCGCCAGTCTACAGGACAGATTGAGAATGCATCATGGACTCCGCGTGACGCGCTCCGCTGCGGAAACAGCCATCAAGCCCTTCGGGGTCCTCTACTGCCAACCGTCCAGCCAACGCGATCAACGCAAACAGCAGCCAGGTGGTGCGGCTCTCCTCCACCGTTGCAACCAAGGAAGTGATCACCCACACGCCCAGCACCGTAGCCATGGCAATTTGTAACGGACCATGCGTCCGCATGGCAGCGCGCACGGCGAGCACCAAAATCGTCAGCGCCAGGCAAAGGCCGCAGAGTCCCGCTTCAACCAGGATGGAGAGGGCCGTGTTGTGCGCTGTATCGATGGGCGCAGTGCCGGCGGCCACTGTGAAGGCGCCCGCACCGCGGCCCAACAGCGGTGCCTGCACAAAGGCATGCCAGCCCGCGTCCCAGATATTCAAGCGCTGATTCAGGTTGCCTCCGCGCAACTGTTCAAAGATCGTCGTCAACCGCTCAAGCGTCTCATGCGGCGCGGCAAACCAGAGGCCCAGTCCGATCACCGGCAACACAAAGGCTCCGGCAAGCACCCTGCGTCCGTGGCCACGCGCCAGCAAAATGCCGCAGCCCGCCAGCGCCACGGTCGCAGCCACAAACCCTCCCCTTGAAGCAGTCAGCAGCACAGCAACCAGCCCCAACGGCAGGTAACCTGCCGCCAGAATCTTCCCCATCCAGTTCCGTTCCCCGTCAAGCAACAGAGCCGCCATGGGAAAACCAAGATCGAGAAACCGGGCCACGTCGTTGGGGTCCTGGCCGGTTGCGGCAAACCGGATCTGTCCGGCGGCAACCGCGGCAGGCGAGGCAAAATCAGCCACGGTGAGCGCAGCAAGCACCCACGACCCGGCCACCGTAACGCGCAGCAGATTGCGCAGATCGCCGGGGCACTCGGCCAACTCCCACACCAGCCACACCACCATCATCTCCTGGAAGGTGCCGCGCATCTTCTCCAGGGTAGCCTCGGCATCAATGGTCCAAAAGTACGAGCAGCAAAGCCATAGATACAGCGCCAGCACCAGCCACTGCATCGCCCCCGGAGTGCGCAGCCTGCCGGCTTCAAACACAGCAGGAATGGCCGCCAGCAACAGCAATAACCCCACAACCCGCGCAACGTTGCCCAGCGGCTCACCCAGCTCAAGGGAGTACTCCCACGGAATGGTGAACGCGAAGACCAGCAGCAGGCCCCGGGCGATTCTGCGCACGCTTAATACCTCTGCGAGTAAACCAGAGCCGAGTAAATGCTGACGCCGACCGCCGATTGAATGGCCGACTCCACGGTCCGGTTGATCAGGTTCTTGGCCATTGAGTCTGGCACGAAGAGAATGTCGCGGTCATGCACCGGCTGGTCCGGTTCCTGGCCATGCAGCAGCCGCTTCAGATTCAGCGTGGTCAGGGTGCGCCCACCCTTTTGTTCGCGAATCAGCAGCGCCCTGTTCGAGGCGGCGTTCTGCGTCGGCCCCCAGGCCAGTGACAGCGCCTGCACAATCGTCAGCCCCTGTGCTGGATCCACCGGAAACCCGCCCGGCCGAACCACATCCCCAATCACGTAAACCAGTCCGGCACGGCTCACCTGGACCGTATCCCCCGGGGCCAGTTCCGGATTGTGATCGGTCGCCGAGTCAGTGCCGCTGGGGTCAAGCACCACCGCATGTGGCGTGCTGGGATCGCCGCGATGGAAGACATTCACCAGCCGGCCGGCATTCTGTGAAAGACCCGAGGCGGCAGAAATCACGTCGAGCAGCCGATGGTGCACCGTGTAGGCATAGACGCCGGGCCGAGCCACTTCGCCCAGAACGCTTACATCCTGCCCCGCATAAGCCGTCACCAGCACCGAAACCTGGGGATGCAGCAGCATGCCCTGCGCCACCAGCGCAGCCTCAATGGCCCGGGCAGCCGACCACTCGTCCATGCCGCCCACCTTCACCTCCTTCACCATGGGCAGCATCACGGTTCCCGCGGCAGAGACGCGCACCGCAGAGCGAAACTCCGGCGTGCGGAATTCGCTCACTTCAAGAAAATCGCCCGGGCCGATGGGCGCCGGCATGGGCATATTGGCTTGCGTTGTAGCCATCGGCGGCATGCCGGCCTGGCCTGTGCTCGACGCACCATTCCACACCGTGGGAGACTCCTGCGGAACCGGCGTTGCCTTGGTCTCTACCGTCAGAGGAATTCGCGCCACGCCGGTTGGCAGACCATCCAGATTCGGAGTAGGAGCCTGTGCATGGACTGCCGAACCCGCCAGTACTACGGCCAGCAGTACAACCGCACCCCGAACCGGCGTGGGATGAATCGATTCCAGCAAGAGCGCACCTCCCACGGCCAGCCAAAGGCCGACAAACAGCGTGATCGCCATGTAGAGCGGCAAGTTGGGCGCCACCGGCTTCACGGGCGGCAGCGCGGCATCCACAACAGAAATCCCTGCCCCATGGATGCCCGCGGCCAATCCCGCTTCTTCCACCTTCTCCATCACCCGCATGTAGATCTCGTGGCTGCGGTTGGCCTCCTGGCGCATCACTGCGTACTGAGTGGCCGCCTGGTTCAGCTTCATACCTTCGCCGGTGCGCTCTTCCAGGTTCCTGCGCACCAACTGCTCGCGATCCTGGGCGGTCTTCCAGGCGTCGCGGAAGCGCTCAACAAGCTTGGCGTCCTCCGCCTGAATCTGGCGATCCAGATCCGCCAGTTGCCCGTGAATCTCCACCGCCCGCGGAAAGTTGGGCCCATGATCGATCTTCAGTTGCGCCTCTTCCAACTCCAGTTCACTGTGCCGTGCGTGAATCTGCTCCAGCAGCGCGGTTACTGAGTTGCCATACTCAGCCTGCAAGTGCGGATCGGAGGCCACGACCAGCTCCGGATCGCCCTGCGAAGCCGCACGATACTCGGCCTCGCGCAAAATGCGATCGGCAGTGGCGGCCACCTGCTGGCGGCCCAGTTCGTCGATTTCCAGAAGTGCGGAAATGTGCTGCGTCTCGCCCTGCTGCCCGTTGGCCAGAGTTTCCGGTGTGCTCAAAATTCCGTGCTCGGCCTGGAAGGCGGCCAGCCGCTGTTCGTCCTGCTCAGTGCGGCCTTTCAGATCCTTCAACTGGCTACCCAGCCAAACCGAAGCCTCTGACGTGGCTTGCATGCGCGATTCGCTGTCCTGCTGGCGATAGGCGCGAATCAGCCCGTTGACCACCGCAGCCGACAGCGCCCCATCCCGCGACCGGAAGCGAATCTGAATCAGCAGTGTGCGCGGCATCGACTGCACATGCAGTCGCCATTGAAACCGGGCCAGCAGCCAGGCCTGGGCATCGGTGGCCGGCGTCTCGGCATGAAACCCGGGAAACCGCTCGGCGAAATCTCCCATAAACCCCGGCGCATTGTAGAGCTTCAGGTCGTTGATCACCCGCCAGGCCAGTTGGTCGCTGCGGAAGACGTTAGCCAGCGTCTCCTGCTGCAAGGGCGCCGAGAGAATTGAGGCAGCCGCGTAAGGTTCCGCCTCTTCCAGGCTCAACGAGGAGGCCGGCGTGGTGCGCAGCGCCACCTTCGCGCTGGCTTCATACTGGTTGGGAGCAATCAGGCAATAAAGCAGGCAGAGCAGCAGCAACCCGCCCAGCACTGAGCCCACCATGCGGCGGCGGCGCACCACGGTCTCCCACAATTCGCGCAATGACAAGGAAGAAGCAGCCTTGCCAGTTGGGGCAAGTGCTTGCTCTCTGCCGGGCGAAACAAGATCATTCTCGGTCAAGGGTTGCACACCTCAACACAATTAAGACTCTCCGGCAGGGCAATCCCCGGTTTTCATGTCGAATCGACCCTGCGGAGGAAATACCCGTCAGTGTGCTTGATCGCAACCAATTCGTCAATAGATTCCGTCACCAGAGAAACCTGGCTGTGGAAAACGTCCACCCCTGGGGCAGCATCTCAGGCCCCGCCGCCGCCGCGATACCACTCCACAGTCCGGCGCAGCCCCTCCCGGAAATCCACCTGCGGCTGGTAGCCCAGCAGCTCCCCAGCCAGGCGTATATCGGCCAGCGAGTCGCGGATATCGCCGCTGCGTTCCGCCGCGTAGGCCGGCTTCCCGCTGTACCCCGTCAACTCGCAGAGCAGCTCGAAGGTCTGGTTCAGCGTGATGCGTGTGCCCGTAGCCAGGTTCATCATCTGCCCTGAGACCCTCTGCGCCGGCGCTGCCGCTGCCAGAAGGTTGCCATGAACCACGTTGTCGATATAGGTAAAATCGCGGCTCTGCTCCCCGTCACCATAAATTGTGGGCTGCCCGCCCGCCAGCATCCTGCGGCAAAAGATAGCCAGCACTCCGGAGTAGTGTGAAGTCGGGTCCTGGTACGGCCCAAAGACGTTGAAGTAGCGCAGGACCACCGTCTCCAGTCCGTAAACCCTTGCAAAGGCGCCCATATAGTGCTCGCCCGCCAGTTTGGCAACCGCATAGGGAGAGATGGGCCTGGGCAACATCTCCTCGGTCTTGGGCAAAGTGGGTGATTCGCCATAAGCCGATGAGGAACCGGCATACACCACGCGGCGCACCCCGGCAGCGCGTGCGGCCACCAGCAGATTCAGCGTCGCATCCACACAGGCCACATTCGTAGCCACCGGATCGGCAACCGACCGCGGAACCGAGGCCAGCGCCGCCTCGTGAAATACGATCTCAGCCCCCTCGCAAGCCCGAGCGCAAGCCGCCGGATCGGCCAGATCGCCTTCCAGAAACTCCATCGCCTCCAGGCCAACAAGGTTCTCGCGTTTGCCGGTGATGAAGTTGTCAATCCCGCGCACCGTCTCGCCGCGTGCCAGCAAAGCCGCCGCAATTGAGCGGCCAATAAACCCCGCTGCCCCGGTAACCAGATATCTTGCCAAGCCAATCGCTCCCACAAGCCAGAGTCCGCGAGCCTTCGTGCCAGCCCACAACCGAAAGCATACTACCCTCCGCTTCCCAGGGCCCTTCCAGCCCCGGCCGCGTCAGGCCGCGTCCCGTGCGCCTTCTGGTTCCCCTGCCCCGGCCACCCTCATCCCCGCCCCGCCGCGGAGACTTACAATCATCTGCATGACCACCGCCATGACAAGCACCCTGGCTGACCTCAAAGAGAAGATGGAAACCCGCAAAGCCCGCATCGGCATTATCGGCATGGGCTACGTCGGACTGCCCCTGGCCCTGCTTTTCAGCGAGGAACGGTTTCAGGTCACCGGTTTCGACATTGAGGCGGCCAAGGTAGCCACGCTCAACGCCGGCGGTTCTTATATCGTGCGCATCCTTCCTGCCGCCATTCAGAGAGCCCAGCAAGCCGGCTTCCACGCAACCTCAGACTACTCAGAGATTGGCGCCATGGATGCCGTCATCATCTGCGTACCCACCCCGCTCAACGAGCATCATGAGCCCGACCTCAGCTATGTCATCGGAACCGTGCAGGCGGTTGCCCCGCACATTCACGAGGGCCAGCTGATCGTGCTGGAGAGCACCACCTATCCCGGCACCACTGAAGAAGTTGTGGCTCCGCTGCTCGAAGCCGGCAACCTGCGCGGCCTCAAAGTATCCCGCGCCCCCGGCCAGCCCGGCGTCCACGTCGCCTTCTCTCCCGAGCGCGAAGATCCCGGCAACGAAACCGTCGCCCGCCATGACATTCCCAAGGTCGTGGGTGGATGCGGCCCCGCGGCCTCTGAGCTGGCCGCCGCCATGTACGGAGCCATCTTCCGCCGCGTCATCCCCGTCAGCAGCCCGTCGGTGGCGGAGATGACCAAGCTGCTTGAGAATATCTATCGCTGCGTCAACATCGCCCTTGTCAACGAGCTCAAGCAGCTCTGCATGCGCATGGGCATCGATATCCACGAGGTCATCGACGCGGCCAAAACCAAGCCCTTTGGCTTCCAGGCCTTCTATCCCGGCCCCGGCCTCGGCGGACACTGCATCCCCATTGACCCTTTCTATCTCTCCTGGAAGGCCAAGCAATTCGACTTCCGCACCCGCTTCATCGAACTGGCCGGCGAAATCAACACCGCCATGCCCTACTTCGTCATCGCTCGCATCGCCGACGCCCTCAACGAGCAGCGCAAATCCATCAAGGGCTCGAAAGTTCTGATCCTGGGCCTGGCCTACAAACGCGACATCGATGACCTGCGCGAGTCGCCCTCCCTCACCATCATTGAGTTGCTGCGCGACAAGGGCGCCGCTGTCTCTTACAACGACCCCTTCTTCCCCACCGTGGGACGCGGCCGCCACTACGACCTGAACATGACCTCTGCCCCTCTTGAAAGCCTCGCCCAATACGACGCCGTCGTCATCGTCACCGACCACACCAGTTACGACTACCAAGCCATCGTCGGCCAGTCGCAACTGGTCATTGACACCCGCAACGCCACCAAGGGCATAGATTCGCCCAAAATTGTCCGCTGCTAGGTTTTTCGCGATTCGGTACAGTGGAGGCCCCATGCCCATCGACATGCACGGTCTTTGCCCGCTGATTCAGGTCTACGACATGCCCACCTCGCTCCGCTTCTATCGCGACCTGCTGGGCTTCGAGGTCTTCAGCTCTTCCCCGCCCCGATCCCCGGACGACCACGATTGGGTGTGGCTAAAACTCAACAACACCGAACTGATGCTAAACACCGCCTACGAGCACGACGCGCGTCCCGAAGCCCCCGACCCGGCCCGCATCGCTGCACACGACGATACATGCCTCTACATCGGCTGCCCTGACGTGGATCTGGCCTACCGCCAACTCCTCGCCCTGGGGCTCGACCTCAAGGAGCCGAAGATTGCCCCCTACGGCATGAATCAGCTCCACCTCAAAGATCCGGACGGCTACGGCATCTGTTTCCAGTGGACTGCCTGATGGCCTGCCGCCCAAGACAGAACCCGGCCCAATCGTTTATCTTTGCTTCGCTCGCTTATGAACCCTTTGGCGCTCACGCTGGCCGAGCCGCAGCACTTCTCCGTCCTTGAGAAGCTGCTACTGGCCCTTCTCACCCTCACCTCCGCCGCCCTCTTCTGGCGTCGCTTCGGCGTGGTCCTCGACAAAATCCTCAAATCGAGAAAAGACGCCGGTTTCAGCCTCCGTCCCCTCGGCCGCCGCCTCTGGGACTTTGTCTGGGAGGTCATGCTCCAGGCCAAAGTCATCCGCCAGCGACCGTTTGCCGGCCTGGCCCATGCCTTTGTCTTCTGGGGATTCTGCGCCTTCGCTCTCGTCACCCTCAACCACTTCGCCGCCGGCTTCGGCCTCGGCTTTCTCTCCCCCGATGGCCTTTTTGGCCACTTCTACTTCACCTTCGCCGCCATCTTCGCCCTGGCCTGCGCCCTCGGCATCCTCGGCCTCTTCATCCGCCGCTTCCTCATCCGGCCCAAGTGGTTAGGCACAAAGCTCTCCTACGAGTCCGGCTTTATCGCCCTGCTGATCTTCGTCCTCATGGCCACTTATCTGGCCGCCTTCTTTGTGCCCGACGGCAGCACGGCGGTGCTGATTCTCTGGTGGGTTCACACGCTGGCGATCCTCACCTTCCTGCCCATCATTCCCCACACCAAACACCTTCACCTGCTGCTCAGCCCGGCCACCGTCTTCCTCTCCCGCGGCGGCTTCAGCAAGATTCCCGCCCTCGACGGCGATGAAGACTTCGGCCTCGTCGCCGGAACCGACCTCACCCGCCTCGTCACCCTCCAGGCCTACTCCTGCGTCGAGTGCGGCCGCTGCACTGAGCACTGCCCCGCCGCCAACACCGGCAAGCTGCTCAACCCCAAAGAGGTCATCCTCAACCTCCGCGGCTACCTCAATAACCTCGGCCCCGCCTCCGACAAGCCCCTGATTGAAAGCCTGGCTGCACCCGAGGTGCCCTTCCAGTGCACCACCTGCGGCGCGTGCGAGTTCCAGTGCCCCGTCGGCATCGAACACCTGCCCATCCTCATCGGCCTCCGGCGCGGAGCCGTCAACACCGGCGCATGGGAAGACGACTACGGCAGCAAGCTCTTCCTTGCCCTCGAACGCGGCAGCAATCCCCTCGGCATGCCCGCCACCGACCGCGACAAGTTCATTGAGAAAGCAGCCCTGCCCCTCTTTGACGGCAGCCAAGAGTACTGTCTCTGGCTAGGCTGCATGGGCGCGTACGACCCGCAAGGCCGCCAGATCGTCACCGACCTCGCCCGCATCCTGAATTACCTCGGAATCAGCTACGGCGTCCTCCGCAAAGAGAAATGCACCGGCGACGCCGCCCGCCGCCTCGGCAACGACCTCCTCTTCCAGCAACTCGCCGAGGCCAACCTCGAAGCCCTCGCCCAATCCAAAGTAAAAAAGATGCTCAGCATCTGCCCCCACTGCGTCCGCACCATCCAGGAAGACTGGAAGGAGTACGGCACGCCCCCCGAGATCGAGCACCATACCGAGTTCCTCGCGCGCTTTGCCGACAAGCTGCCCAAAGAGAAGAGTGAGGAGGAGACCGTCTACCACGACCCCTGCTACCTCGGCCGCTACCGCCACGTCTACGACGCCCCCCGCACCCTCATCCGCGCCTCCGGCCAACTGGTCGAAGCCCCCCGCAGCCACGAGCGCAGCTTTTGCTGCGGGGCCGGCGGCGGCCTCACCTTCCTCGGCGAAGAGACCGGCGAGCGCGTCAGTCACGTGCGCACAGCCGAGCTGGTCGCCACCGGCGCAACCACCATCGCCACCGCCTGCCCCTTCTGCAACAGCATGTTCCGCGACGCTCTGGCCGATAAGGGCGAAGCCGCCCCGCAACTGCTCGACATTGCCCAGCTAACTGCGCGCAACTTACCCGATACCATCGCATAGCCAGAAGTTCGGAGTCCTACCCTATGAAAATCATCGTAGCCATCAAACAAGTCCCGGAGCGCGATGCCCAGGTCCGCATCGACTCCTCCGCAAAATGGATCGACGAGTCCGGCCTGCAGTGGGCGCTCAACGAGTCCGACGCGTACGCCCTTGAAGAAGCCCTGCAACAGAAAGAGAAGAACGGCGGCGAAGTCATCGTGCTCACCGCCGGCCCTGAGCGCGTCGGCCCCACCATCCGTGAAGCGCTGGCCAAAGGTGCCGATCGCGCCATCCACATTGACTGCAACGATCTCGCCTCGCGCGACGCCCTCGGCGTAGCCCGCCTGCTCGCCGCCGCCGCAAAGCAAGAGAGCCCCGACCTCATCCTAACCGGCCTTCAGTCAGAAGACCTGGGCCTCGGCCAGACCGGCGTCATCGTCGCCGAGCTGCTCGGCCTGCCCCACGCCACACTGATCCTGCAAGTCGAAAAGACAGAAACCGGCATCAAAGTAAAGCGCGAATTGGAAGAAGGTTGGTTCCAATCCGTCGAGCTGTCCACCCCCGCCGTGCTCACCATCCAATCCGGCGGCAACAAGCTCCGCTACGCCACCCTGATGGGCATCAAGAAAGCCAAAACCAAAGACGTCCGCCGCGTCACCGCTGCTGAGCTGGCCGTGGACTCGACGCCCGTCGTCGTGCTGGAGCGCATCGCGCTGCCACAGAAACAAAAGACCACCCAGATGCTGCCCGGAACCCCGAAGGAAGCCGCGGCCGCTCTGGTTGAAAAACTCAAGTTTGAAGCGAGGGTCCTATGAGCGGCATATTCGTAGTCTTGCAGGAGCGTGACGGCCGCGTTAGCCGCGCCAGTTGGGAAGCCATCGCCGCAGGCCAACTGCTCGGCAGTCAACTCAATCAGCCCGTCACGGCCGTCGTCCTTGGCGCAGCCACCGAAGCGCTGGCCACTGAAGCCGCCGCCAAGGCCATCGCCCAAGTCGTCCGCGTCGACCATCCGCTGCTGGCCCAGTACACCGCCGACGGGTTCATCACGGCCCTCGCCCAACTCATCCAGAGTCAGAGCCCCGCGGCCATGGTGCTTCCGCACACCTACCAGGTCCGCGACTACGCCCCCGCGCTCGCCGCACGCCTCGGCCAGGTCCTCATCAGCGATGTCGTCGCCATTGGCGACGGGCCAACGTTCACCCGCCAGCTCCTCCAGGGCCGGCTCACCGGCGCCTACCGGCCCACCGGCAGCGGCCCATGCTTCATCTCGGTCCAGGCCGGAGCCTTCCGCGCCGACGCAGTCCAGGCCGGCGCCGCCGAAGTCACTACATTCACGCCCACAATCGACACCGCACAGATCCGCACCCAGCCCGGCGAGCCCTTCCGCGGCGCGGCGCAAACCGTTGACCTCGGCTCGGCACAGTTGATCGTTGCCGTAGGCCGCGGCATCAAAGACGCTGACAACCTCCCGCTCGTGCAGGAACTCGCCACCGCTCTCGGGGCCGAAATCGCCGCCTCCCGTCCCATCTGCGACAACGGCTGGCTGCCCATGGAGCGGCAGGTCGGCAGTTCTGGCCAAACCGTTTCGCCCAAGCTCTATCTCGCCGTCGGCATCTCCGGCGCAATTCAACACCTGGTAGGCATGAAGGGCTCCCAGTGCATCGTCGCCATCAACAAAGACCCCGATGCCCCCATCTTCGAGGTAGCCGACTACGGCATCGCCGGCGACCTCTTTGAAGTGATTCCCGCGCTCACCGAAGCGGTAAAGGCGGCAAAGCAGTAGCTCATCGCGCACGGGCACGCTGAATGGCGCTCTATTTGCGCATCCGTGTGCCCAGGCGCTATGTTAGTTTGTTTACCGCGCACAAACTCGCGCCTACGAGGCCAGCAAAGATGTATCTTCCCGAGACCTACCAGGCCGCTCTCTTCCTGATGCTTCTCAGCATGGTCTGCTGGGGATCGTGGGCCAACACGCTCAAGCTCTGCCCCGGCTTCCGCTTTCAGCTCTTCTACTGGGACTACACCTTCGGCCTTCTGCTCGCCACCCTCGTCTGGGGCCTCACCGCCGGCAGCCTGGGCCACTCAGGGCCTTCGTTTGTCGATTCCCTCGCCCATGCCCAGCCGCGCGCAATTCTCTTTGCCCTCTGCGGCGGCGTGGTCTTCAATGTCGCCAACCTGCTGCTCGTCGCCGCCATTGAAGTCGCCGGCCTGGCCGTAGCCTTCCCCGTCGGCATCGGTCTGGCTCTGGTCATCGGCGCAGTCTCAAGCTACCTCATCGCCCCCGCCGCCAATCCCCTGCTGCTCTTCACCGGAGTCGCCCTCGTCACCGTCGCCATCGTGCTCGACGCCGCCGCCTACCGCAAACGCGAGAGCGAAGCGAAAGCCACCACCACCCGCGCCATCGTCCTCTCCCTGATCGCTGGCGTGCTCATGGGGGGCTGGTATCCCATCGCCACCCACGACCTCAGCCGAGCCGCCGGCCCCGGCCCCTACGCCATCGCTCTCTTCTTCGCCCTCGGCGTCGCGCTCTCCACGGTCCCGGCCAACCTGCTGCTCATGGCCAAACCGCTCGACGGCAAGCCTCCCGTCGCGGGCTCCGGCTATGCTCGTGCCCCCCTCGGCTGGCACCTGGCAGGAGTCCTCGGCGGAACCATCTGGTGCATCGGCGCGGTAGCCAACTTCATCGCCTCCGTCGCTCACCTCGCCAAACCGATCGGCCCGGCCGTCTCTTACTCCATCGGCCAGGGCGCAACCATGATCTCCGCCTGCTGGGGCGTCTTTGTCTGGCGCGAGTTCGCCGGCGCTCCCCGCTCCGCCAAGCTGTTGCTCGCACTTATGTTCCTCTTCTTCGCCCTCGGCCTCGGCGCCATCGCACTCGCTCCGCTCTACTGAGGTCCGCATTATGGAGGCACCCCGCAAGCCCATCGTCGTCGTCGGCAGCATCAACATGGATCTGGTTGCGCGCACCCCGCGCATTCCCCTCGCCGGCCAAACCCTCATCGGCACCGCCTTTGTCACCACCCCCGGCGGCAAAGGCGCTAACCAGGCCGTTGCCGTCGCCCGCCTCGGCTATCCCGTCCACATGGTCGGCGCAGTCGGCAACGACGTCTTCGGCCAGGCCCTGCTCGACAATCTGAACCACACTGGCGTCCACACTGCCGCCGTGGCTCGCGTCCCAGGCCCCTCCGGCGTAGCCCCCATCCTCGTCGCTGACCACGGCGAGAACTCCATCGTCGTCGTCCCCGGAGCCAACGCCCAGGTCACCCCTGCAGCCATCGACAGCCAGGCCGCTCTCATCCGCTCCGCCGGCATGGTCCTCTGCCAGCTCGAACTGCCGCCAGAAACAACCAGCCGCGTCCTTGCCCTTTGTGCCCAGGCAGCCGTCCCCGTAATGCTCGACCCCGCTCCCGCCGCTCCGTTGCCCAACACAACCTGGACCCAGGTAACCTGGTTCACACCCAACGAGACCGAAGCCGAGTTCTACCTCGGCCACAGTACCACCCCAGAAGCCGGAGCAGCGGAGTTGATCAGCCGTGGTCTCAAAGGCGTGGTCCTCAAGCGCAGCAGCCAAGGCGCTTTTGTCGCCCTTGCCGCCGGCGGCGCAGCCTGGGTCAAACCCTTTCACGTGGAAGCCATTGACACCGTCGGCGCAGGCGACTGCTTCAACGCCGCCTTTGCCGTAGCCCTGCTTGAAGGCCTCGATCCCTGGGCAGCAGCACGCTTCGCCTCAGCAGCCGCGGCCATCTCCGTCACCCGCCGCGGCGCGCAGGCCTCCATGCCAACCAGAGCCGATGTCGACGAGTTCCTCGCCAAACAGCCATAGCAACGTCCCGGCTCAACCAACTTGCAGCCGACCCAAAACCACGGGAGACAGACCAAAATGTTTCGCAACTTCCTTCTCGCAATCCTGGCCGCTTCCGTCGCCCTCGCCGCCGCAGCGCAAGACACCCAGTATTCGCCCAAAGGCGAGCAGATTCCCACCCCCGACTGCCTCAATCTGCACAACCCCTGGGAAGGCCCGGCAGCAGCGCCCTGCACCGCCAGCGCCCATGAGCGCTGGCTCAAAGACCTGCAACATTGGCGCGCTGAGCGCCGCATCCGCAACGGCTACGACCCCTCCCGCTACCAGCAGCCCACGCTCCTCTGGACCCAGTCCAGCTTCATCCAGCCGCAGATGATGGTCCAGGACCGCTACTTCTACGATCCCGTCGCCGGCCGCTACACCGTCGACCGCTACCTCGACGACCTCGATAAACGATACGGCGGCATTGACTCCGTGCTCCTCTGGTCCACTTACCCCAACATGGGTATCGACGACCGCAATCAGCTCGACATGGTCGCCTCCATGCCCGGCGGCATAGCGGGCGTCCACCAGATGGTGGCCGACTTCCACCGCCGCGGTGTCCGCGTCCTATTCCCCATGATGATGTGGGACCAGGGAACCCGCGACCCGGCCCAACCCTGGCCCCAGGCCATCGCCGAACGCATGAAGCAAATCGACGCCGACGGCATCAATGGCGACACGCAGGATGGCGTCCCCCTGGCCTTCCCCCTGGCCGCCGAGCAGGCCGGCCACCCGCTCGCCTTTGAACCAGAGGGCGGCCCCACCGATGAGGACATGAGTTGGAACCTGATGTCCTGGGGCTACTACAACTACCCCTTCATTCCCATGGTCTCGCGGTTCAAGTGGCTCGAGACCCGCCACATGGTCAACGTCTGCGACCGCTGGAACCCCGACCACACCAGCAACCTGCAATACGCCTTCTTCAACGGCATCGGCTTTGAGAGCTGGGAGAACGTCTGGGGCATCTGGAACGGCATCAACCCCCGCGACGCCGAGGCTACCCGCCGCGTCGCTACCCTCGAGCGGGCCCTCGCGGCCTTCCTCGTCAGCCCTGACTGGGAGCCGCTCTATCCCATGCACAACTACGGCGTCTACTCGAGCCGCTGGCCCCTGGGCAATCAGACTGTCTGGACCATCGTCAACCGCAACCCCTACAACCTCGCTGGACAGCAGATCAACGTGTCCTTCACGCCGGGCATGCGTTACTACGACCTCTATCACGGCGTCGAGTTGCATCCTGAAGCCGTCAACCAGACCACCGTGCTCAGCTTCGACCTTGAAGCCAACAGCTACGGCGCCATCCTTGCCACGTCAGGCGAGCCGAGCGAAGCCATCAAGACCCTGATGCAGCGCATGGCCGCTCTCAGCGCCAAACCACTCTCGGCCTACTCCCACGAGCCTGTTGTCCTGCCGCAAACCATCGTCCCCATTGCCGCTACCAAGCCCGCGGATGAACCCCCAGCCGGCATGGTCCGCATCCCCGGCAGCCCCTTCGTCTTCAAAGTGGATGGCACCGAGATCGAGGGCAGCGCCTCCAACATGGTCGATGTCCAGTACCCATGGGAAGACTCGCCCCGCCGCTTCCACGAGAAGACCATGCAGGTTGCCCCGTTCTACATCGACAAGTTCCCGGTCACCAATGGGGAGTTCAAGAAGTTCCTCGATGCCACCCACTATGCCCCGCGCGACCCCATCAACTTCCTCCGCGACTGGAAAAATGGAGCCTTCCCCCAGGGCTGGGACAACCGTCCCGTCACCTGGGTCTCGCTTGAAGATGCTCGCGCCTACGCAGCCTGGGCCAACAAGCGCCTGCCCCACGAGTGGGAGTGGCAACTCGCCGCCCAAGGCACTGACGGCCGCCTCTATCCCTGGGGTAACCAATGGCAGCCGGTCAACGTGCCCACACCCGACCAGAGCCGCACAATGCGTGGGCCCGACCCCGTCGATGCCCACCCCGCAGGCGCAAGCCCCTACGGGGTTATGGACCTCGTCGGCAACGTCTGGCAGTGGACCGACGAGTTCAGTGACGAGCACACCCGCGCCGCCATCCTGCGCGGCGGAGAGTACTACCAGCCGCAAGGCTCCATCTGGTACTTCCCCCAGGCCTGGCGCAATGACCAGCACAGCAAGCTCTTGCTGATGGCCCCCGGCTACGACCGCTCCGGCGGCGTAGGCTTCCGCTGTGTCCGCGATGCGCAATAGGACTTTCCATTGACCAGATTATCGCTGACTTTTCACTTTAACTGTCAGCGATAAGCCTCTCATTCATTGATCGATATAACATTTTCATATTGCCCTTTGACAGACGGAGACTTTTCGGCGATTCTATAGCGAAGAAAAGGCGAATATAGGCCGCCCATGAACCCCGCTCAAGCCCTCCGTCTCCAAATCGAGCACTCACTCGAGAACCGCTTCCCCGCCGCGCTCTCGCCTGTCCCGCGCACAATCCGCGAAGTTGCGCCTACCGGCATCGATCAAGTCGACGCCCTGTTCGGCGGCGGCCTCCCTGTCGGCGCCATCAGCGAACTCACCGGCCCCGAGTCCTCCGGCCGCACCAGCCTCGCCCTCGCCTTCCTCGCCGGGCGCACCCGCGAAAGCCTGGTCTGTGCCTGGGTCGATGCCGGCGATTCCCTTGATCCCGAATCGGCCGCAGCCTCCGGAGTCAGCTTGAAGCAGTTACTCTGGGTCCGCTGCCACGCCGCCGCTGCCGCCGCCAAGCCCTGGGCGCGTCTCGACCAGGCCCTGCGCTCCACCGATCTGCTCTTGCAGGCCGGCGGTTTTTCCGCCCTGGTCCTCGACCTCGGCTCAACCTCCCCCGAGCACGCATCCCGCATTCCTCTCGCTACCTGGTTCCGCTTCCGTCAGGCTGCCGACCGCACCCGCTGTTCTCTGCTAGTCCTCGGCCAGGCCCAGTTCGCGCAATCCAGCGCCGCCGTTATGCTGCGCTGCACTGCGCAACACGACACCCTCCCACACGCAACCGTCCTCAACAGCCTCCGGTACGAAGTAAGCAGCGACCGGCAGCGACAACCAATTTCCATCACCGGCCCACGCAAGCCGCCCGCCTCCACATGGACCGCCGCCTCTGCATGGGAACGATTGGAGAGCCGAGCATGAAACAGGAACTCTACGCCTGCATTACCGCCGCCGAGTTTCCCGCGCAGGCCCTGCTCCGCCTGCGTACCGATCTTGAATCCGAGCCTGTAGCCGTACTCGAAGGCCGCGCGCCCCTTGAAACCGTCTGCTCCCTCAACCGCCCTGCGCGCCTCAAGGGAGCGGCTCTCCACATGACCCGTCTTGAAGCCGAAGGCATTCAAGACCTCCGTCTCCTCCCTCGTTCTGAAGAAACAGAGACAGCCGCCCGCGCCGCACTGCTTGAGTGCGCCGCGCACTTCTCTCCACGCATTGAAGATGTGAGTCGCGGCACAGCCTGCGCCTGCGTGCTCGACATCGCCGGCACTGAGCGCCTCTTCGGCCCGCCTCAAACGCTGGCCGAGCGGCTGCGCGCGTCACTTGCCTCAGCCGGCTTTCGCACATCCATCGCCGTCAGCGCCAACTTCCACACCGCCCGCCTCAAAGCCGCCGCCACCCGCGGCATCACCGTAATCCCCCGCCAACAGGAATCCGCTGCCCTGAGCAAACTTCCTCTCTCTGGGCTGGGACTAGACGCCGAACCCGCTGAAACCTTCGCCATCTGGGGCATCCAAACCCTGGGCGAGCTGGCCGAACTACCGGAAATAGACCTCATCACCCGCCTCGGCCTACAGGCTGCCGAGTGGCGCTCTCTGGCCCTTGGCGCTTTGCCCCACACCTTCCAGCCCATTGAAGCCGAATTCGCTCTCAAGGAGTTCTGTGCATTTGACACGCCCGTCGAACAGAGCGATTCCCTGCTCTTCGTCGCCGCCCGCATGATCGATTGCCTGGTAGCGCGCGCCTCTACGCGTGCCTTCGCGTTAGCCTCGCTCGTCCTCCACATGGAGCTCGAAGGCGGCCGCGTCTATAGACGCGTTATTCGCCCAGCCACCCCCACCATCGACCGCAAGTTCCTCCTCAAGCTGCTGCACCTGGAGATTGCCGCCCACCCGCCTCAGGCCGCAATACTTCTCGTTGCCCTCACCGCCGAAGCCGGACAATCCAGCAAAGTCCAACTCGGCCTCTTCGCCCCGCAGATGCCCGAACCCTCGCGCCTTGACGTCACCATCGCCCGCCTCAAAGCCATCGCCGGAGAAGATCGCGTCGGCTCGCCGGTGCTGGAAGACACCCATCGTCCCGGCAGCTTTCACCTGGAAAGCTTTGTGGTCGCAGACTCTGCCTCCGCGCTGCAGGCCGAGCGCCCGCATCTGGCCCTTCGCCGCGTGCGACCAGCCCTGCCCGTGCGTGTGGAACTGCGTGACCTCAAGCCCGTAGCCTTTCACGACAATCAGCGCCGCTTCAAAGTGGCCGCCGCCTACGGCCCCTGGAAGACCAGCGGCTGCTGGTGGTCCGCCGACGGCTGGAATACAGAAGAGTGGGACGTACTCGCCGAAACCACAGCCGGCTCCGTGGCCTGCCTGCTCGTCCGCAATCATCAGCTCAGTAAAAACGGCCGTAGCGTCTGGCAGCTCGAGGCCTACTATGACTGACGGCGTCGGCGACGCCGAATACATCGAACTCCACACCGCCAGCGCCTTCAGCTTCCTCGCCGCCGCCTCGCAGCCTGAAGCGCTGGCCGAACGCGCCCAGCAACTCAACATGCCCGCCCTCGCTCTCGCTGACCGCAACGGCCTCTACGGAATCGCCCGCTTTCACACCATGGCCAAAAAATGCGGCATCCGCGCCCACATCGGCGCGGAGATCGCCGTCAACTCCTTCGGCAGTCAACTCACGCCCCCCTCCTGGCTGCCCCACCAGTTCCCTGCCGCCCCTCCGCGCCTGCTGCTGCTCTGCGCCTCGCAAGCCGGCTACCAAAACCTCTGCCAGCTCATCACTCGCTTCAAGATGCGCGAAGCCAGCAAGGCCGAGGGCGCCGCCACGCTCGACGATCTCGAAGAGTTCTCCGCCGGCCTAATCTGTCTCACCGGCGGCGACGAAGGCCCGCTCGCCGCAACCCTTGCCCGCGAAGGCAGCGCCGCAGCCCGCAAACATGCCAACCGTCTCGCCTCCATCTACGGCCGTGGCAATCTTTACCTCGAACTCCAACGCCATCACCAGCGCGAAGAAGAGTGCCGCAACCAGTCGCTCCTCAGCCTCGCCGGCTCGCTCAATCTCCCGGTCATCGCCACCAACGGAGTCCGCTACGCCACTGAAACAGACCGCGAGATCCTCGATGTGCTCACCTCCATCCACCACCACACCTCGCTCGACCGCGCAGGCCGCCTCCTCTCCTACAACGACGCCCGCGAACTCCGCCCCGCTGCGCACATGGCCGCGCTCTTCGCCTATCTGCCCGAGGCCATCGCCAACACCCGCATCGTCAGTGACCGTCTCGAATTCACGCTCGACAATCTCGGCTATGAATTCCCCCACGCGCCAGTCCCCGACGGCGACACCATGGACAGCTTTCTCGAAAAACGTGTCGCCGAAGGCGTGCTCAAACGCTACGGCTCGCCGGCCAAGCGGCATCTGCTGGCCAAGGCCCGCGCCCAGGTCGCGCATGAACTCAAGCTCATCGCCAAACTCGGTTTCGCCGGCTACTTCCTCATCGTCTGGGAGGTCGTCCGCTACTGCCAGCAGCACGGCATTCTCGCCCAGGGCCGCGGCTCGGCTGCCAACTCCGCCGTCTGCTACGCGCTTGAAATCACCGCCGTCGATCCGGTCGGCATGGAGCTGTTATTCGAGCGTTTCCTCAACGAGAACCGCGGCGAGTGGCCAGACATCGATCTCGACCTGCCCTCCGGCGATCAGCGCGAGCAGGTCATCCAGCACGTCTACGAGCGCTACGGCCAACTCGGCGCAGCCATGACCGCCAACGTCATCAGCTATCGCGGCCGTTCCGCGGCGCGCGAGGTGGGCAAGGCGCTCGGCTTCGATGACGACCAGCTCGCGCGCCTCTCCGGCCTGGTGGGTCATTGGGAGTGGCGCGGAGAAAACGACACCATGGCTCGCAACTTTCAGCAGGCAGGCTTCGACGCCCGCCATCCCCGCATCGCCAAATATCTCGATCTCTGCATGCGCATGCAGAACCTGCCCCGCCATCTCGGCCAACACTCCGGCGGCATGGTCATCTGCGCAGGCATGCTCAACCGCGTCGTCCCCCTCGAGCGCGCCTCCATGCCCGGTCGCACCGTCATCCAGTGGGACAAGGAAGACTGCGCCGACCTGGGCCTCATCAAAGTCGATCTGCTCGGCCTCGGCATGATGGCCGTCCTCAAAGACTGCATTGAAATCATCCCCACCCACTACAAACAAGAGATCGACCTGGCCACCCTGCCCGAAGATCCCGTGGTCTATCAAACCCTCTGCAAGGCAGACACCGTAGGCATGTTCCAGGTAGAGAGCCGCGCCCAGATGGCCTCCATCCCCCACAACGCGCCCACCCGCTTTTACGATCTCGTCGTCCAGGTAGCCATCATCCGCCCCGGCCCCATCGTCGGCAAAATGATGCACCCCTATATGCGCCGCCGCCAGGGCAAAGAAGAAGTCACCTACGCGCATCCCTCCCTCGAACCCGTCCTCAAGCGCACCCTCGGCGTCCCGCTCTTTCAGGAGCAGCTTTTACGCATGGCCATGACCGTGGCCAGCTTCACCGGCGCTGAAGCCGAAGAGCTGCGCCGCGCCGTCGGCATGCGCCGCTCCATGCAGCGCATGAAAGACCTCGAAGGCCGCCTGCGCGACGGCATGACCCGCAACGGCATCGGCCCTGAAGCGCAAGACAACATCGTCCAGGGCATCTCCTCCTTCGCCATGTACGGATTCCCCGAGTCCCACGCCGCCAGCTTCGCTCTCATCGCCTACGCCTCGGCCTATCTCAAGGTGCATTACCTTGCCGCCTTCACCTGCGGCCTGCTCAACAACCAGCCCATGGGCTTTTACTCGCCCGCCGTGCTCATCAAAGACGCACAGCGCCACGGCCTCCGCGTCCGCCCCATCTGCGTACAGCATTCCCATTGGCTCTGCACCCTGGAGCCCGCGTCTGGCAATCTCAATCTCCCAGGGACACTGGGTGCCCCTGGTCCCTCGCCTTTGGGGACCAGGGCTAGCACGAACTCACAACAACCGGCGGAAGCCACCCTCTCCCTCCGCATCGGCCTCAACTACATCAAAGGCCTGCGCCAGTCCTCTGCGGCCGCCATTCTCGAATCGCGCAACCACGCCGGCGTCTTCGCATCCATCGACGATCTAGCCCAACGCGTTCCCACACTCAATCGCAAAGAACTCGTCGCCCTCGCCAGCGCCGGCGCGCTCAAGGCGTTAGGAGAAGTCGCCCACCGCCGCGACGCCCTCTGGCAGGTCGAGCAGGCCGGCCGCCCCGTCGGCCCACTCCTGCGCAGCGCCGCGCCAACCAGCTCCGCCGCAACTCCGCTGCGCGCCATGACCACAGACGAGCGCCTCGCCGCCGACTATGCCGGAACCGGCATCACCACCGGCCCCCACCCCATGGCCTACCAGCGCGAATCTCTGCGCCAACAAGGCATTCTCTCCGCCCAGGATCTCGAAACCCGCACCGGAACTCCCCACGTCCGCATCGCTGGCCGCGTCATCTGCCGCCAGCGTCCCGGAACCGCCAAGGGCTTCGTCTTTCTCTCGCTTGAAGATGAAACCGGCATCGCCAACATCATTCTCACGCCCGATGCCTTCGAGCAGAATCGCCTCGTCGTCACCCGCACCCGGTTCCTCATCGTCGCCGGCAAGCTGCAAAACCAGGACGGCGTCGTCCACGTAAAAGCCCACACGCTGACCCCGCTCTCCGCGCCAACCGCCGGGCCAGATCAAGCCAGAAACTTCCACTAGTTCCCAACTCCGAGTTGCTTAATCTATTTACCGCCGTCATTCTGAGCGAACGGGGCCCCGAACGCTCTTCAGTTCGGGGGTGGTGAGTCGAAGAATCTGCATCCTTGCTCCCACAGTATGCAGCGCGTCCCAGACTCTGGATACTAGTCCAAGCTCAAACCGCAACTTCCCTGCCCGCAACAAACACCCGCGGCCGCGCCGGCACAGCCATAAAGTAAGCAATCTCGCGGTAATCCCCAAACTCGTGAATCACAAAATCCGCCTGCTTGCCTGCTTCCAGCGACCCCACGCGTTCGCCCAACCCCAGGCTCCACGCCGCATTCACCGTAGCCGCCATCAACGCCTCGGCAGGCATCAGCCTCATCTCTAAACAAGCCAGCGAAAGCACAAACGGCATCGAGGCAATCGGCGAAGACCCCGGATTGAAATCCGAAGCCACCACAATCCCCAGCCCCAGTTCCACCATCCTCCGCGCCGGCGGATACTGCGTCCGCCCCAGCGCAAACACTGACCCCGGCAGCAGCACCGGCTGCACGCCCGCATCCCTCAACTGAGCCAACACATCATCGGTCACCGTCTCCAGATGATCAGCAGTCGCCGCGCCCAACTCCGCCGCCAGTGCCGCGCCCGTCCCCGGCCTGAACTGCTCCGCATGCACCCGCAAACCCAACCCGTGCCGCCGAGCCGCCGTCAGCACCGTCCGCGTCTCCTCCACCGTAAACGCATGATCGTCGCAAAACGCATCGCAAGAGCGCGCCAACCCCGCCTCAGCCACCTCCGGAATCAACCACTCCGCAATCCAGCGCACATACTCCGCCCGCCGCCCTTCAAACTCCGGTGGAACCGTATGCGCCGCCAGCAGCGTAGGCACGATCGCCGCCGGTCCCTCCTGATTGAGCCGCGCCAGCACCCGCAGCATCTTCAACTCGGTCGCATGATCCAGCCCATAGCCGGACTTCGCCTCAATCGTCGTCGTGCCTCCGCGCAGCATCCAGTCCCGATGCCGCCGCGCGGCAATCATCAGCTCATCCTCACTCGCCGCCCGCGTCAGCGCCACCGTGCGCAGAATCCCACCACCCGCAGCCGCAATCTCCTGGTAAGTCGCCCCGCCAATCCGCTGCTCAAACTCCGCCGCCCGGTTCCCCGCAAACACCAGGTGCGTATGCGCATCCACAAACCCCGGCGTCACACATCGGCCTTCAGCATCGATCAGAACCGCGTCCGCCGGAATGCGCCCTTTCAATTCAGCATACGAACCAGCTGCAACAATCCGCCCATCCGCCACCAGCAGCGTTCCGTCCTGAATCACGCCCAGTTCACACAGCTCCACACCTACGCGTGGCCTCGCTGGCCCAGCTAGTGTCACAAGCTGCCCGATGTTGACGATCGCGACTGATTCCGGTCCTGTCACTTCCCAATCACCGGAATATGAATCCCCCGCTCCCGCGCCGTTGTCTGCGCCAGTTCATACCCAGCATCTGCATGACGCACCACGCCCAGGCCCGGATCGTTATTCAGCACCCGCGCAATCTTCTTCGCAGCCAACTCTGTCCCGTCGGCCACCGTCACCTGCCCCGCGTGCAGGCTGTACCCCATCCCCACGCCGCCGCCATGATGAAAGCTCACCCACGTCGCCCCGCTCGCTGTATTCAACAGCGCATTCAGAATCGGCCAGTCCGCCACCGCGTCCGACCCGTCCAGCATCTTCTCTGTCTCGCGATAAGGACTCGCCACCGAACCTGTATCCAGATGATCGCGCCCAATCGCAATCGGCGCAGAAATCTCGCCCGAACGCACAAGCTCATTGATTGCAAGTCCCATCCGAGCCCGCTCCCCGTACCCCAGCCAGCAGATCCGCGACGGCAACCCCTGATACGCAAACCGCCCCCGCGCCAGCTTCAGCCACCGAACCAGAATCTCGTTCTCCGGGAAAAGCTCCAGCGCCAGCTCATCCGTGCGGTCAATGTCCTTCGGATCCCCGCTCAGCGCCACCCACCGAAACGGCCCCTGCCCCGTGCAGAACAGCGGCCGAATGTACTCCGGCACAAACCCCGGAATCATAAACGCATCCGCACACCCCGCATCGAACGCAAACCGGCGAATGTTATTGCCATAATCAAAGGTCACCGCCCCGGCCCGCTGCAGCGCCAGCATGGCATTCACATGCACCACCATCGTCGCCGTCGACCGCCGCACATACTCCTCGGGATCGCGCCGCCGCAGTTCCGCGGCCTCACTCAAGCTCAGCCCCTGCGGGACATATCCATTCAAAGGATCGTGCGCGCTCGTCTGGTCCGTCACCACGTCCACATGCACGCCCCGCCGCACAATCTCCGGCAGCACGTCCGCACAGTTGCCCACCAGCCCCACGCTCAGCGCCCGGCCCTCCCGCTTCGCCGCCTCGCACAGTCGCAGAGCCTCATCCAGGTCCTCCGTCACCGTGTCGCAGTAGCGCGTCTCCACCCGCCGCTCAATCCGCGAGCGGTCCACATCAATCGCCAGCACCACTCCGCCGTTCAGCGTAACGGACAAGGGCTGCGCCCCGCCCATTCCGCCCACCCCACCCGTCACCACCAGCTTGCCCTTGAGCGTGCCGCCAAAGTGCCGCTCCGCCAGCGAAGCAAATGTCTGAAACGTCCCCTGCAAAATCCCCTGCGTGCCGATATAAATCCAGCTCCCCGCCGTCATCTGCCCATACATCATCAGGCCCTTGCGCTCAAGCTCATTGAAGTGCTCCCAGTTGGCCCACTTCCCCACCAGGTTGGAGTTGGCAATGATCACCCGCGGCGCCATCTCGTGCGTGGGAAACACCGCCACCGGCTTTCCGCTCTGCACCAGCAGCGTCTCCTCCATCGTCAACTGTTCCAGCTCATGCACAATCGCGTGGAAGCAATCCCAATTCCGCGCCGCCTTCCCGATGCCGCCATACACCACCAGGTCCTGCGGCCGCTCAGCCACCTCCGGATCCAGATTGTTCATCAGGCAGCGCAGCGCCGCCTCCTGCTGCCAGCCTTTACAGCGCAACTGGATGCCGCGTGGCGCGCGAATCGTTGGAGCCATTGTCGTCACTCTTCTTTCCTGGTTCAGAATCTCAGAATCTCCCGAATGCCTCTGCCCAATCGTGTGCCACACAACCTTAAAGCCCCGCCCTGTAAAGGCTCAGTCCCTAGCCACCAACGAACCTAGCTTTCAAACGCGGAGGGTCCAAGTCGTTCCGTGCGGTGTTCTACATCGAGAGGACTTTCGGGTCTCTAGCGAAACTCGGCGGCGTGGATCTGACCTCAGTGGGAAGACCCACTTGAACAATTCACATTACGCCCCTACCAACGAGACCACACGCTTCAGAGTGTCATAGCATTTGCTAATGTCATCATCATCCTGTCGCCCCGAAGGAAGCTTATCGATGATCTCGCAAATCTGCTCTGCGGCCTTTGAAATCTCGCGCTTCTCGCTCGCATTGATCTTGGCCTGATAGGCGTCGTAGAACGCTCCGATAAGCGAAGCAACGCTGTAGGTATAATGGAGCCGTTCACGATTGATTTGCGCCAAGATTAACCGCTTGGCTACCCTAAAGTCTTGCATCCCCTCCGAAGAAGCATCAGACGCGATGGACCTTCTCAGCCTGAAACGTGCGAAGTGGTTGTCAATTTGGTAGGTATCAAACCAATCGAGCCTCTTCGCATACGCATAAGCATTGCTAAAATAGGTGTCCGCACGCCCGAACTCATTCTGTGATGTGCAAGCTACAGCATATTGAAGCCAAAACAAGGGTTGCTCCTCGCAATGTTTGAGCGTCTTCACGTTCTCGTAAACGTACATCGCCAGCCGCCCTTCTGTTGCGTTTGGCAAGAGGCGTTGCATGTTGCTGTAGCGGATTAGGCTCTTGAACATCGCAAAGTACTGCGGTGCAGCAAACGCGGGATCGTCTAACCTCTTCAAAATCGCGATGAGGTTCTTCACGACAGACTTCGGATCTGCGATATTCTGGAGGAGGTATTCTCCGGCTATAGCGGACCTAAAGCTAATCTCGCCCTTCGAAAAATCCACCAGCTCCTTGATGGCTTCACTTCTTCGAAACGCTGACTCCAAGACCTGCACACCGCATACATCGGCTAGGTCATTCGTCGAGAGAGGATAACCTGAGACAGTTAGAATCACTATCTTTACAAGCACATCGCCGAACGGCGCGTTGCTGTTTATCGCATCGATAATGACAGCGAGGCGCTGGCCTATATCCGGAGATTCCAAAAGCTTCAAGAGAAGATTCTGCCAAGACCCTTTACAGGTACCCGTCAAGAACTCAACCTTCCGCTTGTCCGACCAAGTGGAACGGCCCGCCCACATGCCATACCGACTCAAGAAGCCAACAGCCGCAGTTGACTCCGCCTCAGACAAACGATCGAGAGGAAGCTCTAGCGTTTCAGCGGAATGCAACACTTCAAGAAGCTTTGGTAACAAGGCTGCATGTGTCGCGCTGCGCGCCGACAAAACGATACTCATCCTGCTGTGCCTGTGACTCCCAATAAACGCAAGCGCATTCATCCAGTCGGGATAATTATCCACAACAAACAAGAGACGCCCTTGAGTTGCTAGGGCCTGCTCAATCTCTACCAGAATGCTCTCAGAGTGCTTCACCAGCTTGAACACCTTGAAGCCCGCGTCGTATGCCTGCGCCGAGATCAGGCTCAATGCTAGACTCTTACCATTGCCCAAATGTGAATGGAGCACGAACTGTCTCGGTTGCTGTAAGATTGCCTCTATCACTCGCTTTGAAGCCTCACGAGGTAAACAATATGAGATTTCGGCCCTCGAACTTCGCCAGAGAAACCCTTGGTTCACGCGCCCGTAAAGCAAGAGGTCAAAGACATCCTTATCCTTCACCTCCTCCGAGGAAGGCTCTGGCGAATACTGCTCAAGCGCATGGTAGCTAGGAACCAACCGATCAGCATCAGTGACAACGGTCGACCTTATTTGACCTATCATTTCGGCCGCGCCAAGGCCCATATTCATCCCGAAGCGCTCAATCTTTTTTGCTAATGCCTGAGTTGGCGCCTGGCCAACGGCAAAATAGCTCTTCGCGCGAAGCTGGCTATCCTCGAACAGAATTCGTTTAATGTCCAAATCCCACAATGAGTAGCCGAGGTAGTAGACCGCCTCCGCAGCCGCAAGATCTTGCCGAAAAAGCGTGGCCCACTTCGAGTCTGCAACCTCAGTAGTGAGATAACTCGTTTCGGTCAATTTGATCTCCGAAAGAAGGTTCGACCGGTTCACTTTCCCGATATATCCATTCAGATGCACGCAAATCGGCTGATCCTTCGGGAAATCCCGAATTTGGTCAGAGAGCGTGACCGAGTGCAATGCCTTGCCCCTTGATGCAAAAGCAGTTTCAATAACGTTGTCATAGTTTGTCGTATAAATTCGTTTCCACGGAATTAGTGCGATCTCTTCTTGAAAATGGGCAATAGAGCTAGCAGTGAACTCGTGCTTCATTTCCCCAAGGAGAAAATCCACGCCGTGCAGTCTAAGCACTTCTTCTGAAAGTTCCTCCAAGCCGACCGAAGCTGGCAAGCCCGCAAGCGTAGAGAAATAGTCGGCAATTTGCTTACCGGATTTCATGTTGGTGGCACGCTGATTGGTAGCACCTTGGGAGAATCCAGCCCCAACGAACAAGACCGCCCTTCCCAAGAGCGCGCTCCTGTTAGAACTGCTTATATCCATGAGTTCCTCCAAGGCCCAAATAGCCTTCATTGCCTGCAGGGCCCTCAACTACTTTCGGGTTCGCGGGGGGGCTCGAAGGTGCCCCGCCAGCGCAACAATGCTATCAGGTATTCGAACCAGGGTGCGCGAACATTGCCCACCGCACTGGGAGGGGAACTCGTGCCCGCACATGAATTACGGTGCCGAGCAGCCAAGAATCAGCCTCCAAGACTTGCCGACTCCCCAACCCGCTCATTATCCTTCCCTCGTGCCCACCACTCTCGTTGAATGCGTTCCCAACTTCTCTGAAGGCCGCGACCCGGCTGTCGTTGACGCCATCGTTCAAGCCATGCTCGTCCCCGGCGTCTACCTGCTTGACCGCGAGATGGACTCCGACCACAACCGGTGCGTCATTACCCTCGTGGGCGACCGCGAAGCCATCCAGGAAGCCGCAATCCGCGGCGTCGGCAAGGCCGCCGAGCTCATCGACCTCACAAGACACCAGGGCGCACACCCCCGCATGGGCGCGGCCGACGTCATTCCCTTCATCCCCATCCACGGCGTAACGCTCGAAGACTGCGTCAACCTTGCCCGCCACGTCGGTGCAGAGATCGCCAAACGCCACGCCATCCCCGTCTACCTCTACGAAGCTGCCGCCTCCACCCCCGCGCGCCAGAATCTTGAAAACGTTCGCCGCGGCCAGTTCGAGGGCATCCGCGGTGAAATCGCCACCAACCCCGCCCGCAAGCCCGACTTCGGCGAGCCTCGCGTGCATCCCACCGCCGGAGCCGTCGCCGTCGGTGCACGCAAGTTCCTCATCGCCTACAACATCTTCCTCAACACCCCCGACGTCGCCATTGCCAAGGCCATTGCCAAGGCAGTGCGCTTCTCCTCCGGCGGCCTGCGCTTCGTAAAAGCCGCGGGCTTCCTTGTGCGCGGACTAGCTCAGGTCTCTATGAACCTTACCGACTTTGAGCAGACCCCCATTCACCGTGTCTTCGAACTCGTCAAGCGCGAGGCCGCCCGCTACGGCGTCACTCCCGTCTCCAGTGAAGTGGTCGGCCTCATTCCCAAGCTCGCTCTCGAGCAAGCCGCCGAGTGGTTCCTCCAAGTCGAAAACTTCGACTCTTCTCTCGTCCTTGAGAATCGTCTTGCCGCGGTCATGAGCGGTGACAGCTCTCAACCCACTCTGCGCGCCGGCGTCGAGCCGTTCATCGAGGCTTTAGCCGCGCCCACCGCAGCCCCTGGCGGAGGCAGCGCAGCCGCCGCAGCCGCCGCCATGGCCGCCGGCCTGGCCGGGATGGTCGCCGGCATCCTGCGCGGAAAGAAAGCCTACGCGCAGCATGGAGCCCTGTATACCGAGGCCATTGATCGCCTCGCCCAGCTTCGCGAACAGTTAAAGGTCGCCATCGACGCCGATACCGATTCCTACAAGGCCGTCATGCAGGCTTACAAGCTCCCCAAGGATTCGCCTGGCCGAGCTCGAGCCATCGCCACCGCACTTCAGGGGGCCAGCGCCGTCCCGCTGGGCGTGGCCGAAAAAGCCGACGAAGTCGCGCAGATCGCTGCCCGCCTCAAGCCCGTCACCAACCCCACCATGTTCTCCGATCTCATCACCGGAATCGCCCTGGCAGACGCCGCTCGCACCAGTGCGCTGGCCAACGTTGAAACCAATCTCGATTCCTTCAAGCCCGAGTCCGCCGAAGACGAAGCCTTCGTCGTCGCGACACTAAAGCGCGTGGCCGCTCTCAAGGTCCAGGCCTGATCGGCGCTCCATTACTCCGTAGAAGAAGACAGTCGCAGCCCGCCATGCTCCGTGCCGCTCCGCTCCACCAGCCGCATTGCTGGCAGCAGCGCCAGTGCCGTCTGTGCCATCACCCCAAGGTCGCTCCACACCGTAGCGCGGCGCAGATACCTTTGCGAGATGCGCAGCTTGTCCGGCGTAACCACAGTCTTGAAATACCGCAGCGGGTCGGGAACCAGCGCCAGAATCTCAGTTTCATGGCAATACTTCAGCGTAGCCGGATCGGTCAGTCCCGGACGCACCTTTAGCAGTTGCTTGTACCTGCCCCGAAACTCCATCGTCAACTCGGGAATCACCGGCCGCGGACCCACCAGGCTCATCTCGCCACGCAACACATTCCAAAGCTGCGGCAACTCGTCAAGTTTGAAGCGCCTGAGCCACTGCCCGGCTCGCGTGATCCGTTCATCTTCGCCCAGCGTATAAACAGAGCCCGCCGCCCGGTGCCGCATCGTACGCAGCTTCAGCAGCCTGAAGCGCCTGAACCCGCGCCCCATCCGAGCCTGTGAAAACAGCACCGGCCCCTCTGAGTCCAGCTTGATGAGGATTGCGGTAATCGCGAGAAAAGGCAGTGCCGCAGTCAGCAGCAGGCCGGCCAGTGTGATATCCACGCTGCGTTTGAACACGAGCCCCCCAATAAAGGACCATGGCGCGCCGAGCCGAAGCCGGTATCGGTACGCAATGAGGAGTCGTGCAAGGCAGTGCCAGGTGTTGATGCTTGCATCGCAGCGGTCGCGTAAATGTCTACATCGCCGCGCCTTAACCCATCCACTACCAAGCCATTCCTCTCGTGACAACGCAGAAGGTTACCCCTGAAAAGGGGCCTCCCGCTGGAGATGAACTGGTTCAGTATCCTCAGGAAACAACCTGATGCTTCAGAATGTCAAGCGGTTAATTGGAATTCGGAAATCCTCGCCCCATCTCCATTAACCCAGTCTGCCCCAACCTCTCCGTGGCCCCGGTCCGATACTCTGGAGGCAGGGCCCGCGTACCTGCAAGACCGCATCGGCTTGGGATGCATGCCAATCCATCATTCGGCATGGAGGAGTTTTCTTGAGGTTCCTTCTTACCGCGTTGCTCATCACGGCAACGGCCACCACCGCCGCCCACGCCCAGGGCAACTACGAGATTCAGGTCTACGCTGCCGATACCGTGGCCCCGCGCACCACCATGCTCGAACTCCACTCTAACTTCACCGCCAAGGGCCAGCCCCACACCATCAACGGCGTCGCCCCCACCAACCACGCCGAGCACGAAACCATTGAAATTACTCAGGGCATCAACAAATGGGCTGAGGTAGGCTTCTACATCTTCACCCTCGAGCAGAGCGGCCAGGGTGTCCAATGGGTCGGCGACCACATCCGTCCCCGCGTCCGCGTGCCAGACAGTTGGCACTGGCCCGTCGGCGTCAGCCTCTCTACTGAGGCCGGCTATCAACGCACCATCGCCTCGCCCGACACCTGGACCTGGGAGCTGCGCCCCATCCTCGACAAGCAATCCGGCCGCTGGTACTTAGCCGTCAACCCCGCGATTGAGCGCACCTGGCACGGCCCCGACGTCAACCTGGGCCTCGACTTCGCCCCGGCCGCAAAAATCAGCTACGACTTCACCAGGAAAATCACCGGCGGCCTCGAGTACTACGCCGATTACGGCAGTCTCTCCTCAATCGCCACCCTCCACAATCAGCAGCAGCAGATATTCCCCGCCATTGACCTCAACCTCTCACCCGATTGGGAGATCAACTTCGGCGTCGGCATCGGCCCCACCGCCGCCACCGACCACTGGATCGTCAAAGCCATCGTCGGCCGCCACTTCGACTGGGGAAAGAAGCGCCAGTAGCCGCAAGAGAGAGGGACGGCAAATGGGGGCCGCGAACCCATTGCCGCGCAAGTTGCGTCTGCCCTACCGCAGGTGGTTACCCCACAAACTCCAGTGCCCGAATCGTCTCCTTGCGCACGGTCAGCTTCTCCACCAGTTCTGTCCGCACCTCGTACCCCCGTCCCGGCGTTTCCGGAATCGCTATCTCGCCTGCCGATGAAACCGTCACCTCGGGCTCAATAATGTCTTCGGCCCAGTAGCGCGCCGAAGCCGAAACATCCCCCGGCAGCGTGAAGTTCTCCAGCGTCGAAAGCGCAATGTTATGTGCCCGGCCAATGCCTGTCTCCAGCATCCCGCCGCACCAAACCGGAACGCCCCGTTCCTGCGCCGCATTATGCACGGCAATCGCCTCTGAAAATCCCCCCACGCGCCCCAGCTTGAGATTGATAATCCTGCATGACTCCATCTCGATCGCCGCCAGCGCATCGCGCCGGTTCTGGATCGATTCATCCAGACAGATCGGCGTATTCAACCGCTTCTGCAGCATCGAGTGGTAATAGAAATCGTCATGCCACAGCGGCTGCTCAATCATCAGCAGGTCAAAGGCATCAAAACTCACCAGGTGGTCGGCGTCGTGCAGCCTGTAGGCCGAGTTGGCATCGCAGCTCAGCGTAATCGCCGGCCACCGGCTGCGCACCTTTTCAAATACTTCCACATCCCAGCCCGGCTTGCACTTCAGCTTGATCCGCTGGTACCCGGCCGCCAGTTCCCTCTCGATAGTCGCCAGCAGCTCCGGAATTGACGCATGAATCCCAAGCGACACCCCGCACGGAATCACCTCGCGCACTCCGCCCAGCAACTGGTAAAGCGGAATCCCCTCCCGCTGCGCCTCCAGATCCCAGATGGCGTTCTCCAGCGTCGCCTTGGCCATGCGGTTGCCGCGCACCAGCTTGAAGAGCTTCGGGCACTCGCCTCCATGCTCTGGCGGCCCGGCAGCCAGCATCGGCCCCAACTCATTCACAATCGCGGCCCAGGCGCTGTCGGTCGACTCCGGCGAAAAGTACGGATGCTCGCCCGCCGTGCACTCCCCCCACCCGGTCAGCCCTTCTGACTTGATCTCCGCCAGCAGCACGCGCCGGTTGCGCGTGACGCCAAAGCTGGTCTCAAACGGACGCACCAGCGGCATGTGCAGTTCGCGCAGAATAATCGCATCAATTCTCATAGGCTTTTTGCATTCCTCGGGAGGTTCTTGGCAATCGTTTGAAAAATCAACTCTGCTCCAGACCGGTAAGGGGTCCCAACTCAAAGGCTCCATTTCCTTCTGCATCCCGCGAGAAACCAACTACAGCCAGCCCCCGGGAAAATGCCTCTTGAAACCTGCGCCGGTTCTCCATCTGAACGGCAAGCGCGCGTTCCCGGCCCGCTTCCGAAGCCTTCCACTCATAGATTAAGCCCGGAACCTGAATCCGCTCTTCAATAATTTGCGCCGCTCTGGGCCGGCCTTCAAGAATCCCCCGCACCCGCGCCGAATCCATCTCCCACTCCGCCACCAGCCGGTCCGTCGGCAATCCGCCCTGCAGTCGAGATGAGGATGCACCATAGAAATCCACCTCATAGCTGCGTACAACGGCCCCGAGCTTACCAATATTCAAGTATGCGTTCTTGATCTCCAGCGGGTCGAAGGTCCATTCCATATGCCGGATGCCGCGCCCCAGCGCCTCCCGCCGCTGCTCCAGCTTCAGCTGCATCCCCAGGCCCTGGTTACGATAACTCTCCCTTACCGCCAGCATGTGCGAGTGCAGATAAGCCCGCGGCTCCCCCTCTCCCGTTTTCACCCCCGGCAGCGAAAAAACAAACCCCACCAGCGACTCCAGCCCACCCTGCGGCAACGCTCCTTCAATCTCGTCGTCGAAGGCCCCCATCACCTGCCCGCCAATCTTCTGCGCCACCTTGAACGCCTTGCGGGGAATCACGTCGCTCTCGTCGTAACCCCAGGTCTCAATCTCCAGCTCCACGCAAGCTTGAAGCTCTTCAAAACCCCGGCAATGTCGAATCCTGATCACGCCTGCGCTCCAGGCCCCGCGAGTTCCGCCAGCTTCCGCTTCGCCCCCGCCCAAAGCTCTTCCAACTCCGCCAATGAAAGCTCTTCCAGCGGCCGCGCGCTGGCCCGCTCCATCTCGCCAAACCGCTGCCGGAACCGCAGATTGCACCCCCGCAACGCCATCTCCGCATCCACGCCCAGATGCCGCCCCAGGTTCACCACGGTAAAAAGCAGGTCGCCGAGCTCCGCCTCCACCGCCGGCTTGCGTGCCGGGTCATCCGAGGCCGCCTCAACCTCCAACTCCCGCGTCTCCTCCTCCAGCTTCGGCAATAGATCTCGCCAGTTGGCCCAGTCAAATCCCGCCTTCTGCGCCTTCGATCCCAGCTTGGCCGCCTCCGCCAGCGCCGGCATCGCCCGCTGCACTGAGTCCAATCGCGACGCCGGAAGCTCTCGCGCCAAAGCCCCGTCCGCCGTATGCAACGCCTCGGCCGCCTTGATCTCATCCCAGTTGCGCAACACCGCGCCGGAAGAGCCCTTCACATCCGCGTCCACATCTGCCCGGTTGCCCGCTGCCCGCGCCGCCTCTTCGCCAAACACGTGCGGATGCCGCCGCACCAGCTTCCGGTTCAAGTGCTCCAGCACATCGGCAATGGTAAAGTGCCCCTCGTTCGCCGCCATCTCGGCATAGAACAGCACTTGGAGCAGCAGATCGCCAAGTTCCTCGGCCAGATGCGGGAAATCCCTCCGCTCAATGGCATCGAAGACCTCGTAGGCCTCTTCCAGCGTGTATTTGCGAATCGTGTCGAAGGTCTGGTCGCGGTCCCAGGGGCACCCATCCGGCGCACGCAGCCGCGCCATAATCTCGACCGACTGCTCAAACAACGCAGCCACCCGCGCCTGATCGTTCGCGGGTTGCGCCGTGGAACTCGACGCCTTGGAGCTCTCTGCCGGAAGGTCCATGCCCCTCCAGTTTACTCCGCCATCAAGCGGCTCTTGCATCCTCTGCATCTAACCCGCAGTTCCCTTGATCAGGTAACCTGATCCTTGCGCGCATCCAGGCGCCCCCATGAGAAGGAGTTCTTTCACAATGCGCACACTGCCGAGAAAACTACCGCTCAACCTGATCGTGCTTCTACTTCTCTGTGTCTGCGTCGGCTTCGCGCAACCACCCATTCCCAGCACCCCCGCAGGCCACACCCTCGCCGACTGGCTTGAAGCCTTCAACGGCGGCGATCAGGCCAAAATCGACAAGTACATCAAGGCCCACGATCCCAAGGCCACGGCCGACTTCTTCCACAGCTTCAGCGCCCAGACAGGTGGCTTCGATCTCCTCTCCATCGACAGCAGCGAACCGTTGCAGATCAAGTTTCGCGTCAAAGAGAAGGCCAGCACCACTGTGGCCAGCGGCAACCTCCTGCTCAACTCCGCTGAGCCGCACACAGTGCTGAACTTCAGTCTGCACGCCATTCCTCCCGGCAGCGTGTTGGACGACGTCAAACTCGATGCCCCGGCCCGGCAGCGCATCATCGACGGCATCGCCTCCAAACTCACCGAATACTACGTCTATCCCCAGGTCGGGCAGAAGATGATCGACGCTGTCCACGCCCGCCTCAAGGCCGGCGACTACGACAAGATCCAGGATGGCGACGCCTTTGCCGACCAAGTCACCGCTGACCTGCGCGACGTTAGCCACGACAAACATCTTCACGTCAACTTCAGCCCCGTCAAGCTCCCTCCCGATCCCCGCGATGGCGCTGGCCCCACCCCTGCGCAAACCGCCGACTACCGCAAAAACATGGAGCACGACAACTGCGGCTTCCGCAAGATTGAGATCCTCCCCGGCAACATCGGCTATCTGAAGTTCGACTTCTTCGGCGACTCAGACATCTGCGGTCCTACACTCGTCGCCGCCATGGGCTTTCTTGCCCATGTGAACGCCATCATCTACGACTTGCGCGAGAATGGCGGCGGCGATCCCAGCATGGTCGCGCTGGCCTGCAGCTACCTGTTCGACAAGCCAACCCATCTGAACGACCTCTACGACCGCAAGGAAGATAAGACCACCCAGTACTGGACCCTTCCTTACCTTCCCGGAACCCGCCTGCCGGATACGCCGGCCTTTGTTCTCACTGCATCGCGCACCTTCTCCGGCGCTGAAGAGTTCGCCAACAATCTCAAGACGCAGAAACGCGCCACCATCGTGGGAGAAACCACGGGAGGTGGCGCCCACCCCGTCGCTGCCCATCGCATCGACGACCATTTCATGATCGGAGTTCCCTTCGCCCGCGCCATCAACCCCATCACCAATACCGATTGGGAGGGTAAAGGCGTCGCGCCCGACGTTGCCGTCAACGCATCAGACGCCCTTGAAACCGCAAAGAAACTTGCCGCCGAAAAAGTCCAGCCAGAACAGAAACCGGCGCCCGACAAAGGTCCGGCCAGGTAGCCAGACAGCCGTATACTCATCTCTCGCATGATTCGCATTTTGGGAACAATCTTTGCGGGCCTCTTCGGGCTAGCCTTCGGCAGCTTCCTCAACGTGTGCCTCAGCCGCTGGCCCGCAGGCGAGAGCATCGTCCACCCCCACTCCCATTGCAGGAACTGCGACCACACCCTCGCCTGGTGGGAGAACATTCCACTCTTCAGTTGGCTCGCCCTCCGCGGCCGCTGCCACAAATGCCACGCCTGGATCGGCTGGCGCTATCCGCTGGTCGAGTTCGCTGTCGGCGCATTATGGGCTGCTCAGGCATGGCGCCTGACATCAGACATCTTCGCTGAATTATTGGGAACCGCCCCCGAAGTCTCCCCCAACTTCTTTTGGCCGGTACCACTCATCGCCATGATGCTCTTCTCATGGCTCCTCCTGGCCCTCCTCGCGCTTGACGCGGAGCATCTCTGGCTCCCTGACTTCCTCACCTGGCCCGGGATCGCCCTGGGGATTCTCTACTCCGCAGCCAATGAACAGCATCGCGTCTGGGGCATCTCCGGTTCCTTCATTCCGTGGAAATTTCTCGGTGGGAGACTCCTCGCCATCCTCGCCGCAGCCGCCCTGATCCTCGTCATCCGCTGGACCTACTGGCTCATCCGCCGCCGCGAAGGCATCGGCCTTGGCGACGCAAAGCTCATGGCCCTGCTTGCCGCCTGGCTCGGCCTGCCCGGCGCACTCCTCGCCTTTTTCCTCGGCATCACCCTCGGAGCCATAGTTTCCGTCGCTCTGCTTGCCCTGCCCAACCGCCCCGGATCACCCCGCGCATGGGCCCTCAAAAAACTGCCCCTCGGCACTTTCCTCTGCATCGGCGGCATCGTCAGCAGCCTCTGGGGCCCGCCCTTGATCGCCGCATACCTGCACTGGGCAGGCTTCTAAATGCTCAGAAGTTCCCCGCTAAATCTTTAGGGAGTACGCCCCACTTGCCCGGCGCCCTCAAGTACCCCGGCAGGTGCCTTCGCCGCCATCCCCGCGCGGCTGCGCGCCAGACGAATCGCCTCTTCGAACTGCGGCTGGTGGTGCTTGCAGTGAACCCGGTGATACACGCGCCACTCTTCCACCCGCATCGAGCCATACATGGGGTGGCGGCCGCAGGGGCGCATCCCAAAAACGATGCGGCACTGGGCAAGCGTCTTGTTCAGTTCCTCCGCCGCATCCAGCAGCCGCGCCGCCATCGTGGGACCGTCCTGCGGCTCAAACTGCCCGGGGCGCAGTGCCGAAAAAGTAGAAACACCGTGCGGCATCGATTGAAAGAAGCAGAGCTGCGTCTTTAGAAACCACTGCAACCATGTGGATGAACGCGCCGGAGACTCCCCGCTCGCCAGCCGCTTGCTCAGTTCCAGCTTGCTCTGCTGCATGGCGAGAATTACGTGCTCCACCACCTGCTGGGCGCTCCACTTGTGCAGCGTAGGGTCGGGTGACACCTGCGCATCTCTTAAACTGGCCGCCGCAACCTGCTCGGCCAGAGGGAAAACAGCATCGGCAAGGACTGGATGCATAAACCCTTCCGTTCAGTTCGCTCAATGGCTTCAATCCGCAAACCAAACTGTAAGCCAGCATAAGCGATTTCACCGCCTGCTGTTGAGCCCCTTCTCTGCAACCTGCGGCAATCTGGCCCCAAAAAGTAATATCCTGGGCCATGATCCGGCGCGCGCCTCTATTTTTGCGCTGCCTCTGGGCCGCCAGCGGGCCCGGAATCATGAGCAGCCGCCAGCGCCGGTTCCTTCATCAGCTTGCGCACCTGCTTTCCGTGCTTGCCGTCCGGATCGTACTCCAACAGCGTCTCAAAATTCTTGCGCGCCTCCGCATAACGGCCCAGGTTCCGCTCGGCCTCGCCCAGCCCCCAATACACCTCGGGATTCTCCGGGTCCAGCACCATCGCCGACTCGAATCGAGACAGTGCCGCCTTCCAGTCCTTCCGATCCAGGTAATAGCTGCCCACCTCAATGTCCTTTGAGGCGGCTTCCTGATGCGTGGGCTCTTTCACTTCCACTTCCCGGTCTCTCTTCCTCTTCTTTTCCGGCTGCTCGGTGTCCGGCACGGGCTCCAGGGCATCCACGCCCGCCAAACTGGAGCTGTCCTGCCCGGCGCCGTCCCCCCCGCCGTCGCTCGGCGCCGGAGCAGCGTCATCAGGACTACGAACCGGATCGCTGTCTTCGCTGGGCAGCGCAAAAAACTGGTTCGCTGTTCCCCTGTCTGCCCCATAGGAACTGCCCTGCGCTGCCGCTCCTGGCTCACTCGGTGTCAGCACCGGAACCGTGCTCGTATCTTCAGGAAAAGGGTTTGCAACCGTGGGCTGCTTCTGGCCATCGCTTGCCGGCTTGTTCTCTGCGGCAGCCTTATCCCCGCCCGCCGCACTTTGAGCCAGCAGCCCCGGATGCAACCCCACGCACCCTGCCAACACCAGTGCAAATCCAAGTCGCCGCATCATTCCTGTCTTGCCTCGCCCCTTCAATGGTACGATGCGGTCCATACCGCTATAAAGGAAAGCATCGCGCATACCCATGGGACTTATTATCCGCTCTTCGGCCATCCATGCCGCCGGCTGCTATGCCACCACCCCCATCCGCAAGGGGCAGCGAGTCATTGAATATACAGGCCATCGCCTCACCAAGGCCGAAGCCGACAAGGCCTACGAGGAATCCCCTGTTACCTACCTGTTTGGACTGGGAGACGGCAAGATCGTCATAGACGGCCACTCCATGGCCATGTTTATCAACCACAGTTGCGACGCAAACTGCGAAACCAGCGAGATCAAAGGCCGCGTCTGGATCAAGGCCATCCGCAACATCGCCCCCGGCGAAGAGATTACCTACGACTACTGCCTCTACGACGGCGGAGACGACCCTGCCCTCTGCAACTGCGGCGCAAAAAAGTGTCGCGGCACCATGTATTCGCCCCAGGAGATCCGCCGCCGCAAGGCCGCGGCAAAGAGAGCCCTGAAGAAATCCGCTGCAAAAAAGCAAACCACGCGCGCTAAAACCGCCAAACCCTAGCTTTCGCGCAGGTTGAACCCACTCCGCGTCCCCACTTCAAAGCCGTGAACCCCGGCGCGGTTGCCACCCGTATAGGCGAGGTGATATTTTGGTCGGTCATGTCGAAACAATCTGGAACAGAAAACGTATTCCGCCCTCGTCTGCTCAATCGCCGCCACTTCCTCAAAGCAGCCGGCTCCGCAGCTATTCTTCCCGCGGTTCTGCCCGCATTCGCCGCGCAATCGTCTAAATCCTCAGCCAACAACACCATCAATCTTGGCGTCATCGGCATGGGCTGGCAGGGCGTCGGCAACACCCAGGCCTTCCTCCCCTTGCAGGACTGCCAGGTGGTCGCTGCCTGCGATATTGACGCCAATCATCTCCAGGCCGCCGTCAAGATGATTAACGACTCCTACGGCACCGACGATTGCAAGGGCTACCACGACTACCGCGAACTGCTGGCCCGCGATGACATCGACGCCGTCATGATTGCCGTGCCCGATCACTGGCATGAGGTCGTCTCCACTGAGGCCGCCCGCCGCAAAAAAGACATCTACGCTGAGAAGCCCCTCGCCCACACCATCGCCGAGCAGCAATCCATCGTGCGCGCCGTCCAGCAGAACAACATCGTGTGGCAGATGGGCTCATGGCAGCGTTCTGTTCCCACCTTTCACAAGGCCGCTGAAATCGTCCGCAACGGTCTCATCGGCACCGTCACCCATGTTGAAGTCGGCCTGCCCGGCGGCAACTCCGATTTCGACGACGTGCAAAAGCTGGAACTGGCTCGCCTTGCTGCCCAGGGAGTCAACATCGAGAGCTTTGAGAAGGTTGTCCCCGGCACAAATGCCTGGGACCTGCTCGCTACTGACCCTCCGTCGGAGTTGGACTACAACACCTGGGTCGGCCCATCCCGAATGGAGCCGTACATGAAGGCCCGCTCCCATAAATCCTGGCGCTGGAACTACAACACCGGCGGCGGCCAGTTGCTTGACTGGATCGGCCATCACTGCGACATCGCCCACTGGGGCCTCGGCTTCGACAACGTCGGCCCCACCGTGGTCGAAGGCAGCGGCGAACTCCCTCCTGCCAAAGCCGTTTGGAACACCGCGCCCAGGTATCGCTTTGAACTGAAGTATCCCGGCGGCGTCACCATGACCATCGCCGGCGGCTACCCCGACGTCAAGATGGGCGTCAAATGGATCGGCACCGAAGGCTGGGTCTGGGTCGATCGCGGCGGATTTGACGCCTCAAATCCCGAATGGAAGCAGGGCAAATCCCTGCCCCGGGAACTGCGCAAGGTCAAGCTCTACACCTCCGCCCATCACCAGCAGAACTTCCTTGACTGCATCAAAACCCGTGAGGCAACCGTTACCCCCGTTGAAGTCGGCCATCACTCTGCCATCCCCGGCCACCTTTGCCTCATCTCCATGCTCACCGGTAAAAAGATCCACTGGGACGCAAAGGAAGAAAAGATCGTCGGCGACCCCGAAGCAAGCAAACTCCTGACCCGCGAATACCGCGCGCCCTGGAAGATGAGCTAAGCGCATTTCTTGAAACCTTGTTCAACTCAACCTTGGAATCGACTGAAGAAACATGACTGACTCAACTGAAAAGAAATTGGATTCTGCCCGCGGCGTCCGTTGGGACTACACCTTTGCCTTTTGGGCCTTGCGCCTCTGGCTCGGCGTGCGCGCCCTGTTTGTCGGCATTGAGAAATTTGCCGCCTACCACTCCGTGGCCATGCCTCTCATTGACCCCGCCACCGGCCAGCCTGATGCCAGCGGCGTCATGGTCAATGTCAACGTCAAGTCCTACGCCCTGGCCAACTACGCCGGAATCCCCGCCTCCTTCGGTGACAAGTTCGCCCATGAGCCGCTGTTCCCAAAGTTTGCGCTCATCGCCTTTGACCGCATGCTTGGTCCGGCCTTCATCCTCACCGGCATCATGCTCCTCATCGGCCTTGGCACCCGCCTCTCCCTCATCGTTCAGGGGCTTCTTTTCATCGCGCTCACCGTCGGCCTCGTCCTTATCGACCAGGACGCCGGCGTAGCCTGGCTTGGCATCCATATCGCCCTCATCGCAGGCGCCTTCCTGCTCGTCGAATACAACCGGTTCGCGGTCCTCAAAAAATGGTAGATCCCCTCCTGAATCGTCGCGAATTCATCGGCGCCACCGCCGTTGCCGGCGCTGGCCTGTTGTTGAACGGATGCAAATCCGACGCCGGCCAAAAGCCCGCTGCTGCCGGAAAGTCCTCGCTCAACACCATCAACATCGCCCTCATCGGCTACGGCGAAGAGGGCAAGGTTCTGCTTGAGTCCCTGCTGAATATCGAGGGCGTCCGCCTCGTCGCCCTGTGCGACATCTGGGACTACCACCTCAACGAGGGCGAGCGCTACCTCGGCAAAATCGGCAACCAGGTCCGTGTCTACCAGAACTACGAAGACCTCCTCGCCAAAGAGAAAGACCTTCAGGCGGTCGTCGTCGCCACGCCCGACTTCTGGCATGCGCCCATCACCAACACCTGCCTCAAGGCCGGCCACCACGTCTATTGCGAAAAGATGATGAGCAACACCATTGAAGGTGCGCGCTCCATGGTCAAAACCATGCGCGAAACCGGAAAGCTGTTGCAGATCGGCCATCAGCGGCGCAGCAACCCGCGTTACCTGTTCACCCTCAACCGCCTGCTCCATGAGGCCCAGTTCTGCGGCCGCCTTACCGCGGCCCAGGCTCAATGGAACCGCGCCGTCAAGGAAGACTTTGGCTGGCCCAAGAAGTACGAGATGCCCGCCTCCGCGCTCGCCAAATACGGATATAAAGACATGCACCAGTTCCGCAACTGGCGCTGGTACAAGGGGCTCGGCGGTGGCCCGCTCTCTGACCTCGGCTCCCATCAGATTGACATCTTCAACTGGTGGCTGGGCGCATCGCCCAGGTCCGTCATGGGCAGCGGCGGCCTCGACTACTACAAAAACCACGACTGGTATGACAACGCCATGGTCATCTACGAGTATCCGCTCGCCGAGGGCGTGGCCCGAGCCTTCTACCAGGTGCAAACCACCACCAGCGCCGGCGGCGGCTACTTTGAAACCTTCATGGGCGACGACGGAACCATCAAAATGTCTGAAGACCCATCCCTCTGCGCCATCTACCGCGAGGCCCGCGCCACCGCTGTCTCATGGGACGACCTCATCCAGAAGGGCTACGTCCGCGCCAAAGCTGTCTCCGCTGAAGACGCCGCAAAAGTCGACGTGCGCGAAACCGCCCAACTCGCCGAATACGAGATCCCCGTCTTTTTCAACAAACCTCCCCATCAGCCCCACCTTGAAAACTTCTTCAACGCCATCCGCGGAACCGCAAAACTGAACTGCCCCGCCGATGAAGCCTTCACCAGCGAGTACATTATCCATAAGGCAAATGAAGCCGTCGCCGCACAAACACGGATTGTCATCACTGCCGAGGAAGTCAGAGCCTGAGACCATGATGAAGAGCCTTTCTAAATCCCTCCCCGTTTTCGCCGTCCTCCTCGTCGCAATCGCCTGCCTCGCCCAGGACAAGGTCGTCCTCAAAACCCAGTTGCCCCCGCCCCTCTTTGTCGGCACCCCCGTGCCCCTCAACGTCCCCAACCTTGAGCCACCCACCAGAGGCAAGCGCCCTGACTTCCTCGTTCCCGCCGGCACGCTCAACCTCGCCAAAGGCAAAAAGGTCACGTCCAGCGACAGCAACCCTGACGTCGGAACCCTCGACATGATCGTCGATGGAGACAAAGACGGCAACGAAGGCTCTTGGGTCGAGCTTGGCCCCGGCAAACAATGGGTCCAGATTGACCTCGCGCGCAATGCCAACATCTACGCCGTCCTCATCTGGCACTTCCACTCCCAGGCCCGCGTCTATCGCGACGTCGTCGTCCAGGTCTCTGACGATCCCACCTTCCGCTCCGGCGTCGCCACCCTCTTCAACAGTGACTTTCACAACGACCTTGGCCTCGGCGCAGGCAAAGACCTCAATTACATCGAAACCTACCAGGGCAAGTTGATTGACGCCAAAGGCGTCAAAGGCCGTTACATCCGCCTCTACAGCAACGGGAACACCGCCAACAAACTGAACCACTACATCGAAGTTGAAGTGTGGGGAAAGCCGGCCGCGTGAGCGCCCGGTCTACCGATCCCTCCGATCCGCCTCCCCGCGAATCGGGCCGATCGTTTGCAAGGCAAAACTTCGCATCTCCTTTCCTGCGGACGCGCTGGGCAGTCTTCATTCTCCTCGCGCTTCTCGCCCTGCTCATTCGCCTGCCGCAACTCGGCGCGCGCCCCATGCACACCGATGAAGCCGTCAACGCCTACATCGTTGGCCAGCTCCTCGCCGGCCAAATCTACACCTACGATCCGCAAGACCGCCACGGCCCCGTGCTCTCTGCCCTTGCCCTGCCCCTCGCCAGGCTCCAGGGTGCAAAGGCCTTCTCTGACCTCACCGAATCCGAACTGCGCCTCACCGCCGTCCTCGCCGGAACCGTCACCATTCTCCTCTTTGGCGCGGCCGTCGAACTCTTCGGCTTTGTCCCCTGCCTCATCGCCGCGTTGCTCTTTGGCTGTGCTCCGCTGCCCGTCTACTACGACCGCTACTTCATTCACGAGTCCCTCTTTGTCGCCGCCACCTTTGGCCTCATTCTGTTCGGCTGGCGCGCCTTCAAATCCCGCTCCTCCGTCCCCGCCACGCTCGCTGCCGTCTCTGCCGCATTGATGCTGGCAAGCAAAGAGACCGCCGTCCTTCACTTCTTTGCGCTCGCCGCCGCCACACTCCTCTACTGGCTCTGGAACCTCCGCCGCAAGTCTCCCATCCGTCTGGGTAGAAACAAGCCGTTGCTCATCGCCGTTTTCGTTTTCCTGCTGCTCAGCGCCACTCTCTTCACATGGTTCGGCAGCAACGCAAAAGCAATCCCCGAGTTGTTCCATGCGGTCCCCAGCCTGCTCGCGCGCGCCGGCGGTGAAGGCCATCAAAAGCCCCTCTGGTATTACGCCAGGGTTCTCGCTGGCGGCTGGTCAGGCGGCCTTCTCTGCGCCCTCGCTTCCATCGGCCTCCTCCAGTCTCTTAGAAGGCGCACCTCATCCGCCTACGCCTTTCTCGCCTTCTATGCCCTCTTCCTTGCCCTCATCTACAGCCTCATCCCCTACAAAACACCGTGGCTCGCCCTCAACCTCTGGCTTCCCATCGCCCTCTTCGCCGGCCACGCCCTCGACTCGCTCCTGCGCATCCCGCGAAGGCATTCCGCCCTCCGCATCGCCATTCCTGCCTGTTCCATCCTCCTGGCAGTTGCCGCCGCCGTCGCCATCGCCCATGACACTCGTCAGCGTGTCTTCCTCCATCCTGCCGACGAAGCCAACCCCTACGCCTACGCCCAAACCTCCGACGACTTGCTCGACCTGCCCGCCGAGATCCGGCGCCTGGCCAGCCAAAGCTCAATCGCCGTACCCCGCATCGCCGTCATCGCGGCCGATCCCTGGCCCTTGCCTTGGTATCTCCGCCACTTTGCTCAAGTCGGTTTCTGGCAGCCCGGCCAGCAGCCCGGTCCAGCCGACTTCTACATCACCTCCACCGATGCCGCGGACCAATACGCCGCTCAACTCCAGCAGTTTCGCCCCGACTTCTTCGGAGCCCGCCCCGGTGTGCTGCTCCTTCTCTGGTCGCCCGCACCCAAATGAGATCGCATGGCTGAAATTCACACCTTCAATCATCGCGCCATGGCAACACACATTCAGGCGCGTATCGCCAATCAGGAGAGAACCTACGCCGCCCAGGCTGCCCAGGCCGCCTTCGACCTTCTCGACAAGCTCGAATCGCATCTAAGCCGCTTTCGCCCCAATAGCGATATCGCCCTCGCCGCTCACCTCGCTCCCGGCGAAAAACTCCGCCTCAGCGAACCCGCCTTTGCCTGCCTTCAAATCGCAAAGAAGCTTGAAGCCGCCACCCGCGGCGCCTTCTCCACTTCCGCCGCTGCTCTCCAAACCCAGCCCTCTTTGCCGCAGTGGAGCTTGCTTCCAGCCGACCATTCCCTTCAATGCGAAAGCGGCCATCTCCAATTCGATCTCGGCGCTATCGGCAAAGGCTTCGCGCTCGACCGCATGGCCGAACTGCTCCTCAGTTGGGACTGCCCCGCCTTCCTCCTCGTCGCCGGCGGCAGCAGCATCCTCGCCGGCGACGCGCCAAGCAATTCGCCCGGCTGGTCCTGCGGCCTCGGTGACGACAACGCGCCGCAGCGCTTCTTTCTCACCCACACGTCCCTGAGCGGCTCCGGCCTCGCAGTCAAGGGAAACCACATCCTCGATCCCCGCACCGGCCAGCCAGCCTTGCGCCAAAATCGCGCCTGGGCCCTCGCTGATACCGCTGCCGAATCTGACGCCCTCTCCACCGCCTGCATGGTTCTCACCGAACCCGAACTCCACGAGGTAGTCACGCACGATCCCTCGTGGCTGCTTTTCCTCGAAACAGACACAGCCGCCCGGCCAATCGGCAGCCGCCCGCTCCCTCCCCAGGCTTGACTTCTCGCAGCCTGCTCCTGCATCCTTCATGGCGCTCAACCAGCAATCCACAGGTCTCTTATAATCAATCCCTTACACAGGAACGATACAATCCCTTCTAGGCTGTCTGACCTTCCATCAGCCTCCCGGGAGCGACCAAAAGCATGGGCTATCAGGTGCTGGCCAGAAAATACCGTCCGCAGCGCTTTGCTGACGTAGCAGGTCAGGATCACGTCACCCGCACCCTGCTCAACGCCCTCTCACAGAACCGAATCGCCCACGGCTACATCTTTTCCGGCCACCGCGGCATCGGCAAAACCACCATCGCCCGCATCGTCGCTCAGGCTCTCAACTGCCGCACTGAGATCGGAACCCCAGCCCGCCCCACCCCCGAACCGTGCGGCACGTGCGACTCCTGCGTTGAGGTCCGCCAGGGCAACGCCGTTGACGTTATCGAGATTGACGCCGCCACCAATCGCGGCATCGACGAAATTCGTGAGCTCCGTGACGCCGCCCGCTACGCCCCCGCCCGCGACCGCTACAAGATCTACATCCTCGACGAAGCCCACCAGATCACCGACGCGGCCTTCAACGCCTTGCTCAAAACCCTTGAGGAGCCACCGTCCCACGTCATCTTCATGATGGCCACCACCCAGCCTGAAGACATTCCCCAGACCATCCGCTCTCGCTGCCAGCACTTCAGCTTTCACGCCGTAAAATTCGACGACATCCTCGCCCAGTTGAAGATGATCGCCGCCCACGAAGAGGTCACCGCAGAAGACGCGGCTCTCGCCCTGCTCGCCGAAGCCGGTGACGGCTCCATGCGCGACGCCCTCTCCATCATGGACCAGGCCATCGCCTCTGCCCCAGTCGAGAACGGCCGCGCTGTCCTCTCTACTGAACAGATCCGCGAACTCATGGGCTCTGTGCCCAACGCCGTCTTCGAGCGCCTGCTTGAAGCCGTCGCCGCCGGCCAGAGCGCCGAGTTGATGGAGCAGTTGAACCTCCTTGTCAACGCCGGCCACAGCCCTTCCTCCCTCGCCCGCCAGATGGTCCGTTATCTGCGCAACGCCCTCATGGCCAAGCTCGGCGGCGCTGAAACTGAGCTGCTCCAAATCTCAGGCGACGAGCGCGCCCGCGCCTCCCGCACTGCTTTGCTCTTCACTGAAGAAGAGCTCACCCGCAACCTCCAGATCGTCCTGCGCACCTTCGACGACCTGAACTACCGCCAGGAACAGCGCTTCCACCTCGAACTCGGCCTGCTCAAGCTCATCCACGCCCAGCGCTTGCTGCCTCTTGAAGAGCTCCTCAGTGGCGTGGCCAGCGGCGGCGGTGTCCGCAGCGCTCCTCCGCCCGCCACCCCGCGCGCACCGTCCAGTCCCGCCCGCCCTGCCGCCACATCTGCCCCAGCACCGCCCGCAACACCCGCCCCGCCGCCCCTTTCCCCCTTCGGCCCCGGCGCAGGCGGCTGGAACACACCTCCAAACGCGACCCCCGGCCCCAAAATGGAGTCCGCTCCGCAGCCAGGCCGCTCCTCAAGCCCGGTAGCCGAGATGGAGCGCCCCGCACTCCAAACCGCCCCGGAGATCTCTCCCGTTCGCGCATTTCCCGCCGCGCCCGCACCCACATCAGGCTTCGCCTCCAGAGAAACCCTCACTGAAGGAGCCCTCGCCCGCTCCCCCCAAACCGAGACCTCTGCCCCGCCCAGCCTAGAATCCCTCCGCCACGCCATCGGCTGCGCCCTCGTGGAGGGCGGCCACAACTCCGCCGCCCAGTTGCTCGGCTCCGGCGCATGGACCCTTGAAGCCACCAGCCTTCGCATTGACGTCACCGGCATGGGCAAAAAAATGCTCAGCCTCACTGTCAACGCCGCCGCGGAAAAGATCATTCGCCAGGAGCTGCAGCGCCTCGGTGCGCCCACCCGCTTCCTCATTGTTCCCGGTGCTCAAACTGGCGCATCCGCCCCCGCCGCCATGCCCCCTCCGCTTGCCGGCAGTGTCCAACAGGCAGCCCTCGAGCATCCAATGGTTCAGCGCGCCAAAGACGTCTTCAAGGCAGAGATCCGCAGCGTGGTCGATCTCCGCACCAGGTAGCGGTTCGCTCGATCCAGGAGATACATGATGATCAATCCACTCAAGATTTCTGAGATGCTCTCCCAGGCCAACCAGTTGCAGGAAGAGGTCCAGCGCAAACTCGGCCAGACCGTGGTCGAGGCCTCCAGCGGCGGTGGCGCGGTCACCGCCACCATGAACGGAAAGAAACAGCTCATCAAGCTCCGCATCGATCCTGCCGCGGTTATCGGTCTCAGTGGCGACAAACCCGATGTCGAGATGCTCGAAGACCTGGTCGTCGCCGCCATCAACGAAGCCGGTCGCAAAGCCGACGAAGCCATGCAGTCCAGCGTCCAAGGAATGCTGGGCGGCCTCAATCTCCCGGGCCTCACTTAGTCCCGCGTCTCACACAACCTGGAGGGCACATCATGCACGACCCAATCAATCCCCGCAGTTTCCTTCATCTAGGTCTCGCCGCCGGCGCCATCGCCTTCGCCCCCCGCTTGATCGGGGCCCAGGCCGCGCAGATCCCCGACATGGTGGCCCAGTCCCGCGCCGCTGCCGCCAAAACCCCCATCAAGACCACCAAACTCTCCGCCAACGTCTACCTGCTGCAAGGGGCCGGCGGCAACATGGCCCTGCAAACTGGCTCCGACGGCAACCTCCTCATCGACTCAAGCTTCGCCACCGCGGCCCCCAACATTCGCCAGGCCATCGCCGCCGTCAGCAGCGACCGCGCTGACGCCCTCATCAACACCCACTGGCACTATGACCACACCGATGGAAACGAGGCTCTGCACGCCGCCGGCTTTACCATCTACGCCCATCAGAACACCCGCAGCCGCCTCTCCACTCCCCAGACCATGAAGATGTTCCACGCCACGCTCCCCGCCGCTCCCGCCGGCGCCCTGCCCGTCATCACCTTTGACCACGCCATGCACCTCTGGCGCAACACCGACTCCATTGACCTGGTCCACTTTGATCCCGCACACACTGACACCGACATCTACATCCATTTCCATAAAGCCGATGTCCTCCACGTAGGCGACATCTGGTTCAACGGCATGTATCCTTTCATCGACGAGAGCTCCGGCGGCTCCATCGGCGGCATGATCCGCGCCGGAGAGAAAGCCCTCGCCGTGGCCGGCAACAGCACCAAGATCATCCCCGGCCATGGCCCCTTGGGATCGAAGAACGAACTCCAGGCTTTCCATGACATGCTCTCATCGGTTCGCGACAAGGTAGCCGCAATCAAGAAGACCGGAGCCTCCGAACAAGAGACCCTCGCCAGAAAGCCAACCGCCGATCTCGACGCCACTTGGGGCAAAGGCTTCATGGGCCCCGACGCATTCACCGGCCTCGTCTATCGCACCCTCTAGACGCATTCCTGGCAAACGCACAACTGTCGGGTGCCCCAGGTCTCGCTTTTGAGACCTGGGATACCTCAACCCATCAATCTTCCAGTTCCTCAGGAGTCAATCCCGTGTCACGCTATGCCGAGCCCATGGCCCGGCTCATTGAAGAACTGAAGAAACTCCCCGGCGTCGGCGCCAAGAGCGCGCAACGATTCGCCTTTCATATCCTGCGCTCCACAGACGACGATGCCGCCGCCCTCGCCGATGCCGTCCGTGACCTCAAGGCCAATCTGCGCCTCTGCTCCATCTGCAACAACGTCACCGATGTCGATCCCTGCGCCTACTGCTCCAGCCCCACCCGCAACCAGCGCCTCGTCTGCGTCGTCGAGGAGCCCACCAACATCGCCTCCGTCGAACGCACCCGCGCCTACCAGGGCGTCTACCACGTGCTCCATGGCACGCTTTCTCCGCTCCATGGCATCGGCCCCGATCAGCTCCGCACCGGCACGCTCCTGGCCCGCGTCGAGCGCGGCGAAATCGACGAAGTCATCCTCGCCACCAGCCCCACCCTTGAAGGCGAAGCCACCGCCGACTGGCTCGCCACCGCCCTGCGCAGACCTTCGCTCAAAATCACCCGCATCGCCACCGGCGTTCCCGCCGGCAGCGACATCGAGTACGCCGACGAGGTCACCATGGCCCGCGCTATGGAAGGCCGCCGCGAACTCTAACCCCGTCTCCATGATCCTTCGACCCTGTCCTATAGAATCCGAATCATGAGAGCCTTCGCGCTTTTCTTTGCCACCCTGATCGGCTTCTTCTGCGCGCATGCCTTTGCACAACAGGAAAAGACCGCCTTCAGTGACCTCGTCGTGCTCGCCCCAAAGCTTGCCCGCCTGCAAAACCAGTTCGAGCAGATGACCACCCCAGGAGTTTCCATCGAAGCGAGGGAAGTGTTCCGCAAAGGCGCCTCCGGCGTGGACTTGCAGGTCCGCTACAACATCTACGTCAAGGGAGTTCCACCTGACTCTGTGTTTCACCAGCTTCAGTGGCCGGTCGATCGCGAGAAGCCCGTGAGCGGGTTTAGCGGCATCACCATAAACAGCGACGGCCTCATGATCTGCGCTGGAAGAACTGCCGAACAATGTCACAGCGGCGACCGCCTCGACGCTCCCATCCAGTTCTCCCGCATCAAGCCGCTCAAGGGCGAACCCATGCGGTTTATCTTCATCTCAAAAGACCTCAAGGTCCCGGTCTCCTTCATCCCGGACCCCGTTGAATCTGAAGACAACGGATGCAAACTGAGCGCCGTTCGCCTCTCAGCAAAGTTTGAACTCGCATTGATCGAAGGCATGGGCTTTCCACCAAACGCCGAAGTCCGCCTCAAGAACTCCAATGGGGAATCGCCGGAAGCCGTCGTCATACTGGACGATAACGGAGTTTCAGCAACCGCTGATAAATCCACGGGAGTTGTGGTCAAAACAGACGCCCGCGGTGCGATACAGGCTACGTTGCTCAACAACACCACCGGGAGCACTACGGGGTCCGAGGTCGTGCAGATGATCGCACCCCATTGCAGCCCGAAGGTTCAATACTCGTGGGGCGTTTTCTGAGATGCAAGGCGAATTCATCCCTTGATAACCCGGGGGTCATACACTGGAAACAAAGCCCCGCCGCGGCATTGGTCCGCTGCCCCCAACCGGAGAATCAATCATGCAGGAAGCCGCCATCCCCAACGAGCCCCTCGCAGCAGCGGCCATCCCCGCGCCCGTCCCGGCCATTGAGCCCATCATCCGCGCCGACAAAATCGAAAAGTACTACGCCCAGCCCAGCCAGAACCGGATCCAGGTCATCTCTGCCACTTCTCTCTCCATCGTCCCCGGAGAAATCGTCGCCCTCCTCGGTCCCTCCGGCTCCGGCAAATCCACCATGCTGCGCATGCTCAGCGGCCTCTCCATCCCCACCGCGGGCCAGGTCTACTGGCACGAGAAACCCATCGCCGACGCCGAAATCAACGTCTCCATCGTCTTTCAAAGCTTCGCGCTCTTCCCCTGGCTCACGGTCCTTGAAAACGTCGAAGCCCCGCTCCAGGCTCGCGGCATCGACCCCACCGAGCGCCGCGCCCGCAGCATGAAGATGCTTGACACAGTCGGCCTCGACGGCTTTGAAGGCGCCTACCCCAAAGAGCTCTCCGGCGGAATGAAGCAGCGCGTCGGCTTTGCCCGCGCCCTCGTCGTCGAGCCGGAAGTCCTCTTCATGGACGAGCCCTTCAGCGCCCTCGACGTCCTCACCGCCGAGAACCTCCGCTCCGAGTTGCTCGAACTCTGGGCCAACAAGGCCATGCCCACCAAGTCCATCTTCCTGGTCACTCACAATATTGAAGAGGCCGTCCTCCTCGCCGATCGCATCATCGTCCTCGGCCGCAACCCCGGCCACATCCGCACCGACTTCCAGGTCCAGATGCCCCAGCCCCGCGATCGAAAATCCGAGCCCTTCACCCAGCTCGTCGACTACATCTACAAAGTCCTCACCAGGCCCGACGTTGCCCCCGCTGAAGCGCCCGACCATCAGCATCCCGAAACCCGCATCCGCGACCAGCGCCAGATGCGCTACCAGATGCTCCCCCACGCCCGCCCCGGCGGCATGGCCGGGCTCCTCGAGTTGCTCCTCGACAAGGGCGGCCGCGACGACATCTATCGCCTAGCCGACGATCTCAGCTTCGAGATCGACGATCTGCTCCCCATCGTCGATGCCGCTCAGTTGCTCGGCTTCCTCACCATTGAAGAAGGCGACGCCGCCATCACTGAGAGCGGCGCCGAGTTTGCCAACTCCGAGATCCTCCGCCAGAAAGAGCTCTTCCGCTCCGCCGCCGTGGCCAGCGTCTTGCTCCTCCGCCAGATTCGCCGCGCCCTCGAAGCCAAGAGCGACCACACCATCCCCGAAGACTTCTTCCTCGACATGCTCGACGAGCAGTTCAGTGAAGAAGAGTGCCTCCGCCAGATGGAGACCGCCGTCGCCTGGGGCCGCTACGCCGAACTCTTTGACTACGACGCCGGCCGCCGCCGCTTCATCCTGCCCGATGCCCCTGAGGAAGAAACCGCCGAGGCCGCTGCTCCCCACGAGGCAAAGAAGTGATTATCCAGCCCCCCCTCGCCCGATCCCTCGTCGTCTCCCGCAACTGGCCCTTCCTCATCGATGCGGCAGTCGCCATCTGCGCCCTCGCCATCTTCTTCGCCGTCGTCAGCACCGGCGCTTACTGGCTCGGCAAGCCCGTCCCCGTCGTCCCCATCTCCCACTCCATCCGCGCCCTTCCCATCTACGCCTTCTATTCTGTCGTCCGCATCACCATCGCTTACCTGCTCAGCCTCGCCTTCGCCGTCTCCTACGGCTACATCGCCGCCTACAACCCGCGCATTGAAGCCTGGATGGTCGCCCTCCTCGACATTCTCCAATCCATCCCCGTCCTCAGCTTCCTGCCTCCCGTTGTGCTCGCCATGGTCGCCATCGTTCCCGGCCATCAGATGGGCATCGAGATGGGTGTCATCCTCCTCATCTTTACCGGCCAGGTCTGGAACCTCGCCTTCAGCTTCTACTCCTCGCTCAAGTCCATCCCCCGCGAGATGATTGAAGCCTCCCGCATCTACCGCTACTCCGCCTGGCAGCGCTTCTGGCAGCTTGAAATGCCCTACTCCGCCATCGGCCTGGTCTGGAACTCCATCGTCTCCGTCGCCGGCGGATGGTTCGCCCTCATCGCCTGCGAGATGTTCACCATGGGTACCCGCAACTTCCAACTCCCCGGCCTCGGCAGCTACCTGCAAACCGCAACCGTCTCCGGTGACATCCGTGCCCTCATCGCCGGCTTCCTCGTCGTCATCCTCATTGTCGTCGCTACGGACCAGTTAGTCTGGCGTCCGCTCATCGCCTGGAGCGACAAATTCAAATTCGAGCAGGTCGAGTCCGCCGATCGCGTCACCTCGCCCATCCTCGAGCTCCTCCGCCGCTCAACCCTCTTCAGTTCCCTCCCCGGCCGCATCTTCAGTCGCATTGAAGAGCCCATCTACCGCCGCATGGCCCAAACCAAACAAGGCCGCATCGTCCATCCCCTCGACGAAGACCTACCCCGCCGCAAAGGCTCCATCGGCCTCTGGACCCTCGCCACCGCGGCAGCCATCGCTGTAGCCTGGGGAGCAACCCAGGCCATCTTCATGCTCCGCACCGTCACCCTCCCTGAACTTGCCTTGCTGCTTCAAGGCGCCGGCGCAACCTTCCTCCGCGTCAACGTCGCCCTGCTCATCTCCGCCGCCTGGACCGTCCCCGTCGGCGTAGCCATCGGCTTCAATCCCAAACTCGCTCGCGTCGTCCAGCCCGTCGCGCAGGTCCTCGCCTCCGTCCCGGCCACTGCCTTCTTCCCCATCCTCCTCATCGGCCTCGTCAAAATCGGCGGCGGGCTCGGCATCGGCTCCATCGCCCTCATGCTCCTCGGAACCCAGTGGTACATCCTCTTCAACGTTATCGCCGGAGCCATGTCCATCCCCTCCGATCTCCGCGAAGTCTCCTCCCTCTACCGCTTCAACCGCTGGCAGCGCTGGACCAAACTCATCCTCCCCGGAATCTTCCCCTACCTCATCACCGGCATGGTCACCGCCTCCGGCGGTGCATGGAACGCCTCCGTATTCGCCGAGTACTCACACGTCGCCGACCGCACCCTTGAGACCATCGGCCTCGGCGCGCAGATTGACGCGGCCACTGACAGTGGCCGCTTCCCCGTCCTTCTCCTCGCCACCATCATGATTTCCCTCATGGTCGTCACCATGAATCGCCTCGTCTGGCGCCGCCTCTACCGCCTCGCCGAAACCCGGTATAAACTCGAAGGATAAGAGCCGTCTGAGCAAACTGGAAATTGTTGCTTTGAACTCGACTTCGTTGCTTTGAAACGGCGCGGCTGTAGACATGCCACCAGACGCCGGAATTCGTCGCTTTGAAAGGGCGCGGTTTCAACCGCGCCGCCAGATGTCCCCAAAGATGAGGCCGGGCTTTAGCCCCGAGGGCAAGAAACGCTCAAAGCGCTTGCAACCCCTCAGCTCTTGGAGCCGTGCCCATTCAATGCAAAACGGGATTGGCGGGAGAAACCATGATTCGTGCAGGTCTATTAGGCTTTGGTCTCGGTGGAAAAGTCTTTCACGCCCCCCTCCTGTCTTCCGTCGAAGGCATCGAACTAGCCGCCATCCTCGAGCGCACCACCAACAAGGCCCAGGAACGCTATCCCAACATCACCACCTACCGCTCTCTCGATGCAATGCTCGCCGACTCCTCCCTCGGCCTCATCGTCGTCTCCACCCCCAGCGGAACTCACTTCAATCTCGCAAAACAGATTCTCGCCGCCGGCAAAAACCTCGTCGTTGACAAGCCCATGTGCGCCTCCTCGGCCGAGATCGCCGAGTTGATGGAACTGGCCAAGTCCAAGGGCGTCCTGCTCGCCCCCTTCCACAATCGCCACTGGGACGGCGACTACCTCACCCTCCAAAAGCTCCTCAAAGAAGGCTCGCTCGGCCGCCTGGTCCACTTCGAGTCCACCCTCGACCGCTGGCGTCCCGCCGCCCGCACCGATCGCCTCTGGAAAGAGAGCCCCGCCGAAGCCGGCGGCGTCCTGCTCGATCTTGGAACCCATCTCGCCGATCAGGCCCTCATGCTCTTCGGCAAACCCGTATCCATCGGCGCAGAACTCCGTTGCGAGCGCACCGGCCAAACCGTCAACGACGCCTTCACCCTCCGCCTTCATTACCCCGAGTTCGAAGTCGTCCTCGGCGCAACCTGCCTCTCCGCGCTCGAGCGCCCTCGCTTCTACCTGCGCGGCGACAAGGGCAACTATTGGAAACACGGCGTGGACCAGCAGGAAGCCGAGCTCGTCAAAGTCACCCGCATCACCAGCCCCACCTGGGGCCAGGAATCCAGCGACCACTGGGGCACACTCGCCGTTGACGTAGACGGCGGCATGGTCACCCGCCCCGTCCAACCCATCCCCGGCGACTACCGCAAATACTACGAAGGCATCCGCGACGCCCTGCTCGGCAAAGCCCCCGCTCCCACCGCCCCCATCGACTCCTGGCGCGTAGCCCGCATCATGGAGTGGGCCACCCTGAGCTCCGAGCAACACCGCGACATCCCCTGCGACTGGACCAACGAACCCGAATAAGCCTCGTGCAGCCCTCGGCCCACGCACACATGTCGGGTGCCCCATCCTTTCGCAGTTTCATCGCGAAAGGGTGGGAAACCACAAACCTCAATATCGGGCGGGTCTCCGTCCGCCACAAAGCCTGTCTGCTGGTGCCCCATCTCTCGATTCCTGGACATGGGCTCACACCGATGCCCACTCCTCACTCCCCGCTCCCCGGCTCTCTCTCCACCAACGGCACCCAGAACCGGAACGTAGCCCCCTGCCCCGGCACGCTCTCAGCCGTGATCCCTCCCTCGTGCGCCGCCAGAATCGCCCGCGCAATTGCCAACCCCATCCCCGACCCCTTGCCCCGCTTTGCCCCCTTCTTCCCGCGATAAAACTTCTCAAAAATCAGCGGCAGATCCGCCGCATCAATCCCGCTCCCGTTATCCTCCACGCTGAACTCCAGCCGCTCGCCTGCCCGTCGCGCCCGCAGCGTAATGCGACTCCCCGCCGCCGAATGGCGCGCCGCATTCTCCAGCAAGTGCCGCAGCACCCGCCGCAGCAGGTGAGCATCAAACCATGCCGGATCGTCTGGCCCCTCCACGTCGATCGTCACCCGGTGCGCCGCCAGCGCCTTGCTCGATTCCTCCACCGCCTGCTCCAGCAGCGCCCGCTCATGCTGCGGAGTCAGGTGCGCCTGCACCACGTGCGCATCGATCTCCGCCATCTCCACCGCCTCGCCGATCAGCGTGTCCAGACGCAGGCTCTCCTCATCCACCAGCTCCGCCAGATCCTGCCGGCTGGCTTCATCCAATCCCTCCCCTTGGCGCAGCGTCGTCGCCGCGGCCCGAATCGCCGTCAGCGGCGTGCGCAACTCATGAGTCAACGAGTCAATCAGCGCCGTCCGCAGCCGCTCGCCCTCGCGCGCCGCCTCCATCCGCGCCGAGGCCTCAATCGCCAGCGCGCGCGTCAACACAATCGCCACCTGCGCGCTCACCGCCGTCGCCACCTCCCGCGAAAGCACATTCGGACGCCAGCCCAGTGCGCCCACCGGCCGCAGTCCCAGCATCAACGCCATCGCGTCAAAATCCCCCGGCAGTTCAATCGTCGGAGTCGGCCCCTGTGCCATCGCGCGCAGACTGCTTTCAATACTCATGGGCAACTCCGGCAGCGATGAGTAAAACTGATCCTGGTCGCGCACATAAAGCACCACCCCCCGCAGCGCAAAGATGCGGTCAATCAACCGCGGAGCCACCCGCACCAGCCCAGCCGGATCCTCGTGCAGCATCAGCTCCTGGCTCAGCGCATAAAGCCGCTCCACATCCTCGCGCCTCATCTCGGCCTGCTCCGTCTGCCGCCGCGCCCGCTCTGCCAGCCTTCCCGCCACCACACAGCTGGCCAGAAACGAGATCATTGCCACCCACTGCTGAAGGCCGATGATCTGCAGCGTATGCACCGGAGGCAGAAAAAAGTAGTCGAACAAAATCGCGCCAAGAAGAGCGACATAAAGCGAAAGCCAGATGCCAGCCTGAGCCGCGGACCACACCACAAGAACCAGAAACACCATCCCCGCCGTCGTCGAGTTGGCCCCCGTCCACACCAGCAGCATCGTAGCTCCCACCGCCGTCAGCGTGGCCATGAGCCAGTGAAACAAAACCGTTCGAACCCGCCCCGTTCCCATCTCTCCTCCCACCGTGCATGATACCTGCCCGCCTGGATGATGTAAGCTTCCGATGGAAGTATTCGAAAAATGCCCGGCAGAATTCTGGTCATCGACGACGAACCGCAGATCACCCGCGTGCTCCGCGCCGCCCTCTCCGCACAAGGCTTTGACGTACGCACCGCCAACGAGCCTGAAGAAGGCCTGCTCGTCTTCAAAGACTGGGCCCCCGACCTCGTCATCACTGACCTCATGATGCCCGGCATGAGTGGCGTTGAAGTCTGCCGCGCCATCCGCACCCACTCTGCTACCCCGATTCTGGTCCTCTCCGTCCGCGACCATGAGCGCTCCAAGGTTGAAGCCCTTGACGCCGGCGCAGACGACTACGTCACCAAGCCCTTCGGCATTCAAGAGCTGCTCGCCCGCGTCCGCGCTCACCTGCGCCGCGCGCCGGAGCGCACCACCGCCGCCATTGAGGCCGGCGACTTCGTCGTCGACGCCCTGGCCCACTCCATCACCGTCCTCGGCCGCTCCATCCATCTCACCCCCAAGGAATTCGATCTGCTCCTCCACCTCGCCCGCCATGCCGGCAAGGTCATCACCCATCGCGCCCTGCTCACCGCCGTCTGGGGAGCGCAATCGGCTCATCAGCCCGAATACCTCCGCGTCTTCGTTGGCCAACTCCGCAAGAAGCTTGAAGCCGAAACCGGCAAGCAATACATCCAGACCGAGCCCTGGGTCGGCTATCGCTTCATCCCTGAAGGCTGGAGCGGCAACCAGGAGTAAATCCTTCCGTGCCATCCCGCAACAGCTCCCATAATCCCCCTAACAGCCCGTGGTGAAAGTCGGTTTTGAAAGGGCACGGCTTTACAGCCTGTGGAAAAACTCAACTCGGAGGGGGCTTTGTATCAGGGCTCGACTTCAGTCGAGCCGCAAGTGCCGCCAAGTCAATGAGGGCTTCAGCCGCTGCGGGCCTATGATCTGCCGATTTCACCTCAATCATGGTCTTTTTCCGCAGCCTGTTTAGCCCCTGAGGGTTGTTCTCCAGTGATCTGGACTTTCACCACGGCCTGCTAAAACAAAGAATCTTTAACGCCCCCACCCCACCCTTACGCTTTATTTAGGAAACCTTTTCGATACTCAAATTGAGCCTGAACCACAATCAACTTGGCGTTGAATTTCAGCGGGATTCATCAAGCCCCCTGGAAACTTCCCACCGGGCGCAAGCCCTTTCACAAACCGCCCGGCAATCTGCGCCGGAACTGTGAGCGTTGCCATGCAGGATCTTTGGATGTTGCTCTTCACCGCTGTCTTCTTCGCCCTGGCGTTCCTCTACGTCAAGGCCTGCCAGAAGTTGAGGTAACCCATGCACATCGACCCAATCACTGTGATTGCTCTCGTCCTGTCCATCCTGCTGCTTGGTTATCTGGCCCTCACCCTGCTTTATCCGGAGAAGTTCTGACATGTCCGCCAATGGCTGGTTGCAGTTCGCCGTCTTCTGCCTCATCCTGCTGGCAACCGTTCGCCCCGTCGGCCTTTATCTGGCCCGGGTTCTTGAAGGCGAACGCACCTGGCTCGATCCCGTCTTCCGCCCCATCGAGCGGCTCATCTACCGCCTCTCCGGCGTCAACTCCACCAAAGAGATGAACTGGCGTCAGTATGCCTTTGCCGTGCTCGGCTTCTCTGCCGTCAGCATGCTCATGACCTACGCCGTTGAGCGATTGCAGAACCTTCTCCCGCTCAATCCGCAAGGCCTCGCCGCCGTCGGCCCCGATCTCGCATGGAACACTGCCGCCAGCTTCACCACCAACACCAACTGGCAGTCCTATGTTCCTGAGACCACCATGAGCTATCTCACTCAGATGCTCGGCCTCGCTTATCACAACTTCGCTTCCGCCGCCGTCGGCATCGTCGTCGCCGTCGCCCTCATCCGCGGCATCAAGCGCACCACCTCCGCCACCATCGGCAACTTCTGGGTCGATGCCACCCGCACCTTCCTCTACATCCTGCTGCCCGCCTCCATCGTTTACGCGCTGCTGCTGGTTGGCCAGGGCGTCCCGCAGAATCTCAAGGCTTACACCACCGCCCATCCTCTCGAACAACCCTCGCAAACCCAAACCATCGCGCAGGGCCCCGTCGCTTCACAGGAAGCCATCAAGATGCTCGGCACCAACGGCGGCGGATTCTTCAACGCCAACAGCGCCCATCCCTTCGAGAATCCCTCTCCCTTCTCCAACTTGCTCCAGATGCTCTCCATCTTCATCATCCCCGCGGGCCTCACTTACACTCTGGGCCGCATGACCGGCTCGCCCGGCCACGGATGGGCCGTCCTGGCCGCCATGTTCATCCTCTTCGCCGCCGGATTCACCACCGTGTACTGGGCCGAGGCACATCCCACCCTTCTCGTCCACGGCGCCGCCCAAACCTCCACCCTTACCGCTCCCGGCGGCAACATGGAGGGCAAAGAGGTCCGCTTCGGCATCTCCCAGTCCTCGCTCTTCTCCACCATCACCACCGACGCCAGTTGCGGCGCAGTCAACACCATGCACGACTCGCTCACCCCTCTTGGCGGCATGGTCGTCCTCATCAACATCATGATGGGCGAGGTGGTCTTCGGCGGTGTCGGTTCCGGCCTCTACGGCATCCTCATCATGGTCGTGCTCTCCGTCTTCATCGCCGGCCTCATGGTCGGCCGCACCCCTGAGTACCTGGGCAAGAAAATCGAATCCTACGACGTCAAGATGTCCATGCTCTATGTGCTCATCTTCCCGCTCATCATCCTCTCCCTCACCGCCGCATTCGTCCTCTCGCCCACCATCGGCCTCAGCAGCCTCGCCAACCAGGGTCCGCACGGCCTCACTGAAATCCTCTACGCTTTCACCTCCGGCGCGGGCAACAACGGCTCCGCCTTTGCCGGCCTCAACGCCAACACCTGGTGGTACAACGTCGTCCTCGGCTGGGACATGCTCTTCGGCCGCCTCTTCATGATGATTCCCGTGCTTGCCCTCGCCGGCAACCTCGCCCTCAAGAAAAGCGTGCCCCCCTCGCCCGGAACCTTCCCCGTCAACGGCTCGCTGTTCACCGTTCTCCTGGTCGGCGTCATCCTCATCTTGAGCGCCCTCACCTTCTTCCCCGCCTTGAGCCTCGGACCCATCCTCGAACATCTGCTGCTGAAGTCCGGGCAGCTCTTTTAGCCCTCACCGCTACCGCACAACGACTGAGAGAGACGGACTGTTATGGCTGAGAAAACAAGTCTTTGGAACACGCAAATTATGGCCCAGGCGCTGCTCGATTCGGTGCGCAAGCTCGATCCCCGCGGCATGGTCAAAAACCCCGTAATGTTCGTCGTCGAAGTCGGCAGTGTCCTCACCACCGGCCTGCTCATTGACAACATCGTCAACCACCGCCCCGGCTTCGGCTTCAACCTCCAGATCACCCTCTGGCTCTGGTTCACGGTTGTCTTCGCCAACTTTGCTGAGGCCATGGCCGAGGGTCGCGGTAAGGCCCAGGCTGACACCCTCCGCAAGGCCAAAGGCGAAACCATCGCCCACCGCTACACAGCCGACGGCGCCCTTGAAGAGATCGCCAGCGGCCTCCTCCGCGCCGGAGACGTGATCTACGTTGAGGCCAATCACTACATCGCCGGCGACGGCGAAGTCATTGAGGGCGTCGCCTCCGTCGACGAATCAGCCATCACCGGCGAATCGGCCCCCGTCATCCGCGAAGCCGGCGGCGACAGGTCCGCCGTCACCGGCGGGACTAAAGTGTTATCGGACTGGATCAAGGTCCGCATCACCTCCAACCCCGGCGAAACCTTCCTCGACCGCATGATCGCCCTCGTTGAAGGCGCAACCCGCCAGAAGACGCCCAACGAGATCGCCCTCTCCATCCTGCTGTCCGGTCTCACCATCGTCTTCCTTCTCGCCGTCGTCACCTTGCAGCCCTTCGCCATCTACTCCAAAGCTCCGCAAACCGTCTTCGTCCTGGTCTCCCTGCTCGTCTGCCTCATCCCCACCACCATCGGCGGCCTGCTCTCGGCCATCGGCATCGCCGGCATGGATCGCCTCGTCCAATACAACGTCCTCGCTATGAGCGGTCGCGCCGTTGAGGCCGCAGGCGACGTCAACACCCTCCTGCTCGACAAAACCGGAACCATCACCCTCGGCAATCGCCAGGCCACTGAGTTCCTCACCGCCCCCGACGTCACCTCCGAGCGCCTCGCCAACGCTGCGCAACTTGCTTCGCTCTCCGACGAAACTCCTGAAGGCCGCTCCATCGTCGTCCTCGCCAAGGAGAAGTACAACCTCCGCGGACGCGACCTCGGCCACATTCACGCCGAGTTTGTTCCCTTCACCGCGCAGACCCGCATGAGCGGCGTCAACCTGCCCGGCGTGCGCATCCGCAAAGGCTCGGTCGATGCCATCGCACGCTTCCTTGAGGAGCAAGGTACGCAGCTCCCGCAGAAAGTCCGCGACCATGTTGAAGCCGTCGCCCGCGATGGCGGAACGCCCCTCGTCGTCGCTGAGAACGCTACCGCCCTCGGCGTCATCCACCTCAAAGACATCGTCAAGGGCGGACTCAAAGACCGCCTCGCCCGCCTCCGCGCCATGGGCATCCGCACCATCATGATCACCGGCGACAACCCGCTCACCGCCGCTGTCATCGCCCGCGAAGCCGGCGTCGATGACTTCCTCGCCGAAGCCAAGCCCAAAGACAAGATGGACCTCATCAAGCGCGAGCAGGCCAAGGGCAAGCTCGTCGCCATGACCGGCGACGGCACCAACGACGCCCCCGCCCTCGCTCAGGCCGACGTAGGCGTTGCCATGAACTCCGGCACCCAGGCCGCCAAGGAAGCCGGCAACATGGTCGACCTCGACTCCAATCCCACCAAGCTCATTGAAATCGTCGAGATCGGCAAACAGCTCCTTATGACCCGTGGCGCCCTCACCACCTTCTCCATCTCCAACGATGTGGCCAAGTACTTCGCCATCATCCCCGCCATGTTCGCCGGCGTCTTCCCGGTCCTCAACGCGCTCAACATCATGCGCCTTGCCACGCCGCAGTCCGCCATCCTCTCCGCCGTCATCTTCAACGCCATCATCATCGTGGCCCTCATCCCGCTGGCCCTCAAAGGCGTCAAATACGAGCCCAAGGCCGCGGACGTCCTGCTGCGCAACAACCTGCTCATCTACGGCGTGGGCGGCATCATCGTCCCCTTCATCGGAATCAAGGCCATCGATATGTTCCTCGTAGCTGTCCACCTGGCGTAATCAAGGAGATCCACCGTGCCCGCATCCTCTCACTCACCCGTTGCCACCGTTCAAGACGCGCCCATCGAGCATTCCGTCTGGAGAACCTCCATTCGCTTCACCCTCGTCACCGCCGTCCTTTTCGGCCTCGGCTATCCACTCCTCGTCACCGGCATGGCCGGCCTCCTCCTGCCCCACAAGGCCGCCGGCAGCCTCATCCTCAAAGACGGCACAATCATCGGCTCCGAGTTGCTCGCCCAGAGCTTCACCTCTGACCGCTACTTCCATCCCCGCCCCTCCGCCGCCGGCAACGGCTATGACGCCACTGCCTCTGGAGGCTCCAACCTCGCCCTCTCCAACAAAACCCTCATCGACCGCATGCAGGCCTCCATCGATAAGCTGGCCGCCGAGAACCCAGGCCACCCCGTCCCCATCGATCTCGTCACTACCTCTGCCTCCGGCCTCGATCCTGACATCACGCCCGACGCCGCATCCTTCCAGGCGCCCCGCATAGCCAGGGCCCGCGGCCTCGGCGAAGACCGCATTCACAAGCTCATCGCCCTGCACATCACCAGCCGCCAGTTCGGCCTCCTTGGCGAGCCCCGCGTCAACGTCCTCGCCCTCAACCTCGACCTCGACAAGCTCGCAAAATAGTCTCACACGCCTGCGGCTTCCCCGCCCAATGCAAAGCGGGGGAGGGCCATCGCCCTCCCCCGCTTTTCACTGCCCTGCTGTTGGTTTACTTGCCCGTCCCGCTCAACGCCACCGTCTGCGGCGACCCTGTCGCATTATCCGCGATGCTCACCTTGGCACTCAGCGTCCCCTTGGCCGCGGGCTTGAAGGTCACCGTAATCGTGCACTGTCCGCCCGCCGCCACGCTCGTCCCGCAGGTATTCGTCTGCGAGAACGAAGTAATATTCGTTCCCGTAATCGAAACAGCCACACCGGTGAGTGCCGCGGTCCCCGTATTCTTCAGCGTGATCGCCTGCTTGGTCGCATTCGTTGTACCCACCGTCGTGCTGGCAAATGCCGGCAGCGGGTTCGGCGTCAGGCTCACCACAGGCACCGCGGCCGCTCCAGTCCCGTTCAACGTCACCGTCTGCGGTGACCCGGCGGCATTATCCGCAACGCTCACCTTCGCCGTCAGCGCCCCTGTGCCGGCCGGCTTGAAGGTCACCGTAATCGTGCACTGAGCACTCGCCTGCACAGTCGTCCCGCACGTGCTCTTCTGCGAGAACGAACTGGCGTTCGTCCCTGTAATTGAAATAACCGTCCCGCTCAGTGCCGCTTTTCCAGTGTTCTTCAGCGTGATCGTCTGCGTCGTCGCATCCGTCGTGCCCACCGTGGTGCTCGCAAACGTCAACGGTCCCGCGGGCGTAAAGCTCACCGCCGGCGCCGCGGCAACTCCTGTCCCTGACAGCCCAACCTTCTGCGGCGATCCGGCAGCATTATCCGCCACGCTTACTTGGGCGCTCAGTCCGCCCGTCGTCGCCGGCTTGAACGTCACCGTAATCGTGCAATGCCCATTCGCCAACACGCTCGTTCCGCAGGTATTCGTCTGCGAGAAAGAGCTGGCATTGGTTCCCGTAATCGAAACCGCAACGCCGGTCAGCGTCGCCGTCCCGGTATTCGTCAGCGTAATCGCCTGCGTCGTCGCATCCGTCGTGCCCACCGTCGTGCTGGCAAAGGCCGGCAGTGTGGTGCTCGGCGTCAGACTCGCAACCGGCGCCGCGGCCGCGCCCGTGCCAGACAGGCTCACCGTCTGCGGCGAGTTCGCTGCGTTATCGGCCACGCTCACCTGGGCGCTCAGCCCGCCCGTCGCCGCCGGCTTGAACGTCACCGTGATCGTGCACTGTCCGCTCACCGCCACGCTCGTCCCGCAGGTATTCGTCTGCGAGAACGAGCTGGCATTGGTTCCCGTAATCGAAATCGCCACGTTCGTCAGCGCCGCGCTTCCGGTGTTCGTCAGCGTCACCGATTGCGTCGCCGCATCCGTCGTACCCACCGCCGTGCTGGCAAAGGCCGGCAAAGTCGTGCTCGACAAGCTCACCACCGGCGCCTTCGTGTTTGAACTCGGCCACGCGTTCACCACGTTCGCCACATTCAGCGACCCCAACCCGGTCGCCTCGTCATACCCAACACCCGAACTGTACCCTGCCAGAATTCCGAATGAATCCCCTTTGTTGCTCACCGTGCAGTTCGGCGTTCCCGCCGCGCACGGCATCGCAATCGTATTCGGCCCTGGGTTCCCGCTCGGACCCGCGTCAATGTCGTTGAAGTAGCACGAACTCGATGCCGTCACCGTCTCCGCGCTGCAACTGCCCCAGCTCTGCTTCGCGGCCAGAGCGTAAAGTTGCGCGTTCGGATTGCCCTGCGCCGATCCCGCCTTCTGATTGATCAGCGCCATCACTCCCGCCATCGCCGGCGCCGAGACTGAAGTGCCCCCTACCTCCTGTGCCACCAGCGGATTCTGGTCCGCGCTCCCGGTATAGGTGCAGCTGCCCGCCGCTGAAACGCACACCAGGTAAGCGCTGTAGTTGAACCCTGAAGACGCAAAGAACGACACGTCCGGAATGTCCCGCACGCCATCGCTTGGCAGCCCGGGGATCTTGCTGTTCGTCTGCCAGCTCGGCTTCACCCAGCCGTTATTGTGCAGTGGAATCGAGCCGTTCGCCGCCCCCGTACTGCTCGACCCCGCAGTGCAACTTCCAAAGGTGCTGTTCGAGTAAGAAGACGATGTCGAATTCACCACGCAATTGCTTGCGCCGCCTCCCCCACCCACCACATCCACAAGACTGTACGTGTCGATTCCAAGATAGTAGTACACATAATATTCATCGTACGAGTCGGCCGAAAAATTGCAGGCCGACTCCGCATCCGAGACCCCGTTGACGCCAATGTAGTTTGCCAGCCCCTCGGCCAGATAAATCCCATCCGGGCTCGCGCACGTGTCGTCCCATGGCATCTCCGGCACGTAGCCCGCCGCGTTGGCATTGCTCGACGAGTTAGACGTATTCCAGTACGGCCCTGCCTTGCAGCTCGAAGAATTTCCCGGGCACCAGTTGAAATCCGTCCCGCCCACCGCCGTGTTATACGGCGTCGACGCAAGCCCGCTCACCGTCAGCCCGAACCTCGCCCCATACGGCAACTGGGTCTCTTGTCCCTGGTCGCAGCTCGGCGACCCCGAGTCGCCCGTCGCCACAAACACCGCAATTCCCTCCGCCGCCGCCGTCTGCCAAAGGTTGTAGTACAACACATTGCCCGCCGTGCTGTTGCCCAGCTCGCACTCACCATAACTCACGTTCATCTGGTGCGCGCCATACACGGGTGAAGTTGCCACGTTGACGTTGTTCACAATATAGGCGGCTGAATCGTAAAGATTGTCATCCGACGATGACGCGGGATAAGAAGACACCAGCACAATCTGCGCATTCTTCGCCACCGCGCCTGACCACTCCACATCCAGCGTGTTCTCGTACATGTCACCTGAGCCGCAAAGCCCGCTGCTCGCCGTGCATATCGTCAGCGGCTGGCTGTTGCCTGAAACCCGCTTCGGCGTATTCGCCGCGCCTGTCGTCGGCAGGCCAAACGCCTTGCGAAAGGTCTGCACATCGTTGGTGCCGTCAGCCCCTGTGCAGCTGGGGTTGCAGCCGGGCTGCGCCTCGCTGCCCATGCTCTGCCCCACATTGATGTCGCTCGTCCCCGCAATCGCAATCACCTGCCCGGTTCCGTCCGTGCCCGCATTCCACAGCGGCAGCACGTTATAGATCGTCGCGAAATCGTACGGCGTCACGTCCTCAATCACATCGCCATACGAGTCCGTTGTGCCAAACTGCGGCCGCGCCCCGCCCCGCTGCCCACCCGGCTTGCCGCGCTCTGATACCGCATCCGGCGCAGGCCCAATCCGCTTCCACTTCCCTGTCGCCTTGTCCCGCGCAACCTGGCCGCCCATCCGGTGCAGGGGCCGCGGAAAAAAATTATGCAGCGCCTTCACGCCCACCACAGCCGGCGCCAGCGCCGCCGGAATCTTCGCATCCGTCATGTTCCCGATATGCGCTTCGCCCTGCAAGTCAAAATTGTGAATCTCGGTGTGAAACGCGCTCTCAACCTGCGCCGCCGTCCCGCTGAATCGAATGCTCAAATGGTTCTTCGAGATCTCGTCCACTTGCAGCCCATGACTCGCCAGCCAGCCCGTCACTGTGTCGATGTCGCTCTGGGCCGGTCCAAACCGCTCGCCCACTTCTTCCGGCGTCAGCCACTGATGATAGTTGTGCGAGGCCGGATCGTACTGGCTGGCCACAAACTTCTCCATGGCCCCCTGCTGCTCCCCGCTCCGGCTCAGCACCAGAATCAAATCCGTCAGCGGCAGATCCCCGCTCACCCGCCCGCGGTCGTTCTTGGCCGTCGCCGCCGGATGCGTACTCCCCGCCAGCGTCACCAGCTGGTCTTCGTTGATCCGGTTCACAATCTGCGCCGAAGGCGCAAACTCCTGCGCCGGCATTGTCGAACAACTGATCACCGCGATGGCCGCTAAAAGCAGGAAGTATGGGCGTCTGAATGCCATAGTGTTGTTCCGGAAACCTTTCATCGGGGGCAAACCCCGAAATACCCTGTCGTTGCCGCTACCTTCAAGAAGAATACCGGTTAAGAGTCAGCCCCCGCCCGCTTTGTCTCAAAATCCCGTCCAGACGGTCTCTTGCTCTGGTCTTTTATCAAATCCGGAATCGGTGAGCCCTCGCTGCCAACCACATCTGAAGTGGTCCAGCCCGACTCCCTTGCCCGCATCTCATGCCCATCGCATGATGCCCAGAGGTCAACTTTATTTATCGAGCCCAAATCGCCATCTCTTCAGCAATCAATTCATCCGCTTGGGTTGGTTAGACGTCAATCTTCACTTAAGGTTGCCCATCGCAATGAAAATTTAAAATATCTCCCTCCTCGGATCGCCCACCGCATTCCAGGCGCCCCCCTGCATTGCAATAGACAATTCGTATCCCTATCGAATAAGATTGCTTTTCCCCGCAGTTCGTTCATGGGTGGCTCCGGTGCGCGCTTCGCTCTTCATCACCTGCTATAACGACACGCTCTACCCTGAGACAGGCCGCGCGGTCGTCCACTTGCTTGAAAGGCTCGGCGTCGAGCTCCAATTCAACCCCAAACAGACCTGCTGCGGCCAGATGCACGCCAACACCGGCTTTCGCGGTGAAGCCTTCTCCCAGGCCAAGCGGCTCGTCCGCCTCTACCAGGACGCCGAGGTCGTCGTCGTTCCCTCCTCCTCCTGCGTCGCCATGATCCGCGATCAGTACCCCGGCCTCATCGAAGAACTGGGAAACGATGCCCTCCGCAAGCAGTTTGAGGCGCTCCTGCCCCGCATCTACGAGCTCAGCGAGTTCCTCATTGATCACCTCGGCATTGAAGATGTCGGCGCTTACTTCCCCCATCGCGTCACCTATCACGCCAGTTGTCACGGCGTCCGCGCTCTCCAACTAGGCGACCGCCCCTACCGCCTCCTCGCCAAAGTCCGAGGCCTTCAACACCTTCCACTCGCCAACTCTGACCGCTGCTGCGGCTTCGGCGGAACCTTCTCCGTCAAAAATGCCGAAGTCTCCTCCGCCATGCTCGCCGTCAAGCTCCAGGACGTTGTCTCCACCGGAGCCGAGTACTGCACCGCCCTCGACAATAGTTGCCTCATGCACCTGGGCGGCGCCATGCACCGCCAATACGCCGGCATGAAGACCATCCACCTCGCCCAGATTCTGGCCAGCACTGAAACCTCTCCCGCGGAGGCCACTCTATGAGCCAGCCAGCCCAAACCCACGCCAATCTCGATCCCACCACCGCCCCCCCGTTCCCCGAGGCCGTTCTCCCCGTCCTGCGCAACCCGCAACTGCGCAAGAACGTAGCCCACGCCATTGACGTCATCCAGGCCAAGCGCGCCAAACTCGTCGCCGAAAAATCAGACTGGCAGCAACTCCGCACCGCCGCCTCCGGCCTCCGTGCCCACGCCCTGGGCAACCTCGGCTTCTACCTCGAGCAGTTCGAAGCCAACTGCACCGCCGCCGGCGGCCACGTCCACTGGGCCACCGACGCCGCCGACGCCCGCCGCATCATCCTCGACCTGCTCCGCCAGCAGCAAGCCACCGAAGTCATCAAGATCAAAACCATGACCTCGGCCGAGATTCAGCTCAATCCTTTCCTTGAAGCTGCAGGCATCCAGGCCCATGAAACCGACCTTGCCGAAATCATCCTCCAGCTCGGCGATCTCGAACCTTCCCACATCGTCGTCCCCGCCCTCCACATCAATCGCGCCCAGGTCCGCGAGATCTTTGCCCGCCGCATGGGGCTCAAAGACCTCTCTGATGACCCCAAAGAGCTCGCCAACGCCGCCCGCCGCTTCCTCCGCGAAAAATTCCTCCGCGTCCCCAACGCCATCAGCGGAGCCAACTTCCTCATCGCTGAAACCGGCGGCGTCGCCATCGTCGAGTCAGAGGGCAACGGCCGCATGTGCCTCACCCTTCCGCAAACCCTCATCACCCTCGCCGGCATTGAGAAGGTCCTCCCCCGCTTCCACGACCTTGAAGTCATGCTGCAACTTCTCGCCCGCTCCGCCACCGGCGAGCGCATGAACCCCTACACCTCCCTCTGGAACGGCGTCACCCCCGGCGACGGCCCGCAAAACTTCCATGTCGTCCTGCTCGATAACGGCCGCTCCAGCATCCTCGCCCGCCCCAAACACCGCCAGACCCTCAAGTGCATCCGCTGCGCCGCCTGCATGAACAGTTGCCCCGTCTACCGCCAGACCGGCGGCCACGCCTACGGTTCGGTCTATCCCGGCCCCATCGGCGCCATCCTCACCCCGCAGCTCATGCAGATGCACCACGCCCAGTCGCTTCCCTACGCCTCCTCCCTCTGCGGAGCCTGTTACGAAGTCTGCCCCGTCAAAATCAATATCCCTGAAGTCTTGCTTGAACTCCGCTCTGAAGTCGTCAATCAGGAGCGCCGCCACCTCGGTCGCTTCTTTGACCCCATGTACCTCGGCCTGCGCATCGCCAGCCTGATCTTCGCCCGCGCCTGGCTCTTCCACACCGCCCAGTGGGCCGGCCGCCTCGGCCTCCGCCTCTTCACCCGCAAAGACGGCTGGATTCACTCCCTGCCCAGCGTCGGCGCAAAATGGACCCAGACCCGCGACCTCCGCGGCCTTCCCGCCCAGCCCTTTCACAGCTGGTGGGCCACCCGCTCCAGGGAGGCAAAATGAGATCCTCCCGCGAAACAGAAAGTCTGACCCACCCCACAAGATTGAGTGCCCCATGTCTGGACTTTCAGACTGGGGAGACCACAAAGTCCAGGTATCCCTCTCTCGACCCAGCACAGAATCTGCGTGCCCCATCCATTCGCCGGCTCTTTGGCGAATGGCTGGGAGAACACAACCCTCCCCCTCACCCCGCTCGGGAGAATGCCAGATGACTGAACCCGTCTCATCCCGCCAGCAGACCCTCAGCCGCATCCAGGCCGCCACCCAGCTCGATTCTGCCCGTGAAGAAGCCTGCGCCGCCCTCCCCCGCCCCTACGTTCGCCAGGGCAGCCTCTCCCGCGAAGCCTGCATCGGCCTCCTCATCGAACGCCTCCGTGAATACGACGCCGAAGTCGTCGAATGCGCCCCTGAAGCCCTCGCTGACACCATCACTGCTCAACTCGCCGCCAGCGGCAAGCTCAAGTTCCTTGCCCCCTCCGGCGCCCCCAACGAATGGCTGGTCACCCCCGCCTGGAAGATCGACGGTCTCGAATTCACCCTCGACCACGGCCTCTCCAACGCCGAAATCGAACAGGCCGAAGGCGTTGTCACCGCAGCCACCTGCGCCGTCGCCGAATCCGGAACCATCGTCCTCCACCATGGCCCAACTGAAGGCCGCCGCGTCCTCACCCTGCTCCCCGACTGGCACCTCTGCATCCTCCATTCCAGCCAGGTCGTTGAAGCCCTCCCTGAATACTTCGATCGCTGCCAACAATCCCCAGCCCTCGCCACCTACATCTCCGGCCCCAGCGCCACAGCCGACATTGAAATGACCCGCATTAAAGGCGTCCACGGCCCCCGATTCCTCCACGTAATTCTGGTTCACGATCTGCCCCAAAATTCGAATTGATCTCAGGAGCCCGGCTCCGCAAAGGTAGGTAAATCCGCAATGGCAAACTCCGAGTCAGCCCTCTTCGACCGCGCCTCCCAAGCCCTGGACGCATTCCAGATCGAGATTCCCTCCTGGGGATTCGCCAACACCGGAACCCGCTTCGGCAAGTTCGTCCAGGCCGCCGCCGCCTCCACCATCGAAGAGAAATTCGCTGACGCGGCTGAGGTCAACCGCCTCACCGGCGTCACCCCCACCATGGCCCTCCACGTCCTCTGGGACCTGCCCAAAGGCCTGGCCGATGTCGCTGAAGTCAAGCAGCTCGAGCACCGCTTCGGCGTCCGCGCCGGCGCCATCAACCCCAACCTCTTCCAGGATCAGGAATACAAGTTCGGCTCTCTCTGCAACCCCTCCGCCGCCATCCGCAAGCAGGCCCTCGACCACGTCCTCGATTCCATCGAGATCGCCAAGAAGCTAGGCTGCCGCGACATCTCCCTCTGGCTCGCGGACGGCTCCAACTACCCCGGCTCCCAGAGCATCCGCAACCGCATCGGCTGGCTAGAGGACGCACTCCGCGCCGCACACGACCACCTCGCCCCCCACCAGCGCCTCCTCATCGAATACAAGCCCTTCGAGCCCGCCTTTTATCACACGGACATCGCCGACTGGGGCATGTCCTCCATGCTCTCCCGCGCCGCCGGCCCCCAGGCCTGCGTCCTCGTTGACACCGGCCACCACTACACCGCCCAGAACATCGAGCAGGTCGTCGCCTGGCTCCTCCACACCGGCCTCCTCGGCGGATTCCACTTCAACGACCGCCGCTACGCCGACGACGATCTCACCCTCGGCTCCATCGATCCCTACCAGATCTTCCGCATCTTCCACGAAATCCACTCCGGCCTTGCCGACGGCCTCGGCTCCGGCATCGCCTACATGATTGATCAGAGCCACAACATCAAAGGCAAAATCGAAGCCACCATTCAAACCGTCGTCACCGCCCAGGAGCTCTGGCTCAAGGCCGCCCTCATTGACCGCAACCAGCTCGCCGATCACCAGAAATCCTGTGACACAGTCGCCGCGGAAGAGCTCTACCGCGGCGCATTCTGGACCGACGTCCGCCCCATCCTCGCCGCCTGGCGCGTAGCCCGCGGCCTGCCCGCCGACCCCCTCGCCGAACTCCGCGCCAGCGGCTACGTCGAACGCATCGGCAAAGAACGCGGCAGCCGCTCCTCCGCCGTCAGCAGCTACGCCTGAGCCGTCCGTCCTTCATGGCCGGCTCTTTGAGGCCGGTCATGAAAGAACGAGGCCCACGGAGACTACCCCTTGCCCAAAGCCAAAATCAAACGCCTCTACCTCATCCCCATCCTCTCCAAAGCCCTCGACGTCCTCGAGCTGCTCGAGCAGGACCACGCCCCCCTCGCCCTTGAAGACGTCTTCCAGCGCACCAAAATCTCCAAAACCTCCGTCTACCGCATCCTCAAAACCCTCGTCCATCGCGGCTACGTCGCCCAGTCGCAAAACGGAACATACCGCCTCGTCTCCCGTCCTCGCCGCCTCCGCTTCGGCTTCGCCGCCCAAAGCGCTGAGATGCCCTTCTCCGTCGCCGTGGCCCAAAGCATCACCGCCGCCGCCGCGGCCTCCGGCGTTGAGCTCCTCCAACTCGACAACCGTTACGACGCCGACGCCGCCATTCAGAACGCCGAAGCCTTCGTCAAAGAGCGCGTCGACCTCGTCCTCGAGTTCCAGGTCACTGAGCACGTAGCCCCCCGCGTCGCCCACATCTTCAAGCGCGCCGATATCCCTCTCATCGCCATTGACGTCCCCCACCCCAACGCAACCTACTTCGGCGTCGATAACTTCGAGGTCGGCTTTGAGGCCGGCGCTCTCCTCGCCCAGCACGCTCTCCGCACCTGGAAAGGCAAGCCCGACTGGGTCGTCGGCGTCGGACTCTCTGAGGCCGGCAGCTTCGTCCAGTCCCGCATCACCGGCGCCTTTGAAGGCATCCGCGACCGCCTCCCTGAAATCCCCGCCGATCGATTCATCCAGCTTGAAGGCCACGGCCGCCGCGAACCCAGCCAGGCCGCCATCGCCGAGTTCCTCCGCGGCAAGCCCAAAGGCCAGCGCATCCTCGTCGCCGCCGCCACTGACTCCAGCGCCCTCGGCGTCCTCGCCGCCGCCCGCCTTGCCCACCGCGAGGCCGACTTCGCCATCGCCGGTCAGGACTGCATCCCTGAAGCCGTCGCCGAGATGCGCTCCGGCAAAAGCGCCCTCATCGGCTCCGTCTCCCACGAAGCTGAAACCTACGGCCCCCGCCTCATCCAGCTCGGCATCGCCCTCCTCCGCGGCTACGCCGTCCCCCCTTACAACTACGTCCGCCACCGCATCGTCACGCCAGAGACGCTCCTTGCTGGATCTGCCAACAGATGACCGCTCCATCGCACCGAATTTCCGCATCCGAAACAGATTCTCTATTGCTACTCCGCGTGCTACCCTAACCATGGCCCTCAATTTCCCCGTACATTAGGTGTATATGACCCTCGCTGCTGCCTCCCCCTCCCTCAAATTCCTTGAAGACCGCTGGGACCCCACCCTGGCCGCCACCCTCGACGAGCCCGAACTCCTCCGTTACCGCTCCAACCTGCTCGGCTCCGACCTCCGCATCACCAACTTCGCCGGCGGCAACACCAGCTCAAAAATCCTCCAAATCGACCCTCTTACCGGCGAGCAAGTTGAAGTCCTCTGGGTCAAAGGCTCTGGCGGCGACCTCGGCTCCATCAAGCGCTCCGGCTTTGCCACCCTCTTCCAGCAGAAGCTCCTCGCCCTCCAGCGCAGCTACAAAGGCGTCGACACTGAAGACGACATGGTCGCCATGTACCCGCTCTGCACCTTCGGCAACAACCCCGTAGCCGCCTCCATTGACACCCCGCTCCACGGCTTCCTGCCCTTCCCCCACGTCGATCACCTCCACCCCGACTGGGGCATCGCCCTCGCCGCCTCCGCCAACGGCCTCGAAAAAATGAAGGAGTTCAACCGCGAGTTCAACCACTCCCTGGTCTGGATTCCCTGGCTCCGCCCCGGCTTCGAACTCGGCCTCTGGCTCGGCAAGGCCATCCAGGACAACCCCGACTGCGACGGCATCGTCCTCGGCGGCCACGGCCTCTTCACCTGGGGCCACACCCAGCGCGAGTGCTACCTCAACACCCTCACCGTCATCGACCAGATCGGCCAGTTCATTGAGCGTCATGGCCTCGCCAAAGGCCCCGCCCGCTTCGGCGGAGAAGCCGTCCCCGCCCGCTCTGAGCGCCTCCATCTCGCCACACAGATCGCGCCCTTCCTCCGCGGCCGCGTCAGCGCCCAGAAGCGTTTCATCGCCAGCTTCACTGACGCCCCTGACGTCCTCCAGTTCGTCAACTCCGCGCAAGGCAAAGATCTCTCCTTCCTCGGCACCAGTTGCCCCGACCACTTCATCCGCACCAAGATCCGCCCCCTCTTCGTCCCCTGGGCCGCCAACGAAAGCATCGGCGAACTGAAGGCCGCCATCGAGAAAGGACTCGCCGAGTACCGCGACCAGTACCGCGCCTACTACCAATCCTTCGCCACCCCTGACTCGCCCGCCCTCCGCGACCCCAACCCCACCGTCGTCCTCATCCCCGGCCTGGGCATGTTCAGCTTCGGTAAAAACAAGACGGAAGCCCGCATCGTCGGCGAGTTCTACACCAACGCCATCCACGTCATGCAGGGCGCAACCCTCCTCTCCGATGGCCCAGTTACCGGCACGTTACCCCAATGCGCTCAAGGCGTTGACCCCGCCAGTTTCAAGGTCTGCAACAACTACGTAGCCCTGCCCGCCATTGAGGCCTTCCGCATCGAATACTGGGCTATGGAAGAGGCCAAAATCCGCCGCCAGCCCCCTGAGAAGGAGCTCAGCCGCCGCATCGCTCTCATCGTCGGCGCTGCCAACGGCATCGGCCGCCAGGCCGCCATCCGGGCCGCGGCACTCGGTGCCCACGTCATGGTCGCCGACCTTAACCACGCCGCCGCCGCCCGTGTCGCCACCGAACTCAGCTCCGTCACCTCGGCTGAGTTCGTCTCCTCCACCGCCGTCAACATCACCACCCGCGAAGCAATCGCCCGGGCCATCCGCGCCACCGTCGCTGCCTTCGGCGGCCTCGACATCGTCATCAACACCGCCGCCCTCTTCGCCACGCCCACAGACGGCGTCATCCCCGACCGCATGTGGGCACCCACCCTCGAACTCAACGTTACTGCCAACTACCTTCTCGCCAAAGAAGCCGCTAAGATCTTCGACGAGCAAACCCTCGATGCCGCCATCGTCCTCACCAGCTCCGCCAACGCCGTCGTCCCCAAGCGCGGCTCCACCGCTTACGACGTCAGCAAGGCCGCCCTCTCTCACCTCGTCCGCGAACTCGCCGTCGCCCTCGCCCCTCGCGTCCGCGTCAACGCCATAAGCCCCGCCACCGTCATCAAGGGCTCCACCATGTTCCCCCGCGAGCGACTCTGCTCCTCCCTCGCCCAATACAGCATTCCCTTCCAGGAGTCAGACTCGGACGACGACCTCCGCAACCTCCTCGCCGCCTTCTACGCCGAGCGCACCCTCACCCGTCAGCCCATTGACCCCGCCGACTGCGCCGAGGCCATCCTCTTCCTCGCCAGTCCCCGCACCGAATGCACCACCGGCCACATCTTCCCGGTAGACGGCGGCCTGCCCGAGGCCTTCCTCCGTTGAACTCCACGCGTGACCTCCGTCTTCCACAAGAGACGGGTGCCCCAGGTCTCGATTTTGAGACCTGGGATACCACAATCCCCAGTTCTCCCTCTCTCACCTCGGCAACACCCGACCGTGCCCCATCCATCCGCAGTTTCATCGCGGATGGGTGGGACTCCGCACCCCCCTGCTGTCCCTCCCTCAACCTTGACCGGAGACTGACCTTTTGTCATGAAAGACCAAGCAAGAGTAGCCATCGATCTAGGCGCAGAAAGCTGCCGCGTCTCCCTGCTCCGCTTCCTCAACGGCAAGCCCGCCATCCAACTCATCCATCGTCTGCCCAACGGCCCCGTCCATCGCGGCGCATCCCTCCACTGGCCCCTCGCCCAGATCCTCGCCGGCCTTGAAGAGGGCCTCCGCAAAGCCGCCGCCGCCGCCCCTGAAGGCATCGCCTCCATCGCCGTCGACGGATGGTCGGTCGACTACGTGCGCCTCGCCCCCGACGGCCGCCCCCTCCACGATCCATTCTGCTACCGCGACGAACGCACCGTCCCCACCAAAGACTTGGCCGACCGCATCGTCCCGCCTCAACAGATCTTCGAGCTCACCGGCGCCCAGCCCCTCCGCCTCAACACCGCCTACCAACTCCTTGCCGACGTCGCATCGGGCATCGACCCCGCCGCCCCCTGGGTCATGTTCCCCGAGTACATTCTCCACTGGCTCGGCGCGCCCCGCGTCGCCGAGTTCACCAACGCCACCCACACCGGCCTCGTTGACATCCACACTGGCAACTGGCACGCCGCCCTCTTCGCCCAACTCGGCATCCCCCCCGCCGCCGCCCCCAGAATCGTCCCCGCCGGCGCCATCCTCGGCCTGCTCAAAGGCCCGCTCGCCAAGCTGCCCGCCTTCCAGCAAACCCAGCTCATCGCCCCCGCCTGCCATGACACCGCCTCCGCGATCGCCGGCATCCCCACGCCCCTCGACGGCACCGCCTACATCTGCTCCGGCACCTGGTCTCTCGTCGGCACAGTCATCCCCGCCGCCATCACCACCCCCGCTGCCCGCGCCGCTCGCTACACCAACCAGGGCGCTGCCGCCGGTGGCTTCCTCTTCCACACCAACGTCAATGGCATGTGGATCATCAAGCAATGTATGGATTTATGGGCCGCAGAAGGCCGCCCCTGGAAGATCGAAGACCTGGTCGCCGCAGCCGCCGCCCTCAAGCCAATCGATGCCACCATCGACGTAGACGCCGAGCCCCTCCTCCTCGACGGCCAGATGCCCGCCCGCCTCAACGCAGAGCTAACCCAGCGCGGCCTCGCCGTCATTCCCGACGAGCCAGGCAACGAACAACTCTTCGCCCGCCTCATCTTTGAGAGCCTTGCCGCCCGCTACGCCTCCGCCCTCGCCCAACTCGAGGAGATGCTCGGCCACAGGCTCCAGCGCATCCACATCCTCGGTGGCGGCAGCCGCAACCAGCTCCTCACCCAGCTAACCGCCCAGCGCACCGGCCTCCCCGTGGAATCCGGCGAACCCGAGAGCTCCACCATCGGCAACCTCGCCGTCCAACTAGCCGCCACCGAAGCCCACGGCCAGCCCCTCAACGCCCAGTCCGTTCGCGGCTGGGCCAAGGCGCTTGTCGAGGCGTGACAACCGGCTAAGCCAGCTTCTTCAACTCTGGATAGCGCGCAAAGATCCGCCCCTGGTCTTCCCCGCTCAACGCGGAGATCCGCCGCGGCTTGTCCTGCGGCCGGGTCCCCTTCTGGTTCAGCACATTCATCAGGCTCCACTCGCGCACCAACCCCTCCGGCTCCACCGCCTTCAGGTCATACCGCGTAAAGTCGATCGCCAGCGGCGCCTCGCCTTTGCTCCAGTCACCCAGCAGCGCCAGACGAAACTCCTGATTCATAAACCAGCGAATCTCCAGTTCCTTCTCTGACCCCGGTGCGCCGGTCCCCCTGGCGTCGAAGCGATAATTCAGCCCCGTATTGTCCGGCACGTGCTTGCGCCACTCCAATCCGAACGCGCCCTCCGTCATCAACTTCGTATCCGGCCAGCGCTCCCGCACCGCTTGCAGCCAGTAGGTCAGGTCCTCGTCGTGCCCCACTGAGACCTCCCAGATTCCCGTCACAAAGCCGAACCCGTTCAACGCACAGCCTTTGTCAAAGTGCATGGCGGTAGTGTCCATCATCTCCCTGCGGCCCACCGTGGTTCCCAGGTTCCCCACTGTCTCAATCGGCCCCACTCCCAGCCGGCTGTTGAATCCGCCTTGGAACCCGTCGCGCCGCGCCGCCAGAAAATCGCAGGTCCATCCATCCAGACACACGCAATCCACAAAGTCAGCCTTGCCCTGCGCCGGCTTCAGATAGTGTTCGCGGCTCGGGTAATACGGATAGACAATCCCTCCGTCCCCATCGCCATAGTCAATTGCGTGTTGGCTCCAGATCTGGCCCTGGCACACATGGATTCCCTCGTCCTCGGCCAGGTGCCGCTGGTTCTCCACGTCCAAAAAACCCGCCACCACGCTCTCCGGCCTGTATCTCCCGCCCACCATCGCGGAAACCATCCCCAGCGCCCTGTGGATCGTCCGCCGGTTGTTCTCCCGCGTGTCGTACATCGGCGCGCAATACCCGCCGGGGATGAACGTAACCTCATCCCCGTACTTGTCGTGATAGCCCGCCAGCAACCGCCGCGCCTCCTGGTACTCTTTGCGGTCGTCGCGCAGCGCCAGCCAGCTGATGGCCCACGTCATCCTGCCGCCAGGCCAGCCCCTTTCAAACGCCTCGCGCCGTGACCGAATCTTCTCCGGCCGGTTATCGGCGGCCTCATCCAGCCCAATCGAGCGAGTCGGCGTCACCTCAATCTGGTTCACCCGCACCACCGAAACGTGTGTCAGATACCGCCCCTTCAGCCCGCCCCGCCCTGCGCCCAGGGCACTCTCGCCCACGGCCAAACCCGCCGCCGACGCAGTCGCCGCCTTCAGAAACTCACGCCTTGTCCAGTCGATTCCCATCTTCCTCTTCATCCTCTCCTCACTCCCAAACCGCCACCCCACCCACCGCCAAATCAATCCGCTCCAGCACATCCTCCGGCAGCGTCACCCCCACCGCCTTCACATTATCCGCAATTTGCTCCGGCCGCGATGCCCCGATAATCGCCGAAGCCACCTCCGTTCTCCGCAGCACCCACGCCAGCGCCATCTGCGCCATCGTCAGCCCCAGCTCCGCCGCAATCGGCTTCAACTCCGCCACCGCCGCCAGCAGAAAATCTGACCGGTAATGCCGCCCGGCCGTCTCCATAAACACGTTCATCTCTTCGCTCGCCGCCCTGCTCCCCGGCGGCGGCGGTTCACCCGCCCGATACTTCCCCGTCAGCACCCCATGCGCCAACGGAGAAAACGCCAGATTCCCAATCCCATGCCGCGCGCACGCCCCGAACACCTTCCCCTCCGGCTTCCGCCAAAGCATCGAGTACTGAGGCTGGCTCGAACAAAACCCCGTCCACCCTTCCGCCTCCGCAATCGCCGCCGCCGCCTCAATCTGTTCCCCCGTCCACTCGCTGAATCCGATCGCCCTCACCTTACCCACCCTCACCGCCCGGTCCAGCGCCCGCAGCGTCTCCTCCAGCGGCGTCTCCTTATCGAACCGGTGGCACTGGTAGAGATCAATCACATCCACCCCCAGCCGCTCCAGCGACCGGTCCAACTGCTTCTCCACCTGCGCCGCAGACAGTCCCTTGTCCGGCTCATCCCCCACCGGAAAGTACAGCTTCGTTGCAATCAGGTACCTATCCCGCGGAAACCCCTTGAGCGCCTCCCCCAGCACCCGCTCCGCCTCCCCCGCTCCATACTGGTTCGCCGTGTCGAACAGCGTAATCCCGCAGTCCAGCGCCGCATGCACACACCGGATCGCTTGCTCCCGACCCACGCCCCCCGCCACCGTCAGCCAGGTGCCAAAGCTCAACTCCGATACCTCCAGCGGTCCGTTCCCCAATCGCCGATACTGCATCTCTATCTCCCTTTTCCCCAACGCGTTACCTGACGGTTCCTCAAGTCGACCGCTACCCCGCAAACGCCGCGGCCCCGGCCCTGCCTGACCTCCAGTATTCCACCCCAAACCACTGCACACCCTCCGCCAGTCCTCCCAGTCACAAAATATCCCTTGACAAATATTACTGTTTGTCGCACAGTGTACATGACACACTATGCAGCACCCGGTAAAACCATGAACCCAGAGTCCTTCGAAAACCTCCGCCTCGAACTCCGACGCGGATGCCTCGTCCTCGCCGTACTCGCCGCCCTCCGCCGCGAGCAATACGGCTACACCCTCCGCAAAACCCTCGCCGAGCACGGCCTCGAAATCGACGAAGGAACCCTCTACCCCCTCCTCCGCCGCCTTGAGACCCAGGGCCTGCTCGTCAGCCAGTGGCGCGAAGAAGAAAAGCGCAAAAAACGCTTTTACCTGCTCTCCCCCGGCGGCGCACAGGTCCTCGACCTCCTCCTCGCCGAGTGGCGCGGTATCGACACCTCGATCAATCAAGTTCTGAAGGAGAAAAACAATGGAATTGCTTGAGCGCTATCTGCAAGCCGTCAAATTCTGGCTCCCCAGCCGTCAAAGCAGCGACATCATCGCCGAGCTCTCCGCCGACCTCTACGCCCAGGTCGAAGACCGCGAGTCCGCCCTCGGCCGCAAGGTCACCCGCCCCGAGCTCGAAGACCTCCTCAAGCAGCGTGGCCGCCCATTCCTCGTGGCCAACCGCTTCCTGCCTCAGCGCTCCCTCATCGGCCCCGCGCTCTTCCCCATCTACAGCTTTGTGATGAAGATTGTCTTCCTCTGCTACCTCGTCCCCTGGATGCTCATGTCGCTCGGCCTCGCCATCGCCGGCCCCCTCGCACCCGCGGCCCGCCCTTCCTGGTTCAGCCAGGTCTCTGGCCTCTCCGGCCGCATGATCCCCACAGCCTTCATCGCCCTCGCCACCGTCACCCTCATCTTCGCCCTCATCGAGCGCATCCAGGCCAAGTCCAACTTCCTCGACCAATGGAACCCCAGCCAGCTCCCGCCCGTTCGCAATCCCAACCTGATCCCCCGCGCCTCCTCAACCTTCGAGATGGCCGTCAACTGGATCTTCTTCCTCTGGTGCGCCACCCATATGCACGCCACCACCTTCTCCATCGGAGCCTCCATCCACATCGCCCTCGCCCCGCAATGGGCCTGGTTCTACTGGAGCTACTTCGTCCTCGCCCTCGCCAACGCCACCCTCGCCGCCGCCAACCTCATGCGCCCATACTGGACCCCGCTCCGCGCCACCCTCCGCCTCCTCAGCGACGCCACCGGCGCCATCCTCTTCGCCTGGCTCCTCAAGGCCAACCTCCTCGTCGGCCTCTCCATCGCCACCGTCCCCGCGGACAAGACGCAGCTCATCACTCAGGCCATCAACCTCTGGATGCCCCGCATCTTCCCCCTTGCCATCGCCCTCACCCTGCTCATCGCCGCCATCGACATCTACCGCCTCGTCCGCCTCCAACCCTCCACCGAACCGACCGCGGCCTGACTCACTCGTTCAATCCAGGCGCTGGAACCCTAATCCAGCGCCTGCACCGCCCCCTTGCCCACCAACTCCTCCACCCGCTCCACCCAGCCCCGATCCGCCGCCACGTTCATCCCCTCCGGCTCCAGAATCACCTCGTACTCGCCCGCCTTCTTCAGGTGAATCATCACCTTCCCCGGCCCCGGAGCCGCATCCGCCGCGCTCTTCAGCCCCACCAGCATCTCCTCCGTCGCCCGCTCCAGGTTGATTCGTATCCGCACCCCGGCTGGCAACTTCACCTTCACCTCATCCAGTGACTGAATCGAACTCACCGCAATCTTCGGCGCAGCGTCCTCATCGCCGGTCAGCGTCCCCCGCACCAGCACCGCCGCCTCCGTCTTTAGCTGACCCGCAAGCCGCTCATAGTCCCGCGGAAAACACACCAGCTCAATCTTCCCCGCCGCATCCTCCAGCCACGCCTGCGCATACAGCTTCTGGTCCCGCTTCGTCTTCTGCACCCGCAGCCCTAGAATCATCCCGGCTACCTGGATGTCATCCGCCGGGTCGGCCTGCGCCCCCCACCGCTTCTCCGGCGGCTTCCGTTCCAGCGCCTCCGCCGTTGCAATCACCCCCGTCAAATTCCGCAGCTTCTCTGCATATTTATCCAGCGGATGCCCCGACACAAAGAACCCCAGCACCTCTTTCTCATTGGCCAGCCGCTCGCCCTCCTCCCAATCCGCTACCCGCGGCAGCTCGTCGCCCGTGCGTCCTCCCTTGGGCCCTTCGTCGAACATCCCAAAAAGCCCCGTCTGTCCCTGGGCCGCATCCCGCTGCGCCTTCTGCGCCCGCTCCATCGCCTTGTCCACCGCTGCCATCAGCGGCCCGCGCTTCCCCATCGAGTCCAGCGCACCCGCCTTGATCAGCGACTCAATCACACGCTTGTTCATCACCCGCAAATCAACCTTCTCGCAGAACTCCCACAAGCTCGTGAACCGCCCGCCCGCCTCCACCCGCGCCTTGATAATCGACTCAATCGCGTTCCCGCCCACATTCTTCACCGCCGCCAGCCCGAATCGGATCGCCTCCCCATGCGGAGTAAACTGGCTCCCAGAAACCTGCACATCCGGCGGCTCCACGCTGATCCCCATCTCCTTGCACTCGCCAATGTACTTCACCACGTTTTCCGGCTTCGAAGTTTCCGAAGTCAGCAGCGCCGCCATAAACTCCATCGGATAATGCGTCTTCAAATATGCCGTCTGGTAAGCCACCAGCGCATACGCCGCCGAGTGCGATTTGTTAAACCCGTACTCTGAGAACTTCGCCATCTGCTCAAAGATCTCGCCCACCGCGTTCTTCTCATGCCCCTGCTCCGCCGCCCCGCTTAAAAAGCGGTTCTTCTGCTGCTCCATCCCCTCCTTGCTCTTCTTGCCCATCGCCCGGCGCAGCAAGTCCGCCTCCCCCAGCGAGTAGCTCGCCAGCAGTTGCGAAATCTGCATCACCTGCTCCTGGTACACAATCACCCCCAGCGAGTCCTTCAGAATCCCCTCAAGCTCCGGCAGCATGTACTCCACCTTCCGCCGCCCCCACTTCCGCTCGATGAAGTCGTCGATCATCGCCATCGGTCCCGGCCGGTACAGCGCATTCAGCGCCGTCAGCTCCTCCACCGTATCCGGCTTGTACCGCCTTAAAATGTCCCGCATCCCGCTCGACTCAAACTGGAAAATCCCCGACGTCAACGCCGTATGAAACACCCGCGCAAATGTCTCCTTGTCGTCCGGCGGAATCATGTCGATGTCCACCTTCTCGCCCCGGGTCTGCTCAATCAGCTTCAGGCAATCGTCAATCACCGTCAGCGTCGCCAGTCCCAGAAAGTCCATCTTCAAAAGGCCCATCTTCTCCACGGCCTTCATGTCATACGCAGTCACAATTTCGTCGTTCTTCGTCTTGTTCAGCGGCACCAGTTCCGTCAACGGCCGCGGCGCGATCACCACCGCCGATGCATGCACCCCCGCCCCCCTCACCAGCCCCTCCAGCTTCTTCGCCGTATCCAAAAGCTCGCGAATCTGCCCATCTGTGTCGTAGGCTTTCTTCAGTTCCGGCACATCTTCCAGCGCCTGATCCAGCGTCACGCCCACCGTCCCCGGAATCAGCTTCGCAATCCGGTCCACGTCCCCATACGGCATATCCATCGCCCGGCCGCAATCCTTGATCGCCGCCTTCGCCGCCATCGTATTGAACGTGATAATCTGCGCCACCTGCTCGCGCCCATACTTCCGCGTCACATACTCAATCACCTCGCCCCGCCGGTTCTGGCAAAAGTCCACGTCGATATCCGGCATCGTCACCCGCTCCGGATTCAAAAACCGCTCAAACAAGAGCGAGTTCTGCAGCGGATCGATATTCGTGATCTCCATCGCATACGCCACCAGCGACCCCGTCGCCGACCCGCGCCCCGGCCCCACCGGAATCCCGTTATCCCGCGCGTACTTGATAAAGTCCCACACAATCAGGAAGTACCCCGAGTACTTCATCTGCTTGATAATCCCGATCTCCCGCTCAAGCCGTGCCTGATACTCATGCGCCTTCGACCGCAGCACCCCCCGCAACTCCAACTGCCGGATCGCCGTCTCCGTCCGCTTCCGCAGCCCCTCCCGGCAAACCTCCTCAAAGTAGCTGTCGATCGTGTGCCCCTCCGGCACCGCAAACTCCGGAAACGGATTCTCCACCGGTTGCAGCTTGAACTGGCAACGCTCGGCAATCTCCATCGTCCGTTCCAGCGCCCCCGGCGCGTCCGGAAAAATCCTCCCCATATCCTCCGCGCTCTTCACAAAAAACTGGTCGCTGTCGAACCGCATCCGGTCCTTGTCGTGAATCTTCGAGCCCGTCTGCACGCACAGCATCACGTCGTGCGCGTGCGAGTCCTCGCCGCACAGGTAGTGCGAGTCGTTCGTCGCCACCAGCGGAATCCCCAGCTCCCGCTCCAGCCTCACCAGCTCCGCCTGAATCCGCTTTTCCTGCTCCAGTCCCTGGTCCTGAATCTCCAGGTAAAAATTCCCCTTGCCAAAAATGTCCTGGTACTCCAGCGCCACTCGCTTCGCCGCGCCATACCGCTCATCGCTCCCCAGCCCCGCGTACTTCGCCTCGCCCAGCAGCGCCTCGCACAACTCCCCGCTCAAGCACCCCGAGAGCCCAATCAACCCCTTCGAGTTCTCCGCCAAATACCGCTTGCTCACCCGCGGCTTCCTGTAGAACCCATGCAGCGAAGCCTCTGAAGTAATCCGGATCAGATTCCGGTACCCCTCCTCGTTCTCCGCCAACACCAGCAAATGGTTGTACTGGTCATTCGGCGACTCCGCGCGATGATCCTCCGCCTTGCACACATACAGCTCGCACCCCAGAATCGGCTTGATCCCGCGCTGTTTGGCAGCATTAAAAAAGTGCACCGCCCCATAAATATTCCCGTGATCCGTCATCGCCACGGATGTCTGTCCCAGGTCCGCAACCCGGTTCACCAGCTTGGTCAAATCACAAGCCCCATCCAGCAGCGAGTACTCAGTATGCAAATGCAAATGCGTAAATTCAGCCATGATTACCTCGATTCTAGCCGTCGGCGCCACTCCCCGAAGACCTGGAATCGCCGCCCCAACCACGCCCCTTGAGGAAAAGACGGCACCGAATTAGCCAATAGGGAAATGCCGCTTGACGTATCACGCGTGACGTTATACTCTGGCAATGAATGATCCGGAGCTTCAAGGACGACGACACAAAGAAGCTCTTTGAAACGGGCTCCTGTAAACAATGGGCGACCATTCGAGAGGTCGCCCGCCGTAAGCTCGACCAGATCGAAACCGCCGTCAACCTGATCGACCTGCGCATCCCGCCCGGCAACCGGCTTGAAGCCTTGAAGGGCGACCGTGCCGGTCAATACAGCATCCGAATCAACAATCAGTTCCGCATCTGCTTTGTTTGGAAGATCGATGGAGCCTACGATGTGGAGATCGCCGACTACCATTAAGTGCGAGCCCATCGCTACCGGCAAAGGAGCAGCCCCCATGTCCATTGACAGACCAGCCACCGGATGGAATCTCCAGCGCGTCACCACGCACCCCGGCGAGATGCTCCGTCAGGAGTTCCTCCTCCCCCTCGGCATCTCGCAAAACGCCCTCGCGCTCAAGCTCCGCGTCCCCGCCACGCGCATCGGCGAAATCGTCAAAGGCAAGCGCGCCATCACCCCCGACACCGCCCTCCGCCTCGCCCACTTCTTCGGCAACAGTCCAGAGTTCTGGCTCAATCTCCAGCAGATGCATGACCTGTCCAAAGCCCGCATCGAGCTAAAGAAAACCATCGAACGCGACGTCGAAGTCTTCAACGCCGCATAAACCGCATGAGCCATGCGGCACAGGGCGGTTGGCCCGGGTGCTCGGAAACCCTGGCGGTTCTCCCTCAACATCAGGGTGGCGGGTGGCCCGGGTGCTCGGAAGCTCGGTCAGGTCTCCCTCAACGTGAGGGTGCCCCCGGTCCCTCGCTTTTGGGGACCGGGGAGACCACGAACCCCACTCCACCCCTCGGGCCTTCCCATCTCCCGGCAGGGAGAACGCGAAAACAGCCCCAAGTGAAACCCGGGGTTACCGGCCACCGCAAACCCGGAGCCCCGCAGGCCCGGCGCGAAACCTCAATACGTATCTTCCCGCCGCAATCCGCAATACAAAAGCACCACCTCGCGCCCCGCTACATCGTAGCGAAACCGGAACCTTCCCGACCGAAGCCGAAACTGCCCTTCCCCAGCCGCAACCCCACGCAGCTTCTTGATCGGGTATTTGTGGCTCTTGTTCTGTGGGTCCAACGAGAGAATCCCAATCGCCTCTTCCAACCATTCCACAAGCTCAGGATGCTTGGGCGCAAGCTTTTTCAGCAGCCGGTCAAAGTGCGCGGTGGTGACAACGGAATAGGCAGGGTCGCCCATGGGCTCCGTCGATCTAAGCCGTCTTCCTCATAGCGCTCCGCTTCAACTCAGCCAGCAGCTTCCCCGCAGGCCGTGTCTTCCCGGCCAACCGGTCCCTGCCGCTCGCCGCGATCGACGACTTGACCTTCGGGTCGCGCAACTCCAGATAGTCTTCCAGCTCATCCGCCGCCATAATCCCAATCACCGGAATCCCATCCTTCTCCAGGATGAAGTACTCGTTGCCATTGTGCGCCCGCAGGGCAATCTGCCCCAGGTTGATCCGCGCCTTCGTAATCGGAAGCCGATTGATCGTAGCCATTGATGAACGTTGATTAACCTCAATCAAAGGGTACTACAATTCCCGAGCCAATGGATTTTGCAAAAACTCCTTCCGCCTGCAAATCCAGCGTCCACAGGCGGGTGGCCCGGGTGCTCGGAAACCCGGTCAGTTCTCTCTCAACATGAGGGTGCCCCCGGTCCCTCGCTTTTGGGGACCGGGGAGACCACGAACCCCACTCCACCCCTCGGGCCCTTCCTTCTCCCGACAGGGAGAATAAGAGAATGGCCCAGGGTGATAACCCCGCGTCACCGCCCCCCCACAAACCCGCCGTCCCGTAGGGCCGCGCGAACGTCATCGGAAATGAAACTCCCGCCCGCCGGTTCGACACACCCGAGCACAAAAAGCGAGAATTGCACCTGGATAGGGAGGCATCATGCAGACAACTTCAATCACGAGACGGGACTTTGTGCGACTTGGCGCCGCGGCGGCGGTCACCTCCACCCTGGCCCAATCGCCGGTACACGCTGCGCAGGCGGCGGCAGACGGCCCAAAGGTCCGCTTTGCAATGGTCGGCACCGGAATCCGTGGTTGCGACCTGCTGCGATCCGCCCGCAAGGTCTCCACGGGAGTCTGCGTGGGCGCGGCCGACCTGTACACAACCCGCCGCCTGGCCGCCAAAGAGGCGTACGGTGCCGACTTTCCCACCACTGGCGACTACCGGGAACTGCTTGACCGCAAAGATGTGGACGCAGTCCTCATCGCCACATCCGACCACCATCACCGTCGCGTGACCCTCGATGCAGTGGCGGCCGGCAAAGACGTCTACTGCGAAAAACCCATGTCGCACACCGTGGCCGACGGATTCCAGATGGTGGAAGCGGTCGCGGCAAACAAGCGCATCTTTCAGGCCGGCAGCCAGCGCGTCAGTTCCGCTCTCTACGCCAGGGCCAGAGACATCTTCGCCTCCGGGCGCCTTGGCGACGTGCACCAGATTGACGCGCAATGGAACCGCAACACTCCGGGAGGCGCCTGGCTTTATCCCATTCCCCACGACGCCAGCCCGGAGACAGTCGATTGGAAAGCCTTTCTCGTCGACGCCCCGGACCGGCCGTTCGACCCGCGGCGCTTCTTCCGCTGGCGCTGGTTCCGAGACTACGGCTCCGGGCTGGGCGGAGATCTGTTTGTCCATCTGCTCAGCGGCATCCAGGTCATTACCGGGATCAACGCGCCGGCCAAACGCGCTTACTCCATGGGCGGCGACTACCACTACAAAGACGGCCGCGAGTTCCCTGACCTGCTTGAGACCCTCTTTGAACTCCCCTCAGACAACGGAGCCGTGCAGGTCCATCTGCACTGCAATCAGGCCAACAATGACGGCGGCGAGGGAATCAGGATTTATGGCTCAACAGGAACCATGGTCTTGACGGGCACGACGGTCACGTTTACCCCCCAGGATGTGAGGCCGCGCTTCGAACCGTATGGCTGGGGTGGGATGACAGAAGCGCAGCGCCAGCAGGGAATGGACGAGTGGAAGGCGGAACACAAGCAGACGCTCCCTGAACCGGGCGATGCTGAGACCTTCACGCTTCCCAAAGGCTACGACGATACCGCCGCCCACATCGCCAACTTCTTCAGTGCGGTGGTCACGCGCAAGCGTGTCGTTGAAGACGAGATCTTCGGCAACCACGCCGCCCTTGGCTGCCACCTGGCAAATTACTCTTACTTCAATGGCGTCGCCGCCACATGGGACGAGGCGACAAAGACGATCAAGGGATAGTTTCCGCTGTGAGCACTGCTAACCACCTTGGCGGGTAGCCCCGATCCCGATAACCTTTCCCAGCCCTGATGAAGGTGCCCCAGGTCTGGATTTTCAGACCTGGGATACCACGAACTCCGCTTCTCCCTCCCTCGCCCCGCCACGACAGCCGCGTGCCCCAGGTCTGGATTTTCAGACCTGGGATACCATAAGCCCCGCCCCTACCCCGCCGACTCCGCCGCCCTGTGGAGAACTTTTTACCCCGCCCCGCCGTACCTCCTCTTTGATCCTTACCCGAGCTGTCCCTCAAAAGGAAACATCCATGAGCCCGTTCCGCAATCCCGGCCGAATCGCCGGCCTCTGGTACCTGTTCATCGTCCTCCTCGGCCCCTTCCGCCTCATGTACGTCCCCGCCAAACTCTTCGTCTCCGGCAACCCATCCGCTACCACCGCCAACATCCTCGCCCACGAGGCACTCTTCCGCTTCTCCATTGCCGCCAACCTCGCCGCATCCGTAGCGTTGGTCTTCCTCACCCTGGCCTTTTTTCAGCTCTTCCAAGGGGTTGACCGGAACCTTGCTGTGCAGGTGGTCCTCTTCGGCGGCGTCATGCCCGCCACCCTCACCTTCGTCAACACCGCTGCCGACCTCGGCGTGCTCCTCCTGGCAAAAGGCCCTGATTACCTCTCCGTCTTCAGCAAGCCCCAGCGCGACGCCCTCGCCATGCTCCTCATCCAGCTCAATAACCTCCAGATCACTGCAGCCGAGTTCCTTTGGGGGCTCTGGCTTCTCCCCCTGGCCCTCCTCGTCTACCGGTCCCGTTTCATGCCGCGGTTCCTGGGTGTCTGGCTCGCGCTCAACGGCCTTGCCTATCTCGCCATCAGCTTCACCGGCATCCTCGCGCCGCAATATCAGGGCAAGGCCTTCCTTTACTCCCAGCCAGCCCTCTTCGCCGAGATGGCGCTCATGCTCTGGCTCGTCATCAAGGGCGTCACGCCGCCGGCATCGAACGCTGTCTCAGTTGCCCCACCCCCACAGTCGCGCACAACTTGACAAATCATCCCTAAACACCTCATTGCAATGGGCCTCGCGCCCCAAACCTGCGCCAATAATGGCGCAAATGACCCAATTTGCGCAAAACAGGGTCAATTTAAAGCAACCCAACCCCCAATATGTCGAACCATGCATGGTTCCGTTTTCTCAAATGCGCAACCAATCAAGGTTCATTTTGAACATTTTCCCAACCACTTAAGCAAACCTTTGGCCACTAAAGCGCACCATCCAGACCAACCTTTGCCCCATAAAACGCACCTTGCAGGCAAACCTTTCGCCGCGCCCTGCGCCCCGGTTTTGCCCTCACGCCCACCGGTCCATCCACGGCCCAGAGACCATCGCGTTGAACTCGTCCTTCATCTCCACAGCCCTGTCCGCCATCCCAATCTCAATCCGGTTGCGGCTCGTGTTCGCCCACTCCTCCCAGTCAATCTTGTACGAGGGGTCCTTTGCCGTCCGCATCAAAATCGGATCCTTCACCCCCTCAGTCCCCGTCCTCTCCCCCGGCCGCTGCCACCGCAAATCAATACTCCACCTGATCCGGTCCGAGTAGTTCTCCGTGCTCCGATGCGGCACCAGCTGATTCAGCAGCAACACCGATCCCATCGCCATGTTGCACGTAACCCATTCTCCAGCAGGCAGATCCGCCTCGTCGATATACAAGTACCACGACGCCTTGCTCGCCTTCTTGTTCTCCAGTTGATGCTTGAAAACCTTACCGAACTTGTGCCCGCCCTTCAGAATCTGCAGCGTCCCATTCTGTGCGTCCGCGTCAATCAGCGGAATCCACGCCGTCGGCTGAAACGTATGCTCCGCCCCCGCCATCAGGTACGCCGTATCCTGGTGCCACGGCACCGTCGCCAGTGGATTCGTCGGCGTCTTCGACCGCAGGTTCCACACCGGGTGCCCCAGAATCTCCGGCCCCAGAAGCTGCTCCACCATATCCAGCAGATTTGGCGAAGACCAAACCGCCGCCAGCGCCGGTCTCAAAATCCCGCCAATATGAATCAGCACTGCCGCCCCCGGAAAATCCTTCTCCAGAGCTGTCAGCCGCTCATAGAAACCCTTGTCCTCATGCAGACTGGTGATCTTCCCGGCCTTCTGTAGCCGCTTCGCCAGATCATCCACAAGCTGGTCAATCTCCGCCTGCAGCGGCTCCAGTTCCTGCCTCGAAAAAACGTTGTCTACGATGAGAAACCCATCGCCATCGTACTGCCTCAACTGATCTTCACTTAAGCGCATGACCCTCGACCTCCGTTCATTCTCTTGCGCGGATGGGGAACCCGCATTTCCTCGGCAACCAGTCAACATCCCGCAATAGCATCGCGCGTCTCACGCACATTCGGCAAGGCCTGCTTAGATACTGCATTCATTCCGCCTACCCGCAATCTCAAGCCCTTTCGTTATACACTGGCGCCAAGCCTATGCACACCCGCATCCCACTTGCCCTGCTTCTCCTCGCCACCCTCGCACTGCTCTGCGCCCAAGCCCAGGTGCCCCCCATGCACAAATCAAGTCCAAAGCTTCAATCCGCTGAAACACTACAGCGGTCTGCGCTGGTCATTGACACCCACGCTGACACCCCGCAGCGCTTCCTCGACGAAAGCTTCGATTTCACTGGCCCGCTCAACGGCGGTAATCTCAATCTCGACTCCGCCCGCAAAGGCAATCTCGGCGCTGAATTCTTCTCCATCTGGGTCGAGCCCACACTCAACAAGGGCCAGTACGCCCGCCGCACCCTCGAGCTCATTGACTCGGTCAAACAGCAGGTGGCCAAACACCCCAACCAGCTGATGTTCGTCGCCACCCCCGACGGCATTGAGTACGCCCATCGCATCCACAAGTTCGGCGTCCTCATGGGCATTGAGGGCGGCCACTCCATCGAGAACTCCATCCCTCTCCTGCGTCAGTACTACGCCCTCGGCGTCCGCTACATGACCCTCACATGGTCTAACTCCAACGGCTGGGCTGACTCCTCTGGCGACATCAACGACAAATCCGTCCCCCACACCAAGGAGGGCCTCTCCGAATTCGGCAAAGATGTCGTCTATGAAATGAACCGGCTCGGCATGATGGTCGATGTCTCCCACGTCTCGGATCGCACGTTCTTCCGAACCCTCATCATCAGCCGCGCTCCGGTTATTGCCTCCCACTCTTCCGCCCGCGCCCTCTGCGACGCTCCCCGGAATATGACCGACGACATGCTCCGCGCCATTGCCAACTCCGGCGGACCCAACTCAAAGGGTGGTGTCGTCCAGGTCAACTTCTTCTCTGGCTTCCTCTCCCAGCCCTACCGCGACGCCCTCCTCAAAATCGAGCCCGAGGCCGCCAAGGCAATCCAGGAAATGAAGGATAAGGCCAAAGCCGAAGGCAAGGAAGTCACCCTCGCTGACATCGACAAGGCACAGCGCCAGTTCGGCGACCGCATCCCCCGTCCACCGCTCTCCGTGCTCATCGACCACATTGACCACATTGCAAAGGTGGCCGGCGTTGATCACGTCGGCCTCGGCTCTGACTTTGATGGCGTCGGCGGCCAGTTGCCTGAAGGCCTTGACTCCGCCGCCGACCTGCCCAAGATCACCGCCGCCCTCATGGCACGCGGTTACTCCGCTGAAGATTGCCGCAAGATCCTCGGCGGCAACCTGCTCCGCGTCTTCCGCGAGGTCGAGCAGGTCGCCCACCAACTCCAGACAGAAAACCGCCCTCGCATCACCAACAAGCAGCCATTCGACCAGTGGCAAAAGTAGCCAGATGGCCGCATTGCTCGATACACAGCCCGACCTGTATAAACTGGGCCTCACAGCATTTCCCCTTCACGGAGACACACGCATGCTTCTTACTGATCGCCTCTCCGCCGCCATCCTTGCGGCCTCCATACTCCTTCTGCCCGCCTTCGCTCGCGCTGAAGACGACACCGCCGCCAAGCCAGCAGCCGCTGAAAAGGCCTCTGACAAATCCGCGGAGAAAGCCCCACCCGCGGAGGTCACCACCCAGGGCTCCATCACCGTCGGCGGCCAGGCCATCGCTTACACCGCCATCGCCGGAACGCTCACCGTTGGTTCCACCGATGTGCAGGACGCGCAACTCGGCGCCGACGGCAAGCCCCAGCCCGGCAGCGAACTTGCCCTCAACGAGCCAAAGGAACCCAAGGACGCAACGCCTTTTGCAAGAATCTTTTACGTTGCTTACTTCAAGAAAGACGCGAAAGCCGAAGGCCGCCCCGTTACCTTCTTCTATAACGGCGGCCCTGGTTCCTCCACCGTCTGGCTCCACATGGGTTCGCTCGGCCCCAAGCACGTCGTCACCACCGGCGACACCCATCTCCCCGCCGCTCCTTACAAGCTGGTTGACAACGCATATTCCCTGCTCGACTCCAGCGACCTCGTCTTCATTGACATGCCCGGCACAGGCTTCGGCCGCCTCATCGGCAAAGACGCCGGAAAGGCCTTCTGGGGCGTCGACGAGGACGCCAACGCCTTTGCCCGCTTCATCGCCCGCTTCATATCCAGGTACAACCGCTGGAACTCGCCCAAGTACATCTTCGGCGAGAGCTACGGCACCACCCGCTCCGCCGTCCTCGCCAACATCCTTGAGAACCGCAAAGACATTGACCTCAACGGCGTCATTCTCCTCTCGCAAATCTTCAACTTCACCACCGACATCGACGAACCCACAGGCAACCCCGGCGTAGACCTGCCTTACATGCTGGCCCTTCCCACTTACGCGGCCACCGCCTGGTATCACAAAAAGCTGCCCCACCAGCCCGCGGCGCTCGATCCCTTCCTCAAAGAGGTCGAGGAGTTCGCCATGGGCCCTTACTCCCACGCGCTCGCTGAGGGCACAGACCTTTCACCCTCTGAAAAGCAGCAAGTGGCTGAGAAGCTTCACGAGTTTATCGGCCTGCCCGTCGCCTATCTGCTCAAGGCCAACCTCCGCGTCAGCGGCGGCCAGTTTACCAAGACTCTCCAGGACGATCAGGACCTCACCACCGGCCGCCTCGACACCCGCTTCTCCGGCCCCACCATCGACCCCCTCAGCGAAGAGTCCGATTACGATCCGCAGAGTTCGGCCATCTCCTCGGCCTATGTGTCCCTCTTCAACGATTACGTCCGCCGAGACCTCAAGTACGGCGAAGGCCAGACGTATCTCTCTCAGGCCCAGTTCAACGGCACACGCTGGGACCTGGTCCATCATGGCAATCCCATCAGCCTCAACGTCAGCTCTGACCTGGCCGAAGCCCTCAAGACCAATCCCCGCCTCCACGTGATGGTTAACGGCGGCTACTACGATCTCGCAACCCCCTTCTTCGCCGCCGAGTACGAAGACAAGCACCTCCCCATCCCGCAGTCGCTGGCTAAGAACATTGAATTTGATTGGTATGAATCAGGCCACATGGTCTACGTGCGTGATGAGAGCCTCAAAGATCTCCACGACCGCGTCGCCGCCTTCATCAAGAGCACCTTGGCCGACAGCAAGTAGGCTTTGCAAGTGCTTTGCGCTCTGGTCCGCCCCATCCGGGCCCGGAGCGCAAAGCCTGGCCGCATGCATCCTTTCAATTCGCAGCGCTCCGCCCCTCCATCTGCCTGCGCTCAACTGACACCCCGCAAACCACCCACTATGACCGAAATTTCCCTCGACACGCACTCCGTCATCAAAACGTATGACCGTTACGCCAGGTTCTTTGACTTCGCGTTCGGCGCAACTCTCAACCACGGCAGAAGAACCCTGGCGCGCGTCCTCAACGCAAGGGCCGGAGACAGCATCCTGGAGATCGGCGTTGGCAGCGGCCTCATGCTGCCCCTTTATCCGCGCAATGTTCAAATTCTGGGCATTGACATCTCCCCCAACATGCTTGCACTCGCTCGGGACAAAGTGGCGCGCAACCACCTCTCCCACGTTGACCTGCTGTTAGTGGATGCCGAGATCGCCTGCCTGCCCGATGGCGCCTTCGATCACGTCGTCTTGCCCTACGTCTACTCCGTCACGCCCCACCCGCTCCAACTCATGCGCCAGGCGTTCCGCCTTTGCAAGCCCGCCGGTAGCATCTGGGTCCTCAATCATTTCAGCCAGTCGAACTTCTGGAGATTCCTGGAGTGGCCCTTGCGGCCCTTTGCTCACGCCATCGGTTTCCGCACCGATTTCCCTTACAAAACCTTCGTCGCAGACCAGGATTGGGCGATCGTCGCCGAATACAAAGTCAACCTATTCTCACTTTCCAGATTGGTTCACATAGTAAACGGAGATCGGTGCTAACCGGACTGACGCCCTCGCCATCAAATCCGAAGATGCGCCGGTTCTTGATATGCATGGCTTTGGCATGGCTTGGCCCAGGTGCAGCGGCCGTCGGATATATGTGCCTGATCGCCGGTGCAAGCCGGCTCGGGCTCCTCATGCATCTCGCACTGCTGCTCGCCGTGCTTCTTGCCTGCCTGCTTCCCTTCGCGGTCCAGCTCCTCAATTGCTCCAAGCTCAGCCGCACGCGCTGGTCTCTGGCCGGGCTTCTGGCCACTGTCCAGTTCGCGTTCCTCCTCTTTTACTCAACCTCCATCGTCAGCTACTTCGTTTGGGGAGCCATGCCATCTCTGGAGTTAATCCAGATCTATGCGGGCCAGATCAACGCCATATTCCCCCTGTACAGAATTCAAATGATCGGTGCGCTGTTTCTGGCGTTCATTCTATGGCTCGTGCTGATCTTGCTCTATCACCGCGGCGCGTCGAGTTTGCTCTCTGCTCTCGGCGGGTCCAGCTCACGCCGCCTCCCGCCTCGCAGCCTGGTCCAACGCACCCCTCGACCAGCATTGGTGATCGTCCTCTTGCTTGTTCTTGAGGTTCTTGTCTATACCCCAACACACAAGTACTGGCTATTAAGGGAGCCGATTCACTGCTTGTGGAGGCAGTCCACCGATCTGAATGCCATGATACCCGCCGCCGTGCTAAGCGGCCGCACTCCCTTGCAGAATCCGTATCTCGCTGCTCTCCCGTGGAACCTCAGGCCCACTGCTCCGCGCAACTTGATTCTCATCACCGTTGACGCCTTGCGCAGCGACCAGATGGGCGTCTACGGCGCTCCATTCGATGACACCCCCTATCTCTCTTCCCTCTTTCGCTCGGGAAAGCTCAAACGAATCGATTCTGCATACTCGGTCTGCACCTTCTCGTTTTGCGGTATGCTCGGCACCTTCTCGTCCTCATACTGGCATCAACTCACCGGCTCTTCCCTGGTACTGGCTGACCTGCTCAGCCATTATGGATACCAATCCCATTTCCTGCTCAGCGGCGACAATACGCACTTTTTTGGCCTGCGTAGTTTCTTCAGCTCTTCTCCCGATGAATTCAAAGATGGTTCATTGACTGACGATGCGCACGCCAACGACGACAGCATCGTGATCCCCTGGCTGAAGAATCTGGCCTGGTCGCCCCGCCACAACACGTTCCTCCACATGCACCTGATGTCCGTTCATGTCATGGGACTGCGCCATCCCGCGTTCAACCGCTGGCAGCCGGACGCCGCCTCCCCATGGACACTGCTTTCCGGCCAGTCCACCTCCGCAATCTATCGCAACCGCTATCGCAATGGCGTCTTGCAGGCGGATGATTCCATTCGCCAGATCTTTCAGATCCTTCAGGAAAAGGGTGTCCTCGATCAGGCGCTGGTCGTCATTACCGCCGACCATGGAGAGTATTTGGGGGAGTTCGGCCTCCTCGGTCACGGCCACGAGCCATACGAGCCAGTGACCCGCATTCCCCTCCTCATCTACGACCAATCGGCAACAGCTTACCCGCCTCGGCCACTCACCAGCCAGGTCGACATTGCGCCGTCCTTTCTCTATGCCATTGGCGTCCCCACTCCGCCCGAGTGGGCGGGGATTCCCCTTCAGTTGGCCACCACGCGCAATACCATCTCAGTCGCGTCCCATGAAGCATCCGGCATTGTTGCCCAGCTTGGAGCCGGCAGGTTCAAGTACCTGCGCATTCGTAAAAGTGGACTCGAGGAGTTATATGACTTGGACGCCGAAAATGCGGAACAAAACAATCTGATCAGCCGGCCCACCGCGCAGCGCATCCTCGCCCAAATGCGCGCGTTGCACGACCAGTTCCTCCACCAGAATGGGACCAGCATTGAGCGGCATTGACCATCAGTTGGCCTGGGCTGCCTCTTTCGCCTCGTACACCGCTCTCGCCCTGTCCAGCGCCGCCTGAATATTCGGCATGATGTTCTCGCGCCCCACCCGATCCAGAAACCGGCTTCCACTCAGCAGCTTTGACGGCTGCTCCATCGCTCCGCACAGAATCATTGCGCGGCCGGATTCATGCAACCGCTTCGCAAAACTCTCAATCGCATGAATGCCGGTCGCATCAATTGCCGTCATGTTCCGCAACCGCAATATCACCACCGGCTCAAACGCCTCGATGTTCACCGTGGCTTCCACCAGCTTTTCCGTCGTCCCAAACAGGAACGGCCCGTGGATGCGCAGCAGCGTCACATACGGCGGCACAATTCGCCCTTGCAGCACATGCGGCAGCCCGTCGCGAATGTACTCATCCGTCACCGGCGTCACTGTCGTCGTGTCTGCCACGCGATAGATATACAGCAGCGCTGCCAGCGTTAACCCAACCGCCACCGCCACTGTCAGATCGGCAAAGACCGTCAAGGCAAACGTCACCAGCCAAACCGAGATGGCCGTAAAGTCCAGTTGCAGAATCGCGCCAATCTCGTTCCACTCACCCATGTTGTAGGCCACAACAAAAAGCACCGCTGCCAGCGTGGCAAGTGGTACATAGTTGGCCAGCGGAGCTGCCACCAGCAGAATCAGCAGCAGCACCAGCGCAGCCACCATCCCCGCCACAGGCGACCGCGCGCCAGACCGAATATTGGTCGCCGTCCGCGCAATCGCCCCGGTTGCCGGAATCCCGCCAAACAGCGGCGAAATCATGTTCGCCACGCCTTGCGCAACCAACTCAACATTCGGATTGTGACGGTCGCCCGTCATCCCATCGGCCACCACCGCAGACAGCATGCTCTCCAGCGCAGCCAGCATCGCCACCGTAAAGGCCGACGGAATCAGCGGCAGAATATGCTCTCGGAGTGAAAATCCGGTATCGCAAATGGAGGAAGCCCCCTTGGAATCCCTCCGAACTTGCTCCCAATTGTCTCCACAGGCAGATGAAACACCAGGCTCACGCCCGTGCACACCAGCAAAGCCACAATCGAGGCCGGAACCCGCTTCGTGAACCGCGGCATCACCAACAGAATTGCAAGCGCCCCAAGCCCCAACCCAACCGCTGCCCCGTTCAAGCTCTCCCAATGCGCAATCAGCAGTTTGATCCGCGGCAGAAACTCGCTCGGAACCGGCCCCGTCTTCAGCCCCAAAAAGTCCTTGACCTGCGTCGATGCAATCAGAATGGCGATTCCGTTCGTAAACCCGATCACCACCATCCGGGGAATAAAGCGTACCGCTCCGCCCAGACCCGTCAGTCCCATGCCCACCAGCAGAATGCCGGCCATCAGCGTCACCATCGCCAGGCCGCCCATCCCAAAGCGGGCCACGATGCCCGCCACAATCACCACAAATGCCCCGGTTGGCCCGCCAATCTGCGTCCGCGATCCACCCAGCGCTGAAATCAGAAAGCCCGCAACCACGGCCGTATAGAGTCCGGCCTGCGGCGTCACTCCCGAGGCAATGCCAAATGCCATTGCCAGGGGCAGCGCCACCAGGCCCACCGTAACACCGGCCAGCAAGTCATGCAGAAAGGCCTGCCGCGAGTACTCCCGCAACACCAGGATCGACTTCGGTAGGTTCGGATTGCTGATAGACATGTGAGCTACTTTCAGTTTACGCGCTTCGCCATTCTCTCCGTGGCAGCCTTCATACCGGCGGCTCGTTGTGAATCCCCTCCATCGGCGCATCGACACCCAGTCCCTTCCGGTAAACAACTCCAGCCATCCCCGGACTGTAATAATCCGCCTCCCTGCGCTGATACCTGAAACCGCGCGCCGTGTAGAGGCCAATTGCGCCTGCGTTCTCCTCGCTCACATGCAGCAGAATCGCCTCGGCGTCCGCCTCCTCTGCCGCTTCCTCCAGCCGGATCAACAACTCGCGTCCCACGCCCCGGCCTCGCTCCGATGGCAATACCTCCAATGTATGAACGTAGGCCACTTTCCGGGCCTCCTTCACCTCCCGTCTGCCCCGTTCAATCTTCTCGCCCTTCTCATCCCCCATATACCACTCAACAATGCCGAAACCCGCCATCTTCGCGCCGTCCTCAGCTATCCAAACTGAGGTGTCGGGGCTGTCCAGCAAAAGCTGCATATACTCCCGCGGAAAGCGGTGCGGCGGCTGAAAACACTCCTCTTCAATTGCGTAAAGTGCCTCAAAATCGCTCGGAATGAAGTATCGGTAATACACGGCCTCTCCTCTAAACAACCCAAATGCAAAAAGCCACCCGCTTCGTGAGGGTGGCTCCTTGCATGGCTGCGAACACCATCTGCTAAACCTTCGACTCCAGGTCTGTAATCACGTCAAAGAAACGCTGATCCAGCCGCCGATTCGTCGCAATCGCTTCCTTGATCGTGATGTCGGTTACGTCCAGTCCCTTGAGCACCGCAATCCGGCCCCACTTCTTCTCATGGACCATATCGATCGCGTGCAACCCGTAACGCTGACCCAGCAGCCGGTCATAGGCTGTGGGTACGCCGCCGCGCTGCGTGTGCCCCAGGTTCACGCTGCGCGTCTCAAACCCGGTCTTCTTCTCAATCAACTCCGCCAGCGCCTCGCCAATGCCCGAAAGCCGTGCATGACCGAAAGAGTCCAACTGCGCGTTCTCGTCCACCACCTGGCCCACTTCTGGCAGATGAACCCCCTCGGCTACCACCACAATCCCGTAGTGCTTGCCGTGATCGTAGTTGTACTTCAGCAGCGCCGCTACCCGATCGATGTCAATCTCCTTCTCCGGAACCAGCACCACGTCGGCGCCGCCCGCAACTCCCGACGCATACGCAATCCAGCCCGCATCGCGGCCCATTACTTCGATCACGATCACCCGGTTATGCGAGTCTGCCGTCGTCCGAATCCGGTCCACAGCCTCGGTGGCAATCGACACCGCAGTGTCAAATCCAAACGTCTGGTCGGTCCCGTTGATGTCGTTGTCAATCGTCTTGGGCACGCCCACGCTGGGTACGCCGTTCTCGCTCAAAAACAGCGTCACTGACTGCGTGTCGTCGCCGCCCAACGCAATCAGCGCATCGATCTTGTTGATCTTCAGCACCTCTTGCACCTTCTCAATGCCGCCCGGAATCTTCTTCACATTCGTCCGCGACGAGTGCAGAATCGTGCCGCCCGTCAACTGGATCCCGTCAATCTTCTCCAGCGTCAGCGGAATGAAATTGTTATCCAGCACACCGCGCCACCCATTGAGAAAGCCGATGAACTCATCGCCGTAGTGGTTGATGCCCTTCTTCACTGCCGCATAGATCACCGCGTTCAGTCCGGGGCAATCGCCGCCGCCGGTTAACAAAGCAACTCGCATCGTAAAATCTCCTGAAAGAATTTGCGCGGCCGTATTTGTTATTCGCTTGACTGGCCGGGCCGGGATCATATCCCTGTGCTGTGCGCCCAAAACCGCAATCGAGCCGGTCTCGACGCCTTATCTAGTGTACTCCGTCCCTGTAAAGATAAATCGTGACCGCGCGCACGCTTTTACACCCATTTCCTCAGCCCGTTTCACCGTTCCAATTCGCACCCAACAGTGGTTCAATAGGGTATGCCCGGAACCGGAGCACTCTTATTGCTGGCCTTCGCCAGCCTGGTCGTTATTGTCTTCCTGGTCCTGTTGCAGCTCACCCGGCTCGGATTCCTCATCCGCTCCACCATCCCAGACCGCCCGCGACGCCGTATGTTCATCGCCTCGGTCTCCTTCCTCGTCACCTTCATCGGCGTCCGGATTCTCGTTCACCGCATCGTCAACCACGAGGGACACTTCCAGTGGGTCGTCGTGCATGGCATGCACATTCACCACCTGGTCTGGGGAATCCTTATCCTGCTATTGGTAGGCTACGGATGGCTCATGGACCTGGGCAGGTCCCACTCGCCGCTCTCCATCTTCTTCAGCCGCCTCATGTCGGTCAGCTATGGCGTCGGCGCCGCCCTCACCCTCGACGAATTCGCCCTCTGGCTCAACCTTGAGCCGGATGCCTACTGGAACAGCACCGGACGCCTCTCCATCGACGCAGTCATCCTCTTCGGCAGCCTGCTCGCCGTCGGTGCCTGGGGGGCGCCCTTCTTCCGCGGCATGGAGCGCCTTTGGGAAGAGCGTGCCCGCCTTCGCCACCACCTGCTCTCCCCTATTCGCCTCGTGAGGTTGCTTCGTCCTCATAAAGAGCGTCGATCACCGCCGCATAGCGCTCCGTGATCACCCGCCGCTTCAGCTTCATTGAGGGCGTCAGTTCTCCAGTCTCCTGCGTCCACTCCTCGGCCACTACACGGAATCGCTTGATCGTCTCAAAGTTAGCCAGGCTCCCGTTCACCTCGCGCACAATCTCGGAATAAAGCGCAATCACCCGGCTGTCCGCCACCAGCTCTTCACGCGTGTTGCCGTGGATTCCGTGGTGGTGTTTGGCCCAGTCCTCCAGCGCCGCAAAGTTGGGACTAAGCAGAGCTGAAATGAACTTGTGCCGGTCGCCGACCAGCGCCGCCTGCGCCACCAGCCGGCTCGTCTTTAGCTTGTTCTCAATTGGCTGCGGCGCCACCAGCTTGCCGCCAGAGGTCTTCAGCAACTCCTTCTTCCGGTCCGTGATGTAAAGGAACCCGTCCTCGTCCACGTGCCCGATGTCGCCGGTCTTGAAGTACCCCTCCGCGTCAAAGCACTCCGCATTTGCCGCCGGCTTGTGCCAGTAACCGGCAAATACCGTATCCCCCCGCACCAGCAACTCGCCATCCTCGGCCAGCTTCAGATCCAAATTCTCCAGGGCCTTGCCCACTGATCCCATGCGGTGCGTAATCGGCGTGTTCAACGCAATCACTGGCGAGGTCTCCGTCAGTCCATATCCCTCCCACAGCGCGATCCCCACCGATGCAAACCATCTGGCCGTATCGATCCCAAGCGGCGCTCCTCCAGCCACAAATATCCTCACGCGCCCGCCAAATGCCTCTTTTACCTTCGAGTAGACAAGCTTGTTCGCCAGCTTCCATCCCAGCGCCTCGGGCCGCTTCCCGTCGTAAACGGTATCGATGTGCGCCGAGCCCAGTTTCACAGCCCACGCCAGAATCCGCTTCTTCACCGGCGAAAGCGACGACTGGCGCTCCACCTCCTGGCGAATCTTCTCAAATACCCGCGGCACGCCCACAAGCACCGTCGGCCTGATCTCCTTCATCGCCTGCGGCAGTTTGTCGAACTTCGGGCAATACGCCACCTGCACCCCGAACGAGTACATCACGTAGTCCAGTACCCTAGCCGTAACGTGCGACAGCGGCAGAAACGAGATCAGTGCGTCTGTCGGCCCAAAGTCAAAATCCGCCGCCGCAACGTTCTGGTCAATCGCAATATTGCCGTGCGTCAGAGCTACGCCCTTCGGCTCGCCCGTGGTTCCCGACGTGTAGATCAGCGTCGCAAGGTCTTTCGGTTCCACTGAGCGCACCAGCGCGTCAAACACTGGGTCCCGCTCCGCCTCGCCTTCGTCCGCGTCCCCAATCACCTCGTTGAACGAGATAGCCCCCTCCGGCAGCGGAGCCGAATCCATGATGACAATCCGCTCCAGGTGCGTCTGCTCCCTCACCGCATAGATCTTGTCGAACTGCTGACGCGTTGAAACTACCGCAATCCGGCAGCCCGCATCCTTCACCAGCACGGCGATCTGTTCCCCCGTCAGCGTCGGATAGATCGGTACGCTTGCCGCTCCAATGCTCAGGGTGGCAAAGTCCGTCACTGCCCACTCCCAGCGGTTCTCGCCGATAATCGCGATCCGGTCACCCTTTTGCGCACCCCACGCCAGAAACCTTTGCGCCACCGCACGAACTCGATGGTAGATCTGGTCTGAGGAAATCGATTGCCATTGGCCAAACTCGTCCTGCCAAAGAATGGCGCGCGGATTGGCTGCCGCCGCTATGCGGCGAAACAGATCGTTCAGGGTATTCAGTGTTCCGATAGGTGTCATGGTTTGAATGGGGTACGCGACCGCGTCCTGCGCCGCGACCAATCGAGTGTATCAGCGCAGACTCACCCTTGTGTTCCAAATTCTCGCCCCGTCCCTGCTCACCACCCCCCGCCTTCAAGACCAATTTGCATACTTATGCATTTCTCATGTATATTTATGCAATCGCGCCCTTGAAGTATGGGGCGCGTTTCGATTTTGTTCTGCCATGCCCATGAAGGTCCAAAGACAAAACGCTATCCGCGAACTGCTCTCCAGCTCCCTGGTCACCAACCAGGACGAGCTGCGCCGCAAGCTCCGCCGCCGCGGCATTCATGTCACCCAGGCCACCCTGTCCAGGGATATCCACGAGCTCCGCCTCACTAAGGGCCCCACCGGCTATTCCATGCCCGGCAACGGCAACACCGTTGCCGCCCTCCTTGAAGACGACGGTACGCCCTCCCTCGCCGAGATGATTGAGAGCTTCGGACTCCGTGTCCGCCAGGCCATGAACCAGGTCGTCATTGGAACCGTCATGGGCGGTGCGCAGCCCGTCGCCGCTTCCCTTGATCACGCCGGATGGTCTGAAGTCGTCGGCACCGTTGCCGGCGATGACACCGTCCTCGTCATCTGCCCTGACCTGCGCAACGCAGCCGAAGTGGAGTCCCGCCTCAGAAAGATGCTCGAGTCATGACCGATACAGTACAAACAGCGGTTGTTGGAGTAACAGGCTACGCCGGCGCCGAACTCGCCAGGATCCTGCTCCACCATCCCCGCCTCAAGAGCAAGCCACCCGTCTTCGCTGGCCGCGTTGATGCGGCCGACATCGCGCGTGGCGGCGTTCCCCTGGCTGAAATCCACCCCCAGCTCGCCGGCCCCGCCGGCGCGCTCAAGCAGGAACCCTTCTCCTGGGAACTCCTCACCAGCCGCGGTGTCCAGGTCCTCTTCCTGGCCACGCCCCATGAGCAATCCCGCGAATGGGTGCCCGAAGCTCTCAACCGCGGCCTCCGCGTCATCGATCTCAGTGGCGCTTGGCGCCTCACCGCCGAGGCCAATCGCGCCGTCTATAACTTTGAAGACGACGGAACTGACCTTGCCGTCGCAACCCAGGCCAAAGCCGTTTACGGCATGCCTGAGATCCATCGCGCCCAAATCGCCGGCGCCAAGCTCATCGCCAATCCCGGTTGTTACGCCACCTCAGTCATCCTCGCCCTCAAGCCCCTCGTCGCTGCCGGCCTCGTTGATCTCGACCACGGCATCGTTGCCGACTCCAAAAGCGGCGTCAGCGGCGCGGGCAAAGCCCCTACCGCCAAAACCCATTACATGTACGCGGCAGACAACCTCTCCGCCTATGGCGTCTTCAACCACCGCCACACTGGCGAACTGCTTGAACAGATCGGCCTCGGCGCAACCCAGATCACCTTCACGCCCCACCTGCTGCCCATTCCCCGCGGCATCCTCTCCACCATCTATCTCCGCTTCCGCGAGCCGCAGACCCGTGCCGCCGTTACTCAGGTCTACCACGACTTCTTCGCCGCCAGCCCCATGGTCCGCCTTTATGACAAAGCCCTCCCTCAGATTCAATACACGGTCCACACCAGCTACGCCGACATCGGCTTCCAAATCGCCAACGACAGCCGCCGCGCCGTCATCGTCAGTTGTCTCGATAACCTTTTGAAGGGCGCCTCCTCCCAGGCCGTCCAGAATATGAACATCATGCTCGGCTACGGTGAAGCGGAGGGGCTGGAATGAAGTACGTCGTCAAACTCGGTGGCGCAGGCCTCGAAAACCCAGCCCTCCTGCAAAGCTGTACACGCGCCATCACGGAACTCGTTCGCGACGGCAACCAGGTCACTGTCGTCCATGGCGGCGGCATCCAGCTCACCCGCACCCTCAAGGCGCTGGGCAAGCAGAGCGAATTCATCAATGGCCTAAGGATCACCGATGCCGAAACCCGCGACGCCGCCCTCATGGTCTTTGCCGGCAAGGTCAACAAAGGCTTGGTCGCTGCATTCGGCGCACTCGGCCAACCCGCCATCGGCCTCTCCGGCGGCGACGGCCTGCTCTTCCGCGCCCGCAAAAAACGCACCGCACCCGACCTCGGCTTTGTCGGTGAAATCGTCGCCAGTGACCCCCGCTGGCTCGACGCCATCTGGGCCCTCAACGGCGTTCCCGTCCTCTGTTCCATGGCATTAGGGTTCGACGGCGAGTACTACAACATCAACGCCGACGAAATGGCCTCCGCCTGCGCCATCGCCTGCCGTGCCGATGCCCTCGTCTTCCTCACCGACGTCCCCGGCGTCAAGGGCGCCACGGGCGAGGTCCTCCGATGGCTCTCCATCGATCAAATTGCCGAGATGGCCAAAAGCGAAGTCATCTCCGGCGGCATGTTGCCCAAGCTCGGCGCCTGCCGTGAGGCCCTCCTCAACGGCGTAAAGCGCGTTCGCATCCTTCCCGCTGAAGCTGCCGGTTCCCTTCCCGACCTCTGCAGCTCCCGCGTAGCCCACGGCACTGAAGTCATGGTGGCCTAACCCATCGAGATTCAGGAGAGATTGAATTGACAAAACTCGACCAGATTCGCGCCGCCGAAAGCCGGCTCCTGCTTTCCACCTACGACCGCAACCCCCTCCTGTTCGCGGGCGGTGAAGGCGTTCACATTATTGACGAAAACGGTACCGCGTACCTCGACCTGCTCAGCGGCATCGGCGTCAACGCTTTGGGCTACGCCCACCCCGTCATCGAGCAAGCCATCGCCCACCAAAGCCGCAAGCTCATTCACACCTCCAACCTCTACTACCACCAGGGCCAGGCCGAACTTGCTCTCCGCCTCACCGAGCGCACCAGCCTCGACCGCGTCTTCTTCTCCAACACCGGGACTGAAGCCTGGGAGGGCGCGCTCAAACTCGCCCGCGCCTATTCAGGTTTGCAACGGACCAAAGGAAGCAAGAACGGTACGAAGTACCTGGCCCTCGAGCAAAGTTTCCACGGCCGCACCTTCGGCTCCATGTCCACTACCTACAAGCAGAAGTATCGCGAACCCTTTGCCCCCGGCGTCCCCGGCGTCGAGTTCATCCGCTTCAATGATGTCGCCGACCTCCGCGCCAAATTCTCCAACGAAGTCTGCGCCATCCTCGTCGAAGCCATCCAGGGCGAAGGCGGCGTCCGCCCGCTGACGCAGGAGTTCTTCGCCGAAGCCCGCGACCTCGCCACTTCTACCGGCGCACTCCTCATCGTCGACGAAATCCAATCCGGCATGGGCCGCACCGGCAAGTGGTGCGCTTATCAGCACTACGGGATCCAGCCTGACATCACCACATTAGCCAAGCCCCTTGCCGGCGGCATTCCTCTCGGCGCAGTCCTCTGCACGGAAGAGGTCTCCCACGCCATTCACGCCGGCATGCACGGCACCACCTTCGGCGGAGGCCCGCTGGCCTGCGCCGTCGCCATCGCCGTCATTGATTACATCGAGAAAGAGAATCTCCTCGCCCACGCAACCGAAGTCGGCGACTACTTCCAGTCCCAGCTCCGCTCCCTCGCCGCCCACCACAGCGCCATCATCGACGTCCGTGGAAAGGGCCTCATGCTCGCCGCCGAGCTCGACTCCGCCGACCTCGCCAAGCTCGTTGTCGCCGAGATGCTCAAGCGCCGCATCCTGATCAACTGCACCAGCGATACGGTCCTGCGCTTCCTGCCGCCCTACATTCTTGAGCGCGCCCACGTTGACACCGCCATCACCGCGCTCGACGAAATCTTCACCCAACACGCCGCCCATACCGCAGCTTCATCCACAGGAGGACACCATCGTGGCTAGCAAATCCCTTATCGAGCGCCCGCCGTCCGCGGTTCCCGTCCAAAAAGATCCTGACATTCTCGCCGCCGCTGCGCGCCTCGCCGGTGAAGACATGTGCTCCATCGCCGACCTCTCCAGTGCCGAGGTCCGCGCCATCCTCAAGCTCGGCCACGACGTCAAGCGCTCCCCCGGCGAGTACCGCCATGCCCTCGACGCCAAACAGATGGTCCTCATGTTTGAGAAGGCCAGCCTGCGCACCCGCCTCAGCTTTGAGGCCGGCATCAACACCCTCGGCGGCAACGCCATCTTCTTCGATCAGACCAACTCGCCCCTCGGCGAGCGCGAGTCCATCGCCGATGTCGCCCGCAATGTCGAACGCTGGGTCGACGTCATCGTCCTGCGCACCTATGCCCACGACACCATCACCGAGATGGCCGCCAACGCCCGCGTCCCCGTCATCAATGCGCTCTCTGACTTCGAGCACCCCTGCCAGGCCCTCGCCGACTTCATGACCCTCGAAGAGCATCGCGGCTCCCTGCCCGGTGCCAACTTCACCTATGTCGGCGACGGCAATAACGTCTGCCACTCGCTCATGCTCACTGGCGCGCAACTCGGCGTCAACGTCACCGTCGCCACACCCCGCGGCTACTCGCCCGACATCGAGATCGTCACCCTCGCCCGTGACATCGCCCAGGCCAACGGCTGCGAACTACGCCTCATGCAAGACCCCCAGGCCGCTGTCGAAGGCGCAGACGCCGTCTACACAGACGTTTGCGTCAGCATGGGCTTCGAGCACGAGTCCACCAAGCGCGCCCCCATCTTCCGCCCCTTCCAGGTGAACGAAGCGCTCATGTCCAAAGCCGCCCCCAACGCCGTCTTCATGCACTGCCTCCCCGCCCGCCGCAACGCGGAAGTTACGGACGCAGTCCTCGACGGCCCCCAGTCCATAGTCTTCGACCAGGCAGAAAACCGCATGCACGCCCAGAAAGCGCTGCTTCTGCTCCTGTTAGGCGGCCTCTCCAACACAGCAAGCTTTCAGTAGGCCACACTGCGAGCTTCCAACCAAGCTGTCATCCTGAGCGAACGGGGCCCCAGGCGCTGTTCAGCCTGGGGGTGGTGAGTCGAAGGACCTGCGGTCGCCGGAACGCCACATGACAATTCGGGAGCGCTTGGCGATGAAGGCTCAGCAAAAGGCTTCCGATCTCGCCAAGACAAACTGACCACTGTTCACTGTCATCTGTAACCTGTCATCTGTAATCTCCGAGGCTCCACCCATGTCCGTAATTCTCGAATCCCTGCCCGTGGGCCAAAAGGTCGGCATCGCCTTCTCCGGCGGGCTTGACACCTCCGCCGCCCTCCACTGGATGAAGCTCAAAGGTGCGCTCCCCTACGCCTACACGGCCAACCTCGGGCAGCCCGACGAATCCGACTACGACGCCATCCCCCGCGCCGCCCTCGAATACGGCGCAGAGAAAGCCCGCCTCATTGACTGCCGCGGCCCCCTCGTTCGCGAAGGCATCGCCGCACTGCAAGCAGGCGCATTCCACATCACCACCGCCGGCGTTCCATACTTCAACACCACCCCCATCGGCCGCGCCGTCACCGGAACCATGCTGGTGGCCGCCATGCAGGAGGACGATGTCCACATCTGGGGCGACGGCTCCACCTTCAAAGGCAATGACATTGAGCGCTTCTACCGCTACGGCCTGCTCGTCAATCCCAGCCTCAAGGTCTACAAACCCTGGCTCGATGCTGCTTTCATTGACGAGCTCGGGGGACGCGCCGAGATGTCCGCCTTCATGCAAAGCCACGGCTTCGCCTACAAAATGTCCGCCGAGAAGGCCTACTCCACTGACTCCAATATCCTCGGCGCAACTCATGAAGCCAAAGACCTCGAACACCTCTCCACCTCCATGAAGATCGTCGCTCCCATCATGGGCGTGGCCCATTGGCGCGACGACGTAGAAATCCAGCGTGAGCAGGTCGTCGTCCGCTTTGAAGAAGGCTTTCCCGTCGCCATCAACGGCCAGCAGTTTGCTGACCCCGTCACTCTTCTGCTTGAAGCCAACCGCATCGGCGGCCGCCACGGCCTCGGCATGTCCGATCAAATTGAAAACCGCATCATCGAAGCCAAATCCCGCGGCATCTACGAGGCCCCCGGCCTCGCCCTGCTCTTCATCGCCTACGAACGCCTCATCACCGGCATTCACAACGAAGACACCATCGAGCAGTACCGCGACCATGGGCGCAAGCTCGGCCGACTGCTCTACCAGGGCCGCTGGTTCGACTCTCAGGCGATTATGTTGCGCGAAGCCGCCCAGCGCTGGGTCGCCAAGCCCATCACCGGTGAAGTCACCCTCGAGCTGCGCCGCGGCAACGACTATTCCATCCTCAACACCGAGTCGCCCAACCTCACCTTCCATCCCGAGCGCCTCAGCATGGAGAAGACTGAATCCACCTTCTCCCCGCGCGACCGAATCGGCCAGCTCACCATGCGCAATCTCGACATTACCGACACCCGCGACAAGCTCCTCACCTACGCCGCGGCCGGCCTCCTCACCCTCAGCAAGGGCAGCGAGATGCCAAAATTGAACAGCGTTAACGAAAAGGAATAGGTACGTCCAGGCCAATGTCGAACGAACAACAATCCGTGAAAATGTGGTCCGGCCGTTTCCGCGAGCCCCTCGACCAGGAATTCGAAAAGTGGCAGCGGTCGATTGTTTTTGATTGGCGTCTCCTCCCGCAAGAAGTCGCAGCCAGCAAAGCCCACGCGTCCGCTCTCCTCGCAGCAGGCATCCTCACTGCAACCGAATCAACGGAGATCCGCACCGGTCTCGACTCCATCGCAGCCGACTACGCCTCCGACTCCGGCAAAGCCAAAGTCCGCGACCACTCGACCGCCGAAGACATCCACCACTTCGTCGAACTCGAACTTGTTGCCCGCGTGGGCCCCCTCGGCCTCAAACTCCACACCGGCCGCAGCCGCAATGAGCAAATCGCCACTGACCTGCGCCTCTATATCCGCGCCCAGATCGCCCTTGTCATCGACTCCCTCGCCCAATGGGCCAACGCCCTCGTCGCGCAGGCCCAGTCCGCTGACGGCTCCGTCATGCCCAGCTACACCCACCTCCAGCGCGCCGAACCCGTCCTCACCGCTCACTGGCTTCTCGCCTACGTCGAGATGATCCTCCGCGACGCCGCCCGCCTCCAGGACTGCGCCACGCGCCTCAACTACTGCCCCCTCGGCTCCGGAGCCGTCGCCGGCGCAACCCTCGCCCTTGACCGCAACATTGCCGCGCGTGAGCTAGCCTTCACAGCGCCCACCGCCAACTCTATCGACGCAACCAGCGACCGCGACTTCATCCTCGAGTACCTGCAAGCCCTCACCTTTGTCGGCCTCCATCTCAGCCGCTTCGCCGAGGAGATCACCCTCTACGCCACCGCCGAGTTCGGATTTGTTACCCTCCCTGAGGCCTTCTCCACCGGCTCCAGCGCCATGCCGCAGAAGAAGAACCCTGACCTCACCGAACTCATCCGCGCCAAAGTCGGCCGTCTCAACGGCGCAGCGCAGGCTGTCACCCTCCAGCTAAAGGGCCTCCCTTTGGCCTACAATAAAGACATGCAGGAAACCCAGGAGCCGGCCTTCTCTGCCGATTTTGTTCCTCAAATGGTCGCGCTCGTGGCCCGGTTTACTGCTGCCCTCCAGTTCAATCGCGAACGCATGGCCCAGGCCGCCCACTCCGGCTACCTCAATGCCATGGCCGCCGCCACTTACCTTGTTCACAAGGGCGTAGCCTTTCGCACCGCCCACGAGAAGATCGGCAACGCGGTCCGCTTCGCCATTGAGAAAGGCGTCGAGCTAGGCGACCTCACCCTCGATCAACTCCGCCAATTCGGCCCCGAATTCGACCAGGACTTCTTCGCCGCCGTCACCCTCGCTGCCACGCTCGACTGCCACGACGTCCTCGGTGGCACCGCCCGTGAGCGCGTTCGCCAGGTCCTCGCTGAAGCCTCCACCCGCATTGACGCCCTCGTCAATCTCTCCACCCAGGAGGTCCTCCATGCTGGTGCGTAAAGCCCGGCTCCAGGACGCCTCCAACGTCTACGATCTGGTCAACTCGCTCTCCACGGACGGCACCCTGCTCAAGCGCGCCTTCGCTGAGATCTGCGAAAACATCCGCGACTTCACCGTCGCCGAATCCGACGGCGGCGTCTTCCTCGGCTGCGGCGCGCTCCACCTCTACGGGCCGCATCTCTCTGAGGTCCGCTCCATCGTCGTCAAACCTGAAGCCAAGGGCCAGGGCGCAGGCGGCCGCATCCTCGGCGCATTAATCGAAGAAGCTGAAGAGCACGGCATCCAGTCCGTCTGCCTCTTCACCCGCATCCCCGACTTCTTCTTCAAATACGGCTTCCGCACCGTGGAAGACAAAGCCGAGCTTCCTGACAAAATCTTCAAAGACTGCCAGATGTGTCCGCGCCTTCACCGCTGCGACGAAGTCGCCATGGTCCGCGGCCGCATCCCCCGCATCTCCATCCTCGGCCCCCGCCTCGAAGCCCAACAGCTAGTCCGCCTCTCCGGCTGACCCTTCTTTCGTTTGTCATAGCGCTCCGTCCAACCATTCTGCACTCATAACGTCGGAGAGTTGAAGTCATTGTCGATACGAATCCAGATCGTGGACTACGATCCTCAATGGCAGGATTTGTTTTCGCTTGAAGCTGCCAGAATTCGCTCCGTGCTCGGGAGCTTGGCATTGCAAATTGACCATGCCGGCTCAACTTCCGTGCCTGGGCTCGCAGCCAAACCCATCATCGATCTGGTGCTCGGTGTTGCAGACTCCTCGCAGGAAGATGCGTACAGCCCGGCCCTGGAATCGGTTGGCTATGTGCTCCGAATCCGGGAGAGTGAATGGTTCGAGCACCGGATGTTCAAGGGGCCGGACACAGACATAAACCTGCACGTGTTTTCATCCGGCTGTCCGGAAATCGACCGCATGCTAAGGTTCCGCGATTGGTTGCGCAGCAACGCTGCTGATCGCGCTCTCTACACACGCACCAAGTTGGCCCTCTCTCAGAAAGAATGGTCCTGCGTCCAGGATTATGCTGACGCCAAGATCGCAGTCATCGAGGAGATCCTGGCACGAGCGCGCGTTGATTGAAAATGAATGAGACGAACAGCCGAGTGCCCCACCTTCGGCCGAGTACCCCATCCTTCGCGGTTTTTTGCGAAGGGTGGGATATCTTACACTAAGTTCACCACTTAGGTTGGAATTTATCTCTACAGCGTCTTAAGCTTTTTATAAGTTCCGCTTCCCCACCAAAGCCGCCCCCACCACCGCCTGCCCATAACTAAGCCCACCATCCCCCGGGCTTACATTCACATGCTGAAACACCTGAAACCCCTCGCTCTTCAACCCCACCCGCAACAACCGCGCCAACCTCCGATTATGCATGCACCCGCCACTTAGCACCACCTGCCCGACCCCCGTAGCTACCCGCGCCGCCACAGCCGCCCTCACAAACCCCTGCGCCACTCCCGCATGAAACCGTGCCGCCATCCGCGCCCTGCTCACACCGCCCCGTAAATCCTCCACCAACTCCCGCCACATCGGCACAGCACTCAACCGCGAAGCCTCCTTCTTTCCCCAATCCCCATCGACAAACTCCATCGCGTACCCCGGCACATCGTCCGGCTCATCCACTGCCACGCCTTCCAGCTCAATCGCCGCCTGCGCCTCGTAGTCCACCTCTCGGCGCCGCAGCGCCACCGCCGCAACCGCGTCAAACAACCGTCCCAGGCTAGAAGTCAGCGGAGCATTCACCCCGCGTTCCACCATCCGACGCAGCACGCGCCCCTCCTGCTCAGTAGCCCCCAGCAGCCTTACCGTCTCCGGCGCCGCAACATCAACCCCCGCCGCATCCAGCGCCCCCAGCGCCATCCGCCAGGGCTCCTTCACCGCCGCATCCCCACCCGGCATCGGCACATACTCCAAATGCGCAAACCGTTCGAACCCCTCCAGCCGCGCCACCAACACTTCCCCGCCCCAAATCTTCCCATCGAGACCATACCCCGTCCCATCCAGCGCCAGCCCAATCACCGGCCCCGCAAGCCCATGCTCCGCCATGCACCCCGCCACATGCGCATGATGATGCTGCACCCCAATCGTCCTCAACCCTCTTTCCGCCGCCCACTCCCTAGCCCACCCCGTCGACAGATACCCCGGATGCAGATCGTGCACCACCGTCTCCGGCTCAATCTCAAACGTCCGCATCAAGTGATCCAGCGACTCACTGAAAAATTCCAACCCCGTCAGATTTTCCAGATCCCCCAGATGTTGGCTCTGGTAAACGCGCCGTCCCCGCGCCAGCGCAAACACATTCTTCAAGTGCCCACCCACCCCCAGCAGCGGCCTCGCCTCCACCCCCAGCGCCTCCGGCAACTCCACCCCCAGCGGCACAAACCCCCTAGCCCGCCGAATCAGTTGCGGAGCCCCATCCACCACGGCCATCACTGAGTCATCGCACCGCTGCAAAATCTCGCGATCATGCATCAAGAACGCATCCGAAATTCCGCCCAGCCGAGCCCGCGCCTCCTCGTTATCAATCGCAATTGGCTCCTCGCTCAAATTTGCGCTCGTCATCACCAGCGCCCTCACCCGCTCATCCGCAAAAAGCAAATGCTGAAGCGGCGCATAAGGCAAGAAGACCCCCAGCCACGGAATCCCCGGCGCTACCGAAGCCGCAATCCCGTTCCCCTCCCGCACTCGCGCCAACACAATCGGCCGCGCCACCGATGTCAGCAGAGTCTCTTCCTCCGCCGTCAAATCGCAAATCTCCCGCGCCGCCTCCACATCCCTGACCATCACCGCCAGCGGCTTGCCATACCGCCGCTTCCGCTCCCGCAGCCGCGCAACCGCCGCCTCATTCGTCGCGTCCACGCAAAGATGAAAACCGCCAATCCCCTTGATCGCCAAAATCCGTCCTGCCGACAGCAACTCCACCGCATCGTCGATCGCATCGGGCCGTCCCCGGTAGGTCAGCGCTTCAGGCCTGACATCGGAGGCCTCAGAGGACGATGGGGCTCTAGCCCCTGAGGGGTGCTCGAATCTCGCCAACTCCAACACCACCCGCGGCCCGCAAACCCAGCACGCATTCGGCTGCGCATGAAACCGTCGATTCCGCGGATCCTCATACTCCGCCTGGCATTCCGCGCACATCGCGAACTTCGCCATCGAGGTCTGCGGCCGGTCATACGGTATCCGCCGTGTAATGGTGTAGCGCGGCCCGCAGTTCGTGCAGTTCAAAAACGGATAGCGATACCGCCGATCTGTCTCGTCCATCAACTCTCGCAGGCAATCGCCGCAGGTCGCCGCATCCGCCGGAATCCCCGTGCTCACCTGTCCCAGAACCTCGCTCACAACAATCCGGAACCCCGTCTCGCCAGTCGCCTCCAACTCCCTTAGATCCACCGCGTCAATCCGCGCCAGCGGTGGCGTCTCCGCCTTTAACCTCGTCAAGAACCGCTCAATCCTCGCCACTGTTCCCTCAACCTCAATCGTCACCCCGTCCGTATCGTTGCCAGTCCACCCAGCCAGCCCTTCCTCCATCGCCAGCCGGTAAACAAACGGACGAAACCCCACCCCCTGCACCACGCCGCGCACCACAACCCCGCTCCGTCGCAGTTTCCCGGCTTCGTGCTGATCTTCCCCAGGTTCGATTTTTTCGCTCAATCAGGGACCCTCACACAGGAAACCAGCATAGCGCATGGGCCGCGAACGCTCTTCCCGCTGCCCCCGCCCGTCAGAAACACAGCGGTCTTGAAACAGGTAGCTTTCGGCCTTCGCGCCTCGCTCAAACCGCCAAAGGCAAACGGTCACCCTGCGGACACCCTGTCTCCGGCATTTCTGAACCCAACTTGCTCAATCTCGTTTACCAAAACAAAAACGCATAAAGCCTTGATCGATTTAAGTAAACGCAAGTACCCTGGGTTGCACACTCGTGAGCAATAATGGAATACGGTATTGGGAGAGTCAATAACGATGACTTCAAGTGATCAGCTGCAAAAAGTTAAGCCTGCATCCGGCCGCGATTCAAGCCAGCTGCCGGCTGCCATGCGAGCGCTTGTGCTCGACGGACAAGGGTTTGATCATCTTTCAATCAGGACCGTTCCTACGCCGCGGCCTGGCCCTTCGCAACTGCTGGCTCGCGTCGATGCAGCAGGCATCTGCACCTCCCTCATCAAGCTCATCGAGCAGGGCCCCAAGCACAGCCTCATGTATGGCTGGGACCCTGCTCAATTCCCGTTAATCCTCGGTGACGAGGGTTCGGTCACGATTGTCCAGGTCGGCGAGAAACTCAAGTCCACATACTCCTCTGGTCAGCGCTTCGTCATCCAACCCGCGGTGGACCACTCTCCTGTCAATCACCGCGAGCGTTACCGCAATCACAGCGCCGGCGTAAACAAAGTTGCCGTAGGCTACACTCTTGCCGGGCACCTGGCGGAGTATATCCTCATTCCTGAAGAGGTGCTTGAGGCAGGGTGCCTGCTGCCAATCCCCGATGCCGGCGTCGCCTTTGCCCACGCTGCCATGAGTGAGCCCATCTCGTGTGCGCTCTCGGCTCAGGAGCATCACGTCCACATCTCTCAGGCAGACCCCCTCGTCGCAAGGCAGACTGCGCACGGTCTCAAGCCGAAAGGCCTCACAGTTGTCGTCGGCGCAGGAGCCATGGGGCGCATGCATGTTGACATCGCATTCAGTTACGGCCCAAGAGCGATTGTTGTGGCCGATTTCGCGGAGGATCGTCTGAGCCTTGTAAAAAACCTCTTTGGTGCGCGAGCGGCCAGCTTGGGAATCCAACTGCGCACGGTCAATGTTGGTTCTGAGCAGATCAACGAGGTCATCGGCACTATGTCAGATCAACACGGCGCTGACGATGTCATCATCGCCGTAGGCTCCAAGAAGGCCATCGAATCTGCCCAGGAATTGGTTGGGCGTGGCGCCGTTTTAAACCTCTTTGGTGGTCTCAAAAAGGGTGAAGACATCGTTGGCCTTGATGCTGGCATCGTGCACTATAAGGAAATCAATGTGACCGGCTCCAGTGGAGGCACTCCCTGGGATGTTGCGCAAGTGCTCGCTTTGATCGCCACAAACAAGATCGACGCCGGCGCGCACATCACGCGTGTCGGTGACCTCGAGCATTCCGTTGAGTTCCTTCAGTTGGTCAAGGCTCAGCAGATAGACGGAAAGGCCGTCGTCTATCCCCACCGCCGCTCACACACCATCCTTCAGGTGCCCGCGTGGTCTCCTCAGGATGAAGCTGCCTACTTGCAGACAGGAGAAGTTTGAGTGTCGCTATCGGGCAACCGCACATTTGTCGGGTTCGGCTTTGGTGCCATCCAGGCCGGGTTGTTCCTCTACGAAGCATATCGCTCCAATAACTTTGGGCGCCTTGTCGTCGCGGAGGTTCAGCCCGGTGTTGTCAAGGCGCTGCGTGAATCGTCGGGCCTGTATTCGGTCAACGTCGCGCACCAGGACCATATCGAGTTTGAACAGATCGGCCCCGTTGAGATCGCGAATCCTGACACTCAAGACGGTGCGGAGTTCCTTGCCCAGGCGGTCGCCGAGGCTCAGGAGGTCGCCACGGCCCTGCCTAGCATTCGCTTTTACAACACCGAGTCTCCGGGCAGCGTTCACAGGATTCTTGCGGATGGCCTCATGAGAAAGGCGGCAGCCTCCGGTCCGCCGGCAGTGATATACGCGGCAGAGAACAACAACACTGCAGCGGAAGCCCTCGAAGACGCAGTTATGACTGCCGTACCTGAGAATCAACGGGATAAAGTGCGCTCACGGGTGCGCTTTCTAAATTCAGTAATTGGAAAGATGAGCGGCGTGGTCGTCGATCCCGACGAGATGCGCGCCCGGCAACTCACCCCCATCATGCCCAATGGGGATCGTGCATTTCTCGTCGAGGAGTTCAATCGCATCCTCATCTCCAGAATCCACTTTGATGACACCTCGATTGATTTCCGGCGAGGGATCACGGTCTTCGAAGAGAAGCAGCATCTGCTCCCTTTCGAAGAAGCAAAACTCTATGGCCATAACGCCACGCATGCTCTCGCCGCCTATATCGGCATCGTCCGCGGAGTCAAGCTGCTGGCTGACCTGAACACTTCGCCCGGAGTGCTCGACTTTCTGGAGGCAGCCTTCATCCAGGAATCCGGCCGGGCCCTCATCGCCCAGAATGAGGGCGAAGACCCATTGTTCACGCCCCAGGGCTTCAGAGCCTACGCCGAAGACCTGCTGGTAAGAATGTTCAATCCATTCCTCGGCGACACTGTCGAGCGGGTTGGACGTGACGCCGTGCGAAAGCTGGCGTGGGACGACCGGCTCGTTGGAACTATCCGCGGAGGCTTGCGGCATGGGCTAACGATGAAACGTTTTGGTTTTGGGGCAGCCGCGGCGGCCAGTGCACTTGACTCTGAGACTCTCAATTCAAAAGAAGCGCTCAAAGCAGTTCTGGAGCCGATCTGGAATCAAAGCTCGGTCGATGAAGATGAAAGAAGGAAGGTTCTGTTCGCCATCGAGGAAGGTTGGGGGAAGCTGAAGCTGTGGCGAGAGCAGAACTTCCCCCACCTGGAGAATTTTATCCTGCAGCAGGGATCATGAGCTGAAACTTCTCTCAGATGAGATTGTGAGATCAATTACCCAGAAGCGTCGTCGGTCCCGGCATCCTCAGAGCGACTCGCAAGTTGCGCAAACCAGCCCCCGCGCGCGATGAGTTCATCCGGAGCACCCTCTTCCACAACACGGCCACGATCAAGGACGATCACATGGCTGGCATCCCGGAGCATGGAGTAGCGATGTGCAATCAGGATCGTGGTGGGAGGCGGGTTGAGTGAGAAAAGAGTGCGCTTCACTTCGCTCTCGGTGGCGTAGTCAAGATTAGCGGTTGCCTCGTCAAGCACAAGGATGCGCGGATGGTCAACGAGGATCCGCGCCAATTGAATGCGCTGCCGCTCGCCCACCGAGAGACCCATCCCGCCTTCGCCGACCTCCGTCGCAAGACCTTCAGGCAGGCGGCTAAGAGTAGCAGCCAAGCCTGCCGCAAGCGCAGCGGCGTGGACTTCCTCCTCCATGGCCTCGGGGCGCTTATAACGAATATTGTCGGCAAGTGTGCCTCGGAAGATGGCGCCATCGGCCGCGACCACACCAATGGCGCGCCGCACCGAAGATGGGTCAATCGATGCCAGAGGTTGTCCGTCTACCAGGATCTCTCCGGAGTGCGGCTCCCATAGCTTCAGCAGCAGATCGGCCGTGGTCGTCTTGCCTGCTCCGGAGGGCCCGGTGATCCCCAGAACCATGCCCGGCTCGGCCGTGAATGTGAGCCCTGCGAGTACCTCGCGTTGCGCTGTGTACCCAAAGTGAACGTCGCGGAATTCAACACGTCCCGGGCCGTGGCGAAGCTCAGCCCCGCTGGCTTCCTCTGGCCCCGCTTCAAGAAGACGCACCGCGCGCCGCAGCGAGGCAATGTGCTGCTGCAGGGTGACGGCGATACTGCTAAGAGCATCGATGGGATCGTAAAGCTGATCAAGATAGGCGACGAACATAACGACATCGCCAGGTGTAGAGTTACGATTCAGCACCATCCATCCGCCATAACCGAGGACAAGAGCCTTGCTGAAGTAACTCAATGTGCTTTGAAGAAAGAGATAGCGGTTTGCAAGTCGTGCGCGCACAAGATAGTCCCTGTATGCGGTCCGCGAAGCGTCGCGCAACCTGCCGCTCTCGCGGCTTTCAGCCCCGGAAAGCTTTACCGTCTTGATGGCCGACAGAGCATCCTGAATGCGGACAGAGACTGTCTCCCAAAGCCCGTAATACTCGTTCATGCCCGACTCAAGGCGACGCGCTGCGCGCGTTGCGATGAAAAGGTAGAGTGGCAGTGTGGCCACCGCCGCCACGCTGAGACGCCAGCTTTGCGTCAGCATAATTGCGCAAATGCCCACGATGCGAAGAGCTGCCGGCGCAATCTCCTGTGCGAAAGCAGAAACAATGGGCGCAACCTGGTCAGACTGATCAATGCGCTTGGCGAGGGCGCCGCTGGCCCTTCGGGCAAAGAAGGCAAGCGGAAGGCGAAGCACATGCTGAAACGTGGACTGGATCACCTCGGTTTCAATCTCAGACGCTGCCACCGTACTTTGGTAGTCGGCGGCCAGCGTTGTGAAGTATCCCGCCACGCTCACCAGAAAAAGAGCCACAGTGGCCCAGAGAAGGGTGTGAAGCGTCTGCTTCCGGGTTCGTGGCGCAACGTAGTCGCGACGGTGGGGTAGCCGTGTGCGGCCCCGACGCTCCAGTTCCTGCTCGTGACGGGTCGTCTCGTCGGCGTGCTGCTTTTCTGCCTGCGCCGGACCAATGCCAGCCGGCAAAGAAGCACGCTCAGGACGCTCCACAAACAGTCCGGCAACGTCGTTGATCGCAATACGATAGATGAGGGGCTGCGCAAGTTCGGCGCCGGTGCCGATCAGGGCAAGCGCGAGAATAAGCAGGAAACGCGTCCTGTATGGGCGAGCAAGCGAGATGAGCGCCCGAACGGTGCCTGCGTCGAAGCCGTGAGTAGGGTTACTCATGCAATACAGTCGATGCTAAAGCAAGCTGAGCTAGCCCCGGTCCTGACTGCCCGGCAAAGTTTGAAACTATTGACAACATGGAACACATATCAACATTTTAAGATACTGGACTGCCTTGCCCCTCGGACACATAGCCATTCTGCCCCCTCCATCGCAACCAGCCAGTACCGAGTCTCAAATGCGTGGCAGGCCGCCAGACTGACGGTACAACCTGTGGATCGATAAGCTTGAAGGCCTGTCAAGCACTGCCCTCTCGCCTGGCCTGCCTGCCAGACCATTTACAAGTTAATGAAGAGATCATCCAGCTTTGTACCCCGCAAACAGGATTGGATCCGCTTCTCATCCGGCTGACCTAACAAATCAAAACTCTGCCGGGAAATAACTCAAAATTGAACCTTGCCTCTTATTGCATCCGGCAAAGAACTGTTCGTTGGAATGCTGGTCTCTCCGGCATATAGATGTTGCAGATCGGCCATATGCTCGGCAGCCTTAAGCGCTGCCGGCGTGATCCCGGTACCGAATACGTTCAGGGATTCTACTTCGTTCAGTCCTCCAAGCGACAGAACAGTGGCGTCTGTGATCTTGGTGTGCATCAGGCTGAGTTTTCGTAGATGCTTCATCGCGGCAAGGTTCGAAGCGGAGCGGTCGGTGATTGCGGTGTTTGAAAAGTCGGCAGTAACGAAATGATCGTAAAGTGGCTTTAGTTGAGCTAGATCGTCATCGCCGAATCTCCCGCCCAATAATGATGCATTCATTGCCAGTTTCGCTGAGCCGCGGGATTCGTATTCGATCATGTCTGGATAACGCTTGCTGAGTTCTGCAAGTGCCGCTGCGAAACTGGCGCGCTGTTTGGCAACCGCGGCGTCATCAATCTCAGGAATGCTGACCTCCGCGGCGCGACGAACAGCGCCCGCACCGCCTGACACCGCTGTGGCAGCCAGACTGGGTGACGCACCAGCAGAGATCCAAACCTCGATGAGTTTTATCTGATCGGCCGCCAACGGGGGCTTTCCCTGCGGCGGCATGATCTTCTCGGAGCCCGCTGCGTGCGAGACGCGTTGGAAAAGTTCGCTGCCATTCAGATCTCCTGCCTTCACAACCTGGCCGCTCTTTCCGCCACGCATCACCGCCTCGTAGCTGTCGAGGCGCAGATTTCCCTTCTGGCGTGAAGGCCCGTGGCAACTCACGCAGTTCTCGGCAAGAACCGGCTCAACACGAATCGTGAAAAGCGATTCAGGTGTGGCAACGGTAGGGCCCCGTTGTTTCGATCCTCCAAGCCAATCTCGAACGGGGCTCGGCAAGTGTTCGGTGAGATGCGCCTCGCCATGCGAGAGTTGGCCGCCCCGGTAGCCCGTGAAAGCGATGAGAATTACAGTGACAGCAAGACAGGAGAGATAGGCAATGCGGAAACGCCTGACAGCGAAGCGGCCACGGAGCATCCAGCAACCCCAGCAACAGAGAGAGACCAGGAAGCCGGCCCACATGTGCTGCACGACGAGCGGACCTGCAGACCCGCCGCTTCGTGCCAGAAACCAGCCCAGAATCGCGGACGTGAGCGCGCTGAAGACGGCTAGCGCCAACAAAGGCTCAATCGAAGCGCGCAGACCCGGAAAACGGCGCGATCTTGCAGCGAGCTCAAGAGCTGGAATAAGAAAGATGAGCGCAATGGGGAAATGGATGGTGAGCAGATGAAAGCCGCCGGTAAACTGCGCCCAGTCTGAGCGTTGAACCCCATCGGGCGCAAAGAAGAGCAGCAGCGCCAGAAGCAGAAACATGGGTGCCAGCGTGTACAACCCAAGCCGATCTCGAAGAGGCCATTGCCGGATGCGCGCGATCATGCGAGTTCTTAGTCCTTATCGTGGAAGATACTCAATGAATTCTGTTGAGGGACGCGAAGCTGGGTCACCCCAGAATCTCTGAGATCACGCGAGCCGGCTTAACGCCGGTGAGCTTCTGATCGAGTCCCTGGAATGAGTAGTTGAGCCGGTGATGATCAAAGCCCATCGCATAAAGAATAGTGGCGTGCAGATCGCGAATCTCGACGGGATCTTTCGCGATTTCGTAGCCCATGGCATCGGTTTCGCCGTGAGTGTAGCCAGGCCGGATGCCTCCGCCGGCAAGCCAGATAGTGAATGCGCCAGGATTGTGGTCGCGGCCGACGAACTGCATCACCGCGCCGTTGCGATTCTCCCGCATTGACGTCCGGCCGAATTCCCCGCCCCAGACCACGAGCGTGTCCTCGAGCATGCCGCGTTGCTTCAGGTCTGACAACAACGCAGCCATCGGCTGATCGATCTCGCGGCAACGATCAGCGAAACCTAGATTCAAGGCCTCTCTCGCGGTCGCCCCATGCGAGTCCCACCCCCAGTGATACAGCTGGATAAAACGAACGCCTCGCTCCGCCAGACGGCGCGCCACCAGGCAGTTGTTCGCAAAGCTCTCTTCTCCCGGTTTGCTGCCATAAGCCGCCAGCGTAGCCGAAGACTCCTTGCGAATATCAAGTGCGTCGGTGGCCTCCATTTGCATGCGGAAGGCCATCTCGTACTGAGAAATGCGAGTTACCGTCTCAGGGTTGCCAAACTCGGCAAATTGCTGGCGGTTGATTTCGTCAATGGCATCGAGCTCGCTCCGGCGAAGGGAGCGGCTAACATTCTTAGGATTCTCCAGGTAGAGTACCGGCTCCCCATGTGAGCGGCATTGCACGCCCTGGTAAACACTGGGAAGGAAACCGGAAGACCAAAGCTGCTTGCCGCCGTCCGGCTGCTTGCCGCCAGAGATCAACACGATAAAACCGGGAAGGTTCTGGTTCTCAGAGCCCAATCCATAAAGTACCCAGGAACCCATCGAGGCGTAGCCGAGGCGGGCGTTGCCGGTATGCACCAACAATTGCGCCGGAGCATGGTTGAACTGGTCAGTGTGCATCGACTTGATAAGGCACACGTCGTCCACATGCTTCTCGAAATACGGCAGCCGGTCAGAGAGCCACGCCCCGCTCTGCCCTGCCTGGTGAAACGGGTATTGCGATCCGAGAAGTTTGGGCACACCGCTGATAAAGGCGAATCGCTTGCCCTGAAGAAACGATGCCGGACAATCCTGGCCATCGAGTCGGGCCAGGTCCGGCTTGTGCTCAAAAAGCTCTAACTGGCTGGGCGCGCCGGCCATGTGCAGATAGATAATGCGCTTGGCGCGGGCGGCAAACTGCGGCGGCAATACCGAAAGTGGACGCGTGGGGTCGCGCCTGAAGTCGAGACGCCGCATCCCATCGATGCTCAACTCCGAAGCTTCGCCCGCAACGGCGCTTTTCAGCGCCATGTTGCCCAGAAACATGCTGCCCACTCCCGCCGAAAAACTGCGCAGAAAATGACGGCGTGTTTGCGCCTGAAGCCTCGCCAGCGCCTCTTCCGGGTGCGCGTCGGTGGCAGGAGCATTCTCGTTGGAGGCGTGGACCCTCCCGTCAGCGGCTATACCTTGATCAAGACCTTCTGGATCGAACATAACCATCACCTGTTCAGTGCAGCATCGAGGTTGAAGAGCACGCTGCCCACCGCGGTCAGCGCATCGACATCATGACTGGAGGCAGAAGCGGCATTGCCTGACCTGCTTCCAGTCACCGTAAAACTGGCATCCACACGCCTCACTCCCGGCTCGCCCAGCGCTCGTTTGCACAAAGCAACCAGCACCGGCAGCTCCCGAGGTGTGGGATCTCGAGAAAGCACCAACTTAGCCTCATATCGGATTTCACGCTGGAGCATTTCGTCGCTGGACTCAGCGCTGGATCGGCTGCTCGCAGTCTCTCTAACAACCCGCTGTGCCAGAGCGCGTGCAGCCTCCTGATAAACCGGATCATTCAATGTAACCAGTGCCTGCAGAGGAGTATTGGTTGGAATCCGCCGCGGAAGACTTGTGTCGCGGTCCGAGGCGTCGAAAGTCAAAAAGCTCGGATACCCGCTGGTCCGCTTCACAAACGTGTAGATCGCGCGGCGATAGCGGTTCGGGCCATTGGCGTCGGTCCACTTCTCGCTGTTGTATACGCTGTTCCACACTCCGGCCGGCTGCGGCGGCATCACCGGCGGCCCACCCATCGCGGTGTTGAGAAGACCGCTTGCAAGCAGCGCCTGGTCCCGAACCATCTCCGCGGTGAGTCGCTGCTGTGGACCGCGCGCCAGCAGCCGATTGCGCGGATCCTTGGCGATAAGTTGCGGCGTCGTCACTGCGCTCTGGCGATAGGTCGCGCTGGTTACCAACTCCCGCAACAGTGCCTTCATATCCCAATGCAGATCGTTCTCAAAATGTAATGCGAGAAAGTCCAACAGCTCGGGATGGCTCGGCTCCTCGCCAACACTGCCAAAATTCTCCAGCGTCTCCACGATCCCCGTGCCAAAAAGCTCCTGCCAATAACGATTCACGACAACGCGTGCCGTCAGCGGCTGGCCGGGTTGGAAGAACCATTGCGCCAGCGTAAGTCGGTTACGCGGAGCTCCCTCCGGCAGTTTGGGGAAAATCCGCGGCACATCCGGGGCGAGATCAGGACCAGTCTTGTTCAGAAAGTTGCCTCGCTCGAATTCGAGCGTTGCCCGGTGCTCGTAAGGCTCCTGCTCCACCATCACCGGCAGTGGAACGCTGGGAATCGAAGCAAGTCGCTTGTAAAGGTCTTGCAGCCTTGCGATGGCCAGAGCCCGCTGCGGACTCTGGGCTTGCGCTGTCCAGCCGGAATCATCGGTTGCCGAAAGGCGGATGCGCTGAATGAGAGCCGGCTTGGAGTCAATCGCCTGGGTCTGCTCGATTGCAACTTCAATGCGATCGCCGCGCGTCAGTTCCACCCGCTGCAACGGGACCCCAACCATCCAGCGTGTGCGGAAAAGTTTCGGAAGCGCCGCAAACGAACTGGGAACAGGGTCGATCTCCTTCTGGTCGTAACTTCTCTCGCCCGGCTTGGGGTCGAGTTTGACATTTGAAACAATCGCCGACCGAAGATTCGGCTCCGAGTCCTGAACAAAATTGCTGAACTCGATCTTCTCCCGCATCCCGCTCGACTTCACAACCCAGGCCTTCACCTTGTCGACAAGGAAGCCGTTCTCAGGAGTGTGCCGGGCCTTTTCCGCATCGATCGGCGGCACTTCAATCCGGATCGCCGTGACTGCAGGCAGTTCTGCTTCCGCCGTCAGCTCGTAGAAAGACTGAGGAGGAACCTTGGCGTCAGTGAAGACTTCCCCAGACTGAATGTGGAAGGTCTTCGCCGGACCAGCTGCCTTGGCGTGAGCAAGCCTGGTCTGCGCCCTTTCAATGTCCTGGCGCAAACTCAGTATTGTGTCTGCCTTGCTTGCAATCGTCACCGGCGTCTTGCCTTGCTCCACCAATTCCAGCGAACGATTGAGCTGTGGGATGACCTGCTCGAGGGCCTCCACTTCATTCGCGTCGGCAGTTTGCACCGGCAACGGCCGCCAATGCGTCTCCTCCGCTCTCTGGCGGTTCGCCGTCTCGATCTTGTGAATCAGATCGCCCATCTCCTTTTGAATCGCCGCCGACTCCGGATAGCGCGCCCGATCCTTGGGAACCATCAGGTTCGGCGAGTCGTCGTCAAGATCGGAGTCCTCCTGCGTGTTAAAGAAGGCAAGTGACTTGTAATAATCGGCATGACGGATCGGATCGTACGGGTGCGAGTGACATTGCACGCAATTCATCGTGACGCCATTCAATACTGACCACGTGGTGGCCACGCGGTCCATCACCGCCACCAGGCGAAACTCCTCGTCGTCCGTTCCTCCTTCGTCATTATTGGGTGTCTGCCGGTGAAATGCTGTCGCGATGCGGTCTTCGAACGTGGGGCTGGGCAGCAGGTCACCGGCCAACTGCTTGATCACGAACTGGTCGTAGGGCAGATTGCGATTGAACGCGTCGATGACCCAGTCGCGGTAGGGCCACATACCTGGCCGGCCATCGTCCTTTTCGTAGCCCTTGGTGTCGGCATAGCGCGCCAGGTCCAGCCACATTGAAGCCCACCGTTCCCCATACCGCGGCGAGCCGAGCAAACGGTCTACCTGCTTTTCATATGCGTTGGGCGATGCATCGGCGAGGAACGCCTGCTCCTCGGCAGCGGTCGGCGGCAAGCCGGTAATATCCAGCGAGACGCGCCGCAACAAAGCTGCCTTATCGGCTTCTGAAGACGGCTGCAAGCCTTCCCGCTCCAGCCGCGCAAGAATGAAGCGATCCAGAGGTTGCCTTGCCCAGCTCGCATGCTGCGCGTTTGGCAAGGTCTGCGGCTTCGGCGGAACAAAGGCCCAGTAGTCGGCCCATTCCGCGCCCTGTTTGATCCACTTGCGAATCAGTTCCACCTGCTGCTTCGATAGGACTGGAGCGTGGTATGGCATGCGGTCTTCCGGATCGTTCGTCACCAGGCGCTTCATCAGCTCTGAGGCATCGGGATTACCCGGAACGATCGTTCGGTGGCCTGACTTGCCAATTCCAAGCGCCTCGTCGCGGTAGATAAACGAAACATCGTTCTTCTGCCGCACACCGCCATGACAGGACACGCAATTCTGGTTGAAAATGGGCCGAATATCGCGGCTGAAATCCACGCGATCGCTTGCGCCATGGCGGGAAATAAAGTGCTGCCACGCCGTTACACCGCACCCGATTATCATCGCCGAAAGTGCGACGATCCCTGCACTCCACACAACAATCCTGTTGCGCTGTGAACTCATTCTGAGACGGTACCTCCACACTGTGACCAGCCCACCCAGGCTGCCCTCAAGCGTCCCAACACTGTCGTATCATAGCCTGTTTTCCCATGCCCTTATCACCCCAAACACGCTGGCACGCGTTTATCGCCTCGGTTCCATTCAAACACTATTTCGGCTAATCATCTAAATCGCTGTCTTGATTCAGGTTACGGAGCATCGCCATCCTCAGATCAACGCGAGCCCTGGCCCACGGAGCCTGGCTCTGTACACGCTGATCGCATCACCGGCACTGGCGTGGCTCAGATCGAGATCCGACGATCCCGCCTTCTGAAGACCACGGGCAAAGCCTGGGGGACAGCAAGCCGGATCTCGGCCCGCCTGCTTCGCCACTTCCATGCCATGAGCGGCGCATCGAATCGCCACACAAATGAGATACTTCCCGAGTAAATGGGCTCAGGCGAACCGGCCACCGTCGGGCTGTCGCCATCCGGCATTTCCTTACACGATCAGCTGCACAATGATTTCAAGTCGCTTATCGGCGCGCTCCTTGCTCTCGTGCTCCCCTGCCCACAAAGAGTGGTTTCCCTTACGCAAAGGAAGAGGAGATCCTCGTGAAATGGAGTTCCTCGCCCGGTATGCCGCTGATATCGGCCGACCGCCCCAGCCTCTTGCAGGTGTTCATAAACCTCGTCACAAACAGCATTCGGGCCCTCTTCAACAAGGACCGGAGGCTGCTCGCCGTGACCGCCACATGCGAGCACAATCGTGTCCATGACGCATTGAAAATGCAAGCCTGAGAGAGTTCGATCAAAGCCGCGATCCATGAGCTGTTTCAAAATGCGGGGGTAAGAACCCCACGTCAGCTGGTGCGAGCTACGTTTGAAATGCATCTTTCCAACTGGCTGCAACCCAAATCCGCGAAGTAACCCGTCTGGCTTCTGAAACAAGTCCCGATCAGCTTGGCAAGTCGAGTTTTGAACTCGGTCCTATCCAATGCGAAGGCCCGGGAAATGTGAGTCGATCAGTTCCAGATGGCTATCTCTCAAAAGTTCCGGTCCGCTTCGCGTCAGCCGTCACCTGAAGGCGAAACTCCCCCAGCAGTTCATCCACCAGTTCCTTGCCGCTCAAACTCATCATCTCTGCCGCTTGACCCTCGTCCATGCGGCCATCTCCTTCTTCGTTCAATCAATCGCTGGCTCTGTCGCCCTTCAGATGCTTCTTTTGCCAGGAAACTGCCCAGACTTCCAGGGCCGAGAGCACGCGATGATCGAATGGTGGTTTCCCAACTTCCTGCTCCCGGCTCAGGTCGCAGTTCCAGCGCTTGTGAAGTGGGATAACGCAATCTCGATCGCGGATGCTTCTTGCACCTTGCTGCCACGCCATCCTCAAACACGAGGATGTGGAAGAAGTAATCATGCAGATCTGATTCAACCTGAGCGAATGAGCGGCATCCGCTCCGATCAAGCGTGGAATAACTCGCCGCACATCGCCAACTCCCCCATCTTCCACTCAAGCCCATTCCACCGCTGAGGGATACAGGAGCTACCTGAGCCTCCATCTGACTCCGACCTGAGGAAAGCATCCACTCTCAGCAACTAGCAGCGTCCATCTGGAATACAGCCGGAATTAGATCTATATCAATGTGACTTATCGGCTTTGAACTCGAAGTCTCCCCCCGGATGACTCCAGGTGATCTCCGGCAATATCCTGATTCGGTTCGGGATCCTGGCCTCGCAGTAGCCATCGGCAGCGAAACAACCTCATGCACCGGAATTGATAAAGATGTTTGCGATTGGAATGAAAAGGCGGAAAGATTGACCAAACGAAGCTGGACCCGCGGCAAGCATCTTGACAAATCCCAGTTTTGCGACAGATAATTGCTGGTTTTCTTACTCAGAATGCTTCAGCGCCTTAACGCCTTGCGCGTGGGCGTTGTGGTTCGCTTCGAACGTGGGCCAGCGGGTTAAGTCCCAGAGGAAACAAAAATGCAAAGCACGAGTGCCGTTTCACGGTTATTTGCCCTGTCCGTAGTTGTTTGCCTGGCCCTGCTGGTTAACCCGATTGCGGCTTCGTCAGCAGTGCCGACAATTACGAGCCTGAGTCCGAGCACGACGACAGCAGGCGGGGCGGCATTCACAATGACCGTTGCGGGGACCGGCTTTGTATCCGGAACGAATGCAACGACGGTGAAATGGGGCGCGACCTCACTGGCAACAACCTACGTCAGTGCCACCTCGGTTAAAGCCGCGGTTCCTGCAACCCTGATCACGACCGTAGGCGCCTATAAGGTCACGGTAACCACCTCGGGCGGTACCTCGGCGGCAAAGAGTTTCACCGTTACTCAGGCCACTCCGGCCATCACCTGGGCCACGCCGGCGGCCATTACTTATGGAACGGCGCTGAGCGCTACGCAGTTGAACGCCACCTCCAAGGTGGCCGGAACCTGGGCCTATACACCCAAGACGGGCTCGGTTTTGGCGGCCGGTTCGCAAACATTATCGGTTACCTTTACACCGACTGACACGGTGGACTATACCAAGGCCACAGCGACTGTCACGCTCACGGTAGGCAAAGCGGCGCTGACTGTCACGGCTAACAACGCCAGCCGGCTCTACGGCGCGGCTAACCCCACCTTTACGGCTGCCTATTCCGGCTTCGTCAACGGCGACACATCCGCGGTTCTCTCCGGTTCTCCGGCGTTGAGCACCACGGCTACGTCCGCTTCAGCGATAGGCAGCTTCACCATTACCGCAGCCGCCGGCACGCTGGCCGCAGCCAACTACACCTTCACTTTCAAGAACGGCACGCTGAGTGTGACCCAGGCGCCGCTAAGGGTTACGGCAGCCAATGTCAGCCGGCCTTACGGCACGGCCAATCCCACTCTCACGGCCATCTATAGCGGATTCGTCAACGGCGATACAGCGACCACGGCGCTCACTGGTTCACCCACCCTCAGTTCGACGGCCACCGTGACTTCCACCGTTGGTGCCTATCCCATCACGGTCGTCGCAGGAACCCTGAAGGCGACAAACTATAGCTTCACGTTCGTCAACGGCACACTCACCGTAACCCGGGCCACGCCGCCCATCACCTGGCCCACGCCCGCAGCCATTACGTATGGAACGGCCCTGAGTGCAACCCAGCTGAATGCCACCTCCACGGTCAGGGGCGGGTTCGTTTATAAGCCCATTTCAGGCACCGTTCTGGCTGCTGGCGTGCAACCCCTCTCCGTCACTCTCACACCAACTGACACCACGGACTACACGACGGCTACCGCCACCGTGAGCCTGACTGTAAACAAGGCGACGCCGACCGTTACGTGGACCGCGCCCGCCGCCATCACCTATGGCACGGCGCTGAGCGGAACCCAGTTGAACGCGACCCTGAGCGTGGCAGGCAACTGCATCTACACGCCCGCGGCAGGAACGGTGCTCGCCGCCGGGACGCAGACGCTCTCGGCTACCTGCACGCCCACTGACACCACCGACTATTCCACGCCGGCGGCCAAGACCGTCTCGCTGACGGTAAACAAGGCCGTACTGACCGTGACCGCGCAGAATGCGAGCCGCGCTTACAACACCGCCAACCCCACCTTTACCGCCGCTTACTCCGGCTTCGTCAACAGCGATACCTCGGCCGTGCTCAGCGGCGCGCCCAGCCTGTCCACCTCCGCGACAACGTCGTCGGCGGCAGGCAGCTACCCCATCACAGCTGCCGTTGGCACCCTGAAAGCCAACAACTACAGCTTCTCGTTCGTCAACGGAACCCTGACCGTTACCCAGGCCGCGCCGCTGATCACCTGGTCAAATCCCGCCGCCATCCCCTACGGCACGGCGCTGAGCGGAACCCAGTTGAATGCAAGCCTGAGCGTAGCAGGCAACTGCATCTACACGCCCGCGGCAGGAACCGTGTTGGCCGCCGGCACGCAGACCCTCTCGGTCGCCTGCACGCCCACTGACACCACCGACTACTCCACGCCGGCGGCCAAGACCGTCTCGCTGACGTAAACAAGGCCGTGCTGACCGTGACCGCGCAGAATGCGAGCCGCGCTTACAACACCGCCAACCCCACCTTTACCGCCGCTTACTCCGGCTTCGTCAACAGCGATACCTCGGCCGTGCTCAGCGGCGCGCCCAGCCTCACCACCACCGCGACAACCTCGTCGGCGGCAGGCAGCTACCCCATCACAGCTGCCGTTGGCACCCTGAAAGCTGCCAACTACAGCTTCTCGTTCGTCAACGGAACCCTGACCGTTACCCAGGCCGCGCCGGTGATCACCTGGTCAAATCCCGCCGCCATCACCTACGGCACAGCGCTGAGCGGAACCCAGTTGAATGCAAGCCTGAGCGTTGCAGGCAGTTGCACCTACACTCCCGCGGCAGGAACGGTGCTCGCCGCCGGCACGCAGACCCTCTCGGTCGCCTGCACGCCCACTGACACCACTGACTACTCCACGCCGCAGCCAAAGACAGTTTCGCTGACGGTGAATACGGCCGTGCTGACCGTGACCGCACAGAATGCGAGCCGGCCATACAACACTGCCAACCCCACCTTTACCGCCGCTTACTCCGGCTTCGTCAACAGCGATACCTCGGCCGTGCTCAGCGGCGCGCCCAGCCTGTCCACCTCCGCGACAACCTCGTCCACGGCAGGCAGCTACCCCATCACTGCTGCCATTGGCACCCTGAAAGCTGCCAACTACAGCTTCTCGTTCGTCAACGGAACCCTGACCGTTACCCAGGCCGCGCCGCTGATCACCTGGTCAAATCCCGCCGCCATCCCCTACGGCACGGCGCTGAGCGGAACCCAGTTGAACGCAAGCCTGAGCGTGGCAGGCAACTGCATCTACACGCCCGCGGCAGGAACGGTGCTGGCCGCCGGCACGCAGACCCTCTCGGTCGCCTGCACGCCCACTGATACCACTGACTACTCCACGCCGCAGCCAAAGACGGTGTCGCTCACCGTGAATACGGCCGTGCTGACCGTGACCGCGCAGAATGCGAGCCGTCCATACAACACCGCCAACCCCACCTTTACCGCCGCCTACTCCGGCTTCGTCAACAGCGACACCTCTGGCGTGCTAAGCGGCGCCCCCAGCCTGACGACGACCGCGACAACCGCCTCCGCGGCAGGCGGCTACCCGATTACCGCTGCGGTTGGCACCCTGAAAGCTGCCAACTATAGCTTCTCGTTCGTGAACGGCACCCTCACCGTTACCCAGGTCACGCCGGTGATCACCTGGTCAAATCCCGCCGCCATCACCTACGGCACAGCGCTGAGTGGAACCCAGTTGAACGCGAGCGCCAATGTGGCCGGATCTTTTGCTTATACCCCCAAGTCAGGCGCACTTCTGGCGGCTGGGTCACAAACACTGTCGACAACCTTTACGCCGACTGACTTGAATGACTACACCACAGCTACATCGTCGGTCTCGTTGCAGGTGAACCAGGCAAGCCCGGTCATCACCTGGGCCACGCCTGCGGCCATCCCCTACGGCACCGCGCTGGGCGGCGCACAACTCAATGCAACGGCAAATGTGAACGGCACATTCGCTTATTCACCGGCTTCCGGAACCATCCCCGCACTGGGCCAGGTGCAGCTCGCGGTTACCTTCACGCCAACCGATGCAGTCGACTATAAAGTGGCCACCGCAGGGGTCACCCTTCAGGTCAGCCAGGCAGTTCCCATCATTACCTGGAATCCTGCCACGCCAATCACCTACCCCGCGCCGCTGGGCGACGCTCAGCTCAACGCCACTGCCAATGTGCCGGGCGCCTTCTCCTACAAGCCGGCTGCCGGTGCGGTGCTTTCGGTGGGCGATCAAACTCTCAACACGGTCTTTACTCCCACTGACGCGGTTGATTACACCACGGCAAACGCCTCGGTCCACATTACGGTCAACCAGGCTGCTCCGTCGATCTCTGGCCTGAGCCCTGCCTCGGCGCTCGCTGGCACCCCCGGCCTCACCTTCACCATCAACGGCGCCAACTTCACAGCGGACTCAACGGTCACCTGGAACAGCACCCAACTCAGCTTCGTATTCGTCAACTCCACGCAACTTACCGTCAACGTTGACTCCACGCTTCTGGCAAAGGCCGGCGGGGCAGCAGTTTCGGTCACCAATGGCGGCGGAACCTCCAACATTGTTCCTTTCGCCATCCAGGAGCCCGCGCCCCTTGGCATCAATCCTGACCTGCCCGACGGAACGGTCAATGTCTTTTACCTCGGATGGCTCCAGGGCAACGGTGGCGTACCGAACTACAACTGGGACGTCGAGAACCTGCCCGACGGCTTTACCTTCTTCCCAAGTTCAAACATCACCAGCGTGGGGCCCGTGGGCTCGCCTCGTCCCTCCGTGGCTCACCGTTTCACCACCGCCGGCATGCCCGGACCCGGGATCGCCGACAATGGCGGCGTTGCAGTGGATGCCGCGGGGAACATCTACGTCGCCGACCAGGGATCGTCGACGGTGACGCGCGTCGGCGCGGACGGCACTGTGACTCTCGTGGCCGGCACCGGTGCGCCCGGCTACAACGGAGACAACATCCCCGCCAACACGGCGCAGTTGAACTCGCCTTGGGGCCTCGCCGTTGACGCCGCCGGCAACCTCTACATCGCCGATGCCGGCAATGGCCGCATCCGTCAAGTGGATCCAGTCACCGGGAACATCACCACCGTGGCTGGCGGCTCTGCCACTTCCAGCAGCGTCGGCGGCACCGTCGATGGCCCCGGCAAAAGCGCGGCAGCCACCAGCCTCAGCCTCACCTGGCCGTGGGGTGTCGCACTCGACCTGGCCGGCAATCTCTACATCGCCGACTCCGGCAACTGCCGCATCATCGAGTCTTCCGGCGGAACGGCAACCGTGATTGCCGGCGACGGCAAGTGCGCCTTCAGCGGCGATGGCGGACCGGCCGCTCAGGCGGAGTTCGTCAATCCCTATGGCATCGCCGTTGACGCCGGCAACAATGTGTTCGTCCTTGACCTCACCGGAAACTCCGGCGCCAGCGACACCACCGGGCGCGTTCGCGAGATCGATGCCCGCTCCGGCAACATCAACACGGTAGCCGGCAACGGCAGCAATGCCTTCGCCTTTACCGGCGACGGCGGCCAGGCCACCAAGGCCTCGTTCAACGATCCCCTCGCCCTCGCGGTCGATACAATGGGCGACCTCTACATCTCCGACACAGGCAACGGCCGCATCCGCCAGGTTGTCCTCTCCACAGGCATTGTCAATACCGTGGCCGGCATCGGCAGCAACGGCATGAGCGGCGACACGATTCCCGCCATGGTGGCCAACCTCATCAATCCGCTCGGCATCGCGACTGACAGTTCGGGCAACATCTACGTCGCTGATAGCGGCCGCATCCGCAAGATAGAGAATCCCGTCACCAACTCCTACGTGGTGATCGCCGGAACCGCTGCCAGCCCTGAAACAGTAACCTTCTCCGCGGCGTTGAATGATGCGGCCCAGACCACCGTCGGCCCCAGCACGTTCTCCTTTACGGTGAACGGCTCGGTGACATCTCCGGTGACGCTTCCCGCCGCCAATCCAGATTCGTTGCCTTCAGCCGTAGCGTCGGTCACTTACATGGGCAAAATTGACGCATCAGGCGGCACGGGCCCCTACACCTGGATGGTGGGCACAACTCCCGTGCCCGCAGACGGCTCTCTGGTCCCACTGGCCGACGGCCTCTACGCCTCCAACCCGGGTGGTGGAATCGTGCTTGATATCACCGGCGTGCCCACCATGGCCTCCGCGGGTTCCGTCCTCCAGTTCAGCGTCTCGGTCACTGACAGCAACAGCGTCTCCGCCGTGCCGGTCGCATACTCCATCCCGATTGCTGCGCCGGTTACGGGCACAACCCTCCATGGCCAAATCTCGGGCAACGCCTGCAATTCCAGCCTGCCTCCCATTACCGTAACGCTCAACGATGCAACTGCCAGCCCGGTAGCAACCACAACTACCGATGGCAACGGCAACTTCACCTTCTCGAACGTGCCCAACGGCTCCTATACGGTCGTGCCTTCCATCGTCGGTCCCAACTCGCTCTTCACGCCGGCAACCCAGATAGTTGCCATAGGGAGCGACAACCCCAATCCGCCCTTCCTCCGCTTCTCGGCCACCCTCGGCTACACGGTAACTGGTTCGGTGAGCTACTCCGGCTCCGCTACCGGAACCATCTACATTCAAATGGTGAATAACAGTTGCCCCGGGAACACTCTGGGCACCAGCATTCCAAACACAGGCAACACCTTCACGATCCAGGGCGTTCCTCCGGGAACTTACACCCTTTCGGCCTGGATGGATCAGATCGGCTTCGGCCTCAGGAATATCACCAACCCGTCGGGCATCACGCCCAGCGTTACGGTCCCAGCCGCAACGGCCACTCCTGCTTCCAGGGTCCGGCCCATGCAGGCAGCTCCCAATCCGAACATCGTTCCCGTCAGCGGCCTCGCTGTGACAATGACCGATCCGGCCCCGCCGGCTCTCACCCAGGCGCCCGGCATCAGCGGCGTCAGCGCGTTCGACCAGGGAGCCCTCGTCTCCTTCAAGCCCATCTACAACAACGGCGTTGAACAGGCTGACTCGTACATGCTGCAATGGAGCACCGACAAGACCTTCCAGTCCGTGGGCGGCTCGCAGACCTTCAATGCCAGCGGCCAGAATGGCCCGGAGATCTGGATCGTCAACAATCTCACCAACGGCCAGCTTCTCTACTTCCGCGCCGCGGGCCTGGTGAAGGGCGTAGCCGGCCCGTCCTCAGCCCTTGGCGGTCCGGCCACCATCGGCGCGCCCGCCGGTGCAAACACAGTCTCCGGCACCGTCACCTTTGACGGCATCACGGCCACCGGTCCGCTTTACGTCGGCTTCTATGACCAGAACACCGGCCAGGTCTACGCCGCCCAGGTAGGAAGCGCGGCCAATCCGCCTGTCAGCCCCGCGCCGTACTCAGTCCAGTTGCCCAGTGGCAACAACTACTACTTCTTCGGCATCATTGACCAGAACAACGACGGCCTGGTCGGCCCCGGCGACATCACCAATACCAACTCGCAAGATCCAAGCTTCAACGTCGCCATCAACGGTGATACTCCGGACGAAAATCTGGTTCTGTCTGCGCCCGGAACCACCGCTTCGGTGACCACGCAGTTCTACCAGCATACCGATCAGAACGGCTCCAACCAGGGCTACAACCTCAGCTTCAATCTCCGCGCCGGCTTCGAGCTTCCCGTAGCGGTCACCCTTCTCTCCGGACCAAACGTCCTCGCTCCCCTAGACATTGGCCATCGCGACAACAATGGGAGCGAACCATACAACTTCGGGCTTAGCGTCAACGGCACAAAGCCGAACGTCGGCGACGCCTACCAGTTCCTTATCACCTACAGCGACGCAACTGCCGAGTCGGTCGTCGCTACAGTCAAGGCTGCCCTTGACTCAGCCACCCTTGTTTCGCCCACGGGCACGGGTGTAGGAACCACACCCACCTTCACCTGGACTGATCCAGCCAATGCGTCGGCTTACACCTACCAGTTCGCACTTCTTGATTCGAACTGGAATCCGGTCTGGCAGGTGCCGTCGAGCAACTCCAAATCCAACGGCCTGCCTTCGACGATTACTTCGCTGGACTGGGGTGTTGATCCAACTCAGGCCACCAACCTGCCGAACCTCAAGCAGTTGTACACCGGCTCCACCTACAACTGGCAGATCACTACGCAGGATACCCTCGGGAACCAGGCCCAGCAGACGGTCAGCTTTGTCACCGCCGGCACCCCGCCCCCCCTGGCAGAGTCTGCCTCCTCCCTGCCGCTGACTGCGACCGCTGGCCAGAACTACACCGGCGTCATCACGGCCATCGGCGGCTCAGGGGGATATAGCTGGACCGTTACCGGTCTCCCCGCCAACGGAATCAACTTCATTCCCAACGGAGCAACCCTCACCATCAATGGAAATCCAGGCTCCAGCGGCCCGATTGTGTTCACGGTTGTGCTCAGTGACAACAGCAGCAACCAGGTTTCGCAGGACTACACAATCAACGTTGCCGCCTCGGGCGGCGGCGGCGGCGGCGGGACCACGGTCAATGGCCATATCTCCCAGACAAACTGCGTCAGTGCGCCGCTGCCCACGGTCACCCTGACTCTCAATACCACTCCGGCACAGACCACGCAGACTGACGGCAACGGAAACTTCTCATTCCAGAATGTTCCCGATGGCAGCTACACCGTCACACCTTCCATCGCGGGCCCAAGTTCCGTTTTCTTCCCGGCCGCTCAAAACATCGCCATCACCAAAGGCAGCGTATCCGGAACTGCGAAGTTCCAGGTCACGCTCGGCTATTCCGTTACCGGCATGGTGAATTATTCCGGCACCCAATCAGGGCGTATCTATATCTCGCTGAACGGCAACAACAACTGCAACAACATCACGCCCGGCACAAGCATTCCCGGCCCGGGACCATTCACCGTCCAGGGCGTGCCTCCAGGCAACTACACGGTGCAGGCCTGGATGGACAACCTGGGATACGGCGGCCAGAATGACGCCAACCCGGTCGGGGCCGCATATGAAGTCAATGTCCCCACCCTCACCGCCACGGGAGGCGGTGGGACACCTTCATCTATCCTTCCAGCGGTAACTCCCATCGGTGGCTCCGGGCCGGTCATCTCACTCAATGACCCACGGCCAGTGACTCTCACCTCGGCTCCCATCCCCGCACCGCTCAACGGATGGGGCGGCTACAATGGCGGCGCCAGCATCTGCTTCAATGCCATCACCGATGCGAACGGGGTAGAAATCCCCACATCCTATGTTGTCCAGTGGAGCGCCGACGCCTCGTTCAGTTCGCCCGCCGGTTCAAAGGTCTTCCCGGCGGTGGGCCAGCAATTGCCTTCCTATTTCATCAACGGCCTGCCCAACGGCCAGAACCTCTACTTCCGCGCCCGCGGAGCGGTGGGCAGCTCTCTCGGGCCGTGGTCCACAGCTTCAGCCCCGGTCACCATTGGCGCCACCACCGGCAACACCATCTCCGGAAAAATCACCTTCCCGGGCACCGCGAATGGGCCGCTCTATGTCTCCGTTTGGGATCCCGTTACCGGCAACACCGCCGAAACCATGGTGCCGAACCCGGTAAGCCCGCAAGCCTACTCATTCCAGGTTCCCAACGCCGGCACTAACTACCTCTTCTTTGCGTTCATCGACCAGAACAATGACGGCATTGCGGATTGGGGGGACATAGCAAACCTGCTATCTCTCGCAGGCCCACTCACCGTTTCTGGAAGCATCACGCAAGACCTGGTGATCTCAGGCGCCAGCGGCGCCGCGACGCTGTATACCCGTCATCCGCAGTTCGCGCTGGAATATGGCTCAGGAGGCAGCCTCGGCCTCAGACTCACTGTCTACGGCGAAAGCAAACTGCCGGTGGGGGTAACTCTGCTCTCCGGTCCCAACCTGGTTGCACCGCAGGACGTAACCGATACCTGCTTTGCCAACTGCTCGAACGAGTACATCTTGCAGCCGAATCTCCATGGCGTTGCGCCCAAGATCGGTGACACCTACAGCCTGATGGTTACTTACGCCGATAACAGTACGCAGAACTTCACTCTGCCGGTCACCGGCGTGATTGCCACCCCCCCCAGCAACCTCGCGCCCACGGGAATCGACGGCTCAAATACAACGCCCACATTCACCTGGAGCGATCCCGCCGACGGCGCCAAATACCTCTACTGGTTCGAGTTGCTTGACTCCTACGGCAACGCCGTCTGGCTGGTTCCCAGCAACCTCTCCCCGACCAATGGGCTCAGCTCGGATATTACCTCGCTCACCTGGGGAGTGGATCCAACCAACCCCAGCAACAAGCCCTCGCAGCCCACCCTGACCAGTGGGGTCAATTACAACTGGTATGTGGTCGCGGTGGACCCGAACGGCAATAGGGCCAGCATGGAGGTAAACTACGACCCGGGCTACCAGCCTCTGTCGTTGCCCACCCCCAACCCCGCTTCGCTCGGTGACCCGACCGTCAACCAACCCTACTCCGGTTCCATCAGCGCATCCGGCGGCTATGGCGCCTACAGCTATGAAGTGGATAATCTGTCTGACAACCTGAACTGGTATGACAACGGCCTGGGCACCGTCTACATCAGCGGAACCCCTAACCAGACTGGCCCGGTCACCTTCCAGGTCACAGTGTGGGACACCATCAACCAATACGGGCCAATTCCCTACACCATCAATGTGCAGAATGGGCCTCCGGTACAACTGCCCCCGCCCACTCCCAGTTCCCTTGGCCCGGCCCTGGTTGGCTACGGCTATGGCGGCGCCATCAACGCCATCGGCGGGGTAGGTCCATACACCTGGACGGTGAACGGAACTGCGATACCCACCACCAAAACTGTGACTGGCTGGGGCGACGGCAGCGGTCTGGTCGCGCTCAGCAGCGGAGGCAATACCCTGATGATTGGGGGCACCGTGGCGGCGGCGCCCGTCACGCTCAATGTCACAGTCACAGACGGCAGCAAGACCTCGGCTTCAGCCACTTACACCATCGCGGCCGTCACTGGGCCCAGCGGCGCAAACAACGGCAATCTCAAAGGCACCTACGCCTGCCTGATGCAAGGCTTTAATGACGGCGACGGAACACGCTGGGCTTCCATGACGAGCATAGTCGCCAATGGCAGCGGCGCCTTCACCAGCGGCATCTTCGACATGAATTCGAGCGACATGCCCAACGCCATCTCCGGTACGCTCACCGGCGCCTACACCGTCGGCGCGGACAACAACGGCCTGGCAACCACCAATGCCGCTGTGACCGCAGGCGGAAGCGGGAGCAACACCTCGCAGTGGGCCATCGCGCTCACCAGCGCCGGTGAGCCCGCAAGTCCGGCCGCCCAGTTCCGCATGGTCGAAATTGACGATGCCGGTACAACTCCCTCGCACCAGCGCGCTATGGGCAACTGCTACCTCGCTGCGCCGGGCGCATTCACCAGCAGCACCATAGACAGCAATAGCTTCGTCTTTGGCCTGAACGGCGAAGGCAAGGCCAGCGCCGCTCCGGGCGCCCAAATGGCGGGTGTTGGCCAGTTCAGCGCCTCCGGCGGCAATCTCTCCAACGGCTACATCGAGATAGCCAGGGCCGGCGGCACCACCGGCGTCCAACCCACCTCCTTTACTGGAACCTACGCCACGCCCGATCCAACCTACGGCCGCTTCACCCTTGACCTCGTGCCGGCAGGCGCCACGGCAGGCACCCCTTCGTACACGTACGTCGCCTACCTCATCGACGCCAACCGGGCTTTCATGCTGCAAACAGTTGCCAATGGCGGCGTCATGGCGGGCACCGTGAGCAAGCAGCAGCAAACATCCTATTCGGCGGCCAACCTCAGCGGTCCCTTCGTTGTGTATATGCAGGGATTGGACTACAGCAACGGCGCCGTCTCCGGATACAATTCCGCCGTCCTCCAGGGCAGCGGTGACGGCGCGGGGCACCTGACCCTCAACCAGAGCTACCAGGATGATGCAGGAACTTACAAAGCAGGCAACACCACAGGCACGGTTCCGCTCGCCTTCGATTCCAGCCATCCGGGCCGGTTCACGCTCGCAACAGGCGGCAGTGACAACCCTATCTTCTACCTGTTCGATACCAACAGCGCCTTGATGTTAGACCAGAGCGGCGGCGGTGGCGTGCAATCGGGCTGGGTAGAGCCGCAAACCCAGACCGTCTTCACCAACGCAACTCTTGCCGGTGCGGTTCCTTACATGGTGGGCCAGATGCCGGCCCTCGATGTGAATGCCAACGGCAATCTAGGCCAGTTCACCCTGGATTCCGTCGGTAATGTCGCTGGAGCCATCACAACAGCAGGACAGGGGTACTTCTTCTATGACCAACCCATGGGCCTGACCTATAGCTGGGATACGACAACCTCAGCCCCGGGCACCTTCCTGCTTGCCCAAGGCGCAAAGGGTGCAGCAAGCTGCGCAGTCATCAGCGCGTCAAAGGCCGTTTGTACGATGCAGAGCGATTCGTCGCCCTCGATCCTCGTCCTGCAACAATAACCGGTCTTTCTGACCTCGAGGCCCTGCCCACGCGGCAGGGCCTCTTTTTTCCCTGCAGCAGCCATCCACAACGGCCCTCTGGATCCGTCCAGCTTCTCAGACGATTTACAGCCCCGAAATAATTTCCAAACGTCCAATTCGCCCTGCGGAGCAACACGTTGGGACCCGAAGCAAATTGGATGGCATTCGTGCGTACCTGGCCGTGCAACGATGCAGCGCCAGAGGGGATTGGACATCAAAACGGCGCTGGAACTGCTCCACCACGCCAACGGCCATATCACGTAAGACGTTTATCAGCAGGCATTTGGCGAACAAAGCGGGGGGCTCAGAACCTGGTGTTCCTGGGTCTGCTGGAAGGGAGTTCAACTCAGCACCCTTCAGCACCCTCGGAAACTGAATAATGATCATGCCACATCCATAAACCATTGATTCTTATTGGTTTATGGCGGGGACGACGGGGCTCGAACCCGCGACCTCTGCCGTGACAGGGCAGCGCTCTAACCAACTGAGCTACGTCCCCAACTAACCTTCTATGCAACCTTTAAGACCGAAACCTAACCATTTATGGTTCGCTTTCGGTGTGTTGCTACACAAATGTTGTTTGCGGCTGCCTGAGGCCTTGTGACCTTCGCTGACCGGAACAACATGTATGAGTGTATCAGATTGGGAGGGGCCGATGGGGCAGCCGGCCGCACGGTTTTCCTCATCACGTTGCAGATCATTTCGACCGACACTTTTGAAGGCGGCCCATCCTCAAGCCGACCAGGTTGCTCGGTTGCCTCGCGTTGTCGACACAAAGCCCATGTCAGTGGATATGCCGCGGACGCATTGCAGCAGCTGGTTGGCGATGGTGGGCAGCTTCTGGGCGGTTACGCGGAACGACGGGCCAGAGACACTCACCGCCGCAACAGGCAACCGCTGGGCGTCGAGAACCGGCACGGCGATACAGCGCAGCCCTTCTTCAAGCTCCTCGTCATCAACGGCGTAGCCGCGGCGGCGGGTCTTCTCAATCTCAGTCCGCAGGGCTTCGGCGGTGGAGATGGTGCGCTGGGTGAAGCGCTCAAAACGGGTGCGGCGGATAACCTCGGCGGCGCGCTCCTCGGGCAGGAAGGCGAGGATGGCCTTGCCGACAGAAGTGCAATGGACAGGGTTACTTGCGCCGATGCGCGTAATCATGCGAACGGAGCGCGCGGGCTCGATCTTGTCTATATAAATCACGTGGGCGCCCTCGAGAATGCACAGGTGCGCGGTCTCCTCCGTCTCGGCGACGAGGCGGCGCAGATGGGGCTGGGCGCGGTCGCGCAGGTCGTACTGTTCAATGGCGCGATTGCCGAAGTCGAACAGGCGCAGCCCGAGGCGGAACTTGCCGGTGGTGGTGCGCTCCACCATGCGATGGCGCTCAAGAACCATGAGGAAGCGATGGGCGGTGCTCTTGTGAAGTTGCAGAGTCGAGGCCACTTGGGCCAGGCCGAGGGGGGTATCGCTCTCGCCGAGCAAGTCCAGCACGGCAAAGGCCCGGTCGAGGGCCTGAACTTTATAAGTACCTGTAGGGGCTGTGTCGCGCATTCTGCTCCTTAGGACGGAGTATTAGATACAAAACTAGTTTCTCAGGATATGGGATGGGAGTCAAGAGACAGGGATGTAGGGACAAGGGACGAGGGACTGGCGCCAGGGGGCAAACGTTCGCATGCAAGGTGCGTTTTGGGGGCCAAAGGTTGGTCTGGATGGTTCGGAATAGTGGCCAAAGGTTTGCTTAAGTGGTTCGGAAAAGTGTCAAAACGAACCATGGAATTGACCCTTTTTTGAAATTCGGAACCATACATGGTTCGACATATTGGGTGTTGGTTCGCATTGAATTGACCCTGTTTTGCGCAAAAGGCGTTGAAATGGGGTCTGATGCAGGGTTAAGTAGTTGACAACGAGTTAGTTATGGCAGATTTGCTTGCTGTGCGGAACGGACGGATGACAGGCAACAGCAGACGGTCGTCCCCGGGGGCCAGGGGCGTGGGGAATGGGTGAAGGTTCAGTTTAGCTCCGCTCCAATGCGGGTCTGGCGTCCGTGATCATGCTCTCGAACGTTCTTACTTCGAAGTGGCGGGTCGGGTCCGATGATATCCATATGAATGAGCCGATGGCTAGATTGCGGTTTGCATCCTGCCGGGATGCCGCAGCTTTCCAGGTCAGATAGGTTGTTGTGAATCCCACTCCCTTCTTACCACAGCGTTTGGCCATCTTGCCTACCTGCTCTACCTTGTGGGAATCGACCTCGCCGTCGCTGGTGACAGCCTCGATGCACCACAGCTCATCAGATTCAGAATTCCACAACAAAACATCCGGGAAGGCATCTTCCAGCCCAATCGTGATCCCTGCTCCTGCAAGCCGCTCCTCCGCCTCCGGAGAGATCCTCTGGCCATCGGAATCGTCAACGTAAAGGACGCCGAACTTCGGCAGGAAACTCTTCGCGTAGACCGAGATCGAGAGGTCTATCAGGTGCTTGTGACCGTTGTCGACTGCTTTCTTCGACTCCTCCACAGCCCGAGCCTGCATCTCCATGCGACGGCGGGTCGCATCCTCGCTGATCCATTGAGAAAGTTCGCCCTCCCACTGGTCGGCGGCGGCCTTGAGAATGTAGGCGAACTCGCTGTTGAGCCTGTAGGATGAGTTCGGGGATTTTGGTCTCACGTGTCCCGCAACGAATCTCCCATCGAGGAGCGTAACCTCCTCGATTGCGCCAATCTCTTTAAGTGGTTTGATCCAATAGTCTCTGCCTTCGCGATCGAGCTTAATGTCGTTATCGCGTTGCAAGAGCGCAATGTGCGCGCCTAATTGGGCCGTGGTCGCACCGTCGGCGAATGTGAACCCTTTGAAGCTTTCTGTTCCGTTGTCCAGCAGGGCAAATATGCAATCGATGCGATCGGCCGTCTTCAGGTCAACCTTCGTGAGGACATCCTCGATCCGCGATTTGGATACGCCCTGATGTGATTGGGGAGTGCTGGCGCCAAGGCGGCCGATGCGCTCCTGGCGAAGAGCCTTGAATAGGTCATGGACTGGCGCTCGCTTTGTCATTATAAGCTAAGTTTCTCATAATGGGCGCGGCGCAGAGGCAGGGGGGCTTTACATTAGAAAACGCTCGAATAGATCACACGTGCCTTGATTCGTGCTTCCCTGTCCGACTGCTTCATTTGTCTCCGCCAGCCCGCCAAGTTTGATTAGGGTTTCTCGACTCGGATACTTCATCGTACGTAGGTCCGTGGCATTGACTTGAGTATGCCCATTGAAACGCCGAAAGCTCTCGTCGACGGCCTCCATGTTCAGAAACGCGGCGAGTCCTATTGCAAGCGCCTTGGGCATGCCATGCTTCTTCTCGTGGAAGACGTTGAGATGATTCTCAAAGCCGAGAACGGGCGCGTTACTGAAGGAAGCCGGATCTACCACGGTTGCTACAATCCTGCGTTTCTCTTCCTTTGATGAGAATCGACGCACCACACAATAGACGCCGCTTGGGTATAGCCATTTCTCGGTCTCGCTATTGCGGCATATCGCATTCGGCTTTTTCGATCCCAGCTTTGGCCATTCTGTCCCCCCGCCCGTGAAGTGGCCCGGGTACAGCAGAGGGACTGTGTTCCGTTCCGAGTTGTCGCGCAGGTGATTTCGCAATCTGAAGTCAACGACTGGACCGGTTGATACCTGAATGCCGAGTTCCTCCAACGAAGAACAAATAGCGGTGGATAGCTCAACCATGCATTTGCCAGGCGACGTGGGGACGTGGATGAACCGCTCAGGGTCATCTTGATGCACAATTTGGTCGAAGGGATGTTCATGAGTTACGACGTCGGTAAACCCATCATCTGTGGAAGTGGAAATGGTGACCGAGTCTTGCTTGGCTCCGCACTCAAGCCGAATGATGATGTTCTCTTGTAGTACCTCGTCGTCCTTGAACGCTTCGCTCCGGGACTCGAAAAGATGCATATGCCGGAGAGCTGCCCGGCTAAAGACAAAGTCGCGGAAGGGTCTATAGTACGGGCCATTACAGAAGCTACGTGGGATGATCGCCACAATTTGCGCGCCTGGTGCCGCCTGGGCGACGGCGAGCGCTACAAAAGCGGAGTAGAGATTCACGGTCTCAATACCGAGATTCCGGAGAGCACGTCGGTGGCTTGAATCGCTGTTGATTTTCTTGTAGGGCGGGTTCAGGATTGCGTGTGTGTAGTTGCATTGACCATTCAAGAGGGGCTGATCCGCCAATTCAATGAAGTCTCCGCCGAAAACATGAGGCCGAACCCCTTTGTACCCGCTAAGGTGCTGGGTCAAATAATGCCTTAACGTTTCATCGATTTCATAGGCGAAAATATCAACGAATTCGAAATCAAAGCCGCCTGTGACCCATCTGTCAAGAAAAGCACATGAAAGGGCGCCAACTCCTGCACCGGCATCCAGCAGGCGGCAGATGCCCCCCGTGCTTGGAGGAAACAGCGAGGCCATGAACCGGGCAACACTGGATGGCGTCATGAATTGACCGAACTCCGTCTTGACCTTCTGGGAAATGCGCGGACCGATTTCGCGGCGCTTACTTTCGGCTCGTTCAAGTTGCTGGAACATTGGGTTCTCCCTCGCGCACAGTTCCTTGGCCTCAGTGGGATTCTAAAGGCAAGCTGACGAGCAACAGCGCATACAAGCATGATAGGAGAACGCATGGCGAACGTCCATCCGTTTGTCGTGGATAACCCAGCAAATCCATGCCCAAATTCCCATTTGGTTCCCAGAACGGATTCGTCCCGTTCTGTCCACAGGTCTCAGGCCTCTACGGTGTCGCCTTCGCCGGGGGCGAGGAAGAGGTTGGCTTCAAGGCCGTGCTGGCGGGTGTAGAGGTCGTAGTAGCGGCCGCCGAGGGCGAAGAGTTCGGCGTGGTTGCCGCGTTCGAGGATGAGGCCGTTTTCTACGACCAGGATTTGGTCGGCGCGGCGGATGGTGGAGAGGCGGTGGGCGATGACAAAGGTGGTGCGGCCCTGCATCAGCTGGTTGAGGCCGGCCTGGATCATGGCTTCGGATTCGGAGTCAAGCGAACTGGTGGCTTCGTCGAGGATGAGGATGCGGGGCTCGGCGAGCAGTGCCCTCGCGATGGACAGGCGCTGGCGCTGGCCGCCCGAGAGCTTGACGCCGCGCTCGCCGACGATGGTGTCATAGGACTCAGGGAAGCGCTCGGCGAACTCGTCAACGCGGGCGGTGCGGCAGGCGAAGAGGAATTGTTCTTCAGTTGCGTCGGGGCGCGAGAAGAGGATGTTTTCGCGGATGGAGCCGTCGAAGAGGAACGAGTCCTGGAGGACGACGCCGAGCTGGGAGCGGTAGGTGTTGAGGTTGACGTGGGCGAGATCGAGCCCGTCAACGAGGATGCGGCCGGCGGTGGGGGTGTGGAAGGCGCAAAGCAGCGAAATGATGGTGGATTTGCCGGAGCCGGAGGAGCCGACGAGGGCAGTGACGGTTCCGGGCTGGGCGTTGAAGCTGATCCCGTGGAGGACTGGCTTCTCAGGCTCGTAGGCGAAGTGGACTCCGCTGAACTCGACCGTGCCGTGGATGGGGGGCATCTGGAGGGTGCGGGCGGGGTCCTGGTTCTCTTCAAGCTCCGACATGATTTCGCCGGTGCGGTCGAGGCCGGCGAAGGCCTCAGTGAGCTGGGTGCCGATGTTCACGATCTGGAAGACGGGGGCGATCATGAAGGCGAGAAACATGTTGTAGCTGAAGTAGTCGCCGACGGTCCAGGTGCCGGCCAGGACTGAGTGACCGCCGAGCCACATGACGAGGGCAGAGACGAGGCCGAGCACGGTGGTGGAAGCGGAACCAAGAACGCTGGTCATGGTGAGGGACTTCATGACGTTGGCCAGCAGGCGGTCAACGCCGGCGGAGAAGACGCTGGCTTCGCGGTCTTCGGCGTGGTAGCCCTTGATGACGCGGACGCCGCCGAGAGACTCCGTGAGGCGGCCGGTGACCTCGGCGTTGATTTTGGCGCGCTCGCGGAAGATGGGCCGGATGATGCGGAAGGCGTATTGGAGGATGAAGACAAAAACGCCCATGACGGCGAAGACGGTGAGTGTGACGACCACGCTGCGATGCAGCAGATAGATGAAGGCGAGGACGGCGGTGAGCAGTCCGCCGACGAACTCGACCAGGCCGGTGCCGACGAGGTTGCGGACGCCTTCAACATCAGACATGATGCGGGCGACGAGGGTGCCGGTGCGGTTGGCGTCGTAGTAAGAGACAGAGAGCAGGCCGACGTGACGCTGCACCTGGCGGCGCATCTCGGCGATGAGGCGCTGCCCGGCTTTGGAGAGAAGCTGAGTGAGCGAGAACGAGGTGATGGCCTGGACGACCATGGCTCCGAAGACGAGCAGGATGATGCGCGGGAGAAGATCCGGGCGGGGATGAAGCGGCGAGAGCACTGTGTCAAGCAGAGGCTTGGAGGTGAAAGGGAGCACCAGGCCGGCGACGCGGTTGACGCACATGAGGGCCATGCCGGCCAGCAGCAGGCCGAGACGGGGCACAACAAGGGCGCGGATCTGGGGCCAGAGCTTTTTCAGATTGGGCTTGCGCTTGGGGAGATCGGACTGCGCGGCGCGGGCCGAGCCGCCGCGGGGGGAACGCTCAGAGTGAGAACCGCCCATGCTGACGCTGCCGCGCATAGTACCCATGGTTAAACCTTTCCTGAACGGCGGGCGGCGATGAAGGAGCGCACGCAGAGGATGACATAAAGGAGCAGCAGTCCGGCAAGAGCGAGCTTGGATCCGAGAGCAACCGGGTTAACCGGAAGGCCTGCGGCCTGGGCGTGGAGAGTGCCGCGAATGGCTTCAGACGCGCCGCCAATGAAGCCGAGAAGGCCGATGGTGACGTTGATGTGCATGAAGAGCTTGCGGCGGCTCTCGCTGGGGCTGAGGGCGAGAAAGCCGAACAGGCCGAGGGCGAGGCCGATCCATGTGGGGATAAGGGCGGTGGGATGAAGGCTGCCGGTACCGAGGTAGCCGGCAAGGCCAAGGGCTACCAGAAGTGCTGCAAAGACCAGTGTAACTTTTGCCATTCGGATGGAACCTCAAGGGGGAAGAAGCGCTGCTTCAAGTCTACCTGTTTGGATGTGCTGGCAGGGGTTGGGGATTCTAAAGGTGGCGGAAGGCGGGAGTTATGGGCCGCGTGCGGCCGGATGAATGCGGAGGGGTTCAGGCTCCGAGGGTTTGGCGCAGGTCGGCGGTGAGTTGGGCTGCGGTCCATTCGTTGCCGGGATAGAAGCGGACCACTTTGCCGTCGGGGCCGATGAGTGTGGTGGAGAGGGTGTGGGTGATGGTGGTGTCTTGCTCGCTGGTGAAGCCGAGGTTGAAGAATTTGGCCATCTCGGGGAGGACCTGTGCGGTGGGGACGGCGAAGTCCCAGTGGGCAAAGGCGGCGGGGGCATCGTTGCCTATATAGGTAGCGGCGTAGGCGCGCAGGCGGGCCGGCGTGTCGTGCTCGGGATCGAAGCTGACGCAGAGCAGATGGGTGCGGGCCAGCAGGGCGGGAGTGCCGGTTAACTGCTGCTCCACCTGGGCAAAGTTGCGGGTAACGCGAGGGCAGAACTCGGGCAAGGGGCAGCGGGTGTAGATAAACGTGACCAGCAGCGCCTTGCCCTTGAACTGGGCGAGATGGAGCGGGCGGCCGTCCTGATTGCGCAGGGCAAAGTCAGGGACGGCGTCGCCTTGCGCGGGCACGTGGTAGAAGACAGTGGGCTTGTAGTCGGGCTTGGCCTGCGCGACGATGACGATGTGATCGACAAGCATGTCGGCATCGGGATCCTGCGAGACGAGGACGTCGGCCGTGAGCACGTCGCCGGGGTGCAACTCCGAGAGGATGCTGGGGTCTTTGAGCTTGTAGGCCATGGTCATGGCCTCCATCAAGCCGGGAATGGCTTCGTGGTCCAGGGTGACTTCGCCCTTGGCGGGGTTGGTGGCGACGACTTTTCCGCGGAGATGGTAGACCTTGAAGTTCTGGGCGGCAGAGTTGGTTGCGGCGGGCTGGCTGTGGTGACATCCGGCCAGCAGGGCGAGAGCGAGGAAGGATGAAGCAAGGATTCGACGCATCACAGCCTTAGTGTACAACTGGCTGCAAAGATGACCCTTCTTTCGCGAGGATGCACCCCAAAGCCGGGCGGCGTATAAATCTGGAATGGGTTCCCAGGCAATGGAGATCGACGGCTGGCTGCGTGCGGGCGGCTGGGTGGTGGCGGCCAGCGAGCGCGCCGCTCGGGCGGTTGCCATGGAGTTCAACCGGGCGCGGCTGGCGGAGGGGCTCACGGCCTGGCCCGCGCCCAAAATCTCAAACTGGAACAGCTTTGTGCATGCGGCCTGGGTGGAACGCAGCAACGGCGGAGGCGACGGGCGGCTGCTGCTGAACGCGGCGCAGGAGCAGGCGCTGTGGACCGAGATTCTGAGGCGGAGCCAGCAACTGGCGACGGTGCTGGAGGGTCCGCGGCACAGGCTGGCTGGATTGGCGATGGAGGCGCATGAGCTGCTGTGCTCGTTCGCCCCGAAGTATATCCAAAACGCGAAGGCGCGGAGCGCATGGCAGCAGGATGCGGGGGCCTTCAGCGGGTGGCTCCAGGAGTTCGACGAGGAATGCCGCACGCAGAATCTGCTGAGCGCGAATCGGCTGGGGTTGGAACTGGTTCCGCTGCTTGAGGCGGACGCAGCGAAACGGCCGGATCTGCTGCTTGTGGGTTTCGATCGAATTCTACCTGCACAGCGGCAGGTTTTTGATGCGTGGGGCCCATGGCGGCAGGCAGCGCCGGCAGCGCACACGCAGCGGCTGCGTTTTCATGCGGCAGAGAACGAGCAGGCAGAGCTTGCGGCCTGTGCGGAGTGGTGCGCGAGAGCGCTGGCCGCTAACCCGGAGGCGCGGCTGCTGGTGATCTCGCAGGATGCGGGAAAGCGCCGGGGCCAGATGGAACGGGCGCTGCTGCGGGCAACCGGGGATGCATCGGCATTCGAGTTCTCGCTGGGGGTTGCGCTGAGCCAGGTGGGGCTGGCGCGGGCCGCGGCGCTGCTGTTGCGCTGGCTCACCGGGCCGCTGGCTGAGCACGAGGTGGACTGGCTGCTCGGGAGCGGGCAGACAGCGGCGAGCGGCGAAGAGGCGGTTGCGCTGCAAGCGTATATGCGCGCGCTGCGGCGCCGCGATCTGGAGCGCACCGATTGGTCGCTGGATGCATTTCTGTCGCAGCGGATGGCGGCGCAGAAGCTGCCGGCGTCGTGGGCGGAACGGATGCGGCAGGCACGCGCTCGCGTAGCTGCAGAGCAGCGGCGGAAGCAGAGTCCCGTGGAGTGGGCGGCGTTTGTTCCGGCCGCGCTGCTGGCGGCAGGCTGGCCCGGCGGGCGCGCGCTCGAGAGTGCGGAGTTTCAAACTCTGCGCCGCTGGGAGCAGGCCGTGGACCAGACAGCTTCGCTCGGTTTTGATGGGCAGGCGGTCAAGTGGGACGAGTTCCTGGCAGCGCTGTCGCGGACGCTGGAGGAGACGCTGTTTTCCCCGGAAAGCCGCAATGCGCCCATCCAGATTGCGGGCCCGGCAGAGAGCGCGGGGCTCACGGCCGATGGGCTGTGGTTCCTGGGGGCGCGCGAGGATGCATGGCCGGCGAAGGGCGCGACGCATCCGCTGCTGCCGCTGGATGTGCAGAAAGACGCGGCCATGCCGCATGCCACGCCGCAACTGGACTGGGAGCTGGCGCGCGCCATGACGGAGCGGTTGATGGCGTCGGCCGCGGAGGTTCACTTCAGCTATGCGCGGCAGGATGAGACAGCAGAGGCGCGGCCTTCGCGGCTGGTGGAGCAGGCAGCCGGGACCGCGGAGCCGCTGCCGCCATCGGATGCGACGAGCAAGCCAGTGACGGAAGCGTTCGAGGATTTGAGCCGGGTTCCCTTCCCTGCCGGGCAGGCGGGCGGCGGGGCCAGCGTGCTGACCAGCCAGTCGCAGTGCGCGTTCAAGGCCTTCGCCACCAGCCGGCTGGCGGCGCAGGGGTGGCAAGCGGCGCAGCAAGGGTTAACGGCAAAGCAGCGCGGGCAGCTGCTGCATGAGGTGTTGCATTCGGTGTGGGCCGGCGGCCCGGATGGGATTCGCACGCACGATGAGCTGCTGAAGATTCAAGACAAAGCCGCCTTTGTTGCAGCGCATGTGCGGCGAGTGCTGCAGAGCGAGATGCCGGAGGGGGCGAGGGAGCGGATGCCGCAGCGTTACCTGGCGCTGGAGGAACCGCGGCTCACGCGGCTGGTGACGGAGTGGCTGGAGTATGAGGCCCGGCGTTGGGCCTTTGAGGTAATGGCCACTGAAGTGGACCGGAGCGTGGCGATTGAAGGGCTGCAACTCAAGCTGCGGCTCGATCGCGTGGACCGGCTGAAGGACGGCACGCTGCTGGTGATCGACTACAAAACGGGAGATGTCTCTCCGAAAGCGTGGGAGTTGCCGCGGCCCGACGATGTGCAACTGCCGCTGTATGCGGGGTTCGCGCTGAACAAGGAAGAAGAGTTGCTGGGCGGGCTGGTGTTTGCCAAGGTGCGTGCCGGCAAGGCAGAGTTGGCAGGCCGCGTGGGAGACGCAGCGGCCACACTGCTGCCTGGCCTGAAGGCGACGAGCGGGCTGGTGCGGAGTCCGATGAGCGGGGAAGAGCTGGACGGTTGGAAGGAGCACATCGAGAAGTTGGCGCGGGAGTTCATTGCAGGAAACGCGGAGGTGAATCCGCGGGAGTACCCGCGGACGTGCGAGCGGTGCGGGTTGCAATCGCTTTGCCGGGTGCAGGAGCGCGATCTGGTTGAGGGCGAGGATGACGACGACGCGGAGGACGGCGATGAATAGCGAGATCCGCATTGTTGCGCCGGACCAGGCAGAGCGCGAACGGGCGCTGGACGCGGGACGCAGTGTGCTGGTGCAGGCGCCGGCAGGGTCAGGCAAGACAACGCTGCTGGCCGAGCGGTTTCTGCGGCTGCTGGCGGAGGTGGATGAGCCGGGGCAGGTGGTCGCCATCACGTTTACGAATGCCGCGGCGGCAGAGATGCGCAACCGGATTCTGGACCGGCTGCGCAGCGAAGAGCCGGATGCGCTGGCGCAACGCGTGCTGCAACGGGGCGATCGGCTGGGCTGGAGGCTGCTGGACCTTCCGGCGCAGTTGCGGATTGCGACGATTGACTCGTTCTGCCGCGATCTGGCGCTGCAACAGCCGCTGCTCTCAAGCCTGGGAAGCGGGCTGGGAGTCTATGAGCAGCCGGCGGATTTGTATCGGCGGGCGGCGCGCAGGATGCTGAGCAAGATCGACGCAGTTGGCGATTCGCCGGGCGGCAGAAGGCTGAGCGAGGCAATTGAGGCGCTGCTGCTTTGGCGCGATAACCACTGGCAGGAGATGGAGGATCTGCTGGTGGCGATGCTGGGCCAGCGGGACCGGTGGATGCAGGATTTCGTGCTGAGCCGGGAGCCTGCGCCCACCGAACTGGAGGCAGTGCGTGCCCGGCTGGAGCAGGCGTTTGTGCGGGCAGTGCGCGGGGTGCTTGAGAAGCTGGATGGGCTGATGGATGCGACGGCGCGCGCAGAGGCACTGAAACTGGCGCGGTTTGCATGCGGCCAGAGCGGCGGTCAGCTTTACCAGGGGCTGGCCGAGTTGGCGGAGTTTCCGCGCAGCCCGTTTGCCGACGATGCGCGCTTGGAAGAGGCGCGGGAGGCATTTGTTGAGCTGGCAGCACTGCTGTTTACAAAGGATGGCGGGTTTCGCAAGCGCGTGGATGTGACGATGGGGTTTCCGCCCGATTGCAAGGCAGAGAAGGCCCGGCTGGTTGCGCTCATTGCCAAGCTCAGAGAGGTTGAGGGATTTGAGGCCGCGCTGGCGGCGGTCAGGGCGCTGCCCGCCGTGCGGTATACCGAAGAGGAATGGGCTATTGTGCGCGCCTGCTTCACGCTGCTGCGTCACGCGGCAGCCGAGTTGGAGGTGGTGTTTGCCGAGGCGGGGGCAGTGGATTTTGTGCAGGTGGCGCAGATTGCCGGGCGTGTGCTCAAAGGCGAAGACGGCCTGCCCACCGATGCGGCACAGGCCGCGGCCGACGGGATTCGCCATCTGCTGGTGGACGAATTTCAAGACACCAGCCGCCGACAGCACCAGTTGCTCACCGGGTTGATGGCGGCCTGGCCGGAGCGGACCGGCCGCACCTGCTTCGTGGTGGGCGATCCGATGCAGTCCATTTATGGATTCCGCGAGGCCGACGCGGAGCTGTTTGCGCGCGTGAAGAAGTGCGGGTTTGAGATTGCGGAGGACGAGGCGCTGCGGTTTGATGCGGTGGGGCTGACGGCGAATTTTCGCAGCGCGCGGCGCTTGGTGGAGCAGTTGAATGCGGTGTTTGAGCAGGTGTTTGCGCAGCAGGATGGCAGCGGCGTCGAGTTTGCCCCGGCGCAGGCCGCGCGCGGAGGCCAGGATGCGGACCAGGCGCGAGTCGAGCTGCATTTTGAGTTTGTTCCGCAGACGGGGCGTGGCAGTGCGAAGGAAGAAGCAGCACTGGAACGAGAGGCTGCTCGCGAACGGCAGACAGCGGAGATGGTGGAGCTGATCCGCGGGCAGATGAGGCGCGTTGAGAAGGCGCGCGCAACCGGGGCGAAGCATCGCGTGGCGGTGCTGGGGCGGACGCGGAGCGCGCTGGGTCCCGTGGCGCTGGCGCTGCGCGAGGCGGGCATTCCGTTCAGGGCTGTGGAGCTGGAGAAGCTGGCAGAGCGACCGGAGGTGCTGGATGCGCTGGGATTGGCGCGGGCATTGCTGAATCCCATGGACCGTGTGGCCTGGCTGGGAGTGCTGCGTGCGCCGTGGTGCGGGCTTTCGCTGGCGGGCCTTCACAACGTGACCAGCGCCGACGATGCGGAGCTGGTGGGCAGGGCGGTTCCTGCGTTGCTGCGGGAGCGCGTTGAGCTGCTGGGTAAGCCAGAGCGCGCGGCGGCGGAACGGGTGATGCATGCCATGGAAGAGGCGACCCGGCTTCGAGCAGAGCAACCGGCGGCTGCGGTGGGAACGTGGCTCAAAGAAGTCTGGCTGCGGTTGGGCGGGGCGGCGTGTGTGGACGCGACAGGGCAGGCGAATGTGGAGTTGCTGTGGAGTTGCCTGGACCGATTGCCGGCCGGAGAGCAGGATCTGCTGGGGCCGGCGCTGGATGCGGCCCTGGAGAAGCTGACAGCGCAGCCCGATCCGGCGGCAAGCAGCGAGTGCGGCGTGCAACTGATGACGATTCACAAGTCAAAGGGGCTTGAGTTTGAGGTGGTGCTTGTGCCGGAGTTGCAGGCGCGCGGCAGACTGGGCGACCGAAAGATGCTGGCGTGGCTGGAACGGGGCCTGGAACGAGGCCTGACGCGCGGCTTGAGCGAAGCAGAGGAGGCCGGCGAGGTTACTGAGTTTCTGGTGGCGCCGTTTCAGGCCAAGGGAGCAGAACGCGGCAGCGCAAAGGCCTGGGTGGACGGCGTGATTGCCGAGCGCGAAAAGCAGGAGATGCGGCGCATTTTGTATGTGGCGGCCACGCGGGCGCGCGAGGAGCTGCACCTGTTTGCGCGGCCGGCGTGGAAGCGCGTGAACGGCGAGATGAGCCTGGCGGAGCCGAAGACGAGTTTGCTCAAGACTGCCTGGCCGGGGATTGACGCTGAGGTGCGGGCCCGGTTTGATGAGTGGAAGCAGGCGCAAGGCGCTGGTGACGTGCTGGAGTCGATCGCCGCCGCTGCCGGTGAAAGCAACCTGCTGACGATGCCAACGCCCGCGAAGCCGACGCTGCTGCGCAGATTGCCGGCGGGGTTTGGCTTTGGTCAAAGTGCCGCGCAGATTTCAGGTTCACGCGAACGGATGGTGGGGCTGGAGGAGTCGGCGCTCTATGCGCGCCATCAGGGCGGGTTGGTCTCGCGCGCGCTGGGAACGGCCGTGCATGAGCTGCTTGAAGAGCTGGCGCGGCTCCGGGCCACCGGCGATTGGGCGGCGGCGCGCGCAGGGCTCGCAGGGATGGAGCCACGCATGGCCGCGATGATTCGGGCGGCGGGCGTGGAGCCGACAAAGGCTTCGGCGTTGGCGGCGCAGGCGATGCGGCAGGCGCTGGATGCGTCACGCGATGCGCTGGGCGAGTGGATTCTTGCGCCGCATGCGGACGCCGAGAGCGAAGCCAGTTGGGCGGGCGTGGTGGGCGGCACGGTGCGCACGGTGCGTGTAGACCGCGTGTTTCGCGGTGGGGCTGAGCCGCTGGCCGAAGGGGAAGACTGCTGGTGGATCGTGGACTACAAGACGGCGCACGCGGAGGACGCGGCAGAGGCCCTGCCTGATTTGCGAAAGATGTTCGCGCCGCAGGTCGAAGCGTATGGGAAGGTTCTGCGCAACCTGAATGGGAGCGACGCAGTGATTCGCGCGGGGCTCTATTATCCGCGGATGCTGCGGTTCGATTGGTGGCAGATGTAAGAGCGGCTCCCTCAGCCGCCCATGGCGTGGGGGTCGCGGCCACCGGTTACGGACTTGTGGTGGCGAACGTCGGCGCCCTGGACCCAGAAGATGACATCTTCAGCGATGTTGGTGGCGTGGTCGGCTACGCGCTCCAGGTTGCGGGAGATCATCAGCGCGTTGAGCGCCTGGGGAGCCAGGTGGCTCTGCTCTTCCATCACCTTGGTCAGCGATTTATAGGCGGCGCGATTCATGGCGTCCACGGCGTCGTCCATGGCGAGCACTGAGCGGGCCATGGTGGCATCGGCCTCAATGAACGACTGAAGGCACTTGCGCACCATGTCGGCGGCCAGCGCGGCCATCTTGGGGATATCGACAGGCAGCTCGGCGGCGGCCATCTGCTCCATGGCGCGAACGCGGTCGCTGATGCTTTTCGCGGCGTCGCCTACGCGTTCAAGGTCGGCGTTGATCTTGATCACGCTGAGGATGAAGCGCAGGTCGCTGGCCATGGGCTGCTCCATCGCCAGCAGATCGAGGGCGGCCTGATCGATGTCGCGCTCCAGGCGGTTGATGGCCAGTTCACTGCGGCTGACCAGATCGCAGATGGACAAATCGCGGACGCGATAGGCCTCGATGGCGCGCTGAATGGCCTGCTCGGCGAGGCCGGCCATCACCAGGAGCTGCTCTTTGAGGTCTTCAAGACTCTGCTGAAAGCGTATGCGCGTCATCCAAACCTGCCTGTAATGTAATCCTCAGTGCGCTTGTCGCTGGGATTGGTGAAGATCTTGTGGGTCGAGTCAAACTCTACCATGCGGCCGTTCAGAAAGAACCCGGTTTTTTCGGCGACGCGGGCTGCCTGCTGCATGTTGTGCGTGACGATCACAATCGTGTACTGCGCCTTCAACTGGAAGATGAGGTCCTCGATCTTGGAGGTCGAGACGGGATCGAGAGCCGAGGCCGGCTCGTCCATGAGGATGACTTCAGGATCGACGGCAAGAGCGCGGGCGATGCACAAGCGCTGCTGCTGGCCGCCGGAGAGGCTGGCGCCCGATTTCTTTTTCAAGTCGTCTTTGACCTCATCCCACAGCGCCGAGTTCTTGAGAGACTTTTCGACAATCTCGTCCAGGGCCCGGCGATTGGTGTAGCCGTTCAGCTTGAGGCCGGCGCACACATTGTCGTAGATCGACATGGTGGGAAACGGATTGGGCCGCTGGAAGACCATGCCGACGCGGCGGCGAATCTCCACGGGCTTGCAGTCCTTGTAGATGTCGAGGTCGCCGATGACCACGGTTCCGGTAACGCGGGCGATGGGATTGGTCTCGTGCATGCGGTTGAGGCAGCGCACAAAGGTGCTTTTGCCGCAGCCCGAGGGGCCAATCAACGCCGTGGCGTGGTTGGCCGGAATGTTCAGGTTGATGTCCTGCAGCGTGTGGTTGGTGCCATACCACGCGTTGAGATTGGTTACCTCGATGCCAACACCCACTTAACTGGCTCCCTTCAAAACGCCGCGGCTGGTGACATAGCGGACCAGCGAGACGGCCATGACGATCAGGACAATCAACACCAGGGCGCCGGCCCATGCCAGGCGGTGCCACTCGTCGTACGGCGAGATTGCATACACATAAATCTGCAGCGGCAGCGCGGCGATGGGCTCGTCAAGCCTTGAGCTCCAGCCCACGTTGCCAAAGGCGGTAAAGATGAGCGGAGCGGTTTCGCCAGCCACGCGCGCAAACGCAAGCATACATCCGGTGATGATGCCGGGCGAAGCGGTTTTCACGGTGATGGCCAGAACAGAGCGCCAGTTGGGCACGCCCAGAGCCAGGGCTGCCTCACGCACCGCATTCGGCACCATCAGCAGCATCTCTTCGGTGGTGCGGCAGACGGTGGGAACCATCATGATGCCCAGAGCCACGCCGCCGGAGAAGGCAGAAAAATGGCCCTGGGGTACAACGATCAGCGAGTAGACGGCGATACCCATCACGATCGAGGGAACGCCGTTGAGCACGTCGGCGGTGAAGCGCACGGCGTTGGCCAGCTTGGTGCCGCGGCCATACTCGGCCAGAAAGATGCCGCCGCTGATGCCGATGGGCACGCCGATCAGCGAGCCGAGGCCCAGCAGCATGGCGGATCCGGCAATGGCGTTGGCCATGCCACCGCCGGCCTCGCCGACGGGTTTGGGAATGTCAGTAAAGAAGGCCCAGCTGAGCGAGCTGGCGCCTTTGTAGATGAGATAGATAAAGATGGCCACCAGGGGCGCGACCACCAGCACGGTAGAGAGAATGGCCAGCCCGGTGGCGGCGCCATCGGTGACGGTCCGGACTCGCGACCTGAAGTTGTGTTCCTGGAGCTTCAAAAGCGTTTTCCTCAGTGCGTCGACGCGGGGGCTCCGCGGGTAACCGCCCAAACCAGCAGGCGGGCAAATGCGTTCACAATGATGGTGACGATAAACAGGGCCAGGCCGATCTCCATCAGCGCGCTCAGGTGCAGATCGCCGGAGGCCTCGGCAAATTCATTGGCGATCACCGAAGCCATGGTGCTTCCGTTGGCCAGCAGCGAGCGGTGAATCTCAGGGCTGTTGCCGATAACCATGGTGACGGCCATGGTTTCACCCAGGGCGCGGCCCAGGCCCAGGATGATGGCGCCCACAATGCCGATGCGGGCGTTGCGCAGCACGGCGATGCGGATCATCTCCCAGCGGGTGGCGCCCAGAGCCAGCGCGGCTTCACGCTGCGAGTTCGGCACCGCGGTCATCACCTCGCGGGTAAGCGACGAGACGATAGGCAGAATCATGATGGCGAGAATGATGCCGGCGGCCACAAAGCCAAGTCCGGTGGGGTTGTCGTCGCCAAAGAACCCGGTCCAGCCCAGGAACTTCATAAGCCAGGGATTAAGATGCTCGCGCAGCAGGGGAACCAGCACAAAGACCGCCCACAAGCCATAAATGACGCTGGGGATCGCGGCGAGCAGTTCGGTGATGAAGGCCAGCGGGCCGCGCAAAACGCCGGGGCACATCTCCGTGAGAAAAACAGCCACGCCGATGGCCAGCGGAACCGCCAGCAACAGGGCCAGGAACGATGAGACCAGCGTGCCGTAAAGGAACGGGAGGGCGCTGAAGTGCCCGTTGACCGGGTCCCAGTACATGCGCAGATGAGAGTAGGGATCGGTGAACGCGTTGAAGAAAAAGTCGAAGCCAAAGGTCTTCCAGGCCAGTTGGGAGCGAATCACCAGCTCTGAGGCGATCAGCACCACGATGCCGAAGATGGTGAGCGCGCACAGCACCATCAGCCACTGAAAGCCGCGGTCGGCAAGGGCAGAGTTGCCGCGTGCCAGCAGGAACGAGCGAATCGCCGACACCTCATAGGGCTCGCCCCCGGCAGGAGGCTCACCGCCTGGAGCACCCGGCTCAGGCTGAAATTGGACTTGGTTGATGCGAATTTCAGTCACGTTGGAGCTCACATCTCAAAGGCTACCCGCCAAATGTGAACAGGAGGTTACAGTGGAGCAAAATCAAGCGCATACGGGCAAAAAACCGGGCAAATTGGACGAGGAGGAGCCGATTTGAAGTGCCGGGATCGGCACAGTGCCGCCGGCGGCCTGCTCAGGGGCCGGTTCAGCTCCGGTTTCCACTGCATTCCCGGGCCTGGCGGCGGATGAAACTGAAAGAATTCCTCCTTCGGTTTTCCAATTCCATTATGCTGGGGAACTGGAAATTGAGAGGACCCCTCGATGCGCCGAATTCCTGCATTCCCTGCCCTTTTGCTTGCCTGCCTTGCCCTCACCGCTCAGCTCAGTGCCCAGCCCCAGGGGCAAGCCGACCCGCCCAACCGCGTGTGGCATGCTGCCTGGACGACGCATCCGACGGCCCCGCTGCGGGAGCCGGTGGTCTTGCACTTCAGGCATGCGCTGAATCTGGAGGCGGTTCCGGCCGGCTATGTGGTGCGGGTGAGCGCCGACAACCGGTTCGTGCTCTATGTAAACGGCCGCCGCGTGGGCGATGGGCCGGCCCGCGGCGATGTGAACCACTGGCGCTATGAGCGGTTTGACCTGGCGCCCTATTTGAAGGCCGGCGAGAACCTGGTGACCGCGACGGTGTGGAACTTTGGCGTGTATGCGCCGATTGCCCAGATGACGGCGCGGACGGCCTTCCTGCTGGAGAGCGAGGCCACTGGCGCACTGGGCATCAGCACGCCTGAAGGCTGGCTGGTGGAGGAGGAGACAGGCCAGCGGGTGGTGCCGCGGGTGCGAGGCAAGGTGATGGAGTACATGGCCTCGGGAACCGGCGAGGAGGTGGACGCGGCCCGGTACGACTGGGCGTGGAATACGGCCGAGGCCGCGGGGCCGCAGTGGGTGAAGCCGGTGACTCCGTTCCGCGAGGACCTGCTGCAAGGGGTGGAGAAGGCCCACTCGGCCGGGATCTTTGGGGACAATCCCTGGGAGCTGACGCCGGACCCGCTGCCGCCCATGGAATACACGGCGACTGCGGCGGGAACCGCGGTGCAGAGCGATCTGGCTGCGCTCAATACGTTTCCAGGGAGCCCGGCGACCGTGCCGCCAGGGAGCCGCGTACACGTGATTCTGGACCGCAAGACGCTGACCACGGCCTATCCGCTGTTAACGGTCTCAGGCGGCAAGGGCGCGCAGATCAAGCTGGTGTATACAGAGGCCCTCTATGACAAGGACGACCACAAGGGCGACCGCGATGAGGTGGCCGGACGCATAGCGCACGGCATCACAGACAGTTTTCTGCCCGATGGCGGAGCCCACCGCACCTTCGAGCCGTTGTGGTGGCGCACCTGGCGCTATCTCGACCTCGATATTCGCACCGGCGACCAGCCCTTGCAGCTTGAGTCGTTGAAGGCCAACTTCACCGCCTATCCGTTTGAAGAGCGGGCCAGCCTGCACTCCCCGGACCCTGACCTGGACAAGATCTGGGAGATCAGTTGGCGCACGGCTCGGCTGGATGCGCACGAGACCTATATGGATACGCCGTACTGGGAGCAGCTCCAGTACATCGGCGACACGCGGATTCAGGCGCTGATCTCGTATACCGTGGCCGGCGATGACCGGCTCGGGCGGCAGGCTCTGGAGGCCTTTGACCAGTCGCGCATCCCGGAGGGGATTACGCAGAGCCGCTATCCGAGCCAGCTGGCGCAGTTTATTCCCACGTTTTCGCTGCTCTATGTGGGCATGGTCCACGACTACTGGATGTACCGTCCCGACGCCGAGGAAGCGCGCAAGCTGCTGCCGGGAACGCGGTCGGTGCTGGAGTGGTATGCCGGCCACACAGACGCGGATGGCTTGCTGCACCGGCTGCCCTGGTGGAGCTTTGTGGACTGGGTCTCCTCGGGAGAGATTCCGACCTACGACGCGCGGGACGAGTCGTGCGCCACGACGCTCGAGTACCTGGGCGCGCTGGGCGAGGCTGCCGAGTTGGAGAAGGGGTTGGGCGAGACGGCGGTGGCAGCGCGGTATGAGGCGCGGGCTGCCCAGGTGCGGGCGGGAATCTACAGCAAATGCTGGAGCGCTTCACGCGGCCTGGTGGCCGACAACGCCGGCCAGAAGAACTTCAGCCAGCAGTCGAACATTCTGGCGGTGCTCTACGATGTGATTCCGAAAGACAAGCAGCAGGATGTGCTGCGGCGCATGCTGGCAATCGATCCCGGCGACATACCCGCCGACGGAGTGCTGAGCGCTTCGTACTATTTCCGTTTTTATCTGGCGCGCGCGCTCGATCACGCAGGCATGGCCGACGAATATCTCAATGCGATGGGCCCGTGGCGCAAGCTGCTGCCGCTTCACTTCAGCACATGGCCTGAGATTCCCGGCAATACCCGGTCGGACTCGCATGCATGGACGGCGCATCCGATCTATGACCTGCTGACGCTGGTGGCCGGCGTTGAACCGGCGAGCGCGGGATTCAAGACAGTGCGAATCGCTCCGCATCTGGGTGCGCTGCCTTCGCTGACGGCGGCCTTCCCGCATCCTGAGGGAGAGATCAAGGTTGACTATCAGCGGAAGGGTGCAGGACTGGACGCGACCATTACGCTGCCCGGTACGCTGAGCGGGAGCTTTGACCTGGGCGGAGAGTCGTGGCCGCTGAAGCCGGGGGTGAATCAGTTGGAGGCGCGGTAGGTGTACATAATTCCTTTTCAGTTCTCTTCACGAGGACAGTTGCCATTTCGGTCCTTGATTTGATGGCTCCCTTTGAATTCCACGAAAGGCTTTGCAATTAATGACGACTACGGATAGCATTCGCGTATGGCTTCCTCCCTCCAGTCCACAACGAATGCGCGGTACAGAGATGTGAAAGTAGAAAAATCCGACGGAGCCACCTTCACGCCTCGGAGGCTCGCAAGCTTTGTTGCGTGCCAGATTGCGGCAACCCTGCGTGTGGCAGAAAGAAGGACAATCAGAGTACTCGATCCCGCAGTGGGTGAGGGCGCATTATTGATTAGCCTCCTAGAGGAGTTACAAGCGCTCGGAATTCATGACGTAGAGGTCTACGGTTTTGAGACGAACCCTGGCTCTCTTCGCATTGCGAGGCAAGCGATCCAGGAGAAGTTTCCTCGGGGTTCCCTGATTTTTTCCCAAAGCAGCTTTTTGGAGTATGCGGAACGGCTCACCGGTAATCTTTCGCTTTTCAGCAGTGAGGCTCCCAATGCGAAATTCGATGCCATCATTGCTAATCCGCCCTACGTTCGGACTCAGATCATGGGCGCGGTCAACGCCCAAGGTTTGGCGGCGACTTTTGGGCTGAGTGGTCGGGTGGATTTGTATCACGCCTTCATTTTGGGGATCGTTAACGTGTTGGATGATGAAGGCGTTGCTGGCATTATCGTGTCGAATCGCTTTATGTCGACGAAGTCTGGCGCTTCTGTCCGGCGGGTACTTCGCGAGGCTACGAACCTTAGGCAGGTCTGGGATTTGGGAGACACTAAGCTGTTCGACGCTGCTGTCTTACCTGCTGTGATACTTCTCACGAAGAACAGCTCCCGACCGAACGCAAATCCGGGTTTCACGTCGATCTACGAGATTGATGGCGTTGCTTCAACTCGCGCTCATGACGTGATCGACGCACTCGGGGAATCCGGAACGGTTTCCCTTGCGGACGGCCGCAGGTTTCAGGTCACCCATGGTGAGTTGGATCTCGACTCAGCGGCTGACAGCGTCTGGCGTGTGTCAACTCAGAAGGCGGACACTTGGTTGAAAACCGTTGCAAGCCGCACGTGGCGCACATTTGGTGAGATTGGAAGCATCCGCGTCGGGATCAAGACTTGCGCTGATAAGGTCTTCATCAGATCGGATTGGGGTAGCCTTGGCAAGGAGGGTCGGCCAGAACTTCTAAGGCCCCTAACAACGCACCACATGGGCCGTCGCTTCAAGGCAGAAAACGCGAAGGTTGGGTATGAGGTTTTGTACCCGCACTGGGTAAACGAAGGAAAGCGTGAGGCAGTGGACTTGGCTCGCTATCCGAATTCGTTGGCGTACCTAGAGAAGCATCGCTCAACATTGGAGAACCGCACATACGTCCTTGATGCCGGGCGGAAGTGGTATGAGATATGGGTGCCTCAAGACCCTGATTTATGGGCGCTTCCAAAACTGGTATTCCGTGATATTTGCGAGGCTCCGACCTTTTGGGTTGACCTTGACGGAAGTATTGTTAACGGAGATTGCTATTGGCTTTCTCCCAAGCATTGCACGGACGCTGGCCTCCTCTGGCTCGCTCTGGCCGTTGCAAACTCCTCATTTATTGAGGCGTTTTATGATCATCGTTTCCACAATAAACTCTACTCTGGCCGGCGCAGGTTCATCACCCAATACGTGGAGTGCTTTCCGCTGCCAGATCCCTCAAGCAGGGAGGGGCAGGCTCTTTCAGGCCTCGCAAGGGAAATATTTGACAAGATGCCCGCCACACCGACGAAGGAATTAGAGAGCCGCCTTGATGATCTCGTTTGGCAGGCATTTGGATTCGATTATGCGAAAAAATCGACGGGGAGCGGAATCTGAAGTTTAGCATTAAGTACCTTTCCCTGGAATTGAGGAAAACGCGAAAAGAAGGCCTCACCCGTGGTAAGGAAAAGATGGGTGACGGTAACCTTGGCACCATTTGTAGTGGCGTAGAAGAGAGCGTAGCGCACATCGCAATGGCGCACCTGCACACCCCGGAGACTAGGAACGTCGAGGGGATCTTGGCTGTCTGGGCAAACCAACCCGAGGTCAATGGTTTGCGCCGTCTGCAGTTTGACTTCAAGCACCTGATTTCTAACGTCTGGAAACTGGCCGTCGTCAGCGTATGTGGAGTAGCCAAGGGTTTGGCAGACAAGGCGGTGCAGGTCCGCACCCCGCCGACGCTCTTGATCGTAGCCGCAATCCAGGAAGGAAACCCCGAGCAGTCGTTGAAGCCGCGTAAAAATTGAGGAGATTGGTAGCAGGGTGCCTGCGCTCGGGTTGCTTGTTGGGGAAAGGTCGCAGAGGACCGCGTCCGCGTTCGTGGCTGGGCTCAATCTGTCCGTATCAGTTGTCGAAATCAGTTCGGCAGCTTCTTCCCCGCTTGTAAGCCGCGCTTGATATTTTCGTGTTAGGGTTCCGGTTGTATCAAGCTTCAAGAGTGTGTCGCCGGTGACGACCTTGATACGTTGAACAGTATCATCATCGGACACCCGAATGATCACGTACCGCCGGGTTGGAGAGAGTTCCTCATTCCAGATCTGCAAATTGTTTGACTTTTGGGCATAAGTATCGAAAACCTGGCCTAGGAACCGGGGTTGCGTCCTGGCGAAGCTGGCTGGCACCGGATAGCCAAGTGCCTTGCATACCGCAGTCTTAACAACTTTTGATCGGGTTCGGAGCGGGAGGCCCGCGAGGCTCAGCCCACGCAGGGCGCTATCCAGGAGTGATTCGAGGGCGGAAGAGGGGATCCACAAATTGGGGTCGCCGATTTCAATTCGGTCGTAAATCGAAAGCCCGCTTCTGCGAATATTGTCCACGTAAATTTGCGGGGGCAGATCAGATGCTCTTTTCATGGCGTTTTGGGGGTCAGCAGGTCATGCACCGGAACCCCGAATGCCTCGCTGAATACCTCAAGTGTGCTCAGCGTGACGTTCCGCTCCGCCCGCTCGATTGCGCCCACATAAGTGCGGTGGAGGTTGCAGCGGTCAGCTAGAGCCTCTTGGGAAATATCCAGCCTCAATCGGAACGCCCGCACATTTTCTGCTAGCGTTTTCCTGATCTCGGCTCCGGGTTTGCGAAGCGTCCTCAATTCATCATTCGGATTGCAGCGTCAACGGCTTTCAATGTCAGCATCAAGGAAATGATGTCTACGGGTCTACAGAATACGAGTAGCACTCCTCCCACGGGGCGCACAGAGACCAACTGGTCGGCCTGTGGTGTTCCTGCGTGCCGCACTTCGGAAAAACGGCAATCACTTTCATGACGAGCCGCTTGGAGGGCTCGCTTCCTTTCCTCGGCAAATCTCGCCATGGGACTTGGAAAATCGATGTACTAAAGGAGATTTCAGTTTTCTGGTTAATGCTGAACGTGTTAAAACCGGAACATGGCAAAGGGAAAGAGTTCGACGCCGCCGGGACGCGTGAACCTGAGAATGCTCGCTGAACATCTTGAGCTTTCGCAGACCACCGTCTCACTGGTGCTCAACGACTCGCCCTCGGCCAAATCCATTCCGCAGGAGACGCGCAAACGCGTGGAAGAAGCCGCGCAGCGGCTTAACTACCGGCCCAACTACTTTGCGCGATCGCTGCGCCAGAGCCGCAGCATGAGCGTGGGCGTGCTGGCCCCGGACCTGAGCGAGGGCTACTTTACGCGCGTGATGAGCGGCGTTGTCGAGGAGCTGACCCGCGCGCACTACTTCTACTTCACCGCCTGCCACGACTGGAAGCGCGAGCTCATCGAGCAGTATCCGCGCATGCTCGTGGAGCGCGCCGTGGACGGCTTTCTGCTGCTGAATACCCCGGCCGAGCAGATCGATGTGCCGGTTCCCGTCGTCGCCATCTCAGGCCATGGCGCGGTGGCGAACGTGACCAACATCGTGCTCGATCATCATCTCGCCGTGACCCAGGCCCTGACTCACCTCTACCAGCTCGGCCATCGCCGCATCGCCTTCATGCGCGGGCCCAAAGCGATTACGGACTCCGAGTTTCGCTGGCAGGCGATTCAGCAGGTGGCCGGCGAACTGGACCTCAAGCTTGACCCTGCGCTCGCGATCCGCATCGACGCGGCCGGCTGGTCCATGAAGACCGGCCATCATCCCATGACGCCGGAGATCGGCTACAAGCCGATGGAAGCGCTGCTCAAAAAGACGCGCGACTTCACGGCTGTTTTCTGCTTCAACGACATTGCGGCGATTGGCGCGATTCGCGCGCTCAAAGACGCGGGCCTCAGCGTGCCGGGCGACGTATCGGTAGTGGGCTTTGACGACATTCAGTCGGCGGCCTACTCCACGCCCTCGCTCACTACCGTGCGGCAACCGCTGCTGGAGATGGGCAAGCGCGGCGCCCAGGTACTGCTCGAGCGGATCGCCAACCGCGACGCCAAGTTTGAGTCTGAGATTGTGATGGCGCCGGAGCTGGTGGTGCGGGAGTCAACGGGGCTGGCAGCGAGCAAGCCGCGAAGGTAGATTGATTTGCGCTGCGCGGGCTGCGGCTGTTCCTCTCAAGTGATTTTCCGTCAAGCAATTGATTCTAAATAAGAACCGCGATAGAACAATAGGCCTGGCTTGCTCCCTTCCTGGCACGTAAAGTCGCGCTACACTGCAATTGGTGCAGCGATGAAAACCAACATCACCTTGAAGATAGAAGCCGATCTGCTGCGGGAAGCCCGCGTGCTTGCTGCCATGGAGGGCACCTCAATCAGCGCCTTGCTTGGCGCCCGGCTTGAGCAGGCCGTGCGCGAGCGCAAGGGTTACGACCAGGCACGCCGAAGCGCGCTGGCGCGCCTGCGGAAAGGCTATGACCTGAACTGGACGCCGGCCAAGTCGCGGGATGAACTGCATGAAAGATAAGTGCTTCGTGGATACCAGCATTCTGGTCTACGCGCACGACCGCGCCAGGTGGTAAATCCGCTGGTTGACCCGGGGACCGCCTAGAGCGGCTCTGCAGCGCTACTCCAGCATCTGCAGATCCAGCGGCTCCTCGCGCATGCAGTCCATCTGCCTGACGGCGGCCAGGGCGCGCTTCAAGGCCGAAGACTTGCAGGGCTCGACGGTGACGACAAACGGCAACGCATGCTGCGGGAAGCCCGGCTTCTGCACAATGGCGCGGATGTTGATCTGCTCTTTCGCCAGCGCGCCGGTGATGGCGGCCACGATGCCCGGCCGATCGTCAACCAGGAAGCGAATGTAATGCGGCACCTCGAACTCGCCGCTGACTTTGGCGGGCGCCGAGGGAACCTCAACGCGGCGCGAGCCGTGGGCCAGCGCCAACAGGTCACTGACAACAGCGACGGCCGTTGGGTGGCCGCCTGCCCCGTGGCCGGAAAACACAACATCACCGCCGTAGTGCCCGGAGAGGATCACCATGTTCTCAGTTCCGCGCGACCAGGCCAGCGGCGAGCGCACATCCACCAGCATGGGGCCCACGGTGGCAGAAACCTGCCCCGCGGTCTGCTCGGCGCGGGCTACCTGGCGAATGGTGCATGACAAATCGCGCGCATAGCTGAAGTCCACAGCTGAGATGGTGGTGATGGGCTGCGGAACAATCTCTTCAGGATCGACTGAGACACGCAGCGCGAGGCGCATAAGAATCGAGAGCTTTGAGCGGGCATCGAAGCCGCCCACATCCTCAGTGGGGTCGGCCTCGGCATAGCCCCGCTGCTGCGCCTCAGCCAGCACGGCGGCGTACTCGGCGCCGGCCTCCATCTTGCTGAGGATGAAGTTGCACGTCCCGTTCAGGATGCCTTCAATGCGCTCGATGCGGTCGCCTGCCAGGCCCTGCTCAATGGCGGGAATCACGGGGATTCCGCCGGCCACGGCAGCGCCGTATTTCAAGTGGCCGCCCTTGGCAGCCGCCAGGCGCTCCAGTTCCACGCCGTGATAGGCGATGAGTTTTTTGTTGGCGGTGACCACGCTCTTGCCGGAGTCGAGAGCGCGGCGCACCCATCCGCCCGCGGGATTGAGCCCGCCGGCCAGCTCCACAACAACATCCACGCCCGAGGCAAGGACGGCATCGGCATCGTCGCTCCAGACCACGCTGTCAGGTGTCCAGTCCACGCGCTTGCGGCTGACGCCGCGATTGAAGATGTGGGTCAGCTCAAGGCCTTCCGGCTTTGACTCCACGAGGATGCGCGCAACCGAACTGCCCACGGTTCCAAAGCCGAACAGGGCAATGCGCAGCGGAGGCCGGCCACGGCGTTGCGCGCCAGGCTCGGGCGCGGCGTTGGATGAAGGTTGCTGCGACAGGACGTGACCCTTTGCTTCAGACACCGGCATTTCCTCGATTGGATGGATAAAAAGACTGAATGCTTTGATGATACCTGAGGGCGCAGACCTGCATCCCACGCGGCACGCCATGCAGAGCGCTGAAATTCCGCCGGAAGGCGGAGCCGTCAAAGGCCTTCCGGAATTGGGCGAATCGGATTGCAGATTATATGCGCGTGTTGGCTATGATAAGAACCCATGGCGACACTGTTTGAAAAACTCAACTTGAAGGGGCACCAGCAGATGCTGGTGCTGGGTGCGCCGGAGAGCTTTCAGCACGAGTTGGCAAAGCTGCCGGTTGTGACGATTTATCACCATCTGGAGTCAGTTGCGAACATCGGCTTCTCGCTGGCCTTTGTCACGAAACAGAGTGAGGTTGACGCGCTGGCGCCGAAGATTGCGGCCCGCGCCGAGGGTGACGCGACCGTGTGGTTTGCCTATCCCAAGGGCACATCGAAAAAGTACACCTGCGACTTCAATCGCGACACCGGTTGGGCCAAGCTGAAGAAGGCAGGCTTTGACACGGTGCGAGCGATTGCGATTGACGAGGACTGGACGGCGCTGCGCTTCAGGCGCGTCGAGTTTATCAAGACGAAGTAGCTGTGGCGCGGCGCGAGCGGGAGCAACTCTACTCGCAGACGAACAGCCCCGGCAGCGCCACCCCCGCCTTGCCTTCCACCACTTGCGTAAATGCCGAAGCATTCAACGGCGGTTCGGGGCCGACGTAGATGGTGCGTGCCTGGTGGGTGCGCGCCCAGTGGACAAAGTTGGCCGCCGGGTAAACGGAGCCCGATGTGCCCACGACAAGCATGACGGTGCAGCGCTGGATCTCTGCCTGGATGCGGTCCATCTCCAGTGGAATCTCGCCGAAGAACACAATGTGCGGGCGAAACATCGCGCCGCAGGTGCATCGGCCGACGTAATCGAGGTCTTCGTAGAGCCTGTGGTCTTCGACGGGCGGCTCGCCGCAGTCGTTTTCGCAGCGCGACTTGAACAGCTCGCCATGCATATGCAGAAGCCGATGCGATCCGGCGCGCTCGTGCAGGTCGTCCACATTCTGCGTGCAGAGGAAGAAGCGATCGCCTAGCTTTGCCTCCAGCTCTGCCAGCGCAAAGTGGGCCGGATTCGGCTCAGCCTTCTCGGCCTGTTCCCGCCGCAGCGAATAGAAGTCCCATACGCCGCCGGGGTTCCGGTCCCAGGCCTCCGGCGTGCAAACATCCTCAATCCGATTCCCGGCCCAAAGGCCGTCTTCCGCGCGAAACGTGGGCAGGCCGCTCTCGGCGCTGATGCCTGCGCCGGTGAGGACGAAGAGGCGGTCGGTGGGAGCGATGGGGATGGTGGGCATGGTGCTGGCTTCTAGCTCACAGCTTACAGTTTTCAGTTATCGGTTGTCAGTTATCTGCTTGCAATCTCCGGTTGCCCTTCCGTGACAGAGATTGTTTGGTTGGGGTTGTGGCATCCCCGGTCCCCAAAAGCGAGGGACCGGGGGCACCCATCCTTTGTGGTGGGTCGAGAGAGGGAGAACTTGGGTTCGTGGTTTCCCACCCATTCGTCGATGAGACTGACGAATGGATGGGGCATGGCGCATTTGTGCTGAGCTCGACGGTAGAGTCCGCTAAAACTTGTGGCTTCTCGCCGTTTCACGAAAAAAGAACTGACAACTGTTAGCTGTCAGCTGCCTCTAAGGCTCCAGCAAAATCTTCCCTGTCGTGGCGCGGCTTTCTAAGTCGGTCTGGGCCTGGGCTGCCTCGCCCAACGGGTACACGTGCTCCGTGCGAAGCTTGAGCTCGCCTTTGGCGGCCCAGCTCAGGATCTCGCCGGCGCGATGCTCCAGCTCGGCATGCGTGGCGATGTAGTGCCAGAGCGTGGGCCGCGTGATAAAGAGCGAACCCTTGCTGCTGAGTTGAATCAGATCGAAAGGCGGGACGGGACCGCTGGATGCGCCAAACAGCGCCAGCAGCCCGCGCGGACGCAGGCAGTTGAGGCTCTGGTCGAAGGTGGTCTTGCCCACCGAGTCGTAGACCACGTCCACACCCTTGCCGTTGGTCAGCCGCTTGACCTCGGCCTCGAAGTCCTGCTGGGTGTAGAGGATCACGTCGCCGGCGCCGGCCTCGCGGGAGAGCTCGGCTTTGGCGGGCGTGGAGACGGTGGTAATGACGCGTGCGCCCATGCGCGCGGCGATCTGCGTCAGCAGCAAACCCACGCCGCCCGCGCCCGCATGCACCAGCGCGGTGTCGCCGGCCTTGAGCGGATACGTGGAGTAGGCGAGATAGTGCGCCGTCATGCCCTGCAGCATGGCCGCGGCCGCCTGCTCCATGGTCAGGCCTTCGGGAATCTTGACCAGTTGCGCGGCAGGCACCAGCGCGTACTCCGCGTAGCTGCCCAGAACCGAAACCGAAGCCACTGAGTCGCCGGCTGCGAATCCGGTCACGCCGGGGCCCAGCTCCTCCACTGTGCCTGAGGCCTCGCTGCCCGGAGTGAGCGGGAGCGCGGCCTTGTACACGCCTTTGCGGAAGTAGACCTCGATAAAGTTGACGCCGATGGCTTCAATGCGGATCAATACCTGTCCGGGGCCCGGCTGGGGAATGGGCAGCTCGGCCAACTTCAGAACTTCAGGCCCGCCCGTCTCGCTGATTTGGATTGCTTTCATCTCATCGAAAGGATGCACCTTGAGACCCCGATGCCGCAAGGGATTTTGTGCTTGCGGCAGGGGACGGGCGTGATGCCGGTTGAGTGGATGTGCAGGATTGCAAACCAGCAATCCATCCCAAAACTAGTTCGTGCCCCCCAGCGATTTGCGCAGGCCATCGGCAGTGAGAGAACAGAAAGACGGCGTCAGGCCCTGCTGCGCGATGGGCACGGCGGCGGGAGAGATCTGCAGATATGGCTCTGCGCCGTCTTGCCACGCGGGCCAGGCGGGAATGCCTGCGCCGTTGGGGTCGCCGGTCTTGGCAAAGTTGGTCCAGTACTCTTCGATGGTTGGGGCGAGCGCGAAGTCGGTCGCGGTGAAGGGCAGCCATCGCCAACTGCGATCGGAAAATGTGTTGAAGACGTACGGCAGTTCGATGCTGTGAAAGGCGCCCAGATCGGCCTCGCCCTTGCCGGGGACGCTGCGGTCGAAGCGGTAGATAAACGTCTTTTGCCCGGTGGCGTTGTGCAGCACGGCCATGGCCCCGGTGGGGCAGGCGACCAGCATATCGTTCGAGAGCTGATCGATGGCCAGGTCTTTGTGGCTGAACGACTGGATCACGTATTTTCCAATGGCGAGGTAGGTCCAGTTGCCATAAAGCGGGCGCGTGACCTCAGCGAGCTTGCCCACCATAGCGGTCACGCTGACCGGCGCTGCGGGTTTGGCGGCGGCTTTGGCGGCGGCGGCGCCAACAATGCGAAACGCGCTGAATTCGCGGCCGTTGAATCCAATGATGAGGTCTGCCTTCTGAAGTGCGCCGGTGGCGAAGGCGCGAGCGGGCGACTGCGTCAGCACCCATCCATCCACAACCGAGCTGGCGTCATACGCGCCACCCGTGCGGTCGGTTGCAAACTTCAACAGTTCGGGCGCGCTGAGCCTGCGCAGGTTTTCCAGCCCGCTGGCAGGGTTGCCGGGAGCGGCCTGGGCAAAGGCTGCGCCTGTCGCTTCAGCTTCTTTCAGATTGTGAATGGAACCCAGGCCGAACGGAGGCCCGCTCTCAAGAATGGCGCGGCGGAACAGGTTCGTCGAGAGCGGCGAGACCAGCAGCATCCCAATATCCACTGAGCCGGCGGACTCGCCAAACACGGTGACGTTCCCCGGATCGCCGCCGAACTGCGCGATGTTCTGCTGCACCCACTGGAGTGCGGCCAGCTGGTCAAGCAGGCCGTAGTTGCCTGAGCTGTGATGCGGCGACTCGGCCGTGAGCGCCGGGTGCGAGTAGAAGCCGAAGACGCCGAGCCGGTAGTTGACTGTGACCACGAGAACGCCGTGCGCGGCGAGCGAGGTTCCGTCATAGATGGGCTGCGAGCCCGAGCCCACGCGATTGCTGCCGCCATGAAGCCAAACCATGACGGGCAGCGGCGATTTCATCGGACTCGCGGGCGCGTAGACGTTGAGATAAAGGCAATCCTCCGAGGTCGGAACCGTCTGCATGGGGAAGTCAACGCCATAGTCGGCGGCCAGCGGCTGGATGAAGGGATCGAGCGCCGTGGGGTTCTGCATGCAGTAGGGCGCAGGCTGGGTGGCGTCGCGAATGCCTTTCCAGGGGGCGGCGGGCTGCGGCGGGCGCCAGCGCAGATCGCCCACCGGCGGAGCGGCAAACGGAATGGACTTGAAGATTGCAGTGTTGGCCTGACTGTAGCCGCGCAAAGCGCCGTTGGCCAGATGAACGACGGGCGGCGCATCCTTGGCCTGGGCAACTGCGGGTGCGAGTGTGGCGGCGAGGAAGAGAGCAGAGAGCACACTGGGCGTGCGGCCGGTAGAGCGATGCATCAGAGGGGCATTCATATCACTGCAAGGATGCGCTCTGAGCCGCGAAAAGCACAACTGGAAAATTACCCGGTGAGTTTGGCGCTGGCCAGCCGGTTGAGGCTGATTCCCTGCTCCCGGTTCTCTGCCGCTTACCGCTTGGGCAGCAGCGTCTGCTCCTGCGTGGCCCGCAGCCGCACCATGCGCTCAATGGCATACGGCGCCGGGTGCTTGCGGCTGAAGTGGTGGCGCACCTGCAACTCGCCCAGCAAACCAATGGCCAGCATCTGAATGCCGGCCACGATCAGAACCGCGCCGATCACAAACAGCGGGCCATGCTCAACCATCATGCTGCGATGCGGATGCAGAATCTTGTTGCCGGCCAGCATCATCGAGATAAAGCTGCCCACCAGCATGCCCAGCATGCCCAGGCTGCCGAAAAAGTGAAGCGGGCGCGCCATGTACTTGAGCAGGAAACGGATCGTCATCAGGTCAAAGAAGACGCCGATGGTGCGGCCGATGCCGTAGTGGCTCTTTCCGCGCACGCGGCTGAGATTGCTGATGGGAATCTCGCACGTGGAGGCGCCATACCAACTGGCGAGCGCGGGGATGAAGCGGTGCATCTCGCCATACAGGGGAATGCTCAGAATCACTTCCCGGCGATAGGCCTTGAAGGTGGTGCCAAAGTCGCGCAGGTCCACGCCAGAGAGCCGGGCCATCAGCCAGTTGGCGCAGTGCGAGGGAACGCGCCGCAGCAGCAGGTTGTCTGTCCGCTCCCTGCGCCATCCTGAGACCACGTCGTAGCCCTCTTCAAGCTTCTCAATAAACCGGGGAATCTCGTTGGGGTCGTGCTGCAGGTCGCCGTCCATGGCCAGAATAAACTCACCCGAGGCATTGTCAAAGCCCGCCGCCAGCGCGGAGGTCTGCCCGAAGTTGCGCCGCAGCTTCACCACCAGCACGCGGCTGTCTACCGCCGCAATCTCTTCAAGCAACTTATACGTGCGGTCGCTGGAACCATCGTCGACCAGGACCAGCTCAAAACTTGCGCCCACCTGCTCCATCACCTGCTTCAGCCGGGCATACAAAATAGTGACGTTCTCTTCCTCGTTGTTGAACGGCACGACGATGGAATACTTTGTCATATCTCTAGTGTAGACGTGCCTGGGAAATTTAGGGTTCGCTGTGCGTTGGAATCCGGCCTGCAGGCGCATGAACGCTTCATGAAGAGGCAGACCGCCGCCGGCTCCTTATCGATCCAGTTCATCCAGCATGGCCTGCATCTCGCTGAGGGCATGGTGGTTGCCGGCCTGCCTGGCCGACTCAATGCCGGTTCTGAGCCGGGCAATGGCTTCCGCTGTGCGGCCGGCAGAGGCCAGCGTCTGCGCGGCCATAAAATACCCGGCGGTATAGCCAGGGTTGTCTTCAAGCAGCCGGGCGAACTGGGCCAGCGCCCCCTCAATCTCCCCACGGCCTGCCAGTTCCATGGCCAGCCCATAGCGGGCAAAGCTGTTCCTGGGGTCCATGGTGAGAATCTCGTTCAGTCCCTCAATCTTGTCCATTGGCCTCGCCTGTGAACCCGTTGAGCCGGGAGGATTTGCGTAATTGGCCGCGATTGCCGAAACTGGAAGAGTGAGCCTTGGCAAATCGGCGGCCAGTTCCAGTTTAGCTGGAGACCGGCAGTGGCCGCGGCGCACTGAAAGATGGAGCAGCCACGTAATGAATCTCGCGGACAACAATCCGGCAGCGCGCACCGTCGCCAGCACCCAGTCTGAGATGACTGAGATCGTCCTGCCCAACGACACCAACACCCTGGGCAACCTGCTGGGCGGCCGCCTGATGCACTTTATTGATCTGACGGCGGCCATGGCCGCCTACCGGCACGCGCGCACCTACATTGTCACCGCGGCCATGGACCATATCGACTTCATCCGGCCCGTGCACCTGGGCAACCTGGTGACGCTCAAGTCCAGCATCAACCGCGCCTTTACCAGCTCAATGGAAGTGGGCGTGAAGGTCTGGGCCGAGGACCCGCGGACCGGCATGAACCTCCATGTGGCCAGCGCCTATCTCGTGTTTGTGGCGATTGACGAGCATGGCAACCCGGTGCGCGTGCCCGGCCTGATTCCCGAGACCGCCGACGAGGTCCGCCGCCACGCCGATGCCCTCCTTCGCCGTGAGCATCGCGAAGCCGAGCACGCCCGCCGCAAAGAGGGGCGCGAGGCCACGGCCGCGCTCGAAAACCGATCCGCTGTCTAGCTCCACGCGGCCAGCATTCCAAATTTCACGTTCAAGGAAGAAACAGAAAAGGAGCAACACACACTTATGGCGCATTCACCTGCCATGCCTTCGCCTTTAGCTTTGCCGGGCGTCTCCAAAATCGTTGCAGTCGGTTCCGGCAAAGGCGGAGTGGGCAAAACCACGGTCGCCGTCAACCTCGCCATCGCCCTGTCAAAACTCGGCCAGCGCGTAGGCCTGATTGATGCCGACATCTACGGCCCCAACGTTCCCCTCATGATGGGTTCAAGCCAGCAGCCCAGGGTTGGCGCCAACAACCAGATTGAGCCCAACCTCACCCACGGCATCAAGACCATCTCCATCGGCTACATCTCGCCCGGCGACAAGCCGCTCGTCATGCGCGGCCCCATGCTCCACCAGATCATCCGCCAGTTTTTGCAGCAGGTGGACTGGGGCGAGCTCGACTACCTCATCGTCGATCTGCCTCCCGGCACCGGCGATGTCGTCATCTCCCTGGTTCAAACCGTTCCGCTCACCGGCGCGGTCGTCGTCTCCACACCGAGCGATGTGGCGTTGCAAGATGCGCGCAAGGCCCTCGAGATGTTTGCCCAGGTCAACGTCGAGGTAATCGGCATTGTGGAGAACATGAGCCACTTTACCTGCCCTCACTGCCACCAGGAGATTGACATCTTCTCCAAGGGCGGCGCGGAGCGCACGGCGCAGCAGTTCAACATTCCCTTCCTCGGCTCGATTGAACTCGTCCCCGCCATTCGTGAAGGCGGCGACAAGGGACTGCCCGTAGCGCTGGCCGGCCCCAAGAGCCCCCAGGCGGCCGAGTTCTATGCCGTGGCCGAGAAGCTGATGGAGCGGGCAGAGGCTGCCGCCGCGGCTGCCGCCGACGTCATCGAGATCACCTAGGGCGCGACGGCTGAATGCAATCGGCAAAAAGAAAGCGAGGCGCGCGCCTCGCTTTCTTCGTTGTCCTGAGATTGCTCTCTACCGCCAGTAGCCTTCCTGCATCTCCCAACGCCCGTGGCGGTGTCTCCAGCGATGCCCCACCCAGCGCTGGTGCTCGCGGGGCGGCCGCTCCCAGCGGCCCGGCGTCCATACATAGCGGTCGCCTTCGTAGCGATGGTATCCGCCGATCCAGACGTATCCTCTCTCCGGAGGCGGACCGCGACGCTCATAGATCGGCGCCGGCGGACCGACGCGAACGTACACCTGGGCAAACGTTGCCGCGGGCGCCAGAGCAAAAGCAAGCAGCAGGGCCAACGCGATTTTCCTGGCCATCAATCGAATCCTCCAGTGGGTGTCTGTTTCCGGATCGCAAGTGCGCTCCGGCCCGTTGAAGAATTCAACGTCGCGCGGCAGAAGGGATTACGAAGGAATTATTGCCGCACATGAGACGGTTCTACTCCGCTGCGTGCGTCTGCGATGACTCGGATTGCTCAGCCAATGGGCAGGCGCTGGGAAAGCAAGGCCGGCCTCGCCGCCTGCCTTAATGCGCGGGAACTGCCGCCTGAATCTCCTCCGTCAGCGCTTCGGCAGCCGCAATGCAGGCGGCGCGATCCACATCGTAGTGCGTCACCAGCCGGATGGCGTCGGGCCCGATGGCGCTGGCCAGCACGCCGCGGGCCTTGAGGCGCGCCAGCAACAACGCCGGATTCAGATTGCCCGCGACCTTGAAGATCACGATGTTGGTCTCGACGGTTTTCAGGTCTATCGCGATGCCTTCGAGATTCTTGAGAGCCTCAGCCAGCAGCCGCGCGTTGGCGTGATCCTCATGCAGCCGCGCGGGCATTTTTTCGAGCGCAATCAGCCCGGCCGCGGCCAGAATGCCGGCCTGCCGCATGCCGCCGCCCAGGCCTTTGCGGAACAGGCGGGCGCGGGCCATCAGTTCCTCCGAGCCCACCAGCATTGACCCCACCGGCGCGCCCAGACCTTTGCTCAGGCAGAACATCACCGTGTCAAAGCCGCTGGTAATGGTTTTTACATCCGTGTTGAGAGCGACGGCCGCGTTGAAGATGCGAGCCCCGTCCAGATGCAGAGGGAGCTTGCGCTCTTTGGCCTGGCCCCAAATCTCCTCCAAAACGTGAAGGGGTGAAACCCGCCCGCCGGCCATGTTGTGGGTGTTCTCCAGCTCAATCAGCCCTGTTGACGCGCGAAATGCCCCGCGCCCATAGATCACCGGCTCAATCTGCTTCCAGGTCAGAATGCCGTTGGCGGTGGGCACGGCGCGGATCAGGCAGCCGGAGAAGACAGCGGTGGTAGCCATCTCGTAGTCCAGAATGTGGGCGCGCGCGTCGGCAATCACCTCCTGGCCGGGCTGCGTGTGCAGGCGGATGGCGATCTGGTTGCCCATGGTGCCGGAGGGAACAAACAGCGCCGCCTCGCGTCCGAACAACTCGGCGGCGCGGCGTTCCAGTTGATTGACGGTCGGGTCTTCCCCGTAGACATCGTCGCCCACTTCAGCGGCAGACATGGCGGCGCGCATCTCAAGCGTGGGCCGGGTTACGGTATCGGAACGTAGATCGATGATGGCGGACATTGGTCGTTCTTCCTTGGTGGTTATCGTTAGCCTCCAGCCTCTAACTGTCAGCTATTGGCTGTTAGCTGTTGGCTTTTAGCTGTTAGCTGTTAGCTTTTAGCTGTTAGCTGTTAGCTGTTGGCTGTTGGCTTTTAGCTTTTAGCTGTTAGCTGTTGGCTGTTGGCTGTTGGCTTTTAGCTGTTAGCTGTTGGCTGTTCGCTGTTCGCTCTCAGCTTTCAGCAGAGAATGGAGCTTGCCCCAATTTCCTGTTCCCTATTCCCTGTTCCCTGCTTCTAAGGGATTTGCGCCATGGGCAGTTCCATGACGGGATTCGTTTTTCCGTTGTTGACGGCGTAGGCCCAGAGGCCGTGGAAGTTCTCACGCAGGCCGGGCTGCGCCTTCAACAGGGCGCTTAAAACAGCAATCGCTTCAGTCCGCTGGGCGGCGGGGTCGGTCACTCCGGTGGACTGGTAGGTAACGCCGAGGTCGGCCTGGCGAAGCGTCGTGTCCAGGTGAACCGAGTCGATCTTCCAGTTGCGGTCGCCGGCGGGCAGCGTCAGGGGAAAGGCTTCGGCTGGGGAGTTCTTCAGTTGCGCCTGCTCGTTGCCCAGCTTCTCCAGGTTCGGCGAAGAGATGAAGTCCACGGGCAGCAGCAGATAGCGGGCGGCCTCATAGCAATAAAAGGCGCTCCAGGTCATGTCGAGCCGGGCCAGTTCGCGGGCGCGGGTCCAGTACCAGGTGCCATCGTGGTTGTCCAGCAGGCCAGGCCGGACGGTGACGCCGCCCAGCTTCCAGCCAGGGGTTGCGGTGGTGTCCCAGGCCAGAATGAGGCCGATCTGGCCGCTCAGGCCGCCTCCAGTGGCATCAGCCAGCACGATGGCGTACCGCCCCGGAGGCAGCGCGTGCATGGTGATGGTGACGGTCAGCGAGCCGCTCTGGTTCGAGCAGAAAAACTGCGTGTCGGCAGTTGCGGTCTGGGTGGAGTTGTCCAGCAGATAGAGATTCCGGATCTGGGCCTGTCCCGCCTTGACCAGCGGCGCTGCCTGCTCCACCACACCCCGGATGCCGTTCCACTCGGCGGCTTCGGCGGGCAAAAGCGCGGCCTGCAGTGTGGTGAAATCCTGCTGAACCACGGCCTGGGCCAGCCGGCCGCCGGCGTTGGCCAGAGCGGCGCGATCCTGCGGCAGCAGGGCCGCCTGGGTGGTGCAACTGGCGGCAAGCGCACACGCGGGCCCGCCCAGCAGCAGAACCGCAACGCCGGCAAAGTTCACCCATTTCCACGCCTTCAACCCGGTCCAACCCTTCAAGCAGACATGCATCTTCAGAGGACATCCTCTCTGCCCTGCGAAACAAGTTTCGAGCGTTCGCGGACCACTGTTAGTCTAGTACACAGACAGCGGCAACGAAATGCCGCGTCCGGGCGCGGCGCCGTCGCACCGGACGCAGGCGCCTGGCCGGGGGAGCGGATCGCCATGGGCAAATCGATCGAACCGCAAGCGCAGGGCGCGGCTGAGCGCTGCCCCGCCCCGAGAGCCTCATTGAAACTGCTGCCAGCGTTTGCCCGCTGCGCTCTGCTCCTCCTCATCGCGGCTGGGGTCGCCGGGCAGCAGCAATCGGCAGCGCAGACGGCAGCCGGAAAACCCACCGCAACGCCAAAGGCCGCCGCCGTCGCGCACAAGCCCGCCCACAAGCGCAAACGGCCGAGCGCGGCCCACTTGAAGGCTGAAGCCGCTGCGGCGGCCCCGGTCGCAGTGGAAGCGCCCAAGCCGCCTGAGCCGCCCAAGTGGCCGGTGGACGACAAGGCCATTCCGGCCGCGGTGGTCTGGGACAGCCAGGGGCTGCGCATCGACGCGGAAAACTCAAGCCTGCAGCAGATCCTGAAAGATGTTGAAACGGCCACCGGCGCCACGGTTGAGGGCGACGTGAACGACGAGCGCGTCTTTGGCGCCTTCGGGCCGGGGCTGGCCCGCGATGTGCTTTCCCAGCTTCTCCAGGGCACGGGCTACAACGTGCTCATGATCGGCGACCTGGGCAAGGGGGCGCCGCGCCAGATCGTGCTCAGCTCGCGCAACAGCGGCGACGCGCCGGGCGGCAACAAGACCCCGTCGGCCAATGGCGATGACGACTCGGCTGACAACGACAACGAAGAGCCGCAGCAGCCGCAACAGCCCATCATGAATCCTGTACGATCCGGATTCACGCCCGGCGGTCCGCCGCGGACGCCCCAGCAGATTATGCAGGAGATGCAGCAGCGGCAGCAGCAGGCGCGGCCGACGCCGCCGTAAACGCCGGCTCTGCAATCAGCTTGAATTGTGCTGTCAAATAACGCCGATGGGTTCACTCCGCGGGGGGCGGGGCCGAGGCCTAAGTGACCTGAGGCGCTTCGCGGCGCACCTGCACCTGCACCGGGCGGCGCTGCTGGCGAATCAGCGCGAAGCCGACGCGCAGAATGCCATACGCCGCAAAAATTCCAAACGCCATGGCAGCCACCGAAGCAGCACCCAACATTGCCAAATTCAGAACACTCTCCATCGTGCCTGCCTCAATCTCCCCGGTTGGGTTTGCGCCTCGTTGCCCGGCGCCGCTGCGTCTGCCGGCCAACGCCTGAACCACTGCCAGGGAACATTGCAGTGATTGTCGCAGAAAACAGCCCGCGTTGACCCTTGTTTCTATTGACCAATAGAATACCCTCAGGGAGTTGAATCCAGGCCGCCGGCCGGGAAGAGACGACTCGAGTCACCCGACCTTCCCAAACCATGGCCATCACACACATCTCGGTGCGCGGGGCGCGCCAGCACAATTTACGCGACATCAATGTGCGCATCCCCCGCAACTCGCTTACCGTGGTCACCGGCTTGTCCGGATCGGGGAAGAGTTCCCTTGCCTTCGACACCATCTATGCCGAGGGCCAGCGCCGCTATGTCGAGACGCTCTCTGCCTATGCGCGCCAGTTTCTCGACCAGATCGAGCGCCCGGATGTGGACTCGATCGAGGGCCTCAGCCCGGCCATCTCCATTGAGCAGAAAACCACCAGCCGCAGCCCACGCTCCACCGTCGGAACCATTACCGAGATCTACGACTACCTGCGGCTCCTCTACGCATCGGTCGGCACGCCCCATTGCCCGCAGTGCGGCCGGCCCATTGCCCGCCAGACAGCCGACCAGATTGTGCAGCGCATTCTGCAGCTCGGCATGGGCGAGCGCGTCACGGTTATGGCGCCCATTGTCCGCGGCCGCAAGGGCGAGTTCAGGGAACTGTTTGACCAGCTTGACCAGCAGGGCTTCCGCGCGCGCGTCGACGGCGAAATGGTCGACCTGTCTGAGCCCGTACTCATTGACCGGCGAAAAAACCACTCCATTGAAGCCGTCATTGACCGCATCCTGCTCAAGCCGGCCGCGGCCGATGCGCCTCCCTCGCCTCCCGGCAAACCTTCCGTCGAAAAGCGCCTTGACCTCGCCGTGGCCAAGGCCCTCCAACTGGCCAACGGCCTGGTCATCGTGGCCGTGACGGGCGCCGGAGAGCAGTTGTTCTCCTCGTCCATGGCCTGTCCCGATTGCGGACTCGACGTTCCCAAACTCGAGCCGCGCAGCTTCAGCTTCAACTCCACCTTTGGCGCCTGCCCGGAGTGCCACGGCCTCGGCTCGCTCTACGACCTTGACCCCGCAAAGGTCATTACCGACTGGTCAAAGCCGCTGCTCGATGGCGGCCTCGGCCCCGGCTCCTCGTCGCAATATCTCCTGAAGCTGCTCCACCTGGCCGCGGACCGCTACAAGATCGATTTGAAGACTCCCTTTGAAGATCTGCCGCCCAGGCAGCAGCACATCCTTGTCTACGGCCCCCCCAAGAACGAGGCGCCCCGCACCGGCTTCCACGGCATTCTCACCTTTCTCCGCGACTCCATTGAAGAGGCCCGCAGCGAAGGCTATCGCGAGTACATGATGAATTTCATGTCCGCCACCCCCTGCCCTGTCTGCCGCGGCAAGCGCCTGCGGCCAGAGTCGCTCGCGGTCAAAATCGGCGGCCTCTCCATCGCCGACTTCACGGCATTGCCGCTCAACAAGGCCCTCTCCGCCGCCATCAATTTGAGCTTCTCGGCCCGCGAGGCCCTGCTGGCCGAGCGCATCCGCCGCGAAATCGTCGAGCGGCTTGAGTTCCTCGTCGCCGTAGGCCTCAATTACCTGGCGCTGGACCGCAATGCGGCCACGCTCTCAGGCGGCGAGGGCCAGCGCATCCGCCTCGCCACCCAGATCGGCTCCAAGCTGCGCGGCGTTCTCTACGTGCTCGACGAGCCCTCCATCGGCCTCCACCAGCGCGACAACAACCGCCTCATTGAAGCCCTCGAAAAGCTCCGCGACCTCGGCAACACCGTCCTCGTGGTCGAGCACGACGAAGAGACCATCCGCCATGCCGACTACGTGCTCGACCTCGGCCCCGGCGCAGGCCGGCTCGGCGGCATGGTGGTGGCCCAGGGCACTCCGGCAGAGATCATGGCCTGCCCTGAGTCGCTCACCGGCCGCTACCTTTCCGGCCAGACCGGCATGGTGCAGCGCGCCAAACCGCGGCCCCTGACCGGCAAGTGGCTCGCCGTCACCGGCGCGCGCGAACACAACCTGCAAGACGTGAACATCCGCGTCCCGCTCAGCGTCATGACGGTCGTCACCGGCGTCAGCGGCAGCGGCAAAAGCACGCTCATCAACGACATTCTCTACCGCTCGCTCGCCAAAACAATCTATGGCTCCCGCGAGGAACCCGGCGCCCACGACACCCTCACCGGCGCCGAGCAGATTGACAAAGTGGTCCGCATCGATCAGTCGCCCATCGGCCGCACCCCGCGCTCCAATCCCGCAACCTATACGCAGGTCTTCTCGCCCATCCGCGACCTGTTTGCCATGCTGCCGGAGTCGCGCGAACGCGGCTACAAGGCCGGCCGCTTCAGCTTCAACGTCACCGGCGGGCGCTGCGAAACCTGCCAGGGCGACGGCCAGCGCCGCATTGAAATGAACTTCATGCCCGACGTCTACGTGCAGTGCGAGGTGTGCAACGGCCGCCGCTATAACCAGGAGACGCTGGCCGTCAAATTTCATGGCCACTCCATCGCCGACGTTCTCGATCTCACCATTGAGGACGCACTGCCGCTGCTCACCGACGTTCCGCAGGTGAGGCAAAAGCTGCAAACCCTGGTGGACGTGGGCCTGGGTTATGTTCACCTCGGCCAGAGCGCCACCACGCTCTCAGGCGGCGAGGCGCAGCGCATGAAGCTGGCCCGCGAGCTGAGCAAACGGCAGACGGGTCGCACCCTCTACCTGCTTGACGAGCCGACGACCGGCCTCCACTTTGACGATGTGCGCAAGCTGCTTGAAGTCCTTCACCGCCTCGCCGACCTCGGCAACACCGTCATCATCATCGAGCACAATCTCGACGTAATTCGCAACGCGGACTGGATTCTCGATCTGGGGCCGGAAGGCGGCGAGGACGGCGGTCAGATCGTTGGCCAGGGACGCCCCGCCCAGATTGCGGCCACCCCCGGCTCCTATACCGGCCAGTTTCTCAAGCGCTACTACACCTCCGGCACCGGCAAGCTGGCCTCGCTGGAGTTGGAGACCGGCAGCGATGCGGCAACGGACGAAGGGGCCGCCACGGCTGATCTCCGCCGCAATGGCCTGCCGCCGCCTGCGCCTGTCAAGGCAAAGCGCAAGCAGAAAGCGACGCCGGCCGAAGAAGATCTGGCTGCCGCGCGCGCCAAGGCCAAGAGGCCCGTTGCGTTGAAGACGGACACGAAAAGCGCAGGGCCCCGCGCAAAAAAGACGGGGCTGGCATGAGCACAATGCCGGGGCACGACCCGCTCGATCCGCAAGACGCAAACCCACAAAACGATGTGGCAACCTCGTCGGCCGGGACGCTTCTGCCAGACTCAGCCCTGAGCGATGCCGGCGCCTCTGAACTTGAGCCGGCCCCCTGGACCATAGAGCAAGCGGATGACCTTCAGCCGGCTGCCCCGCCCACTGCGGAGCGGCTGCCTGAGGCAGAGCCTAGCCTGCTCTTTCAGTCGTTCTCCAGGGCGGACCTTCAGCCCCCGCCACGCATTCCTCACCTCGGTCATCTTGGCCTGCTCGCCGCGCTCGCCTTTGTCAGCCTGCTCGGCGTCGGGCTGCTGGTTCGCGTCGGGCTCCACTTCCGTCTCTTCGGAGTCTCAAAAGCAACGGCGGCCGTCAGCGAGATCCATTACATGCTGGGCAGCATGGGCGTGTTGTATGCGCTCACCTTCGTTCTCAGCCTCTTGGTGTTTCCGCTTTTCTGGCAGAAAAGCCTCTTTGCCGGCCTGCAATGGCGGGCGCAGACAGCCCTGCATCTGCGCCGCCGCCTCTTTGGCGCTGCCTGCTTCTGCTTTGTGCTGGCCCTCGTCAACGGAGCCGTCATGCCCGGCCCGCCTGACACGCCCATCGACAAGATCTTTCGCACTCCGGGAGCCGCATGGCTTCTCTTCTTCTTCGGCGTCACCTTTGCCCCGTTCTTTGAGGAGATCTTGTTTCGCGGATTTCTGCTGCCCGCGCTTTGCACCGCGTACGACTGGACAGCTGAGTGGATCTCCGGCGAGCCCTCGCCGGGCTCGGACGAGAACGGCCATCCGCTGTGGTCGGTTCCGGCAATGGTTGCCGCCTCCATTCTCACCAGCGTTCCATTTGCCCTGATGCATGGCGAGCAAACCAGCTATGCCGCCGGGCCCCTGCTGCTGCTGGTCTGCGTCAGCCTGGTGCTGTGCTGGGCGCGGCTCAGCACCCGCTCTCTGGCCGCCAGTGTCCTCGTCCATGCCAGCTACAACTTTCTCCTCTTCTTCCTCATGCTCCTCGGCACAAGCGGCTTCCGCCATCTCGACAAGATGTAAAAAGGCAGGGTGCAGGGAACAAGGGATAGGGAAATAGGAATTAGGGGATAGGGAAATAGGAATTAGGGGATAGGGAAATAGGAAATAGGGAATAGCTCTCTTCCCGCCGCCCCCGAAACCTTCAGACTCGGCCCCACCCAAGGCTGCAAACTCACCCGCCCCCTGCCCCGCTGACTTGCTGACTCGCGAACGCCGCGCAGCGGCGCTGACCTGCTAACCACCAAACCCCGCTAACCCCGCTAGCCCCGCTAACCCCGCCACCCCCGCTAGCCCCGCCAACTCCGCTAACCCCGCCACCGCGCACAGTCAGCAAAACCCGGAAAACCCACGCCTTTTCAACCTCTTACGCCCCAAATTTGCCCCGTTTCAACGCGTTTTGCAAAAAAAGGTTCAATTCCAAGGTTCGTACCTGCCGTTTTTCGCAACCATGCAAGGTTCCGTTTTCTTAAATGCACAACCATCCAAGGTTCATTTTGACGTTTTTCCCAACCATGGAAGCGAACCTTTGGCCACTAAACCGAACCATTTAAGCAAACCTTTGGCCCCCTTTTCGCACCTTGCAAGCCAACCTTTGCCCCCCAAAAGCGAACCATTTAGACCACCCTTTGCCGCCCGGATTTGATCCCAAAGTTAACGACTCAGTACCCCCCTGATCTCTGCTCTCTGATCTCTGTTCTCTGTTCGGCTGCCGTTACAATCGAGAGTGATGACCACCTCAACCTACGCCCGGCAACTGCTCTCGCTTCTCGCGCGCACCAGCTTCCGGCTCGGGCAGTTCAAGCTCTCCTCCGGCGGCGTCAGCGACTACTACATTGACTGCCGCACCACCACGCTCCACGCCGAGGGCGGCCGCCTCACTGGCCACGCCGTGCTCGAGCTTTTGCAGGCGCACCAAGTGGACGCCGAAGCCGTCGGCGGCCTGACCATGGGCGCCGACCCCATCGTCTCCAACGTGGCCACGGCCAGCGCGTGGCACGCTCTCGAGCACCCTGGGGCAACGCTGCTGCATGGCTTCCTCGTCCGCAAGGCGGAGAAGGCCCACGGCACCGGACGCCGCATCGAGGGCTTCTTCCGCGAGGGCGCGCGAGTCGTGATCGTTGATGACGTCTGCACCACCGGCGCTTCCACAATCAACGCGATTGACGCGGCCCGCGAAGCCGGAATGGTGGTGGCCGCTGTGGTCTGCCTGGTAGAGCGGGAAGAAGCCAACGGCCGTCCCGCTGTGGAAGCCGCGGCGCAAGGCGCGCCCTTCCTCAGCCTGTTTACGGCAAACCAGGTGCGCGCCGAACATGTGAAGCAGCTTGACAGCGCTTCAAGCTGACGATTCCCAGCTGCATGAAGTGAAGGGGCAGACTCCGGAAGTGTGCGGAGTCTGCCCTTCTGCATTGTGGCTTGGGTCCCGGCCTCTAGTTGGAAGCCGTTTGACTCGACTGCGTAGCGGGCGACGCGGCTGCCGTGATGCCGCTGTTCGAGAGCAGTTGCACTTCAACGCGGCGATTCAGCTTGCGGCCTTCGGCCGTCGTGTTCGGCGCCACCTGCTTGTCTTTGCCGATGCCGATCAGATAGAAGCGATGGGCAGGCACGGCATACTTCGAGGCCAGGTATTGAACCACCGCATCGGCGCGCCGCTGGCTCAGATCGTAGTTGTACTGCGCCGGGCCGGTGGAGTCCGTGCCGCCGGTGACTTCAAGAATGTAACCGTTGGCCGCGGTGAGCTGCGCGGCAAACGCGTCGAGCTGCTCGCGATCTTCCTTGCTCAGCACAGCCTTGTCAAAGCCGAAGGTGACCGAGACAGTGGCGCCGGGCTTGTAGTTGTCCAGCCCCTTCACAATGCTCTCGAGCGAATCGGCGCGGTGCACGGCGAGATCGGCTGCCGACTGCGCGCTGCCGGCCGCGGTTGCGGCGTTCTGCGCTTTCTGGGTGGCCGCTTCGGCTGAGCTCTGCGCCTGCCGGATGCCGGCCTGGGCGCGAGAATCGACCTCTTGGATTGCGCGATTGTTCGCCGCCGCTTTCTCATCCAGCTGGTTCGCGTGGTCAATCAGCGGAGCGGTCTGGATGCGCACAAACTTCTTGGTTGCGCAGCCGGTAGCGCTCAGCATGGCCATTACCACCGCAACTTCCAACACGCCAATACGCTTGGCTCGTTCACGAAGATTCATCGTTCTGTTCCTTTCGGTATCCTGGCCCGTTCCCTTGCTTCCAGGCGGTTCTGCCGCCGGTGGAGAGGTTGTCTCCCGCCACTGTAGGGGCAGTTGAAGGGCCAACCCGCCTTTCGTGTCCAACCGATAGCAGCGGCAGGTGTTACCCGGAGTTGACGCCCAGAGTGACTCTTGGCTGGACGATGTAGTTTTTACCGAAGGGCGTAAGGATTGCGCGGAGCTTGCCAACGCTGCTTAAAGCCTCCACAGTCCCCGTTCCCTATTCCCTGTTCCCTGCTTCTCCGTCCGCTGCCGTTATTCTGAGAGTTGCCTGACCGATGGATCTCTACGAGAAAATCCGAACGCTGCCCACGCAGCCCGGCGTGTATCTGTATAAGAACGCCGAGGGCGAGGTGATCTATGTGGGCAAGGCCAAGAACCTTCGCTCGCGGGTACGGTCGTATCTGCTGGAGGCTTCGCAGGCAAATGTGAAGACCGGCTCGCTGATGCGCGAGGCCGTGGATCTGGATTACATCCTGGTGGCCAACGAGCACGAGGCGCTGGCTCTGGAAAACAACCTGATCAAGCAGCGCAAACCGCGGTTCAACATTCTGCTGCGCGACGACAAAACCTACCCGTATGTGAAGCTGACGCTGGGCGACCGCTTCCCCAAGGTGTTTGTGACGCGGCGCCTGCGCAAGGACGGGGCGGCCTACTATGGGCCCTATTTTCCGGGGAATCTCGCTTACCGGATTGTCGAGCTGATTCATCGCAGCTTCTTGATTCCGAGTTGCAAGGTGGATCTGGAGCGGTATCATCCCCGGGCGTGTTTGCAGTACTACATTCACAGGTGTCTGGGGCCTTGTGTGGAGGGGCTGACGACGCCGGAGAAGTATGCCGATGCCGTCAAGGATGCGCAACTCTTTCTCGAAGGCCGCCACGCGGAACTGGAGCGGACGCTGACAACGCGCATGATGGCGGCTGCCGAGGCGGAGCAGTTTGAGGCGGCGGCGCGGCTGCGCGATCAGCTCTCCACAGTACACCAGTTGCAGGAGAAGCAGCGCATTGCCACGGCGGAGCTCGGCGACGATGCGGATGTGTTCGGGTTCCACTTTGAGGATGGATCGCTGGCGGTCAATCTGTTTCACGTGCGCGCCGGGAAGATTGTGGACCGGAGGGAGTTTTTCTGGGAGGATTTGCCGGAACTGCTTGAGCCCGCCGACGCAGACGACCAAAAGGGAGAGAGTGCGGAAGCGCCGTTTCATGCGGGGATGGTCTTCTCCGCGCTGTTGAAGCAGTTATATATCGATCAGCAGTATGTACCGCGCAGCATTCTGGTGCCGGTGGATTTTGACGATCGCGAGACTCTTGGCGCGCTGCTGACGGAGCGGACCGGACATAAGATCGAACTGGCCGTGCCGCGGCGGGGCGAGAAGCGCTCGCTGGTGGATCTGGCGGGGCAGAACGCAAAGCAGAGCTATACGCAGCGGTTCCGCGTGCTGGAGCCGTCGCGCAAGGCGATCCAGGAGGCGCTGGCCGATGTGCTGATGCTGCCCGAGCTGCCGAAACGGATTGAGTGCTTTGACATCTCGCACATTCAGGGCGCGGAAACCGTGGCCTCGCTGGTGGTGTGGGAAGACGGCAAGATGAACAAGCAGGCCTACCGCAAGTTCCAGATCAAGACGGTGGCCGGCGTGGACGATTTCGCCTCCATGCGCGAGGTCGTGGGCCGCCGGTACCGCCGTCTTCTCGACGAGAACCAGCCCATGCCTTCCCTCATTTTGATCGACGGCGGCCTCGGCCAGTTGCACGCCGCGGCCGAGGCCCTGGAGGCCCTGGGGTTAACTACTCAGCCACTAGCTTCGATTGCGAAGAAGGAAGAGGTGATCTACCTCCACGGCAACGAAGAGGAACCCGTGGTGCTGGACCGGCGGTCGCCTGTGCTGCACCTGGTGCAACTGATTCGCGATGAGAGCCACCGGTTTGCGGTGGGGTATCACCGGCAGCGGCGAGCGATGCGGGATCGCACGTCGGAGTTGCTGGAGATTCCAGGAGTGGGGGCACTGATGCGGCAGAGGCTACTGACGCACTTTGGCAGCTTGCGGGATGTGCAGCAGGCTACGGCTGAGTCATTGGCGGCGGTGGTTCCGCGAAAGACGGCGGAGACGATCTGGCGCCATTTTCATGAGGGGCAAGCTGCGGGGAGCTGAATCGCCTCGGCCGCAAATGGATTTTGTGGCTCATAGACTAGCGGGTAATCTTCCGCGCAGGATGAGCGATGCAGCACAGCGGTGACAATCCAATTGAGAGAATCTAGGGCTAACACACGAGACTGGACTTGGTCCTGTTCTCTCCCCCTTGCCGGCGATGCACGAGACTCGCAACTCATTCGCCGGACTGGCTCGCACATCCAAGTTCGCAACCGCACGCTGGAGAAGAGACCCATGTCGAATCCATCGAACACGCTTCTGGAAGTTGAAGAGACGCTACACTCGGTTATCGATAGCCTGATTGACAGCCAAAAGGAGTTTCAGAAGATTGGCGAGACGCTGAACGATCCTACTCTGAAGCTCTACTTTCTTGACGAGAGTTTGCAGCGCGCGGAGTTTCGCGGCAACCTGGAGACTATCCTGCATCAGGACGGGGTTCACGACATTGATGAAGGCGGCAGCGTGAGCGCAACGGTGCAACGCGTGTGGGGCGAAATCAAGGCCAAGCTCGGCGGCGGAGATCACGCGCTGCTGGAGACCGCCGAGAAAGCTGAAGTCAAATCAGTAGCGGCGTACGCGAAGGCTCTGGACCAGAGGCTTCCCTTCCCGGTGCGGCAGTTGCTTTCGTCTCAGTCGGCTCATGTGCAATTGTTTCTCGACTATGTGAAGGCAGCGCGAGTACTTGGGATGTAAGTGACGGTGCTCCGGGTCCTTTTGCCAGCGCTGTGCGCTGAAGGCGGCGAAGGGACCACGGGAGCCAATTCGATGACCAAAGCTGCGTGATGAATGCGTTGAGGATTTGATTGATGCCCTGCGCCGGGCCGATGCGTTTCGCGGGAATGGACTACTCTCAACCTACGTACCAACTGGATTGTCGCCGGGCTCGTGCTTGCAATTCGCTTTGTACTTTCGTGAGCTGGATTGTTGAAGCTGGAGCCTGAGCCGGACTGAGTTGCCGGAAGTCGTGACGGTTGGCTGGAAAGCGGGCCGGCAACAGGCATCCGAGGGAACATTGCCTGGCGTTGCCGCGTACAATCTGCTTGACTGCCGAGTGAGTCCGCAGCCGAGGAGATTGACCCTTGCCGCAAGCCCTTTCGCCGCTCCCCAAGCGAACGCCGCTCCGCAGTGCCCTATTGCTTTCCGCGGTGTTTGCAGTCATCACATTTTTCGTACACTTTGCGAGTTCGCTTTGGGGGAGCCACCTGGGGTATGGGTTCTTCCGCGACGAGCTGTATTTTCTGGTGTGCGGGCGGCACCTGGCGTGGGGCTATGTGGATCAGCCGCCGCTGGTTGCTGTGCAAGCGCGGCTGGCGGAGTTGCTGTTCGGGTTGACGCCGACGGGGATTCGCGTCTTCAGCTTTCTGGCCGCGGGCGGGACGGTGGGGCTGACGGGGCTGTTGGCCTGGCAGCTTGGCGGGCGGCGGACGGCGCAGGCGCTGGCGATGATGGCGGTGCTGGCATCGCCGGTCTTTTTAGGGACATCAAACTACCTCTCAATGAACTCATTTGAGCCGTGCTTTTGGATGGGCGCGCTGCTGGCGGTGTTGCGGATTGCCGAGGGTCAGGCGGAGACGAAGGCGTGGCTGGTGTTTGGAGTGCTGGCGGGGCTGGGGGTTGAGAATAAGCACTCGACGGTCTTCTTTCTGGTGGCGCTGCTTGCAGGGCTGCTGCTGAGTCCGCAACGGCGGATTGTCTTTACCCGAGGGTGTGCGGTTGGCGTGGCAGTGCTGGTGGCGCTGGCGCTGCCAAATCTGATCTGGCAGTGGGTGCATCAGTTCCCTACTTATCAGTTGCTCAACGGCGTGGCGCACTCGGACAAGAATGTGAAGCTGCCGCCACTGAAGTTCTTGGCGGAGCAGGTGAACATTCTGCTGATTGTGGGCGCGCCGCTTTGGATTGGGGGCCTTGGGTGGCTGGCGTTTGCAAAGAGCGCGCGGGCGTGGCGCTTTGTGGCGCTGGTGTATGTGGTGTTTCTGGCGATGATGATAGCGATGCATGCGAAGGACTACTATCTGACGCCGATTTACCCGGTGCTGTTTGCGGCGGGGGCGGTGGCGTTTGGACGGTGGACCAGGAGGGGGTGGCCAGCGGTGGTGTATACGGTGGTGCTGGCATATCTTCTGGTACGCGTAACGGGGCCGATTGTGCTGACGATGCTGCCGCCGGAGAAATACTCGGCCTTTGCGGAGCGTTTTGGGGCGAACAAGATAAACTCGGAGAAGTTCACGAGTCCTTTGCCTCAGCCGCTGAGCGACCGGTTTGGCTGGACGGAGATGGCGAAAGGATTTGCGGAGCGGTATAACGCGTTGCCGCCGGATGTGCGTGCGAGGACGGCGATCTTCTGCGGGAACTATGGCGAGGCGAGCGCGGTGAATATTCTGGGGCCACAGTACGGGCTGCCGACGGCGATCAGCGGGCACCAGAATTATTTCTACTGGGGATGGAATGGGTACACAGGCGATAGCGTGCTGACGCTGGGCGACAAGCGCGAGGACTACACGGACACCTATGCCGAGGTGACCGACCTGGGGGCGTTTGACGCGCCGTGGATCATGGACCACGAGCATCACCATTACTTCTGGCTGCAGCACCGGAAGCGGACGTATGCGCAGGACTGGCCGGAGTTCAAGTACTGGTACTGAGAGACGCTCTGCGCGTGCTAATCTCTCCTCACCGGATGAGCCAACGAGACGCACTGACTGAAAGACCGGACGGGCAAGGACGCGCCAGGACGCGGGATTTGCCGCGCGTGCTGGGACCGAGCCAGGCAACTGCGATTGTGGTGGGGACGATCATCGGGAGCGGGATATTTCTGGTGCCGCGAGAGATGATGCAGGATACCGGCTCGTCGGCGCTGGTTTACCTGGCGTGGATCACGGGCGGCCTGCTGAGCCTGTTTGGGGCGATGACGTACGCGGAGTTGGGGGCGATGCTGCCCTATGCGGGCGGGGAGTACGTTTATCTGCGCGGGGCATACGGGGATACGACGGCATTCCTTTACATGTGGACGTGGTTCGCGGTGGCCAAGCCTGCGTCGATTGCGGCGGTGACGATTGGGCTGGCGCGGACGCTGGAGTTTTTCCCGGCGTTTGGCTGGCTGAGCGCGAAGGCTGTGGGCGGTCTCGTGTGGTCGCAGATTTTTGCGATGGCCGTGACGTGGCTGATTACGGGCCTGAACTACATGGGCATCAAGAAGGCGGGTGACTTTCAGCTTGTGTTTACGGTGCTGAAGGGCGTGCTGATTCTGATTGTGGCAGGGTTGTGCTTTGCTTCGGCTTCAGGGTCTTGGGGGAATTTCAGGACGACACTTCCGCATGCGACGGGCGGGTTTGGCGGGTTCATGCTGGCGCTGATTGCGACGCTGTGGGCCTATGACGGGTGGAACGACCTGACGATGGTGGCGGGCGAGGTGAAGCGGCCGGGGCGCAGCTTGCCGATTGCGCTGATTGGCGGACTGTTTGTGGTGGGCGCACTGTTTATGGCGACGAATGCGGCCATCCAGTTTGTTTTGCCGGCGGCACGGATTGCGGGGAGTGAACGGCCGGCGGTGGCAGCGCTAACGGTGGTGGCGGGGCCTGCGGGAGCGGGGTTTGTGGCGGCGGCGATGGCGCTTTCGATCTTTGTGACGCTGAACGGGACCATCATGTCAGGGGCGCGGATACCGTTTGCAGCAGCGCGCGATGGGCTGTTTCCGCCACAGTTTGCGCATATCAACCAGCGGTTTCAGTCGCCGTCGGTTTCGCTGGGCGTGCAGGCGGCGCTGTCGACGGTGCTGCTGCTGTTTCTGAGCCGGTTTCAGCAGTTTTTTGAGCTGGCGGTGTTTGCGGAGTGGCTGTTTTATATGCTGACGGCAACGACGGTGTTTGTGTATCGACGGCGGAGGCCGGAGGCGGAACGGCCTTATAGGGTGTGGGGGTATCCGGTGCTGCCGGGGATCTTTGTGGCGTGCGCGGGGGCGGTGCTGGTGTATAGCTATGCGGGGAATTTGAAGGGGTCGCTGCTGGGGACGGGGCTGATTTTGCTGGGGCTGCCGGTGTTGTGGGGGGTGAGGCGGTTTTATGGGGATTCAGCGGCGGTGAACTGAGGATTGCCTGTGTATTGAAGGAGGCGTTCTCTGCGGAGGGCGCCTTTTGTGTTTGCGAATTCAGGCGCGCCTGCTGGCTACCTGCTCGTAGACTTCGGCGTACTCGCGGGCTGGCGTCTCCCAACTGTAGTTCTGGGCCATGCCGTTGAGCATGAGTTGCTGCCAGGCTTCCTTGTCCTGGAAGGCGGCGAGGGCGCGGTCGATGGCGGCAATGAGGTTCTGGGCGGTATAGCCCTCGAATTTGAAGCCGGTACCGGTTCCGGCTTGCGGGTTCCACTCTTCAATGGTGTCGTCGAGGCCGCCGGTGGCATGGACGACGGGGACGGTGCCGTATTTGAGGGAATAGATCTGGTTGAGGCCGCAGGGCTCGTAGCGGGAGGGCATGAGGAAGATGTCAGAGCCGGCTTCGATCTTGTGGGCCAGGGCGTCGTCATAGCGGATCTGGACGGCGACGCTGGCTTTGTGCCAAAAGGCCCAGTCGCGGAAGAATTTCTCATAGCGGGGCTCGCCAGTGCCGAGGGCGACGACAGCGGCTTCGCGATCGGCGAGGGCAGGGGCGATCTGCTCAACGAGGTCAAAGCCTTTTTGGGCGGCGAAGCGCGAGACGATGCCGATGACGGGGGTGGTGTCGGGGACGTGATCCATGCCGAAGGCGTGGAGGAGATCGGTGCGGCACTCGGCCTTGCCGGCTAGCGATTGCGGTGTGTAGTGGGCAGCGAGGTTGGCGTCGGTGGCGGGATCCCACTTGGCGTAGTCGACGCCGTTGAGGATGCCGCGGAGGTCGGCCGAGCGGCCTCGGAGGACGGAGTCGAGCTTTTCGCCGAACTCGGGGGTTTGAATCTCCTGGGCGTATTTGCGGCTGACTGTGGTGAGCATGTCAGAGAAGACCAGGCCGCCTTTGAGGAAGTTGAAGGTGTCGAACTGCTCCAGCTTGTCCATGGTGAAGATGTCCCAGGGAAAAAGGAGGCGCTGGGTGGTGGGTGGCGGATACCAGCCCTGGTAGCCGGCGTTGTGGATGGTGAGGACGACGCCGGAGTGGGCGAACGCGGGGTCGCCGGAGAACGTGGTGCGGAGGTAGACGGGGATGAGGGCAGCCTGCCAGTCGTGGACGTGGAAGACCTGGGGCACGCCGAGTTGCTTGGTGGCTTCAAGAACGGCGCGGCAGTAGAGGCCAAAGCGCTCCCAGTTGTTGGGGAACTCGCTGCCCCTGGGACCGTAAAGCTCTTCGCGGTCAAAGAGTTCCGGACAATCTATGAAGTAATACTGAACCCCGGCGCGAAGGCCGCCGTCCACGATTCCCACAAAGCGGTTGTAGTGCTCGAAGGGGATGGTGATGGAGCGGACGGCGTAGGTGAGCGGCGCTTGAAGCTGACGGCGGACGCCGGCGTAGAGGGGCAGATAAACCGTGACCCGGTGGCCGAGCTTGACGAGTTCGGGAGGCAGGGCGCCGACGACGTCGGCCAGGCCGCCGGTCTTGGCAAAGGGTACGCACTCGGAGGCGGCAAAGACAATGTGCATCGGGGATCTCCCTGGCCGGCGCGCTGGGCAGTTCGATGGGGCGAATTGCGCCGTCAAAGGGCAAGTCTACTACGGTCGAGTTGAGGCGCGGCTGGCAGAGTTTCAGAGGCTGGGCCAGATCGCCGGACTGCCTGAGGGCGATGGGGCTGGGCGTTCATCTACCATCAAGAGAGCCTATGACCGCGAAACCCAAGCTCGGCCAGAATTTCTTGAACGATACGGACGCCGTGGAGCGAATTGTGGCTTCCCTTGGAGATCTGTCTGCACGCACTGTGGTGGAGATTGGTCCGGGCGCGGGAGCCATTACCGGGGCGCTGGCCGCGCGGGCCAGGCACGTAGTGGCGGTAGAGCTGGATCACGGGCTGGCCGTGCATCTGCGGGCGCAGTTCCCTGCCGAGCGGGTGACGGTGATGGAAGAAGACGTACTGGCGTTCGACTTTGCGGCGGCAGCTGAGACGGCGGGGCAGCGGCTGGTGGTGGTGGGCAACCTGCCTTATTACATTACTTCACAAATTCTGCTGAAGCTGGCGGCGAGCCATGCGGCTCTGGACCGGGCAGTGCTGATGGTGCAGCGGGAGGTGGCGGACCGGATTGCCTCCGGGCCGGGGTCGCGGGACTATGGGCTGCTGTCGGTGACGGTGCAGATTTTTGGGCCGGTGGAGAAGCTGTTTACGCTGCCGCCAAGCGCGTTTTCTCCGCCGCCGGATGTGCATTCGACGGTGTTTCGCTGGCGGTTTGCGCCGCGGATTGCGGAGCTGGGCGTAGAGGAAGCTAGTTTTTTGCGGCTGGTGAGGCAGGTGTTTGCGCAGAAGCGAAAGACGCTGGCCAATAACCTGCGCGCGGCGGGGTTTGCGCCGGAGGAGGTGGCGGAAGCGCTGGCTGCCGCACAGGTTCCGGCGCAGGGGCGCGCGGAGGCACTGGAGATTGAGGCGCTGGCTGCGCTTTGGCATTCGCTGAAAAAGACTGGAGCCGCTCAGATGGACCAAGCGGCCCCAGGTGCTGATTCAGACTAGACGATTTTCAGGGTTGCTGTAAGGTCGGTTTCGTGGTTTCCCACCCATTTCACAAAGAACGTGAAATGGATGGGGCACGGAGCTTGCGTACACCGGGAGTGAAAGTGCTTTAGCGGTGGGAACCTCCTCCGCCGCCGCCACCACCACCACCGTGCGACCCGCCACCACCGCCTCCACCACCACCGCCGCCGCCGCCACCACCGTGTGACGCACCACCACCGCCAACGCTGCCGCCACCACCGTGTGACGCACCACCACCACCGCCAAAGCCGCCATTATGGGAACCGCCGCCGCCCGGCGCAGGAGCATGGGTTGACCCGCCACCACCGCCGATAGGATGGGCCCCGGGAGCAGGAAACTGACCGCCGCCGCCCCCAAATCGTGGTTCCTGGGGATTGACCGGATGGCTGGGATTTACGGTTGAGCCGAAGGGTTGGCCGGGTCTGCCTGCATAGACGGGCTGAGGACGATTTCCGTAGACGGGATTGGCCGTCCGGCCGTAGACGGGTCTGGACGTGACTGGCGCCAAGGGCTGGACTGGATGGCCGCCGATGACGACGGGAATGTTGCGTCCACGCGATGGAAGCGTTCCGGTAATCCCGGAGAGACGCCGGCTGACGGGAATGACCGGATAGGGAGCTGATCTGCCTCTGGCCCCCCCGACAGGGTTGACGGGCCTTCTGGGCTGAATGGGATGCGGGCCGGGACGCCTGGGAGGCCGATATCCGTTGGGGCCAAAGCCGATATTGGAGAACCAGCCGCCACCTTCCCACCAGGGGCGACACATGCCGGGGGCCCACCCCCAACCGAAAGCATCGAAGTAGTTCCAGGCGCCGCACTGGTAGGGCAGATAACCCCAGGAAGCCCCTGAAACCCACATATAGCCGAAGCGCGGCGTATACATCCAGTAGCCGTCTCCGTAGGGGTCCCAGTCTGGATCTGAGGCTTCATTCGGCGACCAGACGGAGCCCTGGTCTGGCACGTTGTACCAGCTTCCGTTGGCGTCGAGGTCAGCCCAGGCGGGATTGTTGCTGTCAGGAAGGCCCCGAGTGGCGACAGTCTGGTTTGCGTACTCTCCCTGCAAGGCCTGGTCGCGGTCAGCGTTCCAGGTGTCCCAGGAGTCGGGCTCAATGGACTCAGAGAGGTTGTAGTGGGTTGCATCGCCAGTGAGTGCAACACTTTCGCCGCCATGGAGGTCGACAGCGACTGCGCTGCCACGGTCAAGGTGAGCGCTCCCGGAAAAGACAGCCACTTCGCCCGGGGGATTATCGAGATTGACGCGCAGTACGGTAAAGCCTGTGACCGTGACGACGCTATCGCCAAAACGAACCCGGATCGGGCTGCCGTTGGCGGCTTGCAGTTCAAAGTAGCCGAGGCCGCCTTCCAGGAGGATCTCAGACTCAGCTGAGCCGGTTTGGCCGCGCAACTCGGTCAGAGTGAGCGAACTGTTGGGGGAAAGGCGCGCCAGACTGCCATCTTCAAACTGGATTTCAGCGCGACCGTCATCGAGGGTGACGAGCCGAGTATCCTCAAAAAGGGGCAGATTGGCGAGGGCCGGGTCGGCGATCACCTGATCGCCCTGCAAAACCTGCACATGCCCATCCACGTTGCCAAGGCGCACCGCGCGCGCCGCCGGCTGAGGGGCATCCTCGGCTGCCCAAATGCAGGTTGCCTGCAACAGCACGACCAAGGCAATCCCTGACGCACTCAAGCCTGCCCACCGCCCGATTCTCAATCCTCGACTCATGAACTCTGCCCTTTCGCGCCCCGACCCGGGCGAGCAACGCTGCTGTTGACAGCCTAATATGCTTGAGACCCGCCGCGACGAGAAAAGTCGCGTTCTCAGGGCACACGAATCGATCTCTATTTTTCGGCCATCGCCAGAAGCGCGGCGGCACGCTTTCGAACGCGGTCGAGCACGCTGTCATCACCGGCCAGACGCTGGAGGATTGCCCGGATGGCGCCGATCTGCTGCAAACGTCCCGAGGCAGCAGCCTCAGAGACGAACTCCATCTCCCTGTCGAGGCCAAGGCGGTCATGGAGCAAGAGGTTCTCAAGGCGTGCGCCTTCGTTGATGGTGGCGGCCACAGCGACAAGCGAGTCTCCAAGATCCTGAATTTCAGCATCCCTGGAGAAGTTGAATTCGCAGAAACCCTCGCCGTCGGGACCGGAGTAGCTGAGACGCTTCCAGCCCTCGAAAGCAACCTTCAAATGGCTTTCGCAGCCGCTGTTGAAGAATTTGTGCTTCTGCGCCAGGAAGAAGACGCGATCGGCAAAGGCATTGGTCAAGCGGATATCGCGATCGATCAAGGGAGGATCAGACTGGCGCTGGCCATGGCCGGGGGAGCCGGCGCGGTCAGAGCGGAAATGGCCGGCTCCGTTGGGGTAGAGGGTCATGGTCCAATGGGGAGGATCGAGGCCTGGGTTGGAAAATTCGATTTTGAAAGCGGGGTCGGACTGGGCAAAACCTGAAGATGCCCAAGCGGCCACAATGAAAGCCAGCAGAAGCACCCTAGACAGCGAAACTCGCCTCATTGCCCTGCTCCCTGAAGCGCAAGGGTTTGAGCGGTGTGAATGTGGGTGATGGCGATGGCGAGGGCATCGGCAACATCGGCGGGCTCGGGAGCTTCGGTCAGTTCGAGGAGACGGGCGACCATGAACTGGACTTGCTCCTTTTGCGCCATTCCGTAGCCGACAACGCTTTGCTTGATGCGCAAGGGGGCGTACTCGGCGACGGGCAAGCCTTGGCAGGCAGACGCCAGCAATGCGACCCCGCGGACCTGGCCCAGTTTGAGGGCCGACTTGGCGTTCACGGAGTAAAAGACCTCTTCGATGGCCACCACATCCGGCTGCCAGCGAACGAGTTCGGCGCTCAACTGGTCAAAGACCTGCTTAAGGCGCTGGGGCGTTGAGTCTTTTTTGGCTAGGCGGATGGCGCCTTTGGCTTTGCAGACAAGGCGGGGCTGGCGGCCGGAGTCGTCTGTCTCGACCACGCCATACCCTGTAACCTCAGTGCCGCAATCGATGCCGAAGACCCGCATTGGCTCCAAGTTTACCGCAGCGGATGGTTGGCTGGCTGGGCGGAGGCCTGGTCCAATTTTAATTTCTGCGCAGGACTGATCTGTGGGAGCAATCGTTGCGGGAATGGACGGCAGGCGCAGTGTTGGGCGTGGGCAAGATGCCACTGGATGCGCTGTTGGGGGCTGGCTGGCTGAGGCATTTTGTGCTGCTGGTGCCACTCCCGGTTCATGAGGCGCCTCCGGAGATGGGGTTGTGGGATGGGCCTGCGGGCTGGGACCAGCATAGGCCTGAACGCAACGGCGGCCCGGGCGCGCTGCCCAGGCCGTCGAGGGTGATCTGTTGGTATTGGACTAAGGCCATCGCGCTGCCGCGAGTGCCTGGCAACCTGACTTCCGTCTCATTCCCTGCCTTGATCGTTTGGCTGCAATACCCGCGAAGGCGGGCTCCACGGCGACAAGCTTCGTCGCGCAGAATGGAAAATCGCAGGCCTGTGAATCTCGGCCGGAAGTGCATCCGAAGCAAGCTGCCACGGTTGCCCTTGCGAAAAGAGATTTCGCCGGACAATCCCAGGTCTGGGGCGCGATGCCCTAGGCCTCAGTCACCTCACGTACGAAACATCTGGAACAGTCTTCTTGCATCAGCTGGATCAACCTCCTTTCCCGTGTAAGGACAAGCTACTGCCAATCGTCCCTGGCGTCAAGAGCGACATTTGCGCAGCGCGGGATTTGCGCTGGCGGCCTTCGACTGATGGGAAGTTCAGCTAGGCCAGTGCCAGATTGAGGTTTTCGATGGCTTCGTCGATCTCAGCTTCACTCTTGTAGCCAACGGTGACGGCGTGGGTTCCCGCGTTTTTGAAAGCAAAGCGCATGGCGGCCTGGCGGTCTTCGCGATTGAAGACACCCTCGCCGCAGAGCTTCATGCCGATGACACCCATTCCGTCTTTGCGGACCTGATGGACGTGGGTGACCACTTCGTTGACGTTGCCGAGGCCGCTGGTTTCGTACTGTTCGGCGTCCATGCGGGTTCCGTTGTGGTTCATGCGGATCATGGCGACGTTGAGCCACTTGTTGCCGGGCATTTGCCGCAGGGCCGGCAGGCCATGGACCGATGCGCCGTGGCTGACGATGGTCTGGCGAGATTCAGCTTCGAGGATTGCGTCTTGCCAGCGGGCGGTGTCAGAGGGCCAGGTTGCCGTGTGCTGCCAGTGGAGCAGCATGATGTCAAAGTATTCGGTGCTGGCGAGTTGGCGGAGTTCGTCGAGCTTTTGGCGGGGATCGATGCCTTCCCAGGTGGTGACCTTGGACATGAGGCGGTAGCTGTCGCGGGGAAGGCCTTTGAGGGCGACGCCAAGCATCTGGTGCATGCCGTTGTACGATTCGGCAGTTTCAAAGAAGCGAATGCCGCGGTCGTAAGCGTAGCGGACGAGGCGGTTAAAGCCCTCCTGGCCAAGATCGTGCTGCACGTGGCCACTGAAGGTTCCAGTACCGAAGGCAAGGCGTGTGACTTTAACGCCGGAGCGGCCGAGGGTAACCCAGTCAGTAGCGCGCTCGGCGGCAAGAGGAAGAGTGGCTACGCCTGCGAGCGCACCGGCGGCAAGCGAGGATTTGAGGAAGCTGCGTCTGGATTGGTTTGCCATAGGACCTCAGATGGTTGGCTCAAGGGGGAGCCAATTGCCCGAATCGTAGCACAGATTGCGGAGGGATTGGCGTCTTTACCAGCTGTGGAGCCACTCTTCGTCGCGGCCGATGCGAACCGGGGTTTGGAAGAGCCGGCTGAGGCGGGTCTCAGTGAGGAGTTCGTTACGGGGGCCGTCGGCGACGATGCGGCCATCGCGCATGAGGATAATGCGTTCGATTTCAGGGAGGATGTCGCCGAGGTGGTGGGAAACGAGGACGAGGCCAGTGCCCTGCTGTGTGAGCTTGCGGAGGGTTTCTCGCAGGTCGCGCTGGGCAGCAAGATCAAGGGCGTTGGAGGGCTCGTCGAGGAGGAGCTGGCGGGGCCGATGGACGAGAGCTCGAGCGATGAGGATGCGGCGCTTCTCGCCTGCTGACATTTCGCCGACCATTTGAGCGGCGAGGTGGGAGGCCTCCATGCGGGCGAGGGCTTCAGCGGCACGGGCGCGCATCTGGTCTGTTACGTGAAGGTTGGGCCACAAAGTTGAAGCGGAGAAGAAGCCCGCGATGACGGCATCGAGGCCGCTTGTGACGGCGGTGCGCTCACCGGGTAGCTCGCTGCCGAAGATGCCGCTGGTGACAACGCCAAAGTGGCGGCGCAATTGAGTCAGGTCCCAGCGCTCGCGGCCGAAGATGCGGACTCGCATCTCGGGCTGGAAGATGGGGTAGATCTGGCAGGTCATGGCCAGAATCAGGGTGGACTTGCCGCAGCCGTTGGGACCGAGAATGGCAACGTGCTCGCCGGCACGGATGGTGAGGTTGACGTCATGCAGGACGACGCGGTCGCCGCGGGCGACGTTGACGTGGCGTAGTTCGAGAAAGTCTGCTCCGCCGGCTTCGCCAGTCACTGCCGGGTTGAGGGGATCGCTGAGCGTCATGTTCTACCCAATTGTCGAGTTTGGTGGATTAGGAACCGAGAGAACGGCGACTCGACTAGCTTTGCGCCGCGACGTCGGTACGGTTCCTCTTGTTCTGGAACATCTGCTCATCGGCGCGCTCGATGAGTTGTTCGGCCGTCTCGCCGGGCTGCATCAGTGCCCCACCCACGGAGATTGACAAGGAGATCATGCGCTCGTCGTTGCTGAGGACCGAAGTGCGCGAGGCCAGAACGGCACAGCGCTTAGCCAACCCGTTGAGAACCTCCTGGTTCACGTTGCGCACGATGGCGAGGAACTCATCGCCGCCCCATCTGCCGACGATGTCAGTGGGCCGGAGAGAGGCAAGGAGCGATTGGCCCAATTGCTGCAAGGCGCGGTCTCCGCAGCTATGGCCGAAGGAGTCATTGATTGTCTTGAACCTGTCCAGATCGATCATCAGTACGCCAAAGGGGTCGTGGTGCACCTGGTACTCATTGAACGCAGTGTGAGCGGACATTTCAAGAAAACGGCGATTGGGCAACTGGGTGAGGTGGTCAAGGAACGCCAGACGGTTCATGGCATCGGTCTTGCGCTGGGCCTCATACTGTGCCGAGTTGTCGCTAAATATTTCGATGGCGCCGATCACGGCGCCATCGGAGCCGAGCATGGGCTGGATGCGCACGTTGACGGGAACGCGCCGGCCTTCTTTATGGCGGAGAAAGACGTTGGCCTCGTGCAAGCCGCCATCGGCGATGCTTGCCGCCAAGGGGCAACCCTCGTGGCATAATCTTGTGCCGGCCGTATCGATGTGGCAAAGGATGTCGTCCTGGCAGAATCTGCCCAGAAGCTCCTCAGCCCGGTAGCCGGTGAGCCGGTACGCGCCTTCGTTCCAGTAGAGGATCCGCCGGTCCCGATCGACAAAATAGACACCGTCGCTCATGTGATCGAGGATGTCTTTGTAGAAGCCGGGGACGGTTGGGCCTGTGGGGTTTTCCGGAACCTCAGGTTTCATGGGCGCATCCATCGAACTTCATTATCACACTGCATGGCAGGCATTGGCATCAGTGGCGCAGAGGGCGAGAAATTGAAAGCGCAAGCATGTGGGGATGCTTCAGTTCACCTGCTAGATTAGATGGGTAATCCGAATTGCCTCTATGAGCGACGCTTCAGAATTCCTCATTCCCAAGGGTTTCCGCTTTGCGGCCGCGAAGGCCGGACTGAAGCAGAGCGGACGAACCGATTTTGCTTTGATTGTGGCCGATGAACCGGCCAGCGCGGCTGCGGCCTTCACGGCCAATCGCGTGACGGCAGCGCCGCTGATTGTGGACAAGGAACATTTGCGAAGGTCCGGCGGCAAAGTGCGGGTGGTGGCCATCAACGCAGGCAACGCGAACTGCGCCACGGGCCAAGCCGGGCTGCAGGCGGCGCGCTCCACCTGCGACGCGGCGGCACGGGTGTTCGGGTGCCGTTGCGATGAGGTCTTCCCTTCTTCGACGGGGGTAATTGGCAAGCCGCTGCCGGCGGAGAAGCTGATTGCAGTGCTGCCGGAGTTGGCTGGGGCGCTGGGCGGGGAGTTCGACCACTTTCAGCAAGTGGCCCAGGCGATTCTGACCACCGATACGGTGGAGAAGACGGCGTTTGCGCGGCTGGAGATGGACGGGCTGGAGGTGCGCATCGCTGCATGCTGCAAAGGTGCGGGGATGATCCACCCGCAACTGGTGCCGCATGCGACGATGCTGGTTTACATTCTGACTGACGCAGCGATTGAGCCGGCGGTTCTGGACGGGTATCTGCAGCCTGCGATTGAGACGAGCTTCAATCGGATCTCAGTGGACGGGGATACTTCGACAAACGACACAGTTCTGCTGCTGGCGTCGGGCGCAGGTGGAGTGGCGATTGGCGCAGGGGATGCGGCGTTTGGGAAGGCGTTGACGCAGGTGTGCACGTCACTGGCGCGGCAGATAGTGGCCGATGGCGAGGGAATTACGCACGTGGTGGAGCTACGCATTGAAGGGGCAGCCAGCGATGCGGAGGCGGTAAAGGTTGCCAAAGCGATTGCGCATTCTCCGCTGGTGAAAACAGCGTGGGCTGGGGGCGACCCGAACTGGGGAAGGCTGGTTGCGGCCATCGGCTACTCAGGCGCGCAGATTGACCCGGAGAAGATCGACATACGGTTTGGCGAGTTGCAGATTTGCCGCGATGGCGGACGGGCCGCGGAGTTTGATGAAGGGGCGGCGCACGCATATATTGCGCGGCCGGAGTTTTCGATATCGATCCAGTTGCACCAGGGCGAGGGCTCGTGCGTTTTCTGGACCACGGATCTGACGGTGGAATACATTCACATCAACGCCGACTATTCGACGTAAATTGGGCGTGTACGAAGAGAAAGAGAGAGTGAGATGGGCCAGGAGAACTTGACGCGCAGGGAGTTTGTGCAGATGGGCGGAGCCGCGGCATTGGCAATCGGGAGTCCGGCGGGGGCGGCCGCGCTGATGGGCGCCGACCAGGAGCCGCTGAAGTCGCCGCAGGCTCGGACGACATGGGACCTGGGGCAACTGAAGTGGCAGGTTTGCGGCGTGACGCCTTATGTGTGGGGCTGGGACAAGTATGCCGATATTCACGATGCGCCGGATGCCGAGATTCGCGCGATTGATGCGCCGGTGCCGGGCTCGGTGCAGAAGGCACTGCTGGACGCGGGCCTGCTCGCAGACTGGAATGTGGGCCTGAACGCACGGCAGGCAGAGTGGGTTGAGAACCGCGACTGGGTGTACCAGACCAAGATTCCGGACGAGTGGGTGAAGGAAGGCAGCAAGCTGCGGCTGCGCTGCGCGGGGCTCGACTATGCGGGCAGCATCTTGCTGAACGCGATGCCGGTGCTGGACTTCAAGGGCAGCTTTGCGCCCTACGAAGTGGATCTGAAGCCGCATTTGAAGCCCAGTGGCAATGTGTTGCAGATCTGGTTTCAACAGTCGCCTCGGTGGCTGGGGCAGTTTGGGTACACGTCGCGGATGAAGGAGTGGAAGCCGCGGTTCAACTACACGTGGGACTGGATTGTGCGGCTGGTGCAGACCGGCATCTGGGACTCGATCACGCTGGAGGTGGTGCGGGACGGCGAGATCGGGAAGGTGAAGTGCTTCTCGGGAGCGGAGCTGGCGGGCAAGAGCGGGACGCTGAAGATTTCAGCGGCGACAACAGGGGGCAAGCTGCTGCGGGTTGCCTTGAAGGACGGCGGCCGCGTTGTGCGTGAGCAGACCACCGCGGTGAGCGGGGATGCGACTGACGTGAATTGGGAGCGGCTGCCGGTGGAGCTGTGGTGGCCCAACGGGATGGGCAAGCAACCGCTCTACGATGTGGAGATTCAGCTTCTCGATGAGGAGAAGCGGCTGATTGATTCTCGCAAGCTGCGGGTGGGCTTCAGGCATATTGAATGGAAGCTGACCCATGGTGCGGCGCCGGATGCGCACCCCTACCTTTGCGAAGTGAACGGCAAAGGAGTGTTTCTGTTCGGCATTGACTGGACGCCGATTCTGCCGAACTTTGCCGACCTGACGGAGGAGCACTACCGGAAACGGATCAGCTTGTATCGCGAGCTGGGCGTGAATGTATTTCGGGTGTGGGGTGGGGGATTTCCGGAACGGAAGTGGCTCTACGATTTGTGCGACGAGAACGGGATTCTGATCTGGCAGGAGTTTCCGCTTTCGAGCTCAGGACTGGACAACGATCCGCCGGATGACGCGGAGTCGATTGAGCAGATGGCGGCGATTGCGGTGACGTATATTGAGCGGCGGCACCACCACGCGTGCCTGCTGCTGTGGTGCGGCGGCAACGAACTGGCGGAAGACCGCGCGGGGCGTTCGAGCACGCATCCCAACTGGACTATCGACCACCATCCGATGATTGTGCGGCTGGGCGAAGTTGTGCGGCAGAACGACCCGGGAAGGTGCTATCTGCCGACGAGCCCGTATGGGCCGATTGGCAGCTTTACTCCGGAGACATGCGGCAAGAAGCAGCACTGGGATGTGCACGGGCCGTGGACGTTTGACGGGCCGGTGGATGGCGCGTGGCGGGAACTGTGGGAGAAGGACGATGCGATGTTCCACTCGGAGATGGGCGCGCCGTCGGCAAGTTCGGCCGAGCTGATTCGCCGGTTCAAGGGCAGCCTGGCGGAGACACCGGGGACGCATGCGAATCCGCTTTGGAACCGGCAGCCGATGTGGATTGAGTGGCCGAAGTTTGCGCTTGAAAAGGGACGCGAGCCTGAGAGCCTGGAGGAGTTTGTTGCCTGGAGCCAGAAGCGGCAGGCCGATGCGCTGGCGCTGGCGGTGGGCGTTGCGAAGTCGCGCTTCCCTGCCTGCGGCGGCATCATCATCTGGATGGGACACGACTGCTTTCCATGCACAACCAACACCAGCATAGTTGACTTTGACGGAAGGCCGAAGCCGGCGGCCCTGGCGCTAAGGGACGTGATCCGGAAGGCATGACAGGCGAGAGCAGAGAAGAGATGACCAAGAAGGCAAAAGACCAAGGCGAAAGCAATTCAGATAAAGCGCCCGAGAAAAAGAACGGCTTCTCATTGATTTCGGATGAGAAGCTGATCAATCTCTACGCCACCATGGTGCAGTGCCGCATGATGGACGAGCGGCTGCGGGCTGCCGGCGGCAAGGCGGCGGCGAAGGCAGCGGCAGGGCAAGAAGCGACCGCTGTGGGGGTGGCGATCGATCTGCTTGCTGAAGATACGATTCACGCGGTGGACGAAGCACATCTTTTCAGTTTCATGAGGGGCACGCCGGTGAACCGGTTGACAGGGCGGGCAAAGGATGGACCGCGCGCGTGCGCAGCCGGGCTGAAAAGCGCCATGGCAGCGGCCCTGGCACACAAGGCGAGCGGGAATGGCCGAGTCGCGGTGGTGTTTTCAAGCAGGGAGAAGGTGGCGCCTGGCGAGTGGCATGAAGCGCTGACAGCTGCAGAGGCCGGCAAGCTGCCAGTGCTTTTTGTCTGCAACGGCGGGTTGGACGAGGAAGAGGCAAGCACAAAGCCGCGGGCCGGGGATCGGGGCGTTGCCTTGAGGACCCAGTCGCATGGATTTGCTGAGATCGCGGTGGACGTGAGCGATGTGGTAGCGGTTTACCGTGTTGCCAGTGAGGCCATTACGCACGCGCGCAAGGGCAATGGGCCAACGCTCATCGAGTGCAGGCGGTACTACCTCGACGAAGCCTCGCCGGTTGCGCCGGGGAATCGCAGGGCCAGGAAAGGAATCGGGGGGTGGAATGACCCGATCCTCAAGATGGAACAATATCTGGCAGGCAAGGGGTTGTTCCACAGGCAGCTGAAGGCCGGAATCGCCGCCCGATTCAGGAAGAACCTGGACTCAGGCGGGAAATCGCCGGATCTTTAGCGCCCGGCATCGGCAGGCAACGTCTAATGAATACGCGGGGCCGTTGTTGCCGCGGACTGGCAGTTAGGTTGCCCCAATTGCTCTGTTCAAATCGGGCTTTGGAGAGGCGCCGGCCGGTCGGCACAGCGCCGAACTGTAACGGCAAAATGATAGAGTGGGGGAATGAACGTGAGGAAACCCTTGTCGTCGGCCCCGGTTCTGAGATGCGCGATGGTGTTGGCAGGACTGCTGTTTGCGGCCGCGGGCCTGGTTTTGGCCGAGCAGCCTGGAGCGGTGTCGGAGCCTGCGCCGGGGGCCGGTGGGCAGTGGCGTCGCGACTCTGGCCGGCCGGCGCCAGCGTGTTCGCCCGCCGTGTTGGGTTCACCGTTCATCCCTGTTGACAGCTGGGTGTATCCGGCAGTGCTTCGCCTCTACGGGCTGGGCTTTGTGGACGATGTGTTTCTAGGGATGCGGCCCTGGACGCGCGCCAGCGTGGAACGGATGCTGGAGGAGGCCGGGGGGCGGATTGAGGACGCCGATCCCGGACCAGCGACCGATGAGGCCGAGGATATCTACGAAGCGCTGATGCACGAAGTTCGGTTCGATATCGAGGGTCCCTGCCTGGTGCGCGAGGGAGCCACCCATATCGAGTCGGTATACTCGGTGGCCCGCGACATCAGCGGCACGCCGCTGCGGGACAGCTATCATCTGGGTTCAACCATCATTAACGATTACGGGCGGCCCTACGAGAGCGGGTTCAACAGCTATACCGGGGCCGGCGGGTATGTGGGCGCAGGCCGATTCCTATTTTATGCGCGTGGAGAGTTTGAAGCGGCGCCGTCGGGCACGGGCTACTCGACCGCGCTGGGCACGGCACTGGCCTTGATGGACGGCACCACCTACACCTACACGAATACGCAGAACAGCACGATCCCGATTCCGCTGATTCAGCAGACAACGATCCCTGCCGGTCCGATTGCCGCGGCCACGAAAGGGCGGGTGATGGAGGCCTATGCATCGGTCCAGTACCTGAATAACATTCTCGCGTTCGGAAAGCAGGACACCTGGCTTGGCCCCGGACTGGGCGGCGGGATGGCCTTCTCAAACAACGCGGAGGATATTTACTCGCTCCGGATCAATCGCATTGAGCCCTTGTACATTCCACTGCTTTCCAGGCTTACGGGACCATTCCGATACGACTTTATCGTGGGCCCGCTGAAGGGCCATTCGTATCCGATCAGCCCGTGGGTGCATGCGGAGAAGATCAGCTTCAGGCCGACGGAAAACCTGGAGTTTGGGTTTGAGCGCACGGTAATCTGGGGCGGTTTCGATCACGAACCGGTGAATATCAAGTCGTTTGTGCGGAGTTTTTTGAGTCTCACCGCGCCGCAACCGGCCAAGAAGTTCAGCACGTCGGACCCTGGAGCGCGGTTTGGGGCCTTTGATTTCAGCTACCGTCTGCCATTTGTACGCAACTATCTGACGCTCTATTTGGACTCGGAGGTGCATGACGATGTGTCACCGGCGGATGCACCGCGACGCGCCTCGTGGCGTCCCGGAATCTACCTTTCGCACATGCCGGGGATTCCGAAGCTGGATATCCGTGTGGAAGGCGCCTCGACCGATCCGCCGTCGTCCACGGTTGGAGCCAGGGATGGCGGGCATTTCATGTACTACGAGTCGGTGCAGCGGCAGGGCTATACCAATGCGGGCCAACTGATGGGCGACTGGATTGGGCGCGAGGACAAGGGCGGGCAGGGCTGGATTACCTATCATCTGAGCGGGAATGAATGGCTCCAGGTGGGGGTGCGCCGCCAGAAGGCCGCAAGCTACTTTTTCACCGGCGGCTCGACTCTGAACGACATCAACTTCCAGGTGGTGAAGCGGCTGGGCAAGTCGTTTGCCATCGACGCGAGCTATGCGCATGAGACGTACAAGGTTCCGATCTACCTGAGTGGGCCGCAGTCGGTGAGCACGACGACGATCCAGATCATCTGGTACCCGGAGCGAAAGGTCAGCTTCTAGAGGGCAACCGGGGCCGCCTTTCTGGAAGCAGGGGGTGGGCCCAGCTTTCAGATCACTGCCCGCGCCATCGCGGATTCTCAGGGCGGCAACGGGCTCATTCTCTCACCAGGTCGAAAGCACAAAGGCAATCTGTTTCGCGAATATGACCCGGACGAGTTCCGGGGCTGTCCCATTGGCTCTGTGGGCGCAGATGAAGGTATTGGCGTGGAGAGAGCGGGTGGGGCTCGGCACGACTGAGCATGCCTACTTTGCGCGGGGATGAGAGTTGTCGTAGACCTTTTCGAGCTGCGCAGTGGTGAGCTGGGTATAGCGCTGGGTGGTGGAAAGGCGCTCGTGGCCCAGCAGTTCCTGAATGGCGCGAAGGTCAGCGCCTTCTTCTAACAAATGCGTTCCGAAGGCGTGGCGGAGGGTGTGCGGGTGTACGTCCGCGGAGAGGCCGCGGAGGATGGCGATGCGCTTGACGATGCGGGCCACGGAGCGGGTGGTGAGGCGGGCCTGCCCCCCGGGCCTGGCGATGCCACGCAGGCGCAGGTTGAGGAAGAGAGCGGGCGAAGAGATTGGATTTGCGGCCGCGGCCAGCAGAGCGGAGCGCTCGGCGAGGTAGGCGCGGAGGGACTGGGCGGCAGCGTCGGCAAGAGGGACGTAGCGTTGCTTGTGGCCTTTGCCGCGGACAAGGATAGCTTCGTTGGCCCAGTGAATGTCATCCAGATTCAGGCCAGTTAGTTCAGCGTTGCGGATGCCGCAGCCATAAAGGAGTTCGAGGATGGCGGAGTCGCGGGCGGGCCAACTGGCAGCGTCTTCAGAGACGGAGTCAACAACGCGGTTTATCTGTTCGATGGAGGGAACGCGGGGGAGATGCTTGGGCAGCCGGGGCGTGGCGACGAGCGATGCCGCATTCTGGTCGACGTATCCGGCGCGGGCGAGCCACTTGAACCAACTGCGAATGGCAGCGAGGGCGCGGGCGGCAGAGGCCTTGGAGAGTCCGCGCTCATAAAGGGTGCCGAGGAAGGCGCGAATGTGAGTATGCTCGATTGCCGCCACGCTGGCTTCTGGACCGAAGCGTTCGGCGGCCCAGGCCGCGAAGTGATGAAGTTCACGCTCGTAGGCACGGAGAGTGTGGGCGGAGGCTCCGCGCTCGTTCGCGAGGACGCGGAGGAAGTCGGCGACCAGGAGATCGAGGGATGCAGAGAGTGCGGGCGCGGGGGAGGCCGTCATGCGCTCTCCTTTTGCGGATTGGGCGCCCGACTGGGAACCAGGCGGGGGCCGGGGCGAGCGGCAGCTGACGGCGGTTGCTCGACGTCAAGTTCGATTGCTTCGACCTCCGCCTGGAGGCGGCGCTTGCCGCGCGGGTGGTGGTCGCGATGGACTGCCTTGAGGCGGCCGAGGGCGAGGTGGGTATAGACCTGGGTCGTGGAGATGTCAGCATGGCCAAGGAGAAGCTGGACGCTGCGCAGGTCGGCGCCGTGCTCCACCATGTGGGTGGCGCAACTGTGGCGGAGGCGGTGCGGGCTGGCGTCGTGGTTGGATTGCTTGACGATCTGCCAGACCCATTGCCGGGTGAGCGGCATTCCGCGCAGGGAGAGGAAGAGGCGCACGGCATCTTGCTGTGGAGGTTCCGGACGGGCAATGATGAGGCGGGGCGCGTTTGGCAGACTGGTGCTCTTGCGGGCGGAGCTGATGCGGGCGAGATGGGGACGGCCCTCGCGAAGGTAGGTTTCAAGTGCCTCGATGGCGGAGCGGCCGAGGGGGACGATGCGCTCCTTGTCGCCTTTGCCGCGCACGTGGACGCGGCCTGAGTCAAGGGCAAGGTCGCCGGTGGAAAGCGCGGTGATCTCAGAGACGCGAAGGCCACCTGCGTAAAGGAGTTCGAGGATGGCGTGATCGCGCAAGGCGGTGGCCCGGGCTTGAGGGTGTTCGGCGGCCAGGCCGGCGCGGTCAAGCATCTCAGCGACTTCAGGCTCGGCGAGGGACTTGGGAAGGACCTTCCAGGCGCGGGGCGACTCGATGTTGACGGTGGGGTCGTGGTGGATGCGGCGGTCAAGCATGAGCCACTTGTAAAAGCCGCGCAGGCAACTTAGCTTGCGGGCGACGGAGCGGGAGTCAATGCCATGGGCGCGCAGATGTTCAAGAAAGGCGGCGAGATCCTGCTGGGTTGCGGTGAGCAGAACGGCATGGCGGCTCTCAATGAATTCGGCAAAGGTCTTGAGGTCGCTGTCATAGGCCTCGCAGGTGAGCGGGCGCAGGCCCTTCTCTACGCGGAGGTAAGCCTGGTAGTCCTTCAAAAGAGCGAGATTGCGCGTGCCGTCCACAGTGTTGATTATCGGCGCGCAAAGGATGCTGCGACCGGGGACATCGAGGTTACCGAACCTCGTTCATCAAGGAATCAACTTCATTACCCCATGGATTCTTCGAGTGTTCACGTGCAAAAGCGGAGACTGTTGGCAGAGAATAGAGTTGGAAGAATTTTGAAGAACCCAGAGGAACACTTGCATTCAACGCAGATAGAAATCCCCCGATGGACCGCAGAAGAGTTTGAGCGGCTGGTGTTTGCCGGCAAGCCCAAGGTGGCGGTTTTTGATTGCGACGGAACGCTTTGGAAGGGCGATTCGGCGGTTGGATTCATGAACTGGTCGATTGAGCAGGGGTTGATTTCGCGGTCGACGACCGACTGGATGGACGCGCGCTACCGGGAATACCTGGCTGGCGGGGTGAGTGAGCTGGCGATTTGCGGCGAGATGGTGCAAATCTATGCGGGACTGCGCGAGCAGGAACTGAAAGAGGCAGCGGCGAAATATATGAGCGAATTTTTGCCTGGCGCGATCTTTGAGGAGATGGCTGCGCTGGTGGAAGGGCTCAAGAAGGCAGGCGTGGAGTTGTGGGCGGTGAGCTCGACCTGCAAGTGGGTGATTGCGGAGGGGGCACGGGCTTTCGGGATTCCCGAGGAGCGGGTGCTGGCGGTGGAACTGGGCGTAGTGAGGGGCGTGATCACGACCGAACTGCTGGATGTTCCGACCGACGAGGGCAAGGCGGAGTCGCTTACACGCAACGGGGTCACGCGACCGGATGCGGTGTTTGGCAACTCGATTCACGACCTTCAGATGCTGGAGATGGGGCGTGCGGCCTATCCGGTGAACCCGACGGCGGAGTTGATGGAGGCAATGGCGGCGCGGGGGTGGGGGCATTTCATGCCGCTGGGGGCTGAAGGCTAGAGCATTCTCAGGGAGCTTCGTTCCCCTTCCATTTCGCACGGAACCTGAAATGGAAGGGGAACGAAGCTTCCTTGCACCGTCGGGAAAGTGTTCTACCCAGCGGCAGGGTAGGATTCACCTGGAGACCAGGCGACTACTTCAACTCCGGGATCGACGAGAGCGGCCACCTGCGCAGGGGTGCCTTTGAGCGGGGGGAAGGTTCCGAAATGGATGGGCAGGATAGTTTTGGCGCCGATGAAGCGCGCGGCGACGGCTGCCTCTCTGGGGCCCATGGTGAAATGGCCTCCGATGGGCAGCATGGCGATTTGGGGCGCGTAGAGTTCTGCGATGAGCTTCATGTCGCCGAAGACGGCGGTGTCTCCGGCGTGGTAGAGGACTGGGCCGCCGGCGACGGTGAGGACAAAGCCAGCGGCTATGCCGACGTAGTGAGTTCCCTTTTCATCCTGGGCGCCTGAGGAGTGTTTGGCGTCGACCATGGTGGCGGCGACGTCGTTGAGCTGCACAGTTCCGCCGAGGTTCATGCCGATGGTTTGGGCTACGCCTTGGGCGGCAACATAGTCGGCGAGTTCATAGCAGGCTACGACTGTAGAGCCGTGTTTGGCGGCGACGGGGACGACGTCCGAAATGTGATCGGAGTGGCCGTGGGTCAACAGGATGTAGTGAATCTTGGGCGGCAGGGAAAAGTCTTTGGGGTAGCTGGGGTTGTGGGCGATAAAGGGATCGATGAGGAGGTTGGTTCCCTGAGCAGTGCGAATCAGGACTGTTGCATGACCAAGCCAGGTGATGGTGGCGCCTTGTGGGGTCTTCATGGGTCAGCTCCGCGGGGTTTGGGCGTGAGACGAATCTAGCGCGTAATCACAGCTTCGAGGATGCTGTCTTTGGCCAGATATTGCTTGAGGCCTGACCAGGGGGCGAAGAGGCGTTCAATGCTGCGGTTGGTGAAGACCCGCTGCAGGGGGAACTGCTGGGCGAGCTGCATCTCGACGTCGTCGAGCGCGGTGAGGTGAAAACGGCAGTTGATGGTTTCTTCGCCTTGGGGGCGGGTGTGGAAGAAGGCGAGAACCTGCCCACCGGGATTCATGGCAGAGAAGAGGCGTTCCACGACGGGGACGACGAAGGGTTCGGGCAGGTAATCGAGGCTAGTCCACAGGAGCACTACGTCAAAGGTGCGGCCGGAGAAGTTGAGAGCCTGGGCAAGGAAACCATCAACATTCCAGACGGGAGGGGTGTCCGGGCCGGTGGGAGTGGTCCATTGGTTGGCACATGCATCCTGAACCAGGTCAGCGAGGAAAACGCTGTGGCCGAGGCCCGTAAGGTAGTTGATGTTTGCCGGGGAGGTGTAACCGACGTCAATGACGCGCAGGCCGGGTTGGGCCTGGAGGCGCTTGCGCAACGCTGCCCAGCCTCCGGAGTGGCGTGGAACCTTGGGGCCCACCAAACCTTGCACTGAAGGCGCCACAGGGCCGGTGCGTTGTTTCTTCTCGAACAAACGGTTGAACAACCTTGTTTCCCCTTGTGGCCGATCTGCTGAACTCCGGAGCACCTGATGAATCAGAATTTCAGAAGATGCCGCCAGACTGCGCAGAGCCCGCGCCGTCGGTTCCCTTTGAGATGGCCTGGGTGAGGTCCACCTTGCCGCGGAATACGGCATTATCTTCGACGGCCAGCCGGAGGGCACGAATATCGCCTTCAACCGAGCATCCGGCACGCAGTTCGACGCGTCCGCTGGCCAGGACGTTGCCCTGCACCTGGCCGAGGATGAGCACGTCCTTGGCAGATAAATCGGCTTCAACGTTTGCGCTGGGACCGATGGTCAAGCGGCTGTCAGTCAACGTAACCGTGCCCTCGACCCGTCCATCCACAATCAGGTCCTCACTGCCCTTCACTTCACCGCGAATGACGACTGTCTTTCCGATCCGCCCCGGGGAGTTCTCCACTGCCATGGTCAGCTTCCTTCCGTAAAACAGTGTAGGCCCTGCACGCACTATACGCAACATGGGCACGATGCTTCAATGAGGGAACGATAAAGAGTGCACCAGGATTCAAGGCAAATGGCGTTTTTTCTCTAGGTTGGAGGGAGGCAACGGAGAGTATGGCCGGGAGGAAGGCACAGGGGATTTTCCTGAGAGTGAAGGGCAGAGCGCGGCAAGGCAGGAGCAAGGGATCCTGGAGAAAGGGATCTAAAGGAACTGGCGCGGCGGGTCGATGGCCGCTAAACTAGGCCTCGTGCGTAAGTTTGTGGCTATGCTTTTGCTGCTGGCCGGGGCTGCGGCAACCATGGGACAGTCGGGCAGCGGCGGCGCGCCCAGCCTGACGCCGGCAGAGGCGCATGAACTGGTGGCGCGGGCGCTGGCTACGGAGCTGCGCACGGCGCAGGATCCGGCGCATCCGATGCGCTTTGTGCTGCGCAAAGCGAGCCCGCGGCTGACAACGACTAAGCAGATTATCGAGACCAGGGACGGCGCGGTGGCGCGGCTGGTGGCGGTGTATGACAGGCCGCTGGACGCAAGCCAGGAGCGGACGGAGCAAGAGCGGCTGGACGGGCTGTTGAGCGATCCGGGCCGGCAGCAGCGGCGCAAGGAGAACGAAGAGAGCGACTTTGGGATGGTGATGAAGCTGCTGCGGATGCTGCCCAGGGCCTACCTGTACGAATACGCGGGACCGGGGCAAGGGCCGACGGGCAGGGTGGAGAAGTTCACGTTCCGGCCGAACCCTGGATTCAGCCCGCCTGACTTGGAATCGGAGGCGTTGACGGCGATGAGCGGCGAGGTCTGGATCGACGCCGCACAGGACCGCGTCACGCACCTGGAGGGGCACTTGCAGCAGGACACGGAGTATGGCTGGGGGATTCTGGGCAAACTGGACAAGGGCGGCTGGATCGTGATCGAACAGGCCGATGTAGGCGGGCGCCAGTGGCGGATTGCGCGGTTCAAGATGCAGATGAACCTGCGGATCCTGTTCAAGACGAAAAACATCGACACCGAGGAGGAGATGACGCAGTATGCGCCGGTGGCGGTGGGGATGGACTACCGCCAGGCGATCAGGATGCTGCGCGCGGGGGCTGGAGGGGTGGCACAGGGAGCTCGGTAGTGGGTGCAAATGCAGCAAAGCGGCCCGATCCGTGAGGATGAGGCCGCTTTGCTGTTTGGAGACGGGATTTACTTGACCTTGGCGAAGATGATAACCAGGGTGAAGAGCGTGAGGGACTCGATGAAAGCGAGGCCGAGAACCAGCAGCAGCTGGATGCCGGCGCGGGCGCCGGGGTTGCGGGCAAGAGCCTCTGTGGCTGAAGCGGTTGCCTTGCCCTGACCGAGGCCGCAGAGGCCGGCGGCGAGCGCCATGCCAATGCCGGCGCCGATGGGAACGAGGTTGATTGAGGACGAGCCGCCATCTGCAAAGGCCGGAACGGCAAAGCAGAGAACCGCGAGGGCCATGAATACGAATTGAAGTTTACGCATATTTCTCCTGCTTCCGGGAATTGGCCGCCAGTGGGTGGTTGAGGCTCACCGTGCTGGCCCCCTCACGCTTGCGGCCCACCGTTGGTCCGGAGTGGAAGCTGTCTCCGGCGGAATGTCTTAAATGCAGCTTACAGCTTACAGCTCAAAGTTTTCAGTTGTCAGTTTTCAGTGCGCGGCCTCTATCCCGATACCGAGACTGTTCGCTGTCAACTGTCACCTGACTTTAGTGCTCATGGGCGACGGCCTGGGAGAGATAAATCATCGCCAGAAGCATGAAGACGTAGGCCTGAATAAGCGAGACGAAGAAGTGAAGGCCTAAAAAGACCGCCGGAATGGCTACCGGAACCAGCGAGAAGAAGACCAGAGTGACGAGATCGCTGGCGAACATGTTGGCGTAAAGACGGATGGTGAGCGACATGACGCGGGCGCAGTGGGAGATGATCTCGATGGGGAACAGGAGCGGAGCGATCCACCAGACGGGGCCGGCAAAGTGCTTCATGTAGCCAACCACTCCCTGTTCACGGAAGCCATAGAAGTTGTAGTAAATAAAGGTGCACAGGGCGATGCCAAGGGGCACGACAGGAGACTTGGTGGGGGTCTCGATGCCGGGGACGAGGCCGAGCAGGTTGTTGATGACGACGAAGAGGAAGATGCAGGTGACGAAGGCCTGGAAGCGCTGATAGCCGTGGCCGATGATCTGCTCGGCGTTGGAGCCGGTGAACTCGTGAATCATCTCGGCAATCTGCTGGGCGGGATTGGGCTTTTCAACCGAGAGCGTGAGCCGGACAAAAAGGAAAAAGAGAATGAGGCAGCCGGCAACAGCCAACTCCAACGCGAAGGCGTCATTGATGGGCGCGGCGGGGTTGGCGGGGTGGACGCCCACGGCCTGCAGGAGGGCGGCGACGGCGGGGCCGAAGAGATGATTGAGGAATCGCGTCAGGGCAAGGGGTTCCGGCATCGTTGCTTTTATCTTTCTGCTTCCGGGTCAAGGATTGTGCGGCCGCTCAGTCGCGGAGGAGCCGAAGCGCTTCATAAGCCGTGGCGACAACTGCAAGGCAAAGCCCGCAAAGGAGCGCGACGACCGACCCTTTGAAACACTTCAGGCTACCATAAATGACCCCGGCGAAGAGCGTGAGCCGGAGCACAAAGAAGAGGACCACGACGAATGCGCTGCGCGGGGTCTTCTTGTTGTCCATTTTGGCATTGATGAGGCGGATGAGGCGCTGCCACTCGAGGACAGAGGCGGCGGAGATGACGGCTCCAACGGCCAGCATGGCGGCGTTGCGCCATCCGGAGGCGATGAGCAGGACCAGAGCGGGGATGAGGCCGAGAAGCAGGGTGTCGCGCATGGCCCGGCTGAGGAGGGCTTCAAGGGCGGCATCGGTGAGGCCGACGAGGGGGTGGGTTTCTTCAGTCATCTCAGATGTCGGGACTTCCCTGCCCTTTTCCTGGTTTGGGCGTTTTGTTGCCAGTGGCGATGACGAGGCGGACGACGTAAACCAGGCCGGAGATGCCGCCAAAAACGATGCCGGCGATACCGATCCATTCCTGGTGGAGGGTGCGGTCGAGCCAGGCTCCGGCAAGCCAGCCAATGAAAGCGGCCGACGGGAGCAAAATAGCAATCTGCATGAGCTTCTCAGCCTGGACGAGGGTCTCGATTCCACTGGAGGATTTGGGGCTTCCGCTGGAGCTTTTGGTGCTCGGTTTGGGGTTCGGGATGGGGCGGGTGAAGGGCATGGAGGCTCAGAACCAGCATACAGGGCGAAGCATAGAGCGGGTATACTTCCCTTTTGGGCTGACGGCTTTTAGACGGAAGGAAAACGCGTGTTCGATTCAGAGTTTGAGCGCAATTTGTTTGAGCTGCGCAAGACCAAGTTGGAAGAGATTGAGAAGCTGGGACAGGCGGCTTATCCGAACCACTTCCCTGCCTCGCACACGATTCCCGAGGTGCGGGCGAAGTGGGGCGAGGCGGGCGCCGAGGCTCTTGAAGCCGAGCGGGTCACGGTGGCCGTGGCGGGGCGCATCATGGCCATCCGCGCGCAGGGCAAGGCGGGGTTTGCCACGTTGCAACAGGGCGGCGAGCGCTTGCAGATTTATGTGCGGCTGGACGCGGTGGGCGAGCAGGGGTTTGCGCTTTACAAGCTGCTGGATATGGGCGACCACATCGGGGCTACGGGCTACCTGTTCCGGACGCGGACGGGCGAGCTGACGATTCATGTGGAACAGCTGACGTTTCTGGCCAAGGCGATGCTGGCGCTGCCGGAGAAGTTCCACGGGCTGGCGGATGTGGAGCTGCGCTACCGGCAGCGGTATGTGGACCTGTTCACGAATCTGGACGCGCGGGAAGTCTTTGTAAAACGGGCCAGGGCGCTGAAGGCGATCCGGCAGTTTTTTGACGAGCGCGGTTACCTGGAAGTGGAAACGCCGATGATGCAGCAGATTGCCGGCGGGGCGGCGGCGCGGCCCTTCAAGACACACCATAATGCGCTGGACATGGATATGTTTCTGCGCATTGCGCCGGAGTTGTATTTGAAGCGGCTGGTGGTGGGGGGGCTGGACCGGGTTTACGAGATCAACCGGAACTTTCGCAACGAGGGCGTGAGCACCCAGCACAATCCTGAGTTCACGATGCTGGAGTTTTATCAGGCGTATGCGAATTATCACGATCTGATGCAGATTACCGAGGAGTTGATCGCGTTTGTGGCGATGGAAGTGAACGGGACGACCGTCACCGAGTTTAATGGCCACACGATTGATTTGGGGAAGTGGACGCGGCTGACGATGCGGGAGGCGATTATCCATTTCTGGCCGTTGTCTCAAAATCTGGCGCCAGCACCAACCATGGAGGACTTCAGCGACCACAATAAGGTCTGGCTGCTCCGAGAACGGATGGGGCTCCATGGATTGCACGTGGAGGCGAAGCAAAACGACCCTGCAGGCAAGACGATCGCTGCGATCTTTGAGACTGTTGCCGAAGAGCACTTGATTCAGCCAACGATCATCTACGAATTTCCCACGGCCGTTTCGCCGCTTTCCAAGCAGAATCCAGACAATCCCGATTGGGTTGAGCGCTTCGAGTTTTACATTGGCGGCTTTGAAGTCGGCAATGCGTTCAGCGAGTTGAACGATCCGGTGGAGCAGCAGAAGCGGTTTGAAGAGCAGCTTGCGCAGCGGGCGGCCGGGGACGATGAGGCCCACCAGATGGACGAGGATTATGTGCGTGCGCTGGCGTATGGTTTGCCACCGACCGGGGGCGAGGGCATCGGGATCGACCGGCTGGTGATGCTGCTGACGGGGTCCAGGTCGATTCGCGACGTGATTCTGTTTCCGCTGATGAGGAACAGGGATCAGGGACCGGAAGAGCCCGTGGGTTGAAGGTTGTGCTATCCCCGGTCTCAAAATCGAGACCTGGGGCACCCATTCTTGTGCTGGGTAGGCATTGCATGGCTGCAAGCTGGAAGCTATAGGCTAGGAGCTGCTTTTTGAACATTCTGTTTGTCGGCGATATTTTTGGGAGCGCGGGGCGCAGGATTGTGCGCGAGCATATCGGGCATTTGCGCGAGGCGCACGCGGTGGAGTTGACGATTATCAACGCTGAGAACGCGGCGGGCGGGTTTGGGGTGACGCCGCAGATTGCCGAGGAGTTGTTTGACCTGGGCGCGGATGTGCTGACCACCGGCAACCATGTGTGGGACAAGCGGGAGCTGATTGACTATATGCGGTCGGCCGCGGCCGACAGCCAGCAGCGGGCGCGGCGGGTGCTGCGGCCGGCCAATCTGCAGCCGGGGCTGGCTGGGTATGGCGTGTTTGAGGGGACCACGGAAAGTGGCGTGGAGTACGCAGTGATCGACCTGCAAGGCTGCGTGTTCATGAACACGACCAACGACCCATTCCATGGGGCCAATGCGCTGCTGGAGGGGATCAAGGCGAAGGTGATCGTGGTGGATTTCCATGCCGAGGCAACCAGCGAGAAGGTGGCGATGGGCTGGCATCTGGACGGGCGCGTGACGGCGGTGCTGGGGACGCACACGCATATTCCCACGGCCGACCAGAGGGTGCTGCCGGGCGGGACGGCCTACCAGACCGATGTGGGGATGAGCGGGCCCTATGACAGCGTGATCGGCGTGGAAAAGGAACTGGTGCTGCACCGGTTTCTGACAGGCATGCCGGGGAAGTTCGAAGCAGCCAAAGGAAACCCAAAGATGTGCGCGACGCTGGTGACCTGCGACCCCGGGACGGGGAGGGCTATGGGAATTCAGAGGATCATGCTGGGGGAGTGAATTCCCGCCGGAAGCGGTTAGGGATTGGATTGGCCACCAACGTCCACGGTGGGCGGAAGGGGCGTCCCGTGGACATCGGTTATCGTGGGCGGTAGACCCGAGGGCAGTGTGTTGCGCGTGGCCGTGTGCTCGGCTTTGAGCAGCCTGCCCTTCTTGTCGAAGATCATGGTCCACTGCATGGGCTGTGGGCGGGCTGCGACATCAAGGAACTTGACGACTGCGCCGCCTTCAACCGGAATCTCAAGGGTGGCGGCCACGCCGGTTGAGAACTTTTCCGCTTCTGTGCTATCAGCAATCAAGGATATCTGGGGATGCGCACCGGCGAGCGCTGCGTAGCACATGCCGGTGGCGAGCCAATCGGGCGGGTAGGTGGGATGCTCCTCGGTGCGGATGTGATTAAAGGCCGAAATAGTGAGCGCGTTGATGGGGGCCGGAGAAAACAACGAATAGCCGCGGCGGAGGATGGGGATGATGCGCACCCGGCCCTCGCCCATCCGGGGAATCGAAGCGGTGAAGACACTTTCGTCGCCACGACCGTTGTTGCGCGTAAATTTAAGCAGAACGTGTCTTGGAAATACGGGGCAAACGATCTGCTGGTAGCTCCACTTGCCCTGGTTGAACTCAAGGCCGACGAAGTTGACGCGCTCGCGGATCGAGGACTCGCCGTCGGCTTCGACTTCGGCGTCCTTTTCGGTCATCTTGTCAGGCGACCGAAACTCGATGGGCAGGACAGGGGTGCGGGCCCAGCGGCCTGGGGGAAACGGCATGGGCGGGGACTTGGGGTCGATGATTCTTGTCTTGTAGGCGTTCGGGGAGAGGTCCTGCGCATCCTGGCCGGCCGCAGGGGTTCCCAAGGCGGCAAGAGAGGCGATTGCAAGCACGATCGGCAGGGTGCGAATCAGTTCCATCCTGAATCTAGCCTACCACTGCATGAGGCCACTGCGTGGGGCAGCCCTTTCGACGAGAGTGGTGGGACAACAAGAAGGGCAGCCCGGTGGGGCTGCCCTTGTTGAACCAGGAGCTGGATTAGATTGGCCGGGCTCAGACTGACCCGGGTGTTGCTGTGCACCGGCCCACCGGTGGATTAATGGGCGGCGGTGTGGTGGCCGGCAGCCGGCTTGTGGACCGGAGCGGCGACCTTCTTCTTCTCGGGAGCGATTTCGCCGTCACGGAGAACGATCTGCGCAGTTTGCGCGAGAGTGGCCGTGGCAGGAACCTGGGAGTAGGAGTCATAGGTGCCGACGAGCGCTGTGGCCGGAGGAACCTTGTACTCAAAGCCGACGGCGGGAATGTCCTTCTCGTCGAGGGGCTTCTTGAGATTGACGACGAAATCGGGGGTCTTGGCGGACTTGGCGTCGTCGCTGACGGCAACCTTGATGACGGAAGCACTGGCTTCAATCACCACTCCGGGGACCGGGGTAACCTGGTCTTTCATCACAGCCCAGAGTTGGTCGGCGTCTTCTTTGTTGCCGTTGGCGAGGATGAACTCCTTGTCGCCAAGGTTGAGAGCGGTCAGATTGCCGCCAGCCACGACGCCGTGAGCAATCTCAGCCGGTGTCGCGGCGGCCTTGATGGCCGGCGCGCCGCCCGGAGGAAAGAGCGTAGCCGCAGAGGCGGTTTTGACGTCGCTGAGCCCGTCCATGGCGCCGTGGTACTTCTTGTACCAATAATCGAGCTTCTTCTCGATGACAGGCTTGAAGCTGTCGGGGGCGAAGTTAAGGGCGCGGGCATAGAACCAGACGGCGTTCGGTGCATCCGGCGGGGTGGTCTTGGCATAGGCCTCGGCCAGCAGCAGGGTGTCAAAGAGCCCTGGGCCGCGGGTGGTATCTTCCGGCGCGTAGAGCATCAACTCCTGCTTGTACTCGTCGATGCCGGCCTTGAAGTCCTTCTTAGCGATGATTGAGTCAAGGGCGAGCATGGAATGGAAGACCGGGAAGGTTGCGCCGGTGAGCTTCTTCCAGTCGTCGTTCGAGGTCTTGGCTGGCTGGGGCGTGGCCAGACCCTTGCGGGCCAGGGTGGCTCCATCGTCGCAGACCTGTGCATCGTTGGTCTTCTGGCACTGATTTTTCTTGATGAAGACCGAGATGAAGATGGCCTTGGTATTGCTGGGGTCAGCCTGAAGGAGGCGGCTGGCGGCGCTGAGTTCATTGTCGGTGTCGCCGATGCCCTGGTAGGTATCAATCAGGAGATCGAGAACCGCCTTCTTGACGACGGACTGCGGATAGGTCTGCAGGAAGGTCTCGAGGCCGGCGATCTTGGCCTTGGGATCGGTCTGGGTTGAAGCCATTTGGTAGGCGTTGTACTCGGACGGGTCCTTGATGGAGATTGTGTCATCCTGTGCACGCAGCGCGGGCGCATGGACGAGGCTGATCATCGCCATTGCCATGACAGACGCAAAGACAAACTTCTTCATTTAGTGCTCCTGGGAGTTGCCGAAATGGAGATCGATATTCAAGCACTCGCTCACGGAAAGTGCAACCGTTTTCTTGGGCGGTTGCTGTCCGGGGGGTCGGGTAAACAGTACCACGGCTTCCAATGCGGTGATGGAAGGATTATAGAAACCTCCGGCGCTTGTGACAAGCAAAGTTCTGATGGAAAAAAAGTTTACTGAGCAAAAAGTGGCCCGCAAGGCATCCGGAACCTGCTTTTTGGAGCCGGGGCGAGGGACGGACCGCTGAACGAACGAGGTCCGGCTGAAGCGGCACTCCCCATGCCTGGAGGCTTGCCAGCGCTTTCCAGGCGGGCGAGGAAGACTGCCGGGCGACAGGGTAAACCCCGGGGCGCTTGCCAGGGGCCCAAGGATCGGGTTGGTGGGCTACTGGAGCAGCCTCACCAGTTCCGCCTGCTCGGCAAGGAAAGCGTCGTGGCCGTGGGCGCTGGTCATCTCCCGGTAATCTGCCTGGACGCCCGCGGCGCGGATGGTCTGGGCGAAGTCGCGCACATTCTGGGGGGGGAAGAGCCAGTCAGAGCTAATGCCGATAAAGGTGAGGCGGGCGCGGATGCGGCCGAAGACCTCAGCGGGGGAGGCGTGGCCACGGAGCGGGTCCCAGGTATCCATGGTGCGGAGGATGGCGAGGTAGGCGTTGGCGTCAAAGCGGTCGATGAATCGATCGCCCTGATGGTCGAGGTAGCCGGCGATGTCGAAACGGCCGCCGATGAGGCCGCCTCCCTGGTCGTCGTGGCTCCAGGGGTCTTCGCCGTTGCGGTTAGGATTGCGGCCGAAGCGCTCGTCAAACAATTCGGCGGACTTGTAGCTGAGCATGCCGATCTGGCGGGCGATGGCGAGGCCGCGGCGTGGCTGGCGCTGGCCGAGGTAGTGCCCGTTGAGCCAATCGGGGTCGTGTTCAATGGCCTGACGCTGGAGGTGGTTGAGGGCGAGGCCCATGGCCGAGAGCGGGGCGACGGCGATGACCAGGGCACGCTCGACGCGCTCGGGAAAAAGGATGGGCCACTCCAGGGCCTGCATGCCGCCGATTGAACCGCCCAAAACCAAACGCAGCCGCCGGATGCCTAATGAATCCAGCAGCTGCGCCTGAGCACGTACATTGTCGCGGATGGAAACCAGGGGGAAGTCGGGGCCATAGACCTTGCCGGTTTCGGGGTCCACCGCGCCGGGACCCGTGGAGCCGTAACAGGAGCCCAGCATGTTGATACAGATGGCGAAGTCGTGTTCGAGGCTGAGGACACCGGCGGGGCCGAAGATCTCAGGCCACCAGGAGCCGACCAGTGCGGAACCGGTGAGGGCGTGGCAGACCAGCACGGCGTTGTCGCGCGCGGCGTTGAGGCGGCCGTAAACGGCATAGTGGAGGGTGGGCCGGGCGAGGGTGCGCCCTGACTCAAGCAACAAGTGCTCGGGGAGCACAAAATCGCCTTCGTAGGTGGGTTCGAGGGGCTGCGTGGCGGGAGGCGAGATTCCAGTCCCTGCTCGGGATTCAGTCATGATACCCATTGTGCCGCATGACACCCCAAGTCTGTTTTGGCCGGGAGGGGTTCTGCGATGGCTGGATTGCGAATTCGACGGGAGTGGGGGGCTTCTTCTTGTAGAAGAAACCCCTCACTTAGCCTGCGAAACACTCCGGATGCAGAGGAGAGACGCGCTAGAGCTTGTGACCGTTGGCGGCTTCGATGGCCTGGTCAAGGTCGGCCAGGATATCGCGGATGTCTTCAATACCGACGGAGAGGCGGACCAGTTCCGGTGTGACGCCGGTGGTGGCCTGCTCCTCGACAGAGAGCTGCTGGTGGGTGGTGGAGGCGGGGTGAATTACCAGCGACTTGGCATCGCCGATGTTGGCTACGAGGGAGAACAGTTCAAGCGAGTCGATGAGCTTTTTACCTGCGTCGTAGCCGCCCTTGATGCCGAAGGTGACGAGCGCTCCCTGGCCGGTAGGGAGATACTTCTTTGCCCTTGCGGCGTAGGCGCTGGATTCGAGGCCGGGGTAGTTGACCCACTCCACACCCGGATGCTTTTCAAGATGCCTGGCGACGGCGAGGCCGTTCTGGGAATGTCGTTCTAGCCGGAGGTGGAGGGTCTCAATGCCCTGGAGAATGAGGAAGGCGTTGAAGGGCGACAGGGCTGCGCCGGTGTCACGGAGGCCCTGAACGCGGGCTTTGAGGATGAAGGCCAGGGGGCCGAAGGCGGCGGTGTAAGAGAGGCCGTGGTAGGAGGGGTCGGGCTCAGTGAATTCTTTGAATCGGCCAGAGGCGGCCCAGTCAAATTTGCCCGCGTCCACGATGACACCGGCGATGGTGGTGCCGTGGCCGCCGAGGAACTTCGTTGCAGAGTTGATGACGATGTCAGCTCCCCACTCGATGGGCCGAACCAGAGCGGGGGTGGCCGAGGTGTTGTCAATGACCAAAGGCAGGCCGTGCTCGTGGGCGATGGCAGCGAGCTTTTCGATGTCAACAACGTCGAGCTTGGGGTTGCCGAGGGTCTCGGTATAGATGGCGCGGGTCTTGGAGTTGATGGCGGCCTTGATGCCGTCGAAGTCGTCGGCGTCGACAAAGCGGACAGTGATGCCCAGGCGGGGGAAGGTGTAGTGGAAGAGGTTGTAGGTGCCGCCGTAGAGCGAGGTGGTGGAGATGATCTCGTCGCCAGCCGAGGCGAGGGTGGTAAGGGCAAGGGTTTCAGCCGCCTGGCCAGAGGCGGTGGCGAGGGCGGCAACGCCACCTTCGAGAGCGGCTACGCGCTTCTCGAGTACGTCGGTGGTGGGGTTCATGATGCGGGTATAGATGTTGCCGAATTCCTTGAGGGCGAAGAGGCGGCCGGCGTGGTCGGCGTCCTGGAAGAGGTAGGAGGTGGTCTGGTAGATGGGCACGGCGCGCGAGCCGGTGGTGGGATCGGGGACCTGCCCGGCGTGAACGGCATTGGTGGCGAACTGGCGGGGTTTCGACTCAGACATGATGGGCTCCTTGGGGTTGCTGGTTCTGTTCGGTGTGCTGGCTTGAGGCGATGGGGAAAATGAAACGGCCCGAATCCTTGTCGGGACCCGGGCCGCTTGACTTGAAGATCGGTTGCGTCTATCGCAGTTGCCGCTCAAGAGGCCCAGGGATGGGTCCACAGCACATACACATGGCCATGACCGCAGTTCCGTGAGTCGTTGAATTCAGCATAGATGGAAGTATCTCCGCGGGCTGGTTGATCTGTCAAATGGCAGACATCACTTGCCAATGACGAGGATCTGGAATGAGCCCGGGATCATGGGCGGACGAGGGCCGCGCATCCAGGCCGGCATGCCGGCTGGGGGCGCTGCTGGAACAGGCGCGGCGCCCGCAGGTGGCGCGGCTGAGAGAGGCGGGGTCGGAGGTGGTGGCGGAGGCGCCGGTTGGGCGGGGACGGGGCCATACTCTGCGGTGATGGTAAGTATCTTGTTGGTTTTTGTATCCAGGGTGAGGACCTTGGCGCGAGCCGGGGTTGGCACCGTTTGCTCCACCACAAAGCTGGTGGGCGAGTTCTCTTTGATCACGGTGACGGTGCCGTCGCCCTGGGAGCTGAATGTCTCCATGGTGGCTGGGTTGAAGGTGGCGCCGTCGCAGCCGTTGCCGATGGGGAGATCGGAGAGGATGTGGCCGTCAGCGGCGGAGAGAATCACCATATTCTGGTTGGCGCGGCAGGCGGCGAAGAGAATTCCGTTGGCTGCGTCAAGGGCGAGGCCGGCGCAGCCTGAGCCTTTGCTGGAAATGTCGTAGGTGGCGACCAACTTCATGGTGTTTGCGTCGATGACCGCGATGGCGGCCTTGTCGACGATATCGACGTAGATTCTGCCGTGGCCGTCGCTGGCGGCCTGCTCGGGCGCGCCGCCAATGTCGATGGTGCCGAGGATAGATCCGTCCTTATCGTCGAGGACGGTGATGCTGGGCGCCGTGTGGCTGAGCACATAGAAACGGTGATTGTAGGCATCGTTGAGATAGCCGTCGGGATTGCCCTCGACATCGATCTTCTTCAGAATGGCGAGGGTCCTGGCGTCGAACATGGTGACCGGCTTTGAGGTGGCGAAACCGTGGCCAGTCGCGGTGTCAACCGCTGCGCCGTGCGCGCTGACGCCGGGAATGTCGCCAACCTGCGCCAGCGAGTCAAGGTTGAAGACGCCGATGTGTCCAGCCGGTCCGGAGCGAGCAACGTAGAGATTGCGGCCATCGGAGTCCGCGGTTACGTAATCGAATCCGCCTTCGCCGCCGACCAGTTGAATCTTGAGAACTTTGTAGGGTCCGTTGTCCTGGGCATGGGCCAGGGGGGAGAACGGAATGGCAAGGGCAAGTGCGGCAACGAGGAGTGGCTTGGAGGTCATGGTTGGTTTCCTTTGCGGGAGTTCCCGGTGAATGAGTGGTCAGTATTGCTTTCAATGGAGGAGTGAGTTCCCCCAATGGTGACAATGACGTTGCCCTTCTTGTGGCCGTGCTCGACGTACCTGTGAGCCTCGACGATCCGTTCCAGCGGGTAGCATCGATCGATCACCGGCTTGAGGTGCCCCGCCTCGACCAGTTCGCTGAGGAAGACGAGATCGCGGATTGGCGGCTTGATGTTTCCTTTGCCGTTGACTGAGACAAACATGCCACTTGGCGCGAGGGCTTTCCGGCACTTTGACTTCGAGGTCTTCCCGACGGCATCAAAGATGAGGTCGTAGCGCTCGACTCGCTCGGCGAAGTCGTCCCGGGTGTAGTCGACGACGGCGTCGGCGCCGAGCGATCGAACCAGGTCAAGGTTCGTGGGGCCACAAACGGCAGTGACTTCAGCGCCGAAGTGCCGAGCGAGCTGTACCGCCATTGTCCCGACCGCGCCGGAGGCTCCGTAGATCAGTACCCGTTGCCCTCCGTGAAGCTTGGTCTGGAGAAAGTGCAAGGCCAGGAGTCCACCGTAGGGAATGGCGGCGGCCTCTTCGTAGGAAGCGTGCGGCGGCATTGGAGCCAACGCATCGGTCTGCGGCACGCAGGTGAATTCGGCATAGGTGCCGAAGCGCATCATCGTCTGCCCGAAGACACGTTCGCCGGGCCGGAAGCGGCTGACGGCTTGACCAACGGCTTCAACCTCTCCCGCCAGCACCATGCCCAAGATCGGCCTCCTCGGTCGCGGAAAACCGATGTAGAGCGCCATGGGTATCCAAAAGGCGGGAGAAACGCGGAAGCCGCGGACGTAGCAGTCGCTGACGGTGACGGCCGTGGCGTGGATCCGAACAAGGACTTCATCCTCCTGGGGTACCGGCTTCGGCACGTCCGTGAGCCGAAGCACCTCGGGAGGCCCGTACCTGGTATACACGACTGCCTTCATGGCGCCCCCGCGACGACCTTGCTCTGGCTGCGACCCTGACCGATGTATCCGTGCGTCTCAGCGATTTGCTCGAGCGGAGAGCGCCGGTCGTCCACTGCCTGAGACTTTCCTCTCCTGGCGAGTTCGAAGATCATGACGATATCCCCGGTACGCGCCCTGGCGTGCCCACTCGTGACAACAGGGACAGAATCTTCAGGTAATCGTACACCTCGGCCGGAGGCGGCCGAACGCGGAGAACTCACCCCACAGCGTGGGTAGCCGCTGGATGCTTGCGCCGTAAGCTGCCAGAGCGCCAGATAACGGGCGTGACCTTTAGTGCCGAACGCGCGGAGCGCAAGAACTACTCCGGGCCGCCGTCGCTGCCGTGGTAGCCGAAGTACTTGCGGACACCGACCGTGGTGTAACGGCCCCAGGGGCCGTTGGGGCCGATGTATCCGGTGCTTTGTTTGTATTGCTGGAATGAGCTGAAGGGCGGGTGCTGAGTGATGCGCAATTCAAAGCCATGCGGAACGGGAGCCACAACGCCGAAGGATTTTTCGACTCCAATGGCGTCAGCCGACCATGAGTATTTTTGCTGCGGAACGTTGTTGCCGAGCAGCAGGGTTGCGTCGCTAAAGATGTACAACTTGTAGAAAGGAAGGCCGAGAACACTGGGCCATTTGGCAAGAGGCCGCATTTCGATGTGTCCATAGAGCATATAGCGGGCAAAGGCAGTGCAGGGGGATGTGCCGACCGTAGATGGCACATCGCAGAGGCCGGGGTCAGCCTCGTTGTGGGGCGGGGCGAGGCTGAAGTCCGCGTAACCGCGAATCATCGAAGGCCTTGACGTAATAGCCGGGGTTGCACCACCCCGTTCAAATCCGTTGTGGGAGAGCACCGGCAGCGGCGGACTGGAGGCTGCGTCCTGGGCTTTGAGAGGAGCATTGGCGGCTGCAATGAAAACAACGCTCAACACCGCAGGCAAAAGGAAGTTTTTCATAGCTATCCTTACTCTCCAAACGCTGAAAATATGAGCCTCTCACGTGCGGGTAGGTTGCTGGAATTCTAACTCGCTGGGGAGCAATTCAGAAACGAGTAATGGATTTCAAGCAAAAAAACCTACAGGCGGGGTCCCGGGCCGGGGCGGGAACAGGTTTCATTGAGGTACGGAGCCATCGACAGGCGGCTCTTCCGGTTTCCACACGTAGGCGCCGGGTTGGGGCAAGCCCATGTGGGCGAGAACGCGACAGACGAACTGCCGGGCCATCTGTGTAGAGTCGACAGGCTTGAAGTAGAAGGCGGGCATGACGGGAAAGATGACCGCGCCGGCTTCAGCAGCGAGAGACATATTGCGAAGATGGATCCGGTTGAAGGGGGTTTCGCGAACGCAAAGGATGAGAGAGCGGCGCTCTTTCAAGGTGACATCGGCGGCGCGGGCAATGAGCGAGTCAGCGAGGCCGTTGGCGATGGAGGCAAGCGTGCCCATGGAACAGGGGAGAACAATCATGCCGCTGGAGGGGTAGCTACCGCTTGCGATGGGCGCGCCGATGTCGGCGTTGGTGTGCTGGGTGGTTTTGGTGGGGACTGCGTCGAGAAGTTTTTCGACAAGGCTGGTTCGGCCGGCAATGCCTAGCTCTTCAGCGAGGACGCGAAGCGAGTTTTCGCTGGGGACAAAATGCACCCGCGCCACGCGGGCATCGGCCTCGAGGGCGCGGAGCAACTCGCGGGCAAAGATTGCGCCGGATGCGCCGGTGAGGGCGACGGTCAGATTGCAGGCGTCCATGTGTCGGCTCCCTTCCCTGCTTAGAATTTACTGCCTGGCAGCGGTTGTTTTGGAATAGGTGGTGACAAAGAGGCGGGTCCAGGTGTCGCCGTTTTTCATTTCTACCTGGTAGGTGAGCGTGTCAGTGGACGTGTTTTCGTAGGTTGCGCGCAGAACGGGGCCCGGCTGGGAGGGATCGCTCAGCAGGACCAGCTTGTTGCCGGTAAGGTCGCCGGTGAGGGCTGTGGGGTGGTAGGAGGTGTCGTTGAACCACCATGCGGTGTATTTCTGGGTCTGCTTGTCGAACGAGATGAAGTGGCGGGTGTCAGTGGGCTTGCGGTTGGGGAGGGTGGTGGAGAGCGTCTCGCAGAGGTACTTGTTGGCGATGCCGAGTGCGACGTGGTCGGAGGCTTCGCCGACCATGGCGGGACCGCCGCCGGTGTCGAAGTTTTGCTTGCCGGACCAATCGCCTTGCAGGAAGGCGAGCTTGGCAAGGGCGTCGGCGGACTGGAGGGTGGGCGTCTGGGCGGGTTGCTGGGCGATGACGACAGTGGTGCTGGCTGCGAGGAGAAGAGTGACGAGAAGTTTCATGGGGACCTCCAGTGAAAGATACGTTATTGAGCCGATGCGGTGGGGCTGGCTCGAGTGGGGAAGACTGACACGCTGCTTGATCTTACTCGCCGAGGACTCTCTTGAAGATCGCGTCTACGTTGCCTAGCTGGCGGGTGTAATCGAAGGTTCGGGCCAGCTTTTCAGGAGTCAGCAATTCGGTGATGGATGCGTCTTTGGCTACTTCGTCGCGAAAGACTAAATCTTCTTTCCAGGAGCGCATGGCGTGGGACTGGACCAGGCGGTAGGCATCCTCACGCATCATGCCGGCTTCAGCGAGATCGAGGAGGAGCTGGCCGCTGAAGATCAGGCCGCCCGTCGATTCCAGGTTCCTCTTCATGCGCTCGGGGTGGACAAGGAGGCGGTCAACGAGGTCAGTGGTCTTGGCGAGGAGGTAGTCGACGAGGATGGTGGAGTCAGGGAAGATGACGCGCTCCACGGAGGAGTGGGAGATGTCGCGCTCGTGCCAGAGCGCGATGTTCTCAAAGGCGGCCTGGGCGTTGCCGCGGAGGACGCGGGCGAGGCCGCTGATTTGCTCACTGGTGATGGGGTTCTTTTTGTGGGGCATGGCCGATGAGCCTTTTTGCTTTTCGCTGAAGTACTCCTGGGCCTCGCGGACCTCAGTGCGCTGAAGATGACGGACTTCGACGGCAATCTTATCCAAAGTACTGCCGATGATGGCGAGGGTCGAGATGTAGGCGGCGTGGCGGTCACGCTGGATGACCTGGGTGGCGACGGCGGCAGGCTTGAGGCCGAGACGGGCGCAGATGCGCTCTTCGTGTGCGGGTTTCAAGTGGCCGAAGGTGCCGACGGCGCCGGAGAGCTTGCCGACGCGCATGTCTTCGGCAGCCGAGTCAAAGCGGGCCAGGTTGCGCTCCATCTCGGCGAACCAGTTGAGGAGCTTGAGGCCGAAGGTGGTGGGCTCGGCGTGGATGCCGTGGGTGCGGCCAATGGTGGGCGTTTGCTTGAACTCGATAGCGCGGCGGCGGAGGACGGCGAGGAGGGCGACGAGGCCGGCACGGAGGATGTGAGAAGCTTCCTGGATTTGGAGCGCTTGGGCTGTGTCAACGATGTCATTGGAAGTGAGGCCGTAGTGGAGCCAACGCGATTGGTCGTCGAGGCCCTGGGCTTTGAGGGTCTCAGCGACGGCGGTGGTGAAAGCGATGACGTCGTGCTTGACCTCGGACTCGATCTCCTGGATGCGGGCGACGGAGAAGCTGGCCTTGGTGGCAATGGCTTCAGCGGCGGCGGCGGGGATAACACCGTCTTCAGCGAGAACGGTGCTGGCAGCGGACTCGACGGCGAGCCAGCAGCGGTATTTGTTCTCTTCAGTCCAGATGCGGCCCATTGCGGGGCGGGTATAGCGATCGATCAAGGGGAGGCTCCTTGGAAAGCGGCTTTCAGCTAACAATTTCGTTGTGCGGATGCGGGCGGTGAACTATGAACCGGCTAGCCCCGGATGGCGCTGCACGCATGGTGTTCTGCCGCTGTATCCACCCTTTGATTGTACGAGCGAGAGCGGGCTCAGGGGCGAGGGATATTTAACCGCACATGGAGTTCATCGAGGAGCAGGCCGCGGCCAGGCTTGTATGGCTGGAACCACTCGCCGTCAATGACGAGTTGGGGCACGGCGCGCTTACCGACGCGGCGCAGGACCTCGGCCGAGGCCTCGTGATCGCGGTCAACGTCGATCTCGCTGTATTCAACGCCGTGCGAATCGAGAAACTTGCGAGCGGCGCGGCAGTCTCCGCACCAGGAGGTCGCGTACAACTCCACTTTCATGGGGATATTTTACGCTGCTGGGGCTGGTATTCTCAGTGACGATGAACGCGGACGAGATTAAGAAACTGCTGAAGTTGACACCGCATCCGGTGGAGGGTGGCTGGTTCCGGCGGACGTATGCCTCGGAGGGAACTGTGGAGTTAGCGCGCGGGGTGCGCCACCAGGGGACGGCGATCTTTTACCTGCTGGAGCCGGGGACGTTCTCAGAGATGCACGTGCTGGATTCGGATGAGATTTTCCATTTTTATCTGGGGGACGCGGTGGAGATGTTGCAGTTGCTGCCGGATGGACGATCGGCCGTTGTGACGCTTGGGCCGGATCTAGCGGCGGGGGAACTGGTGCAGGTGGTGGTTCCGGCGGGGGTGTGGCAGGGAACGCGGCTGAAGCGGGATGGGCAGGTGGCGCTGCTGGGGTGTACGGTGACGCCGGGGTTTGATTTTGCGGATTATCGCGGGGGGAGCTATGCGGAGCTGGCGGAGAAGTGGCCTCAGGAGGCGGAGCGGATCAAGGGGCTGACGCGGAGGTAAATCTACCTGCGTTCGCGGAAGAAGGATCGGAGGATCTCCGACGATTCTTCGGCCAGGATTCCCTGTTCGACTTGCATCTGGTGGTTGAGTTGGGGGTGGTTGAGGACGGAGAGGACCGAGCCTGCGGCGCCGGCTTTCGGGTCGGCGGCGGCGAAGACGAGGCGGTCGAGGCGGGCGTGGATCATGGCTCCGGCGCACATGGCGCAGGGCTCGAGGGTGACGTAGAGGGTGCAGCCGGGGAGGCGGTAGTTGCCCAGGGCGCTGGCGGCGGCGCGGAGGGCGACGATTTCAGCGTGGGCGGTGGGGTCAAGGTCGCGGAGGACGCGGTTCTGGCCGCGAGCGAGGATTGCACCGTTATGGACAATGACCGCGCCAATGGGGACTTCGCCGGAAGCGGCGGCAAGGCGGGCTTCGGCGAGGGCGGCCTGCATGGCATCGTGATCGGTCATGGTTTCGATGGTAAGGCTGCGGGCTGCTGCTGGGTCATGCAGTGGAGGGTGCCAAGGCCCCAGACAAGATCGACGGCATGGATGCCGATGACTTCGCGGCCTGGAAAAAGCTGGGCGAGGATATTGAGTGCTACACGGTCGTTGGCATCGTGGAAGGTGGGCACGAGGACCAGGCCGTTGGCGATGTAGAAGTTGGCGTAACTGGCAGGGAGGCGCTGCCCGCGGAAGACGACTGGGCGCGGGAGGGGCAGTTCGACGATGTCGAATTGTCTTCCCTCTTTGGTGCGGGCGGCACGAAGGCGGGCGAGATTTTCCGCCAGCGGAGCGTGGTTGGGGTCGCTCGTGTTGGGCTCGACGGCGGTGACGATGGAGGTTGGGGCGACGAAGCGGGAGATGTCGTCAACATGGCCGTGGGTGTCGTCACCGGCGATGCCGCGGTTGAGCCAGAGGACCTGGTCGATGCCGAGATAGTCGTGGAAGGCTTGCTCCAGCTGGTCGCGGCTGAGGCCGGGGTTGCGCTGCTGGACTTCGCTTAACAAACACTCCTCGGTGGTGAGGAGTGTGCCCTGGCCGTTGGTGTCAATGGAGCCGCCCTCGAGCACGATGCGGTGGTTCGTACCGTCCTTGTTTTCGAGGACGGGTTGCCACTCAGGCAGGCCGAGAAACTTGGCTACGCGGGCGGGGAGTTTGTCGTCTTTGTGCCAGTCAGGGTATTTGGCCCAGGCGTTGAAGCGCCAGTTGGTGAGGGCGATTTTGCCTGCGGCATTGCGGACGAAGATGGGGCCGGAGTCGCGGGTCCAGACGCGGTCAGTGGGCCAGAGATGGAAGGTTACCTGGTCGAGGTTGGCGTGAGTGCGCTGGAGAATGGCGGTTGCGCGGAGCTGGGCTTTTTTGTTGTTGACGGCGATGTGGACGTGCTCGCGGGCGGCGAGGAGGCGGACGATTTCAGCGTAAAGCCATGGGATGGGCTGGAATTTGCCGGGCCAGTCTTCAGGGTTGTGGGGCCAGGCGAGCCAGGTGGCGGCGTGGGGTTCCCACTCGGCGGGCATGCGGTAGCCGAGTTGTTGGGGTGTTTTGGGGTGTGCGGACAGAGCGGACATTTCTATATTGAATCTCCGTCGGCTGGCCAGGGTGTTACCGGATCGAGGAATCGCTGGGTGATGCCGGAGTAGGCGTCGATGCGGCGATCGCGCAGGAAGGGCCAATTGCGGCGGGTTTCTTCAATGAGGGCGGGGTCGATTTCAGCGATGAGGATCTCTTCGGCGTCATGGGAGGCCTGGGCGAGGATGCGGCCGAAAGGGTCAGCGAGAAAGCTGCCGCCCCAGAACTCGATTCCCTGCCCTTCTGCACGGCTATCACCGGCGGCCAGTTTAACTTCGCCGTGTTCGAGGCCGACGCGGTTGACGCCGGCGACGAAGACTCCATTGGCGATGGCGTGGGAGCGCTGGATGGTTTGCCAGGCTTCATACTGGGCTGCGCCGAACTCTGATTTCTCGGCAGGGTGCCAGCCAATGGCTGTCGGGTAGAAGAGGACTTCCGCGCCCTGGAGAGCGGTGAGGCGGGCGCCTTCGGGGTACCACTGATCCCAGCAAACGAGAGTACCGATGCGGCCGAAAGAAGTTTCAACGGCCTGGAAGCCGAGATCGCCAGGGGTGAAGTAGTACTTCTCGTAGTAGAGGGGATCGTCGGGGATGTGCATCTTGCGGTAGACACCGGCAAGGGCGCCGTCGACGTTAAGGGTGACGGCGGTGTTGTGGTAAAGGCCCGGGGCGCGGCGCTCAAAGAGCGAGGCGATGACAACGACGCGGGCGGCGCGGGCGACCTCAGCCAGCTTGGCGGTCGAGGGACCGGGGATGGGCTCGGCGAGATCGAAGAGGCGGGTGTCTTCACGCTGGCAGAAGTATTGGGCGCGGAAGAGCTCGGGGAGGCAGACGACGTTTGCGCCCAGGCGCGCGGCCTCGTGGATGCGCTCGACGGCGGAGGCGAAGTTGGCCTCGGGGTCGGGGCCCATGCGCATCTGGATCAGTCCTAGTTTGTATTTGCTTGCGTTGGCCATGCTTTGCCGTTCACTCCCACATTTCGTTCGCGAGCCATGCAGCAAGGCCAACCCTGCCGCGGGCAGGATTGGCCTCGTTACGGGGCTGCTGCGCGATGCCTACTCTTCGAGAATCAGAACGGCAGCGGCGATGGTGGTGGTCCATTTTCCGCGCCGGTCGCCGACAGCGGATTGCGTGATGTTGCTGGTGCGGACGATTTTGTTAGAGATGCGGTAGATCTCTTTTTTCTCGTCCCAACTGGTGTCGGGGTCGAATTCGACATCGAGGGTGGTGGCAAGCATCTCGGCGGCGAGTTCTTCAGCGTATTCGCCGGCCTGCTCTTCGGTTTCGCCAAAGCTGTGGTGCTCGCTCAGGTAGCCGTAGGTGTTGCGGTCCGCAGGGATGGCGACGCCAATGGAGGAGACAACGAGGCGGTGCGGCTCACGGGTGGAGTTCTCGGCGATGACGGCAAAAACCACTTCGCCGTGATTGAGATAGGTGAGACCTTCCTTGCGCGTGATGACCTTGCACTGCGGGGGGAAGATGGAAGAGACGCGGACGAGGTTTTGCGAGGCGATACCCGCATCCCGAAGCGCCAGCTCAAAGGAGGTCAAACGTTCCTTGTGTTTGCCTACGCCTTTGGTGAAGAAGATCTTCTTCGGGACCATGCTTTTTCCCAATTTCTATGTGTCCTCCGTGGCTTTGAAGATGATGTTGTTTTCTAACAGCGTACCCGGTTGAGTTTATCGCATTGTGGCGGGAAAACGTGGGATTTTGCGGATTTTAACAATGAGCACAGCGCTCAGGACTCGATGAGTGGGTTGACCCAGCGCAGGCCGGGGAAGCGGGCGAAGTCGCGGTCGGTGGTGTGCAGCACTCCGCCGTGCTCAATGGCAAGGGCTGCCAGTTGGGCATCAGTCGTGACCGGCCCCTGCACTTTCCCAGCAATCAGCAGTTCCTTGAGCAAGCCCCAATGGCCCTCTCTGGGCACGATCAGTCGCGCGTTCCTAGCGGCAAGCCAACCATCCACGATCCGCGCGGCCTGTGCCATGGGCAGGAGGTTGCGCCCGAGCCGTGCGTTGGTTGTAATGCGGAGGAAAGCCCCAACCGATATCCAGGAGAGGCCTACTATCTCTGTTCCGGAAAGCGCACGAACCAGCCAGCGGGAGGCGGCCGGTTGAAACTCCGATTGGCTGTCGTGGGCGTACAAAAGGAGATTGGCATCTGGAACGATCACCGCCAGTCAGGCCCTTCCAACTCTTCGAGCAATGCCGAGACACATCCATTATGGCGGTCCAGCATTTCGCCGACCCCTAGCGGAAACGGCGTCACAATAAACGGCTTTACAGGCTGGGGATTGCGGCTGGCGGTCAGGCCCTGGCGGAGCAGGGTGTTGACGGTGCCCTTGAAGGAGTCGCCGGAGCGGCGGACCTCTTCCTGAACCAGGCGGGCGACGTCGTCGTCGAGTGTGAGGGTGGTTCGCACATCATGATGCTAGTTTCTTAGGCATCATGATGTCAAGAAGCCGGGGATCCGGGTCACCGGCAAAGAGGGCGGAGAGAATATCCGGAAACCCGTCCCCCCAGTTCGCCCCCCCGCTCAGTGATGAAAGGATTCGACACCGATTCCGAGACTGGATTCTGGGACGCACAACCCCTTGTTTCCCGGCGCCAGAGAAGCGTCTCAAATCCCACCCATTGTGAGACAAAAGAAGCCCGCATCTTATCGGCCACGGATGGTTGCACGCCATTTCCCGCCGAGCTTTGTGAAAATAAATCCGTCTGTGATCTGGCTTGAGACTTTGTCATTGTCAAGTAGCAAGGTGAAATACACTTGGCAATCGAAGGATTCTCCAGCGCCGCGGCACTTAAGATCATGGACCGTCGCTTTAGCGTCACCAAATCCCGATGCGGCATCCTCGAATTCGGTCACAGCTGCCGATGCTTCCGATTTTGATGGCCCTGAGGAAGGTTTCGGAGAACCCGGCGCCGTTGGCTGCGTTTGCTGACTAGCTTCGGAAAACAGTTGAATCGGGGAGGCGGTTGCTCCTTTTTGAACCTTTTCGCTCGGGAATACATAGACCTTGACCGCGATTGCCCCGAGTAGAAGCGCGATCACTGCAAGAATGGCTTTAGTGGTTAGGTCTGGCTTCATGCGCCACATTTTACCAGCCCCTCCTGCCGTCTCGAATTGGAGCCTTCTTGAGACACATGGAAGATGCTAAAATTCTTGCGCCATGAGTTTTCTCAAGCATTGCGTCAAGGCCGTTCTCGTATTCGTCATAAGTTATGTTTTGGCATTCGTTATCGGTCTTTATCCTGATTTTCCTAATAACTCTGTAATGTTCCTAAGTTTGTGGGCAATCTTTGCCTGCCTAATTGTAGGAGGATATAGGCTGATTCGGGCCAAAGAGGATAAGCTCGAATAAGGTCAGTCTGAAAGCTCGAACCGTCTCATAACTTAACCCTTTTGAGACGGCGCGGCGGCGTACTGCGAGTCCGTAAGGGCCCATTGTGAGACGAGGCTGGGGGGGCGCGGGCGCCCCCCCTCCCCGCGCGAGAATCCTGGCGCCCCAGACCTGGATCCTCGGAGCCGGCAGGCCGCTTAGGTTCCCCGCCATCTGCTCGAATTCCCGCGTCCTCTTCCCCGCCCATTGCCACCTGCAATTTCCAGGTGTTAGCCTCTTCGTTGACCCCACACCTGAAGGGACAAAGCGAAAACCATGCAGAACTCCTACAACGGGCTGGAATTGCCCCAAGACGGCCAGCCGATTCAGTACGCGAACGGGCAATTCACGGTGCCCGATAACCCGATCATCCCCTTCATTGAAGGCGACGGCACCGGCCGCGACATCTGGAAGGCCTCGCAGCGCGTTTTTGACGCAGCGGTTGAGAAGGCCTACGGGGGCAAGCGGGCGATCCGCTGGTTTGAGATCTTTGCCGGAGAGAAGGCTTTCCGGCAGTTCTCCACGTGGCTGCCGGACGACTCAGTGGCGGCGGCGCGGGATCTGCGGGTGAGCATCAAGGGGCCGCTGACGACTCCGGTGGGCGGAGGGATTCGGTCGCTGAATGTGGCGCTGCGGCAGTTGCTGGACCTGTATGCCTGTGTACGACCGGTGAAGTACTACCAGGGCGTGCCCAGCCCGGTGAAGCACCCGGAGCGGGTGGACATTGTGATCTTCCGCGAGAACACGGAAGACGTGTATTCGGGGATCGAGTTCAAAGAGGGGTCGGCGGATGTTGCCAAGCTGATTGCCTTCATCAACGACGACCTGCTCAAGGGCGGGAAGAAAAAGATCCGGTCGGACTCGGGTGTGGGCATCAAGCCGATCTCGATCTTCGGGACCAAGCGGCTGGTGCGGTACGCGATCAAGAGCGCACTAGAGATGGGCCGCAAGACGGTGACGCTCGTCCACAAGGGCAACATTCAGAAGTTCACCGAGGGGGCTTTCCGCGAGTGGGGGTATGAGGTCGCGGTGGAAGAGTTCCGCAACGAGACTGTGACGGAGCGGGAGAGCTGGATTCTGGGCAATGCGGACGCCAACCCGAACCTGACCGTGGAGCAGAACGCCGCGCTGATTGAGCCCGGCCTCGAGTTCGGCAACCAGGCGTTTCGCGATGCGCTCTATGCGGAGATCAAGGGCGTGCTGGATTCGATTGGCAAGACGCACGGGAACGGCGCGTGGAAGAACAAGATTCTGGTGAACGACCGGATTGCCGACTCGATCTTCCAGCAGATCATCATCCGGCCTGAAGACTACAGCGTGCTGGCGACGACCAACCTGAATGGCGACTACATTTCAGACGCGGCGGCGGCACAGGTGGGTGGATTGGGCATTGCTCCGGGCGCGAATATCGGCGACGGGTATGCGGTGTTTGAGGCTACACACGGGACGGCGCCGAAGTATGCCGACAAGGACGTGATCAATCCGGGTTCGGTAATTCTCTCCGGCGTGATGCTGCTCGAGTTCATCGGCTGGAAGGAAGCAGCGAAGCTGATTGAAACTTCAATGGAGAAGACGATTCAGCAGAAGTTTGTGACCTATGATTTTGAGCGGCAGACGGCTGGGGCAACGAAGGTCGGCACCAGCGAGTTTGCGACGCGCATTATTGGAAACATGTAAACAGAGATCAGGGGTCAGAAATCAGAAATCAGTTGGCCGGCTGATGCACCGGCCACAAAGAGCGCGGGGATTCGATCTCCGAGGGAGAAATGGAAATGCGGAAGAAAGTAAGTATTGTGGGCGCTGGGAATGTGGGCGCTACGGCGGCGCACTGGATTGCATCAAAGGAACTGGCGGACGTGGTGCTGGTGGACGTTGTGGAAGGCGTGCCCCAGGGCAAGGCTCTGGATCTGCTGGAAGCCATGCCGATTGAGAAGCGCGATGTGCATGTGACTGGGTCGAACGGGTATGAGGCCACCGCGAACTCGGACATCGTGGTGATTACGGCGGGGATTCCGCGCAAGCCGGGGATGAGCCGCGACGACCTGCTGCATACCAACTTCAAGATCATGACCGACGTGGTCAAGAAGGTGGTTGCGCAGTCGCCGGAGTCGATTTTGATTATTGTTTCCAATCCGCTGGACGCGATGGCGCAGACGGCTTACCGGCAGGCGGGTTTCAACCGGCAGCGGGTGATTGGCATGGCGGGCGTGCTGGACTCGGCGCGCTTCAGGACGTTTATCGCCGAAGAACTCAACGTGAGTGTGGAGAACGTGACGGCGTTTGTGCTGGGCGGGCATGGGGACACGATGGTTCCGCTGGCGCGCTACTCGACAGTGGCGGGAATTCCGATCACGGAACTGATTGCGCCGGACCGGCTGGAGGCGATCATCCAGCGGACGCGCGACGGCGGAGCGGAGATTGTGAAGCACTTGAAGACCGGCAGCGCGTTCTATGCGCCTTCGGCGGCGGCCACTGAGATGGTGGAAGCGATTCTGAAGGACAAGAAGAAAATCCTGCCCTGCGCTGCTTATCTTGAAGGCGAGTACGGCATCGATGGCTACTACATCGGCGTACCATGCAAGCTGGGCGCTGCGGGGCTGGAGCAGATCATCGAGATCAAGCTCACCGCGGAAGAAGACGCGGCGCTGAAGAAGAGCGCTGAGGCGGTGAAGGAGCTTTGCGCGGTGATCGGCGTGTAGTTTGAAGCTGAATACTGGGTACCAAGAGGGGAGCCGCCGAGGCTCCCCTCTTTTTGCGAGGGCTGGGAAGGATAGCGATTTAGGTTGAATGCTGTGGGATGAACACGGCAGCTTCGAGATCTGAGTCCAATCCAGGACCGGATAAAGCTGCATCAGATGAAAGGCAAAGTGGAAATGCGCTTCGATGGCAAGGAACCTATCGTCGCCAAGGGTTCGCTTGAGATGACGATGCAGGGAAAGACCACGACGGTGGACGACCGTTGCAAGGCTGCGGCCCGCAACCCAAACGACGCGAATCTGAAGGCGCGCCAGGGAAAGCTTCAGACAGGTTGAAAAAGGGCCACCGGCCAGGCGGCTTTTTTCGTTTTCCTTTACGTTCGGTTGTCGCGGCAAAGACCTGCCAGCATCAACCGCTTCTGTCTTCGAGCGTGAAGACGCGGGTTGGGGCGCTCGATCCGGTGCTCAGGGTTGGTGCGGAGCGGCGGCAGGCACAGCCGAGGAGGGCGGCGGGTTGGCCCCCGGGTTCTGGCCGTCTGAGGAGAGCACACGCGTCTCGGCGCGGAAGAGGTGATATTGAGTGAAGACAACGTCATTGACATGCAGCAGGACTTGCTTGAGGGAGGCAAGATCGGAGCTGGTCCTGTTGACCGCGTCCGGGGGCAGGTAGCGGACGAGGGAAACAGCAACGCTCTTGACCGGGCAGTTGTAGTTCACGCCGCCGATCTCAACAGAGCTGTATTCCACGGCGATATCCGAGCGGCGGACGAGGGCATCGGGCTGCATATCCGCAATCATGGTAAGGCGCAGGATGGTTCCGTCGGCTGGATTGACGGCAATCTCGCCGTGGTAGGCGGAGACATATTGAATGCGCTTGCCGGCGCCAGGGAAGGTGACAGTGTAATGGGAAGCCTGGAGGGGTACGGAGTAGCGAAAGACAGCCCGCGCTCCGGTTGCTCCTTGCTCCCAGTGGCCCCAGGTCACCTGGCCCTTGATTGAATCGACCAGCCAGGTGACGAGGATGGGACCGAACTCGCCCGCGGTGCTGAGCCCGCGATCAGCGGACTGAGCCTGTTTTCCCTTTGCGGCTCCCGCATCAATAACCTCATGGCGGTCACGAATGAGCACGGTCACGCTCGAGACGCCGACGACATGCAAGGGCTGATAGGAGGACACTTGACGGCGCTCAGGGGGGGCGATGGGTACGGAGGGTTGGCCGCCGGGCACGTAGGGCGCAGCCAGACCCTGCCCCGCGACTGGGGGCGGAGCGGACTGATCGACTGCGGGCGAGTCTTCAAAACGGGTGGTCTCGCGGGTTGCAAAGAAGTTGGGAACCCTGGGAACGGTGGCAATGACGTAATCCTGAACGCGGTTGAGCAAGGCAGTTTGAGCGGCCGGGTCAAGCTTGGGCGTGTTGGGAATCTCATCGGCAGGCAGATCAAAGAAGGCGGATGCGTCGGCGAGAGCAAGAAGTTGCTGGCGGGATTTGGGACCGGGCAAATCGGCCTGGAGGCGGGCAAGGCGGGGAGAACTGAGGCGCTGCGTCAATTGGAGGGTGGAGAGTTGCTCGGTTGCTTTTCCATCGGACTTGCCATGAAGTTCGGCGAGGATCTGCTGGACCTGATCTACCGTGACGGGGGTCATGACGGCGACCTTGGCCAACGCCGGTTGCGCAAGGGTTGAGGCCAACAACAAGAGGAGAACTCCGCGCATGGTGCAAACTCCGATGAATGCAATTCGAGCAACATTGGTTATGCCGGGATGCGTGCGAATGCATCGGCAGGAAGCGCTGCCTTAGGCAGCGCTATTGCTTCAGAAAGTCAACCGCCTTTGGGCCGATTTGGGCGGTGCACTGGCCGGGGGCGAGGTGGCCGCAGGCGGGAATGGCAAGCAGTTGCGACTGCGGAACCAGAGCGTGCATCTTTTCGCCTTGCGTGAGTGGGGTGATCTTGTCTTCAGCGCCCCAGACAAGGAGGACCGGCATTTTGAGGGTTGGGAGCTGGTTGTCCGTAGCGTCTTTGCCGGTGAGCATCGAGGCCAGGGCGCGCTGGATGACCCAGGCGTTCTTTTGGGAGAGCCGAAGGATGTCGCGAGCGATGAAGCCGGGCACCACGGGCGGATGCGGCATGAGCAATGCGTCAAGCTGGTCCAGCTCGGCGGGGCTTTGAGGGGTGAAGAGGCGGGTATCCCAGGCTGGCTTCTCGTAGATGCCGGCAGAGTCATAGAGCATGAGGCGGCGAATGCGCTCGGGGTGGTCGGCGGCGACACGCTGGACGATCCAGCCGCCCATGGACCAGCCGCCGAGGTCCACCTGCTTTAAGCCGAGCGCGTCGAGGAAGCCGACAACCGCGCTGGCCTGGTCGGGGATGGAGTAGGAGAAATCGGCAGGTTTCTGACTGCGGCCGTAACCGGGCAGGTCGGGGGTATAGACACGGTAGCCGGCATCGGCAAACCAGGGCGCGAGGTCGCGCCAATCTTCAGCGCGCCCGCCCAGGCCATGGACGAGAACAACCACCGGTCCTTCTGACGGGCCTTGCACGTTGTAGTGCATGCGGAGGCCGGCAACCGCGACGGAGCGGCTCTGAACGCCGGAGAAGCAGGCGCGGATGTAGCCGACTTCGTTGAAGCAACGCACCGGGCGAACCCAGAAGGCCAGGCCGGCAGCAACGGCGAGCACTGCAAGAACAATCGCGCTCCAGAGTAGCTTTTTCTTGAAGGATCTCATCGGGTTCTTCGCCTTTCTGTTTCCAATACCTGTGCGCGCTGCCAACCGGCCTCAATCACGCGGACGGTGATGGGGTCTAGCGCGAGAGCGCTATGACTGTTCCACTCCGTCCGCTCTACCCAGCGGACCGCATCCGCATCCGAGGCGGCGAGCAACTGGCCGCCCACGACGCGGCAGAGGTAATCGGCAATTACATAATGGTAGCGGACGCGGTCGGCCTCGCGATGGATGCGGTCTAGGAGTTCGATCAATTCCACGGCATCGACGAGGAGGCCCGTCTCTTCCCTGACCTCGCGGACGACGCCGGCGGCGAGGGATTCGCCGAGTTCAAGCAAACCGCCAGGGAGCGACCAGCGGCCCTTCATGGGCTCGGTTCCGCGGCGGATGAGCAGCACGCGCCCCTGATCGACAACCACTGCACCGACGCCCACAAGCGGGGCTGAGGGAAACTCTCGCTGCATATGCCTCCGTTGGCACTCAAGCATGTCTAGGATAGTGCCCGAGGGCGGGGATGCATCTTCGCGAACGGAATATCATCAAAGGAAACAGGAGAGACCTATGGCTGAATTTACGCTGCATATCGATGGGATGCATTGCGGATCGTGCGTTCGGCGGGTGAGCCAGGCGCTTGCGGCGACCGAGGGTGTGCAAGTGGAAGAGGTGCGGGTGGGAGCGGCACGGTTCACGTCGAACGCGGAGCCGGCGCCGGTGGATGCGGCGGTTGCGGCGCTCGCCAAGGCTGGATTTGCGGCGCGGCTCGAGCCTTGAATCCTGAGATGGCCGCACCCACGACAGAATCGATCACGCTGCCGGTACTTGGGATGACGTGTGCCTCGTGCCAGCACCATGTGGAAGAGGCGCTGCGGTCGACGGCGGGCGTGGAGTCGGCGCATGTTGACTTAATCGCGAACCGAGCCACCGCTGTGATTGACCCAGCCGTGGCGGGGCCGCAGGCACTCGTGGATGCAATTCGCGCCGCGGGCTACGATGCGGTGCTTCCCCGCCCCGGGGTTTCCGGGGGCGCTTCTTCCGCGGAGGGTTCAACGACTGGCGCGGAGCGGAAAGCGCTGACTACTCTGATAGCGGGCGCTGTGGCAATGGTGCTGGCCATGCCGCTGGGGATGCCTGAATCGCCAGAGGCCCTTGGCGGTCTGGACCATGCGCTGATGCGAATGCTGCCGTGGCTGTACGCCGTTCCGGCGGATCTGCTGCGCTGGGTGCTGCTGGCGATGACGGCAATTCTGATGGCATGGGCGGGGCGCGGGATCTATGTGAGCGCGGCGCGGGGGCTTCGGCACGGCACGACGAATATGAATACGCTGGTGAGCCTGGGAACGGGCGTGGCATTTGCCTACAGCGCGTATGCGACCATTTGGCCGGCGGCGGGGCGGCAGGTCTATTTCGATGCGGTTCTGCTGATTATTGGGTTTATGCTGCTGGGCAAGGCGCTGGAGGCACGGGCCAAGCAACGCGCACTGGCGGCGCTGAACGCGCTCTCGCATCTGCGGCCGGCGACGGCGCGGCGCATCGTCAATGGTGTGCACGCCGTTGTTCCGCTGGATGAGATTCAGGTAGGCGACAGCGTGCTGGTGCTGCCGGGGGAGCGGTTCCCTGTGGATGCGGTGATTGTGGAAGGGCGCACCAGCGTGGACGAGTCGATGCTGACCGGCGAGCCCACTCCCCTGCCGCGCGAGCCGGGAGGACGGGTGCTGGCCGGAAGCCTGAACTACGACGGCGCGGTCACCTGCGAGGCGGAGTCACTGGGCGAGGCCACGGTGCTGGCGCAGATTACGCGGATGGTGGAGCAGGCACAGGGCTCGCGAGCTCCGATGGAACGGCTGGCAGACCGGGCGAGCGGGATTTTTGTGCCGGTGGTGCTGGGGCTGGCGGGCCTGACCTTTGTTGTTTGGCTGGTGGCGGCGCACTCGCTGCCGCTGGCGCTGGCCAATACGGTTGCAGTGCTGGTGATCGCATGCCCCTGCGCGATGGGGCTGGCGGTGCCTGCGGCGCTGACGGTTGCTGTGGGCCGGGGCGCCCAGCTTGGGGTGCTGTTCAAAGGCGGCGAAGCGCTGGAGCGGCTGGGGAACCTGGACGCGATTGTGCTGGATAAGACCGGGACGCTGACGGTGGGGAGGCCGGTGTTGGAGAGCATTCATGCGCTGGCCGGGCATGGAGAGAATGAACTGTTGCGGCTGGCGGCAGCGGCCGAGGAGCGGTCGAACCATCCGCTGGCGCATGCAGTGGTGGATGCGGCGCGGAGCAGGGGTTTGCAGTGGGCGGGGGCGGAGGATGTGGTGAATCTGCCCGGTCGCGGCATAAACGGCAGGGTGGAGGGGCACGATTGCCTGGTGGGGAATGAGGCGCTATTCCAGGAGTCCTTTATCAAGCTGCCCAGGGAGATTGCCGCGGCGGAGCCGGGGGTGACGCGGTTGTGGATGGCGCTGAGCAATGCGCCGGTGGGCTACTTTGACGCGCGGGACGCGCTGCGGCCAGATGCGCCTGGGGCGGTGAGCGCGTTGCGCGCTGCCGGGCTGCGGGTGTTGATGCTGACCGGCGACTCAGCGGCGGCGGCCGCGCCAATCGCGCAGCAGGCCGGGATCGGCGAGGTGGAGGCTGGGCTGGATCCGGCGGGCAAGCTGGCCCGGATTCGCGCCTTGCAGAAGAGCGGATTGCGGGTGGCGATGGTGGGCGACGGAATCAACGACGCGGCGGCGCTGGCGCAGGCGGATGCGGGGATCGCGATGGGCTCAGGGGCCGATCTGGCGCAGGAGGCCGGGGATGTGCTGCTGCTGCGGGCGCAACCGGCGGCGATTGTTGCGGCACTGGGACTGGCGCGGGAGACGCTGCGGGTGATGCGGCAAAACCTCGGATGGGCGGCGGGGTATAACCTTCTGGGCATTCCGCTGGCGGCGGGTGCGCTCTACCCGGCATTTCACATTTTGCTGACCCCTTGGGTGGCTGCGGCTGCGATGGCGATGAGTTCGTTGAGCGTGCTGGGGAACAGTTTGCGGCTGCGGCGGTGGCAAGGCGGGGCGCGGTGAGGATTGTGGATTCCCGCCGGTTGTGGTCTGGCACGGTAGACTAACGAGAGAGCTGACCGTGCGCATCCTGACCCGCTACATTCTCGGCGAGATACTCTCCCACACGTTGATTGGCGGGGCACTTTTTACATTTATTTTGTTCATGCACGACCTTCCCCACCTGCTGGAGATGATGGTCCGGAACAGCTCAACCTTCACGAATGTTCTGGAGATCTTTGTTTTAACTGTACCGAACACCTTCCGTGTGACCATCCCGATGGCGGTGCTGGTGGGGGTGCTGCTGGGGCTGAGCCGGCTGGCGGCCGACAGCGAGATTATCGCTATGCGAGCCTCGGGTTTGGGCATCGGCTATTTTGTGCGGGTGTCAGCGATTGTGGCCGTAGCCGGGATGCTGTTGGGGCTTGTGAATTCACTGTACGTTGCGCCGCTCGCCAATCAGGCGATTTTGAATCTGCAGCAGGCGCTGGAAACCTCGCAGGCCTCTTACGAGATTCAGCCGCGCGTGTTCTATGAGGACTTCAGGAACATGGTCCTCTATGTTCAGGACGTGCGCGCCGGGGCGGGGGCAAGCAACTGGCGGCAGGTGTTCATGGCGGATGTGAGCGATCCAGCGACGCCGGCCATCACGACCGCGGCCTCGGCGACCGTGACCAACGATTCAACGCAGGAACTGTTGATGCGGCTGCGCGACGGATCGCGCCACGAGATGCAGGCCAACCAGCCGCAGCAGTACAACATCTCAACCTTCGCGACCACCGACATGCCGCTGATGCTGAACCAGCAAAGCGGCGTACAACTGGGACGGCTGGACACGGCGCTCTATGCGTTGCCAATGAAGGTGCTGCTGGCGCGCACGCATGGGCGAGACGGCAAGCGATTCCTGATTGAATGGCACAACCGGTTCGCGTTCCCAGCAGCGTGCCTGGTGCTGATGCTTGTGGGCGTTCCGCTCGGGGTTTCTTCACGGCGCGGCGGCAAGAGCTCAGGATTCGTGTTCACGATTCTGCTGGTCTGCTTCTATTACGTACTTTCATATACCGGAATCGCGCTGGGCAAGCAGGACAAACTTTCTCCCTTCTTCGCTGTGTGGTCAGCCAACCTGATCTTTGCCGCGGCCGGGATCTTCCTGCTTTGGCAGATGGCCTCGGGTGGGCGGGTGCTGGCCGCCATCACCGGCTGGGCCGTGCGGACAGCCGAAACCAAGCCGACAGAAAGACCAAATGGGAGCGCGCACAATGGCTTGCTAGCCCGGTGGCGAAATCGTTCGCGGGGCGGCAAGGCACGGCATGCCTTTCCGCGCATTCTGGACGAGTATGTGGTGCGCGAGTTTCTTACCACGTTCGTCATGGTTCTGGCCGGCTTTGTGATGCTGATGCTGATCTTTACGTCGTTCGAACTGGTGGGCGACATGATTCGCAATCACATTCCGCTGACCACGCTGGGCGACTACCTGGTGAACCTGACACCCAGCATGCTCTACCAGATTGCGCCGCTTGCCGTTCTCATTGCCGTACTCGTAACCTTTGGCGTGCTGAACCGTAACAGCGAATTGATCGCCATGAAGGCTACGGGTATCAGCCTCTACCGGCTTGTCGTTCCCATCGTCACCATTGCCGCGACCCTCTCGATCAGCTTGTTCCTCTTTGATCAGTACTACCTGCCGCAGGCCAATCGGCGGCAAGAGGCTTTGCGCTCCACCATCAAGGGACGGCCGCCGCAAACGTTCCTGCATCCGGAGCAGAAGTGGATCTTCGGGCAACCGCGCGCGGGCGAGCCGGGACGTATCTTCTACTACCAGTTCTTCGATCCGGACCGCAACCAGTTTGCCAACCTCTCGCTCTTCGAGTTTGACCCAGGCACCTTTGCGCTGTCGCGGCGGGTGTTTGCGGCGCGCGCAACATGGAACGCAGGCAGCGAGACCTGGGATTTTGAGAACGGCTGGCAGCGGGACATCGCCGGGGCCAACGTCAGCGACTACCGCGAGTTCACCCGCACCACCTATTCGGAGATTCACGAGGAGCCGAGCTACTTCAAGAAGGAGAGCCTGCAATCGCAGGAGATGAACTTCGGCCAGTTGGATACCTATATAGCCGACTTGCGGCAGAGCGGGTTTGACACCATGCGCCTGCGGGTTGCGCTTTGGCACAAGCTCTCATATCCGCTGATCGCGGTGGTGATGGCGGTGCTGGCCATTCCGTTTGCGCTTTCGATGGGGCGGCGCGGTTCGCTCACGGGGATTGCCGTGGCGGTCGCCGTCGCGCTGGCCTATTGGGTGGTGGATGGCCTCTTCGGCGCCATGGGAAATGTGAACTATCTGCCGGCGGCGCTGGCGGCCTGGTCGGCGGATGTGCTGTTTGGGCTGGTGGGCGGGTATCTTCTGCTTCGAACCCCGACGTAGCTTCAACTTGCTGCCATTTACAGGGCTTATCTGAGCCGCAACTTGTTGCGCACTCCGGCACTTTACAATAGAAACATGCTTCGCGATCTGTCCCCTCTGTTCGCCTACATGCGCCGCTACCGCTGGGGATACCTGTGGGGCACACTCTCCTGCGTTGGAACCAATGCCGTCGCGGTGCAGTTTCCCCAGGTTCTCGGATGGGCCATCGACCGACTGCAAAAGAGTCACGCCACCCATCAGGCGATTCTGCTGTTCTCAGGCCTGCTGATATTGATTGCGCTGGTGAAGGGCTGCTTTCTCTATGCGCAGCGCTGGATTCTGATCGGCATCTCACGGGAGATCGAGTTCGATATCCGCAATGACCTGTTCCGGCACCTGGAAAAACAGGACTCGGGGTTTTATCAGAAGTACCGCACCGGCGACATCATGGCGCGCATGACGAACGATCTGAACGCCGTGCGCATGCTTCTGGGGCCGGCGCTGATGTACAGCGCAAACACCATCTTCTTTACCGTTTTTGCCCTGGTGTTCCTGCTCCGCATTAGCCCCTATCTGACTCTTGTGGCCCTGGCGCCCATGCCGCTGGCCAGCATCCTGGTACAGTACCTCGGGCACCGGATTCACGACCGCTTCGAGCGCATCCAGGCCAGCTTCTCTGAGATTTCGTCTCAAGCTCAGGAGAACTACTCCGGAGCTCGGCTGGTGCGGGCATTTGCGCGCGAAGAGTCGCAGATCGGCATCTTTGAAAAGCTGAACCGCGAGTACATTCGCCGCTCACTGCGCCTGGTGCAACTGATGGGCATGCTGTGGCCTACGCTGGAGTTTATCCTCGGCGTCTCCATGTTGATTACCCTCATGGCCGGTGGTCACCTGGTTCTCGCTCATCGCATCTCGGTAGGCCAGTTTGTGGAGTTCAACACCTTCATGGTGATGCTCATCTTTCCCATCATCGCCGTCGGCTGGGTGGTGAACCTGTTCCAGCGCGGGACCGCTTCAGTAACGCGCATTGATGAGTTGCTGCGCGCCGAGCCTGCGATCGACGACCGCGACGCAGACCCTGCGATCACGGCCGATACGGTGCTCAAAGGAGAGATCGAGTTCCGCGGATTGAGCTTCAGCTATGGCGACACGGCAGTGCTGCACGATATATCGCTGCACATTCCAGCCGGCTCAAGTCTGGCCATAGTGGGCCCCACCGGATCAGGAAAGACAACCCTCGTGAACCTGCTCTCGCGGCTCTACGAAGCGGCGCCCGGGACACTGCTGATGGATGGGCGGCCCGTGCGCGAGTACCCGCTTGCAGTGCTGCGGCAAAACATCGGCATGGTGCCTCAGGAGACATTCCTTTTTAGCGAAACGATTCGGGAGAACCTGATCTTCGGCGCGCCGGAAGCAGACGCGGAAGCAATGCTTGAGGCTGCCAAGGCAGCCCATATTCGCCAGGAGTTTGAGGAGTTTCCGCAGGGGTTCGAGACCATGGTTGGGGAACGTGGCCTGACGCTCTCCGGCGGTCAAAAGCAGCGCTCGGCGATTGCGCGGGCCTTGTTGCGCAGACCGCCCATTCTTATTCTGGATGACGCACTGGCCAGCGTGGACACCTACACCGAAGAGCGGATTCTGGGCGGACTGCGCAGCTACACGGCTGACTCGACAACAATTCTGATCTCGCATCGTGTCTCAACGGTACGCAATGCCGACCAAATTGCTGTTCTGGACCACGGCAGGATTGTAGAGTTGGGCAGACACGACGAACTGCTGGAGCGAAACGGCTACTATGCCGGGCTCTTCCAAAAGCAACAGCTCGAGGAAGAACTGACTGTCGCAGGATAGTGCCGCTCAGGCATTCCATCGCGATCCGGTTGCGGGCGCCTCCATATTGAACTCGTCCCGATCAAAACCCGCCTGATGGCCAGTGGACAGATTGAACGCCTGCGGCGGGGCCGGATTCAACGATGGATCGCGGGCAGCCTGCTTCCAGGCATCGCGCACATTGCGAACACAATGGATAGCATGCTCGAACTTCTGCATGGAGGCCGACTGGGAGGCCTGGAGTATCTGCGCGAAGATGGAGGCGTAGAACTCGCTGAGCACCTGGGCCGGCCGGCCGCCCACATCCATGCGTAAACGGGCCTGGAGATGAATGATGATGTCGAGAGCCCGCTTCACCGCCGCGCGGCGAGCTGCCTGATCTCCGCGCTCGGCGGCTGCGGCGGCTGCATGAAGAAAACGGAGAATGCCATCGTAAAGGGCCACCACCAGATCGACTGCCGAGGCGCCTTCCAGCGCGTGTTCCTGATAACTTCCCATACGGTTGGGCTCCTCTATTAGCCGCGGTTCTGGTTATAGCCGGTGATCGCCGAGTACAGCTCATTGACGCCCTGCAATTGCGAGGGCAGTTGCTGCATGATCTCATTGGCACTGTTCAACTCTGCCGTCAGGCTCACCTGTTCGGCAGAGATGAGAAGGTTCTCCTTGCTGATATCGGCATTCAGTGTGGATTCAATATTGCTGTTGGACTTTGAGGCCAGAGAAAGAATTCCTGTGGCCGAACTTGTGCCCGCGCTATTCAGCAGGTGGGAGAAAGACTGACCCCAACTGTTCGCATTCTGAAAGAACCCCTGAACACCGCTAAAGTCGGAGTTCAGAGCCGAGTCCAGCGAAGCTGCGTCGAAGGTAAGCGTGCCGTTGTCGCTGGCCGAGATGGCAATGCCCAGATTGGCGAGGCTGGATACATCGGAAGAGTTTGTATAACCCAGGGTGGTGTTGGTCTTGGAGGTCTTATCGAGAAGGCTGGACGTGACAGAGATCGTTCCGGCACTGCCCGAGGTGTTTGAGAGCAGCGAAAGGCTCGATGACCCGTCGCCGTTCGTCACAATCGAAGCGGTAACCCCGATTCCTGCGTTGTTGATGGCGGTTTTGAGGCCCGAGAGCGTGTTGTTGGACGAGTTGAGCGTAATCGTCTGCGCCAAACCGGCGCCTACCTTGATGGAGACGGAGCCGGAGAGCGTATCGCCGGTGCTGGGGATTGACGTCAACGTACCTGTAGACGCCACTCCGGAGCTTCCCGCTGTTCCGGAATAGCTGAGCGCAGTGTCAGAGCTGGCAACGAGGCTGGAACTGACGGTCAATGCGCCGGTAGCGCCCGCGGTTGGGGAGAGAAGCGTGAGGCTCGACTCTCCGTTGCTCGTCACTACCCCAGCCATCACGCCGATGCCGGCATTGTTGATGGCCGAAGCTATACCGGCGAGTGTATTGTTTCCTGCCCCGGTGTAAATGGTGTTGTCTGCCGGTGGCGAGCTCGCGGCGCCCAACACAATGGTCTGCGCCGTGCCGCTGCCCACCTGAATTGAGAAAGAGCCCGCGAGCGTGGTGTCGGTGCTGGTGGAGATTGAATCGACATAGCCACTTGGATTCCGGGTATTGAGACCGGTGAGAAGCTGCTGCTGTAACAGCGAGAGAGTGGGCGAACCAAAGAGCGGTTCGGCGTTTCCTGAACTGTCTCTCCCCTCCTGGGTATTGACCCCGCTGATCAGTGAGTTGTAGTCGCTGACGAATTGATTCACCGCGCTATAAACCCCGGCATTATCGTTCCCGATGACGACCTGAACCTGTTCCAGACCGCCGCCGTTCTGTGTTGCGCTCGGAGCAAGCAACTGGAAGGTCACGCCAGGGATGAGATTGGCCACCGTGTTGGAGGCGCTTGTGAGGTTAACCCCATCAACCGTTAGCTGGGCATCGGCGCCCGAGACGGTTGCGGTGTAACCGAGGTGGCTCGCGGGGTCAGTGACGCTGGAGGTTACGCTCAGGGTTCCGCCAGCGCCCAAGGTTCCGGAGACAAGGGAAAGACTGGATGAGCCATCGCTGTTCGTGACCACGGAGGCGGTTACGCCGGGGACACCGGTGGTGGGGTCGTTGATGGCGCCGGCCAGTTGGGCCAGGGTCGCGCCGGGAGAGCCGAGGCTGATGGTCTGTGGCGAGCCGCTGCCCACTGCGATTTGAATCGAACCGGTGAGAACATCGGTCGCGTTGGCGACCGCCGCGAGTGTTCCAGCGGAGTAAGTCGTCGGGGTTCCGGCGGCGCCGGTGTAGCCGAGCGGGGCGGCCGCGGCTGCTGTGATGGAATTGGAACTGATGGTAATATTCCCGCCGGCTCCCGAGGTACCGGAAACCAGGCTGAGACGGGAACCGGAAGAGTCGGTCAATACGCTGGCGATCACCCCTACCCCGGAGGAGTTGATGGCTGAAGCCAGCCCGGCCAGCGTGTTGTTCGATGAACCCAATGCGATGGTCTGCGCCGTACCGGCGCCAACCTTGAGAGTGATGGAGCCGGTGAGCTTGCTGGAGGCGCTGGCGATCGGGGCCAGATAGCCACTCGATGTCTTCGCCAGAGACGTCACGGCCACGGTGTGGGTGCCGGCCGTCGCGGATGCCGAAGCTGCCGTCAACTGGAGAACGTTCGTGTCGGAACTGGAACCGGTCTTCTGAGCCATGATGCCCTGCAGGTCAGTCAGTTGGCTCAGATCGTTGGAGAGATTGGAGAATAGCGTGCCCAGACTGGAGATGGCCGCGTCTTGCTTCTGCAGCGCGGTCAACTGGGTATTCCACGGCTTCTCGACGTTCTGCAGATTGCCGACAATTGTCGCGACGGTCGAGCTTACGTCAAAGCCCGCGCCGCTGGTCGGCGACCCGAAGCTCAGTCCTACTGTGCCCATCGCATCCTCCGCGTCGAGATCCAGCAGCCGGAGAACCACCTGCTGCCGGGCCTGATTAGAATCCATTCATAAATGCCTGCAGATCCTAACCATACCTGCAAAGAAGGGCGCCCTTCTCCGTTTGAAGAGGGGCGCCCTTCCCGGTTTGCCGGGTCTGCGGCCGGTACATTTTGCGCCAGCGGCATACGCAGCCGCGAGAGCAGCTTGGCCTATCTCCGGCGATGCTGGAGGAGACATCTCTGCATCGCCGCAGAGCGGTTACTGCAGCAGCTTGGTCACTTCCTGCTGCACGCTGTTGGCCTGCGCCAGGGCAGAGATGCCGGTCTGGCTCAGGATCTCGTACTTGGACATATTGGACGTTGCCGACGCATAGTCGGTGGCCTGCACCGCATTCTGCGCCGAGGTGATGTTTTCTGACTGGGTGCTGAGCACCTGGCTGGCCGCATTGAGCGTGTTGATTTGCGCGCCAATGTAGCCGTCCTGAGCAGCGACGTCAATGATAGCCGTGTTGAGCGAGGTCAGCGCGGTCTCGGCGTTGGCCTGGTTGGTGAGGTCGGTGGCGCTGAGCGACTGGCCGGCCTTGTCGGTGTAGCTGATGGTAGCGATACCGCCGGCGCTGCCTGCGGTGCCTTTGTCGACGGTATCGGCAATGCCGCCGGCGCCGGCGAGTTGGCCAGTGGTGCTGTCGGTGAGGCCGTCAGCGGCAAATGTGCCCGTGGTGATGCCGGCGCTGTACGCGGCGGTTGCGGTGTAGGCCAGTTGAGCCGGCCCGGTGGCCAGAGAGGTGTCGGTGAGGTTCGAAGTTACCTTTAAAGCCGGATTGTTGGCAGCGCTGCTGGCGAGCCCCAGTGTGCCGGCTACCGTGTCGTTCGCGGTGACTCCCAGACCAGTGTTAGCGTTGAGGTAGTTCTTGAGGTCGTTGAGGGTTACAGACCCGACGGTCTTGCCGGCCGTTGCCGCGGCAACCTGCGCCATGGTGACGGTGGTCGCTGCGCCGTTGCCCACCTGGAATGTGAGGGAGCCGGTGAGCACATCGGCATTGGCGGCGCCGGCCGCAGTGGCCGTACCGGCAAAGCTTGCCGACGTCGGCTGATTGCCGCTGCCAACCGAGCCGGTGATCATGATGCCGCCGTCAGTCTGTGCACCGGCAGAGGCATCACCTGCCACGGCCGCGGTAGTAAAGCTGGCGGTGAGCCCCAGCCCGGAGTTGTTGATGGCATTGATCATTCCCTGGGCTGTGTTGGCGTAGCCGCTGGTGCCGCCGACGCTGATCACGTTCGGCACGACAGCGCCGCTGCTGGACAGGGTGTTGATCGTGATCGCGGTGCCGGTACCGGCCGCGTTCAGGGTATCGCCGATAACCGCGCCCGCGCCCAGATCGATGAAGACGCTGCTGCCGGAGGCGCCCGAACTATAGGCCATCACCCCGCTGGTGTCACCCACATTGGAAGAAGACAGCGAGCGGATGTTCAGGTTGTCGATGGATGCGCCGGTGTTGGAGGAGTCACCGGTATAGATGTTGGTGTTGGTGTTGAAGACTGCCTGCTGGTTGTAGGTGGTTGTGGCTCCGATGTTGTTCACCTCGGAGAGAATCGACTGGTACTCCTGGTTGGCGGCGGTATATTGCGAGCCGGTGAGGGTGCCGGTGGAGGCTTCGGTAGCCAGGGTAACGGCACGGTTGAGCAGGTTCGTCACTTGCGAGAGAGCACCATCGGCAACCTGGAGCAGACCCACACCCTCCATGGCGTTGGTTTGCGACTGGGTGAGCGCCGTCTGGTTGGCCTTGAGGCCATTCACCAGCGAAAGACCGGCAGCATCGTCGGCACCGGAGTTGATCTTCGATCCGGATGACAACTGCTGCAGCACGGTATTCAGGCTGGCGTTGCTATTGTTCAGATTGTGCTCCGCATACACGGCGGAGATGTTGTTCAAGACACCCAGGGACATGGGGTACTCCTTGTTGGATGCGTGGATTTACGGCCAACCCCGAGATCATGCGCCCATTGTCGTTCCACTGCGCTGGGCTGCTGGTTCGGGTAGTGGCCGTCGCATCTGGCCCATTCTTCGGCGTGGCGTTTAGGGACTTTATCACCCGCGTATTTTTGTCCTCTTGGGGACACTCCGATTGCAGAGCATTGCTATAAATCTTTGCCGCGAACCGCCGATAACAATAGATGAAGGAGTTGCGCACCGATGATTGAACTAACAAGGCTCAACGGCAACCCGATGGTGCTGAACAGCGACCTGATCAAGACCGCCGAAGCCTCTCCTGACACCATGCTGACGCTGATCAGCGGCGAGAAGCTGATTGTGCGCGAGGAGTGCGGCGAGGTTGTGGAGCGGGTGCTTGCCTACCGCTCTCGGCTTCTGGCTCTGGTGGCGCGGCGAATGAGCTCGATTGGCGATCTGCAAACGGTTGTTTCCTTAAGCAGCCTTGACGTATCGGGCCAGCCGAGCGCTCCGCCCCCACCCAAGCGTGAGCCGCCCAGAGGCCTCTGATCCAGATTCGCTGAAGCAGCAAGGTCACGCAAGTTGTATCCGGGTCGCGAAGGAGTAACACATGGACAAGGCCAGCATTGGCGGAGCGTTTCTGGCCGTCGCCGGCATCGTGGCAGGTCTTTTGATTGAGGGAGGCAACCTGGGCCAGATTCTGCAACCGACAGCGGCACTGATTGTGTTCGGCGGCACGCTGGGCGCGGTGCTGCTGCAGTTTCCGCTGACTACGGTTGTGGCCGCCTTTGGCAGGCTGGCGCGCGTGTTTTCCGCGCCCGCCAAGCAGGATGGCCAACTGATCCGGCTGCTGGTGGCCTTTGCCAACAAGGCCCGCCGCAACGGCGTGGTCAGCCTGGACAGCGATCTGCAGACCATCGAAGATCCGTTCCTGAAGCGTTCACTGATGCTGGCCGTGGACGGCACCGAGCCCAATGAACTGCGCAGCATCATGCAGGTAAGCCTTGACTCGGCCACGGAGAGCGAAGAGCGGCTCCCGGCAGTGTTTGAGTCGGCGGGTGGTTTCTCACCGACGATCGGCATTCTGGGCGCGGTACTGGGACTCATCCAGGTAATGCAGCATCTGGACAACATTCAGGAAGTGGGGCGCGGCATCGCGGTAGCTTTTGTTGCGACCATCTACGGAGTGGGCATCGCGAATCTGTTCTTTCTGCCATTCGCGGGCAAGATGCGCATCAGGATCCGCGAGGAACATATGCGCAGGGAGATGATGCTGGAAGGCGTGATTTCGATTCTCGAGGGGATGAACCCGCGCATGCTGGAGGTAAAGCTGGGAGGCTTTCTGAATACCCCCGCGCCGGCCAACAAGGAGCGCGCAGCATGAGAGCGCGTGTGCCAAGGAGCCGGGTTACCCACGACCGGTGGCTGGTCTCTTATGCTGACTTCATCACCCTGCTCTTCGGCTTCTTTGTGGTGCTCTACGCGTTTGCCAAGGCTGACCAGAAGAAGCAATTGCAAGTCTCCGAGTCAATTGACGCCGCGTTCAAATCGCTGGGCCTGTTTCCTGATGCTACGCGACACCCGGGCCAAACTTCGCGGGACGCCGCCGGCACCGACCAACCCGTGATGGCCATGAACATTGTGATGGGCGAGGATGTGCTTGCGCCCGCCCGGGTCAAGGATGACCTGGAGCACATGCGCAGGGAGTTGACACAAACGCTCTCAAACCAGGTAGCGCAACATACGGTCTCAATCCAAATGGGGCGCGACGGGTTGGTGATCAGCTTGCGCGAGGCGGGTTTCTTCAACTCCGGGTCAGCAACGCCCAAGCCCGAGTCGCTGGGCACGCTGCGTCGGATCAGCGCGTCGCTGGGCCATACGCCCTATGACTTGCGTATCGAGGGCCACACGGACAACGTTCCCATCCATACGGCGGAGTTTGACTCGAACTGGGAGCTTTCTTCAGCGCGAGCGACGCGGATTGCGCGGATGATGCTGGACGAGCACGCGCTGCCGGCGGACCGGATTTCGGCCGCGGGCTATGCGGAGTTCCACCCGGTGGCCAGCAATGCCAGTGCCGAGGGACGTGCGCAGAACCGGCGTGTGGACCTCGTGGTTCTTCCGCGGAGCAAGATCAACTTCTCTCTGCCTGGCATAACAAGTCCCTTGGGTCGGTGGCGCAAACTCACCGACGAAGATGCGGCGCCGGAAGGCGCCGCCACTCCCACCACTGCGGTAACGCCCCGTAATCGGACTCATGAACACTGAGTTAGCCTGCCCAGGCCAGCCTGGTTGCCGGAACTCAAGGGCCATGGCGTGGAAAGAGTTCAGTCGCTATTCTTGAAACAAGAAGCGGACCGAGAACAGGGTTTCACTTGCGAACTCATCGCCTACGCCTCCTTTGCGCGATCAAATAAGGAGGAGAAACCCCAACCTGACCTCCCATCCAGTTGACCAACTCGTGGGCCGACATCGCTTTCGAGACAAACAGCCCCGGACGGAATCGCAACCGATCTGCCGGACCATCGCCATGGTTTCAGCGCACTCTACGCCCTCGCCACAAACGGTAACCCCAAGGCTTCTTGCTGTGTTGACGCGCCCTCCGCTCCCAGCCGCAGAGGTCCGTTTTGCTCGGTGCCATGAATTAGATTTCTATCGACCTTGACCTCATGGACCCTGAGCCCGGCAAGGGCCATGTAATTGGCAGTACCGCATCCCCGGTCATCGATAGGTAAGCTGACGCCGAGATCCGGCAAGCAGAGGACCTGACGCTTGATCGCAGTCAGGTTGCCTTCCAGTGCGGGCTCAGTGATCTCGAGTTGGACATGCTGCGGATCCGCTCCCAGCGGCGCAGCGCCGTCCTTACCACCTCGCAAAGCCTTCCGCGGTCAAAGTTGCGGGCCGAGACATTCACGCCGATGGACAAAGGAAGCCGACCCGGCGCCACTCGGCACATTGCGCAAATGCATGATTCAGGGCGAATCAGTCTGGCCTCTGATTGCTTCAATTGGACGAATCCTCGATGAACTGCATTTCGCCGCCAAGCCTGGCTGGTTTTGCTTCTGTGGGAACCAGCTCCGTATCGGTCCCGCAGAGTGCCTGGGGATTCGCACCAAACAAAAGGCCCATGACTCAAAGCGTTGAGCACCTGAGTTGAAAATGAGATTTAAACCATGCCTGAAGACGGAAGGAAATGAAGCTGCCGATCACCCGCCCGGAGAGCCGCCCCCGACTTGGCAGAGTTTGTACGGAGATCGTCCCCTGGGATCAGGAGAGGGAGCGAAGGCTACAACAAAAGCAGCAGGCAGGAGGCCGAGAACAGTCCATGCTGTTCCCCGTCTCCTGCCCGTTGTTTCGCTGACCAGTTAGTTCACGCCGGTCAGCAGTTGTCCACCTACCGTAACCGAACATTGGCCGGGGGTATAGCAGGTGATGTTGCTGTTGTCGCCGACGGCGTTGCTCAGCGTTGTCAGGTAAGAATTGCCGGTGACGACCCAGGTGCTGGTCGCATCGATCGTCATGTTGACCGTTGCGCCTGAAGTATTGGCCCCGTTGATTGTGCCTGTCAGGATGGAAGGCACGGAGGGTTCCGCGCTATCCGCGGCCAGGTTCAGGTTCACGGTGCTGATGCTGTCCACGATCACGTCGCCGGTTAATGCTTCACCGTAGGCGTTAAAGATGACGCTGCCGCCGTTGGAACCCGGAGTGCCGCTGTTCAGCGCGGCAGCGGTCAGCAGCGTTCCATTGGCGTTGGCATCGGTTGGCGTGGCGTTGGTCACCGTTACATCGGTCAAGGTGATGGTGGCCGAGGTATTGGCGACGGAGAACAGCGTTGCTGGGTTGTTTTGATCGTTGGAGGCCGAGCCAGCCGGGCAAGGCGCCGGCGACAACGACGTTGCGTCGCAGGTGTAGGTGATGGAACCGTTCGTCATGGTGAAAGTGCCGGTTCCGGCCGTGGAGTCCGCCGTAACGGGGTTGTAGTAGAAGAAGACACCGTGGTCGTCGCCCAGTGCGCCGGAAAGCGAAACACTGGCCGGCCCGATGACAACCGAGTTGCCGCCTTCGATGACCACCGCCGAGGCATCCAGTGCAGTCACGCTGTCGCCTGAGAGGTTGACTGAACTGGCTGTGCCGGCAGCACGGATGCCGGAGGATCGCGAGCCGCTGGAGATGTACGTGCTCCCGCTTGACGTTACATTGCCGCCGCCGATACCGGCCACAATCACGGAGCTATTGTTGCCGCTGGTGGTGGCTGTCACATTCGTAAGATTCAACGTGCCCGCATAGGTGGCGTCCAATCCGTGCGCGCCATTACCCTGCGTACTGATGTAGGCATCTGTGATGTTGACGGTGCCACCCATGGAAGCGAAGACGCCGTTACCGTAGTCGTTTGACGTGCTGATAGAGCTTGGGTCGCCATTGCCATCGTCGGTGATGGTGATTGTGGCGCCGGTTGCTGAAACAGCTTCAGTTCCGTAGGCAAGCACAGCGGCGTTCGTGCCGTTCGAACCGGAATCGGCGATGTAGCTGCTTGCCGCGCCGGAGGTGATGATGGGATAACTGACGGCAACGACCCAGCTATCGGATGGACCGCTGTTGACGGCGCAGATGGCGCTCTCGTTCGCGCCCTCGACGTCGAGCGTGAGGTCCGCCGGGGACGCGGCAGCCGTGTAAACATTCAAGCCCGTGGAATAAGAGGAATTGGTGCTGTCCTGGAGTCCGCAGGCATTCACGGTGACGGCCACCCATCCACTGGTCGTAACGAAGTCGGTGCTATCGGTGGGTGTAAACGTAACGTTGTACGAGGTCGTGCCGACTCCGGGCTCTGTGCTGGTGGTTGTCCAATCGAACTCCCCAGCGGTGTTGGCGCTGCCGCCCGTCAGAGCAGAGTCGCTCAGCGCCTGGCCTAAGAGGATGGGAGCAGCGGTGGGCCAGGCGGTGACCGAAGGCGTAGCCTGGTTGACAGTAACGCTAATGCTGCTCGTTGCCGTGGAGTAGTCGGTTGAGTCGGTTGGGGTAAAGGTCACACTCTCGGTGGGCGTGCCTGCGCCGGGAATGGTGCCTGGACTGGTCCAGGCAAATCGGCCGGCAGTCGAGCCGCCGCTCAGCGTGGACGCGGACAACGCCTGACCATACGTGATGGCCGATGCGCTCGGCCAGGAGGAGACCGTTGGCGCGGCTTTGTTTACCGTCACGATGACTGTGTGTGTTACGGTGCTGAATTCCGACGTATTCGATGGCGTGAACGTCACGCTTTGGTTGGGCGTGCCCGCGGCAGGGATAAGGTTGGGGCTGGTCCAGCTGAAAGCGCCGTCGGTGTTGGCGCTGCCGCCGGTCAGATTGGACTTACTCAGTTTCTGACCAAAGTTGATGGCAGAGGCAGTCGGCCATGTGACAACCGGAGTTGCCTTGTTCACGGTAACGCTGACAGTGCCCGTCGCGTTGTTGTAATCCGTGCCATCGGTTGGCGTAAACGTCACGCTCTCGGTATTGCTCCCCATGCTGGCGGGAACAGTTGAAGCACTGGTCCATGAGAAGGTGCCATTGGAGGAGCCTCCGCTGAGCCTGGATGCAGACAAAGCCTGACCCCAGGTGATGGCGCTTGCCGTCGGCCACGTGACGGTCGGGGCCGCCTTGTTGACGGTAACGCTGACCGTGCCGGCCACGTTGGTGTAGTCCGTGGTGTCGGTCGGAGTGAAGGTGACGCCCTGGGCGGGCCCGCCGACATGGGGGATGGTGCTGCCGGTGGTCCAGGCGAATGCGCCTGCCGGATTGGATGTGCCGCCGGTCAGAGTGGACTGGGACAATGCTTGACCGTAGGTGATGGTGGAGGAAGTGGGCCAGCCACTGACCGACGGCGTCGCCTTGGTCACGGAAAATGAGCCGTTCGCGTACGTGATGACATAGTTGGGGTCCACAGCTCCGTAGCAAATGGTGCTGTATGTCCCCGGATGGCTTGACGTTGTATAAGGCGTGAAGCAGCTGGGCGGCGTGGTCAACGATGCACTGCTATCGCCGTTCACAAACGTGGCATAGGTGGGCGTGATGCTTGGTACCGCTGTGCTGAAGGTCATCGAAGGTGGGCTGGAGGCAGTGATGAGCAAAGGCGCCGGATAAACCGTAACGGTCTTGGTCACCTGAGTGGCCGCCGTGTAATTCGCGTTTCCGGCCTGGTTCGCGGCCACAACAATCGCCCCGACTCCGGTGGGAGTCAGGGTAACTCCGTTCACAGTCGCCGGCCCGGAGACCACGCTGTAGGCTACAGTGAGCCCTGAGGATGAAACGGCCGAAAGCGATACCGGCGTTCCGTAGACGGTAGTGGCGTTATACCAGTGGCTGAACGTCTGCGATGCCTTGGTCACGGTAAAGGAACCTGTGGCGTAAGTGATTGCATAGTTGGCGTCGGCCGCGCCCGAGCAGCTGGTTGTGTATGGTCCCGGAGCGCTGGTGGTGGTATAAGCCGTGGTGCATGTGGGCGCGGTAGTCAATGATGCGCTCGTGTCGCCGTTGACAAACGTGGCATAAGCCGGCGTGACGGTTGGAACGGCCGCTCCATAGGCGAAGGAAGCCGGACTGGATGCGGTGATGAGCAAAGTCGCCTGGTTCACCGTCACGGTCTGTTGCACCGGAGTCGCCGCCACGAAGGAGTTGTTGCCGGCCTGTGACGCGGTCACCGTGCAGCTGCCGGCGCTGAGATAGGTAAGCGTTGTGCCGTTCACTGAGCAGGCTCCGCTGGCGGCGAACGTCACGGCCAGGTTCGATGTGGATGAAGCCGACAGCGATACCGGAGAAGCGCCGTAAGTGACCGGCGAGGCTGGCGCAGTAAAAGTGATGGTCTGGGTATTGGTAATGGTCACCTGCGCCGCGGTGGAAAGGCTGGAGGTAAACTCCGCGGTTCCGGAGTTGTAGAGCCCGCCATAATTGGCGATGAGGTAGTGCTTGCCGGCCGCCAGCATGGAGCCGGTGACGGTAAACGTGGCAGTCCCGCCGCTGACGGCTACCTTCCCCAGTTGGGTGGCGCTATCGTAGAACGTGACGTTGCCGCCGGTGATCGTCGCTCCGCCCGCTACCGCCGTTACCGTCGCGGTCAGCGAGAAGCTTGCGCCACCGTAGGACTTTGTGGATGGGCCGGAAGCCACCGCCACCACCTGCGTGGTGGTGGCGACGACGCTGACCGATGTGGAAGCGCTGTTACTGGTGACAAAGCTCGCGTTTCCGGCATACGTAGCCGTGATGGGATGGCTGCCGACCACCAGCGTGGAAAGGGCCAGTGAGGCAGTTCCACCACTGAGGGTCCCGGTTCCGATTGAGACACCGTTGTCGTAGAAGGTCACCGAACCTGGGACCGTGGCAGAACCCACGGTGGGAGCTACAGCCGCGTTCAGCGTAACGGTGTTGCCATAGTAGTGGGGGCCCGCGGAGACTGTCAGTGCAGTGGTGGTGGGAGTGGTGACGGTGACCACCGCGGCTGCGGAGGGATTGCTGGCATCGTTGGTTGTACTTCCCAGATATACGGCTGTGATCGAGTTCGAGCCGGCCACCAGGGGGGTCACGAAGCTGGTGATGCTCAGCACTGCCGTTCCTTGAGTTGTCCCAGAGGTCGTCGTGACAGCCTGGGTTCCCAGCAAGGTGCTGCCGTTATCGTAAAAAGCCACTGTACCTGTCGCCGTCTTGGGCGAAAGCGTCGCAGTCAACGTCAGGGTGGTGTTGTTATAGGCGATGCTGCTGGCCGATGCAGCCAATGCCGTCGTAGTTACTGTTCCCGCGATCACTTTGACGCTTGTGGCGCCTGAGCTACTGGCCAGATACGGCGAACTTCCAGCATAGGAAGCGAAGATGCTGTACGTATTGGCCACCTGGAAGGAGACAGTCAGGTTGGCGACTCCGCCACTGAGAGCCGAGGTCCCCAGAAGCGTTCCTGAAAGAGACCCGGAGTAGAAGCTCACGCTACCAGACGGCGTCCCTGCCCCCGACGGGGCAGCAACGGTTGCCGACAGCACCACGAAGCTGCCAATAGCCGTGCCGGCAGAGGGAATTGCGGAGCCATTCACTTTGGCCGCCAGCGTTGTGGTGGTGGTCGAGGTCACGGTGACGCTGGCCGCCGGCGACGAGGTGCTGGGGTCATGGGTGGCGTCGCCTACATAGGTCGCCGTGATCGAGTGAGCGCCAACCGCCAGTGTGGTGAGAGCCAGTGATGCTGTTCCACTCCCGAGCGTCCCTGATCCAAGTGAGGTGGTGCCGTTGTCAAAGAAGTTTACCTTTCCGGTTGACCCCGAGGGCGTCACGGTCGCGGTCAGCGTCTCGCTGGCGCCTGAGGCCAGGGTGCTGGCCGACGTTGCCAGGGCAGTGGCCGTTGACGTTCCCTGAACAATGGTGACGGTAGGTGCGGCCGCTGAACTGCTGGTCAGGTAAACCCCATTTCCAGCATAGGTGGCCGTAATGTTGGCGTGTGTGCCCACCGTCAACGTCGTGACCGCCAGGGTGGCCGTTCCGCTGCTGATCTGCGCGGTTCCCAGCGAGGTTCCGTTGTCGAAAAAGGAAACATTCCCTGCCGCTGCCGAGGGCGTGATGGTCGCGGTGAGCGTGACGGCAGTGCCAAGAGCGGTACTGGTCGGCGAGGCCCCCAATGTGGTTGTGGTCGTGGAGGTAATGGTCACGCTGGTCGCCGGGGACGAGGTGCTGGCCGCAAAACTTGCCGTTGCCGTGTAGGCGGCCGTCAGCGAGAGAACTCCCACCGGCAGTGTCGTGGTGGCCGTGGAGCAGGTACCGGAGCTAAGGGTGCATGTTCCCACCGACGTGCTTCCGTTCTTGAACGTTACGGTGCCGCCGTTGGTCACCGTTCCGCCGCCCGAGGTGGGCGCGACGGTAGCGGTCAGCGTGACGCTGGCGCCGGAGGCGTAGGATGACGATGCTGCCGGGGAGGTCAAGGTCGTTGTCGTCGCCGCCGCCGTCGCAAAGGCGCAGGTCGCGGTCGCCAGCAGGAACAGTAGCAGGATTGCCACGCTGCCGCAGCCCTTCAGAATGCTTGTGGATGTTGCAAGAGCGCGTTTGCTCGTGGTTGCTACTGGCATTGATCCCATCTCAGACATTTTGAAATCCTCCACAGATTCCTGCGCACGGGGGCCGAGACGCCGTTTCGTGCTCATACTCTTCAACCATCGACATCCTGTTCTCTCTCGCGATAAGTGTCCGAACCACGGACAGGGAGATCGTGCAGGATTTCCCTTAATGGGCCGCTTGTGCCGAAACGACATCGGTGAGCAATGGAGACACAGATCGGTTATGCGATTCAACCGCGCGGTCGATCGCCGGATGCTACCGCTGATCCAACCCGGCGCGATACTCTTGAATCCAGCATGACCAAAGAAGTCCCAGCTCCGATGCCTACCGCCTTGAATGAGCCTTCCCAGGAACTCACCCCCTTTATGCGCCAGTGGACGGCGGCCAAGCGGGAGAATCCGGATGCTCTGCTGTTTTTCAGGATGGGGGACTTCTACGAACTTTTTTACGATGACGCTGTCGTGGTAAGCCGGGAGTTGCAACTGACGCTGACGGCACGCGACCGGGAGCGCTCGCAGCCGATGTGCGGAGTTCCCTACCACGCGGTGGATGGCTACCTGGCACGGCTGCTGCGCAAGGGGTACCGGATCGCGATCTGCGACCAGATGGAAGACCCGAAGCTGACAAAGAAGATTGTGCGCCGGGAAGTGACGCGTGTGTTGACGCCTGGGACGGCGCTGGACTCGGCGCTGGGCCAGGAGCAGAACAACTTTCTAGCCGCCTATATTGAGATCGGCACGGCAAAAGAGCCGGTTTGCGCCGTGGCGCTGCTGGATGTTTCAACGGGCGAGTTCAGGACCGCGGAGTTCACGGGCGCGGCTGCGCGGCAGCAGGCGGTGGACGAGATTCTGGGGGCCCAGGCCAGCGAAGTGCTGGTGGCCGCGAGTCTGGAGCTGCCGGCGCAGCTGGAGCGGCTGCCGGCACGGACGCGGGTGGAGGACTGGGTTTGGACGCGGGACTTTGCCGTTCCGCTGCTGGAACGGCAACTGAACGTGCGCACCCTGGAGGGGTTTGGGCTGAGTGAACATCCGGCGGCGGCGATTGCGGCCGGCGTGGTGCTGCACTATGTGAGGGCCACGCAAAAGAACGACGCTATCCATATTGATGGGCTGCGGTTCCAGGAGCACTCTACAGCGCTGGAACTGGACCAGGTCACGGTGCGGAATCTGGAGCTGGTGGAGCCGCTGTTTCAGGGGCAGGACAGCCGGGCGACGCTGTTTCACACATTAGATGAATGCCAGACCCCGATGGGCAAGCGGCTGCTGCGAGCTACGATTCTGCGGCCGCTGCTGGACGGCGCGGCGATTGAGTCGCGCTATGAAGCCGTTGCCGAGGCGCACGGGGATCTCGTGAAGCGCGAGGAGATTCGGCGGGCGTTCAACAGCCTGCTGGATCTGGAGAGATTGCTGGCCCGGCTGAGCCTGGACTCGGCCGGTCCGCGGGATGTGCGAGGGCTGGGGGCCAGCATGGCCCGCCTGCCCGGATTGAAGACCGCTCTGGAAGCGATGCGTGCCCCGCGCTGGCGCGAGCTTGCCGTGAATCTAGATACGCTGCTGGATGTGACGGCGCGAATTGCAACGACACTGGTGGCCGAGCCTCCGCTGACCCTGGTCGACGGCGGGGCGATTGCAGCAGGCGTCGATGCGGAACTGGACGATTTGCGGACGATCTCGACGACCGGCAAGCAGCAGATTGCGGAGATTGAGGATCGGGAGCGCCAGAGGACGGGGATTGGTTCGCTGAAGGTGCGCTACAACACGGTATTCGGCTACTACATTGAGATCACCAAGGCCAACCTGGCGATGGCGCCCGCGGACTACGAACGCAAACAGACGCTGGTGAATGCGGAGCGATTTACGACGCCGGAGTTGAAGGGATACGAGGTCAAGATTTTAACCGCTCACGACCGGTCAATCGAGATTGAGAAGCGGCTGTTTGCCGAGTTGCGGCGCGCAGTGCTCGAGGCGGCGGGAAGGATTCGCAAGAGCTCGGCCGCGGTGGCCGAGGCCGACCTGCTGGCCAACTTTGCCCATCTGGCGGCGCTGCGGCGCTATGTGCGGCCGGTGATTGATGCGGAACCAGTGATGGAGGCAGCGGCGGCGCGGCACCCGGTGATTGAGCAGTGGATGGAAGAGACGCGTGAAGGAAGGTTCATTGCCAACGATCTGTACTTGAACGCGGCCGGCGAGGGGCCGAGCCTGCTGCTGATCACGGGACCGAATATGGGCGGCAAAAGCACCTATCTACGCCAGGCGGCGATGCTGATTCTACTTGCCCAGATGGGTAGCTTTGTGCCGGCCGCAAGTTTGCGTTTTGGGCTGGTTGACCGGATATACACGCGCATCGGGGCCAGCGATAATGTGGCGCGGGGCCGTTCGACCTTCATGGTAGAGATGACGGAGACGGCAACGATCCTCAACACGGCAACGAATCGATCGCTTGTTCTGCTGGATGAAATGGGACGAGGTACGGCTACGTTTGACGGGCTGAGCCTGGCGTGGGCAACCGTCGAGTATCTGCATGCCGAGTGCGGGGCGCGGACGCTGTTTGCCACCCACTATCACGAGCTGACCATGCTGGCTGAGAAGCTGCCGCGGGTACGCAACCTGCGCGTGGGTGTGAAAGAGGCCGCAGGCGGAATTGTGTTCTTGCACAATATTGAGCCGGGCGCGGCAAGCAAGAGTTATGGCATTGAAGTGGCGCGGCTCGCCGGGTTGCCCGCGGCAGTAATCGAACGCGCAAAACACGTTCTGCGGCAGCACGAAAAGCAGGAGCGCCAGAGCGTACAGGTGGAGACAACCGCGGAGCCAATGCAGATGACCATCTTTACGCCGCTCTCGCAGCGGATTGTGGATCGGATCGAGGCTACGGATGTGAATACACTGACGCCGCTGCAGGCACTGAATCTGCTGGAAGAACTGCAGAGCGAGTTGAAGGAGAAGTCATGACGGCGAACTTGCGGTACGATGCAGGGAGCCTGCTGGTGGTCGGGCTGGGCGCGACGGAGCTGACCGGGCTGGAGCGCGCGTGGCTGCGGCTGGTGCGGCCCGGAGGCGTGATTCTCTTTCGGCGCAACATTGCAGATGCCCGGCAGACACGGGCGCTGCTCGCGGAGGCCACCGCGTTTTGTGCTGCCAACAGTTTGCGTTGCGTCGATCTGGAAGGCGGAACGGTTGACCGGCTGCGGAATGCGCTGGCGCCCATGCCTTCAGCACGGGCAGTCGCTGAGGCTTCGCGGCACAAGGGACAAAGCCGATTGCCGCGGCAACATGGAGAGCTTATCGCGCGGGCGGTGAAGGCGTTTGGGTTCAATACAACTCTGGCGCCGGTTCTGGATCTGGCGCTGCCGATTTCTGCGGCCGTGCTGGGGACCCGCGTGGCTGCGGCGACCGCTCCGGAAGTGGTCGACTATGCCCGCGAGTTTCTAGCCGGATTGGCTGCGCAGGGCGTGGCGGGTTGCGGCAAGCACTTCCCAGGGTTGGGAGGCGGAACGCTGGACTCGCACGTTGAGACGCCGTCGATCAATCGCAATTGGGGTGACATTTGGCGGGAGGATCTGGCGCCTTATCGCGCGTTGTGCGATGAGTTGCCCATGATCATGGTGAATCATGCGGCTTATCCAGAAACACAAGGCAAGGCAACGCCGGCAAGCGTTTCGCAGTTCTGGATTACCACGGTGCTGCGCAAGCGGATCGGCTATCGCGGGCTGGTGTTCTCAGACGATTTGGAGATGGGCGGGATTTTGAAGTTCATGCCGATGGAAGAAGCCGTGATTGCGGCGCTGCGCGCCGGAATGAACTTGCTGGAGATCTGTCACAGCCCGGAGCTGATTTTGCGCGGCTACGAAGCGATGATTGCCGAGGGAGAACGGTCGGCTGCGTTCAGAAAGCTGTTGAACGCGCGGGCGCGCCAAACGGCGCGGCAACGGGCGAGGCTGTTTGCGGACGGAGTTCACAAAGCCTTGACGGAGCGGCAGTATGAGGCATTGCGGGCGCGCATACTGCGCTTTGGCGAAACGATCGGCAAGACGCAGCCGGGCGCGGGGATGGTGAGCGCATGAACGCGAAGAGCATGACTGTGGCGGGGATCATGAGCGGCACTTCGGCCGATGGGATCGATGTGGCCGTGGTGCGGATCGCGCCGGGCAGGGTGCGGCCCAGCCTGACGCTGCTGGCGCATGAGGGGTTCAAGTTTCCTGCGGCCCTGCGGCGGGCGGTGCTGGCAGCCATGAATGCCACGTCAACCTCAACTGCGGAGTTGGCGCGGCTGAACTGGCGACTGGGGGTTGCCTACGCTGAGGCAGTGAGCGCGACAGTGGAGCGCCATGCGGTAAAGCTGGATTTGATCGGTTGTCATGGGCAGACGCTTTATCATCAGCCGCGGGCCGTGCGGTATGCGGGCCGAAGCTTTGCGTGCACATGGCAGTTGGGCGAGGCGCAGGTGATTGCGGGGGCGCTGCGCGTTCCGGTGGCTTCGAACTTCAGGCCGGCGGATATGGCCGCGGGCGGGCAGGGCGCGCCGCTGGTGCCGCTGCTGGATTATGTCTTGTTTGCCGATGCGCGGCGCGGACGCGTGCTGCAGAATATCGGCGGTATTGCCAACCTGACCGCAATCCCCGCAGGCGCCGCAGCGAGCGCGGTGATTGCGTTTGATACCGGCCCGGGCAACATGGTGATGGACTGGCTGGCGCAGGAACTGACAGGCAAGGCCTTCGATCGGGATGGCGCGATTGCGGCCGAGGGCGAGATTCTTGCGCCGGTGCTCAAGGCTGCGTTGGGCAATGCCTACTTCGCGCAGCAGCCGCCGCGGACGGCAGGGCGCGAGCAGTTTGGGCAGGAGTATGCCGCTGACTTTTTACTTAAGTGCCGAAGGCATAGCAGCAAGCCCGAGGATGCGTTGGCCACGGCAACCGCGCTGACTGCCGAGACAATTGCTGGGAGTTACAAACGGCTGGCGCGGCGAGCGATGAAGGGCGGCGATGTGGATTACATTGTCTCCGGAGGCGGAGCGCGAAATCATACGCTGATGGCGATGCTGGCGCAGCGACTGGAACCGATGGGATGTGAACTGGCGGTGAGCGAGAATTTCGGCATGCCGGCGGAGGCCAAGGAGGCGGCGGCGTTTGCGCTGCTCGCGTGGCAGACATGGCATCGGCTACCTGGGAATGTGCCGTCGGCTACCGGAGCGGAGCGGGGGGCAATTCTGGGGCAGGTCACCTATGCGGTTTAACTTGGCCACGATCGATGAAGATGAGGGACCTCCAGGATTGTGGTACCCCTGGTCTCAACATCGAGACGAGGGGCACCCAAGTTTGGTGACGAGGCTGGTTCCGCTTAGCTTTTTGATGGCGATCGCGGTGTCCAGGTCAGTAGCGCTGGATCCGCGGACGTTGGTGTTTCCGATTGAGAGCAGCCCGGCGATCAACTTGAGGTAGCGCAACACCATTTTGGCGCACAACAAGTGGCTGCCCCGTGCGGCGCCAAATCCGTCAGGAAGTTTCACTCTTCTTGATGCGGCGGAATTGGTGGGTAAAGGCACTGGAAGCTGCGGGCAGATTCAGAGATTCCCTTCGTCAGTGGCGAAGGGGAATCAACGCATTCCTGGCCGGATACAGGTCATTTTCGCAATTCCTACCGGCTTCGCAGCGGGTCCCTCAACCTTTTGGCGATTTAACTCGTCTACAGAAGCAGATAACAATTTCACTTTCCCAGGCCGGCAGAAGTTCGCCGGCAGAGAATGGAACGATGCACAAACGAAACAAGATTTGCGTTTCAGCTTGGCTGGCAGCAGTTGCGCTGGTAATGACTTTGCCATTGGCCGCACCGGTGGCGACTGCGCAAACAGCGCCAAGAATTGTTGGGACCGTCACCGCCATCAACGGCACGACGCTGACCGTAAAGACCGACGGCGACGGGGAGCGGCCAGTGCTGGTTCCGGCTACAGCGCCGATCAAGCGGATTGCCCCGGGGCAGAAGGATTTGAGCGCGGCAGAGGCCATCCAGTTCAGCGATCTCGCAAAAGGGGATCGCGTGCTGGTGAAGCTGGACCCGGAAGCGCAGGGAGATCCGCCCCATGCTTTGCAGATTATCGCCGTGAAGCAAATAGATGTTGCGGCGAAGCAGCAGAAGGATCGCGAGGACTGGCAGCGGCGTGGCGTGGGCGGGCTGGTGAAAAGCATCGACGCGCAGGCAGGCGTGATTTCAATCAGCAGTGGGGTTGGAGCAACAGCCAGGACGATTGCCGTTCACACTTCGAAGGCAACGGTGCTGAAGCGGTATGCGCAGGCTTCAGTGAGCTACGATGCGGCGCAGATCGCGGCAATTGACGCCATTCACGTGGGCGACCAGCTGCGAGCTCGGGGCCAGAAGAGCGCCGATGGCACACAGATGGATGCCGAAGAGGTGGTGTCCGGGACCTTCCGCAACATCTCGGGGACGATCTCATCGCTGGATACCGCTGCATCGTCGCTGATCGTAAAAGACCTGGCAACGAAGAAGCAGGTTACGGTGCACATTACGGCCGACGCGCAGATGAAGCAGTTGCCTGAGGCGATGGCGCGGATGCTGGCGGCGCGACTGAAGGGCGCGGCACAGGCTGGGCAAGGTGCGCAGGCGGGATCGGGGCCAGGCACGGGTACAGGCACACAGCAGACCGGCGGGATGGGCCGCCCGGGAAGCATGAGCGCCGATCCGCAGCAGATGCTGAACCGCTTGCCCGCCATTCAACTCAGTGACTTGAAGAAGGGCGACGCGGTCATGCTGGTGTCGACTGACGGCACAACGGATGTAACCGGGATTACGCTGCTGGCCGGCGTTGAGCCGCTTCTGGAAGCTCCGGCAGCGAGCCAGAGCCTGCTGAACAACTGGAGTTTGGGTTCGGGCTCGGCGGAAGCAGCCGCGCAGTAACAACCAACAGATACTGATCGCAAGCAAGCGAGGATACGTGTACTCAAAATTGCACTGCTTCATTCATTCGGTAGTTGTATTTGCGGTTTTTATGGCAAGCATAGCCGCGGCACACGCGCAGGCAACGGCGCCGGATGCGCATGTTGACGCGGCACTGGCCGCGACCGGCACGTTGCACGGACACATTGCCGACCCGACCGGCGCATTGATTCCGGGGGCAACGATCAACATCACCGACGCCGTGGGCACGGCAGTGAAGTCGGTGGTGGCAGACGCCGCTGGCGGGTACATGGTGAACGGGCTGGCCCCGGGCAGTTACCTGGTGACGACGAACGTGGATGGCTTTGCTCCGTTCACATCAAAGCCCATTCCGCTGGCGGCAGGCCAGGTGAAACGCGTGGATATCGCGATGGCGATTGAAGCCGAGCAGCAAAGCGTGGTGGTGACCGACGAGTCGCCCGCGATCAACGTGGAAACCGGCGGCAACGCCAGTGCGATTGTGCTGAAGGGCAAGGACCTGGACGCACTCTCGGACGATCCCGACGAGCTGTCCGATGAGTTGACGGCTCTGGCCGGGCCCTCGGCAGGGCCGAACGGCGGGCAGATCTATATTGATGGATTCAGCGGCGGGCAACTGCCGCCAAAGTCGGCGATCCGCGAGATTCGCATCAACCAGAATCCTTTTTCAGCGGAGTTTGACCGGCTGGGCTACGGGCGCATCGAGATTCTGACCAAGCCGGGCACCGACAAGTTGCATGGGCAGATGTTCATCCAGGGCAACGATAAGCAGTTCAACACCGGCAACCCGTTCACCAAAACCATTCCGTCCTACTACAGCTATCAGTTCAACGGAACGGTGAGCGGCGCGATGACGAAAAAGTCGTCGTTCTTTGTCAGCGCCGAGCAGCGCAACACGGAAAACGTGAATGCGTGGTCGATTCCGAATGCGGTGATGCTGGAGAACCCGCTGTTGCCTTACGATTCGGTGACCAACCCCTACCTGGACACACCGAACTATGGCGTCAGTCTTTTGAACCAGCGCATTCGCGACAATGCATCGGCGCGCATTGACTGGCAATTGGGGGCGAAGAACACATTTACGGTGCGCTATGGGTTCTGGTCGGAGTCAGAGCACGGCAATTTGAATCAGGGAGCGCTGGCGATTGCGGCCACCCCGGATATGAATCCTTCGACGCACGAGTCGAACACCGATCACACGGTGCAGATAAGTGACGCGATCATTCTGAACGATCACGCGGTGAACGAGAGCCGGTTCCAATATGAGCGGCAGAATGAGAATCACTACCCAGACTCAACCAATCGCACGATCTCAGTGCAGGGGGACTTCACGGCGGGCGGTTACGCAGGCCAGGAGAGCCGCGATCACACAACGCGTTTTGAGTTCCAGAATCTGACCACGCTGAGCCACGGAGGGCATGCTATCAAGTTCGGCACGCGCATTCGCGACTCGCGGGATGCAAATCTGACGGATTCAAATTTCAATGGCGGCTTCACATTCGGGAGCTATGAGGCGTATCTGAAGATGGCCAACGGGCTGGCCGCGGGTACGCCCTTCAATCAACTGGTGACACAGGGCTATGGCCCGGCAACAGCGACCTATGCGACCGGCGGCGAATCGACGCTGGCCAACGTCTTTGACATGGCGCTGTTCGCGCAAGACGATTGGAAGTTCAACCCGCGGCTGACGATCTCAGGCGGCCTGCGCTGGGAGTCGCAGAATCATGTCTCGGATCACAACGACTGGGCCCCGCGTGTTTCGCTTGCCTACGCGCTCGATGGGGGCACGAAGGACAAGAAGACGAAGACCGTACTACGCGCCGGCTACGGGCTCTTCTATGACCGCTTCGGCTCAAACAACCTGCTCACGATCAATCGCTCGAACATTCAGCACCAGATTGTTTTGAATGACCCCAATTGCAGCTCTGCCGCGACCTCACTCGATACGATTGACATGACCACATGCGTGAGCACGGGCGGCTCGTCCACGGCCTCAGTGCCGGTAAAGTACGAAGTGGACGCGCACTACCATTCGCCGTACACGGGGCAGGCGGGCGCCAGCCTTGAGCGGCAACTGTTGCCTGGAACCAGCGTGACCGTGACCTATCTTCACTCCTTCGGCGTGCACCAGATGAATACCCGCAACGCCAACCAGGCCCAGGGCGGAACGCCGCAGGACAGCACCGGCGGGTATCTGTATGAGTTCTATCCCGAGGCTGTGTTCAAGCAGGACCAGGTGATTGTGAGCGTGAACGGCAAGCTCAGCAAAACGCTGAACGTGATGGGCTCATACACGTTGGCGCGCGCCAACACGAACGGGGCGGGCGGCAGCGCATCAAACGCGTACGATCTGAACCAGGACTACGGGCGGGCCGGCTTTGTTTCGCGCAACATGCTGTTCCTGATGGCGAACTACGCCGGGCCCTGGGGTATTCGCTTCAATCCGTTCGTCATTGCGCAATCGGGCAGGCCGTTCAACATCACGCTGCCGACTGACACGGAGAACAACCTGTTCAATCAACGGCCAGGGCTGGCGCCATCCAGCGCCTGCGGCAGCAATCTGGAATTTGTGCCCACTTCTTTCGGCTGCCTTGACACAACTCCGACGCCGGGCGAGCAACTTCTGCCCATCAACCTGGGCAGCGGGCCGGCAGCGGTGGCGGTGAACCTGCGCATCAGCAGATCCATCGGCCTGGGACCGAAGCTGACTTCAGCCACAAGCCAGGCAGACGGTGGGCCACCGGGCGGTGGACCGCCCCCGGGCGGCGGCGGTGGGCCGGGCGGAGGACGCGGCGGGCCGGGCGGCGGTGGGCCAGGCGGCGGTCTTGGACCGGGTGGACTGGGCGGCGGCGGCGGGCGCGGCGGGCCGGGCGGTATGTTCGGGTCAACCAGCACCGGACACAAATACTCGCTCAACTTCAGCGTGCAGGCCCTGAACCTGTTCAACGATATCAACTATGGAACGCCGAACGGAACGGTGACCGGAACTCTCGATTCGAGCACGAACCTGGTTGTGCCGGGGAGCCAGTTTGGCAAGTCGACGAGCCTGGCAGGGGGCATCTTCAGCACAGGCTCGGCGGCAAGGCGCGTCTTTGCGCAGGTCATTTTCTCGTTCTAATCGGCGCGGCTGATCGGCAAAAAGGGTCGAAGCGTCATGCTTCGGCCCTTTTGCTTTCTCAACTGGATGCCGTAAGCGACCGGTAGAGCGCTTCCCATTCGCGGGCGCGGGCATCGATGTTGAAGCTCTCAAGGATACGCTGGCGCGCGCCGCGGCCCAGGGTGCCGCGAGCCTCGGCGGTGCTGTGCATGGTGGCGAGCATGGCTGCGGCGAGAGCCTCAGCGTTTTGGGGTGGAACGATCACGCCGCGGTCGCCGACCAGTTCGCGCGTTCCCCCGGCATCTGTAGCTACTACCGGCTTTTGCATGGCCATGGCTTCAGCTACGGCCAGTGGCATGCCCTCCCAGGCTGAGGAGAGAACGAATGCGCCCGCGGCGTCGAGCAGGGCGGGCAGATCGCGGCGCAGGCCGAGCCAGCGAACGGAATCTTCTAGGCCGAGTTGGCCGCTCAGGGCTTGCATCGCGGAGGCCTGCTCCACAGAGGCTTCGCCGGCGATCCATAGCCGCGCGTTGATCGCTTTGGCGCGCACCAGGGCAAAGGCGCGCAGAAGATTAGGGTAGTCTTTCGCGGTTGAGAGACGGCCGGCCGCGAGCCAGATGAAGTTCCCAGACGCGCCCATCTCCGCGCGCAGGCGTGCTCCGCGTTCGGAACTGGGCGCGAACTCCTCAGGATCGATTCCATTGACCATGACGATGCACTTGGAGTGCGGCACGGCCCTGAGGCGCATGTATCGATCTGCCGCCGCCTGGCAGACGGCGGTGGTTTTGATGCTGAAGGCGTCCGTAAGGCGGTAAGCGATCATGCGCTGCCAACCGCCTTCGTAGATATTGTGGACAGTAGAGACCACCCGCGGTGGGGCAAGCCCATTGAGCAATCGCGCGACGATATTGGCGTGAAAGGTGTGGCTGTGGATGAGATCGGGATGAAAGTCATCTAGGATTTTGCGCGCCGTCGCCAGGGCAGCGAGCAGGCTAACCGGGGATTTGCGCAAGTTGAGATAAACGACGGGCAGAGCGGTGGGCCATTGCTCGGCAACGCGGGGCCGAAGGACGATGAGAGCCACCGAGTGGCCGCGCGCGGACATACGTTCTGCCAGCGCGACTGCCTGGCGTTCCGCTCCGCCCATGGCGAGCGTGGTGAGCACATAAACAATCCGCATAGGCGTCCCCATTCATCAAGGGAGTTCAAGTGGAACGATGATACCGCGTGGCATGAAACCTGGTTTCAGAGCCGCTCGGTGGTTGGCTTCCCTGCTCTGTGTGCGCTACCCTTATCGTGCCCTGCGGCCAAGCAAGAGCGGCTGCGGAAATGCGAGGTGGAGTGAAGAATCCGAAGGCAATGAAAGTGTTGGGCGGTGCCAGCCTGGCAGTAGCAGTGCTACAGAGCCTTTGTACCGCGGTGCTGACAATCAGCGGGATCCGGGTGGCGATTGGACTGACCGCCCTGGCTGCCGCGAGCGGCGTGTATGCTCCGGCGCGGGGATTCCATCAGGACGCGATTCGGATTCCAATGCTTTGGCTGGCGGCGGTGGGGGCCCTTGTTAACCTTGCTGTGTTGGCCTGGATCTGGCGCCTGCGGGCGCAGCCTTCAGCCCAATGGCGACGGCGCGAGGTCGGCCCGAAGGAGCGGCGCTCAGAAAATCTGCAGGTTGCGCTGGCGATTGTGACCCTGATTCTGGTGGGATTGGAGACGTGGACGCATCCGATGGTCCATCGCAAAGCAAGCCCGCCGGCGGCGATCTCGCAGAGCAAGCTGAATTCGATGAGTGATCCACAGGAGCGCCCAGCCGCCTGGATTCGATACTCCGTCCCATCGCCCGCACTCCACAGAGCGGCAGCTGAGGATCAGCGGAGCGACACGGTTCAGGGCTGATCCCGTTCCAGTTCTTCGTCGAGACGTGCGTGCAGGCGCTGGCTGAAGCCGGCTGGAAGCTCGAAGACCCGGCCGTCGGCAACCAGAACAACCAGGTTCCGCGTGGAATCGAGAACCGCGGAGCAAATCTCGCAGGTTTCGAGATGGCGGTCGATTTCGGCGCGCAACTCGGCCGACACTTCGCCATCGATGTAGGCCGAGATGTGATCCCAGACGTGTTTGCAATCGATCTTCATTTGCCCCACCCGAACAAACCCTTTCGCCGGGGCGCAAAGGATTTCAGTTTGGGAGCCAGCTCCCTTTGCAACAGCGCCCGGGCACGGTGCAGCCTGACTTTGACTGCCCCTTCCGTAATGCCGAGTGCGGCCGCGGTTTCTCTCACGTCCATCTCTTCGATGTCCCTGAGCAGCACAACGTTACGGTAAATCGCCGGCAGGCCCTCGATCGCCTTGCGGAGCAGCGCGCCAAGTTCCTGGCGTTCCAGGGCTTCGGAGGGAATCTCGCGCCAGCTGGTGAGGATGGCTGGTGTGAAGTCTCCGGCGTGTTCCTCGGCGTCGGCCTCAATGGAGTCTTCGCGGCGAGTAGCCAGCTTACGCAGCCGGCCCAGCCCCTCGTTGCGGGCAATGGAAAGCACCCAGGTGCGAAACTGCGAGTCGCCACGGAAGAGGTGCAGGTTGAGATACACCTTGATGACGGTCTCCTGCGCCGCATCCTCGGCGTCGGTCTCGCTCTTGAGCAGATTGAAGAGGAGAAAGTAGATTGCCCGCTCACATGGGCGGATCAGCTCATGAAAGAGCTGTTTCTCGCCGGCCAGAATGCGGCGAATGCACTCGGCCTCGAACTCGGGATTAGGTGCCGTCATGATTCTCTGCGAGGACTCGGCTGCGCCGCTCAGACTGTGAAGCTGCCAACAAAGACACTATATCTTGCCGGCGAGCCAGTGGCGCTAGCGGTGGCGCCAGCAGGGGCGACAAGCATAAGTTTTTTAAAATAAGAGGAATCCTCGTGCGCAAAATGTGAATTGGGCTGTACAATCTCCACGAGGAGACCCATGGCCGGAGATATTCAACTTACGTGCAGCGATTGCGGGCAGGATTTCACCTTCACCGCTGCTGATCAGGCGTTCTTTCAGGAACGCGGTTACTCGACCCCGAAGCGTTGCAAGAATTGCCGTATGGCAAAGAAAAACGACCAGGGGGGCTCCGGCTACCGTTCGGCTCCGGCACAGGGAACACCTGTGATTTGTTCGGGGTGCGGCCAGCCTACAACAGTGCCTTTTGAACCGCGTGGGGACCGTCCGGTGTTTTGCCGGGACTGCTACCAGGCGCGGAAGGGCAGCGGCGGTGGCGGCGGCAGTTCACGCGGTCGCGGACGTTAAGACCCTTTACCCAGCCCGGCGTTCTGGTTAGAGCGCCGGGTTGGATTCAACTGTAAACAGGTTCCAGCAAAGGCCGCCTTCGGCGCTTTCGGCTCAGAAATTGAGTGAGAGTCTTTGCAGGGTAGGAGTCTGTCCCTTTACCCGGGGCCTGATCCGAATATCGATCCCTAATCCCCAATAATCGATAGACATAGACCCTATGGCTGGGTAAACTTACCGTCTCGGACCTTTCTCCGGTTCCGACTGCGCGAGGATTCAACCCAAACCAATGTCCATTCAAATGTCGTTCAGCTGGCTTTCCCCAAAGAACCTTCAGACAAGGTGTCTGTGGATGCAGTCGATACCGTATGGCACGGGGATCGCCGTTGTGGTTGTACCTGCCTGGACCGGTATGGATTGCTGGCAAGTGGAGCCGCGGCGCCATGACTGATGCCCACCGGGCGGAAGCCCAAACTCCCATTCTTGAGGCCCGCGGCCTGCACAAGAGCTACGACGATGGGCGCATCCAGGCGCTGCGCGGGGTTGATCTGGAGATCGCTGCGGGCGAGTTTGTAGCCATCAGCGGCCCCAGCGGCAGCGGAAAATCCACCCTGTTGCAATTGCTGGGCGGGCTCGATACCCCAACCAGCGGCGAAGTTCTGTTCAGGAATGCGGCCCTGGGATCGGCTGTTGACCTGGACACCTATCGTTGCCATCAGGTGGGTTTCGTCTTTCAGGCTTTTTATCTGCTGCCCACGCTGCGAGCGCTGGAGAACGTGCAGGTGCCGATGCTGGCCGCTGCGGAGAACGGCAAGTCTCGCCTGGAGCGGGCTGAGGCGCTGCTGGCCGAGATGGGCCTGGAACACAGGTTGAACCAGTTTCCCAACGAGTTGAGTGCGGGTGAGCGGCAGCGCGTGGCGATTGCGCGGGCGCTGGCCAACGACCCCACGATTCTGCTGGCCGATGAGCCGACGGGCAACCTGGATAGCGTGAATTCGGCGCGGACTATGGAGATTCTGACCAGCATCCAGAGGCGGCGGGGCATGACGTTGATTGTGATCACGCACGAAGATGAGATTGCCCGCTCGGCGCCGCGGCACATACGCATACGCGATGGGAGGATCGAGGCATGAGGCGCTTTCGCTCGATGCTTGCTCTCACCCTGGTGTTCTGTCTCACGGCACGGGCGGCGGATGTACAGAGCCTTCTGGCGGCGCAGCAGAAGCGGGTGCAGAGTGCGGATTTTCGCGCCGCCGGCCGCCTGGTCAGAGTCAACGCAAGCGGCGCGCGGACCATTTATCCCATGACGATCAAGGCGCACTGGTTCCCTGGGGTACTGCGAGTGCTGGTGGAACTTTCCGGACCGGCCAGGGAACACATCTTATTGGAGATGCGACCCGAAGGGCAGAGCACGATCCGGATTGCACATCCCGGCGACAAGACGGCGGGCGCCTTGCCGTTTGCCAACTGGAGCGACGGCCCGGCTGGGCCCGGATTCAGCTACGAAGATTTTCTGGATGCGGAGTATTTCTGGCCGGGACAGACTGCGCTGGAGTCAACCCGGCTCGGCGCTCGCGACTGCGATGTGTTGAAGAGCACGCCGGGAGCCACGGACAAAACGCACTACTCGGAAATGAAGAGCTGGCTCGACCATGGGATCAGGTTTCCGGTTTATGTTGAAAAGACGTTAAAAGGTGGACCGGTGAAGGAATTCACCTATTTGGGGCTCCGCCAAAACGGCGGGGTCTGGTCGGCAAGCCAGGTTGAAGTGAAGGTGCGCGGGCAAGCCGGCTCCACACTACTGATTGTCGAACGCGGAAGTACCAGGGCAAACCTCAAAGCAGACGATTTTGAGCCGGCAAGTATCTTAAAATTTCAGGATCGATGATGCTCGTTCTCCTCTTCATTCTCGGTGCAGGTGCGGCTATTTTTGTCGCGGGATTCCTCTATCAGTTGGTTGGGGCCCACTTTGACCGCTTGCGCTATACCGGCGACGGGCGCTGGGTCAAGATTGCCCGCGGCTGCGAGCTATACCTGCTCGAGAAGGGGGCGGGGGGGCCGACGGTTCTGTTTGAGGCGGGAATCGCCGCGACTAACCTGAATTGGCTTCATATTCAGGAGGCAGTTTCCGAGTTCGCTTCCACAGCTTCATATGATCGCTGCGGGCTGGGCTGGAGCAGCCCCTGCCGGACCAAGCGCACACCCACCAACATAGCCGGCGAGTTGCACGCGCTGCTGGATGGCGCGGGAATCAAGCCGCCTTACATTCTAGTCGGGCACTCGTTTGGCGGGTTAGTGGTGCGGCGCTATGCGCTGCTTTACCCAGAAGATGTTATCGGCGTATTACTCGTGGACCCGATGCGCTGCGAAGAGTGGCCGCCGCTGGACCCGAGCAAACAATCGCAGATTGACCGCGGGAAGAAGCTGTCAGGGTTTGCCGTACCCATCGCCCGTTTTGGACTGGCTCGGTTGGCGGTGACTTCCCTCCTGTGCCGCTCCGGGAGAGTGTCTGGGCAACTGGCAGGCGCGGCAGGCCACGGCGGCCGGCACGTGCTGAGCCGCGTAACCGAAGAGGTGGGCAAGATGCCCAGAGAAGTGTGGCCGATTGTGGCGGCGCATTGGTCGCGGCCCGGCTATTACGTGGGAATGCGCAGCCATGTTGAGGCGGTTCCTGACACGGTAAGGGAGATGCATAATGCGGAGCCCATCCGCGGCATCCCGGTGACGGTACTCACCCCCGGGAAATCAGTACCACTTTCCCAGGAACAACTGGGGCGCATCGGCGATCAGGTGGATCAGGTGATTGCTTCTGCCAGCGCACACTGGATTCATCTGGATGAGCCTGGGCTGGTGGTGGATGCAATTCAGGAGATGGTGGCAGCTGCCGATTCCCAGGCTGTCGCCGCCGCCGGCTGACCGGGCTCAAAGCAGTCTGACCTGCCCAGATTGAAGACACTGCGGATTGCGTTCAGGTTGAGAAAGCGCCCTGTTTCAAGTGTACCTTTGTGTGCGGTATCAGCAAGCTAGCTCCTGGGCAACTTCTCGTAAGGTATTGCATATTAACAACTTGATGGCTTTCCGTTCGAAGTCGGGGGCGCACCTACTGTAATCCGGCTCAAAACGCTAACCCGGCACAAACTCCCTTTCTCCAATGGGTGCAAGTCACCGTCCTTTGACTCGAGTGCAAAATCTTTGTGCTCCATGTCACATTCGCCCTCCCCCTGCGACAGACTGGATGTAGCGGTCTTGACGGCTGCCTGGTCCCCCATCTGTAAGCAACGTCATCCGGTACAGATCGACGATTTCGAGGAAGGTAAGATGATTGTGTTTGACGAGCTTCTCCTGAGCCATGGTTCCCGGCTCGCCCGGCGACTGTTTGTCCCCGCGCTTTGTCTGCTGACCGCGCTCGCCCCCTCCACGCTGAGGGCAAGCAGCGTCAGCATCACGTTATCGCCGACTTCTGCCACGGTGGTTGAATCACAAACCGTATCGTTCAAAGCGACCGTGGCAGGAAGTACGAATGGGGCAGCCACCTGGAGCGCCAGTTGTGGCACGATAACGGGCACGGGTTCCCATACGGCCACGTTTACCGCACCCGCTTCGGCAACAAACTGCACCGTAACGGCCACCAGCACGGCAAACACGGCCAAGACCGCCCAGGCAACGGTGGCGGTTGTGCCGCCCGTAGCAATCCAGGTGGCTCCTCTCTCGGCCAACATGTTGGCTGGCGGAACCCAGACATTTAGCGCGACGGTGAGCAACACGACAAACCTGGCCGTGAGCTGGAGTGCAACCTGCGGGTCATTTTCCAGCAGGACGGCAAACCCGGTTACCTATACCGCGCCGAATGCAACCCAAACCTGCACCGTGACCGCGCGCAGCAGCGCCGATAGCTCAAAGACCGCTGCGGCAACCGTCAATGTGACCGTGCCGGTAAGCATCACGGTGTCGCCGAACGCAGTCACCTTGAACACCAGCGCCACACAGTCGTTTCAGGCAAAGGTGGCGCACAGTTCCAACACAGCAGTCAACTGGAGCGCCAGTTGCGGGTCGCTTTCGAGCACCACGGCCAATCCCGTTACCTATACCGCACCGGCTGGGGCGACAAGCTGCACCGTGACGGCGACCAGCGCGGCCGATGGAACCAAGTCAGCCCAGTCAAATGTAACCGTGGTTTTGCCGGTCGCCATTTCAGTAGCCCCGAATCCAGTCAACCTGCTGACCAATGGGACACAGAGTTTTACCGCGACGGTGAGCAACACCAGCAACACCGCAGTCTCATGGCGGGCAAGCTGCGGATCGCTGTCGAGCACGACGGCCAACCCGGTGACCTATACCGCGCCGGCATCGCCAAGGTCCTGCACGGTGACGGCAACCAGCGTGGCCGATCACACCAAGTCGGCACAGGCGACGGTCACCGTGACCGCGCCGGTAACGATCTCAGTTGACCCCAACAGCATCAACCTGCTGACCAACGCCACACACTCCTTTACTGCGACGGTGAAGAACACAACGAACACAGCTGTGACCTGGAGCGCAAGCTGCGGATCGCTTTCCAGCACCACGGCGAATCCGATAACTTATACGGCGCCTGGTTCGCCAACAACCTGCACAGTGACGGCAACCAGCTCGGCGGACGGATCCAAGTCAGCCCAGGCAACTGTAACGGTGACGGCGCCGGTGACGATTTCCGTCGCGCCCCCAGCCGTGAGCCTGTTGACCGGCGGGACGCAGTCCTTCAGCGCGACGGTGGGCAATACAACCAACACCGCGGTGACGTGGAGCAGGAGTTGCGGATCGCTTTCAAGCACCACGGCCAACCCGGTAACCTATACCGCGCCGGGCGCGGCAAACAGTTGCACGGTCACGGCGACCAGCGTTGCCGACCATACCAAGTCGGCGCAGGCTACAGTGACGGTGACGGCGCCGGTAACAGTTTCAGTGGACCCGAAAAATATCACTCTCCAGGCCAACGGCACGCACTCTTTTACCGCGACGGTGACCAACACCACCAACACCGCCGTGAGCTGGAGCACAAGCTGCGGGACGCTCTCAAGCACCTCTGCCAATCCGGTCACCTACACCGCGCCGGGTTCGGCAACCACCTGCACCGTGACCGCTACCAGCGTGGCGGACGGAACCAAATCAGCCCAGGCCAATGTGACGGTGAACCCGCCCGCGCCTGTTTCAGTTTCAGTGGCGCCCCCAAGCGTCAGCTTGCAGCCCAGCGCGACGCAGAGCTTTACCGCGACGGTCAGCAACACGACGAACACTGCGGTTACATGGGGAGCAAGCTGCGGGACGTTGTCCAGCACGACGGCGAACCCAGTGAACTATACCGCGCCTTCCTCCGATACAACCTGCACGGTGACCGCGACCAGCGTAGCCGATGGAACCAAGTCGGGGCAGGCCACGGTGACGGTGGCCACGTCGACGAATGTGAACGTCTCCATCAGCCCGGCAAGCAGCAGCATTCCGGTGGGCGGCACGGCGCAGATTACGGCAACGGTGACCGGCAGCAGCAATACCTCGGTCACCTGGAGCGTGGGCTGGCAGGGCGGCGCCATCACCGGAACCGGCAACACCATTCAATTCACCAACACCAGTTCCGGCATCAGCACCATCACGGCTACCAGCAATGCCGACTCGACGCAGTCGGCCAGTGCGCAGATCCTGGTGACGCCCACGGGCACGACCTACCCGGCAGTTCCCTACCCCATCAGCGCGCATCCGCGGCTTTGGATTACTCCCGCGGATGTGACACGGCTCCAGGGCTGGGCAACCGAGTCAAATCCGATCTACGCGCAGGGGATGTTGCCGGTGTTGCAGACGGCAGTGTCGAATTACACCACCCAGTTCTTCCCCGGTGGCGTGCCCAACCCGAACTGGCCTGACCCGGGCGATGTCCAGGGCTACCAGGGCCTTCTTGTGGAAGAGAACGCGTTAATTCTGGCGTTCAATTCGCTGATCGATCCCAACCCGGCCAATCGCATCCTCTATGCGCAGTACGCGCGCAACCTGATCATGTATGCCATGAACCAGGCGGCGCAGGGGCAAGAACCGAATGCCCCCTACCGCGATCCGGGGTTTGCTGTTTATAACCACGCCAGCGCGACCGGGCAGAATTGGCCGCTGGTGGTGGATTGGATTTACAACGCGGTGGACGCCGACGGACACCCGATCTTGACCGCGCAAGACAAGGCAACGATTCGTAATGTGTTCCTGATATGGGCCGCGGATTGCGTGACGGCCAACACCACGGGCGGCGACAGCCCCCAGGTGCAGGGCGTAATTAACGATCCGCAACTGCTGCCCAACAATCTGCCATATCGCATGGCCGCGAATAACTACTATCTGGCGCATGCGAAGCTGATGACCATGATGGCGCTGGCGATCGACCCGGGCGACGACCCGGCGGTGGTGCCCGGCCAGCCGGCAACGATGCTGGGCAATACGCTGCGCAGCTATCTGGCCGATGCCGTGGGCGCGTGGCTTTACCAGGAGTACGCCATGTTCGGCGACCCTCAGACGGTCGCCACGGCCTATGGCTTTCCTGGCAACGGCGCCGGGTTTGGCCTGGCCAGCGGCGGTCTGCCGCCGGAAGGCATGCTCTACGGCGAGTCCCTCGGTACCGCGATGGGTCAGTTGCTTGCCTTGCAGACAGCCGGATTCAACGACCCTGCCTACGCCGACTTTACCGGTCCGCAAATCGGGTTGATCGGCGCGCCGGTCTGGGGCCGCTGGGTAAACGGGATGCTGACCTCGCTGATTCCCACCAGCTTTGTTCCGCCCTCTGAGACGTGGCTTGGCCCGGTCTACGAGTTTGCCTCCTACGGCGACATGCTGCGCTTGTGGGTAGAGCCGGATAATGTCAGCGCCTGGACAATGCTCGACCTGCTGGAGAATCAGAACGGCCAGACGACCCACCAGGCCGATGTACGCTGGTTCGCCACCAATGTACTGCAAGGCGGCGCGGCCGGATTGCCAGGTCGCATGACGAGCACGACATGGGGCCAGATCGACACCATCTTGTACTTCCTTCTGTTGGATCCTGCCGCGCCCGCCGCTCCTGACCCGCGGCCGAGCCTTCCGCTCGAGTTCTACGATCCTGGCGCGAGCCGCATTGTGGCTCACAGCGACTGGACACCGAACAATACCATGTTCGACTACCACGCCAGTTGGGAGTCAATCAACCACCAGGATGGCAATGCGGGCGAGTTTGAGCTGTTCCGCAAGGGCGAGTGGCTGACCAAGGAGATGAGCAACTACGACAACAACGAAGTGGGGCTCACCACCTACTACCACAACACGCTGGGCCTGAAGAACTGGTGCCCGGCGGGCACGCCCGACCTGGGCTGGTACGAGAGCGGGGAGTGGGACAACGGCAGCCAATGGATCCTGGACTCGAATGCCGGCGATCCGCTAACGCTCACCAGCAGCGGCGCAGGCTACGTGTTTGCCACCACCGACATGACCAACCTCTATAACCGGCCGGATCCCTGGGACGATACCCAGAGCGTGGTGGATATTACGCGAGCGCAACGGTCGATCATCTGGCTCAACAACGACTACATCGTGATCTATGACCGGGCGACCTCGGTGCACAGCGGGCTGTTCAAGCGTTTCAATCTAAGCCTGGTGACCAGCCCCTCGATCGCCGGACTCAATGCAACTGAGACCATGGCCGATGGACAGCAGTTGTTCATTCACACGCTGCTGCCCCAGAGCGCCTCGATCACATGGCGCGAGGCCGACACGGACCTGGAACCCATCGCGGACCTGGAGCCCACCAAATACGTGATGACTGTGGAAGACACCAACAACCCGACCGATATCCGGTTCCTGCACGTGCTGCAAGGGGCGGATGCCGGCGCCAGGGCCACTGCGGTAAGCGGATTCACCTCCAGCAGCGGGACAGTGTTTGACGGGGCGCTCGTAGGCAATACAGCGCTACTGTTCATCCATGACGAAACGCAAACCGCGGGCTTTGCTTCAACGGTGTACTCAGAGCCTGCGACGGTCACCGCCAACTACGTGGCCGGGCTCAGGCCGGGCGGGGCGTATACAGTGAGCAAAAGCACCACCGGCGGGACGGTGCAGGTGACAGTCACTGCCGGCGGAAGCTCAACGGCAGACGCAGCCGGCTTGCTCGTGTTCTAAGTCCTCGGGGCCCCATCCTTGCGTCCGGAAGTTGGTCGCAAGGATGGGGCGCCCGCAGTTACTTTGTCCCGGTCAGCGGTTGCCGGCTCAGCGCTTTTTCGCGGGTTTGGAAGCAGGCTTTTTGGCGGCCGGCTTGGCTTTGGCCGGTGCGGCCTTGGCGACGATCTTCTTCGCCGGAGCCTTGGCGAGCTTCTTCACCGGGGCCTTGGCAGGGGCTTTCGCCGCCGCCTTGGCGGGCTTGGCGACGACCTTGACCGCGGCCGGCGAAGCCTTTTTTGCGGCTGGCGGCGTGGGCTTTGCTTTCCCTCCGGCGGGCGCACCTTTGGCGGCCTGCTTTGCCGCTGCCTTGGGTTCAGCCTTTGCCTTGGGCTCCGGCTGAGCCTTGGCGGGCTTTGCTGGAGCGGGTACGACTGCGGCTGTCTTTCCGGGCTTCAACGGTGCGGCCGCGGGCACCGGCTTTTCTGGCTTGGGAGCGGCCGTTTTTTTGCCGGTGCGGTCTTTCTCGAATGGCGGGGCCTTTTCGCTTTCCTCGTCATCCTCGTCGGTGTCGTCATCGCCAAGATTTTCATCCAGGACAAGCTTGGGGATGGGCAGACCCAGATCGATCTCATCGTCGTCTGCGCCGATATCGTCCAGATCGTCGTCGTCCTCCAGGCTGTCTTCCGCATCCTCGTCGTCAAAGGCCTGCTCCTTGACTTTGGCCTCAGCGCCCCGCTTGGCGCGCGGCCGCTTGATGGTGACCTGCGGCGGCGGAGCGGGCGGTGAATGCGGCTCAAGAAAGGCACGCATCTCCTCCGGCGTAGTCAGCTTGCCGTCAATTAACTGCAAGAAGATCGAGTGGACGATTTCATTGTAAGCAGGCAGTTCCTGGGTGATCCGCATCTCCTGCATCAGGGCGTGGGGGATGCGCTGGCGCGCCTCAGGCCAGACTTTGAGGAACAAATTATAACGATCGAGTACGGCCGCACTCTTGCTGGTAAAGCCAAGCCACAGAATCGCTTCCGGGTCGTAGGTTGTAAAAAGCTTGAAGCCTGCCGAGGGGGTTGCGTTCTCTTTCGCGAGCAGGACCTTTGCAAAGCCCGCGGCCAGATTGTCAAGGCTGTTCCACTCTTCAACAAAGCCCGGCCGCAGCATCAGCTTTTTAAGAGAAGCCAGGTCCTTCGGGCTTAGCTTGGCGGTGAGCAGGCGCATCTGGGCCGCCGACATGTCGGCGTGAACGCCCTGGATGAGCAGTTCCACGGCCAGCTCATGCAGCGCTTTGAGCTTCTCGTCGTCGGCTTTGGCGGGCGTCCAGGCAGGGAAGAGAACCTCCATCCAGCCTTCCGCATTCAGCGTCTCGAGCACCTTGAGAGCGTCTTCCTCGTGGCCAATCTGCTCCAGCTCTTGGCTGCGCCCATGGGCTGAGAGAAACTCAATAACGCCTTCGCCCTTTGCATTCTCATAGCGCTGCAGGGTCTTGGGGTCCAACTCCCAGCCCAGCCGCGCTTTGTAGCGGGTGGCGCGAATCAGCAGCGATGGTTCCTCAAGAAAACCGTAATTCGAGACCAGCCGCAGCGTCCGGGCTTCAATGTCGGCGGCTCCATTCAGCGGGTCCATGAGCAGGCCGAAAGAGCCCTCGTTGAGAGAGATGGCCATGGCGTTGACGGTGAAATCGCGTCGGCGAAGGTCATCCTGAATCGAGGCCGGATGAAAGACCGGCTTGCCTGGCTTGGGGTACTCAGTGCGGTGGGTGCTGATAATATCCAGGCGCACTGTGCCCGGGAAACAGAGGTAGAGGGACCGGGAGGGCTCGTCTTCGCCCCAGACATGTGCGCCGAGTTTCTCGATTGGTTTCTTCAACTTCAGGGCGTTTCCATGCACCGCGACTTCAAGTTCGCGCACGGCGTGGCCGCTGGTCAAATCGCGTACCGCGTCTCCGGTAAGGAACAGTATCATTCCGGCTTCACGGGCAACCTCGCGCAATTGACGCAAGGCATTCTGCTGGTCAGCCGAGAGCCGGTTTTCCAGAAGGTAAATGTAGTCGGGCATTCTCTTCCCTGCTTCCGCCGTTGGTTACACAAGCCAAGTGCCTGATGCAGTTGCTGTTACAGGACAATTCGGCATGGTGGCAAACCAGTACATTAGCATATTTCGCAGCTTTTGGCTAGGTCAATATGCACCAGCTTCGCTGCTTTCGCCATTTGCGGAACGGGCTTTGCCCTCTGCCTGCGCCTGCCCCCCCGCGGGTAAACTCCGGTCCCAAAGTTACCGCCGCCCATGCGACAATCCAGAACGATGGCTTCAGTGCGCAAACCCGTGATCGTGCGCAAGTTCTCCCGGGACTGGTGTGCCGGTTATGCCGAGGCCAGATTGGGCCAGGATGCGGCGGAACTCGAGATTCTGGACACCGGCGGCAAGGTGCTCCGGATCGGCTGGCAGCAGGTGAAGTGGGTCTGCTATGTGCGCGACCTGCCGGCGGGCTCAATAGACCAGGCGAACCCGGAGCGGTTGCTCCACAAGCGCTTTTCGGTGCGTCCCCGAACTGCCGGGCTGTGGCTGCGAATGACCCTGAACGATGGCGAAGAGCTGGAAGGGCTGGCGGCGAACGACCGCTCGCTGGTTGAGGGGGCGGGACTGCTGCTGACGCCGCCCGATACGCGGTCAAATACACAGAGAATCTATGTGCCGCGGCAGGCCATTCAGACGCTCGAGGTGGTGAGCCTGGTCGGAGTTGGCGGACGAAAACGCACTGGTCGGGATGCGCAACAACCGGAACTGTTCCCAGGCGGGACGGATGCTGAGGAAAAAGAAACACCTTCGGCATGAGCAGTGCGGTGTGCCCTTACCCGCAGGTTCCCGTCGATCATGACAGCAGCACCTAAAGGTTGTGGAGACACTTGCATGCGACGGGCCGGACCGAAGGGCAAACTCGTCTCCCTGAAGCGACGAGGAGCCAGAGCCTTTGAAAACAGGACTTCTTTGATTCCGGTACAATCTCATTCGATGAAGCTAGGCGAATTGGCGATGAGGCTGGGCGCGGAGTTGCGCGGAGACGCGGAACTTGAGGTGACTGGCGTGAACGGAATTGAGGAAGCTGGAGCGACCGAGGTGACGTTTGTCGCCAACCCCCGCTACACAGCTCTGGCCCGCACCACGAAGGCCGCAGCCGTGCTGGTTGAGCCTGGGTTCCCGGAGATTGCCTCTGCCACGCTGCGATTGAAGAATCCGTACCTGGGTTTTTCTCGTGCGTTGGGATTGTTCTATCAGCCGCCGGCATATGCAGCGGGCATTCACCCGACGGCAGTCATCGATGCAACAGCAGAGATTGGCGAAGGAGCGCATATTGGGGCGTATGTTGTGGTGGGACCGAATGTGAAGCTCGGCCCGCATGCCACCGTGCTGCCGCATGTTGTGCTTTATCCGGGCGTCGAAGCGGGCAGCCACTTTTTTGCCCACGCCCATGCGGTGGTGCGTGAAAACTGCAAGCTGGGTGACCACGTAACCCTGGAGAACGGCGTAATCATCGGGGCAGACGGATTCGGATTCGCCAGGAACGAGGCTGGGCATTGGGAGAAAATTCCGCAATCGGGCCCCGTGGTGTTGGGCAACCGGGTGGATGTGCAGGCGAACGCCACGATTGACCGGGCCACGGTGGGCGAGACGCGCATCGGCGATGGCAGCAAGGTCGACAACCTTGTCCAGGTGGGGCACGCCTCGCACGTGGGCGAGAATTCACTGCTTTGCGCTCAAACCGGGCTTGCCGGTTCGTCGATCATTGGCAACAACGTGATTCTTGCCGGGCAAACAGGCGTGGCAGGCCACTGCACGGTGGGCGATGGAGTGATTTTGACAGCCCAGTCTGCCGTGTCGCACGATGTGCCGGCGGGCAAGATGATCTCTGGATCGCCGGGCTTTGACAACCGCGTGTGGCTGCGCGCGGTCAGCATCTTTCAGCGGCTGCCGGAGCTGCTGAAGCGGCTCGACCGGCTGGAGAAGAAGGTGGCTGCCCAGTTTCCCGCAGAAGCTGAGTTGAATAAGAATGAGAGGCCGCAATGAAGTTGAGTGCCAGGTTGCTGGCAATGGCCGTGCTGCCGGTTTGTCTTGCCGCTGCGGGCTGCCATTCCTACCATATTGAGACGACGGTTGAGAATCACACCGGCGGGGCCATTCAACTGCTTGAGGTGGATTATCCCAGCGCGAGCTTTGGTGCGGACACTCTGGCCGCCGGCGCCGAGATGCAGTATCGCATTCAGTTGCGCGGCAGCGGTCCGCTCAAGGTTCAGTACACGGCTGCCGATGGCAAGCAAGCGCAGATGGATGGGCCCACGGTTGCCGAACGACAGGAAGGCCGGTTGCAGATTGTTCTTCTGCCGGGAGGCAAGGCTGAGTTCCATCCTGAGCTGACACAACCCTGAGGGCATGATTCGAGAGCCGCCTGGGGATTGGACGCAACGTGAAGACGACAGAACGCACTGTTGCCGGCGAAGATTCCACCGTTAAAGATGGGTTAGGGAGGATTGCGCGCGGCCGGCCTGCGTCAAATTCCAGCCGGCCCGGAAGGCGCCGGTTGCGCAGGCATGGGTTTGCCCTGCGCCTGGCAGGATGTTTTCTCTCCGTCAGTGCGGCCACCTGCATCATCGAGTTCTTCGAGATGTGGAAGCCCGATGCAAACATGTTCTGGGTGGCCAACGGAATGTTGCTCGGCTACCTGCTGCTTGCGCCTCGCTGGCGATGGCCTGCTTATCTGGCGGCTGGGTTTTGCGCCATATCGGTTCGCATCGTCTTTCTCCCCAACCGATGGCATGAGTTCCTGCTGTATACCTTGCTCGACATTGTCGAAGTGGCTCTGGCTGCGCAACTGCTGCGCCCTCGCTCTCGCCAGCTTCCCCGGTTCACTGAGCGCGGCTACCTGGTCAGATTCGTGCTCTTTGCCGGGCTGGCAGCTCCGGCGGTGGCGGCCGGCATCTATGTGCTGGTTTACCCGCTGCTAGCCATCGTGGCCCCGCCGCACCCGTTCTTGAGCTGGATGGCCTCTGACGGCCCGGGCATGGTGGTCAGCGCTCCGGCCTTTATCGCGGTGTTCCAAACCCGCTTCAGGAATGCGGTGAACTGGCGCAAGAATTGGCCCTACCCGACCCTCTTGCTGGTAGTGGCCATGGCCGCTTTCATGCAGTCGTCCGTGCCGATGGTGTACCTGATCTATCCGCTGCTGGTGCTGGTGGTGCTGCGGCTGGGGCTGGGGCATGCTTCGCTCTTCATGCTCATCACCACCGTAATCGCGAGCTGGTTTACCATCCGCGGCTCAGGCCCATTTGCGGCAACAAGAGACGTAAATCCTGCCCTGCCCACCGTTCTGCTGGTGGTTGCCGCCAGCGCGGCCATGCTGATGATCTACAGCGTGTCCGTGGTGCTTGCGAACCAGAAGTCCGCCGAGCGACGACTGCAGGAGATTGTCAAACTGCACAATTTGATCACCGAGAACTCGCGCGACGCAATTATGCTCTCCGACTTCAGCGGCACGCGCAGGTATGTCTCCGCGGCCGTCGAGCGCCTGGTGGGGTATTCAGATGAGGAGTTTGCCCAGCAGCAGAGCCTGGACATGGTGCATCCCGAGGACCGGCCCCAGGCCGAAGCAGTCGTGAAGCAATTGCGCTCCGGCGCCGAGGGCGCCATGATCGAGTGCCGCATCCGCAGGCGCAATGGTGAGTACTTCTGGGTTGAGGCCAGCCTTCGCGTTGTGCGCGACAGCGTCACCGGAGCTCCAGCGGAGATTCTCAACATTGTGCGCGACATCTCCGAGCGAAAGCGTTCTGAGGAAGAACTGCAACAGGCATACCGGGCACTGGAGGCGCTGGCCATTACCGACGCTTTAACCGGACTGGCCAATCGCCGCCGGTTTGACGATTCCCTCGCGAATGAATGGCGCCGTGCCTTGCGGGATGCCAGGCCCCTGTCGCTGCTGCTGATCGATGTGGATTTGTTCAAGTCATACAACGACACCTACGGGCATCCGCGCGGCGATGTGTGCCTGCAACGGATTGCCGAGGCAGCGCTTGAGGTGGTGGCACGCCCAGGCGATGTAGTCGCCCGTTTTGGGGGCGAGGAGTTCGCAGTGCTGCTGCCAGACACCGGCAACGCGGGCGCCATGCAGATCGCCCATGCATTGTGTGCGGCTGTGAAGGGCCGCAAGCTGACGCACAGCGCAAATGCCTCGGGGATAGTGACAGTCTCAGTGGGATGCGGCACCAAAATCCCCCGCCTGGGCGACGACTCGCTGACCCTGATTGAATTGGCCGACCAGGCGCTCTATCTTGCCAAGAGAAGCGGACGCGATCAGGTGTGCAACGGCTCAACCGAATGCGCCGATGCGGCCGAACCCCAGGGTGGCGGCGCTGCGCCGACACTCCTCTAGATTTCAGCCCGGGCTTACCGCCCATCCCCCCAGCACAACTGGAAAACCCTTCAGGTTTGAATATGCAGAAATCCCCCGGGCGGATTTCCGTTCAATGAACCATGCTCTGAAACAGCGGCGAGTGCAGCAGGCTGTCGAACTCTGCGTCGCTGGTGGCAAAGTGGACCGAAAGGTTCCCCGCGCTGGAAGCAACCTCAGTAGCCGCCATGGCTTGCTTTTCCGTGTCCGATCCACTCATCTTGCGGTAGATGACCGCCGCATTGAGCAACGAAGAAATGGTGGTTGCCGAAAACGGGTCACCGGTGGCGATGGTCAGGTCAAACTTGACGCCGTGCTGAAAGTTCATCGAGTACCAGGAAACCTGGAGGCGTTTCTTCACAGTCTCAAAGTCAGTCACTCCGCCAGCCTCGCCCAGCACCTGCTTCATCATGGTCTGCGTACCCTTTTCGTCGAGGATGCTCCAAAGTGGCTCTGAGTCCACGCTGCGCATGGCATCCATGATGGATGCATTGGTGAGCACGCTGGGACTGACACCGTCGCGCGCATCCAGAGCCCTGACCACCGCCTCCTTCGAGCCGAAGACCATGGTGGAAGGATCGACAAAGCAGAGCACCATCCCGGTCTTCGCAAGCGGGTAGATCTTGTTGGTACGCACAAGTTGCGGCCTTGCCTTCTGCTTGCGGAAATTGGCCAGAATCTCCTGCATCGCGAACTGGCCCTGGGCGATGCCAACTGTGGCCAAGTCATCGCCGCTCTGCTTGGTGCGGAAAAGAACGAAGGCCAATTGATCCACGTCGTGGTTGTCGTTGAGGCCGGACTTCTTGAGAGCCTCGTCGAACTGCTTGAGATCGGCAGGCATCACGCGCTCTTTCAGGTCCATGGCCGCTGCCGAGTTCTGCATGGCCTTGTAGTCAACCACCACCAACTGCTGCACATCGTGCGGAACCGCGGTGCGGGCATCGGTAGACAATTGGGCAGCCAAAGCTGAAACGGCAGCAGCTACCAGGATGGCCGGAACCGTGAACTTGATAAATGCCTTCAACAATTCAATCCTCCAGGATTGCAGTATGCAGCGAAAGTCTTTATGGAGACGCCCAAGGGCTCTCCGTACTCCTGAATGCAAAGAAGTGGCTCTTCCTCGCTGTTATCTCACCCGATGCGCATGGATCTCTGCTCAATCAACTCCAGCGGCATCGGCTATTCCTCACTGGGCCAGGCCAGGGGTGACTCAAGGCGGCGCTCCAGAATCTTGGTTTCCGGATCGAACCCTCTTAATTGACGCATCCACTCGCTATTCTGCTCACAGGCGGCCTCCGGAAGCAGACCGATGACCTCGCCTTCGACCGGCGCAGCCTTGTGCTTCAGCGCCAGTTCAGAGACGGCGCGAAAGACCTGGGAGACCGGCGTTACCTTGAAGTCAGTAATGTTCATAGAGAGCTGGGCACGGCCATGGGCAAGCAATCCCATGGCCTTGACCCCCTTCAGGCCGCCGGAAGCGGCACGAATCTCACGGGCGATGGCACGCACCATGGCAACACTGGTGGAGTCGAAGTAGAGGTTATAGTCCACCAGGAAGCGGCGGGCCCCCACCGCGCAGGCGCCGGCCGTGTGATGCAGGCCGGGGCCGCCCAGGTCGGGCCGACGCGCTGTTTCGTTGCGTACGGCATCGCGCAGGCCCTCGAATTGGCCGCGGCGCACGTCTTCAAGGTTGGCCCGGTCAGGGCGAGCGGCGGCCGACTCATAAAAGAAGACCGGCACGCCGTAGCGGCGCCAGATCTCGAGTCCGGCCTGGCGCGCAAGCAGCACGCATTGCTCCAGCTTGATGCCCGAGACGGGTACAAATGGAATGACGTCCGCGGCGCCGATGCGGGGGTGAACTCCCTGCTGGCGGGTGAGGTCAATCAGTTCCACAGCCTTGCCGGCAGCGCGGACAGCGGCCTCCACCACTGCGGAGGGTTCACCGGCAATGGTCACCACAGAGCGGTTGTGATCGGCGTCCATGGTCCAGTCAAGCAACCGCACCCCCTCAACCCGCATCGCGGCCACAATGGCCTTGACCCGCCGCACATCTGTGCCCTCTGAGAAGTTGGGAACGCACTCAACGACCGGCCCGCTCATCTTGGCTCCATCCCAGAGGCCGAACCGCCCACGGGGATTCGGGGTTACTTCCAGAAGGTGTAGCCCAGCTGGATCTGAAGACTGGCGTTGACGCCAGGGTTGCGATCGCCCAGCGAGGCTGACGATATGTGTACCGCATTTACGCCCAGATCAAGCGATCGATTGGCGCGCGTGAAGTAATGAAAGCCGATGCCGCCCTGCGGGGTAAAGTTCCATACACTCGTTCCGCCGGCCTCTCCGTGGGGAACCAAAACGTCCGGGGGAAACTTGTGGGTCGTGTAGATAAGACCGCCCGCACCCTGAAACCAGGGTTGAAAGCGCTTGGAACGGGTGAGAAAGTTCCAGCGGAAAATGACCGGCGTGATGCTGACGCCGCGGTAGGTGCCGCCGCCAACCTGTTCGGTGTAGGTCTGCCCCTGGTAGATAAACGTCTTCAGACCCGCAGCCGGCGTATATGCCTGCCAAAGAGGCATGACGTTGACAGCGTATTCGAATTGGCCGGAGAACATGCCGGCATGAAGTACCGGCGTGAGTTGCTTGCCCGCTTGAACGCCTGCCCAGAGAAACTTGAAGTCTGAGCGGTCGCCGACGCCCATGCCGCCATTCACAAAGGGACCCCACTCCAGGCTTTTCGCTTGCCGCACATGGGCAACCGGGTTATCGGAGGGCGCGCTGCCGGGCATTTGTGCGGCTGCCAACATGGCCCCCGCCATCGCAATCAACAAGAGAGCTTTCAGAGTTCGCGTCAAAAGTTCTTCCTCTCTTCCGCTTCAAAATCTCAGGTGCTCAAAAAAGGCCGCCACATGCGGGCGGCCTTTTGTTGTGCCTGCCTGGCAACCATCAACCTGCCATCTGTTCCATCTGCTCGGCATCCATGTCGAAGTTCGAGTAGACATTCTGGGTGTCGTCAAAGTCCTCCAGGGCTTCAAGCAGCCGGACCATCTGTGCCGCTTCCTTGCCCTCGAGTTTGGTGTAGGTCGAGGCCACCATGGTGACTTCGCTCATCACGGTGGGAATGCCGGCAGCCTTGACGGCCGCGGCTACCGCTTCGTGCGAAGCCGGATCGGTAACAATCTCCCAGGTATCGCCCTCATCGTTGAGGTCTTCTCCGCCATGTTCGAGAACAATCTCCATCAACTGGTCCTCGGTGGCCGCGGACTTTTCTACCGCAATCAGGCCCTTCTTGTGAAACATGAAGCGGACTGAGCCGGTCTCGCCGAGATTCCCGCCGTTCTTTGAGAAGGCGTGGCGAATCTCGCTGACCGAGCGGTTGCGGTTATCCGTGGTGACATCCACGATGATGGCCACGCCTCCAGGGCCGTAGCCCTCAAAACTGATCTCTTCGTAGTTCACGCCTTCCAACTCACCCGTGCCGCGCTGGATGGCGCGCTTGATGTTGTCGGCCGGCATATTTTCAGCCTTCGCCGCAAGTACTGCGGTACGAAGCCGGGCATTGCTGTCAGGGTTGCCGCCGCTCTTGGCGGCCACCGCAATTTCCCTGAGCAAACGGGTGAAGATCTTGCCGCGCTTGGCATCCAGCGCGCCCTTCTTGTGCTTGATTGTGGCCCATTTTGAATGGCCGGACATGAGAACCTCAGCGGTAATAAAGAATACGGGCGCGGCACGCGCCTAACCTTGTGAGTATACCACCGGGGCGGCTGGTCAAGGTGAGGCCCTGCTCACCGTCCGGCGGGCGGTTCCCGGGCCCCGGCCAGGCCCTGAAACCGGAGCTGCAACCGGGGGCAAAACTGATAGTCTGAATGCATGAAATTCGGGGTTTTGGTCTTTCCCGGCTCCAATTGCGACCACGACACATTCCACGTGATTGCGGAAGTGGCCCGCCGGCCCGTCACGTTTCTCTGGCATGACTCCGAGGACCTGCAAGGGGTTGACGCGGTGCTGGTTCCAGGCGGTTTCGCCTATGGTGACTACCTGCGCACCGGCGCCATTGCCCGGTTTTCTCCGGTCATGCAGGCCGTAAAACGCTTTGCCGCCGGCGGAGGCCTGGTGCTGGGCATCTGCAACGGGTTCCAGATCCTCACCGAGGCAGGCTTGCTGCCCGGTGCGCTGATGCGCAATGCCGGCCTGAAATACATCTGCAAGCAGGTTCATCTCCGCGTGGAGACGACCAAAAGCCCCTTTACCAACCAGCTGACTCAAGATTCGGTTCTGCAAATCCCCATCGGGCACATGGAAGGCAACTACTTTTGCACCCCGCAAGAACTCACTCGGCTTGAACGCGAGGATCGAATTGCCTTCCGGTATGTCGACGCCGAGGGCAACCCTACCCCGGAAGCGAATCCGAACGGGTCGCTCAGCAACATTGCGGGCATCCTCAACGAAGAAAGAAATGTTCTGGGCATGATGCCCCATCCGGATCGCTCGAGCGAGCAGATTCTGGGCTCAGCCGACGGCTGGAAGATCTTTGCTTCCATGATTGAGGCACTGGCCACTCGTTGAACCTGCTACGGCGGGGACTGGAAAGCGCGAAACAGTGATTGATATCCATCAGCATTTGATCTACGGCGTTGACGACGGGTCACCGGACCTTGAAACCTCCCTCGCCATGGCGCGCGAAGCCGCGCAAGAGGGTGTGACGCGCATTGTCTGCACGCCGCACGCCAGCGACGAGTACCCGTATCAGACCCAGGTGAACCTGGAACGGCTCGCGGAGCTGCGCGCGGCGCTCGATGGCGTGGTGGAGTTGAGCCTGGCCTGCGACTTCCACATGAACGCTGAGAATATCTTTGACGCCGTGGCCAACCCGCTGCGCTACTCCATCGACGGCAAAGGCTACCTGCTGATCGAGTTCTCGAACATGACCATCCCCCCGCAGATGGACGACGCCATCTTTCGCCTCCAGTCGGCCGGCTACACGCTGATCATTACCCACCCCGAGCGCTATGTCGGGCTGCAACAGGAGCCGGAGCGGCTGAGCGAATGGCTGCGCAGGGGGTGCCTGGCGCAGGTCACGGCCAGTTCGTTGTATGGGCGCTTTGGCAAGATTGCCGAGGCCTTTTCAAACGAGCTCCTTGACCGCGACTGGGTTCACTTTCTGGCCTCCGACGCACACCACCCGGTGTGGCGTCCGCCGCACCTGAAAAAGGCCTTCAACTACGTTGCTGAAAAGAAGGGCGAGGAGACCGCGCGGCGGCTGTGTGAAACCAACCCGCTGGCTGCCGTGAATGGGGACAACTGGCCCGAGCAACCCACACCCGTCGGCCTGTATGAGGGTACGCCATTGAAATTCCACGCGCGCGATTATGCCGAGCCGCCGCGCAAGGGCGAGAAGAACCCCGCCAACCAGGGCAAGAAGAGCTTCCTTGACCGGCTGCTGAACCGGTAATTCGGACCGAAAGCTAAAGCCCCAAACCACCATCGACAGCCAGAATCTGCCCGGTGATAAAGTGCGGACCGGCGGCAAAGAACAACACTGCCTGTGCGATGTCGTCCGCATTGCCATTGCGCTGCATGGGCGTACGCGCGGCAAAATGCGCGGCCTGCGACGGGGGTGGCGCTGCCGGCTCCTGTTCGAATTCAATCCAGCCCGGCGCCACGCAGTTCACGCTCACTTCAGGAGCAAAAGCCTTGGCCATGGCCTGGGTGAGCATGTGCAAAGCGGCCTTTGACGAGCAGTAATGGGCATGCTCCGCCCAGGCGCGTAATCCGCCCAGCGAACCGATGTTCACGATTCTGCCTTCCGTGGCGCGCAGCGCGGCGAATGCCTCCCGCGCCACCAGAAACGGCCCCCGGGTGTTGGTCTCGAACACCGCGTCCCATTGATCGAGGGTGATCTGGTCAAGGCCGATGGATTCAAAGAGACCGGCGTTGTTCACCACCACATCCAGCCGGCCAAATTGAGCAACCGTGGTGGCGATCGCCGAGCGAACTGAGCTCTCCGAACGCACGTCGCATTCGAGACCCAACGCGCGCACACCCGTCGCTTCAAGCGCACGCACGGTTTCAGCCGCTTCGCCTCTGGAGTCTCGATAGGTAATCGCCACATTGGCGCCGGCGCCGGCCAATGCCAACGCAATGCCGCGGCCGATGCGGCGGGCGCCCCCGGTAACCAGTGCCGATTTGCCGCTCAGGGATGGCTGGGACATCAAGGGCCGTTCCAACTCGTCTGCTACTTCGGAGCCGGGGGCTGGCTGGGCGCGGCAGGCGGCGCGTCCGGTGCTTTGGCGCCGTCAGTTGGCTGCTCATGGTTGTCGTAGATCGAGTACTGCTGCCCCGGCCGCTTCATGCGAATCTCGATCGATAGCTGAGCCTTGTCGATCTTGTAGTCCGAACCGAAAGTCTGGAATCCCTTGGCGATCACTTGCACCCGCATGGTGTCGCCAATGGGCAGCACATCGATAATGGTCTTGCCGTCTTCATTGGTCTTCAGTTCCATGTTCCCGCGGTCCTTTTCCCCTTCCATCGGGTGAAAGACCACGGCGGCATTCTCAATCGGCTTTGCATTCGCATCCCGCAGGACCGTAACCTCAATACGAGCCGTCGGTGGAGGAGCCTTGTATTTTCGGCCGCGCTTGCTGAGTGCCTGCGCGTTGGCCGAGACAAGCGAGAGTGACAGGCCAGAGACGGCCAGCAGCAGAGAGAGACAAACAATTCCACGACGCGACATGCACCTGATTCTAACGCGTTCCCCGCTTGCTCAGCGAGTCGGCGCCTGGCCCACGTATGATTTTTTGAACCGAGTGCCTGCGACTCAACCGTGCCACCGAAGACGGCTCGCTTCGTACGGCTTCATCCATCAACAGGAGACGCGCACACCAAAATGCTGATCGCCATCAAACTGGCGCACACCTCAATCTGGGCGTTCTTTGTCACCTGCATTCTGGCGCTGCCCCTCGCGGCTTTGCTGCGCCGCTTTGACTGGGCGTTCATCCTGACCTCCCTCATCCTGATCGAGTGCGGCGTGCTCGCCGTCAATCGCGGCCGATGTCCCTTGACCGATCTCGCCGCCAGGTACAAGCACGAGCAGGGCGACTCATTCGATATTTACCTGCCCGGCTGGCTGGCTCGGTGGAATAAGACCCTCTTCGGCTCCCTGTTTGTTCTCTTCGAGCTTTTTGTTGTCTTGAGGTGGCTGCGTTCAGGATTACCTATCTAAGACTCTTATCTTCATAAACTTACCGAGAGCCCGCTTTTATGCGGAACCCGCGATAGATTTATCTGAGCACAATTCACTCATATTTAGATCGAAGTGACTTGACAACCTGCTCCCCAATTCCCTATCGTTAGCAATTGGAAGCCGAGACTGCTAGCACCCAGCTGGCTGCATTGCTCGACCGGGTCGCCAACTCCAATCCACCGGAACTGAACCCCGGAAATTCCGAAGTTTTTTACTGCAAATCAGTCAAATCCCGCGGCCGGGGCTCAACCCTTTCCGCGCGTGAAGGAGAAGCAAAGCAATGGCAGCAACATCCGTCAAGACGACATTCACTCCGCTCCACGATCGCATCCTGGTTCGCCGTTTGGAAGAGGGCGAAACCGTCCGTGGGGGCATCATCATTCCCGACAGCGCCAAGGAAAAGCCCCAGGAGGGTGAAGTCATCTCCGTGGGCAAGGGAAAATCCAACGACGAAGGCAAGGTATTCCCCCTGGACGTGAAGGCAGGCGACCGCGTGCTCTTCGGCAAGTACTCTGGCACTGAGATCAAGCTCGACGGCGAAGAGTATCTCATCATGCGTGAGGAAGAAGTCCTCGGCATCGTAAAGAAGTAGTCAGCCTCCAGCTACTGGCTCTTGGCTTCTAGCTGTTTTGCATGGCTGGCAAGAACGAAATTGGCATTTCAAATCACAGGCTTTGGGCTGAGAGCTACAGGCTGGCAGCTGCAAGCTGAATTCGGAGAATTCAAAAATGGCAAAGCAGATTCTGCACGGTGAAGAATCCCGTCAGGCGATCCTGCGCGGCGTCAACACGCTGGCGGACGCCGTGAAGGCAACCCTCGGCCCCAAGGGCCGCAACGTTGTGATCGAGAAAAAGTTCGGCTCCCCCACCATCACCAAAGACGGCGTGACCGTGGCCAAGGAGATCGACCTGAAAGACCCGCTGGAGAACGTGGGCGCGCAGCTGGTGCGTGAAGTGGCCTCCAAGACCAGCGACGTGGCCGGCGACGGCACCACCACGGCCACCGTTTTGGCACAGTCCATCTTCAAGGAAGGCGTCAAGACGGTTGCAGCCGGCGCCAACCCGACAGCCCTCAAGCGCGGCATTGAAAAGGCCGTGACCGTGATCATCGGCGCGCGCGACAAGGACGGCAAGTGGACTGATGGCGGCGCGTTGGGCAAGCTCTCCAAGCCCGTCAACGAGGGTTCGGTTGCCCAGGTGGGCGCCATCTCCGCCAACGGAGACCAGGAGATCGGCGACATTATCGCCGAGGCCGTCAAGGTTGTGGGCAAGGACGGCGTCATCACCATCGAAGAGTCCAAGACCATGCACACCGGCCTGGAGACTGTGGACGGCATGCAGTTTGACCGCGGCTACCTCAGCCCCTACTTCGTCACCGATGCCGAGCGGCTTGAAGTCGTCCTGGAAGATCCCTATGTCCTGATCTACGAGAAGAAGATCAGCGCCATGAAAGATCTGCTGCCCTTGCTCGAGCAGGTTGCCCGTGGCGGCAAGCCGCTGTTGATCATCGCCGAGGATGTTGAAGGCGAAGCACTGGCAACCCTGGTTGTGAACAAGCTCCGCGGCACGCTCAACGTCGCTGCTGTCAAGGCTCCCGGCTTCGGCGATCGCCGCAAGGCCATCCTGGGCGACATTGCCATCCTCACCGGCGGCAAGGCCATCACTGAAGACCTCGGCATCAAGCTCGAGGGCGTCAAGCTTGAGGATCTGGGCCGCGCCAAGCGGATCACGATCGACAAGGACAACACAACCATCGTCGACGGTGCCGGCAAGTCCAGCGACATCGACGGCCGCGTCAAGGAGATCCGTTCGCAGATCGAGAAGACCACCTCCGACTACGATAAGGAAAAACTCCAGGAGCGGCTGGCCAAGCTGGTCGGCGGCGTTGCCATCATCAAGGTGGGCGCAGCCACTGAGACCGAGCTGAAAGAAAAGAAAGCGCGCGTGGAAGACGCTCTGCATGCAACCCGCGCGGCTGTCGAGGAAGGCATCGTCCCGGGCGGCGGAGTCGCCCTGGTTCGCGCCATTCCGGCCGTTGATGCTTTGATCAAGACGCTGGAAGGCGATGAGAAGATCGGCGCGCAGATTGTTCGCCGTTCGCTCGAGGAGCCCCTTCGTCAGATCGTCGCCAATGCCGGCGAAGAGGGCGCGGTCGTCGTAGCCAAGGTTCTTGAGTCCAAGGACCCGCACTTCGGCTACAACGCTGCTACCGGCGCGTACGAGGACCTGGTCAAGGCCGGCGTCATTGACCCGACCAAGGTAACCCGCACCGCTCTGCAAAACGCAGCTTCGATCGCCGGACTTCTGCTCACCACCGAAGCCCTGGTTGTCGAGATTCCGGAGCAGAAGGCTGCCCCGGCTGGCGGCGGCCACGGCGGCGGCATGGACGGCATGTACTAGGCGCCTGCGGCGCGGCCAACCGCGCCTTCCGGCGCAATAGCAAAAGGCTCCCGGCTTCGGCTGGGAGCCTTTTTTGTTCTTGGTTGACAAGTCATTTATCATTGGTATTATAGGTATTACCAATACATAGAGGCGAAAACCAATGATCCAGAACCTCGCCACCCGCACTCTCCGCATTGCAGACGGTGTTTGGATTGCCACTGCCCTGCTTCATCGAAAATATCCGGAGCGCCCCGACTTTACAGAGTCGGAGATTCAAGCCCAATTTCTTGCGGAGGGCTTGCCAAGGGGAAAAAACTTCAACTCGCTTCCGACGAATATCAACTCTCACTGCGTTGCCAATCGCCCTAGATCGAGGAAAAAAGCAGATCCGTCCAAGGTGCAAGGGGGGCCGTACCGGATTCTTTATGAAACGCGATCTGGATTCAGACGCCTCTATCGTCCGGGAGACGATTTTCATCCAGACCGCGTGCAACCGAGAAAGCCTTCCAAAGAAATTCCTAAAAAGGCGGAAATCCCAGAACAATACTGGGAATTGCTTGACTGGTATGCAATCTGGATCCAACCCGGAAGTTCAATCGTTGCCATCGAGAACATTGAGGACGATCCCTTATTGCGGCTCCGTGGCTCCGGGCGCCACATTTGGGCCGATGAGCATGCGGATGAATACGTTGAGAATTTGCGGAGGGATTCTGAGTGAGCAAGCTCTTCTTTGACACCAATGTCTTCATCTACCTATTCGAGGACTACGAGCCCTACAGCAGTCTGGTCGATGCCATCTACAGGAGAATGGTGCAGCGAGGGGACAAACTGATCACCTCGGCCATGACCCTGGGAGAATTGCTGGTCAAGCCCGCAAAGCTCGGTCAAGCATCCTTAATCGAGCAGTACGACCGCACAATCCGATCAAGAGCTCAGGTGATCAGCTTCGATTCACAGGTTGCTTGGCGTTACGCCACTCTCCGCTCAACCCACAAGATTCGCAATCCAGACGCCATTCAATTGGCCTGCGCCGCGCATTTCGGCGTAGACATTTTCATCACCAACGATCGACAGTTGCACAAACTCGATGTTCCCGGAATCGGGTTCATCGCGCCTCTGGATAAGGTCCCGCTGTAAGGGAAATAGACATCCGGATTCGCCACAGCGAAATCCTGTAAACCAGGGTGCAAGAAGAAAACACGGCAGCCTTGCGGCTCCCATTTTCTGTCGATCATCGGTGATGCAGCATGCAAAAAAGCCCTTCCGCTTCCGCGGAGGGGCTTTTGCTTCAAAACACGGTCAACTCCCGCGTGCCCAGGGCCCACGGCTAAGAAGCAATGCTTACATTACGACGTGGCCGCGGCTACATTGGCCGCGGAAATCGCCGCCGCGCTGGGAACCGATTGCGCGCGCTGATTCCCCAACCAACCGGCTGAGAGCCACGCGCGCGGAATTGAGAATTCCGACCAGCCGCAATCGAGACAGACCATCACATCGGGCGGGGGATTCATCGGCGGGTGGCTAAGCGTCCGCGGCCGATTCCGGTACAGACGGATTTCGGCAGGGACAATGGTGAGAGCTTCAGATTCGCACTTTGGGCAAGCCACAGCACACCTCGGGAAAGGGATGTTTCAAGGAGTACAATCCGCAGAGACCCTCTGTGGAAAAGTCCACTGTAATCGTAAAGTGTGTACTTTTTCAACAATAAACATCCAGATTGTGACGCTATTCCATCGATTTTCTCAATTCAAACCAAAGTAACTTTTACAACATCAACATCAATTTCACCTGCGAATTGCGCTCTGAAGGCGCTCAGGCGGTGTCCCTCGGTCAGGTCGTCTCTTTCCGCTGCCTCCGCCGGCTGGCAATCGCGAATAAGATTTCGTTGATTCAACCCTGGGCGGTAGCGGAGTTCCGCAGAGGCACCTGCGAATTTGGAGCGAGACAATCGGGAGGTGGGATTGTCTCGCCCCTTGGACGCTGTAAAGCGTGAGGGCGCCTTACAGCGATCTCTGCGGCGCTAGTGAGCGCTGCCCTTCCCTACTTCAAACCGCAGCCCGGCGCGGAAGTTCATCGGCAGGCTGGGATATCCGATGGGCGCGATGTGATGCTGGCTGAGCAGGTTCTCAGCCTGCCCATAGACGCTCATCCAGGGCAGCAGTGCGTAACTGCCGCCCAGGTCAAGTTTGGCAAAGCCGTAGTCGAGGTTGCGGTTGGGCAGCAACATCGACCCGCCGAAGTCGGCATCCAGCAGATAGGTCGAGTCGTCGCTGCGGCTGGAGAATCCTGAAGTGAAAACTCCGGTAAATTTGTGCTCGGCATACGTTGCCGTCATGAACCCGGTGTGCGGCGCACGCCGGAAGGGGCGTGCGCCGACCAGCGGCGAATACCATCCGATCGGAATGCCTTTGTACGTCGGCGCATAGCCGCCGATCAGTGCCTCATTGTCGCTGCTGAACGACCGCTGCACCACTCCGTCCAGGTACGTATAGCCGCCCCGGAAAAAGAGCTTGCGTCCGATTCCGCTTTCCAACGTCGTTTCAACCCCCTGCGCTCGGAAAGCCTCGGTATTCACGTAAAGTCCGGAGTCGTATTGGTAGTAGGAGCCCAGCGCGGTGATCAGTTCCTGCTTCTCTGTGGGGGAAAGGTTGGTCAGCAGACTGACCAGCAGTTTGGCGCCAACCGACTCAATCTCCCGGCCGAACTGGTTATGAAAGTAATTCGCGCGGAAGATAAGCCGATTCGAAAAAAATGTCTGCTCCACGCCGCCCTCATAGCTCCGCGTCGCGGGCGCGGCCAGCGGGCCAATCTGCAACTGTTGCGCGAGCGAGACAAGCTTGGCATTGGCCAGAAACTGGTAGAGCGAACCAAACTGTTCGGTCAGTTTAGCCTCGCGGACGCCATCGCCGTAATTGAAGAGAATGCGCGTGCCGCTCAGCACTCCCTTGCGCGGCTTCACCGCAAAAAAGCTCATGCCGGCGCGCGGTGAGGTTTGCGTGCCAAACAGCGAGTAGCGCTCAAGGCTGCCACCCAGCGTATAGAAGAACCGCTGCTTGAAGTCCCCATGAATCGCGGCCAGGTAGTCGTAGTTGGTGCGCTCCGTCTGCTCGTCGGTGTAGTACGACGGATCGACAAAAAGCCCTCTCTCCTGCTCAAAACGGAAGCCGGCAAGCGCGGTGATGTGCGGCGTGAAGCGATAATCTCCCTGGTAAACAACCTGATCGCGATTCGATACCTGCTGATACCCGCTGGGATAAACCCCGGCAAAATCCAGAATCGCGCGCCCGGTCACTGCATCGCCATTGGCGCCGGTAATCGTCACCAGGTCGCCCATGCTGTCGCCATACGCATCAAAGACGCCGCTCCCCTGCTGCGTCCACTGGTTATATTGCTCGCGCTTCCGCGTCGCGCCATACAGAAGCTTGTTGTGCAAAGACGGCGTGGTCTGGTTGTCAATCACACCGCTGATAAACAGGTCCTGATCCTTTTGCGTCGCGCTGTCGGCCACTTGATAAAAATCCCATGAGTTGGGAACGCCGGCGCCATCCACCCCGTAGTGCAGCGTGCCGCGAAGCTGCGTCGTGCCGTTCAATTGGTAGCCGATATTCGCCGCCGTCGTGGCCACATGAAACTCATCGTTCGGCAACGAGTTGCCGGTCTGGAGCCAACTGAAGGCGCCCAGGTAATCCAACCGGTCGCGCGTTCCGGCCACTTCGCCTTCCTCGCGGGAAGTGTTGAAGTTGCCCGCATCGGCCTGCACCAGCAGAGACGGAAAGCTCGTCGTCCCCCTCGGGGTGGTCAGGCTGATCACGCTGCTGGCGGCCCCGGCCCCATACAAGTTCGAATCGGTTCCGCGATAAACTTCAGCCCTCTCCACTGCCGTTGTCGACAGAGGGCCGAAGTCGAAGTTCCCCCCCATGTCGTCCACGCTCACTCCATCCAGCAGAACCTTGTTGGCGTCGGAGTTGCCCCCGCGCACAAACAGCGAGCTCTGCGCCCCAAGCTGGCCGTCTTGCAGTGAGATGGCGCCCGGCATCAGACGCAATGCGCTCACCAGGTCGTCGCGCAGCGCAAGGTCAAGTGGACCCAACACACTCGTTGCCTCGCTGGTTTGCGGCTGCGGCGTCGGCACGCCGGTCGCCGTAACCACAATCGACTCTCGCACCCACTCCGGCTCAAGCACCAGGTTGCGTTCAATCGCGTCGAGCTTGCCCGCATAAAAACTGGGCGTCTCCAACTGGCGAAAGCTCCTGGCCGAGACCATCAGGAAAAATCGACCCTCGACGCCGGTGAGAATTTGAAAACTGCCGTCTGCGTTGGAAACGCCGGAAGCAATCGATTTTCCGTCGCTGATAAGAACAACTATGGCGCCAGGAATTTTGGCGCCTGTACCATCGGTCACCACCCCGCGAACAGACGCGGCCGGGCACGCAACAGCAAAACAAAGCAAGAAAATGGCAGCGGATAAAACAGGCAATGCACGGCAAACTGGTCCGCGCAGACTTGCAGAAACAGGCATATGACTCCTCCGTTCCCCTCGGAACGCAAGCGGGGTTGGCGCGAGGACCGGTCTCCTGACTTGCGCATCTTCCAGCCACCTTCCCAGAAGCAAACCTGTGGGTTCGCCTCCAGTGGTTGGTGGGGAGTCTCCGGATCGAGCCGAAGTTCCCTGGCTGGTCTCCTGCCCGGGGCCGAACGACGGAACCCGATGCAGGTACGCTTACAGTTGCGGGGCAGTGGCGGAGTTTCACCGCCTTCCCGAGCATCCTGGCGATTGCCGTTGTTGAACTGCACCCTCTCGTTAGAGGAGCAGATGTATGCCATGGAACCGATTTCCATGACATCAACTTTATAGTCGCGATGTGTGCGCCAAGTCAAGAGCCCAAAGCGGCCGTGCGCTCAGCCGCTGATTAGGCCTCAAAAATCTTCAGCTCTGGATTGGAAGAGTGAGAGAGATGGTGACCCCGGGAAGACTCGAACTTCCGACACGCAGTTTAGGAAACTGCTGCTCTATCCACCTGAGCTACGGGGCCACGTGTCATAAATAGTTTACAGGCACTGATCGCTTCGTTGTGAAGCGTCAGTTCACCCGCCGGCAGGGTTGCCGCCTGGTTGCGAGCCCCGAAAAGCGGAGCGGAGTGGTGCATCGGGAGCAATACCATCAACAGGTTGGTCACCCAGGGATTCAATGGCGAAGCGCGTTACTGAGCCCCCTCTCTCACGGTGCGAATAAGCGAGAATCCGCTCCAGAACCTCAACTTCCTCGGGCGGTCAAAACAAGCCGACGTGGTCGCCTGCCCTCGCCGCCATGGGGCACGGCGTGCCTGCGCCTCATGCCGGTTGACCAGGATAGGGTTCCCAACCTGGTCCAATTGCCGTTGAAGATACCAGTTCCAATCTCGGCCTGCAACGCTGGTGAATCCTACCGGGCCAGGGAATAAACCTCTGAGCCGGCCAACAGGAATGCGCCCGTGCCATACACATAGCTTGCCGTCGCGGGGTAGCTCGCGGGTGCCGCGCCAACCGGTTGAATGCAGCCAATACGGCCATCCCGATAGATGTGCGCAACCAACCCAGCCCATCCCTTTTCAACAATCGGCAAATAGCGCTCGCGATCGAGAATTCCCGCATTGATTCCATAAGCCAGCGCATATACATAGAATGCCGAGCCGGAGTTCTCAGGCAACGGGTAGGCCGATGCATCCAGCAGACCCGGACGCCAAAGACCATCCGCGCCCTGGATCGAAGCAATTCTCTCCGCCATCTCCCTGTACTGGGCCAGATACCTTTCTCGGCTTGGGTAGTCCTCCGGCATCTGCTGCAATACGCGCACCAGACCCGCCATCACCCAGCCGTTTCCAAGCGACCAGAAGAGGCTATTCCCATTGCCTTCATGCCGCGTGATAAATGTGGCATCCCGCGCATACAGGTGCTCCCTGGGATTGTAAAGAAGGCCAGAGGTAATCCACCATTCGCGATCCATGAAATCAAGATACTTGCGGTCGCCCGTAAGGTTCGTCAGCTTCGCCAGCACGGGCGGAGCCATAAAAAGCGCGTCGCACCACCACCAGAGTGGGCTCTCCTTGTCTTCAGGAAGTTTCAGCTCAGCATCCATTCGCTCCCTGATGGGAGCCAGAATTGCCGCATCAGGCTTGCGCTGATAAATCTCCAGGTAGGTCTGGGCAACTGCCTGATCGTCGGCCTGCTCCACACGCGGCCCGGGCTGCCACTTGAACTTCCGCCCCATGCGCGTCATTGCTTTGCGATAGTGCCTGCCGCCGGCCTCGTCCGGCACGGCCATAAAGCCCGCATACAGCGCAGCGAAAGTCCAATCCCGGCTGAATGCAGCTTTTGCGCGATGCAACTGCCAACCTGCTACCTTCCGGAGTGCCCTGCCTACATCGCGGCGATTCAGGTTGCCTGAGAGGTCGCTCGCCAACGGCAAGGCAGTGGCTGGCGCGTCTCCCACTTTCGGCTCATGGTCCGCTGTCCCTGCCAATGCGCAAAGTTGAAAAACACCCAAACAGAGGATGGCTGCAAGCCCAATGCAAGCCTGTTGACTCGCAATCAGGAAGGCTCTGTTTGCTTTCATCGCTTGCTCCGCTTCTGGTCTGCCAAATCACCTTTGCCTGGGCCGGCTCAACCCGATGTGTTGGCCTTGCCGTGGCCCATGCCGCCTTTCGCCAACTGAAAACCGGCCGCAGCCATACACTATCAGACTCGCCTTCAAGCAGTTCATTGGCCAGCCCGTGTTTCTTGCAGCTTGCGGAGACTCTCCTGCGAGCAGAAATATCCGGCGCCATTGGCAAGCGCACGCAGAGTGAGAAATGTCTCTATATTTCGAAGCAACGGCCGCTCGCCACCCTCGACATCTCCAACCCGGTATGAGCGGAGTCAGGCGTTTGTCTCTTCCTCGTGTCTTCCCTCTTGCCCCTGATTCAGCGGCTGGGCAAGCCATGCGAGGGCTTCTGAAGGTCCTCTATCAAAGCCGCGCTTGCGCTCGCCTTCTGGCTGCCTGGCGTGACCTTCAAGACAACAGGCTCCGAGGGGTGCGCCGTCGACTCATTCGACTCAACCAACGCCACAACATAGATTGGCTGCGTGATGGGTTGAGCCCAGTTCTCTGCTCGCAGTGTGAACGAGCGGCTCGATTGAGCTTCAGTCACCAGCACCCCGTTCAAGCCGATATTCACCACCCGCACACCAGGAGGAAGATTCTGCACGAAGCACGGCACTCGTCCCTTGAATCCATTGCGGCGGTCGATGTGAAGCGTGACGGTTGCTTCCTTGCCGGGTTCCAGCGTCACTTGTTTGGCATCCGTACTTACAACTACATCGGGCGAGGGAGTAATCGATGCAAGCTGCAACGCCGGCTCCATACCTCCTTGAGCGTTGGCTGTTCTCGCCAGCTTGCGGCCGTCCGCCTCGCCGTGGCCTATAAACTCAATCTGCGCCGCATGGGAATCAAGCGGCGCATCCTTCGATGCCGTCAAGACGACCACAGTAGAGTCCTGGCCGGCTGGGATGATGGCCGGCGCGGCCGAGACTCCAGCTGGCAGTCCCTTCACCTCCACTTCGATCGCCCCCGAATAGTTCCGAATCTTTGACACGGTTACGGTCACCAGTGCAGCGCCGCCCCTGGGAATGTTCGGGTTGGCCGGCTCTGCCTTCAGCTCAAAGTCGGCAACCGCGGGGCGAAGGGTTAGCCGATAGGCAAAGTCCGGGCCTTCCATCCCGCGAACATCCTTGAGGTGCAGAATGTAGTCGCCGTCGCCCGACGCCACAAAATCCAACTTGGAATCGGCGCCATACCCTGGACCGCCATCGTCATTGCGCCATGCGAGGTGAAAGACGGGCAACCCGTTGGGCGGCGCCTGCGCATCTGGCGCCAGAATCTCCGCCTTGTATACCGGCGTATTGACCGCATGCACATCCGGAGATGTTCCCAGGTACGCGAGGCGCAGTTCGCCCACGCCCTTCAGAATCGTTTCGGCGTCGGGCTGGTCGGGAATGAAATCGATCCGGTTCAGCTCGTCGCCCACCATCAGGTAGTCGCCCTCATGCAGATCGGATGTGGAGACCAACCGGATCGCCACCGTTCTTGAATCCTTGTCACTCAGCGTCGTCGTGGTCTGGTTGAGGCAACGAATCGTCGCCCGCGGAACTGGATTCCCTTGTGCATCGAGGATCTCAATCACCGAGTCCAAGCCAGAGCCCAGCCGCGCAGCGGCTACATCGATGCTGAGTTGCTCGCCTTTGCGGGCGTGAAAACGAAAATAGTCCTCATCGGGATTGCCGATTGCCCTGGAACCACCGTCGATGTGGCCATTGATGGTTACAGGAAGAGAAACCATCTGCGCCTGACCCACCGTATCGTTCGGTTCCTTCTCGACAATCTCCGCTTCGTTGCCGACCGCAAGCCGAACCAGGTTGATGGGGCGAACTTGGCCGGCGCTGAATGCAAGCGGAACAGTAGTCCAGCCGTCAGCCGTCTGCGGTGCATCCACCTTCACCTCGCCGATATCACCCAGATTGACTCCGGTGACGGCAACGTGCCCCGGCTCGCCCGCACGGACGCCCAGCGGGAACACCCCTGTGACATAAGGCAACGGGCCGGCATCCACACGATAAAAATAGTCCTTGCCCCCAGCGCGGTCGCGATCCGTAATGGCAAGCGTATAACTCCCCTCCTCGGGAAGCTTATAACTCAACACGGCGTCGGGGCGATTCTCGCTCTTCCCTGCCGTGGCCAGCACCTTTCCGGAGGCATCGCTCAATGTCAGCATCGACTTGAGCATCGAACCCAACGGCTCGGCCTGCACCTCAAATACAACCTCTTCGCCCGCCTTACCCTCGAACTTATAGCTGTCCTCATCTCCGGGCGCTCCAATGGTCCCAATGAGCGTTGCCGGTAACTTCACTGTTGTCAGAGCTGGTCCCGAGCCGCTCATCGACTTATCAGCCTGCTTGATCTCTGGCAATGTACCCACGGCAATCGCAACCGTGTTCGTTGTTCCCAGCGGCGTCCTGACACGAAAACGATGAACGCCCGGCGCTGCGTCTGGGGCGATGGTGACCTCAATTTCGGCACTCTGCTTCTTGCCAAGCGGAACCTGCGCCCCCAGGTCCTGCCCGATCCTGGGCCCGCTGATCTGCTCAGGAATCTCGGCGAGTCCAGTCACCTTGGCGCTTATGCCGGGCGCGTCGAAGATCACCTCTTCGGCATCACTGAGATTGCGCCCTTCAATGTTGAAGGTCGCCGTAGTCCCGCGCTCCATTCCCGCCGGCCATATGCTGGCTATGCTCGGAGGTATCGTCGGCCCCTGAGCGCACAGATGCGCTCCAAGGGAAAGCCCCAATGCAAGGGATAAAACACAAGCTGCGCGCTTCGGTCTCATGAAACCTCCCAGGGAATGCAACAGCCGCGGCCTTCGGCGCCACTTCCTTCCTGCCCAATGCTGTCTTACACAAGCTGCTGAGAACATCTGCCTTCTTCTGAATGAAAGTCAGCATCCGGAATCAACGGCTGGCCGCTTGCTGGGCTTCAGTCCGCACCTGGGGCAGGTGGGAATCGAAGGCTGTGATCTGTGCAGTCGGCTCTTTGTACGTTGCTGTGTCGTAAAGGCTAAGCGTGCCGTTGTAGCGGCCGGCGGCCAGCCATCTTCCATCGGAACTGATATCAAGCGCATCCACCCAATCAGGTTGATGGTCGATTGCTTCAATCAGTTGAAGCTTCGGGTTGCGAAAGTTGATCGCCCCATCTGCCGAGGAAGTAACGATGGTCTTGCCGTCCGGTGACCAGACTAAAGCAAGCAGGCTGTCCTCATCGGCGATCAAAGACTCCATCAGGTGGCCTTCAGCCGCTTGCAAACCCCATACATAAATTGTCTTGTCATATCCTGCGGCGGCCACCTGATCGCCTGACGGCGAATAGGCAAGCCCGGTGAGCCCATCCAGAGCGTCACTGAGTGTATAGAGGCGCTTGCCGCTCGAAATCTCCCATATCTTCACGGTCCTGTCTTGCGAAGCCGAGGCAAGATGCTTTCCATCGGGACTGAAGGCAACCGCAAAGACGGCATCGATATGATCCTGAAGCGTCTTCGATTCCTTGCCTGTGGCTGCATCCCACAGCTTGACCAATCGGTCATAACTGCCTGACGCAATCAGCTTGCCATCGCGGCTCCACGCAACCGAATATATGCAATCCTTGTGCCCCTGCATCGTCTGCAGAAGCTGATGAGAGAGCACATCCCAGATCTTGATCTCTCCGCCGATGTGCGCAAGCCCGCCCGCCGCGGCAAGCTGCTTTCCATCGGGGCTGAAAGCCAGCGAACGCACCAGGCCTGCGTGACCTGTGAGCGTAGTCAGCAGCTTGCCTGATGCCGGTTCAAAGATGCGCACTTCGCGTTGTCCGCCCACCGCAAGCAGTTTGCCGTCCGGCGAAAACCTGACAGCGGTCACTGGAGAAACGACCGCGACCTCAGGCTGGATATTCGGTGTGGACGGGGTTGCTAAAGGGGGCGCGACTTCAGTCTCCGCGGGCCCCTCGCCGCCCGCGTCAATCCACGCCTTGATCAGGCTGATCTGCGCAGCCGGCAAAGGGTCCGCGTCCGCGGGCATCTGCGGATCGACATCGCCCTCCAGCATTTGCACCATCAGGCTTCCCTTGGCATTGTGCGGCAAAAAGGATTGGCCATGCTTGCCGCCCTTGAGCAGCGCGCTATAACTCTCCATAATCAAGCCGCTCTTGTGCTGCACGCTGTTGTGGCAAGAGAGGCAGTTCTTCTGAAAGATAGGCGCGATTTCAGCACTGTAACTCGGCACGGATGCAGCAAGTACGGGAGACTCCCATGCAATTTCATGGCTCACTATCGCACCGAAAACGGCAATCGCCGTAATCGCCATTGCGAGCCCTGCGGCCCTGCGGACTGCTCGAACATTCCCCTGCTTGCTTGACTTGATCACTTGCTCTTCCTGCGGATGGATTATGGCTTGCAAGTGGCGGCGAACCGGCCCCTGCAAGCCCAAACAGCTTAATGATTAAACATGAATTCCTTGCTGGTCAGCAAGGCCCACGACATATCAATCCATGCCTCGCGGCGCGGATCCCTGCCGCCGGCAACCTTCTCCGCTTCCGCCGAACCAAGGCCGTCCAGAAGCGCCGCTTTCTCAGCGTCGGTAGGATGACGGGTAAAGGATGCAAGGTAGAGATAGTCGAGAATCTGTTCATCGGTGAACCCGAGACGAATCAACATATCAATCGCGCTCCCTGGGCCGCGGAGCTTTTCGTTCAGCGTCTCTCCGTTGATCACATGCAGCGCCTGCGTAATCGTTGGCACTGATGTCCGCTCGCTCTCGCGCGTCTGCTGCCGGGGCGGGCGGCCGAATGCGGTAAGGAAGTAGGACTTGACCGCTGTATCGGGCAACTGCAAACCACGCATGCCAACCGGATAGCCGGCGAACTTCTCCGGCGCCTGCGTCACCTGCGAGTACGCGTCGAGCAGAACCTCGGCGGGCAGGCGCTTGATTTGAAAGTGCGAGCCGTACTTGTCGTCGTCTATGTTTTCCTTCAAAGGCCGCGACGATGTCTGGTAAGTCGCCGACTGCATGATGGTCCGGATCAGATGGTCCACATCGAAGTCATGAGCAACGAAGTCCTTCACCATCGCATTAAGCAACTCGTCGTTTGTAGCGGGATTTGTATCTCTCAAATCGTCGACCGACTCGATCAGACCGCGCCCCATGAAATTGCGCCATATGCGATTGACTATGTTTCGGGCAAAGAATGGGTTGTCCGGCGCTGTCAGCCACTTGGCGAAATACTGCCGCGTGTCGCCCGGGGCCTCGCTGGACAATTCCGTCGCGCCCAGAGGTTTGGGAGGCAGCGGAATCATCAGCCGATCGTCCATGAATTCGCCCGTCGGCGCGGAGTAGACCGTAACGTTATTAAAGAGAGGACCGACGCCGAAGCGTTGGCCTGTGGGCGCAAAGGTCTTGAGCCGCACCCGCGCAAAAAGATTGGCCATGCCGTAGTAGTCTTTTTGGGTCCACTTGGCCAGGGGGTGGTTATGGCAATGGGCACAGCTGATGTTGATGCCCATGAAAGCCTGCGTCATGTTCTCTGAGATATCGAGAGGATCGCGATGGATTAGCCAGTAATTGGCAGCGCCATTTTCCAGCGTGTTGCCGGTCGCGGTAATCACCTGGTAGGCAAACTGATTCCACGGTTTGTTTTGCGCCACACTGTCGTGAATCCAGTTGTAGTAGCTCCACATTTGCTCGTCCGCAAGATGGTTGCTTGACACCAGCAGCAGGTCAGACCACTTGTAGGCCCAGTAGTCTACAAACTCGGGCCGCTGCATCAGGCTCTCGATTAGTTTGCTGCGCTTATCTGCCGACTTGTCGCTGAGGAACTTCTCAACCTCCGCGGGCTTGGGCAGAATGCCCGCCGCGTCGAGATACACGCGGCGCATGAACTCCGCATCGCCGGCCTGCGGCGACGGCGGTACATGCAGTGCCTGCAAGTGCTTGAGGATGTACCCATCGATATAGTTGTAGCGCGGGGCCTTGATGAAGACAGCTGCCTGCAGTTTGTATGGAAACGGTATACGCAAACGCGAAAACGTGACATGGCTCTGATACCAGACGGTCACTGGAGCCTCGCCGTATCCGTGCATCGTCACCCGGCCGTTGTTATCGACCGTTGCCACGCCTTCGTCGCCGCTATCATACTTCGCCCAGCGCGTAACGTCTGCCGTATGGCCGTCAGAGAACGTAGCCGTCACAATCAGTTGCTGCTGCGCGCCCGGCTGCAATGATGCTTCATGGGGCAGCACCTCAACCGCGGTCACCTGTGCGTCCGAGGATTGCGGAGCAGGCATGCCCTGAGCGATCCATCCGGAAATCACCCTGTACTCCGGCGAGTTGACATCGAAGCGGCGGCCTCCTCCATGGGAGACAGTGAGCGTCGGCTTGAGAAGGATAAGGCTCTTGGCGGGCTCAAGGCGATCGGTGCGGCGGCCGAGTGCCTGATGGGTCATCGTGTAGTAATCGCTGATCGGATCGTAGCCGCGCAGGGTCATCTTGAAGCCATTCTTGCCCGCCGCCGCGCCATGGCATGGCCCCGAATTACAGCCCATCTTGGTCATCACCGGGAGCACATCGTTGCGGAAGCTCCAGGGCGGCGCATCTGCGTAGTGATCCACCTTCAGGGCTGCGCCGGCACGATGGCCCCCAAGGGTTGCAGCGACGGTGGCCTGGCCGTCGCCCTGCGGCAACACAAAATCGTCCTTATCCAGTTGCGCAACCTTCGCGTCAGAGACGGAAACTTTGGCCCAAGAGGTCAGTTCCTCCTGGTGCCCATCGGCGAATGTGCCCTCAATCACCAGCCGCTGGCTAGAGCGCGGACCCAGAATGGAGATCGCGGAAGGCAGAATCTCAATCTTCGCAAGGTTGACGAGCGAGGGAGGACGCACTGCGTCAGACACTTCCGGCTTCTGCCTGGCGGCCGAGTTCCCAGTCCTCGTGGACTTGGCCGATGTTGGCGCTCGATGCGTTGAGTTCCCTTGAGCCCGCGATGCCGGATGTGCTGCGCTCTGCCCGCCAAGCAAACCGGGGAGGCAGCAGGTGAGCGCCAAGCCATATGCCAGGCCTGCAAACCGAAGATAGTTAGGATGTTGCATTGCTTCTCCGTAGGGTTCAAGCAACCGGCATCAACCACGCTTCAACTGAGATCCCGTGGTCGCAGCCAACTGCCATCACTTAACCAAACAACTCATCAATCGGTTCATAGCCGTGATCCACGAGCCGTACAACACGGCCCTGGGGCGTGTGCAATTCCTTGTCGATCGGTAAGCCGAGACACCGGTACACAGTGGCGGCAAGATGCGCCGGGGTAACCGGCCGGTCCTGCGGCGCCCCGCCAATCGAGTCGGATGCCCCCACAACCTGCCCGCCCTGAATGCCGCCGCCCGCCATCACAACCGTCCAGCATTGCGGCCAGTGGTCGCGGCCTCCCGCGGGATTGATGCGTGGCGTGCGCCCGAACTCGCCCGTCGCCAGCACCAGCGTTGTATCCAGAAGCCCGATCCTGCTCAGGTCCTCAAGCAGCGAGGAATACGCATTGTCGAACATGGGCCCCACCAGTTCGCTATAGCAGCTAATCGGGCTGAACGGCGCTGAGCCGTGTATGTCCCAGGTGATCTCGTTGAAGACGGTCTCAAACATATTCAGCGTCACAAAGCGCACGCCCCGCTCCACCAGCCGCCGGGCCAGCAGGCAGCCCTGGCCAAACCGGTTCAGGCCATAGCGCTTGCGAACTTCCATCGGCTCCTGCGTAAGCTCGAAAGCCTCGCGCGCCTTGGCTGAGGTCATCAGCGTGTAGGCCTGATTGAACGTATCGTCCATCAGCTTCGTGTCCTGATTCGTCTCCTCGAAATATTGAACTGACTTGTCCACTTCCGCCCGCCAGCTTCTGCGCCGGTCAACGCGCACCGCCGAGATGTACTCGGGCGGCAGCATATCCGGAACCTTGAAGTTGGGATCGGCGGGATCGGCGTTCAAGACAAACGGATCGTAGCCCTTGCCCAGAAATCCTGCCGTGTCTCCATGCGGCAGATTGCCGCCAAGCTGACCAATCATGTAAGGAAGCAGCACGTTCGGCGGCATGTCGCCGCGCGCCCCCTTTTCATAGCGCAGCACCGATCCGTAGTTCGGCGACTCCAGGCCGCCCTGGAAGAGTCTGCCCGTCTGCATCATCTGGCATCCCGTGTCGTGTACGGCCGCTGCGGTGTGATACACAGACCGGATCAACGCGAACTTGTCGGCGTGCGTCGCCATGCGCGGAAAGATCTCTGAGATCTGTATGCCGGCGACGTTGGTGTTAATCGGCTTGAAGGGCCCGCGGATCGAAGCCGGCGCGTCGGGCTTCATGTCCCATGTGTCGAGCTGACTGGGCCCGCCCACCAGCATCAGCTGGATGCAGTTCACATCCTTCTGCGGCTTTGCGTCTGCCATGGCCTTGAGCCGCAGGAACTGGGGCATTGAAAGCCCGAGGAACGCGAGCGAACCTGCGTGGAGAAAGTCCCGGCGCGTCACGCCGTCACAAAAATGCACTCGTTTATCAGCATCGAGCCGAAACATGGTGTCTTCCTCGCGAAGGCAATAAGCCGACCGTCAACAAGATGTAGAAATATGCAGCGCCAGAAGACCTTGCACTGGATCTGCTCAAAAATAGAAGCTGGCACAGATCGGGCATCCGAACCTCGGACCTCATGCCTGTCTTGCCTGACCGGTGCCTGGGTGACCGTCCAGCCGCGCAAAGCGAAACTTTGCCACGGCTCCCCACGTGCAATCCCGTCCGGACCGAATTGTAATAGCACTTGACATACCCCGTCCACAAGATTCGGGCACAGGCGAGGATTGCTGTCATTGAAGCCGATCGTGCATTCCATTCCATCCGTTTCTTGCGCGCATTCAACGATGCCAATTGGTAGCTGCGAGCCCGCCAAAATCAAGGGCGCGGCCAAAGCCGCGCCCTCGCAATTCAATCGTCCTGCGCGCAGCTAAACCATTGCGTGATGCCGCTCTGCCAGCTTGGGCGCTTTGCCGGCCAGATAGCGATCCACGGCTGCCGCGGCCTTGCGGCCTTCTGAGATGGCCCACACAACAAGCGACTGCCCTCGCCGCATGTCACCGGCAGAAAACACTCCATCCACGGATGACATGTATTCCGCATTGGTGGCGATGTTGCCGCGGTTGTCTAATGCGACGCCCAACTGCTCGATCATGCCGTTCTTCACCGGGCCAAGGAACCCCATGGCCAGCAGTACCAGGTCCACATCGAGCGTGAACTCAGACCCTGCAATTGGTTCAAACTTGGGCGGCGGTCCCACGCGAACTGCATGTACCTGCTTGATGTTGCCCTGCTCGTCGCCGGTAAACTTCAGGCTGTTCACGCTCCAGTCGCGGAGCCCGCCCTCTTCATGCGAGCTCTCGGTCCGCAACTGAAGCGGCCAAAGTGGCCAGGGAGTTGAGGCGGCGCGCTGCTCCGGCGGCTTGGGCATAATTTCAATTTGATGCACAACTTTGGCGCCCTGGCGCAAACTGGTGCCCAGGCAATCGGCGCCTGTGTCGCCGCCGCCGATAATCAGCACGCTCTTGCCTGCCGCGCTTATGACTTTTGAAGCATCGCCAAGGAATGCCTCATCGCGGTCGCCCTCGCAGCGATGATTCTGCTGCGGCAAAAACTCCATCGCGAAGTGAACGCCATTCAATTCGCGGCCCGGAATATTGAGGTTCCGCGGTTGCTCGGCGCCGCCGCAAAGCAGGATGGCGTCGTAGTGATCCGTGAGCGCCTCCACGGGCACATTCACGCCCACATGGGCATTGGTCTCAAACACCACACCCTCGGCGCGCATCTGCTGGATGCGGCGGTCAATCACGTGCTTCTCCAGCTTGAAGTTGGGAATCCCGTAGCGAAGTAGCCCGCCGATGCGGTCGTTCTTTTCATACACCGCGACTGAATGGCCCGCGCGGCGCAACTGCTGCGCGGCGGCCAATCCTGACGGCCCGCTGCCCACCACGGCCACGCGCTTGCCGGTGTTGTGTTCGGGCGGCTCAGGATGAATCCAACCCTCTTCCCAGGCGCGCTCCACGATACTGCGTTCGATCACCTTGATCGAGACCGGTGGCTGATCGATGCCCAGCACGCAGGCCGCCTCGCAGGGTGCAGGGCAAATGCGGCCCGTGAACTCAGGAAAGTTGTTGGTCGCATGCAAGCGCCGGATAGCGTACTCCCAGCGATTGTTGTAAACCAGGTCGTTCCAGTCGGGGATCAGGTTGTTCACGGGACAGCCGGTATGGCAGAAGGGCACGCCGCAATCCATGCAGCGGGCGCCTTGCTCGCGCTGCTTCTCTTCCGGGAACGGCTGATAGATCTCCAGCCAGTCCTTCAGCCGCTCGTCCACCTGGCGGCGTGTGGGTTGTTCGCGCTTGATCTCCAGAAACCCTGTCACCTTACCCATGCTGCACCTCTGCCGTAGCCGTCACCAGAGGCGACGAATGTGTGGGAGAAACATAGAACTCTTCGACGCGCGGAACGCCGAGCACGCGTTTGTATTCGTGCGGGAAGACCTTAATGAATCGCGGCTGCGCGTCGGCCCAGTGCTCCAAGATCCATGCCGCGCGCGGGCTGCCGGTCAGGTCGCGGTGCCGCTCCAGCAGTCCCCGAACTTCGGCCACATCTTCCGGCGTGACAAGTGGTTCCAGATCCACGCTCGCCTTGTTGCAGCGGCGCGTCGTGAAGTCGCCCTGGTCGTCGTAAACAAAGGCGCGCCCGCCGCTCATGCCGGCTGCAAAGTTCCGGCCGGTGAGCCCCAGCACAACCACCGTGCCGTTGGTCATGTATTCGCAGCCGTGGTCGCCAACACCTTCAACCACCGCGGTGGCGCCGGAGTTGCGAACCGCAAAGCGTTCGCCGGCAATGCCGTTGAGGAAGACCTCGCCGCTCGTTGCGCCATACAGCACCACGTTGCCCACGAGGATGCTCTCTTCAGGCAGAAAGCTCGATGTCTTCGGAGGGTAGGCGATGATGCGTCCGCCGGAGAGTCCCTTGCCCAGGTAATCGTTGGTGTCGCCTTCGAGTTCAAGCGTGACTCCGTTCGGAACAAATGCTCCGAAGCTCTGTCCCGCCGATCCCTGAAAATGGAAATGAATGGTCTCGTCTGGCAGCCCCTCTGAGCCGTACCGGCGCGCAATCTCGCCGCCCAGCATGGCGCCCACGGTGCGATGCACATTGCGGATGGCAAAGCTGCCGGTGACCGGTGTCTTGGATTTTAGCGCCGGAGCGGCCTGGGCAATCAGCGCATGATCCAGAGCAGCGTCCAGGCCGTGGTCCTGGGCCTGCATCTTGCGGCGGGCAACACGCGAGGGCAGTGTAGGCGCGTACAGAATCGACGAAAGATCGACACCCTTGGCCTTCCAGTGCGCATCGGCCAACGATGCGTCGAGCTTCTCCACACGGCCCACCATCTCATCGACAGTGCGGAAGCCCAGCTTTGCCATGTGCTGGCGCATCTGCTCGGCGATGAAGAAAAAGAAATTGATGACGTGTTCCGGCTGGCCCTTGAAGCGTTCGCGCAAAACCGGATCCTGCGTGGCAATGCCCACCGAGCAGGTATTCAAGTGGCATTTGCGCATCATGATGCAGCCCATGGCGATCAGCGGCATGGTGGCAAAGCCGAACTCTTCGGCCCCCAGCAGCGCCGCAATCACCACGTCGCGGCCGGTTTGCAGTTTGCCGTCTGTCTGCACCTTGATGCGCGATCGCAAATCGTTCAGCAGCAGAACCTGTTGCGTTTCTGCGAGGCCAAGTTCCCAGGGCAGGCCGGCGTGCTTGATTGAACTCAGCGGCGAAGCGCCCGTGCCGCCGTTGTCGCCGGAGATGAGCACCACGTCGGCATGCGCCTTTGAAACGCCGGCCGCCACCGTGCCCACGCCCACCTCAGAAACCAGCTTGACCGCAATGCGAGCCTGCGGATTCACGTTCTTCAGGTCGTAGATGAGCTGCGCCAAATCTTCGATCGAGTAAATGTCGTGATGCGGCGGCGGAGAGATCAATCCCACGCCGGCGATCGAGTGGCGCGTCTTGGCGATCACGTCGTCCACCTTGTGCCCGGGCAACTGTCCGCCTTCGCCTGGCTTTGCGCCCTGCGCCATCTTGATCTGCAACTCGTCGGCGTTCACAAGATAATTCGTCGTCACGCCGAATCGCCCGCTGGCCACCTGCTTCACGGCCGAGCGGCGCAGGTCGCCGTTCGCATCCGGCTTGAAGCGCGCCTCGTCTTCCCCGCCCTCGCCCGTGTTCGACATGCCGCCCAGCCGGTTCATGGCGATGGCCAGCGTCTCATGTGCTTCCTTGCTGATCGATCCGTAGCTCATTGCGCCGGTCGTGAAACGCTTCACAATCTCCTTGGCCGGCTCCACCTCTTCAATCGGAATCGGCTTGTCGGCATACTTGAACTTCAGCAGCCCGCGCAGCGTGCACAAGTGGCGATTCTGGTCGTCGAGAAGATCGGTGTATTCCTGGAACGTGGCCGGATTGTTCTGCCGCACAGCATGTTGCACCTTGCTGATCGTCAGCGGATTGAGCAGGTGATATTCGCCGCCTTCACGGTACTGGTAATGTCCGCCCACAACCAGTTCGGTCTCTGAATCGGTAAGCGGTTTGAACGCGAAAGAGTGCTTCATCTGCGCTTCGCGTGCCAACACGTCCAGGCCAACCCCCTCGATGCGCGAAGCCGTTCCGGCAAAATAGGAATCGATCAGCGACCGGTTCAAGCCGACAGCCTCAAACACCTGTGCGCCGCGATAGCTCTGCAAGGTGCTGATACCCATCTTCGAGAATGTCTTCAGCAGGCCCTTGTTGATGGCTTTGATAAAGTTCTTCTCTGCCTGGTTGTTCGTCAGGTTGTGCGGCAGCAGTCCCAGGCGCTTCAGATCATGCAGCGTTTCAAACGCCAGGTAAGGGTTGATGGCGCTGGCGCCGTAACCAATAAGCAAGGCAAAGTGCATCACCTCGCGCGGCTCGCCGCTCTCGATGATGAGCGCCACCTGGGTGCGCGTCTTCTCCCGAACCAGGCGATTGTGGACCGCCGCCATGGCCAGCAGGCTGGGGATGGGCGCGTAGGTCGCATCCACGCCGCGATCGGAGATGATCAACAGGCTGTAGCCGGAGTTCACGGCCAGCGAGGCGCGCGCCCCCAGGTCGTCCAGCGAGTGCTTGAGCCCATCCTCGCCGTCTTCCGCGCGGAACAGCGCCGGCAGCGTGGTGGCCAGCAAATCGCCCGATGAGACACGGCGCAGCTTCTCCAAATCGCGGTTGGTCAGGATCGGATGCGGCAGCTTCAGCGTATGGCAGTTCTCAGGCGCTTCCTCAAGGATGTTGCGCTCGGTGCCGATGTAGCTGATCAGCGACATCACCAGCTCTTCGCGGATCGGATCGATAGGCGGATTCGTGACCTGCGCAAAAAGCTGCTTGAAATAGTTGAACAGCGGCTGCGGACGGTCAGAGAGGCAGGCCAGCGGCACATCCGTGCCCATTGACCCAATCGGCTCTTCGCCCTTTGCGCCCATCGGGCCGAGCAGCATGCGCAAGTCTTCTTCTGTGTATCCATAAGCCCGCTGGCGGCGCAGCAGCGTCTCGGGGTTCGACGCGATCAAGCGTGACGGCTCCGGCAGTTGGTCCATGCTCACCTGCTGCTGCTTGAGCCAATCGGCATAAGGCTGGCGGCCGGCAAGTTGCTTCTTGATCTCGGCGTCAGAAATAATGCGCTTCTGCACCGTGTCCACCAGAAACATCCGGCCCGGCTGAAGCCGGCCCTTCTTGCGCACGTCTTTTGCGGGCACATCCAGAACGCCGGCCTCTGAGGCCAGCACAACCAGGTCGTCCTTCGTGACCAGGTAGCGGCCCGGGCGCAAACCGTTGCGGTCCAGCGTGGCACCAATCACCTTGCCGTCGGTAAATGCAATCGCCGCCGGCCCATCCCACGGCTCCATCAGAGAAGCGTGGTACTCATAGAAGGCGCGCTTGTCTTCGTCCATGTCCGGATTTCCGGCCCAGGCCTCGGGAATCAGCATGGCCATCACATGGGGCAGCGAGCGCCCTGACTGGTAAAGAAACTCCGCGGCGTTATCCAGGGCTGCGGAATCGCTCCCGTCCGGAGTGATGATCGGGTAAAGATCGTCGATCTTGCCGTCGTAAAGCGGACTGCCAAGCACCGACTGGCGGGCGTTCATCCAGCTCACGTTGCCGCGCACGGTGTTGATTTCGCCGTTGTGCGCAATGTACCGGTAGGGGTGGGCCAGCTTCCAACTAGGAAACGTGTTGGTGGAAAAGCGCTGGTGGACCAAACACAGCGCGCTGGTCACGAGTGGGTTGGCCAGCTCAAAGTAGAACTTCTCAATCTGCGGAGCCAGCATCAGGCCCTTGTAGATGATGGTTCGACAGGAGAACGAAGGGATATAAAACATCTCCTTGCCTTCAATCTCCGATTCCACAATCTCGTTCTCCGTGCGGCGGCGCACACGGTAAAGCAGACGCTCGAAACTATCTTCATCCAGTCCCTCGGGCCGGCCCACAAAAAGCTGCTCAATATATGGCTGCGATGCGCGCGCCTCGCGGCCGATCGAGTCGCCGTTCACCGGAGTATCGCGCCAGCCGAAGACCTTCAGACCCTCTTCACCGGCGATACGCTCAAAGATTCCCTCGCATTGCAGCCGGCTGTGCTTCTCCACCGGCAAAAAGCACATGGCCACGCCATAGGCGCCAGGCTCCGGCAGTTGCATCCCCAACTCCCCGCACTCACGCACAAAAAACAGATGCGGAATCTGGATGAGAATGCCCGCTCCATCGCCCGTCTCCGGATCGCATCCTGCCGCGCCGCGGTGGGTGAGGTTGATCAGCACCTCAAGTCCCTTGCGGATAATTTCATGGCTCTTTTCGCCCCGAATGCTGGCAACCAACCCCATACCGCAGGCATCGTGCTCATTCCGCGGGTGATACAAACCCTGGGCTTGAGGAGTGCGGGGATGACGATCCGATGGTTTCATGGCAACCTTCTGAATGAATTTTTCCGTACAGAATGCATTGCTGGTCTGAAAGACACTGCTGCTGTGCGACTCCTCGAGGGAAATCGCCCTATGTCTTTCATAAAAGAGGTCCGCCAGAGCAAGCGAGGCCAGTCCAGGCCAGGCCGTGCTTATGCTGTGCTGAAGTCTTTAATATATCGAAAAAATCGCCTGTCGGCAGAACTTCCTTGCGCGCCGCCCCCCGCCGCAATCCCAGGCTCCTTCCCAAATTCGCTGTTTTCCTGCGTTTACGGGGTTTCCCTCAAGTGCCGAAGCAACGCGAAACAACTCTGCTGGCGCCGCCTGAAGCGACGCGGAAACTGCGGCGGAAGAGCGCGCCGGCTCGCAAAGCCAGCGCGCCCCCCCCGCAAACAATCGGCGCCGGAGCCCCGCTCCGGCCACTTCACCGGCAGACTACGGGTAGATACTGCGCAGTTGCACAGCCTCTGCCACTCGCCCAATGCCCAGCATATTGGCGGCAATGCGCATGGGCACTTTCCGCTCCTGATGAATCTTCACAACATCGCGGAACGACGTCTTCATCACCCGCTCCAGGCGGTTGTACACATCCTGCGCCTCCCAGAACAGGTGCTGCTCATCCTGCACCCATTCAAAGTAGGAGACAGTGACGCCGCCGGCATTGCACAGAATGTCGGGAATGATGAACACTCCCTTGTCTTGCAGAATGCGATCGGCCGCGGGCGTCAGAGGGCCGTTGGCTGCTTCGGCCACAATTCTTGCGCCCAGCGTTCCGGCATTCTCCACGTCCACCGTGTTCTCCAGCGCCGCCGGAACCAGAATGTCGCACTTGAGCGCCAGCAGCTCGGCGGGCGTGATAGGCTCGCTCTCCGGGAAGCCTTCCACATGGCCAACCAGCAGCTTCATGTGGATCAGCTCCGGAATATCCAGCCCCTTGGGGTTGTAGACGCAGCCTGTCGAGTCGCTCACCGCGATTACCTTGGCGCCTGCCTCGTGCAGCAGTTGCGCCGTGATCGAGCCGGCATTGCCAAAGCCCTGCACAGCCACGGTAGCGCCTTCCAGAGACATGTGCAGATGCTCGCAGGCGCACTGGATCGTATAGAAAACGCCGCGCCCCGTAGCCTCATTGCGCCCCAGCGACCCACCCAGGCTGATCGGCTTGCCCGTCACCACGCCCGGAATCGGGTAGCCTTTGGTCATGCTGTAGGTGTCCATGATCCAGGCCATGGTCTGTGAGTTGGTATAAACATCCGGCGCGGGAATGTCCCTCTCCGGCCCGATCAGCGGCAAAATCGCGCTCGTGTAGCGGCGCGTCATCCGCTCCAGCTCGCCCTGAGACATGTGTTTCGGATCGCAGGTGATTCCGCCCTTGCCGCCGCCAAACGGAATATTCACCACCGCGCACTTCCACGTCATCCACGTGGCCAGTGCCTTTACCTCGTCCAGCGTCACCTGCGGGTGGTAGCGGATGCCGCCCTTGGCCGGTCCGCGCACCATGCTGTGCTGCACGCGGTAGCCCTCAAAGCGGTGAATGTGGCCGTTGTCCATCCGCACCGGAACGGTCACGGTTAGAATCCGTTCGGGATACTTGATCATCTCCCGAACATCGTTGTCCAGACTTAAAGCGTCTGCGGCTGTGTCAAAATTCTCCAGGGCAACGTCATAGGCGTTTCCCGGTCTTGCTGTCGTGAGCATCGTCTTTCCTCCTTGCTCACTCCGGTCCCTCGCGCTGCATGATCGCTGGCAGACGTTCAACTCACATGCACAGGCTCCCGTGGGTTAGCGTTCTGCGTTTCGGTCAGCCGCGATGCGTAAACCGGCATGAGCCATTTCTTGTAACGCTCCAGATGTCCGCGCGTCGCATCGAAATACAACTGGCGTATCTCCTGCGTAACCGCGCCAATCGCTCCACTCTTCACCGGCCGATGATCCACCCGTGAAATAGGCATCACGCCCACCGCCGTGCCGGTAAAGAACAGCTCGTCGCAAATATAAAGTTCGCTGCGGTCGATCGGCCGCTCCACAACTTCAAGGCCCAGCTCCCGCTGCGCCACCTCCATCACCGTATCGCGCGTAATCCCCTCCAACACGTTTTCAGTCACCGATGGGGTAATAAGCTTGCCCTTGCGCATCATGAAAATATTGCAGGTGGCCCCTTCGGCCACGTGGCCGCTCTCGTTCAGAAAAATCGCCTCGTCGAATCCGCACCGCCGTGCCTCGTCACTGGCCAGCGCGCTGTTCACATAAGCGCCGCAGATCTTTGCCCGGGCCGGGATCGCATTGTCGTCAATGCGCCGCCACGAGCTCACACCCGCATGCAGTCCCTGGTCGTTATGCAGATATTCGCCAAACGGAAGAGCCACAATGGCAAAGGCGTCCTCGTCGTCCGGACTCACGCCCACCCGCTCGGCGCTCTTGTAGGCCAGCGGACGCATATACACATTGGTGCGCAGATTGTTCCTGCGCAGCAGCTCCAGCGTAATGTCGCACAGTTCCTCCGGCGAAGGCGGAACGGCAATGCGCAAGATCCCGCAGTTCTGCTTCCATCGCTGGTAGTGCTCCAGCGGTCGCAGCAGATACAGCTCCTGCTGCCCCTCATCCCAGTGTGCGCGGATCCCCTCAAAAACCCCGGTTCCGTAATGCAGCGCATGGGTCAGGATTCCCACCTTCGCCTCGCGCATCGGCATAAACTGCCCATCGAAATAGCAAATCAGATTCGGATCGGCATCTGCCCTCATCTCACACCTCGGCCAGCGACTCCCTCAACAATGCGCGGCCCCGCGCCAGCGCGCGCTCGTCCAGTTCAACCCAGCGCGGATTCTTCACCAACCGCTGCAATGCGGCATCGATACTTGCATCCGGCAAAACGCCGGTCACTTCAAGCAGCACTCCCAGCATCACCATGTTGCCCACCCGCTGATCGCCCAACTCATCGGCAATCTGCGTGAAAGGCAACGCCAGTACATGCACGTCATCCCGCTTGCAATCCTCCGGGAACGTCTCGCCGTTATAGATCACCCAGCCGCCCGGACGCACGTTGGCGTCAAACTTCCTCAGCGACGGTTCATTCATGGCCACCAGAACGTCGGGCAATGTGACCAGCGGCGAGTCGATCGTCTTGCTCGACAACCGCACATGGCAGTTGGACGTGCCGGAACGCATTTCGGGGCCATAGGACGGGAGCCATGACACCTCAAGCCCCGCGTCCAACCCCGCCTCGGCCAGCACCTCGCCCATCAGCAACACGCCCTGGCCGCCAAAGCCCGCCACCCGTACGCGAATATCCAGCTCTTTCTCGTTCGGCCCCATGTGGTGGGAGTTGCCCTCCGGCAGGCTTTCGTTGTCTACGCCAAGAATGCGCGGAATCTCTTCAACCGCCGGCCCCGGAGCCGGCATCGGCCGCGGGCGCCTGTCCTTGGTTCGATCGCAGAACACCCCCAGCGGAAACGTCTTCTCCATCACGTCGCGAACCCAGTGCTGCGCATCCACCGCGTTCATCTTCCAAATCGTCGGGCAGGGCGACAGCACCTCAATCAGCGAGAAACCCAAACCGAGTGCCTGGTTTTCTACCGCCCGCTTGATGGCCCGCGAGGCCTGCATGATCTGCTTGTTGTCTCCCAGTCCCACGCGCTCGATATAGACCGGCGCCTCCAGCGTGGCCAGCAATTCGCTCATGTGCAGCGGATAGCCTTCGCTCTCTGCGTGCCGCCCGTCCGGCGTGGTGGTGCTCTTCTGGCCCAGCAGCGTGGTGGGCGCGGCCTGGCCGCCGGTCATGCTGTAGATTCCGTTGTTCACAAAGATCACCGTGATGGCTTCGCCGCGGTTGGCCGCATGCAGAATCTCCGCCGAACCAATCGCCGACAAGTCGCCGTCGCCCTGGTAGCTGATCACGATGCTTCCCGGCCGGCTCCGCTTGGCCGCCGTAGCCACGGCGGGCGCGCGCCCGTGCGCGGCCTGGATGTTGCCCACGTCGAAGTAATAGTAGGTAAAGACCGAGCAGCCCACCGGCGCAATCAAAATGGTCCGGTCCTGAATCCCCAGCTCATCAATCGCCCGCGCCAGCATCTTGTGCACCTGGCCGTGCCCGCAGCCTGGGCAATAGTGCGTTGCATGCTGCAAATCTTCTTTCCGGTCATAACGCTGGTAGAACGACGTCGCTCTGCCTTGCGCTACCTCATACCCCATCGTCGCGTCGCTAGACATTGGCCAACCGCTCTTCCTCCGGCTCCATGGCCGGCAAATATCGCTGCGCCTGTTCGTGCACAAGCCTGAGCACCTCCTCATGCGACGGCACGTTCCCGCCCATGCGGCTCAGAAATTCAACCGGCCGCGACCCGTTCAGCGCCAGCCGGACATCTTCAATCATCTGTCCGTTGCTCATCTCCACCACCACAAACACCCGCGCCTTCTCTGCCATCCGCTGGAAGTGGAGCTTGGGGAATGGATAGAGCGTGATGGGCCTGAGCACGCCCACCTTGATCCCGCTGGCGCGAGCCTCTGCCACCACCGCCTTCAGGATGCGCGCTACAATTCCGTAGCCCACCAGCACAATCTCCGCGTCCTCGGTCTGGAACTCTTCCGCCCGCGTCTCCAGTTGCTCCGCGCGCTGATATTTGCTTTCAAGATGGCGATTGTGCTTCTCCAACTCATCGCAATCCAGGTGCAGTGAGTTCACCAGGTTGCCCCGCGACTCCACCGTACCCGCCACGGCCCACTCTGGCAGCCGCGGCGCAATCGCTTCCTGCGGAAACTCCACCGGCTCCATCATCTGCCCGATGAATCCATCCGCCAGCACCACCACGGGGTTGCGATACTTGTCAGCCAGCTCAAACGCCAGCGCGGTTAGATCGGCCATCTCCTGCACCGAGTGCGGCGCCAGCACGATGGTGCGGTAGTTGCCGTGTCCGCCGCCCTTCACCACCTGGTGATAGTCGCTCTGTTCGGCCACGATGTTGCCCAGCCCCGGGCCCCCGCGTGTGATGTCGGCAATCACGCAAGGCAACTCCGCGCCGGCCAGATAGCTCATCCCTTCCTGCATCAGGCTGATGCCCGGCCCGCTCGATGCCGTCATCGCCCGCACGCCCGCCGAGGCCGCGCCGTAAAGCATATTGATCGCCGCTACCTCGCTCTCGGCCTGCAAAAACACGCCGCCGGTCTTCGGCATATAAAGCGCCGCGGACTCGGTAATCTCGCTTGCCGGGGTAATCGGATATCCATAAAACGCGCGGCACCCGGCCAGAATCGCGCTCTTCACAATCGCTTCGTTGCCCTTCATCAATTGCTTGCGCATTAAACCGCCCCCTGCATGTTTCTTTCCAGCCCGGCCTCGCTGCCCGCCGCGTTCTTGGCCAGGCGCATCACCGTAATCGCTCCCGGCTCAGGACACGCCATAAAGCAGATCCCGCATCCCGTGCAGCCCTTGCCTGCGTACAATGCCGTCCGGTAGCCGGAGTGATTCAGCCGGTCGCTCAACCGAATCACCTTCGGCGGACACGCCTCCATGCAAAGCCCGCACCCCTTGCACTCGTCTTCATTCACCCGCAACTGGCCGCGGTCCCGCTTTTCGGCTTCGCTCATTCCCCGCTCCTCTTCAAACCATCACGCAAACTGCACGGCCGCTTTCCGCTCCATGTAATGGGCGCGCACGGCAAAATCTTCAAGCTCCGCCTGAAAGCGCGGATCGGCAATTGCAATCAGCGCCTCGGCCCGCTCCCGCAGGGTCTTGCCATGCAGGAATGCGATTCCATACTCAGTCACCACATAATGCACATCCGCGCGTGAAGTCACCACCCCCGCGCCCGGCTCCAGCATCGGCACGATCCGCGAAATCTCTCCGCGGCGCGCCGTCGCGGGCAGCGCGATAATCGGCACGCCCCCCTTCGACCGCGCGGCCCCGCGAATAAAATCGATCTGCCCGCCGAAGCCGCTGAAAGGTCTTGTCCCCAGCGAATCCGCGCAAACCTGCCCCGTCATGTCCACCTGCAGTGCCGAGTTGATCGCCACCATCTTGTCGTTCTGCGCCACAATATACGGATCGTTCGTATAGGAGATTGACCGGAACTCAAAGCTTGGATTCTGGTGGACAAACTCAAACAGCCGCTTTGACCCCAGCACGAATGACACCACGGCCTTGCCCCAGTGCAGCGACTTGCGTTCCCCATTCAGAACGCCCGCTTCCATCAGGTCGATCACGCCATCCGAGCACATCTCGGTGTGGATGCCCAAATCGCGCTTATCCGTGAGACACGCCAGCACCGCGTCGGGAATGCCGCCGATCCCCGTCTGCAAGGTGGCCCCGTCGGGAATCAGCGAGGCCACGTTCTCCCCAATCCTGCGTTGCACGTCGGTAAACGGCTCCGCCTCCAGTTCAAGCAGCGGGCGCGCCGTCTCCACCACCGCCGCAATGTGGCTCACGTGGATCATCGTCTCGCCATGCGTGCGCGGCATCTGCTGGTTCACCTCGGCGATTACCCTCCGGCAGCAGCGCGCCGCCGTCATCGTGCAGTCCACCGTGGTTCCCAGGCTCACAAACCCGTGCTCGTCCGGCGGCGATACCTGCATCAGCACCACGTCCAGCGGAAGCTGGCCGGAGATAAACAGATTCTCAATCTCGCTGAGAAAAATAGGCGTGTAGTCGGCCCGCCCGGCGGCCACCGCCTCGCGCACATTCTCGCCCAGAAACAAGCCCCGATGGCGAAAGACACCCGCGTACTCCGGCCGCGTATACACCGCCTCGCCCAGAGTCTTCATGTGAACAATTTCCACATCGCGCAGCTCGGGAGCCCGAGCCACCAGTGCGTCCACCAATACTGACGGCGTGCCGCATCCGGACTGGATCCAGATGCGATTTCCTGAGCGGACCGTCTCCAGTGCCGCTGCGGCGCTCATGCACTTGCTGCGATACTCTGTGCGCCAGTTCATGCCCGATTGCCTCTGCCTGCGGGCATCAACCTGCCCTGCAAAACAGCCATTCTCCCTGTCCAGCTCACTGCAATCGAACCACTCAGCCTTGTTTCCGTTCTCACAAGGCTGCCTTCCAAGGGCCTTCCAGATACACCTCAAAGCCCATGTGAATCTACGCCCTGGCACGGGCTGCTGCTGTGATGTCTGTCACCTCGCCCGCCACGACCTTCCCGGCCGGCCTTGCGTCCTCCGGTCCGCCTGAATTCTAATTCCGCTCTTATGCAAGTCGCGCTCCAACCCGCTGCCACAGCCCCTGCCGACAGACCGATACTCGGCGCGCGATCCGCACTGGTCCTGGCCGGCTTCAGCGCGATGGTGGGACAGATTCTTCTGCTCCGCGAGTTGATCGTCCTCTTCAACGGCAACGAAATGTCGCTGGGCATCATGCTGGCCACCTGGCTCTTGTGGACCGCTGCAGGCAGCGCCCTTGCCTCCCGCATTGCGCTCAACCAGGCCAACACCCGCCGCCTGGTTGCCGCGCTCAATTGCCTGCTTGCCCTCAGCCTTCCACTCACCCTCTTCGCCCTGCGCGCCTCAAGAAGCTGGTTCCAGGCCCTCCCCGGCCAACTGGCCTCGCCGGCGGCCATGATCCTTACTTCGCTGGCTTGCCTGAGCGTCTTCTGCATGGTCTCGGGGGCGCTGTTTGTGTCGGCGGCGCGTATGCTCCAGCAGAGTCGCACCCCTTCCTCGCAACCTGCCGCCGGCTCGGCGTACATGGGTGAGGCCATCGGCTCCGCCGTCGGCGGAGTCCTCGCCAGCCTCTTCTTGTTGAGAGCCCTTCAGCCTTTTCAGATTGCCGCAATCGTTGCCCTGCTCAACCTGTCCATGGCGGCGGTGTTGCTCCTCCGCCCCCGCCGCAAGCAATTTGTAATTCTGGCTGGTCTTTCCTTCCTCCTGGCAGTTCCACTCCTCACCGTGGCCGCGCCCATGCTGGAGCGAGCGGCGCAAGCGCTCTTGTGGCGCGGCTTTCATCTGCTGGGGTCCCGTGACTCAGTCTATGGCAACCTGGCCGTCACCCAGACCGGCGACATCCGTAGCCTCTACTCAAACGGCGTCTTAATCGCCAACGCGCCTGACCCTGCCGCCGCTGAAGAAAGTGTGGACTATGCGCTGCTGGAGCACCCCGCGCCGAGGCGCATCCTGCTGATCGGCGGAGGCCTCAACGGCAGCATCGCCCTGGCCCTCCAGCATCCCACCGTCGAGCGCATCGATTACGTCGAACTCGACCCCTCCCTGATCGCCGTGGCGCGGCATTTCTTCCCCACCCTTTCCAGTTCCGCGCCTTCCGACCCGCGCGTGTACGTACATTTCGCCGATGGCAGAGCCTATCTGCGCGCCACTCCAGACCGGTTCGACGTCATCCTCGTCAACGTTCCCGATCCCCAAACCGCGGAGTTGAATCGCTTCTACACCGTCGAGTTCTTCCAAACGGCTCGCGAGCATTTAGCGCCGGGCGGGCTCCTTTCGCTCCAACTCCATTCCTCCGAAGAGAACCTCAGTCCGGAGCTGGCAAACTTCCTGCGCTGCATCCAACTCACCTTGCAGCAGGTCTTTCCCCACATCGCCGTCCTTCCCGGCGACACCCTTCACTTCTTCGCCTCCGCCGAAACCGGCTCGATCACCGAAGATCCGCGGACTCTGATTGCGCGCCTGCGCGAGCGGCATCTCAAAACCCAGTACGTTCGCGAATACTTCATCCCCTTCCGCATGATGCCCGACCGCATGGATCAGATCCACGCGCAGTTGCGCCCCCTCGCGTCAACCCCCGTCAATCATGACTTTCAACCAATCGCGTACTACCTGAATATCGTCATGTGGACCACGCAATTCAATCCCGGCCATGCGCGCTGGTTCTCCGCCATGGCGCAACTCAGGCCCGCGCGCTTCATGCCCTGGCTGCTGGCCGCCCTGCTTCTGGCGGCCATCCTCGTCGCCTTCATCCCAGCCATCCGCAAACGCGCCCCCGCCGCGGCAATGCTTTCCGTGGCCGCAACAGGGTTCACGATGATGGCGCTCCAGGTCTTCCTGCTGCTCGCGTTTCAGGCCATCTACGGATACGTCTATCACCAGTTGGCAATCCTCATCGGCCTCGGAATGGCCGGCATCGCCCTGGGAACATGGCTGGGCATGCAACCCAACCGCGGCAGCCTGCCATGGCGCAGCCTCGCCTCCACACAACTTCTGCTCGCGGCATCCAGCCCGTTGCTCATCGGCGCGGTCACATTGCTCGCCAAACTCTCCGGGCCTGCGGCCACATGGTTCGCGGCGCAGTGCCTCTTCCCTGCCCTGGCCGCTCTCTGCGGCCTGCTGGGCGGCTGGCAGTTCCCTCTGGCGACAAGGATCTATTTGAACGAGTCCGGCCACCAGCGCAGCCTGGGAGCGCTCTATGCCATGGATCTGCTGGGCGGATGCGTCTGCGCCCTTGTGCTCGGCACGTTTCTCATTCCCATCTTCGGCTTCTGGAGAACGGCATGGCTCTGTGCGGCCATCAACCTCGCCCCTGCCCTGCTCGCCGCGCGTTCAAGCCTTACAGCCAAGTAACGCAACAACCATCCACTTAGCGCTTATGCTCCTCAAACACCACCGCCGTGAACCGGAAGATGTCTGTATCCGGGTCCTTCCAGCAATCGGCGCGCATGCCTGCCTTCACGCAGGTTTGCTCAAGAAACTTCTGCCGCTCCCACTTCTCCTCCACCGGCACCTGCGGCAGCAGCAAGCCTTCATGGCGGCCGTTCTTCATCAGCAACCCGTGTTCGCCCACCTTGATCTCTTCGACATCCGCGACCCGACGCAGCGGTGAGAGCACCGAGATCTCATACGTGAGCCGCGGCAACTCCATCGCCGATACCGGCTCAAACCGCGGATCGCGCAGCGCGGCATAGGTTGCCGTATCGCGCACCGTCAGATAGAGCGGCTTCTCGGCTGAGGTGTAGCCGATGCAGCCGCGCAGGTCGCCGCCGATGCGCAGCGTCACAAAGGCGCCGCGCTCCTGGTTCAGCGCCAGGCTTTGCGATTGCGGCGGCTGGTACGGCTTGCCCTGCTCCACCACATGCTCCACCGAGGTGCGCGCCAGGGCGAGCAGTTCAGTCTTCTCCGCATCCGTCAGCGTGAACGGCGTCTCGGTCGCCTTCGCGCTGTGCGCCTTCACAAAGACATCCGCGCTATAGCCCACCACGCGCGCGTGGTCGCCTGACGTGTCACCGGAGTTCAAATACTTCAGCACCTGCGCCCGGGTTGCGCCCATGCGCTCGGCGGCAATCATGGCGGCCACAATGGGCGCGCCGCCGCATGCCTCCCAGATGCGCGGCTGAAAGTTGCGCGACATGCTGAAGTAGTCCCACGCTTCCAAAGCTGCCAGCGTCTTGTGATCGATCTTCTCGGCATCGTCATAAGGATGATAGTGAGACAGATCGGAGCTGGCCACAATCAGCGTATCGCCGCCGTGGATCAGCTTGGCCAGCGCCACGCCCAAAGCGCGGCTGTTCTCGTAGCTCTGATCTCCCATGACGACGGGCACCAAAGTGAATTCGCCCAGCACGTGCTGCAACCACGGCAATTGCACCTCAAGCGCATGCTCGGCGCCGGCAGAGGTGGCGTCGTGTCCCTGGCTTGACAGCCGCATCGTCGGGCTCATCCCGGCCAGCTCCCGCGCAAAGGTCTTGTCCACCTGCACCGTTCCCAGCGGCGTCGCATAGCCGTCCCCGTCATAGACTGAGGTGAAATCGAACGACTCATAGTGCGACGGCGCAATCACCACCACGCGCGAAAACTTGTGCCCCTTGAGCGCCCCATACGTATACGCCGCCACCGGGCCTGAATACTGGTAGCCGGCGTGCGGCGCAACCACAGCCAGAATTGGATCGGCTATCGGCGGCTGAACCGCATGGGCCAGCATCTCGTCCATCATCGCCGTCAGCGCCTTGGCATCGGCTGGGTAAAAGCTGCCGGCTACGCCCGCCTGCCGTACCTTCTGTTCGCCGGCAGCGCGAACATGCTGCACCGGCGCCAGCACCGCCAGTGCGACGAGTTGAACCATTGCGCAAACCATGGGGTAACTCCTTTTCAGGTTCATGAGGCCAATCTCCTCCGCGCCTTCACACGTGCCAGATGCCGGGGATGGGATGTTTGCAGATCGGGCACGCATTCTTCTCAATCAACATCTTGCTTTCGCTAAATCCCACGCGCTCCACCAACAGCTTCTTGCATTGTGGGCAATACGTGTTTTGCGCCGGGTGGCCGGGCACGTTGCCGATATAAACGTAGTGCAGCCCTTCGCCATCGGCAATCGCCTTGGCGCGTTCCAGCGTGGCAACCGGCGTGATGGGCAGATTCTTCAGCAGGTATTGCGGATGAAACTGCGTAAAGTGCAGCGGCACATCCACGCCCAGGTTGGCCTTTACCCAGCGAGCCAGGCCCGTGAACTCCGCATCGCCGTCGTTGAGCGTGGGCACAACCAAATACACAATCTCCAGCCACTTGCCCATCTTCCGCAGCGTCACCAGCGACTCCAGCACCTGCTTCAACTGGCCGGTCACCACATCGCGATAGTAGGACTCTGAGAACGACTTCAGATCGATCTTCACCGCGTCCATCTTGCCGTAAGCCTGTCGCAGCGCCTCTTCCTGCATGTAGCCATTCGACACCACAATGCTGCGCACGCCGGCTGCGTGGCCCGCATCGGCCGCATCCATTAAAAACTCACTAAAAACCACCGGCTCGCTGTAGGTGTAAGCAATGGTCGGGCAATCGTAGTGGCGCGCCAGTTCGGCAACTCTCTGCGGCGGAATGTACTCCGCCGGCAGTTGCTCCGGCCGCGATTGCGAGATGTCCCAGTTCTGGCAGAATTTGCAGTTCACGTTGCACCCCGCCGTGGCCAGCGAGAAGGCCAGCGAGCCCGGCAGATAATGGAACAACGGCTTCTTCTCCACCGGATCCACATGGGCCGCGCACACCCGCGAGTGAACCAGTGTGTAGTATTTTCCGCCGCTATTTTCCCTCACGCCGCAGTAGCCGCGCTCCTTGTCGCCCACCACGCATCCGCGCGGGCAAAGCTTGCACTTGATCTTGAGATTGGCGGCCTTCTCATAGAACTTCGCTTCCACAACGAAGCGCGCATCGTCCGGCTGTTGCGTGGTGGCGGCGGGCATTCCCGTGGCCGCATGCGCAAACTCGCCCACGCCCAGTGCGCCGCCAGAAGCAACCGCGCACTTCAAAAACGACCGACGATTGATCGCTCCTCCCGGCAGGCCGCAAACGCCTGCACAACTGTCGCCCTCTGTATTCATCTCTCGCAACATAGTTGAACTCTCCATCGCGCGATCCGGCTAAATCTCAACCGTGGTGATTTTCTTCGGATCGCAGTTGCCCAGCCGATGATCCTTGTCGGCTGCCGTGGCAAGATAAGCCGGCGCGCGGCCGTCGGCCTCCAGCGTCTTCAATCCATGCTCGGCGCGCTTGCGCTCGATGATCTGCCAGCCAACTGTATCCAGCGCCACCGGATCCTGCGAAATAAGCAGCCCATTCATCTGCCAGCAGTGCTCGGGCTTGTAGGCAGGGCCGCCTTCGTACATCGCAGTGGTCGCATCGCAGATTGTCAGCCGCAGCCGCGTCTTGATCTCCGGCAGCATGTTCAAATCGGCAATGTACGGGTTGCACCCGTTCGGGTGGTACTTGTTGGGGTTATGAATCGCGCCGTACATGTTCTTGAGTCCAAGGGTTACGCCCGCGCCGTCGTGGTCCTTCAATACGGGAAGATTGATCAGCACATTCGTGCGCTGGGTCAGAATCTTCGAGACCCGGCTGCCAACGCTGCCCCAGGCAGAAAGTTCCTGCTCATAGTCCACCTGGTCTGTGCCGAAGCACTGCACACGGTTGCCGCCCATCGCGATCTGGAAACCGACACGCTCCAACTCGTCCGTGCTGCGGTCCCAGACCACAATGTCGGCCGCCATGATGCCGGCCTGCTGCAAACGCTCGCAGATGGCCTCTACCAGCTCGCGATCGGTCGAGATGCCGCGCCCGCCGAGCGCATTCACTTTGAGGCCAACCACTTCACCGGGGCGAACGATTTGCTTCCACGCCTCAAGCTCACGGTCACGATTGAAGGCCGCCTGCATGGCTCGATCCAGCAGCGCCAGCATCCGGCCTGAATCCACGGCCGAGCCGCTTCCCCGCAGTTGAGCGTCGCGCGCGACGACGACGCGAGAGCTTGCCAACGCTTCTCCTGATTCAGCAGCAGCCAGTTGCACCCCGGCACACGCTCCCAGAGCCGCTGCGCCCGTCAGAGCGCCCTTCAGAAAATCTCTTCGGCTGGCTGTGTGCGTGCGGTTCATCCTGCGGCTCCGCCGACTCGCGCTCGCGTTGCGCGAATCAGTTGAGTTAATCGCTACTGCAACGCGCGCACTCTTGCAGTGATGCCCGGCACCCCCTATGGAACACGGGGATGCGCAGGCTTCAGCGCCAACGTCAGCACGTGCCCCACGGCCGCCGACGGCTGGTTGATGCCGGCGAGTGAGGCGAATGTAGCCGCCAGGTCAACCGGCGCTACACGGTCGTGGTACGCGCCGGGCAAAAACGGCTCGCCATAAAACGCCAGCGGCACATGGCGATCGTAAGACCATGGGCTGAAGTGCGTCGTGCCGGCGCGGGCGCTGGTCCCCTCCATCTGATATGCGCCTAACACCAGCATGACGAACCAGTTGCCATGCTGCGCATAGCTGTGTGCCAGCAGGCGGCCCCACTCGGAGGGAGGCAGTTGGCCGTGCGCCAGCTCAAGCCGCGTGTAAACTCCCGCAACCTGCGGCGCCTGGGGCAGCCGATGCTGCGCCGGCAGCGTCTCCGAAGTGTGCGGAGCAACACTGGCCACAGCAGCCGGCAATAGCTCGGCAACCGCATCCTCGGCGGCCTGCTCGGTAATGCCTGCGGCCTGAAACATCTTTTGATTGAGCACGATGTAAGGCAAATCCGGGCCCGGCATGAGGAAATCGGTCTTCTTGCCGGGCGTGAAGCGAGCGCTCAGTTCCGTGTTCACATTGGCATACACGGCCTTCATATCCACCACGCCGGAGTGGATGCCCAGATCTGCCGCGTCGCCGGGAATAGGGGCGATGCCGTGATCGGCCGAGAGCGCGAGCCAGACATTTCTCAGGCCGATCCCCTTGTCGAGCCATGCGAAAAATTTGTCCAGGTCGCGATCGAGGCTGACGATCATCTGCTCTTCAAACTCAGAGTCGGGGCCGAACTGGTGGCCCTGGATATCGTTGGCAGACAAGGAGATGACCACCAGGTCAGTCACGCCGCGCTGGCCCAGTTTCTCGCCGTCGATGAGGGCTTTGGCAAAGTCCAGCTCGTAGGCGTTGGCGGCGGGGGTGCGGCCCACCAGCTCAAAAAACTGCGTCGTCCCCTCCACCTGGGCTTCCCGGGCGGCCTGGGCGATGCGGCCACTGGAGTTGAAGGCGCGGGCCCACGCGGGCAGGTGCTCCATGTAGTAGGTGGATGTGGTGAACTGGCCGCTCGCATTGTCAATCCAGAAAGCGCCGTTGGCCGACTGGCCGGCGGGCAGAATGGCGGCGCGGTCCTTCAACGAAATCCCATAGACCCGCGACTGGCCCTGCGTGGCAAGGCGCAGCTCGTCGCCCAGCGTGGTGGCTCTCAGATTCAGCGGCGAGGCCCCGATGACGAACTTCGCCGCATCGTCGGGAGCACCGGGCTGATTGGCTGGGATCGACGATGGGGGCAGGTCAACCAGCTGATAACGCTCGTCTTCTACCGAGCTGACCTTGTGGTCGTTCGACCGCGCCGCATCCCAGAACTCGTTGGCCTCAATGCCGTGGCCGTCGGTGTAGGCGCCGGTTCCTATGGTTGCGTGGCCGGGGGCGGTCTTGGTGTTGGCGTAGTCGTAGTAGCAGTCGGTAAACCAGGCGCCCTCGTCCATGAAAAGGCGGAAGCCGCGGCCTTTGAATTTTAGATAGTCTCGATCCAAATAGTCGCCGCGGAACTGATCGATCACCACGATCACGATCAACTTGGGGCGGCCCACATAGGCCTGGGCCGGGGAGGTGGCCGGAAGAAGGAGAGTGAGAACGAAGAGGACGATTTGGAACGCGAACCACCGAGGGTGCGATTTCATGCAAGCATCATAAACATCGCAGCGTTACAAAGTAGTCAACCGGAGATGGTTTTGCTTGTGTTTCAGTCTCCGCCGCACTCACCACACATCCATTCTGCGCGAAAGCGGCTAAATGTTCTGCAAAAACGCGGCGGGCGGTCCATTCAGGACCGCCCGCCGCCGCTCATCCAGCAAGCAACTACGCGGGAACCGCGTCGGAGGAGTTCACCTTCACGGGCGTCAGCCAGCCAAAGCGATCCGGCTTCAGGCCGTTGGCGATGCCGAAGAACTCGTCGGCAATCTGTTTTGTGATTTCGCCGGGGGTTCCGTCGCCGATGACGATGCGGTCAATCGAGCGAATCGGCGAGACCTCTGCGGCCGTGCCGGTAAAGAAGACTTCGTCGGCAATGTAGAGCAGCTCGCGCGGCAGGGCCTGCTCGGTCACCGTGAGGCCCAGGTGGCGGGCGAGGGTCAGCACCGAGTCGCGCGTAATGCCCGACAGCGCGGAGTTGGCCAGCGGCGGCGTATACAGCACGCCGTTGCGCACAATGAAGATGTTCTCGCCCGACCCCTCGCTCACGAGGCCATTCACGTCCAGCCCGATGCCCTCGGCGTAGCCGTTCACTTCAGCTTCCATCCGGATCAGCTGCGAATTCATATAGTTGGCGCCGGCCTTGGCCAGCGCGGGCATGGTGTTCGGCGCCAGCCGGTTCCAACTCGAGATGCACACGTCCGCCCCGTTGCCGCCCGGCATGTACTTGCCCCAGGGGAAGTTGGCGATGTAGACCTCGATGGGCGAACCCTTCGGGCTGACGCCGATCTCGCCGTAGCCGCGCAGCGCGATGGGCCGGATGTAGCACGGCGCAACGCCATTAGCCTCAATCAGGTCCACCACGCCCGCGCAGAGCTCCTCCAGGTTGAAGGGCAGCGTCATGCGGTAGATCTTGGCCGAGTCCAGCAGCCGCTGCATGTGCTCGGGCAGCCGGAACACGGCCGAGCCATGCGGCTGGCCATAGCAGCGGACGCCCTCGAAAACGCTAGAGCCGTAATGCACAACGTGGCTCATCACGTGGATATTCGCCTGCTCCCAGGGAATCAGGTTGCCGTTGTGCCAGATCTTCGAGGTGGATTGGATGGGCATGGGGGGTAAAGTGCTCCTTCGTCGCAGACCGCGCGAACATCTCTCAGGGTAACGCGGATGGGGGTTTTGTGTCACGGCAGCCAGGAGAGCTGCAACCGGCAGGTTCCCCTGTTGACACTCCCTCCCCCGCCGGGCGCGCCCGCTGTGTACTATTGCTTGCAGGGAAACAGGCACGTCATGGCGGAACCCATTGGGGGCGGTAAATACATCGATGGCAAGCGGCAACCCCGGTGCCGTGGTCAAAGTGATTGGCATCCTCGGCAACAACACCGCCAAAGCCCTCGAAATCGGGGTGAGGTAACCGCCCCATGAGCAACTTGAAATCACAAATTGTCACTTCAAGTTCGGCCCTTCCGCCCGAGCGCATCGAGCGGCGGATTCTGCTGATTCGCGGCCAGAAAGTGATGCTGGATGCCGACCTTGCAGAATTGTACGAGGTTCAAACCAAGGAACTTAACCTCGCGGTTCGACGCAACCTGGATCGCTTCCCTGATGACTTTATGTTCCAGTTGAGTGCGCTCGAGTTCCGCAACTTGAGGTTGCAATCTGTCACCTCAAATTCCTGGGGCGGACGCCGCTATCGTCCTTACGCCTTCACCGAGCAGGGCGTGGCCATGCTCTCCAGCGTCCTCCGCAGCCCACGCGCGGTCCAGGTCAACATCGCCATCATGCGCGCCTTTGTCAACCTCAGACAGATACTCTCTTCCCATCGCGACCTGGCGCGCCGTCTGGAAGAGATGGAGAGCCGCTACGACACACAGTTCCGAGCAGTATTCGAGGCAATCCGCGAGTTGATGCAACCGCCCGAGAAACCCCAGCGCAAGATCGGCTTCGGTTCCCCCAGCGCCGGCTGATGCCGCAGCTCCCCGCGGCCACTTGAATCACAAGCCCAATAAACGAAGAGGGGCTGCTTCCGCTGCCCCTCCCGTTCAAAAAGGCAATTTCTCAACTCTACGAATACCGCTACATCCAGAAGGTGCCGGACGCAAAGCTCGTCTTGGTCATCGAGAACCCGGTGCCCCGCGACAAACAATGGCTGGTCGATTACGTCGTCAACGACCGCCAACTTCTGATCGCCTGGGATGGCGACCGTGAAAACCTCCATTGCCCCAACAGGCTAAGGGAGGAACTCAGTTTCTTAGTCCAACGGTGACGCCGCGCGGCGGGCTGGCCACGCGGCCTGGCCGCGCCCTGTTCCCTGTTCCCTATTCCCTATTCTTTATTCCCCACCCCCTCACCGCGCATACCGCTTCCTCCACAACTCCCGTTCCACCAACTCCATCGCCCTGTCCTCAAGCGACCGCTGCCATGGCACCAGCCCATACACCAGATCGCATTGCATCGCCCGCGCCATCTCCTCCATCCTGTCCAGCGTAATCGTCTTCCGCTGCTCCGCCCGCTCCGTCTGGAACACCATCTTCGGCGAGAACCGCATAATCTCCGCGATCTCCCGCACCGGAATCCCCGTCGCCTGCCGCATCGCCCGCAGCCACCCCTCGCTCGGCTTCCGCGCCGTCCGCGCCCGCCGCAGTGGCCGCAACTGGCTCTCCAGGTCGATCCGCGCCATGTTCCGCAACATCCTCCGCATCCCGTCTTCCTCCCCGTCCTTGAAAGTGCGCGCACACAGGCCCGCAAAACGCGAAAAATCAACGCGTCAAACCCTCAAAATGGCCTGTTTAACCCTATTTTCGCAACATTGTGGGTAATTCTATGCAACCCTTTGTCCAAATCAGGCACCATGCAAGGTTCCGATTCGCAAAATCCGGCACCATGCAAGGTTCCAAAAGAACAAAAACGCAACCTTCCGGGCAAACCTTTGGCCCCCAAATAGAACCATCCAGGCCAACCTTTGCCACCCAAATGCAACCTTCCGTACCAACGTTTGATCGCCAATTTCCTCAATGTTCGGTCCAGCCGAGCCTGCCGGGATTTTGGCAGCGCGGATGGCCTATTGAACCGTGACGATGACTCGTTGATAACGGGTGAGCGGGGGGGCGCCATTGTCCGTGGCTTCGAGAATCACGTGGATGGTCTGGCCGGGTTGGGCGTCGAGCGGGACGCGGAAGGTTGTGGTGAGGGCCGAGGGGGCAGAGAAGGTAACGTCGCCGGGATAGGTTCCGGCGTCGTTGTATTGCCACCAGAGGACCGTGACCGCGTTGTGGTCAGGATCGGAGACTTTGGCGTTGAGGCGCACGGTAGCGCCGGGGCGGGCGGAGAGCGAGAGCGGCCCAAGAATGGTGACCGTGGGCGGATGATTGGCGTCGCGGAAGGCGGGCGATACGGACCATTGGAGGCGCGCGGCGAAGTCGTTTTGCGCGGCGGCGAAGAAGCGGGCGTTGATGGCGGCGGTGCGGGCGGGGACGACGGGGAGATGGAAGTTGAATGAAGGAATCGAATTGGGTTTCGGAGGGCCGGGGGCGTTGGCGTTGCTGCCGGCGGGGGCAAGGCCGCGGGCGACGCCTGAGGTGTCAGGGGGCAGGGGTGGCGGCGGTGCGCCGAAGAGCGAGGAGCTTAAAGATTGAGCGCCCATGCGGCCGCCCCATCCGCCCCAGGCTGGGTTCTGGTAAGCGCGGAGGCCGATATCGATGAGGTTGAGGAAGGTGGGTGTGTCACCCTCGCCGAGAAAGGCGCCCTTGGGATGGGGCGGCATCCAGACCATGTAGCCCATCTGCTGGAGCTGCTTGGCGGAGTAGCCGGCGAGGCCGAAGTAGTCCGTGGGGTCGCCTTTGACCATTTGCCTGCCATCGCCCCAGACACGATAGAGAGCGCCGAGGGGGCCGCGGCTCAGGATGTTGGCCGCGATCCACTCGGGGGTGACGTAGAGTTTGTCTTCCGGCGCGATGCGATCTTGTGCGCCGTAGCCGAAGTCGATGCCCGAGAACTGGAACTCGCGGACGCCGGGCCAGTTGGGCCGGATGTAACTGGCGTCGGTTCCGTCCTGATCGCCGGAGGGGATGAGGATGAGTTTGCTGGAGACTTTGTCGCGGACGGCATCCCACTGGGGGGTGGCGGCGAATTGATCGTGAATGGATTTGAGGGCGCGGGCGATGGTGCTTTCGCCGCCCTGGGCGGTGACGTAGAGCGGGCCGGGCTGGTCGTCAAGCAGAAGGGCCTTGATGAGGTTGGAGCCGTCGGTGTCGTGGGAGAAATCACCGTCGAAGTCAACGTTGCCCCACTTGATCTTTGATTTGAGCTGTTGCGGGGAGGGGTAATGGGGGTTGTGGATTTTGAGATTCGGGTAGGACTGGGCGTAGGCGTCGACGATGGCGTCGATGAAGCGCTCGTTGGAAGAGAAGCGCCATGAGGCACAGGGGCAGAGGCCGAGACGGGTGTATTCGCGGCCGGGGATGTATTGGGTTGTGCCCTTGCCGTCGCCTCTCCAGTGAAACTGGCTGCTGACGTAGACGAGGCCTTCGATCTGGACGTCAGAGCTGGAGAGGATGGCGCGGATGAGGGTGTTGTTGTCGTCGAGCTCGGGGTCGGCGGTGATGACGACTCTGGGCCTGGGCGGGTTTTGCTGAGGGTGGGCCGGGGCGGCGAGGAGCGGGAGGAGTGCCAGGGCGACGGCGATGCAGGAGAGCCGGCCGGACTTTGGGAGAGAGATAGGAATGCGCATGAGAGATGCCTCGCTTGAGTGGCTCAGTGTCTGGTGTAGCCGTGCATGCCGGCCTGGAAGCTGCGGCGGTCAAGGCGTGGGAGGGCCTGGGCTACCTTGTGGGGGAAGAGGGAGTAGTGGCGGGCGGCGACGAGCAGATCCGTGACAGCCCAGACTTCTTCTTCAGAGGTCATCCAGTGGAGGCGGTCGAGGCGGGCGAGGTTGATGGGGACGGAGTAGGCACGGAGGGTGCGCTCGCCGCGGAGGTTGTAGTAGTGCTCGACGTAGCTGAGGGCCAGCTCGCGGAGGGTGCGGTAGACGGGGGCGCGGAAGCGGAGGCCGGCGAAGTTGGATTTGGCGATGGCTCCCCAGAGGCCGTGTTGGCGATAGAGGGCGAGGACGTGGTCGTCGTCGCGGACGGATTCGAGATCGAGGATGAGCGGGGGATGGCCCTGCACGCGAAGGGCGGCGGCAGCCAGCAGCGCGCCTTCAAGGCAGTGGCCTTTGCGTTCGCGGAGTGTGCGGCGGGGCGAGCCGGCAGAGTCAGTGTAGGCGTAGGTTAGCTCGTCAAGGAACTTCTGGATGCGGGCCGGGGTTTTGAGCGAGCGGAGGGTGCGGAGTTCGGAGGGGGAGAGGCCGAAGGACGGGCCGCGGGTTGGAGCGTGGTTGGGCTTGCTGGTTTTTGAAGGCAAGGGGCGGCTCTCTTGGCGACTGGTGGGAATTATAGCGGGGCGCGGGGAAGAATGAAGCCCCGCCACTCAAGTTGATTTTGAGGGGCGGGGCTTTGTGCGCAGGCCTAGCTGCGGCGATGGGCGGTTCTACTTCGAGGTGATGGCGAAGTTGACGGTTTTGGTGGTCTGGCTATCGCTGACGACGGCCACCGTGGCTGTACCGGTTTTGGCGATGTCAGCGGCGGTGATGGCGGCGGTGAGCTTGGTGGCGCTGACGAGGGTGGTTGCGCGGCTGCTGCCGTTCCACAGGACGGTGGCGCCCGTATCAAAGCCGGAGCCGTTTACGGTGAGGGTGAAGGCGCCGTTGCCGGCTATCGCCGTGGAGGGGCTCAGCGTGGTGATGGCTGGCACCGGCGCCGTTTTAACGGTAAAGCTGGTGGCGGCGGAGTATTGGCGATCGCTGCGGACAGTGACTGAGTCCGTGCCGACCTTAGAGATGTCGGCGGTGGCGATCTGGGCCGTCACCTGGGTGGCGCTATTGTCCAGGGTGGTCCGGGCGCTGCCGTTCCAGTAGACAACGGTGGTGCCGTCAAAGCCGGTTCCCTTGACGACGAGGGAGAAAGGCGCACCGCCGGCGGGGGCCGAGACGGGCGACAACGAGGTGATGGTAGGGGGCGGAACCTGGTTGCCGGCACGGGCAAGCACCGGGGACTGGCTGCCGGAGAAGGCCGCGTCGCCGGGGTAGGTGGCGATGAGGTTGTGCGTGCCGAGGCCGGGGACCACCTCATTGGCGGTGGTGGCGGTGGAGGTGGCAGTGGCGCTGTCAAGCAGCACACTGACGGTGTCGTCCTTGTAGTTGGCCGTAACCAACTCGGGCGCGCCGGTGCCGTCAAAGAAGCCGAGGGCGACGGAGAGCGGCTCCAGGCCTACGGTCAATGTGGTGGGGGTGGTGTTGAGCGTGCCGTCGCTCTTGCCCGCGTAGATGCCCACGGTGCCCGGTGTGGTTGTGTTGTGGTAGTAGCAGAGGGCGATGTCAACGATGCCATCTTCGTTCAAGTCGGCAGCCAGCATGCCCGCGACGCCTTGCGGTATGCCGGCGCCGGGATAGATGGTCTGGCCGAGGGTGAAGGTTCCGTCGCCGTTGCCTGTGTAGGTTTCAAGCTTCTCGCTGCCGGCCATGGCGAGATCAGTGAGGTAGCCGGTTTTTTTGAAGTCCATGGTGACGATGCTGCCGCCGCTGGGGTTGAGCTTGACGGGGGAGTCCTTCTCGGGGCCGAAGGTGCCGTCGCCTTTGCCGAGCACCGCCATGAGGTAGGAGCCATTGGCGGTGACGAGGTCAGGGATGCCGTCATGGTTGAAGTCGCCCACGGCGATCAATTCTCCCGAATGCTGGCCGCTGGGGTTGAGCCGGATATCGACGCGGGTCTTGAAGGTTCCATCGCCGTTGCCGAGCAGGACGCCGATGCCGCCGAGGTTGGTGACGGCCACATCGGGGATTCCATCATGATTGAAGTCGGCCACAACGAAACTTGGAAAGCTGGAGGCGCCGTCGCTGAAGTACACGGGCGTCTGGAAGGTTCCATCGCCGTTGCCGAGAGCGATGCCGACATTATTGCCGTCGATGGTGGCCAGGTCAGGAATGCCGTCGCTATTGAAGTCGGCCACGGCGAGCCCCTGCGGCTCAGAGCCGGCCTTGCAGGGCTTCAAAGAGGTGCCCGAGCCGGTGAAGCAGAAGGGCGCGGTGGCCTGGAAGGTTCCGTTGCCGTTGCCCAGGTGAACGGAGATGCGGGCGGTGTAGTCCACCTCGGCGATGTCCTCGAAGCCGTCGCCGTTGAAATCGGCCACGACCGCCTGGTAGGGGTATTTGGAGTCGGCGGGATTGGAGGCCAGCTTGTAGATGGGATAGGCGACTGCCTGGGCGAAGGTGTTGACGATGGCATTGCTGCCCAGATTTGCCGTGCTGAGCACGAGGTTGCTGTTGGTCTGGTCAATGAACGAGACGGCGCCGGTGGGCGCGATCACGCTGTTGCCGGTTACCTGGGAGGTGGCCGTGTAGGTTCCGTTGGAGCCGGTGGTGCTGAATGTGGTTTGGGTGACGCCGCCGCCTACGGTGAAGGAGCGCGTTGACGAGGTGCTGGCGGCATAGCTGAGGTTGCCGGCAAAGACGGCCTTCAACACGTGGGTGCCGTAGGGCAGTTGCATGCTGAGGTGCGCCGTGCCGTGGGTGAACTTTGTGCCGGTGGTGACCACCTGGGCGGTTCCCAGCAGGGCCTTGCCGTCGTAGAAGTTGACCTGGCCGGCGCCGACCGCGGAGGAGGCGGGACCGGTGACCGTGGCCACCAGCACAACCACTTCCTGCGCGTTGATGGTGTTGCTGGTGGCGGAGAGGGTAGTGGTGGTGGGCGCCAGGGAAGCGGTCGCCCAGGCCTGGCCGGTGCAAGCGCATGCAAGTGCGAGCAGAAGCGCGACGCCGAGGGCAAACCGGGCCGCGCGCGCGGCAAAGGCTGGATGGTTGGGCAGATTGGAATTCAAGGTGAGATAAGAACGGGAAAGCCTGGAAGGCAGAGCAGCAAGAGCAGCGAGTTGCATTGTGATCTCCTCGTGTTACCGGTACAGCTCGACTTGCATCCGCAAGGCGCAACCGGCATACGAAACGAAGAGCTACCAGAAGCAAGGGCAAAGTCTGCGGCAACGTGGGCTGAGCCATGCTGCCCGGAGGCTGACTGCCATCCTTTTGGAAGCTAGTCTCCGTAGACCGTCGGCTTGTTGGATCGAGGACAATCTACCATTAACTCGGCGGGCCTGCCAACCCCCTGGAGTTATCGATTCTGGCGCTGTGGGGCCGGTGGAGTTGGGATGGCTGGGGGCTGAAGCTTGGGCGACAAGGGATGAATTATTTGCAATGTAGTCAATAGGCCGAGGGCCGGCGGAGAGGTGGGGGTAGTGGGTAGTGGGTGGCTTTCAGCTTTCAGCTCTCAGCTTTCAGCTTTCAGCTTGCAGCGTGATGATTTCGGCTTCGGGGGCTGCGTCTTCGGTGATCGTCAGCAGGCCCAGGGTGATGGGGAGGTTGAAGCGGCGGGGGCCGCAGGAGCCGGGGTTGAAGTAGAGCACGCCTTTGCGGCCGTAGAAGTTGGGGACGTGGGAGTGGCCGAAGAGGACGACGGCGAACTTGGCGGCGGCGGGGTCGAGATGAATGGTGGCGAGGTCGTGGAGCAGGTAGAGGTATTGGCCTTCAAAGTGGACAACTTCAGTTTCAGGGAGCTTGCCGCATGGGCCTTCGCGATCGGTGTTGCCTCGGATGGCGGTGACGGGGGCGAGCTTGCGCAGTTCCTTGAGGATGGAGATTTTGCCGATGTCGCCGAGGTGGAGGATGTGCTGGACCCCGGCGAGGGCGGGAGCGACTTCGGGACGGAGCAGGCCGTGGGTATCGCTGACGATGCCGATCTTCATTTCGCCTCTTCAGTGATTAGAGCAGACGATTGAGCGGCGGGACGTGGTATCGAACAAGTCCCCGAGTCATTTGGGTTGAGGACACATTGCCTCATTTGGGTTCGTGCTGTCCCAGGTCTCAGAAGCGAGACCTTGGGGCACACACTCATTCTTCGATGGTCAGACATGGGCCACCCGCCGTCGCTAGATCCAAGGGCTCATTTCCACGCCGCGTTTCATTCCTTCCGCAATCTTGGCTACGACGCTCGAAATGCCGTCTCTGCTGCGCACACGAGTGACGAGCAGGCAGTTCGTGGAACAGTGAAAATGCCAATCACCGCCGAATTTGCTTTCGTTTGGAGAAACACGTCCCCAGTAAAGTATCTCCTCGATCCCTTCAGATCTCGCTTCTTCCACGCGGCCACTATACTGCCCGTTCTCTTTCAGCAGTTGGTTGATCAAGTCCTGATATGCCTTATCATCAAGTGAAGGCCCGACGAAGATCGCTCCCCTTAGATGCCACCTTGGGTCCCCCATCGGGAAAACCTCATGGGGATTGCCAGCCCCCGGATACCACGTTATATCGGCGCGCCATCCATTCGGAAACTCTATGCCCTTCAGGACGGAGACCTCGCTTTCGTCAACGACCTCAGTGGGGCCGCTGGTCTTGCAGGCGGAGCACTCGTTTCCCTTGTAGAGCACCGAGTCGGCGGGCTTGGATCGGGTTGAGATTCCTTGGAATGTCCAATCTCTTTCTCGAAAGAAATAGGCGAGAGAGACAAGGGTAACTGCGAACACCGCAACGGCGGCGATGATTAGAACCGTCTTCCTATCGATTTTTTCCATGACCACACCTTTCGTTCTCCTGGGCAGGTGGCCCGGCCAGGTATTTCACCTCTGGTTGTCCCTCGATGGAGTGTGCCCCATCCAAGCCGCGTCCTTTGCGGCTTGGGTGGGGAAGCATGTCACCTGCCAATTGCACCGTGTCGATATCACCGGTCCCCAAAGGGCAGGTGGCCCGGCCAAGTATTTCACCCTTGGTTCACCTTCGATGAAGTGTGCCCCATCCAAGCCGCGTCCTTTGCGGCTTGGGTGGGAAAGCACAATCGTTCGCCTGCCTGCAAGAGTACTCCCTCCGGCAGCCGATTCCCACGCAAGAAGGCGGTCCACTGCGATTCGATCTCGACCGTGCCCTTCGTTCCGGACGCGTAGTGCCGGAAGCTTGACCAAGGCCACTGCTCCGGCCTCGCAACCAGTCCGCGCACCACCGGGTTGCGGTGGATATAGCGAATCACCTCGGACCGGGCCTTCTCGCCGTCGACGTTGCTGTCGTAGTACCGATCCTGCCAGAACTTCTGGTGCGGCCCGCGCAGCTTGCGCGAAGTAACCTGTTTAACGGCTTTCAGAAACTGAGCCAGCGGTATCCGCGGCGGCTCATTGACCAGCAGGTGAACATGCTCAGGCATCAGAACATAGGCGTAGATCCGCGCCTGATGCCGCGCGCGCGTTTGCTCCAGCACCGCTTCGATGGACTCCCTGACCCCAGCGGCTTCAAGCAGTGGGAAGCGGTGAAAACAACTGAAGGTGATGAAGTGGAGCGTCTCCCCTTTTTGGAAACGCCTCAGGCCGCTGGGCATGACTCGGTCCTCGCTCGGCCACCATCCTACTTCAACGCCCGCTCATCGCAAAGAACGCCGACCCAGAGGGTTCCCCGACGGGGCCCAGCTCTTTTGGGTCCTGCGATTCTTAGGATTGGCCCATCTGCCTGGAATCGGAGAGTCGGGGTTCGTGGTCTCCCACTCATCCACGGTAAAACTGTGGATGAATGGGGCACGCGGCGAGGCACCTTGGGCACCCGGCGACCCGCCCATGGGTGATATGTTAACTCTTTCACTTGCGCTTTCCCGACGCTGCTCAAGGATTGGGTCGAACCGGCCTTCATGGACGAAGCTGGGGCTGCGCGAGAGGCCTAAACAGGGAGCCCGAGGATTGAGATGAAGGACCAATCGCCCATCTGCCAGGAACACGCCCAATCGCATGCCAGCAGCAAGTGGCGGCAAGCGTTCGCGGCCTATACAGAGCCGCGGGTCTTGCAGGTGCTGGCGCTGGGATTTGCCAGCGGGCTGCCGCTGCTGCTGACCTACTCGACGCTCTCGGCGTGGCTCTCGACCAACGGCGTGCGACGGGCGGCGATCGGCACCTTTGCCCTGGTGGGCACGCCGTACGCCTTCAAGTTTTTGTGGGCGCCGCTGATTGATCGCGTGCGGCCGCCGTTGCCGCTGGGACGGCGGCGGGGCTGGGGAGTCACGATCCAGATTCTGCTGATCGGCGCGGTTCTCGGGCTGGGATTGTGCAATCCAAAGCAGAACCTGGCGCTGATGGCGGCCCTGGCAGTGGTGGTGGCGTTTCTGTCGGCGAGCCAGGATATTGTGATCGATGCCTGGCGCGTGGAGAGCCTGCATGGAGACCAACAGGCTCCGGGGGCGGCGATGATCGGGGCCGGCTACCGGGTGGGCATGCTGGTGGCGGGGGCAGGCGGGCTGCTGATCGCGTCATGGGCGGGGTGGTTCGCGGCATATGCCACGATGGCTGCGCTGCTGGGCGTGGGACTGCTGGCGTTTTTGCTCGGTCCGGAACCCGAGGTGCCGGCGGCAACTTTAGTGGTTGCAGGATCGGGATGGGATGCGATTCGGCACGCGTTTTCGACGGCCGTGATTGGGCCGTTTCGCGACTTTATGCGCCGGCCGCTTTGGCCTGTGATTTTGATCGCCATCTTCGGATACAAGCTGGGCGAGGCGATGGCGGGAGTGATGTCAACGCCGCTGTATATCTCCCTGGGATTCACGCTGCCTGAGATTGCCGCGACTTCAAAGCTGTTTGGATTTTTCTCGATTGTGGCGGGGGCGCTGATTGGCGGCGTGGTAACCACGAGGTACGGAATTCGCCGCTCGCTGATTCTTTGCGGGATTTTGCAGTCGCTGGGGAACCTGTTTTTTGTGCTTCAGGCGGTGGGCGGGCACAGGATCGGCTACCTTGCCTTGTGCGTGACGGCGGAAAACATCACGGGGGGCATGGCCGGGACCGCGTTGATTACGTATCTTTCGAGCCTGTGCTCGCCGGCGTTTACGGCGACGCAGTACGCGCTGCTTTCGTCGCTGGCTTTGCTTGGCCGGACCGTGGTGGCCTCATCGGGCGGGGTGTTGTCAGAGAAGATGGGCTGGGTGCGGTTCTTTCTGATGACGACGGTGGTGGCGTTGCCGGCCATTGCTCTGTTTATGTGGATCGGGCCGCGCGAGGACTTCAGGAATCGCCAGCCAGGCGTTGAGGCCGGGCGCGATGGGCCTGAGCCCTAAACCTGCTGGCGGAAAGTAGGAGCATGGGCAGGGCAAGAATTCCGCGAAGCGCTGGCAAAAAATGGTTGCCCGGACATTTGCAAGGCCTGTATGATCCGGTCCGTTGATCCGAACGAGGGTCTGCCCAAGGTGCTTGCATGAAAGCGAAGAAGAAGAAGGGGAAGTTTCCCGGTGAGATCGCGGTGGATTTGAGCACATGCGTGATCCACCTTTACCCAGGCAGTTCAGTGGATGCGCCGGTGAATTACGCCGGGGCGGCGCTGGCCGAGATCGCGCTCAGCGATGGTTCGGTTGGAGGGCAGAAGACGCAGTTTCTGCTTAGCTTTTTTCCTGACGGAACAAAGTTTCCGGGTCCGAGCCATGACTTGAAGCAAGACGCGGTGCTGATGTTTTTTAACTGGGGACGGTTTGAGGCAGTGAAGGCGCTCATCCAGCAAAGTGAGACGATCGCAGGAATCTACAACGAGCTCGATGGCCCCTGGGCTGACCTGGATTGCGTTCTGAAAGCTGGACCCTCGAAGGCGAGCCTGAAAAAGGCAAAGAGGGCGAGCCGCTGAGGCGAGGGTAAGGGAAGATTGCCGCGCAACCAGCCGGAGATTTCGGCTAAAGTGCAGGTATGGGCATTGGTCGCGTAACGATGGTTGTGGGTTTGGCGCTGGCGGTGGGGTGCGGCTGGGCGCTGGGGCAGCATCAGTCGGCAATTGATCCGGGGGCCTGGCAGATTGTGACATTGGCGAACCAGGCTCGGGCGGCGCAGGGAGCGCGGGCGCTGAAGTGGGATGTGGCGCTGGCCGAGGCGGCGCGGCAGCACTGCGAGCGGATGGCCGAGGAAGGGCCGATTGCGCACCGGTATGGGGGCGAGGCGGATTTGGGCGAACGGGCCGGGTCAGCAGGGGCGCACTTCAGCCTGATTGAAGAGAATGTGGCGATTGGGCCGACGCCGGCGGCGATTCACGACGAGTGGATGCACTCGGAGGGGCACTACAGGAACTTGATGAACCCGGAGGTGGACCGGGTGGGCGTTGCGCTGGTGGCGAGCCGGGGCGTGCTGTATGCGGTGGCTGATTATGCGGCGGGAGTGCAGGTGCTGACGACGGAGCAGGCGGAGGCAAAGGTTACGGCGCTGCTGCGGGGGATGGGCGTGGTGGTGCGCAGCGATCCCAGGGAGGCGCGGGCGGCGTGCGCGATGGACCGGGGCATGCCTGTTGCGGAGTCGGGAGCGCAGCCAATGTTTGTGATGCGGTGGCAGGATGCGAACCTGGGGCAGTTGCCGAAGAAGCTGGTGGATCAGCTTGGGTCTGGACAGTATCGCGAGGCGGCGGTTGGGAGTTGCCCGGCGCAGTATGTGGAGGGTGCGTTCACGGTGTACCGGATGGCGGCGCTGTTGTATTGAGGGTTGGGTGCGACTCAGATGTCCGGATCGGATGCGGGGTGGAGTTTGCCGGCGCGGAGGGCGCGCTCTTTCATCATGGCAAAGAAGACAGGGACCAGGATGAGGACGTGGATGGTGGAGGTGATCATTCCACCGACGATGGGGGCGGCGATGGGCTTCATGACGTCAGAGCCGACGCCGGTGGCGTAGAGGATGGGCACGAGGCTGGCGAGGACGGCGAAGACGGTCATGAGCTTGGGGCGGAGGCGCTGCACGGCTCCCTCGATGACGGCGAGGCCGATGTCGGCCGGGGATTGAATCTGACCTGACTCGATATGGCGCTCGAGCGCTTCGTGGAGATAGACGACCATCACGACGCCGGTTTCAACCGCGATTCCGAACAGAGCAATGTAACCCACCCAGACGGCAACGCTGAAGTTATAGCCGAGGTACCACTGCATGAGCAGTCCGCCGGTCATGGCGTAGAAGGTGGGGACGATGAGGACGATGACTTCGACGACCGAGTGGAAGACCATGTAAAGCAGAAGGAAGATGAGGGCGAAGACGACAGGCACGATGAGCTTGAGGCGCTGGCGGGCGCGCTGCTCGTACTGGTATTCGCCGGCCCAGGAGAAGGAGTAGTTGGGCGGGAGCGTGAGTTTGGCGGCGAGCAGGCGGGTGGCGGCTTCGGCGAACGCGCCGTAGTTCGAGTCTTTGAGGTCGATATAGATGTAGCCGGTGAGTTGGCCGTCTTCATCGCGGATCATGGACGGGCCGGGCGAGAAGGAGACGCGGGCGACTTCGCCGAGGGGGATCTGGGAGCCGGAGGGCGTGGCGATGAGGACGGCGCGCATGCGATCAAGACTCGAGCGAAAGTCCTGCTGGTAACGGACGTTGATGGGGTAGCGCTCGCGGCCCTCGATGTTCTCGGCGATGTTGCGTCCGCCGATGCCGGAGGCGACGGCGGTCTGCACGTCTTCAACGGTAAGGCCGTAGCGGGCGGCCTCTTCGCGGTTGACTTCAACATTGACATAGAAGCCCTGGGAGATGCGCTCGGCGAAGATGGAGCGCTGCTGGGGCATGGTGGCGAGTAGAGATTGAATTTGCCCGGCGAGGCGTTCGACGCCGTCGATGCTGGGGCCCTGCACCTTGATGCCGAGGGGCGTCTTGATGCCGGTGAGTTCCATGTCGAGGCGGCCTTCGACGGGGCTGGTCCAGGTGTTGGAGATGCCGGGGAACTGGAGTTTGGCGTCCATCTCCTGGATGAGCTTGTCGTAGGTGAGGCCGGGCCGCCACTGCTCACGCGGCTTGAGCATGAGGGTGGTGTCAAACATGTCGAGCGGGGCGTTGTCGGTAGCGCTCTCAGATCGGCCGACGGTGCCGAAGACGCTTTGGACCTCAGGGAATGCGCGCAGGATCTGGTCCTGCTGGATGAGCAGGGTACGGGCCTGCTGGATGGAGATGCCGGGGAGCGATGTGGGCATGTAGAGCGTGGAGCCCTCATAGAGCGGCGGCATGAACTGGCTGCCGAGCTTGAAGGCGATGGGCAGCGTGACGGCGAGGAACAACAGGTTGACGGCGATGGTGATGAACCTGTGGCGAAGGCAGAAACGCAAGACAGGGAGATAGAGGGCCTGGGTTAGGCGGGAGATGGGATTGGCGCGCTCAGGGCGGAGCTTGCCGCGAATGAGCAGCAGCATGAGGGCGGGGACAAGGGTGACGGCTAGAAGCGAGGCGGCGCCGACAGCGAGGGATTTTGTCCAGACGAGCGGGCGGAACATGCGGCCCTCTTGCGCTTCAAGCAGGAGCACGGGGAGAAACGAGGTGAGGATGATGAGCAGGGAGAAGAAGAGCGCGGGGCCGACCTGGCGAGCGGCATGGATGAGGATGCGGCGGCGCTCGGCATTGGCGATGGGTGTGGGGCTGTTGGCCTGGCGCTCGGAGAGGTGGCGGTAGCCGTTCTCAACCATGACGATGGCGGCATCGACGAGGACGCCGATGGCGAGCGCGAGGCCGCCGAGCGACATGATGTTGGAGGTGATGCCGAGAAAGTAAATGGGGATGAAGCTGACGAGCACCGCGATGGGCAGCGTGAGGACGACGATAAGCGCGGAGCGGAAGTGAAAGAGGAAGACGAGGATGACGAAACTGACGATGACCGCTTCTTCAATCAGGGCGCGCTGGAGGGTGTTGATGGAGTCGTGGATGAGACCGGAGCGATCGTAGGCGGATTCGATTTCAACGCCGGCTGGGAGCGAGGGGGCGATCTGGCGGAATTTGGCTTTGATGCCGTCAATGACCTGGAGAGCGTTCTGGCCCTGGCGCATGATGACGATGCCGCCGATGGTTTCGCCCTGGCCATTCCAGTCGGCGACGCCGTCGCGAATATCGGGGCCGAAGCCGACGGTACCGAGATCGCGAATCAAGACAGGGGTACCGTTCTTGCTGCCGACGGCAACGGTTTCGAGATCGCTGGTTGACTTGAGGTAGCCGAGGCCGCGGACGATGTAGCGTGCGCCGTCAAGATCGAGAACGCGTCCGCCAACCTCGCTGGTGCTGGCCTTGACGCGATCGATGACGGTGGACAGGGGGATGCCGTAGGCCAGCAGCTTCATGGGATCGAGGCGGACCTGGTATTGGCGGACGAAGCCGCCGATGCTGGCCACCTCGGCGACGCCGGGAACGGTTTCAAGGGCGTAGCGCAGGTGCCAGTCCTGGAGGGTGCGCAGGTCGGCGAGGGAGTGGGTTCCGCTCTTATCGACGAGGGTGTACTCGAAGACCCAACCGGCGGCGGTGGCATCGGGACCTATGGTGGGAGTTACACCGGCGGGCAGGCGGGCACTTATCTGCTGAAGATACTCAAGGACGCGGGTGCGGGCCCAGTAAAGGTCGGTTCCATCCTGAAAGACGACGAAGACAAAGGAGTCACCGAGCATGGTTTGGCCGCGGACGGCCTTGACGCGGGGCGCGGCTAACAGGCTGGTCACTATGGGATAAGTGACCTGGTCTTCGATGATATCGGGGGGCTGGCCGGCCCATGTGGTGCGGACGATGACCTGGGTGTCGGAGATATCGGGCAGGGCGTCAAGGGAGACATGGCGCAGGGACCAGTAGCCGCCGAGGGTGAGCAGCGCAACGAAGGAGAAAACAAGGAAGCGGTTGCGCGAGCAGATGTCGATGATGCGCGCGATCATCTCACATTCCGCCTTTTGCATTCACGGTGAGTTTTTTTGTGGCGATGAGTTGGCCGTGGAGTTTGGCGGTGATGGTGACAGCCCAGGTTCCCCCCATGGAGAGGTCGGCGTCGCCGGTGTAGAGGCCGGGAGTGGACTCGGTGAGCTTGGCGTTGGCGCTCATGGCGGCCATGCCCATCTGCGGCATGGCGGGCATGAAGAAGGTGACGGAGACTTCAGCGCCGGAGACGGGCGCGCCGTTGCCGGCGAGGCGGACGCGGAGTTGGTTGGAGCCCATCTGGGGCGGGTCAGGATGGGTTACGAATTCGACGGTGGCGGAAGCGACGGACGCAGGCTGCTGCGTGGGCGATGCGGACTGCATGGAAGCGCCGGAGGCTGACTGCAACTGGCTTTCGGAGTCAATGAGGAAGCTGGCCGAGGTGACGATGGGCTGGTGATCGTCGAGGCCGTGGAGGACGACGATGTCATTGCCGGACTGGGGGCCGAGGACAACTTCTTTGGGCTCGATGAGGCCGTTGGGCTTGCTGAGGAAGACGTATTGCCTGATGCCGGTTTGAAGCACAGCGGAGGCGGGGACGACGAGGCTGCGGCCCAGGGAGGAGTTGAAGTTGACGTTGACGAACATTCCGGGCTTGAGCAGAAGGCCGGGGTTCTCGACGAGCAGGCGAACGGGGACGGTGCGGGTGGCCGCGTCGAGTTGGGGAAGGACTTGCTCGATGTGGCCGGTGAATGTTTTTTGCGGATAGGCATCGACGGTGACGGTGGCGGCGGCGCCGGGCTTGAGGCGGGCGATGTCAGACTGGAAGACCTGCGCATTGACCCAGACGCGGGAGAGGTCGGCGATGGTGTAGAGGCGAGTTCCGGGCTCGGCGAACATGTTGGGGAAGGCGTTGCGCTCAACGATGTAACCGGAGGCTGGGGACTGGATGGTGAGGTCGTTCAGCGCCTTGCCGGTGCGCTTGAGGGCGTCGATCTGGTCGGCGGGGATTTGCCACTGTTCGAGCCTGCGTTCGGCAGCCGAGGAGAGCGAGCGAGCGCCGGCGGCGACACCACGGATGGAGCTGGAGCCGAGGGCGCGCTGATTGTCAGTGGCGAGGAGATACTCCTGCTCAGTGGCGACAAGGTCGGGGCTGTAGATGGTGAAGAGGGGCTCGTCTTTTTTGACGAGCTGATAGGTTGCGTTGACGAAGACCTGGCGCAGGTAGCCGGAGAAGCGGAGCTGGACGTAAGAGACAAGGCGGTCGTCGATGGCGACGCTGCCGGTGGCGCGGAGGTCGTCGTTGATCTGCTTGTACTCGGCCGTGCCGGTGGTGAGGCCGATGGTGCGCATCTGATCGGGCGTGAGCTGGACGGGGGCGAGCGGCGGCTGCATGGAGGCCATGGACGGCATGGCGGCAGCAGACGCGGGAGCGACCGCGATGGGCGGTGGCGGGCCGGAGGGGAGCACTGGGTGAGGAGCGGGATGGCGCAGGTAAAGGAAGAGCGCGGCCAGTGCGGCTGCCCAGATGAGTGAGGTTGCCAGAACTTGCTTAGCGGCACTCATCGAAGGGTTTCTCCAGTGAGAGTTTCCATGCGAACGAGAGCGGCCTCGTGATCGAAGATGGTCTGCTGATAGTCGTTCTCCAACTGAAGCACATCCACCAGCGAGGATAGCACCGGGGCGAGGTCTTGCTTGTTGGCTTTGTAAGCGGACTCCTCAGAGTGGAAGACTGCTTCAGCTTGCGGAAGCAACCCCTGGGTGAACTCATCGAGGAGCTCGTTGGTTCTTTTGACGACGGCGGCCTGCTCCTGCAATTCGGCGAGGGTCTGCTGGACCTCGGCGTCGAGAACGTGGCGGGAGCGGTTTGCCTGCTCGGCGGCCTGGGCGACCTCAGCGGCGACGCGGCCGCGGTTGGGGAGCTGGATCTTCGCCGTGAACTCATACCGATTGCGATAGCCTTCGCCGGTGAGCTCAACCTGGCCGCCGACGGAGAAGTCAGGCTTGATCTCGCGTTTGGCGGCGGCGAGCTGCGCATCCTGCTTCTGGAGGGCGCTCGAGTCAACCTGGAGCCTTGGGTTCTGATCGCGCAACTGGGATTGCAGGCCCGCGATGTCCCAGTTGAAGGGCGAGACGGCGAGGGGTTCGGGGACAATGTCGAACGAGTCCTGGGGGCGATGGAGCAGTTGCTTGAGCCGGGCCTGGGCGCGATCGAGATTCTGGTTGTGCATGGTGTCTTGCCGCTGGATCTGAGTACGTTCGAGCTGCGCCTTGAGGATGGCTGCCTGGGTTCCCTGGCCGATGCTGTAGCGGGCAAGAGCTTCCTGAATGAGGGACTGGAGAACGGAGTCAGTGCGGTCAATGTATTTAATTGCGCCGGTGGAGTAGGAGATCTGGAGGTAGAGGAGCTTGACCTGCTCGGCGACAGTGGAGCGGACAACAGCGGCGGCGGCCTTCTGGGTTTCCATCTCGCGATTGGCGACTTGGCCGCGGAGCTTGAGCTTGTCTTTGTAGGGAATCTGCTGCGAGGCGCCGAGGCCGAGGTAGGCAAACTCGCTGTTGCTGAAGCCGGCGAAGGGCTTGGGGCTGCCGACATCAAAGGACTCGATGGAGAACTCGGGGCCGGGGCGGGCGGAGGCCTGCTGGGCGGTGTGCATCTGGACTTTCCAGTTGTCGTCAGCGACGGCAATGTCAGCGTTGTTGGCTTCGGCCTCTTTGAGCAGTGTGGCCAGCGGGGTGGGAATGGCCGCCGCATGTTGTGCGGAGAGCGGCGCGCCGGGAGCCAGGATGAGGGCGCACAAAATCAGGTTGAGCTTCACTGGGAACGCTCCTGCCGCGATAGCTGCCAAGCGGTCATTATAGCGAATCGAAAGAGTGTTTCATTCATCCGGAGGATGGATTGCAGGAGCGAACGGCGGCAACAGACTGGTTTCTTGATTTGGCCGGTTGATTTCACTACACTCACGGGGTGCGGGCAACCCGCACAGGGCAGTGGAGGCACAGATGCAAAGGCACAAGTCCGCAGCAGTTTGGGGGTCGCACATCACGATTGCACTTGTGCTTCTGGCCGGCATGGGCGAACGCGCGCAGGGGCTGCAAGCGAGCGCTGCGCATCCCGTGGACATTGGAATCATCGTGACTTCGACGGAGGCGGAGGCGAAGGACCTGCTGGGGCGGCTGAACAGCGGGTTTGACTTCAGCGTGCTGGCCAAGGAGAAGTCGATTGACTCGACGGCGAACGACGGCGGGTACTTTGGCAACTTCAGCCCCGAGCAACTGCGGCCTGAGTTTCGCGATGCGCTGGCGGGGCGCACGGCCGGGCAACTGAGCGGGATTCTTCCGGTGAGTGCAGGGTTTGCGATCTTGAAGGTTCTGGACAAGGCGCCGGCAACGGAAGACTTGAAGGTGGATCGCATTGGGCAACTGTATGCGAGCGGAGACCTGCGGCTGGGGCCTGCAATCGGGGGGTTTTCAGAAGCGATTACGGTCTTCAAGCAGTTTCCCAAGCCGGAGGGCTGGAATCACGATTTGAAGCAGAGCTGCGACCTGCGCAACCAATCGTGGGAGTATGCGGTGGACCGGATGACGAAGATACTGGCCGCGGCGGAGGCGGGCGGCGGGAGCACGTATAGCGCGAATGAGGTGATGAAGCTGCATGCGTACCGTGGTCAGCTTTACTCGTATGCGGGCAAGATGGAGGAGGCGATCAAGGACTTGAAGGCGGCCTACCAGATTGCCAGGACGGCTGCGCCGAACCTTGCGCCGCAGTATCTTGAGGACATCGGCGGAGCATATCTGCATTTCTCTGAGATGGAGAATGGCGTTTATAGCAAGACCAGCGATTTTGGGCTGGTGCCTCCGGCGAATCTGAAGGCGAGTTATGAGAAGAAAGAGGAGTCGAGGCTGGCGATTCAGTACTTCACCGAGTATTTGAAGCAGTTCCCCGATGACCTGGAAGTGAAGTGGGATTTGAACCTGGCGTATATGACGCTGGGCGAGTATCCGGACCTGGTGCCGAAGCCCTATGTGATTCCGCTGGCGGACTTGCAGTCGAAGGAGGATATCGGACGGTTTGTGGATGTGGCTCCTGCGGCGGGCGTGAAGGCGATTTTCGAGGCCGGCGGGGTGATTGCGGACGACTTTGAGAACAACGGACTGCTGGACATTGTTCTGAGCAGCATGGGTGTCTGCGACCAGATGAAATATTTCCACAACAACGGGGATGGGACGTTCAGCGACCGGACGGCAGAGGCGGGACTGATGGGCCAGGTGGGCGCGCTGAACATGGTGCAGGCGGACTATAACAACGACGGGTGCATGGACATTCTTGTGTTGCGCGGAGGGTGGGAGTATCCGCAGCGGCGGTCTCTGCTGCGCAACAACTGCAACGGGACGTTTACCGACGTGACGGAGGCGAGCGGACTGGGCGATCCGGTGACGGGCTCGAACTCGGCGGCATGGGCGGACATTGACAACGACGGGTATCTGGATCTTTTTATCGGCAATGAGAACCTGCCCAGCCAGTTGTTTCACAACAAGGGCGACGGGACGTTCGAGGAGATTTCGCATGCGGCGGGGATTGACCGGACGGCGTTTACCAAGGGCGTGACGGCGGCCGACTATGACCACGACGGGTTTGTGGATTTCTATGTGTCGAACTTTGACGGGCCCAATGCCTTGTATCACAACAACGGGAACCTGACGTTTACCGATGTGTCGCGGCAGGCGGGGGTGCAGGCGCCGCTGATCAGTTTTGCGACGTGGTTTTTTGACTATGACAACGATGGCTGGCCAGACATTTTTGTGAACAGCTATTACATGCCCATGACGGAGTCAGTGAAGACCTATCTCGGCCAGCATCAAAATGCCGAGACGATGAAGCTTTACCGCAACAAGCACGATGGGACGTTTGAAGACGTGACGGCGAAGGTGGGACTGGACAAGGTGTTCATGCCGATGGGCTCAAACTTCGGCGACATCGACAACGACGGATTTCTGGATATCTACCTGGGCAACGGGAACCCGTCGTACACGGCGATGTTTCCGCATGTGCTGTTGCATAACAAGGAAGGCAAGGAGTTTGTGGACATCACGGCCTCGTCGGGGACGGGGGATATGCACAAGGGGCACGGGATCTCGTTTGCCGACCTGGACCGGAGCGGGAACGAGGCGATTGTCGCAAACTATGGCGGGGCGATCCCGGGGGATGCGCACTATGTGCGGCTGTACAAGAACCCCGGGAACCGCAACGACTGGATCAATATTCACTTGGTGGGGGTAAAGAGCAACCGCGCGGGGATTGGGGCGCAGGTGCATGTGACAGTGACGGACGATGGGCAGGCGGCGCGATCAATTTACCGGACTGGCGGCGAGACGAGTTCGTTCGGGGCCAATCCGATGGAGTTGCATATCGGGCTGGGACACGGGGCGGTGATTCAGGCTGTGGATGTGTTTTGGCCGGCGACGAATACGCGGCAGCATTTTACGGGGATAGAGAAGAATCAATATATCGAGATCAAGGAGTTTGCGACGACGGTGACAAAGCTGGAGCGGCCGCGGCTGCCGCTGGGCGGTGTGAAGGCGGCGAAGTAGACGGCGCGAAGGCTCAGCGGAAGGGGCGGCCTTTGACGATTCCCTGCCCTTCGCGGATGGTGACGAGCTGGTTAGCGACGAGGCTGGGGAATTTCTCGACCGTGCCCATGGGCCAGCGAATCTCAACATCGGCGGTTTCGGCTGCGCCCAGGCCGAAGTGAAGGCGGGGGTCGTTGGCGGAGAGGAAGCTGGTCTGGCTCATCAGCTCCTGAACCTGGACCTTGCCGCCATAGCGAACGACGACGCGGGAGCCGAGGGCGCTGCGATTGCTCTTTGTGCCTTCAAGGCGAATCTTGATCCAATGGTTGCCGGCTGGCGCGTCGTTCCGCAGCAGAGAGGGCGGCTCGTTGACGTTCATGATGACCACGTCCATGTCGCCGTCGTTGTCAAAGTCGCCGAAGGCTGCGCCGCGGCCACAGTGGCTGGCTGCGAGGGCGGGTCCGGCGTCCGCGGCGCCAAGCTGGGCGAACGTTCCGTCGCCCTGGTTGCGGAAGAGATGGATGGGACTGCGCGCGGGAAGGCTGGCTGAGACCTTGGCAATCTGCGGATAGACGCTGCCGCTGGTGAGCAGGATGTCAGGGTAGCCGTCGTTATCGAAGTCGACAATGCCCGCGCCGAAGCAGACAAAGCGAGTTTCTTTGCCGAGGCCGGCGGGGACCGTCATATCATCAAAATTGCCTTTGCCGTCGTTGCGATAGAGGCCGTTGGGCTGGTGGTAGAAGTGGGTCTTCACGAGGTCGGTGTGGCCGTCGAGGTTGTAATCGCCGGCGGCCGCGCCCATGCCGCCCATCTGGCGGCCTTCTCCGCTGACGGCGACGCCGCGGAAGAGGCCTTCTTCGCGGAAGGTGCCGTCGTGGTTATTCATCAGCAGCAGCGAGGGGGAGACGTCGCAGGCGACAAAGATGTCAGGCCAGCCGTCTTCATCGGCATCGAAGCAGACCACAGACAAACCATACGACCCGCGGGCGGCGGCGACGCCTGACTCTTTTGAGACGTCAGTGAATGTGCCGTCGCCATTGTTGTGGTAGAGGTAGTTCTGGGCCTTGGTGAGGCCGGTGGGGCCGCAGATTGTGGGCACGCCCTCGTAGTTGCAGTTGGGGATCTCCATCGACGGTTTGGGCGCGGTGGCCATGTCGATCTCGAGGTAGTTGGAGACGAACAGATCGAGGTGGCCGTCGCGGTTGTAGTCCACAAAGGAGCAGCCGGTGCTGTAGCGGGTTTTGGGGTGGAGCAGGCCCGCCTTGGCGGTTACATCCGTAAAGGTGCCGTCGCCGTTGTTATGCATCAGCCGGTTCTGGCCGTAGTAGGTGAGAAAGAGATCTTCAAAGCCGTCATTGTCAAAGTCGCCGACGCAGACGCCCTGGGCCCAGTCAGCGCCGGCAAGGCCTGATTTGGCTGTGACATCGGTAAATGTGCCGTCGCGATTGTTTTTGTAGAGGCGGTTGCCGGCGTTGGGTGGAGTGTTTTGTAAGCGGCGTCCGCCGAGGATGAAGATGTCGATCCATCCGTCGTTGTCGTAGTCAAAGAAGGCGCAGCCGGTGGCCATGGATTCGACGATGTAGGTGAACTTGTCAACGTCGCCATAGATGATGGGGTCGGTGAGGCCGGCGGCGTGGGCTACGTCAGTGAAGCGCGAGAACGGAGTGGAGAGCTTTGGTGCGGCGAGGGCGGCGCGCAGGCCGGCGGGCAACAGAGCGGGAGCAAGAGCCGCGGGGGCTGCGCCGAGAAGGCGGCGGCGCGACCAGAGACTGGAGTTCCTGTTACCCATGAATACCGACGGCCTCCTCGACGTGGAAGTGAATCAATGCTGCTGGGCCATGACGGCGGCCAGCCTCTGGTTCATCTGGAGAGCAATGGGGTTGGCGGGCTCGATTTTGAGCGCGTGGGCGACGGCGTCCTGAGCCTCGGCAAAGCGGCCCTGCTTGGCGAGCGAGGCGGCGAGGGAGTTCCAGGCTTGCGCGTTGCCGGGCAGGACGGTGACGGTCATGCGGAACTGGCGCTCGGCGGCGGCGTTGTCACCGGACTGGAATTCGAGAAAGCCGAGGGCGTATTGGGCCTGGGCGAGTCGGGGATTGGCCTTGACGGCGAGTTCGAGGGCGGCGCGCTCGCCGCGGGTGTCGCCAAGCTGGTCAAGGACGACGGAGAGGCGATAGGAGAGGATGGCGTTGTCTGGCTGGAGGGCAGAGGCCTCGCGATACAGCTCGGCGGCCTTGCGGTTGTCACCGGCCTTGGCGGCTTTGGCGGCCTCGCTGGACTTGAGCAGGGCCTGGTAGTTATCAGACTGCTGCTGGAGCTGCTGCTGGTAAAGCTTGAGCTGCTTCTGAGCTTCTTCCGTCTCGCCCAGGTTGCGCAGGACCTTGGCCAACTCGAAACGGACCTGGGGCTCGGTTGCGCCGAGGCCGAGGGCGGTTTTGAGCTGCACTTTTGCCGCGGCGTCGTCTTTGATGGCGACCAGAACCAGACCGAGATTGACGCGGGGATTGTAGTCGTTGGGATTGAGGGCGACGGCTTCTTCGAGATGCTTGCGGGCCGCGTCGTAGTCACCTGCCTTGCGCTCAATGAAGCCGTTGAGGTTGAGCAGGTCGGCGTCGTGCGGGGCCTGGGCAAGCAGCTTGGCGGCCAGGGGCGCGGCGGTATCCGTCTTGTCGGTAATGACCATGGTGCGCAGATAGATGCGCTGGGCCTCATTGTCACTGGGCTTGAGGGTGGCGAGCTTTTCGGCGGCCTGGAAAGCCTGCTCAAAGTGGGACTCGCGAATGTCGAGCGAGGTGAGCGCTTGGGTGAGGGCGTTGGATGTGGGGAAGGCCTTGAGGCCTTCAGTGAGCACCGCGATGGCTTCATCGCCCTGGCCGGAGTGGCTGTAGGCGTTGCTGAGGTCGAGGGTGAGAGCCTCGTCGCGGGGCACCGAGCGAAGGCGGCTGATGACGGTGTCGTCGTCGCCGGTGGCGAGCAGGATTTTGGCGAGGCCGTCGAGCGCCTTCTTTGAGGCGGGGTTGATTTTGAGGGCGGCCTGGAAGGCCTCGGCGGCGCAGGTGGGGTTGTGATTCTGATTGAACCAGTTGCCCAACTGGACGAAGCCCTGGGCGGTGGGATTGGTGTGGAGCTGGGCGGCGAGAGCGGGCGGCTCAGCGCAGTTTTGCGCGGCGGCGGCAGGCGGGCCAAGGAAGACGACGGCAAAAACAAGCGTGACGCCGGCGCTCGTAAGGAGCCGGGAAATGCTTTTGATTGTGGTGGCTGCGTGGGTCAATCCGGTGGCTCCCCGAACCCGAGGATACTTGAGCGAAGATGGGCGGCGCAAGTTGGGAGATGGGGGATCAGAGCGGTTCTCCAATTTCCGTGGAGTCTTTAGTTCAGCAAAAAGTGGCCTTTTCTTAAGGGAAAAGCCACTCGACAGCTTTGCTTTCCCTCTGCACCAATTGGAGAACCGCTCTAGCCGAAGGATTGGTAGTCGCGCCAGAAGAGTGGCCAGAGCAGGCGGGGCGGGCCGCAGAGGAAGATGTCGGGGTGGACATCAGACTCCTCGTTGTGGATGCCGTAGGGGTTGCCGTTGTGGGCGACGAAGCGGCAGCCGGTGAAGGCGCGGTCGGCGGCCTGGCGGGAGAAGCCGACCACAATGAGCGTAGTGGGCGGCGGGGTGGGATAGCCGCGCAACCAGGCGGAGTTGGTGACGCTGATGGGCGGGGGCAGGTGGTAGGCGGGGCCGAGGATTTCGATGGCGCCCTGCTCGCCATAGTTGCCGACGAGGATGCCGACGGTGGATTGCTGATCGATGGGCAGCGAGTCGCGGACGGAGGCGACGGCTTGAACGAGTTCAGTCCAGCCGTACTCTTCTTTCAGGTCGTCGTTGTGCTGGAGGGCGTAGTCGCGCAGGGGGCCGGCGGACTGGAGTGGCACGAGGAAGGCAATTGCCAGCGCGCCGAAAGCAGCGAGGCCGGTGAAGAAGACAGCTTCAATGACGCGGCGAAGGATTTTGGAGAGGGACTGGAGCCAGTGTTCGGCAACGACTGCGCCCATGGCGAGCAGCATGGGATACGCGCCGGCGAGGTAGTAGTGGCGGCCCTTGGCGACGATCAGGAGGGCAAGGGGGACGAGATACATCCAGGCCAACATGCGATAGCGCGGGCTGCGCAGAAAGCTGACGAGGCCGGCGAGCCAGAGCGGGGCAGCAAAGAGGTTGGCGCAGAGGAGGAACTGGCCGAGGAGGAAGCCGTTGGCCCGGCCCTCGCCCACGTCGCGCACGTGGATGGAGTGGGAGAACTGGTAGGCGATGAAGCCGTGATGCGCTTGCCAAATGAGGTTGGGCAGGAAGACAAGCAGGGCGACAGCGATGCCGGCCCAGAACCAGGGACTCGCGAGAGAGCGGCGGGCGCGGGTTAGAACGACGCCCACCAGAATGCCGGCGATGAGAAAGACGATCAGGTACTTGGTTTGCAGGCCGAGGCCGACAACTGCGCCGATGGCGATCCACCAGCGGGGGTTGCCGGATTGGAGCAGGCGAATGGTGAAGTAGGCGATCAGCACCCACCATAAATAATCGAAGGTGGTGTATTGGAACTCAGTGCCTTCAAAGAGCGGCAGGGGCGAAAGGGCGACGGTGAGGGCGGCGGTGATTTGCGCGAGGCGCTGGCCGCCAAGTTCGCGGGCCATGAGACCGGTGACCACGATGGCGGCCGATTGGGCGAGAACAGAGAAGAGGCGCAGGCCGACCAGAGAGAGGCCGAAAAGGCTGAGGCTGATGCGCTCAACGAATGGGGTGAGCGGCGGATACGAGACGAAGCCCCAGTCGAGATGGCGGGCATCGCTGAGGAACTGGAGCTCGTCGCGATGAAAGCCGTAGCGGCCATTGGTGAGGAGGTGAAGCAGCGCAACCGCGGCGGCGATGGCCAGGAGGCCGGCCAGAGCAGATTGGGGTTGGGCTGCTTCGGGTTCCGAGGTGCGATGCACTGGGGCTGACGACATACCGATCCCTCCCCTTCCACTGGTCTACGCGGTGGAGTGGGCTGCGGTTCCAGTAACGCCGCGCTCCTGGGGCGAGGGGACGCGGACGGAGGCCATGCCGGCGGCGGTAGCGGCCTGGACGCCCATGGCGGTGTCTTCAAAGACCAGGCAGTCTTTGGGATCGACGCCGAGCCGGGCGGCGGCGATGAGGAAGGCGTCAGGGGCGGGCTTGGCGTTGGTGTAGTCTTCAGCGCCGACGATGGTTTCGAACTTGTCAATGAGGTGGAGGACGGTGAGGGATTGGATGACGGCCTTGCGGCTGGAGCCGGAGACGACGGCGAAGGGGATCTTGCCGTACATCGCGTCGATCTGTTCGAGGACTTCGGGAACTGCCTTGAGGTCGTGGATGAGGGCGAGGTAGAGGTCTTCTTTACGGATCTCGACCTGATCGACGGGCATCTGGAGGCCGTGCATTTCATTGAGAGAGACGATGATGTCGGGGATGGGCCGGCCGCCCCAGGCATAAAAGAGATCCTCATCGAAGGGGCAGTTCCACTCATCGAGCGCGCCCTTCCAGGCGACGTAGTGGAGGGGCATGGAGTCGACGATGGTGCCGTCGCAGTCGAAGAGGTAGGCCTTGAAGGGGCCGGGGGGGATTTCCAGTTGCTTGTGCAAGCGCTGCTCCTTGGATTTTTAGGTCTGAGATTGGCGATCAGGCTTTGGTGGCGGTTTCGGGTTCGGCGGCGGGGGCCAGGCAACCGCCTTCGCCGGGTTGGGTGGGCTGCATCTGCAGGGCGTTGTTGAAGCGGTTGAAGTAGTTGAAGAGGCCGATGGCGCAGAGCAGCTCAACGATTTCGCCTTCCGAGTAGAAGCCGCGCAGCTCGGCAAACTGCTCGTCGGTGACGGCATGGGCGTCGAGGGTGACGGTTTCGGCCAGGCGCAGGGCGGCTTTCTCGGCGGGGGTGAAGTCGGTGCGGAGGCTCCAATCGGCAAGGTGGGCGAGCTGATCGTCGTTCCAGCCCAGGTTGCGGGCCAGGATGGTGTGGCTGGCCAGGCAGTAGGGGGTGACGTTGAGCTGGCTGGTGCGGACGATGATGAGCTCTTTGAGTTTGGTGGAGAGGGTTCCGGTGTTGAGGACGGCGCCGAAGTGGGCCTGCATGGTGGCGAAGATCTCAGGACGGTGGGCCATCACGCGGAACATGTTGGGGACGTTGCCGCGCTGGGCGAAGGCTTTGTCATAGAGGGCGGCGATTTCAGGGGTGACCTGGGAGCGGTCGAGCCGGGAGATGCGGGACAAGGGGCCTCCTTGGGGTTCATTCCATGGTATCGTTTGGGGCCGATGTGTGGCACGGGGGAGAGGATTTGGGCAGGCGGGCCGATTTGGAGCGGGGCGAGTTGAGGCGGGGCAATCGGGGTGGAATTTTTTGACGTGGTGGGCGCTGTCTGGTACCTTGATAGAGGACAAATTAGAGCACAACGTTCCTCAGTAGCTCAATGGCAGAGCATTCGGCTGTTAACCGAAGGGTTGTAGGTTCGAGTCCTACCTGAGGAGCCATTTTATTGGTGGTTTCGATTCCCCTCCTGAAGAGCAATCCCCCCGACCTATCAAAGTGTGCCTATTGCTGGGCCGACGCTCGGTTAGAGCGCATTGTTTGCGTTTAAGAATCCTGCTGGCTTCACAGGCCTGCCGGGTGGATGGCTTGCCGCGGACGGAAGGCTCAAGCGTAGTTTCGGTATCTGGCCGGGGCTGAGGCTTGCACCGGAACAGGGAGCCTGCGCTCTGGCCACTATTGACCGGACTGGCGGTGCTTTGCTCGTGGATAGTACGGAGGGCTGGCCTGCGACGACCCGCGGGAGATGGAGAGACAATGACTGGTAGCAAGCACAATATGGAAGGCAACAGCAGCGAGAGCGGTGAGCCCGATCCAGGGCCTTACTGGAGAAGGATGCATCGCGACTGGCGCTTCTGGGTGGGGGCATTTTTTATGGCGGCGGCGCTGGGGGTTTATATCTTCAGCGAGAATCTGTCGTGGGTTCCGCGCGGACATCAGTTTCCGTGAGTGGCCGATTTTTGTAAGGGGAGAGGCATGAAGAAGCTGATTGTGTTTGATTTGGATGGCACGCTTGCGCCGAGCAAGTCGTCACTGGCCGCAGAGACTGCGGGGTTGCTGCGCGACCTGCTGGCGGTGACGCGGGTGGCTGTGATTTCAGGGGGCGCATGGGCGCAGTTTGAGCGGCAACTGCTTACCGATCTTCCCGCGGAGAGCCGGCTTGAGAACCTGGCCCTTCTGCCGACCTGTGGGACGAAGTTCTTCCAATACAAGGGGAAGTGGGAGGAGCTTTACTCAGAGGATCTGACGGCGGAGCAGATCAGGAAGATCACGGACTCGCTGGACCAAGCGGCGCGGGAGGCGGGCTGCGAAGCCAGGCAGGTCTGGGGCGATGTGATTGAGAACCGGGGAAGCCAGGTGACGTTTTCCGCGCTGGGGCAGCAGGCGCCTTTGGCTGTGAAGGAGACGTGGGACCCGGATTTTGCCAAGCGGAAAAAGATCACGGCGATTCTGGAGCGGCTGATTCCGGAGTTTTCAATTCGGATGGGCGGGGCAACCTCAATCGATGTGACGAAGCCGGGAATTGACAAGGCCTACGGGATTGGAAAGCTGCGGGAGATTCTGGGCGTTGGGCTGCAAGAGATGGTGTACGTCGGCGATGCGTTGTTTCCGGGCGGGAACGATTACCCGGTGAAGGAAGCGGGGGTCGTGTCGATCCCGGTGAAGGGGCCCGACGATACCAACCTTGTGATCGCCACGCTGCTTGCCTGCCTGAGAGACAAGTGAAGGCGGCATCGGGAAGATCGTGCTCATGCCCCAGGATCACCGCCGGCGCTACACCTATCGGATAAACTACGTTACACGAGGACTTACTTCATGACTTCATTGTTAGATCCCATCCAGATCGGCGATCTGCACCTGCCGAACCGCGTAATTATGGCGCCGCTCACTCGCTTGCGGGGCACGCCGGAGCACCTTCCGACAGAGTTGATGATCGACTACTATACGCAGCGCGCGGGCGCGGGGCTCATCATCTCAGAAGGCATCCCGGTCGTGCCGCAGGGCGTTGGCTACGCGAATGTGCCGGGGATCTGGTCAGCCGAGCAAGTGGAAGGCTGGAAGCTGGTGACGAAGTCAGTTCACCAGGCGGGGGGGCGGATCTTTGCGCAGATCTGGCACGTGGGGCGCATCTCACACCCGCGCTTTTTGAATGGGGAACTTCCCGTGGCTCCCAGCGCGATTCGGCCGGCAGGGCACGTGAGCCTGGTGCGTCCGGTGACGGAGTATGTGACGCCGCGGGCGCTGGAGACGGCTGAGATTCCGGGCATCGTCGAGGCCTTCCGCAAGGGCGCTCAGAACGCGAAGCTGGCCGGCTTTGACGGCGTTGAGATCCACGGAGCCAATGGGTACCTGATCGATCAGTTTTTGCAGGACGGATCGAACCATCGGACAGACCAGTACGGCGGCCCGATTGAAAACCGGGCCCGGCTGATGCTTGAAGTGGCCGATGCGGCGATCTCAGTGTGGGGCGCCAAGCGGGTGGGCATGCATCTGGCGCCGCGGGGCGACTCGCAGGATATGCACGATTCAGATCCGGCGGCGACCTTTGGCTATGTGGCGCGCGAGCTGGGCCGGCGCGGGCTCGGGTTCCTGCTGGCGCGCGAGTACTTTGGGCCGGATCGCCTGGGCCCGCAACTGAAGAAGCAGTTCGGCGGCGTCTACATTGCGAATGAAAAATACACGCTGGCGCAAGCCAACCAGGTGATCGAGGCCGGCGAGGCGGATGCGGTAGCCTTCGGGCAACTGTTCCTGGCCAATCCCGATCTGCCGGCGCGGTTTGCGAAGCAGGCAGAGCTGAATGCGCCGGACTATACGACCTACTTTTCATCGGGGCCGCATGGCTATACCGATTACCCTGCGCTGGGCGTGTAGCGAAGGGGGCAATTTGCGCGGTCTCAACAGGATTTTCCAAACAATGGTCACTTTTGACCTTACAGACCCGCTGCGGGAATGATTCAATTGCGCTGCAGCCGGGAGCGCGCGCAATTTAGCGGGATGGGCGCGCGTTGAGCCGGCATGAGGCGCTCCCATGTCGCGGACAGCCACGTTGAGCGAGTCGCAGAGCCTGTATGAGCTGGCGTGGAGCTATGCGCCGAGCGGGATGTTTGCGTTTGACGCGGAGACGGGAATCATTGTGGACGCCAACCCCGCGGCCCAGGCGATGATGGGCTACCGCCGCGAAGAGCTGGTGGGGCTGCACCAGAGCCAATTGCACCCGGAGAATGAGCGGGAGGCCGCCAGGGCCGAGTTCCGGAAGGCGGCGGAGCAGCCGTCGGAGCATCCCGGTTTTCACCTTCTGCGCAAAGACGGCGTGCATGTGCCGGTGCTGGGCTGGTCGTCGAAGACGGTTCAGATGGCGGGGCAAGCGGTAGTGATCGTGGTCTGCCGCGACATCACAGAGATTGAGCAGAAGAAGCAGGAGCTTGCCACGCAGAACTGGGCGCTGAGCGCCTATGCGATTGCGGCTTTGGCGCTGGGCGGGGCGCACACCACCGAACTGCTTCTGCTGCAGGCCATCTGCGAGGCGGTCACGCGCAACTCAGTTTATGTTCTGGCCTACGTGGGGGTAGCGGAGCATGACGCGGAGAAGCGAATCCGGATTGCTGCTTCGGCGGGAAGCTCGCAGAGTTATCTGGATGGGCTGGAGCTAAGCTGGTCAGCGGATGTTCCGGTGGGGCAGGGGCCGACGGGCATCTGCATTCGCACGGGCCAGGTGACGATCATGCTGGACGCGGAGACCATGGCCGGGTTCACGCCGTGGCGGGATCGGGCACGGCAGTTTGGCATTCGGTCTACGGTGTCGATCCCTCTGACGATTGAAGGCGTCTGGCGCGGGGCGCTGGTGGTGGGCTCGGCGATCACCGATGCGTTCGATCCGATCTCGATTGAGGTGTTTCAGCGCCTTGCAGGTCAGATTGGAGAAGGCATTCACGCGGCGGAGCTGGCGCGCATCCTGCTTGCGGAGCGGGAGAATCTGGCCAAGGTGCAGCGGCAACTGACCGAGGCGCTGTCAGCGATGGTGGCGCCGATGGTGGCGGCCATGGAGATGCGCGACCCCTACACGGCAGGGCACGAAAACCGGGTGGCCGAGATTGCGGTGGCCATTGGCCGGGAGATGGGCTGGACTGAGGAGCGATTGCAGGGACTGCGCGTGGCGGCGCAGGTACACGATATCGGGAAGATTGCCATTCCAGCGGAGATTTTGACCAAGCCGACGCGGCTGAGCGTGGGCGAGTGGACGTTGATTCGCGAACACTCCGAGACCGGCTACACGATTTTGCATGATATTCCCTTCAGTTGGCCGATTGCCGAGATTGTGCGGCAGCACCATGAACGGCTGGATGGATCAGGCTACCCGCTCGGGCTGAAGGGGGACAGAATTTTGCCGGAGGCCCAGGTGCTGGCGGTAGCGGACGTTGCGGAGGCGATGAGCACGGCCCGGCCCTACCGGCCGGCCATCCAACTGAGCACCGTCTTGCAGGAGCTTCAAAAACAGGCGGGCACTCAATTGAATGCGCAGGCAGTTCGCATCTGCGTGAGTCTCTTCCGCGACAAGCACTTCAGGGTTCCGTCGTGGATCGGCAACTGACACCGCGCTTTTTGCGCAGGCCGCAGGCCCGCGGGGCCGTCTCCTGACAGCCGCCCATGCGGCATGAGGAATCTTTCAAGAACTCATGTCATGGCGAAAACACGCCCCCTATCGAACCTAATGCGTGGAACCTTTCCTCGGGGGCAAAAAGCTACAGTTGTAGATCGGAAACTCCGGAGGGAGCAGGGGGGGCAACCCCCTGGAAGTGGGCAAGATTGCGCGGCCTTCAGGCCCGGACCCTCATCGCTTTTTCGAAACAGGCCGCAAACACAACTGCACTAGAAAGCCCACTCTCCTTTTGCCTGCTTTCTGCGGGGGGTGCCCCCCCCCGCATCTCTCCGTTTCGAATTCCTCCGCAAACCGTGAAGGCGTGGCCTTGCAATTCGGCAGTGTGCGATCTCTCTCAGGTGAGCTTGATGACTACGGCGTCGTCGGAGGGGCGGGTTTCCGGCATGTCGATGACAAGGCCATCTGCCGTCCACTCCCAGTGGAGGGGCTTGGGGACGCCGAGCATCTGGGCGGTGCGCAGCGGGCCACCGGGGAGCGCGGAGTCGCGGTTGAGCAGGGAGACGCGGACCTGTTTGCCGGGGGCTCCCAGGACGTGGACGTAGAAGGCAGTTTCGCTGGTGGTAAAGCGGATGTCTTCCGCGATGAAGTCGTGGATGTGGTCGGCGACGTACGATCCGGGCTTGATTTTGGTGGGGCCCTCGCCGAAGTGGGCGGCGGGGCGGGTGTTGTAGATGGCTTCACCGTTGATTTTGAGCCAGGCGCCGATAGTGCGGAGGCGGGCAACAATTTCATCGGGGATGGTGCCGTCGGGGCGGGGGCCTACGTCGAGCAGCAGGTTGCCGTTTTTTGAGACGACATCAATGAGCTGGTGGAGAATGCGGCCGGCGGTTTTGTAGTTGGGGGTTTTGGTGTAGCCCCAGGAGTCCCAGTCCAACACATCGTCGGTTTGCCACACGAAGCTGGCTTTGTCCGTCAGCTGGCCGGCTTCAATGTCGATCTGGCCGGAGCCCAGGGCGAAGTCCTGCTCCTTGTAGGTGAGCACGACGTCGCGGCCGGCGGCGGCGGACGCGTTGTAGTAGTGGGCCATCATCTGCTGGCGGTACAGCTCGGGGATGATGGAGACGCGGCTGTCAAAGTAAATGACGTCAGGGTGGTAGCGGTCAACGACTTCGCCGACCTTGTCGCGCCAGATCTCGCAGAAGCGGGTAGAGGGGGCGGGGTCAGGATGGGCGTAGTTGAATGCGCCGGGGTCTGCGCCGTTGTAATCCTTGCCCACGGGCGAGGGGGTGAACTTCTGCGCCCAGTAGAAGTCGGCGTAGCGGGGGTCGTAGATGTCGGCGTCGGCGATGGGGCTGGTGAACCATCCCCAGAGCCACTGGTGATGAAAGGAGCAGTAGAACTTGAGTCCCTGCCTGCGGACGGCGCGCTCCATCTCGCCGACGACGTCGCGGCGCGGACCCATGCGAGCGGCGTTCCAGCGGTTGACGCGGCTATCCCACATGGCAAAGCCATCGGCATGCTCGGCGACGGGGCCCACGTAGCGCGCGCCGGACTCTTTGAAGAGGGTGACCCAGGCGTCGGGGTTCCAGTGCTCGGCGGTGAAGGAGCGGGCAAAGTCTTTGTACCCGAATTTGCTCAAGGGGCCGTAGGTGGCGAGTTGGTGGTCGTACTCGGGGCGGCCGGGCAGGTACATCCAGTGGGGATACCACTCGTTGGCGAAGGCGGGCACGGAGTAAAGGCCCCAGTGGAAGTAGATGCCGAACTTGGCGTCGCGATACCAGTCCGGGCAGGTGTGCTGCTGGAGGGAGTTCCAGGTGGGCTGGTAGGGATTGGACGCGAGGGCGCGGGCGGCGGGGCGCAGGGGAGCGGCGGAGCCGGCGGCGAGCAGCTTGAGGGCGGTGCGGCGGGTGATGGGCATGAGAGCGACTCCTTGGATAAAACGCGGCGGTGAAGAGCTAATCGAGATGAAAGACTTCAGTCATGGGGGACCAGATTTCGCCGGGCTGGCGGTCGGGGAGCAGGTCAAGGCAGGGGACGCACTCGGCCCACCAGCGCTGGGTGACGGGCTCGGCGGCAACGCGGGCCATATCGGCGGCGTAGTCAGAGCCGGTGTACTCGATATAGCTGAAGAGATAAGGGCGGCCGTCGGCGAGCGTGCGGAGATAGATGGAGTAGTTGGCCACATGGCTGCGCTTGAGAATGGCGAGGACATCGGGCCAGACGGCGGCGTGGAGTTCGCAGTAGCGGGCGACCCTGTCGGGTTTGACGCCGACGACTGCGCCGTAGCGTTGGGGCGGGTTGTGGTTTTCCATGCGGACTCCTAGAGTTGCGCGATGGCTTTCGCGACTTCAGCGGCGCCGTCCAGGACGCGGAGTTCGAGCTGGAAATCCTCTTTTTCGCCGGGCTCGAGCAGACGCAGGGTTCCCGCTTCGCGCTCGCGCTTGCGGCCGTCTACCTTGCAGTTGCCGGGCTCGATGCCGAGGACGAAGTGGCCTTCGCCGGTCATCTTCCACTCGATGAGCTGAGGAAGGGTGTCGGCACGGTAGGTCATTTCAACGGCAAAGTCGGGGGCGGTTTCGTCGCTCACCAGCACAATGCGCACCAGGCCGTCAGGGCCGGGGGCGATCTGGTGGTAGTAGACGCGCTCCTCGATGCCGCGGGTGGGCGGCTCAAAGTGGTTCCAGTTGCCGATGCGGCTTTTGGCAAAGTCGGTGCGGCCCTCCACTTTGTTGGCGGGGGTGTAGATGCGGCTGCGCTCGGTGAGCAGCGGGAAGCCGAAATTGCAGTGGTAGAGCATCATGAGCGGCGTTTGCCAACTGGCCTGGTTCTCGACCGTGTCGTGGATGCGCAGGAAGCGGCCGGAGAGCGCGGCCTGAATGGTGCGATGCAGGACGAGGTTGGGTCCGAAGACCTGGGCCTCACGGACTTTGCCGCTGATGGTGAAGAGGAGCTCGTCGCCCTGCCACTCTTCGGTCCAGTTGACCTGCTCGGCGGGGGTGTTGGAGATGGCGCCGTGCTGGCCGAGCTGCTGGCCCTGATCCTCTGACGGAGACCCGGCGGTGGAGAGGCCGCAGGTGGCCACCAGGCCGCCGGCAAAGGTCTTGAGCCATTCCAGCTTGTCGGGGTCGTAGTAGGCAGGGTGAACAACGCCCACAGGCGCGTGCCAGCAGAGAGAGCGGCCGTTGTAGCTGGCCTCGACAACGTCCAGGCCTTTCTCTGGCGCGACGAGGAATTCAAAGCCGCTGGCGGTTTTGACGCGCAGAGCGGTGACGCCTTTTGCTTTGCCGTCACAGTATTCAAAGCGGGTGATGCCGCCCAGCTGCGCGGTTGAGCCGACGCGCTTGAGCAGTTCGGCCCTGGACCATTGCTTGCCCCATAGTTGCATTTCGTTCTCCTGTTCAGTGCGCAGAAAGCGACGGGTTGGGTTGCGAAGCGATTGTAGGGGCTAGCGTTTCGCTGCGCCAGTGCCGATTTCGTGAGCGTAGACGTGCCAGCCGAGGTATTTGCGCAGGGCTTCAACCACGCCGGGGGCTACGGAGCTGAGGCTGACCGAGACGTGGTGCTCGAAGTTCTGCTCGCAGATGTAGCGAAGCAGGTCTTGCAGGCGTGGAATGCGGACGACGCCGATGCCGCCCCAGGTGGGAGCCGGGTCAGGGATGGACTCGCCAGCGGCAGCGTAGGCGGTGAGTGTTCCCGTCACATCGTCGGTATTGAGGCGCAGGAAGGTCATGGGTCCGGTTTTGATGCGGCCCTGCAAGGTGCCCCAGGTGTTGCCCTGGCCAGAGACGATCTTGAGCATCTCGTGGGTGTCCATCTTTGTAGGCTCGGAGTAGAAGTACTGCGGGAAGTTGGAGCAGTGGAAGAGGACGCACTTGTCGTCATCGTCTTCGTAGTTGTTGTTCCAGTCGACGATGGCGGAGGGGGTTCCGGAGGCGAGTTGGAGCACGTACATGGCGATGGCGCCGGCCATGTCGACTTCGCAGGCGCTGGGCAGCAGGCCGTTGCTCATCATGCTCATCACGGTGCAGGGCACGACGCCGAGCAGATCCTGGAGGGAGTTCCAGCACTGGACGGCGCTGCCGACGAGCTGGTTTTCGGTGATCCAGCTTTCGACGACGAGGGCGAACTTGGCCATGTTGAGCAGGTTCGAGAGCGGGGCCTGGCCCACGTCGGTGTAGCCCTGGATAGCTTTGAGCCGGGCCTGGACCTGCGGGTCGTCGTCTTTGAGTTTGGAGATGCGGCCGAGGACGTCGGCCATGTCCAGAGTGTCCACAGAGATGCCGGCGTGCTCCAGGAGCTTCTCGCTGTAGCGAACGGAGTTGAACGGGCCGGGGCGCGCGCCAATCTGGCCGAAGCGGACGTTCTTCATTCCCTTGACCACGCGGCAGGTTGCGCCGAAGTTGGCAAGGTCCTGCAAGAAGCCGGGCGAGTTTGGAGCCGCCGTGTGTTTGGTGGTGAGCGTGAAGGGAATGTTGTATTGGGAGAGATTGGAGCAGACCGAGAACTTGCCGCAGAAGGCGTCGCGGCGGGAGGTCATGGCCAGGCGATCGACCGAATCTGGGAAGGCGTGGACGAGCACCGGGACTTTGAGGCCGGAGAAGCGGATGGCGTTGGCCACGCCGCGCTCGTCGCCGAAGTTGGGCAGGGTGACGAGGATGCCGTCGATCTTGTCGGCGTTGCGCTTGAAGAGCTCGGCGCAGGCGGTGGAGTCAGGAAAGGTCTCGACGGTGCCGAACTTGCTGTCTTCGGAAGTGAGGCAAATAGTGTCAAAGCCCTGGTTGTGGAGCAGGGCGAGGATTTCTTCGCGGCCGTCGCGGGCCACGCTGTCAGGGAAGATTCCCCGGTTGCCGACGATAACGCCAAGGGTGGTGCGGCTCATGGATTAGCTCCTTTGGTTCGTGTTCGGCGCTTGCGGCACAGTCGCGTGGCCGTAGAGGCGCTGGGCGAGTTGCTGGTATTGAGCGAAGAGGTCGCTGTACTGGGTTTGGCGTTCGGGGCGCGGCTCAAAGACGCGGCCCGCGGGGACCATGGCGTCGATGGCGGCGTTCCAGGATGGGTAGGCATGGACGCCCATGCCGGCGCAGATGGCCGCGCCGCGCGAGCTGGCCTCGCCGGGAACCGCGACGACGGGGCGCTGGTAGATGTCGGCTTTGAGTTGCAGCCAGACGTCAGAGCGGGCTCCGCCGCCCATGGCGAGGATGCGGTGGACGGGTTTGCCGAGGGACTCGAGGATGTCGAGGTTCCAGCGCATCTCGTAGCAGACGCCTTCAATGGCGCCCTTCACCAAATCGCCGTGGGTGGTGGAGCTGGTGAGTCCGTGGATGGAGGCGCGGGCCTCGCTCTCAAGCCAGGGCGTGCCGGTGCCGAGGAAGTACGGAAAGAAGAAGAGGCCGGTGGGTGCGGCGGGCAGGTTGGCGAGCATGAGCTCATAGGCGGATTGGCCGGTGGCGGCGGCCTGGGCTGCGTGATGCAGGCTGCAGGTGTCGCGGAGCCACTTGAGAGCGATGCCGCCGGGGCCATAGGCGAGGGTGAGGAACTGGCCGGCGATGGCGTGGCGCTCGCAGGGCAGATTGGAGGCAAGGCCGGCCTCAGAGAGCAGCGGCTCGGCGGAGGGGGCGCTGAAGCACTCGAAGGTGCCCGTGCCGTCGGCGACGGCGCCGGCTTGCTGGGCTCCAGCGCCGAGGGAAGCACAGGCCTGGTCGTGACCGCCGGTGGACCAGACGACTCCCGGCGGCAGGCCAAGCTCGGCGGCGATGGCCGGGGCGGCTACGCCGACCGCTGTGCCGGAGGGCTGCACGCGGGAGAGCTTGCCGGCCGTGATGCCGGCGAAGGCGAGCAGTTCAGGGGCCCACTGGTTGCTTTGGATGTCGAGGGCCATGGTGCGCGAGGCAAGGGGGCTGCTGATGGCGGGCTCGATACCGAGGCGATGGTAGACGTAGTCCTCAAGGCAACAGAAACGGGCAGCCTGGGCGAAGAGTTGCGGCTGGTGGTTGCGCATCCAGGCGATCTTGGGCAGGGAGTACATGGGATGCGGAGGCAGGCCGGTGAGCCGGTAGAGGGCGGAAGGGCCAAAGGTGGCGGCGAACGCGGTCATTTCGGCCGAGGCGCGGGAGTCAATGTTGAGCAGGATGTTGCCGAGGGGGTTGCCGTTGCGGTCGAGGGGGAGAAAGCTCTCGCCCTGGCTGGAGATGGAAGCGGCAAGAATCGGGGTGGTGTGGGGACGGCAGACCTGGGAGATGGCGGTGCAGACCGAGCGCCAGAAGAGTTCGGGGTCGAGCTCCGCGCGGCCGGCGTTGAGAACGGCGCCCTGGACCTCAGTGGTGACAGAGGCGAGCGACTGGCCGTCTGGGCTGTAGAGGGCGACCTTCAGCTCAGAGGAACCGATATCGAGGGCAAGAAAGGCCACGTTCTCAAAGTCCTTGCGATTGAAAACGTTAACATTATGGGCGGCTCGCTGGGTTTGTCAAGGGAAACTCTGGGGCAGCGGCTCAGGCGTGGCGGCTGCCGCGGAATCCGTAATAGACGATGAAGACGTAGCAGAGCGCGGGAATCACAAAGGCGTAGTGGATGCCGATGCGATCAGCCAGCGCGCCTTGAATGACGGGCAACAGGGCCGGGCCGATGACGCCGAGAAACAGGATGCCGGAGCCCTGACTGGTGAACTTGCCCAGTCCGTCAATGGCCAGCGTAAAGATGGTGGGAAACATGATGGAGTTGAAGAGGCCGACGAGGATGATGCTGGTCATGGCCACTGCGCCGGTGGAGGCGATGGTGATGCAGACCAGCAGCGAGGCAATGACGGCGCAGACGCCGAGCAGCGTTCCGGGACGGATGCGGCGCAGCAGCGCGGAGCCGATGAAGCGGCCCACCATGGCGCCGGTCCAGTAATACGTAGCGAAGCGCGCGGCGCGGACAGGAGCGAGGCCGCCGATCTCGGGCTGGCCGAAGAAGTTGACGAGGAAGCTGCCGATGCAGACTTCTGCTCCGCAGTAGAGGCCGATGGCGACCGCGCCGAGGACGAGGTGACGGTAATGCCAGGCGCTGCGGGCGATCTGGCCGTTGATGAAGCGGTCGGCATGGCGGTCTTCAACTTCAGCCACGGCGGGCAGATGGAAGCGCCAGACGATGAAGGCGGAGAGGAAGAGGATGGCAGCGAAGCCGAGATAAGGGAGCTTGACGGTGGAGAGCTCGGCGAGACGCCAGGCGGCATGCTGCTCGGCGTTGAGCGGGGCCGCTCCGGCGAGCTGATGCTGGGTGATGGAGAGAATCAGCAGTCCGCCGAGCCAGGGGCCAAGGGCTGCACCGAGGGCGTTGAAGGCCTGGGCGAGGTTAAGGCGGCTGGATGCGGTTTGCGGGGCGCCAAGCACCGCCATGTACGGGTTGCAGGTGACCTGAAGCAAGGTGATGCCGGAGGCCAGGATAAACAAAGCGACGAGGAAGAGCGGGTAAGAGGCGGCAACGGCGGCGGGGTAAAACAGCAGCGCGCCAGTGCCGGAGACGAGCAGAGCGACGACCATGGAGGCCTGGTAGCCGATGCGGCTGACCAGGCGGCCCGAGGGCAGCGCCATGACGACATAGGCGGCAAAGAAGCTGAACTGGATAAGCATCGCCTGGGCGTAGTTGAGCGTGAAGGCGCTGCGGAAGCGGGGGACGAGGACATCGTTGAGGACGGTGAGAAATCCCCAGAGGAAGAACAGAGAGGTGACCATGCCGAGGGCGGCGCGGTTGGCTGCCGTGTTGCCGGACGCGACGGGCGCGGTTTGGGGGGCGGGGAAGGACATGGGGAAGTCTCTCTGTGTTTCAAATGCCGCTGGGGATTCTCAGGCCGCCGCGGGAGAAGATGCGGGGGCTGCGTCCATAAAGCCGTAAGCCATCATATGGCATACGATGAGGTGGGCGTCTTCAATGCGGCCCATGTGGGGATGGGCGACGGCGATGTTGAGGTCGGCGAGGGGAGCGAGCTTGCCGCCGTCGCGGCCGGTGAGAGCGATGACGCGGCAGCCGAGCTGGCGGGCCGTCTGGGCGGCGGCGAGGACGTTGGGCGAGTTGCCTGAGCCGCTGATGCAGAGCACGAGGTCGCCGGGAGCGGCGTGGTTTTTGAGCTGCTCGGCGAAAATCGAGTCAAAAGAAACGTCGTTGGCGTAGGCAGTGATGGTCGAGAGCGAATCCGTAAGCGCCTGGATGCGGAAGCGACGTTCGTGGCCGTAGCTTGCGCCTTTGACGAGGTCTGTAACGAAGTGGGAGGCGGTGGAGGCGCTGCCGCCGTTGCCGCAGGTGAAGACCTGGCGATTCTGGTCGCGTGCCTGGCGGAGCCATGCGGTGGCCGTCTCCACCTGAGCGAGGTCGAGGCTCTCGATTACGCCCAGCAGTTGGGTACGATATTGTTCGCAGTAGGACATGGGCCTCCGGGATTCGGTTGCAGAATCAGGATAGGGCCGGAGAGCGGGAACGACAAGCGCGGGCTGGGGGGCTGGGTTTCGTTGGTGGAGGAATGCAGATCCTTCGACTCACCACCCCCGAACTGAGGAACGTTCGGGGCCCCGTTCGCTCAGGATGACAGCAAGAAGTTTACTTTGAGTTTTTGAAACACGACATCAGGGACAGAACGATGAATACACTTGCGATTGATATTGGCGGAACAAAGTTTTCACTGGCGCTGTTTGAGGGCGAGCGGATCACGTTGCGCGAAAGCCACCTGACCCACCGCGAGGGCGGGCGTACGTGGATGATGGAGCAGATTCTGCCCATTGCCGAGCGCTGGCGCACGGAGGCAGGATTTGCGCGCTGCGGCATCGGATTTGGCGGGCCGGTGGACTTTAATGCGCAATTGACGACGGTTTCAAATATGGTGGCCGACTGGCAGGGTTTTCCGCTGAGCCGGTGGCTTGAAGACGAACTGGGCGTGCCAACCATCATGGACAACGACGCGAATGTCGGCGCGCTGGGCGAGGCGCGGTATGGCGCGGGGGTGGGCTGCGATCCGCTGGTGTACCTGACCATCTCGACGGGCATTGGCGGCGGAGTGGTGGCGGGCGGGCAGATTTTTCGCGGGGCGGATTCGTATGCGGCCGAAATTGGGCACATGACGGTCAGGCCGGGCGGGGCGCGGTGCCTGTGCGGCAGCGACGGGTGCATGGAGCGGATCTGCTGCGGCACGTGGATTGAGGCCGACAACGGAAGGCCGGCGAAGGAGCTGCTGGCCGATCCAGCATTTGTTGAGCGGTACGTAGTGGATCTGGCGGTGGGGCTGCGGAACGTGATCATGCTGCTGAATCCGGCGCGGATTGTGATTGGCGGGGGCGTCAGCAAGGCGGGGGATGCGCTGTTTGTCCCGCTGCGGGCAGAGCTGCGGCGCACGATGAGCGGCTGGCCGGGGACGCGCATCGATGTGGTGCAGGCGGCGCTGGGCGACGACAGCGTGCTGTTTGGGGCGTTGGCGCTGGCTGAAGACGCGGCGGAGTGAATCAGCCCGGCTGCTGATTGCGGGAGTAGCGAATCACTTCAACGCGGGAGATGGCGATGAGGCCCTCTTCGACCATCGAGTCGAGATGAGGCAGCAGCTTAGCCATCTGTTCTTCAGTATCGACGATGGTGAGCTGGATGGGCGCGTCTTTTGAGAAGGTGAAGTGGCTGGCGTGGTGGATGCGGGTGCTGGCGCCGAAGCCCTCGATGCCGCGATAGACAGTTGCGCCGGCGATGCCGAGTTCAAGGCACTTGGCCACGATGGCCTCATGCAGCGGCTTGCCCTGCCACCTGTCGTCTTCTCCGAAATGAATGCGCAGCAGGCGCGCCGCGAACTGCTCTTTCATGATTGCGCCTCCGCGGAAGCCGAGCCGGTGCCCTGCGATTTGCCCTCCACGTCGAGGGCCCGATAAGAGTACTTGATGATGTCAACGTCGGAGAGAACGACCAGGCCCTCTTCCACCATCTGTTCCACGAGGGGAAGAAAGGCGCGCAGCTTCTCTTCCCTGTCCACGGCCGAGATCATGATGGAGCTGTCGTGGGCCAGATGCAGCGGCTTGTCTTTGTGGATATGGCGATGCGCGCCGTAGCCCAGAATGCCGCGATAGACGGTTGCGCCGGCGATGTCGTTGGCGCGCATGGCCTCGATGAGAGCTTTGTAGAGGGGCTTGTCTTTCCAGCGGTCGGCCTCGCCGACGTAGATGCGCATCATCTTGGCCTGGCCTTCGATTTTGAGATGCGCGGGAGGGATTGGCTGCCTGGGCTTTGAAACCTGGGCGGGCTTGGCCACGGTGGTCTCCTGGATCTCGATCATGCCGCTGCCGGCCATCTCTTCCAGTTTGCCGAGCAGTTCGTCGACCTTTTCGCGGGACTCAATGAACTCGATCTTGAGCGGCAGATGGTCGGAGATATCGACCAGAGCAGCGGAGTGCATGTGGTGGTCTGCGCCGAAACCGGCAATGCCCTTGAGAACGGTTGCGCCGGCAACGCCGCGATAGAAGAGGAAGTCGAGGATGCTGGAGTAGACGGGGACGCCGTGATGGGTTGCGCCCTCGCTCAAATAGATGGAGACTTTAACGGCCTTGCCGGGAGTCAGCATACTTCCTCCGTGAGAGATGCCACCCGCGTTGCCAGGCGAGGCAGCGGAACAACCGTCTTGTCAAGCGCCGTGGCAACCGGCGGGTCGAGAACCAGTCGATTGTAGGACTGTTAGACGATCTCCGCCAGCAGCGAGCCGCCCCAGACGGCGGCGAGCCCCAGGATGAGGCTGCCGACGGCGTAAAGGGCGGCGATGAAGAATGCGCCGGAGCGGATGTTGGAGAGCGTCTCCCACTCATAGGTGGAGAAGGTGCTGTAAGCGCCGATGAAGCCGATGGGGACAAGGAAGCGCCAGCCGGAATTGAGGTCGGCGCGGCGGGCGAGAAAGGAGAGCGAGAAGCCGATGATGACGCAGGCAGTGATGTTGATGACGAAGGTGCCGTAGGGGAATTTTGTTCCCATGCGGTTAGCGACGGTGGCGCCGACCCAGTAGCGGGCGATGGAGCCCAGCGCCCCGCCCGCTGCGATCAAGAGGTATTTCTGCACGGTTGTTCCCCTCCCCGAGTCAAGATATGGGCCAGCAGGCGGCCCTGCTTGGCCAAGAGCGCTCGCGTTTTCAGCGTAGCATCCGGCGCATGAGCAGACCTTCGGCGTGGACGGCGAGCGCATGGATTGCCGTTCAGGGAATTTGCCGGGACATGACGCCGCGACAGGGTTCCCTGTCAGGAGTCATCATCTGTCCGGCCAATCGGAAAGGGACAGCGGTTTAAGCATTTTCGGGATTGAGGCAGACCGAAACCACGCAGCCAAGCGGCTTCTTCCTCAAGAAAAAGCCACCCCGCACCCGTCTCAAAACGACTGCGTGTATCCCGAAAAATGCTCTAAGGGTGAACTCCTTCACCACAACCAACACGCCAGTAGACACCGAATCCATGATGGTGTCAAGAAGCCGGATTTGACGATAAACTGAGATTACCGCGTCGGGATCGGCAACCTTGAATCCAGGGTTCAGGTTCCAGACGAATAGAAACGGTTGCATGGACCTAAAGACCAAGATTCTTCCGGTTGCGCTGTTCCTCCTTTTGCCCGCCTGGCCATGCCTTCCCCAAGCCGCTCCGCAACAGAGCCGACCGCAATCTGTCCCACGGGCAAGAGTGATTGTGTTTGTGCACGGGCTTCACGGGAGCCACGAGTCCTGGCGGGCGGCGAACGGCGCCTACTGGCCGGATATGATTCGCACCGACCCGCGCTTTGCCTACTCCGACGTTGAGGTTGCGGAGTATCCGACGCCAGAGTCGAATGGCAGGATGTCGAGCCTGCAGTTGGCCGACGCGCTCTTCGCTCACCTCAGGCAGGACCACGTGTGGGAACATCGCGAGGTGGTTTTCATTGCGCATAGCCTGGGCGGGATCCTGGTTGAGGAGATGCTGTTGAAACATCCCGCGGAGGCGGCGCGAGTGAGGTTTATCGTTTCGTACGGAACGCCGCACGAGGGCTCGCTGGTTGCCCGCATCGCTTCACTGTACGACCGTGATCCGCTGCTGAACGATTTGAGCGATGCGGGTGACAACACGCTGCTGACGCAGTTGGAGAGCAACTGGCGCGGGCATGCTTCAGTGAATGGCATTCATCGGTTTTGCGCCTACGAAACGGAAGACACGGCGCCGGAGAGCGGGTTTGGCCGCTATCTGCGGACGCACGCGCGCATCGTGAGCTACTTCAGCGCGACGTATGGATGCGATGTGACCACGCCGCCGCAGGAGATCCATGCCGATCACGTGAACATGATCCGGCCGTTGGACCGGAGGTCGACGGCTTACGATTTTTTCTACCGTGTTTACCGGGACAACCCGATTCTGGAGGAACAAACGGTGACGCGCGTCAACGTGATCGGGGGCCTGAAAGCCGACTGCGGCCGAAGCAACACGAACAGCGACTTGCAGGTCCCGGTGGCGCTGGATAGCGCATTGCGCGAGCGCGTGGTTGCGGCGGCGGCCTCGTTGATTGACGCGGCGAATCTTCGCGACGTGGACCCAGACCCGCCGGTGGTGACGCGGGTTGACCCGAACGGCGTGGCCCATGTGTCGTACGGTTTCAGCGGGCCAGGCAGGAAGCTCTTTGCCTGCCTCGGCACGGCACGCGCATCGCTGAAGGTTGAGTTCACGATTGACCAGCAGGTACCGGTTCGCGAGCCGCAGAATTGAAGTTACAGCATCTTCTGCAATTTCCGGCGGACGAGGCCGAGTCTCGCACACTACGAAAACCTTATGGGTTCCCGTCTAAGATTGGGCATGAAGGCGGCGCAGCGCCGCGAAGGGCTCAAGCGGCGCGTCCGGAGCGCCGATAAGGCAACAGGAGCGAGCATTTGCTCCGGTTTGCGGCCAGGCGCCGCGGCGCATCGGCGCATTTCATGCGGTTGAAACATGGCAGCGCTCGACTGCGTCCAATGATTTGGTGCGGCGGTCGGCGAAGCCGTATACTCAGTAGCCGTGCAACGCCGGGAATACGGACGTGCAGCAGCGGTTTCCCTTCGGGGCAGGAGCAGGACGGATGTCTGGGATTACGCCGATTCAGGAATCGGATCTGGAATTTGATTACGGCACTTTCGATTCGGCATTGTTTGCCGCGCAGACGCTGGCTAACCGGCAGGCGCTGGCGGCGGTGATTGACCATACGCTGCTGAAGCCGGAGGCTACGCGGGAGCAGGTGGAGAAACTGTGCGAGGAGGCCATGCGCTACAGGTTTGCCTGCGCGATGGTGAATCCGATGTGGGCTTCTACGGCGGTGCATTTGCTTTCAGGAAGCGGAGTGCCGGTGGGCGTCGCGATTGGCTTTCCGCTGGGAGCGTCATTGGTTTCAACGCTGCGGCAGGAGGCGGTTGCATTGACGCGGCTGGGCGTGCGGGAACTGGACATGGTGATGCCTGTGGGGCAACTAAAGAGCGGCAACTACCAGGCAGTGCAGCGGACAATTCATGCCGTGGCCACGGTGGCGCACCATCACGGGGCGCTGCTGAAAGTGATTCTTGAGACCTGTTTGCTGAATGTGGAAGAGAAGCTGAGAGCCTCAGAGATTGCGATCCAGGCGGGCGCGGATTTTATCAAGACGTCCACTGGATTTGCGGCGGCGGGCGCCAACGCGGCCGATGTGGCGCTGATGCGCGGCGTGGCTGGAGCACGCGTGGGCGTGAAGGCGGCGGGAGGCATTCGCACGCTGGCCGACGTGAAGGCGCTTCTCGAAGCCGGGGCCAATCGCATTGGGGCATCGGCTTCGGTGGCGATTGTGCGGGAGCTGGAAGAGCAGCAGACAGTGAACAGTTGACACTTGTTTGTGGCTCCACAAATCGCATGGGCCGTTGGCGGCTTCTCTCCGGCGACTGTCGACTGTTAGCTGTCGGCTGTGAGCTGTTCACAGTTGGCTGTTCGCTGTTCGCTGTCAACTGTTAGCTGTTCACTGGCATCTGCGGTATCATTCCCTTCGACACATATGACGGAATCTTCCTCATCTCCGCGGGAACGGCACGAGTTCGAGGGCGACTATCGCCCGGCGGACCCGGCGAACCCGCAGGCGCATCTGGATCCCCAGAATATCCGGGTGGAGACGGCGGATGTGGCCTACCTGATGCAGCTGGCCGATGCGCTGAACACCACGCTGGACTTGCAGACATTGCTGGTGCGCACAGCGGAGCTGGTGCGAGCGTTGATTCACTACCGCATCTTCGCCATTCTGCTGCTGAACGACCGCACGCACGAGCTGCGCATGCGCTACCAGATTGGGCACACACCCGAGGTGGAGAAGGCGCGCGTGCCCATCGGCCAGGGGATCATCGGGCAGGTGGCGCTGACACGGGAGCCGATTCTGCTGAACGATGTTTCAACGGCGGAGCATTATATTTCTGTCAATCCTGATGTGCGCTCTGAGCTGACCGTGCCGCTGATCGCCAAGAACCGGCTGATTGGCGTGATGGACCTGGAGAGCGTGGAGGCGGGCTATTTTCAGCCCGAGCACCTGCGGCTGCTGACGCTGACCGCGTCGCGGATTGCGCAGGCGATTGAGAATGCAAGGCTGTATGCGCGGGTATCGCGGCAGGCGCACACGCTGGAAGTGTTGAACGAGATTGCGACAGAGCTGGGTTCCATCCTCGAACTCGACCCGCTGCTGGAGCGGGTGGGCCAACTGCTGCGCCGACTGATCGATTACCAGATGTTTACCGTGATGCTGCTGGACGAGAAGGGCGAGACGCTGATTACGCGCTACGCATGGCGGTTTGGGTTTGCGCATGCTCCGCTGCGACGCTTCTCAATCACCAGCGGGCTGGTGGGCGCGGCGGTGCGGGAGTGGCGGCTGATCAACGTGCCCGATGTACGCAAGGACGCGCGCTATCTGCCGATGAACCCGGAGACGCGGTCGGAGCTGATTGTGCCGCTGTTCTACAAGGGGCGCATCATCGGCGTGCTTGACCTGGAACACACCCGCGCGGGCTTCTTTAACGAGGAGCACGAGCGGGTGATGACGACGCTGGCGGCGCAGGTGGCCATTTCAATCGAGAACGCCCGGCTCTACCAGGCAGTGCGCCGCCAGGAGCGGCAACTTGAGAAAGACATCACCATGGCGCGGGAGGTGCAACTGCGCCTGCTTCCATCGGAGTCGCCGGAACACCCTCATGCGGAGATGGCGGTGAGGTTTTTGCCGGCGCGGGCCATTGGCGGCGACCTGTACGACTTCGTCGACTACGGGCCGGGACAGACGGCCGTGGTATTGGGCGACGTGAGCGGCAAGGCTGCGCCGGCGGCGCTGTTTGCGGCGCTGGTGAGCGGCATTATGCGTTCGGCCGCGCTGCACAGGCCGGAGCCGGCGCGGATGCTGGAGCTGCTGAACAATGCGCTGCAAGAGCGCAAGCTGGAGTCGCAGTACGTGACCATGCTGTTTGCGGTGTGGGACGACGAGAGCCGGACGCTGCGGGTGGCCAACTCGGGCGCCGTGCAGCCGGTGTTTTGCCGCGCGGGCCAGTCGCACACGATTCAGGCGGAGGGGTTTCCCCTGGGGCTGTTCCCGAACGTGACCTATGACGAACTGAGCGTGGTGACCGAGCCGGGCGACAACATTGTGTTTGTGTCAGACGGGATTCTGGACGCGGAAAACGCGAAGGGCGAGATGTACGGCGATGAGCGGCTGGCGCAGATTCTCTGCGGCCATCGCGACCAGCCGGCGCAGGAGATTGCCGACGCGATTCTGTCGGATGTGACGCAGTTCCAGGGCGGGCACGACCGGTTCGATGACGAGACGATTATTGTGCTGAGGGTGAGATAAAGCAGGGACTCGATGAAGCGTGCCGCGACTGAGAGCCGCGGCAGAGGCGGCGCACGCGCGCCAGGCGATTGCCGGGTGACGTAAGAGGAAGGTTCTTATTGGCGATCGGGATTTCTGGCGAAGGTCTCTGCTTCCCTGCTCCCGCCTCCAGGTCCACAGTCAGCTCCGGCGCGAGAAACACCATATAATCAACGATTTACTCCCATAAACTACCCCGTTTCAGCGCCTTATGCGCGCAAACCGTGTATCTCCAGGCAACCCTTTGCTCAAATCCGGCACCATGCATGGTTCCAAAATGCTAGTTTCGGCACCATGCGTGGTTAACTTTGTACAAAAATGCAACCACTTGAGCCAACGTTTCGCTCTCAAATAGAACCTTCCAAGCAAACCTTTGGCGGGTAAATAGCACCTTGCGAGCCAACCTTTTGGGCTTCAGTTCCCTGCCCTGCTCAGGCTTCGTGGGCGGTGGGGACGTGGGGTTGGGGGAAGAGTTCAGTGAGGGCGATGCCGGCGAGGATGGCGAGCGCGCCGCAGGCGGGGCGCAGGCCAAGGCGCTCGCCCATGAAGACAAATGAAGTGATCCAGGCAAAGACCGGCTCCAGGGTGAGCAGCAAGGCCGTGTGCGTGGGCGGCAGGATGGACTGCGCCCAGCTCTGGATGGAGAAGGCGGCGGCGGTGGCGAGGACTGCGGCGGCGGCCAGAGCCAGGCCCAGCCGCGGCGTCCACGTGATGTGAGGCCGCTCAATGAGAGGCAGGCTGAGTGCCATGAAGAGCGCGCAAAAGCCAACCTGCAAGATGGCCAACTGACGGAAGCCGACGCGGGGCGAGACGTGGCTGAGGGCGATGCAGTGGAAGGCGAAGCCAAGGGCGCAACCAAGGGTGAGCACGTCGCCGAGATTGATAGACGTGAGGTCAGGCAGCAGGCCGCCGAAGGGTCCCATGCCCGAAGCGGCTGCCTGCGCGGTTGAAGCGGCGGGGGCGGTGAGCAGCACGATGCCGGCAAAGGCGATGGCCGCGCCGAGAAAGGCGGTCCAGCGCGGAGGCCGTGCGGCAGGCGTGCGCAGGCCGGGGATGACGGACAACAGCGGCACCATGACCACGAGCAGGCCGGTGATGAAGGCGGATTTGGAGGGAGTGGTGCGGGCCAGGCCGGTGGTCTGGAACTGGTAGCCGGTGGCGAGGCAAAGGCCGACGACGGCTCCGGCGCCCACCTGCCAGAGCCGGATGCCGCGCCAGGAGCGGTGGTAGACGGCGGCCAGGACGGCGAAGGCCAGCGTCATGCGGACCAGGTTGAAGGCGGCGGGGGTGGCGTCGGCCAGGGCGGCTTTGACGACGACAAAGGTGGATCCCCAGACGGCGACCACAAAGGTCATGAGCAGATAGGCGCGCAGCTTCATCTGCTTTGGATTATGCCAGCCGGGGCGGTGCGGGCGCGGTGACGCTATTGGCCGGGTGGATAGGCGGTTTGGCCGGCGACTACGGTTTGCAGGACGTTGGCGTAAAGAATGGCGGGGGCGGCGACTTTGTAGAGGTCGATATCGACGAGGATGAAGTCGGCGTCGTAGCCGGGGACGAGCTTGCCTTTGTGCTTCTCGGCAAACTCGGCGTATGCGGAGCCCTGCGTGTAAGCGTAGAGGGCCTGGCCGCGGGTGAGCTTGTTTTGCGGGTAGTAGGTCTTCTTGCCCTTCTCGTCCATGCGGGTGACGGCGGCATAGAGGCCGCGGAAGGGCGTGACGGGTTCGACGGGGTAGTCGGTGCCGAAGGCCAGCGGAACACCAGCGTCGAGGAAGGCCTTCCAGGCGTAGGAGTAGGCGGCGCGTTTGGGACCGAGGCGGTCTTCAGCCCAGTTCATATCGGTCAGCAGATGATTGGGCTGCATACTGGCGATGACGCCGAGCTTGGCAAAGCGGGGAATGTCGGCCGGGTCCACAACCTGGGCGTGCTCGATGCGGTTGCGGGCGGATTTGGAGTTGGGGAGCTGGGCGTAGGCGTTGAGGGCCATGGCGGTGGCCTTGTCGCCGATGGCGTGGAAGCCTAATTGGAACCCTGCGGCGGCGCGGTCGCGGGCCATCTGGTTCAGTTGCGGCTGCTTGAACTGGGGCAGGCCGGTGTTGGCGGGATCGTCGGCGAAGGGGGTTTTCATGGCGGCGGTGCGAGAACCGAGAGAGCCATCCATGAAGCCTTTGAGCATGCCGGTGTGGAGCAGGGGGTCATGGGCGTCGTGATGGGCGCGCATGGCTTTGAGCTTGTCGAGCGGCATAGCGAAGGGGAGCCACTCGGAGATTCTCAAGTGAAGACTGGCCTGCTTTTCGAGCTCTTCAAAGACGAGAAAATCCTGCCAATCGCTGAAGTCCTGGACAGAGGTGATGCCGTGGGCGAGGGCGTCGGCGATGGCGAGCTGGCCGGCGCGGAGGCGCTCGTCGTGGCTGACGGAAGGGAAGACTTTTTCGACCAGGCTTTGCGCTGACTCGCGGAGGATGCCGGTGGGTTGGCCGGAGGCGTCAAGGTCAATGGCTCCGCCCTGCGGGGCTTTGGTTTTGGCGTCGATGTGGGCAGCGGCGAGGGCGGCCGAGTTGGCGATGGAGATGTGGCCGTCGATGCGTTCGAGAAAGGCAGGATGGCCGGCGGTGACCTTGTCGATGTCTTCGCGGGTGGGGAGGGTCTTGCTCTTCCAGAGGGTATGGTCCCAGTTGCCGCCACCGATCCAATGGCCGGCGGGAGCGGCCTTGGCGAAGGCCTGGATTCTGGATTGCATCTCAGCGAGGGATTTGACGCCGGTGAGGTCGAGGCTGAGCTTGAGGCGGCCGGCGCCGCCCAGGTGAGTGTGGGCATCGTTGAAGCCGGGGAAGACGACGGCGCCGGTGTCGGCGGAGTCGAGATCGTGGAGGCGCGTGTCAGGGCCGGCGAGGCGGGTGATGTCGTCGTTGGAGCCGACGGCGAGGATTTTGCCACCGGCAACGGCCATGGCTTGCACGGTTTCGGGCTTGTCTTCAGCCAGGCCGACGCCGGTATAGATGACGCCATTGAAGTAGATGGCCTCAGGCACGACGGTGGGCGGCGCGGCTTTGGCTTTGTGGGCGGGGACGTGTTTGGGGGCGGCGATTTGGGCGGGGCTGAACGAGACCGCCGCGAGCAGAGCGGCAAACAAAGCGGGGAGGGCGTGCATGGGCGGAGTGTAGCAGATGGGCTCAACACCGGGACCGGATGGCGGGCAGGGCTACTGGGCGGCGGCCCACTCGGCCATGGCGAGGGTGAGCAGGAGTACGCGGCGGAGGCCGACCTCGCGGTCTTTGGCGGAGTACCACTCGGCGCGGGTGTGCGCGCCGCCGCCATCGCCGCCCGCCCCCATCGAAAGGGCGGGCACGCCGAGCGAGAGAGGGATGTTGGCGTCAGTCGAGCCGAGGCGGAGGTCAGTGCGCAGGCCGAGATGGCGATCAACGGCGCGGAGAGCTTCAAGCAAGGCGGAGTCGGCGGGCAGGTGAGCGGCGGGACGGTCGCCGATTTTGTGGATGATGAAGTCGAGCAGGCCGCGGGCCCGGAGGGCTGGAAGATGGACCTGGGCGTTGGTGTGATCGACCGCGTCTTCAACGGCGCGATGGAGAGCGACCTCAAGGCGAAGGAGTTGATCGGGGGCGGTGGAGCGGAAGTCAATGGAGGCCTGGGCGTGCTCAGGGATGGAGTTGACGCTGGTGCCGCCGGAGATGGTGCCGAGGTTGAGGGTGGTGCGCGGGTCCAGAGGCAGCTCAGTCTGCGCGAGAATGGCGAGCGCGGCGGCCAGGGCGGCGATGGGGTTGGGGGTTCCGGCATCAGTAAAGCTGTGGCCGCCGGGTCCGGTGATGGTGACGAGGAAACGGCGGCTGCCGAGGGCCTGGGTAACGGCCGAGTCAGCGCCTGCACCGTCAAGGACGATGTGGGCGGCGATGCGGCCGGCCAGAGCCGGCTGCTTGTAAAAGTGGCGGACGCCGCGGAGGTCGCCTTCGCCCTCTTCACCGACATTGCCGAGCAGGACGAGCGGGCAGGCGAGTTCGACGCCGGCGTGAAGGAGGGCACGGGCGATGGCGAGCAGGCCGACGACGCCAGCGCCATTGTCGCAGGCTCCGGGGGCTTCAAGCCGGTCGCCGTCGACGATGGGGTTGAGAGGCGTATCGGCTGGAAAAACGGTGTCAAGGTGGGCAGAGAGGACGACGACCGGGCCGGTGCTCTCGGCGGGCAGATGGGTGGCGGGAAGAAAGCCGAGGACATTGCCCGCGGCGTCGGTTTCAACGCGGGGGACGCCGGCCTCGGCAAAGCGGGCCGCGAGCCACTCGGAGCGGGCTTTTTCGCCAAAGGGCGGGGCGGGGATGGCGGCGAGATTTGCCTGCCAGTCCATGATGGTTTTGGGATTGCCGTGAAGCCAGGAGAAGGCGGCGTGGATCGGGCGGCGGGCGGCGAGTGCCGTGACCTGGGAGAAAGCCGAGTTGCGCGGGAAGATCGGCATGGGGTGGTTTCAGGGTAGCAGGGGCGGTGAAACCTGAGGGGATGCTTGGAGGCCGGAGGGCAGAAGTTGGTTCAGTTTTCGGTTAGCCTCTGCAGCAGAAGCGACTTCAGGTTTCTGCGCCCATCGGCGATGAGGTGGATGATCACGTCGCTTTGCCTCACCTGGTAGATCACCCGATAGGGTTTGAAAAAGACCTGCCGGATGTCGTCGTCCATTGCCGGAGAGAGCTCACGAGGACGGGAGCCACGAAGAGGCAGGGCCGCAATACTCACGGCGGCTTCGGTCAGACGATCGAGCACGTAGTCAGCGTTCGCCCTGGAATCGTGCTCGGCGATCCACGCGTGAATCTCTTCAAGGTCGCGCTCGGCCGCTCGGGTGAAAAACACCGAATAGTTCATTGCTTTTCAGGGATCGGTTTATGAAATTCGGGGCTTGCCACGACTTCATGGTCATACCTTTTATTGCGAATTCTGGAGATGACGTCTTCGAGCGGACGGATTTGTCCCGCCTCAACCTGCTTTTGGCCAATCGCCAGGATTTGCAAGAGCGCCATGGACTCCTGCGTCTCCTCGTAGGTGTGAACATCCACCAGCACTGCGCGGGCTTCTCCGTTCTGGGTGATGATGATGGGCTCTCGCTCGTCGTTAATGCGGTCGAGAAGTTCAGCGGCGTGGGCTTTGACGTAGCTGATGGGCTTGATCTGGGTGGAGAAGCGCATGGAGGACTCCCGGAAGGATCGTATTAAGACCAAATATAGACCCTATTAAGACCGTATTCAAATCTTATTCGGTCATCTCATCCGAATCGGAGTCTCGGTACTCCACCGAATGGAGGAACAGGCCGCAGGCGGGGGCGGTGGGTCCGGCGACGGAGCGGTTGCGGGCGGCGAGGATTCTGGGGACGGAGTCGGGGGGAAACTGGCCTCGGCCCATCTCGAGCATGGTTCCTACGAGGTTGCGAACCATGTGGTGGAGGAATCCGTTGCCGCGGACGCGGTAGAGGAGCAGTTCGCCATCGAGGGTTTGCCGGGGCTCCCAGGCAGAGGAGTAGATGGTGCGGATGGTGGAGCGGGGCTGGTGAGCCTGATTCGGAGTGGCGGGGTCGCGGTTGCCTAAATCAGGGTCAGTGGCGGCAAAGCTGAAGAAATCGTGCTCGCCGACGAGGTCGGCGGCTGCCCGATTGAGGATTTCGGGGTCCAATGGCCAGATGCAGGCGTGGACGTAGCGGGCGAGGAAGGGCGGGCAGATGCGCTGGCGGAAGATGCGGTACTCGTAGGTTTTGGCGACGGCGCCGTGACGGGCATGAAAGGTGCTTGGCACCGTTCTCGCTTCCAGTATCCGAATTGCAGCCGGCAGGGTGCGGTTGAGGGCGCGGAGGAGGTTATCCGGGGGGATGGGAGCGTGGAGGGCGAAGCTGGCTACCTGGGCGAGGGCGTGAACGCCGGCATCGGTGCGGCCGGAGCCCTGGGGGAGAGGAGCTTCACCCGTGATGCGGCCCAGGGCGGCTTGAAGAAGGCCCTGGATGGTGACCTGGCCGGGCTGAACCTGCCAGCCGCTAAAGTCGGTTCCGTCGTAGGCCAGGGTAAGCCTGAAGTGATGCAATGCCGGGGTTTGCGGGACAGGTTCCATTCGGTTCTCAAGTGTTGTGAACAGGTTACCTGACGAGGGCGCGAGTAGGTTGGGCGAGAGCGGGTGGGATATACTCAGCTATCCGCATGAATGCGCGGCCGGTAGTCAAGGCCCGGGGCGGAATCGGGAGCCGGGGAACGAACCGAAGGCGGCGCGCGTATTGGCAGATAGGCGAAAGCCTCGCGCCTGGGAGCGAAGCGGATTGTCCTGGGATTTCACAAATTTGCGTCCGTAGAGCCAGTTCGGACGTCTTGAACAATGGCACCCCACATGCCTCAGCACTTCGTGGAGAGGAACCATGCATCTGTTCGGTATCAGTGTGTTTGAGCAGCATTCGGATGAAACCGCAGGCAACCGTCAGGAATCAGCGGGACAGCCACAGGCGAGAAGCATGCAGGCGGGCACGCGTTTGCGCGCGCTGGCAGCGGTGATGCTGACGCTGGCGGCGTGCGCGCCTTCAGGTTTGGCCCAGCAGGGTGGCACGGCGTCAGGGAGCGCGGACAAGTCAGCTTCGGATCTGCCGGCAACGCCGGCTCCAGTGCTGACGGAACCGCTGGATCTGCGCCAGTCGGGGCGGGATTTCTCGCATCCGGCAGGCACGTTGCTCGGCAATCCGCTCAAGGTTTACCTGCCCACCACCATCGCCAAGGCGAGTTTTGTAAACTCGGTGCGTCTTGGGGACCTGGTGAAGGGCGGGAAGATCTACCTGAGCCTTTCAGACGCATTGGCGCTGGCCCTGGAGAATAACTTCGACATCGCGATTGCCCGCTATAACCTGGATATTGCCGACACGGATCTTTTGCGCGCGCGCGCCGGTAATGTTCTGCGCGGCGTGAATGCGGGCGTGGTGGCCAACACGCTGGGCGGGACCACATCGACGCTGACCTCGGGCGGCGGGCCCGGCGGAACGGCAGGCGGGTCGAACGGCGAGGGTTCGGGCAGTTCGGGCCTGGTGCTTTCGACCAATGGCGCGGGACCGGCGCCGCAGAACCTTGATCCCAACGTGACCGCGGCAATCCAGTTCGACCGGCAGCGCCAGCCCTCCACCAGCTTTTTCACGGGCGGCACAAGTTCGACGAATACGTATGACTTCACGGCGGACCAGGGGTTTGTGACCGGCACTGACTTCAAGGTGGGGTTCAACAACACCTACGCGACGACGTCGAACGGCATCACGGAGTTCAGCCCTCAGTTGACATCGAGCTTCAAGGCCACGCTCACGCAGCATCTTCTGCAAGGGGCGGGCATCTGGGTGAACAAGCGGTTTGTTTACCAGGCGCTGAACGACCGGCGGATTACCGACTCCGCGTTCCGCCAGCAAATTCTTTATACCGTGAACCAGGTGGAGAGCATTTACTGGGGCCTGGTGAGCGCATATGAAGATGTGCAGGCCAAGCAGCACGCGCTGGAACAGAGCACCAAGCTGGCCGGCGACAACCGCAAGCAACTGGAGATTGGCACGCTGGCGCCGCTGGACGTGGTGAACTCAGACTCCGCGGTTGCAACCGACAAAGAGGCGCTGATCAGTTCGCAGAGCAACCTGAACTATCAGCAGCAGATCATCAAGCAAGCGATTGCGCGGAACCTGAACGATCCGGCGCTGGTGGCCGCGACCGTGATTCCGACGGATCGGGTAAGCCTGGAAGAGCTGCCGGAGGAGACGCAGCCGGTCGACAGCCTGGTGCAGCAGGCGTTCAGCCAGCGGCCGGAACTGGAACAGGCCGTGCTCCAGTTGAAGAACAACGAGATCACTTTGAAGGGGGCGCGCAATGCGCTGTTGCCCACCTTCGATGCCTTCGCCTACCTGGGCGGCACCGGCGTTGCGGGCGCCATCAATCCCAATTGCAGCGTCCAGTTCTACGGCAGCGTGTGCAATTCAAAGGTCACGACCGGTTGGGGCACGGCGGCTGACAATGCCTTTAACAACTCGGCTCCGGACAAGGGTGTCGGATTCAACATCAACATCCCGCTGCGCAACCGCAGCGCACAAGCTGATCAGGCGCGGTCGCTGATTGAGTACCGCCAGTCTGAGTTGCGGCTGGAGCAGCTTTACACGCAGATTCGCATGCAGGTGGTGAACGCACAGTTCGCGCTGACCAACGACCGGGCCCAGGTGAAGGCCTCAGTCGCTGCTGAGGACTATGCGCGGCAAAGCCTGGACGCGGAAGTGAAGAAGCTGCGGCTGGGGGCCTCAACCACGGCCAATGTGCTGCTGCAAGAGCGCAACCTGGCGACGGCAGAGAACACGCTGATCGCCGCCAACGCCGCGTATGCCAAGGACCGCGCCGGGCTCTACCAGGTGCTGGCGAGCACGTTGACGCACTACGGCATCAACCTGAATGAAGCCGTGACGGGCAATGTGACGACCACCCCAGCGGTGCCGGGCCTGAAGCCCGCCGCGGCAGGCACGGAGCCCACTACCGTGGCGCCGTCTGAAAAGTAATCCGTTTCGAGGCAAGCAAAAATGCCCGGCCAGGTGCCGGGCATTTTTTTGTGATCATGAATTTGCCCGCTACCGCTCCGCGACGTGGTCGAGAAGATCGAAAAACTCAGGAAAGCTGATGGCGGCTGACTCGGCGCCTTCAATCAGCGTGTCACCTTGAGCGCCGAGGGCGGCGACGGCAAAGGCCATGGCGATGCGGTGGTCGCCGCCGGAGTCAATGGTTGCGCCGTGGAGGGCTTGTCCGCCGGGCACGTCGAGGCCATCTTCAAACTCAGTGACTTCGGCGCCCATGGCGCGGAGATTTTTGGCGACCAGGGCGATGCGGTCTGACTCTTTGACGCGCAGCTCCTTGGCGTCGCGGATGCGGATGCCGCCGCTGGTGTAAGGGCCGATGGCGGCCAGCACGGGCAGCTCGTCAATGAGCTGGGCTGCGAGCGCGCCGCTGATCTCGGCAGTTCGCAGGCCGTCGGGCGGAGCGGAGACCTGGACGGTGCCTACCAGCTCGGCATGCTTTTCTTCAAGGTTGAGGACGCTGATGCGCGCGCCGAGCTGGGTGAGCACATCGAGCAGCGTGGCGCGGGTGGGGTTGAGTCCCAGGCCGTCAAGCACCAGCGAGGAGCCGGGGAACAACGCGGCAGCGCAAAGAAAGAACGCGGCCGAGGAGATGTCGCCGGGAACAGCGGCCTCAATGGCATGGAGGGTCTGCGGGCCAGAGATGGAGACCGAGTCTAGATTGCGGGTGAGGCGCGCGCCGAAGGCACGCAGGGCGAGTTCGCTGTGGTCGCGGGTGCGTACGGCTTCGCGCACGGTGGTGACGCCGGCGGTTTGCAGGCCGGCTAGCAGGATGCAGGTCTTTACCTGGGCGCTGGGCACGGGCGTGGTGTAGTCGATGGGGTTGAGCGGGCAGCCTTCAATGGTTAACGGGGCGTGGCCCTCAGTAAGCGTGAGACGGGCGCACATTTCGGTGAGAGGTTTTTGAATGCGCTGCATGGGTCGGCGCGAGAGCGAGGCGTCGCCGACCAGCGTAAAGATGCCCTGCTGCGGGGCGAGCAGGCCAGAGATCATGCGCATGGTTGAGCCGGAGTTTCCGCAGTCGAGCGGCAGGCTGGAGGGCGTGACGCGGCCACCTACGCCGGTAACTTCAACTGTGCCGCCTTCAAGGCGCACCGTGGCTCCCAGCGCCTGCATGCAGGCCAGGGTTGAGGCACAGTCAGCTCCGGTGGAGAAGTTGGTAAAGCGCGAGGTTCCCTGGGCAAAGGCGCCCAGCATGGCATAGCGATGGCTGATGGATTTGTCGCCCGGGAGGCGAAGGCTGCCACTGAGATTGTGGGCCGGGCGGACTATGCGTTGCTGATTTTCGATGGGCAAGAGGGACTCCGGAAGTGGATGCTCTTCAAGTTTAACCAATGAGAACCGGAGGGCATGGCGGGCGGGTAGTGGAGTACCGCGAGACCTGCGAACTCGGGATTCAAGTCTGGACGAGAAATCCCGGCGAAATGCCTGCACGGGGAAGGAATGTGGCCGGGACATGCGTTCCATATTTCAGGAAATAACGGTAGGCACCCTTGCCATTCTTGTGAAATCCTAGCTGGGATTTTGCAGAGCTTCCCAGCCCAGGGTGGGTTGATTTCAAGGTTGAGAGATTTGAGCCGGTTTCCCCCGGGCGGGGTTCAATTCCCCACGAGGTCGACAGAATGAAGAGCATCTTTGCTGGCTTCAAGAGTTTTGCGCCCGCATGTCTGCTGGCTGCCGCGGCGGTTTGCGCGGTTCACGGCCTGCAAGCCCAAACCGCAAACGCCACGCTTCCGCTGGAAGGACAAACGCCGCGGCAGGTGGTGGATGGAACGGCGATCCGGCTGGGGCACTATGACCCCGCGAAGATGCTGCGGCTGGCCATTGCGCTCGCGCCGGCTCATCTGGCCGAGGCGCATAAGTTTGTGGAAGAAGTGCAGGACAAGCAGTCGCCGCTCTTTCATCAATACCTGACGGTGGAGCAGTGGCGGGACCGCTTTGGCCCCTCAGCCGAGGATGAGCAGGCGGTGGTGGATTGGGCGAAGAGCCAGGGATTGACGGTGACGCAGCGCTACAAGAACCGGCTGGTGGTGGATGTGGAAGCGCCGGCAGGGACGATTGAGAAGGCGCTGGGGGTGACGATCAACAGCTATCGGCTTCCGGCCGAGCATGGGTTCGAGGAGCGGACGGCGTTCTCGAACGATCGCGACCCGGTGCTGCCGGCGCGGCTCAGCGGCGTGGTGCAACTGGTGGCGGGGCTGGACTCGGTGAACATTCACCGACCGAACGGCGGGACGGGCAAGCTTGGCCCCATGCCGGATTACGCGCCGGGGCCGGTGAAGCAGGAGGGCGAGTCGGCCAGGGCGGAGGCGGACCCGGAGGCTGTGAGGTCGCTGGCCGCGGGCGTGGAGACGACGCCGCAGGTGACGCCGCCTCCCAGCGGCGCACTCACGCCGGCATCATTTCTTGCCAGCAGCGGCTACGACTACTCCGCGCTGATGAGCCTGGGCCACTGCTGCAACCCGGTCAACAACGCCAATAACTCGCCGCCCACATCGTCGATTGTGATTGCGGCCTACGGCGATGTGAGTTTGAACGATATCTCGGCCTGGCACCAGGCGTTCCCTTACCTGGCCTACAACATTCAAAAGCAGGCGATCGATGGCGGCTACTCGTGCAATGACGCGCCGAACAACCCGGACAAGGCATGCGTGGAGACGACGCTGGACACGGAGTGGTCATTCTCGATGGCCAACAGCGAGAATTCGCCCGCGAACACGGCGAAGGTGATTGTGTATGAGGGCGTGAATTCCGGCGGACAAACGAGGCTGGATGAGTACAACTTTATCCTGAACGATGGTTTTGCGCGGGTGATGAGCACCAGCTGGGGCGGGCCGGAGGGCCTGGACAAGGCGACAATCAAGCAGAACAACGCCGAGGACAACATACTGACTGAGATGGTGGGCGAGGGGTGGACGCTGCTGGCCGCCAGCGGTGACCAGGGCGCCACAGGGGCCTGCAACAACGGATTGGACGTGCAATACCCGGCCTCTGATCCGAACGTGGTAGGGGTGGGGGGCACGCGCCTCACGGAGAACGCCATTGCCGGGTATGAGGTGGCCTGGACAGGACGCACATCTGCCGGGGCCTGCGCGGCCAATAGTGGCGGCAGCACGGGAGGATTCAGCGATTACTGGGGGGTGCCCGCGTATCAGAGCGGGATGACCTACAACCACGGGACGCCCTTCGGCTTTCGCGCGGTTCCCGATATGGCATTGGATGCAGCCGGGGGCGAAGACGTTTACTACAACGGCGGATGGATGGTTCTTGGCGGGACCAGCATCGCGGCGCCCAAACTGGCGGGATTTTTTGCGCAGGAGAATGCGTACCTGCTGGCGATCGGGAACAAGTGCGGAACGGGGACCTCGCCCTGCGCGCCCATCGGGAATGCAAACTGGTACCTTTACCGCGAAGGCACCAACCCCGACTCGACGCACATTCCCTATTACGACATTGTTTCAGGGTGCAACTCGAACGACATCACGCAGGCCTACGGGCTGACTGCGTGGTGCGCGACAACTGGATTTGACGAGGTGACCGGCTGGGGCTCGGCCAACATGCTGCAACTGGCCTGGGCGCTGAACTGGCGGATCACAGCGGCCAACGGCCTGCCCAGCATCAAGTTCCTCGGCCCGGCCGTGAACAAGTGGTACAACACCGACCAGCAGGTGACCTGGTCAGTGACGGACTACGCGGGGAACGCCGGCGCGCCGGGGACGGGCATCGCCGGGCAGACGGCGGGATGGGACTCGATTCCGCCGGACTCGCGCAGTATGCCCTATGGCGGCACGGCGCAGGACTCCTTCTATCTGGGCCCGGCCATGCCCAACAATTCAATCGGCTGTCTCTCATTTTCAGGCAGCGGTTGCATCGCAGGCATAGCCACGCAGGGCTGCCATACGGCTCATGTGATGGGCTGGAACAACCAGGGCGGGACCACCGGCGACTCAAAGTACGGACCACTCTGCTATGACTCGGTGGCGCCCACTATCAGCACAACGCTGCTGCCTACCAAGCCGGCCAGCGGCTGGTTCAACTATCCGGTGCAGGTGACCTTCAACGCCGCCGACCCCGGAGGCAGCAACGCCTCGGGCATAGCCAAGATCTACTACGGCCTCAATAATGGGTACTGCACAAACGCGAATCTGGTTGCCTGCGGCACCTATGGCTCACCGATCAACCTGACCGCCCAGGGAAGCAACGTGGTGGTGGGCTTTGCGATGGACAATGCGGGCAACTTCAGCCCCAGCAACCTCACGATCGTGAATATTGACACCACGCCGCCCGTCACCACTGCCAATTATGGCGGCACGGGAACCACGGGCACCTGGACCAGTGCGGTAAGCGTCACGCTGACTGCGACCGATGCGCTAAGCGGCGTGAAGGCGACCCGATACTATGTGGACAACGGAACCTCTGTCGCCTACACCGCGCCCTTCACAATCTCAACGCCAGGGAGTCACAGGCTCATCTATTGGAGCACGGATGTGGCCGGCAACACGGAGAACGCCCACACCGTCACGTTGAACATTGTGTCGCCAACGACGACGACACTGACCTCGTCTCCGAATCCCTCGTCGCCGGGACAGAAAGTGACGCTGACCGCGAGTGTTGTGGCGGCGGTGGGCAGCAACTCACCGACCGGAACGGTGACCTTCTACAGTGGCAGGACGACCCTGGGAGCCGTGCTCGCATTGGCGGGGCAGGCCTCGATCAGCACCACTCTGCTTCCCACAGGCGCCAACCACTTATTCGCGTCTTACACCACCAACTCAGGCAATTTCCAGAGCAGCCAGTCTACTTCGATTACGCAGACTGTAATTCCGGCAACGACGGTGACGCTGACCAACAGCCCAACCGCGCCGGTGTACGGGCAGCCAGTAACATTCACGGCGACGGTGAAGTCGGCAAGCGGAACGCCCAGCGGGACAATCCAGTTCGTGGACACCTACTTTGGCACGCCCAACCTGTTGGGCACGGTGAATCTGAACAGCAACGGCGTCGCCACGCTGACCAAGAGCAACTTGCCGGGCGGTTCAAACTCATTGACGGCCATTTACTCGGGCGATGCGGGGCATGGCGGAAGTGTTTCACCGGCGGATGTGGTAACAGTATCCGCGGCGGCCACATCCACGGCACTGAAGAGCTCATTGAGCACCGCGAAGACGGGTCAGAGCGTGACTCTGACAGCGACGGTGACTTCAACGGCAGGCACGCCGCCAGGCGAAGTGATCTTCAAGGCCAATGGAACGACCTTCGGGTATGGCACGCTCTCGAATGGAGTTGCGACGCTGCAAACCACGTCGTTGCCGGCAGGCAGCGATTCAGTAACGGCCAGCTATGGCGGGACCTACAGCTTTGCCGGCAGCACTTCGCCGTCCGTCGCGGTGAATGTGAGCAATGCCGGCGGCGCGCCCGCTCCGCTTGACCGGTAAGGCAGCGCAGGCGGGCTTAAGGAAAGCCCGCCTGCGCCTGCTTCCCGCGTCGCTCTCGCGCGTTACGGCCGAATCACGATGAATGTACCCAAGGCCACCACAGCTGGGTGTTGATTTCCTTATGAAATCAACACCCAGCACACAGCATTTCAGGGCACGGGAATCGTGATTCTGCTCTAGTTTGTCTTGAAGCTCAGCGTGGCGCCTCGGGTGGTTGCCACTGCGTTGGATGCGACCACCTGGAAGTAGTAGGTGGTTTTTGCCTTCAGGCTGGTGAGCGTTGCGCTGACTGCGGTTGCGGCTGTTCCGGTCAACGAACCTGACTTGGCGGTGGAGTTGTTCAGCGCGTTGCTGCTGGTTCCGTAAGCAAACCAATACTGCGTGGTGGCGTTGTTGGCCGTCACCTTTCCGTTCAGAGTGGCCCTGGGCGTGGCGATCGCGCTGGCCGCCACAGTGGTGACCGTGGGCGCCGCAGCAATCGTGTAGGTGGCCGAGGCCACCGGGCTCGTGGAATAACCCGCCGCGGTGGCAATGGCCTTGATGGTCTCAGTGGCCGAGACCTTGATGCCCGGCGCCGCGTACTTGCTTGAATTGGTTGTGGGCGTTGCGCCGTTGGTTGTGTAGTAGATGGTTGCGCCGTGAATGGAATCGGCAAGCGTGACCGTCTGGGCTGAGGTATAGGCTCCCTGCGCCGGACTCAAGGTGGGCGCGGCGGCGGGCAGGTTGATGGTGTAGGTTGCGCTTGCCACGGCGCTGGTTGTGTAACCAGTGGCAAGCGCGAAGGCCTTGAGGGTTTCTGTTGCAGAGACCGTGACGGGCGCCGTGTACTTTGTAGACGACGAGGTGGGAGCAACGCCGTTGGTGGTGTAGTAGACCGTCGCGCCTGAGGTTGAATCGCCGATGGTCACCTTCTGCGCTGCGGTGTAGGTTCCCGCGACGGGGCTGAAGCTGGGGGAGGCCGCAACCAATGGCTGGTTATAGGCCGCCGACGCAACCGCACTGGGCACACTGTATCCGGGCACGACGGCAATTGCCTTGAGCGTAGCCGGGGCTGTGATCATGACCGGGTTCGCAATCGAGAACACGGCGGAGTTGGTGGTGGGCGTGCTTCCGTTGGTGGTGTAGTGGATAGTTGCGGCCGTGGATGTGGGCGTGCTGATGGTCACCGGCTGCGGCACAGAATACATGCCGGAAGGCGGAGTGAAGACCGGTGGCCTGACCACTGAACCGGGGACCGTGACCGTAATGGGTGTGCTGGCGGTCTGGCCGTAGGAATTGGTTGCGTAGAGCGTGTAAGTCTGCGTGGCCGCGGGATTGATGTTGACTGAACCGCTGCCGGCCGCAACTGGGCCGAGGACATCGATGTAGTCATAGGAGTCGCTGCTGACGCTGTAAGTCAGAGTTACCTGCTTGCCGGAACTCACCGTGGTTGCCGAAGCCGTAAAGCTGTTGATGACCGGCGCCGGCCCGGTGGGAGCGGTTGCCGAGTCATAGCCGGGAAACTCAGGCGTCATCTGAACGACTTCAAAGTTCTCGGAGCCGACGGCGTTGAGGTTCTCTAAATCGTTGTCGTCCCAGCGTGGATCGGGCGCGCCCTGAAAAAAGAAGTAGCCGCCATTGTCGGCCAGGATCATTCCGTAGTGCTTCATCGCGGTGAGGATGACCTGGTTGGCCGCGGAGAACTTTGAGATGTCAAAGCCGGCCTTCAGGCGGATACGCATACCCATCACGTTGGACACGCCCCAGTCAGTGCCCGCGGCATGGGTGGCCGGAGGGACAAAGTAGCCGTCGTTGGCGTCGTTCTTGGTGTGCGCCATGGTGAAGCGGATGGCGTGATGAATGGCGCCCGCGGCCACCTCGTCATAGCGCACCAACCCGGCAAAGATGGGCAGGCCGGCGGCATCGGCCGAGGTCCAGCCCCAGGGACGGGCCGCACCTGTCTTCATATTCCAGATGGTCTCGCTGGAGGCATTCCACTGCCCGTTGCAGCGGTTGGTGTTGAAGGTCTCGTAGAGTTCGCAGGTGGCACGGTCGAGCACCAGAACGTGCGCGTCGCTCTGGTAGGTGTCTGGCCAGCCGGTGCAGTCGGCAGGTTTGCCCTCAATGGGCGCGTTGGCGGGATAAGGCGCAACCACCACGTCGCTTTGGCTTGCATAGTCAATCACGTTGATGGGCACGCTGGGCGTGGTTGTGGAGTCGACCACGACATAGGGTATTCCGTAAATATCCTGCGAGCTGAAGTCGAAGTGCAGGTGCAACCCGGCAAAGCCCGCCGCCGATGTAATTGCGGCCGAGTTCGGATCCAGGGGCGCCGCGGAGATGTCGGTGTTCCACAAGTTCGATGAAGGAAAGGGCACAAATCCGTTCAGGCTTGCGTTGTTTCCAAGCGACATACCGGAGCAGTTTTGCGCATGGGCCGCGGAGGTTGCGGCCAGGCAGGCCACCAGAACAAGAAGCTTTGCAACAACTTTCATCGCATCAATTCCTTTTGCGTTATCGGGCTCAGCGAAGACAATCACGCTGCGATTGCCTTCCGGACTTCAACACTTTATATGGGCTGGATCAGAGTCTATTGTGACATTGTTTGATTCCTGTTTTCGATGGGCTGGGAAAGAAACGGCCTGGGATTCCCGTGGCTGTGGCGGCGCAACTCACGGAGCGGCAACGCGGGATCCTCGTAACTTTGCCTGGACGATTGTCCTGTTCTGGGATGTAGACGGGATAGTGAAGGTTACCGGGCAGCGAAAGGGATGCAAAACAGGTCGATGGTGGGCAGCGAGGGACTCGAACCCCCGACTTCCTGCTTGTAAGGCAGGCGCTCTAACCAAAATCGGCAGGACGCCTAAACCCACCACTTCGGGAATCAACTGGCTTGCTGCGGAAACAGATACCACATTACATGAAAAAAAGAGATCATGCGTGACGACTGTCACAATTGTTAAATATTTTTGCGGATATCTCGGCCGACTCACCGCCGCCGCTCAAGCCCCTAAAACCCTCAAATACCGCTCCGACCGGGCCTTTCATGCCCAAGGCCCTCCTGCTCGGCTATCCGGGAGACGCAGTAACGAATTGTGTTCGTCACGTCCAGACCGAGCTTGGTTGAGAGCTTCCGAAGCAATGCGTACTGCGCCGGCGATAACCCCAGATACACCCGTTTCAAGGCCATAACCAGAGCTTAACCTGCGCCCTATGCGCGATTTACGCACCATTTTGCCCCGGATTATGCACGCATTATGCACGTTTTACCGGCCTTTTGACCTCAATTCCGTGCGCAAACGCACTTAAAACCGCGGAAGGAGACGGTATGCTTACCCCACAAAACAATCAGACAGACAGTTTTTCGCAAGACCTTGAAGCACTGTTCAATTTACCTCCCAGCCCCGAAACGAATGAAATGAGCCCATTGATTCTCATATCTGCACCCGATTCTCTCACGGATTCATTCGATCCCGATCTCTCAGCGGAGCATACGGCAGACCATCGCAACTGTCCCGCATGCATGGCGGCCGACTCCGCCCTCCAGGGCGTAAAGGTCAATTTCGCCAAGCTACAATTCACAAACATCGACGAGAATGGCATTGACCGCGGCGCCGCCGGCGTCTGGATGCGCCTGCGCAGACAATCAATGTCTTTACATGCCCGCACCCACGAGGCCACGCAGGGATATCTTGATGCGCTTGCAAAATTCCTCGGGGCCCTCCGCCTCTGCGACATCACGCCTGGCCATGTCCGCGGCTACCAGATCGCCCGGCTGCACAATTTTGTGCGCCAGGGCGGTAAAGACCTGCATCCGTGGCAGCACTGCGCCGGCCACATGCTCATCAATCATGAGATCAGCGTGCTCGGCCAGATGCTGAAGCACTGCCGTCTATGGCAGCGCATCCAGCCGTTCTACTTTCCGCTCAGCGTCAAGCAATGGTCACCCCGCACCATCCTTACCGAGGACGAAGAGGAGCGGCTTTTCAAAATCGCGGCATCTCATCCAGAGGCGGCGCTCGCCTATCACGTCGCCGTGATCACCAATAACACCGGCGCAGCCGGCCTCGAATTGCGAGGCCTTCGCTTGAAACACATCTTTCTTCCCGCCGAGGGCATCGCCGAGATTTACATCCCCGAAGATTCGGTCAAGAACAATTCGCGGCCGCGCAAGCTGCCGCTCAACCCCAAGGCGCGCTGGGCCGTCGAGCAGATCTACAAGCGCGCCCTGCAGCTTGGCAGCTGCGAACCGGATCACTATCTGTTTCCGTTCAGGGTTCTCCGCAACCGCTTTGACCCGACCCGCCAAGCCTCCCGCTCCTGGCTGCGCAAGAGCTGGGCTAAATTGCGCAAGGCGACTGGCTTTCAGACGCTCGAACCCTACCAGCTCAGACACCACTTCGCAACCAAGTTACTGGAAGCGGACGTCAATATCGAGACCGCCCAGGCCCTCATGGGCCATCTCAATCCCGCGATGACGCGCTATTACGCGCATCAGCGGACGCGCGTGAAATACGCGGCCGTCTGCGCAATCGAAACAAAGAAGAAAAAGCCTGTTGCCTCGCAAACCGCAAGGCAGCCGGCAGACGGAACGAGAGGCTGAGATGAAAGACCGGTCAGAACAGGCTCCCCATGGTGGCCGAGAAGTTGGGCGCACGGGCGAGAGTATGACGATCGCCGCGCAGATCTTCAGTGATTACAAACTTTTCCCGCCCAGCCGGCTTCCAGACAGCCACACCGAGCCCATCGGCATGCATGGCGCCAGCCTCCCGATCTTCAGCGATCAGCCGGCGAAGCAAGTCCAACTGCGGAAGGGTTATGCGGCGCACGTTGCCGGCGACGCCTGGTTGCGCGCGCGTGAAGATCGAGTCAATCAAGCCGCGAGCAGTCATGATTCCCGTTCCGCAAACAGCCAACAGATGACAGCCGACAGTTATCAGCATTGAGTCACTAAGGCAGAAGCCCGCAGTTGCTCCCCACGTTGACGACGAAGGGATCGCCAGAGGTTGCCGTATAGCCGTAGAGCTGAAGCGTCACCGGGTTGGTTGCCCCGGTTGTCACCGTGAAGGTGATCATCGAGGTATAGAGCAGCGACCCGACTGCAAGCGGAGTGCTGGATACAACTGTGGCCGTAGAGGTGCCGCTCAGCGTGGTTGCGCCGGAGAAGTTTGAGATCGATCCAAACATGCCGATTGTGCCGGTTGCCCCGGATGCGCTCAGAGCCGCGCCAATCGTGATTGCAGCGTTCCCGCTCGTTTGGCCCCAGAAGAGGTAGCAGACCCCGCGCCGCGTCGTGTTGACCGGAATGGTTGGCGTCACCATGTTGGTGATCGCGGTGAACGTCGATGCGGTGATGTTCTGCGCGGTGGAAACGAAGTTGCTTTGTGACGCCGACGCCGCGCTGATTACTCCGGATGCGATCGTGATAGTAGTCCCATCTGGTTTGACGCAGCCAAGCTGCGAAGAGGTCGCGGTGGCGCAACTGATTGCGCCGGAGGAATCGGCGATGGTTGTGCCGTCAGGCTTGACGCCGCCCAGCGTCGAACTGGTGGCCGTCGGCAGCGTGTAAGTTGTTGCGCAGGCCGCGCCGTTGTCGGCGATCTGGCCGGCCGTGCCGGTGAATGCGACACAATCCCCGGAGACCGAGGAGGTTGGCCCAGTAGTCAGGCCTGCGCCCGCGCCGGCGATGGTGGCAGCCTTGAGCTTGCCGGTGCTGTCGGTGGCGACCGCCGCCGCGCTGGTGACGCCCCGGTTTTGTTCGGCGCCGACCTGGACGTTCTGAGCGAAGGCTTCGACAGGCAGGAGAAGCAGTCCCGCCACCAGACAGAGATACAGATTAAGCTTTTTCATGGATCTCCTCTTAGTTGCCGAAGGTCATCGCACCCTGGGCCACCAAAGCGGCGGTGGTGATTGCGCCGGAAGGGATGTAGACAAAGGACTGCGTGGCCACCGTACTCGCCGTGGCCGTGCCGGCCGCAGAGCTGATGGTGCCACCGCCGCGCGTCCCGGTGGGCCAGGTGAAGGTGTAGCCGCCTGTCGAGTTCTGCGCAATGGCGAAGGTGTAAAGCCCGGCGCTGGCGTTGGTGAAGGTCATAGCCGAGGGCGAGCCGGTGAGCAGAATGATCTGCGTGCGGCCGGTGGCCAGGTTCACAGCGCAAGTTGTGGAGCAGGTCGTATACGCTGGCGCGGTGACTCCGGAGAGTGTCGCGAAGGCGTCCGTCGCAAGATCGTTGGTTGTGTCAGCAGCCGTCTGCGTGGTTGCGGTGGTGCCGTTGGGTAGGGCAGGAGTGCCGCTCAGGTTGGCGGCCGTGCCGCTTGTATTGGCCGCGTTGGCCGGAATATCCCCCGAAGCCAGGAGGCGACAAGTGGTGCTGCCGGGGACATAGAAGTATCCCGCCGACCCGCAACCAGTGACTGTGGAGATGTAGGATGAGAACAGCGTGCCAAGCTGCGCAGCGGTGGCGTTGGTCCAGGCTGTACCGCTGGCGTAGGGGATGCCAGAGAGGCTGACTGCGCCCGTTCCGCCGCCACCGGGTCCGATGACAAAATTGGCTCCAGCCGGAATCCAGTTGTAGATGCCCAAGATGTTTGTATAAGTCAGCAGAAAGTAGCCATTACCGGGCGCGAACGAAGCTCCGCCCGAGCCAAAGGACTTGGCAGCAGCGCCGTTGACAGAAAGCGTAGCGGTCACAGTCGGCGTGACGTCAGGCAGGAAAAGAATCGTATCCCCTGCGGCCGGTGTAAATGTTGGGCTGGTCGTGCAGGCCATCGCCGAGCTCGTATCCGAGCCGCCGATACAGATCAGTGGAGCGGCCAGGCCGTGAGCCGAACCCGAATATCCTGCCGCCGATCCGGTATAGCTGCCGCCGGTGATTTCGAACTTTTCCTGATTGGTCCCCGAGTTGACCGGAGTCACCGTCAAGCCCACAGCGTTCGCCGTGCTTGTGAGCAGGTTGATGCCTGCTTGCGAGCTGTTGCTTGAGCCATTCGTCTGAAAGGGTAGCGTGCAGCTCGACCCAAGCACGCATGATTGCCCATTGACAGTTGTGCCCGTGTTGGCCAGAGCCGAGTTTGGAATCGCGCTCGCCGCAACGGTCAACGACGGTGTGGACGTAGATGTGGCTACCGTAGGCACAAGCCATGCAGGCCAGCTCACAGACGGGGCCGAAAAGCTGGTGACTGTGCCCCCGCTGCCGATCGCGCCCTGCTGATACCAGGTGCCCCCGAGGCATTGCCAGAGCGATGCAGTATTCGCACCGGAGGTTTGGATGTACCGATTAAAGCCGGTGCACCCGCCCGAGGGAGCGCCCGTCCCCGACGACTCGGCAACGATGACATTCGCGCCATAGTTGACGGCGGTCACGAGGATGGTTTGAGCCACCGCGGGCGCTGTGAAGACTGCCAGCAAAATGGCCAACGAAACGAGCAACAGAATTCTGCGCACGGTGGGCTCCTTAGATGGTGGTAATGGTCATGGGACCGGTGGCGACAAAGAGGTTGCTCGCCGGGATGTAAAGAAACGACTGCACAGCGGCCGTGTTGGCCGCGGCGGTGCCATTGGCCGCGCTGATGCCCCCGCCGCCATAGAAGTTCGAAGGCCAGGCGAAGCTATGACCGCCGGCGCCGTCCTGGATGATGGCGAAGGTGTAGACAGAGTTGGCGGCGTTGATGGCGCTGGATGCAGATACATTCCCAGCAAGCGTGACTGACTGCGCCACACCCTCGGAAAGGTCGAAGGTCATCGTCGGGGCGAAAGCAACAGCAACAGCTCGAGCCATGGGAGGAACCGTCGCAGAGGCAACCCCGTAAAATGTGGGCGACCCGGCGACAACAATGGCGCTGTTGACCCAGGCGCTCGCCGATCCATTCGCCATCACCGAGCGAATCTGAACCAACAGCCAGGGCAGCCCGGCAGAGTTGACGAGATAGATGCTTGTGGCGTCGCCCGACACCAGGCCGTAATCGACCCAGGGAATGGGCGGTCCCGGCGTCCAGACGAGCCCATCCACAAAGCCCGCGACCAACAGATCGAAGAAATAATACTGGACCTGAATGGACCCGTTGAGCGTAATGCGTGCGTCGGCCGGCGGAGTCCATGAGACCAGGGCGCGATTGACGGACACACCTCCAGCCGTCACCACGCCGGTGGCCGCATCGTCTGTGATGGTGAGCGCGGTGGGTGCAAGCGGCTTGACATCCAAAGGCGCAAGCAGCGCAGGCACGTCGTAGGGGCTTAGCTCCTCATAGCCATTCCACTCATAGATGCTAGGATCGGTCTCGATGACAGATGCAATCACGGACAGAGCCACCGGACCCTCGTCGCCCTCCACTCCCTTTTGAGGCTCAGCAACAAACTGGATTCTCTCGACCTCAAGTATCTTGCTGGCCCACCCCATGGCCGGCATGGTGAATTGCATCACGTCGGTGGGCTGCATCTGGAAGGCGGCAAGCTGCATGGGAAAGCTGCCCGATCCCTGCCAGCGATTGCGCAGCAGCATGATTTTAGCCACGCGCTGCGCTTGGACGATGGAGATGACCGAGCGGAAGGTGACCTCTTTCGGGAGCACGACGCCGCCATCCTGCGCGAGCAGGGCGTCAGAGCTGTAGCCGTGAAGCACATCGCAGGCGTACTGAGGAAAGTTGGTGGGTTGAAAGGCGAAGGGCCACACATCCTCGCTCGTGCCGTAATACCACCCGTTGGCGTCGTAGAGCTGGCCAGGAATGCCGCCGGTGACCTTGGTGGAATAAGGAAAGTTGGGCGCCACATAGGTGCCGTTGACGCGATTGAAGAGCTCTTTAAAGCTGCGGTAGGGATTCCACTCGGGCGCGTCGATGAGCGCGCCCTGGTCAAAGGTGAAGCTGGGTCCCTGCCAGTAAGCAGGCCATAGATACCACTGGCCGCCGATATAGCTGAGCCTGCCAGCGGCACCGGGCAGCATGAGCGAGAGCGCATCACCGGGCGACGTGCCGGTGTCATAGTGCACATGGCAGGTGTAGTTGGCCTCGTAGCCCTGGCTGGTCATCACCTGCTCGTCACAGACATTGGCGGCGGCGATGAGCTGCGCCTGGTTGACGTTGGAATCGTTCAAGCCCCAGACCGGATCGGTAATGACGTCGGCCACCAGCAGCGCCCAATTGGCCGAGTAGCCAGTTTGGCCGGTGCGCGGATCGTAGATATTGTTCTTGCCGCTGACGGTGACGCGGATCTCGGGAGCCGCTGGAAAATTGATCGAGTCATAGCCGATATTGAGGTAGATATAGGCGCAGCCGCCGACATAGGGGCCTCCGTTGGCGATGGTCGTGGAGGCATCGATGGAGACGCTCGGCACAGAGGTATAACCCGAACCGCCATTGGTGACCGCGATGGAGATAACCCGGCCGCCACGAACGGTGGCTGTGGCCGTTGCTCCGGAGCCGCCGCCGCCGGAGATGGTGACCGTTGGCGTGGTGGTATAACCGTTGCCGCCGTTTGTGACCACGACGCCGGTGACCGTGGCCGGATAGATACTGGAGAGCTGGGCGACCGCGCCGGCGTTCGCGCCGCTGCTGCCGGTGCCTGCCCAGGTGGCATCGTAGCCAGCCAAGCTGGCCATCACATCACCGGGGAGCTGATCGCCAAAGCGCGCCTCGCAGTAGACCTTGCCGGCGAAGTTGTAGTGCGGACCGCCGGGGCCGATGCCGTAACCAAGACCGAAGCCAGGAAGAGCGGGATCCTGCTGATCCTCAGCCGCATTCCCTCCAAAAGTGTACGCGCCCTGGATGTCAACGAGCAGTGGCGTGAGGTAGCCGGAGCCTGGCGCGGTGACAGCGATGGCGGCGACGTGTCCGCTGCTGACCATGGCTGTTGCAGTTGCTCCCGACCCACCGCCGCCGGAGATGGAGATGGTGGGCGCGGAAGCGTAGCCGGCGCCCGCACTGGTGATGTTGATAGAGGCGATAACGCCGCCGACGACGACGGCCTGCCCTGCCGCGCCCGAGCCGCCGCCGCCCGAGAATGAGACCACAGGCGGATTAACGTAACCCGAGCCGCCATGGGTCACATGCACGGTCCAGGCGGTGGGTGAGCCTGTGGCGTAGGCGGCTGCTCCCGATCCGCCGCCGCCGGTGATGCGGACGCGATAGCGGGCAGGCTTGACATCGCAGAAGCCCGAGCCGCCTGCCGCCGTGATGGCAGTGATGGCGCCGGAAGAAAGGGTCACCGAGCACGCGGGCGGATTGGCAACCGTCCCGCAACCCATGTTGGCGGCGTTGCCATCCTGAGACCAGTAGACCTGGCGGCCGTCAAGGTAGAGGTTGACAATGCCATCGATGGCATGGGTGGCAAGGACGATGACGTAGTTATAGAGCGGGGTTCCGGAGCCGCCCAGGCTCACGGTGGATTGGTAGATGGTGGTCCCGCCGACGCGCTGGATCCCATAAATGATCTGGCGGGCGCCGGCCGCCATGCGCGTGGTGATGTTCTGGCCGCGGTTGCTAGTGAGCGCGTCGGCGATCGCCGCCGCCTCCATAGCGATGCCGCCGGCGGCAAGCGAAAACATGAGCTGCATCAGCACGGGCGTCATGAGCACGTTCAGACCTGGGACAAACATCAAGACCGCCGCGCCCGCCAGCATGGCCGCCCCTTCAATCGCTTTGCTCATGGCAGCGCCGCTCCAGAAGTCAGTTTTCGGTGTTCAGTTATCAGTTATCGGGGATCAGAGATTGAGCCGGGGAAGGGAGCTTGCGGCCGGCGCGGGCGCTTCAGACATGCCAGGCCCTCAGGACCGCCGTCAGCGGAAGCCGCAGCAGTCCCGTTTCGCCGGCACAAACAACATGACGGCCATTTAGGTGGACAAGGCCAGCGATGATGCGGCCCGACTCCTCCATTACCACCAGGTCACCGCGCTGGGCCATCAAAGGCGAGAGCCATGGCTCAAGGCCGTGCTTGGCGGCGCAATGCGCGGCCGCATCGGCAACGGTCGTGCCGCCGCATATCCGGGCAATGGCCGCGAAGGCGCTGGCCTCGTCAGAGTATTTGCCGCGGAAGTCGTCGGCGATGTCGACGCCAGTGATGGCGAGCACTCCATCGGCGGCGAAGAGGGCGCAGTCATGCTGGCCCCAAGCGAAAGGCGCCTGGGCGCGGGAGAGCAAAAAGTCATGAAAGCCGCGGGTGGCCCAATGCTCGAGTCGCAGCATGTCTGCTCCTGGTGGTCAGTCTGTTTTCAGTGGTCAGTATTCCGCATTCTTACGAATCGGAGTTCACATGCCTACGAATTGGAGTTCCCGTAAAGGCAAAGCCGACAATGACAACGACAGCCCGGCGCGGCGGCCCGGAACCGGCCGCAGATCGCTGAAGATCGACAACTGCTTTTACGGTGTCCAGCGCAGGGCCTGGTCATTAAGAATCTCGACCCAGTTGAAGGCGGTGTCGCCGGGGTAATAGAGGTTTTGGTCGGCGGCGGTGTAACGGCGGCAACTGGCGCGCTGGTGGTTGGCGAGACGATTTTCAAGAGAGAGCGAGATGGTGATTTCGTCAATGCCGGCCTTCACTGTGGGCTTGTCGACGATTCCGGAGAAGAGCGTGTACGGCGTTCCCAGGATGCTGGCGTTCTGGTCAAGCAGGGCGAAATAGACGGCGACTGGCGCGCCGAGTTGCACATCGGTCATGCACTCGTTGAGCAGGGTGGGATCAATGCCCGAGAGCGAGATGGTAAGCCCGTAGGCCTGTAGGTCGGTACCCTCGGTGACGCGGCCAATCTTGCCGAAGCTGCCAACGCCCACATACGTGTTGCCGGCATAACTCAAGCTTCCCACTCCGGTCCAGACATAGACGGTCTCGCTCTGAAACGCAATTTTGGCCAGAATGGCCGGGATGATCCCATTCGAAGTAAGCGAGGAGAGCATGGCGGAGCTGATTGACCTGCTCATCTACCGCACCTCGATGCATTTGAAGCTCATATCGGTCAGGCGGGTTTCATCGGCATGGCTAGCGCGCTGATTGTTAGTCAGGCGGAAGAGGCCCACAGTGTTATTGAGCGTGAGAACACCGCCATCCGCAGGGCTCTCACGCAGGCTGGGCCAGATGGGGATCTGGATGCGGCCAGCAGAGTCGCTATTGCAGTTTTCGCAGACCTTATAGAGCCGATATCCAATCTGGATGTAATCGTCAGCCATGAGCTGGTTTGAGACCGAAGCGGTCCAGCCGCGGGTGTAAAGAACGGTCGAGGTTGCCTGATTGACGCCGCCGCCGAAGACCGTATCGCAGACCGGCGCGCCGGTGGCCGCACCCTGGGGCGTGGCGCCCAGCGGATCGCCGATCTGGAAGACGTTGAGCACGCCGCGCAACTCAGCCAGAAAGCCGCGCCACACCCCGGCCTGGCTGCGAAACATGCGCGGCAGCGTGATCTCGGCCCCCCAGGCATCGGCTCCCGGCCAGCGCTGAGTCTGAAAGTTCCCGGGGACGTAGGGCGACCCCACCATGGCAATCGCGTCCTGCATGGTGATGGACATCTGCCGCGGACCGACATTGGTGGGCAGAGCGATCAGCGTGTAGGTATTGGCGCCGATGGTGATGGTAGAACTCATTTTTACTCCGCGAAAATTCGTAGAGATCGGGGATCAGAGATCCGTGGTCAGGAAAAAAGCCCGGCGATACGAACCGCGCACCGCCGGGATCCCCAGAAAAAAAAACGGTTATCGCACCGAGCCGGGGCGGCGCGCGGCCGCCTCGCCGTGCGCCCTGACCGAAGCGGCGATCATAGCCGGAGCGGCCTCGATAATGCCGCGCTGGACGGCAAGGCGGACGGCGGCCGGATCGTGCGAGCCGCGGGCGTCAATGTGGTAGTGATGCTCGTGATGATCGCCGCCGTTGAAGAGCGAGGCCGTGTCGCGCGTGTTGTGAATGCGGCTGGCTGCTCCGACCTGGAGCAACTCAGGGCCGCGCTCGCCCGTAAGATAAAAGCCGCCCGGCGACATCAGGCCGCCATCCGCCATTCCGCCAAAGAAAGGCAGCGCGTCCTGAACGAATGCGCCAAAGCCAGCCGCGCCAGCCGCCCCGTCTCCGGTGCCCGCGGTGGGCGCGCCGCCAAACCCGCTCAGCATTGAGCTAAAGATGCCGCCCGCACCCGCGGCCGCACCTGCCCCACCCACTTGCTGGACAAAGAGAGCACTGGCCGCCGAACTTCCATCCCGCTTACCCAACCCCAGGCCCTTCATCAGCGTGCCCTCGCCATACTCCAGCGCGCTGCGGGTGACGTCAGTAAACATGGATTTCCCCATGTCTTTCCAAGCGCCACGAGAGTCAGGCTCAGTGAGCTTTTTAACGATGGCGGAGTTAAAGTCAGCCATTGACTTATCAAAGGTGCTGCTCATAATCGAGCTAAGGTCAGTAGCCCGGTCAATCCAGTCTTTGAAGTGCTCATCCATCTGATCAGCAAAGACCTGCCATTGCGACGGGCCTTTCACCGTGGGGGCTCCGGCCGCGCCGAACAGGTTGGGCATGGCCGAGTTTTGCATCTGCTGATAGAACGCATCAGTGGCAGCTGCGGCCAGCGCCTCGGCCGTAGCCTGATCTTCAAGCAACTTGTCGCGTTGGCGCTGCTGCGCCGCGACGATGGATGCATGCACAGGATCAACCCAGGTTGAGCCGGGCCCCTTGGGCATCGGGCCCAAAATAGGCTTATGGACATCCGCGACAACCGGGCCCTTACCCGCAGCCTCATCCCGGTCGCGCTGCGCCTCTAAAGACACGATATCCTGCGTCGTGGTTACCTCGTGTTGCATTGCAGAGAGGCCAGCCACGAGCCGAGTGTAACCCTTCACATCCTGAGCGGCGGCACTCGGGTTTGCATAGCGCATGCCGCTTTGAAGTGCGGCAATATGCTCAGCATCCGCCGTTGCGATAGCCAATGCGGCTCGCGCTCTGGACAGCGCCTCGCTGACAACGTAGCGCTGTTGGGCGTCGCGATCACCGCGCGAAGCGAAAAAGGCGTCAGCGTTGGCGTTCAGGTCCGCCACCTTGAGCGTGCCCGCGGCGGCCTGCTGCAACCGTTCCTCGGTATCGGCAGCCAGTCTTGCCGGCCCAACACCTGCGGTTTGATGCAACAGAGTCCGGCTGAACCAGCTCACCTGCTGCTCTTTGAGTACAGCGGCAATTTTGCCGATCGACTCTCCGAGCTTTTGGTCAAGCTTGTCTGCCGCGACAGTGGCCTCTTCAATGGCCTGCTTGAGCAGGTTCTGGGGCTTGTGTTCCAGTTTGGCAATGGCGTTTTCGAGTTTGGTTTTGGTGAGGTCAAGCTCGTCATTCATGGTCCGCATGGGCTGAGCGATGGCCCGCCATGCCTGCTGATGCTTGCGGGCCGCCTCCTCGGCTTTCTGTGCGAACTCGTAGAGCTTTTTGCCTGCTTCAAAGATGGCCTGGGCGATGGCAAGAACGGCGATAGTGTTGAAGGCAGCCGACATGGCGGAAGCGACGCCAGGAAGGCCAGCCACAAACCTCTGCACATGGCGCGGCAGGTGAACGCCGATCTCCTCACCAAGCACCATGATGGAGCCCCGCGCCTCGCCCATATCCTTTTTCATCTGCTGCGAGGCGGCCCGGGTGCTGGCTTTAGCCTTGTCCATCTCCGTGCGCAAACGCACGGTGTTGGCGTCGATGGAGATAAGCAGCCCGGCTACGGTTTCATTCGGCATGAGAGATCTCCAGATCGGCAACGGCAGCGCGCGGCGCGGGAACAGCACCACGCAGGGCGCGAAAGGCAGCGCGCAAAAGGCTTTCCTGCTGCTCGACTGCAGCAGCAGAAGAAGATGCCGGCAAAGAGCGAGGTTTAGGGCCCAGCCCAAAATCCACGGGCTGGAGCGGCTTCCTGGGCGGATACATGCTGAAATTCGCCACCGCGCTGGCGACGACGCCAAAAGGCCAAAACGTCAGTTCGCACGCCTGTGCATGACGCCGATGAAGGGCATCCAACTGAGCCAACGTAACGCGCCAAAAATCGCCCTCAGAGAGGCCAAGATCATAGCGGGCGATGGCCCAGTAATGACGCCACCAGGCGGCGCCAGTCAGGCGCTGGGAGGGTCCGTGGGCTGCGTCTCCTGGTCCGCTTCAGGCTTCGGCTCGGGAAGCGTTCCAAAAAAAGATTCCCAGGCGATTTTGCACAGGTGCTGCGAAGTAGCCTCATTAAACCAGGCCTTCACCTGGTCAATCTTCACTTCGGGATGATGCTCACTGAGGCCCGCATACAGCAGGCACATCAGATTAAAGATAGTGGGCGGAACGGGCTGGATGGCTGGATTAATGCCGGTGCCCTCTTCAAACCCGGCGATAGCCTGAAATCCGTAGCGCAGGCGATAAGTGTGGCCATCGACGATAAACTCGGTTTCCCTTGCGACAGAGTCGAGCACGGGAATCTTGCGTTCGAACATTCTTTTCTCCAATAGAAAAGCCGCCCACAGGCGGCTTTTCAGTCTTCATTCAAAGATTGAGGCTCATTTCGCCGTAATCGCAGCATAGACCAGGCCGCCAATCAGGCCTGAAAGCAGGTTGCCCAGAACGATAGCCCAGACAATCTTTCCAAACGTCAAACCCTTCGATGCACTGGCAGTCGCGAGGGCGGCGGCAAACGCTTTCTCTTTTGCCTCGCGCTCCCACGCGGCCATGATCTGCGCAGGTTCAGCCAGTTGCGGGCCGCCAGCTGCCGGATTGCCGATGATCGCTTCCATGATGCCCTCCAAGGCCGCCAGTATAAACCCAAACACTTTGTTAAGCAAACGTCAGGCGACCCTCCCCACCCTGCGAAGGCTATCGTTCCAATAGGTAGCCATCCGCGTTTGCAACTCCTCAGAGAAAGCATGAAGCGCGTTTTGCCAGTAGGTATCGAAAGCTGGCCGGAGAGCTGGATAAGCAGGCACATGACCAATTACGCGACCCGTTCCACCGCGGCGTCTCTTTCCGTCCGTCCAGGGAATTTGCCCACCCTTGACGAGTTGATGACCATACTCAAGCCACCGCAGCAAATAAGCCATCGTTGGGCCGGCACCCACAAACCATGTGCGCCCCGAACTCGACGCCACGGCGTGAATATCAGCAGCCAGAGCACCCGGCTGCGACGCCGTGCTGTGAGGCGAAGGCGCCTCTGGTCTCGGCGGGAGCTTTTGAATTACACCCAACATGAAAACTGCCGCGCCCGCACCTAGAGACTGCTTCACCATCTTGTTCTGCACTTCGACAGGAAACCTATCAAGCAGCTCGGCGAAGCCGTCGAGCTCGTGGGTGTCGATGGTGAGTTCTTCTGCCATGCGGTTTGCTCCAGAAGCTATTTCCCGGTAACACCCAGCCTGCCAGCAATTCCGGGGGCATCGGTATCGACAGCCTTTTTACCCGTTACCGTCTGAAGAGCGTTGATGATGCCAAGATACTCGCCCTTCTTTGCCTCGAAGGCCAGGCCGCCCTTTTTGCCATCAGCTTCCCACGTGATGCCGATGTAGTGCTTTGTGGCCTTTGAAAAGCCGACGATGAGCCCGACACCTAGAGAGACAACTCCCCAGGCGATGCCGGCACCGATGCGATGATGCACCTCAGACCCGTAACTCAGATCAGTCACCTGCGCGGGCGTGATCCGGGCCAGAACAGTGCGCGGCGCCGGCCGCCGCGGTCCCGTAGTTTCCTGCCCGTTGGTTTGGGCGCCAAGATACTGCTGGCGCGCCGTGATGATGATTGCGCCAGATTCGACATCGAGGGTGACGTCATCCCCGACTGGAGCGTCTATCGAGCCGCCCGCGTTCTTGACAACATATTCCCCATGTCCGCCTGAAGCAGAAACGGGAACCCCGATCAACAGCATTGCCCAAGCAAGGACAACAGACAAGCACTTACGCATACGATCTGGCATAACCCCTCCCGGTGCACAAGTATATATCGGCAACAGAAGGGGTTTCCCTTTTCCCTTTGAGCGCTCTTAGGAACCCTCAGTGAAGGTGACAGCGCCAGTGACCTTGACAGTGGCGCTGAAGGTGAGCGGCTTATCAGGCTCCGCCTCGCCGACAGACCAGTCAGTCACCAGACCGCTAAAGGCATCGGAGTCGCCATTGACGGTTTGGCCGCCCTGCAAGTTGGTGGGATAAAGCAACAGGAAGGGCCACGCGGCCCCGTTGGCCGAGTTCGAGAGGGTTGCGAAGGAAGACTGAAGCAGAACCTGACCGGGATCTGCCGACTCATACTCGCCCTCGATGGTGAGTTCGCCAGGATCTTGCAGAGTCTTGATGAAGGTGCGGACGCCGCCCGCCGTGTCAAGCGTGGTGGTGTCTTCAGTGCCAAACTTGGGCTTGGGCGGGGTGATTTTTTTGATTTTTCCGATGAGCGTGCCGCCCGTGACCGAGCCGGCGGTAATGGTGGGAGCAGTCGCCTGGCTGGTGGCGATATACAGCTTGGTTGCCAGGCCGAGAAGTGGGGCGGCGGTTTGCGTCATGGTTTTGCTCCTTTGTTCGCAAAACAAGGTTCAGGGGTCAGAGATCGGAGATCATAGACCACGTTGGAGTTTAGGCGCCAGTGTAGAACTGGACCATGTAATCGGTGGTAGTGCGGTAACACCGGGCATCTGACTCATAGAGGTCGCGAGAGCCGGAGACCAGGATAACGGCCACATTTGTGCCGTCAGGCAGCGGGCCGGAAAACCCTTCAAGCAAAGCCCGGATGGCCGCTTGCACGGCCTTGGCGGCGGCGTAAGTTGCGCTGGACGCCCCTCCCGACCAGGTATCAACCTGAAGGCGAATCTGATTCATGGGGCTCTCGCCGCTGAGCAGGTAATTGGGCACTTCGCTAACGACTTGGTAGCTGGCGCAGGGATAGGTGACATTCTCCGGCAGTAGCACCGGGTAGAAGCGCGCCGGGTTGCCAATGAGCGCCTGGATGGCGGAGCTGGCGGCGACAAATTCAGCGATTCCCTGCTCGATCACTTGTGACTCCACAAAAACGTATGACAGGCGAAAGACAACGGCTTACGGCGATCCGCTCAGGAGGTTCCATCGATCTCAAGGCATGTGAGTTCGACGACGATGCTGCGCATTTCAACGTTGTCGACGATCTGGATGACAAAGACGCGACCGCCAAAAAGCACACGATCTCCGGTGCCGATGACGCCAACAAGATCGCCCGGCCAGCGGAAGCGGATGCGGTATTGGGAGGCGGAGGTAAACTCAGCGCCCTGATAGGCCTCCCGGCCGGAAAGCAGCCGAATCGAGGCGTAGGTGGTGTAGTAAACATTCCAGGCGGTGAGCGGCTGGCCAAAGCCGTCAACGGCGGCGCTCCTGGATGCAAGCTGGATCTCGTTGCGGAGATCGGCTGGATTGACCGTGTACCATGGCACGCGCGGCGGCCGATTGCTTGGCATGTCAGCTCACCAGATTTCTAGAGTAACGGCGCAGGCGCTCGATCACCCCGGGCTCATCGATATCGAGCACGGCGCCCGCCTCATGAAAATGCTGAGCGAGGAAGAGAATGCCGAGCTGAAGCTTGTAAGGCACCGGGTCACCCAGCCAGGCTGTGGCGGCGGCGACCGATGTGGCGGCAGGGACAGCCAGGGTTGCATTGCCGGAGCCATCAACCGCGGCAACATGAGAGAGCAGCGCCGCGCTGGCGGCTCCGGCGCCGGGAATGCTGATAGGCGTGCCGACGTCGCCGACCATGGCGGGCGCATCGTCAGGGTTGAAGGCGAAGCCGGGCGCAGCGAGAGCCGCTGAGCCGGACGTCATGGAGACAGTGAGCGGGCCGCCGTAGCCGCAGCGGAACTGGATGAGCGTGTTGGCGGGAACCATGCGCTGGGGCGGATTGGGTCGCGCCCAGGGCGCCGAGATCCACGCCGGGGCGATGCCTCCGCCGGGCTGCATCTGATAGCCATAAAAAGGCGCTGCCGGATTGGCGCCGTAGCTGGTATCGCGGGCGAGCGTTTGAACGACGCCACCGGTGTCAACATAGCTGATCCAGTCGACGGATTGAAACGGCGGCCTGGGCAGCGGAAACTGCGGAAATCCGTTGCGGTCGTAGCGAGGCGAGATGCCCGGGAACGAATCGAGGCGATAGAGCCAGGTCTGGGTGACGATGGCGATGCGGCAGTAGCCCTCAAAGGCCTCACGCGCGGCCTGCAAAAAGAGCGTGAGCGTGCTGTCGCGCGAAGTGTCAGCGAGCGGGATGCGCAGCAGGCCCTTGAACTGCGCAAGCGTCACCGGCTCGGCGGCCGGTTGAGCGATGCACCTGAGATCTTCAGACATGGCGATTCGCCTCCGGCGAACAGGGAGCAGGGAGCAGGGAAAAAGGTATAGAAAGACTCAGCTTTCCAAGCCTCCGGCAAAAGAGGCTTGGAATTCCGCTGGTTGGCGGGTTAGCTGAGGGCGTAGCCGAGGCCGTTGGTGACATACCAGACGCCCTGATAAGCCTCAAGCTGGACATTGTTACCGGGCGCGGCAGTAAAGGTGATGGTCTGCTTGCTGCCGTTGATTTTGTTGGCTGGGGTGGTGACCGTGTGAGCGTAGGACGAGATGCAGATGATGTTGAGCAACTGACCGTCATAGCCGCCCACGGATGGAAGTCCGGGAAGCGGAGCGGGCAGCGTATAGGCACCGGCGGAGGTCTTGGTGAGCATGACCTTGCCGATGGAGCTGACGATGGCAAGAGCGGCGGGCTTGACCTCGACATTGTTGAGACGCGCGTCAAGAGCCTGGAGAGCCTGCGAGATGAGCAGGTCACCCGGACCCCACGGAGCGTTGTGACTATCGTCGCCGGGCAAAGCCATGCCGACGTTGGAAGAGATAACCTGTTGAGCCATTTTTGCCTTTCGGAAATTTAGCGAACAGCGAACAGTGAACAATGGACAGCGATCGGCAGCCGAAAAACCGGGCCCCGACCGCCGACCACTGGCAACTGAAAACTGCTAACTGGTTGCGGTGGGCGACTGATCTCCGGTAAACCGGCCGCCGGAGAGCACGGCTACGGCGGAGGCGTAGTCAGCGTTGGCCCCGTTGGTGATTTGGAGCTGGACGAACGGAGAGGCCGCGGGAAGGGCGTCGGCGTCAAGCTCGATGACGTAAAAGATGTTGGCGTTACCGCTGGGGGTATAGCCCGCCGCGGCGACGGCCTGACGCGTGGAGAGCGCGTCATTGCTGAGCCCCGCCGTCTCCTGCGTGAAGAGGTTGAACGGCTGGGCGGCCGCGCCGGTGCCGACGTTATCCTGGCAGGCATTGACCAGAATCTTGGTGGCCGCCGCGGCCTGCGCGCCGAGCTGGACGATGATCGAGGCGTGGTGATACCCCTGCATGTTGAAGATCTGGCCAGTGACTCCTCCGGTGATGTTCTGCGGCGAGAGGACACTGACGACGTGGCCGTCTTGAGCGGCCCAAAAGCCCTTTGCGGACATGTTTTCTCCTTGTCGAAAACAGTGGAAGGTGAAGAGTTGCCAGGCCATCCCGGGCGAAACCCGGCTTATTCAACGCCGGCGCGCTGCGCCCAGGATGACAACGAGCGCGTTTACCGGGCGGCGAGAGTGACGATGGGCGAGAGGGTGGGAGCCGTGGTGGCCTTGGGGGTCAACGGCTTGTTCCACCAACACTGGCCATCGAGGCGGACCATGAAGCGGAGCGCCAGCTCGCCGGTGAGGAAGGCGACGTGGATGGACGAGTCGGCACGGACCTCGCTGCGCTTGGCGAGCAGATACTGGCTCATATCGGCCAAGATGATGTCGCCCTGGGAGCTGAGAGCCGCACACTGCTCGATGGGGATGACCGGCCTTCCCATGAGGAGGCCATAGTCGGAATTGTTGCCGTACTGTCCGGGCGCGGTGTACATGAGGGTGGCCGTGCTGGTGCCGGCGGTTCCGGCGATGAGCAGCGGATAGAGAGCCTGCTCGATGCTCTGGTTGATGAACCAGCACGCATTCTTGCGGCCCTTGGCGATGCAGCGCGCCCACATGTTGAGGATGTTGGTGGCCGACACGGTGCCGGTCGCCTGGCCGGAGTCTTTGGCCTGCACGATGGTAGCGGCCGACTTGGCGTTGAGGATGCCCAGGGGCTGCCCGGCGCCGTTGCCGTTGATGATGGCATCGTCGATTTTGAAAGCGAACTCCTCGGGGAAGATGGTGTCGATGTAGGAAGAGACCGCAGTGGTGTCTTCCATGAGCTCCTCAGTGAGGTAGGCCAGGCCGATGAGCTTGTTGGCGACGAGCTGCACCTCGCGAAATTTGGGCTTGGTGCCGGTGTAGTTAGATGCCTCGGCCGCCCAGTAGGCGAGCAAGCCACCCCAGCGAGAGCCGTCTGCCCGGCTGCTCTCATCGACCGCGTTGAGGATGAGGCGCGCGGCGGTCATATCGATATGGGCGCAGCGCCTGGCAACCTCGCCGACGTCGTAGCTGCGCTGAAGCAAATCAGTACCGTATTCAGGTGGCACAGGGAACCCGCCCTCGGCCGGAACCGACTCGGAACCGCCCAGGGCGGCCTGCAGGCGCGGGTCAGTGACGCGATTGGCCCGAGTGTTTGAGATGACGGTGCCGAAGAACTCCGCCTTGCTCTGCCAGGGCTTCCTGGCTGCCAGGTTGTCGCCAACCTGAACGCCGGAGACGGCGATGCGGTCAAGCTCGTTGAGCCGCTCGGCGGCGGCGATGTCGTTTTGCAGAGACTCGCCGAGGGCCACGCTGGCCTCAAACTCGGTTTTCTCTTCCGGAGTCATGGCGCGATTTTCCGCGGCCTTCTGAAGCGCCTTGGCGCGGTCAATGGCCTCGGCTCGCTGCTGCTGCAACTTGCTCAGTTTCATGGGTTCCTTTCAGGAACAGGGAACATGGAGCAGGGCACAGAGAACAGTCCCTGAGCGCCACCCGGTACCCGTTTGTTGAAAAGCGTTGAGGCCGCGACGCCGCCGGGCCGCCATCGGGCAGCGCGCGAGCGTCAGAACAATGGCGGCTTTGGCCGCCGGAAACCTACTAGAGCAGCGCGAGGCGCATGCGCCGGTCGCGCGCTTCAGACTCTGCCACGGCCGCGGCGCCGTCTGGCTCAGAGCTGTCTTCGGCGGAGACCATGCCACAGCCCTCGCAGCCTTCAGCCTCGGTGTCGCAGCCCTCATGGGTACATCCGGAGCAGTCGCCGCCCTGGCAGGACCCACAGGCACAGGCGCAGGCCTCTGAATCGTCCACGCCGTCGCTTGGGTCAATGACCTCTGCCGAGACCTCGATCACCGCGGGATCCACGGTAGCCAGAATGCCGGGATTTGCGGCGGCCTGGGCCGGACTGAGATGGATCGCGGCCGACGCGCCGCCGCCCATGCGGACGCCGTATTTCTGAAGGACCTCATCGAGCGTGGCGACGCGATCGGCGAGGCCCTGTTTGACAGCATCTTGCGCGGTGAGGCAGCGGCCCTGGCCGAAGCCGCCGGCGACCGCCTTGACGGCGACGCCGCGGCCGCGGGCGACTGCCTTAGTGAAGAGCGAATAGAAGTCGTCAACGACGCCCTGCATGGCGGCGCGAGCATCATCGCCGAGCGGCTCAAAGCTGTTGCCCTCGGTTTTATATTTTCCGGCCGCGATGAGCGAGACCTTGACGCCCATCGACTCCAGAGCCTCAGAGTCATCCTCATGGAGCTGATAGACGCCGATGGAGCCAGTGAGCGAACTGGGGCTGACGACAAGCTCTGAGGCCTGCGAGGCGAGCCAGTAAGCGGCCGACGCGCATAGGCAGTTGGATACCGCGGTAATCTTCTTCTGCTTGCGCGCGTTGAAGATCTCAGTGGCCAGCTCGTCAACCCCGCTGACCGTGCCGCCGGGCGAGTCGACGTCAAGCACGATGGCCTTGACGTTGGGATCGGCCACGGCCTGGCGGAACTGCTGAGTGAACTGCTGGACCGATGTGCCGCTAGGCCCCGAGACATCGCCCGAGGCGCGCTGGTTGATGATGCCGTACAGCGGCATGACCACGACGGAGCCGGGCTTATCTGCCGAGAGCGATTGCATACGAGCCTCGGCGAGCTGGTTTTCCGCGCGGATCGCAGCAATCACCTGCGGTGAGGCCGACTCTCCTGAGATTTTTAACTCAAGAAAAGCGGCGATAGCCTCGAGCTTTTCAGGCAGAATGGCCCAGACGCTGGAATAAACGGCACGAACAATGGCGGAATAGCGCATCAAGCAACTCCTTCGACGGCCAGGGCCGCCAGTTTCATGGGCTCAGTGAGGCCTACCTGTTCGATCCAGACGGTTGCGGCGGCCGAGCCTTCTTCGCTCAACACGCGCGCTAGCTCATAGAGGCGCGCGTCGCAGGCCTGCTTTGCCTTGACTTGCTGAAGCGCGTTGAGATGAAAGACTTCACAGACGAAGCGGTAGTGCTCGGCGTAGAAGGCGCCGATCTCCGGCAGGGAGGCCTCATGGCCGATGAGCTTTCGAACGCCATTGACCTCGCGGCGCACGCACCGGGCCGCGGAGTCATGCGCAAAGAGCGCAAGCTGGCCACGGAGGGCGGCTTGCTGGTCGAGACTTTGTCCGGATCCTTCGTCCTCGTTTGAGTCCAAAGGATCCTCGGGCGGCGGGGCCGAAACTGAAGGCTTGACTGGCTGAGCATCGAGAGTGGTCCAGTTGAGGGCGCGCCAGTACTTCTTACCAATGCCGCCCGGAATCGGATTCATGTCTTCGATTTCACGGGCCTCATCCTGAGAAAGGATGCCATGCTCGATGGCTACCGCCTCATTTGCCGTGCGCGTGGCCGAGTCACCGCGGAGCAAAGACGCCATGGAAAACTTGCAGTAGAACCTGTCGTCGTCAATGACATCGCGCTGGAGGACCTGTTCCCAGCGGACTGCCATAGGCAGCACGCATTGCTGCGCGTGCATGAGGTTGAACTGCTCAACCGAGGCGTAGGTGGCAGCCTTGCCCGCGTCAATGCCCACCAGGTGGGGAAGCACGTTGAAGATGGAGCAGATTTTGACGTCGGAGGCCTTGATGCCATCGAGAAGCTGAAAGTCGCTGGGTTTTACGCCGACCGACTTGATATCGACCCCAGGCGGAAGCATCTTGACCCTATGGCGGTTTTCGCCGGTCGAGGCCGCGATAAACGCCTCTTCATACTGCTTTTCTTCCTGCTTGGTCTCGAAGTTCGTTCCGGTGATGACGAGGCCGGCAGTAGCGTCGTTTTTGAGATACTTTCCGGCGTAATCCTGCTGCCCGAGCGCCACACCAAAGACGTCAACCGCCATGCTGATGCGCGACTGGCCCACATAGCTCTGATCTGGCCATTCGCGGAGATGAACAACCTCATCCTGAACCAACACACGCGTGGAGCTTGTGAGTGGATCGTTGTAGATATAGCGGATGCGACCGCTGGAAAGCACCTCAGGGCGGACGTGATCCGGGTGCATAGGGATCATCTCGCCGACCAGGCCGCGGCTCGATGTGAGCTTTTCAGCGTAAGCGTTGCCGCGCAGCTCGACATGGCCCTGAAGCATTTCAAAGAACTCAAAGGCGGTCTGCAGGCTGTTGGGCCGTTTGTGGAGGAGGTTGAAATAGGGATGCTCCTTGGCGAGTCGCTTGCCACCGCCGGCGATCTCGGCATAGAGAAAGCAGGGCAGAACCCCGAGCGCACGGCATTTGGCTCCCACACAGGCAATCACAGCGCTGAGCCGCTTGGCTGTCTCAGGCGTGACACGCATGCCGCTCACCGAGGGCGCACCGACTGCCCGGTACCAGAAGTCATCCCAGGGAGCGGGAGCGCCCCCGACATCGGCGCGCAGGCCCTGGAGGCCCACCAGCAAGGATCGAACAAGACTCACGAATGCCTCCCGGGCTTGCTGGGAATACTGCGTCCAAAGAGAAGGCCGAGCGCGCCGAGCGCCATACCGCCGACGATGAAGCTGAGAGGACGCCATGCGAGCCAGAAGCCATACGAGATCGCGACAAGCCCGACGAGGACGGCGAGATCGGCGAAGATTGATTTCACCTTGTACCCCTTTACGCGTAGGCGATGAGCGGCTTTGTGAAGCGGCGCCGGACTTCGCCGGCCATGGCCTGGCTGATTCCGGTGATGAGCGCGGTGGCCGGATCTATCTTGTCTTTTCCGTTTTCAAGCTTGCGGGGAAAGACGTTATCGTTTGCGTCGACGCGGGCGACGACGCAGGAGATTGCCCAAGTGAGGACCGGATCGCCGTCGTGATGCAACCGGCCGGCGCGCATTGCGGCGTCAAGCTCCTTCATAGGCGGCGAGAGGTGCTGCACTGTCTGCGGAACAGAGGCGACGACATCGTCGCCGAGCTGCTCCTGGAGCTGCTGCTGCATCTGCAGAGCAGACCACGGATCGAACGCCAGGCGCTGCATATCGTACTCCTCGATCTCCCGCTCAATATCAGCCTGAATGGTGGAGAGTTGGATCTCAGGCCCGGGAACGGCATGGAGATGCTTATCCTCATACCAACGCTGGTAGTGAGGATGGTCGCCGTCCATGATGCGGTCGAGCGGCGCGTAATGGTGACCGAAAACATAATAGTGGCGGACCAGGATGCCCTGATCGTTCTTCTTCATGCGCTGGAAGATCTTGATGCGCGAAGCCAGATCGATTTGCGCGGCGAGGTCGTTGCCCATCCAGCAGGCCTCGCCCTTGAACTCGTCAAGCGAGAGGCTGCCGTCTTTGCATTTTGCCCAGGCGTCCATATTGAAGAAGCCGTTGAGGGCGTTGCCCCATAGGTCAAGATGCTTGGTTTTGTAAATGAATTGCTTGTGCGGCGAGAGCAGGGCGTCGTGGAGCTGCTTGTCAAGGTATTCGGGAAAAACACTGACGCCATAGTTGGGATTGGCCTTCTTTTGCGCTGCGACCGACTTCCAATCGTCGCCCTCGTCGGCGGCGTACATGACGCAGAAGAAGGAGTCGTTGTCGACCAGACCGTCGAGGATTTTTTCGCAATCCTTTTCAGCCAGGTAACAGGGGCTGGCCGTGTCAGTGCCGGCGGTGGTAATTTCAATGGTCAGGCCCTGGCGGCGAGCGCCCATGCCGGTGACCATGGTGTCGTGGAGGTTTGCGGTTGGATGCTCATGAAACTCATCAATGAGAGCACACGATGGCGATGCCCCATCTCCCGGATCGCCGATGAGCGGTTCAAACTTTCCATCATCGCGCTGCGCGACAATGGACTCGACATTCACCTCGAGGTCGAAGTGTTCCTTGAACCGCGGGGCCGTCTTTGCCATGCGGCGCGCAGTGCGAAACACCTCCATCGCCTGTTTTTTGGTTGTCGCGCCCGAGTAGACCTCAGGGCCGCACTCGCGATCCGCCACCAGCATGTAAAGGCCGATGGCCGCGGCCAGAGTGGATTTGGCATTCTTGCGCGCGACCTTGATATAGGCCTCGGCAAAACGCCGAAAGCCGGACGACTTGTATATCCAGCCAAAGATAACGCAAACAATGAACGTCTGCCAGGGCTCAAGCTTGATGTGCGGCACCTGGCCGTGCTGAGCGCGCGCCCACTCTCCCTTGACGTGCGGGAGCATCTCGATAAAACGGCAGACGCGGCCGGCGCGGGTGGCGTCGAACCGATATGAGCAATCGTCCTTTCGCGACTTTTCAAGGTCGTTGAGATGACGCTGGCAGGCCTTAATGACCCACTTTCCGGCGAGAATCTTGCCAGCGGCGACTTCACGAGCGTAACGGTTGGCGACGGCGGCGAAGTGACGATCAGCCACGGTCGCGCGGCGCGCGGCTCCTGGAGGCTTGAGATGTGGCTTACCCGAAGGCCTCCCACTGGCCGCCATAGCCTTCCGGTTTTTTGCCGCCACTGACCGAAACCTCATCTGATTCAAGCTGCTTGATAAGCGTCACGATCAACGCACGATCGGATGTCTTCATGCTGGTTGGATTCAGGCGAAAGCGATCCATCGCCTCACAAAGAAGTTCAAGAGTGACCCGTTTCAACGGTGATGCGTTCGGCACCAGGTCAGCAAACTCAGACCAGATCGCCTTCCAGCGCGCGTATTTGATAGCGCCTATCGCTTCGGGCGCCACGTTCCACTTGTCCGGGGGCGCTCCCAGCCTCGACTTCGAGGCGGTCGCAGCCCGGGCCATGCGCTCCCGGTACCGCTGGGGATTCTTGGCGACAGATCCGCGCGCTTCAAGCACTTTGAGCGAGGTTCGAGGTCGCGACATGGGAGCCTTTCAAACGACTCGGAGTCCGCGCGGCGTCTTTCGTGCTGCGTTGTCGCCTCCAGCGCGGTTTATTGCGTTTTGCGGGGCAATCCTACAAGCAAGCCGCAGGATTGCCGATTTTGGCTGATTTGTGCCGTTTTTCGTATTTTGTGGACGTAAAAGTTTGGTTTTGAACACGGTCTGCGCCGGATCGCCTTTGAAGATTTGAACCACCCCGGTCTACCGACCATCGGCTAGCCGCCATCTCAAAGACACCGCCGCTCGCGCGCGCATTCCCAAATGCGCCCTCCTGCTCAGCAGCCTTCCGGCTATTGCAAGATATGCAAAGCGACTGCCAGTTCTTTGAATCCCAAAACAGCCTCCTATCGCCCTTGTGAGCCACGATATGATCGGTCACCGTGGCCGGTTCTGGGATCTCCAGATGCACCTTGAACGGGTCAGCGCACAGCGGATACTTATCCAAACGGGCAGAACTCGCTTTAAACCACGCTCTCGTGTAATGCCGCCTCCACGCGCTCGGCCTTGCTTTCTCAGCCATCCTTGCCGGAGCATTTGACTTGCAGCGATCACAGTACCCGCCTGTTACCAATACCGCACAACCAGGAGCTGCACAGGGCCTCTTGATTCGTCCTGGCATTATCTCACTTCAGCCGGCACATACACCTTGCCGTCGCCCGTCTGGCCCACCAGCGCCATGCGCCGCTGCGCCGTTTTGCCGCTGTCATAGCTCACATGCACGCAGCAATCCACACCCTGGCTCGACTCCAGAATTACCTGGTCAAACGGCAGCCCGCTCTCCAGCCTGATCCAATCAAACACGTCGCACATCTCGACGCCCGGCACGCCAATGTCCGCCGCGCTGTTGCCGCCCTCGAACAGGTGTTGACTGTCACCCTTGCCGCCCACGCGCCCATTGTGCCCAGGGTCGCGATAGCCGTCATGCACCACCACCGGGCCAAACTTCGCCCGGATCGGCTCCAGCAGCTTCACGCACAGCGCCGTAGCATTGCCGATCAGCCGCTGCTCGCAGCCCGCCACGCCTAGCTCCGCATCCTCAAAGTGCAGCGTCAAATGCATTCGGTCGCCTCAATTCCCGTTGCTTCCAACATCAGCGCGGCAATCCTCGCCTGCACCGCCGGCGCGCGCATCAAAAACGAATCCTTCAGCACCGTCACAGTCAGGTTGCCCGTCGCCCCGTCATAACTCCAGCCGACCTGGACTCCAAACTTGCTCGCCTGTCCGCTCGGCCCACTGATCGCGATTCCTGCCGCCTGCGCCTTCTGGCACAGCACGCCGTATTCAGCCAGCGTCACACCCTGAAAAACCTGCGGCGTACTCACTACCATCACCAGCCCCAATCTTGACTCTCACTTCAACGCCCGAACGGCGCCTTTCGCATTTCGCTACTCAGCGCCGCTCGGTTTTTACAATAGGCTCTCGGAAACTGCAAGACCCGTCGATTCGCGTCTTATGCACAAACAGCAGCCCGGTTCCACGCGATCCCCCAGGCCAGCCACCTCTCGACTCGTCTTTTCCGAACTGCGAGCCCCTCTGTTGGTTTGGTATCCCTCAAACACCTTACGTGTGATTCGGCGACGTTCCTTCGGGCGCTTCGGTGAAATCGACATAAAACACCTTGCCCGGCTGAAATGCTTCGATGACAGCCGGAACAGTGACCGACATCTCGATCTTCCCGCTCGGCGTCGCTTCGGCGAAGCGCTGATCTTCAGGGAGCTTTGAATCATAGCGCGCATCCAGAACAACCTGCGCGTGATTGCCCCGATACCGCGTCACATGGTCCACAACAAACTTTCCACGAATCATTGCATTGCTCCTCTTGATTGAATTGCAGCGGCTTAGGGGTCATCTATTCCGGAGGCGAACCGGCGCCAAGAATCCCGGCCACCACCGCCGCAAACCGTTCACAGTCCACTGCTATCTGCGAACGACTCCTCAAAACCCGTTCGCCGCCTCAGCCGCGAAATACCTCTGCGCGGTCACCCGCTCCGGTAATCGCAAATCAGCCGTCACCCGCACCCCAGCCGACTCCAACGCCGGCTCATCCATCAACGGCCTCACCATCGCCAAGGTCACCGTCACACCGCTTGCCATCTCCGCGATCTGCGCCTTTGAGCTGACGCTCTGCACCAACCCCAGCAGCGTGTTCACAATCGTCGCCACCATGTTGATATTGGTCAGCGCGGTCTTCTGGCTGTTCGGATTGGTAATTTTGGCCGCGCTCAGCAGTGCCATGTTCGTGTTCTGCTGGATCTGCACAATCAGCGCCTGCAGCACTTTAAGCGTCGTCTGGTTCGGGTTGACCAGATAGCTCTTTGCCGCCAACTCAAACTGCGGCGCAAACGCGTTCAAGGCCGTCGTCACCGGACTCACAATCAAAGCGCTTGCGGGGTCCAGCATCTCCACAACCCCACCCAACGTGTCCACCGCGCTCACAAACGCCGGCGTCCAGTTCACAATCTCCTGCGCCACGCTCACCTTCTGCGCTTGCGTGCAGCCGGTCAACATCGATCCCGAAAACAGCAGCGCAATCAGCGCCCACACGCCCAGCTTGGCCGTCGAACCCGGCTGCGAACCCGGCTCGCCCGGATCGCGCGCCAGCAGGCCAAGCAGCGCCGCCGCAACTCCGCTGATCAGCGTTACCACGCTGCCCGATCCCGCATTTCCCAGCGTGATGCCCTGCTGAGAAAACACGCTCGCAATCGTCACAATCGCAATCAGCAGACCAGCCGCCGACGTCTTCGGATGATTCCAGATATTCGAGAACATATCCTCACTCCTCACTTCCAACTGCCGGTTAGTGGCTACCGCCGCGCGGAAAGCCCTTCTGCCCTTCGATATGCGAGATGCGGCCCTCATGCTCCACCAGTGTGCTGTCCGTCTCGCGCTGCTTGTCTTTCAAATCGCGAATTTCAAAACCCTGGCCGCGCACACGTTCATCCATCCGGCCCGCATAGAACGCCCCAACCCCCCACTGGCCCACGATGCCCAGCACTGCCGCAATCGGAACGATCCAGTTCAAGTCTGAAATCGCCAACGTCTTCCTCCGCCGCTCTTGCAGTCAGCTGTTAGGTGTTTTCGGGTAAACGCGTGTCGCCCGATCGCCATAGATAGGTTCGCCGCTGCCGTCGTCAATGCGACTCGCCGGCTGCGGCCACAACCTGACCTTCTCCTGCGCCCGCTCAATCGCATCCTCAGGCGCGAGAATTTTTTCTTTGTCGTACTTCGCATGCCGCTGCAGCCGCTTCCACTCCGGCATGCCCTTTGTATGCGAACGCCCAAACAGCCCCGCGTTCATCTGCATCTCACTCAGCGTGATCGTGAGCGCAGGTTGCAGCTCCGGCATTACGCGGACCCTGGCTTTCACCAGGACCTGGTAACCTGCCAGCTCGCCGGTTAAGTAGAAGACCTCGCGCCACTGCGCAACCGCGACCCTTTCCGCCGCTTGCGCCGCCGTGACCTGGCCAATCACCGGAAAGCCTAAAGCGCTTTCCGGACCATAGAGGTTGAAGAGCTCGCCGCTGTCCGTGCGGCGCGCCGCGCGCGATTTGCCCATACAGGTTCGCGTCAGAGAAAGGAGAGAAAAACAGCGATCCGTTCAGCGATGCGCAGGAGCGCATCCGGGATTGTGAACGCAACACTTCAGCAGGCGCACGTCGACCTACCTTTACCACTGCCCACTGTCGTAGTGCTCGCCGGTCTTGCCGGCGACGGGTCCAGCTTCATCCCTGCATACGCTTTCAAGTCCACCGCACCGCAGGCTCTGTTCCATTCGCAATACTAGAAGAGTTTTCCGCCCGCGCCAGCGGAATTCCCTGAATCCTCAGATAACCTGAGCTTCGGAACCAAATCCCGCAACGAGACGTTCAACCGCTGCGCAAACGCCGTCAGCACGAACGGTGGGCATCGAAAATAGCCAACCTCGTAGTAATAGAGCTGCGAATCGCTGATTCCAGCCACCGCGGCCAGCTGTTTCGCGCTCAACCCCGCAACCTTTCGAGCCCTGCAAATCCGCTGGCCCACCAACACATTGAATTGCTTCTCTCGCTCCGACATCGCCTTTCGCTTAACCATCACGCAACCCGCTCCGCGGCCCGCATCAACCGCTGCACGTAGGGTGTCGGCTCTTTGATGCGTTCGCGCCAGCCATCGCGCGGCGGCTGCTTGCGCCACACCACCACATCGCTCGCCAGCGCCTCTTCCCGGTCCAGCTGCCGGTTCGCGGCCAACTGCCCCGCATCGTCCAGCGGCTCTCGTGAACTCACGATCCCGCGCATACACGTCGCCACCACCACAAACTTTCTCATCGGCCGGCCTCGCGACGCTCTCTGCGAATCCGCGCCAACGCCCGCGCGAGATACGTATGCGGATCCCCCTCGGCGCCTGGAAAATCACCCGGATACAAAGCGTATTGCTGTTGAACGTGCAGCATCGCGCGCCCGAGCAGCATCTCACCCTTAAACCAATCCTGCCGCTGCTTCACAGTGCTCTTCCTGCCCCGTCGCCCGGCGCCGATCTTCGTGCCCGCTGTCAGCTTTCCACTGTTCACTGTCTTCCCCCACTCCCCGTGCTCGCTCTGTTGCGCTCGGCTTTCTTTTCATCAATCCGCCAGCTGTTCCGGCGAGCCCAGACGCCCAGCCTGAAAAACTTCACCGCGCCATACTGCACCGCCAGCAGATCGCCGATCTGGTCGTAGTCGCGCCAGGCCAACGCCATCGCCGGCGCCACATCCCACAGCGGCCTGCCCCGCGCATGCTCCTGCGCCAGCACCGCCGCAATCGCGCCCCGCACCCCCCTCCCGCGCTCATCGCCGGAAAACCCGCACTCCTGCATCACCCAGGTCAGCGCCCTCGGTTCGTCCGGCAGCAGGCTCTCCAGTGCCTGCTGCCGTTTCGCTTTGGCGCACTCCTCCCAGGCGGCCTCGGCCGCCTGCCGGTTCTGCTCGCGGTAGTAGCCCTCCCACTCCCGCTTTGTCAGGCCGTGCTTTTTCTGCTCTTCCTCATCGCCCGTGATCGTAGCCAGGTGAGCAAGCTGCTCCTCGGTCAAGCCAGCTTCCCCCGCTGTCGGGGTCCCCGACGGGCGCCCTTTGCCCGTTGGGGTGACTTGCGGGGGTTGGGGGGGTAGATTTTGTCTTGCAGTCTTGCTTTTTGTAGTAATAGAAGGCTGTGCGTCCAGAGCGACAGTTTTGTCGCTCAGAGCGACAAATCTGTCGCTCTTTGCCTCAGGCACAGCAAAAAGCTCACCCTCCAATCTGTCGCTCTGAGCGACAGATGAAATCTCATCCTTCCCCTGTGCCAGAGTGGCTTCCATGGCATCCGAAGCCTTTTTCCTGGCCAGCTTTAGCCGCAGTGCGCGCACTTGCTCTTTCAGCTCGGCAGCCCTCGCCGCCGGCAGTCGAAAGCTACCGATCTCGCGGTCGTATTCCCCACCCTCCCGCGTAACCAGGTCTTTCACGTCTGCCAGCGCGTAACGCCCCTTTGCCTTCGCGCCGCGCACCGCTTGCAGCAGCCCAACATGTTGCAGCACCTGCAGGCAGCGCCACACCGTATCCACGCTCTTGCCGCACCATTCCGCCATCTCGCGCAAACTCACGCGCGTATCGCCGCCGCGCACCTTCGGCGACACAATCCAGGCCCCGTGCGCATTCCGCGCAATCCGGCAGTACACCCAGATCGCGTCCGCGCCCACAATCGGCTGGTAACAATCCGCAACCTCGTTATCCACCCAGAAATGACAAGGCTTGCGTTCGTTGCGCAAGCCCGTCAGATTTTTCAAGTCAGAGTTCACAGTGCTTTCCCGTGCGCGGCTGCAACAGGTACGCCGCGTCTATTCGTTTGTTTGTGCGTTGACTTCTAACAACACTGTTAGCTCTAAACAGGCGGCCGGCCTACAGCTTCTCCAGCCAGAAGTACCGCGTCTTCCCATCCAGCGTGCGCGAGCTGGCCATAAACCGCCCGTCTTTCTTCGCCTTGCCGCGCAGCTTCGAGCGCACATAATCGCCATGCTGCTCGCTCTCGAAAGCCACCTTCACCGCAGTTCCAGGCTTGAGCGCCGCAATCTGCACGTACAGCTCCTCGGCGATACTTCCATTGCGGGGGGGGGGCTCCGGCACATCCTGCATGGTCACCACACCGATCGCCGGCTTCCCATAGCGCTTTGACGGCACGCTGTTCAGCCTCCGCTTGTCCGCGCTCACCGCTGCTGGAATCGTTCCATTCGACATCGCTCTTCTCCTTTCAGTTGTTACTGCGCTTGGTACCACCGGCGTGTTCTTCCGCGCCGCGTCCTTCTTCACAATCGGCCGAGCGGGCCGCTCCTCGCGCTCCACCCAGGTGCTCACCTGGCGCGGCGGCATCGCATCCTTCACCACCCGCGCAAGGCCCAGCTCCTCCGGCGTCCGATGAATCACCGGCCCGTTGCAGTCGCTGCCGAACACCAGCTCGCCAAACTCATCGCGCCGCGGCGCCACACTCGAGTTTTCTCGAAAATCCATACTTCACCACACTTTTAACTGTTCGCGGCTCCCTGCCGCGTCGCCTGCTCCGCCATGCGCTCCTTTGCCCGTACCCCATACGCGCGCACATCCCCCTCGCGCACGTCGCCGGCCTCGGCCATCAGCTCCGCCGCCGCCGCAAGCCGCCCCATCCCGCGCTCCACATCCACATAGGCCGGCCGCCCCGTGCAGGGCGAGGGTGAGCCCCACCCATACAGCACCACCTTTGCAGCCTCGGCCGACAACTTCCCCGCCGCCATCACAAGCAGCGCCAGCCGCTCCACTTCCGCTGGCGATAGGCCGGAGAGCGTCTGCCCATCTCGCAGCGCATCGCACTTCGCCTCGCTCGCACGCGCCTCCGCCCAGGCCGCGCGCAACTCTTCGCGCACCTCCAGCAGTTGCATCCCCACCGCCTTCGAAAACGCCCGCTCCCGCTCAAGCTCGGCCCGCATACCGGCTTCCACCTTCTCGCAGCGCGCCTTCAGGCGCTGCTGCTCCAGCAACATCAACTCCTGGGCCGCCCTGAACTTCAAAGGCAGCCTCCTGCGCCAGGCCACCCACTCCACAACCTGCTTCCAGATGTTCTTCACTGTCCCGCCTCTCGCTGTCCACTGCTAACCGACCACTAGCGCGGTCCCCCGCGCCAGCTCACATTCTGCCGATTCAGGGCGCTGGCCGCGCGCGCCTTCAAGTTCTCCCGCCGCTTTTTTTCGCTCCGGTATTTCCGCGCGTCGGCCGCCATTCGCGGATCGTCGAACTCCCAGCATTCGGTGTGGTCAATGATCAGAAACTCCCGCATCTCCGCCAGCCTGTCCGGCGTGCGCCGCTGCCGGTCGCGGATCTCCGTGAACTCCTTGCAGCCATAGCACTCGAACGCGTTGAACTGCTCACGCCAAACCACGCCGCCATCTTCCGGCCGCTCCCGCTTCGTCTTGCGCACCGCCGCCGTCGCCATCGCTCACTCCGCCTCTTTCTTCACCGCGGCCTCAATCTCCCGCGCCCACTTCAAAACAATTTCCTCACTCACCGACTTAACGCCCGCGCCCACAAAGATCAGCCGCATCCGATCCACAACGGCCAGGGCCTTACTGATTCCTGATCTCTGATCCCTGGCTGCTATCGTCACAACTTCTCTCCCCAGATCTCGCCATCACTCAAGGACTTCGCTGACTCCGGCTCAACGTCAAAGATCGTGTAGTCCGCGAACATCGGCATCTGCGCCACCAGCTTGTCATCCTGTCGGCAGGCTGGGGGCGCCATCACTACTGCGTGATCATTCATGCAACGCCCCAACCGCCCGTCATACACGTAGTGCGGCGTATTCTTACCGCATTTCCGGCAAAAGTAATCGGCCTGCACCGTGCTCTTCGGATAGTGGTGTGGCATTACCGTCTACCCTTCGCCGGTTCGTTCTCGTCACGCATCACGCGCAGCACCTCAACCATCATCGACCCCACGATCTGCGCATCCTTGTGCCAGTTCCGTTCCAACCACTCCATCAGCCGCTGCGCTTCCGCGTCCGCGCGATCGGCACCGTACACCTTCGCCACCGTCGCCCGAAACTCGTCTTCCACCCGAATCGCCCGCAACATCGGCGGCTCGTTCATTGCCGGCAACATTCCCATGCGCTTACTCCTCCTCTTCCGCGCACTGCGCCACCAGCTCAGTCACCGCCCAGCCGGCCACAAACCCAATCGCCACATCCGCCAGCGACAAGGCCGTCACCTGGTTCTTCACAAATGCAAGCACCGTCAGGCCCAGCAACAGCAAAAGCAACCCACCCTTCATACATCGCTCCCTTCCGTCACGCGTTGACAGTTGTCAGTTATCAGTTGTCAGTCACGCGCAGCCGCACGCCGCGCACCCTTGCGCCGATTGCTCCGCGATCGCTGCGATACATCCTTCGCGCCGCGCGTCTTGCGCACCGATTTCCACTCCGGATACCGCCGCGCGTTCAGGGCGGCGAGCGCTCCAAGCGCCTGCATCCTCAAACCCGAATGAATCATCATGCCGCTCCGCCTTTCTAGTCCCTAGCCCCTCGTCCCTAGTCCCTGGTCGATCTACTCCCTGTTCTCCCCCAACTCCAGTCGCGCCGCCCGCTTCTTCTCCCGCCGGTCATGCTCCACGCGACTCACCAGATGCGGCAGATATTCCAACACCCGCTCGCCCGCGTCTTCCGCCTTACATCGCGGATCCACCGCGAACACTGAGTCATGCGGCCGGATCACCAGCACGCAGAGCGCGTCGCTCTGTTTGCGCAGATACTCCACATACCCCTCCACCGTGCCCGTCCTGGTCCAATCCGGCTGCGTCCGTGCCATCGCTCAGTACTCCGTGCTCGAAAACATGCAGGGCAGGTCATCGTCTTTGATGAGCTGGTCGAGATGCTCGCGGAACGTGACCAAAATCTGCTCGTCATCGTCGGAGCAGCCGACGTTCACCTTTCTGCGCAGCAGCGTCTCTTCATTCAGCTGAACCGGCTCTTCGACACCAAACTCCTTACACATCGCCGCAATTCCTTCCGGCGTGGTCTCGCAGCTATACAGCTCAGCCATCGCCTTCAGCGCGTCCTCCAGCGTTTCCGCCGCGAAACACTCCTCATCGTTCATCTGCCATACGCTCGCCATCACCCAACCCCAACTGTTCCCTGTTCACCGTTCCCTGTTCCCTGTTCCCTGCTTCTAAAACTCAAACCCCGTAATCTCCGCCAGGCGGTTCATCTGCCGCTCGGCGCACTCCAGCGCCAACCGCGTAGCTTCCGCGTGGTGCCGCGCCGCCAAAGCCTGCCGCTGCAATCCCTCCAGCCGCTTGATCAGATGCAGCGCATGCACCTGGTTGCCGTTCGCCAACTGCCTGACCGTCATCATCGGCCGCTTCGTCTTCATTGCTTGCTTCGCCATCCTTTTCCTCTTTCGTTTTTGCGTCCAACTTTTAGCTACCCACTGTCCACCATCCGCCGCGTTACTACTTCAACGCGCCCAGCATCACGATCAGCCGTTCCCGCGCCGACGCCGGTACCGGCGCGGCCACCAAGACAATCTGCTCAAGCGCTCCGATTGCAAGCGTCACCGCCGTCTTGCAGTTCAGGCAGAAGCCCTGCTTCGGGTGTTCCAGCACAATCACACTCGCTGCCGGCAGATTCACAAACGTCAGCGTCGCCGGTTCCACCATCTCCATCGGCTGCCTGCATCCCGCACACATCACCTGCATCCGTCGCTCCTCACTGACCACCGTTCACTGCTTTATCGAAGTGCGGCGGGAGGAACTCTAACCGGTTGTGAACCCGGACGATATCACCGCCGCACCTTTTCGCGCCGCTCGTAATCGGCGCGAAACTCGTCAACCCTTCTTCAACCCCAGCTCACGCTGGCCATGGGTGAAACTTGCCCAGCAGCGCGTGAACGCGTACTCCTTCATGAACGAGTGCAATCCCGCGCTGTTTTCCTTCTCGCCCTGGAACCAAAACTCCACCACGTTGCCATCCCGAGTGAAGCGCAAGCCTCCAAGGTCCACGCCTTCGATGTGCACCGCCGGTGTCGCATCATCGATCGCCGCGAAGAAGTCAACCGTCATGCTCTCCGCAACCGGAACCAGCAACATATCCGCGACCCCGTTGTCGGCCTTGAGAGCGAACCCGAAAGCACGCTCCACAATCTCAGCGCATTTCGCCGCCAGCTCAGGCGTCATCGTGACGATCAGCGTGAGACACCACAGACGCTTGCCCGTTTTTTTGTCGCGCCGCAACTTCGCGCCATGGATGTAAACTTCCGGCCTGCACCGCTCGAAAAACCGCATCTCTTGCTCCTCACTGCCCGATCGCTCCGGCGACACGACTGACAACTGACCCCTGATAACTGCGGTTACTGCCACCCTCCCGCCTGGATCCATTCCACCAACGCGGCGCCATAGACCACGCCCAGGTACAGCAAAACGCCAGCGATAAAGACCAGGCTCAGCACATCAGACACCCTTCCCGCCCTCCGCCCCGCGCACCGCAACTTGACCGCCGCCGGCGCATGCCGCTCAACCTCGCGCCCAAACGCGTCATCCAGCGCGCCAATCTCTTCCGCGCATCGCCGGCAAAATCCGCCCCGCATTCGCGACGCATTCCGCGCCATCACCGCCGGAGCTCCACAGCCACGCACACAGCAAATCATCCCCGCCGCGCGCCCGCGCAGATCGCTGACAACCGACAACCCTCCACCGCTTCGCGTCATCTGGAGTTCCTTTTCTGCCGCATCCGCGCGGCCCGTCTCCGCGCCAGCCGCTTCTGCCGGCGCTCCTGCTCGATCTCCGCCCAGCCCAGGCGCCGCGGCTGCGCTGACCGCCGACGCCTGAGCACATCGCTCCATCGCCGCATGCAAGTTGGCGCCGTGCACACCGTGTTCGTGGTGTCATGCAGCCAGCCGCACACATCCCCGTCGTTGTACGGAGGCACCTTGCACGGTCTGCTCTCCGTGCATCCGCAAAACCGGCAGGTTCCCGGGGCGATCCCACTCACCGCCTGGCCCCTTTCCCGGCAGCCTTCCGCGTAGCTTTCTTAGCCGCCTTCTTCGGCGCGGCCTTCACCGGCGTCTTCTTCGCGGGCTTCTTTTTCGCCGGCGTAGCCTTCTCCGCTACCGGTTCATGCGCGGCGCGCAACGACTTCCAGTCGACACCCACAACCTCAGCAATCTCTTCGAGATCGATCTTGCGAGCTTTGTTCAATGCTCCGCCGCCCGGCACATCGCTTTCATGCACGGTCAGCTCGCCGTCATGAATCGCCAGCCAGCCAATCAGCGCGCGCACATGCGGCGGCCGCTTCGCCAGTTCCGCGAAGGAGTTCTCCGTCTTCCATCCCGTCAATGCTTCCTTCGGGATGCCCGTCGCCTCGCCCAGGACGCCGTATTTTGTCGAGTCACTGCGGCGCACCGCGTAATTCGCAAGCTCCGTAACGATGCGATCGAAGGCCTTCTGCAGCGCAGGGCCAGGGACCGCGGCGATGGTGTTGAAGAGGACCGCGCGATAGGCCTTCTCCGCTTTCACCTTCGCCAGCAACTTCTTCCGTTCCGCCTTCGCCTTCGCCGGATCCTTCGGCGCTGACGAAAAGGTGTTCCGGCTCTTATGCTGCTTACATGTCGGACTGCGGCAAATTATGGTGCGGTGGCCCGCATTTTTGCCGGTGACCCAGATAGCCTCTTCCTGGCTCTCGCACGGCACCACCGGCTTCTGCCTGTCAACCAGCACTACGTCATAGCTCTCAATTACAGCAGGGCTCGACGAATAGCCGTCCGACAGCATCAGAAGCTTGCGCTTATCCTTGTCGGCCTGGGCGAGCTCATGCTTGATCCAGACCTCGACCTTTTCATCGAAGCAGTCCCGGTCCGTGCAGGTGTCCTGGGCGCAATCGTCAAAAAGCAGCGCCGCGTTGCCGCTGCGCTTGGGACACTCCGTGCAGGCCATCGGCGGCAGTTCATCATCCAGCGGAAATGGCGCATCAGCCAACACCCGCAGCGTCGTCCGCGCAATCTCTTTACGCAGCCCAGCAACCGAGGCGTCGGTACGTCTCCATTGGCTCCGCTTTACGTCTGCCGACTGCGGCGATTCACTCGGATCATCGTCCTCGTCTTCGACGAAGACATCCTCGCCGTCTTCGTCGTATTCGCCGTATTCGTCGCCCTCGCTGTCACCGTCGAACTGATTCGCCTCGGAAGTGCTACAGACGTATCCGCAATTGAGCCGCGACAGGTGCCGGATCTGCTGCTTCTCATCCAGCCTCGCCAGTTCCAGGGCGTGGCCCACTTCAATCGCGCCGGCCCTGAGAGCTTCGCGCACCGGCTCAACAGCGTCGAGCAGCTTCAACCGGCGGCAGACGTAGCTCGGCGCCTTGGCCAGTTTCGCCGCCACCGTCTCCACCGTCGCGCCCGGCGCACAGAGCAACGCACTGAACGCCAGCGCCTCTTCGAGCGGCGGCAAGTCCTCGCGCTGCAGGTTGCTGATGATGCGCAGCTCGGCCGCCTCGGCATCCGACATCTCGCGCACGATGCACGGGCAGGTAGCCTTCCCCGCGATCTGCGACGCAGCGTGACGCCGTTGGCCGGCGACGATCTCATAGAAGGTGCCATGGACGTCAGCGCGCAACAGTCGAACCATCAGCGGTTCCTGCACACCCTTCAGCGCGATCGACGCGGCTAGCTCTTTCAGCGCGACCTGGTCAACGGTCTTGCGCGTCTCCTGCTGAGATACCAGCAGCTTCTCAACCGCGATCTCCTCCACGCGCACCTGGTCAGGCTTTTGCTGATCACTGGCCACCGTCTCCTGTACACTCTTTTTCGCCGCCTTCACTTGGCACCGCCTTCACCCTTGGCGATGCGGGCCAGGTTCTCGGCTGCGAGCTCAAGCATGCGCGCGCGCATCAGGTTTTCGGCCGCGTTCTCCGCATGCCAGCTCGCCCGCAGGCGCAGCGCGCAACTCACCGGCACGGCCACCACCACCGCGCCCATCACAAAGCCAAACGCCAATCCAGTCCAGTACGCGGCGTTCATCGCGCACCCCCTTCGCTGGGCGCGCACGAGTTCACGCAGTCGGTGATGCGTTGGCCGACAGACTTGCCCACGCATTCATGGCTAGGCCAAACATTGATAACCAGCTGCCCATTCCGGTCGTAGATCTTCACGTAGCCAAACTCATCAACGCTCGGTTCCCACGGCTCACCAAAATCAAGAGCCGCGCGCGAGCGAATCCCGTCGCCCGCGCCGCCCATCTCCTCAACCGACGCAACCTCCTTTCCATTTGAATTCGACACAGAAACCTCACCCAGCCTGGCAAGCTCCGCCAGCAGCGCCAGCATGCGACCCGTTGTGCAGCTCGGCGTATGCGGCTGCCTGCCCAGGTGCTCATACATCAGGCACTCGGTACAACCGGAGCTTGTAATGTCGGCCCCGGTAATCGGGTCCTGCGCCAACACGCGGCCGGCGCGCAGGTTTTTCTGCGCCAGATCCCGCGCCAGCCCGACCAATTGAGCCAGCAGCAGCTGGCGAGTCATCGCACCGGCCAGGGCAGGCGCGGAATCATCGCGCTCGCGCCAGGGCAGCGGCGCCGGCGGCTCGTCGTTCAACAAGCGCCGAAGCGAGTCAGAAACGTCGGGAACCTCGGCCACCACGCGGCGCGGCCACGCATCGCCCGGAGCGACAGGGCAATCGAAGCTATGCACACGGCCGACGCCCGGCGAGTCAATGCCGGCACAGCAGTGCATATGAAACCCAAAACCGCCAGCGAGAGGATTGGCGGAGCCAGCGCAGACAGAAGTTGGCGATAGATACCGCTCGATCAGCTCAGCGTGGGGGTCGTCGCCCATATCGCTGAGATCGCTTTGCTTACCAGCGCAAGGCCCACACAGTACTTTCATGCACCGCGCGAGCAGATTTTTAATTGTTTGAGCAAGGAAATGGACGTATCGTGAGCACCAACTGGCGCCGATCTCATCGGCAGGTGCTCCAACGGCACACGCGAGGCTTAGCATGGGCTATCTCCTGATTTCTCAGTCGATAACCGATCTATGGTGGGCAGCGAGGGACTCGAACCCCCGACTTCCTGCTTGTAAGGCAGGCGCTCTAACCAGCTGAGCTAGCCGCCCACTTGTTGGCGATGAACCGTTGCGGCCTTCAATCATCATAGCAGCGCCGCGGCACAGCAGAGATGCGGGTGAGCCAACACTCGATTGTCGCTGATGTTGATACACTCAGCCCGTGGCTCGCCTCATTGTGAACGCCGACGACTTCGGGCTGACCTCGGGCATCAACCGGGCGATAGCGGAGTTGCATGCGGCCGGCGTGGTGACCAGCGCCTCACTGATGGCACTCGCCCCGGCTAGCGAGGAGGCAATCGAGATGGCACGCGCAGCGCCGTCGCTGGGCGTGGGCTGCCATGTGGTGCTGGTGGATGGCGCGCCGGTGCTTTCGGCGACTCGCGAGATTCCGCATCTGGCCGATCCGATCAGCGGGCGGTTCCGGTCTTCGTTGTTTGATTTTCTTGTCTGGTTGCATGGCCTGGAGAGCGGGGGGTATGCCCGCGTCGCGCTTCGTGAGAAAGAGATTGAGGCTGAGGCTGGCGCGCAGATTGCATTGTTGCAACGCGGCGGCTTGCGGCTGACTCACGTGGATACACACAAGCATGTGCATGTGTTTCCGGGGGTGCTGCGGCCGGTTCTGCGGGCGGCGAAGGCGGCGGGAATCGGCGCGGTTCGGAACCCGTTTGAGCCGCGCTGGAGCCGGCGGGCCACGGCTCAGGCCACTTTGCTGCGCCGCGCCCAGGTTGTTGTTATAAGTTCTTTAGAATCAATCTTTTACCGAATTATTGCCGAAGAAGGGTTTATCACCACAGATGGTTCGATTGGGGTGCTGGCTACTGGAAATTTAGAAAATGCCGCTCTGGGGGGTCTGCTTCGCAATGTGCCTGAGGGGACGTGGGAGCTGGTGACGCATCCGGGGTATAACGACGAGGATCTGGGGCGGGCGGGGACGCGGCTGCTGGCTTCGCGGGAGGTTGAGCGGCAGGCGCTGCTGGATTTGCGGGGCGAGATGGGTCAGGAGTTGATGTCTTTTGCCGGGTTGGACCGGCGCGCGGGGCGATAGGTTCTTGCATCCTCGCCATTGGCGAGAACGTCAAACGGGCTGGGCAGAGTTGAAGGGCACAGAAAAGGAAGAAGTTATGCGCATTGGAATCACGTGTTACCCCACCTACGGCGGCTCGGGCGTGGTGGCTACGGAGCTGGGGATTGAGCTGGCGGCGAAGGGGCACGAGGTGCACTTCATCTCGTATTCGCAGCCGTTCCGGTTGAGCGGGCGGGATGAAGGGATTCATTACCACGAGGTTCCGGTGTCGAGCTACCCGCTGTTCGAGTTCCCGCCGTATGACCTGGCGCTGGCTTCGCGTATGGCGGAAGTGGCTGAATTCAATGATCTTGACCTGCTGCACGTACACTATGCGATTCCCCACTCAGTGAGCGCGCTGCTGGCGCGGCAGATGCTGGCGGCCAAAGGGCGGCGGCTGCCGTTTGTGACTACGCTGCACGGCACCGATATCACGCTGGTGGGGCTGGACCGGAGCTACCTGCCGATCACCGCCTACGCCATTCAAGAGAGCGACGGAGTGACCTCTATCTCGAACTATCTAAAGGAGGAAACCTTCACGCACTTTGACATTTCGCGGGAGATTGAGGTGATTCCGAACTTTGTGAACTGCAACGTCTATATGCCTTATAAAGACCAGGGTGCTCGGGCCTCGGCGCGGGCGCGGCTGGCGCGGCCGGACGAGGCGGTTTTGATGCATCTGTCTAATTTCAGGCCGGTTAAGCGGGTGGTGGACGTGGTGAAGGTGTTTGCGCTGGTGGCCAAGGAGATGCCCGCGCGGCTGGTTCTGGTGGGGGACGGGCCGGACCGTTCGGCAGCGGAGTGGCTGGCGCATGACCTGCATATCCATGACAGGATTCACTTTATGGGCAAGCAGGAGCGGGTGAATGAGCTGCTGCCGCTGGCTGACCTGATGCTGATGCCGAGCGAGCTGGAGTCATTCGGGCTGGCGGCGCTGGAGGCGATGGCGTGCCGGGTTCCGTCGATTGCGACACGGGTGGGCGGGGTGGCGGAGCTGATTGACGACGGGGTGACGGGGCTGCTGTATCCAGTTGGAAAGGTTGAGGATATGGCTGCCGGGGCGCTGGGTCTGCTGACCGATCCGGCGCGTCTGGAGGCGATGCGGGAGGCGGGGCGGAAGACGGCGAAGAAGCGGTTTTGCGCATCGCTGGTGGTGCCGCAGTATGTGAAGTACTACGAGAAGGTGCTGGGCGGAAAGGGCTGAAGAATTGGGCCCAAAGGTTGGCATGGAAGGTGCGTTTTGGGCGTCAAAGGTTTGCTTGTAAGGTTCGGTTTGACCCCCAAAGGTTTGCTCGCAAGGTTGCATTTTTGTACAAAATGAACCTTGCATGGTGCCGGATTTGGCACATTGGCACCGTGCATGGTGCCGGATTTCGACAAGACGCACCTTCAAAGGTTAGGGAATGTTGCGAAAAGGCGTTGAAACGGGGTGGATTGGGCGCATATAAAGCTGAAACTGCTTGAGTTTTGGTGGATTTTGCGATTGTGGGGGAGGGGCGACTTTCAGCTCTCAGCTCTCAGCTTTCAGCTCTGGGGTTCGGCGGGGTCGGGGGCGAAGGTGGGGGTGAAGCCGAGGCGACGCCAGAACTGGTCAAGGAGGGCCGCGGTCTCAGGGCTGGTGCGGGAGGTGGTGCGGAGATTGATTTCCGTGGCGGCGCCGGCTGAGAGGGCCTGGGCTTCAGCGGCGATGGCGATGACTTTCTCGGGGCGGTAGGTGCAGTTGGCCAGGTCGGCGATGGAGAGCCGGGTGGTGGGGGTGGCGAGGACGGTGCGGGGCGGGGCCATGCGGTCGAGGAGCCAGAGGATTTCGAGCTTGGACTCCAACTCGTCGGGGACGCAATCGATGACGAGGTCGGCCTGGCGGACGGCGTCTTCAATGGTGGAGACGAAGGCGACGCTTCCGCGTTCCTGGGTGGCGAAGGCTTCCGCAGGGGCTAAAGCCCCTTCTGTTTTTGCGGCGTTGTGGCACGGCTGAAGCCGTGCCCTTTCAAAGCCTCGGTCCTCTTCAACGGGTGGCAGCCCCGCGCCGCCTGGGCCGAGTTGCTGGCGGAGAAACTCCTGCGCGTGGCGGAGGTTGGTGGGCATGACATCTTCAAGCAGGACGCGGTAGCCGGCGCGGGCAGCCGAGAGGGCGAGCCAGCGGCCGAGGGGGCCTGCTCCGATGATGGCGACGGTAAGAGGCAACGGAGTTACTTGACGGCCAGGGCCTGGGCTACGTCCTCGGCATTGGGCTTGGCGTTGAGGAGGTGCTCGGCGACGCGGGCGCGCTCGTCGGGGGTGAGAGAGGGGATGGTGGCCAGCACCCGGCGCAGGGTTACGGCAACGTCATCAATGTAGTTCATCAGGCGGATCGCTTCTCCGGAGAGCGGCATGGGTTTCCTCGGGGGGTAAAGTCTTTTCTTATTGTAGGGGGTTGGGGTGGGTGGGGCTAGCCAGCCTCTGAGGGTTCGCGCTGGCCATCCTCGCCTTCCACCAGCTCACCTTTCTTTTGTTGCAGCCACTCGGCGTATTGCTCAAGCTGGCTCAGCTCATCAATTGTGAGCGTCTTCGCAGACGAAACGTGAGACACAATGTTGCGTTTGAGGTTGACGAAATTGAGCCACGATATCTGCTTATCCTTTCCGCCGCTTCCGTATCCGAGGATTGGTTGGAATGTCTCCCAGTTGTGCTGCGCAATCTTAATGTAGTCGACAAGGTCGAAGTAATACTCGTAGCCGCCCCTCTGGTGGTCGTCATCCTCGTATTTCTGCGTCACCTTTTGGCGAACCTGCTTTGGCACCCCAAGTATCCACCAGTTCTCGCTCTCTGGCATCTCGCTTTTTAGCTCGTCAACTACGATCTTCTGCAGCGTCTTCTCAATGAACTCGATTGCGCTCTTGCCCCGAGTGTTCGTCTCTGCCTTCTCATTCGCGAGGTATTCGTCTAGCCCTTCTGGGTTGAACGTCGGGATCGCCTCACGCAGCGCTGCTTGGCATTTTCGCCACCTGCGCGTTTGGCCCTGAACGCCACGAAGGTCCCTGAACATCTTCCGATCAGTTTCGGTGAACTTTGCGAAGTACGCTCCGCATGCCTCCGCGTATTTGCGCAGGTGTTCGAAAAGGTCTTCGTCGTCGAGCCTGAGAAGTCTCTGCGGCTCAGTCTGCTGCATCACGCTCCTGAGCACCATAATGCAGGTTGTTACCCCGTCGTTCATTGCCAATCCGCCTCCATCGCCCGCCCCCTTCCCCCACCAATCAGGAACAGCCGCCTTAATGACGTTGAACCAGTTTTTGAAAACGTAGACTGTGCGCTTCAGAGTAGCCTCATTTGTGCCAGCCCAGAGCGGGCCGTACTCGGGTACGTTGTGTCTGCCTTTCCCTAGGTGGAATTCTGTCTTGCCGATGGCGCTATACAGGCTCGTCAGCGAAATGCATCGGATCTCGTTCTTCGCGGAGTCAGCAGTTTGAACTCTCCCGCAGAGTGGAGATTCTGGGTCAGATCCGAGGACCTGCACAGCTTTAGAGATGATCGCTCGAACTCGGACTGAATCCTCTGCGGCATCCCAATGAAGCTCCGCGTAAAGTTCCTCCAGAAGTGACTGCTTCACGCTTTTTTGCTTTGCATTGATATCAATGAACAGTCGAGCCTGTTCGCTTGGCGCGAGGCCCTCGAAAGCCAGTACGGCAAGTCTGCTCTTGGGGGCACGCGGGTGACCCGAGTAGGCGAACAGCCTGTGCTGGCCGTCGATAATCCATGCGCATTTATAGGTAGCCTTAATATCGAGCCAGCCTGCGACGCCGTGCTCGACTGATGTATCTTCTTCTTGTGAGCTGCGCTGGAAGGACATCTTGTTCTTGTCGATGTTCAGCACAATATTTGTTGGAAATATCCCTTCGTCATCGATGTATTGACGTATCTTACCGAGCCGTCCCTTGCTCAGCATCCGCTGGTATGTGCTCACGTCCGACGCCTTGCCTTTTGCGCGATGCGACACGTAAGCGATCTTCAATAGGTATTCGGGACTGATGGAAAACGTGTAGCAGTTTGCCCCTCCCATTTTGGCGCGGATGGCCGGTACTCGGATTTCGAGATTAGGCACCGTCTTCCCGGGCAGCAGTTCCGCGAGGAATTGGTACCTAGCCGCTGGGCCAATGTGGGACACCAGTGTTTCGTAGTAATAAAGGTCATGTTCATCAAGAAGAACGACATTTGCCTCTTTGGCCCTGATTCTGTCGTTCTCCGAGAGCAGGATGTTTGACGTTAGCATCGCTAGAACCACGAGTCGACGAGCCGGCGGATCGAATTCCTTGCGAGCCGCTGCTGTAAAGCGCTCCCGCGTCAGGATGTGCTTTCCGAGTTCCTGCTGGAATTGTGGACGTCTTGAAATCTGTTCCGAGGATTTGCATTCGATCGAAATTGCGATCTCGTCGTCGATCGCGACAATATCTAGTTGCGACTCTGGGCTTTCGTCATCCGAGTTGATTTTTAGGCGCGCGCCGCCCTTTGCGGAGAGGTACTGGAACTTCATCCGATAGAGGAGGGTCCAGACCCGGTCCTCCAGCAATGCGCCATGCTTCTTGGCGCGTTTAAGGCGGACGGACTTCTCGTTGGTTTTTGCGCGCTCCCAGCCGGCTTCAAGTAGCTCTGGAACCGCGGACGGAGCCACGGTCTTGGTGTCGTAATCTCGGGAGTTTGCCCTAGCCAGGCTTCCCAACTCTTCGAACGGCAAAACGTTGGTCAACATATATTGCTCCGTCAATGAAAGAGACACTCGCGCACCTTACCTCGAAACTCGCTTGAGGCGGCCATTACCGATTGCCTCTCGATCACATGGACATCAAAATCCACGTAGAGTTCGCGGATTGATGGATGATCCGCATTGCTGACGATTACGAAGCAGCCGGCCCTCCGGAGCCTTGAGGCGACTGCTGCAAGTCGCTTCTGATCCGCCCAGGAAAAGATCTTTGCATTGTATTTAATAAATCCGTTATTACCGTGCGATACGGTATATGGGGGATCGAAATAGATGAAATCTCCTTCCGTCGCTCCAATCGTGGCCTTTTCAAAATCACCTGTGATCAGATCCCTCCCCTGAAGGCTCTCGCTGATCCTCTTAAGCATGAGCGAATCGCAGGGCTCGGCATCTTCCCTGTATCCGTATGGGACGTTGAACTCCCCTCTCAGATTCTGCCTGTAGATGCCGTTGAAGGAAAGATTGCATAGATAAATTAGGCGGGCTGCCTTGCTTGCGTCCGTTCGAGCCCTCATTGAGCGTATGCGGTAGAAATCCTCGCTGGAATTCTGCATTCGCCTCAAATTCCTTAGTACAAGGTCCGGGTGATCGCGGACTTGAGTGTACATCTGGATCAGTTCCCCATTTGTATCGCTTAAGGTCGCGGAAGCAGGAAGAAGTGAAAAGAAAACCGCACCGCCGCCGAGGAAGGGTTCAAAATATCTGGAAAACTTCGGAGGCACTAATTCCGCTATTTCAGATAAGAGACGCCGCTTGCCTCCGGCCCATTTAATCAATGGCTGCAGATGTGCCTGTTTATCGCTCTTCATTTCTTAGTGTTGAACATTATCACCTCTAACGTCGCGCCCGCAAGAATTGGGGGGTCTGTGGCTGTAGATGGCGGCTGTACGCATACAATTTCGCCATGAAGGATTCGGCGGAGTCAGTGGTGCGGGCGGTGATTGAGGGTGGGCTGGTGGCGGAGTGGCGGGTGTATGCGGATAACGAGCCGATGCGGCGGTTGATGCGGTGAGAGCGCGTCCCTAGGCTTCCCCGAGCGATGAAGGCGCATGCCCCGGCGGGACGATCCCATACTTCAGATCAAGAAACTCCCGCAGCGAGGCGGGCAGAAGGGCGGAGAGCTCTTGCCAGGTGAGGACGGCGAGGCGGGTGCGAAGACTGGCTGACTTGACGGCGGCGAGGATGTGGAACCAGGACTCGCGGAGGTCGGGGCGGCGGGCGTCGTGGAGGACGCAGAAGCTGGAGTCCTCAGCGTGGGCGGCGAGGACGTTGCGGATGAGCTGGTAGCCGAGATAGGCGGGGAGAGTGGTGTCAGCGGCGGGGGTGAGTTGGATGGGAGGGGTTTGGGGCGGGGCCGGGGTGGGTGAGTCGATTGCAGCGTCCTGGTCGATGAGGCTTTCGAACTCCTGGGAGTAGTTTTCTGGCGACTCGGCGGGGGCGCGGAGGCGGGCGGTGCGGAGCTGGGTGCGAGGGAGAAGGTCGCGGTCAAAGACCAGGTCGAAGTCGCGATAGCTCTCGACGATGGAGGCGGCTCGGGTTTGGAAGTCGGATTCGGTGAGCTTGGCTTCGATGAGTAAGGGCCCGAGGCGGAGATCAACTTCAGTGCGGTCAAAGCGGCCGTTGGCGAGGGGGACGCGGGCCTTCCAGCCGAAGTGGGGCGGGGCGGAGGCGGGGAGGCCGAGGAAGGCGCGGAGGGCGGGGGAATCCAGGACGCCGGGGGTGCAGAAGATGTTCATGAGCAGGGCGTCGGAGCTCATGGAGGAGTCAAGCTCGCGCCAGCGGCGGCCGGATTCGGCTTTGGGGAGGGCGCGGCCCTGGGCGTGGATCTTGTTGAAGCGGCGGAGCCACGAGGGAGTGGCCAGGATGGCGCGGTAAGCGGGGGGGAAGAAGTTGCCGTGGCCGGCTTCGTGGGGGGCGTAGACGATGACGGGCGGGGAGCCGTAGCTCTCGACATGGGGGTGGTTGCGGGCCCAGAGACGGTTGCGCGCGCCCAGTTCGTGGCGGAGTTGGGCGGGGTAGGCGGCGGGGGTGAGGGACATATGGAGGAGGGTACACCGGCGGGCCACCGGCGGTGGATTTGACGTTCCTCAGGGGGGCTTTTGTGGTCTCCCAGGTCGCAGGATCGAGACCTGGGGCACACGCCACCTGCGGTGGGCCGGTGTTCTCAGGGTTTGCGGGTTTCCCTCGTCGCAAGATCGAGACCTGGGGCACACGGCATTTGTGGAAAGGCTTGAGCGACGGTGCAGACCATCGAAGGGTGGAGGCGGGGCGGGGTGGAGGCGGGGCGGGGTGGGGGCGTGAGAAAATCGGGGTCGTGAAGATGCGGATGCGAGTGATGGCGGGGTTGGCGGTGGGGCTGTGTATGCTTGGGCCGGCGGCGGGAGCGTGGGGCAAGAGCACGAAGGCCGATGAGGAGGCGGGGGCGCTGCTGTTCCGCGAGAAGGGGTGCGCGCACTGCCATGGGGTGGGCGGGGCGGGGGGCGTGAGCGGGAAGAAGGCTCCGGCGCTTGATGATTTGCGCGAGAAGAAGGAGTGGACCGAGGCGAAGTTGACCGGGCAGATTTTGAATGGTGGGCAGAAGATGCCTCCGTTTGCCGACTCAGTGACGGATGCGGAGGCGGCGCAACTGGTGGCGTATCTGCGGGCGAAGCACAGGCCGGAGGCGCCGCCGGGGACGGAGCCGGGCGGGGCGGCGGCGCAGTAGGGGCTAGCTGGCTGCGCTTTCGATTTGGGCGGCGATGGCGTCGCGGACGGAGTTGGGCAGGGGGGGCATGGCGCCGGATTGGGAGGCGATGAAGGAGCCCCAGCGGTTGCCGGCTTCATTGAGCGTGGCGAGGCCTGCGCCGCGCAGCAGATAGTGGATGAGGGCGGCGGTGAAGGCGTCGCCGGAGCCAATGGTGTCAGCCACCTGGACGGGGTAGCCGGGATGCTCGTGCCACTGGTCGCGGGCGACGAGGAGGCTGCCCTGGCCGCCGCGGGTGATGGCGACGAGCTGGACGGTTGGGAACTCGTCAAGGATGCGCTGGGCGCCGAGGCGGAGCTGGTTTTGCTGGCTGGCTTCAAAGTCGGGCAGGCCGAGCAGGGTGAGGACCTGGGGCAGTTCGGCGTCGTTCATTTTGACGACGGTGGCGAGCTCGAGCGACTCCTGAATGACTTCGCCGGAGAAGAAGGGCGCGCGCAGGTTGACGTCAAAGACGCGGACGCAGTCGGCGGTGGTTTGAGCGGCGAGGGTCTGGATGGTCTGGCGGGACTCATGGGCGCGCTGGCCGAGGGAGCCGAAGCAGATGGCGTCAGCGCGCTCGGCGAGGCTGACCCACTGATCGGAGAGTTCGAGGAAGTCCCAGGCGGAGGGCTCGTGGATGGTGAACTGGGGCTGGCCGTTCTCAAGCTTGACGGTGACTTTGCCGGTTTCGTGGGCGGGGTCGACTTCTAAGAAGCTGGTATCGGCGGGGAGGGGGTCGAGGACGTCAACGGCCTGGCGGCCGAGGTCGTCGCGGCCGATGCGGCTGAGGATGGCGGCATGGTTGCCGAGGCGGCCGGCCATGACGGCGAAGTTGGCAGGCGCGCCGCCGAGCTGAGGGCCTGCGGGTAAAAGGTCCCACAGCAGTTCGCCTACTCCTAAGATCAGGTGCTGTTCTTTCACGGTGCTGCTCCGGCGGGCGGGTGTTGGTTGCGCCCGGAAAATCCAGGTAACAGCTTTGTCCCTGGGGGGTGCAGTCGTCAACTGGGGCGGAAGGCGGGGGGCAGGCCGACCCAGCGGTAGAGGGAGCAGTCTTCATAGTTGGCCGAGGCGTAGACGCCGTCAGGCTGGTTGGCGAGGATGCGGTGGTCGGCGATGGCGTCAGCGCGGGAGCGCTGGACCTGGCCGGCGAAGAGGCGGGCGAAGCCGGGCTGGCGGCGGAGAACGGCCTCCTGCTCGTTGTTGACGTAGATGAGGTCAAGCTCACCCGGGCTCGCGGCGAAGGCGGCGGCGATGTTGGCGAGGAGGCGGCGCAGGACGGGCGCGCCGAAGGGATTGAAGAGGAAGGCGACGCAAGGGCCGGAGGGAAAGCGGAACTGGGCGGCGTCGCGGCATTGGATGCGCATGGGAGCGGCGGCGCGGCCGGCGGCGCGCCAGAGGGCGAGGTTGCGGCGGGCGATGCGAGCAAGGGTGGGGTTGAGTTCGACGCCGATGACCGCAAGGAAGGGCAGCTCGGCGGCGAGGAGGACGGCGCGGCCCATGCCGGCGCCGAAGTCAATGAATGTGGTCTCACTGATGGGCGCGGGAGGATGGCTGCGCCGCCAGCGGACGATCATGGCTTTGAGGACGGAGGGGGCGACGGCGTAGTAGGCGGTCGAGTGGCGGTCGTGGCGATGGCCGCTGAAGAGGTGATGGCCGGCGACGAGACCGCTGGTGCGGGTGGCGTGCTCGAGATCGAAGGGATGGCGGGTGAAGCCGTCTTTGACGGCGAGGCCGGGGAGCAGGCGGGGTTTTGGTTTCGTGTTCACGGCTCTTGCACCGGCTCGACGCGGATTTTGCTGATTCTTCGGCCTTCCATTTCGGCGACGGTCATGCGGCGGTTCTGGAAGGTGACGCTTTCGCCGGGGCGTGGGATGTGGCCGAGGCGCATGAGGAGGAAGCCGGCGAGGGTTTCAACACCGCCGTCGCGGGGGAGGCTCCACTGGGTTTGGGTTTCGAGGTCGCGAAGATTGACGCCGCCATCGAGGAGGAGCGCGCCGGAGGCGGTGGCGAGGACAGGATATTCGGGGGAGTCGAACTCATCTTCGAGTTCGCCGGTGAGCTGCTCGATGGCGTCTTCAGCGGTGACGAGGCCAACGGTTGAGCCGTACTCGTCGACGACGATGGCCATGTGGCGGCGGCGCTGCTGGAACTCGCGGATCAGGTCAAGGACGGTTTTGGTTTCAGGGACGACGAGCACGTCGCGCATGACCTGGGAGAGTTTGAGTTCGACGTAGGGGGTGGTGATGGAGCGGGAACGTGGGTTCGCGGTATCCCCGGTCTCAGAATCGAGACCACCAACCCACGGACTAAGACCTGTCCGCTGGGACCCCGGACCTGGGGCGCCCGGCGGCTGCGGCTGGATTGGGGTGCGCTGGGAGGCGGGGCGGAAGAAGATGAGGCGGGCGAGGTCTTTGGAGTAGACGATGCCGACGATGAACTCGGGTCCGCGTGCGGGGTCGTAGACGGGGACGCGGGAGTGCTGCTGCTCGATGACGTGGGCGCTGGCTTCCTCGATGAGCATGTCAGAGGGGAGGGAGAAGATTTTCTGGCGCGGGGTCATGATCTCGCGGATGGGGACGTCGTCCATTTCGAGGGCGCGATGGATGAGCGTCTCCTGAAACGCGGGGAGCAGGCCCATGCGGCGGGCAGCGGTGGCGATGAGCTTGAGCTCCTCTGGCGAGTGGACGGCGCGATCGGTGACGGGGACGTCAAAGCCGCGCAGGATGACGGCGGCCGAGCCTTTGAGCAGGCGGACGGCGGGACGGGCGAGCGCCATGAAGAGGAGCATGGGCGGAGCGACGGAGACGGCCAGAGCCTCAGCGCGGCGCAGGGCGAGGGACTTGGGGACCAGCTCGCCCATGACGACATGAAAGTAGGTGATGAGGGCAAAGCCGAGGGCGACGGCGAAGATGGCTCCGGCGTGGGCGTATGCGACGGCGTGCGTGGGCGGCTGGGGCAGAGCGCGGAACCAGCCGAGGAGGACGGAGGCGGCGAGGGGTTCGCCGATCCAGCCGAGGGCGAGCGAGCAGAGGGTGACGCCGAGCTGCACGGCGGGAAGAAAGTCGTCCATCTCGTGCTGGAGGCGGCGGACGGCGCGGGCGCCGGGGATGCCGGCGGCGAGCATCTGCTCAATGCGCGTGTCGCGGATGGAGACGAGGGCGAACTCCGCGGCCACAAAAAAGGCATTGGCCAGAATGAGCAGGGCCACAGCGACAAATTCGAGCAGCGGGAGACCTTGCATCTCGACTTTGAGGGTAGCACTCCCCAGAGATCAGGGGTCAGAGATCAGAGATCAGTTGGGCCTGTGGCTGGACTGGGAACCTTGGGAGGGCGGGATGCGTATGAGGATGGTGTGGCTCGAAGCGGATATGCGGGATGACCGTGAGTCGTTGGGGCCACGTGAAGGGTAGATACCGAAATTCATTCATTTTTCTGCGGCGGGGGTGAGCATCGCTCTGTGCCGGGAGGTGTGGTTTGGCTGGGTCGCGCAAAGGCAAACGGTTCTGGATATGGGTGGGGGCGGGGATCGCCCTGGTGGTGGTGGTGGTGGGGTTTCTGCTGGCGCACCTGGCGGGGAGCACATCCATTGATCCCAACAAGCTGGCCAAGGTGACGCGCGGGGATGTGGCGCGGTCGGTGGTGGCGACGGGAAAGATCCAGCCGATCACGAAGGTCGAGGTGAAGAGCAAGGCCTCGGGCATTGTGGAGAAGCTGTATGTGGACATCAACAACGTGGTGCACAAGGGGCAGCAACTGGCGCAGCTTGACCAGCAGGAGATTGTGGCGCAGGTGGAGGCGCAGCGGGCGCAACTGGCGGGCGCGCAGGCGAACGTGTCGACCTATGAGGCGAATATCGAGCAGGACAAGGTGAACGCGGCGGCGCCGGATCTGCCGATGTACAAGGCGACGCTGGATCGCAATCTGGAGATGCAAAAGGAAGGCATCGTGAGCCGGCAGGCGCTGGACGACGCCAACAAGGACTATCTGGCGGCGCTGACGAGGCGCGACAGCTCAAAGGCGCAGATTGGGGTGGACACGGCGAAGCTGAAGCAGGCGCGGGCGCAGGTGATGCAGAGCCAGGCGAGTTTGAAGCAGCTTGAAGAGCAGCTGAGTTATACGACGATTGTCGCGCCCATGGATGGGGTGATTCTTTCGCGGGATGTGGAGATTGGCGACGCGGTGAGTTCGATTCTGGTGCTGGGATCGACGGCAACGCTGGTGATGACCGAGGGCGACATCAACGAGGTGTATGTGCAGGGCAAGGTGGACGAGGCCGACATTGCGCACGTCTACATGGCGCAGCCGGCGCGCATCAAGGTGGAGAGCTTTCGGGACCGCGTGTTTGAGGGCAAGGTGACGAAGATTGCGCCGCTGGGCGTGGAGAAGGACAACGTGACGACCTTCGAGGTGCGCGTCAGCATCAACAACCCCGGCGGCGAGCTGAAGGCCAACATGACGGCCAACGCGGAGATTCTGCTGGACGAGCACAAAGGCGTGCTGACGGTGCCCGAGAACGCGGTGATCTACGACAACATGAAGAACGCGAGCGTGGAGATTCCTGACAAGCAGCAGAAGGAAGGCAAGCGGAAGGTCGGGGTGAAGGTGGGGCTGAGCAACGGCGCGGTGACGGAAGTCTTGAGCGGGCTGAAAGAGGGGGACACGGTGGTGTTGCAGCAGTAAGGCAGCTGACAGCTAGCAGCTAGCAACTGACAGTGAACGGCTGACAGTGGTCCGTGGTCAGTCCACATCCATGGCGGGTATTCACCTTCGTGAGGCAGGCGGGTTTCCTGTTCCTGCGATTTCTACCGTTCGCATCCACGGACGGCACCAATTTAAGCACAAAAAGAACGCCCCATCCATTCCGCAAGCAAAGCGGTGTGGATGGGGCGTTGAGTCTTTCTACTGTTAGCTGTTAGCTGTCGGCTTTTTACTGTTCGCTGTTCACTGTCAGCTGTCAGCTTTTCTACGCTGCGTGGGCGTCGGCGGAGCGGACGCGGAAGCGCTTCATCTGGATGGAGAGGGTGCGCTCGATCTTGCGCAGGTCGCCGCGTTCGGCGGGGCCGGCGAAGGTGGAGGCGACACCATGAGCAGAGGCGCGGCCGGTGCGGCCGACGCGGTGAACGAAGTCCTCGGCTACCTTGGGCATGTCGAAGTTGACGACATGGGCGACGTTGGCCACATCAATGCCGCGGGCGGCAACGTCAGTGGCCACGAGGACGCGATGGCGGCCTTGCGAGAAGCTGGCCAGCGCGGCGTTGCGCTGGGCCTGCGAACGGTCACCGTGAATCTGGGTGGCGGAGTGGCCGGAGCGGACCAGGCGGCGAGCGACGCGATCGGCGCCGTGCTTGGTGCGAACGAAGACCAGGAAGCTGCCGGTCTCGGAACCGAGGAGGTGTTCGAGGAGCTCCTGCTTCTTGTCGGCCTCGACTTCAAAGGTGCGCAGCTCGACATTTTCAGCGGGCTTGAGGACGGAACCGATCTCAATGCGGGCGGGGTTGTTGAGGTATTTGCGAGCCACTTCTTTCACAGTGCCCTCGAGGGTTGCCGAGTAGCAGAGGGTTTGGCGCTGGGCCGGGAGCGAAGTGGCGATGCGGGCGATGGCAGGCTGAAAGCCCATATCGAGCATGCGGTCGACTTCGTCGAGGACGAGGATCTTGGTGAACTCGAGACGGACGAGCTTGCGCTTGAGGTAGTCTTCAAGGCGGCCGGGGGTGGCGACGATAACGCGGGCGCCGCGGCGGATCTGGTCAAGCTGGGCGCGCTCAGCCATGCCGCCGACGATGAGGGCGACGGACTGCTCGCTGCTGGTGCGGATGGCGAGGAAGGCTTTTTCAACCTGCATGGCCAGCTCGCGGGTGGGCAGAAGGATGAGGGCCTGGACGCCGATGCTGCGGGGCTCAAGCTTTTGCAGCAGCTCAATGATGGGGATGAGGAAGCTGAGGGTTTTTCCGGTTCCGGTTTGGGCGGTGGCGAGGACGTCGCGGCCTTCAAGGGCGGGGGGAATGGCGCCGGCTTGAACCGGGGTGGGGGTGACGAACTTGTTGGCATCGAGGCGCGCCTGGAGGGCGGGCGAAAGAGAAAACTGACTAAACTGAGTGTTCAAAATGGGTATACATTCCTAGTGGTTCCGCGAGCCTCGATTTTCCATGGGAGGCCTGCAATCGGAACCGGACCTGAGGCGCGCGCAACAAGGGTACACAGGCGCGGGCCTGACTTTTGATCTGCGTAAGGGAGAACCGAAAGTCGGATAAGAAGACTGGCTTATGAAGCATTCAAAGGGAGAATGCTCGAGGCCCGGAGCTGCCACACGCTACTGCTACGCCGAGCGGCTCACAGCCGTCCGGCAACCCGCTCCCGAATTTCGTACCCGGTTCATTTGCGCCCGTCAATCCTGTTCACAGGAGGCTGGGTGGCATTTCTCTTCAGGGACCTGGGTTCAGTCCGAAGGGGAGGTCCCGGGTGGGAGACCGCTGGGTTTCGCGCTGTAGGGGCTTGGGGAAAATCTGTGCCAGGCAAACTTGCCGTTGTAGGGGGCAAACCGCCGCTCACGGCCAAATCACTGAGCGCAAATACAGTGTAGCACGGATGGAGATTGAGTTCGGTATCCCACTTTAGACGCAGAGGGCGAATGGGCTCATTATTCGCGCACCAGCCTTCGCTGCAGCTCTTCGAGGGTCTGGCCTTTTGTCTCCGGGTAGAAGGCGGCGACGACGATCAACTGCAAGAGGGTGAAGCTGGCGAAGACGACGAAGGGGATGCCTGCGCCGAAGCGTGTGGCGAGCACGGGGAAGGCGAAGGCGATGATGGTGTTCATGATCCAGTGGCTGGCGGAGCCGATTCCCTGCCCTTTGGAGCGGACGGAGGTGGGGAAGACTTCGCTGATGTAGACCCAGATGACCGCGCCCTGGGACATGGAGAAGAAGGCGACGTAGGTGACGAGCAGGGCGAGCAGGGCGGACTGGTGGCTCTGGGAGATGAAGATCCAGGCCACGCCGGAGAGGCAGAGGAATGTGCCGACCGCGCCGACGAGGAGCAGGCTTTTGCGGCCGAAGCGGTCAATGACGCTCATGCCGACCATGCAGAAGAGGAAGTTGGTGAGTCCGATGGCGATGGCCTGGAGGTCGCCGGAGAGCTGGCTGAAACCGGCGGCCTTGAAGATGGTTCCCTGGTAATAAAGGATGGCGTTGATGCCGGCGAGCTGGTTGAATGCGCCGATGGTGATGGCGAGGAAGAGAGGATAGCGGAACTTCCACTTGAAGACGGCTTCGTGGGTGGTGGCGTGGTCGGATTTGAGGCCGTCCTGAATGGCGGCGAGTTCGGCTTGCGGGTCGGGGGCGCCCATTTCGCGCAGCACGGCGAGGGCTTCGGCCATCTGATTTTGGCTGGCGGACCAGCGGGGAGAGCGGGGGATGGAGAAAAGAGCGGCGAGGAACAGGATGGCGGGGATGGCAGCGACGCCGATCATGACGCGCCACTCGAGGGAGCCGAACTGGGCGGAGCGGACGAGGTAGTTGGAGGTGTATCCGGCGAGGAAGCCGAAGACGACGTTGAGCTGGAAGGTGCCGACGAGGCGTCCGCGCCAGAGGGCGGGGGAGAGCTCAGTGATGTAGACGGGGCCGAGGACGGTGGCCGAGCCGAGGCCGAGTCCGCCGAGGAGGCGCATGACGAGGAGCATGGGCCAGTTGAAGGCAAAGGCGGTGCCGAAGGCGGCGACAAGATAGAGGGCGGCAGCCCAGCGCATGGCGGCGCGTGAGCCGAGGCGCTGGCCGACGACGCCGGCGACGAAGCAGCCGATGACGGTGCCGATGGTTCCCATGGCGACGGTTGTGCCCTTGCCGAAGTCGCTGAGCGAGAAGACGCGGACGACGGGCTCGATGAAACCGGAGACGGCGGCGATGTCAAAGCCGAAGAGGAGCCCGCCGAGGGCTCCGCTGAGGGTGGCTTTGATGAGTTTGGCGTTTGGCCGCATGGTGAGTTGCCCTCCCTGGATGCAAAGGAAGATAGTACACAGCGCGGCAGAGGCCAGCAAGGCGGAGCACGAGAGCGGAAATAAAAGGCGGGCGGGCGCGGCAAATGCGCCTATGCTCTCGGTAAGGCAAGAGGAGACCTTGGACGATGGGACAGATGCGCAACGGGTCGATGGTACGGATTGCGGCGTGGGCCGGGGCCTTTTGGCTGGGCTTTGCACTGACGGCGGCAGCGCAGGAGTTGAAGGCATACAGCTACCCGGCGGATGGGTTCGCGGCCTCATTCCCTTCCGAACCGGCACAGCAAAAGAAGGATGTTCCGACGGAAAAGGGCAGCTTTGAGCTGCGCGCGTATCTTGCGGAGGCGGCGCCGGCGGCGCTGTTTGTGGGGGTTTGCGACTACGGCTCAGCGGTTGCGGACCGCACGCCGGAGAGCGTTCTTTCAGGGGCGCAGGATGGGGCGATCAAGAACGTGAGCGGGCACCTGGTGAGCGGAAGCAAGACGACGCTGGGAATCTACCCGGGCCTTGCGTTTGAAGCAGAGAACGACACGATGCATTTTTCCGCACGGATCTACCTGGTGGGCACGACGCTTTACCAAACGCTGGTGGCATCGCCGATCGGCAAGCCCTACGCGCATACGGCGGCGTTTCTTGACTCGTTTCAGGTGATTGCGCGGACGGCGAAGTGATGGGGTTCAGGCCAGGGGCGCGGGGGTAACGGCGAGCACGCGGCAGCGGTGCTTGCCGGCGGCGCTCCAGGCCAGGGGCATTTCGCTCTCGATGCAGGCGCAATCGCCGGCGTCAAGCAGCTCGTGGAGGCCGCCGGCGTCGAGCTGCAGGCGGCCTTCAAGCACATAGACCAAGGCACTGGCCTGGGGTCCGAGATCGACGCTGGAGGAAGCGCCGTCGGCGGGAAACTCGATCATTTTCGCGGCCAGGCCGCTGCCCTGGCCGGGCAGGTTGAGGGGCACGGTTTTGACGGCGTCGAGGCCGCGGGTGTTGCCCGCCAGGTGGGCCTTGCGGGTGATGGAGAGGGTGTGTTTTTGCGGCTCTGAGAAGAAGTAGCTCATGCCGACGCCATAGACACGGCTGATGGTGGCCAGGGTGGGCAGGGTGGGGATCATGCGGTCAGTCTCAAGCTTGGAGAGCAGGGCTGTGGAGAGGCCGGTTTCAACAGCGAGGCGGGAGAGGGTGAGGCGCTTCTGGGTGCGGAGGGCGCGGAGCTTCATGCCGAGACAATAGGGTTGAAGAGACCACTGGACGTACGAGACGGCTTTTGCCATGGCACACTCCGCGGGAAAACTTTGACGGAGTTAGTTTGTCACGCAAAGCAGGGGAAATGTCTGATAAATTGCTGAAGTTTGGGTGCGGGGGTGGAGAGCGAGGGGAATGAACGGGTTAACCGATTGGATTTGATTTGGCAAACAGCGCAGGGCATAAATTCCCGTATGGCAAACATAGTCTCTTTGCGATCCAGACAAGCGTTTGTGATTTTCGGTAGGATTCTTAGATTAACGTGCGCTGAATGAGCCAGATGCGCGGGGAGGGCTATATTGTTAAAGTAGTCATCAAGTAACTACCTCCTGATTACTTTTTGCCCTAAATCGGCCCACGGAATGGCCTTGAAAAAGAGAGATTCGTGGATAATGAGGTCGTAACAACAAAAAACAAGTTCAAAGATCCTTTTGCCGGTATGCTCTTTTTCCCAGACGGTTCAGCTTTCAGTTCTCCGGGACGAGTGCCGGCGGATGCCCGACGATTTGCGTGTGGGGCATGCGGCAGTGGTTTGGTTGGCTCAACCAGCGCGAAACCGGGTTAGAACGCATGAAGCGGCGATCGTCGGAGTTTCCTGAAACGCATGCACCAGAGTCCGCGGCCCCCTTGAGCAGTGGGAAGGGCGCGGCGTCGGAGTCTGCGACGGCGACCGGTCGGGCCACAAAGGGCAAGCAGACAGTCAATTTTTCTGGATTCCGGCTTTTGCCGGAGGGGACGCTGCTGCGTGCGGGGCAGGTGGTGCATCTGCCGCCGAAGGAGCTGGCGGCGCTGCGTCTTTTGCTGGCGCGTGGCGGCGAGATTGTGACCCCGGCAGAGCTGAAGGCGGCGCTTTGGGGCGATGTAAACGTTACAGCGGACAGCGTACCGAAGTGTATGTCGTCTTTGCGGGCGCGTCTTTTGCCGGAAGAGTGCATTCAGACGGTGTATAAGCGGGGCTACCGGTTTGTGGCCTCGGTGCAGAGCCAGGCCGAGGCAGGAGCCGGCCCGCTGCCGCGGCTGGCGATTTTGCCGTTTGCGACCGGGTATGGGGTGCCGGCGCATCTGGGGCCGGCGGTGGCCGAGGAGACGGTGACGCGGGTGACCAACAGCCTGGGCGCGCAGGTGGCAACGGTGGCCCGGGAGTCAGTGTTCACGCTGGCGCGGCGGGGCCTGACGGCGCAGGAGGTGGGCAAGGCGCTGAAGGCGGACCTGGTGGTGACCGGGACGCTGCGGGCGCTGGTGGACCAATACCGTCTGCGGGTGGAGATGATCCGGGTTGCGGACGGGACCCAGATCTGGGTGGAAGACATTTTGACGACGCAGGACCGGGTTGCGGGGCTGGAGACGGCGCTGATGGACCGGCTGACGTTTCGGCTGGGCGGGGCGGCGAAGGACACAGCGGGCAAGGATGCGCCGGCGAGCGTGGAGGGCGGCCTGCAGATTGAGGCAGGCGCGGAAGAGACGCCCGAGCCGCGGCATCGCGAGGCCTACGAGATGTATCAGCGGGCGCGGTATGAATGGCAGACGCTTGAGCGGCACCGGATGCAGGACGGGCTGCAACACCTGACCCATGCGGCGGAGTTGGATCCGACGCTGCTGGCGGCGAAGATCGACCTGTCGCATCTTTGCGTGACGCAGGCGTTTTATGGGTTCATGGCGCCGCGGGTGGCGGCGGACCTTGTGAAGCGGACGGCGGAATCGATTCCGGATTATCCGCACCGGGCGGAGGCGATTCTTCCGGCGCGGGGATGGGTGAGCTTTCATGCCGAGCACAACCTGCCGGCGGCGTTGTGGGCATTCAGTTATAGCGCCCATCTGGAACACGACCCGTGGACGACGCGGGCGCGGACCATGCTTGCGCTGAGCCGTATGCGGTTTGACGAGGGGATTGAGATTCTGGAATCGGCGTTGTACGAGGACCCGTATTCGCCGTGGCTGCATAACCGCCTGGCCTGGGCGCTGCACCTGGCTGGACAGGCGGAGGCGAGCCTGAAGCAGATAGAGGCGGGGATCAAGCTGTTCCCGGAGCACGAAGGGACAAGCCTTTACGGCGCGGTTGTTCTGGCCTGGAACGGGCAGGCGGCGCGGGCGGTGAAGCTTGCCGAAGAGCTGGCTCAGCGGCTGCCCTACTTTGACCTGGCGACGGCGGTGCATGCGTATGCGCTGGCGCGGGCGGGGCGCAAAGAGGAGTCGTTTGCCATGATGGAGCGGCTGCAATGGCTGAGCCGGGAGCGGTTTGTGATGAAGTCGTTCAACCCGGCGGTCTACCTGTCGCTGGGGGACCAGGAGACGGCCCTGAGCGAGTTGCGGAGCGCGCTGCACGATCGCTGCCCGTGGTTCTTCCAGATGCTGGCCGACCCGCGGCTGCAGACGCTGCACGGGCGGCCGGAGTTTACCGAGATGCTGGGGATTCTGACGCAGATGGAAGCGGCGGCGGCAAGCCAGCCGGACCTGGGCGCGGCGGACTGAGCGGTACAGCTGAACATTCCAGTAGTAAAGCGATAAACCTAGCCAGAGACAGCCCCGACCTAGTAGAGTTTTTCTCGGTTGCCCATTCCCTTGCCCGCGCGGGGCGAAGTTGCCGCGCGGGTTGCGCCCGTGACGGAGTGCTTTGGGAAGGCGAGGGCGGCCAGGAGGAATGCCGGTATGCCGATTCGCAGGTTGCTTTCAGTTTTGCCCTTGGTCCTGGTTCTGATTTCGCTTTGCGCGCAAGCGCAGCAGCCTGCCTACCTTGACACCAAATTGTCTGCCGAAGCGCGGGCCCACGATCTGGTGAGCCGGATGACGCTGGAGGAGAAGGCGAGCCAGTTGGAGGACTACGCGGTATCGATTCCGCGGCTGGGGATTCCCGACTACCAGACGTGGGGCGAGGCGCTGCACGGCATCTCGCGGGCCGGGTATGCGACGGTGTTTCCGCAGGCGATCGGGATGGGGGCGACATGGGACACGGAGCTGGTGAAGAGCATGGGCAGCGTGATTTCAGCCGAGGCGCGGGCCAAGTATAACCAGGCGCAGCGAGAGGGCAACCACCGGATCTTTTATGGGCTCACGTTCTGGTCGCCGAACATTAACATCTTTCGCGATCCGCGCTGGGGCCGGGGGCAGGAGACCTATGGCGAAGACCCGTTTCTGACGGGGAAGATGGGCGTGGCGTTTGTGAACGGCGTGCAGGGGGCGGATGTGGAGCACTTGCGCGCGGTATCAACGAGCAAGCACTTTGCGGTGCACTCGGGTCCGGAGAGCATGCGGCACGGGTTCAACGTGGACCCCAGCGCGCGCGACCTGGAAGAGACGTATCTGCCGGCATTCCGGGCGACGGTGGTGGACGGGCATGTGCAGTCAGTGATGTGCGCGTATAACTCGATTGACGAGTTCCCTGCCTGCACCAACAAGATGCTGCTGAAGGACCACCTGCGCGACGCGTGGGGATTCAAGGGGTTTGTGGTGTCAGACTGCGGCGCGATTGTGGACGTGCATGAGGGACACAAGAAGACGGCTGACATTCTGCACTCGACGGCGCTGTCACTGGAGGCGGGGACGGATTTGTCGTGCAGCATCTCGACGCCGGGGTTCAACACAGCGGCCGATGCGGTGCGGCAGAAGCTGATCGCGGAGGACGTGGTGACGCAGGCGGCCGAGCGGCTTTATACGGCGCGGATGAAGCTGGGGATGTTCGACCCGATGGGGTCGAATCCGCTGGACCATATTCAATTCAACATTGACCTGGTGGGACCGAACCGGCAGGTGACGAGCAAGGCGGCGCAGGAGAGCATGGTGCTGCTGAAGAACAACGGGATTCTGCCGCTGAAGACGGGAACGGGCAAGGTAGCGGTGATTGGGCCGACGGCGGATTTGCTGGTATCGATTCTGGGCAACTACGTGGGGACGCCGATGCGGCCGGTGACGCCGCTGGACGGCATGGCGGGTCAGTTCAAGACGACGGGAATTGTGTATGCGCAAGGCTCGACACTGGCCAAGGTGGTGGGGGTTCCGGTTCCGCGGACGGCGTTTGGGTTGAGCCAGGGGCTGAAGACGGAGTTTTTTGCAACGGCGGACTGGACGGGAAGGCCGCAGGTGACGATGCAGCAGCCGGAGATTCAGGCCGACTGGGAGAACGTGATTCCGGTGAACCAACTGGCGACGCACACGTACTCTGTGCGGTGGACGGGCAAGCTGACGGCGCCGGCGGCGGGGCACTATGTGTTCAGCGTGGAGGCGGGGGACAGCTTTCCTTACTCGCCGATGGAGAGCTACCGGTTTGTTCTGGACGGGAAGGTGCTTGCGGAGGGGAGCCTGCGCAAGGGGCAGGACATCTCAGCGCTGGGGAACTTTCACGCGGCGCCCGGGGCCTCACCGACGGCGCCGCCCATTATGCATGCGCCGTATGTTCCGCAGATTCCGGTGGACTTTGCCGATACGAACGCGCACGAGTTCCGGTTTGAGTATTCGCACAGCGGCGACGAAGAGGGCGGGGGCGTGACGCTGAAGTGGGAGGCTCCGGCCGAGGCGCTGCTGAACGAGGCCGTGGCGCGCGCCAAGGAAGCCGATGTGGTGGTGGCGTTTGTGGGGCTTTCACCGCAGCTTGAGGGCGAAGAGATGAGCCTGAAGATTGACGGGTTCAGCGGCGGCGACCGGACGAGCCTTGACCTGCCCGCGCCGCAGCAAAAACTGCTGGAGGCGCTGGCGGCCACCGGCAAGCCGCTGGTGGTGGTGTTGCAGAGCGGCAGCGCGGTGGCGCTGACCTGGGCCAGCCAGCACGCAAGCGCGATTGTTGAGGCGTGGTACCCGGGGGCAGAGGGCGGCAACGCCATTGCCCGCACGCTGGCGGGAGGGAACAATCCGGCGGGGCGGCTGCCGGTGACCTTTTACAAGAGCGCGGACGAGCTGCCGGCCTTTACTGACTACGGGCTGAAGGGACGGACGTATCGCTACTTTACGGGCAAGCCGCTGTGGGGGTTTGGCTACGGGCTAAGCTACTCGACGTTCAAGTATGGGCCGGTGAAGCTGTCGGCCGATGCGTTGAAGGCGGGCGACGGGCTGACGGCGACGGTGACGGTGACCAACACCGGCACACTGGCCGGCGACGAGGTGGTGGAGGCCTATGTGAAGACGCCGCAGGCGGATGGGCCGATCCACTCGCTGGTGGGGTTTGAGCGGGTGAACATTGCCGCCGGGCAAAGCAAGGAAGTGGCGATTGCCATCGATCCGCGGGCGATCTCAAGCGTGGACGAGAAGGGCAACCGGGCGATTCTGGAAGGCAAATATACGTTGACCCTGGGCGGGGCGCAGCCGGAGGAGACGGAAGCGAAGGCGGAGGCGGCGTTTACGGTAACGGGGACGGCGGCGCTGGGGAAGTAAGCGGCGGAGGCGATGGTGGGCAGCCCCTTGCGGGGTTTGCCCACGACTGCACTATTAAGCCGGAAGCGGAAACGGCGGGTAAGCCGCACCTGCGGCGACTTACCCGACCGGCTTCAGCTAACGCAGCTTGCGGAAGAGGTAATTGGGGTTGGCGGCCACGACCTCATAGCGGCCTGTCTGGATGACCTCGCGAATGACGCGGCACACTTCCCATCCCGACCCATCGCCGGAGTCGTCGAACAGCACGAACCCGCCCACCTGAAGATATTTGTCGCAGTTCTCGAAATCTCTTTTTGCGAAATCGTAGGTGTGGTTGCCGTCGATGTAACAAAAGCTGATGGGTCCGCCTAACGTGCATTGACGGCCGAACACATCGGTCACCGTAGCTTGATCGGCCCACAACTGAAAGAACTCGTCGGAAAACACCTCGATGGTATGGGGAAGGTTGTTGCGGCTGAACATCTGCAGGTTTCTGATGAAGTTCCCTTTGACAAATTGCCGATATTCGCCGTGGGTGACTGAGAGCGACTCGCCCAGCAGGCGGCTCTCGTCCTGGGCCCCTTCAAAGATCCAGCGGTCGCAGGTAAACAAGGGGCTGGTGGAGGCGTACTTCTCTTTGAAGTGGGAGATGAGATTGGCGGAAAGCCCTGAGAAGGAGACGATCTCGACCATGGGCGCCGAACTGGGCAGGTTCTTGACCGCATACTCAAAGCTGTAGACGTTTCCCGGGACAAGCATGCCGGGATTGCTGAAGCAGACCCAGCCAACAAACTCATGATTGGTTGGCTTGACGGGTCCGCCGGCAAACAGCGCGCGGCGCATGCCTTGTATTAACCCTTGATTGTGGTGCATATCGCGAAGCATTCGAAGTATTTTGTGCGTATAGTAAGACAGCTTTCCCTGGCTCATCCGCCAACCTTTCATAACCAAGTTGCACTTGGACGGTGACAGCAGAACAAGTATACTCATTCCCGGACTGTTGGCTACAGTTGCAGTCCATATATGTCTCGTTGCCCGAGCCCCTGCCGGCGGCCCGGCCGGGGAAGAGCCGAATCAGAGAGGCCGTGACAGAAGCACTGGCTGGGGTCTGATTTGCGCGCGGGCGGGAAGCCGGCCGGCATTGAGCGACAACAGCAATACGCTTTTCCGGCGAATATTCTGCGGTTTGGCCCCCCTGCCCCAGCGGCGTGGCCCTGCGCGCGACCGCCGCCCAACAAGCCGACGCGGCAGTCCGCCGCGCCCGCCCATGACAAGGTGGATTCCCTACCACCTTTGTGGGATGACAGAAGCTTCATCATGGCCGAAAATTGAGTTGCTCCCGGTGCAGCCGCCCGGCTGCCGGCGTGAGCGAGGTTGCGGGATGTTGGAACGTGGAAGAATCCGGTGGGGCTGCTGGGGAAGATATGCGGCCTTGGCCGCTGTTGGCACGGGATTGATTGCCGCGGATTCGGGGAGCCAGGCGCAAAGCAGCGGGACGCCGGGGGTGGTATCGACCTGGACGTGCGAGTACACAGGGGCACGGCGCAGCGAAGCTTCGGTTCCCGGCAAGACCCTGGCGCAAAAACAACACCGTGTGGCGAAGCGCTGGATTGCGCAACTGAAGAATAAAGACGGGGTGGTGCGGAAGAACGCGGCCATTGCGCTGGGCGAGTTGCGGGCCGCGGAAGCGATTCCGCAACTGGCTGAGGCCCTGAAAGACAACGAGCAGATTGTGAGCGCGTGCGCCAGCGCCTCACTGGTGAGCTTTGGCGGCGCGGCGGTGAAGCCGGTGACCGCGCTGCTGAAAGACAAGCACCCGTTTGTGCCCGCGCTGGCGGCGCTGACGCTGAACGGCATTCGGGATGCGCGGGCGCGGGCCGCGCTGCTGGCCGCGCTGGATGCGCAGAATGCGGGGGCGATTCTGGGCGCGCACACGCTGTTTGTGCGGCTGGGCGTACCGGGGTCGGAAAGAGCCTTGGCGGCTACTCTGGAAAAGTTCCCGAACCGGGCGATGGCCGAGGAGTATTACAACTCAGGCAACTCAGAGCTGGAGGCCGCGGCCCTGTCATGGGCGAGCCGATATGGGCAGAGACTGCGGGTGAATCCCTATGGGAGAGCGGTTGCCTGGGGCAGCGGCGCTCCGGAACCGATGGCTCTTGCCAGCAATGCGAACCCCGGCCCTGAAAGGAGCAGCCCCGTGCTGGCTGGGCCGGCAAGCGACCAGGCAGCGAGTTCTGCTTCCACGGCCGACAGCGTTCAAGGGAGCCGCACCGGGGTGGACGCGCCGGCCAGCCTTGCTCCTCTCAAAGCGCCGCCTCCGCCGCCAACGGACGCCAAGGCGAGTGAGCCGGCAGCGCCGCCGGCACGGAAGTTAACGCCGGATGAAGCGGTGGACCAGTAAGCAGCAAGGCTGCAAGAGCGGTCAGGAACCCGCGCGTGATCCACATCACACGCCTCCCTTCCCACGTGCTGAATAATTCTGAATGATGGCCATCTGTCGGCCGCGTACGCAGGCAGGGGGTATCCCTGCGAGGGGTTTCCGCCGCGGAGTGCGGCGGCGAACCGGTCATTTTTTGCTGAAAGCACGGCATTGGGCACGATTGGAGATCTGTCTTTATGTACAAGATTGTGGAAGCCCGCACCGTTGGCCTGAATATCAAGCAGTTCACGATTGAGGCGCCGCGCATTGCGCGCAAGCAGAAGCCGGGGCAGTTTCTGATTTTGCGGCTGCATGAGAAGGGGGAGCGGATCCCGCTGACGATCAAGAGCTCGGATCCGGCGGCGGGGACGGTGACGATTGTGGTGCAGGGGATCGGGAAGACCACAATGATGATGAACAGCCTTGAGGCGGGCGACTCGATTCTGGACATTGTGGGGCCGCTGGGCAAGCCTTCGGAGATTGAGCCGTATGGCACGGCAGTGATTTTGGCCGGGAGCGTGGGCACGGCGATGGCTCTGCCGACGGCCAACGCACTGAAGAAGGCGGGCAACCACGTGGTGTTTATTGAGGGCGCTCGCAGCAAAGAGATGGTGGTGTTTGAAGACGAGGTGCGGGCGGCCAGCGAAGAAGCCTACGTGATGACCGACGACGGCAGCTATGGCGAGCAGGGGTTGGTGACAAAGAAGCTGAACGAGCTGATTGCGGCGGGGCGGACGATTGACTTTGTGCTGGCGGTGGGGCCGGTTCCGATGATGCGCGCGGTGGCGCAGATTACCGGGCCGCTGGGCATCAAGACGATGGTGAGCCTGAACTCGATCATGGTGGACGGGACGGGGATGTGCGGGGGGTGCCGGGTTCTGCTGGGCAACACCAGCAAGTTTGCCTGCGTGGACGGGCCGGAGTTTGACGCCTCGCTGGTGAACTTTGAGGTGCTGATGCAGCGCAACCAGATGTACCGGGACAAGGAGTGCGAGTCACTGCACGAGTTTGAAGAGCACCGGGCCGAGGAGCTGGCCGAGCTGCGGGCCGAACTGGCGGAGAAGGAAAAGGAAGTGGCGCGGCTGGCGGCCGAGCTGGCCGAGGAAGAGCGCGCCGCACAGGCGGCCACCGTCTCTGGAAAGGATGCGCTGCATGTCTGAGAAGAATGAGCTGCCGCTGAAGGAGCGGATGAAGATTACGCGCATCCATATGCCGGAGCGGGATGCGCAGCAGCGCAGCCGCAGCTTTGAAGAGGTGAACCTGGGGTTGCAGGCGGCGGACGCGCTGACCGAGGCGACGCGGTGCATCTCCTGCGCCAAGCCGGGGTGCGTGGCCGAGTGCCCGGTGGGCGTGAAGATTAAAGACGTGGTGGCGCTGATTTATGCGGGCGACTATCTGGGCGCGGCAGCCAAGCTGCGCGAAGACAATGTTCTGCCGGCGATTACGGGCCGGGTTTGCCCGCAGGAGAACCAGTGCGAGGGTGGCTGCGTTCTGGGCAAGAAGGGCGCGCCGGTGGCCATTGGCAACCTGGAGCGCTTTGTGGCCGACTTTGAGCGCACCAGCGGGCAGCTTGGGCTGCCGGCCAACGCGCCGGCGACGGGCAAGAGCGTGGCGATTGTGGGCAGCGGCCCGGCGGGGTTGAGCGCGGCCGGCGACCTGGTGCAGAAGGGGCATCGGGTGCGGGTGTTTGAGGCGCTGCACGAGGTGGGCGGGGTGCTGGTGTATGGCATTCCGGAGTTCCGCCTGCCCAAGGAGATTGTGAAGGGCGAGGTGGACAACCTGCGCCGGATGGGCGTGGAGTTTGAGACCAACGTGGTGGTGGGCCGCAGCGTAACCATCGACGAGCTGATGCAGGACGAGCACTACGACGCGGTGTTTGTGGCCACGGGCGCGGGGCTGCCGGTGTTTCTGGGGATACCGGGCGAGCATTTGAACGGCGTGTACTCAGCCAATGAGTTTTTGACGCGCGTGAATTTGATGCGCGCCTACCAGGTGATTGCCTACGACCAGCCGGTGTATGACTGCCGCAACCGGGACGTGATTGTGGTGGGCGGGGGGAACACGGCCATGGACGCGGTGAGGACGGCGCGGCGGCTGGGGGCGCGGACGGCGACGCTGGTTTACCGGCGCTCAGAGGCGGAAATGCCGGCGCGGCTTGAGGAAGTGAAGCACGCGCGCGAAGAGGGCATCGAGTTCAGCATGTTGACGGCGCCGGTGGAGATGGTGGGCGACGAAAAAGGCTGGCTGACCGGCGTGAAGTGCGTACGGATGGAGCTGGGCGCGCCGGACGAGAGCGGACGGCGGCGTCCGGTGGAGATCAAGGGATCGGACTTTGTGCTCCCGGCCAACGTGGTGATTATCGGCGTGGGGACGACGGCGAATCCGCTGATCCAGAGCACGACGCCGGACCTGAAGACGAACAAGCACAACTACATTGTGGCCGACCAGGAGACGATGCGGACCTCAAAGCACGGCGTGTTTGCCGGGGGCGACATTGTGACCGGCGGGGCAACCGTGATTCTGGCCATGGGCGCGGGGCGCAAGGCGGCGGTTTCGATTCACGAGTTTTTGACGACGGGCGTGTGGGAGACCCTCTAGCGGATGCCTTGCTCGTTCATCCACGGGCCCAGCGCTTTGACCTCCTGCTGAATGTGCGAGGCCAGCCAGTCGCGGAGAAAGTTGAGCATCGGAAGGTACATGGTGGGGTCGCCTTTCTGGTGGCGGGTCACCAGTTCCACCACTTTGCCGGTCAGGTCGCGGTGGCTGGCGCGGTGCTCTGCCAAATCCGCGTACCGGCTCTGCGACATAAACCGCTCCTCGGCGGAGAAGTGGATGCGCGTGTAGTCGAGCAGTTTTTTGAGCACCGGTCCGGCAGCAGACTGCGCCTGCCCCACCATCATGGCTGCGTGCAGCTCGTTCACCAGGTCAATCAGGCCCTTGTGTTGATCGTCCAGGATCTTCACGCCTATGGAATACTTATCACTCCAACTAATTAGTGGCATTATGCGTCCTTTTGAGGAAGGGTATGTGATACAACTCACTTTTCCGTCCCAAGGTTGTATCGGCGAACGATTAGAAAGCATTAATGCCCTGTCTCAGCATTTGAGATGGGTTTGGGCGGCGGCAATGGGAGGCGGATGGCGAAAAGCCGCTGGCTGCGGGGAACATTCCGACAAGCGGCCGCGTACCTCCCTCGTCCGGGAATCACAATCGCATCTGAAACGAGGAGATCGATGAGACATACTCTTGCAGCAACCGTGGCGCTTGCGCTGGCGTCGCTTCCGGCGCTGGCATCTGAGGCAACCTTTGACCGCACGCTCCAGGTGAACGGGCATGTGGAGCTTTCCGTCTCGACCGGCTCGGGGAATATTCACCTGACGCGGGGGCCGGGCAACCAGGTTCACATCTTCGGGCGAGTCAAGTCGGGCTGGGGCTCGGGCGGGAGCGAGCAGCGGGTTCGGGAGATCGCGGCCAATCCGCCGATTGACCAGACGGGGGCCATCATCCGCATCGGGGCACGGCACGAGAACTACCACAACATCAGCATCGACTATGAGATTCAGGCTCCGGAGAATTCAATTCTGGGGGCCGAATCGGGGTCGGGCGACATCACGATCGACGGCGTGGGCGAGAACGCGAAGATCAATACCGGCTCGGGCAATATTCACGCGACAGGGCTGCATGGCGGCTTTACGGTAGAGACCGGCTCGGGGAACATTTATGCCGAGCAGGCCGGCGAGGGCGACGTGAAGGCGCAGACCGGCTCAGGCAACATTGAGCTGCGCAACCTGCGCGGCGGGCTGCGCGGCGGCACGGGCTCGGGCGACATCAAGGTGGGCGGGGCGGCAACTTCGCTTTGGCATCTTGAGACCGGCTCAGGGAACGTGGAGTACTGGTCAGGCGGGACGGCGTTCACGCTGGAGGCTTCGACAGGCTCAGGCGATGTACACACCGACATGGAGATGATGACCCAGGGCACGAGCGACCACCACCACGTGAGCGGCAAGGTGAAGGGCGGCGGAGCGACGGTGAGGATTGAGACGGGGTCGGGGGATATTCGGGTTCACTAGGGCCTGTTCATATTCCTGAGGCAGGTGGCGTTGCGAGGGGAAGCGGGCGGCAGGTATATTAGTCCAACGTTTACCGTAAATCGGGAATTCTGGATTAGGCCTCATGATGAAGAACCGCCATGTCACTCTGCTGCTGCTCGCTGTTTCTCTCGCTCTCTCCCTGGCTGCCGCGGGTCAGCAGGCGGGGACTGAGTTCATCTCGCTGGACGCGGCACAGCCGGTTTTGCACGCGTTCACAGGCAGCCTGCCGGCAGAGCTGGGCAACGCGCCCAGCGCCGCGGCGTGGCAGGCCTGGGTGCAGAAGCAAGACACCAGCATCCGGCAGAGGCTTGACGCCGGCGAAGAAGACACGCTGACCAATCTGCTGCGCTTTGGGGTGACGTTTACCAAGGAGTACCAGATCGACCAGCAGTACCTGCCGAGGTATGGGACCAGCAGCCTGGTGAACTCCTTTGCGGAAAACCGCGCCAACGACCTGATTCGCGCGCTGCAATCGCCGACGGCGAGCGAGGGCATGGTTGAGATGCGCGCGTTTCTCGTGCATCGCGGCTACGGGTTCAAGACGCCGCAGGAGCGGGCCCGGCTGAAGCAGCACCTGCTGGACAACCTGGCGCACATGCGCGATGAGTTTGCGCAGTTTGGCGAAAAGCTGAAGACAGCCAGCGCCGCCGAGCAGGCGAACCTGTATGCGCAGCGGGGCATCTCACTGGACTCAAACCTGTGGCCCGACTATGCCCTGGACCGCAGCCTGGGAGAGCTGGCGCAGGCAGGACTGCTGAAGCCGGGCAGCGTGCGCCGCATTGCCATCATCGGCCCAGGGCTGGATTTTGCCAACAAGGAGTACGGGAACGATTTTTATCCGCCGCAGTCGATTCAGCCGTTCGCGGTGCTGGACTCGCTGATGCGGCTGGGACTGACGGATGGCAAGAGATTTGAGCTGTATACGTTCGACATCAGCCCGGGCGTGAACATCCATCTGGGGCGGGCGAAAAAGAACGCGGCCGCGGGCAAGCCATACGTGGTGCAGTTGCCCTGGAACGGCGCGGTCCCGTTTAACCCGGAGTACCTGAAGAACTTTGAGGCGTATTGGCAGGCGCTGGGCAAGCAGGTGGGCGAGCCGGTGAAGCCGGTGACCGTGCCGTTGCAGCTGGCAGGCGACGTCCACATCCATGCAGTGAGCATCCGGCCGGAGATTGCCGCGCACGTGACGCCGGTGGATATGAACATTGTGTTTCAACGGGTGGCGGCAACCGGCGGGGACGAGAAGTTCGACCTGATAATCGGGACGAATATTTTTATTTACTACGGACCTTTCGAGCAGTCGCTGGCGCGGTTGAACCTGGCGGCGATGCTGAAGCCGGGCGGGGTGGCGCTGAGCAACGACCTGCTGGCCGACAAGGCGCCGACGCAGTTGGAGCTGGCGCACACGACCACGCTCGAGGTCAGCAGCAATCCGCCGATACTTGAGAACGTCTACGCCTAAAAGCGGCAGCCCTGAGGGCCGGGGCGGATTTTGATCCGGTGGAAGTTTTTGGGCGCTGAGGCGCATGAGGCCGCAAGGGGCGATTTCGTGAGCCGGGACGGGACGCTTTAACATCGAAAGCACATGACGCCTCTCATTCCCCACAATGCGTTCTTCCCTTCCCGGCTTGCGGGCCGTTGTGTTCTTTTGCTGCTGCTGCTGACCCTGATTCCCGGGGCGATTGCGCAACAGGCGAGCATCAGCGGCGCGGTAGTTGACCCGACTGGAGCGTCGGTGCCGCATGCGCAGATCAAGTTATCGCTTGCGGGGCGCGCGCCGGACCGGGAGACGCAGTCGAGTGACGGCGGCGAGTTCAGCTTTGCAAATGTGCCTGCCGGCGCTTACCGGCTGACGTTCACGGCCAACGGTTTTGCGACGAGAACCATTCAAGGCGAATTATTGGCGGGGCAGGCGCTCACTCTCGCCCAGACCACGCTGGCGATTGACCGGCTGGTGACGGAAGTGAACGTGACGCAGACGCAGGTGGAACTGGCCCAGCAGCAGATCAAGGTAGAGGAACAGCAGCGGCTGATTGGCTTGGTGCCCAATTTCTTTGTCAGCTACGATCGCGATGCGGTTCCGCTGACCACGGGGCAAAAGCTGCAGCTCTCGGCCAAGACGTGGCTAGACCCGTCCTCATTTGTGGTGAATGGCATCATCGCGGGCGCATGGCAGGCGGAGAATACGCACAAGGGATTCGGGCAGGGCGGGGAGGGCTATGCGAAGCGCTACGGCGCGGCGTTTGCCGACTACGGCACCGCCCTGATGCTGGACAAAGTGGTGATGACGTCGATCTTCAAACAGGACCCGCGCTACTTTTACAAAGGAACGGGAACCACCGGGGAGCGGGTGCGTTATGCCCTGAGCAGGACGTTTGTTTGCCGGGGCGACAACAAGAAAGACCAGTTTTGCACCTCAAGCCTGATCGATCGCATCGGAGTGGGCTTTGTTACCAAGTACTACTACCCTGCCGCGGACCGCGACTCGAACGGAACAATTCTGCGGGACGTGGGGATCGGCTTTGGGGTGGATGCGGCGTTCGATCTGTTCCAGGAGTTTGTGGCCAAGACCATCACGAAGAAGAAGCCGTGGTAGGCGAGGATGCGGCGGCAGGCGATTCTCCGTGCTGCTGAAGGCTGGTTAAGTCTGCATCCGCAGCGGACTCCCCGGCCCGCCCATCGGAGCACGCGGGCGCCAAGGCTAACCAGCAGATGTGTTCGCAATCACCGACGACGCCGAAGTCACCGCGTAGTCTGCGCGCTGTTGCATCTCTGCTCAGGAGTGTGTTTATGCGGATGAAAGCGCTCGTCGTGATTGGCCTTTTGGTGTTCGGCTCGCCCTGGGGATGCCTGGCGCTGGACGACGAGGAGGGCTGCAAGGATTCCGCATTGCTGACGCGGCTGGCGGGATGCACGATTTCGTCGTGCAGCAAGTCAGACTTTGACGCAGCGGAGTTGCAGATCTCGCTGAATGGGGACCCACGGACAAAACACGTGGAAGGCAAGCTGGAGAAGCTGCAATACTCGTGCACGGGGAAATCCGCATTGCAGGTTCGGCGCAACGCCGAGCAGGCATTGCGGGGCGCAGGCTATAGCCTGGACTTCACGGGCTACGATGTCCCGGAGCACTATGTCACGGCGCACAAGGGCGCGCAATGGGTGGCCGTGGTTGCGTCCGAGATGACCGGCGACAGCAGTTACACGGTCACGACGGTGCTGACTGAAGCCATGCAGCAGGAGATGACCTCAGACGCAGCCGCATGGGCGGCGGAGATTAACAAGACAGGCCATGCGGCGGTTTATGGAATCGAATTCGACACCGGAAAAGCGACCCTGCGGCCGGAGTCAGAGAAGGTTCTGGGAGATGTGTTGACGCTGTTGCAGGCGCAGCCGGACTGGAAGATGAAGATCGAGGGTCATACCGACTCGACCGGGACCAAGGCGGGAAATCAGACACTCTCACAGCAGCGGGCCGCAGCGGTTGTGGCATGGCTGGTGAAGAACGGCGTTGCGCAACCGAGGCTGACCGCAGTTGGACTGGGAGACACCAAGCCGATCGCGGACAACGGAACACCCGATGGCCGGGCCAAGAATCGCAGAGTGGAACTGGTGAAGCAGTAGGCGGCATCTGCCGGCGCCGGCGTCTTTGGCGGCAACAGAGATGCAGCAGCGCGGCAACGCACTGGGCCAGCGCCCCCTGGTCCCGCTGCTCTCCCCTCCCTTTACAATGGAGGCATGGTTCGTGTTCTTCGTCCGATTCCCGTGGAAAAGCTGAAGCTGCTGGTGTTCGATCTGGATGGCACGCTGATTGACTCGGCGCAGGATCTTTGCAACTCAGTCAATGAGGCGCTGGTGCATGTGGGGCTGAAGCGGCTGCGTAACCAGGCCATTGCCGCGTTTGTGGGCAACGGCGCGCCGATGCTGATGCGGCGGTCGCTGGCGGCGAGCCGGAACATTCCCGTGGAGCAGGTGAACGAGGACGAGCACGCCGCGGCCTACGAGTTTTTTCTGACCTATTATCGCGAGCATAAGCTGGACTTTACCTATGCTTACACCGGGGTGCTGGAGGCGCTGAAGGCGCTGCGGGATTTGCACGATCTGCCGGATGGACCTTCGCGGGTGATGGCGGTGCTGACCAACAAGCCGGTGCGGCCGGCGCGGGGCATCTGCGAGGGGCTGGGGATGGCCGGCTATTTTCTGCACATCTACGGGGGCGACAGTTTTCCGCGCAAGAAGCCCGATCCGCTGGGACTGCGGTCGCTGATGGAGGAGACCGGGGCGCTGCCGGAAGAGACGGTGATGATTGGCGACAGCAGGGTGGATGTGGAGACAGCGCGGAATGCGGGGGTGTGGAGCATTGGGTGCGTTTTCGGGTTTGGGCCGCAGAACCTGATGGAGACGCCGCCGGACGTGATTGTGGATACGGCGGCAGAGTGGACGCAGGCGCTGACTCCTGCGAAAATCGATCTTACCTGATAGCCGGGATTCACCGGCGCGGTTTGCACGTCTGCACGTTTGCGCGACCCATTGCAATTGCCTTGGAGTAGTGAATGATCCGCTCTGTAACGCTCGCGGCAGTTCTTGCCGCGCCGTGCGTACTGTTTTCAGCCGTTGCGACCAATGCGCCACCGCCGCCCGCGTTGAGCGGTGTTGTGGCCGACCCCTCGGGCGGGGTTGTGCCGGGCGCGGAGGTAGATCTTGTGGACGCGAGCGGCGCGGTGACGGGCACGTCGCACAGCGACAACAGCGGCAACTTTCGCGTGGTGGCGCCGCACGAGGGCAGCTTTACGCTGGTGGTGAGCGAGCCGGGGTTTGAGACGGTGCGCACGCCGGTGGTGGTGGTTGCGCACGCCGCGGCCAAGGCAGCATTGCCGGTGGCGGCGCGGCTGAAAGTGGTGCTGCCGATTGCCACCTTTGCCACCACGGTGCAGGTGAGCGCGGAGAACAACGCGGACCTGACCGCCTCAGAGGACAATCGCGACTCATCGGTGATGAATACCGAGGAGTTGAAGGCGCTGCCGATCTATGACAACGACTACGCGACCGCGATGAGCACGTTTCTGGACGAGAGCGCCACGGCGACGGGCGGGACGGGGCTGCTGGTGGATGGCCTGGAGGCGAATCACGCGACGGTGTCGGCCTCGGCGGTGCAGGAGGTGCGAATCAATCAAGATCCCTACTCGGCGCAGTATTACTGGCCGGGGCGGGGGCAGATGGAGATTCTGACCAAGTCGGCCGCGGACAAGTATCACGGCGAGATGAATTTTCTGGTTCGCAACTCGGCGATGAATGCGCAGAACGCGCTGGCGCCGTCAAAGCCATTCGAGCAGCGGCAGAACTACGAAGGCAGCGTGACGGGGCCGATTCCGCACATGGCCAGGAGCAGCTTTCTGGGCTCGTTTAACCGCACGCTTTATGACCAGGACGCAGTGGTGAACGCCACGGTTGTGCCCACGAATGCGCTGCCCACCGGGGCGTTGCAGGCCAACGTTCCGGCGGCGCAGCGGGACACGGAGTTCAGCACGCGGGCGGCGCGGCAGTTCGGGCAGAAGCACTCAGCGTATGCGCAGTATAGCTATGAGGACTGGACGGGGCAGAACCAGGGCGTGGGCGGGCAGGCGCTGGCCGCGGCCGGCTATAACAGCGAGTATCGCGAAGACGACCTGGTGCTGCACATGGACTCGACGCTGTCGCCGATTCTGCTGAACCAGATTTCGATTGTGGGCGAGCACGACTCGAACCGCAACAAGGACGCCGCGGAAGGGCCGCGGATCAATGTGTCCGGCGATTTTGCAGCGGGGTCGGCACAGAGCGACTCGTTCGGCACGGAGTATAACTTTCATTTTTACGATATGGCGACGTGGACGCGCGGCAAGCACATGATCCGCGCCGGCGTGGATACGCCGCACATTGCGCGCCGGGCGTTTGACGACCACACCAACGAGCTGGGCAGCTACACGTTTGGGCCGACGCTGGCGGCCGATAGGGTGACGGTGCTGCGGTCGGCGCTGGAAAACTATAGCGATGGATTGCCTTCGGGCTTTACGCAGAACACCGGCGACACGCACTTCATCTATCACCAGCAGGAGCTGGGCGCGTTCATCCAGGACCAGTACAAGATTGCGGATTGGTTTTCGATCACGCCGGGGATTCGCTACGACTGGCAGAATTTTCTGGGCGGCAGGCGGCTGGGGTTCTCGCCGCGGGCTTCGTTTGCCTGGGTGCTGAACGAGAAGCACAAGATTGTGGTGCGCGGCGGCGGCGGCATCTACTACGACCGGTTCGGCGGAGGGCCGCTGCTGGATCTGGCGCGCTACCAGACGGCGCGGCGGCGTTCGATCTCGCTGTCAATGAATCCGGCCGATGCGGCGTCGAGCTGCTTTCCGGTGACGGTGTGCCGGACGATTGGCGCGCAGCCGCCGAACCTGGCCGAGCTGGCGCCGAATGCCAAGCTGCCTTACCAGATTCAATATGGGCTCTCAATTGAGCGGCAGTTGGGCGAGAAGGCGACGGGCGTGGTGAGCGGCTATGCGGCGCGCGGCATTGACGAGTTCCGCTCAGTGGACGTGAATGCGCCGACGCCGGCTTCGGGCTACACGGCGCGGCCCAATGCGGCGTATGGGCGCATCCGGCAGATGCAGGCGGCGGGGTATTTTGCGGGCGAGGGGCTGGACATCTCGTACCGCGGCAAGCTGAACAAATACTTCACGGGGTTCGGGCGGTATACGTGGTCGCACTACGAGGCAAACTCGAGCGGGATCGGCTGGTATCCGCAGAACCAATACGCGCCCAACGATGAGTGGTCGAACGCGGGCTGGGACCGGCGGCACCGGCTGGGGATGTATGCGAGCTTTCATCCGGAGAGCGTGCTGAACCTTTCAGCGGGCGTGTTTGCCAACACCGGCACGCCGTGGACGATTGTGACCGGGACCGATGCCTATGGCGACAACCTGTTCAACACGCGGCCGGCGGGGGTGGGGCGCAACAGCGAGACCAACCCGGGGTATGTGGATGTTGACCTGCGCTGGGGGCACGAGTTCCACATCACGCCCAGCAAGGACGAGGATGCGCCGCGGCTGGGCTTCAACGCCGGCGCCTTCAACGTGCTGAACCACTTGAACGGCCAGGGGATTGACCCGGTGGAGACGTCGAGCGAGTTCGGGCGGATTACGGCGGCCGCGCCGCCGCGGCGGATTCAGCTGGGGATGCGGTTTCTGTTCTAGGGCCGGGTGTGGAGTAAACTGTGGAGTAGAGTCCACATATGGAAACAATCCAGATTGTTCTCGACAAGAAGCTCTTGCATGCCGCCGACGTGGCCGCGCGCCAGACAAAGCAGAATCGTTCCGCGCTGGTGCGTGAAGCGCTGCGGGAACATCTGCGCAGAATGGAGTTGCGCGCCCAGGAAGAACGCGACCGCGAGGGCTATCTGCGGCAGCCGCGCACGCAGGCTGAAGGGCAGTTGTGGGAAGCGGAGGCGGCATGGCCGGCAGAATAGCCCGCGGCGACGTGCGCCTTTACAACTTTGCCCCGCCGGATAAGAAAAGGCCAGTCGTCGTTCTCACGCGCACGAGCGCCCTCGGCTATCTTTCCACGGTGACAGTCGCGCCCATCACGTCTGCCATTCGAGGCGTGCCCTCCGAGGTTGTGCTGAATGAACAGGATGGCATGAAATCTTCCTGTGCCATCAACCTGCACAATGTGGTCACCGTCTCCCAGGATCGATTAGGCAAGCGCGTGTCCCAGCTGGGATCGCTGCGCATGAGCCAGATCTGTGCCGCTTTGCGCTTCTCACTGGGTTGCGATCAAGGCGGCGCCTAGCGCGAAAGACGCTCGATTCATCCCCGGCGCGCGTGTAGACTGGTTGCGGCCGGACGCGCCCCTGAAAACCGCGATGGAACTTGCACCGGGGTTTGCGCGTATTGCCTTCTGGAGAGACGCCTATCATGTTTCAGCCGAAGCTTGCCCTCTGCCTCCTTGCCGCTGCCTTTACGATTTCAGCAATACCGGCACATGCCGACAACGATGCGATTCAGTTTGGCACCGACATTCATGTCAGCGCCGACAGGCCGGTGCACGATGCGGTTTGTTTTTTCTGCAGCGTGCATGTGGACGGCAAGGTGACCGGCGACATTGTGGTCTTCTTCGGGAACATCCACCTGAACGGAGACGCGCAGCACGACGTGGTGAATTTTTTCGGCAAGGTGACGGCGGAAGACAACTCGTCGATTGAAAACAATCTCGTGAGCTTCTTCGGCGGCATCCGTCTGGGAGAGAACGTGACCGTGGGCCATGACATGGTGGCCATGTTCGGCGGCGTGCATGCGCCCAGTTCGGTAAGCATCGGGAATAATCGGGTGATTCAGCCGGCGTGGATCTTTTTCGGCCCGGTGGGTTTTCTGATCATTATCGTGATCGTGATTGCGCGTGAGATTCGCATCCAGCGGCGCAATCAAAGGATGCGCGGAGTTCCCTTCCCTCCCCGATAGGCGAGCCCGGCGGGAAGCAGGCCGGACGCTGTAGGCTGAAGTGATGGAGATTGTTGCCCCAACCAGCGAGCGCGCGCTGCGCATTGTGTTGCCCGGCGGCAGCGGGCAGGTGGGCCAGATGCTGGCGCGGCAGTTTCAACGGCGCGGCCATCATGTGACCGTGCTGACGCGCGGCCCGTATAGTGCGGCCTGGCAGACGGTGCATTGGGACGGCGAGACCCCGGGCGCATGGGTGGAGTACCTGGAGGACGCCGACGTCTGCATCAACCTGACCGGACACACGATCAACTGCCGGCCGACCGAGGCCAACCGCAAGGCGATTTATCAATCGCGGATTGGTTCAACGCGGCTGCTGCATGAGGCGATTGCGGGACTGGCGAACCCGCCGCGGCTGTGGATGAACGCCTCGGCGGCGACCATCTACAAGCGGGCGTTGGACGCCGACGGGGTGGATCTGCCGGTGGATGAAAGCAGCGAGCCAGAGACGGAGGCGGCGGGCGTGCGGTCAGCAGAGCCGGAGCCGTGGGCACGGGCGCGCGGATTTACGCAGCGCGTGGTGCGCGACTGGGAGGCGGCGTTCTTTTCGACCGAGACCCCACGCACACGCAAGATTGCGCTGCGCAGCGCGGTGACGCTGAGCCCGACGCCGGGCAATGTGTTTGCCGTGTTGAGCAACCTGGTGCGCGCGGGGCTGGGCGGCAGCGCCGGCAACGGGCGGCAGTTTGTGCCGTGGATCCACGAGGCGGACTACGCGCGCGCCGTGGAGTTTTTGATTGAGCGGGAAGAGATGGCGGGGCCGGTGAACCTGTGCGCGCCGAACCCGGCGCAGAATCGCGTTTTTATGGAAGCGCTGCGCGAGGCGTGGGATGTGCCCAACGGCCTGCCCGCGCCGGCGATTGCCATCTGGCTGGGCGCGTGGGTGATGGGGAGCAATCCTGAGTTGGTGCTGGGCAGTTGCCGCGCCGTGCCGGGCAGGCTGCTGGATGCGGGCTTCGCGTTCGAGTTTGGCGACTGGCCCGAGGCCGCGGTGGACCTGGTGCGGCAGTGGAGAAGCAGGGAGTAGGGACGCAGGGAACAGGGAATAGGAGATAGCGAGAGCCTCGCGCAGTTTTCTCAATCGCTATGTGAAACCGAATGCTCGCGTCCTCCGTCCATCGCAATATCCACGGGGGGAAACAATGAAAGAGTTCAAAGGCAAGGTGGCGGTGATTACCGGCGCGGCCAGCGGCATTGGCCGCGGACTGGCAGAGCGCTGTGTGCGCGAGGGCATGCGGGTGGTGCTCGCCGACGTGGAAGAAGCAACCCTGGCCCAGGCAGAGGCCGATTTGATGGCCATGGGCGGAACGGTGCTGGCCGTTAAAACCGACGTGTCAAAACGGCATGAAGTGGAGGAACTCGCCCGTCGCGCCTATGAAGCATTCGGCCAGGTTGACCTGCTGATGAACAACGCCGGGGTCGCCGCCGGCTATACGCCGTGGGAGGCAAGCTGGAACGATTGGGAGTGGGTGATAGGCGTGAATCTGTGGGGCGTGATCAATGGCGTCAAGGTATTCACGCCGCTGATGCTCGGCCAGAATACCGAGGGCCACATCGTGAACACATCGTCGGCCGCCGGGCTCGTGATCGGCAGCGGCTCCGCGCCGTATGCGGTGACCAAGCACGCGGTGGTTGCCCTCACAGAGAATCTGTATCTGGCGCTCGAGCAGCGGAACGCGCTCGTAAAGGCATCTGTCCTTTGCCCCGGCCTGGTGCAGACCAACATTGCGACCGCTGAGCGCAACCGGCCTGCGGATCTGCGCAACGACCCGAAGCCGCTCTCGCCTGAGATGCAGGCGGGGCTGGCGGCTTTCAAGGCTGCGCTGGCGGCCAGCATGCCGCCCGATGAGGTGGCAGAGGCCGTGTTCCGCGCCATCGCGAACGAGCAGTTTTACATTCTCTCCGATCCCCGATGGATCGAAGCTGTCCAGCTTCGCGTGGACAATCTGCTGCGCATGCAGAATCCGGTAAACCCCGTCGCCCTCTCAATCAAATTGATGAGCCGCAGCTGATGCGGTGAACAGCAGACAGCGAACAGCTCGCCCGGTGGGGCGAGCTGTTCGCTCTTGCCTGCTGCTCTTATTTCGCCGGCGGCGTGATATCCGTGACCGGAAGGTCCTGGTGGGCGAGCAGAATCTCAAAGCGGCGCTGCTCTTCCTTTTTATAGGTTGCCTGGTCGGGCCAGAGGGCGAGCTTGAAGGCTTCTTCATCGGGGTTGGCGGTGGTGGCCACGGTGGAGTTTTTGTAGGTGATGGTGACGCGATAGTCCCAGCGGCCGTCTTCAGTGGTGTGGTAGGCGGGCGTTTCAATCTTCAGCGCGATGATGCGGCCGGTGGACTGGACCTTGCGCAGCAGCGGGTAGTGATTTTTGAGGAACAGATCAAGGAACTCCTGCTGATGGCCCCACTGGCACTTGTAGTAGTACTCGACGGTGTAGGGCTGGCCGGCGGCGCCCTGCGGCGGCGCGCTCTGAGCCTTGAGCGACGGCGCGAACGATACGGCAAGAGCAAGTGCCAGAAATGCAAAGACAATCCTGCGCATGAAACCTCCATTAAGTGGCTTGCGGATATTGTACCGTTGCGGCGCTGATGGCTATCGCCGGCGCAGGTCCGCGCGGTCACACGGCAGGCTGAAGCGTGGCCCTGGTCGCGCCGGTGGAGATGCCGCCATCCACGAGCAGGGTTTGGCCGGTGACGTAGCGGCTCTCCTCAGAGGCGAGAAAGACCACGGCTCCGTCGAGATCGTCAGGCCGGCCGGGGCGCTTTACGGGAATGCGATCGGTGAGGTAGGCCACCCACTCGGCGTTCTCATACATCACTTTGTTCTGGTTGGTTTTGAACCAGCCGGGCGCGAGGCAGTTGACGGTGACGCCGTGACGGCCCCAGTCGTCGGCCAGGCTCATGGTGAGTTGGCGGGTGCCGCCGCGGCTGGCGCCGTAGGGGGCCAGGCCCGCGTAGCCGGCAACGCTGGTGACCGAGCCGATGTTAATGATGCGTCCGTAGCCGCGCTGCACCATGCCGCGGGCGACGGCCTGGGCAACAAAGAAAGTGCCGCGCAGGTTGGTATCGAGAATGGTGTTCCAGTCGTCCCAGGTCACGTCGAGGGCGGGCTTGCGAATGTTGCAGCCGGCGTTGTTGACGAGGATATCGATCTTGCCGAAGTGGGCCTCAACGGCGGCGACCGCGGCCTGAATGCCTGCGTGATCACGGACGTCCAGATCGACAGAAAACGTTCTGCGGCCGAGGGCTTCAATCTCAGCGGCAAAGGGGGCCAGGGTGTTTTTGTCGCGGCTGGTGAGGGCCAGGTCAGCCCCGGCGCGAGCCAGGGCGCGTGCAAAATACTGGCCCAGTCCGCGGCTGGTTCCGGTGACCAAGGCCACTCTTCCGGATAGATCGAACATGTCACTCATTTGAGTTTTTCCTCACGGTTCAAGAACCACTTTGAGCAGGCCGGGCTCGCGGGAGTAGAGGCGCTCGAACCAGCGCGCTCCGTCGATGAGCGGGGCTGTGGCCGAGATCAGCGGCTCAACGCGGATGGCGCCGCGCGAGATGGCCGAGATGCAGGCCGGGTACTCGCCCGACGAGGCGCAGGAGCCCTGGACGCGAATCTGGCGGGTCACGACCGATTGCAGGCCGAGCTCGATGGTGGGCGCCACGTTGCCGACGAGCGTGACCGAGCCGCCCTTGCGGACGCAATCGACGGCGAGCATGACGGGCACTGTGGAGCCGACGCACTCCAGAGCTACGTCTGCGCCGCGGCCATGGGTCAGTTCAATGATCTGTTGGGCAACATCGGGATTTGTGGAATTGAGCGTATCGGTTGCGCCCAGGCTGCGCGCCATCTCGAGGCGGGTGTCGTCGAGATCGACGCCGATGACGCGGCCCGCGCCGGCCAACCGCGCTGCCTGCATGGTGAGCAGGCCGATCATGCCCGCGCCCACCACCACCACCGTATCTTCAAGCGCGATGGGCGTGAGCGAGACGGCATGCACGGCCACCGAGACCGCCTCAATCAGCGCGGCGTGGGCAAAGGGCATGTTGGCGGGCAGCGGATAAGCGATGCGCTCGGGCACACAGACATACTCAGCGAACGCGCCCATGCGGCGGAACAGCGGCGTAGAGACGCCGATGACCTCGCGGTCGTCGCAGAGGTTGACGAGGCCGCGCTGGCAGAAGAAACACTTGCCGCAGTAGACCGTGGAGTCGAAGGTGACGCGGTCGCCCACGCTGAAGTGGCGCACGGCGCTGCCCACGGCGGCAACCTCGCCGGCGGCCTCGTGGCCCATGACGATGGGCGGCAGGCGGCGGCCGGTTGAGCCGTCATAGCCATGCACGTCGCTGCCGCAGATGCCGCAGGCGCGGATGCGGATGAGCAACTCATCGTCGGCCGGATGCGGCTCCGGCATCTCAACCAGGTCGAGCTTCTTGTACTCGGAAAGAACCAGCGCTTTCATTTCAGCTCCACGATTGGGAATAAGAATAAACGCATGGGCGGCAGGCGGGTTGTGATGGGGCAGTCCCCTGCCCCAGCGCTACTGGGTCGTCGTGGAGCCGTAGTTGGCTGGCTCCGGCGCCGCGCCGCGTACCTGCGCGATGAACAGCGGCACCTCTTTCTTGAGCAGTTCAGGGCGATCGAACTGGATGTAGTGAGAGCTGCCTTTGGCGATGATTCTGCGGCTCCTGGTGGAGAGCTTCTTCAGGTCTTCCTGCATCTGGTTCCAGGCGACGCCCATGGCCGGGGGCATGCCGCCGCTCTTCGCGGGGTCCTGCGAGAAGATGAGTATCGGCAACGCGCCATAGGGGCCGCTGTGGACGGTCTCTTTGCCTGAGGCGTCCATGCTGTTCATCTCCGCCAGCACGGCGGTGATCTGCGCGTGGCAGAGATCTTCAGCCTGCAGCTTTGAGGCCTGCGCATCAAAGCCCGGCATCGTCCGCGAGCATTGGCCGAAGAGGCGGGGAATGCCGGCGTCCATCATGAATCTCTGGATCAGCGTGTTGAGCCACTGGGGCGGACCCTGGCTCATGGCCGCTTTGAAGGCCGGGTTCTCCTGCTGCATGGGCGTGGAGCCATCGACGAAGACGATTCCCTGCAACCCGTCGGGATAGCGGCTGGCGAAGTCGCGCATGTAAATGCCGGCGATGGAGTGGCCCATGAGCACGATGGGGCCGGTGATTTTGGCCTCGGTCAGCAGGCCATGCAGTTCGTCGGCAATGTGGTCGGCGTCGCGCGGCGCAGGCAGCGCATCGCTGAAGCCAAAGCCGGCGCGGTCATAGGCGCAGACGCGGGTTGTCTTTGCGAGTTCGGGTTGAATGCCGCCCCAGATGAGCGCATCGTTGCCCAGGCCGGCCTCAAGCACGATGGTGGGCGAACCCGCGCCAGTGCAATGGATGTGCATGGTGTGGCCATTGACCGTGTAGTATTCGCCGGGCGGCGGATTGTGGGCGCGGAACCAGCCCAGGGCGATGGCATTGAATCCGGCGCTGGCGGCGATCACAGTCCAGAACAGCACCGCGAGGGAGATCACAATGCGCTCGATGACTTTGCGCCAGGTGCGAAAGCTCCTGGTTGAGAGCGAAAGAATACGGCGCACACAGAGAAAGACGATGGCAGCCCCGAAGAGCAGAATCAGCACCGGGACCACGCCGTAATCAAGATCCATGACACACCTCAGCTTTGGATTTCTCTGGCAGAGAACTCAGCCGACCATTCTATTGCCTGCCAGGCGAGCCGGTCGAACCTGATCGCTGCTGCCTGCGCCCGATGCGCCGCAGTCCACTCCGGATCAGCAACAATCGTTGCATCTTCTAGCGCGCGGCTGGAATCCAAAGCTACACAGGAGACGCATTCCCCATGGCAGAGAGAATTGCATTCATCACCGGCGGCAATCGCGGAATCGGGTATCAGACAGCGTTCGAGTTGAAAGGCGCGGGCGTGAAAGTGGTGATCGGGTCGCGCGACCTTGCGCAGGGCGAGCAGGCCGCGGCCCGGTTGCGCGCCGCGGGCGCAGACGCCGACGCGATTCGCTTTGATGTCACCAACCCAGCGGACCACAAGGCCGCCTACGACTACTTCAATTCAAGATACGGGCGGCTCGACATTCTGGTGAATAACGCCGGTGTGGCCGGGGGCACCTTCCCCGGCACGGGGCCGGAGCACTCGGCGGGCGAAGTGCCGATGGATCTGCTGCGCAGGGTGTTTGAGACCAACTTTTTTGCCCAGGTTGCGGTGACGGTGGCGCTGCTGCCGCTGATCAAAAAGAGCGCAGCCGGGCGGATCGTGAACCTGTCGAGCATTCTTGCCTCGCTGAAGCTGCACGCCACACCCGGCTCGCCCATCTACGATGCCAAGTCGTTCGCTTACGACGCATCGAAGACGGCGCTGAACGCGTTCACCATTCACCTGGCGCACGAGCTGCGGGGAACGAAGATCAAGGTCAACTCCGCGCACCCTGGGTGGGTGAAGACGGACATGGGCGGCCCGCACGCGACGATGGAGCTGAGCGAAGGCGCAAGAACCAGCGCCGCGCTGGCCACGCTGCCGGAGGACGGGCCGACCGGGGGCTACTTTCATCTGGGGCAGCCGCTGCCCTGGTGAGCATGCCCCGCGGCGATTGCGACGAGGGTGGAAACAGGCCAGCGGAATCGGGATGCGTGGCGCCTCAGATCGCGATCCTGGTTTCGATGGAGTCGTAGTCGGCGCGCACGCCCTTGGGACTGGAGTCCAGCAACCCGGCGCCGGCCAGCGCCTTCACATCCGCATGCACATTGCTGTAGTCGCGGCCCAGCGCCTTGGCCAGCGCGCGGACGCTGGTCACGTTGTTGCGCCGGACGTAACGCAAAAGCTCCATCCGCTTGCCGGTCAGCACGCGGGCCAGGGCATCCCAGCTTTCAAAGGCCAGACGGCGCTCGTGAAAGCTCTCTCCACCCTCGGCCCGACGCCAGGCGGCGATAAACTGGCGGGAGGCCTCGTCTTCAAATTTGCCGCCGATGGTGAATTTGACATCGCTCATTTTTGACCTCGCAATCCGTGAACGTCCGACCAGAAATCAGCCACCAACTGCTCCACCGTGCTAAACGCGTACGCCGTCTCGACATCCAGGAAATGTCGATGGTCACCCTTGCCGCGCTCGTTATCGTACCCCACTTCGCGAACTCCGGAGCGACCATAGAAGAGCGAGTACTTCAACCCATGCGCCGACGGCATCACCGGCCTGGGAACGCGCCAGAGCACCATCTCCACAATTGCGCCGTCGTCATAGTCGATGCGCTGGTGAAAAAGGAGCTCAGCCTTCATTGCGCGTCCATGATGGCATTATAGGCCATATGGTTCATTATGTCATCACTCTCCAGCCGCGCGGTCATACCCCCTCGCTTTGCCCTACAAATGTCCGCCCTGCCCCACTGGATATCCGTGCCAAACAACGCGCCAAACAGGCTATTTCTACCCTGTTTTCTCACTTCTCGTCCTGCTGTAACCAGACGGTCTGCATCAAAGGCTCTGCCCCCGGGCGGACGAAGTCTCTTCACCGGCCTCGCCGGGCGAAGATGCCGCCTTCCATGTGCGGAAACCGGCACATTTCGTGCGGTTTCAGGCGGAGCCGTTTTTGCCCTCAGCGCATTTGAGACGGCCTTGCCTGGTCCAAAACCGTGCGGCACTTTCGCTCGATATTCGCCATTCTGCGCTATAATCCTTGCCATGGACTTTCAACTGGTGACGCCGTACAAGCCGAAGGGCGACCAACCGCGCGCGATCGATGAGCTGGTGCAGGGGCTTGCGGCCGGGGAGCGGCACCAGGTTCTGCTGGGCGTGACCGGGTCGGGCAAGACCTTCACGATGGCGAAGGTGATTGAGCAGTCAAACCGGCCGGCGCTGATACTGGCGCACAACAAGACCCTCGCCGCCCAGCTCTATCACGAGTTCAAGCAGTTCTTCCCCAACAACGCGGTCGAATACTTTGTGAGCTACTACGACTACTACCAGCCGGAGGCGTATATCCCGGCCGGGGACCTGTATATCGAGAAGGAAGCCACGGTGAACGAGGAGCTGGACAAGCTGCGGCTGTCAGCGACGCGGAGCTTGTTTGAGCGGCGGGACTCGATCATTGTGAGCTCAGTGAGCTGCATCTACGGCCTGGGGTCTCCGGAGGCTTATTACGGGATGCTGCTGCTGCTGGAGAAGGGGCAGAAGATCAGCCGCAAAGACATTCTGCGGCGGCTGGTGGAGATTCTTTACGAGCGGAACGATGCGGACTTCCGGCGCGGGACGTTCAGGGTGCGCGGCGACATTATCGAGATCTATCCGACGTACGACGAGACGGCTTACCGGATTGAGATGTTCGGCGACGAGATTGAATCGCTCTCGCAGATTGACCCGTTGTTTGGGACGGTAAAGCAGAAGTACTCGCGGCTGCCGATCTATCCCAAGAGCCACTACGTGATGCAGCCGGAGCGGAAGGCGGAGGCGGTTGAGACGATTGTGGCGGAGCTGAATCAGAGGGTCAGCGAGCTGGAGGCCGAGGGGCGGATGGTGGAGGCGCAGCGCATTCATCAGCGCACGCGGTTTGACCTGGAAATGATCAAGTCGATGGGCTACTGCCACGGGATTGAGAACTACTCGCGGCACTTCAGCGGGCGGCTGCCGGGCGAGGCTCCGCCGACGCTGCTGGATTATTTTCCGCGGGATTTTCTGCTGTTTGTGGACGAGAGCCACGCGACGATTCCCCAGGTCCACGGCATGTGGTTTGGGGACCGGAGCCGCAAGCAAAACCTGGTGGACTACGGGTTCCGGCTGCCCTCAGCCATGGACAATCGGCCGCTGAAGTTTGAGGAGTTTGAGAACCGGATTCACCAGACGATTTATGTGTCGGCGACGCCGGGGCCGTATGAGCTGACGCGCTCCGCAGGCGTGGTGGTGGAGCAGGTGATTCGGCCGACAGGGCTGGTTGATCCGGAGGTGGAGATTCGACCGGTGAAGGGGCAGATTGACGATCTGCTGGCGGAGATTCGCGACCGGGCCAAGCGGAACGAGCGCGTGCTGGTGACGACGCTGACCAAGCGGATGTCAGAGGATCTGGCCGGCTACTACACCGAGGTGGGGGTGCGCTGCCGCTACATGCACTCGGAGATTGAGACGCTGGAGCGGGTGAAGCTGCTGGCGGGTCTGCGCAAGGGCGAGTATGACGCGCTGATCGGCATCAATTTACTTCGGGAAGGGTTGGATTTGCCGGAGGTTTCGCTGGTGGCAATTCTGGACGCGGACAAGGAGGGATTTCTGCGCTCGGCGGGGTCGCTGATCCAGACCATGGGGCGCGCGGCGCGGCACCTTGAGGGCAAGGCAATCTTGTACGCGGACCGGATTACGGACTCGATGCGGCGGGCGATGGACGAGACGGATCGGCGGCGGACGGTGCAGCGGGCTTATAACGAGGAGCACGGGATTACGCCGCAGTCGATTCTGAGCAAGATCGATATGGGGCTGGCAGCGATTTTGAAGGCCGAGTACGGCGACGTGGAGGAGGCAGAGACGGCCGGGATGCCGGAGTTTGCCTCGCAGGCCGAGCTGGATGCGTATATTGCGAAGCTGGAGACGGAGATGCGCGAGGCGGCGAAGAAGTTCGAGTTTGAGAAGGCGGCTCGGTTGCGCGACACGATCAAGGAGCTGCGCGACAAAGAGTTCCTGTTCGGGTGAGGCTCAGGCAGCGACTCTGGGAGCGACCAGGCGCGGCCCTTCTTGAGCCTCGCCGGTGCTGAAGCGGTTTGCCTGCTCTCTGAGCTGATGGGAGATGGTGACCAGTTCCTCGGCGGTGCGCGCGCTTTCTTCAGCGCCCTCTGAAGAGGACATGATGTTGGCGGCGATCTGGTTCATGGATTCGCCCACGAGGCCGGATGCCTGCGACTGCTCTTCAGCGGCCTGGGCAATCTGCTCGAGGCGCTGGCGCATTCCGGCGGCGCTTTCACCGAGGGCACTGAGCGAGCGGCTGGCGGAGTCGGCGGTGGTGACGCTTTTTTCAACCCGCTCAGAGCTTTCGCGAATGCTCTCGACCGCCTCGCGGGTGCCCTCCTGGATGGATTGAACGGCGTCGCCGATCTCTTTGGTGGCGGCGGTGGTGCGCTCGGCAAGGCGGCGCACCTCACCGGCGACGACGGCAAATCCGCGGCCGTGCTCGCCGGCGCGGGCCGACTCAATGGAGGCATTGAGGGCGAGCAGATTGGTTTGCCCGGCGATCTCCTGAATCAGGGTGACGATCTGGCCGATCTGACTGGAGCGCTGGCCGAGGATCTCGACGTTTCTGGCGTTGCGTTGGGCCTCATCGGCGAGCACGCGCACTTCCTGGGCGACAGCATCCACGGTCTGGCAGCCTTCCGAGGCGAGATTGCCGGTTTCGACAGCGCTCCGCGCAGCATTGTGGCAGTGCTCCGTGACCTCGCGCACGCTGGCGATCATCTGCTCCAGCGCCGCGGCAACCTGCGACGACTGGTTTCTGGTTTCCGCCGCGGCATGGGCGATCTGGTTGGAGGAGTTGGAGACATCGTTGGCGTTGGAAGCGAGATAGCCGGCCGCGGACTGGATCTGGACCACCATGGTATGCAAGTTGTCGCGCATGTGGCCCATGGCTTCAATCAACTGGCCGAGCTCGTCGCTGCGGCCGTGTTCCGGAGACCTGGCCGTGAGATCGCCCTCGGCAATGTCGTGGACAAAGTGGACGCATCGGGTCATTCTGTGGCCCAGGGAGCGGGCAAAGAGGACGCTCCAGCCGGCGAGAGCGGACCAAAGCAGAATGAGCACAACCGCCAGAAGACGCTGCTCGTTCTGGAGCCGCAGGGCCTCCTCGGCGGGCACCGTCTGGGCCAGGGCGCTGAGGCGCTCGGCTACCTGGTCAAGCATGTCGGTGGGGGGACGGTCTTTGCCCTTGAGAGCGGCGTCGGCCTGGGCGTAGTCGCGGGTTGGTTTGTAGCCGGCCAATCCGGCCTCATACTGGCTGGCGAGGAGCGCATGGCGTTGCAGGAACTCCGCCAGGGCCGCGTGTGCCTGGGGATCGCGAATCTGCGCCAGCAATTTTGCGCCGGCGCCGTCGACCTGGGCGCTGAGGGCGTGGAACTCTGTCTCATATTTAGACAGTGCCGCATCGTCTTTGCCGCGGAGCAGAATGTCTTTCCAGGCCTGCACCTGTTTTTTGAAGGTGACTTGCAGCACGCGCACCTGCTGGGCCTGCGCGATCTCGCCCTGAATGATGGCCGTGTAGCGGGCGCTGATGCCGGCACAACGAACGATCAGGTAAGTGGATGCGCACCCGCCGGCGAGCAAGGCCGCGCCGAGGAGCAGGTAGATGGTGTGCGAGATCCGAAGCGAACGCATAGGAGAGCGTATCGGCCCAAAATACAGAATCTTGATGCGCGGCGTGGCGATTTCCGGTTTTCCCGGCGCGGTGCTGCCGATGCGGTGCGGCGCACCGCGGCGCTCGGGCGCGTATTTCAAGTGCCTGGCAAAGAGGCGATCGGCGCGGGCTTTTTGTACTTGGAGACCGGGCCGAGCGCCTTGTAATTTAGACACAAACTTTCCTGGGAGGCTGATGCATGGCCAAAGCTGCGTGTGAGAAAGAAGGCCAACTGGTCGCGGCCGATGCGGTTCTGCGGTCGTTTGCGATTCACAACCGGATTCACCTTTATTTGCTGGACGCGCTGCCCGCCGAGGCCTGGAGCGCGGCGACGCCTACCGGCAAGGGGAGGACGCTGGCGGCGCTGGTGGCGCACATCCACGGCGTGCGGCTGATGTGGCTGAAGGCGGGGGGAGTGGCATCGCTGCCCGCGCTGCTGGAGAAGACGGCCACGGTGGCCGAGGCGAAGCGGGCGCTCACGGCCAGCGACGCCGCGGTGCGGGCGTGGCTGGAGCCAATCTTGAAGGGGCCGGCGAAGGTCTCGGGATTCAAGCCGGACGCGTGGGCTTTTGTCTCTTATCTGATTGCCCACGAGGCTCATCATCGGGGCCAGATGGTGCTGCTGGCCAGGCAGATGGGGCATGCGGTGGACCAGAAGACGAGCTTTGGGCTTTGGGAGTGGGGGGTGCGCTGATTCCGCAGAAGTTGGCATTCCCAATCTGACCCGAGGAAATCCCACGGTGTGAGCCAGATCACACGCTGAAGGCCTATGATGGAGTGAGAATATGCTCGTTGGGAGACCATTTGGCTCCCCGCCCGCGTGCGAGAATCATCAGGGAGCTTGAATGGCAACCTTCGGAAGTCTTTCACTACTTATTGCATTGGCGCTGGCTGCGTATAACCTGCTGGCGGGGGCGTTGGCCCTGCGGCTGCTGGCCACCGGCCAACCGGCGCGCATCTCACCGGAACGGCTGGCTGAGACGGCGCGGCGGGCAGGCATTGCCGGATTTGCGGCGGTGACGGCGGCGGCGTTTGCGCTGGTTTGGTCAGTCTTTGCCAACGACTTTTCAATCACCTACATCATGGAGCACTCGAACCGCGCGCTGCCGGGAGCCTATAAGTTTTCGGCTCTGTGGAGCGGGCAGGAGGGCTCGCTGCTGTTGTGGGCGTGGCTGCTGGGCATCTATGGATTTGTGCTGCGGCTGCGGCACAAGACAGATGTCCGCCTGTACGCCTTCGCCGGGGTGATTCTGGCCGGCATCCAGGTGTTCTTTCTGGCGGTGCTGAACTTTGCGGCGCCACCCTTCGCGCTGATGAAGGGCGCCATCCCGGAAGACGGCAACGGGTTGAATCCGCTGCTGCAGTATCCGGAGATGGTGATCCATCCGCCGATGCTTTACCTGGGCTATGTGGGCTTCTCGGTTCCGTTTGCGTTTGCGCTGGGGGCGCTGATGATGCGCTACCCGGGCGAGAAGTGGATCAAGATTACGCGCGTGTGGACGCTGGTGACGTGGCTGTTTCTGACCTGCGGCATCTTTCTGGGCATGCACTGGGCGTATGCCGTGCTGGGCTGGGGCGGCTACTGGGGCTGGGACCCGGTGGAGAACGCGAGCTTTATGCCCTGGCAGACGGGGACGGCGTTTCTGCACTCGGTGATGATGCAGGAGAAGAAGGGGATGATGAAGAGCTGGAACGTGTGGCTCATCTTCTCAACCTTCCTGCTGACGCTGCTGGGCACGCTGCTGACCAGGGCCGGGCTGGTGAGCTCGGTGCATGCGTTTGCGCAGTCGTCGATCGGGACGTGGTTTGTGGCGTTCATGGTGATCGTGCTGGCGGTGTGCATCTTTACGTATATCTTGCAGCGCAGGCACCTGAAGACCGAGCATCACCTGGAGTCGCTGGTGAGCCGCGAGTCGAGCTTTCTGTTTAACAATCTGGTGCTGCTGACGGCCTGCTTTGTGATTCTGTGGGGCACTCTGTTCCCCATTCTGAGCGAGTACGTGGTGGGCAACAAGGTGACCATGGGGGCGCCGTGGTACAACGCGGTGGCTGTTCCCATCGGCATCTTCCTGCTGTTTTTGACGGGCGTGGGTCCGCTGCTGCCCTGGAGGTCCACGTCGATGCGGGCCATCAAGCGCAACTTTGTGGCTCCGGTGATTGCGCTGTGGGTGACGGCGATTGTTTGCCTGCTGGCAGGCGACCGGCCGTGGAAAGACGGCGCGTTTGACGCCGGCAACTTTTATGCGCTGGTGGCCTTTGCGGTTTCAGCGGGCGTGTTTACGGCAATTGTGATGGAGTTCATGCGCGGCGCGGCGGTGATTGCCAAACAGACCGGGCGCAACCTGCTGGTGGGCGCATGGCTGCTGACGCGGCGCAACACGCGAAGATATGGCGGCTACATCATCCATATTGGAGTGGTGATCGTGGTGATCGGCCTTGCCGGAGCGGCATTTAATCGCACGAATGAAAGCGAGATGGCGCTGCACGACAAGATGACCATCGGGCCGTACACGCTGGAGTGCGTGGGGGCGACGCAGGATACGAACCCCAACTATGACTCGCAGTATGCGCTGCTGGATGTTTCAAAGGGCGGCAAGGTCCAGTTCCAGATGGCGCCGGAGAAGCGGGTTTACACGGTAAGCATGCAGCCGCAGACGATGGTGGCCATTCACTCGGTGCCGAGCTGGGATTTGTATGTGGTGTATGAGGGCAGCAACCCCGACACCGGGCAGCCGATCATCAAGGCGTTCCTGAATCCGCTGGTTGGATGGATCTGGGCGGGGCTTGTGATTCTGGTATTCGGCACGCTGGTGGCGCTGGTTCCGAGCCAACTGCCGGCAGCTCAAAAAGGAGGCCAGTGATGGGTGCTTCCGCACGTTTTGGTTTTTGGATGAAGGCGTTGCAAGCGACCGCGGTGGCCGTAGTGGTGTGCTTCTCACTGGGAGCGACCGATGCGGGTACGCGGTATAACACGCTGAACCACCATTTGATGTGCACCTGCGGATGCGCGGAGATTCTGGGCGAGTGCAACCATGTGGGCTGCCCGAACTCGACCGGCGAGCTGAAGGAGCTGCGCGCGGCCATCGACGAGGGCAAGACGGACCAGCAGATCATGGACGTCTTCGAGGCCAAGTACGGGGCGGTGGTGCTGGCAGCGCCGACGGCCAAGGGCTTTGACCTGGTGGCCTGGATTGCGCCGTTCGCGGTGTTTGCGGCGGCGATGCTGGGAACGGTGCTGCTGGTTCGGCGGTGGTCGGCGGGCACACCGCAACTGGCGAGCACGGAAGATGTTGATCCCGCGGTGACCGCACTGCGCGAAAAGATACGCCGGGAGACCGACACCGGCAACGACGGAGGCTATTGAGCCATGACCGAATCCCTGGGCCTGATTCTCGGCGTCATTCTGGCAATTGCGCTTTTCTTTTACACGTTTTGGCCAGAGAACGCCTCGGCCAGCCAGCGGGAGAAGACGCGGCTGGACTACCTGCTGGAGCGCAAGGAACAGCTGTATGAAAACCTGCGCGATTTGAGCTTTGAGTTCCGCGCGGGCAAGTACCCTGAAGAAGATTACGTTGCGCAGCGGGGCCAGCTTGAGAATGAGACGGCGCAACTGATGGCCGAGATTGAACAATTGCAACAGGCGTGAGGCGCGCGCGCCGATACGCCGCAGCGTTGGCCGGCAGGGATGAAGGAGTTTCCCCTCAAGCCCTTTCCGGCGCCAACCCCAACCCGACCGAGACATAGGATTTTTAGACGACCATGAGAACAAGCCAGATTTTGCTTCGCACATTTGCCCTGAGCCTGCTGCTTGCAGCCGCGGGAGCACAGGCCGCGCCAGTCACCGGGACGGTGACCAACAAGACCACAGGCAAGCCGGCGGCCGGCGACGCCGTGGTGCTGGTGAACCCGATGGCGGGCATGAGCGAAGTGGCGCACACCACCACCGATGCACGCGGCCATTTCTCGCTGCAGCGGCAGGGCGAAGGGCCTGCGCTTCTGAAGGCGATGCACCAGGGGGCGGAGTATTTTATTGAAGCGCCGAAGGGCGGAGCGCCGGGCGATATCGCGGTGTATGACGTGGCGCAGAAGGTGCAGGGCGTCTCACTCGAGGCGGACGTGATGGAGATGGAGACCGACAACGGCCTGTTGCGGGTGACGGAGCGGTTCTTTGTACACAACACGAGCATGCCGCCGATGACGCAGTGGAGCCAGCACTCGTTTGAGATTGTGCTGCCGGCCGAGGCGACGGTGGAAGGGGCGCAGGCCCAGCGGCCGACCGGGCTGCCGACCAGCATCAAGCTGGACCCGGACGGAGGGCGGGGCCACTACGCGTTCAACTTCCCGATTCAGCCGGACGACGGGGAGAAGAACACGATGTTTCAACTGAGCTATACCGTGCCCTACAACGGCAAGTTCACGTTCAAGGCGCAGGAGTCAATGCCGGCGCAGAACGTGGCCGTGCTGCTGCCCAAGAGCATCACCTTCACGGGAGGCGCGGGAGCGACGTTCCAGAATGTTCCGCAAGACCCGAACATACAGACCTATTTGACCAAGAACGCCGCGGCGGGCAAGGTGATTCAGTTCACGATTGAAGGCACGGGCTCGATGCCGCGCGAGCAACAGGGCGCAGCGGCGGGCCCGCAGGGAGCGGATAGTGGGGGCCAAACCGCGGCGCCGGGCAACCAGCCGGGCGGCGGACTGGGCACGCCCATCAACACGCCTGACCCGTTGAGCAAGTACAAGTGGTGGATTCTGGCCGGGCTGGCCCTGCTGCTGGCAGCGGGCGCGGCGTTCCTGCTGGGCAAGCCGGTGGGAACGGCGGCGCAGGAGGGCGGCGCGGCAGTGGGCGGGCCGGTTGCCACACCGGCGGGCAAGCAGAACGCGCTGTTGAATGCGCTGAAGGAAGAGATGTTCGCGCTGGAGAGCGAGAAGATCAGCGGCACGGTGAACGCGAAGGAATACGCCGAAGCGAAGGCGGCGCTGGAGACGGTGCTGAAGCGGGCTTTGAAGCGCAACTCGTAGCTGCGTGCGCACAAGGCGCGAATAGATCAAGAAGTGCAATGGGTACTGAAGACCGGCCTGCAGGTTCCCGATGGGATCTGCAGGCCGGTTTGCGTTGATGGACTTGATCAGGGGGCTATGTGAAGGCGGACGCCGGCGGACAGCTTGCCGGAGTCGCGCACCGGGCGGGAGGCCGCCGATGGTGAATTGACACGCTTCTCTGCGCGGTGCTTCAATCCTCCCTGAAGAATTCCCAGGGGAGAGTGCGCCATGCGACTCGCGAATCGAATCCTGCCCGTGTTTCTGCTTGCAACCCTTTCAGCCTTTGCGCAGGGCGCAGGCACGGCCGCGAAGATTATTTCCATTCAAGGCAAGGACGTGACGCTGAGCAACGCACTCGGCTGCAGGCTGGCCGTTTATCGAGACGGCGACAAGTACGGCATGGGCACGTTCTACTTCCACGACGCGAAGCTGGGAGACACCGTGACAACCTTCCTGAAGGAAGACAGCAATTATGTGTGGGACGAGTACCAGGCCACGCGGTATGAGATTGAGGAGAACACTTCGCAGCGCGGAACCATTACCTTTTACGGCGTGGTGGGCGGCGGAGAGCGCAACATGTCGTCAAAGTGGATGGTGACCATCACGCTGACGAGCGAGAACACCGCGTACCAGATTCATTACAAGGTGGAGCCTTATCTCTGGTCGGCGCGCTTTCACGCGCTGTATGGGGCCGTGCCTTTTAACAACGCGGCCATGCAGTTTGTTCAGTATCCGCTGGAGAACCCGTTGCGACCGCCGTTTGCGGGGCGCTGGGAGTTGTATCCGGACGTGGGCAAGGTTCCATTCATCTTTGGCAAGCAGACACTTCAGGGAGCGGACAGTTTTGTGGGCGTGGGATACAAACTGACGGGCCAGGACTTTACCCAGGGCAGGCTGCAGTATGACGCCGCGGACGGAGGCGCACCGTTCAGGATTTATTTTCCGTATCGCTGGTACCCGGCGGCGATTGACTTTGGCAGCGAGGCAGCGAGCAGCGAGCCGGCAGAGAGCGATCCAGGCTTCCGCGCTCCGGCGTATGAGATGCACATGATCGTATCGACCGCAGGCACGCAGGCGCAGTGCATTCGCGGGTACCGCGAGGTGAGCGGCTTTGACGTCGCAACGCCGGCGAGGCGCACCATTGACGACTCAGTGAAGGCGCTGATGCGGGCTTACAAGGACGCGCCCTTGCAGGCGGTGTATGTTCCCGGCAAAGGATACCGCGGGCGGGCCTGGGCCAACTCCGACGAGAGAGGGAATTATTACGTCTACATCTGGCCGGGCTCGAACGTGCAACTGGCGCTGCAACTTTATGAGTACTGGGCACAGCACCCGTCAGAGACCTGGGCCAAGGAGCGCGCCATCGAGATGGCGAATTTTTATATCAAGAGCCAACTGCCCAACGGAGCCGTGCCGCGCAACTGGGATGAGGAGATGCAAAGGTACACGGCGGAGTCGCCCAACCTGCTGCCCGCGGGGTTTATCTATTGCCCGTGGAATACGGCGCAGGGCGCGGAGAACCTGTACAAGATGTATCTCGAACGGAAGAAGGTTGAAAACGTAGATGAGGCACGATGGAAGGACTCTGCGCTGCTGGGCATGCATTGGATTGTTCAGCATGTGGAGGCGGAGGGCCTGCTGGCGCACTCCTATGACAAGGATGACAAGTCATCGGGGATGATTGGGTCAGCGCCGGCGATTGCGCTGAGGGCGCTGGACTATTTCTCCGAGGAGACGCACGACAAGCAGTATGACCGGGCCCGCGACCGGCTTGAGGCGTGGTACTACAAGACATTTGCCGAAGTGAACGAATACTACAACGACGAGGACGACACGTATACGTGGAGGCCGCCGGCGAGTTCAGTGCAGTTCAAGGACAACGACGGGATTGAGACACTCGATTTTGCCGCTTACAGCGCCGTGCGATACATGGAGACGAAAGAGCCGCGCTATCTGCACTGGGCCGAGGATGTTGCCGCCTACGGATGGCTGGAGAGAATGCCGGTTGAGATGCCGGGGTTCACGCATGGGACGCGCGGGTTGCTGGAAGAGCAGAACATCTGGCCGATGTACGATGTGCCGTGGGCGAGCGTAAGCAACCGGGCATTTGCTTATCTGGCCGCGATCACCGGCGACAGGTTTTATGCGGACTACTACAAGCTGCTGATTCAAACGCAGCTGTCTTATCAGCTGGTGGACGAGAAGTATCCATTCTTTGCATCGGTGCTGGGCAGGACGCCGGATTTGAAGCGGGTTCCATTCGGCGAGGCATCGCCCGCCACAAGCCGCAGGCCCTACGACCGGTTGCAGGAGAAGGTCGGCGACCGGATCGGCGTGTGGCTGATCTGGTATACATCCTTCTTTCTCGAAGATATGAAGGCCCCGTACATGTACTCGTATTTTGGCGGCAGGGATTGGGGAGTGGGAATGGATTATGAGCTGCCATTCAAGCCGGAGTTTGGCGATCATCCATACGTTACGGCTGCGACGACGCGGCTGATCGCGGCGGGCTGGAGTGCGCAGGGGCGCAGCCTCTATGCGGTTCTGAACGGCGAGGTGGGCAGCGGCGGAAGTTTGAAGGTGAAGTGGGACGCGGCGAAGTATCCGCCGGGCGGGGTGACAGTTGAAGTGAACGGCAAGTCAGCCGCGCCAGGCACATGGCACTACGATGCGGGCAGCGAGACGTTCAGCGTTGCGTACCAACAACGGGAGCCGACGGAGCGAATCGAGATCCAGACGAAATAGGGCCGGGCCGTTCTGTTGCTGTTGGGGAGGGCAGTGAGCAGTGCGGGCGAGTGAGACAATGAAGGGTTGGAGGCGCAGCGATGAATCTGTTCAAGACCACCGTTCTTCTTACCGCACTTACGTTGATTCTGGTTTTTGCCGGGGAGTATTTTGGCGGGGAGCAGGGCGCGCTGCTCGCCTTTGTGTTTGCGGCGGTGATGAATTTTTTGAGCTATTTCTACTCGGACAAGATTGCGCTGCGGATGTATCGGGCGCAGCCGGTGACGCGGGAAGAGCTGCCGCGGGTGTTTACGGTGGTGGAGCGGCTGACGCAGCGGGCAGGCATTCCGATGCCGAAGATTTATGTGATCCCGACGGAGTCGCCGAATGCGTTTGCGACGGGCCGGAATCCGAAGCACGCATCCGTGGCGGTGACGCATGGGATTCTGGCGCTGCTGACCGACGAGGAGCTGGAAGGCGTGCTGGCGCACGAGCTGAGCCACGTGCGCAACCGCGATATTTTGACGAGTTCAATTGCGGCCACGCTGGCCGGGGCGATCACGATTCTGGCGCGGATGGCGTTCTGGTTTGGCGGCGGGGACCGGCGCAGGGGCGGCGGGATTGGCGGGCTGATCATGCTGCTGCTGGCGCCGCTGGCGGCAATGCTGATTCAGCTATGGGTATCGCGAACGCGCGAGTACGAGGCGGATGCGAGCGGAGCGCATTTGACGGGGAATCCGTATGCGCTGGCCTCAGCGCTGGAAAAAATCTCAGCCGTCAGCCGGCAGGCGCCGCTGATGGCCTCGCCGAACTCGGCGCATCTGTTTATTATTGCGCCGCTGCTCTCGGGGGCAACGTTTGCGAGTTTGTTCTCGACGCATCCGCCGATCCAGAAGCGGATTGAGCGGCTGATTGGCAGGCCGTCGGTGTTAGGACCAGGCAACAGGGACTAGCGACGCAGGGACGAGGGACCAGGAATCTGCGCCGAGGTTTGAATTGTGGGCGCCTCCAATCGCGCCAGAGAAAAGTAAGGCAGAGATTTCCGTCGTAATGACTTCGTCGGCGGCCTTCACCCCCGTTCCCTGGTCCCTACGTCGCTGGTCCCTGCCGTCTGGTGCCTGTTCGGTTGGGCCGTGTATTCTTTCGTCATGAAAACTCTGCTGCGGTCGCTTCTTTATCTCGCGCTCATGGTGTGGCTGGGCGCCGAGGTCTTCTTCCCCATTACGGCGGCGGTTGCGTTTGGCACGCTGCGTCCAGACACGCACGCAGCGGGCATGATTGTGCGGCAACTGCTGACGATTCTTCACGGGATGGGATTGGTGTCGGGATTGGTGGCCATGGCGCTGCTGGCGCTGGCGCCGGCATGGGGCATCTACAAGCCGCGCGCGGTGCTGGCGCCGATGGCTCTGGCGCTGGTGATGGTGGCGCTGACGGTGTATGCGCAGTTCGGGATTATGCCTGCCATGGAGGTGGACCGCGCGACAGCCGGCGGGGCCATCAACACCTTTGACACCAGCAATCCGACGACCGTTCACTTCAACAACCTGCACGATCGCAGCCTGCATGTGGAAGAGGCGATTCTGCTGATGGGGCTGGCGACGGTGGTGCTGGTGGCCAAGGCGGAGACGGGGCGGGCCTAGGGAACGGGGACGTAGGGACTAGGGACGTAGGGACTAGGGACGTAGGGACTAGGGACTAGGGACTAGGGAAAGCATGATCGTCGCCGAATCAAGGGTCAACGATGCCCTTAGAGCCGAGGATATCGAGTCGCTGATGGATGCGGGGGCTCCCGAGAATGAGTACTCGCCTGAAGCGCGGAGCATCGTGAGTGCCGTGGCGACTATCGACGATTGCGAGGTCACTGAAGAATCGATTGCTGGGGTGATCCGTTCCATCTGGGCGTGATCTTTTAGCTTAGGTGAGGGGGATCTTGATCTGCGAATGCCCTCGTTTCGGAAAATCGCGCGCCGGATTCTGACTTCCGGCCCCGAATTCTAAAGTCACGGGCTCACGCGATTCCCGGGGGGTGTCTCATACATACCATTCAGTTCGCGTCATGCATCGTTCCGGGGCTAAAGCCCCAAGTTTTGTTGGGATTCTTTCGGCACGACTGAAGTCGTGCCCTGTTACAAAGCCCTCTTCGAATTGGGTTTTGCCGCAATTCTAAAACCGTGCCCTTTCAAAGCCAAATCATGCGATGGCGTTGGGTCCCTGATCCCTTATCCCTGGCCCCTGACTCTGGTTCCTGTATCATCGAAGAGGTCACGGAGCGCGCGGAATATCCTTGCCGGACCCCATAGGAAGTGCATGAAGACTGGAATTATCGGCCTGCCTCAGGTGGGCAAGACATCGCTGTTCAAGATTTTGACCAAGGCCAAGCTTGAGGACCGGGGCCACTCGCGCCAGGAACATATTGGCGTGGCGCGTGTGCCGGACGACCGGCTTGACAAGCTGTCGGCGCTGTACTCGCCGAAGAAGACGACCTACGCGACGGTGGAGTATGTGGACGTGGCGGCGATCGGGCAGGAAGCGCTGAAAGAGACGGCGTTTTTGACCAGCCTGCGCAACGTGGATGCGCTGATTCATGTGTTGCGAGCGTTTGAGGACGAGTCAATTGCGCACGTGGGGCCGATCGATCCTCTGCGCGACATCAAGAACGTGGATTTCGATTTGATGATCAGCGACCTGACCCAGATTGAGAAGCGGCTGGAGCGGCTGGAGAAGGACCTGAAGAAGGGCCGGACGAGCGAGCTGGAACAGGAACAGGCGCTGCTGATCCGCTCAAAGGAGTCGCTGGAGAAAGAGATTCCACTGCGCGAGCTGGAGATGACGGCGGAAGAGAAGAAGCTGATCAAGGGCTTCATGTTCCTGTCGCAGAAGCCGATCTTGTATGCGCTGAACATTGGCGAGAGCACAACGCTGGGCACGGACCTGGAGGCGGCGGTGAGCCGCTTCAAGCTGGAGGAGGTTGCGCAGCGGCCGAATGCGGGCGCGACGGCCATCTGCGGCAAGGTGGAAGCCGAGCTGGCGGAGATGGACGACGAAGAGGCGGCGGAGTTTCTGGGCAGCTATGGGCTGCATGAGAGCGGGCTGGTAAGGCTGATCCGGAAGAGCTATGAGCTGCTGGGACTGATCAGCTTTTTCACGGCCGGCGAAGACGAGTGCCGGGCGTGGACGATTCCGCTGGGATCGAAGGCGCCGCAGGGGGCCGGGGCGATTCACTCGGACCTGGAGCACCACTTTATCCGCGCGGAGACGATTCGCTGGGACACGCTGCTGGAGGCCGGCTCAGAGGCGGCGGCGAAGGCCAAAGGGACGCTGCGGCTGGAGGGCAAGGAGTACGTGGTGCAGGATGGGGACGTGATGCACATCCGGCACAGCGGGTAAGCGGGGATGCTGAAGCTCTCACTGATTCTGGGCGCGATTGCGGCGCTGGCCGATGTGGCGGGCGGTCTGGTGCTGGTGAGGGCGCGCGGGGTAGAGCGCTACCTGCGGTATTTTGTGGCGCTGGGCGCGGGCTTTTTGATGGCCACCGCGCTGCTGGAGATGACGCCGGAGAGTCTGCGGCTGAGCCCGAAGCTGGCGCCGATTCTGATCATGGCGGGCTATTGCGTGGTGCACCTGCTGGAACACACCATCAACTCGCATTTTCATTTCGGCGAAGAGACGCATCCCGGGGAGTTTGTTTCGCGGCGGACGGGCAACTCAGTGATGGCGGGGCTGAGCCTGCACGCGCTGTTTGACGGGGTGGCGATCGGGTCAGGATTTCTGGTGACGAACTGGCTGGGCTGGCTGATCTTTCTGGCGATTTTTCTGCACAAGGCGCCGGAGGGATTCACGATGGCCTCAGTGATGCTGGCCAGCGGACGCAGCCGGAGCTCCGCTCTTTTATCGGCTGTCGTGCTTGCCGGTGCGACGCTGGCCGGAGTGCTGGTGATTGAACTGATTCCGAGCTGGCTGCCGTTTGGGTTGCCGGTCTCAGCCGGCGTGGCGCTCTATGTGGCGGCGACGGACCTGGTGCCGGAGGTGAATCGAGAGCCGGGGATTCGCATGGCGCTGGTGTTCTTTGCGGGTGTGGGGGCGTTTTTGCTGCTGCGGACGCTGCTGCCGGCGCTGTAGGGTCGCTAAGAACCGGATGCTTTGAATCCCAGGTTCCAAAAGCGGGATATGGGGCACGCAGCTCTGTGGGAGCCTGAGGCGGCAGACTCAAGCATTAGCGGCGCAGGCCGAGCTTGGCGGCGTAGAGCTTGACCAGGAGCAGCGCGTAGTCCCAGCCCACCTTGAGATTGGCCTTGCTGAACCCTCTACGGCGCAGGCCGAAGGCGAAGGGAATCTCTTTGACCGATTGGATGTGGCCGCGGACGAGGACCTCAAGCAGGAGCTTGAAGCCTGTCTTTTGAAACGTGACATGAGCGAGGCAACTGCGGCGCACCATGAACAGGCCCGACATGGGGTCATTGGCGCGGGCGCGGGCAGACTGGAGCGGCCAGGTGACCCAGATGGCCGCGGCAGAGAGGAATTTGCGCAGCGGGTTCCACGCGCCCAACTCTCCACCCAGGGTGTAGCGGCTGCCGATGGCGAGATCGGAGCCGTCCAGGATGGCCTGGAGGAGCTGGGGCAGAATCTCGGGAGGGTGCTGGAGGTCGGCGTCCATGACGCCGAGGATGGACGCATCAGTGTGTTGCCAGCCGAAGAGGATAGCGCCCGACAGCCCTGTCTCGCCAACGCGGACGATGAGGCGGACCCGGGGATCCTGCGCGGTGACGGCGGAGACGAGGGCATCAATGCCGTCGCGGCTGTCATCGTCGACAACGAGGATTTCATAGGGGGCATTGAGCGGATCGAGGGCGGAGCGAACCTGGTCAAGGACGCCCAGAATGTTGTCCGCCTCGCGGAGTGTGGGGATGACGAGGGCGAGTTTTTGCCGCGCAGTATCCGGCTCTGCCAACAGGGACGAAGCCCCATACCGGCCTTGCACCGAAGTTTCAGCCGCGGCAATCACTTATCAGAGCCATCTCTTTCCGTTGCAGCGTTGCGCCGGGGGTAACAAATACTGAAGTTAAGTATATGGGACTGGCGGGCATGGGGAGGAATCGGAGCCTTGGCGGCAGGAACCGGGAAAGACATCGGCTGGCCGGGTCCACTACAATCCCTGTTGGCTGTTCAGGCAACAAACAGGCTATGGGACGGAGTTTTTTGAGAGAGCAACCGCACGGGCCAAGAGCCGGGGAGGGCACGGAAGCGGCGCAGTTGTTCGCGAGCAGCGGGCCAGGGCTTGAGACTACATGGGCTCAAGGGGGCGATGGCGCGCCCGGGCAGAGGCAGAGCCCGATCTTTGAATGGAAGCAGGGGCAAACACGGTGAAAGGTCTCCGGCTGCGCAATGCCTGGCTCCTGCTGGCGTTTACGATTCTCGGATTTGCAGTGATGGGCTACCATCCTGGGCTGGAAGACGACGGGGCGTATCTCTCCGCGGTGAAGAGCGACCTGAACCCGGCTCTGTATCCGCATGACGCGGCATTTTTCCGCATCCAGCTTCAGGCCACGGTGTTTGACCGGTGGATGGCGGGCTTTGTGCATCTGACCGGGATGCGGGTGGAGTGGGCAGAGCTGTTATGGCAACTGGCCTCGATCGCGACGATTTTGTATTGCTGCTTTGCGATTGCGCGAAAGCTGTTTAAAGAGGAAGCTGCGCAGTGGGCGGGGGTGGCCATGGTGGCGGCAATGCTGACGCTGCCGGTGGCGGGCACGGCGCTGAACGTGGCCGACCAGCACCTGCATCCGCGCAACCTGGCTTCAGCGGTGATTCTGCTGGCTGTGGAGCGGGTGTTGGCCCGGAGGCGGTGGCAGGCTGTTCCGTGGCTGGCGCTGGCCTTTGCGCTGCACCCGATCATGGCCGCGATGGGGATCTCGTTCTGCTTTTTTCTGGCGATGGCGCAACTGGATCCTGCGCCGCGATGGATGTACTGCTGGCACGGACCCGCGCCCGGCGGGCGGCCCGAGGCAGGAGCGCGTTCGGCGGCCGCGTTTGCCCCGCTGGGCTGGATCTTTGCCGCATCGAACCCGACGTGGCGCACGGCGCTGAATACGCGCTCTTATCTGTTCATCTGGCAGTGGGCCTGGTATGAGTGGCTGGGCGCGCTGGCGCCGCTGTTTCTGTTCTGGCTGCTTTGGCGGGTGGCGCAGAGGCGGAGGCAGGATGCGCTGGCCCGGTTTGCGCTGGCGGTTTTTGTGTTTGGCGTGTTTCAACAGGCGCTTGCGATGGGGATGCAGGCCAGCCCGGCCCTGGTGCGGCTGGTGCCGCTGCAACCCATGCGCTATTTGCACCTGGTTTATCTCTTCATGGCGCTGCTGGGCGGGTGCCTGCTGGGGCAGTTCCTGCTGAAGGCAAGCGTGTGGCGGTGGGCGGTGTTTCTGCTGGTGTTCAACGGCGGAATGTTCGCCGTGCAGCGGGAGATGTATAGCGGCAGTCTGCACCTTGAGTTGCCGGGAAGGGTCTCAGACAACGCCTGGCTTCAGGCGTTTGCGTGGGTTCGCGCGAATACCCCGACCGACGCATATTTTGCGCTTGGGCCGCGGTACCTGGCAGAGCCGAACGAGGACTTTCACGGTTTTAGAGCGCTGGCTGAGCGCAGCCAACTGGCCGATGCGGTGAAAGACGGCGCGATGGCGGCGATGGTGCCGGAGCTGGCCGCTCCGTGGCTGACGCAGGTGCACGCGCAGCAGGGCTGGACGCACTTCAAGCTGGCCGATTTTGAGCGGCTGAAGGCGGAGTTTGGGGTGGATTGGGTGGTGGTTGCGTATCCGCCGGCCGATGGGCTCACGTGCCGTTGGCACAATGACGTTTTGACGGTTTGCCAGGTGCCGTAAGGGCAGGGAACAGGGAAGAGGGAACAGGGAATAGTTTTCGTTGTGCGGGGGCGCAGAGCAAACGGCTTAGGCGTCATTTCTGGTGGTGGCTGTGACTTGAAGATGTGAGGGGATTGGCGGCGCGGGACGGCCGTGAGCCGCGAGTGGTCTTCTTTCCCTGTTCCCTGTTCCCTGTTCCCTGTTCCCTGTTCCCTGTTCCCTGTTCCCTGTTCCCTGCTCCCTGTCACCTGTTCCCTGTTCCCTTTTCCCTGCTCCCTGTTCCCAGTTCCCTGCCCTGCTTTCCTGCATCTTGTGCTTTGCGGAATGGGGGCGCTTCCTCCAGAATGGAAGTATCACCCTATTCCGGTACGGAGACCGGGCCATGCTCAATCTTTCGCAGCGGTTGATTCTCGGCTGTGTGCTGCTGGCGTGCCTGACGGCAGGTCTGGTGGCGGCCACGTATAACGCTTTGGCGGCGGGGGGGCAGTTGAAGCTGGCCCTGATGTTTGTGGGCCTGGCGGTTCTGGTGGAGTTTGCAACGATGCTGGCGGTGCTTCGGCCGATCCAGCGGCTGGCCCGGGATGCGCGGTTGATTGCGCAGGGCAACCTGGAGCACCGGGTAGAGTGGAGCAGCCGGGACTCGTTTGGCCAGATTGCGGCGGAGATGAATCGGATCGTGGTACGGCTAAGGGATCTGCGCGATTCCGAGGCCGGGCGCCGGCAGATGGAGTATCAGCTCTCAGACGCAGTGCTGCAGTCGATCTTTGAGCCGATTATTGTGACCGATGGCAAGGGGCACGTGCTGAAGGTGAACCAGTCAGCGGCGGAGCTGCTGGGCGAGGCGGCCGGGGACCGGATGGCGCTGGCCAATACGCCGGGCGGCGACAAGATTCTAAGCGCGATTCGGGATGCGGTTTCAATGCAGAAGGCGGTGGCGGCCGAGGGCGAAGCGGCGATGCTGCCGATGCGGATCGGCAAGCAGGAGCGGAGCTTCAGGCTGCGGACGACGCCGATGCGCGACTCAGAGGGCCGGCTGCTGGGCACGGTGACGACGCTGGAAGACGTGACAACGCTGAAAGACACGGACCGCTTCAAGACGCAGTTCATCTCAGTGGCCAGCAGCAAGCTGCGCGATCCACTGCTGCAGTTGCGGCGGGGACTGTATGCATTGGGGCAGGGGTTTGGCGGGGAGTTGAAGCCTTTGCAGGCCGAGCTGGTGGCGGCAGCGGGCCATGAGTCAGAAAAGCTGGACGACCTGATGGCCGACCTGATTGAAGTGGCAGAGCTGGACACGGGCAAGCGGGAGTTCACGTTTGAGCGGCTGCGGCCGCTTCAGGCGCTGGGCGAGGCCCGCGACCGCTATTGCGATGAGGCCACGCAGAAGCACATCCGGGTTGAGGTGCGGGCCTATGCGGATCTGTCAGTGGTGAAGGCGGACCGGCGGGCGCTGCGCTCGATTCTGGACAACCTTTTGTCGAACGCGATCCGGTACACGCCGCAGGATGGAGAGATTCTGCTGGCCGCCGAAGAGATCAAGGATCATGTGCAATTTACGGTGCGGGACACGGGGCGCGGGATTGAGGCGGAACGGTTGAGCACGATCTTTGACCGCTTCAACCAGTTCTCAGAGAGCGGAACGGGGATGGGGCTGGCGCTGGTGCGCCGGCTGGTGGAGTCGCTGGGCGGACAGATTGCCGTGGAGAGCCGCCTGGGCCACGGGGCCACCTTCCGCTTCACGTTGCCGGTAGCCGCGGTGGAACAAGTTCGTCATCCGGTCGAGGTGGGCTGAGCCATGGCAGAGATCATTCTTGAGAAGAAGCCGGAGCAGGCCAAACTGCGCATTTACATTGGCGCGGCGCCGGGGGTGGGCAAGACCTATCACATGCTGAACGACGCCTACCTGATGAAGCACCAGCAGGGCGTGGATGTGGTGATCGGGCTGGTAGAGTCGCACGGGCGCAAGGAGACGGAGCTGCGCATCCGCGACCTGGAGATTGTGCCGCAGCGGGTGATTCCGTACAAGGGCGTGAGCCTGAAAGAGATGGATGTGGACGCGATCGTCGCGCGGCATCCGCACACGGTGATTGTGGACGAACTGGCGCACACCAACGTGCCGGGAAGCAAGAACCGCAAGCGCTACGAGGACGTTCTGGAGCTGCTGGAGGCGGGCATCAACGTGATGACCGCGGTGAACATTCAGCACCTGGAGACGCTGAACGACGCGGTGAACCGGTCGGCGAACACGATTATCCGGGAGACGGTTCCCGACAATTTTCTGAAGCGCGCCGACGAAGTGGTGAACATCGACATCACGGTGGAGGAGCTGAGGTCGCGGCTGCGGCAGGGCAAGATTTACGCGCCGGAAAAGGTGGAGCAGTCACTGGCGAACTTTTTCCGCAAGGGCAACCTGAACATGCTGCGCGAGCTGGCGCTACGAACGACGGCCGAGCAGGTGAGCAGCCGGGCGTCAGAGTACCGGCGCACGCAGGGGCTGGAGCAGGCGCCGATTCCGGAGAAGGTGATGGTTTGCCTGAGCACGCGGCCGGGTACGGAGCGGCTGCTGCGGGTGGGGGCCAGGGTTGCCGGGCGGCTGGCCAGCAACTGGTACGCGGTGTATGTGACGAGGCCGGACGCGGACAAGGGCCACGGAGACCCGGAGGCATTCCACCGGCTTGAAGAGTACCAGCGGATGGCGCGAGACCTGGGAGCGCAGGTGGTGTCGTTGACAGACCGCAACGTGTCAGACGCGTTGATCCGGTTTGCGCAGCAGGAGAATATTTCGCACGTGGTATTCGGCCAGTCGGCACGGTCACGGTTTGACATTCTCTTCCGCGGCTCGGTGCTGAACCGGTTTCTGTCAGAGGTGCGGGACGTGACGGTGCAGGTGGTTCCGATGCAGAAGCCGCTGCGGCGGGGCTGACGCGCGCCTCGATGTTGGTGGCGCTCGCGTCATGCGCCCCCTACCCAGAGCGTACCGCGGCAGCCCGAATTGTGCCTTGTAACAGACCCGCCTCGGAATGAGTATTTCTCCACGCTCTGAAGTCGTGCTCTGCTTCTGGGCCCCCTCCGAATTGATCTCGTCGCAAACTCTGAAGCCGCGGTTGAGTTGATGGGCACTTATCGTGAGGCTTGCCCCTGTTCCCTCTGAATATTGGCGGAGAAAGCTCGCGGGATAGGCCTGTTTGCCTGAGCAGACGCAAAAAAGGGAGGAGATATGGAAATCTCCTCCCGTGGAAATTGAGAGAGCAGGCGGCTATGGCACGGTGAAGGGGCGCAGGCCATCGGTTGGGAACAGGCCTGTGGGGCCGGCGACCGTGGAGGGCTGGGCGCGGAAGAGGAACCGGACGAAGAAACCGGCGGAGACGCCGGAGTAGTTGCGGGAGTTGTTGGCGCTGAAGAAGCCGCCGGCGAACCAGTGAGGGCTGATCTGGTAGGCGGCGTTTGTGCGCAGGTCGTAGTTGGGTCCGACGCTGGTTTTGGCGGGCAGTGCGAGGTTGCCGGAGCCGACCTCAATGGAGGACTGGCCTACGAGCGGGAACAGGGCGGTGAGGCTCTCCTGGAAGGCCTGAACGCCGAGACTGCCGAGGATGTTGTAGTGCCAGCGGGTTCCGGAGTGGCCAGTCCAGGTGAACGGCACGTTGCCGAGGAAGTAGGCCTGGGGACTGAAGTAGCCGCCCATGCCGTAGGTGAAGGCGTCTTCGTTGTGGGCGTAGTGCATGCCGAAGAAGTTGATGCCGATGGAGAGGTTGCCGTACTCGGGTTTGGTGAGGATGCGCCAGTAGGCCCCGCCGGAGCCGTCAAAGCGGGTGTTGGTCTCAACGTTGTAGCCGGAGAGATATTGGCCGCCGACGCCAAGGTAGAAGCCGGACTCGGCATCGCCGTGGGCGTAAGCGACGTTGAACTGGTTGGCAACGACGCCGCCCCAGATGTTTCCGGGGAAGGCGAGCGAGGCGGAGCCGGGGTCGCGAAGGCCGCCATAGGAGAGCTGGGTGTCTTTGACCGAATCGCGGACGAACGAGAACGTAAAGGGGCCGTTGCCGGGCTTCCAGGAGCCACGGGCGGTGAAGGTGGAGACGAGGAAGCCCCAGGGGGTGTAACCGGCCGCCAGAGCGAGGTGAGGGAAGGTCAACTGGAGTTCTCCGCCGAGGCCTGCGGCATTCTGCTGGGGCGGCGGGGTGGTGTCAGTCTTGAGCAGGGTTCCGAGGGGCTGGGGGATGGTGGTGAGCGCGGTCTGGCCGAGGGTTGTGACGGACATGATGGCATTGCCGTCTGCCTGACCGGAATCAAGGAAGACGGGCTTGGCGACGATGGTGAAGCGGGTGTTGAAGCCGAGCGGGAGCGAAGCCTCAAAGGGGGCTTCAAGGGCGGTGAGGTGGTCAAAGCCGAGGCTGCCGGTGCGGTAGTTGATGAGTCCGGTTCCGCCGAGCCAGGCGCTGTAGCCGCTCTCGATGGAACGGAGCTGCATTTCGGCCTCGTCGCGGGGATTGATGGCGCGGGTATCGCGCTGGACGCGGACCCAGGGGCCGCGCAGCGGGGGCAGGTTGCGCTCTTGCAGTTCCTCATCGGTAAGTCCTGCGCCGGTGGTGTTGGCCGTGGGCGCGGAGGGCAGATCGGGGATGGATGTCTGGTCAGCGGGGTATTGGTAGGCGGGGGCCGTGGCCAGCGTGCCGTTGGATTGCCGTGCGGCGGCGGCGGCTCTGCGACGGGCGCGTCTGCTCATTTTGGGCTGGGTGAGCGGAGGAAGGGGCTGCGCGGGCTGCTGGTATTGGGGCTGCTGGGGCACGGGCAGGTTCTGCTGAGTGGCCTGCTTGGGCGCGGAATAGGCGCCGGTAGCCGCCTCCTGGGCAGAGGGCGTGTATTGGGCCTCTTTGTAGTGCATGGCCGGGGCGGCGGGAGGCGGTGTGCTGCTGGCTACGAGCGGAGCGGCTGGAGCAACCAGAGCGACGGGAGCGGTGGGCACGGCCTGGATTGTGGCCGCCGAGCCCTGGGTCAACTGGGCGTCAGTCTGCTCGGCAAACAGGACCTGGGCGCGCGCGGCAACCTGGCCCATGGGCTGGGAGGTGATGCGCAGGCCGGTTTCAGGGCTGGAGTCGTGAGCGCCGATGCCGGTCTGCACATCCCATTTTTTGACGGTAGGGGCGTTCTGCGCCGCGGCTCCGGAAGATGAGGAGGCCTGGTAGTTGCCGCCTGGCTGGATGACCTGAACCGCGCCCGCGTAGTTGCTGGAGCCTGAGGAGGCGCCCGCGCCGGGCGAGGCGGTTGCCTGCCGGGCGTTCGTCATCTGGGCTGGACGCGTGGCGCTCTGCTCAATAAAGACCGGCAGGCCGGGCGAAGAAGAATTGCTGGCCGGCGGGGTATAGGCCGGCTGACTGGCGGGCGCGGTGGACTGCCCCGAGGGCACGGGCCGGGAGGCTGAATTGGATGCCTGCGGAAGCGGCAGAACCTGCGAGGACGGCCCGACGTTCCATTGGCTGGGCTGCTGATATTGCTGCTGCGGGGCCGGGAGGGGCTGGCTCAGGCCGCTGGGGGCCGATCCGCCGTAGGGGGTCGTGTTGTGGTAAGTGGGCAGCGGGGATTGGCGGGCCGAGGAGGGCGCCGGCAGGTAATTGGGATCGAGGAGCAGTTTGAGATCGCCGGGATTTGACGTGCTGGGACCGGCCCCCGGCTGCTGGGGATAGACGCCGGAACGGGCGAGGGTTTGAGGCGACGATCCGGGCGGCATGGCAGCCAGGGCGGCGCGCCAGTAGTCCGAGGCACGCTCGTCGTTGCCGCGGGCCTGCTCAAAGCGGGCGGCGGTGGCCAGAATTCCGGGATCGGAGTGAAAGAGGTCAAGAGCCTGCCGCAGCCAGGTTTCAGCCTGGGGCATGTCTTTGGCCGCCATGGCCGCGCCGATGGCGCCCTGGTACTCGCCGGCGTTGGCATCCTGCATGGTTGTGGCCTTGAACATGGACAAGGCCTCAGGGCCGCGGCCCAGATTGACGTAGCCGCTGGCGATGGCGCGGCGGATGCTGAGATTGTCAGGATAGTCCTGGGCAGCGGCGAGAAGGATATCCATGGAGCGCTGGGCGTTGCCGGCCTTGAGCTCGTTGGAGGAGCGGCGGAGGCTCCAGTTGACCCAGATGGTCTGGACCTGCTGGCGCTGATCGGGCGAGAGGTCGCGGCGGGCGTCGAGGGCGCGCAGGGCCGAGTAAAGATCGCGCTCGTTGCCGGTGTTGAAGAGCAGCCAGGCGTTCTGAACGTCAATGCCGGGAGGCGGCTGGGCATGGTGGACGAGGTAGTAGTTCTCAACCTTGTTGAGGTACTCGGCGGCATGAACGGTGTCGCCGCTGGCCACGTAGAGGCTGGCCTCGGCCTGCATGAACTCGACATCGCCCTCGAGCTGCTGGCGGAGGTCGGGAGGAATCTGAGCGATGTCCTGGAAGGCTTCGGCGGTGCGGTTGGCGGCCAGGAGCGAGAAGATGAGGCCCTTCCAGGCGTCGGCCTGCGGCGTGGAGACGATGCCGGTGGGGGTGGGTTGCGCCAGTTGGCCGTTGTTCTGGCTGGGCGCGAGCGACTGGGCCAGGCTGGACTGCTGGGCAGGGCTGGACGGCGCCGGGGAGGCGACGGCTCCGCCGTTGGGCAGGTTCATTCTGCCTTCAAAGCTGCGCTGGTTGCCGTAGTTGTTGGCCCGCGAGGAGAGGTTGGCCACCGGCGGCAAGGGCAGCTGATCGGCGTCGTTAACCTGCGGCTGGCTCTGCTGGCCAGAGTACTGAGGCGCCGCGTATTGATTGCCTGAGTACTGGCCGGCGGGCGCGGCGGTCTGGGCCTGAGGCGCGGATTGCTGGATGCCGTTGCCGGCCGAAGCGGGGGGCGTGCTGTAGAGGAAGTTCTGCTGGGTGGGGCCGGACCCCAGGGTCTGATTCTGCAGCGGGGCCTGGCTGGCCTGCTGTTGGACGGCTCCGGGCTGATTCAGGATCACGGGCGCGCCGGGGTTGTAAGGATCGTTGCCGTAGGCCGGCAGCGGCGATACCTTGACGGTTTTTGCAAAGGGCTCGTAGTTGGGGTCAAGCAGGCGTTGCAGGTCGTTGGCGGTGACGGCGCGGCGGGCGCGCGTGTCCTGCTCGGGATAGACCAGCTCGTGGGCGAGGCGATCGGCGGGCGAGGCCTGGGGCATGGCGGCGATGGAGGCGCGCCAGTATTGGGCGGCCCGCTCATTGTCGCCGCGGGCCTGCTCATAGCGTGCGCCGAGGGCCAGTATGGCAGGGCTCTGGGGGTACCGGTCGAGGGCCTGACGAAGCCATATCTCGGCCTGATTGCGGTCGTTGGCGGCGAGTGCGGCGCCGATTGCGCCCTGGAAGTCGCCGACGGTCGCGTCCTGCATGGGGACGGTTTTGAACAGGGCCAGTGACTCCTTGGCGCGGCCGACACGGACGTAGCCGCCGGCGACGGCCTTGCGGACGGTCATATTGTCAGGGAAGGCCTGGGAGGCGGCATCGAGAATGTCTACGGCGCGCGCGGTGTTGCCGTTATCGATGGCCACGCCGGCACGGCGGACGCTCCAGTTGGCCCAGATGTTCTGGACGGTCTCGCGCTGGGCAGTGGTGAGATCCTGGCGCGCGCCGAGGCGCATGAGGGCTGGATAAAGGGCGCGGTCGTTGCCGGTGTTGAACAGCAGCCAGGCGTTCTGGATGTCGATGTCAGAGGGGGGCGCGGTCTTGAGGGTGTTGTAGTGGCTGACCACGCGGTTCATGTATTCGGTGGCGACAGTGTTGTTGCCGGCGGCGGCGTAGAGGCTGGCCTCGGTCTGAACGAATTCGATGTCGTTGTCAAGCTGCTTGCGGACAACGACGGGGATGAGGCCGATCTCAGCCAGCGCCTCAGTGTTGTGATTGGTGGCCTGAAGGGTGGCGATGAGGCCTTTCCAGGCGACCACGCTGTCAGGGTGAGCCTGGAGGACGCGGCGATAGATCTCATAGGCCTGGGCGGTGTTGTTGCGCTGCAGGTAGATGGCCGCCATTTGCAGCTCGACGGCCATGGGCGGCTGGCCACCGCTTGCGGTCTGGATTTTGGCGGCGCGCTCGAGCAGTCCCTGGGCAATCTCAAACTGATTGGCCTGAGCGTAGATGGAGCCGAGCATGGTGAGGAAGCCGGGATCGGCGAGGGCGGACTCATAGATGGACGGAGGCATCTTTTCCACGTCGGCGATGGCCTGGTTGTCCTGGTTGAGTTCGTGATGGGCGCTGACCAGGCCCATCCATGCGGGCAGGCTGCTGGGATCTTCGTTGAGGATCTGGGTAAAGAGTTCCTCGGCCTGGGGGAAACGCCTGGCCTGCATGAGGACGCCTGCGTACTGGAGGCGGGTATCGGCCTTGAGATTGGCGCCGTTGTCAGGGAATGGAAGCGCCAGGGCCTGGGCGAGCGCGCGCTGCGCATCGGCGTTGCGGTTCTGGGCGGTATAGATGGTGGCAAGGGTGCGGAGATACTCCGGATCCCGGGTGAGGGAGGCCTTGACCGGCGCGGGGAAGCGGGCAGCGATGGCCATGGCTTTCTGGTTGTCGCCGTTGCGGGCGTACGCGAGGAAGAGGCCGCGCCATGCGTCGAGGGAGCGGGGCTGGATTTTGACCAGCTGCTCGTAGACGCCGGCGGCGGCGGGGTACTGCTGATTCTTGACGAGGATTCCGGCCAGGCCGTTGAGGGCCTCGGGGCTGCGCGGGCGAATGCCGAGGGCGGCCTGATACTTGGCCAGGGCGAGATCGAGCTGGTTGTCGTCAAAGGCCTGGGAGGCCTCGCCCATGGTGTACCAGAAGCGCGAGGTGGTGAGGGCGCTCTCGACGGCGGCAGCTTTGTAGCCGTTGGATTCAGCCTGTTCAAGATAGCTGATGGCGCCGCCGAAGTTGCTCTGCTGCATGCGCAGGAAGCCCATGCCGGCAGCGGCGCGGCCGTTGGTTGGCTCTTCCTGCAGAATGGCGGTAAAGCGGGTCTGGGCTTCGTCAAGATGGTGGGCGTTGAGGGCCGCAAAGGCGGCGCGCTCGGCCGGGGTGCGGGCGATGCCGGAGTTCATCCGCGCCAACTGCGACTCATTCTGCTTGAGCAGGTTCCCCATCTCGATGTCCTGGGGATGCGACTTGAGGTAGTCGCGCAACTCAGGGGTAGAGGTGGGATTGGCAGCGCCCCAGACGAGGGCCTGGCGGAGCGCATCCTGGGCCAGGGAGTCATTGGGATGCTCCCTGAGGATGCGGATGCCTTCAGGGCGGGTTTTGGGATCGTAGGTGAGCATGCGTCCCAGCTCGATGGCGAAGCGGGTGTCACCGGGATTGCGCTGGGCCAGGGCGCGCATGGCGCTGACGGCTGCCTCTTTGCCAAGGGGAGTTCCGTAGAGCGTCTGGTAGTAGGCGAGGGCGATATCGCCGTCTGGCGGGCGATCGCCGTAGAGTTCGCGGTAGATGTTCATCGCCTGTTCAGTTTTTCCATTGCGGGCCAGTTCGCCGGCTTCGCGCAGCCGGTCGCTTTGCACGCGGGTACTGGTCATGGCAGAGATTCTGGCGATGTTGGGGTCGTTGGGATTGACGCTCTTGAGGCGGTTGAGGGCGTCCTCGGCCAGGGCCGCGGAGCCGATCATCTTGTAGTCTTTGGCGAGGCCGGCCAGAGCGTCGGTATTTCTGGGGTCGGAGAGCAGGATCTGCTGCCAGAGCTGGATGGCCATATCCGGGCGGCCGCGGGACTCGAGGGCGCGGGCTTTTTCAACAAGGATGAGGCGGGTCTGGTCAGGAGTGAGACCAGCGGTCTTCTTCTGGGCAAAGCCGGGCTGCACCGCCATCAGCAGGCAGAGAGCGACGGCAAATCGACAGGCCCAGGCTCGGTTTCCCGCTTCAAGCGCCCCCTTGATAGCGGCGCGGTGTGACTTCACCTTGCGGCAAAAGGCACGCGACGGTTTGCTCCCGAGGTACGGCAATTGCGAATCCGCTTTAGCCTTGCCGGCAACCCTCATGATCGTGTCCAATCCACTTTCAGCTCTCCGCCCGGCCCAAACCGAAATCTGCCATCCAGATAGCCGGTTGCGAACAAGGCAAGATTCTGATCGTAATACGCCGGGTCCTTCCCATACAATCCGGTGGCCTGATCGCGCTGGGCGCTCAGGCGGACGAGTTGCTGGGCCCCGGGCCTTTCCATGTTGGGCAGGGCCCTCAGGTAAGGCAGCACCGCGGCAGAAAATCCCACAGGTCCATCTTGCGCCAAAGGAATGCCCTGGTCACTGACCTTTTCCGGGGGGGCATCATGATTGGCAAGGTAGGCGCCCATGCCGGAGACGGCATCCAGGAGGGCGGAGCGGATCTTTCCGCGGCCATCTTCCATGCCGGCCCAGAGGTAGACGCGGATGGCGTCGTAGCTTCCGCCGGCCGGAGCGGCATCCTTGTCAGGGTGGGCGGGAGCGGGATAAAAGCCGTCTCCGGGCGAGTAATCCACCCAATCCATGGCATAGCCGTGGCGGGCGCTCTGCTCAAGCAGGCGGGGGATGCCGAGAGCGATATGCTGCCAGGGGCCATCGGGATCGACGACGGCCAGGCGCTCAAAGACGAAGAGGGGCACGTAGCTGGGATTGACGGTCCAGATGCGGTCATGCTGAAAGCCGACGGGCCCGGGCAACAGCATGGGGCCAAAACCGGGCAGGTCAGCGACCTCAGATTTGGCGATCTGGGCCATGATGGCGCGGCCCAGATGGGTATACATGGGCTGATGCCAGAGGCGGCCGGCTTCAACCAGGGAGTAGGCGAACCAGATATCGGCATCGGAGGCGGGGTTGGGATCGATGGTCTTCCAAACGCCGTCCTTGTTCTTTCCCCAGAGCCATGCGGGTAGGTGGGTGTTGAGGTCGCCGTTGGCCAGGTTTGCCTGGCTCCAGGTGAGCACTCGGTCAAAGGTGGCGCGGTCATTGTCAGCGAGGGAAAAGAAGAGGGCGTACGCCTCGCCTTCAGATGTGGTGCGGGCATCGCCCTGGGGATCGATGACGCGGCCCTGGGAGTCAATGAACCGGGCCGAATAGGCATCCCACAGCGTCCAGGGCCCCTGCTTGCAGCCGCCGGTGGCGCAAATGAGGAACAAAGATGTAATCAGCAACAAGCGCTTCCTGAGCTGAGGTATGGGAAGACCCATCGCTATCGTTCTCCGAAGAAACAAGGTTGAGTCGTTTGCACGACCGGCGCGGCGTCTTCCCGCCCTGGAAGAGGCCGCGCCGGCAATCGGACGCACTGGCAATCAAACCTCAGCCGCAGTGTGGAGATGTTCGAGAGCCACGCGCAGCCTTACAGAATCATACCCCTTGGAACACGTGTTGCCGGACCGGCAGAACCGAACCCGAAGCTGCCCGGGCCCCCGAGAGAGCGGTCCGGGAAGACGTGCATTAATCCTCGACCCTCAAGCGCCTGCGGGCCTTGGCACGGAGCCATTGGCGCGTCCAGATGGCGAGCAGGAAGGCGAGCAGGATGACAACAACCGCCGCGAGCCAGGGCACCTCCATGAACCAGAGGGTCAAGCGGGTCCACCAGGGCAACACGCCCACATGATAGACCTCGGAACCGATGCGGAACGAATGGAACTGGGTCCCTTGCAGAACAGAGACGGAGCCCTGGATATCGCTCGCCTGTTGGACGTTCATGAACGTGGTAATGAAAGCTTCAAAGGTGGTTGCGTCGCGAAGATGAATGGCGACGACGCTGCGGCTTGCGCCGGGGTCAAAGGGCGACTCAATGCCCTCAATGACGGCGTCGGGGGTTCCACCGGCGGTGAGGTCGCCGGATTCAGTGTGTTCGGCAGAGCGCAGCTTCCACCAGGCGTGATGAAGGGGGGCAAAAAATCCCTGGGTGTCGTGGACCTGAATCTGCCCGCTGCGCAGGGCGACGGGGAGGCTGTTGGCCAGTTTGTCAAAGGCGGGCTGGTCGTCGGCGGCGCCGATGATGAGGTAGTCCATGTTGGAGCCGGACTTCATGGCGTCTACCCCGGCCACGGTCACACGAAGGGCCGGGAAGCCGGTCTGGCGGCTGAAGTGGCCCATGAGGGTGACAAAGGTCTCAATCTCCTGCTCAGTGGGCGTGGGAGGCAGGATGACGGTTGTATCGGCCAGATCGGCGATGCGGGTGAACGGGAAGCCGGCGTTGGCGAAGGTCTCAAGGTTGGGCAGCGGCGCATAGTGGGGATAGCCGCGCAGGTCAAGATAGGTATCGCGCAGGATGGCGCCCTGCATATTGATGGGGGTGGTGTCGTTGCATCCGCCCTTTTTGAGCAACTGGAAGGTGAAGTCAAACGAGAGCGAGTTGGAGAAGGGGCGCAGGTTGACCACGGGGACCGGCACATCGGTCTGCATCTTGCGCGAGGCTTCCTGGCCGGGGATGAGCGGGACCGAGCCGAGGAAGGCGTTGTTGATGCGCACCTGCATGCTGGAGATGGGGCCGATGGGCACGGAGTTGTAGCGGTAAGACAGCTTGAGCACCGCATTGGGCCGCTCGGAGTAGAAGATGTCAGGCGCGATGCGGAAGTAGACGTTCAGAGGGGCGGAGCCATCGCCCTGCAGCTGATCGGCGGTGGCATAATCCCACAGGGCGACGGTCTGATCGGTGCGGGCCCAGCGCGGGGCCTGATCGGGCTGCTGTCTTTCAGGCAGCTTGAGGGCGTCGATGGTGGTCTGCGCACCGGCGAGCAGATCGGAATGGAGCGCGACCGCCTGGGCGGCGCGGATCAACTGCTCAGAATCGCCGCCGGCCACAATCAGAATTTTGCTGTAGGGGTCAGTAGGGTTGGTGCGCATGGCCACGGTGGCGGAACTGACCGCGGCCAGATTGAGCGTGGCAGGCAGATCGGTGGCGGTGTCTGAGATGACGATCGCATTGCCGGCGGGAATGGAGCCGATACGCACCGGGAAGCGCACGGGGCGATTCTCGGAGATCATGCCGAAGTAGCTGGTGACGATGCCGGCGGCCTGAATGGCCCTCATGGAGGGGGCGGTGGGAAAGACGATGGGGATGCTGAGCGGCTGAATGACCGCGGGGTCGAGAAAGGGCGCGGGAAGTTGCTTGAGATCGTCGGCGAGGGGGAGCAGATCGCCCTGGATGTCAAGGTAAGTGGTGCGATGGACACGAGCCCAGAGGGTGGTGTTGGCCGGGTCTTCGCAGACCATGGTGTAGTGGCCGATGAACTGGATGGTGAGGGTGTTGTTGTGGACCAGCAGCTCAGGCGGGATGCTGAACTCGCCTTCGGCGTCCTGGCTGTTGGATCCGCCGAGCAGGCCGGGGTTGGGCTGGATGGTGGCAAACAGCGTGCCGTTCATGATGAGCTTGAGATGGCTCAACTGCGGCAGCAGGCTGGGAGAAAAAGCGAAATAGACGTGAATCTTGGCGGTGCGGGCAACATGCGTCTGGGGCAGCGTGAAGTAGATGCTGTGGCTGGAGTCGATGCCGTGGAGCTCAATCTGGGGCGATCCTGCGTCGTTGAGGGTGAAGGTGTCGCGGAACTGTCCGGGGGGAACCGGGGCCACAGGCGGGCCGGTCTTCTGTGGGGTGGTGGTGGCCAGCGGCGTGGTGCCGGCGATCTGCTGCCCATGGAGTTGATGGGAGAAGCCGCCCAGAGAGAGCGCCAGCGCCAGCAGAACGGCAGGCTTGGCGATGGAGAGGGTGCGGTCGCGCTTGCCCTTCTTCTGGGGGACGTCCTTGCCGGTGAAGAGGCTCTGGAAGGTAGAGAGCAGGCCGTGCATGGAGATCTGGAAGATACGCGCCAGGCTGCGCAGAACGTTGTCGCTTTCGCGGGACTCTCCCCAGCCCAGCCATGAATCTGCTCGGGAATATAGGACCATGGTCAACACTTCCTGTTCGGCAATCGTCAGGTCTTCAAAGCGCACCCGCAGCAGCGAGCCTTCGCTGGAGACCACGGTGGCGGGCAGATCGACGGAGACAGAGGGCAATGGGAAGACAAGCTGCACCCTGGACTGGGCGGGATTACCGACCGGCTCAGTGAAACGGATGCAGGTGCCACCGGAGGACATATCAGTAGTTTCTCCCGCGACCAGGCGTCCATCGGGCATTTTTACCATCACCGGGGTGACAATGCTGATGCGCACGGTGGTGCGGAGCTGCCTCATCTCGCGGGCCACGGCAGTGGTGACGCCGAGGATGACGATGTTGAAGAGGCACCAGAGAACGTTCATGATGACGGTGCCGGGCCGGTCGCGGTCCCAGATAAAGTAGCGGGGAATGGCGACCACGAGGCCGGCAATGTTGAACAACAGCATGATGAGGAAGGGCTGGGCGATCTTGGTGTCAAAGAAGGTGCGCTTGACCACGCCTCCTTTGGCGGTGACGTTGAACTTGCCCAGCTTGGGATTGATCATGGCCATCAGGGTGGGCAGCAGGATGTAAGGAGACAGTACGGTCTCGTAGATCTCATTCCACCAGGAGTGGCGGTGCTCGCCCTGGATGCGGGAGTTGGTGACGTTGGAGAGCACCAGGTGAGGCAAGGCGTAGGCCAGAATGGCGGCCCAGTAGCCGGGGACGTTGGTGTGGCTGAGCAGCAGATAGATCAAGGGCGCGGTGAGGAAGATGAGGCGCGGCACCGCGTACATGAAGTGGCACATGGCGTTGAAGTAGCACAGGCGCTGGGGGAACTTGAGTCCCGGGGCAAAGAGCGGATTGTCAGTGCGCAGAATCTGGATCATGCCGCGGGCCCAGCGAATACGCTGGCCCACATGGGCCGAGAGACGCTCGGTGGCGAGGCCGGCAGCCTGGGGAATGTTGATGTAGGCGGTGCCCCAGCCGTTCATCTGCATGCGCAGCGAGGTGTGGGCGTCTTCAGTTACGGTTTCAACGGCGATGCCGCCGATCTGGTCAAGCGCGGTGCGGCGCAGAACAGCGCAGGAGCCGCAGAAGAAGCTGGCGTTCCAGAAGTCGTTGCCATCCTGGACGATGCCGTAAAACAGCTCACCCTCATTGGGGATGATGCGGAACTGGCCCAGGTTGCGCTCGAACGGGTCGGGCGAATAGAAGTGGTGGGGCGTCTGCAGCATGGCCAGCTTGCGGTCGCGCAAAAACCAGCCCATCGTCATCTGGAGAAAGCTGCGGGTGGGCACGTGGTCGCAGTCGAAGATGGCCACAAAGGGCGCGGTCATGCTCTTGAGGGCGGTGTTGATGTTGCCGGCCTTGGCATGCTTGTTGTCGTTGCGGATCTTATAGCCCAGGCCCGCCTCGAAGGCGAACTCCTCGAACTCTTTGCGGCGTCCGTCGTCGAGGATGTAGACGTGCATCTTGTCGGCGGGCCAGTCCATGTTGAGTGCGCCGAGGGCGGTGTAACGCACCACATCGAGCGGCTCGTTATAGGTGGGGATCAGGACGTCGACATGGGGCCACTCGTCTGAGTTGTCAGGCAGGGCGACGGGGGCGCGGCGCAGCGGCCAGATGGTTTGAAAGTAGCCGAGAAAGAGAATAAAGAAGGCGTAGACCTCGGCCAGGATGAGGCAGAGGATAAAGAACGCATCCAGGGCGCCCCAGTGGTTGGCCGGGTCCTGGAAGAAGCGGACGGTCTGGGTGATGCGCCAAAACCCATAGCGGAAGGTGCAGAACATCGACATCGCCATGAGGGTAAGCGTGACCAGATACGAGTCAGAGCTGCGCGCCATGGCCAGCGACATGAGCAGGGTCAGCAGCCCCATGACTGCCTGCTGCGGCCAGGTGAGCGGCAGTACGGCGAGGAAGTAGAAGGCGGCGGCCGCCAGCAGCAGAAAGACGAGACGCACGAAGCGGGTGAGGATGTTCTCGCCCGCTCCAATATCCTGCCAGAGTCCGGTTGCGCTCATCGCTCACTCCAACGTACGCCGCGGTATCCGCTGGTGGCAGGAGCGGCCAGGCTCTTGACCCATCCGGCGAGACTGCCGAAGTCCTCGGCAACAGTGGAGTTGGGCGCGTAGTCCATGACCGTCATGCCTTCGGCCAGGGCCTCGCTGACAGCCGGGGCGCGGCGCAGGGCGAACGGCAGCAGGCGGTCGCCCACCTGCTCGCGCAGCACCTCGCGCACGTCAAGGTGCAGCGGCAGCGAGGGGTCAAACTGGTTGAGCACATAGAAGGGCAGCACCGGTTTTCCGGCCGCCGAGGAGTTGTGCTGGAAGAAGGCGTCAATTGAGCCCACACTGACGACGGAGCTCATATCGGGAACGACAGGGACGAGAACCGTGGGCCCCAGACGCATGATGCGGCGGGTGGTGGCTCCGGAGGCGGTGGCCAGATCGACGATGACGCGGCTCACACCGCGGCCATACCGGGAAATCTCAGTGGTGAGGGTCTCCTGGACGGCATTTTCAGGGCCCAGGGAATCCGGATCGATGGTGACCATCTGGATGGGAGCGTCGCCGCTGGCGCCCGGAGGGCTGAAGGTTCTGAGCTGGCCGGGACGCTGATCGCGCGCGCCAAAGAAGAAGGGCAGCAGGCCGTAGGCGGCGGTATCAACGAGCAGGACGCGCTCTCCGCGGGCTGACAGGGCGCGGCCCAGGGTCGCCACAAGGCTGGTTTTGCCCACGCCGCCGGCAAGAGAAAAGACGGCGATGACGGGAGCACGCGAGGCTGCCTGGGCGGGGGCCGGAGCGACCTCAGCGGGAGCATGGTTGCCGTCAAAGACACTTTTGAGCGCGAACCAGCGCGAGGTAAGCCGGTCGCGGGAGCCCTGCAGGGTGTCGTCCGGCGCCGGAGGAACGGCTTGAGGCGCAACATCGGCGCGGTCAGAGGCAAGCCAGGCAGGACGGCCGAGGTTCTCACGGGGTTCTGACGGGGCCCACTGGCCGCGGGTTTGCAGAAAGTTTTCTTCGCGGGCTGGCGGCGCAGGCGGCTGACTGGCGGCCGGGTAGTGCGCCGGCGGAGCAGCGTAGGGGATGAAATCGGGCTGGGCCACAGGCGGCGCATAGGATTGCGCGGGGTAATAAGGCGCGGCCGGAGCCGGGCTGGGAGCAGGCTGGGCAGCGGCGTAGCGTTCCGGCTGGGGAGCGGCGTACCGGTCAGGCTGGACTGCGGAGTAGCGATCCTGTTGAGGGGCCGCATAGCGTTCAGGCTGGGGCGGCGGCTGCCAGGCGCGCGGTTGGGCGGCCTGCTGAGCGGCTTGTTGAGCAGCTTGTTGAGCGGACTGTTGGGCGGCCCTTTGGGCGGCCTGCTGCGCGGCAGCCTCGGCCTGACGCCGGGCTTCCTCGGCACGGAGCGATTCAGCAACCCGTTGCACTTCAACGGCTTTCTGGGCTTCAGCCTGTTCGCGAGCCTGACGGCGTTCTTCTTCAATCGCTTCCTGCACGCGCAGCCGGGCTTTCTCTCGCGTTTGTGCCCGCGAGGCCGAGAAGTCCCGATATTTTGCGCCGTGCAGATTGGCCCATGAGTAGAGGGTCGCAACGTCCTCCGGAGTCTCGTTTGGATCAACCAGCGCTTTGCGATCAGTCATATTCCACCCATGCATCCCCAATGATTTGACTCGGTTCGTTCTTTTTCCGCGTTTCAGCGGAGTTTGGTGCGGTTTGCCGGGTCTAAGTCGTTCTCACTGAGGGTATCCTCATCAGGAATCGTAGATGCAACGCTGTTGTCGAAACAATAACACTTGTAACGTTACCTTCCTACCACTTTCTGGCCATACGAAGGGCCGGAATCCCACTGTTTTGTGCTGACTACGGGCGTTCAGGGCGTTTGATGGCGCATTTCCGGCTGCATTCTCTTAACCATACCCTTGCTTGAGGCAAGTATCCACTGGAAAACAAGCGGCTTGGGAGCATTTGAGCGTCGCCGGCAAGGTCGGGTTCATTCTGGCCGGGTTGGGAGACACGAGCCGAAGCCCTCCGCCTGCGGGCGCGATTCTGCGGGGTGTGAGCTGGCTGCTCAGAAGCGGAAGCGATACCGCAGCTCGATGGAGAGCATTCTGGGATCGTTGTAGTGGAAACCGCCGATGGTGACGGAGTTATCGAGCAGGACGCGGTGGTTGGTGAGGTTGATGACGTTGGCGGCGATCTTCCATCGCTCGCCGAGGTTGTGGCCGGCCGAGACGTCGAAGGTGGTGTGGACGGGAAGATTGGGGCCGTCGTAGGGGCCGTTGTTGGGGCAGGTGGTGGGATCGGAGCAGGCCAGGCCGTTGGTGAAACCGGAGCCGTAGTAGACATTGGTTGAGAACCAGGTGCGCAGGGGCAGGTTGGCGGTAAAGCCGGTGTTGAGCGTGTTGCGCTGGTCGTGGTCAACGGGGCCATAGTCGGGGCCGAGATTGCAGGCTGGGTCGGAGGGATCGGTGCAGGTAAAGCCGCCGATGACATTGCCGCGCTGCTCGGCGATCTGGTTGGCGTAGGTGAGGTGGAACTGGCCGAGGTGGGCGATCTGGGGTGAGCGCAGGGTCATCTCCCAGGCGCGGACCAGGGCTCCATCGACGGCGATGGGGAAGTACATATTCGACTCGCCCAGGTTGGAGTGGTCAAGGAAGTTGTTGACCCGGTTCTTGACGGTATCGACGTCAAGGATCCAGCCCTTGTAGGGAATCTGAAGGCCGAACTGGTGCTCTTCGTCGCGCTCGGAGGGGAGGGGCGTAAAGGTGTTTTCGCCGCCGGGCAGGCTGCCGGCGTAGTTGAGCACGGCGCTGGAGACGGTTTCAAGCGGCGCGGGCTGGAAGAAGTGGCCGTAGAAGCCGCGCAGAACCCAGTGGAGGCGGGGAATCTCAACGGTTGCGCCGATGCGGGGATAGATGGCGGTCTCGTCGATGCCGCCGTGGTAAACGGTGAAGCGCTCGCCGCCGAGGAGGGTGACGTAGCGGCCGAGGCGTAGATGGTCAGTGACATAGAGCTCGGCAAGGACGGCGCCGGCGTTGGCGCCCGTGTCGGGCTGGGATTTGGCGCTGCCGTCGTTGACGAGGACGCCGAACAGGTCGCTCTCAGCCTGGTAGAAGGAGTAGAAGCCGGCTGACAGGCTGTTGGGGCCGGCATCGAGATGGACGTCGCCCTGGCCGCCGATGTAGTTCGAGCCCTGATGCCAGGTGGTAGCCACGGGATTGTCAGTGGGCAGGGAGTCGTAGTTGGCCTGGTTCTGGTGGAAGAAGGGAGCCACGGAAAACAGCGCCCTGGGCGAGAGGGTGTGGACCCAGTTGGCGATGACGAACGAGTCGCGCTCGGTCTGGGCGTCGCGCAGGCCCCAGGAGTTGTAGTAGTTGGTGATGGCCTGCCAGTCAGTCTGGCTGGGGTCGTAGGGAATGTCGAAGTGGTCTTGCCGGTATTGGGCGTTGAGGCGGAGCTGGTCTTTGGGGGTCTGGTTGCGGATGAGGGAGACGAAACCGCTCTGCGAGTTTGTGGAGTCGTGGAAGACAGAGGCGACCGGAGTGGCAAGGCCGAAATCGGAACGGGAGCCGGTGAGGCTCAGGTACCAGGCGGTCGCCTCGGAGTGGTCGCCGAGCGAGAGCTGGGCCTCGCCCGCGTCAAAGCTGCCGCCGGTCAACAGCAGCTCGCCGTCGCGGCTGCGCTCAAAGCCGTTGCGGGGCAGCACGTTGAAGACGCCATAGGTGCGGTCGCCTACGCCGGAGTCGTAGCTGCCGCGCTGGGTCTCGAGGGAGTCAATGTCTTTGGGATCGATCTGGGGGCCCACGTTGGAGGCGATCTTGGTGTTGGGGATGGCGACGCCGTCAATGAGCCAACTGGTCTGGTGGCCGCCGCGCATGTGGAGCATGTCGTGAGTCATGTACGAGCCGGGGACATAGTCGGTGATCATCTGCATGCCCAGGGTGCGGCTTGCGCCGGGGGTCTGGTCAATGTCCTGGCGGGAGATGAGGGTGGTGGGGGTAACGGTGTCAGAGGCGGAGAGCGATGTTTCAAGACCCTGGACGACGACCGTCTGCGTGGACGCGGCAACGGAGAGCATGACGTGAAGGACGGGGTTGGTGCCCGACGCCACAGCGAGTTGCTGCTCGGTGGTTTCAAAGCCGGGGGCGGCAATCTTGAGCCGATAGACGCCGATGGGGGCCTGGGCTAGCTCGAAGGTGCCATCGGAGCCGGTGAGGGCGCGCAGGGTGAAGGCTGAGTCCACGGCCTTGAGGGTGACGGTGGCGCCGGCGACGGGGTGATGCTCGGGGTCGTGGACCACGCCGTGGACGTTGGCAAAGACGGTAGCAAACGCAGGCAGAGAGGCGACAAGCAAGAGAGCGACGGCAAGGCGAGACGAGATACGCACAGGATTGACCTCTGGGAAGACTTCGGTTCGGGTACAGACGAGCGTCCGCGCGCGGGAGAACGCGGCATACAGACGGCCTGACGCGATGAGGAATGGGTTGAAGGCCTGCTATCTCAAGGGCGGCAGCGCTTCAGCGGATATCTCAGGCGAGCGTTGACTCCGGAGGTCCGCGATTGGCACGGGTGCGCAACTGGCGGAGGCGGGCGGCGGCGCGGCCGGCGGCGGGCGAGTGGGCCTGGGCGAGCAGGACCGGCAGCCCGGCGGCGAGAGCCGGCAGCGCATGCACAGGGGCCGTGGACGCGGCGGCAGCACCGGGGAACAGCGGGCACTGCGAGTGCGGCGCCATTTGATGGGGCGCGCCGGGCGGGACAAAGCGGGAGGCGGCCATTGCCGCGGCCATGGCGCAGTGGTGGGCTCCGTGGCGGCGGCAGCAGGCGGGCAGACGCGACTCAGCGCCGGCGGGGAGCAGAGAGAGCATGGGCCCCAGCCAGAAGAGCAGAATCAGAAAAACGCCCAGTGAACGCCGCAAAGGAACTCCTAGGGAAGCGGGAAGAGGACTGCGTTTGCGCTGAAATCAGCATAGCGCATTTCAATTGTCCGGTCTTGCGGAGTTTGCCGGGCGGGGTTTCATGCCCGGCCAGGGGTTTTGCGCTGGCGGCCGGGTGAGGAGTGGGGTAAACTTGAAGACGGCGCAGAATTTAAGGCGAAAGCGCAATTCCCTGCCCTGAAGTTCCCTGAAGTGATTTCTGACGGAAATCAAGACCTGGACGGGAAGGCCTTGGGCAGAGGTTTGGCGGTTTTGCATTGAAGGGCTGAGAGGGTTTGGCCTTTGCGTTGCGGTCAGCAGATAAAGTACGCCTGGTGAGAGCTCGTAGCTCAGTTGGTAGAGCAACGCCCTTTTAAGGCGTGGGTCCTGGGTTCGAGTCCCAGCGAGCTCACCATAAAGCAGCAGACAGTGAACAGTTGACAGTGAACAGTTGCCGGTGGCCAGTGGGAAGGCCGCCTTGGGGGCTGGAGCTGCCGCCACGAGTGCGGCAGGATTCACTGACGTGCGCCTGGCGCTCTGCCTGATTTTTCCTGAGAAAACTTATTTGCCCAGGCGTTGGGGCGGGGATGCTGTTCGCATGTCCTCGTGCGGGCGCATGGGCACGGCTGCCAGGACTGGGTCGCACCGGGGCGAAGCGGGCAGGGCAAAAGCCGCCATCGATTTGCGCTTTGCGGCTGACTCGCGAAGAGGCGGGAGTGCGCTACAATTCGTGCGAATCTCCGAGGAGAAAGCCGATGAAAGCGAACTACACGCGCGTTGTGGGTCTGGGAGTCTTGTTGAGCGTCTTGGGTATCTGGCAGGCGAGCGCTGCCGCGGTCAAAGACGGAGGCAGCGTCTTCCGGATCGGGGCGTTCGACAGGTCTTCAGGCGAGTTTGCGCAGGGAGCGCCCACGGCCAGGGTGAACTTTGTCGCGGAGAAAAGCACGGCGGCCAAGGACTGGTTTGCCCTCCAGGCGGCAGTGCTGAGTTCGGCTCAAGCTCAGACAAGCAACCTTGCCGCCGCGCCGAGGACGATTACGTTCGCCTTGAAGGGCTCGCCGGCAGCGGCCTACCGGCTGCATGTCGCGGTACTGCTGGAGTCGGCCAGCGTGCCCGCGTTGCAAGTGCAGATCAATGGCAAAAGCGGCCGGTTCTATCTGCACCCGAAGCTCGATTACGCGGGCGGGGACCAGTGGGATGCCTTCAGCCCGACCTACTCGGCGGCGGATGTGGAGTTTGTTTTTCCGGCGAGCTACCTGCACGCGGGCGAGAACACGATTTCGTTGCAATGGGTGGAAGAGGCAGCCGAGGCGGTTCCGGATGCGGGGATAGCGTATGACGGCGTGGAGCTGACGAGCGCGGCGGCGGAGAGCAATCCGCGCCTGCAGGCGACGCAACTGGAGCCGACGGTGTTTTTTGAGCAGCAGGGCGGGGCGCTGAAGGAATGCGTTGAAGCGTTCGTCCGGTATGGGCAGCCGATGGGGCATGGCAGCGCGGAGCTGGCGATCGGCAAGCAGAAGTACACGGCCGAGCTGCGCGGCGGGCATGATTTTGGCGAGGAGCGGGTCGAGTTCCTGGTGGACGAGTTTGGGCCACAGACCGTGGCGCAGTTGACGGTAAAGTCGAATGGGCACACGGAGCGTGCGACGCAAACCATCGACCCGAAGAAAAAGTGGACGCTCTACCTGGTTCCGCATATTCACCTGGACGTGGGCTACAGCGACTACCAGGCGAAGGTGGCGGCGATTCACGCGCGGACGATTGACGAAGCGATGAAGATGACGGCGGAGCACGCTGATTTTCGCTTCAGCCTGGATGGCGAGTGGGATGTGCAGCAGTTCATGAAGACGCGCACCGAGGCCGACCGGCAGCGGTTGATTGACGCCGCGCAAAAGAAGCAACTGTTTATTCCGGCGCAGTACGCGAGCCTGTTGACAGGGCTGCCGACGACCGAGACGCTGATCCGGTCGCTGTATCCGAGCGCGAATTTCAGCCGCAAGTATGGCACGCCGATGGATTACGCCAACATCACCGACGTTCCGTCGTACTCGTGGTCGTATGCATCGATTCTTGCGGCCGCGGGAGTTCCCTATCTTGTGGCCGGAAGCGATAACTACCGCGGGCCGGTGCTGCTGCAAGGCCGCCTGCATGAGAAGTCGCCGGCGTGGTGGGTGGGGCCAGACGGCAAGAAGGTGATGCTGTGGTACTCGCGGATCTACCAGCAGATGCAGATGCTGTTCGGCCTGCCGCCTGTGCTGACAGCGGGGCGCGAGACGGTGCCGCTGTTTTTGCAGGCGTATGAGACCGCGAACTACCACGCGGATGCGACGATTCTCTTCGGCACGCAGGTGGAGAATACGGATCTGTTCCCGCAGCAGGCAGAGCTGGCCGGCAAGTGGAACGGCAAGTATGCGTACCCGCACATGCAGTACGCGGGCTTCTCAGAGGCGCTGGGAGATATCTCGAAGCAGTTTGGCGACCGGATGTCCACGATTCGCGGCGATGGCGCGCCGTATTGGGAGGATGGCGCGGCGGCCGATGCCTTCTATCTGGCGAAGGAGCGGTGGACCGAGGCGCGCGGGCAGACGGCGGAGAAGCTGGCCACGCTGGCGGCGCAGGCGAATCCGCTGCTGGAGACGAAGCCGGCAGAACTGGAGCAGATGTGGACCAGCATGGTGCTGATGGATGAGCACACGTATGACTCGTACAACAGCGTCTCGGACGTGACCAGCCGGGAGACCGTGGATCAACTGGCGATCAAGGAGCAGTATGCCGTGAACGCGGCGGCGCAGGTGGACTTTGTGACGCGGCGCAGCATGGAGGATTTGGCCGACACGATCAAGGCGGGCACGGGCAGCCTGATTGTGTTCAACAGCCTGAACTGGAAGCGAAGCGGGTCAGTGACCGTGGACGTGGACAAGGGCCAGGAGATCTTTGACCTGGCCACCAATCAGGCGGTTCCCGTCGAGTTTCTGAGCAGCGGCGCGGCCTTCAATCGCGAGCGTTTTGTGGCGGACGAGATTCCGTCACTGGGCTACAAGGTGTATGGGACGCGCGCGACCAAGACCGAGCCCGCGGCAGCCAAAGCCGAGCAAGGCACGACGCTGGAGAACCGCTACTACAAGGTGCAGCTGGACGCTGAGACCGGCGCGGTGAAGAGCATCGTTGACAAGCAGCTGGGCCGTGAGCTGGTGAACCAGGACGGGCCCTACCGGTTGGGCGAGTATCTCTACGTGACCGGCGGCGACAAGATGCCGAACACGATTCTGCACTACGACCGCGTGTCGCCGAAGGCGGAGCTGGAGATTCATCCGGCGGGCAAGGGAAAGATTGTCTCGGTGGCGCGGACTCCCTTTGGGCAGGTTGCACATCTGGAGAGCGAGGCCGTCAATACTCCCGCGATCCGGACCGAGGTTCGGCTGTTCGACAACGAAAAGAAGATCGAGCTGGTTGAGGATGTGGACAAGCCGGAGGTGGAGACGAAGGAGGCGGCCTACTTTGCCTTCCCGTTTGCCATGAAGCAGCCGCAGTTCCAGTACGAGATTCAAAACGGAGTGGTGGACCCGGCCAAAGATTTGTATGCGGGCGCCGGCCGCGAGTGGTTCAGCGCGCAGCACTGGGTCAGCGTGCAGCAGGATGGCGTTGCGGCGACGGTGATGCCGCTGGATGCGCCGCTGATTACGCTGGGCGACATCAACCGCGGAGCATGGCCGGAGGAGTTCGGCAAGCGGGCGGGGACGGTGTTCTCGTATGTGATGAACAACTACTGGGATACGAACTACCGGGCCGGGCAGGGCGGGCATTTCAAGTTCCACTACGTGATTACAAGCGCCGGGGCAACGGATGCCACTGCGCTGAGCAGGATGGGCTGGGAAGAGATCACGCCGCTCGAATCCGACATCATCACGACTCAGGACAAGGCGCTGGTGCAACTGCCGCCGAACCAGCCGAGCAACTCGGCGCTGCTGGCCGCGGAGGCTGAGGCGCGGAATCCGCAGGGGCTCGACGGCCGGCAGGCCAGCTTCTTGAATGTAGACGACGCGAACGTGCTGCTGGAGACCTGGAAGCCGGCCGAGGATGGCAACGGAACGATTCTGCGTTTTGCCGATTTCGGCGGAACGGAGAGAACCGTGACGGTGAAGACGCCGTTTGTTCACGTGGGCCAGGTGAGCCAGACCGATGCGGTAGAGAGAGGACAGGCCGAGGTGGCCGGGGACGGAAGCGGCGGGTTCCACTTCACCATGCATCCGCATGAGATTGTGACGTTGCGGGTGGTGGAGAGCAAATAAGCGGCCCCGCGGATTAGCCCATCGCGCGCTCAGGCGGTGGGCTTTTCCGGCGGCGGCATCGAGGCCAGGAAGCGGCGGGCAAACTCATCCGCATAGAGTTCCAGGAGCTGCCGCACGCGCTCGGGATCGTGCGAGCGAACGATCAGGCCGGCGTGGTGGTGCTTCTTGAGCCGCACGACAATCTCCGGGGCGTCAAAGGCCGTGGTGTCAGGCTCGGCGGTCTGGGCAAGGCAGAGGACGCTGCCCGCGTACTCTTCACGGGCAGCGGGCGGCGTGTAGGCCTGGCCGCGGAAATCCGCGACTTCAACGCGGGCCCACTCGCGCCAGAGGTTGATGCCGGTTGAGACCTCGACCAGGTCAGAGATGAACGCGCCGCCGACGCGGGCGGCGATCTCAAGAAAGTAAAGTCGCCCGTCAGCGTGGGCGCGGATGTACTCAGCGTGGGTGACGCCGCGGATCATGCCGAGCGCCGGCGCCAGACGGGCATTGAGCTGGGTGAGTTCGAGCCAGTCGGGGCTGGCGCGGTCCACGGTGCGGGTGGTGAAGACGCCGCCCTCATGCATCACCTGCATGGGCGGACGGCCGTATTGGTGGACCACGGAGAACTGCACCGCGCTCTCGTTGACGATGGAGTCGACGTGGTAGATGTCGCCCGGAACAAACTGCTCGAGGATAAAGTGGCTCTGGCGATCGCCAAGCTCATCGAGGGCGCGCCAAAGCTGATCGGGCTCCTGGATCTTGCGGATGCCCAGGGCTGAGGCCTCGGAGCGGGGCTTGAGCAGCCAGGGCGGAGGAACGCGGCGCATGTAATCGCGGAGTTCGTCGTAGTTGAGCACGCGGCAGAACTCGGGCACCAGAAAGCCAGCCTGGCGGGCGCCCATGCGCATGGCGAGCTTGTCACGGTAAAAGGCCGAGGTGGTGGTGCCCATGCCGGGAATGCGCATGTGTTCGCGGATCTGGGCGGCGGTTTCAAGGTCAAACTCGTCGAGAGCAATGATGCGATCAAAGCGGCGCTCGCGGGCCAGCCAGGAGACGGTGTTGAGAATCTGCTCGCGGTTCAGGCCGGCCGGCATGGTGACCACTTGTTCGAGGGCCTCGCGAGGCCAGTCGGCATCACGGAGCTTGTCAAGCGTGAGCAGGGTGGGCTTGACGCCCAACTCCGCGCACTGGCGCATGAAGTCCTGGCCCTTCTCGTAACTGGCGATCAAGAGAAACCGCTCGACTGCTTCTGGCATGTGGACCCCTCGATGTGAGTTGCCGCTGCCGGAATCGATTGGGTTCGACCCCGGCATGAGGATAGTTCTACTATAGTTTCGGCAGGCGGAGAGAACGCCAAACGCCGAGGGTGCCGGAGAAAATGCTCATCGCAGAGAAAATTGTGAGCCTGCAGGACAGCCACACCCGTGCATGGCACCTTGTGGACGGCACCGGCGAGGCTGCGACGCCGGCCGGCAAAGGCGCAGAGGACGAGTGGCTTGCGTTGGTCAGGCTGCAGCACCGGGCCAACTTTGAGCTGTGGCACATTGAAGACGAGGCGCGCACGCCCGGCGCCACCGATGCCGAGCTGGCGGGGGTCAAGCGCCGGGTAGACGCCACCAACCAGCTGCGTAACGATCTGGCCGAGGAGCTGGACCGGCGTTTGCTGGGCTGGCTTGAGGCGCAAGCGCTGCCTGACCCGGAGGCGCCGCTGAATTCTGAGTCGCCGGGACTGATGATTGACCGGCTGTCGATCCTGGCCTTGAAGATCTACCACACCCGTGAAGAGGCCGGGCGTGCCGATGCGCCGCCGGGCCACCGGGAGCGGAACCGCGAACGGCTGGCGATCCTTGAAGAGCAGCGCGCCGACCTTGCCAACTGTCTTGATAGCTTGTGGCAGCAGACGGTTGGCGGCAAGCGGCGCTTCAAGCTTTATCGGCAATTAAAGATGTATAACGACCCATCCTTGAACCCTGCAATTTATGGCAAGGAAGAGCGGGCGGCGGGCCGGTAACTCCGAGTTTTCCGGCCCCCCATTGACGGGACGCGGGGTTCTGCGTATAAAAGGGGCCTGAGCAGCGAAAATCCCAGAGACGGTTTTCTGCGGGCAGTCGACCGCTGAAACTGGTGGTATGGGCAGGCGCGCTCCCGGCAAACCCATGACGCAAGAGGCCCGATTCTCGGCTCCGAGCCGCAAAAAGACTACGCCGCCACCCGCCAAGACCGGCGGCCACTCCACCACGGGCACGGGGCCTGCCTTTCAGCACTACCAGGCCGCCGTGCAACTGCTGCAGCAGGGCAAATATGAGAAGGCGCTGGCCGCCTTTGAGAAGCTGCTGCCCACCGCTCCGCCCGAAATCAAAGAACGCTGCCAGATGTACATCGCCACCTGCCAGCGTCAACTGGAGAAGTCGCGGCTGACCTTCCTTACCCCGGAAGAACACTACGACTATGCCGTGTCGCAGTTGAATACCGGCTACTACGAGGAAGCGCGGGAGCAGTTCAACAGCATTCTGGCCGGTTATCCGCAGGCCGACTATGCGCTGTATGGGCTGGCGCTGCTGGACGCGATCACCGGGCGAACGCAGGATTGCCTTGAGAACCTGGCGCGGGCCATTGAGCTGAACCCGAAAAACCGGCTTCAGGCGCGCGCGGACAACGACTTTCTCAGCATGCAGGACGATCCCCGCTTTACCGAACTGCTTTACCCTGAAGTTCCCTAAGGCCCCAGTGACCTCTGAACCACGCGCAACCGGCAACGCTCAATCCACTGCGTCCGGCAGGGATGCAGCCCTGCCTTCGGCTTCATCTCTGCGGGTGGTGGCCATCGGCGGAGGCACGGGACTTTCCACGCTGCTGCGCGGATTGCGCCGGCATGTTGCCGTGCCCGGGCCGGCGGCAGCTTCGGGGCTGATCTCCGACCTGGCAGCCGTTGTGACGGTAACCGACGACGGCGGCTCATCCGGGCGGCTGCGGCGGGACTTTAACATGCTGCCTCCGGGCGACCTGCGCAACTGCATGGTGGCGCTCAGTGAAGAGGAAGACCTGCTGGCAAAACTGTTTGCGCACCGATTCAGAGCGGGCGATGCGCTGGAGGGTCACAGCTTTGGCAACTTGTTTGTGGCCGCGCTCACCGAGATCACCGGAGATTTCGGCCAGGCCATCCAGCTGGCATCGAAGATTCTGGCCACGCGGGGGCGCATCTATCCGGTGACCACGGCCAATGCGACGCTGGTGGCGCGAATGAGCGACGGGTCGGAAGTGCGGGGCGAGACCAACATCACCGCCAGCAAGCAGCGCATTGCCGAGTTGATGCTCGATCCGCCGGACGCCGCGCCCCTGCCCGAGACGCTGGAGGCGATCGAGCGCGCCGACCTGATCACGGTGGGCCCGGGGTCGCTGTATACCTCGCTGATTACAAACCTGCTGGTGCAGGGGATTCCCGCCGCGCTGGCAGAGGCCAGGGGCGTGCGAGTTTACGTCTGCAACCTGATGACGCAGGCCAATGAAAGTTTGGGGCTGACCGCCTCTGAACATATTGAAAAGATCTACGAGCACACGCGGGCGCCCATCTTCGATTTTGCGCTGGTGAACACGGCGCCCTTTTCGCAAGAGACGCTGGCCCGCTATGCCGCCGAGGGGGCATCGCCGATTCAGCCCGATCTGGCGCGCATTGAAGCTTTGGGCGTGCGCTGCATCGCCGGCGACTTTGCCAGCGAGGAAAGCGTGGTTCGCCACGAAGCCAATCGCGTGACCGGCGCCCTGCTGGCGCTTGGGCAGATGGGTCTTGCGGGCCGGGGCTGAATTTTCACTTCCCTGCCGATAACCGGCTGAGTTAAAGTGAATGCCGCGCGGCCCACGGCTGGCGCAACCAACAATGGAGGTTCCATGCACAAAGCGAAAGTCTGGATCACGATGGGGTGTTGCCTGTTTGCCACGGTGTGTCTGGCCAGCGCACAGGCCAACAGAAAGCCAGGGCTTTGGGAGTTGACGACCAACATGACATGGCAGCAATCGCCCATGCCTCCCGGGATGACGATGCCACCAGGCGTCAACAATCCCTTCGGTGGTGGGCCGCAAACGACACAGGTGTGCCTGACGCAGGCGATGATTAACAAATACGGCGCGCCCATGCCGCAGAGCCGCAACGGCGAATGCCAGATTGTGAACGTGAAGCTCAATGCGACCAGCATGACCGGCGACTGGATTTGCAGCGGCAGGATGGCAGGCCGGGGTACGCTGGAGTCGTCCTGGTCTGACCCCAATCATGCGGTGGGCAAGGTGCATTTTGTGGGGAACATGCAGATGGGGCCGAACTCCAGGGCCATCGAGTATACGATCAACTCCTCATCCATCTACAAAGGACCAAGCTGCGGCAGTGTGCAGCCCGCGCCCATGCCGTAATGAAATCAAACCCGCAAAGCAGATGCCGCTCAGGGACCTGAGCGGCATCTGCTTTTTGCGTTGAAGGCCGGGTTGAGGCAAGGCCTATCCGTTGGGATTGGTGCGCCACTTCTTCACCTGGATGGGTTTTTGCCCGGCGGCTTTGGGAACAAAGATGTCAGGCCACTTGAGGCCGCATTGCTTCACCATCTGGATGGGATATTCGAGGCGGCCCAGCTCGGCTCCGGAGTTGTTGGTGCCGAACGAGAACTTTGCTCCCGCGGCTTTGGCGGCGGTGATGAACCTGGGGCTGGGAATCTTGTAGCGGTTGTTGATCTCGATGGCCACGTCGTTCTCCACCGCGGCATCGATCACCTTTTTCATGCGCTCGGGGGTCCAGAGGGCATCGTATTCAGCGGCTATCTGGTCAGGCAGATAGGTGGCGTTGGCATAGATGTCAATGGGCTCGTGCATCACGCCCTGAATGCGCTTGACCAGCATCTCCATGAAGGCCTGCTTGTCCTGGATGACGCCGATCTCCTCGGGAATCCAGGTGCGCATACGCTTGCCGTTGTCGTCGGTAAAGGTCATGGCATCGGTAAAGCAATAGTCGAAGCGGGCCACCGACTCGGGCGAGGTGAGCGTCATCCACTCGCGGCCCTCGCCTTGCAGGCCCACGAAGCAACACTGGCCCTTCATGCTGTCGAGATACTCTTTGACGCTGTCGTCGCTGTGCACCGGGAAGCCTAGGCCGCAGTTAACGGCCACGCCGTAGAAGATGCCCAGGCGGCGTGAGTTGGCCAGTGCCTGATCGATGGTGAGGCCGCCCTTGAGATGAACGTGGTAGTCGACCACCGGGTAATCCTCGGTGCCCATGCGGATGACGTCGCGGTAAAGTTCGTCCACAACGGGATGATCTTCGGAGAGTTGCGTGAGATTATCTGGCAGCGGGCGGACGCGAATGTCCTTGAAATACGTCGTGCTATCGGGGTCGTGGCCTTGCAACGCGAAGGTGCCGTGGTTGATGACGCGGCCAAACGCGAGATCGGCGCGGAAGGGCTCGTCGGGCTCAACGTAATCAACCACCAGCATGCCGTTGAGCCGGACTTGGATCTGCTTTCCGCGCACCAGGATGTTCATGGTAAACCAGTCGTTGTCATTGACGAACTGCTTGTAGACGTTACGCACCGAGTAGAGCGAGCCGGTTTTCTTGTGCTCAATGTAGCCGTCGGCGCCCTCGTGGGTGTTAGCCACCTGCACTTCGAATCCCGCCGACGGCCAGCCCACCTGCTGATAGGCCGTTTGGATGTAAATGCCGGAGTTGGCCTTGGGCCGCGTCATAATCTGCGCGCTGAGTTCGAAGTTTTTGAAGTCGGCGTTGCGCACGGGGCCGTTATAGAAGAGATGGCTGCGCTCGCCATGGACGACGATCTGGCCGTCGACGACCTTGAAGCTGCCTTGATGCTCGCTGGCCTTCCAGTCGTTGAGATCCTTGCCGTTGAAGAGCGGAATCCAACCGTCGCTGGAGTCGTTGAGTGCATAGGCGGCGGCCGGCGCGGCCAGCAGGAGAGCGAGCGCCTCGCGGCGAGTGAGTTGGGTCATGGGTCCTCCGTGAAATGAAAAGCGCACGAAGCAGCAAGTATATGCGCGCGCGGCGATCGAGTCCAAGCGATGCGCGGAACCGCAGGAAACACAGGCCATCTGAGACTGGTGAGCACACAAGCAATGGGCCCCACGGGATGCGACCAATTGCGTGCTGAGACGCTTAGACTGGGTGTTGAGGTCAACTGGTGACAGAACCGGCGATTGCACAAGGGAACAAAGGAACCCGCGCGAAGGCGCGATTCTTTCCGCGCGAGCATGGAGCCACGGCGATGCTGTTCACGCCGATGGTGTGCGCGGCGATTCTGGCGCGGCAGGCTCACTGGGCTGAGCTGGCTACGCTGACGGCTGCATTTGCGGCGCTGGCCGCCAAGGACCCGATGGTGGTGTTGGCGCGGCAATGGCTGGTGTGGAAGCAGCCTCATCCCGAAACCAGAGATGCGGCGCGGTGGTTCGCGGCGTGGATGACGCTGCTGCTGGTGAGCGGAGTGGTGCTGATTGCCGCCTGGCCGATGAGGGCGACGCTGGCGCTGGGCGCGGGGGTGGGCATGCTTTCAGCGCTGGCCATCCTGGTGAATGTGAAGAACCGGCAGCGCTCCACGCTGTTCCAGATTGCGAGCGCGCTGGCCTTGACGTCAAGCTCGCTGACCACTTGCCTGTCAGCCACAGGCGCGATTGCGCCGTGGTGCTGGAGTTTGTGGCTGCTGCTGGCGATGCAGGCCACGGCGGGCATTCTGGTGGTGCATGCGCGGCTCGACGCCAGGATCGCGCTCAGGGGAACAGCGCCCGGCAGTGAGCAGTTCCGGCGCGCAGCGTGGATGGCGCTGGCGATGATGCTTTGCGCGGCGGCTGCCGCCGTTGTGCTCAGGCGTGGGTGGATTGCCCTGGCGCTGCTGGTGGCGGTGACGGGCTACGCCTATGACCTGAGGCGCCAGCGCGATGCGGCCGCCTTGCAGATGCCGCTGACTGCGGTGGGGCAAAGGGCGCTGGCGCTCTCGTCGGTGTTTGCGGGCCTGCTCATTCTGGGGTTGTGGTGAGCAGGCCCATTGCGTCACTGCTGCTTGGCAAAGCGCAGGGTCTTGATCTCCCACGGCTTCATGTGGAACTTGAGCGTGGTTCCCTCGCCGACCGGGCCCACCAGGACGTCCTCAAGCAAAGTGGTCTCGGTGGCCTTGACGGCGTGCGGCAGATGGATGGTTACGTCCGCCTCGCGCCCTTCGGTCTCAACAAAGCGGGCGATGGCATCCATGTCATAGAAGCCCTCCATCTGCTTGAGCGCGTAGAGCACCACGTGGTCGCTGTCGGTCTTGATGAAGGAGTAGGCATCGGGCAGGCCGCCTTTTTTGCCGGCCCACTGCTCCTGCGAGCTGGCGTGGTGCGGCTCCTGCAACGAGATCAGCGGCGAGTTGAAGGCCATGGCCTGCTGCGGCACTTTGCCCTCGCGCCAGTCCCCGCGATGCGGATAAATAGAGTAGCCAAACGTGTGCTCGCCCTCATCGGCGCGCGGGTCGGGGTCCCAGGGGCCGCGAATCACTGAAAGATGGATCGCGTTCGATTTGGCGTCGTAGCCGTTGCGGCCGTTGTTGAGGATCGCCACGCCATAACCGGGACTGGAAATATCGACCCACTTGCCCATCACCGCTTCTTCACCGGTCTGGTCGCGCTCAATTGCGCCGTAGGGAATCTCCGCCGTTACCTTTGTCGACTCGGTGTTGACCGGGAAGTTGGCCTTCAGCATCGTGGCGCGCTCATACCAGGCGAGCTTCATGCTGACATCCACGCGCGGCACGCCGGGCATGAGGCTGATCTCTTGCGTGAACTCGGAGTCGCGGAAGCGCCGGACGACGCGAATGGTGGCGCGGGCCGGCCCCTGCTCGGTGACTTCAACGCGGGCTTTGTCTAACTCCGCGTGTTTGCCGGTGATGCCGGTGTCCCAGGCCGGGCCGCCGTACTCCTTTGAGGTGCGCGCGGCCTGCTCGGCGGTGTCTTCCCAGGCGGTGAGCGAGTTCCCTTCCCCCTTGAAGGCTTCGCGCTTGTTGGCCTTGTCATAGAGCCGCGCAATGTTGCCGGTCTCCGGATTCACTTCGACGCGGAAGAACTCGTTTTCGAGGAATGGCCGCGGCTTGGAGCCCGACTGCAGGGCGGTGGCGGGGCTGGCGGTTTCCGCAACCAGGCGGTAGAGCTTGAGGCCCATCTGGGGCACGTTCTGCGCGACGAAGGCAACGGTGGCGGTTTCGCGGGCTCCGTCTTTGGCGGGTGCTTTGAGAATCTGCACCGGCACCTTTTCGTTTTCATGAACGGCGACGAGTTTGGCGGGCAGCGAGAAGGCGGAGATCTCCGCCGTCACCAGGTCCGTGCGGTCAAAGGATTGCGGGTTATAGACCACCAGCGGCACGCCCTCGCCCGTTGTGTCGAGCTGGAGGCCGAGATTTTCAAGCGAGAAATTGAGCGCGCGATTGCCCCTCATGAAGATCTCTTTGTATTGCTGCGCCGCATCGGCATAGATGGGGCCGATGCCCGAGCCCGCCGCCAGATCGTGGGCCTGGTTCAGCAGCACCAGCTTCCACGCCTCGCTGAAGTCGCGGACGGGATAGTAGTCGCGATAGTTGAAGAAGACAGCCAGCTCCGACATCTTCTCGGCGTCCAGCAGGAGCTGCTCCGACTGGCGGTTATGGCGCTTCATCTCCACTTGAGTCGTGTAGCAGCCGGGGAAGACGCCCTGGAGTTCCTTGTCGAAGACCGGGAAGTCTTTCTTCTCCGTGAGCAGCAGGTCGATGTAATTGCTCACATTGGTCGGCTTCACGCGAACATCGGTTGCCGATGCGTTCATCTTGGCGATGGCGGCTACGTCGTCGGGATTGGGGCCTCCGCCGTGATCGCCGGCTCCATACAGCACGAGGATGTTTTTCACGCCCGACTGCCGGCCGCTCTCGATCACGGGAACGGTGACACGCTCGGTGTTGAGAGTGCCGGCGTATTCGCTCGGCGTGGAGTAGCCGAGGACGCGGCTTCCGTCCAGGCCCTGCCACCAGATCATGCGGGGGCGCGCCGGGTCGTGGGGGCGGTCGAAGAGGTACATCTCAATGCCAGCCTTGCTGGCGATCTGCGGCATGGTCTCAGGATGGCCGAAGACATCCGGCTGCCAGGCAAAGCGGATGTAGTGGCCGAACTTCTCTTTGCTGTACTTCTGGCCATAGAGGAACTGGCGCACCATCGACTCGCCGTCGCTCACGTTCTCATCCATCTGCACCCAGCCGGAGGTGGCGGGGACAAAGTTGCCGGTCTTGGCTTTCTCCTGCAGGCCTTTGAATACGTCGGGGTAGTAGTGCTCCATGGAGTCGAGGACGACCGCCTGATCCTGCGAGAAGGTGTAGTCGGGGTTCTGGTTCATCAGCCGGATCTGGTTGTTGAAGGTGTTGTACATGACATCGTGGATCGACTCCTCCCAGCGCCAAAGCCAGGCCATGTCCATGTGGGCGTAGCCGACCACGTGGGCGGTGTAGTCCTTGGGATTGGGCGCGGGCTGCGGCGCCTGGGCGCGGGCGAGCGGAGCAAGGCAAGAAGCGAGAAGAGCAATGAGAAAAAGTTTGCGCAAGGGTGTTCCCCTTTCCTGGAGGTTCCTGTTGCCGGTGTGCAAATGGGCAGCGGAGGATTCGCCGGATTATAACGCTGGGGGGTGAGGGGATGAGATAGGAACGGCGATTGGGGTGGTGTCGGGCGCTTCATGTTTCCAGCACCGATTGCGGCAGTGTGAAAAACGGAGGCTCCGCCATTGCCTGGGAATTCATTTTCAGCAGCAAACGCATTATAGTATCTTTTGTGCTACCATTCGTTCGTGGTCGAGATTCGACAGTACGTGGACCGTTTGGGGCGCAACCCCTTTGAACGATGGTTCGACAAGTTGGATGACGGCGCCCAGGCACGGATTACCGTGTCCCTCGACCGGCTGGAGCGAGGCAATCTCTCGGCGGTGAAGGGTGTGGGGGCGGGCGTTCAAGAGCTGCGGTTGGATTTCGGTCCCGGCTACCGGGTCTATTTCGGCAAAGACGGGGAGCGGCTGGTGATTCTGCTCGGCGGGGGCTCAAAGAAACGCCAGCGGGCAGACATTGCGACCGCTCAGGTTCTGTGGCAGGAATACAAGGAACGGAAGCGGGAGGAATAATGGCGCTTACCAAGAGCTTTAATGAAACCGTGAAAAGCAGTCTCCAGCAGAGCGAGGGGTTTCGCAAGGCGCTGCTGCGCGAAGCCGTGAGTTGCATGATTGCCGGAGACGTGGAGACGGGGAAATCCGTGCTCCGCAAATACATCAACGGGACGATCGGGTTTGTGAAGCTGGGGGCCGATCTGGGCCGCTCGCCGAAGGTGCTGATGCGCATGTTCAGCGCGTCGGGAAATCCGCAGGCGAAGAACCTGTTTGAGATTGTGGCTTATCTGCAGAAGATTGAGGGGACGGTGCTGGAAGTGGTGGATCGGGCGGCATGAAACATATAAATCTGCCTCGCGCCGTTTTGGCTACGCTTATGAGTGTCAGCGTGCCGTGTCACTCTCAGACTCCCCTCATTCAGATTCAAAAAGGAACCATCATTGCATTTTTATAACTGCTTCGAAGGCTTCAGAAACAGACGACGACTCGAATGAGGCCTTGAGCGATTTTCAGTTCTATGCGGGTCAAGCCAAAGAGCCGCTGAGCAGATTGGATATTGATTTCAAAGAGTTCTACGTTCGATCTTTTCGCCTGCGTGTGCGTGGGAGAGACATCCTTTTCCGGCCCCGGTCCGACGCGGTTGGTTACTATTTGATCGCACCAGATAAGAAGCCGCGCATCGAATATGGTGATGACTGACGTCGACCTAATTCAAGTTGCTAGGAGCTATTTTGGCTTGCCAGTCAAGCACAAATAGCAGACAGTTTCGTACGACGGGTAAATCACGGGCAAACCCAAGACTGGTTTACGTCCCGGATTCGGGAAGCTGGAGACCCTCACCCTTCGACCGTCCTCTTGAGTTGTCCGCACGCGGCATAGATGTCGCGGCCCCTTGGTCGGCGCAGATAGGCGGGAATGCCCGCCGCGGCCAGCGTCGCCTTGAATGCCTCCACGTCTGAGGAATTCGGCATGGAGTAGGCGATGCCGGGGCCGGGGTTCCATGCGATGAGGTTGACCTTGGCGGGCAGGCCAGTGCGGCGAACGAGGCGGGCAACTTCGCGGGCGTGCTCGGGGCGGTCAGTGACGCCGCCGAGCAGGACGTACTCAAACGTAACGCGCTCGCGGGGGCGAAGCTGGACCTGGCGGACGGCCTCAATAACCGCTTCAATGGGCCACTTGCGGTTGATGGGCATCAGCTCGGAGCGGATCTGGTCGTTGGGGGCGTTGAGGCTGATGGCGAGCTTGGGGCGGAATTCGAGAGGCTCCTGGGCGAAGAGCTCGATGCCGGGGACAATGCCCGATGTGGAGACGGTCATGCGCTGCGGGCTCAGTCCGGCTTCGGTGACCAGCAGCCGAACGGCGGCGCTGACGTTGGCGTAGTTGAGAAAGGGCTCGCCCATGCCCATAAAGACGAGATTGATTCGGTCGCGCCCGACCTGGACCCCGTGGCGGGCGAAGACGGCCACAACCTGGCCGGCGATTTCGCCTGCGGTGAGATTGCGTTGGAGGCCGAGTTTGGCGGTGAGGCAGAACTGACAGTTGACGGCGCAGCCGATCTGGCTGGAGACGCAGATGGTGGCCCGTTGGACGGGGTCCGCACTGCCCGGAGCCTGCGGCTGGTCGGCGTCGGTGCCGTCGCCGGACTCGCCGTTATCGCCTTCCGGCATCCAGACCGTCTCCACGGTTTCACTTCCAGCGCCCTCCGCTTGAACAAGGTAGCGCTCGGTTCCGTCGACGGACTGGAAGACCTGGGCGATTGCCGGCCGGCCCACGCGCCAGCCTTCCGAGGCAAGCCTTGTACGCAAGGCTTTGGGCAGGGTGGTGATCTGGTCCAGCTCCGCAACTTGTTGTCGATAGAGCGCTTCAGCCAGTTGGCGGCCGCGCCAGGCCGGTTCGCCCGCCTCCACCATGCGCGCCGAGAGCGCGGCGGTATCCAGGCCAAAGAGCGGCGGAAGCGAATCGGCGGCGGGTGCGCCGGCATCCAGTTGGACAAGTTGGCCGGGATCGGGTTGGGCAGGGTCAAGCGGCACGGCTGGGGTCAGAATAGAGCATCGGCCCCATGTACACGGCGGTAACCTACAATCGAGATTGAATCGATGATGAACCCAGAGAGAAACCTTCGCCGCACCGTATTGCCCAACGGGCTGATCGTCCTGACCGAACGAATGGACCACATGCGCTCCGTCGCCATGGGGGTGTGGATCAAATCCGGCTCGCGCTGCGAGGTCGCGGAGAGCAACGGGATCTCGCATTTTGTGGAGCACATGCTCTTCAAGGGCACGCGCTCGCGGACCGCGCAGCACATTGCCCGCGAGATGGACTCGATCGGCGGCAATCTCGACGCGTTCACCGGCAAGGAGACGATCTGCTTCAACGTCAAATCCCTGGCCGAACATGTGCCCATTGCGCTGGACGTGCTGACCGACCTGGTGCTGAATCCGGTGTTTGCCTCGGGAGACATTGAGCGCGAGCGGGGCGTGATTCTGGAAGAGATCAAGATGGACGAGGACAACCCTGACCTGCTGGTGCACGAGTTGTTCACGCAGAGCTACTGGAAAGACCATCCGCTGGGCAAGCCGATTCTGGGCACCAAGAAGACCGTGGCCGGGCTGGATCAGGCAACGCTGCTGGCCTACCACAGCGACCGCTTTCACGCCGGCAACATGGTGTTTTCAGCGGCGGGTAATCTGGAGCATGACGAGTTTGTCGCCGAGGTGGCGGCCAAGTTCAGCACGCTGGCGGCCGGCTCCACGCTGCACGAGCTGCCGGCGCCGGAGGCCAGCGCGCGGATTGTGCTGCGCAACAAGAAATCCCTGGAGCAGGTGCAGATCTGCATGGGCGTTCCGGCGCCGTCGGTGACCGATGAGAACCGCTACGCGGCGCTCATTCTGAATACGGTGCTGGGCGGCGGCATGAGTTCGCGGCTGTTCCAGACCATCCGCGAAGAGCGCGGCATGGCCTACAGCATCTACTCCGACTTGAACCCCTACCGCGATACCGGCACGCTGCTGATCTTTGCCGGAACCTCAACGGGCAAGGCCGTGGACGTGATCGATTTGACGCTGGCCGAGTTCCGCAACCTGAAGGAGCACGCGTTGAGCGAGGAAGAGCTGAAGCGCGCCAAAGACCAGTTGAAGGGCAACATTTTGATGGGGCTTGAAAGCTCGAATGCGCGCATGGCCAACCTGGCGCGCCAGGAGATGTACTTCGGGCAGTTCTTCAGCGTGGATGAGGTGATTGCGCGCGTGGATCAAGTGAGTGCGGCCGAGGTGCAGGCCATGGCGCGGCAGCTCTTCAACGAGGAGCGCATCGCCGTCACCCTGCTGGGCCGGCTCGACGGCGTAAAGCTGGACCGCGCGCGGCTGGTGTGTTGAAGAAGAAGCTTACAGTGGACAGCTGACAGTTGACAGTTTGGGAATAGTGCGGGAAAACTGTCAGCTGTTGGCTGTCAGCTGTTCGCTGTTCCGAGCGCCCGATTTCCCTTCCGCGTCCATACGTTGTAGCATTTTGACGAACGGGCCGGGGAGTTTCTGGCCGCTCCATGAGGCACTTGAGACCAATGAAGCGCATGATTGAGATTTGTCGCGGCCTCCGCGGCGCCCAACAGGTACAGCGACGGAACGGTTTTACTTTGATGGAGTTGCTGATTGTCATCGCCATCATTCTGATCCTGATGCTGATGGCGATTCCGACCATCGGCAGCTTGAAAAAGCAGGCCAACGAGACATCGGCGATCCAGTCGATCCGGGCCATCACCCAGGCCCAGTTGCAGTATGAGTCGACCTTCCCGTCCAACGGCTACGCATCCACGCTGGCCGCCCTGGGCGGCGACCCGAAGGCCGGCCCGCCCACGCCGCAGGCTTCGCAGATGCTGCAGGGCGATCTGTCCACGGGCATCAAGTCCGGCTATATCTTCTCCATCGGCAACATCACCAAGGTGAACCTGAGCGGAACGGATCGCGTGACCGGCTACCAGGTGAACGCGATTCCGCAGACCGTGGGCCAAACGGGCAACCGCGGATTCTGCAGCGATCAGTTCGGCACCATCAAGGCTGACCCGACGGGTGGAACCAACTGCACCCAAAACCTGCAATGAGCGGGGCCAGGACGATGCGGGCGGGCGGCTTGCTGCTGGCCGGTGCAGCCGCCTGCGCGGTTGTGTGTTTCGGGCAGGGCTCGGCTCCGGGCGCGCAGGAGCTGGCGCAGCGCGTTGACCGGCACTATAACCAACTGCAATCGCTCAAGGCGGGCTTCACCCAGACCTATGAAGGCCTGGGCCTGAAGCGCGAAGAGAGCGGCACGCTGCTGCTGCTGAAGCCGGGGCGCATGAAGTGGGAGTACAGTTCGCCGGCGGGCAAGGTGTTTGTGCTGGACGGAGAGTTCGGCTGGTTCTATAGCCGCGGCGACTCGCAGGTGCAGCGGGTGCGGGCCAAGGAGCTAGACGACCTGCGTTCGCCGCTGCGTTTTCTGCTCGGCCACACCCAACTGGAGAAGGAACTGAACAGCCTCACGCTGGCCACTGCGCCCGAGGGCCGCTTCACCTTGAGCGGGCAGCCCAGGGGTCTGGAAGAGCGCATGACGCGGCTCACCCTGACCGTGACTGCCGACGGAACCATTACCGGCATCGAGATGGAAGAGACCGACGGCGCGGTAACGCATTTCCGGTTCAGCGGCGAAACGCCGAATGTGGCCATGCCGCCCGGGACGTTCCACTTCAGCCCGCCGCAGGGCGTGCCGATTGTGGACGCGCTGCCGCCGGTCTAATCCGGCCTTATTTCGCAGTGGCGGCCGAGCGCCGGGCAGATTCCCCGCGGACCCTGGCCACATCCTGCTGGAGAATCCGGCCGCGCTCCACCTTGAGTTCCCCGCCCACGTAGACGCTTTCCAGATCGCGTTCCGAGGCCGCCAGCACCAGGCTCGCATAGGGATCAAAGACGGTCCCTAGCCTGGATGGATCGATGACGAGTAAGTCCGCGAACTTGCCCGGTTCCAGGCTGCCCAACTTGTCCTGAACGCCCATCACATCCGCGGACCCCATGGTGTGGAGATAGAGGACCTGGTAGGGGCTCATGACGGTGGCGTTCTCATACTTGTCGCGAATGGCATAGAGGCCGGCCCGCATGTTCTCGAAGGGATCGGCGAGGTCGGCGCTGGCCTCTCCGTCCACGCCCATGCCGACGCGAATGCCCATCTTCAGGTACCTCGGAATATCGGGCACGCCGGAGGCCAGCCTGCCATTCGACAGCGGGTTCCAGCTCATGCCGGCATGGGCCGCGGCGACCTTTGCGAGGATGTCGTCATCAGGATGGACAAAGTGGCCGAAGTAGAGCGTTGGCTCCAACAGCCCGCTGTCTTCAAACCATTTGAACTTGGCCCGCTCGGCCTCGACGGTGTCTGGCGGTTCAAGATAGTGGCTCTGGTTGCCGACGTGGAACTCATCCATCAGGGCCTTCTCAGACGTGGCCTGCCGAAAGGTCTCATTGAAAGAAGTTATGCCATTCAGCATCACGCTCAAAAAGCGCGAAGAACGCGGTTGCGCCGCGGTCCACTGTAGGAACTCCTTGAGCCGTGCCCGCGACATGGCCTCGGTGTCGTCAGGGCCGATGGAGTCGGGGGAGTAGCCGTGCACAAAGAGGATGCCGGAGTCGATCTCGGCTTGAAAGGCGGCCTTGTCGCAGAGGTTCTCTCCGCATAGCCCGCTCCGCGGCCCGCCATAGCTGAAGTCGTAAGCGGCCGTAATTCCATGTTCCAGGTGGTCGAGCGCGCCCTCGAGGGTGAACCAGTAGTAGTCCGCGGCCGCCGCGTTGCGGGCGTGCCGGGTATAAAGCCCATCCAGCCAGCCGGGCAGCGTCTGGTCCGCGGCAATGCCGCGAAAGGCGGCCTGCCAAAGATGGCTATGGGCCGAGAGGAACCCCGGCATCACCCAGTGGCCGTGCGCATCCAGGGTCTCTTTCGCCTTGATGGCCGCAGGCGGATCGCCGGCAGCCACGGTCGAGATCTTGCCATCCGTGCCGACGACCAGATAGCCGAGGAAAACGTCTTTCTGGCCAGACGCCATGGTGAAGAGCTTTGCATTCCTGACCAGCAGCTTTGCCGGCGGCTGCGCGTGCAACGTGGCAGGCAGCAGCACACACAGCGCCGCAAGCAATCCCTTGAGGGTAAGTCCAGAGTTCCGCATCCCTCTTTCATATCGCAGAGGACCCTGCCTCGCAAAGGACGGTCAGACAGCACGGTTCGTTATTCGTACCGCAGCGCCTCAATCGGATCCAGATTGGCGGCGCGGATGGCGGGGATCATGCCGCTGATCAGGCCGGTGATGGCCAGAATCACCGTGGCCACAATCACCGACACCGGCGAGATGATGAGGCGGATGTCCGCGTCCTGGGCGTTTTTGGCGATAGCGCTGTAGAACGTGATGTGACCCACCAGCGCTGAAACCAGGTAAGCCAGCGCGATGCCGCCCACGCCGCCCACGCCGGTGATGGCCAGCGCCTCAGCCAGAAACTGCAACAGGATATGATGCCTGCGCGCGCCCAATGCCTTCTCGATGCCGATCTCGCGGGTGCGCTGCTGCACTGAGACGAGCATGATGTTCATCAGGCCGATGCCGGCAATGCCCAGCGTGAGCGCGCCCACCATGGTGAGCAAGACTGAAAGGGCAATGGAGAGCAGGCGGAAGACCTTGACCTGCGTCATGAGATTGGCCACGCCCATTGCATTGTGGTCCGAAGGGCGAAAGTGGTGGGCCGCCGCCATGGTCTCGCGCAGCGATTTCTCGACCATTTCGTGATCGCCGCGATAGTTGAGCCACACACTGTCAAGATATTTTGTGTCCTTGAGGTCGCTCATGGTGTTGAAGGGGATGTAGATGTTGCGATTGCTGTCGTCGCCGTCGCCCTCCTGCATCTTGGCCTTCATCACGCCCACAACCGTGAACAGTTCGCCGTTCAGGCGGATGGTCTCACCCACCGCCCAGGCGCCGGAGAACAGCTTGGCCTTTGACTCGGCCCCGATGACGCAGACGTGGGCCCGCTGCTCGTCCTCGGCCCCGTTGAAGAAGCGGCCCTGTTCCACGTCGAGCTTCCAGATGCCCTGGTAGCTGGGGCGAACCCCGTTGACCGTCCATGTGTAGGTGTGCAGATCGTTCTGCACGGGAACGTCTTTTGAGACCATGGGAGAGATGTGGAGGATGCCGGGAACGCTGTTGGAGACCCGATCGACATCTTCAATGGTAAAGCGAACTTTGACGCCGGCCTTGTCGCCGCCGGCCTGCTCGCTGGTGCGGCCTGACCAGAAAATGATGGTGGTGGTGCCGAACCTGGCAAAGATGTTCTCGAGGGCCTGGCTGAAGCCGGCGCCATAGGCCACCAGCAGCACCACCGTGGCAATGCCCCAGGCCATGCCGATCATGGTGATGGCCGTGCGGCGGCGGTTGTAGAGCATCGCCTCCCAGGCCTGGCCGAGAATGTCTTTCAGCATGGTGCATACTCCCGAAATGCAGCTTTTAGCTTTTAGCTCTCAGCTTTCAGCTTCTTCTTTCTACCTGCTGGCCTTGGCTGCAAACCACGGCGCTCAACCTTGCACGAACAGCTAAGAGCTAATAGCTAAGAGCTAAAAGCTGTTCTTCTCACTCTCTCCGCAGTGCTTCAATCGGGTCCAGCGCAGCCGCTTTGCCCGCCGGATAGAGCCCGGCAACCACGCCGGAGACAACCAGCGAACCAAGCGCAAGAGCGGCCGACCAGGGCACAAGGCGCGGCGGATCGAAGCCCGGAACCTTGCCGGTCAAAAATGCCTGCAACAGGCTCATGAGTCCGGCAGAGGCGCCGATGCCGACGAGCCCGCTGATGCCGGTGAGCAGCAGGCCCTCCCAGAAGAACTGGGCCAGAATGCTGCGTTTGGTGGCTCCGAGCGCTTTGAGCAGGCCAATCTCCCGCGTGCGTTCGCTCACTGAGACCAGCATGATGTTGACGATGCCGACGGCGCCCAGGGCAAGCGTGACGATGCCGACACCCCCCAGAAACACGTCCATGGCGTTGAAGATGGCGCCGATCGTCTGCTCTTCTTCAATGGTGTCCCACTCTTCAAAAGCGTCCTTCAGGGCGGGGTCAAAGCCATGGCGCTCGCCGATCACGCGATGCACGGCGGCTTTGGCGGCCACGGCATCGCCCTTGGTGGTGGGCTGGTACTGGATGGAGCTGAGGGCGTCGCGGGCCACGTTGTCGCCCTTCATGGCGAACAGCTCCTGCATGATGGTGAGCGGGATATAGACCTTTTGGTTGTCGCCGTCGTTGTTGCCGCGGCTGATGGACTGAACCCGGCCGATGACGGTAAAGCGGGAATCGTTGATGGTGATGGTTTCGCCGATCATGGGGTGGCCGGGAAACAGCAGCGTGGCGCTCTTGAAGCCGAGCACCACCACGCGCCGGCGCTCGGCCATGTCGGCCGCGTCAATAAACCGGCCTTCCGCCAGAGGCATAAAGCGAACGGCGGCATAGTTGGGCTCAACGCCCAGCACCTGCCCGGAAGAGTTGGAGTAGGCGCTGACCTCGTAAAGATCGTTGCGGTTCAAAAAGCCGGTGACGGCGCGGAGTTGCGGCAGGGCGCGCAGGGCCGCTTCATCCTCAAGCGTGAACTGGTAGGGGCGCATTCCCGTGTGCTGGTTGGCGAGCGCGGGAATGGTTCCGTTCCACATCATCACCAGGTCGTTGCCGAAAGTGGCCAACTGCCTGTGCTGGCCGCTGCGGAAGCCTTCGCCCAGGCCCACCAGCACCAGCAGCGAGCCAACCCCCCAGGCAATTCCAAACATGGTGAGGAAGCTGCGCAGTTTGTTGGCTGCGATGGCGCGGAAGACCTGACCGAGAGTGTCTGAGAATGATTGCATGGCCGTTTTGCGCCAAGGGAGCGCGCCTGCAGAGTGATACGCGGCGGCCGGGGCTCAGGTTCCCGAGCAGGTGGAGCAAGCGGGTTAGTTGTATCCGAATCTGGCCTCAGTCAGGTAGATGGGATCAGTGAGCGTGAACTGCAGCACCGTGCCGGCCTCAAGCGTGGCCTGGGGATGGCTGGCCAGCAGATGAACGGTCACAAACCCCGCGCCCACCAGCCCGCCGGTCAAAGCGCCCACCGGACCGCCGACAAGCGCGCCGGCCGTTGCGCCGCCGCCCACCGCCGCGCCGTATTCCACTCCGTCGCGGCCAAGCCGCGAGCCGGGGCGGATGGTGCCTTCGTCCTGCACCCGGTTTCTGGAGCCCGGCAGGCCCGTGACCTCGGCGTTGAGCCGGTAGCGCGAGCCGTTGGGCAGAATCACCTGCTCGGGCTGGAGCCGCAGCGTGCCAAACCCGCCGGTATGGCCCCGCGAGACCTCAACCACGCGGCCGTCAATCTCAGCGCCGGCCGGAATCAGCACCTGGCCGCCACGCACCACATCGGTGCCGACGGTGGTGCGAAACGGCTCGCCCTTTTCGCTTTCGCTGGTTGAAAGCCGCTGCAGCAGGCGAACGCGGATGGTGGTGCCGGCGCCGATCTCGCCGGGGCGAAAGGCCTCAGGATGCACAATGTCGCCGTCTGGGTCGGCCGGACTGACGCGCTGCGCCTGCGGCTGGGGACGGTAGGTCAGCGTGGGCTGCTGCGGCGGAGTATTCGGCGACGAGTTGACAGCGCCGTCGCCCCGCCACTGGTCGGCGGCAGGAACTCCCGGATCGATCTGGTCATCGGATTGGCCAGCCGCTCCAGACTGGCCGCGGTCCGCAAGCATGGGATGCCCTGCCGGCGGCTTTGGAATCGCCGGCGTGGAGGTAACGATGGTGTCATCGGGCGGGGGATTCGAGGTTCCCTCGTACGAACCGGACTGGCTGGCCTGTTGGGCAGCCAATCCTGCCGCGGTCAGCCCCAGCAGCGCACACAACAAAATCGGCCTGTTCATCCAGTTCTCCTCTTTTTGCGGGCGGAACTCTGCTTGCCCATTTTGAATCCTGCTCAAAGGCAAAAGTTGTGCGAGAGCCCGCACCTGCGCTCGGCAACCGCGCAATCTGCCTAAGATAAGGCTAGCGCCTGCGACCCGGCGCCGAAACACCAGGCAGCGTTCCTGGTTCCTTCGACGGCAAGAATCAGCAAAGGTAACCCAAGGTTGATTGGCTTGAAGGGGATAGGCCGCTGTGACCGGTGCCACAGCGGGTTGAAGGCCCCGGTTTGCTAGAATCCGAAGGGTACAACTACGCCTTTTTTGTCGCTGGACGGAAAGAAGATTCACATAGTGCATGAGTTTTTGACCACGATACAAAGTGCCGCCGGTGAAACTCTCGCCGTGGATCGACGTCCCCAACTGAATGACCGGCTACTGCATCGCATCATGAGGACCGATATGACTGAGATTGTTGCTGTTCGAGCGCGTGAAGTATTGGATTCGCGCGGAAATCCTACCGTGGAAGCGGACGTGATTCTGGAAAGCGGCGCGTTGGGTCGCGCCATTGTGCCCTCGGGCGCCTCCACCGGCGAGCATGAGGCCGTGGAACTGCGCGATGGCGACAAAAGCCACTACGGAGGCAAGGGCGTGTTGCAGGCCGTTGCCAACGTCGAGACGGTGATTGCCCCTGAGATTGAGGGCATGGACGCCGCCAACCAGCGCCTGCTTGACCAGACAATGATCGCGCTGGACGGAACCGCGAACAAGGGCAAGCTGGGCGCCAACGCCATTCTGGCCGTGTCGATTGCCGCTTCGCGCGCCGTGGCGCAGACGCTTGAAATTCCACTCTATCGCTACCTGGGCGGCATCAATGCCTGTGTTCTGCCCACGCCCATGCTGAACGTGCTCAACGGCGGCGCGCATGCTGACTCCAACGTTGACTTTCAGGAGTTCATGATCATGCCGGTCGGCGCCGAGCGCTTCTCTGACGCGCTGCGCTGGGCCGCTGAGACCTTCCACACGCTCAAGGGCGTGCTCAAGAAGAAGGGCTACAACACCGCCGTGGGCGACGAGGGCGGCTTTGCTCCCTCGCTCAAGTCCAACGCCGAAGCCATTGAGCTGATTCTTGAAGCGATTGAAGCTGCCGGCTACAAGCCCGGCGAGCAGATCGCCATCGCGCTCGATCCGGCCTCCAGCGAGTTCTATGACACGGAAAAGAAAAAGTACGTCTTCAAGAAGGGCGACAAGAGCGAGCTGAGCAGCGAAGAGATGGTGGCCTTCTATGACAACTGGGTCCGCCAGTATCCGATCGTCTCGCTCGAAGACGGCCTGGCCGAGGACGACTGGGCAGGCTGGAAGATCCTCACCGACAAGCTGGGCGGCCGCATTCAGCTGGTAGGCGACGACATCTTCTGCACCAATATCAAACTCTTGCAGCGCGGCATTGAAGAGGGCGTCGGCAACTCCATCCTCATCAAGCTCAACCAGATCGGCACCGTGACCGAAACACTGGAAGCGATCGAACTGGGCCGCCGGTACGGCTACACCGCCGTCATGTCGCACCGCTCCGGCGAAAGCGAAGACACCTTCATCGCCGACCTGGCCGTGGCCACCGGCGTGGGCCAGATCAAGACCGGCTCGGTGAGCCGCACCGACCGCATCGCCAAGTACAACCAGTTGCTTCGCATTGAAGAGGAGCTGGGCGGCGGCGCGGTCTACCTCGGCCTCGAAAGCCTCAACTACAACGACTAATCGCGTGAACGAACGGCGGTATCCAGGGCAGATTTCACATCGCCCCGGATGCCGCCGTCTTGCAAGCGGGGTCCCCGAGCAACACCCCGCACCGCATTTCGATCCCGGAGTTCACTGATGCCACAGGATCAAATACTGTCAGCTCCCGAGCGGGGAAAGCGCCCGGCTCTGCCTGTTTACTCCCTGCACCTTGATCTGGTTCGGGGCCTGGCGGCATTGATTGTTCTGGCCGGTCATCTGCGTGTGGCCGTCACCGGCCACACCGGCGTGGCTGCCGGCGGCCCAAGCCCCAGCCTGTTGACGCACCCGGCCAATACAACCGGGCTCAGTCACGCCGCGGTCGTCATCTTTTTTGTGCTCAGCGGCTACCTGGTGGGCGGCAGCGTGCTGCGCGACCTGGGCCGCAATGCGTTCTCGTGGACGAAGTATAGCTTCCGCCGCCTGGCCAGGCTTTGGACGGTGTTGATCCCAACCATGGTGCTGGGCGCCGTGATGGACCTGGTGAGCGTTCGCTTTTTCTCAAAAACCAGCGTAGTGGGCCTGGGCGAGTTTGCCGCGTGGATTCACGGCATCCCCGGCATAGTGCCCACGCTGGGCTACTTGAGCTTTCTGCAATCGGTTGAGCGGGTAGGACTGAAGCCCTTCGGCTCCAATGTGGCGCTGTGGTCGCTGTCCAACGAGTTCTGGTATTACGTGCTCTTCCCGCTGCTGGCTGTCGGGTTGATAGGGACTCGTTTCGCCGGGCTGCAACGCGCGGCCATGCTGCTGGCGGCGGCGTTCCTGCTCTGGTTTCTGGGCGCGGGCATTGTTGCCTATTTTCCCCTGTGGCTGTGCGGCGTTGCAGCCTACCTGGCGCCGGCCAGGATTCCCGCCAGGTTTCAGGCGCTTGCCACGGCCCTGCTGGCTTTCCAGTTTCTCGCCGTTCTCTTTTACATGCGGTCCGTCGATGTGAAAGCTTTGAAGGCTGACACGTTGATCGCCTGCTCGTTCATGCTGCTGCTCTACGCAATCCTTCACCAGGTGGGGCCGGCCTCGGCGGGGCTCTACTCGCGGTTGGCCCACATGGTCTCGTTCCCGTCCTACTCACTATATGCAACCCACATTCCGGTGTGCGTGCTGCTGTCGGCCGCCTGTGAGGCGCTGTTCCCGCAGCTGTTTCGCCACACCAGCCTGGCGGGCGCCGTTGTCTGCGCATTGGTGCTGGCCTACGCCGGCGTCTTCTACTTGATTTTCGAACGCAACACTGACCGCGTCCGCAGGTTTGCCGAGGCGCATCTTCTGCGGCGTAAAACCGCAGCTCTTCCTTCATAACCGCAACACTAAAGGAAACCCACTGTGTCCAAGCATCCCCTTGTTCTCACCATCCTCGACGGATGGGGCTACCGTGCCGAAACCGCCAACAACGCGATCGCCCTGGCCAAAAAGCCAACCTACGACAAGCTGCTGCGCGAGTATCCCAACACGCTGATCCAGGCCAGCGACCACTTTGTGGGCCTGCCCGACGGCCAGATGGGCAACAGCGAGGTGGGCCACCTGAACATCGGCGCCGGCCGCATCGTGCAGATGGACATCACCCGCATCGATGCCGCCATTGCCTCGGGCGAGTTTGTCAAGATTCCCGCCATCGTCGAAGCCATGAAGCGGGCGCGCGAAGGCGGGCGGCAGCTTCACCTGCTGGGCCTGTGCTCCGACGGCGGCGTTCACTCGCAGCTTGAGCATCTCTACGCGCTGCTGCGCACCGCGCGCGAGTACGGCTTGACGCGCGTCTTTGTCCACTGCTTCATGGATGGGCGCGACACGCCTCCCTGCTCCGGCGCTACCTACATCGCCCAACTGGAGCAGAAGATGCGCGAGTTTGGCGTGGGCAAGATTGCCACGGTCAGCGGACGCTATTTTGCCATGGACCGCGACAAGCGCTGGGAGCGCGAGCGCAAGGCATTTGACGCCATCGTGGCCGGCAAGGCCGAGGGCGGCGCCTACGCCAGCCCGGTGGCGCGCATGACCGAGTGCTACAACAACGGCGTCACCGACGAGTTCATCATTCCCTTTGTCGTGGTGGATGGCGCGGGCAAGCCGGTGGCGCAGATTCGCGACGAGGACGTATGCATCAACTTCAACTTCCGCTCTGACCGCGCTCGCGAAATCACCCGCGTGCTCACGCGCGAGAGCGGCCTCAACAAGAACGGCGGCCGCGACCTGGACGGCTGGGAGTCGCTCGACGAGACCATTCCCCGCGTAGAGATTCCCAAGAATCTCTACTACCTGTGCATGACGCAGTACGACAAGCTCTACACGCTGCCGCTCATCATGCCGCCGGAGTCGCTGGATAACATTCTGGCCAACGTGCTGGCGGCGCACCAGTTGCGCAACCTGCGCGTGGCCGAGACTGAGAAGTTCGCCCACGTGACCTACTTCTTCAACGGCGGCATCGAGACGCCGTTCCCCGGCGAAGACCGGGCGCTGATTCCCAGCCTGAAGGTGGCCACCTATGACCTGGCCCCGGAGATGAAGGCCGAGGCCATTGGCGACGCCATTGTGAAGGCGATCAACGACACCGCATTCGACCTGATTGTGGCCAACTTTGCCAATGCCGACATGGTGGGCCACTCCGGCAAACTGGAGCCGACCATCAAGGCCATCGAGGCCGTGGACGCACAGCTGGGGCGCATCTACAAGGCCATCCGCGAGAAGAACGGCAGTTGGCTGATCACCGCCGACCACGGCAACGCCGAGATGATGGTTGACCCGATCACGGGCGAGCCGCACACCGCCCACACCACCAACCCTGTGCCCATGATCTACGTGGCCGAGGACGGCCCGCAGTACCGCCTGCGGCCTGACGGCTCGCTGCGTGACATTTCGCCCACGCTGCTTTCGCTGCTCAAGATTGGCGAACCCAAACAGATGACCGGCGGCGATCTGCGCATGCCGCTGGCAAGATAACTCCAACCGGGCAAGACGGAAAAAGGCGAGGCCCTTGCGGCTTCGCCTTTTCTGTTGGGTGATTGCCTGGGCAAGCCCCCGAACACACAGAAGCCTCCCGCAGGGGGGAGGCTCTTGAGCTTTGAGCGCCGCGGCTGGCTTAGCGGGGGCGCAGGGACTTGATCGCGGCCGGCAGCCGCTCTTCAATCAGCCGTGCGCGTTCGGCGGCAAGGCCGCCCAGGTATTTCGGTACCGGCGTCGCGGCAAGCACCAGCGCCAGCGCGATCACTGAAAACACAAGTCCGGCAGTCCCCGCGGAAAACAGCATGTGGTACGTATCCTCGACATCGAGACCGAAGGTCTTGAAAGCCACATGCTCCAGGGGCTTGATATGCTTGAGAACGGCCAGAGCGAAGAGAAAGAAAAAGACGGCTAAAGACGTCAAAACCGCGAGGGTTACATCCAGGCTGCGGTGAAACTTTTGCCGGGCGCTGCAGTGATGGCATTCAACAAAATGACTCTCGTAATCCCTACTCATCTCCGGGGTGATTCCAGAAATGTCATACCGCCAGCTTGCCAGGATGGCGCCCACGACTCTATCGGTACATTCGGTTCTTGCCATATTGATTAGACTCACTTTGCAAAGGAAGTGTTTGGTCCGCTCCGTTGCTGTGCGGTTCAAGGGTCGAAAGAAAGCCTTCGTTCAGTGTGCTCGACCGGGCCAATCCAATTCCAGGCGCTCAACTCGTTCCACTAACGCGCCGCGGCGATGCGCCCTGGCGTTCCCCTGCCAACCTACCTGGTACAGAGTGAAGCTGGTTCAATTTGATTGTAACCCTCTCAACCTAAAAATAGATAGAGGAAAGTGGGTCATGCTGGCAGGCCAGCAGAAGCCGGTTGGCCAGCAGGCTGGCCCGGCCGCTCAGGGCGCGCTCGGCCGTAACCCGCGCCAGTTCAGGCAGATTGTTGCTCTCTGACAGGTGGGCAAGGATGACGTAAGCGGCTTGGCCGTCGTAGTCCTGCTCGAGGAACGTCGCCGCGGCATCGTTAGACAAATGTCCTACACGCGAGAGAACCCGCTGCTTCACTGACCACGGGTAAGGCCCATCCCGCAGCATCTCCAGGTCGTGGTTGGACTCAAGCAGCAGCAGGTCCACGGCCTGGAGTTGAGCCTTCACGTTGGGCGACACGTAGCCCAGATCGGTGGCAACAGCCAGCCGCACCCCCTCCGCCTGGAAGACGAAACCCACCGGATCAGCCGCGTCGTGGGAGGTGGTGAAAGGGCTCACGGCGATATCGCCGATGGAGAACGGCACGCCGGACTGAAAATACTCGACCGCGGGCAGCCAGGCGGGGTCCTTGGCAGCGATGGTGGCCTCCATGGCAGGTTCGGCGGCTGCGGCAAGGTCTTCGATCTCTGCCGTCACAGCCTCTCCCTCGGCTACGAGGTCGGTTTCGTCGGGCTCGCCTTCCTCGGCCACAGCCTCGGCCTCGGCCTGGCGCTCGGCGGCCTGCTTGCGGCACTGCTCCAGCCACTGGGAATAGGTCATCTGGCGGCGGGGCGTGAGCCAGCGCATCCAGGCGCGATGGGTGGCCTCGGTAAAGTAGACCGGAATGCCCAGTTTGCGGGCCGTGACCGCCACGCCGCTCACGTGGTCAGAGTGCTCGTGGGTAATCACAATGGCGTCCAGCGTCGCGGGGTCTTCCCCGGCCAGCTTCATGCGCCGGAACAGTTCGCGGCAACTGAGCCCGGCGTCCACCAGAATGCGCGTGCCGCCCGCGGAGACAACCGTACTGTTGCCCTTTGAGCCGGAAGCCAGCACCGTGAAACGAACCATGGTTTGAGGATACAGCGGCGGCTTGTGCATTGCGCGTCCCGCCGCGGTGACGAATCCCGGCGCGGCAGCCAAGGCGCCTAAAAGCCGCTGGCGGTGAACCTTAGAGGGTATTCTTGTCGGAAAGGTTGCACTCGGTTGCCCGGCGCCCAGGTTGCCAGCGGCAGCGTTGCTGGATTCAGCTGAAGTTCAATCGGGGGGGGGCGATGGAGATGAAGAACACGTTCTTGCGGGTCTGGATTGCGCTGGGATGCGTGGCGGGCGCTCTCTGGTTGGCGAGCCTGCCGCGCAGTGCCGTCAGGGCCGCCGACAAGGCGAGCCCCGCCGCCGATTGGGACCGCCAGGCCGCCGCCCGTTACCTCGACGGCCGCGAGGTCTGGTGGCAGGGGTGGGACCGCGCCCAGAAAGACCACGGAACCCTCTGCATCAGTTGCCATACCCAGGCGCCCTATGGGCTGGCTCGCCCGGTGCTGCGGCGCGGGCTGCACGAGCAGGAGCCAACGGCTGCCGAAAAGGTAATGCTCGACAGCATCGAAAAACGGGTACACCTCTGGAAGGATGTGGAGCCGTTCTATCCGGACGCGAAATATGGCGATGGCAAGGCCGTCGAGTCGCGCAACGCTGAGGCAGTGCTGAATGCGGTGTTGCTGGCCAGCTACGACGCCCCGCAGGGCCGCCTGAGCCAGACCACGCGGCTGGCCTTTGATAATGCATGGGCGTTGCAGTCCACCAGCGGGCCGGCCGCCGGCGCGTGGGTGTGGCAGAACTTTTTCTTTACCCCGTGGGAGTCGCCCGAGTCGCAATACCACGGCGCGGCCCTGATGGCCATGGCGGTCGGCAAGGCGCCTGAAGCCTATCGCGACGAGGCCAGGATTGCCCCTAACTTAGCCGCCCTGCGCGGCTACCTGAAAAGCCACTACGCCCGGCAACCGCTGCTCAACAAGGTGATGGCGCTGTGGGCCTCGGCGCGGCTGCCGGACGTGCTGAGCCCCGCGGACCGCGACGCCCTGGTGAAGGAGCTTCTCAGCCGCCAGCGAAGCGATGGCGGCTGGAGCCTCACCGACCTGGGCACATGGGAGCGCAAAGACAACACCCCGCTTGAAACTCGCTCAGACGGCTACGCGACCGGCCTGACCGTACTGGCTCTCAAAGAAAACAGCATGGCCAACCAAGGCGTAACCCGCGGAATTGCCTGGCTCAAAGCCAACCAGGACAAATCCACCGGCGCATGGCCTGCCTGGTCGCTGAACAAGAACCGCGACCCCAAGTCAGACACAGGCCAGTTCATGAGCGACGCGGCAACAGGCTACGCCGTGATGGCGTTGGAGGCGGGCTCTCATTAGGCTCAGTTCCGCGCCCCTGAATTATTTGGCGATGACGTGCGGAACCTCGCTCATCAGCGCCAAAGTGTTGCCGTCCGGATCAAGCAGGAAGGCCAGCCACAGCTCGTGATCGGGCATGCGCGCCACCAGATGAGGCGGCTGCACAAAGGCAACGTCTTGCTCTTTCAACAGCGCGTGCATCCGGTGAATGTCCGCGACCTTGAAGTAGAGGATGGTACCGGAGTTGGCCGTGTGCTGCTCGGATGCGCCCACCGCAAACCGGATCTCTCCGCATTGAAAGAAACACATGGTCCCGGCATCAAACAGAAACCTCATGCCAAGCGTGTCCTGGTAAAAAATCTTCGCGCGCGCCAGGTCGCGCACCGTGATGGCAATTTGTCCGATCTTGTCGAGTGCCACGCCGGAGTGCGCGGCGCTGGGATTCGTGCTCATCTTGACCTCCATCAAGAGAATTGACGCCATGCCAGAGCCGGGGAAGCGGCCGCGGGCCATGCAACGCTCGATTACGCCCCTATCTTACGATTTGCGATCGGCAGTGAGAAGCCCTCAACCCAGGTTTGCCGGAAACTCAATCGACACCAGCGTGCCGCGCCCCGGGTTGCTGACCACCTCAAAACGCGCCTGGTTGCCGTAAAGCACTTCCAGCCGTTCCTGCACATTCTTCATCCCGATGCCCGCGCCGTCGCGGCGCAACGCTGAGGCCGGCCGATTGCCCATGCCCACGCCGTCGTCGGCCACTTCAATCGTCACGCGATCGCCGTTGAGGCGGCTGCGCAAAATCACCGTGCCGCCGTTGATCCGCGGCTCAAGCCCGTGCTTGATGCTGTTTTCAATCAGCGGCTGCAGCAGAATGCTCGGCACCAGAACCTCCAGCGTGCGCGGATCGATCTCCTTTTCAACCCGCAGCTTGTCCGCGCCAAAACGGACCACCTCGATATCGAGATAATCGTCGGTAAAACTCAGCTCCTCGCGCAGCGGCACATAGGTGTCGTGGTCCTTGAGCAGGGCGCGCAGAATGTTGGCCAGCTTCACGGTCATCTCGCGCGCCAGCTCCGGCTTCATGCGCACCAGCGACGCAATTGAGTTGAGCGTGTTGAAAAGAAAATGCGGGTTGATCTGGCGCTGCAAGGCGTCAAGCCGCGCCTCAAGCAGCAGGCGCTTCTGCTCTTCGAGTTTCAACTCGATCCGCAGCGCATTCCAAACCTTCAGAGCGATGCCCACCACCATCGGCGCGCACAGCCACACCAGCACCTGCAGGCCGAGGACGCCGGTGTTGAGGGCAAACAGGCGGCGTGGGCCAGTCTGGCTGGGCAAATTGCGCGCCACCCACTCGCGGGCCATCTCAAGCACTGCAATCAGGAACAGCATGAGAATCTGGCGGTCGATGCGCGGCTTGCGCAGGTTGCGGCGAATCCAGCGGTAAAGGCTCAGGTCAATAAACGGCGTGAACGACCAGATCTCTTCCATCTCGACGAACCTGCCAAGCGTGCCGGCCGCCAGGCCGAGAGCGGCGTTGAAAGGCAGCGCCAGGTACTCGTGGTGCCAGACGGCCGGCGCTGAAAGCACAATCCCGCCCAGCATCGCCCATCCAGGGCCCACCAGCAGGCCAAGCAGAATCACGGTTTCAAACGAGATGTCGGCAGCCAGAAAGTTCGGGACGGTGGTGCGCACCCACACCCCCAGCGTGAGCGGCACCAGGAAAAAGGCCAGCATCGCCGCGGTCTGGCGATGGCGCCGGTGCTCGGCAAACAGCAGCCGCTGGAAGGTCCGCGACCGGGCCAGTGCGCTGGCCACCGCCGCAGCCACGCCCAGCTTCACCAGCAGCGTAATCAGAATCAGCTTGTTGTCGCCCACGCCTTGAGGGTACCGCATAAATGCAGGGAACAGGGAATAGACAAAGCCTGCCACAGCGAGCAGCCGCACACAACTCAGCAAAGTGCAAGCTGAGGGCTGAAAGCTGGAAGCTAGAAGCTGAAAGCTGGCCGGCCCCTGTTCCCTGTTCCCTTTCTCCTCCCCCTGTAGAATGGACATATGGGATTTGAAAGTGTGAAAAAGATCGCCGAGGCGGATTTCCCTACCCGCTGGGGGGCGTTCAGGATTCTGGGGTTTGAAGGGTATCTTGAGGCAGCGCGCCCCTGCGATGAGGCCGCGCCGATCGCGGCAAAGGGCGAAGTCGAAGGGCTTGTTGCCCTGGTGATGGGCGACATTCACTCCGCGCCGCCCGTGGTGCGCATCCACTCCCAGTGCCTCACCGGCGACGTGTTTGGGTCGCTGCGCTGCGACTGCCGGCTGCAACTCGAGCTGGCCATGCGCCGCATCGCCAAAGAGGGCGCCGGCATCCTGCTTTACGAGCAGCAGGAGGGCCGCGGCATCGGCCTCATGGCCAAATTACAGGCCTACGAGTTGCAAGACCATGGCATGGACACCGTCGAGGCCAACGTGGAACTGGGCTTTGCCGCCGACTGCCGCGCCTACGAACTGCCCGCCGAAGTGCTGAAACTTCTGGGCGTGAAACAGGTCCGCCTGATTACCAACAATCCTGAAAAAGTAGCCGCCCTCGAATCCGCCGGGATTGAAGTCACCGAGCGCGTCTCCGCCGAAGTCCAGCCGCAAGACAGCTTCGCCGACTACGTCCGCACCAAGCAGGAAAAAATGGGCCACATCGTGGATCTCGTCGATATTCCCTAGCCCTTGCAGCGCTCATCCCGCGACCGCGGTTGAGTAGAATCCCGTCTCCAAAGTGCATTGCGCAGTTTACAATTTCATCGATTCTTCCCTGCACGGCCTCTCTCACCGCATAGGCCGCGAGCAGACAATTGAGGTCTTGGATGAAAAGAGTGCTTCGAGGTCTTGGCGTCATTGCCGGCGCCGTGGTTCTGGTCCTGGCCATCTGCATCGGCCTTTTTTTCTGGCGCTTCCCCCGCGTTGCGCCCGCTCCCACCGGCGCCTTCGCTCGTTCTGCGCAGCGCATCGAGCGTGGGCGCTACCTGGCGAACCACGTAACGGTCTGCATTGACTGCCACTCTGCCCGCGACTGGGCGGTGTTCTCAGGCCCCATCCAGCCCGGAACAGAAGGCCGTGGCGGCGAGCGCTTCGGCGAGGAGTACGGTTTCCCCGGCACCTTTTACGCCGCCAACATCACGCCGGCGGGCATTGGCGACTGGTCTGACGGCGAGATCCTGCGCACCATCACCAGCGGCGTCACCCGCAACGGCCGCGCCATGTTTCCCGTCATGCCTTACACCAGCTACCGCAGCCTGAGCCAGGAAGATGCCGAAGCCATCGTGGCCTATCTGCGCACGCTTCAGCCCATCGGCGGCTCTTACCCCGCGGCTCACCTCAACTTCCCCATGAACCTGATCGTCTGCACCATCCCTCAGCCCTACGCGCCCAGCCCTGCTCCAGACCGCGCCAACACCGTTGCCTACGGGCAATACCTCACCACTATTGCCGGGTGCGCCGAGTGCCACACCCCGCGCCAGAAGGGCGCTCCCGTGGCTGGAATGGAGTTGGCCGGCGGCATGGACTTCGCCTTGCCTCGCGGCGGCGTGGTCCACTCCGCCAACATTACCCCCGACCCGAAGACCGGAATCGGCGCATGGTCCCGCGACGCATTCATCTCCCGCTTCCAGAACTTCAGACCCGGCCAGCCCCAACCCAAGGTGGCGCCGGGCGAGTTCAACACCGTCATGCCCTGGACCATGTATGCCGGCATGAGCGACGAAGACCTGGGCGCGATCTACGCCTACCTGCGCACCGTCAAGCCCATCGCGCACCAGGTGAAGCTCTTTTAGAATCGGGCTGACAGACCGGAGATCGATCCGGGTCCCGCCGCAAAGTGCTCCGCTGCGCAGCGGCTCTCAAGCGCTGCGCAGCGCCTTCAGCACCTTGGCCGTCGTGACCACCTGCCCCACATGCCGCTGCGTGTGGTCGGCCACATGAATCAGCGCTCCGCCAATCGAGGTGGGCAATTGCTTGCGGCCAACGCCGCGAAAGATGTTCAAGTCCGCCGTGGCCAGCACGCGCACCCGTTCGGCTGCGTCGGTAAAGGCAATCTCAACCTCGGCGAGAAGGACGGGGAGAGACTCTTCACCAGCCAGCTCCGCCTTGAGAGCGGCCAACTGCTCGGCAGAGAGCGCCTTGCCCTCCGCGTAGCTGAGCAGCCTGTCTGTCGAGCGCGCAATATGCCGAAGATGGAAAGCCACGGACGCCAGGCCAAGCGGATTCGAATGCACCTCGGCCCCGGTCAGCCCTTCCGTCCACAGGGTGAGATCGTCCAAAGCCAGGTCCAAAGCATGCAGCACGGCGCGGCCCGCGGCGGGCACATCCGCGTGTGTGCCGCGCAGCCAGGGCTCAACGTAAGGAGCAGGGGAAGTGCTCATGGAGTTGGTTACCTTTAGCCCGCGTTCTTCACCCGCACCACTGTGATCTTCGCAAACCCCTCTTCAAAAACCGGCGGCTTCAGCTTCTCCGCCATCTTCCGCATCACGTCTTCGCTGACCGACCGGTCGCGCTTGCTGTTGCGCTCAAGGCAAACTTCAAGCGGAACATCAAAGAAGACGGCCTGCACCTCGTAGCCGAAGCTCTTGGCCATCTTGATCCACTGGCGGCGCTCGTGGATCGACAAGTTCGTCGCGTCCACATAATTCCACGGCATACGAGCAATGAGGCGGGCGCGCAGCAGTGACCGGAGGGTGGAAAAGACGAGCCCCTGGTAGCGCTGTTCCTCGACATCGTCAAAGAGGATGTTGCGCAACAAATCGCTCGAGAGCGGGGTGACGCCGCGCCTGCGGAACCAGGTGGTCTTGCCGGAGCCGGGCATACCGATGGCCAGCACCACGTAACCTTTCGGCTCCAGGGGCGAACGCGAGGCGGCTTCAGCCTCCGGCGGAGGGATGGACGGGCTTTCCGGCTGGGTTTCCAGCTCAAACCGGCCTGAGCCGGCGGCCTCGTCCCACTCCTGCCGGGCAGGGCGTTCCTGCCTGTGCGGGCGCGGGGCAGCGGCGGGGCGCGGTTCCTGGGTGCGTGGCTCCGGTGTGCGGGATTCCGCAGGCCGGCGTGCCGGTTCCGGCGTCCGCGCCGGGCGCTGCGGCTGGCTGGCTGCGGCCATCTCGTCCGGATAGAGCGGAACCAGCGGAGCAGGTTGATTCGATGGGAGTTCCTGGCCGATTTTGCCTGTGGATTCGGAGGTATTGGGGGTGTGCCTGGAGCGTCTTCTCATGCCGCCTTCAAACGGTACGTAGTGATACCGGGATACCATACTAGCCGCGGGTGCTGCAAATGGTGTGCAGGCCGTCACATACGGTCCCGTATCGGGAGAGGCATCCTTTCGGTGAGGGAGTTTCCGCAAAAAACCGGGCGTTGGGGCCACATTCACCTCGCTCCCCTGCCCCGGATGGTACGATCAAGGGTTTGGTGGAATCGGATTTTAACGCAATTCCAGTCGCCGAACCGGAGCACGTTCAAAGCACCTGAAAACCAAAGCCTCACCAAGAAATTCCAAGGAGAGAATCACACATGGCAGTTAAGGTTGGTATCAACGGCTTCGGCCGAATTGGCCGCAATGTTCTGCGCGCCGCGCTTGGCAATCCCGAAATTGATTTTGTAGCCGTCAACGACTTGACCAGCCCCGCCACGCTGGCCCACCTGCTCAAGCACGACTCCATCCTGGGCAACCTCAAGAACGAAGTCATCGCCGGCGACGACTTCATCTCCATCGATGGCAAAAAGATCAAGGTCTATGCCGAGCGCGACCCCGCCAAGTTGAACTGGGCTGAAGTCGGCGCCCAGATCGTCGTCGAGTCCACCGGCTTCTTTACTGACGCCACCAAGGCCAAGGCGCACCTCGGCGCAACCGTCAAGAAGGTCATCATCTCGGCCCCCGCCAGCAATGAAGACATCACCCTCGTGCTCGGCGTCAACCAGGACAAGTACGACGCCTCCAAGCACAACATCATCTCCAACGCCAGCTGCACCACCAACTGCCTGGCCCCGGTCGTCAAGGTTCTGCTGGCCCACTGCGGCATCGTCAGCGGCATCATGACCACCATTCACAGCTACACCAACGACCAGGTCATCCTTGACACGCCCCACAAAGACCTGCGCCGCGCCCGCGCCGCCGCCCTCAGCATGATTCCCAGCTCCACCGGCGCCGCCAAGGCCCTCAAGCTGGTCATTCCTGAGACCTCGGGCAAGCTCGACGGCTTTGCCATTCGCGTTCCCACACCCAACGTCTCCATCGTTGACCTCACGTTCATCAGCGAGAAGCTCACTGACGCCAAGGCCATCAACGCCGCTCTCAAGGCCGCCGCTGAAGGCGAACTCAAGGGCATTCTCGGCTACGAGGCCGGCGAGCTCGTCAGCTCTGACTTCAAGGGCAACAAGCTCTCCTCCATCGTCGACGCGCCCCTGACCAAGGTCGTCGGAAACAGCGTCAAGGTGCTCAGCTGGTATGACAACGAGTGGGGCTACTCCAACCGCGTCGTCGACCTGATCGGCTTCCTGGTACAGAAGGGCCTGTAAACCTTTCAGGGTTCAGGGATCGGAGATCAGGGGTCAGCCTCCAGATCTCTGATCTCTGATCTCTGATCTCTGAAACGCCATGCGCAAAAACATTCCTGGCACGTCTCCCTACGAACCCATCATTGGATTCTTCCGCGCCGTGCGCGTCGGCAACTCCGTTCACCTCTCCGGAACCGGCCCGGTGGGCGCTGACAATGAGGAAGCTGCCGGGCAAACGCGGCGCATCTTCGCCATCGCCGCCGAATCGCTGGCCAAGGCCGGGGCTTCGTTCAACGACGTTGTCCGCACCCGCATGTTTCTGGCCCACGCCGAGGACTGGGAGGCCGTTGGCCGCGTCCATGGCGAGTTCTTCGGCCAGATTCGCCCCGCCAGCACCATGGTCGTCGCCGCGCTGCTCAATCCTGCCTGGCGCGTCGAGATCGAGATGGAAGCCGTCATCGAAGAGGCAGTCCCCTAGTCCCTAAGTCCCTACGTCCCTGAGAAAGGTCCTTACTCCATGCCCAAGCTTTCAATTCGCGATATCGATCTTGCCAACAAGCGCGTCTTCATCCGTGTGGATTTCAACGTGCCGCTGACTGAAGACGGCTCAACCATCACCGACGACACCCGCATTGTGGCCACCCTGCCCACCATCGTGTACGCACTCAAGCACAAAGCCAAAGTGATTCTGGCCTCGCACCTGGGCCGCCCCAAGGGCAAGCCCAATCCCAAGTACTCGCTGCGCCCGGTGGTTGACCGCTTGCGCGAACTGCTTGACAAGGAACTCGGCGAAGGCGTCAACGTCGGCTTCGCGCCCGATTGCATCGGCGAGGTAGCCAGTGAGATGGCCAGCCAGCTTGAGTCCGGCCAGGTGCTGCTGCTTGAGAACCTGCGCTACCACGCCGAAGAAGAGGCCAACGACCCGGCCTTCTCCAAGGCGCTCGCTTCGCTGGCCGAGGTCTACGTCAACGACGCCTTCGGCAGCGCCCATCGTGCCCATGCATCAACGGAAGGCATCACGCACTTCCTCTCCCCCGCCGTGGCCGGCCTGCTGATGGAAAAGGAAATCACCTATCTCGGCAAGGCGCTTGAAGCTCCTGAGAAGCCCTTCGTCGCCATCATCGGCGGCTCCAAAATCTCCGGCAAGATTGACGTCATCGACAACCTGCTCGACAAGGTCGACACGCTGGTCATCGTCGGCGGCATGGCTTACACCTTCCAGCGCGCTCTCGGCATCACCACCGGCAAGTCCCTGGTAGAAGAAGACAAGATCGACATGGCCAAGGCCGCGCTCGACAAGGCCAAAGCCAAAGGCGTCCAGCTTCTGCTGCCCGTCGATAACGTGCTCGCCGACAGCTTCTCTCCCGACGCCAAAACGCAGTTGTGGGACACCTCGGTCAACTTCCCTGACGATTGGCAGGGTCTCGACATCGGCCCCAAATCCGTCGCGGCCATTGAGGCCGTCGTTGCCACGGCCAAGACCATCGTCTGGAACGGCCCCGCAGGCGTCTTCGAGTTCCCGCGATTCGCCGTGGGCACCAACGCCATCGCCAAGGCGGTCGCCTCCAACAAGGCCGCCATCTCCATCATCGGCGGCGGCGACTCGGTCAGCGCCATCAACAAGGCCGGCTATGCTGACCAGGTCACCCATATCTCCACCGGCGGCGGAGCCAGCCTCGAGTTCCTTGAAGGCAAAAAACTCCCCGGCGTTGAGGCGCTTACCAACAAGTAATCCAGCTCAACGGCAATGAAAAAAGACGCATTCGGTCCCGAACCATGGGCCGAATGCGTTTTTTTCGTCTGGACAGGCCGTCGAGGTCCGCATTATCCTGTCTGGCACCAAAAAAACCATAAGGTTGAACGCAGCTTTGAGAGGACGTTCGATGCACCTTCGCAAAGTTTTCCTTATGCTCATACTTGTCCCGGCGATTTTGGCCGGGGTAGCGGAGCGGCAGGCCAGTGGCCAGGCTGCTTCACAGCGCAAACCCAGAGTGGCCGTGCTCGATTTTGAATATGGCACGGTCGAGTCCGCATCCGCCGCGATCTTCGGAACCAACGTGGATCTTGGCAAGGGAATCACCAACCTCCTCATCACCGATCTGGTCAAAAACGGCGCCTATTCCATCATCGAACGAGCAGCCCTCGACAAGATCCTCTCCGAGCAGAATTTCTCCAACTCCAATCGCGCCGATGCCGCCTCGGCAGCCCAGTTGGGCAAGATTCTCGGCGCCGACTACATCATCGTTGGAGCCATCACCGAGTTTGGCAATGAGTCCAACCACCAGAACGTGGGTGGCGGCGGCGGCAATTTCCACGGGTTTGGCCTGGGCGGAATTGGCCACTCCAACTCCAAGGCAAATGTCGCCATTAACGCGCGCGTCGTCAACGTGGATACGGCCGAGATCATGGCCGTGGCTGAAGGCAAGGGCGACTCCAGCCGCTCCGGCATCTCCCTGCTCGGCGGCGGCGGCAACTGGCACGGATTTGGCGGCGGCGCCGTCGACCTCGGGTCCAGTAACTTCCAGAACACCATCATCGGCGAAGCCACCAAAAAGGCGGTAGACGCCCTCGAGGCCGACCTGATCTCCAATGCCCCCAGGCTCCCCGTGCACACATTCAAGGCCGAGGGGCTGATCGCTGCCGTCGATGGCGGCGAGATCGTTTTGAACGTCGGCGCCAGGGCCGGCATCCACAAGGGAGACATCCTTGACGTGGTGCGCGTCGGCCGGGAGATCAAAGATCCGGCAACCGGCCAGGTGATCCGGCGCCTCACCTCGTCGATCGGAACCCTTCAGGCAGTGGATGTGGACGACGTCTCAACCGTTTGCAGCGTGGTTTCCGGCTCCGGATTCAGCGTGGGTGACCACGTGAGCTTCACCACAAGCGTGGCGCCCTCTGGGGGCGGAATGGCGTCCCGTCCTGCTCCGGCGCAGGTGCGGTCTGGCTACGCTCAACCTTCCCCGGCCCAGCCGTCCGCCGTGGCCTCCGAGGATGCGCAAGCATCCTCGGGCCAGCCGGATCTCAAAGCGATTCAAGTCGATTTTGTGCCGGGCGAAAAGGTGTTCTTCTTCGACGACTTCAGCGACATGGCCGGCGATGAGCCCCCTGCCCATTGGAAGGTCAGAGGCGGCACGGCGGAACTCCGCGTGGCCGGCAATCTGCGCGAGCTTGCCATTCACCACGACTCAACACTCACCCCAAACCTGACCTCGATGCCCCGGAACTTCACTCTCGACTACCAGATGCTGTTTGCCGACCACTGGCAACTGGCGAGGTGGTTGTTCCCCGACAAGACCGGAAAGATCGTCATGACCTTCGCCGCGCGGCGCAACTACGGAGCCTTGTGGGTCACGATCAATGCGGGCGACGAGCAGATCTACGACGGGCAAACCAAAGAGAACTTCACGCAGCCGGTAAGAATGGAGTACTCGATGCAGAATGGCCGGATGCGGGTCTACCTGAATGGGGAGCGAGTCTGCGACGTCAATCAGATTCAGATACCCGAGATTCAGCCGCCGCACCTGGAGATCGCCATGGGCGAGAACCGGGACGCGTCGTATGTCGGACTGCGCGCTGTCCGGTTTGCTGAGACCACGCCAGACTTCGGCCAGATGATTACCTCCACCGGCAAGTTCGTCACCCACGGCATCCTCTTTGATACCGACAGCGACCGCCTGAAGCCGGAGTCGGCCTCGGTCATCAAGTCCATCGCGCGCGGCCTGGAAATGAACCCCAATCTCAAGGTCGAAATCGACGGGCATACCGACTCCACCGGAGCCGCGGAGCACAACATGGACCTGTCAAAGCGCCGCGCCGAGGCCGTCAAGACCGTCCTGGTGTCGCAGTTCAACGTGGACGCCTCCCGGTTGACAGCCAAAGGGTTCGGCTCAACCAAGCCGATTGACTCCAACAACACGCCGCAAGGCAAGGCCAACAATCGCCGCGTGGAGTTCGTCCGCCAGTAGCCGGCTTGCTGCATGGAGAGGTTCGTATGTGCAAGTGAGATGCCGTCGTCCTTGCAGTTGCACTCATTCTCTTTGCCGGCGGGCCGGCGCGCATCAAGGCCCAGCCCGCGGGCCCGCCGCAAATCTACTCGTTCCTTGGTACCGCCTCGCTCTTCGGCCCGCCTATCGACGTGAAGGTCAACCGCGTCCGCCGCGCGCTTTGTAGACGCTGGAAACCCAGGTGCATAATCGAAGTGGAGAACCACCATGGCCTACAGCACGCGCGTCCTGTCCAAAGACGATGAGTTCCCCCCGCTTGAAGAACTCGCGGAGCTGATTCGTACCCAGCATCCTGACTACAAACTCATCCTCGAAGAAGGCGCCGAAGACGAGTGGGAGGCGCTGCTGTTGTCGAGCACCGACGAAGTTGAAGTCGCGCTGCTCGAGCGCAAGCCCGTCTTTGACGGCTCCGCCGGCCAGGACGACCTTGCCGACCTGCTTGAAGATCTCTACGGGTGCAAGCCGAACAGCGCCGTGCAATGGCTTGAGGACTATCTCGAATCAGTCAACACGGTTTACACATTTCAGCACCTGCAAGGCTCCGAACTGGTTGACGGCGGCAACGCGCTCCATGCCCTGCGCGCGGCGCTCTGGGAGCGCGGCGACGCCATCATGCAGGCTGACGGCGAAGGATTCACCAACGAGGAGGGCTACCACATTGTGTGGCAGTTTTCTGACTCGGTCTCGGGGCCGTGGAACATGGGCGTGCTCCAGGACGGCATATGGCACCACTTCAAGATGGACCTCGGCGACCCCGTTCATCGCGCCGCTTTCAAGCGAGGCGAGGTGCCGGCCGACCTCACGTCGATCCTCGCATCCGGCGGCCAGCGTTAGTCTGCCGCTTTGCGCTGTGGCGCGGCCGGCGGCCGCTGCGGCTCCGCGATCAGCACTTCCCCGGGCATCAGGTGGATGGGTATCTCCGTCCCGGCGCCCAGCGCTTCGCGGCTGAGGTAATCCTGGATGCGCGTCACCGCGCTTGAGCGAAGCACCACATCCTGCGAACGGTTCGAGTGGTTCAGCAGCAAAACAATGCGCTCGCCGCCGCGCGTCTTGACCGCCAGTTCTACCCACTTTGAATCCACGTCGAGCGAGCCCGAGGGGCGAAGTACCGAGTAGATCTGGTTTGACTCGTCCTCCTCCCACGGGTTGTACGTTTTTGCAAGCGCCTCTTCAAGATTTGCGGCCAGGTAGTAGTACGTTCCTTTGCCGATGCGCCCTTTGAAGAAGACGCCGCTCAGCGATGCGTCCCCGGCCTCCCCGGCCTGGTGCGCTTTGGGCAGGCCCAGAAGAATCTCTACGCCGGCCTCCTCGCGAGCCGTGGCGTCTTTCAGTTTGAGTTCCGCATGCACGGCCACATGCTCGCCGATCGAGAACACGCCCGCGGCCTGCCCCGCGATCAACACCGTCGAAGGCGATGCGGCAGCGCCGTCCTTAACTGTAATGAGCTCGGGAAAGTCCGATGCGTAGGATTGGTAAACCACTCCGCCCTGGTCGAGATAGGCGCGGAGCCTTGCCTTGCCGCTGTCAGAAAGGCTGAAGCCCGGAACAATGACCGCGGTCGCATCGGCCGGCACGGGCGTGCCCTCAGCCAGCATTCTCGCTTCCATGTGCGCCTGCTTGGCCAGCGTGAACGCCGTAACCTCGCGCTTCATGTCCGTCCAGCCATCGCCATGCTGCGGAAACAGCACGTACGCCACCGGAAGTTCGTTCTTCCACCCCACCCCGAGCTTGTTGATCACCGAGATCCAATGCTGATATTCGAGAGCGTATGCCTTGGGATGATTGCTTGAGTCCAGCAGGCCCATCGAGTACTCAAGCGGATCGAAACGGCCCTCGGCAAACGACTTCATCGAGTACTTGAGCGCGATATTGTCCGTGGGCACGCGATAGTCCGACGGAAGATTGTGCGACCCCCACCAGAAGTAGCCTGCCGCTCCCTGCGACCAGGCGCTCATCAGGGTCAGGCGCAGATATTTCGCAATCTCGCTCGTCGGCGCCCAATGCTCTGAGCAGCCAATCTCCTGCACCAGAACCGGCTTGCCGGTCATCGCCGCGTACGAGACAAGGTAGTCCACGCCATAGGTGGTGCGCTGCCCAATCCACGGGTCCTGCTCCAGCGTCACGGTGAAGTACGGGTAGTAGTGAACTGACATGTAGTCCGAGTGCGCGCCGATAGCCGCCACGTCGAAGCTGCCGCCGAAGCCGCCCAATCCATTCGTGGCCGGATGACTCGCGTCCGCCGAGTGAAATGCCTGGTAGATCGAGTCCATCCAGTGGTCAGTCTGCGCCGGGGTGGGGTCCAGATGCATCATCCCGGCCATCGCGCTCACTTCGTTGCCAAAGTCGTAGCCCAGCAGGCCGGGATTGTTCTTCACGCGTCCGGCAACCGCGGTCACCAGTCTCTGCTCGCCGGCCAGAATCGCGGGATCGGTGAACAAATCGCCGTCGGCCCACTTGGGGATGAACGTGGCTCCCGACATCCATCCGCTGATCGGCCCCACGGTCACTGAGATTCCGTTGCGGTGGGCGATTGAGATCAGTTCGTTCACGCGCTCCAGCTTCTCGCTGCTCACCTTGTCAATCTCGGGCTGAAGCAAGGGCCAGAGCGGCGGAAAGCGAACGCTTGTGACGCCCAGCTTGTGCAGTGCGGCCATGTCGCGGTCCACGGCGGCGGCATCCCAGTGGTCCAGAATCAGCAGCCAGCCGCTAGAGGGGATGTAATTGGCCCCGGTGAGGAACGTGGGCTTGCCGTCCACCGTGAGGTAGGCGCCCTGGATTCCCGGTTGCTGTTGCGCGCGCGCGACCGGAGCAAGTCCACAACAGAGAAAGCAGAAAAACGCGGCAACACATGCCGTTTTGGGCATCGAGATCTTGTTCATCGCTTCCATAGCCTCTCCGGTTTCGCAGTCTGCTGGCGGCCCACAAAACACACCCGCAAAATCAGCTAAACCATAGGAGGGCGAGGGAGATTTGTCAATCGCAGGCCTGCGAATCAATTCAGCCCTCGGGTTTGCTCACGCTTCCCAACTCTGCGCGCGCCACTGCGCCGTTGAGGCCATCGCGCAAGGCCCGCGTGCGCGCCAACGCCCATGTGCCCGCCGTCACCCCAGGCGTTCAAGTGCATAGCCTAAAATGGTAGTGAGGAGTCTGACAAAAATGCCGCGTAAAGCACTCATTGCCGCCAACTGGAAGATGTATAAAACGCCCGCTGAAGCCAAGGCGTTTGTCGATGCTTTTTTGCCGCTCGTTGCCGGCCACACCCGCGACGAGATTGCCCTGTTTCCCTCGCCCGTTCTGCTGCCCACGGTGATCGATGCCGCCAAGGGATCGAACGTGCTGGTGGGCTGCCAGAATATTCACTTCGCCGAGGAAGGCGCCTATACCGGCGAGACCTCCGTGGGCCAACTCAAGGCCGTCGGCGGCACGCACACCCTCATCGGCCACTCTGAGCGGCGTCAGTACTTTGCCGAGACCGACGAAGTCGTAAACAAGAAGCTGCATACGGCGCTGAAGCACGGTCTGGTGCCCGTCGTCTGCGTGGGCGAAGTGCTGGCCGAGCGCGAAGCCGGCAAGACCGCCCAAGTGCTGGAGACACAGATCGCCGGAGCATTAGTCGGCATCACTGCTGAGATGGCCGCCCCCATCGTCATTGCCTATGAGCCGGTGTGGGCCATCGGCACCGGCAAAACCGCCACGCCTGAGATTGCCGTCGACGCGCACAAGATCATCCGCGCTGAAGTGGCCAAACTGCTGGGCGCTGACGTTGCCGCGGCGATCCGCATTCTCTACGGCGGCAGCGTAAAGCCTGACAACGCCACCTCGCTCATCGGCGAGGAAGAGATTGACGGCGCCCTCGTCGGCGGCGCAAGCCTCAAGCCCGACTCGTTCACGGCCATCGTCAAGTACTAAAATCCCTCCCGGGCCGTTCGGCCGTGAACTGAACTTCGCGGCCGAACGTACAATTGCCCATGGCCCAACGCGACCTTTACATTGACCGCTTGCGCACGGCGATGACAGCCCTCGTCATCGTCTTCCATGCCGCCATCACCTATGGCGCTTCCGGCGGCTGGTTCTACTACGAGCTGAAGCCCTCCGCTTCCCTTTCAAGCCTGCTGCTCACCGTGTTTTGCGGTACGCAGCAGGCCTATTTCATGGGCTTCTTCTTTCTGCTGGCGGGCTACTTCACGCCGCCATCGCTTGAGCGCAAGGGCTATGCGCGCTTCATCGGCGACCGCTTTCTGCGCCTCGGCCTGCCGCTGCTGGCCTTCGGCCTGATTCTGGCCCCCGTCACCGTAGGCATGGTGAACTTTGCCCAGGCCGACGGCTTCTGGCCCGCCTGCAGATTCCTCTGGCTGCACAAGCGCTTCATCAACGGGCCCCTCTGGTTCACGCAGGCGCTGCTGATCTTCAGTCTGCTTTATTGCGGATGGCGCGCGCTGTTTGGCTCGTCGCTGGCCGAGACTGCGCGCACCCCGCGACCGGTTCCGGCAGGCCGGTGGTGGCTGCTGACCGCCCTCGTCACCGGGGCTGTCGCGCTGGCCATCCGCCAGTTTGTTCCCACCGGCGAAAATGTCCTTGGCCTGCAACTTGGCTACTTTGCGACCTACATTTTCCTGTTTTGCGTAGGCATCGCCGCCTGGCGCTTTGACTGGCTGCGCCAGCTTTCCTGGGGCAACGCCCGCACAGGAATCTGGGCGCTGGCCATCGCCTGGCCCGGAATTCCGATCGGCATTGCCGTGGCCCACGCAACCTACGGCGCCGGCAAAGCCAACTTCTCCGGCGGACTCGCCTGGCCCGCAATTCTCTATGCCTTCTGGGAGCCGTTCGTGGCATGGGGCATGATCGCCTTGTGGCTGCTCGTCTTCCGCGCCCGCCTCAACCAGCCCTCTCCCGCCTGGTCGTGGCTGGGCCGCCGCGCTTACGCGGTCTACATCATCCATCCGCCGGTGCTGGTGGGCGTCGCCCTCCTGCTCCATGGCTGGGTTGCGCCCGCACTGGTCAAGTGGGGCGTCACGGGCACGCTGGCCGTGATCGCCTGCTGGCTTGTGGCCGACCCGCTGGTCCGCCTGCCCGGCGTAAGACAGGTTGTGTGAGGGCCGCAGCTTTCAGATCTCAGCCTCGTCGTGCGGGTGCGGGCGACTTCACCTTGTGCCTGAAGCGTTGCAGGCACGGTCTACCACCCTTTGAGCAAAGATCGCTCCAGGAATGAGAAACCGGGCTATGCCGGCCGGTCCAGCGGCAACAGCCGCCCCACCCCCGCCCGCCTACGGCTTGCGCTCGTAGTGGAACACCGCCCCCGGCATCTCTTTGCCCTTGTCCTCGTACGCCCATGCCTCGTCGTGATGATTGGCGTCGATGAAGGTGATCACCAGGCCCACCATGTGCCCATCGCCGGGCCCGATGTTGGTTCCATCCTTGAAGCGGAAAGCAATCTGGTTCGGCGCAGCCGAGGGCACCATCTGCATCCGCGGCTGGTTATGCGCTGAGCAGTAGTGCGTGGCCAGCAGCGTGTCGCCGTCGGGGTGGAACATGGTCACCATCTCGTGCGGCGTGTCCTTGCCCAGCAGGTGCATGATGGCCGAGCCGCCGCCGGTCATGCGCACTTCCACCGTGGTTGGCTGCTTCTTGCCGCCCTCTTCCGCGGTTCCCTGCCACTCGCCCACGAGTGTGCGAAGCTGCTGCCACTGTGCCGAATTCGGCGCCGGGGCGTGTTTCATCTCCATGGTTTCGCCCGCCTTCTGCTGCGGGGCGGCCTGCTGTGCCAGCGCGACGGCCGGGGAAAGGGCCAGCGCGCACAGGGCTACGGTTGCGAATTTACTGTTCATACGACCTCCGAAGAATATTCTGAGCGGCTGATCGGGCAGAGTCAACACCCTTTGCTTGCAACCGGTCAACCGGTCGGCAAGCCCGGCCTTAGGCGCGCCGTGCTACTTCAGCGGATCCGCCGGCACCGTCCACCCTTCCTCCTGCCCCTTATTCTGCTCCTTCAGCCATTCCAGAAGCGGCTGGAAGTACTCCACAATCGCCGATGCATCCGCCTTATCCGTCCCCGTCATCGCCTTCAACGCCTCCGGCCACGGCTTGCTGCGGCCCAGCTCCAGCATCGCGTTCAGCCGCGCGCCCGCATCTTTCGATCCGTAAACCGAACACCGGTTCAGCGGCCCCTTGTACCCCGCCGCCTGACACATGGCGCGGTAGAACTGGAACTGGTAGACCCGCGCCAGAAAGTAGCGCATATAAGGCACGTTCCCAGGAATATGATATTTCGCCCCAGGGTCAAAGTCGGCCTCCGTGCGGGCAACCGGCGGGGCCACGCCCTGGTACTTCTCGCGCAGCGCCCACCAGGCCGTGTTGTAGTGCTCGGGCGTCACCGCGCCCGAAAACACTTCCCAGCGCCACTTGTCGATCAGCAGCCCAAACGGCAAAAACGCAATCTTGTCCAGTGCCGTGTGCAGCAGCAGCGGAATGTCCGCGCTCGCCGGCGGAATCTCGCTGATCAGCCCGAGCTTCTTCAGGTAGTCGGGCGTCACGTTCAGAGCGATGGAGTCGCCGATCGCCTCGTGAAATCCGTCATTCGCGCCGTCGCGGAAAAAGTACGGCTGGCTGCGATAGGCCATCTGGTAGTAGTTGTGCCCCAGCTCGTGGTGTACGGTCACAAAATCATCCGCCGTGGGCTGAAAGCAGGCCTTGATCCGCACGTCGCGCACATTGTCAATGTCCCACGCGCTGGGGTGGCAAACCACGTCGCGATCCCGCGGATGCGACAGCATCGACCGCTTCCAGAAAGTGTCAGGCAGCGCGTCAAAGCCCAGCGACTTGTAAAACCCCTCGCCGTACTGCACCAACTGCGGTGCCGTGGTCGAGCGCTCCTTCAGGATCGCGCCCAGATCGTAAGGCAGCGGCCCCGTCGGCGGAGCAACCACGTCGTAGATGTTGCCCCACTCCTGCGCCCACGGATTGCCAAGCAGATGCGCGGGAATCATCCCATCCGGCCGGCGAGCCGCGTCGCCATACTTCACTATCAGCTTGCGGCGAACATACGTGTGCAGCTCGCGATACAGCGGCTCCACCTGGGTCCAGAGCCGCTCAATCTCGGCCTGAAACTGGTCAGGCGTCATGTCGTACTGCGACCGCCACAGCGCGCCCGTATCGGCATAGCCCAGCTCGCGCGCGCCTTGGTTGCTCAGCTCCGCCAGCCGCGCATAGTCGCCGCGCATCGGCTTGCCCACGGCGTGCCACCCCGTCCAAAGCGTTGCCAGCTCTTGCGGATCGCGGCTGTGCGCCATCTTGACGCCAATCTCGTCAATGCCCAGGCAATGCTCCGGATCGGCATCGGGGCAGTAGCGGCCCTTGCCATAGGCCGCGTCCAGCCCGGCGGCCTTCTGCGTCTCCTCGGCGCGCAGTTTTGGGTCGGCAGGCGCGGGCAGGCCGATGCCCAGCTTCAGCAGCAGCAGCTTGCGCGCCGCGTCCGGTGGCAGCGCCAGCCCTTCAAAGCGGCGGGCCTCGCCAATCAGTTCGGTCTGCCGGGCAATCAGCCGGTCGGTGGCCTTGGCCACAAGCGCCACCGTGTCGTCGGTGATGTAGGTCTCCTCAACCCATTGGGCGCGCGCCACATCAATCTCAATCGAGTTCAGCTCCTGCTCGGTGCTGTCGATAAACGCAAGCGCCTCAGCCACGGTGGGCTTGGCGGCGCTTTGGGCAGGGGCAAACGGGGCAGACAGCAGCAGGCCGGCAAGCGCCGGCAACCAGGCAAGGAGGGTACGCATTCTGAAGTTCATGGCAAGGGGAGAATAGAACATTTCCCCCATCGATGGAAGTGCCGTGGCGCCGGACTACATGGCCCCGCCCAGCGACTTGCGGATATTGGCCTCAATCTCGCTGGCACTGGTCAGCCCCACCTGCACGGCAACCACGGTTCCCTTGCGATCCACAAAAAACGACATCGGCAGCGAGTCCAGCCCGCCATAAGGCTTGCTCACCTTGTCGCCTTCAATCAGCACCGGGTAGGGCATCTTCTGCTGCTCCACAAACTTGGCAATGTCCTTCTTCTCGCTGGCGAACAGCTTCGCGTTGTCGCGGTCGATATCATCGGCTGAAACGCCCAAGATCTCAAAGCCCTGCCCCGCATACTGGTTGCGCAGATCAATCAGCCACGGGGTCTCAATCTTGCAGGGGCCGCACCACGTAGCCCAGAAGTTGATCAGCACCGCCTTGCCCTTGTAGCTCGAGAGCGTGACCTTTTTGCCGCTCAGGTCTTCCAGGGCAAAGTCGGGCGCGGCCTTGCCCATCAGCGGGGAGACAACCTGCGGCGCCCCGCCAGAGGTCGCGGGAATCAGCTCCACCTGCGGAACAGCCGCCTGCCGGCGCTCGGCGGCCTGCTTGCGATATTCCCAGTTGGCCCAGCCGGCCCAGGCAAAGATGGCCAGAATGGCCAGAACGCCGATAACAACAAGTGAGTTGCGCTTCACGGGGAGTGACCTCTTCCTGTCCATTGTACGAGGCGGCATGGGAGCCGGAAAGGGGAGAGCATCAGAAATCCGCAATCGCGGAAAAATCGCACTTGACATGGCCGGAGATTTCACTACCATATGGTTGTGGATCGATTGGGTACAACCTTTGCGGCTTTGTCCGATCCAACCCGCCGGGCCATGATCGAGCGGCTCAGCCATGGGCCGGCCTCCGTGCATCGATTGACTGAGCCGTTTGCCCTGTCGCAGCAGATGATCTCAAAACATGTTGCCTGCCTCGTCCGGGCGCGCATCGTGGTCAAGACCCGGCGTGGACGAGAGAGTGTCTGCACGCTCAGGCCAGAGGCCATCAAGAAAGTCAGCGACTGGGCAATCAGCTATCGCAGATTCTGGGAAGAGAGTTTCGACAAACTGGATGTGGTTCTGAATCAAATGAAGAAAGAGGAGGTCAGCGATGACAAAAAACACGGTGAACGAAACTGAGCGGATGGTAATCACAAGAGTCTTCGATGCCCCGCGCGAACTGGTTTGGAAGGCGTGGACAGACCCGAAATACGTGATGCAGTGGTGGGGCCCGAAGGGTTTTACCGCCCCTGTTTGCAAGATGGATTTCCGCGTGGGAGGAAAATTCCTCTGCTGCATGAGAGCCCCGGATGGCCAGGAGTTCTGGAATGGCGGTGAATATCACGAGATTGTTCCGCACGAGAAGATCGTCTCTTCCATGTATTTCTCCGACGCGCAAGGAAACAAGGTTGAGCCTGAGCACTATGGAATCGAACATGAAGCCATCGAGGATGCTCACGACGTCACTCTCTTTGAGGATCTGGGAAACGGCCAGACCAAACTCACCTTCATTGGAAATGAACCCATGGAGAGCGCAAGGAACAGCGGGCAACTGGAAGGCTGGAACCAGATACTCGACAAGGTTGCCGCGGTGATTGCCGGCCTGGCGCAAGCGCAATAGGAAGCTGATACCATCAAGTACCGATGAACGAAGCAAAACCAAACAACACCCAAGCCGGCGGCGCAAAGCGGGCCACGCTTGCGCCGGCCGAGCTGGTGCGCACTGAGGCGGCGGCGCTTGAGGCGCTGGCGGCGCGGCTTGAAGGGCCCATGGCCGCGGACTTTGACCGCGCCGTCGATCTGATTCTCCGCTGTGGCGAGAGCCACGGCCGCGTGGTCGTCACTGGCATGGGCAAGAGCGGCCTGATTGCCCAGAAGATTGCCGCCACGCTCAGCTCCACCGGTTCGCCGGCCCTGTTCCTGCATCCGGCCGAGGCGGTCCATGGCGACCTCGGTGTGCTCATGCCGGGCGACGTCGTGGTCGCGCTCTCGGCCAGCGGCGAGACTGAGGAGATTCTGCGCCTGCTCGCCACACTCAAGCGCAAGGGCGATGCCCTGGTCAGCTTCTGCTGCAATCTCCATTCAACCCTGGCCGCGGCCAGCGATGTGGCGCTCGACTGCGGCGTCGAGCGCGAAGCCTGCGGCATGAACCTGGCGCCGACGGCTTCAACCACGGCCATGCTCGCGCTGGGCGATGCCTTGGCGATTGCCGTGAGCTTGCGCAAGGGCTTCAAGGCCGAGGATTTTGCGGAACTCCACCCCGGCGGAAAACTCGGCAAGCGGCTGGCCAAGGTCAGTGACCTGATGCACTCCGGCGACGAGGTGCCCGTGGTGACGCCCATGACGCCCATGGCCGACGTCATCTTCGAGATGTCGTCAAAGAAACTCGGCATCACAACCGTGCAGCAAGACGGCCGCCTCTGCGGCGTCATCAGCGACGGCGACCTGCGCCGGCTGCTGGAGCGCGAAGGCGGCGCGGCACTGAGCCGCACAGCCGGCGAAGCCATGAACGCCCATCCTCGAACAATTGCACAGAGCGAACTCGCTGCCACCGCGCTGGCAATTTTAGAAGAGCGCAAAATCACATCGCTCGTCGTAGTCGACGCCACCGGCGCCGTGGACGGTGTCCTCCATCTCCACGATCTCTGGGGCGTGGAGCTGATTTGAAGCAGGGAATAGGGACCAGGGAACAGGCTGGAGCGTGAGCCATGAAAGAAGAGCTACGGTTTGAGCAAGTCCGCGCGGGTCTGGTAGCGCAGGCCTCGTTGCCCGTGGAGTGGGTCTCGAACTGGAACGGCAGCATCTCCCTGGTTGCGCCCAATAGCTGGGAACACCAACACATTCGCACCGGGATGGCCGAGTTGGAAGCGGGCAAGGGCGTATCGAATGAGCGAGTGATGAAGTGGCTGGATAGCTGGGGAACGGACAACGAGTTCTCAGCTCCGCGCTGAACATTTCCGGCCCCAAAACCCCATAGGGAACCGCAGACTCTTATGACCAACGAACGCACTGCCCTCATCACCGGCGCATCCAGCGGCTTCGGCCTGCTCACCACCGTCACGCTCGCCCGTCGCGGATGGCGCGTAATCGCCACCATGCGCGACCTGTCACGCCAAGGCAAATTAGAAGAAGCGGCGCGCATCGCGGGCGTACTCGACCGCATCCAGTTTCTCGCCCTCGACGTAACCAATCCCGAGCAGATTGCAACACTCGCCGCCCAGGTCGCCGCCCGCCCAACTCCGCTCCACGCAGTCGTCAACAACGCCGGCTTTGCCATGGCAGGATTTGCTGAAGACGTATCCGATGCCGAGTTGCGAAGGCAGTTTGAAACCAACTTCTTTGGCGCGGCGGCGGTAACCCGGGCCTTTCTGCCGCAACTGCGCCGCCAGGGCTTCGGCCACATCGTCATGGTGTCGTCCATCTCCGGCCGCATGGGCTTTCCCGGCGTGGGCAGTTACGTTGCCTCCAAGTTTGCCCTCGAGGGCTGGACCGAAACCCTGCGTCTGGAGATGAAGCCGCTCGGAATTCAAATAGTCCTGGTCGAGCCGGGTTCGTTCCAGACCGATATCTGGACCCGCAATGCGGTCATCGCCGAGCAATTGGCGAATGCGCACTCGCCCAACGCCGGGCGCATGGCAAAATGGCGCGAGCGCGTTGACGCCATCAAGCTCCCTGACGCCCAGGTGGTGGCCGACGGGATTGCGGCGATCGTCGAGAACCCGCGGCCGCGGCTGCGGTACGTGTATGGCAAAGACGCGCGCATGGCCGTCTGGCTGCGGCGTCTGCTGCCGTGGAGCGTTGCCGAGCGGATGCTGATCAAGGCCAGCGGCGCCGATAAATAGGCCCCGCGCAGGCCCATGGACCGCGCGAACATTTAGAATAGAAGCTGCTCAAAAATCGTCCTGCGCCGGCGCCACGCTCCGGCGGGAAAGCACGCCCTTATCCCTATGCAACGCTGGTCCAAGCTGTTCATCCCCACTCTTCGCGAGGCCCCGGCAGATGCCGAAGTGGCCAGCCACAAATTCCTGCTGCGCGCCGGCTACATCCGCCAACTCGGCGCGGGCATTTACAACTACCTCTTCCTCGGCCAGCGCTCCCTCAACAAGATCATCGCCATCGTCCGCGAAGAGATGGACCAGATCGGCCAGGAGTTCTTTCTGCCCGCCTTGCTTCCGCGCGAGCCCTGGGAGCAGAGCGGCCGATGGACCGGCATGGGCGAAAACATGTTCCGCCTCAAAGACCGCAAGGGCGCCGAGCTCTGCCTGGGCATGACCCACGAAGAGATCATGACCACCATCGCCCGCAGCGAACTGCGCAGCTATAAGCAGCTTCCTCAAATCTGGTACCAGATTCAAACCAAGTTCCGCGACGAGCCGCGCCCCAAGTCCGGCCTGCTCCGCGTGCGCCAGTTCACCATGAAGGATGCCTATTCCTTTGACATCGATCAGGCCGGCCTCGACGTGAGCTTCGACAAGCACGATGCCGTCTACCGCAAAATCTTCTCCCGCTGCGGCTTGAAGTTTGTCGCCGTTGAAGCGGATTCAGGCTCGATGGGCGGGTCGCAGTCGCAGGAGTTTATGGTCTACACTGACGCCGGCGAAGACCTCATTGCCAGCTGCCCGGTCTGCCAGTACGCGGCCAATCTTGAGAAAGCAACCTCGCTGCTTGCGCCCGTAGAAGAAATGCCCGCCACCGGCGATGGCAAGCCGGAGCTGGTCTCCACGCCCGGTTGCGCGGCCATCTCCGACGTGGCCGAGTTCTTCAAGATCTCGCCCGCCTCCGACATCAAGTGCGTGGCCTACATGGCGCTGAAGCGCGGCAAAGAAGGCAAACCCGATACCTGGCACGGCGTCGCTGCCTTCCTGCGCGGCGATCATCAGGTCAACGAGACCAAGCTGCTCGGCTCAGTCGGCGCGGCAGAGCTGCGCACCATGCAGGCCGAGGAGCTTCAAAAATACTTCAATGGCCCGGCAGGTTACCTGGGCCCGGTCGGCTTGAAGCACGACGCCAAGCCCCTTGAAGACGGCCTCACCGTAGTGGTAGACAAGTCGCTCGAGGGCCGCCAGAATCTCGTCGCAGGCGCCAACAAGCTTGACTATCACCAGCGCAACGTCGTCCCCGGTCGCGACTTTACCTGGACCCTGCTGGCTGACATCCGCAGCGTGAACGAGGGCGAAGGCTGCCCCAAACCCGGATGCGCGGGCAAGCTCGTCGTCGGCAAAGCCGTCGAAATCGGCCACATCTTCAAGCTCGGCTACAAATACTCCGAGAGCATGGGCGCACGCGTGCTTGACGTGAACGGCAAGGAAGTCACGCCCATCATGGGCAGTTACGGCATCGGCATCGAGCGCATTCTCACCGCGGCCATCGAGCAGTCCAACGACGCCAACGGCTTCTGGCTGCCGGCATCCATTGCCCCGTTTACGGTGGTGGTCACGGTCACCAACATCAGCGATGCCCTGCTGAAAGAGACCGGCGAAAAGCTGGCCGCGGAACTGGAAGCAGCCGGCCTCGACGTTTTGCTGGATGACAGAGACGAGCGTGCCGGCGTCAAGTTCAAAGACGCTGACCTTGTGGGCATTCCCTACCGCATCAACGTCGGCAAAAAGGCCGCGGCGGGCCAGGTGGAATTGGTGACCCGCGCCAAGGCAACCAGCGCGGATGTGGCGCTGACTGACGTGGTCGCGCTGCTAAAGGAGCGCGTCGAAGAAGACAGGCTACTGACGGCGGTCGAGGCGTAAGAGCAGCTTTCAGCCGTCAGCTTCCAGCTTTTTGCGTGCCTGATTCTGCGGCTTCGTGATCCGGCTCAGACCCGCGGTAGCGCGGAACAACTGGCCCCTGTTAGCTGTCAATTGTTAGTTGTTTTTGAAGGAGCGGCAATGGCGTTGAAGATCAGGCTGGCATTACCGACTGGCCCGCATCCCTGGGCAACACTGTTGCTGCGCGTCGCGCTGATGACGGTCGCGGCCGTTGCGCTTCTCTTCTTTGCGATGGGCTCCTGGTACTACTTCAAATACCAGCGCGTTGTCGATGACCGCCTGAAGCAGCCGCTGTTTGCCAACACGGCAAAGATATTTGCGGCGCCTCGTGAAGTCAGGCCCGGGCAAAAGCTGAGCGTGCGGCTCATCGCCAATGAACTGCGCGACGCCGGCTACTCCGCGGACGGCGCCTCCGAACTGTCTCAGTTGGGCACCTACTCCGAAGGCGTGCAGGCCATCACGGTGCGCCCCGGCCCGCAGTCGTTTCACTCCCAAGACGGCGCCGTGATTCACGTCGGCTCCGGCGTCGTGCAGTCCATCATTGACGACCACGGCCAGCCGCTGTCGAGCTACGAGTTGGAGCCGCTGCTGATCACCGGCTTGAGTGAAGACGCAAACCGCACCAAGCGCCGCCTCGTGAAATACGACGAGATGCCGCAGAACCTGGTGCAGGCGGTCCTGGCCATTGAAGACCGCCGGTTCTTCGAGCACAGCGGCGTCAACTATGGCCGCCTGGTTGAAGCCATCTTCCGCGACGTCGTCACCGGGCACGCGCAACAGGGCGGCTCCACGCTCACCATGCAACTGGCCCGCGGCTTTTTTCTCTCGCCTGAGAAGCGCATCAAGCGCAAGCTCATCGAGATCGTCATCACCTTCCAGCTCGAGCACCGCTTCAACAAAAAACAGATCTTTGAAATGTACGCCAACCAGATCAACCTCGGCCAGCGCGGAAGCTTTTCCATCAACGGCTTCGGCGAGGCGTCGCAGGCCTACTTCGGCAAAGATGTGCAGCAGTTGAACCTGGCTGAGTCCGCCATGCTGGCCGGCATCATCCAGCGCCCCAACTACTTCAATCCCTTCCGCCATGCGGACCGCACCATTGAACGCCGTAACCTGGTGCTGGACTCGATGGTCGAGACTGGCGCCATCACCAAGGATCAGGCCGAGATTGCCAAGGCCGAAGGCCTGCACCTGTCCGGCCAAAGTGTAGACGCCAGCGAGGCGCCCTACTTTGTTGACCTCGTTCACGATCAACTGACACAGAAACTGGGCGAGCGGGACTTCAATCGCGAAGGGCTGCGCATTTACACATCGCTCGATCCGGATCTGCAGCGTGTGGCAACCGACGCCGTCGAGTCCACCATTCATGTGGTCGACGCGCAGGTTGACAAGTTGCACGCGCGCGACAAAAAGCTCGGCGTGCCCTACATCTATCCCCAGGTGGCGCTTGTCGCGCTCAATCCGCACACCGGCCAGGTGCTGGCGTTGGTGGGCGGCCGCAGCTACGGAACCTCGCAACTCAATCATGCCGTGGCCAAGCGGCCCACGGGCTCCATCTTCAAGCCCTTTGTCTACGCCTCTGCCTTTGCCACCTCCGTTGAGGGCACCATGCTGCCCGGGCAGACCAAGTTGTTTTCGCCGGTCACCATGCTCACCGACGAGCAAACCACCTATGGCGCCGGCACGCCTTACGAATACACGCCGAAGAATTTTGAAGATGAATACTGCGGCAGTTGCACGGCGCGCCACGCCTTGATGCGCTCGCTCAACAACGCCACCATCGGCTTGGCTTCGCTGGTAGGCCTTGACCGCATCGCATCCCTGGCCCGGGATGCAGGCATCAAAACCGCGCGGGCAACACCCGCCATGGCCATCGGCGCTTACGATGCAACGCCGCTCGACATGGCCGGCGCTTACACCACCTTTGCCAACGGCGGGCTCCACCTCGATCCGTGGATGCTGGCCAGCGTGCGCACCCCCTCCGGCGACGTCATCTCCGACTACACGCCCGCGTCAAAGCAACTGCTTGATCCCCGCGTAGCCTATCTCACCGTCAGCCTGATGCAGAACGTGCTGCGCTCTGACGTCACCGGAACCGGTACCGGCGCCGGCGTGCGTAACATGGGCTTTGTCTCCCCCGCCGCCGGCAAAACCGGAACCGACCACGACGCCTGGTTTGCCGGTTTCACCACCAACCTGCTCTGCATCGTCTGGGTCGGCAACGACGACTATACCGACATCAAGATCCAGGGCGCGCGCGCCGCTGCGCCCATCTGGGCTGAGTTCATGAAGCGCGCCGTGCAACTGCCGCAGTACTCTGACACCAACGAATTCACAGCCCCCGATGGCGTGGTCACGGTCAAGCTTGACAAAGAGACCAACCTGCTCAGCGACGACTCCTGCCCCGTCGGCTACGATGCAACCTTCCTTGACGGAACCGCGCCCATGGAGACCTGCGACCACCCTGCCGAACATCGCAGCCTGATGCAGAAGCTCTTTGGAACAGGCAAGAGCGCGAACTGATCCAACTGCTGCTCAACCGTCGATCTCTGTGCCATCGGGCATCGGCTGGCAGAGCGGGCACCAGAAAGTGACGCGCGCATCCGGCCCCTGAATCCTCATGCGAATCAACTCACCACAGCGGCGGCAGGGCTCGCCCTTGCGGCCATAGACCCATAGGCTGGCAGTTGGCTCGCTCTCGTGCGTGGTGCGCCGCTTGCGCCCGCCATACGTCACGATGGTGTCGCCCGAGTCCTCAACCACGTTGGCGGCGATCAGCTTTTGTGCGGCGGCAATCAGGGCCCTGACCGCTGACGCATCCAGCGCTCCCGCCTTGCAGAATGGGTTCACGCCGGTCACAAAACAAATCTCTGACTTGAACACATTGCCCACGCCCGCCAGCACTTCCTGGTGCAGCAGCACGTCGGCAATCTCCTCGTTAGCGTGCGCAAGCACGCGCAGTGCGGCTGCTTCGCCATCGAACTCCGCGCTGAGCACGTCGATGGCCGGCCGCGGGATTCTTGCGTCGCGGGCCAGCGACTGCGCGGTATGAAAGTGGGCTACCGGAACGCGAAAGCCGACAGCGATATAGTCGTTGTTCTCAAGCACAATGCGCATATTGAAGCGCGGCTGCTGCCACCGCTCGCCATGCCGGTAGATGTGCCAACTGCCATTCATCAGCAGATGAGTCACCAGCGTTGCGCCGCCTGAGAAATGAATCAGCAGCCACTTGCCGCGCGACTCAACACGGTCAACCGTTTGCCCTGTGATCGGCGTGTCGTCGTGGAAGCGCGTGAGCAGCGGGAAGGTTGAGCGGAAGCCGATGATCGGCTTGCCGGCCAACGCGCGGCCAAGGGTGCGCGCGGTGCGAAAAAGAGTGTCGCCTTCAGGCATCGCGCTACTGCACCTCGCCGGAGTGAGCGCCTGAAAGCGCATCGTGGCCCTGGTGCCCGACCGGAAGAAGAATGCGGCGCAGGTGCATCCCCAACGGACCGGGATGAAAGCCTGCGTCCATCAGGAACGAGGCCATGGGATGGGCCGCCACCGGCTGGCCGTTGATCGTGGTGATCAGGATCCCCTGATGCGCGTTAACGCGCAAGCGCTGCTGGCCGCGCGCACAAAGAAAATGGGCCAGGCCCGCGGCCACCTGCGTGCGCTCTGGCTCTTCGCCGGGTAAAAAGATAAGCAGGTTAGGATTGCCGCGCCTGAGCCACGCCACTAACTGGCCGTTGCGCAGAATCACCTCGGCATAGGCGGCGCGGGTAAGCAATCGTGGCGCGGAATCCGAATCCTCTTCCGCGACCGGCAGTTCAGGCCAGCGAAGTATGGAGCCGTATGGGTTGGCCGGATCGGTCGCGGCCAGTTGCACAAACTCCGGTTTCTCCGCCGCAGGCGCGGTGCGCAGCTGGCGCAGCAAGTCCACAGCGGCGGGCAGCGCGAACTGCGTGGCGCCGAGCCCGGCGACAAAGTAACCGCGCCGGATGCGGCCGCTCTCTTCCAGAGCCTTGAGCACATCGTAGACAGCGCTGAAGCCGCCGAGAATGTTTTCCGCGGCGACCGATTCGCGCAGCAGCACGCCGTACCGGTTGAGCAGTTGCAGGGCCAGTGCGTGGCTGGCCTCCGTCGTTGTGGGCCCGCCTTCACTTCCCTTTTGATCGCGGAGCGGCAACAGCGACCAGCGGCCCTGGGCTGTGGGCGGCGTGGTGCGGCGGGAACGAAAGGCAGAGCCGGTTTGTAAACGGCGCGGGGTGCGCACCGTGTCGGGTTTCAGAATGTAGGCGCGTAACGCGTGGAGCGAGTCATTGGTAATGAGGCCGCGCCACACCAGGCTCCACAATGCGTCAATGGTCTCGCCCGGATAGCCGCCGCCCAGAGCCTGATGAAGCGAGTCAAAAAAGCTTGCGCCCGTCGACTCCAGCACTGCCATCAGTTGCCCTTCGCGCTCCGTGAGGGGCTCGCTGAGTGGCCGTCGTTGCGCCAGCAGCGGCAGCTTGTCGGCAAGAAACAGTGCAATGCGGCCGTCGCGTTCCCCGAGCGGCTCAACGCCTGCCCAGGCCACTTCGCCGGCAGCGATGAGCATGTCAAGCCCGCCAGAGGCGTAGTCGGCGATGCGTGCCGGCAGGATGGCGCTCTCAATCAGCGAGGCGGCAAGCGGCGCGCCTTGCAGGCTCTCAATGGCGTCCAGCAACGGATCAAGACTCGTGCCGCGCCGCGGCGTGAGCAGGCCCTGCCAGTGAGTGAAGAAGCGCGCCAGCGTATGCTGCTCCACGGGCTCCACTTCGCGGCGCAGCCGGGCAAGCGACTTGCGCCGAATCTGGCGCAAAATCTCGGCATCGCACCACTCGCGATGAAGTCCCCCAGGCCGAAAGCCGCCCTCCAGTACGCGGCCTTCAAGGCCCAGTTGCCGCAGCGCCGCCTCAACCGCCTCCGTGTCCAGAGCGAACCGCTCCGCGGCTTCGCGCAAAGTGAACGGCCCGTGCGTGCGCGCGTAGCGCCGAACCAGTTCCACAACCGGATGCGCCACCGGCTCAAGCAGCGCGGCGGCAAGCCCCGGCGGCAGTGGAATCCCAAGTCCATCGCGATACCGCGCCGCATCTTCAGCGGCAATCAAGCGGCGCTCTCCGGCGATGCGCAGCTCCAACAGCCGCCGCGAGCGCACCAGCCGCTCAACGTGCGCCAGCACATCGGATGAGACCACACGCCGCGCCAGTTCTTCGCGCGACAAATCTCCCAATCGCAGGCAAAGATCGTGAATCCCATCCGCCGTCCGCGCGCGATAATTCTCCGCCAGGCACTGCGCGGCCTCTTCCACTTCAGCAATCGCGTCCGCGTCCAGCAACTCCCGCAGGTCAGCCTCGCCAAGCAGTTCCCGCAGTTGATCCTGGTCAATCGTCAGCGCCTGCGCACGGCGCTCGGCCAGCGGCGCGTCGCCGTCATACAGAAAGTTCGCAACGTAGCTGAAGAGCAGCGATGCCGCAAACGGTGAAGGCGTCCGCGTCTCCACCACATGCACGCGAAGCTGCCGCTGCTCAATCGCGCGCAGCGTCTCAATCAGCGCCGGCATGTCAAACACATCCCGCAAACACTCGCGATAAGCCTCCAGCAGCAGCGGGAACGAAGGATAGCGCGCCGCCACGCGCAGCAAGTCATACGAGCGCTTGCGCAGTTGCCACAGCGGCGAGCGGGCTTCAGCGCGGCGGCGTGGCAGCAGCAGCGCGCGCCCGGCCGCCTCGCGGAACCGCCCCGCAAACAAAGCCGTAGACCCCAACTGGCGCAGCACAAGCTGCATCACCTCAGCCGGCTCAACCAGAAACCAATCCGGATCGGGCGGCGTGTCGGTGTCAGGAAAGCGCAGCACAAAACCGTCGTCACCCCACAGCGTCTCCACTTCCGGCCCGCCGGCCGCATGGATGCGCGCGCTCACAGCCATGGCCCAGGGAATGTGGATGCGGCTGCCGAACGGCGTCAGCACGCAGACGCGCCAGTCGCCCAGCTCGTCGCGGCAGCGTTCGATCACGATCGTGCGGTCGTCGGGAACAGCATCGGTAGCGGCCTGCTGATCGGCAAGAAATTGCAGCAGGTTCTCCGCGGCGCCGGGGTCCAGGTCGTGCTCGCCCACGAGGCGCGTGAGCGCGGCTGCCTTGGGCAACGCCCGCAGTTCGCGCACCATGGCGCCGATGCGGCGGCCGAACTCCAGCGGCCGGCCCAGGCCGTCGCCCTTCCAGAAAGGCATCTTGCCGGGCTGCCCCGGCGCGGGCTCCACCAGCACGCGATCGTGCGTAATCTCCACAATCCGCCACGTCGATGCGCCCAGAATGAACGTCTCATTCGTATGCGACTCGAAGACCATCTCTTCGTCGAGCTCGCCTACACGCACTGACTTGCCTTCGCTGTGCGCCAGAAACACTCCGTAGAGCCCGCGGTCCGGAATCGTTCCCGCGTTCAAGATCGCCAGCCGCGCCGCGCCGTCCCGCGCCGTCACCACGTTGCGAATGCGGTCCCATGTCAGCCGCGGCCTAAGCTCGGCGAACTCGTCCGATGGATACCGCCCGCTCAGCAGATCAAGCACACCCTCGAACGCCGCGCGCGTCAGCGCCGCAAACGGAGCCGCGTGGCCAACCAGCTCGAACAGTGCGTCTACGCTCACCTCCGGCTTAGGCGCCTCCGCATCCGCGGCCACAAACGATGATTGTGATGCGTCTCCCGCCCCTTCAGTGAAGAGCTGACCAGGCGATGACGCGTCCAACTTTCTGCTCACGCGTGCGCGGCTCAGGACTCGTGCGCGGCGCATCGGCGCTGCGGCGCTCGGCGGATGCGCCACGATGGCCACAATCTGCTGCGCCAGAACATCGAGCGGATTGCGCGGGTAGCGCGTGGACTCAATGTGGCCTTCGTGCATGGCGCGCGTCACGGCCGCGCAGGCCACCAGGTCGGCGCGGTACTTCGGAAAAAGAATCCCCTCGCTCACCGCGTCCACGTGGTGCCCGGCGCGGCCAATGCGCTGCATCCCGCTCGCCACTGAAGGCGGGGCCTCAATCTGAATCACCAGATCCACAGCGCCCATGTCGATGCCCAGTTCGAGCGTCGATGTAGCGCAGAGTGCGCGAATCTTCCCCGCCTTCAACTGCTCTTCAATAATGGCCCGCTGCGGCGCCGCCAGTGAGCCGTGATGGGCGCGGGCAATCTCTTCGCCTGCCAACTCGTTCAATGCGCCGGCCAGCCGCTCGGCCACCCGGCGGCTGTTCACAAACAAGATCGTCGATGTGCGCTCGCGAATAATCTCCAGCAGGCGCGGATGGATCGCATTCCAGATCGAAACGCGGCGCGGCATCTGCGACGCCGGCCCGCTCGGAATGAACTCCTGCTCCGTCAGCCGCGCCATGTCTTCGACCGGAACCTCAATGCGCAGCTTCAGTTGCTTGGGCGCGCTCGCATTCACAATTGTCACGGCGCGGTAGCGGACTTGCTCGGCGGTGGCAGCGTCGGTGGACCAGGCTTGATCCGCGGGTACGGCTTGGGGCGCATGATCTCTCGCCCTTTCGTCTGGAGGGCGACGAAAAAACGAGGCGCCCGGCTCATCAGAGATCGCGCCTGTTCCCTGTTCCCTGATCCCTGTGCCCTTTTCCTCCGCCCCGCCCAGAAAGCGCGCAACCTCCTCCAGCGGCCGTTGCGTTGCCGAGAGTCCGATGCGCTGAATCCGCCGCCGCGTCAGAGCTTCAAGCCGCTCCAATGTCAGTGCAAGATGCGCGCCTCGCTTGGTCGGCACCAGCGCATGAATCTCGTCGATGATCACCGTGTCCACCGTGCGCAGCGCCTCGGATGCCTGCGAGGTCAGCAGCAGATAAAGCGACTCAGGCGTCGTGATCAGAATCTCGGCCGGATGGCGCGCAAAGCGGGCGCGCTCCTTCTGCGGAGTGTCGCCGGTACGCACGCTGATCAGCGGCTCGTGAAACGGCACGCCCATGCGGCGGGCCATGTTCGCCATCCCGGCCAGCGGCGAGCGCAGGTTGCGCTCCACGTCCACCGCCAGGGCCTTCAGCGGCGACACATACACAATGCGGCAGCCCTCCTTCTTGCCTTCCGGAGGCGCATGCAGCATCAGCCGGTCCAGGCACCACAAAAACGCGGTCAGCGTCTTGCCTGTTCCCGTCGGCGCCAGAATCAGTGCGCTCTCGCCGCGCGCAATCACCGGCCAGCCCAGCCGCTGCGGCGCCGTGGGCGCATCAAAAACTGCCTGAAACCACGCTGCCGTCACCGCGTGAAAGCAGGCGAACGGGTCAGAGTTTGAGGCTGGGGCCGGGATGGGGGTTCGGGGCGGCATGGCTCCTTTTGAGCATAGCGCCATGGGAGCGACGAAGGGGAAGAAAAAACAAAAATAGCCGGCACGCGGGTCGTGCCACCTTCCACCCTTCGTCCGCTTCCCTCCGTCAACCGAAATGATAGAAACCTGGCGGCAAATAGGCACCCGGTCTAGCAGGAAGGGCAAAACGGGAACCAGGTTCCGCTCGCGGCGCGCTCCTTTGTGCGGCATCAGGAGTGGTTTGCTGGCATTTCACCGAACTCTGACAGGCGTAGCAGGGGGTTGTCGCTTACCATGATTCTTTCCGGGAGAACCATGCGCGACCATCTGGCCACATTGCTTGACGACTTCCGCCGCTATGGCAAGGAAGTGGCCGTGGTGCGCTACCAGGGCAACCGCCGCCGGGTCACCACCTATGCCGATCTGGCGCGGCTTTCCGGCCGGTTTGCCGCCTTGCTGGCGCAGCGCGGCATTGGCCCCGGAGAGAGGGTTCTGCTCTGGGCTGAGAACAGCGCGGAGTGGATGGCGGCGTTTTATGGCTGCCTGCTGCGCGGCGTGCTGGCGGTCCCCCTCGACGCCTATGCGACAGCAGACTTTGCCCAGCGCGTCTGCGCCGATGTGAAGCCCCGGCTGGTCGTGGGCGACGGGCTCCTGCTCCATCAACTGGCGCCCCCCCCCCGCGAGCCCGCCGACTGGCCGCAACTGGAGTTTGAGCAGTGGCCCGATGCCCTGCCCGCCGAGGAAGCAGGCGCGGTGCCCGGATTGGGGCCAGATACGCCGCTTGAGATTCTCTTCACTTCAGGCACCACCGGCGAACCCAAGGGCATTGTGCTCACCCATGGCAATGTGCTGGCCAGCGTGGGGCCCATCGAGCAGGGCGCACAGCCTTACATGCGCTATGAGCGGCTGATTCACCCCTTGCGCATTCTCCACACCCTGCCCTTAAGCCATGTCTTCGGGCAAACCATGGGGCTTTGGGTGCCGTCCATCTTCAGAGCTGAAGTTCATTACGAGAGCCGCCTGGTAGCGCAGCGGCTCATCACAACCATCCGGCAGGAGCGCATCAGCGTACTGGCGGCGGTGCCGCGCGTGTTTGCGCTCTTGAAGAATCACCTTGAAGCCGAAGATCCCCGCCTGTCGGCGCGCGTTCGCGCTGCCACCGGCAAGATTGGAGCCCTGGCCCGCTGGCATCGGTTCAGAGGGATTCACCGCGCCTTTGGCCTCAAGTTCTGGGCGCTCATCTCAGGCGGGGGCGCGCTCCCGGCGCAGGTCGAGCGCTTCTGGAATGCGCTCGGGTTTGTGGTGGTGCAGGGCTATGGCATGACTGAGACCACGGCGCTCATCACGCTCAACCATCCGTTCCACGTGGCACAGGGAACCATCGGCAAGCCCCTGGCCGGGCGCGAAGTAAAGCTGGGGCCGGATGGGGAAGTCCTGGTGCGGGGAGCATCCATCAGCGGAGCCACCTGGAGCGGCGGCGCGCTGCGGCCGCGCCCTGATGAGTGGCTGGCCACAGGCGACCTGGCCTCAGAGCAAGCCGGCGGCGAACTCAGGTTTCTGGGCCGCAAAAGCGAGGTCATTGTCACTGCGGCCGGCGTCAACCTGCATCCTGAGGACCTTGAAGCCGCCATCGAGCAGCAGCCGGGGGTCAATGCCTGCGTGGTGGTGCCCATGGAGACTGCCGGCGGCGTTGAGCCCTGTGCGGTGCTGGCCATGCGCGGAGCCGGCGAACAGGCCGCGGCGGCCATCTTGCACGCGAATGCGCAGTTGGCTGAGTTCCAGCAGGTGCGGCGATGGGTCCTGTGGCCGGAGCCCGATCTGCCGCGCACTTCCACCGGCAAGGTCAGGCGCAAGCCGGCCGCCGCCTGGGTCGCGGGCCTTCAGGCCGCGGCCGCAAAGCCCTGGGCAGCCCAGGTTGAGGCAGGCCAGAAAGACGCGTTTGGGGCAAAATCCGATTGGCTGCTTGAGCTCATTGCCGAGATCACCGGCGAGGCCGCGCCGGGGATTGGCGACGAGCTGCGTCTCAGCGAAGACCTCCACCTCGACAGCCTGGGACGGGTACAGTTGGCCGCGGCGCTGGAAGAGCGGCTCGGCGTTTCAACCGAAGGCGGACTGCTTGACCAGATTGAGACCCTTGGAGAACTGCGCGGCCTGGTTGCGGGTGAGGTCACTGGTTGCACCGATGCCTCTCCGTTTTCAAGCGCCGGTCCCGGGGAACCGCACAATCAAGCCCCGCGGGCTGCCCACCCGGCCTCAGAGCAGCGAGCACACAGTCTGGATGCCGCTGCTGAGCGCGGGCCTGTGCGGCGTCTTTATCCGCTGTGGCCCTGGAGCTTGCCGGTCCGGTGGATGCGGGTGGCGTTTGTTGAGGCGGTCATGCGGCCGCTGGTGTGGCTGCTGGCCGCCCCCCGCGTAGCAGGTCCGGCACTGCAAAGCGGGGCAGAGCCCATGCTGATTGTGGCCAACCACGTCACATCGTTTGACGGGCCGCTGATCGAGTTCGCGCTGCCGGGGGCGATGCGGCGTCGGATGGCGGTGGCCATGAGCGGCGAGATGCTGCACGACTACCGGCATTTCAGAAACCCCGAGCGGGCGGGCAGCCCCATCTCACCATTTGGGCCGTTGGTTTACCTGCTGTTAACGGCTCTTTTCAACGTCTTTCCCTTGGCACGGCGCAGGGACTTCCAGGCCAGTTTTGCCCACGCCGGCAAAGCCCTCGACCGTGGATTCAATGTGCTCGTGTTTCCCGAGGGCACGCGGTCGGCCGAGGGCGAGTTGGCGCGCTTCCGCCCCGGCATTGGGCTGCTGGCAAAGCAGTCCGGAGCGGCGGTGCTGCCGGTGGCCATTCGCGGCCTGGGCGAGTTGAAGGCGAGCCGGCAAGGCTGGTTCCGCTCAGGCAGCATTGAGGTGCGCATGGGAGAGCCGATGCGGTTTGCCCCGGAACAGACTGAGGCTGAGATTGCCGCGCGCCTCCACCAGGCGGTCCAGTCACTCCTCGGCGAAACACCAAATCCTGCCTGAGAACCGCCGGCTGATCCCCCGCCCCCGCCAACTCGAAAACCCCGCCTAGTCCCCCGGACCCCGCCAACTTGCCAACTCGCCAACGCCGCAAAGCGGCGCCAACTCGCTAAGTCGCCACCCCGCCAACCCCGCTAACGTGCACAGTCAGCAAAAACCAGAAAACCCAAGCCTTTTCAACGCCTTACACCGCTAAACCACCCCGTTTTAAGCCCATTTGCGCAAAACAGGGTCAATTTAAAGCAAACCAACCCCCAATATGTCGAACCATGCATGGTTCGTTTTTCTTAAATGCACAACCATCCATGGTTAATTTTGTCACTTTTCCCAACCATTTGAACCAACCTTTGCCCACTAAACCGAACCATTTAAGCAAACCTTTGGCCCCTTTTCCGCACCTTACAAGCAAACCTTTGCAAGCAAAAGTTGACTACCCAGTAACCCCCTTTTCCCGGTTCCACGCTCCCTGTTTTCAGCTCGGCAGTCGCGGCCTGAAGTGGCAGGTTCCGCCGGCCAGAACCGGTGTCCAGATCGACGGGTCCGCGGGCTGCTCGCTCGACCCGAGAAACAGGATGCCGTCCGGAGCCAGAACCCGGTGAATCGCCGCCAGCAGCGTCTTCCGCGTCTCCTGCGAGAAGTACAGCATCACGTTGCGCAGAAAGATCACGTCAAACCGATCGTCCGCGCGGCTGAACGGCAGCGGAGGAACGCAGAGATTCGCCTGGCGGAAGTTGCACAGTTTGCGAATGTCGGGCCGCACCGCCCAGTCTTCGCCAACATGATCGAAGTAGCGAACCACGAAACGCGCAGGCAGGCCGCGGTTAATCTCGATGCGGTGATACGTGCCGCTGCGCGCGCGTTCAACCACTTCGGCGCAGATGTCGGTTCCCTCAATGCGCAGGTTCCAGGGCGTGAGCATCGGGAAGTGCTCCATGAGCAGCATGGCGATGCTGTAAGCCTCCTGCCCTGTGGAGCAGGCAGCGCTCCAGAAGCGCAGAGCACGGCTCGTCCGCCGGGCCTCAATCAGCTTGGGCAGCAGGTCGGTGCGCATCAATTCAAACGGACGCCCATCCCGGAAGAAACTGGTCTCGTTGATGGTCATGGCCTCGGCGATCGAGCGCTCGAGGACCGGGTTCTTCCGGATCTTGAGGTGTTGCACCAACTCCTCAAGGTGGGTCATCCCCTGGTTGCGCAGCAGCTTGGAGAGGCGGGTTTCAAAAAGATAATCGCGCGAGGGATCGAGCACGTTCTGCGACAACCCATAGACGAGCTGACGAAGATAGCTATAGTCGGTGCTAGAGGACACTTCCATGGCTAGACCACCGATTCTCGAAGCTCACGGGCTTCATTGTTCGTCCGGCCGGCAAGCCGAAGGATTTCAGATGCAATGGCGTTGAGCGGCAGAACCTTGTGGGCAAGGCCTGCGTTGACGACCGCGCCAGGCATTCCCCAGACGGCGCTGGATGGCTGGTCCTGCGCAAGGACGCTGCCGCCCTGTCCGCGAATGAAACGGCAGCCATTCATGCCGTCAGACCCCATGCCGGTGAGGACAACCGCGAGCACACCGGAGCCGTAGGCCGCAGCGGCAGAGCGGAAGAGCACATCGACAGCGGGGCGGCAGTGGTTTTCAAGCGGGCCCTGGGTGAGATGGAGTGTGTTGTTGGAAGCACCGCGCGACGAAGCGATGACTTCAAGGTGCCAGTTTCCGCGGGCGATGTAGATAGTGCCTGGGCGAACAGGTTCGCCCTCCGTGGCCTCGCGAACGGCGAGGCGGCAGCGACCGTTGAGGCGCTCGGCAAAGAGGCTGGTAAAGAGCTCCGGCATGTGCTGCACGATCATGACCGGGAGCGGGAAGTTGGCAGGCAGAGCCGGCAGCAGAATCTCGAGGGCAGCGGGACCTCCGGTGGAGACGCCAATGGCGACGACGACAGGAACCGCAGAGAGCGGCTGAGGTTTGAAGGCTGGGGCCTGGGGCTGAAAGAGGGCGGAGGGCGGCAGACGCAGCGGGCCGGGGACCGGCGCGGGTGAGGCCTGCTGGCCGGTGAGAGCCTGGATTTTAGGAATCAGTTCAGCGGAGAGCGCCTGCATGGCGGCTTCACGCGTGGCCTGGCCCGTGGGCTTGGCCACATAGTCCGACGCGCCCCCGGCGAGAGCTTCAAGGGTGACGCGAGCGCCGCGTTGAGTGAGCGAACTGCACATGATGACCGGCATTTTGTGTCCTCGCGCGCGCAACTGACGAAGGGTGACCAGTCCATCCATGACCGGCATCTCGACGTCGAGCAAGACGAGGTCAGGCCGGAGGGTTTCGATGATTCCCAGGGCGGTGGCGCCGTCTGCGGCCGTTCCGGCCACCTCAAAGCTGCCGTTGGCGCTCACCACGGAGCGCAGCAGGCTGCGGATGACGGCCGAATCGTCGACGATGAAGATGCGGGTACGGGGAGAGGTACGGCTCGGGGCCGCCATGGCTCAGACCTCCACCAGGCCGAGCATGGCCAACTTCTCCGTGAAGGCTTCGTCGTCGAAGGGCTTCATGAGGTACTCATCGGCGCCGGCGTCGAGGGCGCGGAGGATGAAGTCATTCTCAGCCTCGGTGGTGACCATCATGACCTTGAGTCCGTCGAAGCCGTCGGCGCGCAACTGCTTGAGCATGTCGAGGCCGTTCATCACAGGCATGTTCCAGTCGACGAGGGCGAGGTCAAAGGGACCGTTGGCGTGCAAGCTGTCAAGGCCAGCCTGACCGTCGCCGGCTTCAAAACACTCGATTCCCTTACCTTCAAGCAGTCCGCGCAGAAAGCCTCGAACGAAGCGGGAGTCGTCGACGATAAGAGCGCGCATGGTTGCCTCCAAACAACGTGAATCGGGAGCCCGATAAAGCTAAGCGGCCTGCGCCTCATTGAGGCGCATAGGGTCAAGCCGCTCGGGGTCAAGCATGACGAGCAGGCTGTCTTTGAGCTTGTAGGCGCCGGCAAACAGGACGCGGCGGCGTTCGTCGAGCGTGGAAGGGTTCGGTTCGTGATCGGCCGAGGAGACGGTGAGGACTTCGCCGACGGAGTCGACGAGGAGGCCGAAGCATCCGCCGGAGGACTCAAGGACGAGAATGTCCTGCGGGCCGTCTTTGGGCGGCAAGGCGAGCAACTGGCGGAGACTGACAGTGGTGAGCACGTCACCGCGGTAATGGACTAGGCCGCCGACGTAGGCCGGTGCAAGCGGAACCGGCTGGGGACGAGCGGAACCAACGATCTCAAGGATGTGGGTGATGGGCACGCCGAAGAGGGTTTGGGCGAGGCGCACAGAGCACATTTCAACCAGGGTTGCCGCGGCTTTTTCTTTGCGATTGGCATGCAATTCAGGGCTGCTCATGCGACTGCCTCCGGAGTGCGATCCCATTGTGCGGTCGCGATATCAGCCGCCGGGAGTTGCTGTATGCCGGCAAGGTCAACCACGCCGGTGACGCGCTGCTTGAGCAGGGTGACGCCGCCGGCCTGCTGGTGGGTCCCGGCTTCGAACAGATCGGCGCCCGCAGCCACGTCGAGGACGTGGGAGACGGCGATGCCAACGTGGCGCTGGCCTTCGCGGCAGACCACGACGATGATCTTGGTGTCGGGGTTGCCCTGGGCTTCGGCAAGCACACCGCCCGAGTCTTCAACTGGGAGCAGTTGCCCCTCGAAGTTAAGCACCGGGCGATAACCGATGTACTCGATGCGAGATATGGGGAGTTGCTCGATGCGGAGCACGTCGGCCAGGGGCACGGCGGCCTGACGGCCTGCGGCTTCAACCAGCAGGTAGTCAAGGCTCTTGGCCACCTCGGCATCGATTTCGGTTTGCGAGGCGCGCGCCGCGTCCTCTTCTCCGCGCATGGTGATTCCAGCCTTGAGGGCGATGGCGCCGGGGTCGAGGATGAGCGCCAGGTCAGCGTTGCCTAGCACAGTTGCGCCGGAGTAGAGGCCGATGGTTTTGAGCACGGCCGAGAGAGGCTTGACGACGATCTCCTCGGGGTCAGCCAGGCCGTCGACAACGAGGCCGAAGCGGCGGCCATCGGCGTCGAGTACGGCGATGAAGTTGTCGCGCTCAGTGGAGAGCTTGTGTTCAGTTCCGGGCATGAGCATGCGGTCCAGGAAGACCAGGGGCAGGAGCTTCCCGCGCAAGCGGTAGAGGGGCGCATCCTCAATCCACTCGATGGAAGCAGCGGCCTGCTCAGGTGGAATGTGGACGAGCTCAGAGAGCGCGCCCTGCGGCAAGGCAAAGCTCTGGCTGACGCTGCGCACAATGAGCGCGGGGATGATAGCCAGGGTGAGGGGAATGCGCAGACGGAGGGTGGTTCCCTTTCCGGCACGGGAGTCGATCTCAACCTTGCCGCCGATCTTCTCAACATTGGTGCGGACCACATCCATCCCGACGCCGCGGCCGCTGACGTTGGTGACAGCGGCCGCGGTGGAGAAGCCGGGCAGGAAGATGAGCTGCAAGAGTTCGCGCTCAGGCAGATGGGCGGCGCGCTCGGCGGTGATGAGGCCGCGCTCGATAGCCTTCTGGCGGACCTTGTCCACGGCAATGCCTGCGCCATCGTCAGAGACTTCAATGAGGACATGGCTGCCTTCCTGGACTGCCCTGAGCTTGAGGGTCCCTTCAGGATCCTTGCCGGCGGCCTCGCGAACTGAGGCGGGCTCGATGCCATGGTCAAGGGAGTTGCGCACGGCGTGGGTGAGCGGGTCTTTGATGGCTTCAAGAAGGCTCTTGTCGAGCTCAGTGTCTTGGCCTTCGACCTCGAGGCGGACCCGCCGGTCGAGCGATTGAGAAAGATCGCGGACGATGCGCGGCATTTTGGAGAAAATGTTGGAGACGGGCTGCATGCGAGCCTTCATGACAGACTCGCGCAGGTCGGCGGTCACCATATCGAGGCGGCGGGAGAGGACGGTGAGATTGGGGTCGGCGGCGGTAGCCTGGAGCACCTGGTTGCGGGTGAGTACCAGTTCGCCGACGAGATTCATCATGCGGTTGAGGAGGGTGACATCGACGCGCAGGGAGCTCTCAGCGGCGGAGCCGGCAGCGGCGCGGGGGCGGGCTGGATCGGGCTCGGGCTCCGCGGGGGCTTGGGGCGCGGGGGCGGCCGTGGACGCCGCGTCCTTGGATAGGATCTGGGGCGGCGCCAGTGGAGCGGGTGGAGGCTGCGATGCAATTGGGGCGGCGGAGGCGGAGACAGCGACCGGCCGGGCATGCGCGTGAGCCGGAACCTGCATCTGCTCAAGACTGGCAATGAGGGCGGCGTCCTGCCCTTCACCCTCGCAGCCTTCGGCCTCAATGTTCTTGAGGATGGAGCGGAGTCCGTCGAGCAACTTCAACAGGCCGGTGATGATCGGGCGATCGGCAGTGAGCTTGCCCTCGCGGAGGAGGCCGAGCAAGTTTTCTCCGGCGTGGGCCAGCTTTTCAAGCCGCTTGAAGCCGAGGAAGCCAGTGGTTCCCTTGATGGTATGCACTGAGCGGAAGATCTCGCCGATCAGTGCAGCATCCTGCGGGCGCTCCTCGAGGTCGGTGAGGCAGCGCTCCATGCGGTCCAGGCCTTCCTGGCTCTCGATCAGAAACTCCCTTGTCAATTCATCCATTGTCTTCACTCATCCGGCAGGCCGGGAGGTCGATTTCCGGCACGGCAAGCATTCAAGGCTTTTATCGGACAGGGTGAGCACAACTTGAGGGGTGAAGGGTTGGAGAGGCAGGTTTTGCCTGCGCGCCAGACAGGAGCGGGACTGGAGGGGGGAATTAGCGGGCGTAAAAGCGATAGCGGATGGTCCAGCGGGCAGTTTGACCGGGAGCGATTTTGAGGTGCAGGTAGGCCTCAGGGCAAATGGTAGTTCGGATGGACCAGAAGTTGATGCGAGAGATGGACAGGTCGCCGGTTTGCTCGACACCTACACCGGTCTTTGCATTTTCAACAACGAAATCGTAATCGGATGGGGAGTTGGAGAATCCGGTGAGCGGCGTGAAGACGAACTCTCCGATTTCGAAGGGACGCTGGAAGTGGATTTGGTTGCCTTCAATGTGGGCGCCGTTTTGCAGGGGCTGCTGAGCGATGGGAGCAAAGGGAAAGCGGACGGCCATGTCGGGGCCGGTGGGCGCGTTGTCGAGAACGTAGAAGTCGTGGTTGTAGACCTGGGTATCGATGGACTCAGTACCGGTATTCTTCAATTCGTGTTGGAGGATGAGGACTGGCTGATGGGGGTCGAGCTTTAGAGTTTTCTTATAGACGTAGGCGATGCCGATGGGAGAGTGGAGGATCTGTTGAAAAGAGACCCCAGAGGCTGTGGCGCGCGTGGTCCACTTGCCAAGATCGATGATGGGATAGGCGGTGGCGAACTGGTAGGGCTTGTCGTCGATTTTGCGCAATACGCCGACACCGATTTTGACGAAGGGGTCGCCGGGGCGTGCCCGGTCATAGGCCAGGGAGCTTTCCCAATCGGCGGAGCGGAACTCTTCAACGGGTCCGGAGATGGCGTCGTTGAGCAAAGGATCGTAGTGGGGAAACCAGACACCGAAGTAGCTGTGGCCTTTGAAGGCGAGGCAGCCGATGACGCCTGACCAGTCAAAACGCGTGCCGCGGTAATAGCCATCCCTGGCATCTGGAAGATAAACGGTGGCGTCGACCAGGCGGTTGGAGATGGAGGCGGTGGGATAGGCGGTTGGCTGGCTGGAGGCGCATGTGGCCTGGGCGGCCGCAGTCGCGGCTGCGGCCGTAAGGACGAGAAGAGACAACACGACGAGAATGAGTGCGAAATGCTGCGCGCGATCGATGCGGAGGTGGCTCATACTCTTCAACCAGCTTTCTGCGGTGGGCGACAGACGAGAACAGGTAAACCGGGGAGACGGATTACGGACCATTCCGGAAGCCTGCCGGCGGTGCGTCTGGATTCTTCCACAGCAAGCGCGCCGGGTCAATTGGAACGGGCGGAAAATGGACGCCTCTATTGATGAGAACGATGGTGGCGTTGAGGTTGCTGATAATCTCAACTTGCGGCAGATTGTGTTGGGGAATCGAGCAAGGAGATCGATTTGGATCGGTATACGGGAGTGCTGGGGATATTGGCGCTTTTGCTGGCGGCGTGGCTGGGTTCGACCGACCGCAAGCAGATTCGCTGGCGCACGGTGGGCTGGGGGCTGGGCCTGCAGTTGCTTTTTGCGTTCTGTGTGCTGCGCCTTGACTATGGCGAGCGTGCCATGGCGTGGGCGGGCGGGGTTGTGAACGCGATGCTGGGCTCGACGGCGGCGGGGACCAAGCTGGTGTTTGGCGCTCTGGGCACGCCGAACAATTCGATGGGATCGATTTTCGCGTTCCAGGTGCTGCCGACAATCATCTTTATCTCGGCGTTTTTTGCGGTGCTGTATCACATTGGCGTGATGCAGGTTGTGATTCGCGCGCTGGCGTGGGTGATGCTGAAGACAATGCGGATCTCAGGCGCCGAGAGCATGAACGTGGCGGCGTCGATCTTCATGGGGCAGACGGAGGCACCGCTGACGATTCGGCCGTTTTTGCGCGGGGCCACGCGGAGCGAACTGATGACGATCATGACCAGCGGGATGGCGCATGTATCGGGCGGTATCATGGCTATGTATATTGCACAGGGGATTGAGACGCGGCACCTGCTGGCAGCGGTGATCATGACCTCGCCGGGAACGATACTGATGGCGAAGATGCTGGTTCCTGAGACCGAGGTTGCGGCGACGGAAGGCAGCGTGGTGATCCCCAAAGATGAACTGCACAAGGACGAGAACCTGATTGGAGCGATTGCGCGGGGAACGATCGACGGCGGCAAGCTGGCGTTCAACGTGGCGATCATGCTGATCAGTTTTCTGGCGTTGGTGGCGCTGCTGGACAGCCTGCTGTCCTGGGCCCACGGCGGCCTGGGGTGGATGCCTTCAAGCCTGGGACAGATTCTGGGCTTTTTGTTTGCGCCGGTGGCGTGGCTGATCGGTGTGCCGTGGCGGGATTGCGGGGCGATCGGCAACCTGCTGGGAACGCGCATGGCGCTGAATGAAGTGATTGCCTATATTTCTCTGGGTGCACAGAAGGCAACACTGATGCCGCGATCGTTTGTGATTGGGACGTTTGCGCTGTGCGGGTTTGCCAATCTGGGGTCGATCGGGATGCAGATTGGCGGAATCGGGGCGCTGGTTCCGGAGCGGCGCAACGATCTGGCGCGGCTTGGCGTAAGAGCAATGCTGGCGGGGACGATGGCCAACCTGATTTCTGCGGCAATTGCAGGAATGTTTCTGGGTTAAGCAGTCTGGCACAAAGTGGGATGAATCCTATCAAACAGCGGAAGAAGTTGAGGTGGTTTTTGGCATCAGGGAAGGTAATGCTTCTGGCGGTGCTGCTTGGCGTGACCGGGACAATGCGCGGGCATGGCGCCGGCACCACGACGGCTGGCGGCAAGTCGAGCCCACAAAGCAGCAGCCAGAACGCTCATCCAGACGACGATAGCAAGGTGTATGACGCCAGCAAGTTTGATTCGCTCCAGGCAGCGATTGATGCAGCGATTGCGGCCGGGGTAAGCACGGTGGTAGTGCCGGAGGGCCGATACACCGGCCGTGTGGTGATTCATGGCGCACTGAAGCTGGATTGCGTGAGCCGGCAGTCGATTTTGACCATCGCGGACGGCGCCGACACGAACGTGATCGAGGTGGCGCTGGGAATCTCAGATGTGGCGATCGTGAACTGCACCATTGCGGGCAATGGCAGCAAGCAAACGGCCAACAGCAACGGGATCGACCTGGCCGGCCGGAACGCCAACATCCTGATCGACAATGTCGCCGTATCCGACACGCGGACGGACGGAATCCACGTGCATCTGGCATCGCCGCCCAAGTTCATCAACCAGAACATCACCGTAAGACAGTCGCTCCTTTCAAATTGCGGGAGCGCCTGCCTTGTGATCCGCGACACGCAGGGCTTGTGGATTACAAAGAATTCATTCAACAACTGGGGAGTGAACAAGGCGAACAACGACGCGATCGCGGTTGGAGGGCTGAATACGAATGTTCACATCAACGGAAATACAGGGGTCACGCTGAGCTCGCGGTTCTTCTTTATGGAATCAAGCGCACCGGGGTGGATGCAGGTGATTACCGGGGGCGACATTAGCGATAACACGATCACATCGTCGCCAAATGGAACATCGGCGGCGACGGGATTCAGCGGATATTTTTTCGATACGACGTTTACGCGCAATACTTTGATTGCAACCGGGGCAACGCACGCATGCGGGCCATACTCGGGTTTTGAGATGGAGGGTTCAAACCTGAATGTGGTTGGAAACCGGGTTGTGAACGGAGCGATCATGATCACCTCGTATGGAAAGGGGAAGGCGGTAAACATTACCGTTGACGGGAACACGATCATCGACTCCTGCACATATAACGGATGGGCAGCGATCTCGGTGGGGCGCAGCCTGATCGGGCCGCCGACGAACACGAGAATTCTGCACAATCTGATTGACCTGACGGGGATTGCGAAGGTTCCCGGTGGCACGTATGCCTCAGGAATATCGATTGGCGACTCAGACGGAGCCAGCGGATCGGTTTTGGGGTTTACGGTGGAGGGCAACACGATTCTGATGAATGGCAACGCGACGGCACCGGCGATTGCCTTCAGCGGTACCGATCCGAAAGGGACGCCAACCCCGATGTGCGGTTCATCTCCCTCGCAATGCGTGGTGACTGGCGGGGAGATTGATAACAACCGGATTCTCTCACCCAACGCCGCGGCAATTGGTTTGGTCTGGTATGCCGACGGAGCGGCAGTCTCAGGGTTGTTTATTCACAACAACGATTTGAGAGGGTCAAAGAGCGGCATATCACTAGGCGCAGCCACCGATGTGCAGCAGCGAGAGAATCGGCTGCGCTGACGCCGAAGGGGGAGCCGGCGCGGCTTTGCGTGAGGGCGACGCTTGCGGCCAGCCTGAACTCTGCCGGGAAAGGGGGGAGGTTCCGGAAGCTAGCCATGGACCGGCCTGCCGCGCAGTCGGCGCAGGCGGTAAAGAACAGTGAGGCCGGTGACGGAGCCGCAGGTGAGCAAGCTGGCAGCCATGCCGAGGATCAGGGAAAGATCTTGCTGGTAAAGCCCGTGGACGATGCCAATGGCCTGGAGGACACTGAAGCCGCCGAAGGTCAGCAACGAGATGCCTTCGTCGGTTTTCTTGCGCCAGACGGCGACGATCTGGGGCACGAAGAGCAGGGCATTACAGCCCAGACCGAGGCCGAAGATGATGGCGACGACTTGCTTCATGCCGCGCCGCCTTCCCTGCTGAATCGCAGCGCGTTGCGCGCCTTGGCCCTGGCGGCTTCCTCTTCGCGTGTCCGGGGCGGTGCGGTGGTTTCAAGCGAGGCAAGCAGGCGGGAAGAGACAGACGTGATCTGATCAACCGCGGCCAGAAACGCGGCTTCGTTTGCCTTCGACGGCTTGTTGAATCCGGTAAGCTTGCGGACGAATTGAAGCGATGCTGCCTGAATCTCCGCGTCTGTCACGGGCGGGTCGAAGTTGAAGAGAGTTTTTATGTTGCGGCACATTCAGGTCGCTCCTTGAGGGCGGGTTGAACCGCGGCGTTCAAGCATGAATTTACCTGAACGACGCGGTTCATGAGGCCGGTGTTTCGAGGCTCTCGCCGATGAGGCGCAGCACATGGCGGCGAATGTCAGCGGGCCAACCTTCAATGAGCTGCTCGAGCCGGGCGCGGTCGCGAGCGTAGAGAGCGCGGGTGGCTTCTTCGTAGACGGGAAGATTGCCGGCCATGGCACTCATAAAGCGGGCTGCGGCATCGAGGGCCAGACGGGCGCGACTGCTGCCCTGGTCCTGGCTGCGAGCCTGGTCAACGAGGCGGCGCAGAGCGGCGGAGGCTCCGTTGGGCTGGAGTTCGAGCCACTCCCAGTGGCGGGGCAGCATTGAGATCTCGCGGCTGACCACGCCCAGGCGAGGACGGCCGGGACCGGTACGAGGCGGTGGGGGCAGAGAGCGTGCCAGGACGTCATCCAGAGAGCCGCGCAGGTCGAAGTCCACCTGGCGTCCGGTTTGGTCTTCAAAGACCAGGGTGGACGTTTCCTCACCCTCCCAGTTTCGTGCCTTCAGCACGGGAAGCACCTCAGCCAACGAGCCGGATGCGACCAGGGAAACGCCGGAAAATGCGGAATAGCTCAGTTCTTCAGTCATGGATTTATTTTACCCGGATAGAATAGCAATGTCAATATTACCCGGGTAAATTAGACTGAGTTGCTGATTTTGCTATTCTTGCTCCGTGGAAGCTGAACGTTTTGTCTATCCGCCCTACGATGCCCCGCTGGTTGAAGCTTATGGCGGGCGCTTTGAGTCAGTCTTTGTGGTGCTTCACCCGTTTGTGCGGGTTCCGGAAGATCTCGCGTGGAGTGTAACGAAGCAGTACCCGAGCGACGAGCAGATTTTGCGCGTGGGGGAGAAGCGTAGCTGGGCTGGCGTGGCTGAGCGAATCGGTTTGCGGAATTGCTGGAGGCTGAGCCAGGCGTTGCTCACGGCAACGGGCTCGATTGGGGACGAGTTGAGCGATTCTGGGGCGGCCGAGGCGGTGAAGAACTTTGTGACGTCCGAGCCTGTCTGGTTACCGGGGCAAGGCGCCTTTGAGCCGCTGTTGCAAATGGATTTTCTCTCCGCTTTTGAAGCAGCCAGGCATCAAGAGCTGCTCTTTGTGCCAGAGTTTCCCCATGCCGACCCGGTGGAAAGACTGGATGTGGACCGGTTGCGGCGGGGTGAGATTGCGTTTCCTGAGCGGGGTAGCCTGGTTGCGCCGGATGGATCGTTTCTGCTGACGGTAGATTGGGACAGCTATTTCACACTCTTCTACGGACCGCGGGGTTTTGTGAGCGAGGTGGTGCGACGACGTAAGGTTGAGGGGTTTTTCGCGGAGCCGACGACGGAGCATTTCTGGTTTAACTACTCGCTGGGATGCTGCGTGGTGACGATGGCTCCAGACGGGTGGACGGTTGCGTAGGTTCTGGCGGGGGGTGAGGTATCCCAGGTCTCAGAATCGGGACATGGGGCACCAATCTTTGTGGGATTGAAGGGATGACGGGCGGATGAGTTATTTCGATCAGGTTGAAGAGGCGACTGGGTTTTTGAAGGCTCGGCTGGGGACGGTGCGGCCGCGGACAGGGATTGTTCTGGGCTCGGGTCTGGGGGCTGCGGCGGAGGCGGTGAGCGGGGCAGTCGTGATTCCGTATGAGGAGATTCCGCACTTTCCGCAAGCGACGGTGGAGGGGCACTCGGGGCGGTTTATGGCGGGACTGCTGGGCGGGTTTCCGGTGGCGGTGATGCAGGGGCGGGTTCATTTTTATGAGGGCTACTCGCCGGCCGAGGTTACATTTCCGATGCGCGTGTTGGGGGCGCTGGGCATTGAGGCGGTAGTGCTAACGAATGCGGCGGGGGGGATTGCCGAGGGGCTGCGAGTGGGGCAACTGGTGGCGCTGAGCGATCACATCAACCTGATGGGGTGGAATCCGCTCGCTGGGCCGAACGAGGCACGGTTCGGCTACAGGCCGGGCGCAGGACTGCGATTCTTCGATATGACCGAGGCCTATAGCAAGCGGCTGCGGGCGCTGGCGCGGGTAGCAGCGGCTGAAGTGGGAGTTGCACTCGCCGAAGGTGTGTATGTTGCAGTGACGGGACCGAGCTTTGAGACGCCGGCGGAGATCAGGGCGTTTCGCGGGATGGGAGCGACGCTGGTGGGGATGTCGACCGTACCGGAGACGATTGTGGCACGGCATATGGGGCTTGAGGTTTTGGGATTGAGCTGCGTGACAAATCTTGCGGCGGGGTTGGGAACTGCGGAGCTTAGGCACGAAGAGGTGTTTGCGGCCGGGCGGCAGGTGGAGCAGCGCTTGGCGAGCCTGCTGGAGCGGTTGATCCCGAGGATTGCGACGAGGCAGGAATGCGCGGGACAATGAGTGGCGCGGAAGGCAAGCGGACGCCAGTGGTGGTGGGCATCGGCGGCTGCTCGGGCTCGGGCAAGACGACGCTGGCCGCGGCGCTAGCCGGGCGGCTGGGGGCAACGCACTTCTATCTGGACAGCTATTACCGCGATCTTGGCTACCTTGCGCCGAGTGAGCGGATGCAGCAGAACTTCGACGATCCGGCATTGATCGAGGTTCCTCTGTTGGCGGCGCACCTTGGGGCGCTGGCGCAGGGGGAGCGGATCGAGCGCCCGGTGTATGACTTTGCCACCCATACACGGGTGGCCGGCCAGACGGAGAGCCTGGTGGCGGAGAGATATCTGCTGGTGGATGGGCTCTTTGCACTGTACTTCCCTACCCTGCAGCCGATGTATGACTTGCGGATCTATGTGGATGCGCCGGATGAGGTTTGCCTGGAGCGGCGGCTGCGGCGAGATATGGAGGAGCGGGGACGCACGGCGGAGACGGTTTTGCGGCAGTACGAGTCGACGGTGAGACCGGCAGGCCTGAAGCTGGTGCGGCCATCGGGTAAAGATGCGGACCTGGTTGTGGATGGGAATGGGGCGATGGGCCGGAATGTGGAACAGGTGGTGGCGGAGATGCAAAAACGCGGATTTTATGCCCGGAGCGCGGATTGACCGATTTTGGCAGACGGCTAACGGGATTGAGTCGTTTACCAACGTTTCACGTCAAATCAATCAGAAGGTATCCCCTATACCTTTAGCGTTAATGTGAGCGGGATGACTAGTTTCACAAAGAGTTCGATGAAGCACAAGTCCGCACTTTGGCTGCGGCAGGGGGTTTCTCCGCAGCGGCTGGCGCTGACGCTGGCGCTGGGGTTTGCAATCGGGTGTATTCCGGTGGTGGGCATCCCGACGGCGCTGTGCGCCGGGCTGGCGCTGGCGCTGCGGTTGAATCTGCCGGCGATTCAGGCGGCGAACTATGCCGTAATGCCACTCCAATTAGTGCTGATTGTGCCGTTTGTGCGGCTGGGGCGGTGGCTGTTCTCGTTTGGTCCGCATAGTCAGGTTGCGGGTGGGGCCATGCTGCATGCTTCGCCGAAGATGTTGGCGACACAGATGGGCGGGATGGCGGGACAGGCCCTATTGGCGTGGCTGCTGGTAGCGGTGCCGGCCGTGGCAGTGCTGACGGGAGCGCTGACAGTTGTGCTGGGCAAGATTCCTGCGCTGGCAGTGGACACGAAGGTTGCGATTGAGGATTTAACGCGAGAATTATCGATCGATATGGATAAAGGACTTTAAGCATAGCCGCTCGCCAGAAAGAGCCGCAGTAACGCTTCGCGGCAAAGGCAAAGGGCACAGCCGAGTTTCTCAAATGCAGGTTCTTCGACTCCCTTCGTTCGCGGCGGCAGCCTGCGGTCGTTCAGCGATGACGATTTTCAACAAAAGGGCAGGGCCGGCAGCGTCAATTTGTTGCATAGGGGTCGGGAACCGAGCCGGCGCTCTGGAGCCAGGCGGTGTAGATCATGTCGCGCAGCATGCTGGCTCCGGCAGCCAGGCGGGCGGCGGCGAAATCGCGAGATTCTGCAGAGCCTGCCCCTTTGAAGCCGCCGGCCTTCTCCAGCGCGTAGACAGTTTCCACATCGGTTGCGGAGTGGCGCAGGTAAGCAACGTACGCATCGAACATGTCGCACTGAATGGCGTTCGTTGGGGTGATTTTGGCTTGTATTTCTGGGGCGTGGAGATTGGCATCGACAAATGTGCCCTCAAACTGCCAGTGGATGTGATGCCCGGTGGTGTAACCGTGGGGATTGGGGCCAACCCAGCCGTTGTATTGGACGGTGGTGTGGAGGGGTTGGGCGGCATCGCCGACGTAGTGGCCGAGCCAGCCTGCATAGAAAAGGACAGCCTGCTCGACGGGCGGGCTGTTCTGATGGGTGGCGGAGAGATTGCGATACTCGCGCAAGGCGGCCTTGAGGCGCTGCCAAACCTCAGTGGCTTGCCAGGGTTGGAGCCCGATCTTGTCTGGGCGTTGGCCGGCGGCAAAGGCACGGGCCTCGAAATCGAGGCGACGACGGGGCAAAGGACCGAGAGCGTCGGCGGTCTCAAGGTCAATGAAGTGCTCAGGGGCCTGGGCGGCGCTCAACTCGGGCTCCGCGGGAGACCGCCAGCGGTCCGGTTCGGGGCCCAGGTACTCGATCTCATCGATGGCAGCGGGCGAACGGAGAAAGGCGGGGACATCGGGGGGCAGGTTGACGATGGCGAGGCGGTTGATGAGACAGTGGCCCTGGTTTCCCCAGGCGCCGGCAAACTGCGGGGTGACGGTGAGAGAAAGCAGCGCCAAGGCTGCAGATGCGGGAAAACGAGACGGCCTCAAGGCAGACATGAGGCCAGTATACGGTTGGCCTGGAGCAGGGTGGGGGAGTTGTCAGCGGAGTTGGCGGCAAGATTTGCCAAGGCATACGGCAGAAGAAGCAGGTCAGAGCGCGAAGGGCGGGAGTGCGGGCAAGGTATGATTCCAGGTTCAAGCAAGCGTTTTTTCAGTAAGATACATCTTGAAAGGGTGTAAGTTAGGGACGGCAAGCGCACTAGCCGGCAGGGGCAGCAGCTCACAGCGGATGGGAGCGGGCGAAACAAGGCAGAATTGGCCGGATGGTGGATCGGACAGGAAAAGACTCCCAAACGGTAGCGCCGGGCGAGTCAGAGGAGAGAGATTGCGGGCAAGGGCCACTGAAGCGATCGAAGCCGGAGCAGGGCAATCCGCTCAGCGGGTGCGGAGCAGGCTTTCATTTGCCTTGCGGTTGGCGGCGCTGGCGCTGGGCGGGGGAGCGGTTGGTCTGCGCCTGTGGCTTGGTACGCGGCTGGATGGGCTGCTGCTGGCATGCGCGGCCGCGGCTGCGACTCTTCTGGCGTTGGAACTGGCGCTGCGCCGACAGACTGCGCTTGAGATCTCCGCAGCAAAGGCGAACCAGTCGCTGAAGGAGTTGCTGGAGTCGGCCGGGCCGATGGTAATGGGTGTGGCGCTGGATGGCCGCTTCACGTACTTAAATCCGGCGGCTGAGCGGATGCTGGGCTACTCCGCATTGGAGTTGAAGCAGCTTGCGCATGCGGGCGAGATTCTCGCGCCGGGCGAGGGCGACCGGCTGATGCAGGAGATGGTGAAGGTGCGGGCCGGCGCCAACCTGACCGGAAGGCCGGATGCAGAGCGGCTTGAGGCTTTCATGGATGGCGTGAGTTCCCTTCCCCCAAGCTTGGTTCCCAGCTTTGAAGCGCAGTTGCAGCGCAAGGATGGAACGCTGGTTCCGGTCACGCTGCACATCTCCGCGGCGCGGGACGGGGGCGGTGAGTTTACCGGCCTGGTGGCGGTGGCACTGGACCAGAGTGCGATACTGCGGCAGGAGCAGGCGCAGCGTGAGTCGCAGGAGCGCTATCGGGACCTGTTTGAGAACTCCAGCGAGATGATTGCGACGCTGAGCCCCGGGGGCCAGTTTGTGTATGCGAACCCGGCATGGAAACGCTGTTTTGGGATCGACAACGCGGCTCTCGTCGAGTTGCAGTCGTTTGACGAGTTATTTGGGCCGAAGTGCCGAAGCGAGGTGAGATCGCTCTTCCGGCGTGCGCTGGATGGCGAGTCGGTAGACCGGGCTGCTTTGCGGAACCACACTGCGGACGGGCGACTTCTGGAGTTGGAACTAAGCCTGAGTCAGCGGCAGAAGGCGGGCAATCCTCTGGCAGTGCGGTGCCTGCTTCGCGATGTAACGCAGCAGAAGCAACGGGAGCACCGGCTGGCTCTGCAGTTGGTGGTAAGCCAAATTGTGGGCGAGAACACGGCCCCTGAAGCCGCGTCAATGCGGATACTGGAGGCGCTATGCGTCTCGCAGGGTTGGGATGTTGCGCTGAAGTGGGAAGTAAATTATGAAGAGAACCGGCTGGATTTTTGCACGGCGTGGGGTGCGCCGGGACGGCAAACCGAGGCGCTGATCCAGGAGAGCATGGGGCAAACGATTGCCAGCGGGGCCGAGCTGCCGGGGCGAGCATGGAGGGAGGCCAAGCCGTTGTGGATTACCGACCTTGCGGCCTTGCCTTCGAGCGCACGAATCCGCATGGCGATTGAGCACGAAATGGTGTCAGGTTGGGCGGTCCCGGTGAGGGTGGGCAACCGGGTGCTGGCGGTTCTGGAGTTTTATAGTCGCTTCAAACTACGCGAAGACCGCGAGACAGTGGCAACGATTGAGACGGTTGCGGCGTCGTTGGGACAGATGCTGGCGCGCACGCAGGAGCGGGGGCGGGCGGAGGAACTTTACCGGCAGCGGGAGATTCTTCTGGATTCAGTGGCGGATGGAATCTGCGGTGTAGACCGGCGGGGGATGGTGAGCTTTGCCAACCCGGCAGCAGCCCGACTGCTCGGCGCGACGACGAGCGAACTGATTGGCAAGGCTGTGCACGAGTTGCTTCATGGAGCAGCAGCGGAAGACCGCCGTTGCGCAGAGGATTGCCCGCTGCGCCGGGCAACGGGCCACCAAATGCCAGCACTGGGCGAGGATACGATTTATCGCCGTGACGGCAGCTGGTTCCCGGCGGAATATGCGCTGACACCGATTCTGGAACAAGGGCGGTTCTCTGGATCGGTGCTGAGCTTCCACGACATCAGCCAGCGGTATGCGCTGGACCGGTTGAAGGACGAGTTCATCTCGACGGTGAGCCATGAATTGCGGACGCCGCTGACGTCGATTCGAGGAGCGCTGGGATTGCTTTCGTCAGGAATCCTGGGCGAAGTGAACGACAAGGCGGCCAATCTGCTGCGTATTGCGTTAACGAACTCAGACCGGCTGGTGCGGCTGATCAACGACATTCTTGACCTGGAGCGGATTCAGAGCGGGCGGGAACCGCTGGCCTTCAGGCCGGTGCAACTGGACGAGATTGTGCGGCAGGCGATCGATGGAATGCAGCCAGTGGCCGACGCGGCCGGAGTGCAACTGATACACGACACGACGCAGGTTGAGATTGCGGCAGACGCAGACCGGCTGCTTCAGGTGCTGACCAACCTGCTTTCGAACGCAGTGAAATTCTCACCGCCGAACTCGACAATCAGTGTGATGCTGCGCCCAGGCGTGACCGGAGTAACGCTCTCAGTGATTGACCACGGACGGGGAATTCCGGCGGACAAACTGGAGGCAATCTTCGGGCGCTTCCAACAGGTGGACGCATCTGACTCGCGGCAGAAGGGCGGCAGCGGACTGGGGCTGGCGATTTGCAGAACGATTGTGCTGCAGCACTCGGGGCGAATCTGGGCCGAGCGAAACCCGGTGCGCGGTTCGACGTTCAGAGTGTTTCTACCTTACCAGCCGGCAACGACGGCGCCTGTGGCGGGCAAGTTTGATCAAGAGACGGGCCACGGAACGGTTCTGCTGGCGGATGCAAATTCGATTACCAGGCCGGTAACGGCGGCGCAGTTGAGCCGGCATGGCTATCGCGTGGTGGAGACGAGCACGGTGGAGCAGACACTGGCCGCTGCGCATGCGGGGGTTGAGGCCATTCTGCTGGACACCACGCTGGACGGGATGAACGGGTGGCAGATTCTGCCGCTGTTGCGCAAGCTTGATCCAGAGGCGCGAACGCCGGTGGTGCTGCTGAGCGTGGCCAGCGGACAAAGCCCGGCAGACCTGCCCGCCGATGCGGAAGGCTGGGTGACCAAGCCCCTGGAAGAGGATGCGCTGCTGGGCGAACTGGCGCGGGTTCTCTCAGTGCCGGGCGAAAAGGCGCGGATTCTGGTGGTGGAAGACGATGTGGATCTGGCGCAGATGATCGGCGCCATCTTTACGCGCGATGGAATTGAAGTGGAACTGGCGCATACGCGGCAGGCGGCGCTGGATGCGTGCTTCGCGTTCCAGCCCAATCTGTTGGTGCTGGACATTGGGCTACCGGACGGGGATGGGTTCAACGTGGTAGATTGGCTGCGCCAGCATGAAACGCTGTCACGGCTTCCGCTGGTCGTTTACTCAGGGCGGCAGTTAACGCCGGCAGAACGCCGGCACCTGACGCTTGGGCCCACTTATTTTTTGACCAAAGCACGGGTGCAGCCGCAGCAACTTGAAGCGCTGGTCTTGACGATGCTGCGCAGTTCGCGTCGAATGGAAGAGGCTCCACCGACGAGGCCAGCAACCCGGATATCCTGAACGGGCCGGAACGAGATGGTTGGGCAAGACGTAGGTTATTTCAAGCGTGGCACATCGCATTCTGATCATTGACGACGAAGACGACATCCGCGAGGTTGCGGCGCTGAGCCTGGAGAGCGTGGCTGGTTGGGACGTTGTCACGGCCAACTCTGGAGCGCAGGGTCTGGCGCGCGCTGTGGAATGCATGCCCGACGCAATTCTTTTGGATGTAATGATGCCGGGGATGGATGGCCCGACGACGTTCAGAGAGCTGCGCAAGAATCCGGTGACGGCGCACATACCGGTTCTGCTTTTGACTGCCAAGGTGCAGGCCAACGATCAGCGGCGGTTTGCCGACCTGGGCGTGGAGGCGGTGCTATTCAAGCCGTTTGATCCGTTGACTCTCTCAAACCAGATTGCCGGCGTTCTGGGCTGGAACTGAGCGTTTTCCCTATGGATGCGAGCGAACAAACAGCCCTTACCGACGCCATTAACAAGCTGTGGACGCAGTTTTTGCCGCAGATGCGGGAGCGGGTTGGAGTTCTTGAGGCTGCGGCCCAAGCCTTTGCGGCCGACAGGCTTTTGATGAACCAGCAAATCGAGGCCAACGATGCGGCGCATAAGCTGGCGGGGGCGCTGGGCAGCTTCGGGTTAACGAAGGGCACGGTGCTGGCGCGAGAGCTGGAGATACTGTACTCGCGCGAGAACGGGCCTGACCCAGCCATGGCCGCGCGGCTTGGCGAGATCGCCGCGCAGTTACGCAGCATCATTGAGAACCGGACGTAAGCGACAGTTCTGCCGCTGACACTTCGAACGCCCTTTCAATTGAGCAAAATCCAACCGTATGTTTGTTGCAGGAGGTCACACGTGAAATCGAGGACAGTCCCTTTTACTCGCTTTTATTCTGGATGCATCTTTGCCGGTCTTGCCCTGGCGACTTTAGCGACTGCACAAACCGGAGGCTTTCATCACGCACCGGCAGCAGCCGCAAAAACCGAGAACCCATTCACCGGCCTGGAGAATGCCAAAGCGGGCGGGGAGTTATACCTGCATAACTGCTCCGCCTGCCATGGGCAGAACGCGGAGGGAATGGCCAACATTGCGGCGCTGGCGACCGGGGCAACGCAAACAGCCAAGCCGGGGGAGATTTTCTGGTATATCAGCCGCGGGAACAAGACCGCCGGGATGCCGTCCTGGAAGGCCCTGCCGGCCAAGCAGCGCTGGCAGATTATCAGCTATCTGAAGGTGCTGCCGACGGCAGAAGGGGCGAAGCTGGCAGCGGGCAAGCCGGCCATGGCGGCGAGCGTTGCGGCGATTGACGCGCCTGCGCCAAAGCCGCCGTTTACCGACTTCCGCTATGAGAAGCCGGGGACGATGCGCAAGATTACCGCGGCCGATCTGCCTGCGCCGTATGCGACCAACTCGGCGGGCAACGGACCGCGGATTGTTCCACGCCCCGCGGAGATGTGGCCGCAGGCGCCCAAGGGATTCAAGGTGGAGTTGTATGCGGCGGGGCTTGAGAATCCGCGACTGATCCGGACGGCGCCGAACGGCGATATGTTTGTTGCCGAGAGCGAGCCGGGGAAGGTGCTGATTTACAGAGGAATCACAGCGGAGGGCAAGCCACAGATCGCCAGCATCTTTGCCGGCGGCCTTGACCACCCGTTCGGGATCGCTTTTTATCCACTGGGGGCGAATCCGAAGTGGGTGTATGTCGGCGACAGCAATGCGGTATTGCGCTTCCCTTATGAGAACGGCGACTTGGCGGCACGCGGGCCGGCCGAGCATGTGGCCGACCTGCCGAGCAACGGCCGGGGCCACTGGACACGCGACGTGCAGTTCTCGCCGGACGGGCAGACGCTGTTCGCGGCAGTGGGCTCGGGGTCGAACGTTGACGATCCGGATACGACACCGGAGGAGCATCTGCGCGCCAATATCCTGGCCTTCAACCCTGACGGCACGGGGATGCATGTGTATGCGTATGGCATTCGCAACCCGGTGGGGCTGGCCATCAATCCGCTGAGCGGGCAACTGTGGTGCTCAGTGAATGAGCGCGATGCATTGGGCGATAATCTGGTTCCCGACTACATTACGCATGTGGAACCGGGCGGCTTTTACGGCTGGCCGTGGTGGTACACAGGCGCCCACCAGGACCCGCGGCACGCGGGAAAGCATCCGGAGCTGAAGGACAAGGTGATTGTTGCGGACGTGCTGCTGCAACCGCATAACGCTTCGCTGGAGATGATGTTCTACGAAGGTAAACAATTTCCGGAGGAGTACCACGACGACATTTTTGCGGCTGAGCATGGGTCGTGGAACCGGGCGATTCGCACCGGGTACGAAGTGATTCGCGTGCCGATGCATCATACGGGGAAGGCCAACGGCGAGTATGAGGAGTTCCTAACCGGCTTCGTGCTGCCGGATGGAAATGTCTGGGGGCGGCCGGTGGGCGTGACGGCTGCGCCGGACGGATCGCTGCTGGTGACGGACGACGCGTCGGGATCGATCTGGCGGATTGTCTATACGGGAAAGTAATGCATCTCTTCACAACTCATCCCTGCGGCGGCCGCGGCGCGGGGATGGGTTCTCCGGCATCCATGCGAGCGATTTCTGCAATTCTGGTTGGAGTTAGATCGCAACTGGATGACGAATCTGCACGACGGGAGATCCAATGAGGCAAGAGGTGAGGTGGGAACGAATGTTCCCCGATGAACTGGAATCAGCCTTTGCAAAATGCCCCGTGGCCTATTTGTCTTACGGGCTTTGCGAGCCGCACGGCCCGCATAACGTGGTTGGCCTGGATGCATTGAAAGCTCACGCCATTTGCTGCCTTGCTGCCAGAACCTACGGGGGCATCGTGGCTCCGCCGGATTACTGGCACATCCATGAAACTGGCGGGTACGCCGTGTGGGCAGCCAGGAAGATTGGCGAAAGAAGGCCGTGGCTAACAGCCGTGCCGCCTTGGATTCATTTCAAGAATCTCTGTTATCACCTTCGCGCTATCGATGCCCTGGGCTTCCACGTAGCGATCATTGTGACCGGACACTACGGGGAGAACTGGAAGGATCTCAAAACCCTGGTGAAGATTCTGCAGCCTCATTTCGGAATGAAGATTTATGGGCTTCCGGATTTCGAAGCCAATCAGCCCGGATTCGGGACATCGGGTGAGAAAGGAGATCATGCGGGCAAGGTGGAAACATCTCTTCTTTGGGCGCTGGAACCGGATTGTGTTGACTTCTCGCGATTGCCGTCAGCGTGCGAGATAGGCCTTGCTGAACCCAACTTCGCGATGGGAGCAAACGCTTTTGAATCCAACCGCAAGTCTGGCGAACGGATGGCGGAAGGTGAAGCAAGATGGCTGGGAGAAAAAGCAGAAGCTCTTTTGCACGAGTATCAACAAAACCCGCCGAGCAATCGCACCCCACTCTCATTCATGGCTATTGAGCAGATCTGGACCAGGGATGTTGAGCCGCAGCTCAAAGGGTTCTTAACGATGAAGGATTTATTCGAGGGGCAAACTGAAGGTCCGCCTTCCCAATCCAGGTGGCGATTGAATTGGAAAGTCTCACCATGAACCAACAAGCTTATCTCGGCTCTCCTGCTTCCCAAACCCTTCATCCCCCCAACGAATTACACTTCATAGAGAATGTCCCCATCGGATCCGTTTGCGCCTCAACTCGACCTGAGCTTTGACGAGCCGCGGCATGCGCGGCGCATCTGGCCGGTGCGCGAGCTCGTTGGGCAGGTACGCGAACTGGTGGAGCTGGAGTATGGCGATGTCTGGGTGGAAGGCGAGATTTCGAACTTTCGCCCGGCGCCCTCGGGGCATGTTTACTTCACGCTGAAAGATGCGGACGCGCAACTGCCGGTGGTGCTGTTCCGGCGGCAGGCGATGCTGCTGCGGTTCCGTCCAGAAGATGGGCTGCATGTGCAGGTGCGCGGCCGCGTCAGCGTGTATGAGCAGCGCGGCCAGATGCAGTTGGTGGCCGAGACCATGGAACCGGTGGGCGCAGGGTCACTACAACTGGCGTTTGAGCAACTGAAGGAGCGGCTGAAAGCAGAGGGGCTGTTTGACGCAGAGCGCAAGCAGCCATTGCCGGCGTTTCCGCGCACGGTGGGGATTGTGACCTCGCCAACTGGGGCGGTGATTCGCGACTTTTTGAATATTGTGGCCCGGCGACATTCGGGGTTGAGCGTACTGCTTTACCCGGTGTCGGTACAGGGTGAGCAGGCGCCAGCGGAGATTGAAGCGGCGCTGGCGGAGCTGAATGCTTCAGGGCTGGTGGACGTGATTGTAGTGGCGCGCGGCGGCGGGTCGCTGGAGGATTTGGCGGCGTTCAACAGCGAGCGGGTGGCGCGGTCGATTGCAATGAGCAGCCTCCCTGTTGTCTCCGCGGTAGGACATGAGACGGACTTTACGATTGCGGATTTTGTGGCCGACTTGAGAGCGCCTACGCCTTCTGCCGCGGCTGAGCTGATTACCGAGGCACAGCACAAGATTGCCGAGTACCTGGCGCAACAGTCACACCGGCTGGATCGGGCGACGCGGTTCCAACTGCTTCAGGCCCGGCAACGGCTGACGCGGCTGCCCGTAAGCCGCGCAGACGGACGCGTGGCGGCGCTGCTGCACAGGCTGGAACAGCGGCTGGACGACTTAAGCTTGCGGATGGAAGCAGCGGTCAGCGGGCAACTGCGGCAGGGGCAGCGGCGGGCGGCGGAGTTGGCGGCGGCGGTGCTTCGCCACGATCCGCGGCAGCAGTTGGGACAGGCGCGAGAGAGACTGGCGGCCGGCAGCACGCGACTTGACCGTACAGTTGAAAGAATGCTGCATGCGGCCGGGGCGCGGCTCAGTGCGCTTGATGCGCGGCTGCATTCGCTTTCGCCGCTGGCTGTGCTGGACCGCGGCTATGCACTGGTGTTGGACGCGGGGGGCGCGCTGGTGCGCTCAGCAAGCCAGGTGGCACCGGGAGATCAAGTGGTGACGCGGCTGGCTGACGGCGCATTCACGAGCCGCGTGGAGTCTGCGACGGCGAAAATGAAGACCAAGAAATGAGACTATGAGCACAACCAACGCAAGGAAACTTTTTGGCACCGATGGGATGCGCGGTGTTGCCGGTGAAGCGCCACTGGATGCGACCACGGTGTATGCAACCGGGCTGGCGCTGGGGCACTCGCTGCCGAAAACGAGCGCGCCGGCAAGAGTGATTCTGGGCCGGGACACGCGCGAAAGCAGCACGTGGATTGCGGCAACACTGGCCGCAGGGCTGCGCGCAACCGGAGTGCATGTGGAGAGCGCGGGCGTAGTGCCTACGCCGGCCGTGGCATTTCTGGCGCGTACGCACGGGTTTCAGGCCGGGGTGGTGATCTCTGCCTCGCACAATCCGTGGCGAGATAACGGGATCAAGCTGTTTGGGGCGGACGGCTTCAAGCTGGCGGATGCGCTTGAGCTGGCGATGGAAGAGGAGATTCTTCACCACGCAGCGCAGGTGGCGGCGCCGGACGTGGCTGCATTGCCGCAGGTGGAGGACAACTCTGCGCTGTGGGCAGACTACATTCAGTTCTTGATGGACTGCGTGCCGGGGTTGCGGCTGGCGGGGCTCAAAATCGTGGCGGACTGTGCGAATGGGGCTGCGGCGGCGGTTGCGCCGGAGCTGTTCCGCCAGCTGGGCGGGGATGTGACGCTGCTGAATGTGACCCCGGATGGACGCAACATCAACGATGGGTGCGGAGCGCTGCATCCTGGATTTGTGGCCAGGGAGGCTGCGGCGCGCGGCGCACTGGGGCTGACGTTTGACGGCGATGCGGACCGGTGCATGCTGGCCGGGGCGCAAAATAACGTGATCAACGGCGATGCGATCCTGCTGATGGCAGCGCGGGACCTGAAGGGGCGGGGCTTGCTGACGGGAGACCTTGTGGTGGCTACCACGATGTCGAACATGGGGCTGGAGGCGGCGCTGAAGTGCTCGGGGATCAGAATGTTGCGCGCGCCGGTGGGCGACCGCTACGTGCTGGAGATGATGCTGAAGGAGAACGCGGCGCTGGGCGGGGAGCAGTCGGGGCACATTCTGCTGCCGCATCTGGCGACAACGGGCGATGGGCTGCTGACTGCGCTGGTGGTACTGGATCTGATTGCGCGTACTGGGAAAACCATCGAGGAATTGACTGCGGATTTGAAGGTATTTCCGCAGGTAATTGTGAATGTGATGGTGCAGGAGAAAAAGCCGCTGGATGGAATTCCGGCAGTGGCGGAGGCGATCCATGCAGCCGAAGAAGAACTGAAGGATTCGGGGCGGGTAGTGATTCGCTACTCCGGGACCGAGGCGCTGGCGCGGGTGATGATTGAGGCGGAGAGTGAAGAGATAATGCGCCGGCACGCGGAGGCAATCGCGGCGGCGATTCGCGCGGAACTTGGAGTGTAAAGGAAAGACGGGATTCCAAGCCTGATCCGCCGCAGCGGATTAGACCTGAGTCGCCCGATCGTAGTGATCGATTTCCCAATCATCGCACAAACAAGAGTCAGTTTGCCGATCTGCATGCCATCGCGACTATTCGCGAAGGCTGACAGGGCTGTGACTGACGGCTGAGAGCTCGTTGTAGACAGCTTGCGGCAACTGGAGCGCAGCGGCGGCGGTGTTCTGCTCAAGGTGAGCGACCTTCGAGGTTCCGGGGATGGGCAGAATGACGGGGGAACGCTTGAGCAACCAGGCCAACGCGACCTGGAGCGGCGTGGCGTTGAGGACGGCGGCGGCCTTCTCAAGGGCTTCGTGTGCTTTGCGGGCCTGGCCCATGGGCGCCCAGGGCATAAAGCCGATGCCGTGCTTTTCGCAATGATCGACGATGAAGTCAGACTCGCGATCGGCAAAGCTGTAACGGTTCTGGACCGAGACGATCGGGACGATGGCGCGGGCGCGCTCAATATGCTCGCGGGTGACGTTGGAGAGCGCGACGTGGCGAATCTTACCCTGTTCGCGGAGGCGGGCTAACGCCTCAATGGACGCTTCAAAGGCGGTGGCGGGATCAGGCACGTGGAGTTGGAAGAGATCGATGCGGTCGAGGCGGAGGCGCTTGAGGCTGCCTTCGCACGCTTTTGCGAGGTGCTTGGGACCGGCGTTGTGAATCCATTGCGCGGGGCCAACGCGCTCCCATCCTGCCTTGGTGGCGATGACCAACCCGGCGGGGTAGGGATAGAGGGCCTCGGCGATGAGATCTTCGGAGAGGAATGGGCCGTAGGAGTCGGCGGTGTCAATCAAGTTGATGCCAAGCTCGACGGTGCGGCGGAGGGTGGCGAGGCAGGCGGCTTTGTCAGCGGGAGGGCCCCATATTCCGGCGCCAACGATGCGCATGGCGCCATAGCCGAGGCGAATCACGGTGAGATCGCCACCGAGGGTGAATGTACCTGCGGCTGCGGCAGGGAAAACTTGCGATTGGCTCATAAACTTGGCTCCAAAGATCGTTGCGGAATTTGAGAAAAGGACAACATTCCAACAGCGGCTGTTGCACTTAGATTGATGATAACTCCGGAGTGCAGCGAGCTACTTGAGGTCGCGCCAGTTGGGACCAAAAGCGAGGTCGGCGACGAGCGGGACGGTGAGCTGGACGGCGGCTTCCATCTCGGTGCGCACTAATTGCTCGATCTCAGCGGTTTCAACGGCAGGGACTTCAAAGAGCAGTTCGTCGTGGACCTGTAGGACCATGCGGGTTTTGAGTGTGCGCTGGGTGAGCTTGCGATCGATTTGGATCATGGCCAGCTTGATGAGGTCCGCGGCGGTGCCTTGCAGCGGAGTGTTGATGGCGGTACGCTCGGCGAACCCGCGCTGGTTGGGGTTGCGGCTTTCGATGTCGGGGATGGGACGGATGCGACCAAAGAACGTGCGCACAAGGCCCTCGTGGCGCGTTTCTTCAAGTGTCTTCTCAATAAAGGCCTGCACGCCGGAGTAGCGCGCGAAGTAGCGTTCGATGTATGCGCGGGCCTCGGCCTGAGGAATACCCAACTGCGCGGCGAGGCCGAAGGGTGAGATGCCGTAGACAATGCCGAAGTTGACAGCCTTGGCGCGGTTGCGGGTTTCCTTGTCCATGGTCTCGGGCGGGACGCCGAAGACTTCGCTGGCGGTGAGGGTGTGGATGTCTTCGTTGTTCTGATAGGCGCGGACGAGGAGCGGGTCGCCGGAGAAGTGGGCGAGCAAGCGCAGCTCGATCTGCGAGTAGTCGGCGGAGAGGAGTTGCGTGCCGGGCGCGGCAGTGAAGGCGGCGCGGATTTCGCGACCCAGCTCAGTGCGGGTGGGGATGTTCTGCAAGTTGGGATTAACTGAGGATAGCCGGCCGGTCGCCGTGGCGGCGGCGTTGAATGTGGTGTGGACGCGCGAGTCGGAGTCGGCGAGCAGGGGCAGGGCGTCAATGTAATTTGACTTGAGTTTGGAGAGGTGGCGGAATTCGAGGACGAGTTTGGGAACATCGTGCTGTTCGGCGAGTTGCTCAAGAACGTCCTGCGCGGTAGAGATGGATTTGCTTTTTCCGCGGGCGGCAGGAGCAGGCAGTCCCAGATGGGTGAACAACAATTCGCCGAGTTGCTTGGGGGAGTTGATGTTGAATCTGCGGCCGGAGAGGGAGAAGATGCTCTCCCCCACACGGTCAAGTTCAATGGCAAAACGTTTGGAGAGACCGTCGAGGACGGTGAGGTCGATGCGGACGCCGGCCTGCTCCATGCGGAAGAGGACGGGAGCGAGGGGGAGATCGATATCCGTGTAGACGCGGGTGACGGCGGCCTTGTCCACTTCTTCTCGGAGCACGGGTGCGAGGGCGTGGATGGCGGCGGCGGCGGCGGGAAGCGTGATGGGTGCGGGCTGGGAGTGGCGCGCGGCCACATCGGGGAGGGCTTGCGTGGAGTGAGTGGGGTTGAGCGCGTAGGAGAGCAGCATGGTGTCGTCCACCGCGCCGCGTAGGTGGATGCCCTGGTCTGAGAGCAGGTGCAGAGCCGACTTCAAGTCATGAGTGCGCTTGGAAACGGTGGGGTCTTCAAGGAGGGCGCGCAGTTCTGCAGTGAGCGGAAGACGGAGCGCGACGGCCGGATCGGCGCAAAGGCCGACAGCGAAACTGGCTTTCTTGTCTGCGGCCTCTGCTGCGTCCAGCAGAGACATGGACTGCTGAGCGGGCTCTTCTTCTTCGGGTTTGGGCGGAGCCATGTCGAGGGCGAAGGCGAATCCGTGTGCGCGGGCAGCGGCGCAGAAGGCGGCTGTTTGCTCCGTTGTAGGATCGTCAACTAGTTCGACCAAAGGACCGCCCTCGGCAGGGGCGAGTTCGCGAAGCATGGAGGTGAACTCGAGCTCGGTGAAGAGTTCACGGCAGGCTCCTAGGTCGGGATCCTGCGTCTGCATGGCGGCCAGATCGAGCGCCAACGGAACATGACAATCAATCGTGACAAGTTCCTTGGACAAAAGGACAGCATCGCGATTCTGTTCGAGGGATTCGCGATAGGTTTTGCGCTTGACCTCGGCGGCACGGTCGAGGACGGCTTCAACTGTGCCGAACTGGAGGATGAGTTCGACAGAGCCTTTGTCGCCGATGCCGGGAGCGCCAGGGATGTTATCGACGGCATCGCCGCGCAGGGCCATGACATCGACAACCTTTTCCGGAGGGACGCCGAGCACTTCGACAACCTTGGCGGGATCGAGGATGAGGTTGTCCTTCTGCGGGTTAAGCATCTTCACCGTTGACGTGACGAGCTGCATCATGTCTTTGTCGCCGGAGACGATGAAGACTTCGTATTGCTGCTCGGCAGCTTCGCGGGCCAGGGTGCCGATCACGTCGTCGGCCTCGAAGCCTTCGGCCTCGAGGATGGGAATACGCAGGGCTTCAAGGGCGCGGCGGATGTAGGGAATCTGGCGACGCAGGTCCTCGGGCATGGATTCTCGATTGGCTTTATAGCCGTCGTAACTGACCTCGTCAAAGGATTGGGTTTTGCCGTTCCACTTGCGCAGGGGGCCCATCGTGCGGGCCCGCTCGTCGCGGAAGACCTCGCCGCTCACGTCAAAGACGGCGGCGAAGTAGCGCGGCTTGAAGTCCTGGCGCAGTTTCTTGATCATGTTGACGAAGACGTAAATGGCCGCGGTGGGCAGGCCGGCGCGCGTGCTCATGGGCCGCGAACGCTGCATAGCGTGGTAGGCGCGGAAGATGAACGACATGGTGTCGAGGAGGAAGACGGGCGGCTTGGATTCTGGAGGCACGGGTATGAGTTTAGCAGGAACAGAGATCGGCGATAAGGGATCGTGGTCAGGCAATGAACATGCAGTCGCCGTAGCTGAAGAAGCGGTATTTCTGCTGGACGGCGTGGGCGTAGGCGGCGAGGATTTGTTCGCGGCCGGCAAAGGCGCTGACAAGCATTAGGAGACTGGACTGGGGAAGATGGAAGTTGGTCAGCAATGCGTTGACGATGCGGAATTCAAAGCCTGGGGAGATGAAGATTTCTGTTTCGCCGGTGTGGGGTTCAAGCGCCGTGCCCTGTCCCTGCAGCGCGCAATGCTCCAGCGTTCTTACCACTGTGGTACCGACGGCGACGATCCGGCGGCCACTGCGTACGGCAGCGTTGATGGCCTCGGCGGCCGGTTCTGAAAGAGTGTAGCGCTCGCGGTGTAGGCGGACTTCGCAAAGTTGCTCGACGCGAAGCGGTGCGAAAGTGCCTAGACCGACGTGAAGGGTGATGCGCGCGATCTCAACACCGCGCGCAGTGAGGGCATCGAGGATATGCGGCGTGAAGTGCAGACCGGCGGTGGGCGCAGCCACAGAGCCGCGCTCGTGGGAGTAGACAGTCTGGTAGCGCTCGCGGTCGGCTGCGGCGTCATCGCGCCGGATGTACGGTGGCAAGGGAATGTGACCGATGCGATCAAGGATGGAGTGGAAATCGGCAACGGGAGCGAAGCGGAGAAGGCGGTCGCCGAACTGGCCGCGCTCAAGGACCTCGGCTTCGAGTTCGATTTGGCCGCTGGGTGCGGGGAAGACGAGGATTTCACCAACGGCAACTTTTCGGCCCGGGCGGACGAGGGCGTGCCAAAGATTCTCGCCTTCGCGATTGGGAACCAGCTCGGTGAGCATCACTTCGATCCGGCCGGTTGGTTTTTCATGTTCGCGGACAAGGGTGCGATGAGCGTAGAGACGGGCGAGGAGGACGCGGGTGTCGTTGAGGACGAGAAGGTCGCCGGGGTTGAGGAGGTTGGGCAGTTCGGAGAAGTCTGTGTTGCGGAGGGCGCCGGTGGCTCGGTCTACGGCCAGCATGCGGCTTGCGCCGCGCTGGGCAGGGGGTTGTTGCGCAATCAACTCGGGGGGGAGATCGAAGTTGAAGTCGGAGACGCGGAGGGGGTTCATCCTCAGGCCTGCCTGAAGTGCGCGAGGGCGTTGAGGCGTGCCCGCTCCAAGGCGGCGTTGAGTTCCTGGCGCTTGGGCTCGAACTGCTCAGGAGCTAAATCGGTAGGGACGTGGGTCCACTGCGCCCAACTGACGCAAATGCGGGTGAATGGCTTGGGGACGAGGAAGCGGTCCCAGGAGCGAATAGTCCAGGCACGCTCGGGGAGAAGGTAGAACGAACCGATGGGGGCGCCGGTGGTCTGCGCCAGCTTAATGGGCCCCATCTTTGTCTGATAGATGGGACCGCGGGGGCCGTCGGCGGTGAAAATCGCGGTGCGGCCAGACTGGATGACTTCGACCAGGCCGAGGAGCCCCTCGCGCGCGGCACGCGAACTGGAGCCGCGCACGGCGTCAAAGCCCCACATGCGCAGAGTGCGGGTGATGAGCTCGCCGTCAAAGCTCTTGCTGATGAGGATGACGGCGCGGGAGTGGCGGAAGTAGACGGTGCAGGGGAAGACGCATTGATGCCAGAAGCAGTAGATCTCCGGGCCGGCTCTCTCGCCGTAGACGACGGGGACGACACCTTCCTCGGCGATGACCTCAAAGCGCCAGGTGCGGCTAACGAGCCAGAGCATAGCCGTGACGAGGCGCGGGACGACGGCCAGCAAGAGGCGCTGGAGGAGGGTGAACCCGGGGGTGGAGTTGGCGGTCACTGGTTTGATTGTATCTATGTTTGCGAACCACTTGCGGTGGGGCCAACCGCTCGTTCTTCGCTTGCACGGGCTGCGTGCTATGCCACCCGTTGCGCGGTGACGCTGCGCAATGGGTGGGCCCTCAGCGACTGTGGTCTGTGAAGTGACGCCCTAGCTGTATCGGAGCCAGCGGATGATTTCAGGCAGCGTGGCGCGCTTGCCGTACATGAGGATGCCGACGCGGTAGAGGCGCGAGGAGAACCAGAGAGTTCCCCAGATGCTGAGCAGCATGAGGGCGATGGAGGCGGCGAACTGCCAGGCCGGGGGCATCTGCGAGCCCATGCGCAGCATCATGATGATGGGCGCGGTGGCCGGGAAGAGCGACGCGGCAATGGATAGCGCAGAGTCAGGGTTGTTGATGACCATGACGATGAGGCCGAAGCTGAGCCATACGGGAACGGCGGCCAGGGGGGTGTACATCTGGAGTTCCTGCTCGGTTTCGCAGGTGGCGGCGAGGCCGGCGAAGAGGGCGGCGTTGAGCAGATAGCCGAGCACAAAGTAAATGGCGAAGAGGAGGCCCTCAACCCACGACAACTGAATGGACAGCGAGCCGGAAAGAACCGCGCTGGCAACAGGCACGGTGGCAAGGGCGGCGGCGGCAATGGCCCAGATGCCGATCTGCGTCAACCCAACAGCGCCCGCGCCGATGAGCTTACCGGCCAGCATGTCACTGGGTTTGGCAATGGCCAGCATGACCTCAAAGATGCGCGATGTCTTCTCCTGAATGATGGAGCGGGCCACGTTCATGCCATAGATCATGGTGGTCATAGTGAGCATGAGAGCCATGAAGTAGCCCTTGTAGAAGGAGGAGATGGCGTTGCTTTTGACTTCCTTGCCTTCTTTGCTGACCTGTTTGGTGTCAATGTCGATTTCTTTTAGGAGGGCATCGACATCGCCGGCCTTGATGCCGGTGCCGGTGAGGCGGTCGCGCACGAGAGCGCTGTTGACGGCGGCATGGAGGCGGGCGATGGTGATGAAGTCGCCGGCGGACTTCGATTCGTAGAGCGCGGTGGGCATTTTGCCGGGAGCTGTTTCAACCCAGAGGAAACCGTCGATCGACTTGTCCTGGACACGGCCGATGAGCGAAGCATGGTCTTCGGGCCTGGCGGGAGCGAGCAGTTCCACATCGGACTTGACGTCCTTGTCGGCGAGAAGGCGGGCGCGGATTCCATTGGCCAAGGCGGCATCAGGGGAAGCGACGACAAAGTGCTTGGCGCCGGTGGAACTCTGGCCGGCGAGGTAGATGATGCCGACGACGACCGCAAAGAGAAGCGGCACCAGGATGGTGGACAAGCGGAAGGCGCGGCCCCTGATCTGCTCGAGGTATTCGCGGCGGGCTATGAGATTGATGTTATTCATTGGATGTGCCTCCCACGGTCATGATGAATATCTCTTCGAGCGAAGGCTCTACCACCTCGTAGCGGTAGATGGTAGCCGCGGCGGCAGCCTGGTGGAGGAGTTTTTGTGCATCGCCATGCGGCTTGAGTTTGATTTCGGCGTGGCCGGAGAAGTTGTTGGCTTCAGCGACCTCGTCGCTGTTCAGGAAGGACGCGTCGCCCTGGAATTCGACGATGACGCGATTGCGCTCGTAGCGGCTCTTGATCTCGCGCAGATTACCGGTGAGAACAGCCGCACCGTTGTTGATGAGGCAGATGGAGTCGCAGAGTTTCTCGACCTGGTCCATGCGGTGGGTGGAGAAGAGGATGGCGCGGCCCTGGTCTTTCAATTCGAGGAGGGTCTTCTCGACGAGCACGGCGTTGACGGGGTCGAGGCCGCTGAAGGGCTCGTCCATGACGATGAGGCCGGGGTCGTGAAGCAGGGTACCGATAAGCTGAATCTTCTGCTGCATACCCTTGGAGAGCTCCTCGGTTTTTTTGAGCAGCGAGTCGGCGATTTCAAGGCGCTTTGCCCAATCGATGGCTCGGCGGCGGGCTTCTTCGGGGGCAAGGCCGTGGAGTTCGCCGAAGAAGACGAGCTGGTCAATGACTTTCATTTTTTTGTAGAGGCCGCGCTCCTCGGGCAGGTAGCCGACGCGCTCAAGGCTCTTGCGCTCGAATGGCTTTCCGAAGAGGCTGATGGCGCCCGAGTCAGGAATGGTGATACCCATCATCATGCGGATGGAACTGGTTTTTCCGGCTCCGTTGGGGCCGAGAAGGCCGAACATCTGGCCGGCTTCGATTGAGAGGCTGAGGTTGTTGACGGCAACCTTGTTCTCGTAGGCCTTGGTCACTCCCGCGAGTTCGACAACTGGCATGGTTTCTCCCGCGCTGCATTTGAGGTTTTACACAGATGAAACAGATGAGGCGCTCTCAAGGAGCAGTGTAGCAAAACGCCGTGAACACACTTCCGGTTGGTGGGGGATACGCAGGAGATTGGGAGGAAGTTCCCTGGGTGGATGGGCGGGCTGTGTGAAAGGGGGAGATGGGCCGGACAAGAGCAATGGTGCCCCAGGTGTCAAAAGCGAGACCTGGGGCACCGATCGTTTTTGGAAATTCGACTTGTCTTTAGAGGACCTTCATGGCTTCGGGGTCCCAGTTGATGACGGCGCTCTTTTCGATGCTCATGTTGCTGAGCAGGGCTGCGCCGGCAGCGCGGAAGCCGAAGACGGCATCCTCAACAACCGGCTTGCGGCTGCGCATGGCATCGAAGAAGTGGGTGAAGTGGTCATATACATCGCTGTACCCATCCGGGGCCATGTACTTCTCAAAGCCCACGGGCGGCGCCTCAAGGGGATGCTTGACGGGGTACTTTTTTCGGTACTCGTCGGTGAGCTGCTTTTGCATGGCGAAGGTGTAGTTCCCGATAGCGAGGCCGGGTTCGGTCTCACGCGGGACCCGCTGTACGCTGACGAAGTTGGGGCCGATCTCCATAGTGCCTTCAGAGCCGCTGAAGACCAGGCCTTCGCTCTCTTCACCGCCATCCACAAAGTTCACACGGAGTGCCAGGTTGAACTCAGGGTAGTCAAAGAGACCGAGCATGACGTCGGGCACGTCGCGGCCGTCTTTCCAATAGCGCAGTCCGCCGGTAGCCATAGCGCGCGAGGGCCCATGGGAGCCTGTGATGAAGTGCGTTCCGCTGAAGAGATGGACGAACAGGTCGCCGGCCACGCCGCTGCCGTAGGCCTTCCACTTGCGCCATTGGAAGAAGTGCTCCGGGTTCCAGGCGATCTTGGGAGCGCTGCCGAGGAAGCGCGGCCAGTCGCACGTTTCAGTGGAGGCGTCGAGCGGAATGGTGTAGCTCCACGCACCCATGGTGGAGTTGCGGTCCCAGTGGGCCTGGACCATGTTTAACTGGCCGATGGCGCCGGAGGCCAACAATTCCTTGGCTTTCTTGTAAATGACTGAACTGACGCGCTGGCTGCCCACCTGGAGGATGCGACCGGTCGACCTGGCCGTCTCAATCATCTCCGGCCCGTCCGAGTGGACATGAATCATCGGCTTCTCGCAATAAACGTCTTTGCCGGCCTTCATGGAGTCGCAGGAGATCTTCATGTGCCAGTGGTCGGGGGTGCCGATGACAATGGCGTCGATATCCTTGCGGGCGAGGATTTCGTTGTAATCGCGGGTGGTGAAGATGTCCTTGCCCCAGAGTTCCTTGCTGTGCTCGAGGCGGCCGTCGTAGCAATCGGCCACGGCGACGAGCTTGACGCCGGGAACCTGGATGGCTTCGGATGTAATTCCCTGGCCGCGCCAGCCGGCTCCGACCAAGGCAAACTGAATATGGTCGTTGGCGGCGATCTTCTTTGCGGACTCGCTTTGAGCCCCGGCGAGTGCGTAAAGCCTGGGCCCTAACATGGTTGCTGCCGATGCGGCACTTGCCGCCTTCATAAATCCTCTGCGATTGATTTGCTTCACTTCTAGACCCTCCGGCTTGGTGTTTTTCCGACGCATACAAAGATACACGGATAGGCGAGGGTTTGGGCGGAATCGATCAGGGAGCGGGGCAAGGCTGGTTCTTCCCGTCAGCGCCAGAAAATCAAGTACCCGGTGCGGACGGGTCAGCCGGCGTGCAGCGAAGGTCAGCATCGAAGAGGATTGCGCTTCTGGCCGGCGCGCCCGGCAGCTTGAACCTGCCGGATAGAGGAAATCACAAGCAGCACTTTCATGCAGCTTCATTCATATCCACCGATGGGGCACCGATCCGCCGGGCCACCGCTTCGGGTTGCTTCAGGTTAGGCTTCACAACCGCCCGCCGAACCGGAAACCGTTGACTTTCCGCCGATTCCTGTGTTCTTTTGAGAGAAAGCGGTGGTTCCCCAACCCCCTTCTCCTTTGAAGTCTTCATCCTAGACAGCGATACCTGTCGCGCATTTTTACCTGGAATTCAGGAAGCCCCAATTCATGCACACGGAGGTCTGCGCCATGACGCGCATTCTCAACTGTCTGACCTTGAGCCTGATTCTCTGGCCCGGAGCCGTGCTTGCGGAGACCCAAACCACGGTTCCACAGATTTCGGTTCCCGATATTGAGAGCCAGGCAACAGCGTTGTATCAACAGCAGAGATACCCTGAAGCCTTTACGAAATGCAAACAAGCGGCCGAACTGGGCAGTGTAGCCTGCCAAAAGTTCCTGGGCGCGATGTACTTATCTGGCCAGGGAACCGCACAGGATCCCCGGCAGGCATTCAATTGGTTCTCAGAAGCGGCAAAGCAAGGGGACGCGACGGCGCAGGACCACATAGGGAGCATGTGCTTCAAAGGCCTGGGGACCCGACGGAACCTGGGACAGGCGCTGAAATGGTTTACCCGGGCAGCTGACCAAGGGTATGCCCCGGCAGAGACAAATCTTGGCAACATGTACCGGAACGGGTGGGGAACAACACGGGATTACGCCCTGGCGCTGGCGTGGTATGCCAAGGCCGCGATGCAAGGCGCTGTGAATGCGCAAGACCATCTGGGCATGATGTACCAGAGAGGCTTCGGAGCACCGCAGGATTACGGGCAGGCGCTTGCATGGTATGAGAAGGCGGCAACTCAGGGTCATCCGGAGGCACAATGCCACCTGGGACTCATGTACCAGAAAGGCTGGGGGGTAAACCAGGATTACGCGCAGGCGCGCCAATGGTTCGCCAAGGCCGCCCAGCAGGGATTTGGCGCTGCCGAGGACGATATCGGCCTGATGTACTTCAAGGGTCTTGGGACGGCCCAGGACTACACGCAGGCGCTCACCTGGTTTCACAATGGCGCAGTGCATGGAGATGCAGGGGCAGAAGTGAATCTTGGATATATGTACCTGTACGGTCAGGGTGTAGCGCTCGATTATCAGCAAGCGCGCGCATGGTTTCAGAAAGCGGCCAGCATGGGGAATAATGACGCAAAGAGCTGGCTGGCGCGAATGGAGACGCTCACGATCGCCGCCCCCCCGCCGCACGGGGCAAACTAAGTTTTCCCGCACGCTGGCCGATCTTCGCTCTGGCCTGGAATCGGGAACCCTGCCCATTCCAGGCAGATGCTTTAGCATCCAGTATGTGGCTGGCCTCGACACTCCGGTGATGTACGTGAAGGGCGTGGGTCCGCGCGTGTCGGAGATGCTGGCGTTCAAGGGTATCGAGACGGCCGAGGACCTGCTCTACCACCTTCCCTTTCGCTATGAGGACCGTCAGAATCCGCGGCCGCTGGATGAGCTTGTGCCGGGAGAGACTGCCAGCGTGATTGCCGAGGTGCGGGGCTCCGCGCTGCTGCGGACGCGGCGGATGCCGATCTTTGAGCTGACCGTGGGGCAGGGACACAAGGCGCTGAAGTGCATCTGGTTCAACGGGAGCTACCTGGAGGGCAAGTTCCGCGCCGGACAAACGGTGGCTGTTTACGGCAAGGTTGAGCCGTCGCGGACCACCAGCAATCTGAAGATGATCCAGCCGCAGTTTGAGGTGCTGCCGGACGAGGGAGACGACGCGGAGACGCGGCTGCTTGAGGTGGGGCGGATTACGCCGGTGTACGAGTCGCTGGGCGGGGCGCGGCTGGCCTCGCGCTGGCAGCGGAAGACCATCTTCAATCTGCTGGAGGGGTTGCGCGGGGCGGTGCCGGAGTGCCTGCCGCGGGCGATGCTGGAGCGTCTTGGTCTGCCGGACCGTGAGACGGCGCTACGTGAGGTGCATTTTCCGCCGGAAGGGACGCAATTCAGCCAGTTGCAAAGCTGGGCGACGGTGAGCCACCAGCGGCTGATCTTTGAGGAGCTGTTCTTTCTCGAGTTAGGCCTGGAACTGAAGCGGCGGAAGATGCGGGAGCGGCCGGGAATTGCGTTTGCACTGGGTGACCGAGAGCGCGAGGCAATCCGAGAGGTGCTGCCATTTCATCCGACGAAGGCGCAAAAGCGTGCGTTGGGCGAGATTGTGGGCGATATGCGGAACCCGAGCCCGATGCGGCGGCTACTGCAAGGGGACGTGGGATCGGGCAAGACGATTGTGGCGTTGCAGGCGATGCTGGTGGCCATGGAGAACGGCTATCAGGCGGCTCTGATGGCGCCAACGGAGATTCTGGCAACGCAGCATTTTCTGGCGGCGCGGAAGCTGCTGGAGAAGTCGAGCCGCAAGCCGCGGATCGTGTTGCTGACGGGCTCCCTGGATGAAGACCGCAAGCTCCGCACGCGGGGCGAGATCAACCGGGGCGAGGCGCAACTGGTGATCGGGACGCATGCGCTCATCGAGGAGAAGGTCGAGTTTGACCGGCTGGGGCTTGTAGTGGTGGACGAGCAGCACCGGTTTGGCGTGCTGCAGCGATTCAGGCTGATGAAGAAGCCGAATCAGGCCGAGCCGGATGTGCTGGTGATGACAGCGACGCCGATTCCGCGGACGCTGGCTCTGACGCTTTATGGTGACCTGGAGGTGAGCGTGCTGGACGAGCTGCCGCCGGGGCGGACTCCGATTGTGACGCGGCGCGTAGCCGGGGAGATGGCGGGAGAGGTGTGGGAGTTTATCCGCAAGCAGGCGGCACAGGGACGCCAGTCTTATATCGTTTACCCGGTGATTGAGGGGACCAAGGACGACCAGCCGGAGCTGGACTTTTGCCGGGACGATGCTGAGGCGGGAATTGAGGCAGCATCGCCAGCACGAAGCGCCAAACCAAAAAGTAAAGGAGCGGAGCTTTTTCCGAAGGTGGGGGTAGAGGCAAATCCTGGGGCAAAATCTGGCCTGAAGTCAGCCGTGGAGATGTATGAAAAGCTGCGCGCGGGGGCGCTGAAGGGTTTGCGGGTAGGGCTGTTGCACGGGCGGCTGGATGCGGATGAAAAAGAGGTCATCATGCGGCGGTTCCAGCGAGGCGAGATTGACGTGCTGGTGGCGACGACAGTGATTGAGGTGGGCGTGGACGTGCCCAATGCCACCGTGATGGTGGTGGAGCACGCAGAGCGGTTTGGCCTCGCGCAGTTGCACCAGTTGCGGGGCCGCGTGGGACGCGGGGAGGCCAAAAGCTATTGCATTCTGATCACCGGGGCGAGGGTTTCCCCGCAGGGTGAAGAACGGCTCAACGCAATGGTGCGCACGCAGGATGGTTTTGAGCTGGCGGAGCTGGACCTTTCGCTGCGCGGGCCGGGCGAGTTTTTTGGAACGCGGCAGGCTGGGTTGCCGGATTTTCGCGTGGCCAACCTGCTGCGCGACCGCCAACTTCTAGAACTGGCCAAGCAGGAGGCGGCGCGGTTTGCCACGGTTCAGGACGCCGCGGTGACTGAGGCGGAGCGGACACGGGTTTGGGCGCAGCTCAAAGACAGTTGGCAGCGGCGCTATGGCCTGGTTGAGGCGGGCTAAGGCAGATTCCTGATAGACTTTTTGCCATTAAAGGCTGGCGAGTATCATGCTGCGAGTTGCACTGTTCATCGCCGCGTCCATTGGGATGCTGCCGCTGTCGTGGCGGGCGCTGCGGGATTTGCGCACGCACGGGTTCTATCGGTTCTTTGCGTTTGAGTCCTTGCTCGCGCTCGTTCTGCTGAACTCGACCGTGTGGTTTCGCGATCCGTTTTGCGCGCGGCAGATTGCTGCCTGGCTGCTGGGAGCGGTTTCAATTGGATTGGCGATTGAAGGCTTCAGGCTTTTGCGCGTGATTGGCAGGCCGGTGCCGGCCGCAGCGCCAAGCTCTAATCTGGCCTTTGAAAATACCACCCGGCTTGTGACGGTGGGGGCGTACCGGTGGATTCGGCATCCGCTCTATGCCTCACTGCTGGCGCTGGCATGGGGGGCGTATCTGAAGAACCCTCTGGGAATTGGCTCCGTGGCGCTGGTGTTGGGGGCGACGGGCTCACTTTTGGCCACCGCACTTGCGGAAGAACGCGAGAACGCAGCGCGTTTTGGGACCATGTACAGCGATTACATGAAACGGACCTGGCGGTTTGTTCCATTTCTGTTTTGAAATCGAACACGGCAACGTACCTGCACGCGGCTTCCTCAGACCCTTTCGCAGGCCGGCGCGGGCTGCATCATTTCCTGGGGGAATGTCTGGATCTCGAGATCGATGCTGGCGATCTCGGCGCCGCAATCCTGCTGGTGGCTGCGGGTGCACTGGCAGAGTTCGGTAAAGCGGATGTGGCCGCTCTGGCTGAGTTCCAGGCCGGCGGCGATGAGGACGCTGTAGATGTCAACGCAGGCCTGGCGCTCGAACTCAAAGAGCATGTTGACGGTTCCGGTGTCGTTTGCACCGCGGCTAAGGACCCAACCGCCGCAACCGAGGATTGCGCCCGTGAGGGTGTGGACCAGTCTTCCCGGTTCCTCAATGGAAACGGCCTTCATCTGCATCGCCCAAGGAATGCTCATGGCTTGTGCCGCGTCGAACTCGGTCATGGTCATCCTCACAACGGTGTTATCGGAGGCTGGCGGTAGAGCTTAACGTATGTGCAGGAGTCGAACGGACTTGACCGGCTTTGGCACACACCGAGGAGGTGGGAGGGAGACTGAGCCGTGCGGCGGTAATAGGATGGGGCGCGGAGCCGCCAGGCAGGCCCTGCCGCCGCGATGGGGTAGAGCGAAAAGACAACGGAATGTTATAGCTTCATAGATAGCATGATTGTTGGTTCAGGCATTGACATGGTTGAGATCGGGCGCATCGAGCGATCAGTGGAGCGCTATGGGCAGCGCTTTCTCGACCGCGTTTATACAACGGCCGAGCAGGCCTATTGCCTGCGCAAGCGGAAGGCGGGCGAGAGTTTTGCGGCACGCTTTGCGGCCAAAGAGGCGGGTGCCAAGGCGCTGGGAACGGGGATCAGTTTCGGGGTGAACTGGCTGGAGATTGAGGTGGTGCGCGAAGCCGGCGGCAGGCCCACGGTGAAGTTTCACGGGCGTGCTGCCCAGATAGCGGGGCGACTAGGCGTGGCGCGGGCGGCGCTTTCGATTACGCACACAGCCGAACTGGCGATGGCCAGTGTGGTTCTGGAAGATGGGCAGTGAATCCTATGGAATCAGCAGTTCGAAGAGCCAAAATGGGCGGGGCAAGGCGGATTTTCCTGAAGAAGTGAACCCTGAGAGTGGTATGGATATGGGTTGAAATGGTGGTGGTGCCCTTTTAGCTGTGTCTGCTATCCTCAAACCGTTCATTCGGTCGCTTTCGACAAGGGGATAATGTGCCAAGCCGCAAAGAGATTCAGTGGTCGCAATTGAGAGTGGGCGCGCTGGTTACGGCCGCGCTTGCGGTTTTGATCGGGCTCATCTTTCTCATGTCCGGCTCGACGGGCGGACTGTTCTCGCGCAAGCTGCAACTGCGCTCGTATTTTGAGAATGCAGGCGGAGTGAAGGATGGCGCCCCGGTGACGCTGGAAGGCGTGACGATTGGCAACGTGGTGCATGTGAAGGTTCTGCCGGCGCGGAATCCCACGCCTGTGGAAGTGACGATGCTGGTGGACGCGAAGTACCAGCGGGCGCTTCATGTTGACTCGACCGCGACGATTGCGCAGGCCGGGGTATTGGGCGACAGCTTTATCGACATCAGTTCTGCGCATGCGAAAGGCGCCGCGCCAACCAACAACGCGGAACTGAAGACGGGCGGGGCGCCGGGGATACAGGACGTGATCCGCACCAGCAACGACTCAATCGTGGTGTTGCAGGAGCTGCTGCGCAAGGTGGAAACGCTGGTTGACACGCTGAACTCGAAGCGCGGGACGGCGGGCGAGTTGATCAACGATCCGGCGCTCTACGCGAAGATTGGGCACATTGCCGAGAATCTGGACAAGATCACCAGCAACATTTCAGACGGGAAGGGTTCGCTGGGCAAGCTGGTGACCGACGAGACATTTTACGCACGGGCCAACTCTGCAGTGGACCGGCTGGACAGGATTGTGACGGCTCTGGACCAGGGCAAGGGCAGCGCGGGCAAGCTGCTGCGCGACGACGCGCTCTATAACAACCTGAACGCTACAGTGGCGAACACCAACCAGATGTTGAGCGAGATCAACGCCGGCAAGGGCGCGCTAGGCAAGCTGGCGAAGGACCAGGCGTTCGCAGCGAAGCTGGACGATACCGTGGCGCGGCTGGACAGCATTCTGAAGGGCGTGGACGAGGGCAAGGGGTCGCTGGGCCAGTTTGTGCAGAACCGGTCGCTCTACGATCATGCGGACCAGACGATGGACAATGCGCAGGAGCTGGTGAAGAGCGTTCGCCAGGATCCGAAGAAGTATCTTGTGATTCGGATGAAGATTTTCTAGCGTTTGCAGCGGCTGGATGGGGCGAGCGAAGAGGGGGATTTCCCAGGCTAATTGGGCTTTAAACGTTTGCCTGCAAGGTGCGTAACAGCTGCCAAAGGTTGGCTTAAATGGTTCGGTTTAGTGGCCAAAGGTTTGCTTCAATGGTTGTGAAAAGTGTCAAAACGAACCTTGCATGGTTGTGCATTTAAGGAAAACGAACCATGCATGGTTCGACATTTTGGGGGTTGGTTTGTATGGAACTGCCCCTTTTTTTGCAAAATGCGCTGAAATGAGGCGATTTGTGAGCCTAAGGCATTGAAAACGCTTGGGTTTTCCTGAATTCTCTCATTGTGCAGGCGGGCGGGGCTAGCGGAGTTGGCGGGGTTAGCAAGGCGGCGAGGCGAGGGACAGCGAATCGGCCGGGGGGCTGGATCGGTTACCTGCCGGGTTGGACAGCCGGTGCGCGGAACATCTTCCAGAACTCGATGAAGCTTTTGAGGCGGACTACCTGGAAGTAGTCGTTTGCGACCAGGTAAAAGACCGTGGCGGCGCAGTAGATGCCGTGCATGGCGTCTGGGCCCAGCTGATCGCTGAAGGGCAGCGGAGCGGCGGAGAGGACCATGGCCAGGACGGCGAGCGCCAGCTTGACGATGCCCATGACGAGATTGATCTCGACCAACTTGGCGGTGAACGGCTTGCCGAGCCGGAGACTCTGCCCAAGAGACGATAGAGCGGTGCGCTTTTCAAGCAGCATGAGGAAGGGCGCGACGGAGAGCGCCCAACTGACGAGCGCCCAGAGGGTGAAAAAGCCGAGGGAGAGAAAGATAACCCAGGCGCAGTAGCCGACCAGGTCAGGCTCGCCGGCGGGGGTGATGTGGGTGGCGGCGACCCATTGGAGGGAGCGGAACCAGGCGCCGAAGATGAGGGCCAGCAGCACCAGCCATGCGGCCTGGAGAAGGATCATCTCAGCGACGCGGCGGGCGAAGGGACGGAGACGCAGGCGCTGCTCCATGCGGGCGAGGACCAGGCCGCGGCCGAGGCCGGAGAGGATGACCCAGGCCAGTGCGGCCAGCGGCAAGAGCCAGTGAACAACATCGACGACGTAAGGGCGGTATTGGTCCCAGGCATCGGTAAGCTGGACGACGGCGACCCAGGGATTTTGGGGGTCGAGGTTGGTGAGTCCGGCGGCATCGAGCGGGAGCAGGGCGAGGATGCGCTGGGCCTGGAGCCAGCAGACGGTGAGCAGCGGGATGCCGAAAGCCCAACGCCAGGTGATCTCAAGGAAGGTGAGCAGGGGCCGGTCCCAGACCCAGCCCATCTGGCCGACGAGCGATTGGGTTCCGCGGAGTGGGGCTGCCATGCTACTCCTCCAGGAAAATGAACGGTTGAGGGTATTGGTAAGTTGACGGGTGGGAGAACTGAGGTAGGTGGTATCCCCGGTCTCAAAATCGAGACCGGGGGCACCCATCCTTTGTGGTTACTTGACGACCAGGTTGGTTGCGCGGCCGGGGACGACGATGATTTTGGCGATGGTTTTGCCGGCGGTGCGGGTTTGGATTTTTTCGTCGGCCAGGGCAGCGGCCTCAATGGTTTTGGCGTCGGCTCCGGCGGGGACGCGGACGACGGAGACGAGCTTGCCGTTGATCTGGACGGGAATCTCGATTTCGTCCTCTTTGGCCAGTTCGGGATCACTGACGGGCCAGGGGGAGCGGAGGACTGCGCCCGGCTCGCCGAGTTCTGCCCAGAGTTCGGCGGCGAGGTAAGGGGCGAAGGGGGCGAGCAAGAGGACCAGGGTGCGGAGCAGTTCGCCGATGACGGGGGCGGGGACTTCACCGGCGGCGAGTTGGGCGTCGGCGGCCTGGATTTCGTTGACCAGCTCCATGATGGCGGCGATGCAGGTGTTGAAGTGCCAGCGACCTTCAAAGTCGAGGGTGATTTTGGCTACGGTCTGGTGGAGCTTGCGGGTGAGCTTTTGGGCGGTTTGAGAAGCGGGAGCCTCAGGGGCTAAAGCCCCCGTCGAATTTGTGGCCTTTTCGGCACGACTAAAGTCGTGCCCTGACACTTCTTGCCTTTGAAAAGAAGGCTCTTGCGCGGCTCGAACGGCTGGGGCGTATTTGGTGGCGAGGCGCCAGACTCGGGCGAGGAAGCGGCTGACTCCGGCGACGCCATCCTCTTGCCAGTCGAGGTCACGGTCAGGGGGAGCGGCGAAGAGGGCGTACATGCGGGTGGCATCGGCACCGTAGCGGCCGACCATGTCGTCGGGCGAGACGACGTTGCCCTTGGACTTGGACATTTTTGCGCCGTCTTTGATGACCATGCCCTGGGTGAAGAGGCGGCGGGCGGGCTCGTCGTTGGCGATGAGGCCGAGGTCGCGCATGACCTTGGTCCAGAAGCGGGAGTAGATGAGGTGCAGGATGGCGTGCTCGACGCCGCCGATGTACTGATCGATGGGGAACCAGTAGCGGACTTTGGCGGAGTCGTAGGGGGCGGTGGAGTTTTTTGCGTCGGTGTAGCGGTAGAAGTACCAGCTTGAGTCGACGAAGGTGTCCATGGTGTCCGTCTCGCGACGGGCCGGTGCGCCGCATTTGGGACACGTGGTATTGAGAAACTCGGGGACGCGGCTGAGAGGCGAGCCGCCCTGCTGGGTGATCTCAATCTGCGGGGGCAGCAGGACGGGAAGCTGATCGTCGGGCACGGGAACGAGGCCGTCTTTGTCGCAGTTGATCATGGGGATGGGCGTGCCCCAGTAGCGCTGGCGGCTGACGCCCCAGTCTTTGAGGCGGAAGGTGACGGTGGCCTCGCCAAACGCTCCGCTTGCGGCAACTTGCTGGAGGCGTTTCTGGGCTTCTTCGCAGGTGAGGCCGTTGTATTCGCCGGAGTTGACGAGGATGCCGTCTTCGGACAGGAACGGGTGCTCCGCACTTTTGGTGTCTTGGGCCGGTGTTATCACTGTACGGATTTCGAGGCCGTATTTGACGGCGAACTCGAAGTCGCGCTGGTCGTGGCCGGGGACGGACATGATGGCGCCGGTGCCGTAGTCGGCGAGGATGTAGTTGGCGACCCAGATGGGGACGCGCTCGCCGTTGTAGGGGTTGAGGGCGAAGCGGCCGGTGGGGACGCCGTGCTTCTCGATTGCGCCGAGGTCGCCGGCTTCGCGGGCACGCTTCTGCTGGTCAAGTAATTCCGCCACTTTGGCGTTCAGGTCGGGATCGACGGCGGTGAAGGCGGCCACGAGGGCATGCTGCGGGGCGAGCTGGACGCTGGTTGCGCCGAAGATGGTGTCAACGCGGGTGGTGAAGACGCGGATTTTCTCGCCGCTGGATTCGACGGTGAAGTCGACCTCGGTGCCTTCGCTGCGGCCGATCCAGTTGCGCTGCATGGTGCGGACCTTCTCGGGCCAGCCATCGAGTTTGTCGAGGCCGTCGAGGAGTTCCTGGGCGTAGGCGGTGATGCGGAAGAACCACTGTTCGAGATCGCGCTGGTCGACGATGGTGGTTTCGTGCCGCCAGCAGCAGCCGTCGACGACCTGCTCATTGGCGAGGACGGTGGCGCACTCAGGGCACCAGTTGACCTTGGATTTTTTGCGGTAGACGAGGCCTTTCTCATACATGCGGAGAAAGAACCACTGGTTCCAGCGGTAGTAGTCGGGCAGGCAGGTGGTGACCTCGGTGGCCCAGTCGTAGCCGAGGCCGAGGCGCTCCATTTGACGCTTCATGGCGGCGATGTTGGAGAGGGTCCACTGGCGCGGGGGGGTGTTGTTTTTGAGGGCGGCGTTCTCCGCGGGCAGGCCGAAGGCGTCCCAGCCCATGGGGTGGAGGACGTTGTAGCCGCGCATCCACATGTGGCGGGCGAGGGCGTCGCCGATGGAGTAATTGCGGACGTGGCCCATGTGAAGCTGGCCGCTGGGATAGGGCAGCATTTCGAGGACGTAGTACTTGGGCTTGCCACAGGTAACGGGCTCGGCGGCGTAGAGCGTGGGGTCCGCGGCCCAGCGCTGCTGCCATTTGGGTTCGATTGCCGATGGGTCGTATCGCTGTTCTATGTCTTCGGGCATCACCTTTTAGTGTAAACGGAGGGACTCTTGGACGGGGCCTTCCAGTGTCGAGCATCGCTATTGAAGATTCCTTGCGCCCAATGCTTTTGGAGTAAAATGCGTCCCATGAAAACCTTAAGAATGAGCACGAACCGGCATTTCCCGGCTATCGGGAGTTCCGGGAAGAGATAGCGGGAATCCTGTCCATTTGGCCCTCGTGGCAATCCCATCTGATGAAGTGCAAAGGGATCTATTTGCTTACCTGCAAAGACCACGGCGAGCAGTATGTCGGCAAAGCGGATGGAGAGGACGGATTCTGGGGACGGTTCAGCCAATATGGCGCGACCGTCCACGGGGGAAACGAGGGCATGAAACCTCACAAGACTTCCGGATACATGGTCACCATCCTCGAAGCGCTGGCAACGCCGGTTCCTGGCGAGATCAACGAGATGGAACGGCTCTGGAAAAGGAAGCTGGGCAGCCTCGAAAAGTGGGGCCTGAATAAAAACTGAACCGCTCAATCCAGCGGGACAAAATCTCGTCCGAAAAATCGGCCGGCGACCCTGGTTCCCTCGGCATCAATGCGAATAAGCGCTCGCGCGATGGTTGGGTGAGCTTCGAAATGAGGAAAAGGCAGGCTCTCAAGATAGGCCTCAAGCCGCGCATGCCCTATCGGGGTGTCAACTTCCGCGAGGCACTCGCTCAGTGGCTTGTGTGGTGTCTCCATGCTCTCCCCCTCGAACCCTTCCATCGGCTACTCCACCAGGCTCTTGAGGACGCGGACGTTGCGTTCTTCGTCGCCGGGGGCGTCGACGGGGGTTTCAGCGATGAAGGCGGCGTGGGCGAAGCGGGGGTCGTTGAGGAGGCGGCGGAAGGGCTCGACGCCCATGGTTCCCTGGCCGATGTGCTCATGGCGATCGAGCTTGGAGCCGCGGTCGGCTTTGGCGTCGTTCATGTGCCAGACGTGGACAGCTTCTAAAGTGACGGTAGCGGCGGCCTGGCGGATGGTTTCTTCGTAGCCTTCGGGGGTGACGAGGTCGTAGCCGGCGACGTGGGTGTGGCAGGTGTCAAGGCAGACGGCGACCGGGGCGTGGGGCTTGAGGCGGGCAACGAGTTCGGCGACCTGTTCGAAGCTGCCGCCGAGGGAGAACTCGGCTCCGGCGGTGTTTTCGATGAGGATGTGGAAGCCGGCGCCTTGCCAGGGGAGGCCGTCGATGGCGCGGGTGATGGAGTCGGCGGCGAGGCGGAGGCCTTCGTCGCGGGTGAGGCCTTTCCAGGAGCCGGGGTGGAGGACGAGGGAGTCTGCGCCCCAGGCGAGGGCGCGCTCGATTTCTCCGCGGAAGGCGGCGATGCTTTTCTGGCGGATGTCTTCAGTCTGGCTGCAGACGTTGACGAGATAGCTGGTGTGGATGACGAGGGGGGCGACGTCGAGGGCGGCGCGCAGCTCGCGCATGCGGACGGCCTGGGCGGGGTCGACCTTGGGGGCGCGCCACATGCGGGGGCTGGAGGAGAAGAACTGGAAGGTGTTTGCGCCGATTTCGCGGGCGCGCTGGACGGCGTTGGAGGCTCCGCCGGCGGTGCCGAGATGGACGCCGATGCGCTTGGTCATGGGGATAGTGTAGCTGGCGACCTGCGGGTGGGGCTGGCTGCCTTCGGCGGGGAGAGCTAGCGGCAGTGGACTCCCATTTCTGAAAATCCAGACATGGGGCACCCGGCGTGAAGGGTATGGGTGCGCACAAAGGTCCTTTGAGTTACGCGACACATTCTACGAGATGTGCGCGCTGGCGAAAACACTACAGAGCCATAAAGAGCTATCAACAGTTGGGGCATCGGGGATTGTGGCGGGCTGGCATGTGGCCCGTTGAGACCTTTGGTATCCCTGGTCTCAAAATCGAGACCAGGGGCACCCATGTCTTGTGGAGGAACTTACTGCGCTAATCGTCGTCGGCGTCTTTGGCGGTTTTTTTGTGGCGCTGTTTGAGGAGGGCGGGGAGGGGAGCTGCGCCTTTGGCGTCTTTCCAGAGGATGACGTTGAGTTTCTGGGTGTCGGCGCGGTCGGCGTGGCGGAAGTCCATCTTGAGGCTTTCGGTGGCGCCGGGGGCGTCTTTGGCGTTGGGGGTGTAGATGAGCTGGTTGTCGCGGTTGCTGAAGTCGGCAGTGAAGGGGGGCTGGTCACCGGGGCCAGTGAAGAGGGGGGAGATGAGGGAGGCAAAGGCGTCGTTCGAGTTCATGGGCGGGAGGGCGAGGAGGGTCTCGATGGTGCGGACTACGGAGACGGTGGAGTAGAAGCGGCTGTCTACGAAAGGGGCCGCGGGGCTATTGGGAGCGGCGGCGGTGGAGGGGCCGTGGGGGGAGTATTTGCTGATGACGAGGGCGAGGGAGCGGTGGGCATCAACGTGGTCTGCGCCGGCCTGGGCGTCGTCTTCAAGGATGAAGAAGGCGGTGGAGGGCCAGAAGGGGGAGTGGGAGATGGCCTCGACGGCGCGGCCGACAGCGAGGTCATTGTCGGCGACGGAGGATTTGGGCGAGGGGGAGCCGGGGATGGTTCCGGCGGTGTGGTCGTTGGGCAGGCGGAGGAGGATGAACTCGGGCATGGTGTCATGGCCGGCCTGGAGGTCGCTGACCCAGCCTTGGAGATGGCGGAGGAAGATGGCGACGCGGACCTGGTCAGGGACGTGGAGATTGAAGTCGGGCGACTCGGGGGCGAAGTGGTTGACGAGTTCGGGCTTGGTGGCGATGTTGGCGGCGATGAGAGGGATGGGCCAGGGCCAGAGGTTGCTGCCGCCGCCCCACTCGGCGGGGATGGGCTCGCCGGGGGCAATGGCTTTGCGGGAGCAGTCGCGGCCTTGAAGCAGCGGGCCGAGTTGGGGGTCGGCGACGTGGGCCTCGTTGCAGAAGGTGGTGGCGATGAATTCGCCGAAGTGGTAGTAGGTCTTGTGATGGCTGGCGAGGTTGCCCCAGAGGTAGCCGCTGGCAGGCTCGTTGACGTCGGGGATTTTTTGCAGGAGCGGATAGCCGTTGGCGACGATGCCTTCGTAGTCGTAGGTGCGCTGCTCACCGCGATAGGACTGCTGCCAGGTTTTTTCGAGGTAATCGGTGCCGATGGCGGCGGTGGACCAGACGTGGCCATCGCCGGAGACTTCACCGGAGTCAAAGAAGTTGTCGAGGACGCCGAACTGGAGGGCGAGCTTGTGGAGGTTGGGGGTGATGGACGCGCCGTACATGGTGAGGGAGGGGTCGCCGTTGCCGACGGGCTTGCCGTTGAACTGGAGGTCGCCGAAGACCTGATCGTAGGTGCGGTTCTCTTTGATGATGTAGATGACGTGGCGGATGGGGTTTGGCGCGGCGTTGGCGAAGGGGAGCTTTTCCTGGGCAGCCTTGATGCGGTTGGACTGGAGGACGAGCTGGGTGAAGGCGGGGAGGTTGCTTTCTATCTGGGCGCCAGGGATGGCGGCAAGGGAACCGTAGAGCAGAGTGCCGATGTAAGTGGAAGGCACATGGACGTTGTGCTGGCGCATGAAGTCGGTTTCAGGCTGGGGGTTGTTGTTGGGGCCAGTTCCCTTCCCTTTGGCAGTGGCGACGTAGAGCGTGCCACCGGAGGGGGATGAGACCCAGGCCATGGACATGGGCATCCACTCGGTGGGGATGAAGCCGATGGGTTCGACCAGGCCGGCACGGGCGGCGCGGGGGGTGAGCTTGGTGGTGTCGAGGACCGCGACTGCATCTGTGATGGCGTTGGCGGCGTAGAGGCGGGAGCCGTCGGCGTTGATAGCGAGGGCCTCAGGCTCTGCGCCGAAGTAGCTTTGGGCGGGGAGGCGGGTGTCAAAGTAGCCCTTTACGGCGAACTGGCCGGCGGCGATGTTGACGGCGGCTACGGCGTCGCGATTGGCGAGGGCAACATAGAGGGTGCGGCCATCCGGGGAGAGCTGGAGGGCGCAGGGATGGGTGCCGGGGGCGATGGGGCTGGAGGGCTTAAGGAGCGGGAGCTTTCGGCCGATGGCGAGGTGAGTGAGGTCGAGTTCGACGATCTCGGAGGCGTTCCAGAGGGCTACGAAGGCGCGGGTAGCGTCTTTGGAGACGGCAATGTCAATGGGGTAGGTGGACGGGACGGCATCGCTCTCAGCGAGGTCAAAGCGGTGCTCGATGGCTCCGGTGGCGGGGTTGAGGAGGAGCACATCGTCAGAGAGGTTTTCAGCGATGAGGAGCTTCTCTGCCCCGGCTGGGCCGAGGACGGCGATGGCGGCGGGGAACGGGAGGCCTTTGTCGCCGCTGGTTTCGCCGATAAGGCGGGTGGTGCGGCCGGGGGCGAGTTGCTGGAGCGGGAGCGGGATAAAACGCTCAGGGGCTATTTTTCCGGCGGCGAAGCTGTAGACGACGATGCCGCTGCCGGTGGAGTCTTTGCCATCGCCGACGGGGTTGGTGACGGAACCCATGCTGGCGTAGAGGTGCTGGCCGTCACGGCTGAAGGCGAGGCCGGAGAAGAGGGTCTGCCTGGCGAAGCGGGCAAGGGTGCGGGCGTCGGGGAAGTCAGCGAGGGCGCCGGTTTTTGTGTCGAGGACGGCGAGGGACTGGTCGTAGTTCGACTCGAAGACGCCAAAACCGGCGTTGACGGTGACCACATAGCGGCCATCGGGAGAGACGGCCATGGACATGGGCAGGCTGTTGAGGCGCTGCGGGTGGCCGGGGGTTTCGCCGATGAGCTGCTTGCTGGTGGGCAGGTTGACGGTCTGGGCTGAACTGGGGCTCTGGGCAGAACTGGGGCTCTGGGCAGAGAGGGAGCTTGCGCTGAGGGCGAGGGAGAGCGTGGCGACCGCGAGGGATGCCTTGATCTGCATGCGAAAACCTTAGCAAAGTGGGGGGCCTGTTTGCTTCACGGAGGTGTTACAGGTTGGAGGGATGTCTCGAATTTGGACAGTGGGCGTTACCGGTGCGGGTCTCGGGCGTAATCAGGCGGATTTTATGGATTCTGCTTAGAATCGGCTTATGAATGAGCCTATGGATGCCATGACGCGGTTGCTGTCGGAGTTGATTCTGCCGAATCTGAAGGCAGTGCAAGCCAGCCAGAAGGAACAGATCTCAGCCAATGACCGGCTGGAGGAGGCGATTGAGGAGTTGCGGCTGCATCTTGACTCGCAGTTTGCTCACCTCTCGGCCCAACTGACAGCTTGCCGTGCGGAGATTGCGGCGACGCAGGCGGCGCTGAAGGCGGTGCAGGAGGGCAAGCGCGGGGTGGAACGGGCTGGGATGGTGCATTGAGCGGGGCCTTTGCTGGTGGGGCTGGTTGGAATTGTTGGTAACGGTCTCGTCAAGGGTTGTGGTGGGTCAAGGGTGGGAGAGCGGAGGGTTGGGGTCTCCCATGTCTGAAGATCCAGACATGGGGCACACGGCCTTTGTGGTGTGTCGAGAGTGGGAGAGCTGAGGGTTGTGGGCTCCCATGTCTGAAAATCCAGACATGGGGCACACGGCCTTTGTGGTGGGGCAGCTTGTGAAAGAGCGATGCGGTACGGCAGAGGGCCTGCGATAATCTACGGCATGCGGACTGTGGTGACGGCAAGCAGGCTTTGGGATGGGACGCGGCTGGTGGATGAGCCGGTGGTGGTGATTGAGGACGGCCGGATTGAGCGGATGGGGCCGCAGGCAGAGACCGAGATTCCAGCGGGAGCGCGGGTGGAGGATTTTCGCGGGGCCACGCTGGGACCGGCGTTTGTGGATGTCCACACGCATGGGGCGGCCGGGCATGACGTGATGGAGGCGACGCCGGAGGCTCTGCGGGCGATTGGCCTGTTCCAGGCGGAGCATGGAACAGGCGCCTATCTGGCGACAACGGTGACGGCCGAGCTGGATGCGACGCTGCGTTCGCTGGAGGGGCTGGCCAGGCTGCTGGCGCAAGGGCCGGGCGAGGGTGAGGCGCGAGCATTGGGGATTCACCTTGAGGGGCCGTTTCTGTCGCACGCGAAGCGGGGGGCGCACCCGCCGGCCTATCTGCGGGAAGCCAAGATATCAACCTTTGACCGGCTGTTTGAGGCAGCGGGGGGACAGGTGCGGCTGATGACGCTGGCACCGGAGTTGCCGGGGGCGGTGGAACTGGCCGCTCATGCGACGGGGCGCGGGGTGCGCGTATCGGTGGGGCACTCGAACGCGACGGCAGCCCAGACGCGGGCGGTAATTGCGGCGGGAGCTGTGAGCGCGACGCACACATTCAATGCGATGCGACCGCTGGACCACCGGGAGCCGGGGATTCTGGGGGTGGTGCTGACGGATGAACGGCTGTATGCGGAGATGATCTGCGACGGGATTCACACGGCTCCGCTGATGGCGAAGCTTTGGTGGCTGGCCAAAGGAGCGGGGCGGGCGATTCTGATTACGGACGCGATGAGCGCGGCGGGCATGCCGGACGGGGAGTACCAACTGGGCGGGCAGACGGTGAAGCTGGAGGCGGGACGGGTTACGCTGCCGGGGGATGTGCTGGGCGGGAGCGTGCTGACGATGGACCGGGCCGTGGCGAATCTGATGGCGTATGCCGGAGTGGGGCTGGAGGATGCGCTGCGGGCGGGGACGGCGAATCCGGCAGCGATGACGGGGCTGGAGGATGGGGCTGGGTCGCTGCGGGTGGGCGGGGCGGCTGACTTTGTGGCGATGGACGGCGGGGGTGGACTGGTGGCATCGATTGTGGGCGGGGCTAGAGTTTTCGGCGGGTGATGCGAGGGATTGGATTTGTGGTGGGTCGGCGGGAGGGCCGATTGAGGTTTGTGGTATCCCAGGTCTCAAAAGCGAGACCTGGGGCACGCGGTTTTGTGGGAAGTTGAGATGGGTTGGTCGAGATTTGAGGTGTCCCACCCATTCACGATGGGGCTGTGAATGGATGGGGCAGGGAGTATTTGTGGCAGGGCGGCGGGAGGGCCGATTGAGGTTTGTGGTCTCCCAGGTCTCAAAAGCGAGACCTGGGGCACGCAACTTTGGTGGGCAAACTTTTCGTTGGGCTGGTTACTGTTTGGCTAGTTGCTGGGCACACCAGACTGCGCCATCGATGCCGGAGACTTCCGATTGGCCGACGGGCATGTTGGGAGCGGCGGCGTGGAGGCCGGCGAAGAAGGCTTCGCGAACGATGGTGGATTTGCCGATGATGCTTCCGATCCAGCAGACGGGGACTTCTTCAGTGAGGCCGTGCTTGCGGCGGAGCTTGTCTCGGACGAGGAGCACGAAGTCAACGAGGTCAGCGGCGGCCTGGCGCATGACGGCGATGGCGACGGGGTCACCTTCATCGGCAAGCTGATTGATGGCGGGGGCGAGGGCGGCAAAGTCGGGGCCGGGCGTGTCGTTGCCGAGGTCGATGAGCTCGTCCATGCCTTTTGTGCCCCAGATTTCGCCGACTTTCTCAAGGATGCGGCAGGGCTGCTCGCGGTCGTGGGCGTGGAGGGCGTTGCGGACGGCGTGGAGCCCGATCCAGTAGCCGGAGCCCTCGTCGCCGAGGCGGGAGCTCCATCCGCCGGCACACTCACGTTTGCCGTCGGGGGTTCGGCCGATGGTGTTGGAGCCGGTGCCGGCGATCTGGAGGATGCCTGGGCCACCCTTGACGGCGGCTTCAAGGGCGATGACCTCGTCGCCGACGACGAGAGATTTGGCGGCGCCGAACTCCTGCATGGCGGCGTTGAGCCACTCTTTGACGCCGGGCAGGGTGGAGCTGGCCATGCCGGCGCAGGCTGCGTCAACGCGGGAGACGCCGGCCTTGGCGAAGGCCTCTTTGAGCATGGAGCGGAGGTTCTGATCGGCGACCTCCTGGCCGACGCGGAGGCGCTTGATGGAGCCGCCTTCAACGTGGGCGAGGACGCGGTCATCCTGCATGATGGAGGCGCGGGTGCGAGTGCCACCGCCGTCAATTCCCAAGACTAGAGTCATTTCTTAATAGCTCCTTGAATTTTTGCATCCGCGGAATTTGTGGATTCGCGGAAACTTCCTGGCCGAGGTAGCGGAGTGTTCCGGCGAGGATATTGAGGCTGCCGCCGGTAATGGCTGCCTGCAACGGGCGCAGGCGGGCGAGACCAGGGCACAGGTTGACCTTATCAAATGGCGCCGGGGTTTTGCAGTGATGGGTGACCGGGGTGGGGGTTGGCGGAGGAGCGGGAAGGAGGGCGCCGCGGCTTTCAGAATTTGGCCCTGCCCGATCCATTTTCAGGATGGTATACTCGCGCGAAGATACACTGCAAATGGGGGCTGACAAGAATCCCACGATTGGCGGCACTTTGGGGATGGATCATTGCTGGATTGGCAACATGGATTGAAGTCATGAGTTGGAGAGAGGTCAGGAAAGTATGAAGTTGGACGTCCAGCCGTTCTGGCTGACGGGAGCACTGTGCGCCAGCGGATTTGGCATTCTGATGCTTCTGGTAAAGCGGGGCTACCCGGATTACTTGCGCAGGACGCTTGAGTTTCTAGGCGCGGAGAACTTGTGCCTTGGGGCAGCTTACCTGGCGCGGTATACCGGGGCGTGGGCGGGAAGCTTTGTATTTGACGTGATGAGCAGCACGCTGGTGGCGACGTGCCTGAGCCTGGAGTATGCGGCGGTTTGCGAATTGAAGCAGCAACCGGCGCGGGCGATCTGGACAAGCCTGCCGCCGCTGGCAATGTTTGTTGTCTGCGTGTGGTTCGCCTTCGTTCATCGGAACATCACGATCCAGCTGACGTTGGTGAATATGATCAGCATGGGAATGATGCTGCTGATTGCGCGGGCGCTTTGGCGCGTGGTGGAAGGGCAGCGGCTCTTTGTGGATGGGCTGACCGCGGCGGCGTATACGTTGCTGGGAGTTTCGACGGGCGGGGTTGTGGTGGACTATCTGCGGGCGGGGACCTTCAGCGTGGAGTACAACTTCAACAGCTCGCGGACGGTGTTTAACAACGCGGCTGCGATTGTGACTGAATGCGTGGTGTTTCCGCTTTTCATTCTGATGATTTCAGAGCGGCTGAACCGGGACCTGGTGGTGAAGGCGATGCGGGACCCGCTGACCGGCTTGTATAACCGCCGGGCGTTTGAAGAGATTGCATTCCGCGAGTTGTCAGGCGCGGCCCGGACGGGGCTGACGGTTTCACTGCTGGTGTTTGACGTGGATCACTTGAAGGGAGTCAACGACGCGCGCGGCCACGCGGCCGGGGACGCGGTGCTTGTGGCGGCGGCGGCGGTGATGCGGAGCAGCCTGCGCGACGAAGATTTTTTGTGCCGGTGGGGCGGCGACGAGTTCTGCGCGCTTTTGCCGCACACGGAACGCGATCAGGCACAGGTGGTGATCGAGCGGATCCACAAGAACTTTGAGGAACTGAAGTTTGAGTTTGAGGGCCAGGGCATCGAGATTTCAGTGAGCACGGGGATGGCCGCGGATGAGAGCCACGCCAAGGAGTTCGCCTCGCTGCTGAAGATGGCCGATGGTGCGCTGTACCGGGCGAAACAATCAGGGCGCAACCGCTTCTCGATCGCTGCGGAGGAAAGCACGGCCTGAGGCAGGAGCGGAGTGGCTGGGCGGCAGCAAAGCGCTCTGGCGGCGGGCGGGCTCAGCAAAGACGGCGGCGGTTGTGGTATACGTTTTAGCCATGTCAAGCCATGCCCGAATTCTCGCTGCCTTCTTTGCCATTGCTTTTTTATCAGCCAGCATGACTCAAGCGCAGAGTCCAGCGCCTACTCCGCCGATGGGCTGGAATAGCTGGGATGCGTATGGGCTGACGATCGACGAGGCTGGTTACAAGGCCAACACCTCAGTGCTGGCGGGGATGAAGCAGTACGGGTGGCAGTACTCAGTGATTGATGAGGGGTGGTATATGGCCGACCCCTTTGCCGCCACGATGGCGGAACGAAAGTATCTTTGGGATGGGAATGGGCTGCTGATTCCAGTGGCGAGCCGGTTTCCGTCGGCGGCGGGGGGAGCGGGCTTCAAGCCGCTGGCGGACTGGGTTCATGGGCAGGGGTTGAAGTTCGGGATACATATCGTGCGGGGCATTCCGCGGCAGGTGGTGGAGCAGAATCTGCCAATTGCGGGGAGCAGCTTTCACGCAGCCGACGCGGCCGACCAGAGCAGCCCGTGCCCGTGGGACGAAGGCAACTGGGGCGTGAAGGATAACGCAGCGGGACAGGCCTACTACGACTCGATGCTGAAGCTGTATGCGGGCTGGGGTTTGGACTACATCAAGGTGGACTGCATCAGCGACCGGCCTTACCGGTTGTCAGAGATCCGGCAGATTGCGGCGGCGATCAAGAAGACGGGGCGGACGATTGTGCTGAGTCTTTCACCGGGGCCGACGGCGGTGGAGCATGCCGGAGAGGTGGCGCAGTATGCGCAGCTTTGGCGGATTGCGGACGATCATTGGGATGGGTGGACGTTCAAGCATGAGGCGGGCGCAGGGGAGTTTCCGTTCGGGCTGCGGGACGCATTTGACCGGCTGGAGAGGTGGGCGCCCTATGTCAGGGTGGGGGCATGGCCGGACGAGGATATGCTGCCGATCGGGTCGTTGACGCCGCATCCGGGCGAGGGTCAGGCAAGAGAGTCGCGGGAGACGCGCGATGAGCAGCGGACGGAGTTGACGCTTTGGGCGATCTCGCGGTCGCCTCTAATTCTGGGGGCGAACCTGACCAAGCTGGATGAGTTCACGCGGGGGCTGCTGACGAACAAGGAAGTGCTGGCAGTGAACCAACTGGCGCAGAAGAGCCGTCCGCTGAAGAATCTGCCGGCCGGATTTGACCATGTGAGGGTGTGGGCAGCGGACGTTGCGGGTGAACAGACGACCGTGAATTACATCGCGTTTTTCAACCTGGACGACAAGCCGGTAACGCTGAAGACGCCGTGGAGCGGACTGGGGTTCTATGGGACGTTTGCGCCGCGCGATCTGTGGGAGCACAGGGACCTGAAGAAGTCCGATTCGCTGGAGTTGACGCTGCCGGCGCACGGAAGCGCGCTTTATTGCCTGAGCGGACGGACGGCGGGGTTCTTCAGCTATCCGCACAAGCGGCCGTAGTCGCCACCTGCGGTGGGGCCCATCGCCACCTGCGGTGGGGCCAATCGCCACCTGCGGTGGGGCCAATTGCTCGCTGGTCGCTCGCGGAGGGTTCGTGGATTCCAGCCACCAGCCAGCACCTGCGGTGGGGCCATCGGCCTTCGGCTGTTTGAGCCTGGGTTTGTGGGTTCCCACCCATTCACGGTGAGACTGTGAATGGATGGGGCACACGCCTTCGGCGGGGAGAACGAACAGGAGCGGTATCCCAGCCACCTGCGGTGGGGCCAGCGGCCTTCGGCTGTTTGAGCCTGGGGTTGTGGGTTCCCACCCATTCACGGTGAGACTGTGAATGGATGGGGCACACGCCTTCGGCGGGGAGAACGAACAGGAGCGGTATCCCAGCCACCTGCGGTGGGGCCATCGGCCTTCGGCTGTTTGAGCCTGGGGTTGTGGGTTCCCACCCATTCACGGTGAGACTGTGGATGGATGGGGCACCCGCCTTCGGCGGGGAGAGCTAACCGCGGTGGTTCTCCAGGTCTGCAAATCGCGGAGGGCTCGCCTGGTGTGCGAGAATGTTTGTTCGGCAAATGGGCGGAGACGGACTATGCCCTGGCCGACAGGTTGGCTTTATGGGACTGCTTCGTTCCGCATTTATCGCACTCTCGCGCAATCGTCAGATGCGCCGTTTCAGTGAACACTCCAGCGTGGGAGCCCGGCTGAGTTCACGGTTTGTGGCGGGCATGGAGATTGAGGACGCCTTGCGCGTGGCCGAGGCGGTGAACAAGCAGGGCATGGCGGTGACGCTGGACTCGCTGGGCGAAAGCGTGACGGACGAGCACGAGGCGCACCGGGCGGCGGAGGTGTATCACCGGCTGCTGGATGCGATAGCGGAGCGCAAGCTGAATGCCAACGTGAGCGTGAAGCTGACGCAGATGGGGCTGGAGCTGTCGCCGGCGCTGGCCGAGGAGATTGCCGAGAGCCTGGCCGAGCATGCGCGGGCGACGAACAGCTTTGTGCGCATCGACATGGAAGACTCGAGCCTGACGCAGGTGACGCTGGACATTGTGCGGCGGCTCAATGCGAAGGCCGAATTGCGCGGGACGATCGGGATCGTGATCCAGTCGTATCTTTACCGGTCGCAGGCAGACATAGAGCAGCTTTTGGCCGACGGGATCCGGGTGCGGCTGTGCAAGGGCGCCTATAAGGAGCCGGCCGAGGTGGCGTTTCCGCGCAAGGCGGACGTGGACTCGAACTTCGTCCGGTTGAGCGGCATGCTGCTGGAGAGCTCGATTTATCACGGGTTGGCGACGCACGATGAGGCGATGATCAAGGCGGCGAAGAGCTTTGCAACCGAGCATGGGATTGAGCGGAGCCGGTTTGAGTTCCAGATGCTTTTCGGAGTGCGGCGGGATCTTCAGCGGGGGCTGGTGCGCGAGGGATATAACGTGCGGGTGTATGTGCCGTTCGGGCGGGAATGGTATCCCTACTTCATGCGGCGGCTGGCGGAACGGCCGGCGAACGTGCTGTTTTTGGCGAAGAACTTTTTCCGGTTCTAGGGCGGCCTTGATCGTGGCGAGGCAGCGGAGGCAGGGCCCGTTGGGCCGGCAGCGCAGGGTCAGTCCTTGGTGTCAAGATCGTGCGAGCCGTTGCGTCCGAAGCGCTTTTTGATGAGAAACGGCTCCTTGCACCCGCCACATTCCCAGGGGTAGTAGCCCAGCCAGGAGAGCAGTTTTTTTTGCGAGAAGCCGGTGCGCGGCACGCGGCGGAGGTGGGTGCAGCCGCAAATGGGGCAGCGCAAGATGCCGTCCTGCACTTCAAGTTTGGCCGGGCGTTGTTTCATGGTGCGCGATCCCTCTGTTCTGATCCGAAGCGAGGGGGGTCGCCTGGAGGATTGGTGCGGCGCTTCCTTCAATAGACTCCGGGGCAACAATTCAAGCTAAAAGAAGGAAGGAACAGGGTACCGGATGAGGAGGCGGGTGGTAAAGGGGAGAGTTGCGCTGGATTTTAAATTTGGAAAAACGTCTGAGTTTCGTGGCGGAGGGCGCGCGGGGCCAGGGAAACTCCGCACGAGGTGGGGAACCGATTCAGCTTTTCCGCAGGGTCTAAAGCACCGGCACTCTTTTTGGGCTATCCTCCGGCGCGTCTAAAGGCGTGCCCTTGCAAAACATCGGCTGGATGTGTCTGCGACCCCAGCCCCGACTCATGCGGTGCGCCGGTGCACCGACGCCCGGTTACGCTGAACCGGGCCTTGGCAAGGCATTGAGTCAATTGGAGGTTCCCTGATTCTTGTCGAGGCGGGTTAATCCGTGGCGGGCTAAATCGGCGACTGCCTTTGCGAGGAGAGGCGAGGCATTGAGGGATTCAGGGCGCTGGAGGCAGATGCCGAGTTTGCGGGCCACATCGCGGAAGAGGATGTCGACGTCGTAAAGGATTTCGACATGGTCGCAGAGGAAGCCGATGGGCTGAAGGATGAGGTTGCGGACGCCTTCAGCGGCAAGGGCGCCGAGGGTCTCTTCAACGGTGGGGCCGATCCAGGGGCCACCGCTGGCGCCCTGGCTCTGGAAGGCGAAGAGCCAGCCGGAGAGTTCAGGGACCTGGGCAGCGACGAGGGCGGCGGTGCGCTTGGCTTCTTCAGCGTAGGGATCTGCGCCGGAGCCGGGCCAGCGGCGGGGTTGGCCCTCACTGGCGGCAGGAGCTTGCACGGTGCGGCAAGGGACACTGTGGGCGGTGAAGAGGACGGGGACGGGAGCGGCGACCTCTGCGCTGAACTTGGCGAGGGCCGGACGGAGGCGCTCAGCAAAGGCCTGGACGAGGAGGGGATGGTGGGCCCAGCCCTCAGTGAAGTCAACGCGGAGGCCTGCGCCCTCAGCCTCGACGGCGCGGCGGTAGAGGCCGACGCTGGTGCGTGAGTTCTGGGGTGCGAGGCAGAGGACGGCAACTTCTTCAACCCCGTCGGCGCGCATTTGGCGGACGACGTCGGGGATATAAGGGCGCCAGTTGCGCATGCCGACGTAGACGGGGACAGGTTTGCCGGCGGAGGCCAGTTCGGCCTCAACGAGGCGGGCCTGCTGGAGGGTGATCTCAGTGAGGGGGCTTTTGCCGATGAGGCTATAGCGGTGCTGGATCTCTTCAATGACCTGCTGCGGGAGGGGGCGGCCGCTGGTGACGTTGCGCAGGTACTGGGGAATCTGGTCAATGGTTTCGGGTGTGCCGTGGGCTAAGAGGAGGACGGCTTGTTTGGGCATGGGCGGCCTCATGGGGGAAATCGACGGTTGGGATTCGCGGTTTCCCCGGTCTGGAAATTCAGACCGGGGCACCCGGTTCGTGGGGGAACGACTGCATTTTGGATTCGAGTTTTCCCAGGTCTGAAAATCCGGACCTGGGGCACCCGGCGATTAAGGGACAGCCTTGAATCGGGTTCAGGGCAGGCGGAATTCACGGACCATGCGGACGACGGCCTGGACGTTTTCTACGGGTGTTGTGGGGACGATGCCGTGGCCGAGGTTGAAGATATGGCCGGGGCGTCCGTTGGCGGCGCGCAGGATCTCTTTAACGCGCAGTTCGAGAATTTCAAGGGGCGCGAAGAGGGTGATGGGGTCGAGGTTGCCCTGGACGGCGTGGCCGTGGCCGACGGCGCGCCAGCCTTCATCGAGGGGCTGGCGCCAGTCGAGGCCGACGACGTCCGCGCCGGTGGAGGCCATCTCAGTGAGCAGGCCAGCGGTTTCAACGCCGAAGTAGATGACGGGCACACCCATCTGCTGGACAGAGCGGACGAGGCGCTTGGAGGCCTCAAAGGCGTAGTCGCGGTAGTCGCCGAGAGAGAGCGAGCCGACCCAACTATCGAAGATCTGGATGACGTCAGCACCGGCCTGAACCTGGAGGCGGCAATACTCTTCGAGGACCTTGACGAGTTTGTCGAGGAGCAGACGCCAGGACAAGGGGTCGGAGTACATCATCTGCTTGGTGTGGATGTAATTGCGGGAGCCGCCGCCCTCAATCATGTAGCTGGCGAGGGTGTAGGGCGCGCCGCAGAAGCCGATGATGCCGAGGCGGTTGCGAAAGTGGGCGGCGACCTTCTCAATGGCGCGAGCGACGTAGGCGAGGTCGGCGGCGCGATCAGTGCGCAGGGCGCGGACATCGTCGGCGGTGCGGACGGGGTGGTGAACGACGGGCCCCTCGCCGGCCTGGAACTCGAAGGGCAGGCCCATGGGTTCGAGGGGGAGCAGGAGGTCGGCAAAGATGATGGCTGCGTCTACGCCGAGCTTTTCAGCGGCGGTGATGGTGACCTCGGCGGCGATCTCGGGCTGCTTGCAGATTTCGACGAGGGTGTGATGCTTGCGGACGTCGCGATACTCCTGCATGTAGCGACCGGCCTGGCGGAGGAACCAGACGGGGGTGCGGTCCACGGGACGGCGGAGGCAGGCGCGGAGAAAGCGGGAGCCGTCGAGGATGGTTTCAGGGGTGGATTCCGCGGGAGGGGCAGGGTTGATTGGTTCCATATAGAGATGATTTTACCGGTCGAGGCCCGCCAGCAAGAAACAGAGGGGCGGAAATGAGGGCTGGGATGGGAAGTGTTGTGCAGGAGAGGGAAAAAAAACGGCCCCCGTGTGAACGGGGGCCAAGTTGCCTTGGTTCTCTCGCTTTACGAGAGGTTTTTTGGCGGCCGTCCGGCCGGGGGGCCGGGGCGCATGAGGAGCCTCGGGGTTGGAGGAGCTGCGGGTTAAGGCCGCTCCGCACCAATCAGAGCAGCATCGCCATGGGGTGACGCTGCTGCCTGGGCCGCCAAACTGTTTTCCATCAACCGCAGGTGCACGCTTCCGGCGCTGGCCGGTTTGCCGGCTGCTTCGCCGGCCGCGACGGGCTGGGCATTGCCCAGGGCCACGGAGTGCAAACGGTAGACGGGAATATTGTTGTCAACGACGAGGCACCGCTTGACCGCCTCAGCCATCCGCTCAGAGTTTTGAATGCCGGCGGGGCCTGAAGGGGGCGAGTGGCCCTCGATTTCAAGGATGTAACCCTGCTTTGCCTGGAGCCCCGCGGCCAGGGTGACCAACTGCTGGCGGGCTGTGGGCGAGAGCACGGGCTGGACGCCGCGGAAGGCGACATCCATTTCAGAGACCTGGCGATACTGGTCGAGACCACTGATTGTGGAGTCGAGGCGGCTGACGCGGCCGGTGGCCCGCTGCGCGGTGGAATTAGCTGTTTGCGCGGCAGCGGTGGCGGCTGTTGCGGATTGGCCGGCGGCATCGGCGGTGGACTGCGCCTGACGAATGCCAGCCTGGGCGCGGGTGTCTACATCCTGAATGTCACGCGCGTTTTTGGCGCTGACTTCATCGAGTTCGTTAAGCTGGCCCTTGAGGGGATCGAGGCGCTTGCCGACCCACTTTTTGCGGGCAAAGGGATTGACGCGTCCCCAGAAGCCCTCGTGTTCGGTGACGGCCGACGAGGCGGCAGCAAAGGGCTGGGGGGCGGCCGGGGTCTGCGATTGGGCGGGCTGCTGTCCAAGGGCAGGAAGAGCGACTGCAGATGCCAGCACAAGTGCGGCCAACTGGCTGGGGAAGAAGGTCCGAGTTCTTGCTTCGGCGTTCATGGGGGGTGCCTCTTGATTTCTCTCCGCATGGTTCATGCGGGGTGAGCTTTGCGAGCCGCTCGCCCTGAGATAGAGCAATGCCGGCGCCAAAGATTGGGCGGGAGAGGAGAATTCTCTAACTTATTTATTTTTAGTGATTTGAGTGAGGCAGACGAGCAAAGAGGAGATCGCGATGGCGAATAGGGAGAGTGTTAAGAGTGTAATTTTTGCATAGATACGTAGTTTTTACCGCGTAAGGAGGGGGTAGTGAGGGTCTGAGCAAGTGGCGAGATTGATTCAGCAGTCCCCCGGGGCTAAAGCCCCGGTTCTCTTTTTGGGGCCATCTTGTGGCGCGTCAAAAGCCGCGCCCTTTCAAAGCCAGCCGAAGGAGGCTTTGCTTTTTGGGGTCCTCACGTGGCGCTCTTCGGCTCCGCTCAGAGCAGACATTCAGGCGGCGCCCTTTCAAAGCCAGCCGAAGGAGGCTTTGCTTTTTGAGGTTCTCACGTGGCGACCTTCGGCTCCGCGCAGAGCAGACATTCAGGCCGCGCCCTTTCAAAGCCAGCTCAATCTGCGGCGCCTATCGGGAAGCTATTTTGCCTCGACGTGGACGATGCGGAGTTCGGGATAGGCGCCGTCCCAATCGGGGGAGACGGCGTCAAAGATGAGGCGGAAGTCCTGCTCGGCGCCGGGCTTGAGGGGAGCGGCGGAGACGGGTTGGATATCGATGTAGGGCTGGCGCATGCGAATGAGTTTGAGGGATTGGGTTTCGTTCTGGGCGACTTCATGCGCAGCATCGCGGAAGAGGACCTGGACGGAGATGGCGGTGACGGTGCGGGAGCCCTGGTTGGCGATGTGGCCATCAAGATAGGTGACTTTGCCGCCGGCCAGGTTGGCGGACTCGCTCATGGCGAGGCGGGTGAGCGGGAGGCTGGCGGCATAGGGATCGGGGGCGGCGGAGATGGGGGTGACTTTGGCGGCGGGGCGGCCATGCTCAAGAACGAGGATGAGGATGGCGGCGACGACCACAACAACGGTGGCGGCAATGGCCATGGGGAGCCAGTTGCGTTCGGCGGGTTCGGCGGAAGGGACAAGTTGCGGGTCAGATTGCAGCGTGGGGTCTGGCATGGGAATCTCCGGAGCCGGGGGCTCACGAGCGAGATTTTACACCCGTTACGGAAGGAATGTTTCTGTCAGTGCCGTTCTGGTAATTGAACGCAAGATTTTGCGAGCCAGGCCGATAGGCAACGCAGGGTGAAGAAATAGTTTGGATCTGCACCCTGCGATTGAGGCCGCGGGACCCCGAACGTCGCTGACAAGTGCAGACGGCCAGGGCCCCGGGTGAGATCGAGTAAGCAGTTCTGCCGGTTGGCAGAGAAAGGCAGTGCCCGATGCAGCCCTCCTCCATTTCCGCATCCACTTCCCTGCCCGAGGCGACCGGCAGGATGAGCACACAGCGCCAGCCGGAAGACCTGGTGTACCAGGCGATGACGGTGGCGGCGATCCTGGTGGTGCTGTGCAGTCTTTGGCGGTTCTAGAGCCTGGGAGTCGGCGCGCCTATGCGGCGCGGCGCATGGCTTTGATGTACCAGGCAATGGTTGCGAAGACAAGGATGATGCTGGCAGGGATTGTGAAGGATCCGGCATGAAGGCCGTCCGCGGGGTGTTTTGCAGCTTGAATAGCTAGATTCTGGAGCCAAACGAAGAGGCAGATCAACTCAGCTTTAAGCCAGGCAATCATGCTGAGGGAGAGCGCTTCAAGGCGCGGGCGGTTATCGGCGGTGACGGGGACCGGGTAATTGAAGGCCGAGGGGAAGCGCACGACAATGCCGAGAAGCAGATAGAGCAGCACGGCGACGGCTGGAAGCAAGAGCAGCATGGCGGGGGAGCCCGATCCGTCGGGGCGGCCGGCGAGGTCAAAGTGGGTTGGGATCCGGCCTGCCAGATGGCCTGGGCCGGTGAGCGCGCGCCAGGTGATCCAGAGCAACAGGACCAACGCGGCGAGGCTGATGGCTTCCAGCGTTTTACGCATGACTCTCCCTCCATTGCGTCACAGCAAAAACCATACATCGGGAACTGAGCGGGGAGCGCGATTTTCGCGAGGGCCTGTATCAAAACGATACATTGGGGCTGGCATCAGGGGATTTGTCTTGCTGAAGTGTATGGAAACGAGACAGCCGGTTCTTCGGGATGGGATGGAGATGCGCGGCGAGTTGGGGGGGTGCGGTGTTAGCGGAGTTAGCGGGGTTAGCGGGGTTGGCGGGGTTGGCGGGGTTAGCGGGGTTCGCGGGGTTAGCGGGGTTCGCAGCGGATGAGTTGTGAAGCGGTTTTCTAGCCGAAGCGGGCGCGCTCGGTGGTTTGGCGAAGGTCTTCACCTGACATCTCAACACGCACACACATCTCAGCGAGGCGGGAGCGCATGCGGTCACCGATGCGGTCGCCGAGGGTATCTTCGCTGCGGGCGGGCTTGTCACCGTTTTTATCGGTGCGCGTGCCTGCGCCGGCGGCCAGGTCAGAGTAGTTGGTGGTGATGATGGTGGTTTGCTTGTTGTTGTAGCGGGTGTTGAGGATGAGGGCGACGGTGTCCCAGACCCATTCGTTGGGTTTTTGCGCGCCGAGATCGTCGAGGACGAGGACCTCGGCGGCAAAGACGGGTTTGAGGAGTTCGAGTTCGGTGGTTTGCACCTGGGAGTTGTAGCTGTTCTGGATGCTCTTGAGGAGTTCGCGATAGTCGCAGAAGAGGCCGCGGACGCCGCGCTCGCGGATAAGGCGGCGCAGGACGCCGACGGCGAGGTGAGTTTTGCCGATACCCATGGAGCCGACGAAGAGCAGGCCGCGGCCCGCGGTATCGACGGGGTAGGCGTCGACGAACTTGCGGGCGGTGAGGAGGGCGCGGCCGAGCGAGGGGTCGGCGCCGCGGAAGGCGGAGTCGAAGGTGTCAAGGGTGCAGCGGCGGTAGCGCTCGGGGATGTGGGCAGCGGCGAGGCGGCGCTCTTCACGCTCCATCTGCTGGCACTCGCAGGCGCGGGAGACGAAGAGGCCGGCGTCATTTTGGACGCGGACGAGGCCGACTCCGCTGCAGATTGGGCACTGACTCATATTCTGCAAGCGTAGCGTATGGGGCGGGGAGCGGGCGCGGTGGAGTGCAGGGGACCGAATGTGGAAAAGCCATGGCCACGACGGGGCTGGATTGCCTACAATCGGAACCGCAAGGGAGCCAGGGAGTTGAGGCGCCCGCAGAGGATGGAGAGCACCCGTGAATCGAGTTTTGTGGCGGAACGCTTTGGGGACGATTGGCTTTTTTTGTGTTTTGACGGCGACCGGGGCGATGGCACAGAACGCGGCTGGCTCGCCGCAGGCTGCGACGACGGTGACGAGTAAGACGGCGGCTCCGGCTGCGCCGACTGCCGAGCAGATTGCGGCTTACAAGAAGGGTTATGAAGAGTTATTGCACAATGACTGGCCTTGGCTGGGCCGGTTCAAGGAGGCGGATGTAAAGCTGGGGGCTCCGGCGGCTGGGGAGAAGCGCGTGGTGTTTATGGGCGACTCGATTACCGAGGGGTGGCACTTCAGCGAGGCGGGAGGGGTATTTGCCGACAAGCCGTATGTGAACCGGGGGATCAGCGGGCAGACGTCACCGCAGATGGTGCTGCGCTTCAGGCAGGACGTGATTAAGCTGCAACCTAAGGTTTTGGTTATCTTTTCTGGAACCAATGATATAGCTGGCAATACGGGGCCGATGACGCTGGAGCAGACGGAGGACAACCTGGCGACGATGGCGGATCTGGCAACGGCGAACGGGATCAAGGTGGTGTTGTGCTCGGTGTTGCCGGCGTTTGATTTTCCGTGGAAGCCGGGGTTGACGCCGGCGCCGAAGGTGGTGGCGCTGAACGCGTGGATGAAGGCGTATGCTGCTGAAAAAGGATATGTTTATGTGGATTACCACACGGCGATGAAGGACGAGCGGGACGGGCTGCCGGCGGCGCTGAGCGGGGATGGCGTGCATCCGCTGCCGGCTGGGTATGCGGTGATGGCTCCGCTGGTGGAGGCGGGGATTGAGAAGGCGTTGCAAGGCAGGGAGTAGGGAATAGGGAATAGGGACCGGGGCCAGGGATCATCCGTTTTCCGGTTGGGAGGGTCTGTGAGGGCGACTCACCGAATTGTCGGCGCCGCAATCGGACTTATTGTCCTGACATTGGCCGGAATTGTCAGCGTATACCAGGTGCTGTTCTCCCTTTGGATGACGGCTTATCCGATGGCCGACATCAACTCCTGGCGACCGCATCTCTATCTCCGCCTGGCACAGACACTGCTCATCGGATTGTTTTGGGTCGGTCTGGCGGTATGGATGATCCGAATGAAGAAATCGGGCTGAGCCCCACGGGCAACTCGGGCCGAGATTGCTAAACGGTCCAATTCCACCTACAATGGAAGAGAACAATTGCAGGAAAGGTCTGTCTGAAGAGATGCCTAAGGAAAAGATTCATCCCAACTATGCCGCGGTGCAGGTGAAGTGCGCCTGCGGGAACCATTTTGAGACCCGGTCGACCCACAAGGGCGACATTCACGTGGAAATCTGCTCGGCTTGCCACCCGTTCTTTACGGGCAAGCAGCGACTGGTGGATACAGCGGGCCGCGTGGAGCGGTTCCGCCGGAAGTATGCCAAGTCAGACGATGCCGTGGCAGCAGCGGCAGCGGCGAAGTAAGCCGGCGCACGGGAAGCGGGCAACAGGATTGGGCCTCCGCCAAGGCGGAGGCCCACGTTCGTTCGGACGACAGCTTTTAGCTCTTAGCCTTCAGCTTTCAGCCGATTGTGATTGGATCCGCTGTTTCTGCATGCCGCGTAAGTTGACGGCGGGTGCGTGGTTTCCCACCCTTTCGCGATGAGACTGCGAAAGGATGGGGCACGCAGGATTTGTTATGGGTGAGCGGGGGCTGATTGAGATCTGTGGGATCGCACCCCGGGGTGGAGGCTCTGAGATTCTTTGGAAGGCAAATACAGATCCTTCGACTCACCACCCCCAAGCTGAAAAGCGCTTGGGGCCCCGTTCGCTCAGGATGACGGATTCGTGGGGGGGGCTGAGGATGACGGATTCGTGGG